>Ga0222427_100007_pt1 | contig 1071096 bp, 893 predicted proteins | sample 2B20Ametagenome_FD_182890 | JGI IMG/M metagenome (GOLD analysis project Ga0222427, IMG submission 182890) | Enriched microbial communities from leaf-cutter ant dump, University of Wisconsin, Madison, United States - 2B20A (version 2) | ecosystem: Environmental > Terrestrial > Nest > Insects...
ATTGAAATCCATTTGTTTGGCTCTAAACTTTTATTTGTATAGAACTCTAGGTAAAGTTCTTTTTGAGTAATTTCGCTTTCTGAATTTCACTTTGAATTCAGCATGCCTAACAAATCGCTCAAGCACCGCACACTTCATGTGCTGGACAGTTTTTAAGTCGCGGTTTTGTGGTTTTGCTGCGCAAAAGTATTCCACAAAGCCACAACTTAAAAACTGCCGCTTAGCTCGGCGTTAAATATATGACGAACGAAAAATTATTGTATTATTACGAAAGAACTAGAAAGCAACAGGCAAAAGTATTGGCTTTTAATATGCTTTTTTTGCCGTTTATTCTATGGCTATTTTTACAGTTGGCTCGTGAAAATCAAGCAGTCTACGAGCAGTTTTTGGTGTATGTAAAATATATAATCGTTATTGCAGAGCTTGTTCTATTGTTTTCGGTCGTTTGGTTTCTTACTCATCCAGCCAAATTCTATATTAAGCTAACAAATTCTGAGTTCAGTTCATTTCACCCGCTTTTCAAAGCATGGACGTTTTCTGTTAGCCCAAATGAAATAGTTGAAATTGAACAAAGTACAGATCGTGAAGCTCAATCAAGTATAATTTCGGTAAAACTTGCTAATGGCTCATCTTATTCATTGAGTCCAAACTACGCATATAGCCGGAAGAAATTATATCAGGCATTACGTTTAGTTAATCCTAATATAAAAAACCCAAAGAATAGGTGGTTGTTTTCTTATAAACGGTAGAGCCAAAAACTATTTAACAAGTCGCTCAAGCGTCAGTCGCTACGCTCCTTGGACAGTTTTTAAGTCGCAGTTTTGTGGTTTTGCTGCGCAAAAGGTTTCCACAAAACTACAACTTAAAAACTGCCGCTTAGCTCGGCGTTAGAGTAAAATGGTACATATGAATGGCCAATCAAAAAATAAAAGAAAAATACGTTTCGCTAGATCGTGCAGCCGAGGCATTGCATTTATCTGTATCTCAATTGAATCAATACTTAATTACAGGCCAATTAATTGCATCAATTATCTATCACAAGCCAGCAGATTATATTGAACGACGTGAGGTAGCCCTAAGCGATGGGTCTAAAGCGCTTCATACAAAAACAAATAGAACAATGATTTCTATTGTTGCACCAGAGCATAAAATTAACCCTCTTACATATTTACATCCAGACGACACAGCGCGTATTTTGTTAAATAAAACTCCTAATCGTGAAATGCTTGTTTCTCGTCTTTTTTATGACCTTACTCTTACACCAAAGAAAGGTATCGGTCTCTTCGGTGAATCCTCGATTACAGTTTCACCTATTGATCTTGTTATTTCATCTGATGAACTTTATAGGTTTGCTAAAGCTGCAAAAATTAAAATAAAGCCTAATATTTCTAAAGTTATAGAGTTACCTCCTAAGCATTGGTATGACCGGCCGTTGGGCAGAACTGGCTTAGCAATTTTCGGAACTTTAATTGCAGGCGTAATAATTATGTGGGTAAAAGGCGAACTCTAACAAAGTGCTGCAGCCCGCGCACTTCGTGCGCTGGACAGTTTGTAAGTCGCGGCTTTGTGGTTTTGCTGCGCAAAAGTAATCCACAACTTACAAACTGCCGTTGAGCACGGCGTTAAATACCTGTAAGCAGAAAATCCAGAGCGTTTAAAATTTCAACTCTTGCGTGCGAAATATCAGCAATGGTTTTGCCCAATTCTTTACGTTGAATACCTGCTAATTGAGGAGTAAGCATTAAGTAATCTATCCCTTCAATATTAAGAATAGGGGTTAGCTGAGTTAAAACTTTGTCTCTATTACTTTCTAGCTTTTTTAGGGGAACTACAATAGTAGTTTGTAACGAATCAAGTAAGTTTGTTTGTATATCTAAAAGCAATGGAAATTCTTTTTTGCTTTGAGAGTTTTTATTTTGGTAAATTATTAGTTGAGCCATTAAAAACTTCGAATTCCATCGCTAAACACACCGTTTTCATCTACCGCTTTATTGTAGGCATCAATCGCATTTTTATTCTGTTCAAGCCATTGTTGTGCTTGCTTGGCTTTCAATTGGCTTGTTAGCGCTTGTTCTAAAACTGCGGAAAGATTAATTTCTAAATCTCTGGCTTTTTTTAGTAAGTCACTGTTTATGCTAAGGTTTGTTGGCTTTTTGGGTGCGTTTTGGTCGTAAAGTGCAAGCATATTTGCCTCTTTTAAGGTAATGCGCATATATTATGCGCATTATATTGTAAGGTCAAATGCGGAAAATTATTTAACAAGTCGTTCAAGTATCGCACGCTACGTGTGCTGGACAGTTTTTAAGTTGCAGTTTTGTGGTTTTGCCGCGCAAAAGTATTTCACAAAACCACAACTTAAAAGCTACCGCTGAATTCGGCGTTAGATATTGCATGGAGTAAATCGTGAAAGTAATTTTGAAACGAGCTTACGAATCACCTATCAAGAATGATGGTTACCGGGTTCTTGTAGACCGTCTTTGGCCGCGGGGATTAGCCAAAGTCAAAGCCAGGATCGATCTCTGGCTTAAGGATGTCGCGCCATCAACCGAGCTTCGTCAATGGTTTGGGCATGACCCTGAGAAATGGGTTGGGTTCAAGAAACGATATCGCGCTGAATTGAAGAACAATCCGGCATGGCTTGAGCTTCAGGCGCTTGCTCGCCAGAAAGACCTTACCCTTGTGTATGCAGCTAAGGATCAGTTACACAATGAAGCGGTGGTGCTTAAACAGCTTCTGGAGCGTAATACCTAACAATTCATTCAAGTGTTATGGAGTACAGCAGGAATATTTCACACACATAATTTTATTTTTGATTCAAAGTGGAGCTTTTGCTGACGAAGAATCAGGCTTAATTGATTATGGTTTTCAGGGAGCAGCTACCTTTTCCAAATCAAGATTTATTATCTATCAGCGAAAGTAGATGCTGTTTAAATATCGGGAAGTATAAATACGAAAGTTCGGGAAAAATATGAAGTTAACAGGATAGTTCTGAACGGAGAGGCTTATATATTAAATGAAGTGTCAAAAAGCAAAAACACAGGTCAGCTACTACCATTTACCTCGGCATTATGCAGGAACATGAATGAAAAATATATAATACTCGGAAAACGATATAATTTTTTTACCACAAGCTGGTTATTACCCACATTTTTTGCGGTTCTTCTTATTTTTGATTTTATAACAACGAGTAAATTCAATTTTTCCACTGCCTTTGCCTTTTTTGCTTGGCTACTTATAGTGATTGCCAACCGCTGCAGTTCCGTAGGTGAAAATCATAAAATCAATTATATTTTAGAGTTCGATGAAACAGATCTTATTTGCAAATTTAAAAATTCAATATTTTGGCATATCTCTTTTTCAAAATTATCGCATGTTGCTAATGAGCAAGTCGGGGCTGACTCACTACTCTTCCCAAAAGAAGAATTGTTACTATTTTATACGAAAGAAGGAGATTCATATTCAATTCCAATAAAAATGAATACTAATCAAGTTGTTGAAATTAAAGCTGCTGTTGAGTGTATAGTAAATGCGTAACAAGTCGTTGCAGCAACGCTCCGACACTTCGCGTCTACACTAGATAGTTTTAAGTCGCAGTTTTATAGTTTTTCTGCGCAAAAATACTCCATAAAACCAAAGCTTAAAAACTGACGCTTAGCTCGGCGTTATGTCATTCTTAACTCTAGAGGTTAGCTTATTTGCAGTTATGAAAAACATACTTCTGTGTTTGCAATAATGTCATTCAAAGCGGTTTAAATTGCGTATGCATAAATTATGAAAAAATTCAATTGGAGTATGATTATTATTATTTGTGTTACTTTACCAATAATAATATATTTTTTAAATAAAAACGTTGATGCCTTAATAACTGGTGAAATTCACGGTCGCCGTGGAGCAATATATTCTAGAGATTTAAATCCATTTTCTTTTTGGCTTGAATTTTCCGGTAACTTTATTATTTCGTTTGCTCTTGCTGTAGCCTCTTTGCGAGCTTTTTTTCAAACTCAGAAAGCAATTCGGATAAAAAATAAACATTTAATGCACTTATTGTTAATTGAGCCTATTTTAAAGCTTGTATAATAAGTTGTTGCAACGTTGTTCCGATACTTCGTGTCTGCACTGGACAGTTTTTAAGTCGGTTTTGCTGTGCAAAAGTATTCCAAAAAACCAAAACTTAAAAACTGCTGCTTTGGCTATTTAGTCATTAAATTTTTTAAAATACAAGCGAGGAAAATATTCATGAATAACAGTATAGTGACCAATGCAAGTGTTGATGAATATATAAATAAAGCCAAAAAGTGGAAGGATGAATATGAAATTTTGCGGAAAATTATTCTTGATTGTAATCTCACGGAGGAACTGAAGTGGGGTCAACCTTGTTATACCCTTGGTAAGGCTAATATAGTGTTGATTCATGGTTTTAAGGAGTATTGTGCGCTTTTATTTTTTAAAGGCGCTTTGTTGAAAGATGCCAAGGGAATTCTTGTCCAGCAAACTGAGAATGTGCAGGCTGCCCGCCAGGTTCGATTCACTAATGTTAATGAGATCTTTAAGGTAAAGACCGTCCTTAAAACCTATATCCACGAAGCTATTGAAGTTGAAAAATCGGGTTTAAAAGTCGATTTTAAAAAGACTGGTGAATTTAATATGCCTGAAGAATTCCAGCATATTTTGGAAAAAACACCGGCCCTGAAAAAGGCATTTGAGTCTTTAACGCCAGGCCGCCAGCGTGCATACCTTCTGCACTTTTCCGCAGCAAAACAATCCAAAACCCGTATTGCACGGATTGAAAAAGCTACGCAGGATATTCTTGATGGAAAAGGTTTGAATGATTAAATTGTAAATATTAATGCAGGTTTTTTCCCAAATAAGCTCGTTTTAATTCATTTATATTTAATTTTTTCATGTGCAGCATGACATCCATGACGCGTTCTGATTTATCACTATCTTGATCGGTAATCATATCGATGAGGCTTGCTGGAACTATTTGCCATGAGATGCCGTATTTGTCTTTGAGCCATCCGCATTGTTGTGCTGTTGTATCGCCGTCTTCCGACAGGGCTTCCCAGTAATAGTCAAGTTCTTCCTGATTTTTACAGTAGATCTGTAAAGATATAGCTTCATTAAATGTGAAGCCCGGCCCGCCATTTAATGCAGTAAATGTTTGTCCGTTGAGCTCAAACACAATACTCATAACCGAACCAGCCTCCTTACCATGAATATCCTGTCCCGATTTGCTGTAGAAGGCAATTTTTACAATGCGTGAATTTTTGAAAATTCCGGTATAAAACTTTACAGCGTCTTCCGCTTTGTTATCGAACCATAAGCAAGGGGAAATACTTTGCAGGTTAGGCATTTTCACTTCCTAATAATATTATTTCGTAATGCAGTTGATTGGACTGGATTTGGGCCAGAGTTTTATCAAGTAGATTTTTTTATTGTCTTTAAATCACCTGATAGTGTCCCTGAGTAGGTAATTACGTAAGGCTAGGTAAGCTGGCAATGTGAGTCTGTGCGTTAGCGCTCGTAAGTGAACACTTTGAGGTTTTTCAGCTGGAATGATTTTTTCTTGTAGCGTTTAAATAAGAGAACCTCTAGCAACTATTGATAATTTAAGCGACCTGTTTGCTGCTTTTGTCGTTTAATTTTTCTGTACGTCGATGTGTTATGGGTTCAATTTTTTTTTGCTTTTCATATAAGAAGCGTAATACGGCAGTGCGATAACTGTTGTATTCCGGATCGTCAGCTAATTCCAGTCGATTGCGTGGGCGAGCTAATTTGATATCCAGTATTTCTCCGACGGTTGCTGCAGGGCCATTGGTCATCATGACGATGCGATCAGATAACAAAACTGCTTCATCAACATCGTGGGTGATCATGATCACGGTATTGCCTAATGTGTTTTGAATTTCCATCAGGGAATCTTGCAGATGCGCGCGCGTAAGTGCATCGAGTGCGCCAAAAGGTTCGTCCATTAATAATACTTGTGGTTCCATTGCCAATGCGCGGGCTATACCGACCCGTTGTTTCATACCGCCGGAAATTTCATCGGGCCGTTTATGCATTGCGTGGGTCATGTGGACCAATTCCAGATTGTGCTCTATCCATTCACGCATTTGTGCTTTGGTTTTGATGCCTGTGAATACACGTTTTACTCCAAGTTCTACATTTTGGTAAGCCGTTAACCATGGCAGTAATGAATGGTTTTGGAATACCACCGCGCGTTCAGGCCCGGGTTCATTGACTTCCCTGCCATTGAGCATAACGCCGCCGCTGGTGGCTTGGTAAAGCCCGGCGACAATATTTAAGACTGTTGATTTTCCGCAGCCGGAGTGTCCAATTAAAGATACAAATTCACCTTTATTAATTTTTAAATTGACATCTTGCAGTGCGCAAAAACTTCCTTTGGGTGTGGGAAAATCTATACCGACTTTGGAGATTTCTAAATGTAATTCATTCATGATGTAATTCCTGTAGTGATTTTTGCAACGGAATATTTTTTGTCTTGGGATTTTTATCTAACAACAGCAGATTTATCCCAATTGATATAACTTTGGATGGCAAGCAATGTACGATCCAAACCAAAACCGATAAAGCCAATCGTTAATACTGCGACACAAATGCGCCCCAGAGAATCTGATGAGCCATTTTGGAATTCGTCCCATACGAATTTTCCGAGCCCCGGATTTTGTGCCAGCATTTCAGCGGCAATTAATACCATCCAGGCTATGCCGAGTGATAAACGCAAGCCGGTGAACATCATTGGAACAGAAGAGGGGAGGACAATTTTCCTGACATGGGTAAACCAACCCAGGCGCAATACACGGCTTACATTGATTAAATCTTTGCTCACACCTGCAACACCTACAGCGGTATTAATCATCGTGGGCCACATGGAACACAGGCATACAGTTAACATGGAAATAATAAAAGATTTGGAAAACATAGGCGCTTCGCTCACATAGACCGAGCTTACGACCAATGTGATCAGTGGCAGCCACGCCAGGGGTGATACGGGTTTAAATAGTTGGATAATGGGATTAAATGCGCGATAAAGCGTTTGGCTTAAACCAATTACTATGCCCGCAGGTATGGCAATAATGGTTGCCAAAAAAAATCCACTTAAAACAGTCACCAAACTGGTTTTAATTTTGGAAAAAAATGTAGGACGACCATTGTATTCACGAATTTTAATGTCCGCTTTTGGATCTGCTTTTAAAGCGTCTGCGTTACGTTTTTCCTGGCGTTCATAAAAGGCTGCGGCACGTGCATTTTCCTCTTTTTGTTCTGCGACAAGATTATTCCATTGTGTGATTACTTCCTTTGGGCCTGGAAATGTGCCGAGTGATGTTTTGATGTGTTGCGCACCTACCTGCCAAAAAAGTAAAAATAAAATTAATCCGACAGCCGGTAATAGGATTCCCAATGTAATATCGCGTATTTTTGCGGGAGATGTTTTTTGGGCAATAAAGTGTTGGAGTTTGGATGCAGGCTTTACCGAAGTGGCGGGTAATATATGTGTAGTTTCGTTCATGTTTATCTCCAGCTTTGCAGGCTCGCTGTCTTGTCGCTCCCGAATTCATGCAAATATAGGCTTGAATTCGAGAGAAGTTTTTAATGGTAACCAACACGGTTTACTTACAGTTTTTCATCACCTTTCAAACCAATTTTGAATTGTTTCAAATAGTCATTAGGTTTGTGCCCGTCAAATTTAATACCGTCTATCCATTCAGTTGCGTCGGGTGAACGGTAACCGTCAGTTTTTCCAAAGTCCTGGAAATCAGCAGCGGTCATTTTTCCTTCGGCAATCAAATCTTTCGCGGCCTGTTGATAAACTTCTGGCATTGCAATTTTTTTCGCAAGATCTGCATACCAGCTATCAGGTTTTGCTTCAGGAATTTGGCCCCAGCGGCGCATTTGGGTTAAGTACCAAACCGCATCTGAGTAGAAAGGATAGGAGGCGTTGTAGCGGAAGAACACATTGAAGTCCGGCTCGGAACGTTTGTCGCCGCGCTCGTATTCAAAAATACCGGTCATTGAATTGGCGATTACTTTTTCATCTGCACCGACATAGTTTGGATTGGAAATCATTTTTGCAGCAGCCTTGCGGTTGGCGTTATCTTTTTCATCCAGCCATTTTCCTGCGCGAATTAAGGCTTTCACAACGTGAATATGGGTGTTTGGATTTTTCTCTGCCCAAGCCCTGGTCACACCAAAAATTTTGTCAGCAATCTGGTTATGAACTGTGATGATGGGAACTCCGATACCACGGAATACCGCTTGCTGGTTCCAGGGTTCGCCCACGCAATAACCGTTGATTGTTCCGGCTTCAAGGGTTGCGGGCATTTGTGGTGGAGGTGTTACAGACAGCAAGGCATCTGCTTTGATTTGGCCGGTAATATCACCTTTTTGTGGTGCATAAAAACCTGGGTTTATACCACCGGCGGCGAGCCAATAACGCAAGCCCATGTTGTGGGTTGAGACTGGGAAAACCATCGCCATATTGAAGGCTTTACCCTGGTTTTTATAATTTTCGATAACAGGTTTTAATACGGATGCGCTAATTGGATGAACAGGTTTTCCATCGGCATCTTTGGGAACTGATTTTTTAACCGCGTTCCAAATATCATTGCCGACAGTGCAGGCGTAGTCGTTTTGCGTAAGTGCATAGGCGTATACCAATTCGCCACCTGTGCCAAACCCGGCAGCGGTACCGACGGGTTGCCCCATTAACATATGAGAACCATCCAGCTGGCCGGTGAGCACGCGATCGAGCACGACTTTCCAGTTGGCTTGTGCTTCAAGTTCTACGTTTAATCCTTCGTCTTCAAAATAACCGTTCTCCAACGCGACCGCGAGTGGCGCCATGTCGGTTAATTTAATAAAACCGAATTTCAAATTTTCTTTTTCAGGTTTTCCGGTCGCGGCTTGCGCAATATTGATTAATGAAAATGCGATAGCGAATCCCAGGGATGCTTTGGCGAGCTTACCCAACATGTTCATTTTTTTTGAAAAAGGTTTTATCAAACTTTTGTGTGGCATAACGCTCATGAGCTTGCTCCTGATAAGTGTTTAATAAATGCGCAAAACGAATAAAGAATATGTCTGGTCAGTGTGTGGAGATTTGTTGATGTCCTTGCCTTGCGGGTAGGAATTTGTACAAGGTGGCCTATTCAAAGTCTGTGCCAAGCAACTTTTAAGCATCGGTTTGTGCATTTTTGGTTCGAGAAAAAACCGTAATTTTCAGCTTTGCACTTTTATGATTCGGGTGTGGATGAGAAATGGAAAGTTTGGTTTCATCTCTGCAAGTATTTTTGATCGCTTGCAAGGCTTGATAAAAAAACTATGCTTTTTTTTGAGGCATTTACGATGGCTCGCCGGCATAAATGTCGGGGCGATACTGACGAGTGATAAATTTTCTTTTTGGATTCAAGGGATTGCGAGTTGCTGGTTGTTTGCTTTTCTTCTGACAAGACGGAGTGTATCAGGCGTGTGGCGCGGGCTTAATCCTTAAGGATTCTTAAGGATTCGATAAAAGTGGCTGTCGGTGTGTTCATCTCCAGTGCATATCAGCTATTGTTTTAAGCGATAGCCAGTCATCTTCGATAGATAGACACAAATTTAATGACTGAAACTATCAAACTATAGGCGCAATAATCTTCAAAAACAGAAGATTAATGTTAAGTAGCAACTGGGTCTGCGCGATGCAATTTTTCATTGGCCTATACTTATGCGACTGATAATCAGGAAAACAATAATGATAAATGTTTGCTCGATCAGATTGGTTGCCGCGATCTTGATTGTGTTGGCGGCAAGTGGTTGCGTGTCTGTTAAACCCAAGCCTGTGGAAGCTTATTCTCCCCATATTGCTGATGTACTTTCCGGCAAGGAAATTCTGGGCCATGCCGTTACGGATGCAGAATTGCCTAACTATGAAGTGTTCAAAATCACGCCTGAAATGGAAGCGTTTGCCAGAAGGGTTGTCCGTCGTGGTGACACTTATTTTGATAAGGTAAAAGCCTTGCACGTAGCGCTTTTGTCATCGCAGGAATCCGGCGGGCAAGGAATAATTTACAGCGCTTATACCACTGAAGTTCCTACGGTGACTTTTGAGCAGCGCCGTGCAAACTGTTTGAGTTTTACGTTGTTGTATGTCGCCCTGGCGCGTGCTGTTGGTATTAACGCTGAAGTGAATGAGGTTGAGATTCCACCAACGTGGGATTTGCGTAATAAAAAAGACATGGTGTTTTTGCGTCATGTAAACGTCAAGGTTCCCATGTCCCGCGAGAACATTAATCTGTTGCGTAATGATGATGTGGTTATTGATCTTGAGATGAATCGCTATCGCGCTAATTACAACCAGCATGAAATTAATGATGTATTGGCCGAGGCGCAATTTTATAGCAATCGTGCCATGGAATACCTTGAACACGATAATTTTGTGGATGCGTTTTTAAGTTTACGTAAATCAATTAGTTTGAACGATCAGCAATCCTATGTCTGGAGCAACCTGGGGGCTATCTATGGCCATAAAAATTTGTGGCGTGAAGCGGAACTGGCATATTTGCACGCCCTGGAACTTCACTCTGATGATTTGACGGTAATGAATAACCTTGCGTATCTTTATAGTCGAATAGGTAACAAGGAGTTGTACCAAAAATATTCAAAGCTTGCGCAGCGTTATCGGGAATCCAATCCATTTTATCAATACAGTTTGGCATTGTCGGCGTATGATCAAAATGATTACCAGGCGGCTTTACAGTTTGTAACACGGGCTATTGATCGCGAAAAAAATGATGCGCGCTTCTATGAATTGGCTGCAAGTATTTATGAAAAGTTGGGGCGTGAAGTTAAACTGGCGGAAATGCAAAAGAAAATAAAAAAACTGAAACCCAGTGAGGTATACAGCGACTAGCAGTTGTCTTCGTGATGATAAGTAATTTATTGGATAAATGTCATCGTTTTGTCATCTTGATATGGGTTAATAAAGGCGCAGTAAGCCTCTGCAGCATTCGATGTAAAATATCAGGCACCCCACCTGCAAGGATGCGGGTACTATCACAAAAAAAATCCCGCATAAACTTTTTCTCTTTTTTGCTTATCACTATCGCACAGGATAAATCGCGCTACTTTTGGTAAGGAGTGTGGCGCGACTCCGGGATAAATAATTTCCGCTGAATATTGTGTTGTTCCAGGGTAACAGGACTATGGCTGTGAATTAAGTTGTGCTTTTGCTGGCGATTTTTTCCAGTAGCCAGGCTTTTGCTTTTTGTGTGTCAGCAAATAACTTTCCATAACCAATATCACGGTTGGCCAGCACCTGGCGAATAAATTGTGTGTGTTCAAATGTTTTTGGATTTTTGTCTACCCAGGCGATAACAAATTTGGCGGTGATGCCGACCTCGGTAAAAATCGTTTGGTGATTCCATGCATCCATAGTTGAAATCGCATTGGACATATTCTGTTCACCGAGCACATAAAAACAATTATGTTGGTTACACGCTTCTGCAATTTTACGCCACAAATGAATTGCATTTTCGTAGGAAGAATTACCCGTAATGACAACGTGCAGGTAGTTGTCCTGCGGGGTAATTTCGAGGGAATTGGGCATCGCACTGGCTCCATGGTACGTCTGATATTCACTGTTCCCAGTGAATAGTTGTTAATAAAATAAAGGGTATTTTGCTCGCCTAACTGCGCAGGTCTGCCAATACTTTTCCGGCATCCAGCACTTCCTTATCGTGAGCGGGTTCGCGCCAGGTTTCTGCTAATGCTGCGTCATACCAGCTTTGCATCGCGGGAAGTGCGAGCATGGTTTGCAGATAATCGTTTGCGCTGGTGCTTAAGGGAAGTTGATAGGTTTGCGCGCGGAAAACCACCGGAGCGAAAAATGCATCTACTGCACTGAATTCACTCCCGGCGAGGAACGGCCCGCCGAATTTTTGCAGCCCCTGGCACCAGAGTTCATCGATACGGGTAATGTCTTTTTGCAAGGCCGGTGAAATGCTGTGCAATTCAATCCGCATGCCGCAGCTCATACCACAATTGCTACGTAATGCTTGAAAGCCGGAATGCATTTCCGCCGCTGCACTGCGTGCCCATGCGCGGGCGGTTTTATCGCCGGGCCATACGTGCGGATGATGTTCCGCAAGATATTCAACGATGGCGAGTGAATCCCAAATCACGCGGTCACCATCCTGCAGGCAAGGTACTTTGCCAGTGGGCGAGAAAGTGCGATACAGCTCCCATGCACCATTCTCGGGAAAAGGATGCAGTTGTTCGGTAAAGGGGATGTCAAACGCAGCCAGTATCAACCAGGGGCGTAGTGACCACGAAGAATAATTTTTATTGGCGATATGCAGTGTGTACATAGCGGACTCCTGGTCAATAAAACACACAAATGAAAAAGCCAAGGTAAATGGCCTTGGCTTTAGTGTATTTGATGTTAATCCTGATCTTCCAGTGCTTTAAGGCTCCATTCAATCGCCTCTTTGTAGTACTGCTCTGGCAGGAGGTATTTAAGTTGCTGCAGGGTACTGCGAATCTCGCCAATATCCTTGCTGACCAAATTGATGTGGCCTACTTTACGACCCGGTAAAACCGCTTTGCCGTACCAGTAAGTTTGCGCAACCGGCAGGTTGAGCCAGTTGGGATTGTAGTCGGTGCCAATCAGGTTGATCATCACATTTTGGCCGAGGATTTGCGCTTTCGGGATCGCCATATCGGCAATCGCACGCAAATGGTATTCAAACTGGCTGATGCTTGCGCCCGCCTGCGTCCAATGGCCGCTGTTGTGTACGCGCGGTGCTAATTCGTTGATCATCAACTGGTCGCCAACGCGGAAACACTCCATCGCCATAACGCCTACGTAATCCAGCTCATTCAAGAGTTTGCCGAGCATGGTTTCTGCCTGCGCTTGTAGCGTTTGCAAGCGAGCGAGCGGGGCAACAGATGCGTAGAGGATGCCGTTCAAATGCAGGTTGAGTGTAAGCGGATAAAACACGCATTGGCCTGCACGATTGCGTACGCCTACGAGAGATACTTCTTCATCAAAGGGAATGGCTTGTTCTGCAATCGCCTGGCCTTGCCAATCGGCAGGGACTTCATCGTCCTGCGCGCGAATCCAGTATTGGCCTTTGCCATCGTAGCCGCCGGTACGGCGCTTGAGCAGTACGCGCTCGCCCAATTGGTCGCGCAATTCATTGGCGCAAATATCATTGGCTACATTGCGCCAGGGGGCAGTAGACAGACCAAGCGAATCGATCAGCTCTTTTTGGGTTTTACGATCCGCCAGCCGACCAAACACTGGTTTATTAACGAAATGAGCATGGTTTGCCAGGGTTTGGGTGACGAGTGTATCCGGCCATTGCTCGCGCTCGGCAGTGACCAGATCATCGGCGTGCAGGGCAGGGGCGCTACTTTCATTGATATCTACCGGGCGCACATCCAACGCCAAAGGCATACCCGCATGCTTAAGCATGGCACCCAGTTGGCCTGCACCTAACACCCAAATTGGCTTGTTACTACTCATTAATTACCTGCAAAAATTAACGTCTGAAAAAATTTTAAAAGCGTTACTGTTTTTAGCTCCTCCCCCTTAATTCAAGGGGGAGGATAGGAGGGGGTTAATCTACGCTTGGATCAGGATTGTCCAATACAGCCTGCGTTTGGGTATAGCGGAAATCGTCGATACGCGCCGCCAATTCACTATCGTTCAGCGCCAAAATCTGGCAAGCCAACAAGCCTGCGTTAAACGCACCGGCAGTACCAATCGCCAGGGTTCCTACCGCAATACCTTTAGGCATTTGCACGATAGAAAGCAGGCTATCCATACCGTTCAACGCTTTGCTTTGCACCGGCACGCCAAGTACGGGCAAGCGGGTATGAGCAGCAATCATGCCGGGCAAATGCGCCGCTCCGCCAGCGCCAGCCACAATCACGCCGTAACCATTACTTGCAGCTTCCTCGGCAAAGCTGGCCAGCTTTTGCGGGGTGCGATGCGCTGAAACCACTTCGGTATGGTATTCCACCCCCAGTTTTTGCAGGATTTCAACGGCAGCTTGCATGGTGGCCCAATCACTTTTGGAACCCATCACAACGGCGACTTTAGTGCTCATAGCATTGTCTCGAACGAAAAATAACCAATAGAAAAAAGGCGCGCATAGTACCACAGAGTGCCTGCAACTGTGAGAAATATAGCTATAGGCTGGATAAATCAATGTTGCACCTTCATAGTTTATAAATCGTTCGATTCGTTCATTTTGTTCGTTTTCTTCCAGGTTAATTTATGGAAACCCTGACGGCTAATCAAGCCAAAACCCAATTTGGGGATTTATTACTTAAGGTGCAGCGTGCTCCCGTCGGAATTAGTCGTAACGGTAAACCTGTCGCTGTGATGATTTCAGCGGATGATTACTCGGCGATGGAACCTTTGAGAATGGAGTTGTTACGTCAATCGCTTAAGCGTGGCCTTGCTGATCTGGATGCCGGCAAGGTTCAGGACGGCGATTCCGTTTTTGCTTCAATGATTGAAGCTGAGGGTAACTAAGTGGCGAAGTTTATTCCCACGGACGAGGCGTTAACCCATATTAATAATATTCGCGATTGATGGGGTAGCAAACACGTTAAATATTAATTGAATTCACTGCATCAATAATCTTTACATCAATTGGCTGAAGAGGAAAATATTTATAGCTTACCAAGCTCCAGCCATACGATTTATTACTTAATACAAAAAGACCGCATCATTATTTTGACGATACTTCATCAAAGCATGATTCCAGAAATGCATTTGAGCAGATAGTTAAAAGTCAAACAATAAATTCGATTTTATTTTTCAAATAATCAACTGTGTCTAATTAATTTGGAGATGGTATTTCCTCTGTCTGCGAATTTGCTGCCGATGAAACAGCTTCAGAAGGCTCAGCTTCCGAAGATTTTTCTGTTACTGCTTTTTCTGATTCAGGTTTTGCGATTAGTTTTATGTTTGTTTCTGAAGATGCAGAGCTTTTATGTGCTTTGCTTGCAGATTCAGATATTTTTTTCTCAGGTTTATCTGCGATAGTCGTTTGTGTAGCGGCATCAACTACCTGAAAACGCAAAATCCCCAGCACTTGCCGTGCTTCGGTTTCCACCTGGATTCGCCAATTGCCTGCGGCGTCTTTAGGGAAATTCATTTTGTGGCTCCATGAGCGATAACCATCATCATTGCCACCGCTAATATTCAAGGCAATTCTGTCGAATTCTTTTCCGTCTTGATACCAGGCGTGGTAAATGCGCTCGCGTAATCCGCGCGGTGCATGAATAGCGGTGTAAGCATAGATTCCCTGATGTAATTGTTCGTTGGTGACAACTTTTAATTTTTTATTGGGCAATCTATTGGTGTTATCGATGCGATCTGTAATTGCAACCTGGGTGAGCCAAATGGATGCCGGTGGAATCCAGTGACGTACACCCAAACCTGCACCGAATGTTCCAGCAATAATTAACAGCATGATGGGAATCCGCTTCCACCAGGATTCAGAAAAACTTCTTGCAATCCCGGGTGATGATAAAATGGCGGCAACGCCTAAGGCCCACAAATAACTTTTGGCTGTAGGCAAATGAAAAATTAATGGCAATGCAGTTAATAATGCTGCAAATAAAGTAATGCCATGAAAACTAAAATATAACCAGCGTCGTGGCGCCAGCCAGTGATAATAAAGTGGATCAACAATGGAAATAAATGCAGCGATTATGAGTAGTGATGTAAAAACCAGTTGTCCGCTATTCCAGGCTGTCGTAATAAAGAAAAAAGGAATAACAAAAAATAAACTTTCCTGGTGGACTAATTGATTGACATAACGCAATAAAACCGGTGGAACCTGAATGTCAAACCAGTGGGAAATTCCGCGCTGCAATAAATTTTCAAGGGAAAGCCACACCCAACTTACAATCATGAGTATGGAAATAATTTGTGCGAATTGTTCTTGCTTTCGCTCAACCAGGAAAAAGCTGGCAACGCCGGATGCAAATCCAAATAACGGAATTATCCAGGGGTAGCGCTCCATCAACTTGAATGTTCGCCTGATTGTATTTTTCAACACGGCCATATTTTTCCATCACTATCTGTAACAAATGTGTGTTCAGGATTGTCTTTCGCTCACCGTCGGCTTAAGGATTTCAATCATCCAATTCATAAAAGCCTGCACACGTTTTGGCAAATGGCGGCGATTCGCATAGAGCAGGGAAACCGGCATGGGCGCAGAACGATAGGAAGGCAAAATTTCAATCAACTGCCCGCTATCGATAAACGGTTTGGCCGTTGCGCCATTTTCAGGTATTTGGATAATCCCAAGCCCCGCCAGGCAAGCACTTAAATACGCGTCTGCATTATTAACAATCACCGCGCCTTCCATCGCAATGTATTTTGTTGTTGATGTTAAGTCGTCAATATATTCAAATCCGTGCGATTTACCACCAAGCACCGGCACATAATGGACTAATTTATGGTTCGCCAAATCATCAAGTGATTTGGGGATACCGTAAGTTTCAATGTAGCTGGGCGAAACGCAGTTGATTAATTGATATTCGCCTATCGGACGCGCTACCAGACTTGAATCAAGTAATGTACCTACGCGCACAACGCAATCAAATCCTTCACGCACCACATCTACCCGGCGATCTGTGCTGCTCAGTTCAATTTCCAGGTGCGGATGTTCGCGTAAAAACTGTGGCAGTGCAGGAATAACCAGGCCGCGCGCCATGGCGGTGGGCATATCGACACGCAGGCGGCCGCGCAATTGGTTTTGCTGGTTATTGAAGAGGGTTTTTAGCTCATCGAAATCGGCAAGCAGGTCTTTGCTGCGCTCGTAAAACGCCTGGCCGTCGTGGGTCATCTGTACGCGGCGTGTGGTGCGGTGCAACAGTCGCGTGCCGAGCATGGCCTCCAGTTGCTGCACAGCGCTTGAAACATTGGCCTTGGCCAGTCCCAGGCTATCCGCTGCTTCGGTAAAGCTCGCCAGCTCCGCAACTCGCAAGTAAACCTGCATGGCTTCCAGTTGATTCATGGATACACCTTCTGATTGTTATAAATTTTCGAACAGTCAATTCAATAATTGATGGTTTATTCAATATTTTTAGATTAATAGACTGGCAACCATCAAGCAAATATTTGCTTGCCGAAAATCCACATTAACTAACAGACAGGAAATTATCATGGCCAATAAAATTGCAATTGTGACTGGCGGCAGCCGCGGACTCGGTAAAAATACAGCGCTTCGCCTGGCGAGCAAAGGTGTTGATGTCATCATCACTTACCACAGCCAGCGTGCGGAGGCGGATAAGGTCGTCGCTGAAATTGAAGCGACTGGTGCGAAAGCGGCTGCACTTCAATTGGATGTTTCGCAAAGCAAAACTTTCGCGCAATTTGCGGCTGATGTAAAAGCCATCCTGCAATCCAAATGGCAGCGCGATACGTTTGATTATCTGGTCAATAATGCAGGCACTGGCATCAATACACCTTTTTTGGAAACGAGCGAAGAGCAGTTTGACCAGATGGTGAATATCCATTTGAAAGGTGTTTATTTCCTTACGCAAAAATTGGCAGGTTTGATCGCAAATGGCGGCAGCATTGTGAATATTTCAAGCGGGCTTACGCGTTTTAGTTTTCCGGGCTATTCAGCTTACGCAACGATGAAAGGTGCGATTGAAACATTGAGTAAATATCTCGCCAAAGAATTGGGTTCACGGGGAATTAACGTTAATACGGTTGCACCGGGTGCGATTGAAACTGATTTTGGCGGCGGCGCTGTGCGCGATAACAGCGAGTTGAACCAACACATTGCATCATTAACGGCTTTGGGACGTGTCGGCTTGCCGGATGATATTGGGGGTGTAATCGCGTCATTATTATCTGACGATAATCGTTGGGTTAATGGACAGCGAATTGAAGCTTCTGGCGGGATGAATTTGTAAGCATCATCGCCAACTGATTAAGATGTCCTTAAATCAGTTGGCGAATTTTTAGATCACTGATCTTTTTCCGGTTCTTCCAATTTCACACTGGTCAATTGATCCATTGCTTTGGATTTTTTTTCGATAAACTTATCGCCAACCTGCTCCACAAAAAGTGCTGCGATATTATTTTCATCGGCAACTTTAATGCCTTCCTCACTACCCAAGCACAGCAGTGCAGTTGACCATGCATCAGCCTGCGTTGAGCTGGACATAAATGCGTTGGCAACAACAGTATTGTGTTCAATGGGTTTTCCTGTGCGGCCATCTAAAATGTGGCTGTAGCGTTTGCCGTTATTATCAAAATAATGATGATAAGTTCCTGAAGGCATGAGTGACATAGGTTCACCCGTTTCAAAAATCGCAATTTTTTCGACTTTGCGTTCGGTGGAAATGGGTTTTTCCATGGCAATACGCCAAGGGGTTCCATCAGGTTTTTTTCCACGTACTTTTAATTCGCCACCAATCTCAACAACATAGCTGGTTATCTTGTGGCTTTCTAATAAATTTGCAAGACGCTCAACGCTGTAACCTTGTCCAATGGATGACAAGTCTACGCGCAAATCCGGTAATTTTTTTTGGAGATGGGTTGCATCCACAGTGATGATTTTATCCATGCCAATAAGCTGCATGGTTTGCTGCAATTCTTCATCGCTGGGTAAATGGAAAGTATCTTTTTTGAAGCCCCACAAATCAAATAAAGGTTTTATGGTGAGATCGTAACAGCCGCCGCTGGCCTTATTAACGATACGGGCATATTCAACCAGGTTTACGATTTCTTCGTTGACTTCATGAGGTTCTGTATCTAATTGCGCATTAAATAATTCAATGGTGGAATCTTTGCGATAGTTGGATATGGATGCATCAATCCGTTGTAGTTCAGCAGTGACTTCTTTTGTAATTGTCGCTTGATCTTCGGATTTTGGCAGCACGAAGGTAAGGTGATAAGTCGTGCCTTGGGCAAAGCCTTCAATTTTTACAGGGTCTGGTGTTTTGCTGCAGGCAACGAGTAGGCAACTTGTTATGAAGCTAAAAAAAAATGTGGATGTGGAGGACGTGAATGCGCGCATGATAAATCCAGACAGCTATTGAGAATTGTTCGCATTATACCTTTGTTGATCATGGGAGGAATCATTAATCGTGCAATTAATGTGAATATATTTTTGTCGCGTGCTAAAAAAGACTGATAAAAAGTGTGGGCTTCATGCAGGGAGTTAATAGGGATTGAATCATTCAATCCCTATAATTTGGACATTAAACCGGATCTGTTTCACCACCAAAAGCAGAGAGCAACGCGGCGATAAAATTTTTCAGTTCGCCAGTCATAATCGCAAAATCTGCATCAAACTGTTCAGCTTTACTTTCTGGATTGCGCTCGTTAGCTTTTTCGCTGATCACGTCATCAAATTTCAAGCGCTTTACCGCAAGCTGATCGTCCAGCACGCAATGGATAGATTCATTCCAGGTAACGGCGAGTTTGCTGACAAACATGCCGCTATTGATATGGCTGAGAATTTCATTCGCTGTTAAATCCTGTTTTTTGCAGCGAATGATGCGGCTATCTTTTCCCGCTTGTAATTCGCATTCTTCACCCAACTCAAACTCATTGGCGAGCTTGCCGGTTTGCAGCCAATGAGTCATGACTTGGGTTGGTGTATTTTTCGCACTGATAGGAATGCAGCGTAAACTTCCCAGTGCTTCGCGCAATTTGCTGAGTAAATCTTCCGCGCGTTTTGCAGAGGAAGAGTTCACCACAATTAATTTTTCTTGCGGGGCGATATAGGCGAAATCCAGTGATGATTTTGCGAAAGCTTTGGGCATCAATGAAAAAATAATTTCGTCTTTCAATGTCTGGCGTTCTTTGCGACCAACACTGCGCGATTCAGCTTCGCTAATCGCAAGCGCTTTTTCTTCCAGGTGTTCATTCACCACGGCAGAGGGCAGGATTTTTTCCTGCTTTTTTGCGCAAATCATGATGTAGCCGTTAGTCACATGGATAAATTCACTGCCATGGCGTCCTAATGGCTCGATAAAACCATAGCGCATGGGATCCAGGCTTCCGCAGGGATTAAAGCAATTGGCTTCCAGTGCGGTGTTTAATTCTTCAGGAGTGTGAGTCCAGTCTTCGGTAAGGCGGTATAGGCGGAGGTTTTTGAACCACATGGGGAATCCAACTACAGATAACAAAGTAGGGTGGGTGGAGTGCAGCGATACCCACCGATAGGCAATTTGGATTTGATGGGTATCGCTTGCGCTCCACCCATCCTACGGGAAATTACTCTAAAAATTACCTAACAATCTCCAACAACTCCACATCAAAAATCAACGCAGAATAAGGAGGAATGGTTGGGCCTGCGCCGCGTTCGCCGTAGGCGAGGTTGTGTGGGATGTACAAGCGCCATTTGGAACCTACTGGCATCAATTGCAGGGCCTCGGTCCAGCCGGCGATCACGCCGCCAACGGGGAAATCGATAGGCTCGCCACGTTGTACGGAACTGTCGAACACAGTGCCGTCAATCAAGGTGCCGTGGTAATGGGTTTTTACGCGGGATTTCGCTGTTGGTTTTTCGCCCGTGCCTGCAGTAATCACTTCATATTGCAAACCGGATGGCGTTACTGTCACGCCGTCTTTTTTGGCATTTTCAGCGAGGAAAATATCGCCCACTTTAGCTTGCGCCTTGGCTTTTTGCTCCATTTTTTCCTGCATGCGTGTACCAATAGTACGGAAGGCTTCTTCTAATTCGGGGCGTGGTACCTGGCTGTCCTTACCGTGCAAGGCATCTAATACACCTTGTGCAACAGCGTCTGCATCTACGCCTTCAAACGGGTTGGAGGCGAGTTGCTCGCCCATTTGGCGGCCTACACCGTAAGAGGCGCGCAGTTCAATGGTGTTGTACTTCTCTGACATGGAAATTCTCTTTGTTGGAGTGCATTTGAGTCATTTGCACGAAGTAATGAGCGATGGCAGAGCAATTTTTAACGCAGTTCTGTCGAGCGCAATATTCGTGCAAAGGCCTCATTAAATAAAAGGCCGCAGATTCTATCAGTTAGTCGATGTCTTTGGGGGCTTCTATAAGATTGTCTTCAGGTTTGAGTTCGGGATCTTCGGTGTTGACGTCGCGAATGAAAATGCCCCAGAAGGCAATAAACATGGCGGCGACCAAAGGACCCACAACAAAACCATCGATGCCAAACATAGTGATGCCGCCCAGGGTTGAGAGCAGGATGACGTAATCGGGTAACTGGGTGTCGCGGCCTACCAGTACGGGGCGCAGCACATTATCGAGCATTCCTATAACACCTGCGCCTATGCCCGCCAGGATCAATGCGGAAGTCACTTCACCAATAGCGGTGAGGTAGAGCGCGATGGGCACCCAGACGAGGGCTGAACCCAGGGCGGGAATGAGCGATGCAAAAGCCATCAATACACCCCAGAGCAGTGCCCCGTGTACATCCAGTGCCCACAGGGTGATACCGCCAATGGAGCCCTGGATTATAGCGATAACCACATTGCCTTTGATGGTCGCACGGGTCACTTCAGCGAAAAGTGCAAACAGCATACGTTCACGGGTATCGCCCAGGGGCAGCGCGCGGATCACAATTTCAACCAATTGACGTCCATCGCGGAACATAAAGAAAGCGATGTACAGCATCAGTACCAGGTTGACCACGAAACCAAAAGCATTTTGGCCTATGGTCAGGGTGTGGCTCGCAATAAATTTTCCGCTCGACATGGCGGCGTTGATCGCGTCGCTCTTGAGGTTTTCGATATTAAAACCCAGCCGTGCCAGCAGGTCGTTAGCGGCTGGAAATGCGGTGTGCATGGAGTCGATATAGCGACCGGGATTGATCTCGCCGGATTGCAATTTATCGTAAACCACAACTCCTTCACTAATAACGGAACTGACCACCAGCACCACCGGCAAAACCACAACGACAACACAGAGCGTCAGGGTTGCGAATGCCGCGCGATTCGGGCTTGTCGGCCAGCGCGCGGAAAATTTGTTTTGCAGTGGGGCAAAGACAATCGCCATGGCGCACGCCCAGAAAATGGTATCGAAAAAGGGCTTGAGTAGCAGGATAAACCCGATCGTAATCAAAAACAGGAAGAGCAGGAACGTACGGGTTTCCAGTTTTTCATGCATGAAGTAAATCCTTGTTGGGAGAACAGTTTGTTCAGAAAACAATTTATTGTGGAATCAAGCAAGTGTGACTATACGGCAGCTTTGGGTAGCTGTCATTACGGGGTGTGCTAGGCTATAAACCATCGGGTTGTGGGTGAGTGAAATCGGTATGTTAGTGCGTGTTGGGTTAATCACCTTTTTCGTATTGCTGTGCTTGGCTAATGTGGCCGTGGCCGCCCCGAAAGCTTATGTTGTCAATATTCAGGTCGCCCGTCCGGTTGGCGCTGATTACTTTGTGGATCTGCTGGATTTGATGCTCAACGCCAGCAAAGAACCTGATGAAGTGATTGAGTTTCATTTTGGCGATAGGCAACTCTCACAAGCACGCTGGCTTACGGCGGTTGCGCAAGATACAGGTAACAATGTGCTTTGGGTCATGACCAATAAAGTGCGTGAAGATGGCCTGCGTGCGATACGTGCGCCCTTATTGCGAGGATTGATGGGCTATCGCGCATTGGTTATCCGCAAGGGCGATGAAGCCAGGTTTGCATCTATCAAAACCAAGCAGGATTTGCTGGATTTAAAAGTGGGGCAGGGAATGCATTGGCCTGACACAGATATTTTGCGTGCGAACCAACTCCAGACGGTGGAGGCCATTGAAAAAAAGAATTTATATAAAATGCTGGCAGCAAAACGATTCGATTATTTTCCTCGCAGTATTACCGAACTTTATTTGGAGGAGGATTTTATTCGCTCGGCCAATCTGGTTGTTGAACCACATTTACTCTTGCATTACCAAACCGAGTTGTATTTTTTTGTTAACAAGAAAAATACTGAATTGGCTGGTCGCCTGGAAAAAGGCTGGGCGATTATTCAAAAAAATGGCGAGTTTGAAAAATTTTTCCTTGCTGCAAAACGTGTGCGTCTTGCGCTGGATATTTTAAAACATGAGCACACGATAATTGAACTTCAAAATCCTTTTCTCTCGCCGGAAAGCGCTGAACTTATATTTCAGTATTGATGTATTGCATTTCGTTGGAATGGCTGGCGCTGCACAAACCACCCCAACACCCACGCTTTGATTTGAATACTTCAACCGCCTATAGATCCTTGATCATGTAAGGGGTTATATACCTCGCACTTATCATGAATGCCAGGGAATAACTGTGGCACGGTCGCATGTCGCCTTTATCTTCAGTATAATATGATAACGAGAATCATTTTTATCGGGTTGGGATGTATGGCGGTTAGTATGAAAAGTGTTATAGCACTACTGTGTTGCCTTGTGTTTTCTACAGCGGCGACGGCGCAATCTACAGAATCAAACGAAAGTGCAAGGCAGTTATGGAAGCTGATGGATTATATGTCCGTTGACTATGGCGGCGCTGTGGCTAATGGTGAAGTCATCAGCGAGAGCGAATATGCCGAGATGCTGGATTTTACTGAAAATGCCCAAAAACAGGCCCAGGCGCTTCCTGAAAATGCCTCCAAAGCCAATCTCATTGTGGCCGTTGATAAGTTGCGTGAGGCTGTGGTCAATAAAGCTGATAGCGCTGAAGTTGCCAAGCTGGCACACGCAGCTGATGCGGTCCTGATTGCCGGTTATCCGTTCCCTGTGGTTCCCAAAACCTTACCCGATGTAAAAAAAGGTGCGGCATTGTATGCACAGGTCTGCAGTACCTGCCATGGTGCGACAGGGCATGGCGATGGCCCGGCGGCGAAAGATCTCGACCCGGAACCCATTGCCTTTAGTGACCATGAACGTGCGCAGTCGCGTAGTGTTTTGGCGTTATACCAGGTTATTTCCCAAGGCGTTTCCGGTACTTCCATGGTGAGCTTTGCCGGGCTTCCTGATGATGATCGCTGGGCGTTGGCGTTTTACATCGGCAATTTATCCCATGACGATGCCATCCGCGCCCAAGGGGAAAAGCTGTGGGCCAGTGATGCAAGTTTGAAAAGCTATTTTCCCGATTTGACCGCCGTGACGACACTTACCGAAGTCGCCGCTGCGGAGAAAATGCCGAAAGATACTGCCCGTGCTATAACCGCCTACCTTCGTGCCCATCCTGAAGCAGTGGAAAATGGTAAGCCGCACGGTCTGGATTTGGCTCGTTTGCGCCTGAAAGAGAGTCTGGAAGTATTGCACTCAGGTGATCGCGAAACGGCTACCAAACTTGCGTTGTCCGCTTATCTCGATGGCTTCGAGCCGGTTGAGCCAATGCTGGGCGCGCGCAATAAGCCTCTTCTTGTCGCTGTTGAAGGGGCGATGCTGGATTATCGTTCGGCAGTAAATACGGGTTCCGAGGCAGATGTACAAGCGGCTTCAGCAAAACTGCATGGACTACTGGATAAGGTTGAAAGCGAACTGGGGTCAGCCAAGGCAGATTCATCCACCACATTTGTTGGTGCGCTGACTATTTTGTTGCGCGAAGGCGTTGAAGCTCTGTTAATAGTAATCGGGATTATTGCGTTCCTGAAAAAAGCCAACCAGCCGATGGCATTGCGTTATGTCCACATCGGTTGGATAAGCGCGCTGGTTGCCGGCCTTTTCACCTGGTTTGTGTCCACCTACCTGGTTGCGATCAGTGGCGCCAGCCGTGAAGTAACGGAAGGCTTGGGTTCACTTTTCGCCGCGGTAGTGCTGTTAAGCGTTGGATTATGGATGCACCAAAAGAGCAGCGCCGACCGCTGGCAATCCTATTTGAATGAGAAGTTATCGGCAGCTATGTCCAGCAGCTCGGTATGGGCATTATTTGCACTTTCATTTGTTGCCGTTTATCGCGAGGTTTTTGAAACAATCCTGTTTTATTCAGCGCTGGCGGCAGATGGAAATGGCACCGCTTTGCTCGGTGGTTTCGCTACAGCAGTTGCGTTGTTAATGGTAATTGCCTGGGTGTTATTGCGCTCAAGTGCGCGCATGCCAATCGGCAAATTCTTTTCCATCACATCTATTTTTGTTGCGGTGTTAGCAGTGGTATTGGTGGGCAAAGGTGTAATTGGTTTGCAGGAAGCCGGTTGGATAAGTGTTCACCCGATCTCCGGCCCAAGAATCGATTTCCTGGGAATTCTCCCTACGGTTGAAACCGTTTCTGCGCAAATATTTGTGCTGGTAGTCGCTATTGCAGGATTTACCTTGAACTACTCTGGAGCAAATAAAGCAAAAGTGAGTTAAATCAATACTTCGGAAAATGCCCGCCGCTCCAGCTATGGAGGGCGGGCATTTTCTTTTGTTGGATAGCAAAACCCTGATTATTACTACACCTGTTATGTGTTGACTATTCAGAAGGCAACTAAATAGCTGTTCATGGGTCTGTGTACAATCCCGGTGGGTCATGCTTTTAGTGGAGGCGATGCTGCTTTTGCCCCATAATCGGGCCTTTTCAAAAATGTCATGGTTATTCGAGATGTATGTGTGACCATTGTTATGTGAGTGAGGAGCTTTTATGCAATACAACGATCGCCCGGTTGGCGCGTTCAGTGCTCTGGCAAAATGGGGTGTAATCCTGGTCGCTGCCGGTGCCATAGGTACCATTGGTTACTTTTTGATGGACGAAGAGCAAAAGCGCCCGCCTAAATTGCACGAGTTGCCTATGCCCGTCCCTGTACAGCCCGCTGGTACTCCTGAACCTGTCACCGCCGGTAAGCCGGTCTACGATGAGCCCCAGCCTGCGCCAGCTCCCCAACCGCTGCCCGATCTCGATCAAAGTGATGCATCGGTATTGGCAGCGTTAAAAGGATTGAACATCAACGGTCTGGTGGAAATGATCATTCCCCAGGAAATCCTCCGCAAATTTGTGCGTGCAGTTGATGTGCTCGAAGAGGGCAAGGTTGTTACTGAGTATCGCCCTGTCGCATCACCGCAAGGGACTTTTGCGGTGGATGCTTTCAAGGTCAAGGTTTCTGGCGGCGAGCTGGGCGAGCAGCAAGATGTAGAACAATTTCGCGTCAGCCCCAAAAATTACCTGCGCTATACCCTCTTTGTGGAAGTTATTTCAGCCTTGGATAGCAATGCCAGCGTGGCGCTCTACAAGCGCTATTACCCTTTGTTAAACCGCGCCCACCAGGAATTGGGATCAGGCAAGGGGAATTTCCATTCAGTGTTGATTCGTGCTATCGATAAAGTCCTGAGTGCGCCCGATGCCAATGGCGACATGATATTGATCCATCCCAAGGTCTATTATGAATTCGCTGACCCGGCCCTGGAAAAACTGCCTGAAGCGCACAAATTAATGCTGCGGATGGGGCCGGATAATGCCGAAAAAGTGAAGGCCAGCCTGCGCAATATCCGGGTCAAATTACTGCAAAAATAACCGCTACCTGAAACGCTGTATTCAAAAGGCTGCTCATGCGAAAAGTGTATGAGTGGCCTTTTTTATTTGATCTGAAATAATTTTTTCTCCCATCAGATTGCTGTTTATCCAAAGCTTCTCGCCTATCTGCCTGAAATCTAAAAGAAAAGATCATTTTTGCGTCAGTGTGGAGAAAGGAAACAAGGGCTTGACAACGTTGTCCAGTCGGCATACTGTTGCCCTAACGACAACGTTGTCAGGTTGTTGTCAAAAAAAATGAAAGTCAAAATTAAAGGGGAAAGCCATGTATAACAAGCTTAGCGATGCAATCAAGGCGGCGAATTACTCGTTTGCTTTACGTAAAACCGTAGCTGTAGCGGGTTCTGCTGCAACTTTGGCGTTAATGGGTATGACTGCCCAGGTTCACGCGGCAGATGCCACTGCCGAAGCTGAAGAAATTACTGTTACCGGTATCCGCGGTTCGTTGAAAAACTCGGTGGATATCAAACGCAACGCTACTGCCGTTGTTGACGCTGTTTCTGCGGAAGATGTAGGTAAGTTTCCTGACTCAGACGTTGGTGAATCACTGGGCCGTATTCCTGGTGTAACCGTAGGCCGCGCATTCGGCCAGGGCGCTTCAGTTTCTATTCGCGGTGCAGCACCACAAATGACTTTAACCCAGTTGAATGGCCAAAATGTTGCCTCCACTGGCTGGTACGATCAACAATCAATTGATCGTAGCTTCAACTACTCATTGTTGCCTTCACAATTGATTGCAGGTATCGACGTTTACAAATCATCACAAGCCGACCTTAATGAAGGTGGCATTGGTGGTACCGTTATTGTAAAAACGCGCAAACCATTGGACCTTGCTGCTAACACCGTATTCGTAGGCGCCAAGGCGAGAACTGGCACCATTAGCGATGATGTATCTCCAGAAGTTTCTGGCATGTACAGCTGGAAAAACGATGCTGAAACCTTCGGTGTTTTGGTTGCCGGTGCCTATGAAGATTCCGATTATGTCCGTCGCGGGACCGAGTCTGACTATCAATGGTCACAAGACGTTGAGCCATCTACTTTTGTTCAAAATCGTACGCGCAAAACCGTAGATGCCAATGTTCAGTTTGCACCTACTGAAGCCTTAAGCTTTGACTTGCATGTTTTGTCATTGGATTTAAGTGCCGACAACATCGGTACCAACATGTACTTCTTCCCTGTCGGTTCCAGCACTTACCATTGTGATGAGAAAAATGCAGCCGGTGTTTGCGTGAAGCAAGTTGTAGACAAAGCTGTTCGCGGTAATTTGACTCCCGGTTGGGCAAGCGGTGCACCAGATTCTGAAACCTTTGTTCAGTCCTGGGGCCGTCTTGCAAGTATGACCTCTGATACTTACGATTTGAGCGGTAAGTACGAAGTTGATGGCTTTAGTGTTAGCGCCAGCCTTGGTAAAACCAAAGCTAAAGGCGGCACCGACTTGACTACCAACTTCCAATATTACCCAAGCACTGGCAGTCCAATGTCATTGTGGGCAGGTACTATTGATGCGACAGGCAAACAAATTAAAATCCATAGCACTTACGACCCAAGTATGACGCTTGCAGATTTGGAGCCGAATACTTCTGCGCAAAGTTGGGCAGTTAAAAAAGGTCCAAACAGCGACGAAGAAACCTACGGTCAGTTGGATGTTAAATTCGACCTGGACCTGGGTGCGATCAAATCCTTTAAAGCGGGTATACGCACAACAGATCACGATGTTGGCGCTGCCAGTTATGTCGCTGATATCACCCCGGTAATGGTACCAACTGCCTCCTTGTACAACGGTGTTTATGAGGTGGGTGTAAATGGTATTACCGCTCCCAAGCCTAATTTAAAAGCAATGGTTGCTGCGACCAAGAGTGGTATCAAAGGTTGGGACGAAGCTCGCTCTGGTTATTCTTTGCTGAATGAGAAAAATGATGCTGTATACGGTATGTTCACGTTTGAAGGCGATGGCTTCAAAGGTAACTTCGGTCTGCGTTATGTAGGTTCTGATGTTACCCGCACTCAATATGCGTTAGACGGTTCAGCACTTAAAGCAGGTGATATAGGTGCAAATACCGGTTATAGCTACAGTTTGACCGATCACAAAGCGAGCTATCACGAAGTTCTGCCAAGCATCAACGCCTCGTTTGACTTGACTGACTCCTATGTGTTGCGTGTCACTGCTGCACAAACAATCAGCCGTCCTAACTATGACGATATGATTGTTAGCTATGCAGGTTATGCGGATGACCGCGATAACAACCAAGTGGTGAAAATGGGCTCAGAAGGCTTGTTGCCAATGAAATCCTCTCAAGCAGATATTAGCCTTGAGTACTACTACGGTGATGGTAACTTGGTGTCAGCCACTTACTTTGTTAAATCCATCAGCAACTTTGTTACTGACGTGATTACCCCCAACCAGGCTATTGGTGTTGTTGATCCGGCAGGCGGCGACAACTGGTCAATTGATGAGAAGATCAATTCTGGTGGTGCAGAGATTAGCGGTGTTGAACTTCAATGGAACCATGCGTTCGGCAATGGCTTCGGTATTTCAGCTAACTACACCTACTCAGACGCTGCAGCACCTGCAGTAGCCTACGCTGATCGTATTGGTATGTTTACTGAATCATCACGCGATAGCGCAAACCTTGTAGGTTACTGGGAGAATGATGCATTCTCAGCTCGTGTCGCTTACAACTGGCGTTCCAAGTATATGATTCGTGAAGGTGCCTTCTACTACGGTAACCGTATGCACGATAACACCGGTTCACTGGACTTGAGTTTGGGTTGGAAAGCAACTGAGAATATTGATTTGACTTTCGAAGCAACAAACTTGCTTGCTGAAGATGATATTCAATACGGTGCAGCTAACCTTGTTCCAGGCACTAACGGCATTAAATCATCACTTATTGGTGGTTATCCTGCCTGGTCATACGAAGGCGAAACCAGCTATATGTTAGGTGTAAGCTTTAAGTATTAATCGCTGAGTTGTAAAAAAGAGCCCAGCTTTTGCTGGGCTTTTTTATTGGCGGGAATTTACAGTGAGGTGGAATGATGAAAATTAAACGCATTGCCATTGTGGGTGGTGGGACTGCGGGCTGGTTGGCCGCTAATCACCTGGGCGTGGAGTTGAGCCGGGATCCCGAGATTACAATTACGCTGATTGAATCTAAAGATGTGCCTATTATTGGCGTTGGTGAAGGTACAGTTCCGCGTATAAGGGATACCCTGAAAAAATTTGGGATATCGGAATTAGAGCTAATAACAACCTGCGATGTGACCTTTAAACAAGGGATAAAATTCGCTAATTGGTTAGATTATGGCAACGCTCATGGCGAAAATAATTTTTATTACCATCCGTTTGCGCCACCTTATCCTTTTGGTTATGACCTCACGCACTATTGGCTGAATAGCGGCAATGCCTTCGAGTTTGCTAAATTATCTGACGCCTATACCTTGTCAGAATTAAAAAAATCCCCGAAGCAAAAAAGCTCGGCACCTTATGAAGGTGTCGTGGATTACGCCTATCATTTTAACGCCGCAAGTTTTTCAGAGTTGCTGGCAAAAAATGCCCGCAATAAATTCTCTGTTAAGCATAAATTTGAAACGGTTGAGCGCGCCGTAAAAAATGCGGATGGTAGTATCAAAAGCCTTATGTATGCCAGTGGACAAGAAGAGGAATTTGATTTTTATATAGATTGTTCAGGTTTTGCAGCCTTATTACTTGGCAATACGTTAAATGTCCCTTTTGTTGATAAATCAAAAAAAATTATTACCAACTCTGCATTGGTCTATCGTCAGTCTCTATCAGATGATGAAGAGTTATCTCCATATACCTTGGCTACAGCTCATAACGCGGGCTGGGTTTGGGAGATTCCGCTAACCAGCCGCAAAGGTTGTGGTTTTGTGTATTCCGATAATTTTATCAACGATGACGATGCTGTTAAAACTTTTTCAGAATATCTGGGCAAAGATCTCCAGAATGAAAATGTAAGAAAAATCCCGATGAAAATAGGCTACCGAAACCTCTTTTGGGAAAAAAACTGTGTGGCTTTAGGGTTAGCACAAGGCTTTGTTGAGCCGCTTGAGGCTACTTCTATTTTAGTAACAGATTTTTCTGCGAGCCTTATCGCGCGAAATTTTCCGTGTATGGTTGAAGATATGCCAGCCTTATCTGAATATTGCAATAAGGTTGCAACCTATACGTGGGAGCGAGTAATCGATTTTGTTCAACTCCATTATATATTGTCGGATAGAAGAGATTCTGATTTCTGGCATGAAAGTACAAGACGTGAAAACATCTCTGATGTATTAAGCGATCGGCTTGAAATATGGAAAATAAACTCCCCTAAAAAATCAGATTTTTTTAGCCGGTTTGATATTTTCGGGCCTGAAAATTATCTCTATGTACTGTACGGCATGGGATTTCCAACGCGCTCAGGTTATTTGGGCGATGAAGATCGTGAGCGCTCAAAAGAATGTTTTTTAGCAGCGCAGCAAAAATTAGTTCAAATGAGTCAAACACTACTTTCGCACCGGAAATGGTTAACTGAGTTAAAGAAAGCATTGGCTTCGCAGAATGCTTAATAACAAGAGCGTTTTATCGTTAGCGAAGACTGTTATATTAACAATGGCACAAGCAGAGTCAGTTTATTAAAAAAGGATTTTTCAGGAACGAGGAATTAGAAAGCTACAAAAGTATTAACCGTTAATCGCCCTGTACGCGGATCGGCGTTAATACTATGTTCCAGGTTGGTCAGGTAGGGCGAGTGGAGTGTGCAGCTGCGATAAATTACCATCCTATTGAATTTGGCTGGTAAAACGCCAAGTTTGGTAAATTGTTGGTCTGAGTCAGTGAAATATCTTCGTGCTGGCGGCCGCATTTTCTGCTCTGCAAAAAGAATATCAAAATATTGATCGCTCGTGCCTGGCGTAATGAACTCAAAACCTGTGGCATTATGACGATAAAACGCAGTGCCGCCGTGGTTTTGGTCGCATAAGTATAAAATTATTGCGAATTGATTGATGTTGCTGGTGTCAAAATGCGGCACACATTGCGCAGGACTTAGGTCTTCGGGTTTTACTGTCATTAATGAAATAGCGCATTCACTTTTACGCATCTCTACTGCTTCGGCAATACCAAATTCTTTTTGTATGAGTGGCTTAATAAAATGTGTAATTGTTTGTGAATAAGCGGGCGGCGGTACTAATTGAATGCCTGGGTAGCCCTTTCCTACAGATTGTCCCGGTGCAGGTTTAAAGCTGTGTTGTGCTGCAAACTCTATTAAGTCTTGTGGGTTCTCCAAGAGATCATCAATCACAATAATTTTTTGTATGGCATGAGCGGCGTTAAGCAAATTAATGGATAAATTTTTATTTAATGTATAAGCGGCGGTATTTGCGGCTGAGTTTGTCATAAGGTCACAGTTGTGAAGCAGACTAGAGTGAATAAAAAAATGAAATATATACCTAAAAATTGCTATGTTACCAGAATGCAGGCCATTTTCATGGTTGCTAATAAGTGTAGTCCAGCTGGCGTTTTTTAAACACAAATTTGCGTTGTACTTATTCCATAAATTAAAAAATAAGACGTACTTTTTGATGAAAAAAATAGTTTATAGGTGGTTTCATATTGTCGCTCCTTTTTATTGTAAAAACTGCGATTAAATATGTTGAATATTTGTTTGACAACGTTGTCTCATGAGGTTAATCTAACCCTGTGTTAAATGTTAGTTTGCTATTGTTCGTATGTTGTTGAGTCAATCCTCTTGTTGGTGTCGAAAGGCACCAACTTTTTTTGTCACAACATAACTACCATTCCAAACAATTAAAAAATCGGTTGCTATCAAGCCGGTCCTGTTCGTGTGAATTTACGGTTGTAATGAGGTCATCATGGGAAAAATGCCAAATCTTGATTCCGGGCAGCTTTTTATCGGTGTAGATGGCGGCGGCACAAAATGTCGTGCACGCATATTTACTGCCGACGATAAAGTGCTGGGTACAGGTGTGGGCGGCCCTGCAAATCCGTTACACGGACAATCTCAAGCCAAAGCTTCAATTTTGCAAGCCGTTGAAATGGCGCTGACCGAAGCAGGTTTACCTAATTCAGATGCCGGCAATTTAATTGCCGGTGTTGGTTTGGCCGGTGTTAATTTGCCAAGCTTGTTTGAGGTGATGAATACGTGGCATCACCCGTTCAAAAAAATGTATCTCACCACTGATTTGCACATCGCCTGTTTGGGTGCGCACACCCAGGACGAAGGTGCGGTGATGATTGCCGGCACAGGTTCGTGTGGATATTCTTATGTGAAAGGCAAGGCGACCATTATTGGTGCGCACGGTTTTCCTTTCGGTGATAAATGCAGTGGTGCGTGGATTGGTTTGGAAGCCATAAAAGCAGTTTTACTGGCGTCGGATAATTTGGGTCCCCAAACAATATTGAATGAATTAATTGGCAATCATTTGCAGGCAAAAGGTGTAATGATTGTGGACAAAATGGGCGCAGCGAAATCCAGCGATTACGCGCAGCTCGCTCGTTTTGTATTGGAAGCGGCTGATTTGAAAGATGAAGTTGCCGTAAAAATTATGCGTGAAGGCGCGGATTATATGAGTGCCGTTGCAGAAAAATTGTGGGAGACTGAGCCGGGTCGCATGTCGCTTATTGGTGGTTTGTCCGGTCGCTTAACACCCTGGTTAAAGCCAGGTATTGCAGCAAGCTTATCGAATCCTATCAGTCAGCCAGAGTTTGGTGCAGTATATTTTGCCAAGCAGCAATACGCGTTGGAAGTTAAATAAGCTATCGCCTGTTTTTCATCGTTGTTGCATTAAAAAAGTTGCTACATGATTGCTGCTACATTTTTTGAGAATCGCAAGCCTATATAAATTAATAACTACAAGCTTGCGTAAGCGAGCACCTCGAGGATCACCGCTATGAATGCATCTGTATCGCGAAACACGCAAACCGCTTCACCTAACACCAGTACATTTATACCTATGGTGATTATAGGCACATTATTTTTTGTGTTCGGTTTTGTGACCTGGCTAAATGGTTCCCTTATTCCTTTCTTAAAAATTGCCTGCGAATTAAATGAATTCCAGGCGTTGTTGGTAACCTTTGCGTTTTATATCGCATACACTTTTATGGCGTTACCTGCCTCTTTAGTCCTGCGCAAAATCGGGTTTAAAACCGGTATGGTGGTTGGCCTCGGCGTTATGGCATTGGGCGCACTTTTATTTATTCCCGCTGCAAAATCATCGACTTATATTTTATTTTTAACCGCTCTATTTGTGTTGGGGGCGGGCTTAACTTTATTACAAACTGCTTCTAATCCTTATATTGTATGTATTGGTCCGCGTGAGAGTGCGGCCATGCGCATTAGTATTATGGGACTCATTAATAAATCTGCCGGTGTGTTGGTGCCACTGCTGTTTACCGCGTGGATTTTGACGGGTATGGATCAATTTTCCGCAGATGCATTAGCCGCGCTGGATGCAAACGCCAAGGCCGAGCGTTTGTCAGAATTAGCTTCTCGCCTGGTAACACCTTACATCGTAATGGCAGCAGTGCTTATTGCACTTATGGCGTTTGTGCATTTTTCGCCTCTGGCAGAATTGGATTTAAATGATGAATCAGAACAAGCACCCAACCAAAAATTAGGTGTGCTGCAATTTCCGCAATTGGTTTTGGGCACTATCGCGCTGTTTTTATATGTGGGCGTGGAAGTTATTGCGGGCGATACGATTGGTTTGTATGGCCGCCATCTCGGTGTAGAAAAATTTGGATCGCTGACGTCTTATACTATGGCATTTATGGTGTTGGGATATATCGTTGGCGTTACCTGTATTCCTAAATATCTTAGCCAGGCTAATGCGCTTTTGCTTTCTGCTGTTGCCGGTTTTGTATTTGTTGCAGGTGTAATATTTTCATCGGCGAGTGATACGGGAATATCGCAAATATTATTTGCGTGGGCTGGTGTGCCTGCCATACCCAACACCGTATTGTTTTTAGCGTTGCTCGGTTTTGCCAACGCATTGGTTTGGCCTGCAATTTGGCCTCTGGCGTTACAAGGTTTGGGTAAATATACCAGCACCGGTTCAGCATTATTAATTATGGGGATTGCGGGCGGTGCGTTATTGCCATTGCTTTACGGCCATCTCGCGCACTCCAGTGGCAACAATCAAATGGCGTATTGGGTTATGTTGCCATGCTACGCATTTATTTTATTTTATGCGCTCAAAGGCCATAAGCTGAGAAGCTGGAAATAACGGTTTCTGCAGTTTTTAATCCCAAACAAAAAATAGAGTAAATAATAAGAACGAGGTCGCCATGGCTAAACAACGGTTTCCCGCACTGGATATTATGCGCGGCCTCACCCTGGCATTGATGATTCTGGTGAATACACCGGGGTCGTGGAATTATGTGTACGCACCACTGTTGCATGCGGATTGGAATGGATTCACTCCCACGGATTTTATTTTTCCCTTCTTTTTATTCATGGTTGGCGCTGCATTATTTTTTTCCCAGCGTTCACTTATGCAGCCGCATATTACAGCGGGCGAGCGCCATAAAAAAATTATCAAGCGCACGGTATTATTATTTGCCATCGGCCTGTTTTTAAATATTTTCCCCTTTAACAAACCGCTAGATGAGATACGTATTTTAGGTGTATTGCAGCGTATTGCCCTGGCTTATATGTTTGCCGCGTTCATTGTACTTTATTCCGGTACAAAACTGCGTTGGATTATCAGCGTTGTTATTTTGTTGGGCTATTGGTTGTTGTTGCAATTAAGCGACCAACCTTATTCGCTAGAAAACTCTGTCGTCCGCCAGTTTGATTTGGCTGTTTTAGGTGCGAATCATTTGTGGCATGGCAAAGGAATAGCGTTTGACCCGGAAGGCTTGTTAAGCACCTTGCCGTCTATCGTGAATGTTTTATTGGGCTTTGAAGTTGCGCGCTTATTGTCACAAGCAAACGTTAGTACAGCGGCGTATAAAAAGCTCGCCGTCATGAGTGTGGTTTTTATTGTGACTGCGCTGGTTTGGAATATTTATTTCCCCATTAATAAATCACTGTGGACCAGTCCTTTTGTCTTGATAACATCGGGTGTTGGAATTGCAGTGCTGTTATCTTTGGTATTGCTGGAAAAAACACCGGCAAAAAGCCTGCTTAACTTGCTCACACCTTTTGGAAAGAATCCGTTATTTATCTATGCGCTTTCTTTTATGTGGGAAACATTGTTATACACCTTAAAAATTGGTGACCAAACCTGGTACGATTTTTTCTACCAGCAACTGTGCCGCTTCCTTGATGTTTACAACGCCTCGCTATTATTTGCTTTAATCCATGTCTTTTTATTTTGGTGTGTAGCCAAGTATATGGACAAGAAAAATATCACCATTTCACTTTAGGCTTTACCGCACGTGCATCCGGCCAATGACTGGATGTGCTCATGGCAATTAAGCAGGGTGAATCATTATGGATATTAAATCTAATCCACACTGCATGCCTGAGTTCGTCAAGTTGGTTCAATTGCTCGCTTTTAAATTGGTTAATCGATTAATCAATCAGTCAATCGTAATTAAAGTGTTGGCAGTCAATCTTCCTGTCCTGGGATTATCGCTCAAGCCCGTTGACGTCTGTATATTGCCAGAATGCAAAATATTACTGCGATAAAATATCGCGCGATTAAATTTTGCATCAATGGACGCAGTGCGTGCGAATATTTCCGTATCACCATTGATGTAATCAAATGTAGCCTGGTTGGTTTGCATGACTTGTTGTTTAAGCATGGGTGCATATTCATGGATTCGCTGTGAATCCATGGTTTCAAAACCGGTTTGTCGGTGGCGATAAAAAGATGTCCCGCCAAATGTTGAATTACATAAATAATGAACACTTGCGATATTGTTGCGTAAAAAGCTATCAAAATGCGGCACGCTTTGAATGGGGCGTAAATCTTTTGGAACATTCGTTGTTAAAGATAAAACGCTGGATAATAACTTGATATTAATAGTGGGTTTCGAGCTAAAAACGGTCCACAGGGTTTCCATTAAATAGCGATACACATTTTCAGCATAGACTGGTGCAAAAGGTTTCCTGATGCCGGGATAAAAATCTTTTACTTCTTTTTGGAAAGGATGACCCGACTCGGCATATTGAATTACGCATTCAGGGTGACGCAACAGATTATCGACAATAATAACCGGCTCTTGTTCATTGCCAACGTAGATAACCTCCAAAGTTAAATCGGGATTGATGGAGAAATCATAATTCATTGCAGGTTGGTTTATAGGAACCTCTGCGAATGATGAATTGGTTGATGCGTACATAATTATTTTCCTGTGAGCCTTTTATTTTTCTTATTGATTAAGCCATAGATATGACCAATAGACGTCATCATGGTGTAGATCGGGCTTAAATAACCCTTTACATGCAAACTATTGAGGTCATCAGGGTTTAATCGATTTAAGTTTTCTTCGTTGACTGTATAAATACCTTCAATACGTGATGACTCACCATTTGCAAATGTAATTTCCAGTTGCATGGGTTGCAATAATTTCAGGTTTGCAAGTGTATCAATGAATGATTGGGTTGCTGCTTCACCATTGATAAGCTCAGCTAATACGGATTTTATGTTTTCCAAATAAACAGTTTCTTTTCCATCGCTATCAAATATTTGTTCACCCTGGCCCTGCTGAATACTTTGATGTCCCGTATCAATACAAATAACAAACTGGTCCTCACTTATGTCTGAGTTACCCAGGAAAAATGGCTGGCGACGAATTTGCAAGGGAATGTAAAGTGAATCCCATTCATTATTGGAAATAAATAAATTTTCGCCTTCTTGGAACCCGAACAATGCTACGCAAACGAATCGCCCTGTATCTTTGTTTTTGGTAAAGGCGATAGGAAATTGCACAGCGAGTTTTAAAAATTCACTGAGCACAACCGGCACCATGCTTAAAGAAGCGCCTTGCGCTTCAGCGAGTTGCGTATCCACGCGAATATGTTGATGCGCATGATTATTAAGCGTGACGAGGTTTGACATGGTTACACCTATATTTTTGTAGCTATTTGTTTCGTGGTTTATTTTGTGTTTCATTAATTAAGCGGCAGCAACAATTAAACAGCAGCAAAACCATATTCATGAATTTTATTAATAAGATCGCGATGTGTGGGCAACATGCCCAGGGCTTTTTTTGTTGCTACGGCACTTTGCTTTATGTGTTCCATAGCGAGATATTGATCTGCTGACGTATGTGGCAGGAAGTTTGAATCCATTTTAAAGCCCATGCCGTAAAGCACATATTGATAACTCGCTGCGGGAAACACTTCATTGTTGCTGGTGAAATCGTGATTGCCCGGTGAACGATAGCGCCAGAGTTGCATAAGCTCTTTTAAACTATCGGGAATAGTGTCGGGATTGCGGTTATCAGACCAGAAACTATTGTCGGAACGTTTGCTTAAAATGTAATGCAATTTTAGGAAATCAACAATACGATCCCATCGATACAAAAATGTTTCATTGAAACGTTTAGCCGTAATGTCCATAACTTCCCTGCACGCTGGCAGTTGCTCTGCAATCATTTCGGCAGACAGTTCGACCAATACAATGGCTGAGGCTTCCAGCGGCTCTAGAAATCCAGCAGATAAACCTACGGCGACGCAATTATTTTTCCAGAATAATTTTCTATGGCCCGATTGAATCGGGATTTTTCGCAAGGATAAATCTTTTGCTGCGGGGCCAATGTAATCGCGCAGGGTTTGTTCCGCCTGATCATGGCTGGTGTGTTTGCTTGAGTAAACATAACCAATGCCGCGTCTGTGCACTAAACCTATATCCCAAATCCAGCCTGCGGCTTGTCCGGTTGAAATGGTGTGTGAGGCAATAGGGGAGTCTTCACGTTCGTAAGGGACCTGTGCGGCGATAGCATTGTCGATAAATAGCACATCGCTTTTATCGATAAAGGGAACATCCAAATGTTTACCCAGCAAGAGTGATGAAAAGCCCGTGCAGTCAACAAATAAGTCACCAGCAATTTCTCCTTGCTGTTCAGTTGTTACAGATTTTATATCGCCATTGTCGGCGGAATTAATGTTAATAACATCACCCAAAATATGGATGACGCCTAATTTTTCTGTGCAATGTTTTTTCAGGAATTCAGCAAACTTGCCCGCGTTGAGGTGGTAAGCGTAGTTGGCGATAGATGCGTATTCCGCCGTGGTAATCAGTTTTGGTGCAAGGCCTTGTTCGCAAACTTGTTCCTGGAAACACACGGCATCTGAAAAGGATTGATGGCTAAAGTCTTTTTGCCAATAGGGCGGTAAATCTACTTTATTAAAACCTTGCGGTAACATTAATGGATGGTAATAAAAATCGTTGGGTGTACCATCAACCCATTTTGCGAATTTTGCACCTTGTTTAAAAGTTGCATCGCATTCGCGCATAAATTCGGTTTCAGAAATTCCCATCTTCATAAGCGTACTGCGCATGGTGGGCCAGGTGCCTTCGCCTACGCCGATAATATTAATGTTGGGTGATTCTATGAGCGTAATTTTAATGGTGGTGTTTTTGTCAGGGCGATGTTTTGCTGCAATGCGTCCAGCTGTAATCCAACCTGCCGTACCACCACCGACAATCACAATTGATTTAATTGCTGTGCTCATCATAATTCCCCGGATGTAATATTATTATTTGATTTTACTAGTGTAATTATTAAATTTTTATCAGTTGCTTTTTTATCAATTTCTTTAACGAAAAACGGGTTGCCAGAAAATCTGGCAACCCAAAGTGAGGAGCTCATGTACTAAAACTTGGCTTGTACGCCTACAGAAATACGGCGACCCGCATCTTCAGCTAACAAGAATTGGTTTTTATAACGACCATATTTCGTCACTACTTCTTCAGTGAGGTTAGTAGCTTCAAACAAAATCGAAACATTGTCGTTAAAGGCATAGCTTCCGCTCATATCCCATTGGCCGTAAGCGGCAACATTTACAACACCATCACCATTGGTTTGCGTCATGGATTGTAAAAACTTATCGCGCCAGTTGTAGGCGATACGCAATTGGTAAGGGCCTTTTTCATAGAAGCCCACAACGTTTGCGGAGTTACTAATTCCGGTTACTGCGAATTTCTGGGTGATGTCGCCAGCTTTCAAAGGTGCATCGCTGTGTACCAAAGTGCCGTTAACAATCACACCAAAACCACTTTCACCGAAGCTATGTTGCAAGGCAACTTCGAGGCCATCAACAACTGCATCTTCACCGTTGCTTGGCAAGGTTACAGTGAATTCCGCTACTTTATCCTCTGCATCAGGTGCATCAACATCGGTGCCTGTACTTGGATCTTTTAACAAACTTCCATTACTGGTAACAAAGGTTTGTTTTTTCGTAGTGGTGGTGATGAAGTTAGTAACATTTTTCCAGAACAAACCGGCAGACATGTAACTCGCATCGCCGTAATACCATTCCAGCGATAAATCCAGGTTGTCGGAGAGGAAAGGTTTCAACGCCGGGTTACCTGAGCTTGCCGTCAAAGTACCGGGACGAGTCGTTACTATGTTAGTAGCTGGCGTCATACTGTTGAGCGGTGGACGCGTCAATGAACGCGATGCAGCGAGGCGCGCAATCAAATCATCGCGGATGCTCAAATTAAAACTCATGTTAGGCAACAGAGCTTTGTAATCTGCATCGGTATTGATGGGTGTTGGCGTTCCATACACAGTGCTCATCTCGGTTTTATCGAGAATTTTCAAACTTTCAGGTGCGCCCTGGGTACCAATTACCGTTACGCTGGTGCTTTCAACACGAGCACCTGCGGTGGTTTTTAATGGCATGTCTGCAATTGAACTTGCGAAATCAAATTCAAAATATGCAGCGGTGGTTTTCTCTTCAACTTCATAAGAAATATCCGAGCGTTGTGCATCAAAATTAATTCCGCTGGTGCTTTCCAGATAACTGAATTCCTGTTCGCCGTTGTGACGCAACCAACTCGTTGGCGTTCTGCCGTGGCCGCTCACTTTGCTGAGGAAATCGCTACCGGCATTGAACACCGTCAAGTAACTATTAGGAACATCCGGTGTATCCGGGTAGCCGCAATAAGTACAGTGAACGCTGTTAACTTCGTTCGTCCAGTAGGTAAGTGCTTTGGTTTCATCGGAATGCGACAAACCAAATTTCACATCAACCAAACCCTGGTCTGAACCTTCTTTCCAAATGCCGTCCATTTTGTATTGCTTGACGTCATCTTCTACTTCCCAACCGCGACGCAACATTACGTGCGCGCGACCATTTTCGGGATCGAGATAATTTGATACCGAATGGTAAACAGGATCGCCATTTTTATCGTATTCGTAAACCAGATCTGTCGCAGGATTTTGGAACTCGCTAACCCACGGCAAAATAGCGGAATCAGATTGGAAACGTACACGGTTTTTGTAACCAATCAATGATAATTGGTTGCCGCCGCCGTTATTGGCTTCGCGTGTTGCTTTTGAACCTGATGCATCAAATACAATATTTAATTTATCAGTAACGTCCCAATCCGCTTGCAAGCCGTAAGATTTGGTATTGGTCAGGCGATCGAATTTTTTCGCGTGGAAGTCAGTGGCAAGGCCTTCTTCCTGATACAAATCGATCACGGTTCCTTTTGCATCAGTTTTTGCATTTTTAACATTGGGTGCGGTGAACCAGTGACCGTAAGACGTTGCATCAGTATCTATATCAAAATCAGAAAACAATGCATCGGCAGTCAAGGTTAAATTGTCCTGCGGTTTGTATTGCAATACCAAATTGGTGTTCGTGCGTGTGCGTTCTTCAAAGGTAACTTTGGTATCGTAGTTGCGCGGTGAAAATACGTTGCCCGCAAAACCGGCACCATCATTTAATTGCGCAGTTGGAATTCCCGCGTTCTCCAACCAACCATCAGTTTGCGCCTGGTTTAAACGGGTTTTTGCTTCTTTATGTGAAACAGAAAGCAATGCACCGAAGGTTCCATCATTAAAGGTATCGCTAATTAAAGCGGAATATTCCGGTGTGGTTTCGCCGCTGTTGTCATCGTTGATGGCTTTAATAGAGCCCGCGATTTTCAAGCCACCTAATGCGAGTGGTCGTGCCGTTGTAATATTAACCGTTGCACCAATACCACCGGATTGTTGTGTCGCTGTTGCAGTTTTGAATACGTTAATGCTGTTCACCATGTCGGCAGAAACGGTATCAAAATTAAATGCACGGGTTTCACTTTCTGATGCTATCTGGCGACCATTGACTAACACTGTATTGAAATCTGGCCCAAAACCGCGAATGGTAATTTGTTGGCCTTCACCGCCGGCGCGGTCGATAGAAACACCTGTGATACGTTGCAAGGATTCTGCAAGGTTTTGATCCGGGAATTTGCCAATATCTTCAGAAGAAATTGCATCGACTACACCGTTGCCATCGCGCTTGATATCTTGCGAACGAATCAAACTGCCGCGGATACCTGAAACGATAACTTCATCAACATCACTACCAGACCCTTCTTGCGCAGAAGCGTATTGAGCTGCTGACATTGCTGCTGTGATAGCAAAAATAGCGCTCGATAATTTTCGTTTTTGATACATCTTAAATATTTCCCCTAAAAATTTATTGTTAATAATGGGAGTAGCGTTGATCAACGTGCCAATAATTGGTTTGCCCAAAAACACGTTATTACTAAGACGAAGAGCGATGGGGAATCCGCTCCTTTGGGGGAAAATATTTTTGAAAGATGGTTGTGGATATGTTTTAAAACGGATTGGAAAATTACAGGATGGCGGGAGGATTTAGTAGGGAGTCGTCATCCCCGCAGGGGATCCAGCGACTTTTCAAATATTATTTAAAGGCGCTGGATCCCCTGCGGGGATGACGACTGCCTGGATATAGAGGGGGTAGAGCAGCGCAGGAGCAGTTGCCGACGACTCCCAAAAAAATGAAATTCTTTGGTGTAAGTGACGACTCTCTACTTAAATTAATAGAGAACTTGCTCGTAAATTTTATTTAATATTATGCACAGCACCATCCACATCCCCACGCGACATAATCACAATATTATTTTGTGCATCGCGCTGCAACGTTATGGGTAATGATGTCGACAACATATCCGTCAATGAATCCATTTGGTTAGTGCTAACAGCAGCGGTTACTTTTAAGTTGGCGAGGTTTTTTGATCCCAAACTAATGGAATGACTAAAATAACGGTTCGCATCAGCGACGACATCTGCAAGGCTTGCGCGCAAATAAATTAATCGGCCATTGCGCCAGGATTCCAATTCAGAAACCGAAATAGGATTTACCGCTTCAAACGTGCCTGCATTCAATCGCGTAACCTGCTGGCCTGCTGTGAGAACAACTGGCGTTTGGTTTACTGATTTATTCGCGCTGGATACATTCACAATACCTTCTAATACGGCAACACGTATGCGGTCTGAACCTTTGCGTACATCAAATTGTGTACCTACCACGCGTACTTTTGTGTCACCGGCATCTACCCAGAATGGTCGCTGTGGATTTTTGGCAACTTTAAAAAATGCTTGTCCATTTTCTAAAATAATATGGCGTTCTTTAGTATTCGCCCAAGCCCTTAATGAAGATTTTGCCCCCAGGGTTATTTCACTGCCATCTTCCAGGGTAAACTTTTTCACTTCACCTGTTGCAGTTGCAAATTCCTGCATGGCAATTTTTTCTGGCTGCAATCCAATAACAATAACTGCCAAAATTGCAACCGACGCCAATGCCATTCCAAATTGTGATTTGGGATTCAGTGCGCGCAAACCGGAAAAAAATCCGCTTAATGTATTACTGATTAATCCAAAGAGTGAAGGTTTGATTGAGCGTTTAAGCGCAGCCAATTCGCTGGTGTTTTTGAGGTTGCCCAATTCCTGCCAAATCATTTCGTATTGATGATAGGCGGCCTGGTGTGCGTTATTTGCTTGCAACCATTCTTGTAATTGTTGTTGTTCTAACTCACTCACGGAACCCGACTGCATTAACGTAAACCATTCTCTGGCTTCGTTATTGATGCGTTCCAACTGATCTGCTTGCATAATAAAATTTCGCAACCTCAACTCTGGGCCTGTAATGCTTTTTGGCAGTCTGCCAAGGCATTGGAAATATGTTTTCGTACAACGGTTTCTGACAGGCCAACCTGGCGTGCAATTTCTGCATAAGATAATCCATCAAAGCGGCTCATCATCAGTAATTGCCGACGTTTTTGCGGCATTCCCCAGAGCGCTCGTGAAATAATCCCTAACCGCTGCTCGCCTTCGACCTCTCGCTCAGGGCCAACAGCTTCAATAATTTCCGCATCGTTATCGACCACGGATTGCGTGTAGCGATGTTGCACCTGGCTGTGTCGCTTCAAATCAATCGCAATGTTGTAACTGGTGGTGTATAAAAATGCGCGCGGATTCTCGACCGAGAAGGGTGATTCCATTCCAACAAAACGCGCAAAAGCTGAATGCACTATGTCTTCAGCTTCACTGGATTTCACCCCGCATTTATTCACAATGTAGCGGCATAATTCTTCGCGATGTTGAAGATAGATATCACGCACATAACTTTCTTTATTATTTGTGCTCACAATATCTGTCCGAATGTTTTGTAATGGGCGCATGGCTGGCTAACACCCAACAGCAGAGCTGGTGTGGAGCCGCTCCGGTGCACTGTTCAATTGTACTAAAGCATAGCGTGAATTCATGTGTAACGCCTGTTTAACTGCATGATGTTCCAATACTTATTGTCGTTATAGGTGATGTTTTTGCGGTTTTTGTGAGTCGTCAAAATTTGCGCAAAAAATTTCCCGTTTACTAAGACGTATAAGCCCTGCCATTCCGCTCCCCCCAATTAATAAATTTATGTAATCGGTTTTTGGGTTGCGTTTGCGACTCACGTCAAAATCTCGCTCCGCGCTGCTTTCGACAGGGTAGGGTTTTTCCTATATAAATAGCGCCTTTTAACGGACGAGCTGATCATCTGCCTATGAAAAATGCGTGTATGAAAAATGCGTGCGCCTGCACATTGCTAAAGCATTTCTTCTTGCTCACGTTGGGTTTGGGTAGCGGGTTTGCTGTAGAGCTGGCTTATGGTCGAAATGCATCTGAGCCTGTTGTGCAATTTGATATTCCTGCGCAATCGCTGGATTCGGCGTTATTAAGTGTGTCGGCGCAAGCGAATGTGGATGTGCTGGTGCCTTCGGCATTGGTAACGTCTTTTAAATCACCATCCATAAAAGGTGATATGACCTTGACGCAAGTGCTGGATAAATTGTTGGCCGGAACTTCACTCAATTACAAAATTAGCGAGCAACGGCGCGTTACCATTGCAGCAACTAACAAACCGCTCGCTAAAGTTACCAATGAAAAACCTGCGAAAGCGATTGAAGAAGTGATTGTCACTGCGACCAAGCGCGCGACTGATTTGCAAAAAACACCCATCGCTGTCACTGCCTTAAGCCAGGCGAATTTAAACCAATACCAAGCCAAAGATATTCGCAACCTCACCGATATGGTGCCCGGTTTGGAGATGACTAATACCGGTGAACAATCGGCGTTGTTGGTGCAGTTGCGCGGCATTGGCCAAACCAATATTACAGAAATTGCCGATGGCCCCGTAGCCTTGCATATTGATGGTGTTTATTCGCCGCGCGCGCAAGGTGCAGCAACTTTGCTTTACGATCTTGATCGCATAGAAGTATTGCGCGGGCCCCAGGGAACTTTATTTGGGCGCAATGCAACGGCGGGTGGTATCAATATCCAAACGGAAAAGCCCGCGCTTGAAAATACCTCTGCGGACATATCGTTAACCCTGGGTGATTACGAGCACCAGGCGTTTAGGACAGCGCTTAATTTTCCGGTCAATGAAACCTGGGCGCTACGTTTAGCGGGCGCGATTGATAAGCACGACGCTTATACAAAACTCATTAATAATTACGCCGGGTTTGGGCCGCAATATCCTGCGACCGAAGCCGAATTAAATAAATATCAAAAAGCGCCGACCAATGCGCAGGGGCCGGATGCTGATGACCAGCGCGCCGTGCGTCTTTCCAGTTTTTGGCAGCCGGATGAAAATTTCCACTGGTTTGCCAGTGTTGAACATTACCTTGATAAAGGCACCAGCGTTACCGAATTAGATCCAACATTAGTTACGCGTGGAATTCGTGCCACTGTTTCTGACACGCCATCATTTATTGATTTAACCAATGACACTTTTCGTTCGCGTATGGATTACACCTTGCCGAATGGACAAATGTTCAGTTACATCGCTGGCAGTGCCATCATGAAACGCCACCAGGGTTTTGACCAGGATATGGGGCGCAGCGGAAATTACGAACAGCGCCGCACCGACAGTTCAACATTTCGTTTCCACTCTCACGAAGTGCAATTGATGAATAGCGACAAAGAACATTTGCGCTGGATTATCGGCGCATTTTCATCGCAAGAGCGCAACAATATTGTTTATGCCATTGACCAGGCCGATGATGATGGCCATGGCGATCCCACTAAAACCACCAGCTTTATTAGCGATTTTGGCGGCGCAGCCACCGCAATTTTTATGCAGCCGGATCGACAAGTGGAATCGCGTGCGGTTTTCGCACAAGCTACTTACGACCTTAATGAACGCAATCGATTTACTACCGGTATTCGCCACACGCAAGATACAAAATCTGATCAAGGTGGGCGCAGTTTAAATTGTCGCGTGACGGGTGTTGGCCCTTATCTCACCGCAGATTCAATCGGCCACGGCGCTCCAAGGCCAGATCAAATTTATGCGGACGCCGGTGCGCAAGCGGCAATTAATGCAGGCTTGCCTTACGATAATGGAACTCATATCGGCATTGGAAACCAACCGTGTTGGACGCGGCAAGTTAACGATTATTCGGCAACCTGGAAAAACACCAGCGGTTTGCTGCGCTACGAATATGATCTGCGTGCGGATGTTATGAGTTATGCCTCAGTGGCGACAGGTTTTAAATCTGGCCATATCCAGGATCGCGGTAATGAAGCAAAGCCGGAAGAAGTTATTAATTACGAGTTGGGTTTGAAGTCAACCTTGCTTGACGGAAACTTGCGCATGAATACCGCACTTTACCAGGCGGATTACACCAACCTGCAATTTTCTGATCGCGATTTATTTGATACCAATGGCGATGGCGTTGTGGATCGCATCACCAGTACCGTGGTGCGCAATGCTGCCGCCGCAACTGTAAAAGGTCTGGAAATGGAGATTGATTGGGCGATCACTGGAAATGATTATATCCATTTTGCTTCTGCGCTAATGCATGCGCGCTTCGATAATTTCCAAACGCCAGATACTTTATTTGGAAATTTATTTAACCCCTATGTAGATACGCCTGCAGCGCGCGCCGCAAAAATTGTCGATCTCTCCGGCAACTCTCCCGTTCGCGCACCGGATTGGAAATTCACGCTGGTTTATAAACACGATTTTGACGTGAGTGATGGCGTAATTTCAGCGCAAACAAAAGCCACGTTTTCTGATCGCTATTATCTGGATATTTATAACCGTACAAATTTAGCCGCAGGTGTTTTTAAAAGTGCGCCTGAAGGTGCAAAAAATCTTGCGGTGCAAAATGCATATAGTACGTACGATGTGAGCTTGCGTTATGAATCCAATAATAATTGGGCGCTGGAAGGATTTATTAAAAATCTCACTGATCAACATATAAAAACATCATCAGGCACTTTTATTACCCCGGGCGGATTCGACGCGATTTTTTTACCACCGCGCACGGCGGGAGTGACCTTGAGTTATCAGTTTAGGTAATTTTCTAGTTGAATATTTAAAATAAAACCAGCGCGTCAGTGAATCACTAATTTATCTTTGATAGGGAGTCGTCAGCAACAGCTCTTGCGTCGCCCTAGGGCTGCATTCATGTAGTCGTCATCCCCGCGAAGGCGGGGATCCATCTGTTTTAAGGGATTGTTTTATAGTTAATTTTAACGTTTGGAACGTCGGCCCAATGGATCCTCGCCTGCGCGAGGATGACGACTACCTACTGAATTAATTTTTAAGTCAACCGACTAATAACTACTGTTAATAGCGATTTCCCACATCATAAAAAAGCCCACTCTTTTCAGGGAGTGGGCAAACGCTAAGACTACTACAACATGCGGGGTGTTGCCTGGGTTCAAAATTCGCGGCCATCTATCCAGCTGCGAACCTGTTGAAAGTTGTCGTCAATTAAAATCATGCTTGCGTTGTAGCCAACTTTAATTGCACCTAAAGAGTTTTCGCCCATCATGGCGGCAGGATATTCAGTCGCCATGCGAATGGCTTCATCCAGCTCTATGCCTACCATTTCCACGGTATTTTTTACCGCGGCGAGCATATCCAAATCAGAGCCGGCGAGTGTGCCGGTTGCGGTGGTGAGCTTGCCATTTTTGCATTCGATTAATTCATCATTAAGCGTAAAATTTTTATCGATTGCACCCACACTTGGCATCGCATCAGTGACCAATACCATTTTTCCGGCAGCTTTGGCTTGGTGTGCAATTTTTAATGTAGCGGGATGAACGTGATAACCATCCACAATAATTCCGCACCAGGAATTTTTATCTTCCAAAATAGCGCCAACCATTCCTGGCTCGCGACTTGTCAGCGGAGTCATGGCATTAAATAAATGCGTAAAGCTGCTTAAGCCGGCAGCGAGTGCCGCTTTTGTTTGTTCGTAATTTGCAGCGCTGTGACCGGCGGCGACTACAACACCGGCATCAACCAAACGGCGAATCATTTCGGGTGTAGTTAATTCGGGCGCGATAGTAATAAGTGTTTTACCCACTTTTAACGACGTCAATAATTCAAACGCTGCTTCATCAATAATTTTAAATTTTGATGCGTCGTGAACGCCTTTGCGCTCAGGATTTAAAAACGGGCCTTCCAAATGAATTCCCAAAACGCCAGGGACTTTTTCATCAATCGCTTGTTTAACCGCGGCAATTGCGTTGGCAACTACACTCAAGTCATCACTGATTAATGTGGGATAAAATCCTGTCGTACCATATTTACGATGCGCCTCTCCCATTACACGCAAGGTTTCTACACTCGGTGAATCATTAAATAATGCGCCGCCACCGCCATTGACTTGCGTATCAATTAAACCGGGAAGTAAACGTTGGCCCTGCAAATCAATGGTGTTGGTTACACCAGCAGGCAAATTATTGTTTTCACAAATCGCAATAATTTTTTCGCCGGAAATAATAACAGCGTGATTGGTTAACCAGGTATTGCCGGTCTCTTGTTTTCCGAGAAAGACTAAGCCGTTGACGAGGGCAGTTGTCATTAAACAGTCTCCGTGACCTTGCGTAAGTGCGGTGGTTCATCGGGATTGTAACCGCGTGCAATGGATAATGAATTAGCCATGCGATAAAAACTTTGTACGGCAAGTAATGGCGCAATGATTGAAGGAACATCTGTTACAACGGGCAAGCAATCATCGCCAGACATATTTTCGCTCGCGATCATCATTGCCGCTCTACGTGCGCGAAAATCCTGGATTAATGAATCCATACCGCTAAAAGCCTGGTCTTGTTGCGTGAACAAAAGCACCGGGAAATTTTCTTTTACGATTGCCATTGGGCCGTGTTTTACTTCGGCAGCACTAAAGGCTTCCGCGTGCAAGCCGCAAGTTTCTTTCAATTTCAACGCAGCTTCTTGCGCAGTACCAAAACCTACACCGCGGCCAATCACAAATAAATTGGTTGCAGTTTTCAAGGTTTCTACCGCAGGTGTCCAATCTTTTTGCCACGCTTGTGCGAGTGCAGATGGTAAAGCCGCTACCGCTTTTTTCAATTCTGCGTTATCGCTCCACACCGACACCAAATGCAAAACTGCACCAAGAGTCGCTAAATAGGATTTGGTTGCCGCAACACTTTTTTCAGCGCCCGCGTGCAATGGAATAACAATATCGGCTAGTTGTGCGAGTGGAGAATCTTCTACGTTTACGAAGGCAAGCGTTAAAGCACCGGCAGATTTTGCCTGGGTTACGCTCGCCAATAAATCGGGGCTTTTACCTGATTGTGAAATCGCAACATACAACATGCCGTTTAATTTGGGTTGTGCGAGGTAAACAGAGGTAATGGATGGCGCCGCAGAAGCTGTCACCAATCCCAATTGGGTTTCAAATAAATATTTTGCGTAAGTTGCCGCATGATCTGAGCTGCCGCGAGCGCAAGTGACTATCGCCGTTGGTGAAAAAGTTTTTAAACGGGCAACAGCCTCTTCAACACGGCTTTTATTCAGCACTTGTTGCTGCGCAATAACACTGGAAGCTGAAGCTGCTTCCTGGAACATCAGTGTTTGTTCGGGTTGTAGGGCAACGCTGGCTGACGACATGGATACTCCGCAAGATAATGTAGCTTTATTGAGACAACGTTGTCATTGTGGACTGAGTTAATTCGCTTGTAAAGCAAAAATGCGAAATTTTATAGATAAGTTGGGAATAACGATGATTGAAACAAATGAAGGTGGTGATGTTATTGGATTGGATGTATGGGCAATTTTTTATGTAACAGGCTCATCATCACCCAATTTCTTTTGCATAAAAACGCTTAATGGATGCTCGGGATAATCGCCGAATGGGCCGCAACTGTGAAAGCCATATTTTTTATAAAACGCCAAGGCTTCCTGTTGGAATGGTCCGGTTTCAAGTTGTATAAGTCGATAACCGCGTTTGATGGCTTCAGCTTCCAATTTGGCTAACAAGCTGGCTGCGGCACCTTGTCCGCGGTGGGAAGGGCGCACAAACATGCGCTTGAGTTCTGCGTTATCGCTGCCCAACACTAACGCACCACAACCAATGGCGATTCCGCTAATGTCCCTTACAACAGCAAATAGTATGTTTTGTTGCTCAAGTATTGTTAGGTCTAATGCATAACGCGCTTCGGCTGGATATAGCGTGTCTTGATAAGCATCCAATTCTTCGATGAGCGAAATGATTTCAGGCTGGTTTGGAGCTTCCAGTTGAATCTGCATAACAATCGTCCTTAGTTGCAGGAATTTAGCCTTTGCGACTAGCCACCGGGCAAGTTGAATCACGCACAATCAATTCAGGATAAAAACCTTCGCTCTCCACACTTTTTTCGCCATTTTTCATAACTTCAATCAGCAGTGATGTAGCGTGTTGTGCGATGGTGCGGATAGGTTGTTGGGCGGTGGTAAGGTTGGGCCAGGCCTGGCGGGAAAAAGGGGAATCCTCGAAGCCGACAATGGATAATTGTTGCGGTACTTCAATGCCCTGGATGCGCGCGGCAAACAATGTACCTGCCGCGATTTCATCGTTACATGCAAATACCGCAGTGGGTTTGCTTGTGCCGGTGAGCAATTGGCGGGTGCGTTTTACACCGGATTCGAAAGAGTATTCACCACCAATAATCAATTTTTTATCGACCGTGATTTTGTTGTCTTTCAGCGCTGCCTTGTAGCCTTCCATACGTTCAGTACTGGATTTATGCGCTTCATCCCCGCCTAAAAAGGCGATGGCTTTATGGCCCAAATCAATCAGGTATTGGGTAATTTTATAAGCTGCTGTCCGGTCATCAATGAACACACAGGGCGAAATAGTATCGGGTGGATTGGCGCCTGAGAGAATCCGCACGTACTTGAGTTTGCGCTTGTTGAGGGCGCTGAGCACATCGGGCATTTCGGAGACTGGTGGCGTAAGCACAAGGCCGCCTACACGACTGCGGTCAACCATACCGATGATTTCATCGATAATCGTTTTGGATTTCGCATCGCAAGGGTGGATAACCAACTCGTAGCCCTGGCGGTGGCATTCGCCAAGGATGCCGCGTTGCATATCAATAACGTAGTTACTGTTGGGGTTGTCGTAGATAAAGCCGATGGATGAGGCTGTACCACGCAGCAGTCTGGCCGAAAGATTGGGTTGGTAATTCAGCTCTTTGACTGCCTTCATTACCTTATCTTGCAAATCCTGGCCAACCGTACCTTCTTTATTGATAACACGCGATACGGTTTTGAAGGAGACACCGGCGAGCTTGGCGACATCTTTGATAGTAGCTTTCATGGGCTTTTTTTATGCTCTGATAAGGTAGTGTGCAAGGGTATTAAATTGCGCAAGGTAATGTAAAGCGTTTTGCGCTCAGCTACACTCAATGGTAAGTTCGTCCAGATCCACAATAATTGAGGTGTCAAATGATAAATCTAAAATCACTCGGATTGAGTTTATTATTGGGTTCTTTTTTTATCGCATCTGCCGCAAGTGCCCAGCCTGTCCTGGAGCAACTTTGGATGACCGAAGGTCTTAGTGTGCCCGAATCCGTATTAGTTTACCGCAATGGCAAGACTAATTTTTTATTTGTATCCCAGATTGATGGCGACCCGAGTGAAATGGATGGCAAGGGTGGAATAGCAAAAATGACCATGGGTGGTTCGATTGAAGATCTCAATTGGGTGACCGGTTTGAATGCACCCAAAGGTATGGCGGTCTACGGGGGCAGGTTGTATGTGGCCGACATTAACCAACTGGTCGTTATCGATATAAAGTCCGCTGAAATTCAAAAGAAGATCCTTGTTCCCGGTGCACAATTTTTAAATGATGTTGCCATTGATTCGAAAGGGACGGTGTTCATCTCCGATACCAAAACCAACAAAGTGTATCGCTATCAAAAAGACGTGCTCGACGATTATGTCGTCAAGGCAGAAAGTGCCAACGGGCTCAAAATGATTGGTTCAAATCTGATAGTGGGAGCGGGCACGCATTTATATTTGATTGATAAAAATAAAAATCGCCTGCAAATTGCGGCAGGTTTTGCGCAGCCGATTGATGGTGTTGAATCCGTTGGCAGGGGGGATTTCCTGGTTTCCTGCTGGCAGGGCTTGCTCTATTACGTCCACCTTGATGGTAAGTTAGACCTTTTACTCGACAGCCAGAAAGAAGGCATCAACGCGGCTGATATAGGTTTTGACAGCGCCAGCCAAACCGTTTTTGTTCCCAATTTTGCCAAAAACTCCGTAACGGCTTACAAAGTTATTACTAACGCGAACTAATGTGAATGAGTAGATTGTACCCATGGGACTTGTCCTTAGGTCATTCCAGTACAATGCTTATTCATTAAGTTTTTACAAATTTTGGAAGGAGGGTTAATCTCTTACAATAAAAATATCGCTGCTATTGGCCTGAACCAATAGCACACAAGGGGAGCAAATAAGTTGGATGTTGAGGGCGTAAGCCTCGATTATTACAAGGGCGTTTTCAGCCGTTTTTTGCGACATCTCTTAGTGTTAGTGTCGTTAGCTTCCCTCTATTCCTATTCCTCCGTCCAACCGCTCGCTGCCGAGCAAAATACACCACGACTTTTTTTCAAACATCTACTGCCCACACAAATTGCTGCCATAGGTTATATCTCCAGTATTGCGCAAGACACGCAAGGTTTTATGTGGTTTGGCGGTGCAAATGGTTTGGCGCGCTATGATGGCTACGACATTATTATTTTTCGCCACGATGACGCCGATGTATCCAGTATTAGCCACAGTTATATCAATCGTATCGCCATGGGCCGCGATGGTTCCCTGTGGATTGCCACGCGCAATGGGTTGAATTTATTTGATTCACGTTCGCGCACCTTTAAGCGATTTATGATTTCACCCGATGCCAGCGCCAATGACATTGCATGGGTACATGAAGATCACAAAGGTAACCTTTGGCTGGGCACCCGGGCGGGGCTATTCAGCTTTGATCGACGCCAGGGCGTCGCCACCAAAATTGAAGATAAAAGCCGAATATCTTCTGCAGAAACCAGCCAACTTGTCTGGTCAGTTGTCGATGACCAGGATGGAAATATCTGGGTTGCTTACCAAGCCTACGGCGTTAGTCGATATGATCCGGTAACAGGTAAATTTGAGCATTTCATGCGCGATGTGAATTTGCCGAATGCCCATGGTTTTAACGATACGCGTCGTTTGTATGTCGACAATGAAAATAACATCATGGCGGCAACCTACGGCGATGGTTTGTATCAATTCGATAAAGCCAAAAACCAGTTTGTAAAAATCAATCACGACCTGACCGAAAAAGGCGCCACCGTGTGGTCCATGCTTGTCGACCGCCAACATAATTTATGGGTTGGCGATGGTAGCCACGTACATTTGCGTCCCGCAGGTAGCGACCAGTTTTATCGTTATTTTTATAACGATATCGATTTATCGAGCCCTGGTAATTATGTGGTCAACGAAATTTTTGAAGATCGCGCTGGCGATATATGGCTGGGATATTTCCCATCGGGCATTGATACCATAGATCGGCAGGCATCGGCATTTACCAATTACGCATACAACTCTACCAATGCCAATAGTATTACCGATGGTGGCGTTTCATCGGTTGCCGAAGAAGACAATGGAAATTTATGGATTGGCACAGGTTATGGTTTAAATTATTTCAATCGACACACTAACCAGATCACGCGCTTTATTTATGATGCAGATAATCCCAAAGGTTTAAGTGGCAGCACAATCTTATCAATTGCAAAATCATCCTCGGATAATCTTTGGCTTGGCATTTGGTCCGGCGGATTAAATTTACTCAACACCAAAACCCGCGAGTTCACGCACTTTTTACCCGATGCAAATAATCCCCATAGTTTGCGCGGGCGTGAAGTGTGGTCGGTGATTGAAGATCATAACAAAGATGTGTGGATGGCTACCGAAGAAGGGCTTAATAAATTTAATCCACGCACGCAAACTTTTGATTACTTTTTACCGCCACCAGAATCATTGGAAGGCGATAAGCTACTTTATTCCCGTGTTGTATATGAAGACTCCAAAAACAATTTGTGGCTAGGCAGCATTCGTGGATTATTTTTATTTGATCGCGATAAAAAGCAATTTACGCGTTATAAACATGACCCGACTGACAGCACTAGTTTGAGTGCTGATTTTGTCTTGGTTATCTTTGAAGATCGCCATGGAAACCTGTGGCTGGGTACCGATGGCGGCGGCCTTAATTTGTTGGATACTACCACCGGTAAATTTACGTCCTACACAACAAAAGATGGCCTTGCCGATAATGTTATTGGCGGCATTACAGAAGATGAACAAGGCAACCTGTGGTTGGGAACCCAAAAAGGTATTTCGCAATTTGACCCGGAAAAACATAGCTTCCGCAATTACGACAAGCATCATGGGCTTGCGGACAATTTATTTAACCGCAACGCTGCACGCCTGACACATCAAGGTGAAATATTAATGGGGCACAGCAAGGGATTTACTTTATTTAAGGCCCAGGATATTAAAAGCAATACCTATGTACCTAAAATTGTCATTACCAATTTGGAAATTGGAAATAAAACCGTTGCTATCAACGCTAAAAATTCACCGCTCACAAATGCAATTGAAGCAACATCCAGTATCAGTTTAAGCCACAAGGCAAGTGTATTTAGGTTGGAATTTTCAGCGCTTAGTTTTCATCATGTTGAAGACAACCAATATGCCTATCGGCTACTGGGCTTTGAAGATAACTGGAGTTTTGTAGGGACAAAACGTGCGGCAACCTATACCAATTTAAACCCGGGTACCTATATTTTTGAAGTGAAAGGTTCCAATAATGATGGAGTCTGGAGTGATTACCCCGCCAGCCTGCAGATCATTATATTGCCGCCTTATTGGCGAACCTGGTGGGCTTATCTAATTTATGCGGCCATATTTGCAGGTTTGGTTTATTGGTTTTTACATGTGCAACGACTGAAGCTTTCTTTCCAGGAAGAAAAGTTGGAGCAAGAGCGGATTATTGTTAAACGCTTGACGCAGATTGATAAATTAAAAGATGAATTTTTAGCAAATACTTCCCACGAATTGCGCACCCCCTTAAATGGCATCATAGGTTTGGCTGAATCCTTGCGCGAAGGTGTTGCGGGTGATGTATCGCCAAAAATTAAATATCATCTGTCATTAATTATTGACAGCGGTAAACGCCTGGCGAGTCTGGTAAACGACATACTGGATTTCTCCCAATTAAAAAATAAAGGCCTTACCCTCAATAAAAAACCCATCGATATAAAAGTATTGGCTGATATCGTGTTGACGCTCTCGAAGCCGCTGGTTGCCAATAAAGCGGTTGTGTTTACCAATAACATTTCAAAAAATTTACCGTCTGCTTATGCCGATGAAGATCGCATCTTGCAAATATTGCATAACATTATTGGCAATGCAGTGAAGTTTACTGATCGCGGTGTGATTAATGTGTCAGCCAGTGTTGTCGATGATTTTATACGTGTGGACATCAGCGATACGGGAACCGGTATTCCAGCAGATCGGATCAATGACATTTTCGAAAGCTTTACCCAGTTGGATGGTGGCATTGATCGCACGCAAGGTGGCGCTGGTTTGGGGTTGTCAGTCACCAAGCAGTTGGTTGAATTGCATGGCGGAAAAGTTTGGGTTGATTCCGTGCTGGGTGTAGGGTCGACATTTTATTTTACCTTGCCGATGACTCATGATCTCCCGGAAAACTTAACCACACAATATTCGCACAATAAATTTTCTCCCAGTAGCATAAATACATATCCCTTTGACGCAAATGACCACCATAAACAGCATCAAAATAATATCCTCATTGTGGATGATGATTTGATTAATCGTCAGGTCATTGCCAATTATTTATCCATGAGTGGTTACAATATTATCGAAGCCAGTTGTGCAGAAGATGCTTTTGTTATTGTGGCAAATCAATCGATTGATTTGGTGTTGTTGGATGTCATGATGCCAAGGGTTTCCGGTTATGAAGCCTGCAAAATTTTACGTGAAACCCATGCTTCCCATGAATTGCCGATTATTTTGTTAACCGCGCGCAGCCAGATGAATGATTTGGTGATGGGATTTGAAGCGGGTGCCAATGATTTTATGGTTAAGCCCATCGCAAAAGAAACCTTGATGGTGCGTGTGGCAACGCATTTGCAATTGCACGATGTGATGCGTAATCTCGATAAAAAAGTTGCCGAGCGAACAGAAGAACTGAATAAAAGTAATGCGATATTAAAGCAAGCGCAAAATGAATTGGAAATTGCCTACCAAAAACTGGAAGAAGCAAGCCTTACCGATCCTTTGACAGGATTAAATAACCGTCGTTTTTTAACAGAATCCATAGGGGTGGATATTGCGATTGTAGATCGTAATTACCAGGATTGGATTTCCAGCCAGGAGAATTCTACGCTTTCGTTAATGCAACCAAATGAGCAAGATTTAATGTTTATGTTGCTCGACATAGATTTATTTAAATCAGTGAATGACACCTACGGGCACAATGCAGGTGATAAATTATTGGAACAATTTAGTCACCTGTTAAAATCAACCTTGCGCGAATCAGATTATTTAGTCCGTTGGGGTGGAGAAGAATTTTTAATTGTTATTCGTTACTGTAATCGTGAAGAAGTGCCAGAGTTGGCTGAACGAATCCGGCAAAAAGTAGAGAATTTTGTTTTCGATATAACCAATGGACAAAAAATAGTAAAAACCTGCTCAATCGGGATGGCGGCTTATCCTTTTTATCGAAATAAGCCTGCTGCCATGACATGGGAACAAGTAATTGATACCGCAGACAGGGCGCTTTACCTGGCGAAAAATCATGGCCGTAATTGTTGGGTTAATGTTGTTGCAGTGAATCCTGCTGAAACGGAAGTGGTAAATCCTGCTATGTGCGATAGTTTAATTTCGCTGGCAGCGGCAGGTGTTATTAAGATTGAATCGTCTGTTTCTATCTGATTAATTGTATGTGCATGCAATTAATCATAATAAAATTACAAGAGGTGAGTTGTCATTCTCGCGTAGCCGTTACGTACACTAAAAAATTGTGAAAAAGTATCTTTATCTTCGTGTAGTAGCCGCTTACCTTAAAAATTATTAAAAAAGGGAGTCGTCATCCTCGCAGAGGATCCAGTGTCTTTAAATAATTTGTACATAAATGCAAAGTCACTGGATCCTCTACGAGGATGACGACTCCCTGATTAATCTAATAAGTCCAAGGATGTATAAATTCAATTCTATTTATTAACGCACTCACTTACCGATGAACGAAGACAACTGTTCTTGCGTCGCAGGTTTTTGATATTTTACTTTCCATTCATCGTATGGAATTCCATAAACGCGCTCGCGTGCATTTTCATAATCCAACGCAATATTTTTTTCTTCTGCCGCCGCCACATACCATTTGCTTAAACAATTGCGGCAAAAGCCAGCTAAATTCATCAAATCAATATTTTGCACATCACTGCGTTTATCCAAGTGCGCTATGAGTCGACGAAATACCGCCGCTTCAAGTTCAGTTTGCGTTTGTGCATCTAATTCATTGATCTTCATGGGGAATACCTTTGCGTATTTAGGATGTGCGGTCCGACGTGTTAACGCACCAGCGGAAATATTTCCACACTATAAAATTTATTGTTGGCAAAGTCTCTTGCTGCAGCGTTTTATTGTGGTTGTTGCAATGTGTTTGATGAAAAATCGCGCAATCTTTGCCTCATAAAATGTTGCATTTGGCGCCATTCTCTCTCGCCGGGTTTTTTGCGCTGCACTTGCCTTGAACCTCAAGCGATACGACCTATACTCAAAGCGAACTACGCGCTAAGAAGACCGACAAGGGGAGTTTGCGTGAATATTATTCTGGGTATCATTGTTATTTTTGGTTGTATTATCGGCGGATTCGTGGGGGCTGGCGGTAAGATAATGGCGTTGTTCCAGCCATTGGAGGTAGTCATTATTTGCGGTGCATCCTTGGGTGCAATGATTATTGGCAACCCGCTCTCTGTGACTATTGGTGTGGTGAAATCTGCGGGTTCGCTGATGACTCCCTCCAAATATAAAAAGCAAATGTATCTCGATTTATTGACCCTGCTTTACGATATTTTTAATAAAACCCGCCGCGAAGGTTTGATGGCAATTGAAGGTGATATTGAAGAACCTGAAAGCAGCCCGATTTTTTCCAATTATCCATCTATCCTTAAAGACCATCATGCGGTGGAGTTTATTTGCGACTACTTGCGCATTATGGTTGCGGGCAATATGGCTCCCCATGAATTGGAGGCGTTGATCGACCAGGAGCTGGAAGGCCATCATCAGGAGCAGGCGTTGATTCCATCGGCTATTTCCGGTGCGGCAGACGGTTTGCCCGGTTTCGGTATTGTAGCGGCGGTATTGGGTATCGTAATTACCATGGGTAGTTTGGGTGGTCCACCAGAAGAATTGGGTCACCATGTGGCATCGGCATTGGTAGGTACACTGTTGGGTATTTTGTTCGCCTACGGTTTTATTGCTCCCTTCTCTTCTTATTTAACGCACAAAAATCGCGATGAGGCGCATTTCTATGCCTGCATCAAAGCTTGCCTCGTTGCTTCCATGAATGGCGTACCACCGCAAATTGCAGTGGAGTTTGGCCGCAAGGTGTTGTATCACAGTGTTCGGCCCAGCTTTACCGAGTTGGAAGAACAATATCGTGCGAAGAAATAAGGGTAACCAATAATGGAGAAGGGTGCCCAACCGATAATTATCATCAAGAAAAAGGGTCACGGTCACGGCCATCATGGTGGTAGCTGGAAAGTAGCGCTTGCTGACTTTATGACAGCGATGATGGCTTTCTTTATGCTGATGTGGCTTTTGGGAAGTACATCCAAAGAAGAACAAAAAGCTATTTCCGGTTATTTCAATGATCCTGGCAGTAAATATACTATTGGTGAGGGCGGCGCAAACCCCGGCCTGATCAACGCTGAGCAGCCGCAATCTGAAAGTCATTCCAATGATCCCCAAACAGAAGACAAGAGCGATAAAGACAACTCTGAAGAGAACACACAAACGCAAACCGCCGAGCAAATCTCTGAAGCCAAATTGAAAAAAGAGATGGAGCGTATTGAAAAAGAACAGCTCGAACAGTTACAGGAACAGGTGCAAGAAGAAATCAATAAAGATCCGGTTTTCCAGCAGATGAAAGACCAAATCCTGATTGATCTGACGGCCCTTGGCTTGCGTATCCAGATCGTTGATAAAGACCAGCGTCCGGGTTTTGATGTGGGCAGCGCGCGTATGAAGCCTTACATTGAAGATGTCTTAAAAGCCCTGGCGCCGCTGCTCGATAAAGTCCAGAACAAAATCAGTGTGACAGGTCATACCGATTCCACTTCTTACGGTGCCGGTGCAACTTACACTAACTGGGAGTTATCGGCAGATCGTGCAAACTCCGCGCGCCGCGCGTTGTTACAGGGTGGCTTTCCTGATGCGAAGGTCGCGACTGTACAAGGTATGGGCTCAGCCGCTCCGTTGATTTCCGATAAGCCGGATGCCCCGATTAATCGCCGTATTGCGATTATCGTGTTGAAAAAAGCTGTCGCAGATGCCTTGAGTAACGGCGGTGGTGGTTTGAACTCAAACGACCTGCTCAATTCGAATGATTCGGGAACACAGCCCGCACAGCACATCATGACCCAGAAAGAGGTTGATGCGGCGATAGATGCAAAACGTTAAATTGAGTTGTGAGTCGTCATCCCCGCAGGGGATCCAGCGACTTTAATACTTCCGAATAATGTCACTGGATCCCCTGCGGGGCGCCCGGCTAGGGATGACGATTCCCTTTTAATACAATCCAAATCTTGCCTGCTTGTTCAAATTAGCCCCGCCAAGCCCTACTAGGCTATAATCGCCGCCTTTTTATTGACCGACCAAGCAGAACACCATGATTAATCTCAAAACCGAGCTCGCCAAACGCCGCACCTTTGCCATTATTTCCCACCCGGATGCCGGTAAAACCACTGTGACTGAAAAGTTATTGCTGTGGGGCAATGCCATCCAGTTAGCGGGTTCGGTGAAGGGCAAACGCGGTCCCCATGCAAAATCCGACTGGATGACCATGGAGCAAGAGCGTGGTATTTCGGTGACCTCATCGGTGATGCAGTTTCCCTACAAAGATCGCATCGTCAACTTGCTGGATACGCCCGGACACGAAGATTTCTCGGAAGATACTTATCGCACGCTGACGGCGGTTGACTCTGTATTGATGATGATCGACGGTGCAAAAGGTGTTGAAGATCGCACCATTAAGTTGATGGAAGTTTGCCGCTTGCGCGACACACCCATTCTCACTTTCATCAACAAAATGGATCGTGAAAGTCGCGATACTGTTGAGCTGCTGGATGAAATAGAAAATGTTTTAAAAATTACCGCAGCACCGATTAACTGGCCGCTCGGCAGCGGAAAAGAATTTGTCGGCGTTTATAATTTTTACACCGATATTATCCATGTCTATCAACCTGGCCAGGGCCATACAATTCCCGAAGATGTACAAATCAAAGGCCTTGATAGTGAAGAGGCGACTAAATTATTAGGCTTCTACGCAGCTGATATTCGTGAAGAAATTGAATTTGTGCGCGGTGCAACTAATCAATTCGATTTGGAAGAATATCTGGCAGGTCGCATGACACCGGTATTTTTTGGTACCGCGCTCGGCAATTTTGGCGTGCGTGAAATGCTGGATGGTTTTGTTGAATGGGCACCAACGCCGCGCAGCCGTGAATCCAAAGATCGTACTGTTGAAGCCAACGAAGAAAAATTCAGCGGATTTATTTTCAAAATCCAGGCGAACATGGACCCCAAGCATCGCGACCGTATTGCGTTTATGCGCGTTTGCTCCGGTGTTTACCAGCAAGGTATGAAAATGAAACACGTGCGCATCGGCAAGGAAATTCGTATTGCCGACGCAGTAACTTTTATGGCGGGTGATCGCAGTGCTGTTGAAGAAGCGATTGCAGGCGATATTATCGGTTTGCACAATCATGGCACCATCCAGATTGGCGATACTTTTACCGAAGGTGAAGATTTAAAATTCACCGGTATTCCGCACTTCGCTCCCGAATTGTTCCGGCGCATTCGCTTAAAAGATCCGCTCAAAATGAAGCAGCTGCAAAAAGGTTTGCAGCAATTATCAGAAGAGGGGTCAACCCAGGTATTTTTTCCGGTAAATAATAACGATATCGTCGTAGGTGCCGTGGGTGTTCTACAATTTGAAGTAGTTGCCTATCGCTTGAAAGACGAATATAAAGTTGAAGCTATCTACGAACCCGTCAATGTAACAACGGCGCGCTGGTGTGATTGCGATGATCAAAAAAAACTGGAAGAGTTTAAACGCAAATGCACTGAAAACCTCGCGTTGGATGGCGGCGGACATTTAACTTACTTGGCGCCTTCAAGAGTTAATTTGTCGCTTACGCAGGAGCGTCATCCTGATGTGTTATTTAGGGCAACACGCGAGCATTAATGCGCATGGACAGGAACATTGCTAACACCTAATTGAGAACAAATGTGTGACTCAAGCAGATAATAATAACGATTTGGTTTGGGATTTAGCAGCGTTTAACCAACGCCAGCGCGCTATTGATTTTGTCATGGGATTCGAAAATAAACTCTGCGTATTTTCGAATTCTGTTGAACAACTCTATACCAACTACAATATCTTTTTTCCGCGTGAAGAAGCCCGCAAACTGGTAATTTTGCCAAACCCCTACGCTCATCACGATACGTTTAATGGTATTCCCGAGTCCGCAGTGACAGCGACCGGTATGGAAATTGTTCCCGGCATCCTCAAAGAGAAACAGGTGTTGTTTTTGCGGATTCCGTTTAAACAGGGAACTGTGAAAACGGTGCCTTTGCAAATGGGATTGCGGGTTGTGCAACAGCAATGTCCACCCGAGCGCCCATTTCTGCCGGTATTAATGAAAGGGGATTTGCGTGAATTAGATGCCTCTATCCCGTGCTTGCATTTACATCGCATTTGCATCAATCGATTGGTAACCCACTCCACGCTTGATAAAAATGATATTGAGAGAGTTATTAAGCAGCGGCTCAATGATTTGCGCTGAGATAAATCATTAGTAAAATTTCCGGGACAAAAAAAGAAAAAGCCACATTAGTGGCTTTTTCTTTTGGTTAGGCATCAACTATTTTTGTAAAACAAATCGTATTGGTGCAGTAAATTCAAATGTAGAACCTGGAATTGCATCCGGCATTGGTGGATAAGTTACTTTACTGACCGCTTCCAATGCAGCTTCATTCAACGCATCAAATTCCGAACTCTGCACTACCGACGTGCCAACAATATTGCCTTGGCGATTAATGGTAACCGCAATACGAACGTTACCTGTTTGGCCCCTATCAAGCGCTTTTTTGGGATAACGTACGTTTGCGTAGATTTTCTTCAGGTTGTCTGACACATAGAATTGGCGAGCCAGGAGATTTTGTGCAGTCAATGCAGGTTTTTCATCGTCATCATTTGCGCTGGCATTTGCAGCTGCTTTTTGCGCTGCAACTTTAGCTGCTTCATTTTTTGCCGCGTCCGCTTTGGCTTGTTCCGCTTTTTGTACGGCTAATTGTTTTGCGCTGTCAACAGAAGAAGCTTGCGCACTGGAGCTTTTGGCAGCAGCGGCTTCTTTAGCTTCTTTCTCTTTTTCTTTCTCGGCTGCTATTTCAGCCGGAGATTTAATTTTGCTCCAGCCCGCGATTTCGGTTGCACGTTCTTTGGTAGGTTTGATTTTATCAAAGCGGGCCTTTAATTCAGCGTTAACGTTGCCGGCTTTTAAGATATCGTCTTTGTAATCAGAGGAAAGTGGCACACGGCCAACCCAGGTTCTTAACAACATGCCGAAAAACTTATCGCTTGCAATATTACCGAGCAGCACATCATTGAGCGAAACATTTACACCTTTGGTCGGCTCATAGGCAAATGAAATAGTGTCATTTTGCACGAGGCGGCCTTTAAAGAAACCGTCAAATTTAACCATGTTGTCAGCTTGTTCAGTCAACAGCGCAGGAGTGTTATTGATTGCCATACCCTCAATCCACCAACGACTAAAGCGGCGAGTTGTCACACCTTCCGGAGCAACAATTTTTAACTCCATACGCATGGATTGATTGGACGCTAAAAGCTTTTCCGGATTGTCGCTCAGTGTGCTGGAATAGAGAGCACCAATAAATTGTTCTTTCCCAAGATCAATATGTGTGGCCATACCATTTAATACGGGTTCGGCAGCAACACTAAATGAACAATAACAGGCGAGCAAAAAGCTCAGGCAGAGGTTGATAATGGCTTTAAGGCGCATGGCGTAGGTACTCTCATTCTATTTATAGGTAAGTTGATGGTTGAGATAAAATCCGTTTTAAACGCGTGCTCCACTAGATTGAAGTATAATATATAAATTTGAGAGAGGGTGTACTCTCTTTTCCACTGGCAGTCCGCTGACAAAAGTCTGTTTTTAGAGTATAGGCCAGGAATTTAGAACAAAAATAAATAGTTAATTTGAAATCTGGCTGTTTACCAGCTAGCTTTTTTGTCAGAATAACCGAAATCATTCGCTATCAAATTTGCACCCTAGGGCACAACATGGAAATAAAACTGCTGTCCAAGCTGTCTCGCGATTATGTAGAGCAGCTATTGTCAGGTATTCCATTTTTCAAACTGGTTAAGCAACAAGATGCTTGGCAGTTTGAGTTGTTGTTGCAATCTTCCCGCATGATCACCTATTCACCCGGTGAGGTTGTGCTACAGCGAGGTGATTCTGACCAATGGTTATTTTTTTTGCTAAAGGGACGTTTGGCTGTCTATGTAGATGACCCGTTAAAGGGAGAGTTGGTTAATTATGTTACCCCGGGAGAAGTTTTTGGCGATTTGGCGCAGTTGATGAGACAACCGCGCACGGCGACAGTTTTGGCTGAGCAAAGTGCAAGGGAATCTATAGTTCTTGCGACTGATGCATCAATATTTGGCGATATAAGTTCAACTCGGCCTATCACCATCCAAACCAAATTGGCTTACTATCGCAATTCGGTGCATAACTTGCGTTGGAAGCTGGAAGTCTATCGGTCGCAACACCTGCAACATCCTTTAGCTAATAAGCATCGCCAGGTAAAACTATATACCGGAGTAAAAGATACGCTCGAAGAATTGCGTGCGCTCTACGAGCAAGCGCAAGCGCTTGCGAGTCTGTTATTGGAATGGAATCGGGAATTTGGCGTTTTGAATCTGGAATCGACATCTTCTCATGATGTCTATAATGTATAAAAACATCCGTCAGTATAAGGTTCGCCCTGACTTTAATGCGAACAGCGCGTTAAAAAAAAATTTAATAATACTGCTACACTTCTTATAGCTCTATTCCAACTATTGGCTAGTTGACTTATGAAATTTGAAGAAATGAAGCTGATCTATGGCTATCCGCTACAATTGCAAACCAGCAATAGTACGGGGCAGCCTGAACGATTTTCTTGTCGCTTGATAGGTTGTCTTCCTGGCCGCAGCATTCTTTTATCTGTTCCCAAATTAGCTGGTAAGTTAGTTCGCTTTCGTCCGGGCCAAAAAGTTGTAGCGCGTTTGATGGTTGATAATGGTATAGGAATTTTTGCAAGCGTTGTTGAAACGCAAACTGTCGATCCATATCCAATACTTCACATCAGTTATCCCGATAACGTGAGTTTTAAAGGGATTCGTGGCGCTACGCGTGTTGCAATTGACCAGCCTGTACAAGTTATTAATTTAACAGTTATCAGTGATTTGCAAATGCGTGGCAGCATTGTCGATGTAAGTGTCACGGGTGCCCGCATTGAAACGACATCAGAGTTTGGTGAGATTGGGCACAAAATCCAGGTAACCATGAGCGTTGCGGTGGCAAATATAATTCGTGATTTAACCCTGGATGCGATTATTCGTTCGCGCGGTGAAGCAGATCCGCAAAATGCAAGTAATCTCATCGCTTATGGTGTGGAGTTTATTGAGCCCGAAGAAGATAAGCGCTTGCTGTTGTATGCTTATGTTTATGCGCAAATTGGCAGTGAAGAAATTATTGGTAGTTAATTGCGGGTGCGATAAATCAATTGTTGTTGTAGCAAATAAAAAAGGGTGCCCGAAGGCACCCTTTTTTATTTGAAGTATTGATTGCTCAACACTTCAAATTGAGCATTAAGCTGCTGGAGTAGAAGCTACAGCTGCTTTTGGCTTACGACCGCGCTTTGCAGCACCGGCAGCAGCTGGTTTAGCAGCTTTTTTCGCGGCTGGAGCTTTCTTGGCTGCTGGAGCCTTTTTAGCGGCAGGGGCTTTCTTGGCTACTGCTGCTTTTTTAGCAACTGGAGCTTTCTTCGCAGCTGGCGCTTTTTTAGCTACTGGCTTTTTAGCAGCTTTTTTTGCAGCAGCTGCAGTTTTCTTGGCAGCAGCTTTAGCTTTTACAGATGCTTTCTTGGCCGCTACTCTAGCGCGTAAAGCTGCTTTTTTATCAGCAGCTTTCTTTTTCGCAGCAGCTTTCTTGGCAGCAGCTTTAACTTTCAATGCTTGTTTCTTGGCAGCAGCTTTAGCTTTTACAGCAGCTTTCTTAGCAGCCAATTTAGCTTTTACCGCAGCTTTCTTAGCGGCAACTTTGTTTTTAGCAGCTACTTTCTTGGCAGCAGCTTTTGCGCGCTTGGCTACAGCAGCTTCAGCTTTAGCAACAGCTTTTTCGTGAGCAGCAGCAACTTTGTTAGCCGCTTTAATAGCAGCAACTTCTTTCTTGGCAGTAGCAACAGCCGCTTTAGCAGCATCAGCCGCTTTTTTAGCGTTAGCAGCGTCAGCTTTAGCAGCAGCAGTCAACTTTGGGTTTTTCTTTTTGGCAGCAGCACTAACTTTGCTTTGTGCAGCTTTAAGAGCAGCGCCAGCTTTAGTAGCTTCTTTTACAAGACCAGCAATAGCTTTTTGAGCATCAGCAGCTTGAGCCGCGCGAGCTTTTGTCAATTGAGCTTTAAGGGCAGCGAGTTGTTGTTCTAAACCCGCAACTGGATTAACAGCAGATTGTTTACGTGCAGCCATAGTGTGTGCTTCCTGTAAATATTCGATTAGACGAAAAATGGATAAAAGTTACAACATGTATAAGTTAAAACTTTATTGAAAAATTTCAAGTTTTTTAATGCGTTTTTTGCAAAAAAATGCATTTATTTTGCAAAAAAGTCGAAATTAAACCACTTAAGAGTTTTTAAAACGCGATTTTTTTGCTTTTCGAACTTTTTAAGAGATTGATAAATTAATTTTAAACTTTAATTTTGCGCACCTGATTTCCCTAAAGTGAGTCTTTTTAAAACTCATTAATTGCCTTTTAAGGGTTTTGTAAAAACCTTTTTTGAGAAGTTTCAAAAGATCTTATTCAGCTATTTTTCATTTTGTGAAAACCTTTTCTGACCACTTTTAACCTGTCCAACGACCTCGATAATTGTCTGCGACAAACCCTTCGGGGGAACCATTTAAATTTTTATTCAACCAAATTTATTCTGTTGAAAATTTATTTAACAATTCATTCAAGAAGAATTATTGATAGTTTTATTGTATGTATATACAGTATTTGTATTGTGTTTTTATTTTTGGAATATTTTTTTGTGAAAAAAATCATTCATTGCGATGCAGATTGTTTTTATGCGGCAGTTGAAATGCGCGATGACCCATCTTTGCGTTCACGTCCAATTGCGGTAGGTGGCGATTCAGATCAGCGGGGAGTTATCTCAACATGTAATTATGAAGCGCGTCATTTTGGTGTTCGTTCTGCCATGTCATCTGTGATGGCAAAAAAACTATGTCCTGATTTATTAATCCTGCCTCATCGTATGGATGCGTACAGAGAAGCATCGTTAAGCATGCGTCATATCTTTTACGATTATACTGATCTGGTCGAGCCCCTCTCCCTGGATGAAGCCTACCTGGATGTTAGCCGTAGCGAACATTTTGGCGGTAGTGCAACACGTATTGCAGAGCAAATCCGGCAGCGTGTTCATGATGAATTGAATTTAACGGTATCGGCAGGTGTGGCACCCAATAAGTTTTTAGCAAAGATTGCGAGTGATTGGAAAAAGCCCAATGGTTTATTTGTAATCGCACCTGTTGCAGTTGATAGTTTTGTATTGCAGTTGCCGGTCCATAAAATATTTGGTGTTGGAAAGGCAACTGCCGCACGCCTGGCAGAGATTAATGTAAAGACCTGTGCTGATTTACGACGCTTTAGCATTTTCGAGTTAAAACAGCGTTTCGGGCAGCTTGGGATGCGTTTATATGAGTTGTGTCGTGGTATAGATGATCGTGAAGTAAATGCGTCGCGTCGCCGTAAATCCTTAAGTGTCGAAAATACCTTTCCGCAAGATTTGCCTAATTTAACAAGCTGTTTAAATCGTTTGCCTGAATTGTTACAGCAATTGGCTAGCCGTTTGCGACGCCTGGATGATGGTTATGTGGTTGTTAAGATTTTCGTCAAAATTAAATTCGCCGACTTTAGTCAAACGACAATTGAGTGCAGTAGTTCGGTTTTAACATTACCCGACTTCCAGCAATTGTGTCGCGATGCTTATGCACGTAAAGAATCACCGGTGCGTTTGTTGGGCGTGGGTGTGAGGTTTGTCGATTTGCGTGAAGACCGACCTTTCCACCAGTTGGATTTATTTGAGTAGGTAATTAATCGGGGATTGATCATTGAATGTGGCGAGATGGAGCTAAGCACATCCTTGTGAGCTGGTATTGATTAAATGGAGTCGTAAGTATGACGTACGTGAACAGGAGTTTGGTAGTGACGATTTCGGTTTGCGCTAAAATGATCGTGCAGGGTATTTTGCATGAGCTTTGAAAATTCGGATTGCTTAATACAAATCAAATGCCGGTGGTCGCCAGCTTCCATATAAATGACATCGTTCTCCATGAGTTCATCATCCCAAATCACATCAATACCATAGGCTTTGCCGACAACAGGTATTGCTCCGGCTTCGCAATCTTTAAAGAATTGCAAAAGCTCGTCTTCTTCAACGAGGTGCATATGCCGATCAAATATTTGGTTGAGTGTGTGGCGTAGTATTTTGTGGCTGGAGGGAAGTACACAGAGTGTGTAGTGGAAATCTTCGTCGCGCAGTAAAACACCTTTAGCGAGACAGTGATTATCTATCTTTGCAACGCGGGCAGTATTAAAGGAACCTTCTGCGTATGCATGTTCAAGCAGCGAGTATTCGATTTGTTTGTTCGTTAAATATTTTTCTATGTTTCTAGCGACACCCATAAGTCAACACTCCAAAAAGTAAACATAATTATTTAAGTGGCGTTAACACAAGGTTAGGTAACCTTCTCCTGAAGTATAAGAACGGAATTAGATGCGCGTTGGAAAGTTTTCGATGTAATTTGGGAAAAAATAGACGTTTTAGTTATCAGCAGTGACTAAAGTGCTTTATATGTGGGATAGGTAACAAAAAATTGCGTAGAAATAAAAAGAAAAAGGCCTCATGGCAAAACCGTGAGGCCTTTTGTTTTGCGTGTTAATGGTTACGCAAGCGAAGCGATTTCTTGTCTCACGGATGCGAGTTTTACGCAGGTGACGAACACTTTCATCGCTTCGACAACTTCCGGAACAGTTGGAACAGAAGGCGCGATACGGATATTGCGATCTTCCGGATCTTTGCCGTAGGGATAAGTTGCGCCCGCAGGGGTCAACTTAACACCGGCTTCTGCTGCCAGGCGAACGGTTTCCTTTGCGCAACCTTTGCGGGTATCAAAAGAAACAAAGTAACCGCCTACAGGTTTTTCCCACGCGCCCAAATCGGTACCTTCAAATGCACCTGCGAGCGCAGCCAATACCGCCTCAAAGCGTGGGTTAAGCAATTCAGCATGCTTTTTCATATGTGCCATAAGCGCATTGCGATCCGGCAGGAAGCGGGTGTGGCGAATCTGGTTAACTTTGTCTGGACCAATGGTTTGCGCACCCAGGGCTTTCTTGAAACCTGCCAGGTTTGCTGCACTGGCAGCGACGAACGCAACACCAGCGCCCGCCTGGGTGATTTTTGACGTTGAGGCGAATTGGATTACCGAATCTTCAGTACCGTTGCGACGGGTAGCTTCCAGGATGCTGGAAAGCTGGGGAGCATTGTCTACCAGGTCGTGGACTGAGTAAGCGTTATCCCAGAATACGCGGAAGTTTGCGCTGGCGATTTTGCCCAGTTTGGCAATGCGATCTACGGTTTCATCGCTATACACAACACCAGTTGGGTTTGAATACTTGGGCACACACCACATACCTTTGATGCTGCTGTCGGCTTTGATCATGGCTTCAACGGCGTCCATATCCGGGCCGGTTGAGGTCATAGGCACGGTTACCATGTTGATGCCGAGTTGTTCGCAGATGGTGAAATGGCGGTCGTAACCTGGAACTGGACACAGGAACTTCACGTCACCTTCGTTTTTCCAGGCGCTCGCGGCATCTTTCAAGCCGAACAAATAAGCGGTTGATGCAACCTGGAACATCAAGGTCAAACTGCTGCTGCCACCGACGAGTACGTTGGCTGCATCCACACCCATAATATTTGCGCCCAGTTGCTTGGCTTCTGGCAAACCATCGAGGCCGCCGTAGTTGCGCGTGTCGGTACCATCGGCAGCAATGTAATTACCCTTGAGAATGCCATCGAGCGCATCAGACAAATCCAGTTGGTCTGAAGATGGCTTGCCGCGTGTTAAATCGAGGTTCAATTTTTTGCTGAGGATAGTTTGGTATTCAGCGGCTAGTTGGCTTTCCAATTGACGCAATTGCGTTGCTTGATCCGGTTGCACAGTAGGTCACCTCAAGAGTGGTTGGCGGATGTTAAATCGATGGGTTGTATGCGTTTACAAAACGGCGGGCATTATACCCGCTCGGCGCTGACAAGTTATAGCTTTCGCGCCGGGCGGATGTAAAAAACTAGTGGCCCGTGATGATGAGTGGTGGAACGGGGCAATCCAGTGCATCGGCAATGGCGCGGAATAATTCGGCTTCTACAACAGTCACTTGTTGATCTGCCAATACGCATTGGCTCATGGCTTTCAACAACTTGGGTTTTTGCAGTGGCTTGACACAATTGAGGCGTGTAATCGCTAAATCCAAATCCATCATGCTGTATTCGGATTCGTTCATCAGCTTCACATCATCAAAACCAATAATGGTTTTACTGCTGTTAAAAGCAGCTTGGGCATTTATGGATGAATCGGTTCCGGCATTGGCAATAACGGATAATAAAACACAGGCTTCATGTTTGAGTTGTGACAAATCAACCAAACGATTTGCAGTTCGTTTGGGTTCCAGGTTGTGCGTAATAATTCTGAAAAATGACCATTCGATTAAATCTATATGTTCATCGGCATGAATAACGCAACTCATTGCGGCGCGAAATAATTCGTATTGTTGTGGCGATAAATTTTTAAGCGCGGGCAAACTCAGCTCCAACAACGGCAAGCGTAAATGGGGCTCTAATAAAGAAGCTTGTAGTGCCCAGGGTTTTAACGACTGGAGTTGTGTTTCTGAAAAAAGTCTGGCGAGTAATTGCCATTGCTTTGTTTGCGCCTCAATTTTTTTATCGAGTAACAAGCCAAGCATTAACGCCTGCGCTTCCCAGGCATTGTGCGCCGCATCGCGGATTTGTTCGCTGACTGCATTCAGTGTTTGATGCGCATAAGCGATATGGGATTCAGTGGGTTGCCCAATTGACTGCAAAACCTGATCGACAGTAACAACAAACTCCGTTGCGGTTTTGGGTGAAGTGAATTCCAACGGCGAATGGTCAGCGGCATCTGTAAAATGTCTTCCTTCTTCTATATAGCTATTTTCCGTATAGCTGTTTGAGGCTTCTTCAAAAACATCGATACGACTAAATTTTCCATCCCAACGTGGATCTATTCTTTTAATACGTTCTGTTAATGGTGGATGGGTTGCCAGGGCGCTGAATAAACTACTGCTGCCTTCACCAAAAAACATATGGCTGAATTCTGATGCATTGGCGGCATCCATTTGGGAGCCGCCAACATAACCGCCCAGTTTTTTTAAGGCACCGGCAATACCATCCGGGTTGCGAGTGAATTTAACCGCGGATGCATCTGCCAAAAATTCGCGTTGGCGGCTGACGGCTGCTTTTATCAGCTTTCCGAAAAATGTGCCGGTATAGCCAATAACCATTAAACCTACACCCAAGCCCATCAATGCAGCGGGGGATTTATCTTTGTTAGAGCGAAATGCTGCGCGTTGGCTTGAGCTGCGCAAAAGGAATTCGCCAATCAAACCGATTAACAGGATTCCATTTAAAAGCGCGACTATGCGCAAATTCAATCGCATATCGCCGTGAAAAATATGGCTGAATTCGTGGGCGATAACGCCCTGTAATTCATCGCGATTCAACACGCGGATACATCCACGCGTTACACCTATAACAGCATCTTGTGGCGTATGGCCGGCAGCAAATGCATTGATTGCTTCATCTTCAATAATATAAACCGGTGGCACTGGCGTACCTGATGCAATGGACATTTCTTCCACCACGTTCAGGATTTTCTTTTCATCGGCGTTGGCGTTATGGATTGTTAACGGACGTCCGCCCAATGATTCGGCAACAACGCGACCACCGCTCGAGAGCTGGATAAGTTTATATAAACTGCCAAAAACAATAACAGCGCATACGGAGGCACTAATTCCCGCAAACATTTTCCAGCTCATGGAGTGCATGATGCCGTGCCATAAACCTGCATTTGCCAAATAGTGATGGGTATTCAGCTCCATATAATAGAAGGCTGTGGCAAAGAGCAGGGTGGTAATCGTAATTAATGACAGCACCGCAAGGCACAATAAAAATACCAATCGTTTGGTGTTTCGATAGGCGAGATCTTGATGTTCGAAGAAATTCATACGAAACCGTTAGTTAAAAGGAACTCGGTTAATGAAAAGACGCTCTGTTAATGAAAAAGCAGAAAGCTATCGCTGAAATAAAAGAGGCCATCTAATGATAGCCTCTCTTTGCATTATTATTTGAAGCTGACTTTGGGAGCCGCCTGGATTTCTTTACTATCTTCGAATACTAATAAAGAAGCATCCTGGCTGTGGCCAAATGATGCGGCGAAAAATACGGGTGGAAAACTTTGTTTATAGGTGTTGTAAGAGGTTACTGCATCGTTAAATGCCTGACGTGCAAACGACACTTTATTTTCGGTGCTGGTAAGCTCTTCAGAAACCTGCATCATATTTTGCGATGCTTTTAAATCAGGATAAGCTTCCATCACCACGCTTAAACGGCTCATTGCATTGGTCAATGCAGTCTCTGCGCCTGCTAAATCTTTTATAGCTGAAGCATCACCTGGATTTGCGGCTGCTGCTTTCAAACCACCGACAGCCTGGTTACGCGCATTAATTACAGCTTCCAGGGTTTCGCGTTCATGTGACAAATACCCCTTAGCCGTTTCTACCAGGTTGGGAATTAAATCGTAGCGACGCTTTAATTGTACTTCTATTTGCGAAAAGGCATTTTGGTAGCGATTTTTTAGCGCGACTAATTGGTTGTAAATACCAATAACATAAAAAACGATAGCGGCAATAATGACGAGAAGAACAATAAATGCAACCATGATAGTTTCCTGTGTGTGTTTGTTTTAGCGGTGAACTTTAGCGTTAACGGATATTAATGCTAAAGCTCCTGTCTTTTTTATTAATCTATATATTCAAAAACTTTAACAACTTTTTGTACATCGGCAGTGTGGCTTACCATATTGACGATACGATCCGCTTCCGCGCGCGTTACTATTCCCATTAAAAAAACCGTCTGGTTTTCGGTAATAAAATGAATACGACGACTTTGGGTTTCGCTATCGGCAAGGAGTTGCGCTTTTATTTTGGTGCTGATCCATGTGTCCTGGCTGCGCACCGCAAATCCTGTGGGATCGGAAACAACCAATTCGTTATGGATTTCACGCACTGGATTCAGTTTATAAACGGTATCGGCAACGAGGTTGCGCAATTCATCGCTAGGTACCTGGCCGGTGAGCAAGACTATGCCGTTAAAACTATCGATATTGATATGAGCATGTTCAAGCTCCGGGTCTGCCTTCTTTATATTAACCTTGGCTGCAGTTTCAATTTCATTATCGTTAAGTTTTGCACCCATGGTGCGCTCATTGGCTTTCATTTCTATGGGCTTGCTGGTAGCCGCATTAATGACTTCTGCACAGCCACTCATCAATAAACTGGCGCAAAGGGTGAGACTTAATAAAGTAGTACGACTATAGGTTTTCATATTCAAAATCCACCAAACAGTTGTTGATCTATCAAATCACACGCGCAAAAGAGTGTGAGTAAGTGTACTTCATGAATACGATGTTTGGCCGTGACCGGCACGCGAAGTTCAATATCTTGTGCATCTAATAATGCTGCTACATCCCCACCATCGCGACCGGTTAATGCGATGACTTGCATATGTTTGTCATGGGCAGCACTGATTGCTTGCAACAAATTACTGGCGGTACCCGTGGTGGTGACCAGTAACAATACATCACCCTGGTTGCCGAGGGTGCGGATTTGTTTTGCGTAGATATCATTCATATTCGAGTTATCAGCATTGCTGATGATATCTGTACCCAGGCTGATTGCCGGTAAACTGGGGCGCTCTTGCTCCAGGCTGTTCATCAGGTTGGCCGTGAAAATATGTGCGTGCGCTGCTGAAATACCATTGCCACAGGTTAATATTTTTTTCTCGTTGAGCAGTGCTTCTACAATGCAATGACTCGCATGTGCGATGAGCGGCGCGAGTTGTTCGCCAGCTTGCATTTTGGCTTCGATGCTTTCGTGAAAAAGTGTAATGACTCGTTGATCCATAATATTTTATTCAAAAATAACAAAAGGTCTCAGGCGGAGAATGCGTCTTTAATCCATTCAGGTTCGCCGTTGTCGCTGAAGGCTATAACATCAAAACGACAATTTGCCTTATCGGTGAGTTGATGTTGTTGTAAATAATACCGCGCTGTTTTAATAATTTTTTGTTGCTTGCGAATAGTAACGCTTTCAGCTGCATTGGCAAATACTTGATGGGTGCGCAAGCGAACTTCAATAAACACCAGGGTTTCACCGTGCTGCATTATGAGATCAATTTCACCCAGCTTGCAGCGGTAATTTTGTTCTCGTTTTACCAGGCCGCGCTGTAATAAAAATGCTTCTGCGCGCGCTTCAGCACGGGCACCTGTTTGGCCTGGCGATGTTTTAAAAAACATCTTATTCGTTAATATCCGATGCGCCTGTATCGGCAAGGGTAGAGATGGGTTCTGCCAAACCATTGGCAAAGCGTGCCCAGACCTGTTCGCGTTCGATTCGTCCGTCAGGCATCAATTGAAGTGAGCCCGTCGCGCCATACAATTTCATTTGCGGAGCCTGTTTTAATTGCGGCAAGCGCGAGTAAAGATTAAATGCATCTGCCCCCAATGCGTGTAAGCGACCATACACAGCTGCGGATTTTGTAGTTTGTGCAATAGCTTGTTTTGCAGGATTATTGCTATCAAAAACCCAGGGCAAGGTATTAAAAATAACACCATTCAAATCTTCATTTTTAATGGCATCGGTATCGCCGGAATAAGTGCTGCTGGTAGCATAAACGGGGATGTTGTTGGCGTATTGGAATACCAGTGTAGGTTTAATTTGTCGGCCCTGGTCTGGTGTCACCGCCATAAAAATCATATTCACATCTGCGCGACGGCGAGGGGTAAATTCAAATTTGGTGGCTAATTGTTGTTGTAAAAGTGTGGCGCGTGCCTGGCTTTCATCAAGTAGCATCAGGTGACGGAAATTTTCAGAAAACTTATCTTGCGATGCAAAAATACTTTTGCCCACCAGCGTGCCACCGAGCTTTTGCCATTCCGCTGCAAAAGCTTGTGCGCTGCGCTCGCTGATTTCCTGCGCAGTTGAAACAATTAATGCTCGTTGATAGCCTTCCAGAATTCCCTGGCGCGCGGCCTGGCGTGCTTCATCTTCAACGGCTAATCCAAATTGATAAAAATTTGCCAAAGGTTGCGCGGGTTGCTGGTCGGGATAATTCAAGCTTAACAAAGGCACACGCAACGATGGTAATTGGCTAATCGCATTTACATTTTCCTTATCAATTGGGCCGATTACAAAATCAGCACCATCGTTGACCGCTTGTTGGTACGCCGCAACGGGATCTTTACTGGAATCATATCGGCGTATTTCCGGTAAATTGGTATTGTTGATGTGCTGGTAATAAGTTGCAAAAAAACCATCGCTCACTGCTTCGCCTGCCTCTGCTAAGCGCCCTTGCAGCGGCAAAAGTAACGCAATTCTTTTAGGTTGTTGATTATTAATTGCTTGTAAAGCGCGCAAATCTTTTGGCAAATTAGTGGCTGCGGGATGGGTGCGCCACTGCTTCTGCCATTGCGCGAGGCTCGCGAGTTGAGCTGCTATATCTTGCGTATTATTTTTGCTGAGAGCCGCCAGGCTGTACCAGCCTTGCGTGATTCCACCGCTGCCTTTTGCCGCGTTGGCTTGTAAATCACTTAATGGCAAGTTCATAAGCGTTTGCCACAATAAATCCTGATTAGTGTTGGCGGCTTGGCTGTCAGTTAAGATAGCGGATGCGTTAATGCGCTCTGAAATGCTATCTTGCAATTGACCGTTACGTTCAAAAGCTTGTGCGCGCAATTCGCGAAGGGCTGCTTCCTGTGCGGGGTCCAATGCTTTTAATTGCTGTTCTATACGCGGGATGGTTAGAATGCGCCGCGCGCGCTCCACATCGCCATCTTTCAATGCAATGCCTGCAGATACCTGACTAAATTTTACGAAATTTTGTTCCGAAAGCTGCGATGTATTGAGTTCGCCAACGAGATTTCGCGCCCGATCCAATTTATTTTGGTTGAGATAAATTTCCGCAGCTTGCAGCAACAAACTTTCGCGTTCAGGTGATTTTTTTTGCTGGGCAAGTGCCGTTAATTCTTTGGGATCAACGGCGGTTGTTGAAGGGGATTTTATTTCTGTACCCGCTTCACGTTTCAGGTTGGAGGCAGGTTCATTCGGTTTTACTCGCGCATTACCACCACAACTGCACAGCACAAGGGCCAGCAGTGAAATAAATACATAATGTGTGGGGCGGTTTGGCATAATTTACAACTCCTGACGCACGACTAAAATTCAACAAATCTGCCCTTGGGCAATAATTATGAGCACATACTTATGAGCACATTGGCGGCGACAACTGGCGGTACACTCTATGTAGTGGCAACTCCAATCGGCAATTTGGACGACATGGTACCGCGAGCCGTACAGACTCTACAAACCGTTGCGGTCATTGCGGCAGAAGATACTCGCCACAGTGCACGTTTACTCGCCCATTTTGACATAAAAACACCTGCAATCGCGTATCACGATCACAGTGATGAGCATCGCACCGAACAATTAATTGCGCGATTATTAGCCGGTGAAAATGTCGCTTTGATTTCAGATGCGGGTACTCCTCTCGTTTCAGATCCAGGTTACCGGTTAGTGCGTAAAGCGCGCGAGCAGGGCATACGTGTTGCGCCCATCCCCGGTGCGTGCGCCATGGTTGCCGCTTTGAGTGCTGCAGGTCTGCCATCAGACCGATTTGCCTTTGAAGGCTTTTTGCCCGCGAAACAAATTGCACGCACTAGCCAGCTTGAATCTTTAGCGAGCGATACTCGCACCTTGATTTTTTACGAAGCCCCGCACCGCATTTTGGAAACCTTACAAGATATGTTGGTGGTATTCGGGGCTGAGCGCGAAGTTGTTATTGCTCGCGAAGTAACGAAAACATTTGAAACAATTAAGGGCGATAAACTGGCTGCAATGGTTGAATGGGTTGCAGCAGATAGCAATCAACAGCGCGGTGAAATTGTTTTATTGGTGCATGGTGCAAGCAAACCGGAAAACGCAGAAATATCCGCTGAACAAGAGCGAATTATGCGTGTTTTACTGGAAGATTTACCCGTAAAACAAGCTTCTGCCATAGGTGCAAAAATTACCGGATTGAAAAAGAATTTTTTATACGATTGGGCGTTGAAGCAAGGATAGGCATAGTAATAATGTCGATCATAAATATGTTTCTTGCCGGGCACCGCTGATAAGTATCATGAAACTATTTTCTCAAGGTAGCGATTTTCTGTAAGTTAGCCATCGTACATTTCCGGGGTAAAAATGGAGTTAAGCTTGATCCTGACGAATTCAATTCGGTAACGTCAGGAGTCTTATATGAATGCTTCATTTGTACCCGCTGCAATGCATAAAAAACATGATGGTCTGGATTACACTATCGTTTTAAAACCGGATGATTCTACGGTTTATCTGGACATCGAAGAATTAGGTTTGCACCAACATCACGTACATACAAGTTGCGAAAAAAATGATTGGGAGCACCTTGAAGATGAAGGCGATAAAGCTGCCTTCACCATCATCGACCTGCATAATGCCGCCCCGAAAGGATTGTTTTAGGTGATATTGTTTTAAACATCCCTTTAATTCTTCCAGATTTATTTGCATAAAACTCTATCGGAGATTGCATGGGCGATCTCCCGATAACTTCAACTTATTTCCTCACCAATTTTGGATTTGGTTTATTGCTAATGGTTGCGGCTTGCAAAATATTCAACCATGTGGTTGAATATTGTTGTAGATCGATTTTTGTGTGTATGAAATTTTATGAATATGAATGTGAAACAAATGCCATGAATCAATTAGACACAGCGCTATCTGCGCTTTCGCATTCGTCCCGACGGGCGATTATCGCGCGCCTGGCAAGTGAGGGACCTGCACGGGTGACGGAAATTGCCGAACCTTTTGATATGTCCTTGAATGCGATCTCAAAGCATCTCAAGGTGTTGGAAGGTGCAGGTTTGATTCGCCGGGCAAAGGCGGGGCGCGATCACATGATTGCGTTTGATCCGACTCCGCTAAAGGAAATTGCGCGATGGATTCATCCTTATGAAAAATTCTGGACGCAACACCTGGATCGCCTTGAAGATTATTTTGAAACTAAAAATGCAAAAAAGTGAAGGAAGGCCAAAATGAACCAGCACGTGAAAACGACAGAACTCCATGTTCTGCGAACCATTAATGCAAGCCCGGATGAAGTATTTGAAGCCTGGCTTGATCACACCTGTCCGGGAAGTCCGTGGTTTGGTGTCGCCAAGGCGATTGTTAATCCACCGCAAGTTGATGGGCTTTTTTATAGCATGTATCAAATGGAGGGCAGGGAAATTGCGCATTACGGGCGATTTATCGCGCTAGAGAAACCGCACAAAATTCAGCACACGTGGATCTCTGAAGCCACCCGGGGGCTTGAATCTTTGGTAAGCCTTTCATTTGAATCTGTGCAAGGGAAAACCCAGGTCCATGTAAAACACACGAATGTTCCGGATGATGAACAAGGTCGCCACCATGAAAATGCATGGAAATATGTATTGGCAAAAATGGCATCGCGTTTTAAAGATGAATAAAAATAACTTAACAATTAAAAATAGGTGAGATAAATCATGAATATCGTATTGTGGGTTTTTCAAGTTGTTTTGGCTTTGCATACTGCAATGGGTGCTTTCTGGAAATTTTCCAATTCCGAGCAATCTGTGGAATCTTTAAAAGTAATTCCCCATGGTGTTTGGATGGCAATGATGGTGCTCGAATTACTTTGCAGTTTGTGTTTGATCCTTCCAGTTATTAATAAATCCTGGGGAATTGCGGCACCCGTTGCTGCCATTTTTATTGCGATTGAAATGTTAGCGTTTTGCGCGTTGCATCTTGCTTCCGGTAACGGAAATTACGGGCATATTGGTTATTGGCTTGTTGTCGCAGCTATATGTGCTTTTATTGCCTACGGAAGATTTGTGCTCAAGCCTTTTTAATTAATCAAACTAACTAATCAAATCTTTCTAACTAATTAAAGCCTTCTAATTAACAAGCAGTGATAGGAAGTCCTCACTTGAACTGGTGAGGACTTTCGCTATTTAGTAAGCCAGTTGTAAACGTACCTGTAATGCATTTAATTTTTTAGCATCAAAACTTCCACCGTTTACATCCATGACATGCACATAATTGATACTGCTGCGTAATGCATTATTGATATACCAGTTTAATGCAAGGGTTGCATCGCGTTCTTTGCCGCCGTTGACTTCAGGCACCAATATTTTATTGCGCAATATCGGATCTCCATCGGTGAGGTCAATTTCAGATAAGCGCAACGCAAGCTCTAATGCGCCAATGCCACCTTGATCAAATCCTTTACTGGGTTTAATGCCGTCAAACAACCCTTTGTCGCCTTTATAGGTGCGTTGCTCACCAGTGATGCTCCAGGTGGTTTGTGCGTACCATCCGCTGAAATGCAAATCGTCCAGACTATTTTTGCGATGAACTCGTGTATCAATATATTCAGCATTGAAACCGACTGTTTTTAAGCTGCCACCCAATTCCACTCCCCACAAATCGGTGCGCTCAACATTGGCAATATTACCGGTATCCACCAGGCGTGTTTCAATAATATTGGATTCCGGCTTGCTGCGAAAACGTACGGATTCACTGTAGGTGATGGGTGTAGTTGTTGATGCAGTATTATTTTGGCTGGGAGCCCTTGTTGCTAAAGAAGCGCCAAAATGAAGTGTTGCGCCTGGGCCAATCAAAGGTGCCCAGGTTGTTCGCCAGGCCGCGCCGCCACCTTCATCACTGACTGCGCTTGCTGCTGCAGAAAGTTGTTCACCATACAGCATAAACGCGCTGCTCCAATGATCACTACCGGCTGAAATCATTGCACCGGGCGCGCGGGGATTCAAAAAAGCGTTGGGAAGTGAACGCTCCATAAATGTCAGGCCTTTATCACCAATTAATGATTCATGGCTAAAAGGAATTTTAAAATGTCCGAATGTAAGTTGTATCGGCGTTTGTGTTTTGAAGCCATGATAGACAACATAACCATCCGTTAATTGTGATCCATTTGCAAAATCAATTTCAGTGCGGTAATCCCACGTGTTGTATAAAGTACCGCCGAGCGACAAACGAATGCGACGAAATTCGGAGCCGGAATTTGCGATGTCGCGCCCTGAACTGTCCTTAATGTCGCTGTTGTAACCGTCATAATCCATTTGCAGCATAGTGCCAATTTGCGCTGTAAAATTCTTATCACCGGATGTAATTTTTAAGCCATCACCCAAATCAATTGTTGCTTGCGAGTTCTGAGTTTTTTTAATTTTTTCATATTCTTCTGCGGTAATAACGCCTTTTTGTGCGAGTAATTCCGTTGTTGCATCAACGGCAAATGCGGGGCTGTTAGGGAAGAGCATAATAAAAAATAATGGTGAAAGCCTTACTATTTGATGCATTGAGCGAATCTCCTGTTGTCATTTGATTGAAATGTAAGAGATTATGTTGACATTGTTAATCGATATATACAACCATATATAACGTTAGCTTTTTAGATTGTCTTGGAAGGGTAAAAAATGATGCAACTATCTTCAGGTTTGTGCGATTTTGGTGCAAAAAAAATTTATAAATCATACGCAAAATATTTAGGTTTAATAATCTTAAGTGCTTTTGCAAATACTGTTTTTGCCGGTGAAGTGAAGCTTTATGCAGCGGCGAGTTTGACGGATGCCTTGACTGAATTAAGTGCTATTTATCAAAAATCACATGCGGATGTCGCCATAAAAAAATCCTTTGCTGGCTCTTCTACCCTGGCGAAGCAAATTGAAAATGGTGCACCGGCAGATATTTTTATTTCAGCTGATAATGATTGGAGTGATTATTTATACAAGCGCGGATTATTAGCTAATGAATCGCGTAAAAAATTACTTGGTAATGAATTGGTTTTGATTGCGCCAGTTGCAAGTGATGCGAAGGTTTTATTAGATCCCGCATTTAATTTGAATACCGCATTTAGCGGTCGTTTGTGCACAGGTGATCCCGCTTCTGTACCTGTTGGTAAATATGCAAAACAATCGCTCACTACGTATAATTGGTGGGATAAAATTTCATCGCGCATTGTGGGCACTGAAGATGTCCGCACTGCGTTGGCATTTGTTGAGCGCTCTGAATGTGGCCTGGGTATTGTTTATAAAACCGATGCATTGCTTAGTAAAAAAGTGAAAGTGATTGCAACATTTCCTGCGGCAAGTCATGGTTCCATTGAATATCCTGGCGCCTTGACTAAAAATGCGGGAGCAGAATCAAAAGCGTTTTGGCTTTTCCTGCAAAGCGAAGAGGCCAAAACCGTGTTTGCCCGTTATGGATTTAGTGTACTTAATTAATATAACTTTTACCTGATGACCTATGTTGACTGAACCTGAGTGGCAAGCACTTTCTTTATCGGCACAAGTTGGTTTGTGGGCCACATTGGTGTGCTTGCTGCCGGGTATTGCATGTGGATGGTTGCTTGCACGCAAGGATTTTTTTGCCAAACCTGCGTTTGAAGCTATGTTGTTTATGCCCATGGTATTGCCGCCAACAGTTCCCGGTTATTTATTGTTGGTAACCTTTGGGTCGCAAGGAATTTTGGGGCAGTGGTTGAAAAACCATTTCAATATCGAATTTGCTTTTAATTGGAAAGGTGCTGTTTTAGCGTCGGCGATTATTGCTTTTCCATTGATGGTACAGGCCGCGAAACTGTCGCTACAAATGATTGATCAATGTATAGAACAAGCTGCGAGCACGCTGGGTGCGAGTCCAATAAAAGTATGGATGACGGTCACTTTACCTTTGATGCTACCGGGTATTTTAATCGGTTTGATCATGGTGTTTAGTCGTTCGTTGGGGGAATTTGGAGCCACTATTACGTTTGTAGGAAATATTACCGGGGAAACGCAAACCTTGCCACTGGCTATTTATTCTGCGACTCATCAAATCAATGGCGATGCCATGGCAATGCGTTTGATTTTTATCAGCTTGGGCTTTGCATTTTTTGCATTATTGCTGAGTAATATCTTATCCCGTCGCGCTGAAAAATGGTTGGGAGTTAATCGTGCTTGACCTCGATTTTTCTTTTAGCCGTAGTGATTTTTGTTTGCAACTTTGCACAAGAATCGAGAGCGATATTACTGGAATTTTAGGTGCGTCCGGCAGTGGGAAGAGTACATGCTTGGCGGTTATTGCAGGGTTGTTAAAACCGCAAACGGGCTATATTGCGCTTGATGGACAAACACTTTTTGATGCAAAAAATAAACACTGGGTTCCTCCACATAAGCGTCGTATAGGCCTGGTTTTCCAGGATGGACAATTGTTGCCGCATTTATCGGTACACAATAATTTGTTGTATGGTTACCGCAATATCGCTCCCGAACATCGCCATTTTGAATTAAAAGAAGTGGTTAAATTATTGGAGATTGAGCATTTGCTGGATCGAAAAGCGACTGCACTTTCCGGTGGTGAAAAACAGCGGGTGGCATTGGGGCGCGCTATTTTATATTCACCGTCTTTATTGTTGTTGGACGAGCCATTGTCGTCGTTGGATGAGCGCTTAAAAAAGCAAATTTTGCCTTTTTTCTTGCGGATAAAAACAGAATGTAAAATTCCAATGATCTATGTTACTCATTCGCCCGCTGAAATTGAGTTTTTAACCGAAACGCAATTAACGATGAGCGAAGGGCGTTTGGTTTCGAGCGCGAATTAGGCTATATCCAATGGCTTTTTGCGTAATAAAGGCTTTAGGTTTGCAAAGTGTTTATCAGTAACTTTTGCGACCTCTTGTTGCAGGGTGCGATAATGTTCGAGCACTTGCGTTCCCAATTCGGTTAGCTGTGTACCGCCACCATTTGCACCACCTTTTGCGGTTTCCACCAAGGGTTGCTGAAAGCAGCGATTCATTGCATCAACCAATAACCATGCCCGTCTATAGCTCATGCCCATTTTTTTTCCTGCGGCGGAGATTGATCCTGTCTCGCGAACTGCATCCAGTAAATCTGCTTTTCCCGGGCCAAAGGCAATTTCATCGCAGAGCATGATGCGCAGTTGTGCACGTAATGCAGCGGAAGATTTTTGCGGGATTTTTTCTGACATTATGTTTTTGCGCGAGAATGTTGAAATAGGAAATTGAAAGCTAACATTCTGTAATGGGTTTTTCAAATGAGCGGGTTTAGATAGAGTCAATATAACAGGAAGTCGTCATCCCTAGCCGGGCGCCCCCGCAGGGGATCCAGCGGCTTGCCTGTTTCATCACCGCTAAAAGTCACTGGAGTGCAGCCCGGTGGATCCTCTATGGGGATGACGACTTCCTATTCTTAATAATAGATTCCTATTAAATAAAAAAGCTGAATGCAAAAATTTATGTACATCAGCTTTTTTTCAAATTTAATTACTATATTTTAAAACTTGATCGTCCCCTGGATAGCAACGCTTCTATAAGGTTCGTAGAACGCATAGAAGCCTGAGCCAGCACCTTTGGTCAACACACTGGCGACAGGTAAACCGTTTGCGTAAGTGATAACAGATTCATCGGTCAGGTTCTTGCCGACGAGCGCAAGCTCCCATTTATCATCCACACCGCTTAATGCTATGCGCGCATTAACTTTGGTGTAAGACGATTGCTCAAAACGTTTATCCAGCGATGGTGTAGTCAAGTAACCTGAGTTGAACACGAAATCCAGGGTATTGGTAATTTTCCATCCGTTAGAGAGTTCAATATCGTAATCCCAACCGACGTTACCCTGATATTTAGGCACAAATTCACGGCGCATACCGGTTTGGTCGCAGGAGGTCAGACCGCTATTGGGAGCCTGGCCAAATGCGCATTGCCCGTTGGGGAAATCGAGGTATTCAAAGTCCAGGTAACTCGCGCCGCCACGCATTAACAAATTGTTGGTGATTGCCCAGCGGCCATCCACTTCAACACCTTGCACACGCGCTTCACCGGCGTTGGTTACGTTAAAGCTCAAGCTACCGTCGAACTGGCTGGTTTGCATATTGGTAAAGTCTGAACGGAAGACGGCGACGTTAAGTTCAGCGGCGCCGCTCGCCAATAAAAATTTGCCACCCACTTCGTAGTTTTTGACTTTTTCTTTCTGGAATTCCCAGCTGCCGTTAGTGTCTTCGCCAGGATAAAGTCCACCTAATGCTGTAGGAGCAGAGTTGGCGCGAACATCGTAACCACCTGATTTAAAGCCAGTGGTGTAGCTCGCATAGAGTCGGTCGGTTTTGTTGATATCCTGTTGGAAAATAATTTGCGGATCGAAACCGGATTCGCTGCGGCTGCCGCTAATTTCATGCGGATCAACTTTGAATCCAACCCAAAGTTTGTTGTAAGGATCGTTCATGGTGCCCAGAGGTAAAACATCGCCATTCGGTGCGACATGATATTGGTGACGATAAGCATCTTTATCTTCCGATGAATAACGTCCGCCCAAAATTAAACGATTGCTGTCGGTGATATTCCAGGTCGCTTGCGCAAATACTGCATAAAGTTTGGTGTCCTGGTCAAAGTCGCGCTGGGTAGATGCGCCACGTAATAAAGGTGAAACGGCGGTCGCAATTACGCTGTCTGTGGGAACGTAGACCTTGTCATGGAAGTTGATGTTGCTGCCTTGGTAGAACAAGCCACCAATCCAGCTGATTTTTTGGTCTTGTGCGGAAGCTAAACGCAATTCCTGGCTGACCTGGCGATATTTTTCATCAGAGAAAATATTAAAACCGGGAGCACCGGTGAAATCACAATCGCACAGTTCGGAATAGGTATAACCGTTGTAACCGGTGATGGAGGTAAGCGTCATGCCATCAAGGTCATGCTCTGCGGTGAGTGTGATGTTGTTGGTGTCGTTGTAACTGTAATCACCGTTCGATTGGCGTTTGCCATCTTCCGTGGTATCCAGATGATAGGCGCCGGCAGTTAAGTAAGACAGGATGGTTTTGTACGGATTCGGATCGTTGGTTGCGTTGAGCGCAGGATTGGTCACCGGCTTAACCACTTCAATATTGCGACCATTGCTGTCGAAAGAACCATCTTCCAATTTCAGCGTGATATCCCAGGTATCTGTGGGTTTCCATTCTATGGTCGCGCGAATGACGCGGTCTTTATCCGCTGATTCATCGCGATCCAGCGTGGTGTTCTCGATGAAACCGTCAGTTTTGCGGCTCAAAATCGCCATGCGTCCGCCCACGGTGTCACTAATAGGGCCGGAAAGCACGAGGCGCGCTTCTCTTTCGCCGTACTCAGGCTCATAGCTGAGGTTTAAATTACCCTCGAATTCATTGCCGGGTTTGGCGTTGATGATACTGATCGCACCGGCGGTGCTGTTTTTACCGAACAAAATACTTTGCGGGCCGCGCAAAACCTCGATGCGCTCCACATCGAGGAAGGGCGCACGAGCTAATTGCGCACGACCATAATGGATGCCATCCACAAACATAGCTGCCGATTGCTCAAACCCTTGGTTGACACCGGAGCTGATACCGCGAATGGCGATATTAGTACCGATACCCGTTTGGGTCATGTTAAAGCTTGGGGTGTAATCGGAAATACCGGCAATGCTGGTGATGCCTGCTTCTTCAAGCTTGGTGCCATTAAGCGCGGTTAATGAAATAGGAACATCTTCCAGTTTTTGGACACGCTTTTGCGCGGTAACCACGACTTCGTCCAGGGTAGGTGTTTCAGCCGCTGTGGCAGGAAAACTGATGTAGCTGGCAATGACGACTGAAAGTAAACTGAGTTTTGGCAATTTCACGAGGTGAACTCCTCAATGCGATATTTTTATTAAATGGATCAGAGTGTTAAACGGGTGAGGCTTTGAATAGTAATAGCCCAAAAATCATAAAATACCAGCTAACTGCATATTTTTGCATGAGTCCGTGAACCCGGTCTGATTACGCGAATAATAGTTATTTTTGCTCGGCGAATGCCGTTTACGGTCGATAAAACTGTGTTCGGTCAACGCTAGTGGCACTTTATTGCAGCCCCCTGATTCTATGCCTCTGTCCAGGCTATTTTTACTTGTGCTTTTGCTGGCGCAAAGGTAGTGTGCGCGGCGGAGTTGGCTAGACAGTCGCTCCGGTGTTAACTGCGTGATTCTCTTGAGTGTCACAGGGTGCATCGGGGAGGAAAGTCCGGGCTCCAAAGGGCAGAGCGCCAGGTAACGCCTGGGAGGTGCGAACCTACGGAAAGTGCAACAGAAAGCAAACCGCCTAAGTGCCTTCATTTCCTTCCCTCTCCCTCTGGGAGAAGGCCAGGGTGAGGGCGCCGGTAAGGGTGAAAGGGTGCGGTAAGAGCGCACCGCGCGGCTGGTAACAGTCCGTGGCACGGTAAACCCCGCTCGGAGCAAGACCAAATAGGAATCCTTCAGGTGTGGCCCGCACTGGATTCGGGTAGGTCGCTTGAGGCTTGTGGTGACACAAGTCCCAGATGAATGACTGTCCACGACAGAACCCGGCTTATCGGCTGACTTCATTTAATTTTTGTAATCCGGATTGTGCAAGTTCGGAATAAAAAATCCCGAAATCAAACATGGTTTCGGGATTTTTTTTGCGCACTATTGATATTTATTTTAGTTTTTATGATGAAATTTTTTCAATTGTGTTAAAAAAATACATGCAAAACCAAAGATAAAAATAACAAATGACGAAGGCTCCGGGGCGTGCACTTCGGCTAAATCACACCAGCCTGAATAAACGTTGTTGCCATGATTAAAATCAGGCACTGAAGAATAATCAAATCGCACCTTGCGAATACCATCTATAGTGCTGACAGAAAAAAATAAATCTTCAATGGGCAAAAAACTTCCCAGATTAAATAAATCAGGCGCTTGATCCTGAAAATAAAGGTTGTCGCTATCGGGAGAAATATCAATTGAATCTGAATGATATTCAATATTAGGGTTTACTCCCGATAGCGTTAAATCATTTCCAATTTTGAATTGATACGTAAGGATTCCCGTATAGATTGCACCATTTGGTAAAAGGGTGCCAAATTTTGCGTTATCCCAATCAAGCTCATACCATCCAGTCACCTTCGATCCGTGGATAATCGGCGATGTACCGTTGCTGGCGTAGGCCGAAATAACACCGCCAACATTAAAATGTATCGGGGTTGCATATAAAAAATTTGCAAAAAACAAAGAGAATAAAACAGTTAAGGTACGAAGCTGGCGCATAAGTTAATTTCCTTGGAACATCCATACAATGAAATGCGTTTTCAAGCTAAACCTCGGTTATTTGCCGAGCTGCAACTATATTGTACGTATCATTTCATTTGAATCAAAAGACATAAATCCTCTGAAACAATTGTTCAATATTGCGACTAATACCTCAAACCGGCGCAATATGTGCGTGTCAAATACTATAATGAATTGCTATGTCCCTCTGTGTTTTATCGTACGCAGATGATTGGTGTGCCATGACTTGGTCAGCATTAAATATTAAAGCGATGAAGATAAAAATTCCGATTCCAGAAATTTTTTATTAGGCAGGGTTTTTATTTGGATAGATAATAAGATTAAAATTATTAAAGCTGTAAAAATTGGCAAAAATCCACCTCATTTTTTCGTTTGTATTTGTTGCTTTACTTTCAGCTACATCAACGCTTGGAAACTTTCTTCATCCTTTGGCGTTCTGTATTGAGAAGTCACTCCATTTGGAAAGTCAGGCTGTTGTCCTGAAGGCAATACTCTTCACTGATGCGCTCAAATTTTTACCAGCTGCAGGCTTGTCAGAAGCATGCCTAATCTGTAGTCTTCCGCATCGAAATCAGTTCGTGATGAATGATTTTTAGCAATTCCCTTCTGATGTTTATGTGGCTGATATAGACCACTTCCTTCTAAAAAATGTCCTTTTTTAACGCAAAATAATTACGCACTTAATGTATTACTTTAAGTTTGCATTCTATTTCCTTGATTTTGCTAAGAATCCTCTAATTTCCCAATCTGCATTTTCGGTATTTTACCTCCTCTTGTCGTCACGATCACGTTTTTTAGCGTGATTTTCCACGCTTTTTACCAATTGCTTGCTTGACTTTGACCCTTCCCGATTTATAGTGTGCGTTGTGGAAAAAAGTGGGTTTTAGTGGTGTTTTGTGGAAAATTCCAACTAATAACGACAGTAAAAACAAAAAAGTGGTGAAACGTGTTCACAGGCAGTAATTCCATCAGCATGGACCCGAAAGGTCGCATGGCGATACCGACTCGCATTCGCGAGGAATTGGTTGCGTCTTGTGGCGGGCGTCTGGTGGTGACTGCGCATACGCAAGATCGCTGCTTATTGGTATATCCAGAGCCGGAATGGCTGGAGTTATTACCGCAAATCGAAGCACTTCCCAGCTTTAACAAAGTTTCCCAGCGCACCAAGCGCATCCTGATCGGTTATGCCACTGCATTGGAAATTGATGCCAGTGGCCGTGTACTTGTCCCGCCAACCCTGCGTGAATACGCCAATCTTGATAAGAAGATGATGCTGGTTGGCCAGGGCAAAAAGCTGGAGTTGTGGAGTGAAGAAAGTTGGCTGGCACTGCTGGATGAGCCTGCTGACGATGAGATTCCCAGCGAAATGCTCTCGCTTTCGCTGTAGGGGCTGCTCGTGACTCAACTTCAACATGTCACCGTACTTTTACAGGAAGCGGTTGACGCGCTAGTAACAAATCCTGCTGGTTTCTATGTGGACGGTACTTTTGGTCGTGGTGGCCACAGTGCAATGGTGCTGGAAAATCTGTCACCTGAAGGCCAGTTGTTGGGAATCGATAAGGACCTTTCGGCCATCGCCGTTGCGAAAGAGCGTTTTGCCAATGAGCCCCGGTTTGCGATTGCACACGGTTCATTTGCCGAACTTGCGGATCTTGTGGAAGCCCGCGGCATGACTGGCAAGGTTGATGGTGTTTTGCTGGATTTGGGGGTGTCATCGCCCCAGTTGGATGAAGCTGAGCGCGGCTTCAGTTTCCAAAACGATGGCCCGCTGGATATGCGTATGGATCAAACCCGCGGCCAAAGTGCAGCAGATTGGGTCAATACGGCGGCGGAAGACGATATCGCCTTTGTGCTTAAAGAGTTTGGCGAAGAGCGTTTTGCCAAGCGTATGGCGCGCGCAATCGTCACCGAGCGTCAAGTCCGTCCGTTCTCGCGTACCAAACATTTGGCCGAAGTGATTAAGGAAGCAAATCCGGCATGGGAGAAAGGCAAGCATCCAGCTACTAGAGCTTTCCAGGCAATTCGTATCCATGTGAATAACGAGCTGACAGATTTGGATGCCGTCCTGGAGCAAGCGCTTTCCGTGTTAGCGATTGGCGGTCGTTTGGTGGTGATCAGTTTTCACTCGCTGGAAGACCGTGTGGTAAAGCGCTTTATCCGTCGCCAGGAATTGGGCGACCCGGTTCCGCGCGGATTACCGGTACGCGACGAACAATTAAATAAACGTATGCGTTCTTGCGGCAAAGCTATCAAAGCCAGTGATAACGAAGTAGATGCCAACGTGAGATCGCGTAGCGCGATTATGAGGGTCGCGGAGAAAATTTCATAAAAACTACCTGAAACATCAATCAAAAATTAATCGTCATCAACAACAGGAACAGCATGAGCCAATACCAGACAAAAGCACCAAAACGCATAGCGCCTTGGGCGTTATTGTTGGTGGCTTGTCTCTGGATTTCGGTAATTGCTTCTGCATTGGCTGTAGTGTCTTCAACACAGCAAGTTCGCCGCGATGTAAACCAGTTGGAAACCCTGCGCCGTGAAGCCTCGCACTTGCAAGTCGAGTGGGGGCAATATCTCCTCGAAGAAAGCACCTGGGCTGCTTACAGCCGCATCGAAGGTATCGCCAATAAAGAACTGAACATGATCGCACCGACAACCGAACATGTGGTGATGGTGCCTGCCGATGATTAGATCTTCTTTCGCAAAAACGCTGGCGGATGATCCGCAAATTCCAAAACCTCGCAGCTCCTTATCGCGCAGCCCCTTAAAGGTTGCGCGTTGGCGTTTTTATTGTGTCATCGGCGCGATGGGTTTATTGGTGTTGATTTTGATTGGCCATGTGGCGAGCCTGCAAGTGTTGCCAAATGCCGATAAAGGTTTTGAGTTCCTGCAAATCCAGGGCGAAGCGCGCACCTTGCGCAACGAAATTATTCCTGCTTATCGCGGTGTTATTACCGATCGCAACGGCGCGCCGCTGGCGGTGAGTACTCCCGTTGCGACTATTTGGGCGAATCCAAAAGTATTGCTGCAATCACCACAACGTTTTGCAGAATTGGCGCAAGCATTGGGCATTAATAAAGCGGATATGGAATCGCGTTTGACGCGTTACGCCAGTAAAGAGTTTATGTATTTGCAGCGTCAAATGGCTCCGGATGCTGCGCAAAAAATTATGGATCTCGATATTCCCGGTGTGAATCTTCAAACGGAATATCACCGTTATTATCCAGCTGGTGATGTTGTTGCACATTTGGTGGGAATGACAGATGTAGATGATCGCGGTCAGGAAGGCATGGAGTTAGCCTACGATGCGTGGCTTTCAGGTGAGAACGGTTCCAAGCAAGTTTTAAAAGATTTGCGTGGCCGCACGGTAAAAGAGTTGCAACTTATTAAGGCCGCGCGCTCCGGCCAAAATCTAACGCTGAGTATCGATTTGCGTTTGCAATATCTCGCGCATCGCGAATTAAAAAAAGCGGTGGAAGATGCGGGTGGTATTGCCGGTTCCCTCGTCATTTTGGATGTAGAAACGGGTGAAGTTTTAGCGATTACCAATTATCCATCCTATAACCCTAACGATCGCGGGCAAGCAAAAGGCCAGGCGATCCGCAATCGCGCTATTACCGATATTTATGAGCCGGGCTCTACCATGAAACCTTTGGCGGTTATGGCAGCGCTCGAGTCTGGAAAAATTAAATCAACAGATGTTATTGATACAAATCCCGGTCGTTTTGTGGTGGGAACCAAAACTATTACCGATGAAGGATTTAATTACGGTGTAATGGATTTGCCGATGGTCATTGCGAAATCCAGTAACATCGCCATGTCGAAAATTGCATTGCAACTAGATGCAAATACCTTGACCAATATGTACACACGTTTGGGTATTGGCCAACAAATTGGTACCGGTTTTCCCGGCGAATCTTCAGGCCGTGTTCCTTCATTAAAAATCGGGCAATTAATTGAGCGTTGTAACGTTGCTTTCGGTTATGCAATGAACCTTACGGTATTACAAGTCGTTCAAGCCTATTCGATTATTGCGAATTCAGGGATCAAGCGTCCTATCTCACTATTGAAAATCGACACAGTGCCCAAGGGTGAAAAAGTTGTCGATAAAAAATATACCGATGATGTAAAAAATATGTTGTTGCGCGTGGTCAGTGCTGAAGGTACAGGTAAGCGTGCACGCACCATTTCTTATACTGTGGCGGGTAAAACCGGCACTGCATTTAAATCTATCGCGGGTCATTACACGCACAAACAAATTTCATCATTTGTAGGAATGGCGCCAGTAGAAAATCCGCGCATTGTTGCCATGGTTGTTGTTGATGAGCCGCAGGGTGTAGGCACTGCCGCAAACGGCGGTATGGTTGCGGCACCTGCGTTTTCAAAAGTAGCTGAAGATGCGTTGCGGATGTTGCAAGTTCCGCCCGATGCAACACAGGAACAAGTTGAAGAAGTAAAAGCATTTACCGCTAAAACGGCAAAACAGGCAGCAGATAAAGCTGCAAAATTAAAAGCACAACAGGAAGCTGCCGCCGCAGCTGCATTGCAAGTTGTGCAACCACCGGAGGCATTGCCAATACAATGATGCCTCAAGCCCAACATATTACTTTGCACTATTTATTGCCTGACCTTGAATTGGGAAATGCTGCGTCGATTGCAGCTACAGGTATAAACCTGGATTCACGTCTTATTCAATCAGGCGATGTGTTTATTGCATTGGTCGGTGCAAAAATTGATGGCCGACAATTTATCGCTAAAGCTATTGAATCAAAAGCCGCAGCCATTTTTGTTGAAGCCGATAAACAATGGCAAGGCATTCATTGGGTCGGTGCTGTTCCTGTCATTGCTGTTGAAAATCTGGCAAAGCAAGTGAGTGAAATTGCTGGAAAATTTTACTCGCATCCAAGCAAGCGTTGCCGATTAATTGGTGTTACAGGCACTAATGGAAAAACAACCTGTACCTTATTAATTGCGCAGCTCGCAGCGTTGCTGGCTAAACAAGAAAAAAATACTGCAGGTGTTGTGGGCACTTTAGGATTTGGTGTGTTGGATGCTAATTCCCTTGCGCCACTTTCGCAGCAAATTAATGCAATCCAATCCACAGGTTTGACAACGCCAGATCCAGTTAATTTGCAAAAAATCCTTGCAAATCTGGTTGAACAAAAAGCATCGACAATTGCCATTGAAGTTTCATCCCATAGTCTAGTGTTAGGTCGCGTTGCTGCTTTGCAGTTTGATACGGCTATCTTTACCAATCTCACGCAAGATCATTTGGATTTTCATGGCGATCTTGTGAGTTACGGTAAAGCAAAAGCACAATTACTCAATCAATCGAATTTGCGTTGTGCAATTGTTAATTTCGATGATGCATGGGCAAAAAGTTTGCTGCAAAAAATCCCGCAAGGTGTTTCGGCGATAAGCTTTTCCATAAATGATAAGGCAGCTGATATTTATTTAAGCGATTTACAATTAACTGCTACAGGCGCGATTGCAAAACTGCATTCACCCTGGGGTAGCGCTGAATTTACATCACCTTTTATTGGAAAATTTAATCTCAGTAATGTATTGGCTGTTATTGCTGCCCTTTGCAATAAGGGTGAAAAACTTTCTGACGTGCTCAGTTTTATTTCGCAGTTACACGCAGCGCCTGGCCGTATGCAAACTGTCGCTCTTGATGATAGCAACCAGGATATTCACGTTATTGTTGATTATGCACATACCCCGGATGCATTGGAAAATGCGTTGCGAGCAATTCGCGAACATAGCCAGGCACGCGTGTGGACAGTGTTTGGTTGCGGTGGCGATCGCGATAAAACCAAGCGTCCACTCATGGGACGCATCGCTGAAAAATACAGCGATTACGTTATTGTCACTAATGATAATCCCCGCAATGAAGAACCTTCTGCTATTGCTGCCGATATTATTCGCGGATTACATAATGCCAATGGTTGCCTGGTGATTGCTGATCGCGCGCAGGCAATTGATTTTGCTATACAGCAAGCCAAGCAAGGCGATTTGGTGTTGATTGCAGGTAAGGGGCATGAAGATTACCAAATTTTTGCGGATCAAACGGTTTCGTTTAGCGATACCAAGCAAGCGCGTTTGGCGTTGCAGCGTCGTATAGCAAAACGCGATTCAGAAAATGACAAAACTATTGCACAGGGGAGCTTATGATGATTGCACCTCTGAAATTAACGCAGGTTGCAGAATTTTGTCGTACTTCGCTAAACGCTGAAGTGCAAAATGGTGACACCGAATTTTCATCCGTTAATACGGATACCCGCACTCTGGCAGCCGGTGAATTATTTGTTGCGTTGCGCGGTGAAAATTTCGATGCGCATAATTTCCTGGCGCAAGCTGCTGCAAAAAATGTATGCGGTTTGGTAGTGGAAAAATTTGACGCAAATATCGCGTTGCCTCAGCTGGTCGTGACAGATACTTTGCTCGCACTCGGCCAAATAGCGGCAATGAACCGCAATGCATTCAATAAACCCCTATTAGCAATTACCGGCAGTAGCGGAAAAACAACGGTAAAAACAATGCTCGCAGACGTATTGCGCGAATGCGGCAATGTGCATGCGACAAAAGGAAATTTGAATAACCATATTGGTGTTCCGCTGACGTTATTGCAATTAAATGCCGAACACGATTTTGCTGTTATCGAAATGGGTGCAAGTGCCATAGGTGAAATTGCTTATTTATGTTCGCTCGCAAAACCCCATGTCACCATGATCAATAATGTAATGCCTGCACATATCGCAGGCTTCGGCTCAATTGAAGGCGTGGCCCAGGCAAAAGGCGAAATCTACCGCGATTTAACCGCTGCTGATACTGCCGTTATTAATATCGATGACAAATTTTCACCGCAATGGCTGGCGAATATTCATGCCAGGGTTATTCGTGTATCGCTCAATAATTCGCAAGCCGATTGCTATGCGCAAAATATTGCGTTTGCAGAAAGCTCTGTGGTGTTTGATCTCGTAATTCATAGCGAAAAAATTACAGTTCACTTAAATGCGTTAGGTGAACACAGTGTACGCAACGCACTCATGGCAGCAGCCATGGCTTATGCCGTTGGCGCCAATTTAAAAAATATCCAGCAAGGATTGGCAAATTTTGCTCCGGTTGGCGGAAGAATGAGCCGTCACATTGGAATCAATAGCGCATTAATTATTGATGACAGCTATAACGCAAATCCTGGATCGGTGCGTGCTGCGATTGATGTTTTATCCGCCCGCAATGGCCAACAAGTTTTGGTGTTGGGCGATTTAGGTGAGCTTGGAGAAAATGCTGAAGAACTGCATGCGCAGTTAGGGCTTTATGCCAGGCAAAAAAACATCAACCATTTTTATACCTTGGGCGTTTTGACTAAACATGCGAGCGATGCATTTGGCCAACAGCTAGGGCAGCATCATTTTACTGAGCGTGATTCATTGATCGCTGCATTAAAAAATATCGCTACGCCTGACACAACAATTCTAATCAAAGGTTCTCGTAGCGCCAAAATGGATTTGGTGGTGAGCGCACTTTGTTCAACCGGAGAAAACCACTAATGCTATTTTGGCTTGCAGAACAATTAAAAGAACATGTACATGGATTTGCGGTTTTCCAATATCTCACCTTGCGTGCAATTTTAAGTGTATTGACTGCACTTGGAATTTCTTTATTGCTTGGGCCCTGGTTTATTCGTCGCTTAAGTGAATTAAAAATTGGCCAGGCTGTGCGCAATGATGGACCGCAAACGCATTTGAGCAAGTCCGGCACTCCTACCATGGGCGGCGCCTTAATTCTGGTGGCTATTTTTGCGAGCACTTTGCTGTGGTCAGATTTAAGTAACCGTTATGTTTGGGTGGTGATGATTGTAACCGCCGTATTTGGTGCGGTGGGTTGGGTTGATGATTATCGCAAAGTTGCCAAAAAAGATTCGCGTGGATTACCTGCGCGTTGGAAATATTTTTGGCAATCCATCGCAGGTTTTGGTGCTGCAGCTTTTTTATATCACACTGCAGCAACCCCGGCAGAAACACAGTTGTTTATTCCTTTCTTTAAAAATGTCGCACTCGACCTGGGTTGGTTCTACATCATCTTTAGTTATTTTGTGATTGTCGGCACGAGTAATGCGGTGAATTTGACCGATGGCTTGGATGGCTTGGCCATTATGCCCTGCGTCATGGTTGCGGGTGCATTAGCGTTAATTTCCTGGATCGTCAGTAACACCATTTTTACTAACTATTTGCATGTTGCTTACATTCCAGGTGCGGGTGAATTAGTTGTTTTTTGCTGTGCAATGATTGGTGCCGGTTTAGGTTTTTTATGGTTCAACACTTATCCGGCTACTGTATTCATGGGCGATGTTGGCGCTTTGGCGCTTGGCGCTGCGCTTGGTGTGATTGCCGTAATTGTTCGCCATGAAATTGTACTTTTTATTATGGGCGGCATTTTTGTGCTCGAAACCGTATCCGTTATTTTGCAAGTTGCTTCATTTAAATTGACGGGGAAACGTATTTTTCGTATGGCGCCCATCCATCATCATTTTGAATTAAAAGGTTGGCCGGAACCGCGCGTTATTGTTCGCTTCTGGATTATCACCTTGATGTTGGTGCTGATTGGTTTGGCAACATTGAAAATTCGTTAAAAATCCTTGGGAATCGTCATTCCCGCGTAGGCGGGAATCCAGCTCTTAAAGAAATGGATCCCCGCCTACGCAGGGATGACGATATCGCGAGGATGACGATCTCAAATGATTCAGATTAATTGAAAGACGTAAATTATATTAAAGAGAAAAATTGTGACACAACTAATTGCTACTAATCGCATTAAAGCCGTTATCGGAACCGGAATCACTGGTTTATCGGTAGCGCGTTTTCTTGCGCAACAACAGCAAGCCTTTGTGTTGCTTGATACTCGCACGTCACCACCTAACCTGGAAAAAATTAAAACAGAATTTCCTGGTATCCAGTTGGAATTGGGTGAGCTAAATGCAGAAACATTACTGGGCTGCGAAGAAATTATTGTAAGCCCTGGTATCTCTGTGGAAACTCCTGCGATTGCCGCTGCAAAAAATGCTGGCATTCCTGTTGTGGGTGATATCGAATTATTTGTACGTTATGCGAAAGCGCCAATTGTGGCAATTACAGGATCTAACGCAAAAAGTACTGTGACCACTTTGGTTGGAGAGATGGCCGCCAAAGCCGGAATTAACGTTGCTGTTGGCGGCAATCTCGGAACACCAGCGCTTGAATTATTGGCAGATGACATTGAGCTTTATGTCATGGAGCTTTCAAGTTTCCAATTAGAGACAGTAACCAAACTAAATGCAAAAGTCGCTACGATTTTAAATATCAGTGCAGACCATCTGGATCGTTACGCTGATATGCGTGCATACATTTTGGCGAAGTTGCGTGTTTATTTTGGTGCGGAACATATTGTTGTTAATCGCAACGATGTATTGACTCATCCTCCATTTGCTGCAGGTGTAAAGCCTACCTACTTTGGTGGTAAAGCAGATTTTGGTAGCTTTGGTTTAATTGATGATAATGGCGAAACGTTCCTCGCAAAAAATTTAAAACCATTGTTGTCTGCACGCGAATTAAAAATCAGTGGTAAGCACAACATTGATAATGCCTTGGCGGCACTTGCATTGGGTGATGCAGCCGGTATTCCAATCGCTGCGATGGTAGAAACCTTAAAAGAGTTTCGCGGATTGCATCATCGTTGCGAATATGTGGCCACTAAAAGTGGTGTTGATTTTTACAATGATTCCAAAGGCACCAATATTGGTGCAACTATTGCGGCGATCTCCGGTTTGTCGCGCGGGCCAGCACAATTAATTGTGATTGCAGGTGGCGAAGGTAAGGGGCAGGATTTTACGGAATTAAATCCTGTGTTACAAAAAAATCCATGTCGCCTGGTATTGATTGGTCGCGATGCATCGGTTATTGCAGAGGCTGTCAAAGATAACGCTAAGTTTGAATTTGCCTCTTCAATGCAAGACGCAATTAATAAAGCCTATGCTCAAGCAAAATCAGGCGATGCAGTTTTATTATCACCGGCCTGTGCCAGTTTCGATATGTTTAAAAATTACGAAGATCGCGGCGAGCAATTTTGTGCAGCGGTTTTGGCTCTGCAAGACAAAGATCTTCAGCAAGAGGAGCCGGTTAAATCATGATAGTTACAACCGGAACACCAGCTTATCAACATTCTAATTTGACATTGGGACAGCGCATTGACTGGCCACTTTTATGTTTGTGGTTTGCGCTCATGTCAATTGGTTTGGTGATGGTGTCTTCCGCATCAATTTCATTTTCTGCCGCTTCCGTGTTTACCCATAATGATGCATGGTATTTTGCAAAGCGCCACGGCGCCTATGTTTTTATGGGATTGGTATTGGCAACTTTTGTGGTCGCAATTCCTATTAGTATTTGGGAAAAATATGCGCCGCATTTTTTAATTTTGACGTTATTCCTATTAGTTGTCGTATTGATTCCTGGTATTGGCCATCGTGTAAATGGAAGTCGGCGTTGGTTGAATTTAGGTTTTATCATGGTGCAAGCGTCCGAGATCGCAAAAGTGTGCGCCATCATCTTTTTTTCCAGTTTCTTTTCTCGTCGTTTTCACGAATTGCATTTTGGCTGGCAAGGTTTCTTAAAACCCTTATTGCTGTTGGGTGTGTTTGTCTTTCTCTTGTTGTTGGAGCCGGACTTTGGTAGCTCGGTAGTATTAACCGTAACGGTTATCTCCATGATGTTTATCGCGGGGGTCCGTATTTGGCACTTTATGTTGCTGATTATTATTGCCGCAAGCGGCATGGCGTCAGTCGCCATTTTCTCTCCTTATCGTATGCAGCGTCTGGTGACTTATCTGGATCCCTGGGCTGATCCATTGAATGGTGGCTATCAATTAACCCAGTCATTAATTGGTTTTGGTCGCGGTGAATGGACCGGGTTGGGATTGGGAAATAGTTTGCAAAAATTATTCTTTTTACCAGAAGCCCACACCGATTTTATCTTTGCCATCATCGCTGAAGAATTTGGTTTGCTGGGTGCAATTGTAATGGTCGGGTTATTTGCTGCTCTGGTTATGCGCATCATTATGGTTGCTAAAAATAATTTGGCGCGAGGAAAAGTATTTGCTGCACTTGCTACTTTTGGCGTGGCAATTTTATTTAGCTTTCAGGTTTTCGTGAATATTGGTGTGTCATCAGGGCTGCTGCCCACAAAAGGTTTGACCTTGCCATTTATCAGTTACGGTGGAAGCAGTCTATTAATTTGCTGTGTGTTGATGGCTTTTGTATTGCGTGCGCAATGGGAAGTTGCCGGTTTGAGTGGAGCTGAATCGCTTGCACCCAAAAAAGCAGAAGGAACCAGGCGCAAGGCGGTGATTTTATAATGCCAAATTCAACTCAACTCAACAGTAATAATTTAACCGTAATGATTATGGCGGGTGGAACTGGCGGGCATGTATTTCCTGCGCTTGCGGTTGCTGATGTACTACGTAAAAGCGGTGCGCATGTGGAGTGGTTAGGAACTCCTCGCGGAATTGAAAATACATTAGTACCTGCCGCCAAAATTGAATTGCACCACGTGAGTGTCGAAGGTGTGCGCGGTAAAGGTATTTTGGGTTTGCTTAAAGCTCCTTTTTTAATTGTATTGGCTATTACACAGGCGGTTTCTATTTTCAGGAAGGTAAAACCCAATGTGGTTATTGGTTTTGGTGGCTTTGCTTCTGGCCCTGGTGGTATCGCCGCAAAAATATTGGGTAAGCCTTTAGTGATTCATGAGCAAAATGCAATTGCCGGAACAACGAATCGATTGTTATCAAAAATAGCAACGCGTGTATTAGCGGCATTCGATGGCGCTTTTGCAGTTGCGAAAATTGATTCGCAAGTTGTGGGAAATCCTGTGCGTGATGTAATTGCAAATCTGCCTTCGCCAACTGAACGATACGATGAGCGCACTGCAAAAAAAGAAGCATTGCATTTATTAGTGCTAGGTGGAAGTTTGGGCGCAAAGGCAATTAATGAATTGGTGCCACAAGCCTTGGCAAAAGTGCCGGCACATGAGAGACCAGTTGTTCGTCATCAATCAGGAAAAAATCATGTGGAAGCAACTATTGCAAATTACATGCAGCAGCAAGTGAATGCAAAAGTTGATGCCTTTGTTGATGACATGGCATCGGCATATGCATGGGCGGATATTGTGATCTGTCGTGCTGGCGCTTTAACCGTGAGTGAGTTAGCGGCTGCCGGAGTTGCAGCTGTATTAATTCCCTTGCCGACGGCAATTGATGATCATCAAACACATAATGCTGACATTTTAGTAAAAGCGGGTGCAGGAATTTCCCTGGCACAGCAAGAGTTAACAGCAGAAAAATTAGCTGCATTATTAATCGATCAATTGTATGAGCGCGCCAATTTAAAACGTATGGCAACCAATGCGCGTTCGCTTGCATTACCGCAAGCAGCAGAAACCGTTGCTACTATTTCTGTGGAGGTGGCCCGTGGATAAGGCCGCAATAAATATCAAAGATTATTATGAAGTTCCTGAAATGCGCCGCATTCGCCGCATTCATTTTATTGGCATTGGCGGTGCAGGTATGAGTGGCATTGCTGAAGTATTGTTGAATCAAGGTTATGAAATTTCCGGTTCGGATATCAAAGCATCCAGTGTTACAGAATCTTTAGTTAAAAAAGGTGCGAATGTATTTATTGGCCATGTCGCTGAAAATGTTGTGGGTGCAGATGTCGTTGTCAATTCCAGCGCAGTAAACAAGACCAATCCGGAAATTATCCACGCGCGTAAATTGCGTATTCCTATTGTTCGCCGCGCAGAAATGTTAGGCGAGTTAATGCGTTATCGCCATGGTATTGCTGTGGCAGGCACTCATGGAAAAACGACAACAACCAGTCTGCTTGCATCTGTATTAGCGGCTGCAAAACAAGATCCGACTTTTATTATTGGTGGCTTGGTTAATAGTACGGGTACTAACGCACAATTGGGCGCGAGTCGTTATCTGGTTGCCGAAGCAGATGAAAGCGATGCGTCTTTTTTGCATCTTCAACCCATGGTTGCAATCGTCACCAATATCGACGCTGATCATATGGAAACCTACGGCGGCGATTTTTCAAAACTGAAAAAAACCTTTATCGATTTTTTGCACAATTTGCCTTTTTATGGGTTGGCCGTGCTGTGCGGTGAAGATCCGGTTGTGCGTGAAATTATCCCCGAGGTTGCCCGCCCGATTTTGACTTATGGGTTCAGTGAAAAATGTGATTTCCATGCGATCAATATCAAACAATCAAAAATGTCTTCCGAGTTTGATGTTGTTCGTCCCGGTCATGACAAGCCTTTGCACATTCATTTAAATGCCGTAGGAATTCACAACGTATTAAATGCAACAGCGGTTATTGCGGTCGCAACCGATGAAGGTTTGAGTGATGAAGCAATCCAGCAGGGCCTGGCAAATTTCCAGGGTGTTGGCCGCCGTTTTCAAGTCTATGGAAATTTTCCCGTTGGTAGCGGTGAAGCAATGTTGGTTGATGATTATGGTCATCATCCGCGCGAAGTTGCAGCAGTTATCAAAGCCGTGCGCGATGGTTGGCCTGATCGTCGTTTAGTGATGGTTTATCAACCGCACCGATACACGCGAACGCGTGATTTGTACGAAGACTTTGTTGAAGTTTTATCGACAGTTGATTCATTGGTAATGCTGGAAGTGTATAGCGCTGGCGAAGAAGCAATTCCCGGAGCAGATAGTCGTCACTTGTGTAGAAGTATTCGTGCACGCGGCGCTATTGAACCTATTTTTGTGGAAACCGTAGATGGTGTTCCTGACATTATTAAAGATTTGGTGCGCGCGGGTGACATTGTGATTACCCAGGGCGCAGGCAATGTGGGTGTTTTATCGCCCGAATTGGCAAAACGAAATTTGCAGTGAGGTTTTGACGTAAATGCAACCCGTAAAATTACCAGTGAGCGATGAACTTAAAAAACAACTTGGGCGCGTTGGCGTTTTGTTGGGCGGAGCTTCATCTGAGCGTGAGATTTCTTTACAAAGTGGCGCCGCCGTTGTAGCCGCACTTGCTGAAGCAGGTATCGAACATGTTGCGATTGATGTGGGTGATAACGCGATTGCCGACATCCAGGCCGCAAACATTGACCGTGCATTTTTAGCTTTGCACGGTGCCGGCGGTGAAGATGGCCGAATCCAGGCGGTATTAGAGTATTTAAAAATTCCATTTACGGGTAGTGGCGTACAGTCTTCTGCGTTAGCAATGGATAAATTGCGCACCAAACAATTATGGCGCGGTGTGGATTTATCGACTCCAAATTTTGCGGTATTGACTGCAAAAAGTGATTGGGCAAAAACACTGGCCGATCTCGGCGGTGAAGTCATGGTTAAACCCGCCCATGAAGGATCAAGTATCGGCATGGCGCGTGTAAAAACAGCGCAAGAATTGGCAGATGCTTTTGCGAATGCTGAAAAATATGATGGAAGTGTTATTGCTGAAAGCTTGATTATAGGTAGTGAATTTACGGTTGCGATTTTGGATGGTGAAGCTTTGCCTCCTATTAAACTGGAAACCGACCATACCTTTTACGATTTCAACGCAAAATATATCGCAAACGACACTCGTTATATTTGTCCTTGTGGTTTAAACGCAGAAAAAGAAGCTGAATTAAAAGCGCTGGCATTGGCCGCTTTTGATGCTGTGGGTTGCGAAGGATGGGGCCGTGTAGATGTCATGGCAGATAAATCTTTGAATTTTTATTTATTGGAAGTTAATACCGCGCCTGGAATGACCAGTCACAGCTTGGTTCCAATGGCAGCCAAGGTTCGCGGTTTAAGTTTCAGTGAATTGGTTGTCACTATTTTGCGTTCCAGTTTGTAACCGGCGATTAGCAAATACGCATGAAAAATAAACCGCCAAAAGTTGACCGCCCTGCAGTTTCCGACAGATTGGTCGGCGCAAATCGTTTGTTTGAGCGAGATGTATTGCTGCAAGAAAGTCCGCGTCGCGAATCGCGCACACGTGCATCAATCATTGGCGATAAAAAATTAACGGCGCGCGACGCTGTTAAGGTTAAAAAAACCGTAGATAAGACTGAAATACGTAAAGAAACTCGTCTTATTGGACGAAATGCGACACCGAAAGATAAAGCTGCTCCGGTTGAGCGTAGTCGTGTGGTTTTTGATGATCCGATTTTTACGCGTAGTGATTCAAGTTTGCGGCGTGAAAAGGGATACAGCAAAGTTTCGCCCCAAGGTGGCAAAGCTGCTTCGCAATCACCGAACAAAATGAGTGCGGTGGATGAAGTACGGGCGCAAGTTTCGCGCAAAATTATTTATCGCGGACTGGGTTTGGGATTGTTATTGGTTGCTTTTAGTGGAATTGCCTATTTTGCAACGGATCCCTTGACGCGTTTACTGGAACGTCCGTTAAAAAGTGTGGCTGTGGAAGGACAATTTCAGTATTTGTCAAAAAATCGTGCGATGGAATTGATTGAAAAAGAAATCGACGGCGATTTTTTACAGTTAAATTTGGGACGTTTAAAAAGTGAACTGCAACAGGACCCATGGGTAGATCATGTTTATTTAAGTCGACGTTGGCCCGATACGCTGGTGGTTAAGATTGCCGAACAAACTCCAATTGCTCGTTGGGATGCAAATGGTTTCTTAAATCAACGCGGAGAAATTATTCGTGTTAAAGAAACCGACAAACTTTTGGGGCTTCCCTGGTTGCAGGGAAATGAAATAAATGCGCGTGAAATTATGCAGCAATATCAGGATTTATCGACGCTCTTGCGCTCGCACGGACTCGAAATTGTGGCGTTAAAGTGCGATAACAAAAAATCCTGGCGATTAACCTTAAAAAATGAGAAAGAAATTGCAATTGGACGCGAAGAAGTGATGGAAAAATTGCGTAGATTTGTTACTGTATACGATAAATTTTTAAGCAGTGTTTGGAGTGATGTAAAAGCGATAGACGTAAGGTATTCCAACGGTGTTTCAGTAGAATGGATTCCTGATTCCGAGATGGCAAAAAAGTATCTAAAACCTGACGTAAGTGCATCACCGAAATAATTAATTGAACATAATTGATTGAACGACTGCGGTATAAAAATAATTAGCGGTCTTCCAACAACGAAGATCGGATAAATGAGGTTAACCTGATGGCAAGTGTTAGTGACAACAAAATGATCGTAGGCCTGGATATTGGAACATCCAAGGTCGTGGCTATCGTTGGTGCTATCACTCCCGAAGGCATTCTCGAGATTGCAGGTATTGGTTCGCACCGTTCAACCGGTTTGAAAAAAGGTGTTGTGGTTAATATCGAATCGACCGTGTTATCCATACAGCGAGCGATTGAAGAAGCAGAATTGATGGCTGGCTGCCAAATTCATTCGGTTTATGCGGGCATCGCCGGTAGCCATATTCGCAGTTTGAATTCCCACGGTATTGTTGCGATTCGCGACCGTGAAGTTTTTCCACAGGATCTGGAACGCGTAATTGATGCAGCCCAGGCTGTTGCGATTCCGGCGGACCAAAAAATACTGCACATTTTGCCACAGGAATTTTTAATTGATGACCAGGATGGTGTGAAAGAACCATTGGGTATGTCAGGTGTTCGCCTGGAAGCCAAAGTGCATTTGGTAACTTGCGCCGTAAATGCCGCGCAAAATATTGAAAAATGCATCCGTCGCTGTGGCCTGGAAGTTGAAGATATTATCCTGGAGCAATTGGCATCCAGTTACGCAGTCTTGACCGACGATGAAAAAGAATTAGGTGTTTGTGTTGTAGATATTGGTGGCGGTACCACTGATATCGCAATTTTTAAAGATGGTGCAATTCGCCACACAGGTGTCATCCCGATTGCCGGTGATCAAGTAACTAACGATATCGCCATGGCATTGCGCACACCAACACCAAATGCTGAAGACATAAAAATTAAATACGCATGCGCGCTGGCAAAATTAACCAGTCCGGATGAAACCATTAAAGTGCCCAGTGTTGGTGATCGCCAGCCGCGCGATTTATCTCGCCAGGCGTTGGCTGAAGTTGTTGAACCACGTTACGACGAATTATTTACGCTGGTCCAATCAGAGTTACGTCGTAGTGGTTATGAAGATTTAATTGCCGCCGGTATTGTATTGACGGGCGGCACATCAAAAATGGAAGGTGTTGTGGAGTTGGCGGAGGAAATTTTCCATATGCCGGTTCGTTTAGGTGCTCCACAAAATGTACGCGGTTTGTCGGATATCGTGAATAACCCGATTTATTCGACGGCAGTTGGTTTGTTGATATACGCCATGAAGCAGCAGCATCAAGATAGCGGTCGCTCGGCGCATCACACCAAAGATGTTCAAGGTTCTATTTTTGGAAAGTTGAAAAGACTTTTCCAAAGTAATTTTTAATGTTTTTGGTTTTTAAATTTTGTTTTTAGATTTTACATTTTTGCAGACTTGTTAAGGGAAAGGGGAGTGGCCATGTTTGAATTAGTAGATAGCATTCATCAAAGCGCTGTGATCAAAGTTATCGGTGTGGGCGGTGGTGGCGGTAACGCTGTCAAGCACATGATTGCGAACAAAGTTGAAGGCGTGGAATTTATTTGCGCCAATACTGATGCGCAAGCACTGAAAGATATTGATGCGCGCACCGTTTTACAACTCGGTAACTCAATGACCAAAGGTTTGGGTGCCGGTGCGAATCCGGAAGTTGGCCGTCAGGCTGCAATGGAAGATCGCGAACGCATCGCTGAAGTTTTGCGCGGTGCGGATATGGTATTTATCGCTGCCGGTATGGGTGGTGGTACGGGTACTGGTGGTGCGCCAGTTGTTGCAGAAGTTGCACGCGAGTTGGGAATTTTAACGGTCGCTGTGGTAACCAAACCGTTCCCATTCGAAGGTCGCAAGCGTATGGCAATTGCTGACGCCGGTATTAAAGAATTGGGTGAGCGCGTTGATTCGTTAATCACAATTCCAAACGAAAAATTGTTGTCTGTATTGGGCAAGCAAACTTCATTGCTTGATGCATTCAAAGCGGCAAACAATGTTTTGCTTGGTGCGGTTCAAGGTATCGCTGACTTGATCATTCGCCCAGGTATGGTGAACGTAGACTTTGCGGACGTTCGCACTGTTATGTCTGAAATGGGCTTGGCAATGATGGGCACTGGTCGTGCAAGTGGTGAAAACCGTGCGCGCGAAGCTGCCGAAGCGGCAATTCGCAGTCCATTGCTGGAAGATGTAAATCTTCAAGGTGCTCGCGGTATTTTGGTGAACATCACCGCCGGTATCGACTTGTCATTGGGTGAATACTCAGAAGTGGGTAGCATCATTGAAGAATTCGCATCGGGTGATGCAACTGTTGTGGTGGGTACCGTAATTGATCCGGAAATGACTAACGAGTTGCGTGTAACTGTAGTTGCAACTGGTTTAGGTGTTGTTGGACATGTAGCTGCACCGGCACCAAAAGAAGTTGTGAAGCCTGCGCCAACCAAAGTAGTGATCGATAATACTCGTCGCAGTTCTGGCCAAATCGATTACAGCGCGTTGGATCGCCCGGCTCATTTGCGTGCAAATGCTTCTTCGCACGCTGTTGCGGCAGCTCCATTGGCCGATAAAGATTTGGAATATCTCGATATTCCAGCATTTTTGCGTCGTCAAGCGGACTAATTAAACGTTTTTAAGTCTTGGCTATAAGGGCAATTGCATCACCTAATTGGTCACTTGCCCTTGATATTGATAGTATGGCCCCATTAAAGATATAGGTGGGCAGGCCAGTTTGCCTATATCTGTTCAGAATACTCAACAGCGCCCTAACAAGTCGCTCCTGCTGTTGAGTATTTTGAATCTCCTTTATCCATAAAGGGCTATTCCCCATGATTAAACAAAGAACACTCAAAAATGCCATTCGCGCAACGGGTGTTGGCCTTCATACCGGCCAAAAAATCTATTTAACCCTTCTTCCTGGCGAAATTGATTCCGGCATTATTTTCCGGCGCGTTGATTTGAATCCCCCTGTTGAAATCAAGGCTACGGCCCATAATGTTGGCGAAACGACCCTATCGACTTGCTTAATCAGTGGTGATGTCCGGGTTTCAACGGTTGAGCATATTCTGTCTGCAATGGCTGGATTGGGTATCGACAATGCGATTGTTGAGCTTGATGCTCCTGAAGTACCCATTATGGATGGCAGTGCAGGCCCTTTTATATTCCTGCTTCAGTCGGCTGGCGTTCAAGAGCAGGATGCTCCCAAAAAATTTGTCCGTGTGTTAAAAGAAGTCACCCTTAAAGATGGCGATAAAGTTGCGACTTTCCTGCCATTTGACGGATTCAAAGTTAACTTTTCCATCGCTTTTGATTTGCCCGTGTTCCAGGGGCGCAACCTTGAAACTACGGTAGATTTCTCAAGTAAAACCTTCGTCCAGGAAATCAGTCGTGCGCGCACCTTTGGTTTTATGCACGAAATCGAATACTTGCGCTCAAAAGGTTTGGCGCAAGGTGGCAGTATGGATAATGCCATTGTTGTGGATGAATATCGCATCCTTAACGAAGATGGTTTGCGTTACGAAGATGAATTTGTGAAGCACAAAGTCCTTGATGCCATTGGGGATTTGTATTTGCTGGGCAATAGTTTACTTTGCGAATATCGAGCCCATAAATCAGGCCATTCTCTGAACAATAGAGCTTTACGTTTGTTAATGGAGCAAAAAGATGCCTGGGAGTTTGTGACTTTTGAAGATGAAGTAGGTGCTCCAATTACCTATTCCCAACCCGCTTCTGCTGCCTAAACCCCGATAATTGAGTTGCTCTGCGTGTGAAGAGCGGCTCAATTTTTGTTGGAAATTCCCCCCTTACTGTGAGATATTTCGCCCCCCGCATCTAATGATAGTTTGCAGGTTGCAAGTTATTATCCTTGAAAATTTAATAGCAAACATAAATAGCTGATTTTAAAGGGATTATGTTCGCCGTCTTACAGGGCTCTATTCGTAAGCGGTCGACAACGTTAACTGATTAGCAAAATTACTGAGCCTTAACAGCCAAGATTTACTATTACATGAAGATTATTATCGTCAATTCAGACCACGGACAAACCCGTAGTCTAACCATCGGTGGTTGGACGCGTGCGTTTTTGTCTGTCTGCTTATTGGGAATACCAACGGTAATTGGCGCTTGGGGTTATAACTGGCTTGTCAATTTTGACAAGAAAGATGGGTTTAATGCCGAAGCTCCGGAATGGGGGGCAAGTTTAAGCGAGCAAAAAGAAAAACTTGAAAAGTCTCGCAAGCAAAGTGAAGGTCAAGTCGCAGCATTGACTGCCAAAGTGGCCGAGCTTCAAGCGCGTTTGGTAAGACTTGATGCTGTTGGCGAACGGCTTATCAAGGTCGCCAAACTTGATAAAGGTGAATTTAATTTTAACCAACCACCGGGTGTTGGCGGACCTTTAAATTTAAGCGGAGAAACAAATCCTACGACATCGGATTTCCTGTTGTCGATGGATCAATTGTCCCAGCGCGTTCAAAATCGTGAGCAGCAATTTAAGGCATTAGACTCCATCCTTATTTCCCGGAGTTTTGAAGTTGAGGCATTGTTTGATCGCCTGCCTATCGAAAATAGCTATATGTCGTCCACATTTGGCTATCGCACGGATCCTTTTAACGGTAAGCAAGAATTCCACTCCGGTATAGATTTAACCGCGCCACTCGGCACGACTATTACTGCTGTCGCCCCCGGTGTTGTTACCACATCAACCTTGACGAGCGATTACGGTAACCTGATCGAAATAAACCACGGTGGCAGTTTTGAAACGCGTTATGCGCATAATAAAATCAATTTGGTAAAAGCCGGCGATGTGGTTAAAAAGGGCCAAATTATTGCCCTTGTAGGTTCAACTGGCCGATCAACTGCTCCCCATGTTCACTTCGAAGTCTATAAAAATGGCCGCGTGGTAGACCCAGCGACCTATCTTCATACCGCAAGCCGATAAATTTCCTCCCCAGGCTAAGGCCTTTCTATTTCCTGCCAGGTAATGCGACTGTCATTGCGTGGCGATATCCTTTCTTGTTTTGTAATCGATGGTAAAAAAAATGTTAAATAAGTTGTTGAAGTCTATTTTTGGCTCGAAGAATGACCGCGAATTGAAGCGTATGGGTAAGGTTGTTACTCGTATCAACGCGTTGGAACCTGCAATGCAGGCATTAAGTGATGAACAATTAAAAGCAAAAACCCAGGAATTCCGTGATCGTTTCCAAAAAGGCGAGAGTTTGGACGATTTGTTGCCAGAAGCTTTTGCTGTTGTGCGTGAAGCAAGCCGCCGCGTTATGAACATGCGCCACTTTGATGTGCAGTTAATTGGTGGTATGACCTTGCACGAAGGCCGCATTGCGGAAATGCGTACTGGTGAAGGTAAAACCCTGGTGTCGACTTTGCCAAGTTATTTGCATGCGTTGGCAGGAAAAGGCGTACACGTTGTTACGGTGAACGATTACCTCGCAAGCCGTGACGCTAACTGGATGCGTCCTGTATATGAGTTTTTAGGGATGACCGTTGGCGTTATCTTGTCGATGCAACCCTCTGAAGTGAAGCGCGAAGCTTATGCAGCCGATGTTACTTACGGCACGAACAATGAATACGGTTTTGATTACCTGCGCGATAACATGGCGCTCAATAAAGCCGATAAAGTTCAGCGCCCACTAAACTTCGCCGTTGTGGATGAAGTTGACTCCATCCTTATTGACGAAGCGCGTACGCCATTAATTATTTCTGGCCACGCTGAAAATAGTTCTGAAATGTACAAGCGTATGCATGTTTTAGTAAGCAAATTAAAACAGCAAACCGATAACGGTGAAGATGGGGATCGTAAAGTTGTTACTGATCCGGGCGATTTTTCTGTTGACGAAAAAAGCCGCCAGGTTGAATTGACCGAACAAGGTCATCAGCATGTTGAAGATTTATTGGTTAATGCGGGCTTGTTAAATGCGGATGAAAACCTGTATGCGGCCAACAATTTAACCTTGTTGCATCACGTAGGTTCTGCGTTAAAAGCGCGCGCGCTTTTCCACCGCGATATTGAATACATCGTGCAAGATAATCAGGTTGTTCTGATTGATGAACATACTGGCCGTACCATGCAAGGTCGCCGTTTGAGTGAAGGTTTGCATCAAGCGATTGAAGCGAAAGAAGGCGTTGCGATTCAAAGCGAAAGCCAAACTCTTGCATCGACAACTTTCCAAAATTATTTCCGTTTGTATCCAGTGTTGTCAGGTATGACGGGTACTGCTGATACTGAAGCTTATGAATTCCGCGAAATTTATGGTTTGGATGTGGTCGTAATTCCAACCAACAAACCCAAGCAACGTATCGATTTAAACGATTTGGTATTTTTAACGGTTGAAGAAAAATATCAATCAATTGTTAATGACATCAAAGCCTACCAGGAAAAAAATGCACCGATTCTTGTGGGTACAGCATCAATCGAAACATCGGAAGAAATGTCTCGCCGTTTAAATGCGGCAGGTATTAAACACCGTGTGCTCAACGCAAAATTCCACGCACAGGAAGCAGAAATTATTGCGCAAGCTGGTCGTCCTGCAACGGTAACTATCGCAACCAACATGGCGGGCCGTGGTACGGATATCGTGTTGGGGGGGCGTTGGGAATCTGAAGTTGATGCGCTCGACAATCCAACCCCTGAACAAATTGCCGCGATTAAAGACGAATGGAAAAAGCGTCATGAAATCGTAATTAACGCTGGTGGTTTGCATATTATTGGTACTGAGCGCCATGAATCTCGCCGCATAGACAACCAATTGCGTGGTCGTGCCGGTCGTCAAGGTGATCCTGGTTTAACTCGCTTTTATTTATCGCTAGAAGACAACCTGATGCGTATTTTTGCATCCGAGCGTGTGCGTAGCTTTATGCAAGCCTTAGGTATGGAAAAAGGCGAAGCCATTGAACACCGTATGGTGAACAACGCGATTGAAAAAGCCCAGCGTAAAGTTGAAGGCCGCAACTTTGATATTCGTAAACAATTGCTTGAGTTTGATGATGTCGCGAATGACCAGCGTCAAATTATTTATCATCAACGCAATGAATTGTTAGATGCAGATAATATTCGCGACACGATTACGGCAATTCGTGCAGATGTGGTGAATGATCTGATGCTTACCTATATCCCACCGCAATCCATTGAAGATCAGTGGGATATTGCTGGTTTAGAAAAGCAAATTGAAGTTGATTTCGGTTTGCAACTTCCGATTTCCAAATGGTTGGAAGAAGACACTCATTTGCACGAAGATAGTTTGCGTCAAAAAGTGCTTGATGAAGTGCAAGCAGCCTACGATGCCAAGTGCGAACGTGTTGGCGATATTTTGTTGGAAATTGAAAAGCAAGTCATGTTGCAAGTTCTCGACAATTGCTGGAAAGAGCAGTTGGCGAGTATGGATCATTTGCGTCAAGGTATTAATTTGCGTTCTTATGCACAACGCAATCCCAAGCAGGAATACAAGCGCGAATCTTTCGAATTATTCCAAAGCATGCTGAACAATGTGAAACGTGAAACTATTCATTTGATGGCACGTGTAGAACCAATTACGCGCGAACAAATGGAGGCCATGGAGCAGCAACGCCGCGAAGAGTTAGCGCGTCAAAAAATGCAATTGCAACATGAACAGGCATCTTCATTGACAGAAGCTATGCCGCAACCAAAATTAACGCAAGCCCCAATTATTCGCGAAGGTCGTAAAGTTGGCCGTAACGATCCTTGTCCTTGCGGCTCTGGCAAAAAATTCAAAAGCTGCCACGGTGCGTTAGAGTAATAAACGTTTTGTTATGTTAATAAAATGATAAAAAAGAGATGTCCGCATCTCTTTTTTGTTGGTGCTAATCATTTAATGGTGAGAAAAATCATGGCTGTAGGTGAATATCCTTTTCCGCATATGCATCCTGTTAAAGGTGTAAAACTAACTGCTGTTTGCGCTGGCATTAAAAAAGTAAATCGTCGTGATGTGGTTTTATTTGAATTAGCCGAAGGTAGTCATGTTGCAGGTGTGTTTACCAAAAATGCATTTTGCGCTGCACCTGTCACCGTATGTCGTGAACATTTAAGTAAAGCACCGATTCGATTTTTGGTGATTAATTCAGGCAATGCGAATGCATGTACTGGCGAGCAAGGTTTATTGGATGCGAAAGCAACTTGCGCTGCCATTGCAGAAGCTAAAGGTGTAGAGACTGAACAGGTTTTGCCATTTTCTACTGGCGTAATCGGTGAGCCTTTACCTGTGGCAAAAATCATTGCTGCAATTCCCGAAGCCTTATCCAAAGCCAACGAAAATGGTTGGGATGATGCAGGCGCAGGTATTATGACCACTGATACTCGTGCAAAAGGTTTTAGCGAACAATTCGAATATCAGGGCAAAACCATTACTGTAAATGGCATCGCGAAAGGTGCGGGCATGATCAAACCTAATATGGCAACCATGTTAGGTTACATCGCAACTGATGCAAAAGTTTCACAAACATTATTGCAACAACTTGCACGCGAAGCTGCGGATAAATCGTTCAACCGCATCACGATTGATGGCGATACATCCACTAACGACTCCTGTATTTTAATTGCATCAGGGCAAGTTGATTTGCCAGAAATTACCGAAGCAAGTGGTGAACTCTACGAAAAATTACGCTCCACTATTTTGGCTGCGCATATCCATCTTGCAAAAAGTATTGTGAGTGACGGTGAAGGCGCCACTAAATTTGTCACAGTTGCGGTGAGCGGTGGCGCAACTCGCGATGAGTGTTTGGATGTCGGCTATGCAGTTGCGCATTCACCTTTAATTAAAACGGCACTTTTTGCATCTGACCCAAACTGGGGTCGTATTGTTGCGGCAATCGGTTATGCGGGCTTGAATAATCTTGATGCCAGTAAAGTGGTTGTACATTTAAATGATGTGCTTATTGTAGAAAATGGTGGCCGTGCGGCCAGCTACACAGAAGAGCAGGGTCAAAAAGTTATGAGCGGGACAGATATTGCTATCAAGATCAATTTAAATCGCGGAAGCTTTGCCGAAACGATTTGGACAACAGATCTCTCTTACGAATATGTTCGCATCAATGCGGATTACAGATCATAGGAAGCATGAATTTGTCTCGTGTAGTACATGTCGCCGTCGGTGTCATCGTTGGAAAAGATGGCGCCATTTTTATTGCCAAACGTCCCGATAAAACTCATCAGGGTGGATTGTGGGAATTTCCCGGCGGAAAAGTAGAACAGGGTGAAACATTATTTGATGCCTTGCGACGCGAGCTGCGAGAAGAGCTTGATATTGATGTTCTTGCTACTGAACCGCTAATAAAAATTCGTCATGACTATGGCGATAAAATTGTTTTGTTGGATGTACATAAAGTTACGCAATTTTCCGGTGAGCCTAAAGGTAACGAAGGTCAACCTGTTGTGTGGGTGGCGCCAGAAAACTTATCTGAATATGAATTTCCTGCGGCTAATCGCCCAATTATTGCCGCAATCCATTTGCCGTCGCGATTGCTAATTACAGGCGAATTTCAAGATATGCGTGACTTTTCCATGCATTTGGAAAATGCGTTTAAAAATGGATTAAAGTTGGTGCAGTTACGCATTAAAAATGTGGATACATTGAACTCATGTGTTGCGCTTGCTTCTGATCTTTGTAAACAATATTCTGCCAAGTTGTTGGTCAACACTGATCCGAAAGAGTTTGCAAAAATTCACTTCGGTAAAGACCAACCAGGATTATATTTAAATTCTGCCAATCTTTTGCGTTGTGACGTGCGACCGGTAGCAAAGGATATTTTGTTAGGTGCTTCTTGTCACAATCAAAAAGAAATTGAGCATGCACAAAAAGTTGGCGTTGATTTTATTTGCGTTTCACCCGTGTTGGGGACCCAATCCCATCCAGGACAGCATGCTATTGGATGGGATGTATTTGAGACATTTGTAGAGACAGCAACCATTCCAGTTTTTGCACTAGGTGGAATGAAGGAGACAGATTTATCCGTTGCAAAAGCGCGAGGAGCGCAAGGAATTGCTGCCATTAGCGAATGGTGGTAATTCTTGGTTAAAACTCATCTGTCTCGTCTGAGTTTGTGCCCAGGGATTCACCTGCAATCTTATGGCTTTCGCTTGCCCATTCACCTAAATCTATTAATCGACAACGATCTGAGCAAAATGGACGGTGCGGATATTCTTCAGTCCATAGCACAACTTTTTTGCAGGTTGGGCAATTCAGCTTAATGGGTTCTGATTCGTTAATTGTTTGCATGATGTGGGATTTCAAGAAGATTTTTGAGCGAGTTGTAAATAGTGTAAATGCAAGCGATATACTTCCAGTTCAAGCGCGTGCAGATCACCGTGGTTCTGAATAATATCATCTGCGCGGGCGCAACGCGTTGATCGTTCCATTTGTGTTGTCATGATTTTTTTTATTTGTTCTACACTATTGGCATCTCGCAAACTTGCCCTGGCAATCTGCAACTCCTCGGTGGCATCTACCACCAATATTCGATCAACCAATTCATGCTGGCTTGTTTCCAGCAATAACGGTGACACAAGGATAGCGTAAGAACTTTCACTGTGATGCAACTGGGTTATTATTTCGCTGCGAATAATCGGATGCAGTAAATTTTCCAGCCAGGTTTTTTCTTGTGGATTATCAAATATTTGTTCGCGAAGTTTTTGGCGATCAAGTGAGCCATCTTGTTTGAGAATTCCTGAGCCAAAATGTGCAGCAATTTCACTGAGGGCATAACTGCCGCACACTACAACTTCACGGGCAACCACATCGGCATCAACGACATTAATGCCAAGCTGTTCGAATCGTGATGAAACTGCTGATTTTCCGCTACCAATACCGCCGGTTAAACCAACAATCATTTTTCTATTCACGATTAATGATGGCCAAAAGCGTAATTTAAATAGACTTGGTTAATGTCATGCCCCCACATAAGCGCAATCCAGCCGGCGATTGCTAAGTAGGGGCCAAAAGGTATTGGAATATTTTTATCGCGACCACGAATAACAATAAGGCTGATACCAATAACTGCACCCGCTAATGCACTCAACATAATAATTTGCAAAAGCATTTGCCAGCCAAGCCATGCGCCTAACGCACCGAGCAATTTGAAATCACCGAACCCCATTCCTTCTTTGCCGGTCAAGATTTTAAATAACCAGTAAACTGAAAATAAAGAGATATATCCACCAATCGCACCCCAAAGGGCACTATCGAGTGAGGTGAATAAACCAAAAGAATTGGCAATCAAGCCAAGCCATAGTAGGGGTAACGTTATGCTGTCTGGTAAGAGCTGTGTGTCAAAATCAATCATGGTGAGTGCGATAAGGCACCACGTAAAAATCAAACAAGCAAGACCTGTTGTATTGGCGCCAAATGTATAGACAGCGACTGCAGAAAGAATTGCAGTCACCAACTCTATAATCGGATAGCGTAAAGAAATGGGTGTTTTACAGGAGGAGCATTTTCCTCGCAAAAATAAATAACTGATAACCGGAATATTTTCCCATGGTTTTATTTTATGTCCACAACAAGGACAGGTGGAGTTTGGGGTAACCAAATTAAATTTTTCAGGGCCAGCATTTTTTTTTGCATCGTCCTTGATATTTTCAGCGCCTAGAAATTCAATGCACTGCGCCCGCCAATCGCGCTCCATCATTTTGGGCAGGCGATAAATAACAACATTTAAAAAGCTGCCAACCAATAATCCTAAAATGCCACCGCCAATTGTTCCGATGAGGGGGTATAGCTCCAAAGCTTTTGTTAGGTCTGTCACTGTTATACCACTTGCCCTAGTTGGAAGATTGGCATATACATCGCGACCATCAGACCGCCAACCAAGATACCCAGTATAGACATAATCATTGGCTCTAAAAGTGATGTGAGGCTGTCTACAGTATTATCTACAGCTTCTTCATAATAGGTTGCAACTTTATCAAGCATTGCATCAAGTGCACCAGACTCTTCACCAATCGCAGCCATTTGAATTAATAAAGTAGGAAAAATTCCGCGAGTTTTTAATGCGGTATTTAATTGGATACCTGTTGATACATCTTCCCGCACTTTTAAAATGGCATCTGCGTAAATTTGATTGCCAGCGGCACCAGCAACAGACGTCAATGCTTCAATCAAAGGAACACCTGCGGCAAATGTTGTTGATAATGTTCGCGCGAACCGGGCCATTACAGATAAATAAATGATTTGCCCCACGACAGGAATTTTTAAAATATATCGATCAATGAAATATGAGAACTTTTTGGAGCGACGTGCAGCTTGTTTAAATACAAATACCGCACCTACAAGACCGATTAAAATATATAGCCAATAAGCCTGCGCTAATTCTGATAGATGTAAAACAAACAGAGTAAAAGCAGGAAGGTTTGCTCCAAAACTACTAAAGGTTTCTGCGAATTGCGGTACAACCTTTACCAAAAGAATACCCGTTACAATGATCGCAACAACAATAACTGCGATGGGATAGCTTAGCGCTTTTTTAATTTTTGCTTTTAATTTTTCTGTTTTTTCTTTGTAAGTAGCAATACGGTCAAGCATTGTCTCAAGCGCACCTGCTTGCTCACCGGCATCGACAAGATTGCAGAACAAGTCATCAAAATATTTTGGATGCTCGCGTAGAGATGGTGCAAATCCACCACCAGCAGCCACACTATCGCGAATTGTCAGTACTAATTTTCGTAAGTTCGGGTTATCCAATCCATCTGCCACAATATCAAAGGCTTGTACGAGGGGCACACCGGCTTTCATCATTGTTGCCATTTGTCGTGCAAAAACCGCAATATCCATTGGTTTGATGGCTTTTCCCGAACTTCCAAACAAGGGTTTGGCTTTTTTTGAAACGGATTTTGCAGATATACCTTGCTTTAACAATTGTGCTTTCGCAAGTGCAGGGCTGGAACTATTAATTTCTCCCTGTACTTGAGTTCCTTTTTTATCAACACCTTTATAAACATAGGTATTGGTCACAGAAGTGGTTTTGGTTGCTGTCTTTGCTTTTTGAGCTGTAGCGCTTGTAGTGGCCATAGGTTAATCCTTGGTGACTCGGTTTGCCTCTTCAAGGCTGGTTAGCCCCATTGCTACTTTGCGCAATGCGGAAATACGTAAATTATTAAATCCTGCCTCTTTGGCAACTCGCGCAATTTGCAAAGAGTTGCCGCCTTCCATTATAAGATTGGCAATTGCTGGGGTGATGCGAACTACTTCATAAACACCCAGTCGGCCCTTATAGCCACCATTACAGTTCTGGCATCCGACGGGATGGAATATTTGGAATTCAGATTTGGGAATTCCGATATCATCAAAACCTTCTTCTGTTAGTATTGCTGGCGGTATATCGGTTGCCGGCTTTTTGCAAGCATTGCATAGTCGACGTGCCAGGCGCTGGGCGATAATCAAACTCACGCTGGTTGCAATATTGAAGGCCGGTACGCCCATATTCATCAGACGAGTTAAGGTTTCAGGAGCACTGTTGGTATGAAGTGTAGACAAAACCAAGTGACCTGTTTGCGCTGCTTTAATGGCAATTTCGGCAGTTTCCAGGTCACGGATCTCACCCACCATGACAATGTCCGGGTCTTGACGCAGGAACGAGCGTAGCGCTTCAGCAAATGTCAAGCCTACTTTTTGGTTCATCTGAACCTGGTTGATACCTTCAAGATTGATCTCAACCGGATCTTCCGCTGTTGAAATATTGAGTTCGGGCGTATTTAGAATATTTAAGCCGGTATAAAGAGAAACCGTTTTACCACTACCTGTTGGCCCGGTTACCAAAATCATTCCCTGCGATTGCGCCAAGGCATCCAGATACAACTTTTTCTGGGAATCTTCATAACCTAATGCATCAATCCCCAGTTTGGCTGAGCTTGGATCAAGGATACGTAATACGATCTTTTCGCCAAAAAGTGTAGGTAGTGTATTCACCCGGAAGTCGATAGCTCGCGTCTTGGATACTTTTAATTTGATACGCCCATCCTGAGGAACACGTCGCTCAGAAATATCCATTTGTGACATAACTTTTAAGCGAGCCGCCATACGACTGGCCAAGTTGACCGGTGGTCTCGCGACTTCGTGCAAAATGCCATCTGTACGGAAGCGCACTCGATAGGATTTTTCATAAGGCTCAAAATGTATATCTGAGGAACCACCTTTAATTGCATCCAGTAATACCTTATTGATGTATTTAACAATTGGTGCTTCATCGGCTTCAGAGGTTTTTTCATCCGAATCTCCACTTTCATCAACAGCTTGTACATCCAGGTTATCCAGGTCTGAATCATCCAAACTTACAAAAGCGTCATTTAAATTGTCTTGGGCTGTAAGGAACTTTTCAATGGCAGCCGCAAGTTTATCGGCTTCAACCAAAACAGCGTCTGTATTTAAGCCTGTATTAAATTTGATTTCATCAAGGGCATGTAGATCTGTTGGATCTGCTACGGCAAGAAATAAACGGGTTCCGCGCTTGATAATAGGTAGCGCATGATGTTTGCGAATGAGCTTTTCATCCACCAATTTCTCAGGAATTGCATCACGGCTAAGTGCATCCAAATCAAATAAAGGAGCGCCAAACTCCTCTGAAGCAGCGCGCGCTATGGTACGAGAATCCAATAGACCGTTATTGACAAGGTGTTGGACAAAAGGTGTTTTTTCTTTAGCTGATTGCGCTAACGCTTTCCGGGCGATTTCAGCATCGAGAAGGTTATCTGCAACAAGACGACGAGCAAGGCCATTTAGATGAGTGGAAGTATTCATTATAAGGCTCCTGCCGATCTCGTGCGGCATTGATAATTTTTAAATTTATTAGCTATTTAACCAAAAAATTGAACTCTAAACGATAACCCACTGTAATTTCTATACTTCTCATTCAGGACGCAAGTATAGGCTAAGAATGGTTTGAGCTATTAGGAATGTTATCTGGATTTAATATTTGTACATATGTCACCAATAATTCATGTGTGACAAAAAATGTCATTTAGTGCTTTATTTTGTTAGGCAGACGATTGGTTGAATGAGTGCAGCTTAAGTGAGTTGTGATGCAGCTCTCGTTTAGCAAGATGATTCTGGTTAGCATGCGCACCTACTATTATATACTTAAGTCGCCAAATTCATCTTTATGTTGCAATTATAGGGCTAAAAATTTGAAAAATAGGCATGGTTTGCTTCAAATAACGATATTGGTACGCCGTTTGCTCTAATTCAATGAGTTGAGAGTTCGGCAACTAACTAATTAAATCCTTGGAGATTCATTATGAAAGCAATGCAAAAAGGCTTCACCCTGATTGAATTGATGATCGTTGTTGCGATTATCGGTATTTTGGCCGCTGTAGCGCTACCGGCATATCAGGACTACACTGCTCGTTCGCAAGTATCTGAAGCATTGAGTTTGGGCGCAGGTCCACAAGCGGCTATTACTGAGTTTTGGACTGATAGAGGTCGTTTGCCAACAAATAACACATCTGCAGGTTTATCACTTCCCGCTTCAATAGCTGGTAAATATGTCACTACAGTTACGGTTGATGAGACTGGTGTTGTTGTTGCCAAGCTTAAAGCCACAGGTGTTGCAAAAGGCATTGAAAATGGAGAATTAGCATTGAGTCCAGTTACCAGTGCGGGTTCAGTAAAATGGGTATGCAGAAACAAAAATACTCCTCTTTCTACTACTGATGCTCTGAAGGATAAGTTTGTGCCTTCATCTTGCCGTAATTAAGTTATTGTTCTTATAGACTTAAAACTGCCCGCATTTGCGGGCAGTTTTTTTTGGGGTGAATAATATTTATATGTTTAGAGTCCGCCAGCTTGTACCGGTATTTGCATTATTCATAGTTCTTGTTGTGACTTTTTGGGTTTATCGCCCAGGCTTGACTGGTGGTTTTTTATTTGATGATTACCCGAATTTAAAAGAATTGGGAACCTATGGAGGGGTCAGAGATTTTGAAACCTTCAAGAATTTTGTATTTAATGGTATTGCCAGCCCTTTGGGGCGGCCTCTAGCGCTTAGTTCCTTTCTTATAGACGACAATAATTGGCCAAGCCAGGGGCAATGGTTTAAGCCCACCAATGTAAAAATACATTTGCTCTGCGGGTTGGCATTATGTTGGGCAACCTTAAATCTGCTCCGGATATTCAAACGCCCGGAGGAAGACGCTATATGGATTGCGCTCTTAAGCTCAGCAATATGGCTGTTACATCCCTATATGGTTTCTACAACGCTGTATATTGTGCAGCGAATGGCTCAATTGGCAGCATTATTTGTTTTTGCAGGGCTTGCTGGTTATTTCCACGGACGTTTATTGTTAATAAATGCCAGGATAAAAGAGGGCTACATCTGGATGAGCGTAAGTTTGGGGCTTGCAAGCTTCCTCGCCCTGCTTTGCAAGGAAAATGGAGTACTTTTACCCATGTTGGTGTTGGCAATTGAATATTGTTTTCCCAATGGCGTCGTAAAACTTAATCGTTGGTGGGCGGCAGTATTTTTGTGGTTGCCATCAATAGTTGTTATTTGTCTCTTGGCTAAAAAAATTGATTTCTCCCCAGATGCCTGGCCAAATCGCCCTTTTACACAGCCAGAGCGTCTGCTTACCGAGCCCCGCATTATTTGGGAATATTTATATCATTTATATATTCCACAGATAGAAAGCAGAGGTTTATTTCAGGATGGCTATAATTTTTCCCGAAGTTTTCTTAATCCTATTTCAACCATATTCGCCATCATAGCCCTTGGTATCTTAATTCTAGTTGCTTGGCTTGTGCGAGCGCGCTTTCCTCTTTTTTCAATTGCAATCTTTTTCTATTTGGTTGGTCATCTGCTGGAGTCTACTGTCATAGCTCTTGAGCTCTATTTTGAGCATCGAAATTACATGACATCGGCATTTTTGTTTTTACCCATAGCTACAATTCTGGTTGATTCAAAAATTAAATACTCTGTCTGGATTAGTATTGTGGGTGCGGTGCTTTTAATAGCGGCACTTTCGTTTCTAACATGGAAAAGAGCACAATTGTGGTCAAATACTACTCGTTTGGAAATATATTGGGCGGCTTCAACACCTGAATCTCCTCGTGCTCAAAATAAAATTGCGGCATTTATGTTGGAGCAGGGGCGTGTTGAGGAATCTATAAAATTTATTGAAGATGCTGCAGCCAGGCTTTCAGATAGTAGCTTGCTTTCTGTCAATGAGCTCCTTATAAAAATATATACCAAAGTAGCTACAGAGGAAGATTTTAAATTAGCGGCGCATAGAATTTCAGTTCAACCTTTTGACGCGCAAGCTGTTGTGGGACTGCGCAGTATAGTTGATAAAACGGTATTGTCAGACAGCAATGATAAATATAAACGCTATACCTTGAATCTTTTGAATGAGGTAGAAAGCTGTGAAAGCTATGTTAAATTTTATCAATTTAATAAACTTATACCCTATTTAAAAGCCCAAACTTTTTTGGCTTTGGGAGAATACGATTCAGCTTACGATCAATATAGTAAAGCAATGGACATGTATAAAGATACGGATTCTGCATTGAGTATGGTGGCAGAAATGGCTAATGCTGAACGGCCGGTAGAGGCTGCTATGTTATTTAAGCAGGCAGAAGTTATTTTAAAAAATCAACCCGATAAAACATTGAGGCGCTCACGTGCCCTTTATAATTTTGAGTTTAAGCGTATTGAAGCTATGCTTATTGAAAATTTAGCGGCAATTGGTATTAAGTGGACTAATGGCGCTGAATTACCAAAAGACGGAAAAATAAACAATGATCAGCATACTTATTCCAGCCAAAAATGAAGCAGCAGGGCTATCCCTTATTTTACCTGCAATTAAAAAGTTATACCCGGATGCTGAAATTATTATTGTTAATGATGCATCAACCGATAATACCCAAGAGATAGCGGAGCTATATGCTGATAAAGTGATTTCGCATCCTTATAGTAAGGGTAACGGTGCAGCTATTAAAAGTGGTTTGCGAGTGGCTAAGGGAGATATTCTTGTATGCATGGATGCTGACGGACAACATTCACCAGAAGATATTCCTCTATTAATTAATAAAATTAGAAGCGGCTTTGATATGGTCGTTGGAGCGCGTAATCAAAAAGGGCAGGCAAGTATCCATCGAGGATTAGCCAACCTGCTTTATAATCGTTTTGCCAGCTGGATGGTTGGCCACAAAGTAGAAGATCTTACATCGGGCTTTCGTGCAATTCGCACCAAAAAGTTTCGTGAATTCTTGACATTATTGCCTAATAAATTTTCTTATCCAACAACTGTAACAATGAGCTTTTTTCGTGCGGGCTATTCCGTTGGCTATGTTTCCATTGACGTAAAACCCCGGTTAGCTGGAACCAAGAGCCATATTCGGTTATGGCAAGATGGCATTAGATTTTTGCTGATTATATTTAAAATTGGTACTTTGTTTTCCCCATTAAAATTATTTTTTCCAATTAGTTTAAGTTTATTTTTATTGGGTGTGATTTATTATATTCATACCTACTTTAATGATGGCCGATTTACGAACATGGGGGCGTTGCTTTTTACAACATCAATATTGGTGTTCCTCATGGGGCTTATTTCTGAGCAAATTACTTCATTAATTTATAAAGATACTAGTGAAAATACTGAATAAAAATAACTCGTTAATATTAACGCGCAATATGTTATGCGTAATTCAGAATTTTATATGTCCATAATTAAATGATTTTAACGAATACAATTTCTGCTGTAAAAAATCGAGTTTTATATGGCTGAGTTCCTTGAGGTCAGTAATCAAGAGTTAATATCTGCTACTCCGCTAGTTAGTGTTTTGATGCTTGCTTATAACCATCAAGACTACATTTCGCAGGCAATTGAAAGTATCGTTGCCCAACAGTGCAATTTTGAGTTCGAGCTTATCATTGGTGAAGATGCGTCAACCGATGATACGTTAATGATTATTTTTAATTATCAGAAAAAGTATCCTGGTATTATTCGCGTTGTTTATGCAGAAAATAATGTTGGAATGAATGCTAACTCAAAACGAATTTTAGGTGTGGCCAGAGGGAAATATTTAGCCTATTGCGAAGGTGATGACTATTGGTGTTATAAAAATAAACTGCAAAAACAAGTTGAGCTGATTGAACAAGATGCTGAAGTCGCAGCAGTTCATACAGATTGGGTGCGATCAAGGAAGCTACATGGCTCTTGGGTTGTGGACTGGAGTAGTTATATTCATAAACGTATTAATCCAAAATTACTTTCTGGTGATTTATTCGCTTTTTTCTACGTTCCTAAAATTATGCGTACTTGTACCCTTATGATTAGGAAGGAATTTGCGGACAATGTTGAACAATCCATCTTGCGATCTAAAAATTATAAATTTGGGGATACCATATATACGGCTTTTATAACTTCTCAAGCAAAAGTTGCTTATTTACCTGAGATCACTGCGGTATATAGGCTGAGTCCTAATTCAGCATTACGATCTGGAATAAGATCAAGAATAGATTTTTTGCTTTCATCATTAGAGTTTGATTCTGCTGCTCGAAAATATTTTGGACCGAGAAGTGATTATCCAATGGAGTATCGTTGGGAGTTATGTATCGGTATCATTTTATGGTCAATTAGAATCTGCGATTTTCAGTCAATTAAAATGGCGATTAGTGACCTAAAAGCTAATTTTACAATTTTTGAGTTTTTTATTGCAGGATGGCGAAGTCTTTTAATTCGGCTACCTGTGAGGATCCCAAATGAGCGAAGATTGTCCTGATGTGTGCAGCTGCAAATTGGATTGAGAATTTTTTTCGAAAAATGATATTTCAATCCATGAGTAAAAATGTTCTATGGAATATGCTTGGCTTGATTTTTCGTGCGCTCATCCAGGCGGGATATTTAATAGTTTTATCTAGGAATATGGGCGCCGAAGGTTACGGTGCTTTTGCTGGGTTGGTTTCATTAGCCATTTTATTATCGCCATTATCGGGTTGGGGGGTCGCCTACGTTCTAATTAAACGACTTTCGAATAAACAAAATTCAGCAAAGGCGTTGCTGGCTTCAGCAATAAAACAAATATTAATAAGCGGTTTCGTTCTTCTCGTATTAATGTCGATATCAGCCCATTCATTTTTTTCTATCGATATACGTTCGATAATATTATTAGGCGTATCTGAATTAATTCTTGTACCTATATCATTAATTGCCGTTAATTTTGCTTTGTTTTTTGAGCGTGGAAGTATTGTAGCCTTGGCCATGTGCCTGGTTCCTGTATTTCGATTATTTATAGTAATTGCGTTTCTTTTTATCGAATCTAATCTTGATATTAGAATAATTAGCGAAATACATTTTTACGGTTCAATGTTTGGAGCATTAATTTCTCTCTGTGTTGTTTATGCTATGGTTGGTACTCCTGATTTTAAATTCAAATATGATTGGAGTTTGATTTCTGAAGGTAATGATTATGTGGCGGGTTCTTTAGTTTCAAGTATGTATACGGAAGCGGATAAAATTATAATTTTACAAATGTTAGGTGCTGCTGCACTTGGTCCTTATGCAGTTGCTTTTAGAGTTGTCAGTGTTTTTTTATTACCTATCACCGCTCTCGCAAGTGTGGTATTGCCACGGTTATTTGCATTGACAGATCTTAAAAAAATATTAACGCTGATTAAAGGGACAATGATATTTTCAGTTGCTTATGGACTGCTTGCGGCAGTTGTTTTGAAATATTTTGCGCCTATGACACCTTTAATATTTGGGGCAGAGTTCTTTAACTCTATTGATATAATTTTATTGCTTTTTCTGTGGCCATTAATTTATGCGATTAAAATTGTTTCCGCTACGGCGCTGACAGGTATTGGGAGTCAGAGAATAAGAGTATATATTGAAAGCGCTGGATTGTTTTTAATGATTATTTTAAATATATTTGTGCTTCCATTGATAGGTATAACTGGATCAGCTCTCTCCTTATTGATAATAGAGATGCTCATTGCTATTTTTTGTGGTATCTCCTTTTTTTACCAAATAAAACATAAAGGAATTAAGCCGGTTTAAATAGTTCCGATGCATAAAAGTCGTTCGCTATTCTCTAAAAAACGATGCTTGGATGCTAATAGATAAGTTTTTATTATGGTTGGATTAGTAAAATGATATTTGATTAATAGATCTTCATGCCATTTTTTACCTTTGCCCACTGGGATGATCTGAACATTCTTACAAGCTGGCCTCATTAGTTCGATCATTTCATCTGTATGAAAGAATCGAATATCATATAATGAATCGATAGATTTCATTTTTTCAAAATACAGATTGAAAGCTTTATTGTGGGCATTATGAACTGTTGCAATGATTCTTTTTTGCGATATCCGAGCTTGCTCAGTTGCTAGCTTTTTTATGTCTTCGTCTGAAAAATATCCCCAGAAACCGTTATGATAAGTTAAATCGAAATGATCGTCTGGAAAATCCATATTAAAAGCGCTCATTTCATGAATACTATTTTTAAAATCTGAAAAATTTGCTTTTGCCAACTTTATTGATTCTGGGGAATAATCAATTCCTTGGCAATCTATCCCCATTTTTTGTAATGCTGCAACATCTCTAAAGCTCCCTGCAGCAATTTCTAATAGTTTATTTTCATTGCGATTAAGTATTGCTCTAATATAATGTGCGTGGCGTACATCTTTCTGGTAATGTTCGAACGATTTACCCCAGATTTTATCCCATTTCTTTATGTCAGCTAATTGATCGACGTTGATCTGACTCATTGTATATCGCTCATAATTGTTTCTTCATAATGTCTGGTGGCAATACATTTTTTAAAACTGGTTTTTTTGTCAATATTCATGCCCATAAAACAAAGCAAATGATTTTTGACCATGTCATAACCGCTTATATTGCTAAATGCAACTCCGGCTGAAAATCGCGGGTTTATGTCCATCAAATATATTCCTTTGGGTGATACTATAAATTCTATATTTATACAGCCGTTTAAATTTAATTTATCTACAATTTTTTTTGTGCTACTAATGATATCTATATTTTGATTTATTTCGACTGTAATCCCAGCGCCATTTATAGTTCTTGTAAGTTCTTTTCTTGTGACAACAACGGTTTCTTCATTGGATGATTGTCTTACAACATCTGCAACCCATATGTCACCAGTTATAAATTCCTGCACAAAAACGTTATTTTGCTCTATGCATTTTAAATATAGTTCAAATTCACTTGGGTTATTTATTTTTACAATTCCTTGACTACTTCTCCCTGTTTTAGGTTTGGCAATAAGGGGAAAAATTGTTTTTGATATATGGATGTCAGTTAATTCAAAGGAATTTATTGTTTTTACAAAATCATCTGATTTAAAAAATTCATAAACCTTGTACTTGTCCCGAGAGTGCTCGATTGTATTTTGTGATGGCATGCAGAGAATGACACCGAGCGATTCAAAATAGTTACGATGCTTGTTTAAAATATCTATCTCAGCGTCTGTTAATGGAATAAGGAGTTCAATATTGTGCAATGTGCAGATGGATAAGATTGATTCCATATATAGTGTTTGTTTTTCTGAGGATGGTATACAATAAAATTTATCAATTAATGTTGATGTATAAATCCATTCTGCCTGAGTAGAGTTACATCCATAGATGTAAGCATTAAAGTTTTTTCGTATTGATTCTATTGTCGCTTTGGCAGAAAAAGAACCAATAGACGTTATTAGTATATTCATAGGTACTACAATTTAATCGATGAGAATTTGCGTATTAAATTAGTTATTTCATATACACTTTCCAGGCCCAATTCTGGATATATTGGCAAGCATAGTATTTTTCTTGATATATCGTATGCTGTGTGAAGATTGGATTGAACTGCAGAAGCCAAGCTCCTATACATTGGAAATTCACTAATCAAAGGAAAAAAATATCTTCTTGAATAAATATTTTGATTTTTTAGTTCTTCATATAATCCGTCTCTCTTTAAAGAATAACTATCGTCTACAAGGATCGGAAAATACGGGAAGTTGTCTACAGCACATTCTTTTTTCGGGGGAATGGTAATGCCTGTAATATCTTTGAGGTTATCTCTATAAAATTTATCTATATTTGCTCTTTTTTCTAATATTGTGTCCATATGTTTTAACTGTAACATTCCTATTGCAGCATTAATTTCGCTCATCTTTCCATTGATCCCAGGAGCTACAACGGTTGTTTCATCTGCAAATCCAAAATTCTTTAAAAAATCAATTCGTTTTTTTGTTTTTTCATCTTGACATATAATGGCACCGCCTTCAAAGGTATTAAATATTTTGGTGGCGTGGAAGCTTAATATACTAAGATCTCCATGTCGTAAAATACTGCCTCCACAATCTTGAACGCCAAATGCATGAGCTGCATCATAAATGACTCTCAAATTGTAAGTGTCAGCTATTTTTTGGATTGCATCTACATTGCAAGGATAGCCATAGCAATGAACTGCCATAATTGCGGTAGTTTGTGGTGTTATTGCTGCTTCAATTTTTTTAGGATCTATATTAAATGTATTCGGATCTATATCAACAAAAATGGGTTTTATTCCATTCCATAAAAGTGAATGCGAGGTAGCTACAAAAGAATAAGGGGTAGTAATTACTTCTCCCGTAATACGTAAAGCTTGTAAGCCTGTTAAAAGAGCAATCGTGCCATTATTAAAAAGAGAAATATATTTCACTCTTAAATAATCACAGAGAGCGGCTTCCAATTGTTGATGTATAGGACCGCCATTAGTTAATACTCGATTGTCCCAAATTTGCTCTAAATAAGGAATGAATTCTTTGAGTGGTGGTAAGTAGGGTTGAGTAACGTATATTGGTTTTTTATTCATGAATGCACCTTTGTGCGACTGAAGGTCTTGGTTATCAATCCCCAGATATCTCTACTAGATTATTAACTATGATTGTTGTTGGTGAGGGACTAATTATTACTTCCGGCTGCATAAATTTTTTATAATTATTAACAAAATCATTAATTTTATCGCTATCAAAATAGCTTAAAATAGCATTCTCTCCAAGTCCTTCCAGCCTTTCTGTTGCATTTCTGATAATTAAACATGGTTTGCCAAGGTAACAACATTCTTCTTGATTACTGCCTCCGTCGGTAAGTACAAATTCCGCGGCCATAACCAATTTCATAAATCGTAAATAATCGTAACGAGGCCTTAAAATGATGTTTTCATTCTCGTGCAATTTATGTATCAAGCCTGTATCTTCTAGCTTTTTTAATGTCGGCTTGTGTGTAATTACTATTATTTTTATTTTTTTTGATATTTCGGTAATAATATCAATGACCTTTTTAAGGTTTTGTTCTTTAAATATATTTTCAAAACGATGAAACGATGCTAGGGCGAACTCATGAGGTGGTATATCTAATTCTGGCGGGGTGGGCTGTTTTTTTATCGTATGTAGGGCGTCATAAAGAGTATTTCCATTAGTAACTATTTTCTCTCCCTCATATTTTGTAAGATTATTTTTAGCCCAGTCATTTGGACAGTAATAATAATTAGATAATGAAAAAACAAGGATTCTTGTTAGTTCTTCTGGAAATGGATTGAGAATATCAAAAGATCGAAGCCCAGACTCTATATGAGCGCTTTTATGTCTGTGAATTCTTGCCAGAAGAGTGCCTAATAAAGTTGAAAAAGTGTCACCGTGATTTAACACTATGCCTTTTTTGTCCCCTTTCCAAACGGTATTTTTTTTGAGCAAGGTAAGAAAGAATATTTTTATTACCCATCCCAGCATCTGAATAATACCGGTGATATCTTTGCCTTTGTGTAGAGTGATGTCAGGTTCTTTTACTCCAAAGTTTTTACGTAAATCATTAATGGTATCTTGATGCTGTCCACTAAAAATAAAATTGTATTCAATTTCCCTATGCTGTAGTGCCTGCATTATTGGGGCCATTTTGATTAGTTGTGCTTTTGTGCCTATAAAAATATGAATCATATTCGTTGCGTCTTTTTAATAACTAGCGCGTTAATTTTTATCAACCCCCAATTTAACGCAACTAAAAAAATTAGCATTAAGGGGAGCTTAAAGGGTATTCCATATCGGGTGTAAGGGGCGGTGATAGCGTGTAAAAGCATGCAAAAAATGATGAGTGCGGTGCAAATAAATAAAGCCTGATTTTGCTGGGTTTCTTTTTTGAAAAATAAGTAAATGCTGAAAATCACACTGGGCGCAACCCATAATTGATGCAAAAATCTATGAAAGTCGTGAGCAACAATCATATCTGGAAATCTTTCCCAAGGGCTGTTTTCAACATTATAAATGTATATGTCCCCCCATCCCTCAAAAATATACCACTGCCATAAAAAAAATTGTTTTCCAATCAGATACCATTGAGCATATTCCATTGGAGCGTTAGTTGCTCTTTCTATAATAAGTCCTAAAGCTGATCTAATGCTTTGATAAGCCTTTGCACTTTCAGGATCAAATTGATAGGCATAACCGAGTGATCTAGGATCGTGGTTAAACATAAAATCAGGAAAGCTGCCGTGATATAACGCACTTATCATGAGCGTTGGATCTGCTGGAGCACCGGTGGCAATATAATTACGAATTTTCCATCCAATAATTGGAATAAGCGATGCGATTAAAAAATAAATATGTTCACGTTTTATAGCTTTTCTAAATGCCAGAATCAAAAATACAAAAATCGAAAAATACTCTAATGTTGAGCGTGTTAAAGCTCCGACTCCGCACAATATTCCAAGCAATATCCAGTCTATAGACGTTAATTTTTGTTTAAGGGAAATAGCAATTATGAGTGCAATAATACTTACGAATAGCGATTCAGTTAGGAAGTACATATCAATTGCGATGAAATGGGGAAATGTCCAAATCATTAGGCTACCTATCAATGCAATCACTCCTTGTGTGCACCTAAAGAGCATGATGTTGAGAATAAGAAAGGATACTATTTGAATTAATGTTTGTCCCCATAGCACCTTAGGTACGAAGTAATTTGTATTTTCCCAAAATAAGGAGGCAAAAAAAGGAAATGCTGGTGGACAAAATGAATCCGGCTTTGGTTTGATGTCACCTGTAGTAGCTTCTTTTGAGTAGATATGTTCATTATGTATATTGTATGCGTATATATAATACAGCTCCGCATCCGAGCGTATGGTAGTTGATAGATCAGTTATTTCGAGCGTGGCATAACGCAAATGCAATCCATAACAAATTACAATTATTATTGCCAGCACCCAATAATTCCGTGTTGATTTAGATTGAGTGCTTTTAAGGGAAGGGAAATCCATAGGTATTCCATTTCAACTGTATATATTTTAGGTTAAATTTTTATTGTATTCTCATCGACAAATCCACCGCCCGACAATGCTTCGTCAGCGCCCCAATCGAAATAAAATCCACACTTGTTTCTGCAATTAACGGAAGCGTCGCCTCAGTGACATTGCCCGAAGCCTCAAGTTTAGCTTGTCCTTTATTAATAGCTACTGCTTTGCGCATATCATCCTGGGTAAAATTGTCCAGCATGATGATGTCGGCGTTTGCGCTGAGTGCCTGGTTCAATTCTTCAAGGTTCTCGACTTCCACTTCAACGGGCTTATCCGGTGCGATAGCTCGAGCGGCGGCAACTGCTGCTGCAATTCCGCCGCAGGCGGCTATGTGGTTTTCTTTGATAAGAAACGCGTCATACAAGCCTATTCTATGGTTGTGACAGCCACCGCTGGCGACGGCGTATTTTTGGGCGTCGCGCAGTCCGGGCAGGGTTTTTCGGGTGTCGAGTAATTTTACCTGGGTGTGGGCGACCAGGTTTGCGTAATAGCGGCTGGTCGTTGCCGTGCCGGACAATGTTTGCACAAAGTTGAGTGCTGTGCGCTCGCCGGTAAGTAAGCTGCGGGCGTTTCCGCTCAAGCTAAATAAGGTGCTATTGGCGGAGGCGAATTCACCGTCATCAATATGCCATTCAATAACTACCTTTTCATCGATTCGGGCAAAAACCTCTATAACCCAATCCTTGCCACAGAAAATGCAATCTTCCCTCGTGATGATAGTGGCCTTGGCTTGCTGATTGGCAGGTATTAGCTGGGCGGTAATATCACCCGATCCTATATCTTCGCGTAATGCTGCAGCCACATTGTCGCGGATGCTTTGGGATAGGTTAGGGATGCGTTTGGCAAAGGTAGGGTTCATTGATGCGATCTATTCAGAAAAATTATAGATAAATATACCTGATTACACTGTTTGGAGGCTAATCTGGTTTTTAGTTGTATGCAGTATGATTTTTGTTCATGTGATCTACGTTTATTTTTTATAGCAACTGGTTTCACGAAATCATTAAAATTTTGTTAAATCATATAAGAAAATAGCGAACTTATCGCTGTTTGTGATATGGCTCTCGCCTTGAGCATTTGAGGCTAGAGAGTGTGTTTGAGTTCGATATACTTGAATAACCGAAGTCTTTTTTGATGGTTAGCATCATGTCTGAACAAATTCGTCCTGAGCAAAATAATGTTGTGCAACTGAATCCTGAGCGCGCAACAGGCCAGCCACCACAAATCATTTTGGCGCGTCTGCCTGCCGCTATGCATTCGTTGCGTGACAAGGCTCGTCAGCAATTGCAAGGATTGTTGCGCGATCTCTTTGATAAAGTTGACGATGCTATGTTTGAGTTGGCTGATAAAGCCAATAACAACCATGAACAAAATTTATATTTTGATTCCATGCGCGAAGTGCGCCTTCGTCGCCGATCCATGGAAGCTGCGTTTTTCCGCAGTATTGATATTCGTTTTGCCCAATTGTTGGATCACAACGCTTACCGCGACGAGATCCAGGCTGAGGCGAAAGAGTTTTCCCTTGATGATCTGTCTCTTGTCAAAAATGACGACCTGGAGGAAATGGTCGCCGTTGAGGGCATGATTAATAAAGCTAACGAGCAATTCGCTGAACCAATCCAGCATTTAACCTTGCGTATCGATCACTTGGTGCCTATCAAGGTTTACCAAAAAAATAATCCCCTTGGTGTCGATGTTATTTGTAACGCATTTAATGATGCGTCAAAAAGCCTCAGTATTGATGTTAAAGCCAAGCTGGTGTTGTTTAAGTTATTCGACAACATGGTGATGACAAAACTGGGCGGTTTGTTTCAATCGCTCAACCAGTTGTTAATTGAAGCCAATATTTTACCGTCGCTCAAGCAAACTGCGCGAGCCAAGCGCTCCAATACCCCTGCAAACCATGAGCATTATGGCTCAGGTCTTTCCGCAAGTTTGAATGATGAAGAAAAAGGCATTTCACAAAGCAGCAAAGCTACTGGCAGTAACGTTCAGTTGAATGGCGGCGCAGCGGTTTATGATGAGCAAACCAATCAGGTTTTGCACACGATTCGAGATTTGCTGGGTACACGCAATAGTTCTGCCGGGACAGCTAATCGTGTTACCGGTGAAGAAATTGCCAGCCAGGATTTGGTAAAAATCCTGTCATTGGCGCAGCATCAAAACACCTTTACCCAAACACCTGTAAATAATCCAGGTGCACCGATTAATATTCGCGCATTGCTGCAAAACTTATTGAGCAATGAGCAGCAGAAATCCCAGTCGATTAATCAGGTTGACGATGACGTTATTAATCTTGTCAGCATGATGTTTGATTTTATCCTGGATGATCGAAACCTTGCGGCGCCTATGAAAGCGTTGATTGGTCGTTTGCAAATTCCCATGGTGAAAGTTGCGATTGCGGATAAAACCTTTTTCAGTAAAGGTGGACATCCAGCGCGTCGTCTGTTGAATGAAATGGCGATGGCTGCCTTGGGTTGGCAGGAGTCTAGCGAAGCCAATTATCACAGCGACGGACAACGCAAAGACAGTTTGTACAACAAGATGGAAACTACAGTGCAAACTATTTTGTCCGACTTCGATACCGACATGGGAATCTTCAATAATTTATTGACAGATTTCCGCTCTTTCCTCGAAAAAGATAAACGCCGCGCGCAAATTCTGGAACAGCGCACGATCGATGCGGAAGATGGTAAAGCCAAGTCAGAGCGTGCGCGCTTGCAAGTTGACTCGGTGTTGAATCGTTTGACGTCTGGTCATGATCTACCGGTTCCCGCACAAAAATTGTTGCGCGATGCATGGGGTAATGTCTTGTTTATTATTTGCCTGAAACAAGGTGTAGAAAGCGCTGAGTGGCAGGCGGGTATTCGTACGGCGCAGCAATTGGTGTGGAGTCTGACTGCGCCAATGTCCAAGGAAAATCGTCAAGGTTTATTAAAACTGGTTCCGCAACTGTTGCAGAAATTGCGTGAAGGTTTGGAAGATATTTCTTACAGTCCGTTTGAAACTACACAGCTTTTCAAACAATTGGAAACCTTGCATTTGGCTCGTTTGCGTTCGGTGCCAAAAGTTGAAGAAACTCCGGTTCCGATGGCACCACAAATTAAAGTGAAGTTGGCTGATGTTCCAGCACCAGCCGCTCGCGTAACGACGGCGGAAATTCCTGCTCCTGCTACAAGTGCACCTAAGGTGGTTGTTGAGCCCGCGCAGACTCAGGTTGCAGAGGCTTCCCCGATTGCAGCTGAGGTAGTGGCGCCAGCTGCAAATGAATCTATTCAAGAGGTGGCGCCGGTTTCTGTTGCCCAGGTTGTTGTATTGGATACACCGGTGGATGGTGCGAATGATGTAGCTGAACCTGCCATTGCTGAAGCTGTTGAGGTTCCAGTCTTGGAAGAAGTGGTTGCCGCTGTTGCGCCACTGGTTCCTGTTGGCGCTACGCTCGAATCACTTGAAACCTTTGTTGTCGTCAATGAAGAACCTGTTTTTGATGAAGATGCGGATAGTTTGCCTGAAGGTGATCAGCATTTGGTGCTGGTGGGTAACCTTACTCAGGGCAGCTGGTTCGAAATGCAAAGTGAAGATGGTCAAAAATTTCGCAGCCGTCTTGCTGCCATTATTCGTGCCACGGGCAAATATATTTTCGTTAACCGTTCTGGTGTGAAAGTTGCCGAAGAAACTCGAATGAGTTTGGCCTTGGCTCTCAAGTCTGGTCGCCTGCAAGTGTTGGATGACGGTATGTTGTTTGATCGTGCTCTTGAGGCCGTTATTGGGAATCTTCGCAGCAGTCGTTAAAAAGTCTGGCGAGTGCAAACTCGCAGCCTTGGGTTTATCATGCCCGCTTCAATGATAATTAACGAAGCGGGTAGCGTAACCCTGAGGCAGGTAGTTAGTGATTTCAAATGATAATTTGGAACGTAACAGCATTCGCGACGGTTATTTAACCACCGCAACCCAATGTCCCTCACCTAATGCAAATCAGCGCCCATCAGGGCAGGTTATTGATCTCCTTGTCATACACAATATAAGTTTGCCTCCTGGTAAATTTGGTACCGGTTGCGTGCAGGATTTTTTCTCCAACCGACTGGATATCTCAAAAGATCCTTACTTTCAAACGATTGCTGAGCTGAAAGTCTCTGCCCATCTTTTTATTGAGCGCGATGGCGCTATTACGCAATTTGTCCCTTTTGATTTGCGTGCATGGCATGCCGGTGTCTCCTCTTTTCAGGGAGTTGCAAGCTGCAATGATTACAGTATTGGTATTGAGTTGGAAGGTTGCGACAATATTGCTTACACTGACGCCCAATATGAGGCCTTGGCCAAGGTGAGCCGCGAGATTTTGGCTGCTTATCCCGAGATAACGTTAGAGCGTATTGTTGGCCACAATCAAATTGCACCTGGACGCAAAACTGACCCTGGCGAGGCTTTTAATTGGCAGCGCTACCGCGCAGACCTGACGTCGCGGTTATAAGTTGCGTTTACATAACGAGATATCACTATGATTTTTTTAAGTTTAATCGCCGTTCTGGCCATTATGTTCTGGTCGCCCAACAGCGCGAGTATTTTGCAGCGAGATGCCTGGTTTATCTGGTTGTTAAATCGTGCGCGCGCATTACCTGCAGCAGCATCTTTTCCCTTGTTGCCCATGATTTTAGTTTTTATCATTCCCTTGTTGCTGATGATGGTTTGTATCTGGGCGATTGTGCATTTTTTATCTGCCAATTTTTTATTCTTTTTATATGTTCCTGTGCTTTTGTATAGTTTGGGACGCGGCGATTTTTTAACGGATGTGAAAAATTATATTGCAATTGCAAACCGTGGTGATTCAGTTGCGGCAAGTAAATGGATCGATGATCTTTGCGGGCACGCCGCTAATGACATTCACACATCACCAGCAGGTGATTGGAAAAGTTTGCACACGCAAGCATTGAAGGTTATCAGTTACCGCGGTTTTGAACGCGTGTTTGCCGTTTTATTTTGGTTTGTTATCGCTGGTGCATTGGGTGCACTTTTATATCGCTTAAGCGCAATTTATCGCGAGCAAACTACGCCTCATTCAAATGAGGCTGTACTAGCTGATAAATGGTTATGGTTAATTGAATTTCCCGCCGTACGTTTAATGGGATTGACCTGGGCATTTGTAGGTAATTTTGACAGCACACCACTGCGCGATAGCTTGCTGGATACTGAAAATTCGTCCATGGCAATTTTAAATAATAGTTTGCGCGGTGCATTGGGCGCACCGACCGATCTTTACATAAAGCCTGTTGTGATTGTCGACGTGAATGCAACACCTGCAGAAGTTGCTGAGGCTGCTGAAGAATTGGCCGAGGCTGAAGTAGAAGCGGAGGAAAATGCTCAGGAAATTATTGAGGATTTGGTGGGCATTACTCTCAGCCCACAAGCAGAACCTGCTTATTCATTTGCGTTGGTGAAATCCAGCATGCCCTTGTATTCGCGTTCATTATTATTCTGGGTTGGCGCCATCGCTTTCGCGACTTTATTTATTTAAATTTTATTTTGTTTGTAGAGGTAACTAACAATGCCATCATTTGATGTAGTTTCAGAAGTTGATAAACACGCACTCACTAACGCTGTTGATCAGGCAAGTAAAGTGATCACGAGCCGTTTCGATTTTAAAGGTGTAGATGCAAAATTTGATCGTAAGGAATATGAAATTACCATCACTGCCGATACTGAATATCAGCTTGATGCTATGTTGGATGCGCTCAGAACATCACTGCCAAAAAATGGTATTGGCGTTTCATGTCTCGACATTAAAAAAATCCAGACTGCCGGCAAACAAGTGAAAAGAGATATCACTGTGCGCACTGGTGTGGAAACTGAGCTGGCGAAAAAAATCGTTAAGATGACAAAAGACCAAAAGCTGAAAGTGCAGGCTTCTATTCAAGGTGACCAGGTTCGAATCACGGGTAAAAAGCGCGATGATTTGCAAGAGTGTATTGCAATGTTGCGTTCAGCAGAGCTTGAAATGCCGTTGCAGTATATTAATTTTAGAGATTAAAGCTCCCTCACCCCAACCCTCTGGCTACGCGCCCCGCCCGAAGGGAGAGGGAGTTAAGTAGTACCGCTCTTGAGGTTAAGATATTTATTATTTGGTGTGAGATGATTCCCTCTCCCTTCGGGCGGGGCGCGTAGCCAGAGGGCTAGGGTGAGGGCTTTAATTTGCATTTATCCGCCTCTTCAACCACCAAAGCAACAACACCGTCGGAATCACCGACAGCGTACTCAAAATAAAAAACGTGCTGTAACTGGTAGATTCCACAATAAATCCTGAAATACCTCCGATAAATTTCCCCGGTAAATTCGCGAGCGATGCGAGTAATGCATATTGTGTTGCGGTGAAATTTTTATCCGTCAGGCTCGACATAAACGCCACAATAATTACGCCTGCAAATCCTTGCGCTAAATTATCCGCAGTGATGGTGACAAAAAATGACCAGAGTTGTGATGGGAAGTGAGCCATCAATAAATAAGCGAGATTCGAAAGCGAAACAACAAGTGCGGCTAAAAATAACATGCGATAAGTGCTAAATGCCGCTAAAGCAATTCCACCAAGGAACGCACCGGCAATTCCAATCCATACGCCGTAAAGTTTTGATACGGTTGCGATGTCGCCTTTGGTGAATCCTGAGTCCAGGTAAAATGGGCCGGCCATTACGCCAATCATTTGGTCTGGCAATTTAAATAAGCCAACAAATAACAAAAGTGCGAGAGCCAATAGGATTCCGTTGCGCTGGAAAAATTCACGGAACGGCAAAATAAATGCGTCCTGGATATTTATTTCGCGATTTCGCTGTTTGTTAATGTCCGGCTCTTTGCTAAGCAAGGTTGCCACAACGGGCGCGATCATAATGCCTGCCATAACAAAATAACTAATTTCCCAGCCGCTGGTTTGCGCCAGCCCCAATGCTCCTGCGCCAGAAGCTATTAAGCCAATTCGATAGCCAAGGATGTAAGTCGCAGCGAGTGCAGCTTGTGCATCTACTGGTGCGATTTCAATTCGATAGGCATCAACCAATGTGTCTTGCGTTGCACCCGCAAAGGCAGCGAGTGCGGTGAACGCAATAAATAAACTTAAAGTTGTTGTCGGATTTGTCACCGCCATTCCAATTAAGCTAAGCATCAATAAAATTTGCGAGACAACGAGCCAACCGCGACGACGCCCTAAAAATGGCAAGGGAAATCTATCAATAATCGGAGCCCACGCGAATTTCAGTACGTAAAAAAAACTCGCAAAACTAATTAAGCCAATGGTACCTAACGCCAAACCTGCATCGCGTAGCCAGGTTGATAGCGTATAGCCCACCAATAAAAATGGCAGACCGGAACCAATACCAAAAAATAACAAAGTAAGTGCCGCGGGAGTAGCAAATGCACGTTGAATTCCTTTCAAACCTTTGTAGTTATTTTTGTCGTCTTGCGTTGGATTTTCTGTGCTCATAGGAAGTAATTACATCAATAAAAGTTGACTTAATAAGCGTAAATCGACAATTTAATTTTGCCGTTTTTGATTTCAACGCCTTCTTTTTGCAAACGTCTTATTTGTTCGCGATAGGAATCAGAGCCTTCCGGTAACGACAGTTTTCCCTGCGAATTAATAACCCTGTGCCAGGGCAAGCGTGAACCTGCGGGAAGTCCGCACATCAATCGACCTGCGAGGCGTGCGCCATTGGGCATGCCGGCAAGTTTGGCGAGGTTTCCGTAAGTAATGACTTTGCCTTTGGGAATTTGTGCCAGTGCCAGATAAATGGCTTCCCGGCGTTGTTCCTGTGTCTCTAACATAATCGTCGTCAAATAGTTGATAAATAGAGAGTTGGCTAACCTTAATTAACATTACTTGATTTGCCTAATGTTATTTCAGGCTTTCTAATTCGATTATGACAGCTATAACGACGGTTTTTCCAGTGAAGCAACTTTTCATTTTTTTGAGTTTGATATTAAGTATTTCCAGCGTGCAGGCGGGCATTATTGTATTGACGAATGGTGATCGCCTTGAGGGGCAATTGGTGCGTCTGGATGGTGAACAATTAGTGTGGAAAACGACTTATTTTGGTGAGCAACCTATCAAGCGCGCCAATATTAAATCCATCACGACAGATCAGGCATTAAAAATTAATGGCAGTTCGCAACCCTGTCATTTAACGGGATTGGAAAATGACACCATCAATTACCATTGTGGTGAAGATGCTGTTGCTCAACAAGTGCCTTTTTTAACCTTGAAAGTCATGCGACCGTTTGAAACTCACAAAAAAGATGAGTGGATCCAGCACGGAAAAATAAATTTATGGGGTGCCTATTCGCGCGGCAATGAAGTGCGCGATGAATGGAATTTACAAGCTGAGGCGGATTTGCGGAAAGGGGAATTTCGCCATGTTGTCGGTGGCGAATATGCGCGTTCTTCATGGTTTTATTCAGTGCCGCAAACGCGCTGGAATGCGCGCTATTCGCTTGATTGGTTTTTGGGCGAGCGCTGGTTCTGGTACAACAATACGGTAATTGGTGCAGATCCGCGTCGCGGTCTGGATGAATATGCATTGCTGGGTTCCGGTGCGGGTTATCAATTTTGGGAAAATAAAAAGACCGCATTTTCGTTCAAAACCGGTGTGGCTTATCTCAACGAACATTACCTTCCGTTCGATAACAATACGCAAGATTTTGTTCACGGCGATGAGTTTTATGCAATTCATTTGGGTATGGATTTTCGCTATACGTTTCCGCTGGGCGTTTCTTTTTTCCACAACAATGAATTAATTCACTCATTTGAAAATTCAACTGATTGGCGTTTGAAAACTGCGTCTGGTTTAAGCTCCATGATTTTGAACAAGGTCTTCGCGGAGTTTAAATTTGATTATCTGCTCGACAATGAGCCCCAGCCCGGACGCGAGGGTGAGGACACACGCCTCTCAATGGGAGTTAGCTACAAATGGTAAGCGCGAAAGCTATCAGCTTAAGGTGGTAAGATAGTCGCTTCATTGTTGAGGAAAGAAATATGCGTTTAGGTTTGTTGTGGTTTTTTGTGCTGCTGTTTGCCGAGATTTGGTCGATCATCAAAATGAGTGAGCATATCGGTGGTTGGGCGACGTTTATCCTGTTGGTTGCAGGATTTTTCTTTGGCCTGCAATTAATGCGCGCCCAGGGCATCAACGCTATGCTCAAGGCCAGTCAGGCCGCGCAAACTGCGCAATCTCCCCTGGCACCTATTGCAGAAGGCATTGTTAAAGCTTTTGCGGGCATCCTTCTCATCATTCCCGGTTTCTTTAGCGATGTTATTGCGCTCATCATTCTCATGCCGTTTGTGCGCAAAGGTTTTGCCCGCCATCTTGCCAAAAAAGGGCAATTCCAGGGGTTTTCTGCGGGTGGCTTTGGGCAAGGTGGTTTCGGGGTTTTTGGTGGATTTGGAAAACCGGGTGCCAATAATGATGATTATTCTGGCGGCAATGTGTATGACCACGATGGCAATGCCAGGGTTGATGAAGACGCCAAAGGTCGAATCATTGAAGGGCAGGTGATAGAGCTGAAGCCCGAACGCAAAAAAGATGAACCCCAATAAAATCGCGCGATTGAATAAGGTTTTTGTTTGATAGATTTTGCCCCGCCATTTTCGTTTGGCGGGGCTATTTAGCACCTAACCAGGCTCCCGCACTGGTCGCCAGCAAGCCGCACACTAGCCAGGCATTCAGCGGCTCTCCCAATAGCAATGAAGCTCCGATACCGGCGATGGCCGGCACCAGCGCCATACAAGCTCCGGTTCTTGCCGGTCCCAGGCGAGTCATGGCTGCCATGTAAAACAGCATGGCAATCACCGCAACAATCACCCCCTGATAAATACCTTGCAAGAGAATATCGTGCAGCGGAGCGGCCATAATCGCCTTTGGCAGGAATAACACGTATACCGGCAGATACATGATGGCAGACAAAAGTGCGCCGCCGATTGCCGTTTCCCAAGCGCTATAGCCGGAACGCTTGGCGAGGATGGTGTAAAGCGCCCAGAGCAATGAAGATGCAATCAGGAGTGAATCGCCAAATAGCGTGTTTTCGCTACGGGAGAAAATATCAACACCAAGGCAAACCATTCCTGCAGCAATGACGGGCAATGCAAAACGCAGGTTGCGTTTTAGCGGTTCCTTCATCAACGCAAAACCAATAAGCGGTACAAAGAAAGGTAAAAGCCCGGAAATCAATACTGCTCCATGTGCTGCTGGAGCGTGTTTAAACGCGAAATACACTACGACGGAATAACCTATCCCGCCACTCAAGGCGAGGGACAACATGGTTTTGTTGAACAAGGGGACTCGTTTCCAGAATAACCATAGAGGCAGTAATACCGTGGAGGCAACGGCAAAACGCAGGGCGGTGATGTCAAACGCATTTAAGGCGCTGGTGCCGCCAATGCGGGCAACGAGCACAAAGCCAGACCAAATCAGGACAGCACCGGCGACAAAAAAATAGCCGCTCTTGGAGGGGGAGGATTGCATCAAAAAGCTCCGCAAAAACCGGGAGTTAAATCCAGGATGGGGATGTGTAAGGAAAGTATCGATCAGGGATGCCAGTATGAGTGAATCAGTGTGCATCGACAAATAATTCGCCCATAAAAAAATCCGATACAACTCGCGTGGTATCGGATTTTTTGGACTTCAACTATTTGAAGTGTTTATTGATAAACGCGAACGTAATCTACATACATGCGTTGTGGGAAGGTGCTTGAACCATCGGGATTGCCTGGCCATGAACCACCGACCGCGACGTTCAACAGGATAAACATCGGGTGATCAAATACCCAGTTACCATAAGTCTGAACCTGCGATTTATTCACGGTATAGAAGTTGTTGCCATCCACAAAGTATTTAACACTGGTTGAATTCCACTCCACTGCATAGACATGGTAATTATTGGCGACTGATTCATTCAGGTAGTTCGCGCCAGTAAACGGTGTGTTACCTGAATAATTCGGGCCATGCATTGCCCCGTGGGTGGTTACAGGTTCAAAACCGACGTGTTCCATGATGTCGATTTCGCCGCATTGTGGCCAGCCGACGGAACCAATATCGTTACCCAATAACCAGAAGGCAGGCCAAATTCCCTGGGTTTGTGGCAGTTTTATGCGCGCTTCAATGCGGCCATAGGTAAAGGTTTTCTTGCCGCTCGTTACCATACGTGCAGATGTGTATTCGCAACGTCCGTACCAGCAGTTGTAGTTAGCAGGATTTTCCTTGCGTGCTTCAATGACCAATACATTGCTGCCTGCTTGCGCATCATATTGGATCGATGCGTTTTGGCCGTTGGTGTAGTACTCGCGCTCGCTGTTACCGTAGCCTCCACCGCCAGTTTCAAACGACCAGTTATTGGTGTTGATGCTATCGAATTCATCAGACCAGGTTGGTGTTGCGGCGATTTTGCGGATTACCACAGACGATGCCACATCGTTGAAATTGCTCAAGCAGGCCGTTTCACCGCGCACTACCACCGATGCGCCCGAGAATCCGGCGTTTTGATATAACACCGCCTCATAACCTGACGCGACTTTGATAGACGATGCATCGTCATTGACGAAACCTTTCGCCTGTAAAGCGCCAAGATCATAAGAGCCCGCTGCATCAATACCGGCAGACCAGCCACCGTAATTGCAGTGCTGGTAAATGGTTGCCACGCTGCCAGTGGTTGAACCGCCACCATTGGCAACGACTTCAATCCAGTTGAAATTCCAGCCAGCAGATTTTGCAAAAACACCCAGGTTGTAGGTTCCAGCATTGAGCGTTACTGTCTTGGAAACCGTTACCCAATTTTGCCAGCCGCCAGTGGCCGGAATGGCAAAATCACCGAGTACGATGGAACCTGCATTCAAATCAACGGATGCCGTGCCGCCGCTTGGGCTGGCCACGCGCATGTTGATGGTGTAAGTGCCTGTCGTAGGAATACTCAGGTTGTTGTAAGCCAACCATTCGCCGGTTTCAATCCAGCCTACATCGTAACCGCCACCAGCATCGGTGGTTGCTTCAATATCCACATTATCGTTGCGATAGGCGCCGCCCTGGTTGCCTGCGGTTGTGTCATTGAATGCGTTGTAATTTTCAGCCTGGAAAACCACGGCCTGGCTCGATGCGCAAACAGCGAATAGCAGCGAGCCGAGCAAGGCTTGCCGCGAGCGTTTGGTAAACATTTCAAAGGTATTTGTCATTATTTTTTTCTCGTGTAATGGGTTAGGTAAAAAGATCAGATAAAAATAAGTTAGAAAAAAAGCCCCCCTTCATCGCTGAAGGAGGGCATAACTGCAGCTTATTGAGGGCAGTAGAAGGTAACTTCGTAACTCAAATCAGTCGCTGCTGGACAACTGGATAACCCAACACCATCGTCGTAGGGATAGGTGTAGGTAGCGCAATGCTGGTGAACCATATTGTGATATTTGGTTTTGGATGCTGGCCCCGCACTGCACTGGTCAGGAGAGACTGGCGGTGTTGGGCAGGAGTACATCTTCGCCTGCGCTGAATCCGCCGGATAAGTGGTGAAACCATTTGCCCAGTGGCTAAAGGTGAGTTTGGAACCGGGTGAGTAACATCCACCTTGTGCGCCGGTTGTTGGATTTACCGCGATCAAATTCACGTTGGAAAGCCCCGGGAATTGGCCGTTGGTGCTCAGGTTTTCGTTAGTGGGGCAATCGGCAACCCGAATTGTCGAGCAATCGATAATGCCTCCGACCGGTCCACCAGGACCAAAGACTGGCGCAGGTTGCGGCCCAACAGGGCAAGTACCGCGTACCTGGACTTTCATCGGTGCGGTATAACCATCAACAAAACTTGAGTTCCACCAGTCGCCGCGGCCAATAGGTTGGGTAGGGGCAGAAGGATTTTTCAAGCAATCGCCATCGGCAACACCGGGGATACAGCCGAAAGACGCTTCAAATTTGGAGTCGATAGGTGGTGCACAGCCGCCAGGTGGACAGGTGAATCCTAAATTAGCGGGTCCACCGCTTGCGCCGACGCGGCAGTTTTGGCCGTTGGCGTCACAGCCGAACCCTGGCCAGAAGCGCATGGATGGCAAGCCTTTGTCCGGAACATCAAACTCCACTGAGTTACCCAGGGCATTTAATTTGATTCGATTGGCTGCGTTAAAGGTTACGCCCGGCGCAGTTAACCACTGAACCCACATGGGGCTGCCGCAACCGTTGATAATCTTCAAGCGTTTATGGGTGCCGTTAACGGTGCCCGGTGTGCCGGTGCTGCCACCTTTCTGGCGGATAACGATGGAAGAGGCCATGTCGTTAAAATTGCTCAGGCAGCTCACTTCACCGCTGACCACAATTGATGAGCCGGAGAAATTTGCATCCTGGTAAATAACCGCCTCGTAACCGGCAGCGATCTTGATGGAAGATGCATCATCGTTTGCACCGCCGCGGGAGACAATATCATTCAGGTTATAGGAGCCAGCTGCATTAAAGCCCGCCGACCAACCACCGTAGTTACAGTGTTGGTAAAGGGTCGCAATACTGCCGGTTGTACTGCCGTTATTGGCTGCAATTTCAATCCAGTTGAAGTTCCAGCCAGCCGTTTGTGCATACACACCCAGGTTATAGGTGCCCGCATTGAGGGTGACGGTTTTGGTGACTGTGGTCCAGGTTTGCCATCCACCGGTTGCCGGGATTGCAATATTGCCCAGCTGGATTGACCCGGCATTGAGATCGACGGACGCAGTAGCACCCGACGGACTCGCCACACGCATACGGATGATATAAGAACCGGTCGAAGGAATTGACAGGTTGTTATAGGCAAGCCATTCGCCAGCTTCAATCCAGCCGACGTTGTAGCCACCACCAGTATCGGAAGTGGCTTCTATGTCGACGTTATCGCTGCGATAGGCCCCGCCCTGGTTGCCCGCGGTGGTGTCATTAAAGGCATTGTAATCTTCTGCCTGGAAGGTCACGGCCTGTGCATTGACGGCATAGAGCGTAGCTAAAAGGGCGCCGACCAGACTGGTTTTGATCGTTGTAAATAGCGATATAAATCGCCTGTTGGATGAGGTGTAACGACTAAAGGATTTACAATTAATCATCATTAAACTCCTTTCCTGCTGTTGGTTTATCTAATGGATAAAGATCCGGGATTTCCAGTTGCATAAACTGGAAATGAGCGTTTTTCTTTGCGCATGTTTATAGTGTTTTGGAACTGGGGTGATTGATGCGTCTACCGCAAAAACAATCAGTCAAAATCAGGATTGCAACATCAATATTTAATTCGGATGGCGTTTATTTTTATTGTCGCCAAGCGTAAAACCCCATGTTTTCCTGCGCAAAACTGCAAGATTGGTTACCGCAAAAGATTTTCTTAAATCATTTTTTAAAAAAATAAATTAAGGAAAACCTCAAACCTTTTTGATCATCGGCGATAGAAAATACATGTGCAAGATTCACTTGATTCTCACCTAAAAGTGAGCCGCACAGAGCAAGTGCCATTAATTGTGGGATAGTTTAAAACCGTTATAAAGAATTTGTGTGGGAGGTACGACTTTTGGATATGCAGGTACGGATAAATTTTTTTGCGCCGACAAATTAAAAACTGTCACCCTGCGTGACAAAATGCCTGATTACCGAAATCCGCATGTGTTACGAAAAAACATGTTTAATTGGACAAAGGATTTTTTTATAACTTTTGACGGTATTTCTCCTGTGCCGAATGTTTCATGGGTGTTGGCTGAAAAATAACCAGGAAAATTTCCCGGCACACAAGAGTTTGTTAGTGATGGCGCAAAAATCATTGCATGAAAATTGAAGCTTATTACCGGTGTCGGCGTTTTGGGTCGGTACTTGCGGCAAATAAATGATTTTTTGCGGGCAGTACTATTGAAGTTGTCGGGTTCGGCCCCAAATAGCATCCACCACATTTTAGTGGCTCGACTTGAAGTTGTTGTAGTCGGCCAGCGATGGTCTTGAAAGTCTCAAAATCGTCGCTATATCGAAAATCGCCGGGGCTTTGCCTCGTACATTGTTAATAACGCTAGTTTAGGAGACTTGTGTCCATGAAAATCCGTCCGTTGCATGATCGCGTTGTGGTTCGCCGCAAAGAAGAAGAAACCAAAACTGCTGGTGGCATCATCCTTTCAGGTGCAGCTAAAGAAAAGCCAAACCAGGGTGAAGTTCTCGCCGTGGGTAATGGCCGTGTCTTGGCAAGCGGTGAATTGCGTCCGTTGGATGTAAAAGTGGGTGACATTGTTGTTTTCGGCAAATACGCCGGTAGCGACACCATCAATATCGATGGCGAAGAATTAGTGATTTTGAACGAAAGCGACATCAAAGCTGTATTGGCATAAATCGAAAGCGATTTAAATCAGGTTTGATGTAACACGCATTATTTTCTTACGTCATGCCCGCAGGGCATCCAGCGACTTAAAAGGTAAACGCAAAGGCACTGGGTTCCCTTCGGGAATGACAAAAAATTGAATATCAGGAATTTTGGAAGGTATAAACCATGTCTGCAAAAGAAGTGAAATTTGGCGATAGCGCCCGTCAACGTATGCTGGTTGGTGTAAACATTTTGGCTGATGCCGTTAAAGCGACCCTCGGCCCAAAAGGTCGTAATGTTGTATTGGAGAAATCTTTTGGTGCACCAACTGTAACTAAAGACGGTGTATCTGTTGCAAAAGAAATCAGCTTGAAAGACAAGTTTGAAAACATGGGCGCACAAATGTTGAAAGAAGTAGCGTCACGCGCTTCTGACGACGCTGGTGACGGTACCACTACCGCAACCGTTCTTGCGCAAGCTATTGTAAACGAAGGTTTGAAATCAGTTGCTGCGGGCATGAATCCAATGGATTTGAAACGCGGTATCGACAAAGCAATCACCGCGGCTGTTGCGCACATTAAATCTATTTCCCAACCTTGCACTGACAGCAAATCAATCGCGCAAGTGGGCAGTATTTCTGCCAACAGCGATACCTCTGTAGGTGATTTGATTGCCCAAGCCATGGACAAAGTGGGTAAAGAAGGTGTTATCACCGTTGAAGAAGGCACCAGCCTGGACAACGAGCTGGACGTGGTTGAAGGTATGCAATTTGACCGCGGTTACCTGTCTCCCTACTTCATCAACAACCAGGACAACATGAGTGTTGAGCACGATCATCCATTCATTTTGTTGGTTGACAAGAAGATTTCCAACATCCGTGAATTGTTGCCGGTATTGGAAGGCGTTGCCAAATCGGGCAAGCCATTGATCATTATCGCTGAAGACCTTGAAGGCGAAGCTTTGGCGACTTTGGTTGTAAACAACATCCGCGGTATTGTAAAAGTTGCTGCCTGTAAGGCTCCAGGTTTCGGTGATCGTCGTAAAGCTATGTTGCAAGACATCGCGGTATTGACTGGTGCTACCGTAATTTCTGAAGAAGTTGGTTTGGATCTTGAATCTGCCACCACTGAGCATTTGGGTACTGCTAAACGCGTAACCTTGAACAAAGAAAACACTGTGATTGTTGACGGCGCTGGTAACGCGCAAGAGATCCAGACTCGCGTTGCGCAAATCCGTGTGCAAATTGAAGAAACCACGTCTGATTACGACCGCGAAAAACTGCAAGAGCGCGTTGCTAAATTGGCGGGCGGTGTAGCGGTAATTAAAGTTGGCGCTGCCACTGAAATGGAAATGAAAGAGAAGAAAGCGCGCGTTGAAGATGCCTTGCACGCTACCCGTGCTGCGGTAGAAGAAGGCGTGGTTCCTGGCGGTGGTACTGCATTGTTGCGTGCTGTTGCCGCAATCGCTGACCTGAAAGGCGACAACGAAGACCAAAACGCCGGTATCGCTATTGCACGTCGCGCGATGGAAGCGCCATTGCGTCAAATCGTTGCCAACGCAGGTGATGAGCCATCAGTTGTTGCTGACTCTGTGAAGAAAGGCACTGGCAATTTCGGTTACAACGCGGCAACGTCGGTATACGGCGACATGATTGAAATGGGTATCCTTGATCCAGCCAAAGTAACCCGCTCTGCATTGCAGGCAGCAGGTTCAATCGCTGGTTTGATGATCACCACTGAAGCCATGGTTGCTGATTTGCCAGAAGATAAACCAGCCGCTGGCGGCCACGGTCACGATATGGGTGGCATGGGCGGTATGGGTGGAATGGGCGGCTTCTAAGCCAAACGAAAAAAGGGCGCACATTGCGCCCTTTTTACTTTAAACGATAAGCATTTTCATCTAGCAAAAAACAATTAAGTGGTTGAAAGATTTCGGGTTACGTAGAGCATTTAATCTGTCTACAATCCACAACCGCATAGAAAGAATTTTTTCCCACCGTGAATTAGGAGAATCCTCATGGCCTTTGAATTACCAGCATTACCTTACGCAAAAGACGCACTGGCTCCGCACATTTCTGCTGAGACCCTCGAATTCCACCACGGCAAACACCACAAAGCTTATGTGGACAAATTGAACACCCTGGTTCCAGGTACCGAGTTTGAAGGCAAAAGCCTGGAAGAAGTTATCAAAGCGGCAGGTCCAGGTCCAGTATTTAACAATGCTGCGCAAATCTGGAACCACACATTCTATTGGCACTGCCTGAGCCCTAACGGCGGCGGCGCACCAACAGGTGCTGTTGGTGCGGCAATCGAAAAAGCTTTCGGTTCTTTCGACAAGTTCAAAGAAGATTTTACTAACTCGGCTATCAACAACTTCGGTTCTTCATGGACCTGGTTGGTGAAAAAAGCGGATGGCTCTGTAGCGATTGTGAATACCAGCAATGCTGGCACTCCATTGACTGACTCATCTGTAACCCCAATCCTGACGCTGGATTTGTGGGAGCACGCGTATTACATCGATTACCGCAATGCTCGTCCAACTTACATTGGCGCTTTCTGGTCACTGGTAAACTGGGATTTCGTCAACGCCAATTTCGCTAAATAAGATTGGTTGTTTCCGGTTGCAGAAAACGGGTCTTCGGGCCCGTTTTTTATTTTATGGGCTAATATTCACCCTATGTTTGTTATGGTTACTGCTATAAAATGCGCGACAATTTTCACTTACTTCTGTTTAGGTAGATAGCATTATGGAACGCAAAGAACCAACCCTTTCCGGTGGTATCAACAATGAACGTGATGATGCGCCGGTACGCCGCTCCAGCAGCACCTATGATGATTCCAGGGTCAACCATGTTGTGGCGGATTACCCCTCCAGATCTCCTTCAGGCACCGTACCTGTTATTGCGTTGGTTTTGGGCTTGATCGGCGTATTGGGTTCCGGCTTTTTAGCGTTTCAATTAATTAACGCACAGGACGTCATCAAAAAAGATTCCGCCCGTATTGCACAGTTGGAAAGTCAGCTCAATGTGACTTCCACCGAATCTACCCAATCAGTTACAGCGTTAGGTATCAACCTGCAAAAAGTGGATAGCGATGTAAAAAAACTGCAAGAAGTTGTGCGCAAATTAACGTCTGAGCACAACGATAAACTTGCCTCGTTAAGCAAGTCACTCGACGGTGCCAAATCTGAAATCAATAGCTTAAAAGGCGATACAAATTCACTGAAACAAGATTCTTTGGCGCATAAGGCGAGCATTGATGAAATCGCTCCGCACTTTGATAGCGTAGAAAAAAATATCGCCGCACAAAGTAAAAAAATTGCTGATGTTTCAGCCAGCGTGAACGCCATGTTGAGCCAGGTTAAAAGCGCTGAAGGTTTAGCAGCCCGCATCACCAAGACCGAAGAAGCGATTGATTCCATCGACGATAACCGCCGCATCATTAATCGCGATTTGCAGCAAATTAAGCAGCAGCTTGGTATTAAAAACTAAGCTGTTTAAGTAAAGGCAAATATAACAGGGAGTCGTCATCCCGTAGGGATCCAGTGACTTATCGATAATCAAAGACGCTGGATCCCTACGGGATGACGATTCCCTTCTTAACTTTTTGTAATGAGTTCCTAATCATTACAAACAATTCAAGAGAACTTCCCATGCCCACCATTATCCGCCAGCAAGATTTAATTGATAGCGTCGCCGACGCTCTACAATTTATTTCCTATTACCATCCCGTTGATTTCATCCAGGCCGTTCACCAGGCCTACGAGCGCGAAGAAAACAAAGCAGCGAAAGACGCCATGGCGCAAATCCTGATTAACTCGCGTATGTGCGCTATGGGCCATCGTCCGATTTGCCAGGATACGGGAATCGTCACCGTATTTGTGACCGTCGGTATGGATGTGCAATGGGATGCGCAAATGAGCCTGACCGATATGGTTAACGAAGGTGTGCGCCGTGCTTATATGAATCCGGATAATGTGTTGCGTGCGTCCATTCTTGCTGATCCAGACGGTGCTCGCAAAAACACTGGCGACAACACGCCTGCCATCATCCACTACAACATTGTTCCCGGTAATACCGTGGATGTTCATGTAGCGGCTAAAGGCGGCGGCTCAGAGGCGAAAACCAAATTTGCTATGTTGAACCCGTCCGATTCAGTTGTTGATTGGGTCTTGAAAGTGGTGCCGGAAATGGGCGCTGGTTGGTGTCCACCGGGCATGCTCGGCATCGGCATCGGCGGCACGGCAGAAAAAGCCATGCAACTTGCGAAAGAGGCTTTGCTTGATCCTGTGGATATCCAGGAGCTGCAAGCGCGTGGTGCCAGCAATCGTGCGGAAGAATTGCGTATCGAGTTGTACGACAAAGTGAATCGCCTGGGTATTGGCGCGCAAGGTTTGGGTGGTTTGACCACTGTGTTAGATGTAAAAGTCAAAGATTACCCAACCCACGCGGCCAATAAACCTGTTGCAATCATCCCCAACTGTGCAGCAACTCGCCATGCGCATTTTGTGTTGGATGGCTCCGGCCCTGCATTCCAAACACCGCCATCCATTGAAGACTGGCCAGAAATTACCTGGGAAACCGGTGATGATGTACGTCGTGTAAACCTCGATACAGTAACGCCGGAAGACGTCCAAACATGGAAAACCGGTGAAACCATTCTGCTCAGCGGCAAGATGCTGACGGGGCGCGATGCTGCCCACAAAAAAATGACTGACCTGCTTGCCAAGGGTGAACCTTTGCCGGTGGACATGAAAGGTCGCTTCATTTACTACGTTGGCCCCGTTGATCCCGTTCGCGATGAGGTCGTTGGTCCCGCCGGCCCAACCACTGCAACCCGCATGGACAAATTTACCCGCACTATGCTCGAAAAAACCGGTTTGCTCGGTATGATCGGTAAATCCGAGCGCGGCCAGATTGCGATTGAAGCGATTCGCGATAATAAATCCGTATATTTAATGGCAGTTGGTGGCGCGGCCTATTTGGTTGCACAAGCCATCAAGTCTGCCAGGGTTTTAGGTTTTCCTGAGTTGGGTATGGAAGCAATCTATGAGTTTGATGTGAAAGATATGCCGGTAACTGTTGCGGTCGATTCGCGCGGTGAATCTGTACACATCACTGGTCCCAAAATTTGGAAAGCAAAAATTGAAGAGCAGGCATTGGAAATCCAATGATCCTGTCGTTAATTTCCATCAAAAAAATGAGCTATTTAACGAATGCCAGTCAGTTAAGCAGTATTGCTATCTAATTGATCCATAGAAAGGCTTGCAAATTGAGTACGACCTAGAATGTAGGATGGGTGGAGCCCAAGCGATACCCATCAAAATTTAAGAGCATTGATGGGTATCGTTGCACTCCACCCATCCTATGATCTGTCATTAATTTCCATCATAAAAAAACGGAGCTAAATAGCTTAATGCCAGTCAGTTAAGCAGTATTGCTATCTAATTGATCCATAGAAAAAGGCCTGCAAACTGAGTACGACGTAGAATGTAGGATGGGTGGAGCCTAAGCGATACCCATCAAAATTTAAGAGCATTGATGGGTATCGTTGCACTCCACCCATCCTACGGATCTGTCATTAATTTTTATCATAAAAAACGGAGCTAAATAGCTCCGTTTTTTTTGGAAAAAATTTCATCTGCTCATCGAGTTATTCGATTAAGCCTAAATACAATTTTAAGCGTCAATAAAGTCTCCGTTGTCACGGAAACTTTACATCTCAAATTCCCTGCTAGACTTTAACAAATTCACACCCTGTTACCCGTTTTCCTGCGGGGGCGATATCGCTATTAAGACAAGGGATGAATTTTTAGCGGGCGGCGGATTATAAAATGCAAATCAAACACCTTTTTATTATTGTTGTCAGTGCAGTTATCAGTTGGGCATTAGCGACTTATTGGTATGTTTGGAGTGGGACAATTTTCGCAACCGCTGTCATGTTTTATTTGGTGAATACAAATGATAAGGCAAGGGATGATGAACCTGAGCGTAAACTTAAAGCCTATGAGCGATTGGAAACTGATATTTGTTCTTCGTTATTGCAAACGGGCACCGCAATTAAAAATACCATTAAAGATTCATCGCAAGGCATGAATTTATTGCTTGGTATCCAATCTGACGCCATTAATACACTTACTCATGCATTCCTCGGCCTAAAAGAATTATTGGAAAAACAACAACACGAAATAAGACATTTGTTGGTCGACGTACATTCACCAGAGAATTCACAAGCCAACATTGGTACCAAGATGAATTCGTTTGCTGAAAATACGTCAAATACCTTGGGGCGATTTGTCGATACAACCGTTCAAATGAGCGCGGCCTCAATGGATTTGGTTGAAAAGGTAACTTATATCGCCAATCAAATGCCGCTGGTGATGAAAGCATTAAAGGATATAGATCAAATTGCGGCGCAAACAAATTTACTTGCGCTCAATGCTGCTATTGAAGCTGCGCGCGCGGGTGAAAGTGGTCGAGGTTTTGCCGTTGTTGCTGACGAAGTGCGCGCCCTGTCAAATCGTTCTGCCGGGTTTAGTAACGAAATCCAGGCGCAATTAAATAATGTAAATGATGCTATTAGAAGTTTAACGAACGAAGTCGGGCTGGTTGCATCACAAGATATGTCATACGTGTTGGATGCAAAGCGGGAAGTTGAAAGTGCCATCAACGAATTACTTGCGAAAGCAAAAAGTGATCAATTGATTGCCAGTAACCTGGATAAAATATCAGAAAGCCTTGCCAAAGCACTACATGAAGCAATGCGGGGTTTGCAATTTGAAGACATGACATCACAAAACGTCCGTTACACTATTGAACGTCTGGATTCACTTAATCCTATTGTTACTGCAATCGAAAGCGGCGCAGGAAATTTGCACGCTATGCACACTGCTTTGAGTGAAGAGATTATCAGCCGTCGCGAAAAAAGTGCAAACACGCCTCCAAATCCCGTATCAGCCTCATCAATGAAAAGCGGTGATATTGATTTATTTTGAAATTATTTCCCGTTAAGGAATCTACAATGTCAAAAACTATTCAAATGCCAAAACGATTTGATTACAGCGCAAGCTCTGAATTTAATTCAACGCTGAATGCGTTGTTAACGTCTGATGGAGCAGGTGCGAATATTTTATTGGATTGCAAACAGCTGGATTATATTGATAGTGCAGGTATAGGATTATTAGTCATGGCGCAAAAAAAAGCCCAGGCGAGCCATGCAACGGTCACCATCACCAATCTAAAACCATCAGCAAAAGAAATCCTGCTTCTGGCAAATTTACAGAAATTAATTGAAATAAAATAGGAGGCGATATGGCAGATATCGAAACTATTTGTTTGCCCAGTCGGTTTGACTACTCCTATCATCGTCAGTTTAGCGAAATTTATAATCCCTTGTTGGAAAAAGCTGGCTGTAAGGAAATTATTCTGGATTTCAGCCGGGTAGACTATTTGGATTCATCTGCGCTGGGAATGATGGTGCTGGTGCAAAAGAAAGCTGGCGCCCAAGGTATAAAAGTAAAAATAAAAAGTGCACGTGACGCAACGGAAGAAATTTTGAAAATGGCAAATATGCAAAAAATATTTGAATTTATTTAATGGCAATGATGCCATCTTTTGAACAAAAACCTTCACGCGTCCTTGTTATTGACGACGATGAAATACTCAATTATTTATTTTGTAGCTTCCTGAATTCCAGGGGGCTGGATGCTATTTCTGTACATGGCATAAACGATGCGAAATTGGTTTTACAACATGATGCATCAATAGACCTGGTTTTGCTGGATTACCAATTGCATGATGGCGTTGGCATGGATTTGCTGGAGCCATCTGCGATGGAAACCTACGCCAGCCTTGCACCAATTATCATGATTAGTGCCAATGAAGAGCCGGCGTTTCTTGAACAGTGTTTCGCTGGCGGAATAAGTGATTACATTATTAAGCCAGTAAATTTATCCCTATTGGCGTTAAAGGTTGAGTCCTTAATAAAGTCCGCGAGCATGCAGCGTTTAATTAAATCGCAAAATGAAGAATTGGAAAGTTTTAAGGCAGAAGCGGAACGCGAAGAGCAAATAGCAAAGTTTACCTACGAATACCTGTTGCAGCAAAACACTCCCGAATACCGGGGCGTCAAAGCCTGGTTAAAATCATATGCCGCTTTTAGTGGCGATATGATGCTCGTCAAAAAATCTCCCAGTGGTAATTTATATTTTATTTTGGCGGATGCAACCGGACACAGTTTATCGGCTGCAATTACGATTATGCCCGTGGTTGCCATTTTTAACAGTATGGTAAACAAAGGCTTCCACATTCAAAAAATTCTCACAGAGATAAATAGGAAACTCGTTGCCGATACACCTGTAGATCGCTTTGTTGCAGCCATTCTTATCGAAATAAATCCATTTCGTCGCCAGTTCAATGTATGGAATGGAGGGATGCCCACATTATTTTGGGTAAATGAGGGTGAAGTCATCCATAAATTCCGCTCCACTCACATGGCATTAGGAATTTTGGATGATTACAATTTTGATGCAAGCCTGATCACTATAGATTTGCCAAAAGATGGATTTATCTTTGCTTATAGCGATGGGCTTACCGAACAGGAAAATGAAAAGCGCGAACCCTACTCAATAGGACGTGTGCTCAATATTATCAAGAAACAACCTGAGAACTTACTGGAAACCATTTCCTCTGATTTGCTGCGTCACGCTGGAACCAGCCATTATTCCGACGATGTCTCCATGTGCATCATCCAACCTGATCTTGTTTTTGATGATTTGAAAGATGCGGTGGTCACGGATAAATTTAACGACCGATCATCTTCCATTGCAAATCGCTTCGAGTGGAATGTTAAGTTATCCGGGCACCAGTTAGAGCACTGCGAAATCCCTCCGCTTTGTAACCATTTCTTACAACAAATTGGAATTGATCAGCACCTTTGCCAAAAAATATTTGCCGTATTGGCAGAAATGGTGAGTAATGCCCTTGACCATGGTGTGCTGGGTTTATCGTCAGACATCAAGGAAAATCCTGATGGTTTTATTCAATATTTTTTTGAACGTGAAGAACTTCTTAAAACTTTAAGTGATAAGGATTTTGTACGGCTTTCTATTTGCTGGAATCCGGATGAGGGCGGTGGATATTTAACGGTGGAAGTCGAAGATAGCGGGACAGGTTACACGCCAGGGGAAACAGCGGATGATGCATATAAAAACTCGGGTAGAGGCATAAATCTTATTCGAAAATTGTCTGAAGCCGTAGAAATTATTGCTCCGGGCAATAAAATTCGAGCTACTATTAAATAACCTTTTTATTACTAGCGGGTACGTGAGCAGGGAATTTTATGAGTAAGCATATATTAATTGTTGATGATTCTGCATCAGTTCGCCAAATGGTGGAAGCGACACTTAAATCGGCAAGCTATACCGTGACTGCAGCAAAAGATGGTTTGGAAGCGTTTAATATTTGTAAGACGGCAAGCTTTGATTTTGTATTAACTGACCAAAATATGCCAAATATGGATGGGCTGACATTAATTAAATCGCTGCGCGGCCTGGGCAATTATTCCAAAACGCCCATTGTTGTTTTGACCACGGAGGCCAGCGATAGTATGAAAGCGCAGGGACGAGCAGCCGGAGCAACAGGATGGATGGTAAAACCGTTTGATCCCGCAAAATTATTGGAAGTTGCTAAAAAAGTATTAGGTTAATTTAATACGGTGAATTTTTTTCACCAGGCAATAAACTGAAATCGCACCGGGATGTCCATTATGTCGATTGACATGAAGCAATTTCACTCCGTTTTTTTTGATGAGAGTCAAGAACATCTTGATGAAATGGAGCATTTGTTATTAGAGCTCGATACTGAGAACCCTGATTCAGAAGAGCTGAATAGTATTTTTCGTGCGGCACATTCCATCAAGGGTGGCAGCGGAATTTTTGGTTTTGACGCGCTGGGTTCCGTCACTCACATTATGGAAAGTTTATTGGATAATGTGCGCCAGGGTAAATTGGCAATCAATCCGTCCATGGTAGATTTGTTTTTAAGTTCAGTAGACGTATTAAAAGGTATTTTGGAAAGTTATAAAACAGGTACCGATATCGATTGGCTGAGCGCAAATAAAATTTGTGAAAAACTGGAAGCGGTTACCCGGCATAAAGAAACCGCAAAAGACGATGAAATAGAGGGTTTTGGATTTTTTACCGAACCGGAAATCGAAGACATTGACGGCTTTGGTTTATTCAGCGATCCCTTGTTGCCATCAAAAGAAGACGCCTACGGATTCTTTGATGATGAACCCACGGAAAGTTTGCTGCCAGACCATCAATCGCAAACGACAACAGTAAAAAAATCACCCGCGAAAAAAACATCCGCTAAAAAGAATACTTCAAAGAATGATGGTTCGAATGAACCTGTTGTACCAAGGGTTGAAACTCCCGCACTGATACCTGACATTCTAGTAACACATAAAACAACAGCAGAACCATTACTTAAAGAGGTGAGTGCCAGTCCCGCGGCGCCTGCTGCAAAAGCCAAACCTGCCGATAGCCTGTCAAGCGAAAACAGTTCTATCCGGGTGGATGTTACCAAAGTAGACCAACTTATTAATTTGGTCGGTGAAATTGTTATTACCCAATCCATGCTTAATTTAATTGGTAAAAGTATTGATGGCGCCCTGGGTGAAAAATTCCAAAGTGTTGCTGCGGAGCTTGAGCGTAATACACGGGAAATCCAGGAGGCAGTCATGTCAATTCGCATGCTGCCAGTATCATTTGTATTTAATCGATTTCCGCGTGTGGTGCGTGATCTATCTGCCAAATTGGGAAAATCGATTGATTTGATTATTGAAGGTGGCGATACGGAATTGGATAAAGGGCTAACCGAAAAACTGGTTGATCCCCTAACGCATTTGGTGCGCAATTCCATCGATCACGGCATTGAATCTGCCAGCGTGCGTGCCGATAGTAATAAAAATCCCACGGGCACCGTCCTATTAAAAGCTGCGCAACAAGGTGGCAGTATTGTCATTAGTATTAGCGACGATGGCGGTGGATTAAATCGTGAAAAAATTCTTGCCAAAGCTCGCGAAAAAAATATTTCGATTGGCGAAAACCCAAGCGATGCAGAAGTGTGGCAATTAATTTTTGCTCCCGGTTTTTCAACGGCCGCGCAAATTACGGATGTATCTGGCCGCGGTGTTGGTTTGGATGTTGTGAAGCGCAATGTTCAATCCCTGGGTGGCCGAATTGATATTGAATCCCAGGAGGGATTAGGCGCAACTTTTACCATTCGTTTGCCACTCACCCTCGCCATAGTGGATGGTATGTGCGTTTCCGTTGGCGACCAGACATTTATTATTCCGCTGGTCAATATTGTTGAGTCCATGCAGCCGCAGAAAAAAGATATAAAAACATTAGCGGGCGATGATCAGTTGTTATTGGTGCGAGATCAATACTGGCCAATTTTACCGCTCTATAAAGCCATGCAGTTAGAGCCGCAATTTACAGAAGCGCATCAAGGCATAGCAGTTTTAATTGAAGCCAACAAACACCGGTTCGCATTATTTGTGGATGGTCTTGTAGGTCAACAGCAAGTTGTTATTAAAAGCCTTGAACAGCATTACAAGCGCGTGCAGGGCGTCGCCGGTGCAACCATTATGGGCGATGGTAGCGTTGCACTCATTTTAGATGTTGAATCACTTGCTGTAAGTGCAAACAAACCGGATTTGCAGCGGGCAAGCTAATTATTTATATCGCATTTTAATTACAAAACATCAGAGGTTGACCATGACGGAAACCGCAATCATTCAAAAGGACCAGGAATTTCTTACCTTTACGCTCGGCGAGGAAAATTACGCGCTGGATATTCTCACCGTAAAAGAAATTCGTGGTTATGAATCTGTTACCAAAATTGCCAACGCACCGCCGTTTATTAAAGGTGTTATTAATTTGCGCGGAGATATTGTCCCGATTGTAGACCTGCGTATTAAGTTCAATGTCGGCCAGGCGACCTATGATGAATTTACGATTGTGATTGTCTTGCATATTCACAACCGCATCGTGGGCATAGTGGTGGATGGTGTCTCTGATGTGGTTAGCCTCAATAAAGAGCAACTGCGGCCACCGCCGGATTTTGGCGTTGCATTTGATAGCCGTTATCTGCTCGGGTTGGCAACTATCAATGAACAAATGATTATCCTGGTAGACATCAATGAGTTGATTTCCAGCGAGGAAATGGGATTGTTCAATTCGCATCAAAATGATGTGGCTTAATTAAATTCATTCAACTCGTTGAGTTGAATTTTTCGAGACTACAGCGAGTTTTGAGGGAAGCAACGATGAACGTTATTCAGCAAATATTTGGCGGCCCTGCCAAAAAAAATACCACAACAATTGATTCAGATGAGCTTGCAAACTTGCGCGGACAAGTTGCTGCAATTGCAAAATCGCAGGCCGTTGTTGAATTTACTTTGGATGGCATAGTGCTTGATGCCAACGATAATTTTTTAAATGTACTGGGTTATAAGCTCGAAGAAATTCGCGGCAGGCACCACAGTATATTTGTGGAACCCGCCTACCAGCAGAGTGTGGAGTATAAAAATTTTTGGAACCGCCTGGGGCGCGGCGAGTTTGATGCTGGAAAATATAAACGCATCAGTAAAGATGGTAAGGAGGTCTGGATTCAGGCTAGTTACAATCCCATTATGGATATCAACAACCGTCCCTACAAAATTGTGAAATATGCAACGGATATTACCCAGGAGACATTGCGGAGTGTCGATTATTCGGGGCAATTGGCTGCAATTGAAAAATCCCAGGCTGTTATCGAGTTTAGCCTTGATGGAATTATTTTAAATGCTAATGACAATTTCCTTAAAGTACTGGGCTATACCCTCGATGAAGTGAAAGGTAAACATCACAGTATTTTTGTTGAACCCGGGTTGCAGCATAGCAATGAATATCGCCTCTTCTGGGAAAAATTGGCTCGTGGTGAATATGATTCGGGCCAATACAAACGTATTGCAAAAGGCGGGCGTGAGGTGTGGATTCAGGCCAGTTATAACGCCATCATGGATGCCAATAACAAACCGTTCAAAGTGGTGAAATATGCTTCTGATATTACGGAAGAAAAAATAAAAAATGCCGATTATTCCGGGCAACTTTCTGCCATCCGGAAATCCCAGGCGGTCATAGAATTTAATTTGGATGGCACCATACTGACCGCGAACGATAATTTTTTAAATGTGTTGGGTTATAGCCTGTCCGATATCCAGGGCAAACATCACAGCATGTTTGTTGACCCCGCTTATAAACAAAGCAGTGAATACAAAGCATTTTGGGAGCGTCTTGGCCGCGGCGAATATGATGCGGGCCAATACAAACGTATCGGCAGTGGCGGGAAAGAAGTTTGGATCCAGGCCAGTTACAATCCCATCATGGATGCAAACAACAAACCTTTTAAAGTCGTTAAATATGCAACGGATATCACCGAGCAGGTTAATAACGCCAATGCAATGAAGTTGGCGGTGGATCAGGTTCAGGACGTTGTTAAAGCAGCGGTTGATGGCGATCTCACCCAGCGAATTCCCCTTGAAGGCAAAACAGATTTGCTGGAAATTTTATGCAGTGGTGTCAATTCGCTCATTGATAATATGGGCGATATTGTTGGGCAAATTAAAAGTGCGGCTGATGAGATTTCCACGGGCGCCAATGAGATTTCTACTGGCAATAGTGATTTATCTGCACGTACGGAACAACAGGCGGCCAACCTTGAAGAAACTGCATCAAGCATGGAAGAGTTAACTTCTACTGTGAAATTAAATGCCGATAATGCAAAAGAGGCAAATCTTCTCGCTGAAAAAGCTTCCACTATTGCCATAGGTGGTGGTGAATTAATCCAGCAAGTGGTTTCCACCATGAGTTCTATTAATGAGTCCTCACAAAAAATTGCCGATATTATTGGTGTTATTGATGGAATTGCGTTCCAGACAAATATCCTCGCATTAAATGCTGCGGTGGAAGCGGCGCGTGCAGGTGATCAAGGACGCGGTTTTGCAGTGGTTGCATCTGAAGTCCGTACGCTTGCGCAACGTTCAGCGAATGCAGCCAAAGATATTAAAGGTTTGATTTCTGATTCGGTTAAAAAAATCGAAAGTGGCAACACCCTGGTTGGAAAATCCGGTGAAACCATGAAAGAAATCGTTAACTCAATTAAACGGGTTAACGACATTATGTCTGAAATTGCTGCCGCTTCTGCAGAGCAGTCCTCTGGTATTGAAGAGGTATCTACTGCAGTTTCACAAATGGATGAAATGACACAACAAAATGCGGCGCTTGTTGAAGAAGCTGCCGCTGCGGCTGAAAGTTTGCAATCCCAGGCAAATCAATTGGCGCAACGTGTTGCGCTATTCCGTATTGACGAATATGACGTACCTCAAGTTCGATCCAGATCCAGTGCTCGTTTGGCGAGTCCATCGCATGCAGAAAAAAGCAGTGTCAAACCAAAGCTTGCCAGCAAAAAACTTGCACCACCAAAACCGCAGGATGATGAGTGGGAATCGTTTTAACGCACACGATTGATTGTTCAAACAAATAATTTTTTCAATATTGTTATTGAGTGCTCATGTATGGGCCTCAATAAAAGCGTGGGTGTTTTACTCGGTGTATCCAGCTGAGAAAAAAAGGAACAGGAATTATGAATTTGTCATTAAAAAAGCAACTTTCAATAATGGCAGGCATAGCCGTTATCGCCATTATGATATTGGCAGTGGTGAGTCATTTATTAGTTACAAATACCACCATAGGTAGCTCCCTATTAAATAAAATTGATAAAACAAATGAGCTGGCCGCTGATATTACACCGCCGCCCATGTTTATGCTTGAAGCCATGATGCGTTTGCAGGAGCTGGCCGCAACGCCGCCAGATGCACGACCACAGGTGATAGCAGAAGCAAAAAAACGTTTGGCAAAATTTGATGAACGTTACAACCGCTGGCAGGGAGGAAGCGATCTTCCGGTTGAAATTAAAGATGCCATGGCACATAAAGTAAATGCTGCCGCGCAAGATTTTATTCGCTTTGCAACGGATAGCGTTATTCCTGCCGCGCAAAAAAATGATAACCAAAAATTAAATGAAGCCCTGGTCGCGTTAATTCCTTTGTATAACAAACATGAGGATAGCATCCTTGAATTGGTCGCGCTTGCCGGTAAATTTGAAAGCGATGAAAAGCAACTCGCTGCGGCAATGGTTAGTCATTATCAGCGCTGGTTTTATATTGTTGCCTTTTTTTCCATAGCCGCTGTTATCGCATGTTCATTTTATTTTTCTAAAAATATATTATCAGATTTAGGAGCTGATCCCGCCGAGTTGCAATTTATTGCGAACAAAGTGGCGCGCGGTGAAACCGATATTACATTGCCTGTCGTCACTAATAAAAATAGTGTCGTTGGTGCTATGAAAGCAATGCTCGACGCGATTAAAGCTAACCTGGTTGTCGCCAATGAAAATGTTCGTATTAAAGAAGCGCTCAATGCAACATCATCAAATATTATGATGGCAGATGTGAATCGCAATATTATCTACATGAACAAAGCCGTAGTGGCTATGTTGCGTGAAGCTGAAAGTGATTTGCGTAAAGCCTTGCCGCATTTTTCTGTCGATAGGATTATCGGGAGTAATATGGATATTTTCCATAAAAATCCTGCGCATCAACATAATTTGCTGGAAAATTTACGCAGCACCTATGTCGGGAATATTGTTGTTGCGGGCCGGAGTTTTCGCTTGATTGCCAACCCCATTTTTTCTGATAGCAATGAACGTTTGGGCTCGGTGGTGGAGTGGGTTGATCGCACCAGGGAAGTTGCAGCTGAACATGAAATGAGCCGGATTCTGGGTGCCCTCGAAACCACGACGACGAATGTCATGATTGCCGATCCCGATCGCAAAATTATTTACATGAACAAATCCGTTGAAAAAATGCTGCGCCTGGCAGAGTCCGATATTCGCAGTGTGTTGCCCCATTTCGCAGTGGATAAGATTGTTGGCAGCAATATGGATATTTTCCATAAGAATCCTGCGCATCAAATGAAACTGCTGGAAAATTTATCGAGCACCTATGTCGGTAACATTGTGGTAGGCAAGCGCCATTTTCGATTAGTGGCAAATCCGATTTTTTCCAAAGAAGGTGTGCGTTTAGGGGCGGTGGTTGAATGGCTGGATCGCACGCAAGAAGTGGCTGTTGAAAGTGAAGTGAATAATGTTGTGCAAGCTGCCGGTGCAGGTGATTTTAAAGCGCGTATTCCTACGCAAGGAAAAACCGGGTTCTTCCTGACCTTGGCCGAAGGCTTGAATTCTTTAATGCAAACATCTGATGTTGGTTTAGGTGAAGTTAATCGGGTGTTGGAGGCAATTGCGAAGGGCGATCTTACGGAAAGAATTTCGACTGAATACTCCGGAACATTTGGGGATTTAAAAGATTATTGCAACCAGACAACCGAAAACCTTACGGAAATGTTATCGGAAATTCGTGTTGCGGCAGAAACTATTTTTACCGCGTCAAGTGAAATTGCTTCTGGTAATGCAGACCTTTCCAGCCGCACAGAACAGCAGGCAGCAAATTTGGAAGAAACAGCATCAAGCATGGAAGAACTCACCTCTACCGTGAAATTGAATGCAGAGAATGCCAGGCAAGCTAATGTACTCGCGGAACAGGCTTCCAGTGTAGCGACTGATGGCGGTGTGTTGATTCAAGAGGTGGTGGCCACCATGAGTTCAATTAATGATTCATCGCAAAAAATTGCTGACATTATTGGCGTCATCGATGGAATTGCATTTCAGACCAATATTCTTGCATTAAACGCTGCAGTAGAGGCTGCACGCGCGGGAGACCAGGGACGTGGCTTTGCAGTAGTTGCATCTGAAGTCCGCACACTTGCACAGCGGTCAGCAAATGCAGCAAAAGATATTAAAGGTTTGATTTCTGATTCAGTGAAAAAAATTGAAAGCGGAAATTCACTGGTCGGAAAATCGGGCGAGACCATGAAAGAAATTGTCGTGGCGATTAAGCGTGTGAATGACATCATGGCTGAAATTGCTGCCGCATCAGGTGAGCAATCTGTAGGCATCGAAGAAGTATCTACTGCGGTTTCACAAATGGATGAAATGACGCAGCAGAATGCAGCGCTTGTTGAGGAGGCTGCAGCCGCTGCCGAAAGCCTGCAATCACAAGCTGATCAATTAACCCAACGGGTCGCTATGTTTCGTTTATCCGTAGATGCACCACGACAATCGGCCAAACCTTTAGCGCACCTGCCTTCACCCAAGCCTGTTACAAAATCTGGCACAAAATCCGGTACAGCACCCGCTAAGAAATTATCGCCACCACAAAACCAGGATGATGAATGGGAATCTTTTTAGTCATGATTGCATTTGAGGGTCGGCGCGTTTGAATTCAAACAATGAGCGGGAATTTAATTATAGCGATGCAGATTTTGAAAAAATCCGCAGAGTTATTTATCAAATGGCGGGCATCAGTTTATCTGACAGTAAAAAGCAATTGGTTTATAGCCGTTTGGCGCGGCGATTGCGCGCACTAAAACTGCCTGATTTTAGCGCTTACCTGAATTACATGAACGAAAGCGAGGAAGAGCAGGAAGAATTTATTAATGCATTGACCACCAATTTAACGGCTTTCTTTCGTGAACCCCATCATTTTGACATCCTGGCGAACCATGCCAATAAATTAAAAACCCAGAAAAGAAGATTGCGTATATGGTGTTCAGCATCCAGTACCGGTGAAGAACCTTATTCAATCGCAATGACCATGGCAGAAGTTTATGGCACTTATGATCCACCAGTAGACATTATTGCTTCAGATATTGATAGCAATGTACTGCGAGAGGCGAGTTCAGGGATTTATAGTTTGCAGCGGTTGGAGTCCCTGAGCCTTGAGCGCAAAAAGCAGTTTTTCCAACGCGGTAAAGGCAGTAATTCAGGAAAAGCCAGGGTGGTTGAAGCATTGCGCGATCTTATCAGTTTCCAAAAAATTAATTTGCTGGAAGAGCACTGGGCTGTGCAAGGACCTTTTGATGTTATTTTCTGCCGCAATGTCATGATTTATTTTGATAAGGCAACGCAACTGAAATTGCTGGAGCGAATGGTTAAATTATTACGACCCGATGGTTTGTATATTGCCGGGCACTCAGAGAGTTTTTCACAAGCAGCACATCTTGTAAAACTGGTTGGAAAAACAACCTACACATTGGTGAAGCAACAGGGCGCCGCTAATGAAATTTGAAGAAAACGAGCATTTTGCACCTACCACCTATTATGACCGCCATTTTGAAAAGGATGCGGTGAAGATATTGCCCGGTGAATATTACGCGACAACCAGTGATAAATTAATTGTCACCGTACTGGGTTCCTGTGTCGCAGTTTGTTTGCGCGATAGAGTTGTTCGTTGCGGCGGAATGAATCATTTTCTGCTGCCTAACGACGGAAGTAACGAATCCGGCCTGCTAACCGAATCTGCGCGCTATGGCGTATACGCTATGGAAATTCTTATTAACCATCTCTTGAAGTTGGGCGCGAATAAAAATCGTCTTGAAGCCAAGGTGTTTGGTGGAGGAAACGTATTGCGGGGTTTAACGCTCAATAATGTGGGGCAGCGCAATGCAGAATTTGTATTGGATTACCTGGGTAACGAATCTATTCCTATTACGGCGCAAGATTTGTTGGATGAGTTTCCGCGGAAGGTTTATTTTTTTACTGATACCGGTAAGGTCATGGTGAGGAAAATTAAATCTATCCACAACACCACAATTTTTGATCGTGAGAGCGAATATCGCATGCGGGTTAAATATACACCTAAAAGTGGTGATATCGATTTATTTTAACAACCCAATCACTGGACTATTTCAGGAGTAGAAACAATTGGCAATCAGCGTCCTTGTAGTCGACGATTCAGCCTTGGTGCGCAGTTTACTTGCAGAGATTATTCGTGATGCTCCGGGTTTTCATCTGGTTGGAGCGGCTCCTGACGCTTATGTTGCACGTGATATGGTAAAACAATTTTCACCGGATGTTATCACCCTGGATATTGAAATGCCGCGCATGGATGGCCTGACGTTTTTGGAAAAATTAATGACAGCACGTCCAACACCTGTCGTAATGATTTCTACCTTAACAGATGCCGGTGCTGATGCTACCTTGCATGCCCTGGAACTGGGTGCGGTTGATTTTATCCCTAAACCAAAGCTTGGTATTACAGAAGGTATACGTGAGTATGCGGATTTGATTTTGGAAAAATTATCCGCTGCAGCAAAAATAAAAGTAAAGCCTTTAAAAAAATCCACCACATCGATAACCACTAATCCAAATGAAAAAGTTGCCAAAGGTCGTTTCCAAAGTACCGAAAAAATTATTGCTATAGGTGCTTCAACGGGAGGTACTGAGGCTATTAAAGACCTTTTATTGCAATTGCCAGCCGCTGTGCCCGGTATAGTGATGACGCAACACATGCCACCCGGTTTTACGCGAACATTTGCGGAGCGGTTAAACAAACTTACCAAATTGCATGTCTCGGAAGCAAAGGGCGGTGAACGTATATTACCTGGATATGCCTATTTGGCGCCGGGTGGTTTCCATCTGCTGGTAGTTCGTTCCGGTGCGGATTATGTGATTAAATTATCCGAGAGTGAGCCTGTGCATCGCCATCGCCCCGCAGTAGATGTGATGATGGAGTCCGTAGCAATTGCGGGTGGAAAAAATGTAATAGGTTTGTTACTGACCGGTATGGGTAAAGATGGCGCACAAGGCATGTTGGATATCCGCAATCATGGCGGCTATACCATGGCACAAGATGAAGAGAGTTGTGTGGTTTACGGGATGCCAAAAGAAGCGGTTAATATTGGTGCTGTTGATAAGGTTGTTGAATTATCCGCAATGGGTGCAGCGATTTTAGAAAAAATAAAAACTATGGGGGCAGGCAATCGTTTGTAATTTATGAAATAGTTTTTGATGCTTATCCGTCGATACTAAGTAATTTTTCCAGCCATGTTCGCGCACACAATATTTCTGCCACGTTCTTTTGCTTTATATAGCGCTTCATCGGCAAGTTTTATTTGGTCCATAAACGTTGCCAGACCCGTATTTTCGGCAATACCCGCACTGAAGCTTACATTAAAAGATACATTTTCTTCTTTAAAATTAATGAAGCCGAAGGATTTGCGCAAACTGTTGATAAGGTTGCCCGCATCATGAATATTGATATCGGGCATGATTAATAAAAATTCTTCGCCACCAAAACGCCCGATATAATCAGTGATACGCAAGCGCTGTTGTAATAATTGCGCAAGCGCTTTAATAACGCGGTCACCCGTTAAATGACCATAGGTATCATTAACAGACTTAAATTTATCGATATCAATCATTGCGATGGTAAATAGCCCGTGTTTACGCTTGCATTGCATAAATACCCGCTCAGCGGCTAATTGAATCTGCGCGTGGTTCAGTAAACCTGTGAGGCTGTCTTGGTACATCATCGCGGTAAGGATTTTGGCGCGCTCCACACGGCTTTTTACATGGCGAACCAATTCATCCGGTGGCATTCCTTTTGATAACAAATCATCTGAACCAATTTCCAATAAATCAGTTTTCTTATCAGGATGTGCATTGGCCGATATAAATAAAATCGGAATAGTTTGGTATTGTTCCTGTTGCCGTATAACCGCCGCTAATTCATCGCCATTGACGTCAGGCATATTTAAATCCAGCAATAATAAATCAGGCATACTGGATTGCAGGATAGCGAGGACTTCATAGGGGTTTGTTTCAATCGTCACTTTCATGCCTACTTTTTCAAGGATGGCCGCGTAAAATTCAGCAATTGAAACCTGGTCGTCAACAATCAAAATATGGGTAGGTTTATTAATATTTAAATTCAAATGATTCCTGATCATCCCAACGAGCGATGGAATATCTGCCGGTTTGGTGACATAGGAATGGATGCCTGCGCGAACAGAATGCAAGCGGCTGGTAAAATCATCTTTTCCAGAAAATATAAATACTTTAATTCCTTTTTGCACAAAGGTATGGGCAATATCAAAAATATTTTCCAGGCTTGTATTGGGAACCATTAAATCAAGGATAACCAAACTGGGTTTCTTGTGCTGGATGGCGTCAAGCAAGCTTGTCATTGACCGGAAATGTTTTGATTTAAATCCATAGCTTAATAAATTTTGCAACAGCAGTTCGGGAGCAGCCGTTTCATTGTCGAGGTAGTAAATCAAAATGTCTTGTGCAACTATCCCCGAATTGCGTGTTTGCGTTAGTTGCTTATCCAGGTCGCCAAAATCGGCTTCATCATTTATCTGGATAATTGAAGAATTATTTTTGTCGCGCCCGGTCGTTTCTGCGGTAATAACACTGGTGAGTGTTGCGATAATAGTTTCTATGGAAAAAATAAGGTCTGCATCGAGTTTGTAATGCTCGGATTTTTCTTGCAGTAAGGGTTTTAGCAAATCCTCTAATGTCCTTGCGGTTTTGCTGATGTCAGTAAAACCGAAGGTTCCGCTGCTGCCAATCAGGCTGTGTACATTCCGATGAAGTGTCACGATTACATCGGGCTTCCATTGGCTCGCGAGTAATTGCCAGTCAGATGTAATAGCTTCAAGTCTGTCAGGAAGCTGAGTTTTATATTCACCTTTTAATTTTTCAAGATGTAACTCGAAACTACTTTTTTCTGAAGCCATGATTGCCTACTGTTCGCTAGTGGTTAATTTTTTGCTATTGGCAACTCAAAATAAAAGGAACTGCCGTGGCCAAGGCTGCTCGTAAAACCAATTTTTCCATCCATCTTCTCGATCAATTCTTTACTAATTGCCAGCCCTATACCGCTACCGTCTTTTTGTCGTGTACTGGAACTGTCTGCCTGCATAAAACGGCTAAAAATATTGGCCTTGAATTCCGGCGCTATTCCAATACCGTGATCAGTGACTCGCACTTTAACAAAATCAGCATTTCGGGAGATGGATAGATCCACTATTGAATGCGGATTAGAAAACTTTGCTGCATTAGAGAGTAAATGTGCCAGTACCTGCTGTGTGCGTTCCTCATCAGCAAAAATATGGCAGTTAGCTTCTGCGTTGATTATTTGGAATTTTATATGATGTTTGTCGGCGATGTACTGGTTTGCCCGCAGGGTTTTTTCCACCATGATAACCGCATCAAAATTTTTGCAATCAAATTCAATTTTGTTGGATAGTAATTTGTCCATATCCAGTAAATCATTAATCAGATTTTGTAATCGCAAACTATTTTGTTTGGCAATTTGTATCAGGTTTCCGATTTTTTCCGGAAGTTGGCCAAGGTTACCGCTTTCAATAATGGCGAGTGAGGCCGCTATTGAGGTGAGCGGGGTGCGCAACTCATGGCTCACTGTAGATATAAATTCATTTTTTAATTTATCAGTGTATTTACGATCGCTAATGTCGCGGATTACACCAACATAAGATATTTCTTCCTCATTCATAATGGCCGATAGGGCTAACTCCATTTCAAATTCTTTTCCATTTTTGCGCAAGCCCCTAAGTTCCTGGCCGACATCTAAAATATCATTGAAATTTCTCTTGGGGTTAAATGCCTGGTCATTACCTTGTTCTGATAATAGTTTAAATAAGTGGTTGCCAATAATTTGGTTTGCACTGTAACCAAAAATAACTTCGGCGGCGTGGTTAAAACTGGTGATAATGCCTTGCGCGTTGATGGTAATAATGCCGTCGAATGCGCCATCCAATATTGCCTGGGTATATTTCGCCTGGCGTTTGATATTGTTTTCATCAATGATGTGTTGGCGCCTGTGACCCATCGCAATAATAAATTGGATAATTAAATTCGTAATGGGTTTCAGGTTTTCGATATCTGCCTCAGTATAACCATTTTCCTTGTTGGACAAGCCCAGCATAGCAACTTGTTGACCATTATTAAAAATAGGGATACCGAGAAAAGCTGTGAGGGGTGAATGGCCCTTTGGTGTCCCTGCGCCGCGCATATCGCTCGCCGGGTTATTGCTGATAATGGGTTTTCCAGTCGTTAAAGCTGCGCCATATAAGCTATTGAGATTGGTAAATTTCATCCCTTGGGTGTCGTAATTTGCATGGGCAGCTTCGCTGTTTTTATCCCAGGCAATATTGGTGATTGCGAGCATATTCAAATAGGGCGTTTGTTGCTCTGTGTAAAGTGTTTCGCCAATAAAGCCGAATTGGCTGTTGTTGAGCCTTAGAATATTTTCCAGTAATTGTTCAAAGATTTTAGTATCACTATTTTCTGCAATAAAAAGTGCTTGTGCCTGGCTGATAATTTTACTCATCTGCTGCTGCAACAGGCGTTCATTTCCCCATTCAAGCAGGCGCTGGTTTTGTGCAAAACTATTCTCCAGTTGTTTGCGCGCGCGCGAAGATGCAGATAGCACGAACACAATAAATAGCGCGACCATAATGCTCATGGATATCGCAATCTGGCCGTGCTCAGCATGTAACCTGATGCTCAGTGGAACAATAGCCAGTGTCACAAAACCAACTGCCGATATTTTATCTATCGCCAGGGATGTCAGCGAACCGCTGGCAACACCAGCCAGCGTAAACGCCAGTAGCGCCTGGTAAGTTGTGTTGTAATTGGCAAACATAAAATAGGATGCGCTACCCCAAGTAAGGCCCGCTAATAAGGTGCCTATGCGAAACAGTGTCAACCAATACCGGGCTTTAAAATTGGCTTCGGTACTGCGCCAAAAAAACCAATTGACGATGCGCAAGACCATGGCGCACATCATGAATATATTCCATAGGATTAAATCGCCTCGACCAATAACATTCCACTGCGAAAATGTCAGGAGCAGGTCCAGTATTAAGGTGATGCCTATGGATAATGGAATTCCACTGTAAAGCACGCGCACACGCTCTTCGATGAGCGACCGGTGTTGAATTGCGGGTGGGATTAAATTATCTGTGTTGGTATACATGGTGCTAATTTCTATTGTCGTTCACTGGAGCTGAATCGTTTTTTTCATGTGTGGCGCGAACTACGGCAATAAATAATTTTTCATGCTTGCGCTTGATGCATGCCAGTTGCAACTCCAAAGGAAATTGTTTGCCTGTTATTTTGAGGCCAATGAGCTGGTGATTGATTTGAGTGTGTAGATCTTGCGGCTCGGTATGATATTGAATGTGGCGCATTATGCTTCCAGATTCGGGGTCTTGTATAAATTGGTTGATGTGTTGGTGAATGAATTGATCTTGTGCATAACCAAAAATATTACTGGCTGCCGGATTTACGGAACGAATATTACCGTTAGTATCCATAATCATAATGCCATCCAGCACCGCATCGAGAATACTTTGATTGTAACTTACCTCTTCCTGGAGCAATTGCTCAAAAGCGATGCGATGGTTGATATCGATGATTTGGATAATCCAATCGCTTTCATAAAGCCCTGCATGGGTGGGCGCCAGGCTGATGATGACGCTAATAACTTGCCCCGCTTTATTTAGGAGCGCGCTTTCATATTGATGGTTTGTTCCGGGCTTGGGATAAATTCCTTCAATAATATTGGTTAAGCGTTCGCGTTGATCCGGGGCGGCGAGAAGAAAAAAATTTTGGTTATGTAATTCTTCTCGCTTGTAACCTAGTGTTGAACATAAGCTGTTGTTGAAGTCAATTAACTTTCCGTTGTGATTAATGAGGGCAATACTTTGCGGTGCGCTATTAAACGCTTGTGAAAAGCGATATTTACTTTGGTGCAGCTCATGCAAGGTTTTATTTTGCAGTGCGAGGGAACGCAAAAATGAATTGAATAAAAAACTGATGATGAACGCAATTAACCAGCCTGCGATGCGAACACTACTTAAAACAGAATAGGGCACAGGTTTAGTCAGGCTGGAAATAATCTGCCAGTTGCGACCGGGAATGCTCAAATTAATCTCAGCATTGGCGATAACATCTTTATCACCAAATAAAATTTTTCCATTGTTGTCGGCATCTTTAATCGCAAATTTAATGCCCAGTTGTTGCGCTCGCGAATGGATGACTTCATAGATTTCATCAAAATTTAACGCTGTGCTCACCAGTCCCCAATAATCTTTACCGTCGAGAAAAACCGGTACCCGGTAAACCAGACCCTGGCCGCCTTGTTGCAGGTGGATTGGCCCGGCCAGGATGGGGCGCTTACTGAAAATAACTTTCTGGATGGCGGGCCATTGTTCCTTGTTGTCAGGATAGTGCAAACCCAGCGCGGCTTCGTTGCCTGTAACAGGAAAAATATAGGTGATCGTGTTATTGGGGGCGATACCAATGCTGCGCATGTAACGCGCTCGACCCTGGAGATTACTCAGCCACGGATCAATTTCTTGTGGAACCAGCACCCCGTGTTTGGATTGGATGTAGGACACCAGGCTTGTCGTCAGGTGCAGTGTGGAGTTGAGTTCATATTCCAGCTGGGTGCGTATCTGGTTCGCCCGATCCATCAGGTGTTCTTGCGAGAGGTTTTGTTCGCGCACTTGTTCTTGTCTTGCGGTCAACTCTACTGCACACACTAATGCCAGGAACAGGATCATGGGCGCCAGGATACTTATAAATAAGTATTGCCTTGGCTGCCAATCATAAACATTTGGCGAAATGTGCGTATCGCTTGTCAGTGACATCGGCTATGCGCCCTGAAGAGTCGTTATTAGTTGCGGCGCATGGCGTTATTTTTGTAGGTTTGCCAGGTGAGTTCGCCAACGGGCCAGCTATTTTGCAAAGCATGTTGCAGAAGTATAGACCAGGAATCAGTTGGCGTTACGCGCTTTGCAACCTTGCATAGCGCGCATAAAAAGAGAGTGTAAAACGTGATTAGTAGAGGCGATATTGTTCAGGGATTTGTTTGATATTGTCGATAGGATCGGTCAATTTGTGCAAAATCCCATCGTGAATATCGTAGGCCCAACCGTGGATGCTTAATTCCTGGCCACGCGCCCAGGCATTCTGGACAATATTGCAACGGGCAACGTTATCGACCTGCTGCAAAACATTGAGTTCGCACAAGCGACGCAAGCGCTGTGTCTCATCACCAATTGCATCCAGGTCGGTCTGGTTTGCGTAGTACACATCGCGGATGTTGCGCAGCCAATAATCAATCAATCCCAGTTTGTTATTTTCCATCGCCGCTTTTACACCGCCGCAACCGTAATGGCCTGTGACGATGACATGCTTAACTTTCAAAAACTCGACTGCATAGTTGAGGACCGTCAGGCAGTTCAGGTCGGTATGGATCACAAGGTTGGCCACGTTGCGGTGAACAAAGAGTTCGCCCGGAGCCAAATTCAATAACTGGTTTGCGGGAACGCGGCTGTCCGAACAGCCAATCCAGAGATACTCAGGACTTTGTTGCTTGGCGAGGGTAGAGAAATATTCCGGGTCTTTTTGTTTAATCTCTTCCGCCCACTGGATATTGTTGGCGAAGAGGCTGTCGACATCACTCATAGTCTTTTTCCAATAATTTTAGTCATAGAAAAGTGGGGGCAGTATAGGGGAAAGTGTCGGTTAAGTGTTAAATTGGATGGCCGTACGGGTATTTTTACCTCGTCTATACAAGGAATAATAATGAACCAAAACGTTGCATCCGAATCGCAAAATACCCTTTATTGGCACGATTATGAAACCTGGGGCGAGATTCCGGCGCAGGATCGCCCGTCGCAGTTTGCGGGCATACGCACCGATGAAAACCTCAACATCATTGGCGAACCGCTGATGATGTATTGCCAGCCTTCGCCGGATAGTTTGCCCAAACCGGAAGCCTGCATGATTACCGGCCTAACCCCCCAGGTCGCTTTAGCAAAAGGCCTGCCGGAATATCAATTTGCGGCCAGAATCCACGCTGAACTCAGCCGCCCGGGTACATGTGGAGTGGGTTACAACACCATTCGCTTTGACGATGAAGTCACGCGCTACATGCTCTACCGTAATTTTTACGATCCTTACGAGCGGGAATGGCGTAACGGCAATTCGCGCTGGGATATTATTGATGTGGTGCGAATGACCCGCGCGCTAAGGCCAGACGGTATCCAATGGCCAAACTATGAAGATGGTCGTCCCTGTTTCAAGTTGGAAATGCTCACGGCGGCCAATCACCTGAATCATGAAGCTGCTCACGACGCCCTGTCAGATGTTTACGCCACCATCGCAATGGCAAAGTTGATCAAAACCCGGCAGCCCAAATTATTCGATTATGCCTATCGCCTGCGGGACAAGCGTTTCGTCAATTCCATGATCGACATCGACGGTCACAAACCCCTGCTGCATATTTCTTCGCGATTTGCTGCCGGAAATGGTAGTGCTGCGCTGGTATTGCCGCTGGCAATTCATCCAACCAACAAAAATTCGGTCATCACCTATAACCTGGCTTTTAACCCGAAAGATTTGCTGACTTTATCGGCTGACTCTTTGCGGGAGCGTCTTTTTACCCGTACGGAAGATTTGCCGGATGGGGTAGAGCGAATTGCATTAAAAGAAATTCACCTCAACAAAACCCCTATGGTTTTACCACCTTCTATGCTGGATGAAGCAACGGCCACTCGCTTGCAGATTGACAGGCATCTTTTGGAACAGCATTGGCAACAACTGCGCAACTTGTCGCTCAATGAACGGCAAGCCTTACAGGAAAAACTCTACGAGCTGTACAGTGAAATAAGTTTTATAGAAAAAACTGATCCAGAGCAGATGCTCTACAACGGCTTTTTTGATGATGCGGATAAAAAGTTGATGTTGCAGGTTCGGCGTTCATCACCGGAAGAATTGGCCAACAGGCAATTTAGCTTTAAAGATGGCCGTTTGGCAGCGCTCTTGTTTCGTTATCGGGCGCGAAATTTCCCCCATACCTTAACTCCGCGAGAGCACGATGAATGGAAATCTTTTTGCCATTTGCGCCTGACGGATTATGCCTATGGTGGAGGTCTTGTATTGGAGGATTTTTATTCCCGTATTGATTCAATAATGAGTATGCAAGATATTGATATCAAACAAAAAAATATTTTAATGGATTTAAGGTCTTACGCACAAAGCCTGGTCGACTGTTGCTCTTAAATGTTCGCTTTCCTGTTACAAAACAGTCGCGCTCAAACTCTTTGTTCGTTGTGAAGCAGGAAGCCGATTTTCAGCCGCAAGCACATTAAAAATGGCAACTTTTGCCATTTGCGCCACACTTAAACCAATATGCTACTGCCGTTACAGGTTGCGCATAATCGGTAAGCAAAACTTTTATGGCTGCTCTCATGGCTTTTCTCATGGCTATTCTCATGACTCTATATTGGAACTTCAAAATATACCCTTAAAGATTTACTGAATTATGCCGATAACTTGTAACCGGTTACTTGCTATAAAGGTGATTCATTCCTAAGCTTGTATTGTCATGCAAATTTGCTTTTTCGGGCTAAACTCGAGTGTATAACTAAAATTAACCTGATTGTGAAATCGACCCCTGGAGGATTCATGTTTGCGCATTGGTCGTTGAGAAGAAAAATAAGTGCCTCTGTTGGCGTCTCATTGGTATTGGTTGGCTGTGCGGTGGCTTATCTTTCCTATACGTCAGCCATGAAAGCGATGGAGGTGAATATTGCCCGCCAGGTTGAAGGAATTTCGGCAACTTTTACCAAATATGTAAGCGACTGGTTTGCGTTGAAGGGCAAATCCCTGGAGAGCTTTCCCGCTAATACCAGCGATGCCGATTACAACATACACCTGGTGCAATTAAAGATCGCCGCCGATGTGGATAATGCTTTTCTCGCGTTTCCCGATGGCAAACTGGTGAACGCCAACAATCTGGTGATGGCGCCGGGTAATGATGATCCGCGCAAATGGTCCTGGTATATCAACGCTATGAAGGATCAACGTAGAACCTTCATTGATAATCCTTCGGTGGCGTCTGCTACGGGTAAATCGGTGGTGTCACTTGGGCGTGCGGTAATTAATGGCGATGGCAGTGTGAAAGCTGTCATCGGGATCGATGTAGTCATCGACAATATCGTACAGCAATTGCGTGATATCAATTTGCCCGGCGAAGGTTATATGTTTATCGCGACTCGCAACGGCACCGTGTTCGCACATGCCAATGACAAGTTACTCAATAAGCCCCTCACCAGTATTGCCCCCCAGTTCAGTAACAACTACCTGGACAAATTGATGGCCAAAAAGGATGAGTTGCATCTGTTGGATATTGATGGCCGTAGCAAGCAGGTATTCGCCAGTGCTATTCCCAATACAGATCTGGTGTTGTTGATGGTGTTGGATCGCGAACTCCTGGTTAGTCCGGTGAAGTCGACCCTTATAGGGCAAATGATGGCAATTTTACTGCTTCTGGTCGTCACCATTATTACTATTAACTGGATAAATGGCCGGCTGCTTCTGCCGCTTCATAATGTCTCGCAGTCCCTGGCAGATATTGCATCCGGAGGCGGCGATTTATCCCGTCGTTTGCCGATTACCTCCGATGATGAGGTAGGGCAGCTGGCGCGTAACTTTAATTCCTTCGTAGATCACATGCATGATTTGGTCGTGCATATCCGTCACCAGGCGACCGAACTTCAGGATAATGCCCGCTCCATGGCTGATGGCGCTTTCAATTCTGTGCAGGAATTGGGACAGCAGCAGGAGCAAATCAGTATGGTGGCTCAGTCTATGAATGAAATGACCAATGCAACGCAGGAAATTGCCCGCCACGCAGAGCGCACTGCATCGTCGGTAGATGAATCTGTTAGCAGCGCGGAAGATGGCAAGCTGCAAGTGGATAAAACCCGCGATTCGATTGTGTTATTAGCCAATAAAGTGGAACAAGCAGGAAGTGTGATCTCCAACCTGAACAAGCATGCGCAAGATATCAACGGGATTTTGGCCACCATCCAGGGTATTGCTGAGCAAACCAACCTGCTGGCTTTGAATGCGGCGATTGAAGCGGCGCGAGCAGGCGAGCAGGGAAGGGGATTTGCCGTGGTTGCGGATGAGGTGCGCGTGTTATCGCAGCGCACCCATGCCAGTACGGGTGAAATCCAGTCGATGATCTCATCCTTACAGGTAACGGCACAAAATGCAGTCGCCATCATGGATGACAGCCGCGCCCTGGCTACTGGCAGCGTGAGCAATGCTGACAATGCATCTCTTTCGCTCAATAAAATTAATGAAGCTGTGGGCGAAATCAGTAGCATGGCCTCGCAAATTGCCACTGCTGCAGAAGAGCAAAGCCAGGTTGTCAACGAAGTCCTATATAACATGACGGCGATTAAAGGCGTGGCAGACAGCTCGGCGGAAGAGGCACATCAAGGCGAAATACGAGCCAAGGTTTTGCAAGATCATTCGCGTGCACTGAATGATAAGGTATCGACGTTTAAGCTTTAATCTCACTTCATTTTAAACACCCTCCCAACCTCCCCCTTTGGCAGGGGGAGGGCAGATTGTGCCAAAACCCGAGTGATACTAGCGAAGTTGCCTTTTTAATTGATGGTGAGGGCTGGACTGGCTCCCATTGCAATAAATTTTGTGCATAGCTCGTTCCAGTCCTCTCCCAGCTACGCGTCTCGCTATTAAGGGGAGGGTGAGGTCGATTTTTCCCACAATAAATCCACTTAAACCCTGATCTGGGTGTGGGAATTTTTTGCTCCAGCGAGTACAATCCGCGCGCCCAACTAGCTACGCTCTGCGTGAACGCTAGGGAACCAGATTTTTATCAGCGGGAGCATCCTATGTCCACCATCAAAAAAGTAGTCCTTGCCTATTCAGGTGGCCTGGATACTTCAGTTATCGTCAAGTGGTTACAAGAAAATTACAACTGTGAAGTAATCACTTTTACCGCAGACATTGGCCAGGGCGAGGAAGTAGAACCCGCTCGCGCTAAAGCCCAGGCACTGGGTGTAAAACAAATTTATATCGATGATTTACGCGAAGAGTTTGTTCGCGATTTCGTGTTCCCCATGTTCCGTGCAAACACTATCTATGAAGGCGAGTATTTACTCGGTACTTCTATTGCGCGTCCATTGATTGCCAAGCGTTTGATTGAAATCGCCAACGAAGTCGGCGCAGATGCAATTTCCCACGGCGCCACCGGTAAAGGTAATGACCAGGTGCGTTTCGAATTAGGTGCTTACGCACTGAAGCCAGGTATCAAAGTTATCGCACCATGGCGTGAATGGGATTTGACCTCTCGTGAAACCTTGATGGCTTACTGCGATCAACACAATATTCCGGTTGATTACTCCAAGAAGAAAAAATCTCCTTATTCCATGGATGCAAACCTGCTGCACATTTCCTATGAAGGCAAGGTGCTGGAAAACCCATGGACTGAAGCTGAAGAAGATATGTGGCGCTGGACCGTGGCTCCTGAAGCTGCGCCGGATAAGGCAACTTACCTTGAGCTTACTTATGAGAAAGGTGATGTTGTGGCCATTGACGGCAAGCGCATGTCACCGGCAGAAGTGCTGACTTATTTGAACAAAGTGGGTGGCGAAAACGGTGTTGGTCGTCTGGATATCGTTGAAAACCGCTATGTTGGCATGAAGTCTCGCGGCTGCTACGAAACTCCCGGCGGTACCATTATGTTGCGCGCTCACCGCGCGATTGAATCTATTACCCTGGATCGTGAAGTTGCGCATTTGAAAGACAGTTTGATGCCCAAGTATGCCGAGATGATTTACAACGGCTACTGGTGGAGTCCAGAGCGTCAAATGATGCAAACCATGATTGATGCATCGCAAGTCCATGTGAATGGCGATGTGCGTGTAAAACTCTACAAAGGTGCTGTGCACGTAGTAGGTCGTCGTTCTAATGACAGCCTGTTCGACGAAAAAGTGGCTACGTTTGAAGACGATGCAGGTGCATATAACCAGAAGGATGCGGAAGGCTTTATCAAGCTGAATGCTTTGCGTATGCGTATCGCGGCTAACAAAGGTCGCGCGCCAAAAGTTTAATCGAGCTTCGGGTGGCTATACGCAAAAAGTAAAATTCTGCCCTACACTGTTTGCATCATTGAAACGGGTAGGGTTTTAAGTGTGATGGCGTGGTGATTTGATCGATATCAAATCTAATGCGCCGCCCCTGGTGCAAAATGGCGAGCTCACTGGCAGGTCGTTGTTGGTTCAGGATCACAAAAATTCGTTTTTCATTAATCTTTAGTTGTTTATTAATAGTGGGAATGTCCTATGGGTAGTCATGCGACTGTTGCTGGTGATCCACCAGTGTACGACTTTGATATAGTGCGTAAATTCGCCATTATGACCGTGGTTTGGGGCATAGTTGGTATGGCAATGGGTGTGTTTATCGCATCGGAACTGGTATGGCCAGGTCTGAACGATATATTCCAGCCGTATAGTCACTTCGGGCGTTTGCGTCCACTGCACACCAATTTGGTTATTTTCGCGTTTGGTGGTTGTGCATTGATGGCGACTTCATTTTATGTCGTTCAACGCACCTGCCAGGTAGCCTTGTATGGTGGCTGGTTGGTTAAATTTACTTTCTGGGGCTGGCAGGCTGTTATTGTTGCAGCGATTCTTACCTTGCCTCAAGGTATTACCACAACTAAAGAATATGCCGAACTGGAATGGCCAATTGATATATTGCTGGCGGTGGTTTGGATCAGCTATGCCACGGTATTCTTCGGCACTATCGTCAAACGTCGCACCTCGCATATCTATGTTGCTAACTGGTTCTATGGTGGCTTCATCCTGACTGTAGCCGTGTTGCATATTGTTAACTCTGCAGAAGTTCCTGTTTCCCTGTTTAAATCCTATTCCGCTTATGCGGGTGCCGCCGATGCCATGGTGCAATGGTGGTATGGCCATAATGCGGTAGGTTTCTTCCTGACTGCTGGCTTCCTTGGCATGATGTATTACTTTGTTCCAAAGCAAGCGGGTCGTCCTGTTTATTCTTACCAATTATCTATCGTTCACTTCTGGGCGTTGATTTCCCTGTACATTTGGGCGGGTTCGCACCACTTGCATTATTCAGCATTGCCAGATTGGACCCAATCTTTGGGCATGGTGATGTCTTTGATTCTCCTGGCTCCAAGCTGGGGCGGTATGATCAACGGAATCATGACCTTGTCTGGCGCATGGCATAAATTGCGTACTGACCCGGTTTTGCGTTTCCTGGTAGTTGCCTTGTCTTTCTATGGTATGTCTACCTTCGAAGGCCCAATGATGGCTATCAAAACTGTAAATGCCTTGTCACATGACACCGACTGGACTGTAGGTCACGTTCACTCAGGTGCATTGGGTTGGGTTGCAATGATTTCTATTGGTTCGGTTTACCACATGTTGCCAATCCTCTATAAGCGCGAGTCAATGTACAGCGTTAAGTGGATCAACATTCACTTCTGGTTAGCAACTATTGGCACAGTGCTTTATGTATGTGCAATGTGGGTAAACGGCATTATGCAAGGTTTGATGTGGCGTGCATTTAACAAAGATGGCACCTTGACCTACTCCTTTATTGAATCAGTAAGTGCCAGCCATGCAGGCTACCTGGTTCGTGTGATTGGGGGTGGATTCTTCCTCGCCGGTATGTTGCTGATGGCTTATAACACTTATCGCACTGCGCAAACCGCCGGTCAGTCAGTCACTGCCGATGTTAACGCCCAGCCGCAATCGATCTAAGGGGAGCCTAGATGAAAGGTCATGATATTGTTGAACAGAACATTGGTTTGATGACGATCCTTGCGATCATCGCCATTAGTTTTGGTGGTTTGGTAGAAATTGTTCCACAGTTCTTTTTGAAAGAAACGACTACCCCGATTGAAGGTTTGAAACCGCTTCCTGCGGTGGTATTGGAAGGTCGCGATATTTATATCCGCGAAGGCTGCCATGTTTGCCATACCCAAATGGTTCGCCCATTGCGCGCTGAGATTGAGCGTTATGGCCACTATTCTGTTGCTGGTGAATCTGTATACGAACATCCATTCCTGTGGGGCTCCAAGCGTACCGGTCCGGATTTGGCTCGTGTAGGCAAGCGTTATTCTGATGATTGGCAACGCGCGCATTTGTATAACCCGCGCAGTGTTGTGCCTGAATCTATCATGCCAGCTTTCCCCTGGTTAAATGACAACGTACTCGATGGTAAAGATACCGCCGCGAAAATGAAGGCATTGCGCTCAGTAGGTGTTCCATACACTGATGCTGATATCGCAGGTGCTAAACAAGCGGTTAAAGGTGTAACTGAAATGGATGCCCTGGTTGCTTATCTGCAACAGTTGGGTCTCTTGCTTAAAGAGAAGCGTTAAATTATGGACGTTGGCACTTTAGGCGCGATCTCTACGGTATTGGTCACCATAGCCTTCTTTGGGGTGTGCTTCTGGGCGTTTTCACCGAAATTGAAGAAGCGCTTTGACGAGGACGCCAATTTACCTTTTGCCGATGAGACCAAAAATAAACAGGCTGATGAAGATCAGCCTGATGATAAAGACGGGCGGAATTAATTATGAGTATATTTTGGAGTTGTTGGGTAATTGTCCTGACACTTACTAACCTTGTGTTGTTGTTTTGGTTGTTGATGGCAAATCGCCGTCGTGCTGTTGTAGCGGGTGAAGATACCGGTGAAGCGAGAACCACTGGCCACGTTTACGATGGTATTGAGGAATACGATAATCCGCTGCCAAAGTGGTGGTTTGGTTTGTTCCTGGGCACTTTCATTTTTACCGCAGGTTACCTGGTGGTATTCCCAGGCCTGGGTTTGTGGAAAGGTGTGTTTGGCTGGACATCGCACAATCAATTGGAAGCCGATCAGTCCAAAGCGCAAGCAACCTATGATGCGACTTTCGGTGAATTTGCCAAAACACCTATTGATCAACTTGCAAAAAATCCTGAAGCAATGAAGATGGGCCAGCGTTTGTTCTTGAATAACTGCGCGGTTTGCCATGGTTCAGATGCGGGCGGTAACTTTGGCTTCCCTAACCTGACGGACAAAGACTGGCTGTATGGTGGTACTCCTGAGCGTATCAAGGAAACCATCACCAATGGCCGTCAGGCGATGATGCCAGCCTGGGGCCCAATCCTGGGTGAAACGAATGTTGCCAACGTTGTTGAGTTTGTATTGAAGCGTGCCGGTAAAGAGCACGACGAAGCCAAAGCTGCATTGGGTGAACAAGTGTTTATGACCAATTGCGTTGCTTGCCATGGTGCTGACGGTAAGGGTAACCAACAAGTGGGTGCACCTAACCTGACCGATGATATCTGGTTATACGGCGCGGCAACTCCGGAAGAATTACCGGCGACATTGCGTCAAACCGTGCGTAACGGTCGCGGTGGTGTTATGCCTGCACATGCTGAGACCTTGAAGCCTGAGCGCATCCATTTATTGGCTGCTTATGTTTACAGCTTGTCACAAGACGAAGCTGCTAAATAATGTTGTGTTAAGTGTCTCTTCCAACAGGCGCAGGCTTGATCTGCGCTTGTTATCCCCAATCTTATAGATTCCCTGCGGTAGTTTGTTATTGTTAAATCCATGCTGTTTGTCTGAGGTATTCTGTGAACGAAAAGTCCAAGCAACCTGAGGCCACCAAGGAAGCACCTGCAACAGAAATTCGCTACATCAATCTCTACGAAAGTGAAGAAAAAGTTTACACCCGTCGTATTACCGGTTTTTTCCAGCGTTTACGGCGTTATGTAAGCGCACCTTTAATGCTGGGCTTTTTATTAATGCCCTGGCTGGTTATTGATGGCCGTCCGGCCATGTTATTTGATTTACCTGCGCGCCAATTTAATATCCTTTGGGTCACCTTTTCCCCGCAAGACGGTGTTTATCTCGCCTGGTTACTTATCATCGCCGCATTTTTGTTATTCACTGTAACGGTGATGGTCGGGCGTGTCTGGTGTGGTTTCACTTGCCCACAAACTATCTGGACACAAATGTTCATGTGGGCCGAATTTTTATGCGAAGGCGACCGCAACAAACGCATTAAGCTCGATGTACAAAAATGGAGCCTGGAAAAATTTTTGCGCAAGTCGGCAAAGCACGCCATCTGGGTCGCGATAGCGCTTGTCACTGCCATCACATTTGTTGGCTACTTCACTCCCATACGTGATTTGACGATTGGTTTCTTTACCTTCCAACTGGATGTCACCGCAGTTTTTTGGATTTTGTTTTTTACCGGTGCGACCTATGGCAATGCGGGCTTCATGCGTGAGCAGGTCTGCAAATACATGTGTCCCTACGCGCGCTTCCAGTCAGTAATGTACGATCAGGAAACCCTGGCGGTCTGGTACAACAAAGAGCGCGGTGAAAAACGCGGCCCACGCAAAATCGGTGATGATTACAAGGCGCAAGGTTTAGGCGACTGCATTGACTGCTCCTGGTGTGTGCAGGTTTGCCCCGTCAATATTGATATCCGCGAAGGCTTGCAAGCCGAGTGTATTGATTGTGGTTTGTGTATTGATGCCTGCGATAGTGTGATGGAAAAAATGAATTACCCGCTCGGGTTAATCAGTTTTACCACCGAAGAAGCTGCGGCTAAAAAGAAAGTCAAAATTTTGCGTCCGCGTGTGTTAGGTTATGGCGCCGTGCTGTTGGCGATGGTGAGTTTGTTTGTGTACTCGCTCGCTACGCGCATGCCCTTATTGGTTGAAGTGATGCGTGACCGCGGAACACAAATGTATCGAATTAGCGATGGCAATGTGTCCAATGTGTACACACTCAAAATTGAAAACCTTGATCGCAAAACCCATGTGTACGATGTGAGTGCAAATGGTGAATTCAAGTTTGATATCCAGGGTTACAAAGCGCCACCGGTGTTGGAGGGCGAAATTATTAACCTTCCTATACGTGTTGTAGTAAAACGCAGTGAATTAAAAGGCGAAAAAAATACTATTTCGTTGAAAGTTGTTGCGCGTGAGAATCCCGAAATTGTTGTGTCCCATAGCACGACCTTTATTGGACCATCGAAATAGTGCACCTTTAATAGTGAATCTCTCAACATAGAGTGGGTTAAAATGACAACTCAAGCTGATGAAAAAATATTGCCCTGGTATCGCCAATTTTGGTTTTGGTTTGTGTTTGGGCCATTAATTTTTATTATTGTGCTTTGCTTTTTTACAGTCTCTATAGCATTTAATTTTGCAGATGATGTAGTGACTGACAATTACTATAAATCGGGTTTGATGATTAACCAAACACTGAAGCAGGATGAGACTGCAGCGGCTTTGCATTTAATTGCGCAGGTAAAATTTGACCAATCGACTGGCGAAGTTACTGTTGCGTTAAAAGGCGATCATGCGTTCCCCAAGCATTTATTATTATTTTTAGATAACCCGGTAAAATCCAAAAAAGACCAAAGTGTTTTATTAACAGAAATTTCTGCCGGACAATATCGCGGTGAATTAAGTTCGCCGGTCGAGTATTCCTGGTATATCGCATTGGTGCCGGAGTCAGACGTTAGTAAACGTAAAGATGCAGAATGGTTGTTAATGGGTGAAATTAATTTAACCAAAACAACGGAAACGACTTTGCAATCGCGAGCCAACACCAAACCTGCAGAATAGCTGACGCATTCTTTCGGGTGGATTTCACCTCCATGTCTTCAGAGCCCTCTCAATCAAACCCTGGTGAAGCAGTTATTCCTGGCTGTTATCACTGCGGTTTACCTGTTCCGGTTGGCAGCAATTTCTTTGTGACGATCAATGGTAATCCTGAAGCCATGTGCTGCCCGGGATGCCAGGCCGTTGCTATGGCAATTGTCGATGGCGGCCTGGAAAATTTTTACCGTTATCGCACTCATGCAAATGAGCGCAGTGAAGTACAAACCCTGCAGGCCGATTGGAAAATTTATGATTTGCCTGAAGTGCAAAGCGAATTTGTTACCGATTTTGATGCCGGATTTCGGCAGGCTAATTTATTATTAGAGGGAATTTCCTGCGCTGCCTGTAGCTGGTTGATTGAAACCCATCTCAAAAAAAATCCCGCAGTAAAAATAGTAAGTGTTAACGTCAGTACACATCGTTGCACTCTGGTGTGGGCTCCTGATGCAGCGCCCCTGAGTGAATTGTTCAAATCCCTTGCACATATTGGTTATAAACCGTGTCCTGCTACCGATGACCAACAGCAGGAGTTTTTTAAAAAAGAAAATCGCATTGCTTTATTTCGTTTGGGTGTTGCCGGTTTTGGCATGATGCAGGCGATGATGGTTGCCGTCGGGATTTATTTCGGCGCGACTGGTGCATGGCTGGATTTTTTGCGTTGGTTAAGCATGTTGGTGGCAACCCCTGTTGTCTTTTTTTCGGCATCGCCTTTTTTCAAAGCGGCCTGGCGAAGTATTAAAAGCAAACAACTTATTATGGATGTGCCGGTTGCATTAGCGATTGGTCTTGCCTATCTCGCCAGCGCCTGGGCGACGATCACATCGAGCGGTGAAGTTTATTTTGAATCCGTATCCATGTTTGCATTTTTTTTATTGTTAGGACGTTATATCGAACAACGCGCCCGCCATCGCAATCGATTGGCTTTTGGCAACCTTGCACAATTAATTCCGCTTACCGCTTGCTGTATTTCTTCGGTAAATGATGGAGAGAACATCTCTGAAAAAACAGAAAATATTCCGCTTAAAATGCTTGCCGTCAATGATCTTGTTTTGGTCAAGGCTGGTGATACATTTCCGTGCGATGGGGTAATTCTAAGCGGAGAAAGCGAAGTAGTTGAAGCGTTAATTACCGGTGAGTCAGTTCCTGTTGCAAAAATGGCAGGCGATAAAGTTATTGCAGGCACCTTGAACGGGCACAGCGCGTTGCGTGTTCGCGTTACTGCCATTGGTAGCGCAACACAAATTTCCGGTATTGAACGTTTAGCGGTACAAGCTACGGAAGAAAAACCAAGACAGGTAGTCATGGCCGATAAAATCGCGCGATTTTTTGTCGGGCGTTTGCTAGTCGTTTGTGCCGGTGTATTTTTATTTTGGTGGTTTAAAGATCCGAGCCGCGCTTTATGGATAACACTTTCAGTATTGGTGGTGACTTGTCCGTGTGCCTTGGCATTGGCGATGCCTGCTGCACTTTCCGCGGCTACTGCAAATTTGCGCCAGCGCGGATTTTTAGTGGCACGCGGTCATGTTATTGAAGTCTTGCCGCAAATTACCCGAGTCATTTTTGATAAAACCGGCACATTATCTCAAGGTCGTTTAAGCATTGCTGATGTGCGATTACTTGCAAACCAATCGCGTGACCAGGTGTTGGCTATAGCGTCTGCACTGGAAGCCGATTCCAGTCATCCTATCGCACAGGCATTCGCGACCTGGCGTAATCAGCTGATTGCTGCTGATATAAAACAAACAACTGCAGCCGGTATTGAAGGTGTTATTGGCAGCGATGTTTATCGCATAGGCACGCAAGAGTTTGCCAGTGGAATTATTGTTATGCCGCATGAGCTTTTGCCTTTACCCGATCAGCAACATCCTTGGCTTTTGTTGGCTAATGCCCAGGGCCCGGTGGCGTGGTTTGGTTTGGCGGATGAAGCGCGCCCCAGTGCGCGACAAGCGATCATGGAATTACAAGAAATGGGTATCGCTGTTGAATTGCTGAGTGGCGATCAATCGGGTTCTGTGGCGCATTTGGCGAAGCAATTGGGTATCGAAAAATTTATTGCCGGCGCAAAACCGGGTGATAAATTGGCGCAGCTTAATATGGCGCAGTTAGGTGGAGACAAAGTGTTAATGGTTGGGGATGGCATTAACGATGTCCCTGTACTGGCAGGTGCGGATGTTTCAGTGGCAATGGCTTCTGCATCAGATCTTGCGAAAACGCGAGCTGATACGGTGTTGCTCAACAATCAATTAACCCTATTGCCAAAAGCCATTGAAATTGCAGATCGCACTCACAACATTATTAAACAAAATTTATTGTTCTCGCTCACCTATAACCTGATTGCCTTGCCGCTCGCTGCAAGCGGTCACGTCGCTCCCTGGGCTGCAGCAATCGGTATGACAATGAGTTCTTTGATCGTGGTATTGAATGCGCTGCGTTTAAATAAATCGTAAATAGTTATTTCTTTGGGATGCTACTCATGGAAAGTCTCTACTTTCTCGTTCCTTGCGCGTTAATTTTTATCGCTATTGCGGTGAAGGTTTTATTTTGGGCCATCAATAATGGCCAATACGATAATCTTGAAACGGAAGCCCACAGAATTTTATTCGATGATGAAAAAAATAAGTCGCCAAACCCTTCGGAACAAAATCCCCCAGCTTCATCAAGCCAGCCCGTACCATCGCCAGAGCAAGATAAATGATTGACCTTGTCATATTTGTTCCGCTATTCACCCTTGGCCTCGTGAGTAGCGCCCATTGCATTGGCATGTGTGGCGGTATTATGGGCGCGTTAACTATGGCTATTCCTGCCGATGCCCGCGCCCAGCGCTGGATAATCTTGGTGGCCTACAACCTTGGCCGCATTACAAGTTATACCCTCATGGGCTTGCTGGCTGGCTTTTTTGCGGAACAATTTGCTGCTTTGGGTGGCGGCGTTATTTTGCGTATCCTCGCCGGTGTATTGTTGATTGTCATGGGATTGTATTTGGCAGACTGGTGGCGTGGTTTAACGAAACTGGAGGCCATAGGGCGCTATTTGTGGGTTTACATCCAACCGCTTGGTAAAGGGCTAATGCCAGTCAACACTCTTCCCAAAGCCTTATTACTTGGTGCCCTGTGGGGCTGGTTGCCCTGTGGCCTGGTGTACGCTGCACTGGCGATGGCGATGACACAACCAGCCCCTCTACTCGCAGCAGGCGCAATGTTTGCCTTTGGGTTAGGGACTCTACCGGCAGTATTAGCGGCAGGGTTTGTAGCACAACAACTCGCCCGTATCCTCCAGCGGCCTCAAGTGAGATGGGTATTGGCGCTAGTTATTATTATGTTTGGCCTATGGACTATCTGGGGCAGTTTGGGCCACATTGGTGGACATCACCATCACTCCGCAGAGTCGCCAGCGACTGCCACGCACGATCACTCGCATATGCAACATGACATGGCTGAGCCGTCTGCTATGGATCATTCAGCAATGGATCATTCCATGATGGATCACTCTCATATGGATCATTCGACAATGCATGAGCATCAGGATGTGCCTGATGCAACCTTGGAGCGCCAGCGCACGGATGCTGATTCAAAACTAGAGGACGATAAGGGTTCAACCTCCTCTTCGGTTCAGGCTAGTGAAACCAACGTGGGCGAACATCATCACGAATAAACAAAACCTTAATCGAATTTGGCGAACTATACTTAACAGAACGATTGGACTGTTAATTATCCGTTGCATTATAGCTAGATGAAATTTAAGGATCGTATGTTTCTATTCTCGTTTCAATATTGGTGTTCCAGGAAAAAGTTAATGAGGAGGATGCTTTGTATCCACACAGTATCTTTGCTTGGCTTTTATGGCTTGCCAGTAATTGCGCAGGAAGTTTTAACGGAGTCGACAGAGCAGTGTACAGCGTTCAATGTTGATCCCCGGGATATCGCCAAGAACAAATCCTCCCGTGTAGAAACATCTGTGTTTGAGCCGTTGCAAGGAAAAACCATTCGCAATATACGTTTTGATCAAATGACAATTTTTGATCCAAATAATCCTGATGAAAATAACAGGCTTTATTTATTCCTCAACAAACTCCATGTAAAAACGCGCACCAACGTCGTTGCCTCGCAATTACTTTTTAAAGTTGGCGATAAAGTAAATCACCAGACAATAGAAGAAACCGAACGTAATTTGCGTTCGCGTAAATATTTAACCAATGCATTTATATTGCCTGAAAAAGTTTGCGGCAATAATGTGGATATCATCGTTATTACACAAGATGCCTGGGCATTGGAACCGCAAGTCAGTTACAGCCATAAGTCAAGTAACAACGCAACCGGGTTTGCATTGAGTGATGGAAATGTTTTTGGTACTGGTAACGCGTTTAAAGTCGGTTATGAAAAAAATAGTTTGCGCAACACGATTAGCTATGAATTCAGTAACCCTTATTTCTTAAACCGGCAACTTGCTGTTCGTGCATTGTTCCAGGATACCTCTGATGGCCGTAATACTTTTTTGTCAGTCGCACGTCCGTTCTATTCATTAGATACGCCTTGGGCAACCGGATTACAATTTTCAGATTTATCACAGGTTGAAGAAATCCGTTCGCACGGTGAAAAGGTAAATGCGTTTCGCCATCAAGCGATTGATAATGAAATTTATTACGGCAAAGCCATCACGATTAACTCCAATTTCACTCAACGCTGGTTAGTTGGTTTTACCCATGAAGAAGATAGCTTCTATCCTGACGAAAATACGAAGCAGCCTATCCCCGATCACGACAAGGCAGTTTATCCATGGATTGAATATCAATATCTGGAAAATAGATACGGTGTGTTTAAAAATTTAAACCAGATCCAGCGCCCGGAAGATGTCGCGGTCGGGCAGACGGTAAAAATACGCTTGGGATTGGCAGGTACAGAATTTGGCAATCCTGATGATGTGTTACGTTATAAGGCGGAATATACCAATATCTTTGATTTTTCTGACAAGCAGCTACTCGAATTTGATGTGCAACTGGATGGAAAACAACACTTTAAATATGACAATCTTGATCCAACAATCCTTACCTCATCTGTTGCTTATCATTATTTCCAGGATGAAAAAAATCGTTGGTACGCGCGTTTTGAATACGGCATCGGCGAAAATTTACCGCAATATAAAGAGCTAACGGTGGGCGATATTACCGGTCTGCGCGGATATCCCACTGATTATTTGCGCGGTGACCGGCGCTACGCATTTACATTGGAGCGTAGATATTTTTCCGACGTGCATATATTCAATTTATTACGCGTAGGCTATGTTGTATTTTTCGATGCAGGTAAAGCCTGGGGTTTGCCAAATGAGCCTGAATCCCCACTGTTATCTGACGTGGGTATAGGCTTGCGTTTCAGCTCTACCAAGGTGCGTATAGGAAATGTTATCCATATCGATATTGCCACCCCGACATCGCACAGGAACGGCACTGATAATTATCAATTAACAATTGGTGCTTACGAAAAATTTTAATGGGATATTGTTAATTAAGTTTTTAATTAAATCCCCAGCTTTTATAAAATTAAAACCCAAAAAGTAATGTGTGGAGATTTTTAGGAATGCGGTTATTGCACACAATGCTGCGCGTAGGAAATTTGGAAAAATCGATTGGGTTTTATACCAACGTGTTAGGTATGACGTTATTGCGTAAAGAAGATTTTCCTGATGGGAAATTCACCTTGGCGTTTGTTGGTTATGGCGACGAAGTAAGCCATTCTGTTATAGAGTTAACTTACAATTATGGCGTTGAATCCTATGATATAGGTAAGGGTTATGGCCATATTGCATTGGGTTGCGAAAATGTATATAGCACCTGCGATAAGATTCGTGCGGCGGGTGGAAAAATTGTTCGCGAGCCCGGGCCCATGATGCATGGCACAACCATTCTCGCATTTGTGGAAGACCCGGACGGATACAAAATTGAATTGCTGGGCATAAAATAAACTTTTATTCTGGGAAATAAAATGATGAAACTCATTGGAATGCTGGATTCACCCTACGTACGTAGAACTGCAATATCATTGCAATACATGGGCATTTCATTTGAGCACGAACCGCTTTCGGTGTTTAATAATTTTGAGCAATTCCAGGCGATTAATCCGGTCGTAAAAGCGCCGACACTCGTATTTGATAGCGGCGAAATATTAATGGACTCGACTATTATCCTGCATTACGCCGAATCCGCTGTGCCTGCATCACGACGTTTAATGCCTGCCAGTGGGGAAGAGTTCAGGTTAGCGTTGCAAATTATCGGCTTTGCACTGGCGGCTGCTGAAAAAGCTGTGCAATGTGTTTATGAAAGAAATTTGCGTCCGGTAGAAAAACAGCATCAACCTTGGGTTGAGCGGCTCAGTTTGCAATTAAAAGCGGCTTGCAATGGTTTGGAAGCTAAATTAGTAGCGAGTGAATTTGAGCTAACACCGGCAGTCTTGAATCAACCTTTTATCACTTCAGCCGTGGTCTGGCAGTTTATTCAAAATATGTTGCCTGATATTATTCCTCCATCAGAATTTCCGCGCCTGCAAGCACTGTCCGATCATGCAGAGGCGCTGCCGGAATTTTTGGCTTTTCCTCCTGTTGGGCCTGGTGTTGTTGCACCAAACCCCTAAATTTTTTGTCCTGTAGCTGCAAAAATATTGCGGCGTCATTACGCATTGCCCAGGCTACTCCATGAGTCATTTATCGCTCACTCAATTGTCTTTTGATAACCGTTTTATTCAAAACTTACCTGCAGATCCCATTCTTGATAATTATCGTCGCCAGGTTACAGGTAGCTGTTATTCATTCGTAAATCCCACTGCTGTTCGAGCGCCAGGGTTGGTGTGTGCCGCCAATGAAGTCGCTGATTTAATTGATTTGGATCACAGTGAATTAGCGAGCGATTTTTTTGTGCAGATTTTTGGCGGTAATAAATTATTGCCGGAAATGCAACCATACGCTTGTTGTTATGGCGGTCACCAGTTTGGTAATTGGGCGGGGCAATTGGGTGACGGTCGTGCCATCAACCTGGGTGAAGTGAAAACGGCACAGGGTGAGCATTGGACTTTGCAATTAAAGGGCGCCGGCCCAACACCTTACTCGCGTACTGCAGATGGCCTTGCTGTCTTGCGTTCATCTGTGCGTGAATTTTTATGCAGTGAAGCCATGCATCATTTGGGTGTACCTACAACGCGTGCGTTAAGTCTGGTGGTGACGGGTGAGCAGGTTCGTCGCGATATGTTTTACGACGGCAATCCGCAACTTGAGCCAGGTGCAATAGTATGTCGGGTAGCGCAAAGTTTTACCCGCTTTGGGAATTTTGAAATTCTATCCGCGCGGAATGATATTGAGTTATTAAAAAAATTAGTCGATTTTACAATTCGAACTGATTTCCCACATCTATTAAAAAATGATGCAGAAATAACGCGCGAAATCTATGTGCAATGGTTTGAAGAAATTTGCATTCGCACGGCAAAGATGATTGCCCATTGGATGCGCGTTGGTTTTGTACACGGTGTCATGAATACCGATAATATGTCCATCCTCGGTTTAACGATTGATTATGGGCCTTACGGTTGGCTGGAAGCTTATGATCCGGATTGGACACCCAACACGACTGATGCCCAGGGCCGTCGCTATAGATTTATTAATCAACCGCAGATTGCGTTATGGAATTTGGCGCAACTGGGTAATGCAATTTATCCCTTGGTCGATGCAGTTGAGCCTTTGCAAGAAGGATTAAATGCATATCGTCGCGTTTATGCGGAACAATGGCAAACCGACATGACCAATAAATTGGGCCTGCAAAATTTCACTGATGAAGATATGACGTTAGTGGAAGAGCTCTATAAAGTGTTGCAATTGACGGAAACGGATATGACGATTTTTTTTCGCCAGCTTGCAACTATTGATATCAATAATATTCCCCGCGAGAATCAACAGCTAATTGATATTATTCGGTTCGCGTATTATAACGAGCCCGCTGAAAATACTGAGGCAAACACCGATATGGTAAAATGGTTGCGGGCTTATTGTGATCGATTGCAACAGAACCATGTGCTGCACGGCGAAACCAATGAGCTGCGCAGAGCGCGTATGAACAGTGTGAATCCCAAATATGTGTTGCGCAATTACATGGCCCAACAAGCAATTGATAAAGCAACTACCGGTGATTACAGCGAAGTAAAAAATTTATTGCAATTATTGCGTAACCCATACGATGAACAGCCAGGGAATGAACGTTACTTTGCCAAGCGTCCGGAGTGGGCACGCACCAAAGCAGGGTGTTCAATGCTTTCCTGTAGCTCGTGAAATATTGCCGGGAAATGTTGAGTGTCAGTAGCCCGAATTTTTTGATGAAAGTTTTTTATAGCAGGTATTATTAATGATTGGTACGGTAATCGGCTTTGCAATTGGATTTGCCTTAACCCATAAAGTGTTTGGCGCAATTTTTGGTGCTGTATTAGGTTATCTTTTTTATGATCGCAATCAACAGGCGAGAGCAGGTATTTCGGGTGAAGCCTTACAGCAGGCACAAACCTTATTCTTTAAAACAGTTTTTAATTTATTGGGACACATTGCCAAAGCTGATGGCCATATCAGCGAGGTGGAAATAAAACTTACCGAAGCTTACATGGATAAAATGGGTTTAACGCCAGAGCATAAACGCGAGGCGATCCGTTTATTTAAAGAGGGCGCATCCCCTGAATTTAATTTGCAGGAGGCCTTGGATGCTTATCGTTATTTAGGTTCCCGCAGCCCAAATTTAAGCCAGATGTTATTGGTTTATTTAATCAACCTCGCCATGATTGATGGTGCCCTGGATGCAAAAGAAGTAGAGATTTTGCAACAAGTTGCCGAAGGTATAGGTTTCTCGCGCGTTGCATTTGAACAGCTGTTGCGGATGGTGGGTGCACAAAATTCATTTGCACAAAACCAGCAAAATCGCCCTAACGAATTGGCGTTAGCCTATGAAGCATTAGGTGTAACGGCGGAAGCAAGTGATGCAGATATTAAAAAAGCTTACCGTAAATTAATGAGTCAATATCATCCTGATAAATTAATCGGCCAGGGCCTGCCAGCTGATATGATTCAAGCGGCAACAGAGCGTGCGCAAGAAATCCAGGCAGCTTATGACCTCATTAAAAAGACGCGCGGCTAGTTTTCATGTTATCCCGAAGTTAATGTAATGCGCCTGGATCGTTTTATAGAAAGTAAACTTTCATTTTCCGCACGCAGCGTACGTGATTTGTTTGTGCAGCGTTTGGTAGTGTTAAATGGAATTGTTGTTACAGAAGGTCGCGGCAGGATTAGCGAATTTTGTCGCGTAGAAGTTGCCGGTAATATTTTGCAAGCGCGGTCGCCGGTTTATCTCATGCTGCATAAACCGCAAGCTTGCGTCAGTGCAACGCGGGATACCAAAAATAAAACGGTTATAGATCTTATCGACTTCTCCGAGAAAGAATCCTTGCACCTGGCAGGTCGACTGGATTTTAATACCACCGGTTTAATGTTGTTGACCAATGATGGGAAATGGTCGCGCAGAATCACCCAGCCCACACAAAAAATTCCTAAAACTTATTTAGTGCAAACCCGCAGTGAAATCACTCATGAGTATGTGCGTGTTTTTTCAGAGGGAATTTATTTTTCGTTTGAAAACCTGACAACCTTACCCGCTGAATTGGAAATCCTTTCATCGCATTCTGCACAGCTTACTATTTATGAAGGCCGATACCACCAAATCAAACGCATGTTTGGTTATTTTAATAATGAGGTTATTGGCCTTCACCGCATCTCAATGGGAAATATTTATCTTGATAAAAATCTTGTGCCAGGTCAATTTCGTTCCCTCACTGCGGCAGAAATTGAATCTGTGTAACAAGGCATTTTATGCACACTGGTTAGGCATTGTTATAAAGTTGTGCGCCTTTTCGTAGCACTGTCATCGCTTAAACTCACGATAAATGTGCCTATGGGAACATTTTCACAAAGTTTTTAATTCACTGTTGACAACGTTGTCTATACGGGTGTAACGTGCATTCGCATAAGGGGTAATAAAAGCTCCATAAAAATTTGTCCATTGGGCATTTTTAAAAACATAATAATTAGTTTGACTCATCAAGGCGTTACTTCGTTGTTTTTGTAGTTGTTCCAATCTTGTCCGACCCGAAAATATAACTGTTGTGTTGAGTGCTGGAGCGTTCAGCAGTTTCTTTTCGACATGGAGTTACAAAAAGTTAATCGTTTATTTTTGGCTGCAGTAATTTATTTGCTGGGTAGGGATTTCTATTGCCTGAAATTCACCTGTGTAAGTCTTCAGGCAAAAATAAACGCAAACACCAGAATTGAAATCAAACCTTGAGGTGATTGTCATGCAAAAAATAAAAGCGTTTATTTTACTTTGCCTGCTCGGCGGAGTATCGCAAGCGAGCCATGCATATAATTGTGCGGGTGTTGCTAATTATGTTGATGGGGCAACCTATGCCACGAATGTCATTGTACAAAATGGTGGTACTGCTTATTCGTGTACGGTAGGCGGCTGGTGTTCAACAGGTGGACCCTACGCGCCAGGAACTGGTTGGGCGTGGACAAACGCGTGGAGTAGTTTGGGCGCTTGCGGGGCAACGTCATCTACAGCAAGTTCTGTTGCGAGCTCAGTGAAAAGTTCTGTCGCAAGCAGTGTTGCGTCCTCTATAGTTTCATCTACAGGTTCTTGCGGTGGTTTACCCGTATGGACAAGCACTGGCGTATATACCGGCAACACGCAAGTACAATCTAATAACGTGAAATATCAAGCGAAATGGTGGACGCAAGGGCAAGATCCAGCAACCAATTCCGGCACCGATGGTGTGTGGAAAAACCTGGGTTCATGTGGAGTCGTATCGTCTAGCTCAAAATCTTCAGTCGCAACGAGTTCATCGTCCAGCGTGAAAACCTCCAGCTCGGTTGCAAGTTCTGTAAAAAGTTCCAGTTCAAGTTCGGTTGTTGTAACGGGCAAAAAAGTGGTGGGATATTTTGCGGAGTGGGGCGTTTATTCTCGCAACTATCATGTAAAAAATATTGAAACCAGCGGTTCAGCGGCGATATTAACCACCATCGTTTATGCGTTTGGTAATGTCACTAATGGTCAATGTGCTATTGGCGATTCCTACGCCGATTATGATAAAGCCTATGATGCTGCCGGTAGCGTAGACGGTGTTGCCGATACCTGGGATACAGGCGCATTGCGCGGTAGCTTTGGCCAGTTACGCAAGCTGAAAAAAATGCATCCAGGCTTGAAAGTTGTTTGGTCATTCGGTGGTTGGACGTGGTCAGGTGGTTTCCCGCAAGCAGCAGCGAATCCAACAGCTTTTGCAGATTCATGCTACGCGCTGGTGAAAGATCCACGTTGGGCGGATGTGTTTGACGGTATTGATATCGACTGGGAATATCCAAACGATTGCGGACTTTCTTGCGATACAACCAGTGGCTTCTCCGGCTACAAAAATATCATCCAGGCGTTGCGTAACCGCTTTGGTTCGAATGCCCTCGTGACATCTGCAATTGGTGCAGCCGCGTCAAAAATTAATGCAGCAGATTATGTGGGGGCAGCGCAATATCTCGATTGGATTATGCCAATGACTTACGATTATTTCGGCGCGTTTAATCCGAAAGGCCCAACCGCTCCGCACTCACCTTTGTATGATTACTCAGGCATTCCCACTGCCGGTTTCTACTCAGATGCAGCGATTCAATTGTTGAAAGCCAAAGGCATTCCCGCCAATAAAATTTTGTTGGGTGTTGGTTTCTACGGTCGCGGTTGGACTGGCGTAGCGCAAGCGGCACCAGGTGGTTCTGCTACCGGCCCAGCGACAGGAACGGTTGAGCCTGGTATCGACGATTACAAAGTATTAAAAGCATCTTGCCCTGCTACCGGAACCGTTGCCGGAACAGCATACGCATTCTGTAACGGTAACTGGTGGAGTTACGATACTCCGCAAACCCTGACTGGAAAAATGGATTACGTTAACCAGCAAAACCTGGGCGGGGCATTCTTCTGGGAGTTGAGTGGTGATACTGCGAATGGTGAATTGATTCGTGTGTTGGGGAATATTCGTTAATTCAATATCTGGATTGCTGTAAATAGTATCCTTCATTGATTGACAGGATGTTTCAAGTGAAGCCCGGCATTGCCGGGCTTTTTATTTTCTTAACAATAAGCAACATTCATTTAGGAGAGAGTCGTCATCCTCGCGAAGGCGGGGATCCAGCAGTTGACGTTGATTTTAAAAGCTGGATCCCCGCCTTCGCGGGGATGACGACTCCCACTAAATTCAATGGGTAATCCGATTTATTTTTGTCGCTTTCCATTTTTTTTGATATTAAATTTTTTAGCTTCAATTTTAATTTCTGCGCTTTTATTATTCACCAACAATTTTGCCATCCCAAACGTCGTCAATCCCCAAATAATAATCAGGGTGATTAATAACAGCGACGCAATAAACGCAAAAATATCCGGTGCTTTCATCAGGGTTGTCATTAGCGAATCTTCGTAATAGAAAAACCACTGGTGACCTTCAGGAAATACTTTGGTATGGAGCCAGTAAAAAACGTTTGTTGCACCCATAGTTAAAATAATGGTTGTTATTACAAATATTGCCGCAAAAAATCCCAATAGTATGTTGCGCAATGATGGAAAAGAAAAATCTTGTCGATAAGCGATAAATAAAAAAATCGCCCAAACAAATGCACCGGCATAGCCAGCCAAATAAAATTTATTGATTAAATGACTCACGTCTTGCAAATGCGTAATTTCTGCCGAGTGCATTAATGGAATTCTGGTGTCATTCGGTAATATAAAACTGATATCCGCTAACCCTTCACCATTATGCTGAACAGCATCAGTAATTTGTGCGAACAGTTTCCAGTGATCTTTTGGTTGCGTGAATTCAAAACCGTGGATGTAATGATTGAGTGGTGCAAATTCCGCGATGTGTTTATCCAGGTCCAATAATTTGTAACCGGCGGGATAGGCAAAGTTAACTTGCGCCAATAAATGCCAGGCCAGCAAGCTGGTTGCGAGTAATTGGCCAATAAAAATCAGCGGCCAAACAAGGTAGGGAGATAGGCGCATAGCAGGTCCTGCGGATATTTAGGTGGCAGCAGCCTAGCGAGCTTGCAGCCATAGCACAAGGGTTGGAAAGGTTTAGGTTAAGCCATGTAAAAATAACGCATAATTATTTTGTATGATTTATCATTTCAGGGCGAAAACACAATAACAAGGTGATCAACCGATGAAAACTCTCATTAAGCTATTCAATATTTCCTGGCTCAAGATTGTCAGCGCAGCTGCATTAATCGTAGCGACAACTCTTGTTCATGCTGATGAAGGTCGCGAGCGTTTATCGCTGGATCGTGGCTGGTTGTTCCATCTGGGTGATGTTCCCATGCCGGACATTAAAGGGCACGGCATGTCCTACGCCAACGCCAAGGCGGGCAACGCCTGGGGTGCAGCGGGTACGGAATTTGATGATTCTGACTGGCGCAAACTGGATATTCCACACGATTGGGCGGTTGAAGGGCCCTTTGATCCCAACGCTAATATTTCCCAGGGTTATCGCCCGCGCGGTATTTCCTGGTATCGCCGTTATTTACGGGTGGATGAAAGCGAGCGCGGTCGTCATTTTGAATTGCAGTTTGACGCTATTGCCACTCACTCAACGGTTTGGGTCAACGGCAATATCGTCAATCGCAATTGGTCGGGTTACAACGCGAGTTACATCGATATCACGCCATACTTACGCTACGGCGATGCCATGAACACTATCGCCATTCGCGTTGATGCGAATCCCATGGAAGGTTGGTGGTATGAAGGCGCGGGTATGTATCGTCACGCATGGCTAGTGAAAACCAATCCTGTACACGTGATTACGGATGGCGTACACGCGACACCGCGTCCGGCAGCGGGGCAACAAAATAATTGGGAAATTCCGGTTGAAGTCACGCTGAATAACAGCGGCAAACAAATTGCCGACGTGAATGTTGAGGTCAGTGTATTTGATCCGCAGGGTAAGGAAATTGCCAAACAAAACCAGGCCGTAAAAGTCCCGGTATTTACACCAACTATTGCCAAGTTTTCGATTGCCGTTGTAAGTCCCGCGTTATGGTCACTTGAGCAAACAAATTTATATCGTGTTACTACAAAAGTAATTAATAACGGAAAAACAGTTGATGAGTCTTCATTGAATACAGGCTTTCGCACCATTCGTTTTGATGCGCAGGAAGGTTTTTTCTTAAACGGCAAACACATCAAGTTACAAGGTATTTGTATGCACCAGGATCACGCTGGTGTGGGCGTTGCGATTCCCGATTCGATGTGGGAATACCGTTTGCGCCGCTTGAAAGAATTAGGTGTAAACGCGATTCGTTTTTCACACAATGCACCTGCGTCCGAGGTGTTGGATTTGGTAGATCGCATGGGTTTTTTAGTGATGGACGAAAACCGCAATTTCAATCCGTCACCAGATTACATGAAGCAATTGGAATGGATGGTTCGTCGTGATCGTCATCATCCCGGAATTATTTTGTGGTCCGTATTTAATGAAGAACCTGTGCAGGGCACGGAAGTCGGTTATGAAATGGTGCGTCGCATGTCAGCCGCTGTAAAAGCTTTGGATGATACTCGTCCCGTTACCGCTGCAATGAACGGTGGATTTTTAACAGATTTAAATGTGTCGCACGCGGTAGATGTTGTGGGCGCAAATTATCAGGTGCCTGATTATGATCGTTTCCATAAAGCGCATCCCGAAAAACCATTTACCAGTTCAGAAGATACTTCAGCATTTATGACGCGCGGTGAATACACAACGGATAAAAACAAAAATGTCATCGCCAGTTACGATGATGATTTTGCGCAGTGGGGCAATAGTCATCGCGATGCTTGGGAAGCGATTGATACGCGCAATTTTGTCGCCGGTGGTTTTGTGTGGACCGGTTTTGATTATCGCGGTGAGCCAACACCGAATGAATGGCCTTCAGTCAGTTCTGTGTTTGGCATTATGGATCTCAACGGCTTTCCAAAAAATGCATATTACATGCACCAGGTGCAATGGATAAAAGATCGTCCGCTCGTTTACCTTGCGCCGCACTGGAATTGGGAAGGCCAAGAAGGTAAAGACATTCGTGTGATGGTGATGGCCAACGTTGAGCGCATAAAGCTTGTGTTAAATGGTCGCGAGTTGGGTAAGCAAAAAGTTGATAAATATCGCATGAATTATTTTAACGTGAACTACGAGCCAGGCAAGCTGGAAGCAATCGGTTTTAATGGCGATAAAGAAGTTGCACGAGCAACCGTTGAAACAACGGGCAAAGCTGTTGCGCTGGAATTAATTCCTGATCGCAAATTTTTGCTGGGTGATGGTCGCGATGCAATGCCAATTACTGTGAGAGCGCTGGATGCAAAAGGCCGTGCAGTTCCAATTGATCAATCGCAAGTTACTTTTGAAATCACCGGCGCGGGAAAATCAATTGGCCATGGCAATGGCGACCCAAATTCACATGAAGATGAAAAAGGAAAAACCCGAAAACTTTTTAATGGTCTTGCGCAATTAATTGTCCAAAGTAATTTTCCAGATCGCAAAGGTGAAAAAGGTAATTTGAAAATAACTGCACATGCAGCGGGTTTAAAAACGGCGAGCATAGTTATTCCCGTGAAAGCTGTGGCACCTGTTCCTTTTGTTGCAGAAGCTATAGCACCTTTAAGTTATTTGACCAACTGGCGTGTTTCACCGGCAAGTACTGAACGTCCAAATCCAACACAAGTGCTTGCAGATAACGATATGAATACCTGGGGCTGGGGTCAGCCGCCTATGTTGAATGTTCCAGCAGAGATAAAAGAGGGCAAATATCGTTTGTATCGCACCAGTTTCAATCCACGTAAAAATTTAGCGGATGGCAGCGGACGTTTGCATTTTTATAGCATTACCGGTAAAGCCGAGATTTGGTTAAATGATGTGATGATTGGCAAGAAAGAATCCTATGCACCCGCTGGGATAAACTTGGTCATTCCAGCGAGTGAAGGTATCCGTCAATTGAATGTTATCGTTGAAGGCGAGGGCGATAAAAAAGCCGGAATCGATGGCAATGTAGTGATTGAGCCCAAGATATAATTAGCAGGTAGGTTTTTATAGACATAAAAAAGGCGAATCAGAAAAACCGATTCGCCTTTTTTATTAATGTTATTTTTTAGTTTGGTGTGTTATCGGGATACCAGGGATAACTCCAGACCTCACTCATACGTTTGTCTTTTACCTTGAGGAATAAACGCATATCCACCACATTATTTCCGTCAGGTTCAATTTTAAACAAGACGCGATACGATTTTCCATCAGGCAATTTTTTCACATGAAGTTCAGTAACTTTTCCAGAGTTTTTGCCAAGGTCTGCTTCAATCATTGGATCGGTAGATAATTTATCCAAATCGCCACCGGAAAAATCCACCGAAAATTGTCGTTTGGTTTTTGGAGTTGAACTTCCCTGCATGGCACCCCAACCAGTTTGTGTGCGTAGCACTTTGGCAAGCTTTTGCTCTGGCACATCGGAATCATAAGTTAGCAAGGTATATTTAAATTCTTTTTCATCACCCGCTTTCATGGCCTGCTCGGGAACCCAATAGGCAACCATATTATCGTTTGCTTCGCTGTCTGACGGGATTTCCACCAGTTCAACGCGACCTTTGCCCCAGGTGCTATCAGGTTTTACCCACAGGCTAGGGCGTTTTTCATAGCGAGCTTCAGTATCTGAATAATTATTAAAATCGCGATCGCGTTGCATAAGGCCAAAACCTTGCGGATTAATATCGCTCAATGACGACACATGTAATGCGCGGTGATTGGTGAGCGGTCGCCAAATCCATTCGCCAGAAGATGTCTGCATGGATAAACCATCAGAGTCATGGACTTCCGGGCGGAAGTCATCAAATTTATATTTGTTGACACTATTTTCACCAAACAAATACATACTGGTTAAAGGTGCAAAACCTAATTTTTTAATATCTTTTCGCGCATACACACGTGCGGTAATTTTTATTTGATTATGAACACCAGGATACATATCAAAACGATAGGCACCGACAACTGAAGGACTGTCGAGCAACGCATAAATAACGACATGATTTTCTGCAGGCGTTGGTTTGAGTAACCAAAATTCGCGAAACGTCGGAAACTCTTCACCTGATGACTCTGCTGTATCAATGGCAAGGCCGCGTGCTGAAATCCCGTAACCCTGGCCTGGGCCCACCATGCGAAAATAACTTGCGCTGCCAAATGCAAAAAATTCATCTTTGGAATCTTTATTGTTAAGCGGGTAGTGCAAACGAAATGCCGCAAATCCAATATCTTTTGGAGCTATTCCCGCGAGGCTTGCGGCAGCGCCAGTGTAATTAAAAAACTCCTGTTTGAATTGCAAAATCGAATCACCGTTGTTCGTTGCCATATGCAATATTTTAGGTTGTTTAAAAATATAACCAGCATGGAACAGTTGCACTTCAAATTGTGCTTCGTTGTGCCACAGCGCTGCTTCCGGGCGAAACTTAATCGCACGGTATTGATCGTAATCCATTTTTAGCAGGGCTTCGGGAATGTGTGCGGCAACCGGTTTAAAATTTTCTTTGGCGAGCAATTTTGCACGCGAACTAATCGCATCAAAAAGAGCTGGCTGGGAAGCTTCACTTGCCGACGTGGGTGTAATAGTCGATGTCGCACTAAATGCATGGCTCGCATAAAGGGATATTGCCAGCAATGTGGATAAAATTCCTGCTGCTTGCGTGATATTTTTTTTCAACGAGCTTGCAGGTTTGAAAAAGGTAATTAATGTTTTTTCAGGCGGGTTAATCATCCGCGTTCTCCGTACGACTTTTTATTGATATTTTCATTGGATATCCAAGCCAATTATTGGCTGTTTTGTAGCAGCATTTATTATGATCCAAAAGTGCGCATTATAAAGGATTCTTATGGAAATGCAGGAGCTTGCCGAATGTAAATGGAAAATATTACCTGTTCTTAATTCTCCTTTGGGTGACAAGTTGGCGCTGCGGGTTAATAATGATCTTATCTGATTTATTTGGGGTATTGCATGTATGGAATCAAAGCAGGAAGAATCACAACAATTTGTGCGTACGATAAAGTCTTTATTCGTATTAAATAAGCCGAGTCGTCCCTGGCATGTGGCTTTAGTTGCCACCATTGGCATGGCTATTCCTGCTCTTTTGGGTGTTTATTTCGAGCAAATGGCTAACGCAATCCTTGCCTGTGTTGGCAGCATGGTGATCCTGTATATCCCGCGCACCCGAATTCCACACCGTATGGTGACTCTTGCTGTGTGTTCGTTTGGTTTATTGGCGTGTTTTACCTTGGGGTTAGCTGCCGGGTTTAGTATTTATACTTCGGCGCTGACGTTGGTTTTTTCTGCCTTGCTGACGGATTTTATTTGCCGTTATTATTCGATTCCCGCGCCCGCCAATTTCTTTTTTATTTTCCTCGCCTCACTTGGCTGTACCTTACCATTTAACCTCGAATTAATTCCCATGCGCGTTGGTTTGGTGGCAATGGGTTGTATGTTGTCATGCCTGCTCGCCTTTTTTTACAGTGTATGCGTAAGGCTGCCTGCGCCTAATCCAGTTGCTGCGGTAGAAAAAAATGTCGTAAATATTTTATTGCAATCAACCGTATTAAGTTTTTTTGTCGGCGGTGCTTATTTACTTGCGGAGTTGATCGGTTTAAATAAACCCTATTGGGTGCCAATTTCCTGCGCTGCAATTATGCAAGGCGCCAATTTGCAATTAGTGTTGCAACGAAAAATCCATCGTGTGCTGGGAACTGCTTTGGGGATGGTGTTGGCCTGGTGTATTTTTTCCCAATCGTTGCACGGTTGGTCATTTGCGCTGGCGATAATTATATTGTTTTTTATTGTTGAGGTATTGGTTGTACATCACTATGGTTTAGCCGTGATTTTTATTACCCCTTTAACTTTGCTTTTCGCGGAGGGCTCGGCATCCCGTGTATTGCATGAATCATTGGTGGTTACGCGCATGGGAGATATTGCGCTTGGCAGTGTGATTGGATTTATTGGCGGTTGGGTTATGCATCACCCGAAAATCCTTGCTTATATCAGCCAGAAAATTAATAAAACAGGCTCACTGGAAAATTAATTGCTGGAGATAAAAAGAGCGGCCAAGCCACTCTTGAACCTTGCGATTCAATTCATGCCTGGCCGCTTTTCGTTTTGCTTTCCCTTTTTTTTCATGCACTCCACCTTTGCGCATAATTGGGTGGAATGCATGTCCGTTACGCTGTTCTTGTTTCTTTGGCATGTTGATTTCTCCTGTGTGTGGTTAATAAAACGTTAATTGTTAATCACTTTTAAATTTAGCTTGCTCCTGATGTTTTAAAAAGAGATGCTTTAAAAAGAGATAGTTTAAAGAGAAGTGGTTAATAGAAATGGCTTAAATAGAATTGCAAAACCAAACTATGCAGCTGAACCAGGATAATAAATAATGTCCGTTCGCTAAACCAAAACGCTATCATATCTGCTTGTTTTTGTTCGTCCATAATCATCCCTTAATACATAAGACTTGTTTGAGTGTATGTACCACTTCCACCAGGTCAGATTGATTTTGCATAACCTCCTCAATGTTTTTATACGCAGCAGGTATTTCGTCAATAACCACTTTGTCTTTGCGACATTCAACACCTTTGGTTTGCGCGATTAAATCTTCCTTGTTAAATACATGGCGTGCAGCAGTTCGGCTCATCTTTCTACCGGCGCCATGGGAACATGAACAAAATGAATCAGGATTTCCTTTGCCGCGTACGATAAAAGATTTCGCACCCATGCTTCCTGGAATAATTCCCAACTCACCTTCACGTGCACTTATGGCGCCTTTGCGCGTTACTATGACGTCAGAACCAAAATGATGCTCGCGACTTACATAATTGTGATGACAGTTTATCGCGTGCCGATCTGCGTGAAATTTTGGTAAGAAAGGTGCGATTGCGCGCAACACTAATCCCATGATTTCATCGCGATTTAAACGTGCATATTCCTGTGCCCAATTTACCGCGCTGACATAATCCACAAAATGTTCACTTCCCTCTGTGAAATAAGCCAGGTCCTTATCCGGTAAATTATGAATATGTTTACCCATATCCTTTTTGGCAAGCGCAATAAAATATTGCCCAATTGCATTGCCAATTCCGCGGCTACCTGTGTGCAACATAATCCATACATCCTTGTTTTCATCAACACAGACTTCAATAAAATGATTTCCACTACCGAGCGTGCCCATTTGTTTTGTCCAGATGCTATTCGGTTGCTTTAACATCTTCATCACAGTGGGATGTTTTTCAAAAAGCCATTCCACCCCGGCTGCGATTTGCTTGCAAGCGCTTGCGCGAATACTCACTGTCTTGTGGGCTTGCAAACCTACAGGAACAGCGCGTTCAATTGCACTGCGCATGGCTCCGAGATTATCGGGCAATTGCGATGATTTAATTGAAAGCCGCACGGCACTCATTCCACAACCAATATCTACACCCACGGCTGCAGGAATAATTGCTTTGAGTGTAGGAATCACAGAACCTACTGTAGCCCCAACTCCCACATGAACATCTGGCATAGCTGCGATATGCGAATAGATAATTGGCAGCTCGGCAATTTTTTTCAGCTGCGTGAGCGCTTCGTTTTCAATATCGCGGGTATAAATTTTCACGGGCTTAAAACCATTACCCGAGTTTTTGTTTAATTCAATTTTTACAGGCATAAAAATCCCTTAAGCAATTTTTTAAAAAATTACTTTGCGTTTACTAAAAAATTAAACCTTCGAGCAGCTTTTTGAATGGCAGAAAAGAAAAAGCCCCGATTAGTTTCCTAATCAGGGCTTTAGTGTTTCGCCTGACTGGAAGGTTTGTTAATACCTTCCAAGTCTGAATACTCAAAAGGTTGTTAGCGGGTGGTGAAGGTCGCGTAGGTCATGATTGAGTACTCCTAAAGTTGGGACAAGAATATTGTCGAGTTGAATAACCAAAACATTTTTTGTGTTGGAAATTGAACGCGATAATACGCCGAAAAATTAAGCTGTCAACAAAAAATATAATTTTTTTAAAGATTAAAGTGATTGGAATTAAGGCCGTTGTTATTTCCAATATTATTCAAAAGCTAAATTGGGAATGGATATGTAGATTACAACTTATTACAAGCGTCATTGGTGCTGGCATTTGATACTTGGGTAAACTAGAGTGCTTTTCTTCCTCCCTTTCGAGAAATATTATGTCTGTAGAACTCTCACCGGCGCGTGAGCGCATTATGTTGTTTACGCTGATGGCGTTGCAATTCACGATGATTGTGGACTTCATGATCATGATGCCGCTGTCATCTCTGCTGATGGCAGCGTTTGATATCCAGCCAGTTCAATTTGGTTTACTTGTTTCTTCTTATTCAATCGCGGCTGGCGTTTCGTCGCTGTTAGCCTCGTCATTGGGTGATCGCTATGATCGTCGCAATGCACTCCTGGTTGCTTTTGCCGGCTTATTAATCGCTACCCTGGCTTGTGCTTATGCGAATACCTATCCGCTCTTGTTAGCGGCGCGAATTATTGCCGGATTTTTTGGTGGTGTCCTGAGTTCAATTGTTTTGGCCATTGTGGGCGATGTATTTCCTCCGCAGAAACGTGGTAAAGCTATGGGTATTGTGATGCTGGCTTTTTCATTGGCGGCAATCGGTGGTGTTCCTTTAGGGCTTTTTATTTCCAACCATTATTCGTGGCAAACACCATTTACCTTTTTGACAATTGTTGGCCTGGTTATTCTTGCAGTTGCCTATAAAGTAATTCCCAGTGTGCGCGGACATCTCAATCAGCCGCGGGTGAATTTTTTTAAAAGTTATGTTGAGTTATTCAGTGTACCTAACCATTGGTGGGCTTTTGCAACATCTTGCCTGGTAATGTTTGGCGGTTTCATGGTGATTCCTTATATCGCACCAACAATGGTTTCAAACTCGGGCTTAACTGATCATCAATTGCCTTATGTTTATTTGTGTGGCGGCCTTGCGACTTTATTTACACGTCCTGTTATTGGTCGTATGACAGATAAACATCAGCATTGGAAAGTTATGGCCGTTATTAGCGTGATGAGTTTTGTCCCGATTATTTTAGTAACGCAAACGTTAAAAACATCCTTTGCATTGCAATTAATTATTTCTACATTATTTTTTGTATTGGTCAGCGGGCGTTTTATTCCGACTTCGGCATTGATTACTGCATCCTGTGAATCACGTTTTCGTGGCAGGGTAATGGCGTTTAGCTCTGCGGTGCAAAATCTTGGTTCCGGTTTTGCTGCTTTAATTGCCGGTGCGATTATGGTTAAAGCACCTTCCGGCGAAATTTTGCATTACGATTGGGTGGGTTATATTGCCTGTGTTGTGGGGCTGGTTGCGATTTATACCGCAACCAAAGTGAAAGCAATTAGTTAATTTCCCTTTTTGCTTCGCACGAATGCACAAGCAAGTGGTGATGTGTGTTATCAACTAGCTTATAAGGCTGGCTAATTTGCCAGCCTTATTTTATGGATTGAACTAAATGCCGCTAACAAAAGTGTTGTATAAAAATATCTTAAATGTAGATTGATGTTTTTATACGAGAAGTTTTTCCAATGTTTTTTCGTAAATTACGGTCAAGGTATTTAAATCATCTGCGCTAATGCATTCGTTCACTTTGTGGATGGTTGCATTGATTGGCCCGAGTTCAACAACTTGTGCGCCGGTTGGGGCAATAAAACGTCCATCCGATGTTCCACCCGATGTTGAAAGTTCTGTATCCAAACCTGTTTCAGATTTAATCGCATCAACAACGGCGTTAACCAGTTCACCACGTGGTGTGAGGAAGGGCTGGCCACTTAAAATCCATTGCAAATCATAATTAAGCTTATGCTTATTTAAAATTGCTTCGGTGCGTTCACGTAAAATGTGTTCAGTGAGTTCAGTTGAAAAACGGAAATTAAAAACAACTTCTACTTCACCCGGAATAACATTGGTTGCGCCCGTGCCACCGTTGATATTGGAAACCTGGAAGCTGGTAGCGGGAAAAAATTCATTGCCATTATCCCAATGCTCTGCAGTCAACTCTGCCAATGCGGGCGCAAGCTTATGGATCGGATTATCGGCCAAATGCGGATAGGCAACGTGGCCCTGGATTCCTTTCACTTTTAAAATCGCGCCCAGTGAACCGCGGCGACCATTTTTAATGACATCACCAACAACCTTGGTGCTTGATGGCTCACCCACAATGCACCAGGCCATTTTAGTATTGCGCTCTTCCAACCATTCAACAACTTTTACAGTTCCGTTGATCGATGGACCTTCTTCATCGCTGGTAATTAAAAACGCGATACGACCTTCATGGTTGGGATATTTCGCAACAAAGTTTTCGCACGCAATGACCATGCAGGCAAGGGAACCTTTCATGTCGGCAGTGCCGCGGCCATGCAACATGCCATCGATAATTTTGGGTTCAAATGGGGGATTGTTCCAATTGGTTTCAGGTCCCGTTGGAACTACGTCAGTATGGCCTGCAAAGGCGAGTATAGGACCCTCACTACCGCGTACCGCCCAAAAATTATCGACTTCCCCGAAACGTAAGCGCTCGGTTTTAAATCCAATGGCTTCAAGTCGTTTGATCATCATTTCCTGGCAGCCATCATCTTCAGGCGTGACCGAGCGGCAGCGAATTAAATCTATAGCAAGTTGCAGGGTAGGAGTCATTGAGGCTATTTCCAAATCACAATAAAACCATAATTCTACAGGTTTGGGTCTGTTGGCTCCATGGTTTATTTAGCGTTTGAAAGAGGCTCGTGATTAATGAAACCGGCATATTGACCTGCGCACTCATCCCATAGACTTTTTATACTGTAAGGGTGTTTGCCCGGTTTTTTCCTTAAACACTTTATAAAAACTGTTGCGATTATTAAATCCCGAGCGATAGGCGATATCAGCAATCGTGAGTTCACTTTCGTTGGTTGATAAAAATCGTAGTGATTCCTGGTAGCGCAAATCATTCAAAAAATCATAAAAGCTGGTGGATTTATGGATGTTTAATAATTCTGAAAGTTGATGGCTAGTCACCCCTAAAAGAGAGGCTAATTTTGGCAGGGAAATATTTTCATCCAAATGTGGTTTATGGTTTTTTACTAACTCCTGCAATTGTTCATCTAACTGTTTTGCCGCCTCGGGGCTAAGCTCAATGCTGCGTAAATGAGGTTTGGCTTCCGGTTGCGTTTCTTCTTCATGCGTCAGGTCGTGGAAAAATACTTCAGGCTGATAAATAGAAAAAAGCGCAATGGTGTTTACAAAAATAGCGACCAGGCTTGCGATAGCTGCCAATATTGTAAATGATGGTATGTGGCCTAAAAGTGCAGCGACATAAATGGTAACGTCAAAAAACATAATCGTAAAAAGACCACTGACTAAATACATTAGCCAATAATAAGTCGTGTTTTTAAATTGTTGTGTAAGTTTTAATAAGCGGGTGCGCTCTGATTTTAATAAATAACCTGCGTAAGCCAGATAACCAAATACCTGGGTAAATAGCAACGATACCATGATTGGAAAACTGATCAATCTTAAATCCAGTACATCGTGCATTAACGATAAAACAAACGGTAGTGCCTGGATGAACAAACTGAGGCGACTGACAGGACGCAATAAAATATGCCGAATAAGTGCGACCATAATTGGGCCGTAACACCAGGTTAATTTTTGGCTCAGGATAACCAGCCAATGGATGGGTTGCGGACTCACTAAATTAATGTAGGCGTTCAACGGTGGGGCGAGCAATAAAATAATAAAACTTAAAATTACATGTTTTATTTTGCGATCACCGCGACGGCTGATTAATAAATTCAAACAGGTCCAGCAGCCCAGGCTAAACGAAAAAATAAACCAGACTTTTAATAATTCTATCGTCGTTTGCGTCATAGTAATCGATGTTGAAAATCAGGTTAGTTGGAAAAAGGCTATTGGTGAACCAATAGCCAGTGTGTTTATTACTTGCTTGGAAATGTATCAAAGGTGCCCGAGAAAATAATTAATCCATCACCAAAATTTTGATACCACTTTCCAGAAGATGCGGTATCAAAGGTGTATACCATGGTATAGGGGAAAGTAAAATAGTCGCTGACCTGGGTCACTTCTTCAACAGCGGTGTTGGCTGATATTTTTGTATATTTATAAGTGCCCGTTGAATTAACAGAGCCTGGTCCAAAACCTTTAAATACCAAGGTGCCATCTTGCGCATAACTTTGTAAAACAAGTCCTGCTGTTGGGTAAAGATTAGGTGGTAAATCAGATTTGGTCGCTTTAATAATTAATGCAACACTGGTATCCGCTTTTGTAGCAGGTGCTAAATGTTTTGATGCCGGCAAGTTGGATGGTTCCAATGTAAAACTTCCTGATGTTTTAAGCTGGCCATTTCCAAAGTCCTCTTCCCATTTGCCGCTGGTAGGCGTTTCAAAGATATATTTTACTGTGAAGGGAGTGTTGTTAACTGAAATATCGACTGATTTTTCTATCGCCGTATTGAGCCCGGTACGTTGATATTTATAAGTACCGTAAAACGCTTGTTGATTATCAGGCACTGTTCCCTGCATGGTTCCTGTACCTTGCGCAGTAAACTTTCCATCTTTGGTAAAGCGCTTGACCACTGCACCTTTGTAGGGATAACCGCTTGGAAAAATGGTGACTACTTTTTCAATTTGTAAAACCATATCAACACCTACCAGGCTGGCAGGGGCATCTAATCCAAGACAATTTTTTATATTATCGAGATCAGTGCTAGCATTGGCATGGCTGCAACTGACAATGAAAAGAACACTGGCGAGTAACCTTAATTTAAGAAATATTTTCATGGAATCATCCTTCTGTAATTGATTTACCCTAATGGGTGTTGTGTTACGAATGCCTGTAAAAGGGCAAGGTGATTCTTATCTATTCGAATAGAAAACCAGTGTTTCTCCATCAAAAATGACAGTTAATTAATTCGATATTTGTCATTCCCTGAGCTTTTATTCGTGCGACAGACGAATGGATACGTCAAAAATTATCGAGCAAAGGGAATGAATTTCTTTTTTATGTTGACCAGGGTTTATTTTCTTTATGGCATCCGGGTTTATATGCAGGATGTTTGGGAGGGGTATTTTCCAATACCTGTGATTAAGCTAAAAGAAACAGTAACGATCATGAACAAAGAGATAAATGCTTCCATTTATCTCTTTAATTGTTTTGAGTCATTGATCGTTAATTTTTAAATGTTTCAAACGTGCCTGAGAATTTTATCAAGCTATCGCCAAGGTTTTGAAACCATCTGCCAGAAACGGGAGTCTCAAAAACATAGACCATCGTATAAGGAAGCGTGAAAATATTATTGATTTGAGTGACGTTTTCAATGGCAACATTGGCAGATATTTTTTTGTAATGGTAAGTGCCATGGGAATCCAGTGTTTTTGCACCATAACCTTTAATTACCATTGTCCCGTCTTCGGAATAGGTTTGTACAGCCAGGCCACGGGTTGGGTAGGCATCAGCGGGTAATTCTGTTGATGCGGCATAATCCCATATAAGTGCAACACTTAAACCGGAAATTGATTGCGGCGCTAAATGTTTCTCTTCCGATAAATTGCTTGAGACAATTGTAAAACTTCCGCTAAATAAAATTTTCCCATTGCCAAAATCTTGTTCCCATTTACCTCTGGTTGGAGTTTCAAAAGTATATTTTGTTGTATAGGGCGCGTTAAGTGCCTGATTGAGTGCTTTTTCGGTGGCAGTATTGGCTCCGGTCCGTTGATATTTATAGGTGCCAACATAATGTTCGTCGCTGGCCGCAGCAGCTCCACGCAACACAACATTGCCATCGGCTGAAAATGTCCCGTCTTTCTTATAGTGCATTACCACAGCGCCTTTATAGGGATATGCGCTGGGAAAAGTCGTCACCGCGTTTTCAATTTGCAAGATGATATCCGAACCCGCGATTGAAAGCGGGGCACCTTTATTATTACAACTTTGGTCTTTAAGAACAGTGAGATTATGCGCATTAGCCTGCCCGCAAGCTATCAAGGCGACGCACACAAATGCCAATCGTAACGGATAAAAAATGGATGCAATGCTGTTCATAAAATTTCCTTTGGTAAGGTGAAGCGTCATCTTTTCCTGTCGGAAAGTTTGGCTATTCTGGGCTTACAAAGGTGTATAGGATTGTATTTCCATCGAAAATGACAATTAATCCCTGGGATTCATTACTTTATGATTTTCACCACCCAATTCCTTCCGGATTTTCTTATCAATATACTTCCGCGAACGAGGGATTTCAGAAATGTGGAGAATAAAAAAAGCCAGGCTAATTTAACCTGGCTTTTCTTGAAAAAAATTTGCGCTAATTATTCGCTCGCCAAACCTACATAAACTTCATGCACGTCGTCGTTGTCGTCAATGGCGGCGAGGAATGCTTCAACTTCTTCCAGGGCTTCACCAGACAAAGTCACCGGATTTTTTGGGCGATAACCAATTTTTGCAGATTCAACAGTAAAGCCTTGTTCGGGCAATGCTTTTTGCACCAAATCCAAATCGGTCATGTCGGTGATGAAAAGTGTTGTGCCGTCTTCATCGGTTTCGAAATCTTGCGCGCCCGCTTCAATCGCAGCCATTTCAGGATCAGCATCTTTGTTGGCTGGCGTTGCTTCAATCATACCAACGTGATCGAAATCCCAGGACACGGAACCCGATGCACCCAATTGACCTTTGCGGAACAGGCCGCGAATGTCAGAAATCGTGCGGTTTACGTTGTCAGTCAAGCATTCAACAATGACCGGCACCTGATGCGGAGCAAAGCCTTCGTAAACTACTTTTTCAAAACTCACGCCACCATCTAATTGGCCAGAACCTTTTTTGATGGCGCGCTCTAAAGTTTCGCGCGTCATTGACGCTTTTTTGGCTTGCACAATGGCAAGGCGCAAGCGCGGGTTCATATCCGGATCTGCGCCATTGCGCGCAGCGATCATGATTTCTTTGGTGAGTTTGGTAAACAATTTACCTTTAGCACTGGCAGCGGCTTCGCGGCCTTTTGCTTTCCATTGAGCGCCCATAATGTTTCTCTCGCTTTAGGTGTTAATTAAAAATTAGTTTTTGTGCAGAGCTTCGTTGAGCTGCAATGCACTTTTATTGGTGACAACTTCCACGCGGCCAGTGATCGAGTTGCGACGGAATACCAAATCTGATGTACCCGCCAAATCGCGCGCTTTAACTGTTTTGACTTCTGCGCCGGTATCGTCCAATACAACGACTTTGGTACCCGCCGTAATATAAAGGCCAGATTCTACTTTGCAGCGGTCACCCAATGGAATACCAATGCCCGCATTGGCGCCAATTAAAGATTCTTTACCGACAGAAATAACGATATTACCGCCACCGGAAAGTGTGCCCATAGTCGAACTGCCGCCGCCCAAGTCTGAACCTGCGCCGACAAATACACCTGCAGAAATACGGCCTTCAATCATCGCCGGGCCTTCAGTGCCCGCATTAAAGTTCACGAAACCCTCGTGCATGATGGTGGTACCTTCACCCAGGTAAGCACCCAAACGAACACGCGCGGTATGCGCTACACGAACACCTTTGGGCACAACGTAATTGGTCATTTTGGGGAATTTATCGACGCAGGAAACTTCCAGTTCCTCGCCATTGATACGCGCTTGCAATTGGTGCTCTGCCAATTCATTAACATCAATGGCGCCTTTGTTGGTCCAGGCAACATTAGGCAGCACTCCGAACATACTCGCGAGCACGGTGCCATGCGGTTTTACCAATCGGTGCGATAAAAGTTGTAACTTTAAATAAACTTCCGGAACGGATACCGGCGTGGCATCAGCACTGATCAAGGTGACAACCAAAGGACGTTTGGCATTCGCTAATTTTTTCGCGAGCGCTGCTTGTTCAGCATCAACACCTTCCAACGCTTGCGCAATTTCTGCTACTTGTGCATTTGAAACAGCAATGGCTTGTGTGCCTTCGCTATAGCCAACTACTTTTGCAATTGCTGCGCTCAATGCGGCAGATGGATTTAATAGTGGCGCAGCGTAAAAAACTTCCAGCCATTCACCTTTTGAGTTTTGAGTGCCGATACCGAGGCCGAGTGCGTATAGAGTTGTCATAATATTTCCTAATAAAGTAAAAATAAATTTATTTGGGAGTCGTCATACCCGCAGGGCATCCAGCGTCCTTTGGTGTTAAATTCACTGGGCCGCTGAATATCCTGCGGGCATGACGATTCCCTTCTTAACTGAAAATTTTTGTATATTCGGCTTCTTTAAAACCGATATGTTTTTGCTTACCGGTATCCAATAACGGGCGTTTGATCAGCGTTGGATTTTCTACAATCACAGCTTCCGCAGTTTTCTCATTGAAATTATTTTTGACGCTTTCGCCTAATTCTTTCCAGGTTGTGCTGCGTTTGTTCACAAGATTTTCCAAACCAATATCGGTGATCCAATTTTTAACTTGCGCTTGATCAAGTCCATCTACGCGAAAATCGTGAAAGCGATAATCGATATTATTTTTTGTTAGCCAGTCACGCGCTTTTTTTACGGTGTCGCAGTTTTTAATGCCGTATAGAGTAATCATAATTTTCCTGATTTTAATTTGCCCTCACCCTAACCCTAACCCTCTCCCAGAGGGAGAGGGGATTTTACAGCGCGAGAATTGGACTTTTCTTTGGGGAAGAAATAAATCTCGCGAAAATCTTAAAGCCCCTCTCCCTTTGGGAGAGGGGTTGGGGTGAGGGACACTAAGGCTTCAACACAATTTTAGGTTTCTTTCTATTCGGATAAGTTGTTTTACAAATATCACACACAGTGCCATCACAACCACGTGCGGAACAATGTTCGCGCCCGTAATAAATAATCTGCAAGTGCAGTGCATTCCAACTTTCTTTTGGAAACAAACGCTTTAAATCTTTTTCGGTTTGTACAACATTTTTACCGCTGGTTAAACCCCAGCGTTGTGCAAGGCGATGAATGTGGGTATCCACCGGAAATGCAGGATGGCCAAAGGCCTGGCTCATCACTACACTTGCGGTTTTATGACCAACTCCGGGCAAGCGTTCCAATGCATCCCAATCATCGGGAACCTTACCATCGTGTTCGTTGACCAGCATTTGCGATAAGACTGAAATCGCTTTGGATTTTTGTGGCGACAAACCACAAGGGCGAATAATCTCCTGGATCTTTTCAACCGGAACTTTTGCCATGTCATAAGGATTATCTGCCAATTTAAATAATGCCGGCGTTACCGTATTAACGCGCGCATCGGTGCATTGCGCTGATAACAATACCGCAATCAATAATGTGTAGGCATCTTTATGTTCAAGCGGAATTGGCGGGTTCGGATAAAGCTCTTGCAATCTTTTCCGAATAAAATCCGCGCGCTGCTGCTTGGATAATTTTTCCATATTGTTCATAACGAGTTCAGTCATAGCGTTTGCACAAATTTCTTAATGCGTTCCGCAGCTTCAATACATTCTGCCAGGGGCGCAACTAATGCCATACGTACATAATCTTCACCGGGGTTTACTCCGTTAGCTTCGCGCGCCAAATAGCTTCCAGGTAAAACAGTGACTTTTTGTGCAGCAAATAATTTCTGCGCGAAAATTTCACCTTTCATCGGCGCTTTGGTTATCGAGGTTTTAGCCCAGAGATAAAAACTGGCGTCCGGCTTTTTTACGTCCAACACACCATCCAATATTGCTAATACCGCATCAAATTTTTGACGATAGGCTTCACGGTTTTCCACCACATGCAATTCATCTTGCCATGCATCAACGCTGGCGAGCTGAGTGGGAACTGGCATGGCGCAACCGTGATAGGTGCGGTAGAGCAAAAACTTTTCGAGGATTTTTGCATCGCCACCCACAAAACCGGAGCGCAATCCGGGTAAATTGGAGCGCTTTGACAAACTATGGAAAACAACGCAACGTGAAAAATCATCGCGTCCCAATTCTGCGCAAGCTTGTAATAATCCTGAGGGGGGATTTTGTTCGTCAAAATAAAGTTCTGAATAGCATTCGTCAGACGCAATAACAAAATCATATTTGTCGGCGAGTGCAATTAATTCTTTTAATTGTGCGCTTGTCATTACCGCACCGGTTGGATTGCCGGGGGAGCAAATAAAAAGTAATTGTGTGCGTTCCCAAATGTCAGCAGGTACTGCGGCGAAATCGGGAATAAAATTGTTGTCAGGTGTGCAATTTAAAAAATAAGGTTCTGCACCGGATAAAATTGCTGCACCTTCGTAAATTTGATAAAAAGGATTGGGCGATACCACCAGCGGATTGGGTTTTGTCCTGTCAATAATCGCCTGGGCAAAAGCAAACAGCGCTTCGCGTGTGCCGTTTATAGGTAATATATGTTTATCGGCGGTAAAGCTTCCTGCATTTAATGTAAAACGTTTTTTCGCCCATGCAGCAATAGCATCACGTAGTTCCGGAATACCTTTAGTGGTCGGGTAGTTTGATAATTTATTAAGATTTTCCGTCAAGGTGCGCAGCACAAATGCAGGTGGTTCGTGCTTGGGCTCGCCAATCGACAACATAATATCGTTTAAGTCGGCAGGTGCTGTCACCGCTGCTTTTAATGCCGCGAGCTTTTCAAATGGATAGGGATGTAACAGGTTTAAATCTTGGTTCATGTTTAACTCAAAAAAATATTGCATTGGTAGGATGGGTGGAGTGAAACGATACCCATCATTTTAATTTGTTTGCGATGGGTATCGCTTCGCTCCACCCATCCTACGATTTATTTTTTTTGCGATTAATGCAAATCTACACGCTTATCTAATTGTTCGCGTATTTCACGCTGGAAATTTTCAGCGCGCTCGGCATCCAGTAATGGTTCGCCATGGCTATCGACAATAAAGAAAATATCTTCGACGCGTTCACCGAGTGTAGCAATTTTAGCGTTGAGCAATTGAATATCAAATTGCATAAACACACGGCCAATACAGGCGAGCAAACCCGGGCGATCTGGTGTTATCACTTCGAGTACGCTGCAATTGCGTACGGTATCGTGGCTTAAACTGGTGCGCGTTGGCATGGCAAAATACTTCAGGCGACGCGGTGTCCGGCGGCTGATTACTTCCGAGTAATTATCAACAAGGCTTAATTCGTGTTGCAACGTCTGCTGGATTTTTTGGGACAAGGTTGGATTGTTGCCCAGTGGCTTTCCATCCTGGTTCAACACAAAAAATGTATCTATGGTATAGCCGGAATTGGAGCTGTAAATTTTCGCATCCTGGATGCTTAAATTTAAATGATCGAGCGCAGATGCGGCGGCGACAAAAATATTTTTCTGGTTTTTGCTGCGAATAAAAATTTGTGTTGCGCCGGCCAATTCCCGGTTGGTTGTCTTTTTGATAAGGATTAACGGTTCTTCACTATTGTCGGCCATGGCTTCCGTTTGCCATACGATATCCGCTACGCTCTCGCGTAAAAAATAATCCTCACCCATATCGCGCCAAATATCCCGCACTTGGGTTTCAGTCATTTTGTTGCGTGTGAGTTTACGGATTGCGGCCTGCTGGGTTTCTTCGATCAAATCTTGCTTGTCGATATTATTTTCCAATCCGCGACGCAATGCGCGTTTGGTTTCTATATAAAGTTGACGCATCAAGCTCGCGCGCCAGGTATTCCAAAGTTCGCGATTGGTGCCGTTAATATCGGCAACAGTCAGTGCATACAAATAATCCAGGTGCATTTGGTCGCCAACACTGAGTGCAAAATTGCGAATAACATCCGGGTCAGAAAGATCCTGTTTTTGCGATACCGATGACATCAACAAATGTTTTTCAACCAACCAGCTGACCAGGCGTGTTTCGCGCGGTGATACGCCGTGGCGACGGCAAAAAACTTCAGCGTCGACAGCGCCAAGTGTGGAGTGATCACCACCGCGGCCTTTACCAATATCGTGATACAAGCCTGCCATGTAAAGTAAATCCAGGCGTGGAAGGCGCGTCATAATATGCGCAGCAATCGGGAATTCTTCTTTTGCGGCAGGCAATAAAAAGTTACACATGTTCTGCACAACTTTTAAAGTGTGTGCATCAACAGTGTAAATATGAAATAAGTCGTGTTGCATTTGTCCGGTTACCTGGCCGAACTCAGGCAAATACAAACCGAGGATTCCATAACGCAACATGCGTTTTAATTGCTCAACCAAACCGCCGGGGTATTGCAGCAATTTGACAAACAATTGTGTGTTCTTGGGATTGTTACGAAATTCGTCATCGATAAGGTGACGGCTCTCGCGCACTAAACGAATAGTGGATGCACGCACGCCAACAATTTTCGGGTTTTGCGCCATAAGCACAAACAATTCAAGCAAGGCTGATGGATTTTCCTCAAAAACGTAGGTGTGTGTTGCTTCAATATAATTATCGCGCAGTTGAAAGCGTTCATTAATGGACACAACACTTTTGCATTTTCCTTTTTGCAAAATTGCTTCCGACAAAAATTGCAAAAGCACATCATTCAGTTCGCGCAGTGCAAGCACAGTGCGATAATACTTATGCATAAATTGTTCAACCGCGAGCGAACCCTGTTCATCTTCATAGCCAAATAATTTGGCGAGTTCGCGCTGGTAATCAAACATCAAGCGCTCTTCAGCGCGCTTGGCAACCATATGCAGCCCGTAACGCACACGCCATAAATATTCTTCACCGCTGTAGAGCAACGAAAATTCTTCTTCGGTAAAAAAGCCTTTGCCTTCCAGCTGCTTTAGCGTGCGCACCTGGAAATAGCGTTTGGCAACCCAACTGACGGTTTGGATATCGCGCAGGCCGCCCGGTGCATTTTTGATGTTGGGTTCAAGGTTATATTCGGTATCGTTATATTTTTTGTGGCGGGCGATTTGTTCGTCCCATTTTGCGCGGAAGAAAGCATCGGCTGGCCAAATATTATTGGGTGCAGATTGCTGCAACAATTCGTGGCGCAAGGATTCATCGCCAACAAGCGTGCGCGATTCCATGATATTGGTTGCGACGGTAATGTCGTTGCGCGCAATTTCAATGCATTGTTTTACGGTGCGAACACTGCTGCCAATTTCAAGTTTGATATCCCACAGAAAGGTAAAGAATTGGCCGATATTTTCTTCGCACTCTGCCAGCACTTCAGGGCGATGCAAAATTAATAAATCGATATCTGATGCAGGATGTAATTCGCCGCGACCATAACCGCCAACGGCTTCAAGGCTAATACTCTCTGGCCACTCAAATTTGTACCAGGCGTAATGCAACATGCAATCAATAAATAATGCGCGTTCGTAAACCAGCGTGCGTATATCTTCGCCTTCAACAAAACGGCGATTGAATTGCATGTTGGCTGCGTTAATAGCATCTTTGAAAACGGTGATGTGCGGCTGTTCTGCCAAAGCGCGCCTGAAACGGCTTTGGTCAAAGAAAAATAAGGGCCGCTCAAAATAGGGCACCGCTGTCATCAACATAATGGCTATTCCGAATTATTTCGAACCTGGAGAAGTGTCGAAAACCTTGCCTGTTTGTTGCGGATTAAAACAGGCAAGCAGGGGAAAATAAATTTAGAATTTCTCGTTGCTACGCGCAGTCAACACTTCAACGCCGGTAGCAGTCACTACCATGGTGTGTTCCCACTGTGCAGAAAGGCGACCATCTTTGGTTTCTACGGTCCAGCCATCGCTTTTTAATTTTGTTTGTGGTTTGCCGGCGTTAATCATGGGTTCGATGGTAAATGCCATACCTTCTTTTAACGTCATGCCAGTACCCGGGCGACCGTAGTGCAAAATTTGCGGCTCTTCATGGAAGATTTTGCCGATACCGTGGCCGCAATATTCGCGCACTACAGAATAGTAATTGCCTTCGGCGTGCTGCTGGATTACGTGGCCGATATCGCCCAATGTGCAGCCAGGTTTGACCAATGCAATTGCTTTATACATACATTCCTGGGTCACCTGTACCAAACGCTCTGCGTGGGGCGCTGGTGTACCGACAAAATACATAGCGCTGGTATCGCCGTGGAAACCTTCATAAATCACAGTGACGTCGATATTGATGATGTCGCCATTCTTGAGCACTTTTTTGTCCGACGGAATGCCGTGGCAAACAACCTGGTTGACGGAGGTGCAGATGGATTTTGGGAAACCGCGGTAGCCCAGGCAGGCAGGAATCGCTTTTTGAACATTGACGATGTGGTCGTGACAGAGTTTGTCCAGGTCTTCGGTAGTGACACCGGCTTGGACATGGGGGCCGATCATCTCCAATACTTCGGCTGCCATTCGGCCAGCGATGCGCATTTTTTCGATATCGGCAGGGGTTTTGATAATCACAGACATGAGTTCGGGAATCTCGGCTTAATAATATAGATGCAGCATTCTAAACGATTTAGCGCTCGTTTGACCAAGGCCAAAAGCAATTGTTGCCATAGTTAACGCCATAAAAAATAAGTGAAATCCATAAAAAAAGCCCCTTGCGAGCAAGAGGCTTTTGTCGGTGACGCATTATTTATCAATTATCGGGCGCGAATGACGGATAAGGCGTGTATCACGCCACGCAGCTCGGCCAGGCCCTTCATCCGGCCCGCAAACGAGTAACCGGGGTTGATGCCGGATTTGCCAATTTCATCGCCCATTAAGTGACCATGGTCCGGGCGCATGGCGATTTGGGGCAGGCTGCTGCCTGCTTTGTCGCGGCGGGCTTCTTCATCCAGCAACGCATCAATCAGGCCGACCATATCGTTATCGCCGTCAAGATGGTCGGATTCGTAGAAAGAACCGTCGTCTTCACGCTTGATGTTGCGCAGGTGAACGAAATAGATTCGGTCGCCAAATTCACGTGCCATAGCCACCAAATCGTTGTCACAACGTGCGCCGTATGATCCTGCGCAGAGCGTTAAACCATTGGCCGGGCTGGGTGCCGCGTTGAGCAGGGCGCGGGCGTCGTCAGCGGTAGATACCACGCGCGGCAAACCGAATAAGGAGAATGGCGGATCGTCCGGATGGATTGCCATACGCACACCCACTTCCTCTGCGACGGGGATAATTTCACGCAGGAAGGCAAAGAGGTTAGCGCGCATGCCTTCGTCACCCATCTTAATGAATTGATCGATGGCAGCGCGAATTCCTTCGCGGTCATAGGAGCCTTCACCGCCGGGTAAACCGGCGATGATATTTTTTTCCAGCAGTGCCTTTTCTTCATCGCTCATGGCATCCAAACGTGCTTTGGCTTTTGCGAGCACATTAGGCTTATAGGATTGCTCGGAGCCGGGGCGCTGCAACATATAAACATCGTAGGCAGCGAAATCACTCATCTCAAAACGTAGTGCTTGCGCCTTGTTTGGCAGTGTGTAACTGAGGTTGGTACGCGTCCAATCCACCACTGGCATAAAGTTGTAGCAAACATCAAACACGCCTGCAGCAGCCACATTGCGGATGGATTGTTTGTAGTTTTCGATCAGTTGCAGGTAATTTCCGGTGCGGGTTTTGATGTCGTTATGCAGCGGAATGCTCTCGATAACTGCCCACTCAAGGCTGTGCGCTTCAATCAGTGCTTTACGCTCAAGGATGTCAGTCATGGGCCAGACATCGCCAGTGCGAATGTGGTGTAAAGAGGTCACTATGCCCGTCGCGCCAGCTTGGGCGATATGTTGCAAGCTAACGGGATCTTTGGGGCCAAACCAGCGCCAGGTTTCTTTCATGGTGGAGGACTCGCAGAGGTTGATTGGGTGCCTGCATTAACTCAGATCTAATGTGGTAACTAGTGTACAAGCTGTGTTGCGGTTTGATCCAGTATTTCTTGAGTGATGATTTGTAATCACGTTCCTGCCTAATCCTTGGTTAGTGAATTTTATTTTGTAACCTTTGTCTACTTCATTCATCAAAGCGAAGTAGGATTGCACATCATAAATTTTAGCGAGAACTCTCAATGCTTCTAATGCTGTTAGTGTTTTTAGGCGGTGTCTTAACGATTTTAAGCCCCTGTATTTTGCCTGTTCTGCCATTTGTTTTTGCGCGCGCAGGCCAGCCATTTGTAAAAAGTACGCTGCCATTGCTAGTCGGGATGGCGTTAACGTTTGCGGCCATCGCCACGCTTGCGGCTGTCGGCGGTGCCTGGGCGGTGCGGATTAACCAATATGGCCGGATATTTGCGCTGATATTGCTTGTGGCATTCGCGGCGACTTTGTTGTCGCGCCATTTGGCAGATTGGTTGGCCAAACCATTTGTCGCCCTGGGAAATCGCTTGTTGCCGGCAAATGGTTCATCTTCAGGCAGTTTTTCATCCTTCGTATTAGGTGTTGCAACTGGCTTGTTGTGGGCGCCTTGTGCGGGACCGATTTTAGGATTGGTTTTAACGGGCGCCGCAATTTCAGGTCCTAATACCCAAACTACTTTGTTGCTCTTTGCCTACGCCGCAGGGGCAGCACTTTCATTGGCTATTGCGATGTTTGCCGGTGGTCGTTTGTTAGCAGGTTTGAAGAAAAATCCTGCGGTCAGTGAATGGTTCCGGCGTGTGCTCGGCGTTGCTGTTCTGGCTGCTGTAGTGGCAATCCTGATGGGTTGGGATACGAGCGTGCTAACGCGTTTGTCCACGTCGAGCACAACACAAATTGAGCAAACATTGATTGATAAAATCCATCCGGAAGCCAGCCCGGTTAATGGTGATGTGAATGATAAAAGCATGGCGATGAGCGGCGGTGCGATGAACGGAGCTATGAATGGTTCAATGACAGGAGCCATGAATGGCTCTATGACCGGCTCCATGTCAGGAACCAACGCCATGATGAGCGCCAAACATGCATCAAATGAAGGTGAATTGCCTGAATTGGATGGTGCGACAAGTTGGCTAAATTCAGCTCCGCTTTCAACTGCCGATTTGCGCGGAAAAGTTGTTGTAATCGATTTTTGGACATATTCCTGCATCAACTGCTTGCGCGCTTTACCCTATGTAAAAACCTGGTACGACAAATATAAAGATTACGGTTTGGTCGTCATTGGTGTACACGCACCGGAATTTGCGTTTGAAAAAGATGAAGCCAATGTAAAACGTGCGGTGAAAGATCTTGGTGTGAATTATCCCGTGGCGCTCGATAATAATTACGCGATTTGGCAAGCGTTCAATAATCAATATTGGCCAGCGCATTATTTTATCGATGCACAAGGAAAAATTCGCAGCCACCATTTTGGTGAGGGCCAATACGATGAATCCGAGCAAACTATTCGCGACTTGTTGACCGAAGCGGGCGTTAAAAATCTGCCAGCGCCTGCCAGTAAAAATGTAACGGCAAATGGCGTACAAGCAGCGGCAGATGAAGCCAATGTAAAATCCCCGGAAACTTATTTAGGCTATGATCGCGCCGAACATTTTAGTTCTCCCGAAGGCTTTGCGGCGGATGAAAACAAAGTCTATAAATTGCCCGCTACATTTGAGTTGAATGATTGGGCGCTGGAAGGCAATTGGTTTGTCGATAAAGAAAAAGCGGTGCTGAAAAGTTCAACGGGAAAATTGGTATTCCGTTTTTCGGCGCGCGATTTACATCTGGTACTTGGCCCAAATACCAATGGAAAACCGGTTCGTTTTCGTGTGTTGCTGGATGGTGTTGCGCCCGCTAAAAACCACGGTATGGATATTGATTCCGACGGAAATGGCACCATTACTGAACAGCGTTTGTACCAATTGATTCGTCAGCAAGGCGATATAAAAGAGCGCACCTTTACAATTGAGTTTTTGGACGAAGGCGCACAAGCATTTTCATTCACATTTGGTTAAGCGGATTTTGGAGAGAAGTAATCATGAAAAATTCAATGAACGATGTTGCAAAATCCCGCCGTAATTTTTTATGGCAAGGTGCGGCGATTATTGTAGCCGGCGCTTTGAGCAAAAGTGCTTTAGCTGCAAATCTTTCTGGCCCTAAATCAGGCGCTGAAGTCACTATCGAAAATTTCTCGGCAGATAAAAAAAGTTTGGGCTCGGTGCGCGTTGCCAAGCTGGTTAAAACAGAGGCGGAATGGCGCCAGCAATTATCGCCCCTTGCTTATAAAGTGACTCGCGAAGAGGGCACAGAAGTTCCTCGTTCCGGCAAATATTGGAACAACCATGAGGATGGAATTTATCGCTGCATCTGTTGCGACACTGCTTTATTTGATGCGAAAACCAAATTTGAATCCGGCACAGGCTGGCCAAGTTTTTGGAAGCCAATATCGTCGATGAATATTGTAAAAACATCAGATAGAAGTTTGGGGATGGTGCGTGAAGCCATTTCATGTCGCCGTTGCGATGCGCATTTGGGGCATGTATTTGATGATGGCCCGCAACCAACCGGTTTGCGTTATTGCATGAACTCGGTGTCATTAAATTTTGTCGCTAAAACGTAATATTTTTGTTTCAATTTTTGCTTTTCTTTTTTGAATTTTTTAGCGGAGTTGATCATGTTTTCTTTTAAATCACGCAAGACAATATTTGCTTTATCCTTTGCAGCTTTGGTTGGCTGCTGGCAACTCAATATTCATGCAGCCGAAGCGCCAAGGGTCATTCCTGCACCTGCATTCGAACAACCAAAAGCGGCAAGCTCACTGCAAACGGCCGTTTTTGCCGGAGGATGTTTTTGGGGTGTGCAGGGCGTGTTTGAGCATGTACGCGGTGTTAAAAAAGTTTACGCTGGTTATGCGGGTGGTGAACAAAATACAGCACATTATGAAATGGTTGGCTCAGGCCAAACTGGCCATGCGGAGTCGGTGGAAATTACCTTTGATCCTGCGCAAATTTCTTACGGTGAATTGCTTCATGTATTTTTTTCGGTCGCGCACGATCCAACCCAGTTGAACCGCCAGGGCCCGGACAGTGGTACGCAATATCGTTCGGCCATTTTTTACAGTGATGATGCCCAGAAAATCGTAGCGCAGAATTACATTGAACAATTGAATAAAGCCCAATCCTTCCCGAAAACCATAGTGACCAAGGTTGATCCGCTTAAGGGGTTTTATAAGGCCGAGGATTATCACCAGGACTTTTTGATCCACAATCCAAAGTATCCTTATATTGTCTATAACGACTTGCCCAAAATTGACAATTTGAAGCGCATCTTCCCCGAAATCTACCAGGGTATTCCTGTTAAGGTGACGGATAAGGTAACCGCCAAATAGCCCGCCCAAAACCGCGTAAATCCTGACGCTTGCCGATGTCGATATGTGGGCGGGCGTCAGTTATCGGGGATTCCTTCTTCCATTTATCGTTTTTACCTTCCAAATCACCTGCAAAGGTTTTACACCAAGCCGTTTTATGGTATAAAGCGCGCCTCTTTTTTGGCATATCGCCTGAAGAGATTAACTTTTAACGTCACACACATATCGACACGCGACATCTGGGTGCCCGAAAACGCAAGTTTGAAGGTTGATTAGCGGGGTATGTGGAGGCCTAACCCATATATTTCAGGAATATGAAAATGCCACAAGTAAGCATGCGCGACATGTTGTCTGCCGGTGTCCACTTCGGTCACCAAACCCGTTACTGGAACCCAAAGATGGGCAAATACATCTTCGGTGCGCGTAACAAGATCCATATCATCAACCTCGAACACACTGTTCCAGCTTTTAACGAAGCTTTGGCGTTGATCCAACAAATGGCGTCACAAAAGAAAAAGATTCTTTTCGTAGGCACCAAGCGCGCTGCGCAAAAAACTGTTAAAGAACAAGCTGAACGCGCTGGCCAACCATTCGTTAGCCATCGTTGGTTAGGTGGTATGTTGACCAACTACAAAACCATCCGCGCTTCTATCCGTCGTTTGCAAGATCTGACTACCCAAAGCCAGGACGGTACTTTCGCTAAATTGACCAAAAAAGAAGCTTTAATGCGCACTCGCGACATGGAAAAGCTTGAGCGTTCAATTGGTGGTATCAAGAACATCAATGGTCTGCCAGATGCATTGTTCATCATCGACGTTGACCACGAGCGTATCGCCATTCAAGAAGCTAACAAGCTTGGCATTCCAGTTATCGGTGTAGTGGATACCAACAGCAACCCCGAAGGTGTTGACTATGTTATCCCAGGTAACGACGACGCTATCCGTGCAATCAAGTTGTACGCACAAGCTGTTGCTGATGCATGTTTGGAAGGTTCCAAGTCTGCATCTTCAGTACCAAACAAAGATGAATACGTAGCAGCTGAAGGTAGCGCTGAATAATTTCAGTTCCTGCTTAAGCTACACGTGAGAAGGGGGCCATTGCCCCCTTTTTGTATCAAAGAATTGACACTTTAATTGAGGAAATAATCATGGCAGCTGTTACTCCTGCATTGGTAAAAGAACTGCGCGACCGTACTGGTTTGGGCATGATGGAATGTAAAAAAGCATTGGGCGAAGCTGACGGCGATGTTGAGTTGGCGATTGAGAACCTGCGTAAAGTATCTGGTTTGAAAGCTGCCAAGAAAGAAGGCCGCACTGCTGCTGACGGCGTTGTTGCTGTTAAAGTTGCTCCGGATAACAGCTATGCCGTTGCTGTTGAAGTTAACTCTGAAACTGACTTCGTTGCTCGTGATGCTGGTTTCCTTGCGTTTGTAAACAGCGTATTGGATAAAGCTTTCGCTACCAAAGAAACTGACGTTGCCAAGTTGGTTGCTGGTGAATTGGATGCTGCCCGTGAAGCATTGGTTCAAAAAATCGGTGAAAAAATCAGCGTTCGTCGCGTAAGCCTGGTTGAAGGTGGCGTGGTGAGCGGTTACTTGCACTTGAACAGCCGTATCGCGGTATTGGTGCAATTGGAAGGCGGTAACGACGAAATCGGTAAAGACGTTGCTATGCACGTAGCCGCTGTTAATCCGGTTGTTGTAAGTTCTGATCAAATGTCTCCAGAAGTTGTTGAGAAAGAAAAAGAAATCATCCGCGCTCAACCAGATATGGCTGGCAAACCAGCTGAAATCGTTGAGAAGATGATTGTTGGCCGCATCAACAAGTTCTTGAAAGAAAGCAGCCTGGTTGACCAACCATTTGTTAAAAATCCAGAGTTGACTGTTGCGCAATACGCTAAAACTGGAGGCGCAACTGTTAAGAGCTTTGTGCGTCTGGAAGTAGGCGAAGGTATCGAGAAAGAAGTAGTAGACTTCGCTGCTGAAGTTGCTGCCCAGGTCGCTGCTACCAAAGCGTAATTTCTTTTACAAGAAATATGGAAAACCCGCACAGGGAAACTTGTGCGGGTTTTTTTATGGTTGATATTTCCTTGCTTTCAGTTCGGACTTGTCATATTTCCAATCGGAAACATAACAAGTCCTGGCATTTTAATTACACACGCTTCCCGTTATCGCAGGGATTTGCGCATTCGCACTTGTCCCTTTGTTTCCTTGTACGCCAAATTCAGCAGATTGTCCTGGTTGGATTGAGCCATTCCAGCTGATATTGGTCGCGCTATAAGGATTCGAGCCTGTGACCGTCGCATTCCATGAGCTTGTAATTGCAGAGCCATCGGAATAGCTCCAGCCGATTGTCCAGCCATTGATTGCACTGGAGCCATTGTTAGTAATGCGAATGGTGGCGGTGAAGCCGGTGTTCCATTCATTGCTGATGATGTACTGGCATTTGCTGACACTTGGGCTGCTGGATGAGCTCGATGACACTGAACTTGATTTCGAGCTTGAGCTTATCGATGAACTCACCGAGCTACTGGATTTAACGCTCGATACTGATGAGCTTGAGCTGAGCGATGACGAAACTGAACTGCTGGATTTCACGCTTGATATTGACGACGAGCTGGAGCTGGTCACAACACTGCTTGAGCTTGTGCTTCCAACAATGCCGTATGGCGCTGGTTGTGCCGCGCAAGTGCTGGCCGCAATACAGCTTTTGCCATTTTCATAACCCCAACCGCTGGTTGTGGTAGCACATAGCGGATAAAGCGTTCCGTACCAGTTGCATTGTTGACCGGAAACAACCGAAGACGAGCTCGAGCTGCTGGGTCTGCTTGATGAGCTGGATGAAACCGAGGTTTTGCTGGACGAACTACTGACCGGTACGATACTGCTGCTACTGGAAACCACCGACGACTTGCTGCTTGAAGACGAAGGTACAGAGGATTTGCTGCTGGATGTTGATGACGCAGAGCTGTTGCTGCGCGATGGTTCAACGCCCGATAACAAACCTTCGCTACCGTAGATCGCGATCTTATTGGTTGTCAGGCCGTAGTTTTCAGTCGTTGTCGCATAAGCAGGATCCCAGGATGGATCGTTGCTGTTATCCCACTCCGCTGCAGTTGACGTCGTTGGCAAGGAAACACGGAATTGCACTTCACGACGATGCTCGGATTGGCCGCCGGGGAAAATCACATCTTTCGCGAAAGCGATTTCCACGTAGTAAATATTGCCTGACCATTGCTTCAGTTGGGAAATATCCGAGGCCTGCGAATAACCGGACGTAACGCTCAAATCACTAACCTTGTAGCCTGCCGCGAAAGCTTCGCTCAAGTCGTAGAAGTAACGAATGTATAAATCCGTACGGCCTTTGGCTGGAGTGGTCGAATGGTTTTGGATAACTGCTTTGATTTCAATGTGGCGCGGGCCGGATGAATTTACTTTGGCGCCGACCAGGTATTCATCAGGCTTAGGCGATTCAGCGGGCGGGAATTGTGAATCTGGCAATGCAGGGCCGCCGTATTGTCCAAACAGGATTGCCGTCGCACTGGTGAAGCCGGCGTTGTAATCAGTCGCTACTTCATTGAGCACGTAATTGCCGCGATCTTCCACGTAATCAATATCCGCTGCCGGGCCGCCCACAACTGCGCCGTAAAGCACGTGGCGTTGTTGCGCAGGAGTTTTCATATCATCAGCCCAGGAGCCGTGAGAGGTGCGATGATGGACATTGATGGGGAAATCCTTGCCAAAGCCGACTACATAGCTGCGGTTGGCAGGGTTGTCGCCAAGGATGTAATCAATTTGCCTCTTACCGAAATCATGGTAACGGCTGTACAGTGCGTTGGTGCTACCCAACTTATCGGCATAGTAAAGCGCAAGTAATGCAGTGTTGGCGGCATAACGATTCACGCCCCAGCCTGACGAATCCACCACAATGATTCCACCCGGCGTACGTTTGCCGCCACCGATGCTCCAGTAATCCAGGTGGCGCTGGATATCCGCGTGATAGCGCGCATCGCCAACCAAACCGGCCATCAATGCATAAACGCCATAAGCCTTGTCATTCCAGCTTTGCGCCCACTTGTAGACGGGTGTTGTGCTTTGGTTTTCGGTGCCCATTTTGTCGTAATAGGTTTTGGCCTTGGTCAGGTAAGCTGCGTCGCCGGTAGCGCGCCACAGCCAGATTGCGCTCCAGGCCAGCTCATCCCAATAAACGCCATAGTTGGAGTTGTAAAACGCCTGGGAATCCTTGATGCAATTGGAATAGCTGTTCTCTGAGCCGTTAGTGCCCTTGGTCGCTTCGGCAAAATCAAACAGCTGTTTCGCGTGGGTAATCAGGGTGGTGGCGTAGGCGGCATCGGTTGGCTTGAACGCGATTGACGATGCCGCCATTGCTGCCGCCGTTTCCGCCGCCAAATCCACACCGGGGCAGGTCAGGTCGATTTTCATGGACACGCGGGAGGCGGGAATTTTGTAGTGCAAAACTTCCGCTGGTCCCCAGAATGTATGGTCCTGTGAACCCACGCCAACCTGGCCGTAAAGTTCATTAGGTGCTGAGTGGGCCTTGATAAAATAATCGTTCACAAAGCGCAAATTGTTAAGTATGTAAGTTAGCTGGCCGGAATCGGCATAGGCGCTGCGATAATCTACCACGCCCCAGGCCAGCATGGTTGTGGCGCCCGCCATAGGGAAGCCGAATTTCACATGGTCGCCCGCATCAAACCAGCCGCCGCGTAGATCGACGCCTACATCGCTACCGTCGGTAGGTGTGGAATCCGCTCGCCAGGGTACGCGGTTGGTGGATGGTTTTGGGCCAGCTTGCTGGGCTTCGTAGAAGTAAATCGATTTTTGGAGCGCCTCACCGTAATTGAAGTTTTGGGCAAAAGCGCTGGTGACACCTGCAAGCGCAAGGCTTGCACAGGCGCCCAGGGACAAGATTGATCTTAGGGGTTTCACGTTGTATTCCTCATTATTGGCGTTATTAGGTCGATGCAGGATGCATCGCGGTTCAGGAGCAACCCTTATATTCCGGAGGATGGAATAATCAGCAGGTGCAAAGGCAGGCAGACCATGGAGAAAGTCTGGATGGGGAGCACATGCAAAGGGCGACGGATTAAGTAACATCAAACGCATAACAAAACCGGCGCAAAGAAGGCCTGTGCGCAGGGTTTGACGTGTACAGCCGGGATGAACACCTGGGGCCGGGGCCTGCAAGCGTCAACAGTTGATGGCGCCCTGGTTTTCACCGGGGCAAAACGCAAATAGTCTTGGAAACTGTAGTTATTTTGACCAATCTCTCGGTTGCCAAACTTACTCTTCCTTGCGGCGATTGGCAAACAAACTTCGCAGATTTGCGCACCGGTGCAATAAACGTGCGGCCTCGATGTGTTTGGCGTCAGCGACACTATCCCTACATTTTAAATACGCTTAGCGTTCGGCAAGGCACCTAAGTCAGGTTTTTTTCTGGTAAACTGCGCCGATTTTTTTGCACTCTGGTTTAATTGTCCCTCAATTGTCAGAGCATTTAGCTAACTCATTGTTTGGAGAGCATTTATGTCTAGCCCTAGGGATAAAAAGTACAAGCGCATCTTATTGAAGTTGAGTGGTGAAGAGTTGATGGGGACTGAGGGCTTCGGGATCGACCCAAAAGTGCTCGATAAAATGGCGTTGGAAATTGGTCAGTTAGTGGGCATAGGCGTACAAGTAGGTTTGGTGATTGGTGGCGGTAACCTGTTCCGCGGTTCCCAGTTAAGCGCGGCAGGGTTGGATCGCGTCACCGGCGACCACATGGGTATGCTTGCGACTGTAATGAATGCGTTGGCCATGCGCGATGCGCTCGAACGTTCCAACATTTCTTCCCGCGTTATGTCGGCGATTCCCATGAGCGGTATTGTTGAGCACTATGACCGTCGTCGCGCGGTGCGTTTTTTAGGCATGGGCGAAGTTGTCATTTTCTCGGCTGGTACCGGCAACCCGTTTTTCACCACCGATTCTGCAGCTTGCTTGCGCGGCATTGAAGTGGATGCCGATATCGTATTGAAAGCAACCAAAGTCGATGGCGTATACAGCGCTGACCCGAAAAAAGATCCAAATGCGACCAAATATGATCGCTTGTCTTACGATGAAGTCCTGGATAAAAAATTAGGTGTAATGGATTTGACGGCTATCTGTTTGTGCCGCGAACACGATATGCCTGTGCGTGTGTTCCGTATGAATAAAACCGGCGCTTTGTTGAATATTGTTGTAGGCAGCAACGAAGGCACTTTGATTGAAGAGGATAGAAAGTAATGATTAACGATATTAAAAAAGATGCTGAAGCGCGCATGAAAAAAGCGGTTGAAGCTTTGGGCAATAACTTTAATAAAATCCGTACCGGTCGTGCGCACCCAAGTTTGTTGGATGGCATTACCGTAAATTATTACGGCACCGATACTCCACTGGCTCAACTTGCCAACATCAACGTGGAAGATGCCCGCACTCTTTCAATTAGTCCGTGGGAGCGCAACCTCGTTCCTGAAATTGAAAAAGCGATTATGAAATCAAATCTCGGTTTGAATCCGTCAACCAACAACGGTTTGATTCGTATTCCGCTGCCAATGTTGACTGAAGAAACGCGTAAAAACTTTATCAAACAAGCGCGCGCTGAAGCAGAAAATGGTCGCGTTGCTGTTCGCAATGTTCGCCGTGATGTATTAGGCGATGTAAAAGCGCTGTTAAAAGATAAAGCAATTAGCGAAGATGATGATCGTCGTGCACAAGATGAAATCCAGAAAATCACTGATAAATTTATCGCTGAAGTGGATAAGGCCCTGGCCGCAAAAGAAGTTGATTTGATGTCCGTGTAAGGATGTTAAATTTTAAAACTGGCTCGCTAATGTTTAGCGAGCCAGTTTGTTTTTATTCGTGTGAATTAATGCTCCGCAACGCTTCAGTTTACTTGCCGTCATCCCCGCAGGGGATCCAGCGTCTTTATGAATTTTTAAAGTCACTGGATCGCCAGCCGCTGGATCCCCTGCGGGGATGACGATTTCCTGTGGAGTTTTGGTGAGCATGAATTTGATGTTGTTAATTAATTAGAAATTCAGAAATTAAAAGTGTGGCCAAACAGCAAGGATATTTGCTTCGGTCTGCAAGCGGGAGAAAAGCGTGTCTGACAATCAACTTCGCCATGTCGCAATCATTATGGATGGCAACAACCGTTGGGCCAAACAGCGTGGGTTAGCCGGCGTTGCAGGTCACAAGGTTGGGGTTGAGCGCATTCGTGATGCTATGACCGCTTGCGAAGAAATTGGCATAGAAGTCCTAACGGTATTTGCGTTTAGCAGCGAGAACTGGAAGCGCCCTCCGCTGGAAGTTGAAGCACTTATGTCACTGTTTCAACTTTATCTAAAAAATGAAGCTAAAGCCTTGAAGAAAAAAAATGTGCGCTTGCGTGTTATTGGCAATCGCACACGCTTTAGCAAAGGTATCCAAAACGCCATTCAGGATGCCGAAGAGTTAACCAAAGACGGCAAGATGACATTGGTGATTGCAGCTGATTACGGTGGTCGTTGGGATATCGCCGAGGCCGCAAAGAAATTGGCCTTTGATGTTAAAGACGGGCGCGTTGATGCAAATAACATCGACGAAAATATTTTAGATACCTACACCTCCATGGCCGATTTACCTCCACTCGATTTATTAATCCGCACCGGTGGCGAAGTGCGCATAAGCAATTTTTTACTCTGGCAAAGTGCATACGCAGAATTCTTTTTCAGCGATAAACTTTGGCCCGATTTCGATGGTGCGGAACTCAAACGCGCCGCTGCAGCTTTTCATGATCGCCAGCGCCGCTTTGGCATGACGGGCGATCAAATTGAAGCGGGAGCTACCCATGCTTAAGCAACGTGTTATCACCGCGATTATTTTAGCGGCGGTATTTTTATCCGCACTTTTTGGTTTATCGCTAACTTATTTCACGTTATTTATGGGAGCCGTGGTTTTAATCGGCGCGTGGGAATGGGCGAATTTATCCAGTTACGCTGCGCTGTGGCAACGCATTGCTTACGTTATTTTTATCGCACTGGTTTTAATGCTGACCTGTTGGTTAATTGGTTTTTGTACTGCGGAACAACAAGGCTTTAATTTGCCCGTTGTTAAGTCGCTGTTGATTGTTGCTGTAGCGTGGTGGGCATTAGCGTTATTGCTGGTGCAAGGTTATCCCTCTAGCGCAATTTTGTGGGGACATCCTGTGTTCCGTTTGATTATGGGGGTGCTGGTACTGGTGCCAACGTGGTTGGCTTTGGTTTACGTTCGTTTTCAACCGCAAGGTGCTTGGTTGGTCGTGATGATCGTGGGCATAGTTGCCGCGGCGGATACCGGTGGTTATTTCACGGGCCGTAAATTTGGTAAACACAAATTGGCGCCTTCAGTTAGCCCAGGTAAAACACTGGAAGGTTTTGCGGGCGGTGTTATATCCAATGTGCTTTTGGCTGCACTTATGGCTTATCTCAGCTGTAGCAATTTCCTGGTGTTATTGGCGATTGTTATCCCAACAAGTTTGTTCTCGGTATTGGGCGATTTGCTGGAAAGCATGGTGAAACGTCATGCGGGCGTAAAAGACAGTGGTGTGATTTTGCCGGGGCACGGCGGTATTTTGGATCGCGTGGATAGCATCACCGCTGCTGCTCCCGTATTTGCGCTGGCCTTATTGGCAAGTGGCTGGGTGTTGGGTCGTTAATCATGAGTACTGGCATTCAACAGGTCACCGTTCTCGGTGCTACGGGTTCGATCGGTGTCAGTACGCTGGATGTGCTGGCTCGCCATCCTGATCGCTATTCAGTCTTTGCGTTAACGGCTGATCGCAAGTGGCAAATCCTCGCAACTCAGTGCCTGGAACACAATCCTCGTTACGCTGTACTAAATGATGAATCTGCCGCTATGGCGCTGGCAGGAGAGTTGCGTCGCCAGGGTTGTAAGACGGAAGTTTTGCAAGGCGAAGATGCGCTCGCCCAAGTTGCGAGTCATGCGGATACCGATGTGGTCATGGCCGCCATAGTTGGCGCTGCTGGGTTGTTACCAACACTCGCTGCGGTAAAAGCCGGTAAGAAAGTCCTGCTCGCGAATAAAGAAGCCCTGGTAATGGCTGGTGGGTTATTCACGCGTGCGGTCGCTGATCATGGCGCAATCCTGTTGCCTATCGATAGTGAACACAATGCGATTTTCCAGTGCCTTCCCAATCATCGTTCAGATTATTTGCGCGATGGCCCGCAGTCCTGCGGTGTGCGTAAAATTTTGTTGACGGCGTCCGGTGGTCCGTTTCGAAATACACCAGTAGCGGATTTGAAATCGGTAACGCCCGAGCAAGCTTGCGCCCATCCCAACTGGAGCATGGGGCAAAAAATTTCGGTGGATTCCGCCACCATGCTTAACAAGGGCTTGGAGTTGATCGAAGCTTGCTGGTTGTTCAACACTCGCCCTGAGCAAGTTCAAGTGGTTATTCATCCACAAAGTGTCATCCATTCGATGGTTGAGTATGTCGATGGTTCGGTGCTCGCTCAACTTGGCAATCCTGATATGCGCACGCCCATTGCCCACGCGCTGGCATGGCCGGAGCGAATTATATCGGGCGTTGCGAGCCTGGATATTATCGCCACCGCGCGACTCGATTTTTCGGCTCCAGATTACGAACGTTTTCCCTGCCTGCGACTCGCTCAACAATCCGCTGCACGTGCGGCAACAGCGCCGACTATTTTGAATGCGGCCAACGAAGTTGCGGTTGCTGCATTTCTGGAACGCAGGATTCGCTTTGACCAAATCGCCCATGTCATTGCTGATGTACTGGATAAACAGGAAGTGATTGAACCTGATTCGCTTGCGTTGGTCATAGCCAGCGATCAGAAGGCTCGCCAGTTGGCGCAATCTGTCATAGCCGCATTTTAACCACAGGTTTTAAGGTTTTATGGAGTTACTGCATTCAATCCCGTCATTTTTAGTGGCCATTATCGTGCTCGTCACCGTGCACGAGTTTGGTCATTTTTATGTGGCGAGATTGTGTGGTGTGCGTGTCCTGCGTTTTTCATTGGGGTTTGGCAAGGTGCTGTGGCGCCGTTTTGACAAGTACGGTACAGAGTTTTCGTTATCTGCCTTGCCATTCGGTGGTTACGTTAAAATGCTGGATGAGCGCGAAGGTGAGGTTCCGGAGGAGCTGTTATCGCAAGCGTTCACTCGCAAAACTGTATGGCAGCGCATGGCCATAGTGCTCGCCGGACCGGTAGCTAACTTCATTCTGGCGATTTTATTATTCTGGATATTGTTGTTGGGCGGTGAGCGCGGTGTGGTTCCGATGATTGGCGCTGTTCAACCTGCTTCGATGGCCGCCAAAGCGGGTCTTGAAGCAGGGCAGGAAATTGTCTCTGTTGATGGTGAGGATACGCCAACTGAACAAGCTGTGGTTCGTCAGTTGATTAATCGTTTGGGCGAATCGGGAAATATCCAAATCAACGTACGTTATCCTGATTCGCACTTGACCTATGAAATAGCGGTGCCAGTTGAAGACTGGATGCAAGGTGCGAAAGATCCTGACCCACTCCAGGGGTTGGGAATTGAATTTAGGCCGGTTAAGCCGATTGTCGGCGAAGTGCTTCCTGATACACCTGCATATCGCGCAGGTTTCAAGGCAGAAGACAAGATTGTTCGGGTGGATGATTTGCCGGTGAAAGATTGGCGCGATTTCCAGAATGCGGTTCGTCCCCGTATTAATCAGCCGCTATTGGTTGAACTTGATCGCAAAGCAACCGATGGCGCAATGGAGCGATTAACTTTATCTGTAACGCCGGAATCTTTTACCGAAAAGGGAGTCTCTTATGGGCGGGTTGGTATGGCACCAAAACCTTTGCCTGAAGAGTTCCTGCGTCACTACGAATATTCAGTGGGCGGAGCTTTGATTGCAGGTGCCAAACGCACGTGGGATACCGCCGGATTTGTCCTTTTGTCGGTTAAAAAGCTAATCCTTGGAGAAATTTCCACAAAAAACTTGAGTGGGCCGATAAGCATTGCTAAGGTGGCCGGCTCTTCGGCACAGATAGGTTTAAAAAGCTTTGTCAGCTTTCTCGCCCTGCTAAGTGTTTTTCTTGGAGTATTTAATCTTTTGCCCATTCCGGTTCTTGATGGCGGGCATTTATTATATCTCTCGGTTGAAGCTATTAAAGGTAAGCCGGTATCTGAAAAGGTTCAGATAATGGCGTACCAGGTTGGGCTTATGTTGGTAATTGGCCTGAGTGTGTTGGCCATGTATAACGATATTATGCGGTTGTAGCGGCTTTGGCTGTCTCTACCACGACGAATTCTTATTATTAGATCAGACGATATGAAGCGAGTTTCAATGCGATTTTTCTGTTGCTTAATGGTATTGCTCACGTCTTTTGCGGTGCAAGCACAAACCCAAAACTTCCGTGTCAGTGATATTCGGGTAGAAGGTTTACAGCGTGTTTCAGCGGGAACGGTATTCAGCGCCTTGCCGGTGCGAGTTGGTGATTCGGTCAACCAGACCGATATCCAGAATGCGACCCGCGAACTCTTTAAAGTGGGTTTCTTTGCCGATGTAGCCATCCAGCGCGATGGCGACGTGTTGGTACTGGTGTTAAAAGAGCGTCCCGCCATCAATAAAATTGAGCTGGAAGGTAACAAGGCCATCAAGACTGAAAACTTGATGGACAGCCTCAAAAAGAACAACCTTTCTGAGGGCCAGATTTTCCAGCGTGCAACCCTTGAAGGTATTACCCAGGCGCTGCAACGTGAATATGTCGGGCAGGGCCGTTACGGCGCGACGGTGAATATTGAAATCGAAGATTTGCCGCGCAACCAGGTAAAAGTAAAAGTAAAAATTAATGAAGGTGCAGTTGCGCGTATCAAGCAAATTAACATCATAGGCAACAAAGTCTTTAGCGATGAGGAATTGCTCGATCTGTTTGAGTTGCATACCTCAGGTTTGTTTTCCTGGATTAGCGGTAACGACAAATATTCCAAGGAAAAAATGAAAGGTGATTTGGAAAAAATCGAATCCTATTACATGGACCGCGGTTACCTTTCTTTCAAAGTCGATTCATCACAAATCTCGTTAAGCCCAGACAAAGAGCAAATCTTTATTACCATCAACATCACCGAAGGCGATATTTATAAAGTCAGCGGTGTAGAGCTGGCGGGTGATCCGGTTATTGACCCCAATATCTTGCGTCAATTCTTGTTGGTTAAAGAAGGCCAGATTTTCTCACAGATTTTGATGACCACTTCATCGGAATATGTCACCCAGCGTTTGGGTAATGAAGGTTATACCTTTGCAAAAGTTGAAGGCATGCCGGAAAAAAATGAAGCCGATAAAACTGTAAAACTAACCTTCTTTATCGAGCCGGGTAAGCGCGCTTATGTGAATCGTATTAACTTCAAAGGTAACACCAAAACTATCGATGAAGTGCTGCGCCGTGAAATGCGTCAAATGGAAGGTGGTTCAGCATCTACTGCACAAATTGATAACTCAAAAGTGCATCTGGAGCGCTTGGGCTTCTTTAAAGAAGTTACGGTTGATACCAAAGAAGTTCCTGGTTCTTCTGACAAAGTTGATGTGACTTATACCGTAGAAGAACAGCCTTCAGGCAGTATGAGTTTGCAAATCGGTTACGCGCAGTATTCCGGATTATTGTTCCAGGCTGGTATCCAGCAAACAAACTGGTTCGGCACCGGTAAGCAAATTGGTTTCAATTTCAGCCACAGTCGCTATCAAACAGGTTATAGCCTGAATTATAACGATCCTTATTTCACACCTGATGGTGTAAGCCGCGGTTTCAGCCTGTACTACACCAGCAGTGACTATGGTGCATATAATGTGACTCCATACAGCACCAATACTTATGGTGGCAAGTTGACCTTTGGTTATCCTATTTCGGAAATTGAGCGTATTGGTTTTGATATAGGGTTACGCAGCCTTGAGGTAACTCCAACGAGTTACTCATCACAGGAAATCCTGCGTACTCCACGTTATATCGATGGTGTCGTGTATGGTTCTAACGGTAACTATCCCATACCGCTTACGGGTTACATCAGTTCGGATGATTGGCTCGATTCGCTTAAACGCATGGCGAACGGCACGGATTATCTAGCGGGCACCTACGCTGTGAATCCTGTTGACGAAAGCATGCTGGGCGAGAAAGGGTTCCTTGATAAATATGGCGATACCTTTAACGATGCGCAGCTCAGTGTGTATTGGTTAAAGTCAACGCTCAACCGTGGGGTTTTACCGGATCGCGGAGCGTCACAGCGTCTCTCTGGTGAAATAACCTTGCCAGGTGGTGATTTGGAATATTTCAAACTGGATTATGATGGCCAATTCTTCACACCATTAACCAAAAGCTTAACCTTACGTGTCCATGGCCGTTTGGGTTACGCTGAAACCTATGGTAAAACTGATCGTCTGCCATTCTTTGAAAACTTCTATGGCGGTGGTTTTGGATCGGTGCGCGGCTTTGAGCGCAACTCTTTAGGCCCTAGAAGTACAGTGCAAGAAAGTGCCTATTATGCTTATACCGAATGGGATGATCGCAACGGCGATGGTAAATACCGTCTTAATAATGGTCAACTGGATCCTAACGAGCTTTCTAATCCGGCATTGGTGTTGTGTAAAGAGACTGATGGATGTAATGCTGGAGCCTTGGCTGGTGCTAACGGCAAAGTAATCACCACCCGTGAGGTTGACGACTATGGGCGTTATCGCGGGGCTTTTGGTGGTAACGTGCTTATTGAAGGTGGTGCGGAAATCCTGTTCCCTTTACCATTTATTAAAGACCAGCGTTCTGTACAGTCGACATTATTTTTGGATGCCGGTAACGTATTTGATACTCATTGCGGCGCGCAACAAAGAAACTGTTATGCTGTGAGCGCTGATCAAATCAAAGCGTCGGTGGGTTTGGGATTAACCTGGATTTCCAGCTTCGGTCCAATGACGTTCAGTTTGGCTAAACCCATTAGTAAAGACAATGAATATGACCGCAGGGAGATTTTCCAATTCTCTTTGGGTCAGTCGTTCTAACCAATTGTTGTTAGGTTGATGTCAGATGTTGTAGGAAATTTAAATTCAACGAAATGTGGTTGTGCATTTCGTTGAATTGAAAGTTTGCTAAAAATAATTGAAAAATTTAAATGCTGTTTATTACTGATTAAGAGGAAATATTTGTGAACTTCACCAAAAAATGTGTAGCAGCTGCAGCTTTGTGCATGATGTCAGCCGTCAGCTTTGCAGAAACCAAAATTGCGGTAATTAATCCTGAAGGCGCAATTTTGTCGACTGCTGTTGCCAAGGCCCGTTTTGAAAAATTGGAAAAAACTGCTGACTATGCTGCGACTAAAGCAAAACTTGATGGCATATCTTCAGACTTCAAAGCACTGCAAGAGTCTGCCAAAAAAGATAGCGCTACCTGGTCTGCAGAGAAAAAAGATGAAGTAGGCAAAAAGATGCAAGGTTTGCAGCAAGATGCGCAATTCAATGGCCAAAAATTGCAAAAAGCGCGTCAGGAAGCAGCAGAATCTATTGCCCAGGAATTAGGTCAAAAATACCAGGCTGCACTCAAACAAGTTGTTGATGCAGAAAAAATTGGTTTATTGCTCGGTCCCCAAGCTGCAATTTTTGCAACACCGGAATATGACATCACTGCAAAAGTTACTGATTTAATCAACAAAGCCAAGTAATTAATGTGTCTAAAAATACTTATTGTTTCACTTTAGCCGACCTGGCTCAGCGCATTGGCGCTGAGCTGGTTGGTGACCCTCAGCACCAAATCTTTGCCCTCGCCACTATTCAGGCCGCAACTCAAAACACTTTGAGTTTTATTGCTAACCCTGCATACAAAAAATATTTGGCAACTACCCAGGCTGGTGCTGTTATATGCAACCAGGAATTAGCTGATAGCATTACGACCAACAAGCTCATCGTGCCCAATCCCTACCTTGCATTTGCAAAACTGACCCCACTGTTCGATAGCTCTTTGCAATTTGAGGCTGGCATACATCCAACAGCCGTTATTGGAAAAAACTGCCAATTGGGCAAGGGCGTCAGTATCCAGGCAAATGTTGTCCTGGCTGATGATGTGACCATTGGCGATGGCGTTTTTATTGGTGCAGGAACCTGTATCGGTGTCAACTCCAGTATCGGTGCAAGGACAAGATTGCTTGCCAACGTCACCATTTATCACGGTATCACGATTGGCGAAGACTGTATTTTGCACAGCGGTTGCGTTGTGGGCGCCGATGGTTTTGGCTTTTCGCCCTCTCCTGATGGTTGGGTAAAGATTCATCAGCTCGGCGGCGTCATTATTGGAAATAAAGTCGAGGTAGGTGCTGGCACGACCATTGATCGCGGTGCGCTCGACGATACTTTCATAGATGATGGTGTTATCCTCGATAATTTAGTCCAAATTGCTCATAATGTGCGACTTGGTAAACATACCGCTATTGCGGGCACAACGGTTGTCGGCGGCAGCGCTGTGATCGGTGATAACTGTACCATTGGTGGCGCTGTTGCGATTGCTGGCCATATCACCATAGTCGACAAGGTATATATCACCGGCATGAGTATGGTTACCAACTCTGTGACAGAAGCAGGCTCTTATTCATCAGGTATTCCGCTTGCGCCAACCAAAGACTGGCGCAAAAACGCAGCGCGTTTCCGCAGTCTGGATAACCTGGCAACTCGCCTTATTAAACTGGAGCGAGCAGCTCCAAAAGATGAATAATTAACACTGAACTGCTGCGCAATCCAATTCTTACCTGCAGTTAAAGCTGCAGGTGCAACAGCTACTTTTGAAATATACCCAGGGCCATTACCTATGATGGATGTCAACGAAATACGTCAATATTTACCGCATCGCTACCCGTTTTTATTGGTCGACAGGGTGGTGGAGTTGGTGGAAGGCGAATCAATTATTGCTTACAAAAACATCACAATAAATGAAGAAGTTTTTAATGGCCATTTTCCCCAAAGTCCGGTATTCCCCGGTGTGATGATCATTGAAGCAATGGCTCAGGCAGCAGGTATCCTGGGTTTCAAATCCATGAATAAAAAACCTGAAGACGGTTCCATGTATTTGTTCGCAGGTATTGATGATGTACGTTTCAAGCGTCCTGTTGTGCCCGGTGATCGCCTACAGCTTGAGTCGCGTATTATTTCCGAAAAGCGTGGCATCTGGAAATTTGAATGCAAGGCAACGGTAGATGGTGTGTTGGCAGCTTCGGCCACAATTCTCTGTGCAGATCGAAAAATTTAAATTGATCAATAAATTTTAATGATCGAAACATCTATACATCAATGAGATTTTATGTTGATTGATTCACGCGCAATAATCCACCCAGATGCGAAGCTCGCCGCTGATGTTCAAGTTGGTCCATGGACAATCATAGGTCCGGATGTTGAAATCGGAGAAGGCACTATAGTGTCTTCTCATGTTGTGATTAAAGGCCCAACTGTTATTGGTAAACATAATCGCATCTACCAATTTTCATCTGTGGGTGAAGATACCCCTGATTTAAAATATAAAGGTGAACCTACGCGCTTAATTGTGGGTGATCACAATATTATTCGTGAAGGTGTCACCATCCATCGCGGCACGGTTCAGGATCGCAGCGAAACGACTATCGGCAGCCACAATTTAATTATGGCGTATGTCCATGTTGGTCATGACAGTGTTATTGGCAACCACTGTATTTTGGTGAATAACACGGCGCTTGCAGGACATGTTCACATTGGCGATTGGGCGATTCTTAGTGGCTATACGCTAGTACACCAATTTTGCAAAATCGGTGCGCACAGTTTTACCGGTATGGGTACGGCGGTGGGCAAAGATATTCCTGCTTATGTAATGGTGAACGGAAATCCCGCAGAAGCAAAAAGTATTAACAGTGAAGGCTTGCGTCGCCGCGGTTTCAGCGCTGAAGAAATTGCTACTATCACCAAAGCCTACAAATTAATTTATCGTCGCGGTTTAACGATTGATGAAGCTCTGGTCGCACTTGAAGCATTGTTGCCCGAATGCGAACGCTTATTGCCGTTAATCCAATCCATCAAAGAATCAACGCGCGGTATCGTGAGATAAAAATTATTTTATTGATGTAAACAATAATAAAGATAATAAGAAAATTTTTATTGGGGCTAAAAAATGGAACGTATACATATAGGTATTGTTGTCGGCGAAGCCTCCGGTGATATCCTTGGTGCCGCACTTATGGCGGAACTACGTAAAATTTATCCCAATGCCGAATTTTCCGGAATTGGTGGGCCGCGCATGCTGGCGCTGGGTTTCCACTCTTATTTTCCGCAAGATCGTTTAGCCGTAATGGGTTTGATTGAACCCTTAAAGCGCCTGCCTGAATTGTTGCGAATCCGTAAATTTTTACGCGAACATTTTATTGCCAATCGCCCTGCAGTTTTTATTGGAATCGATTCACCGGATTTTACTATTGCGCTTGAAGGTTCGCTTAAAGAACATGGTATAAAAACGGTTCATTACGTTAGTCCCTCTGTGTGGGCATGGCGACAAAAACGTATTTTTAAAATTGCGAAGTCGGTCGATTTAATGCTTACCTTGCTGCCATTTGAAGCAGATTTTTACAAAAAGCATAATGTTCCAGTGGAATTTGTTGGCCACCATCTCGCTGATGAAATTCCACTTGAAGTCGATAAATATCAAGCGCGGCGTGAATTGGGGATTCCTGAGCACGCACGCGTGGTTGCGCTTTTACCGGGTAGTCGCGCAACTGAAGTGGAACGCATGGGAAGTTTGTTTATGCATGCGGCGGTATTTTGTCTGGAACAAGATCCGGAATTATTATTTTATATTCCCGCCGCCAATTCAGATCGCTATCGCCAGCTGCACCTCCAGCTCAATGATTACGTTGATTTCCCGTTGCAATTATTTAATGGTAATTCGCATCGCGTTATGGCGGCGGCAGATGTGCTTTTGTTGGCATCGGGCACAGTAGCGCTTGAGGCATTGCTGTTGAAAAAACCGATGGTCGTTGCCTATAAAATGGCGCCTTTAACGTTTAAAATTTTATCCTGGTTGGTTAAAACGCCATTTGTATCTTTGCCTAATTTATTGGCAAATAAACTACTGGTGCCAGAGCTATTACAAAATGATGCAACACCTGAAAAATTAAGTGCGGCGGTAATGTATTATTTTGAAAACCCGGAAGAAGCCCAGGCATTAAGTCATACGTTTGCCGATATGCATTTGATGTTGAAACGCGATGCCAGTGCCCGCGCTGCTGCTGCTATTGCAAAACTCATCAATCAATAAACTTATTCACTATCTGGATTCGCTGTCATGTTCGAACCCTTTATCTGTAGTTACCAAGGTCTTTTATTGGCAGGTTGCGATGAAGTCGGTCGCGGTCCTTTGGCGGGTGACGTGGTTGCTGCTGCTGTTATCCTTGATCCGGAAAATCCTATTGAAGGATTGGATGATTCAAAAAAGCTCACTGAAAAAAAGCGCGAGCTTTTATTTGATGAAATAAAACTCAAAGCGAAAAGCTGGTGTGTTGCGCGCGCGTCAGTTGTTGAAATCGATAAAATCAATATTTTGCAGGCAAGCTTATTAGCAATGCATCGTGCAGTCCAGGGTTTGCATATTCAGCCTGAATATGTGTTGGTGGATGGCAATAAATTACCCAAATGGAATTATTCAGCTGAAGCTGTTGTAAAAGGCGATAGCCGTGTTTCGGCGATTAGCGCGGCTTCAATTTTGGCGAAAGTTGTGCGCGATCGCGAAATGATTGAGTTGGATAAACAATATCCCGGCTATGGTTTGGCTGATCACAAAGGCTACCCCACTAAATTCCATATGGATGCTGTGGTGCGCCTTGGAATTACCGAAATCCATCGCAAAAGTTTCGCACCCGTTCGCGCGCAGATTGAACAAATCGAGTTGTTTTAAATGGCAAGTATTTGCGCTGCGGATTTGCATTATTTAAAACCGGGCAAACGCGTTTTATTGAAATCTTTTAATGGTAGTTTGATTGCGCCGCCAGATGTTAAACCAGAAGAAAATTATTGGCTGTTAATTGGTGGCAAAGCTGTTGTTGAAGATGCAAATAATTCTGATCGAGTGCTGGTTAAATTTGAGCGAGATTTATCGAGTTTGGGTTTGATCAATCACAACAAAGTGCCGAATGCGTTGTGGATATTGATCAGCGATTTGAAGTTTATTTGCCGGTATTGAAGTCGCTGGATACCCTACGGGTATGACGATGTTGCTGAATCTTCCTTTAAGGGGAGTTGTCATACTCGTAGGGTATCCAGTGCCTTTGTCATTACTAGATTTTTAAAAAACTCGCTCCTGATTCAACGCTTTGGGAAGAGTTAAATTTTATCCAGCTTTTTAGTGAAAAAATTTATTTAATAGGGAATCGTCATCCCCGTCAGGGGATCCAGTGACTTTTGTCTTTACCAAATTATTAATGCCGCTGGAACGCCAGCCCGGTGGATACCCCGCGGGTATGACGATAACAAGTTTTCCTCATTCACAATTGAAACCATGACCGCAAATTTCGTTCACCTCCGCATGCATACCGAATTCTCGCTCGTCGATAGTTTGGTGCGAATAAAAAAGCTCATCAAACGTGTGGGCGAATTAAATATGCCTGCATGCGGCATCAGCGATCAATGTAATTTTTATGGCCTGATTAAATTCTATAAAGCTGCACAAGGTGCGGGCATCAAGCCAATTATTGGTAGCGATTTTTGGGTGGCAAGTAGCGACAGCGAAGGCAAGCCAACAATTATTACCTTGTTGGCAATGAATAACACTGGTTACAAAAATATTATCGAATTAATTTCCCGTGCGTGGCGTCAGGGCCAACAGCAAGGTGTTGCTTATATCCAGCGTGAATGGATCACTGAATTCAGTGAGGGTTGTATTGCGCTTTCCGGTGGAAAGTTTGGCGATGTAGGTATGGCTTTGCTTGCGGGTCGTGCAGAGCAAGCGCAGGAATTATTACATGGCTGGATGCGCGATTTTCCCAATCGTTTTTATTTGGAATTGCAGCGTACCGGTCGTGAAAATGACGAAAATTATTTGCACGCTGCAGTAGCGCTTGCAGATGTTTTGCAATGTCCTGTGGTTGCAACTAACGATGTCCGTTTTTTAAATCGCGATGAATTTGAAGTGCATGAAGCGCGCGTGTGTATTAGTGAGGGTCGCACACTGGATGATCCACGTCGCGAACGTCGTTACAGCGAACAACAATATTTGCGTTCTGCTGAAGAGATGTCTGAGCTATTTAGCGATATTCCCGAAGCGCTCAAAAATACGCTCGAAATCGCTAAACGTTGTACCGTTAATATTCAAATGGGCAAATACTTTTTGCCGGAATATCCAATTCCTGAAGGCATGACTGAAGGTGAGTTCTTTCGAAAAATTTCGGAAGAAGGTTTGGATAAACGACTCGAAAGAATCCTGGATAAATCCGCGCCTGATTATGCCGAGCGCCGTAAGGTTTACGATGATCGTTTGAAATTCGAGCTGGATATTATTATCCAGATGGGATTCCCCGGTTACTTCCTGATCGTGATGGACTTTATCCAGTGGGCAAAAGATCACGGCATTCCCGTGGGGCCGGGGCGTGGTTCGGGTGCGGGTTCACTCGTCGCTTACGTGCTCTTGATTACTGACCTCGATCCGCTGCAATACGATTTGCTGTTCGAACGTTTCCTCAATCCGGAACGTGTGTCCATGCCTGACTTCGATATCGATTTCTGTATGGATGGTCGCGACCGAGTGATTTCTTACGTGGCGGACAACTATGGTCGCGATGCCGTAAGCCAGATCATCACTTTCGGTACCATGGCCGCGAAAGCGGTGGTGCGCGACGTGGCGCGCGTGCAAGGCAAATCTTATGGATTGGCCGATAAGCTTTCCAAAATGATTCCTCCCACGCCGGGTATGACACTCGCACAAGCACTGGAAGAAGAGCCGCAGCTCAAAGAATTTTTGGCGGGCGATGGCGATGGCCAGGAAATCTGGGAGATGGCCGTCCAGCTGGAAGGCCTTACCCGCAACGTTGGTAAACACGCCGGTGGTGTGGTTATCGCACCGACCAAGCTCACGGATTTTGCACCGCTTTACAGTGACGAAACGGGTAGCGGTCTGGTAACCCAATTCGATAAAGGCGATGTGGAAGAGGCTGGCCTGGTGAAGTTCGACTTCCTCGGTTTGCGTACGCTCACCATCATCGATTGGGCGCGTATTATGATCGACAAGCAGCGTGCTCGCCTGGGCGAAGAGCCGCTGGATATTACGGCAATTCCCCTCGACGATCCTGCAACTTTCGCCTTGCTTAAGCGTGCCGAAACCACGGCGGTATTCCAGCTTGAATCGCGCGGTATGAAAGATCTCATCAAGCGTTTGCAGCCGGATAACGTGGAAGATTTGATCGCATTGGTGGCGCTCTTTCGTCCGGGCCCGCTCGAATCGGGCATGGTGGACGATTTTATCAACCGTAAGCATGGCCGCGCTCAGGTTGCCTATCCCGATGCAAAATTCCAACACCATACATTGAAGCCAGTACTTGAACCGACCTATGGCGTTATCGTTTACCAGGAACAGGTAATGCAGATTGCGCAGGTGCTAGCGGGTTATACCCTCGGTGGTGCGGACATGTTGCGCCGCGCCATGGGTAAGAAAAAGCCCGAGGAAATGGCCAAGCAGCGGTCGGTGTTTGAGGAAGGCGCCAAGTCCATGGGCGTTGACCCGGATCTGGCGATCAAGATTTTCGACCTTGTGGAAAAGTTTGCGGGTTACGGTTTTAACAAATCCCACTCTGCTGCCTACGCGATAGTTTCTTATCAAACGGCTTGGCTCAAGGCACATTATCCTGCGCACTTTATGGCGGCCACCATGTCGTCAGATATGGATAAAACCGACAAGGTGGTGACATTTATTGAAGAATGTCGCCACATGAAATTGAAACTCTTGCCGCCCGATGTGAACTCGGGGGAATTCCATTTCACGGTGGATGAAAAGGGCAACATCATTTACGGTTTGGGCGCGATCAAAGGGTTGGGCGAAGGTCCGGTTGAGTCGATTATTGCTGCGCGCAACGAGGGTGGCCCCTTTAAGGATTTATTTGATTTCTGTGCTCGTGTCGATGCGCGCAAAGTTAACAAGCGTGCGATGGAAGCGATTATTCGCTCGGGTGCTGCTGATAATTTAGGTCCTACCGTTGGAACTCCCCAGCACAATATCGATCACGACCGCGCCGTTATGTTTGCGTCCATGAGTGAAGCGGTGAAAACCGCAGAACAAGCTGCTGCCAATACCAATGCGGGCATGATGGATTTATTTGGTGAAGTGATGGCTGCTGATTCGGCGAGTGCGGATGTTTATGCCGATTTCCGTCGCGTGCGCACCTGGACGATTAAAGAGCGTTTGCATGCGGAAAAAGAAACGCTAGGCCTTTATCTTACCGGTCACCCCATCGACGAATACGAGCACGAGTTAGCGCATTTGGTTAGCTCGCGTATTGCGGAACTTAAACCTGATAAATACGAAGCGCGCGGCGAAAAAGGTAAAGAAGAAAAACCACGTCAATCGGTAGCGGGTTTGGTTGTCGCCCAGCGCACCATGAAAACCAAGCGTGGCGATACCATGGCATTTGTTACCCTGGATGATCGCACAGGGCGTATCGAAATCGCCGTATTTGCCGATACTTATTTGCAATGTCGTGATGTGTTATTGAAAGACGGTTTATTAGTTATCGCCGGGCAAGTGAGTGTTGATGATTTCAGCGGTATGTTAAAAATGCGTGCCATCACCATTCGCCCGCTCGCTGAATTGCGTGAAGAGCGGGCGCGCGAATTGTGCCTGGAATTGGAATCGGGCGCGCTGCCGGCGAATTTTGTTCACCAAATATCTGAAATTCTCGAACCCTACCGCAGCACCGCGACCCATCCGGCGCGTTGTCCCTTGGTTATTGACTATCATCGCAGCAACGCGAAAGCCCAGGTGCGTTTGGGGGCAGGATGGAATATTCGCCCTGAAGATGAGTTGTTACAACGCTTGCGCGATAATTATGGCGCAGGAAAAGTGAAGCTGGTTTATTAACATTGTTACTACATTAACAAAAAATAGTTATTGGAAATCTGGCGATTAATGAGTTCGCCCCTCGTCAGCGTGCGTGGAAAAATATTGCATTTATCTGCACTAATAAAAAATCCTAATAATTCATCCAGGGTTTCGAATGGGCGGGTCTTAACGGCTTTTTAGGCGGTTATCGGGATTGTTTGATCTGTCCATAGTTGCGGTTTTATTCTTGCAGGTTGGGTATTGAGCAGATTGTCGCCGCTTTAGTTTGTTATCGAGAATTATTGTCGAATGACGGCAAATTTGTACCCTGATGACGCTAAAGTCGGCTAACAGCAGACTTTATCTGTAAAAGTTTGTAGCGGAAAATATCGACTAAATGCGTCATTTCGCGTAAGGTAGCGACCCAATTATTGCACCCTTTCCAGCCTGGGTCGGCTATCACTACGGATGCAAGCGAAACAATTTCCCGGCAGTCACCCACTAGCCAAACATAGAGCCAATAACTGCTATGAATCTGAATTATCTGGATTTTGAACAGCCCATTGCCGAACTTGAAGGCAAGATTGAAGAATTACAGCTCGTTGGCAGCTCCAGCGATATTAATATCGCTGATGAAATCGCCAAATTGCGTCAAAAAAGCAGCAAGCTTACAGAAAGTATCTACTCCAAGCTCACCGCTTGGGATGTTGTGAAAATTGCCCGCCATCCGCATCGTCCTTATACCTCAGATTATATTCCCCGTATTTTTACCGATTTTGATGAGCTGCATGGTGACCGTCATTTTGGTGATGACAAAGCGATTATCGGTGGTGTTGCGCGTTTGGATGGCAAGCCGGTAATGGTGATTGGCGAAGAAAAAGGCCGTACCGTCCACGAAAAAGTGATGCGTAACTTTGGTATGCCAAAGCCGGAAGGTTACCGCAAAGCCTTGCGTTTAATGGAAATGGCAGAGCGTTTTAAAATGCCAGTGATTACCCTTATTGATACACCCGGCGCTTATCCAGGTATCGATTCTGAAGAGCGTGGTATTTCTGAATCCATCGCACAAAACCTCGCTGTTATGTCGCGTTTGCGCACACCGATTATCTGCACCGTTATTGGTGAAGGTTCGTCCGGCGGGGCGCTGGCAATCGGTGTGGGTGATCACCTCAACATGTTGCAATACTCCACTTACTTTGTTATTTCTCCCGAAGGTTGCGCCAACATTATCTGGAAAACGGTTGCCAAAGCACCGGACGCAGCCCAGGCGATGGGTGTGACTTCAAAAATCCTGCAAGAGTTGGGCATTGTGGATGAAACCATTCCTGAGCCACTCGGCGGTGCGCATCGCGATGTCGACGCCATGGCGAGAAAACTGCAGGAGCGTTTGATTGCCCAGGTCGACAAACTCAGTAAAGAACCGCTGGATTCGTTGCTTGACCGTCGTTACGATCGTTTGATGAGTTACGGTAACCCGTAAACGAAAAAGAATTTGAAAGCCGCTGATGAGAGTCAGCGGCTTTTTTGTTTTAGGCTATAGTGTTCCAGAATAATGTTAAGAAGGAGTTATTAGATTGATGAAAACGTCCTCCCTATTTATTTGCGTGTTGTTGGTGTTATCAACCAGCGCATGTAGCCTCACTAAATCGTCCAACAATTCTCTCGAACGCAAGCACGAACCTTATCTGGAACAAACTTATGCGGCTTTGCGGAAACACCAGATCAGCGACGTTAATTATCGCTTGCATGTCGAATTGGATGAGGTATCAACGTCTTTTAATGGTGAGGTTACTATTGATTTCACCTTGGCTAAAAACAATAAAATGCCAGTGACCGTGGATTTTGATGGCGGTGATGTTTTAGCGGTGGAATTAAATGGCAAACCGATTAACTGGCAGCACGAACAATGGTTCATCCGTTTTGCACCGGAATTATTTTCGGAAGGAAAAAATAATTTACATATTCGCTATAGCCATGCATTCGCAACAGCAGGCGATGGCTTGCATCGCTACAAAGACAAGCAAACTGGAAACGTTTATCTCTACAGCAATTTTGAACCTTTTAATGCGCACAAAATGTTTCCGCATTTTGACCAGCCAGATATCAAGGCAACTTACACACTTGATGTAATTGCGCCGCAAAAATGGCAAGTTATTTCAGCCACACGCGAAACCCGAATTGATTCCCAAGGCGACAAAAAGCATTGGATTTTCCCGCAGACACCGCTTATGGCATCTTACGTATTTTCGCTGCACGCTGGTGATTATGCCGTATGGGAAGACAAAGCCGGTGATATTCCTTTGCGGTTGTTTGCGCGGCAAGAATTAGCGCAATACGTTAATGCCAAAGAATGGTTTTTATTTACGCAACAATCCTTTGCTTTTTACAACAAATATTTTGATTACCCATATCCCTTTGCAAAATACGATCAGCTAATTGTGCCCGATTACAACAGCGGTGCCATGGAAAATATCGGCGCCGTTACTTTTAATGAAAGTTTTGTCAGCCGTGGACAAAAAACCTATTTGCAGCGTATGCGTACCAATAATGTAATCTCCCATGAAATGGCGCATATGTGGTTTGGCGATTTGGTGACAATGGACTGGTGGAATGGCCTTTGGCTTAACGAAAGTTTTGCAACTTATATGGCGTCTTTGCAGCAGGCGAATAATTCTGAATTTAAAGATTCCGTGTGGGATGTATTTTATGCGGATATGAAACAGTGGGCATATACCACTGATCAGCAAGCTACCACGCATGCTATCGAGTTATCCGTTGCAAATACCGTTGAAGCTTTCACCAATTTTGATGGAATTACTTACGGTAAAGGCGCGTCGGTATTAAAACAATTGGCGATATTTGTAGGCGAGGAAAATTTCCGGCAGGGCGTTGCCAGTTATCTAAAAAAATATTCCTATCGCAATACTCGCCTTAAAGATTTTATGGATGAACTTTCTGTAGCCGCAAAACAAAATTTATCGGGATGGTCGCAAGAGTGGTTGTATAAAGCCGGACTCAATACAATTTCTGTGAATTATGAGTGCGATAAAGATAAAGCCACGATTAAATATTTGGACATAGAGCAGACTGCACCTAAAGCGAATCCTGTGTGGCGCAGCCAGCGTGTCCAGCTGGGGCTTTACGGTGTGCAAAATGATCAAATTTCATTGATCACATTATTGCCCGTCAAATATCAGGGCCAGCATACAAAAATTCGTGCGACGGAAGGTTTATCTTGTCCGGCATTTGTATATCCCAACGTAGCAGATTGGGGTTACGTAAAAATTAATATCGATAAAAAATCCCGCCAGACCCTTGAGCAGCATATCAGCCAATTTGATGCCAGCTTGCGCAAAATGTTATGGCAAAATTTGTGGGACGATGTTGAGGATGTGAAGCTGTCACTGACAGATTATGTTTCCTACGTGCAGAAAAATATTTCGTCTGAAACTGATTTTCAATTAGTCGGAAGTATTTTGACTAAACTGCAAACGGCGTCTTATTATTTCTGGATTACGCAGCAAGCTGGCCAGGATCACCAAACAGATTTGGCAGCATTGGAATCCATTGCGCAGCAACAACTCGCACGCGCTGAGCAAGCGTCTAACTTTCAAAAAGTTGCATTTGATGCCTATGTGGCTTTGCTCTCTACACAATCCGGTTTGGACAACGCGCGCAATTATTTAGCGGGCAAAAATTTACCGCAAGGTTTTGTGCTGGACCAGGATCGTCGCTGGACATTACTGCGCAGGCTAAATCAATTCCAATATAAAGATTACCGGGAATTAACCGCGGCTGAGCAACAAAAAGATAAATCGGATTTGGGCCAGCAAATGGCAATTGTGTGCGAAGTGATTCGGCCAGATGTTGCGGTAAAGGAAAAATGGCTGAATGAATTGTTATCGCCAAATACACAGTATAAATACGCTACCCAGCGATTGGTTATGAAAGCCATTTTTCCGGCAACCCAACTAAACTTGCGCGCAACATTTGATAAAAAAATTGTTGATAACTTACCGCAAGTAAAAGCGCTCAATAATGATCGCTTCCTGTCAGTTTACGCGGATTTGGTAAGTCCACATGCTTGCTCCGCTGAGAGTGTGCAACACCTGACGGATATTCGTAACCAATATGCCAGTATAAGTCCGGCATTGGGTAAAACATTGATTGTTAGCGTACAGGAAGAACAGCGTTGTGTTGATATGATGCAATTGATGGTTAAAAAATAAATCCATTATTTTCAACTGTGCATAAAAAAACCGGCTGGTAATTCAGCCGGTTTTGCTGGAGGAATTCTCAACGTTTATTTTTGGTCGCAGAAAAATTCCCTGCTTTAGGATTTTTTGAGTTATTGCTTTTTGAATGGTTGCTTCTTACATTTCTATCGGGTGAATTATTGTTGCTGGATTTTGTCTTTAATTCAGCATTAAATTTTTTCGCACTTTCAAATTTATCACCAAAGGCTTTTGCAGCTGGTTTTTTCGCGGCGACTGATGTTTGAGGTTTGGTGCGCGAATGTGTTGCCACTTGCGCACGTGCATTTGGGTTTTGGTTGCGCGAATTTGGACTTGCGCTACGAGCTGTATTTTGTTTTGGATCATCCGCCGGAATTAATGCAGACGCCGCCGAACCAATTAAGTGGCCCTTGCGCATTTTTTGTAAGGCTTCACGAATGACCGGCCAGCCAGCAGGGTCGTGATAGCGCAATAAAGCTTTGTGTAATCGACGCTGTTCCAAGCCACGCGGAATCGCAATTTTTCCGCTCTTATAAGTAAGTTTTTTCAGTGGATTTCGTTCACTCACATACATGGCTGTAGCGAGTGACATGGGCGATGGATAAAAGGTTTGTACCTGGTCTACTTCAAAATTATTTTTCTTTAACCACAGCGCCATGTTCACCATGTCTTCATCTTTGGTACCGGGGTGTGCTGCAATAAAGTACGGAATCAAATATTGTTTTTTACCCGCTTCGCGCGAGAATTTTTCAAACATTTTTTTGAAATCGTAATAACTCGTCATTTTCGGTTTCATCATTTGCTCAAGCACGCCATCCTCGGTGTGTTCGGGAGCAATTTTCAAATAACCGCCAACGTGGTGCGTTACTAATTCTTTTACATATTCCGGATCGCGAATCGCAAGGTCGTAACGCAAACCGGATGCAATCGAAATACGATTCACGCCTTTAATTTTTCGCGCAGCGCGATAAAGCGCTGTGGTGTGTTTGTGATCAGTTGTTAAATTCTTGCAAATCGTCGGATACACGCAAGACAGGCGACGGCATTTGGAAAGTGTTGGCATATCTTTGCAGGTGAGGCGATACATATTGGCCGTCGGGCCACCGAGATCAGAAATATGGCCAGTGAAACCCGGTACTTTTTCGCGGATATCTTCAATTTCTTTCAAAATAGATTCTTGCGAGCGACTTTGGATAATGCGGCCTTCATGTTCAGTAATCGAACAAAAGGTACATCCACCAAAACATCCGCGCATAATATTCACGGAGGTTTTAATCATGTCATAGGCGGGAATTTTTTCTTTGCCGTAACTCGGATGTGGGACGCGCGCGTAAGGCAAATCAAATACACCATCCAACTCGTCGGTCTCTAGCGGAATCGGTGGTGGATTCACCCAAATTTCGCGGTTGCCATGTTTTTGCACGAGTGGACGCGCATTGTAAGGGTTGGCCTCCTGATGCAAAACGCGCGATGCGTGCGCGTACAAAATCGGGTCGTTACGCACTTTTTCAAACGCAGGTAAGCGCACGTAAACATTGTCGTTATCCGCAAGGTCGCTACGATTTTGCAAAGGCATTGGAATAATTCGAATGGCTTGTTCTGCATCCGAAGCCATCGCTTTTTCGGCGGCATCACCTTGTGCAGGGCACCCCATAGTTTGTAATGAAGAGTTTTGCAATTGCTCCGATGGATTTAAGGCTGCAATCTGCGCTTCCATTTTTTCGGGGTCGAGCTGGCGCAAACCAATCTGCGAATTATTCACGTCGGTTTTTGCAACATCCACCACAGATTTTGGATCATGTTGGTATTCGTAGGGATTGGGAAGTTTGTCGATATGACTTGGCCAATCGATGCGCGTTGAATCGATTTCTGTCCAGCCTGCTGGCAAATCTTTTCGCACAATGGTTGTGCCGCGCAAGTGAGTTAATTCGTGAATTTTTTTGCCTTGCGCAAGCGCGTGGGCAATATCGGCAATGGCGCGTTCAGCGTTGCCGTATAACAAAATATCCGCTGTCGCATCAATCAAAACCGAGCGACGAACTTCGTTGCTCCAGTAATCGTATTGCGCGATGCGGCGCAAACTTGCTTCGATTCCGCCGAGCACAATGGGCACATCTTTGTAAGCTTCTTTGCAGCGTTGGCTGTATACCGTCACGCAGCGATCAGGACGTTTGCCACCTATGCCACCCGGTGTGTAAGCGTCATCTGAACGCATACGCAAATCGGCGGTGTAGCGGTTGATCATGGAATCCATGTTGCCCGCGCTCACGCCGAAAAATAAATTGGGTTTTCCAAGCGCCTTGAAAGGTTCAGCACTTTTCCAGTCCGGCTGGGCGATAATCCCGACGCGAAAACCTTGCGATTCCAAAAAGCGCCCGATTACCGCCATACCGAAGCTTGGGTGATCGACGTAGGCATCACCACACACGATGATCACATCGCAAGAATCCCAGCCGAGTTTGTCCATTTCCGCGCGGCTCATCGGCAGGAAGGGTGCCGGTCCATAGCATTCAGCCCAATAGCGGGGATGGTCAAACAGGTTAATAGCGTCGGTATTCATAGTTTTAGGCACTGTTAAGCACAAAAAGGCAGGCAGGTACTGCAAGATGGCGGATTACTGGGTCGCTATTGTCCCAGAAACGCGGGCATGAATACAGCCTGGATTTGGCGACGGCCTGACCACATCAGAAATAAATGATCGGATTTATTTTGATATCAATAAAAGTGATAGGGCTTATAAATATAATCAGTTTTACAGATATTGATTTTTTTAATAGAGTGGCGGAAATATTTCCGCCCGATGGAGTTTGTTATGCCATTTGTAGTAACTGAAAATTGCATCAAGTGCAAACACACCACCTGTGTTGCCGTTTGCCCGACCGATGCTTTCAGGGAAGGCCCCAATTTTCTGGTGATAGATCCGGTTTCATGTATTGATTGTAATTTGTGCCCGGTTGAGTGCCCAATCGGTGCCATTTTTGAGGAAGATGAAGTTCCGGAAGACCAAAAACATTTTATTGCGCTAAATGCCGAATTGGCTCTTGAATGGCCGGAAATTTCAATCGTTAAAGATGCGCTGGAAGATCACGAAAAATGGAACAATGTTCCCAATAAATTGCCTTTGCTTGAGCGTTAATTTATTGCGCTTTAAATCCCGCAACAATAATTGCCATACCCAATAAGGCGACAGCTGCACCAAGCCAATCGTAAAGCGATAATTTTACACCGTCGACCACACGTAACCATACCAGCGCTGTCGCTACATATACCCCACCATAGGCTGCATAAACGCGCCCGCTCGCGGCGGGATGTAAAGTCAGCAGCCAGACAAATAACGCGAGGCTCGTCACAGAAGGCACTAACAGCCAAACCGGTCCGCCTTTGCGTAGCCAAAGATAAGGTAAAAAACAGCCAACAATTTCTGCCAGCGCGGTTAATAAAAATAATAAAGTTGTTTTAAGCATAAATGATTCGATAAGAAGTTATTGTGTTTGTTAATCGCAGTTAAATCCTATTACAACAAGTCAATTCCAAAAGGTTTTACGCACATCGAAAATAATCCAAAGCAAACAATTGTGATAAGAGCGCAGGCGACAAGTGTTGGCCAAAAACCTATGCGATGCAGTAACCAGGGAAACGCCAAAAACATTGGTAGAGTAGGGACAACATACCAAAAAGTGTACCAGGCGTGATTAGCAATTTTTTCAGCGGATTGGTTTTCTACGTACAGCCAAATCAATGCAAGAAATGTCACTAGTGGCAAAGCTGCAATAAACCCGCCTAATTTATCGCTGCGCTTTGCAACTTCAGAAACCAGTACAACAACGCCGGCGGTCATTAAATATTTTGTGATAATCCAGCTCATAATATTTTTTTGCGATTAAAAGTTTTGTTAAATATGCAACGCACAGCTATGGTTTGTTGTTCCCTGTTCAACTTGAAGCGTGCTGTGATGGATATTAAATCGTTCGCGTAATGTGTGCATAACATCCTCCATATACGCATCGCCAGGATAGCCGGCAGGCATCACCAAATGTACGGTCAATGCGCTCTCCGTTGTGCTCATTCCCCAGATATGCAAATCATGGATATCACTAACGCCTTCGCATTGGCGCAAATAAGCATCCACAGCAGTTACATCAATATGTTCAGGCACGGCATTCAACGCAAGCTGAACCGAGTCGCGCAATAAACCCCAGGTTCCAATAACAATGATGCCGACAATAATGATGCTCGCCAGTGGATCAAGCCAATACCACTGTGTGAAAAGAATAATCACACCTGAAATGGCTACACCTAAAGAAATTGCGGCATCGGCAGCCATGTGTAAATAAGCACCGCGAATATTTAAATCGTGTTTGCTACCGCTCATGAACAGCCAGGCAGATATTCCATTAATCACGATACCAACAACAGCGACCAGCGACACCATCAAACCTGCAACGGCGGGTGGTTGTGTAAAACGCATTATTGCTTCCCACGCAATCGCACCGCACGCAATAAGCAAGAACATGGCGTTGGCTAAAGCCGCCAAAATAGAAGAGCTGCGCATACCGTAGGTGTATCGTTGGCTCGGCGCTTTGCGCGCAAGAATCGCCGCACCCCAGGCTAACACCAATCCAAGGACATCCGAGAGATTGTGTCCCGCATCCGCCATAAGTGCAGTAGAGTTGGCGATAAAACCGTAACCAAATTCAACAGCAATAAAAATCGAATTCAAAAGAATCGCGATAATAAATGCGCGGCCATGATTATTCGGATCACCGTGATGGTGATGATCGTGGCCGTGATGATGGTCGTGCGAGTGATTATGCTCGTGATCGTGGGGCATCAAAATAGGTCCGTAGTTGATTTAAGTGCGATGGTAATTTATCACAAATTCCGGGTAACTATGTTACAGCGAAGCGCAGGTTAGTGTCTTTATAGTAGCCTCACTTGCTTGCAGATGCAGGTAAGTGAGTGTTCTGTTTATGTTTGATTGCAAAATATTTTGTTGTTAAACAAGCAGAGGGAATCTTGTAGTCAGGCTATGTCATCCATAGCCAGTTAATTAACCAAGGAGGTTATTGTTATGTCGCCATTTATCGCTCGCATATCACCCCGGCGTTACGATTTTTTCAACATCCTCCTTTTGGTTTGTACCACGCTAATTGATCTTTAGTGCGATTTATTTCGTCGCACCTTGACCAATGTAACTTATCTACTTAAAGGAGTATTTTGTATGTTTATCAATCAAAGAAATTTATTGAAAGGATTATTTGTACTTTCTTGCAGTGTCGCTTCCATTCCTTTTGCCCACGCAGCAGATCGTGAAATCGGCGGATACGTCGATAAAGCAGAAAGCCGTTTTGTGCGCAACGTTTGGAACTTTGTAAAAAATTTCCAAAGCTGGCAAACCGTCGGCGGAAATCGTTACAAAGAAGTTCAATATTATTATGCTGAACCTTTTATGTTCGATAGCTTGCACCAAAGCTATATCGACAAAATGGATCTTTCCTATGTCGCCGGCCACGGTAACCAATATTACATTCAAACCAATGCATCAGCAGGGCAGGGCGTTGATTTGCGTTATGTACCTGCGTACGGTGATTTGAAAAATAATGGCGATTTGGAATTTTTAATTATCGAATCCTGTTCAACCGTTTCAACAGCACCGGAACATTCAAATTGGTGGACACCGTATTCACCCATGTTCCAGGGTTTGCATCAACTTGTAGGTTTCCACACCTTAAGTAATTCTGATAACGGTATTCCCAATAATTTTGCCAACAAATTAAAAGCCAATGGCGGTGTATGGCAATCATGGTTCAATGCTGTAAATGAAGAACGTTACTGGATTTTTAATCCAACCAATTCTGATGGATCACCTTACCCAGGTTTGGCGAGCGCGATTATGTACGGCTCAACACAAAATGATCGTTTAGGCGCATACGCAGCAGATCCTGCTGGCGGAACAGCTGGAATGGTTACCTGGTATCAGCATTAATTTTTTCATTTAAAAGGAGCATTTATCATGAAACTTCAAACATTATTTTCTTCAATTATCGCAATTACCCTGGGTGCAGGTTTTGTTGCCGGCGCACAAGCTGCTGTAAAAACTGACGGCCTTGTTGTTTACAATTTCCAAAAAACGGAAGCAGCAACTTTGGATGCCTCACAATCTTACCTGAAGCAATTTTTGCCCGGTGAATCTGCTCGTTTGGCAAAATCTGAAGATGGAATTGTTCGTTATGTATCGGACAAAGATGCGAACACAACTTTGGAACACAATTTGGCAACTGGCGATATTAGTTTTAGTCGCAACTTTGATCGCTACCTTGGCAATTTCGCTCCAAAACTTCCCGGTTCCGATGAGTCAGTTAAAATCGCAACCAGCTTCCTGAAAAAAAATCGTTTGGCTCCGCTTAATGCGGATGAGTTAAAAGTCGCTCACGTTGGTGGCTTGGCTACAACTTCTGTGTTGGCGACAGGCAAGCCCGGTCCGGTTGTGGAAAAGTTAGTTACCATTAGCTTTGCTCGCGAATTAAATGGCGTACCTGTTATTGGTGCAGGTTCAAAATTTATCGTGAATATTGGCGATGCCGGTGAAGTTATCAGTGTCTCCCGTCGTTGGAGAGAATTGGATAAACCCACTCGTTTGGCCGCCAGTGAAATCCTCACCGAAAAAGAAGCACTGGATTTATCTAACCGCCAAATCCTGAGCGAGTTCGGTGAAAAATCCCGCGTAGAAGTCGTGCAAACCCAAATTGCTTATTTCGATAACAACGGCCAAACCATTCAACCGGTATTTGCTTTTCAAACCAAAATTCAATTGGCAGACCAAAAGCTTCCACCAGTTGATTATGTCAGTGTGATTCCTGCGATGAGAAAACCGGTCGAGGATTTAAAACTGACTCAGCTTGATCCTGCTGCCTTGCGTGTTATCCAATCTGGCAATAGCACAATTCCGCCAGAATCCGATAAAACATCTGACTAGCAGATAAATCCTTGCCACGAAAAATCACCCTGGGTATCCCTAACCCAGGGTGGTTTTTTCTTTATGGATGAATTAAAGACGCTGATTTCATAATAATCTGGTCATGGATAAAAACTCTGGGTATAGTAATCCGACATTTTTAATCGGTATGTGTGTTGAAAAAGAATCTTCGTCATAAACTCTTTGTCTGCTTTGCGCTGTTGCTGTGGTTATTTGCCAGCAGCAGCGGGATGCATGGGCATTTTTGTTTTGATGGAATGGAGCCGCCGATTTCAGTGCATTTCGATTTGACAGGCGAGTTGCAAGATGACCACAAAACCTTTGTCCATAAAGATATAGATGCAAAACCTGCGCAATTGGATGTGTTGAAAGTTCCCAAGGTCGATCTGGCGCTTTTCGTTGCTGTCTTTCTGTTATTGATTATTTGGCCGATTGTTCGCGGCCAAAAATATTGTCTCTCTAATACTCCATCATCCTGGCTAAGCATCGCTGGCCTGCGTCCGCCGTTACGCGCTCCTCCCGTTTTCTCCTGCTAATTATTTTCGTGTCGGTATTTATCGCTTGGCGTTAATGCTGATGTGTTTACGCATCTGTGCGTTTTAGCTGGAGTACATCATGTTTTATTTTCGAATCGGGATCGCTGTGGCGAGCCTGTTGTTGTGCCTATCTGTGTCTGCACAAAATGACACAAAATCTTTTAGTAATACCTTGTCTTTGCGGGATGCCATCGCAGCAACCCTGGAACACAATCCCCAATTAACAAGTTTTACCTTTCGCAATGAAGCTGCAACAGGTGAAGTTCAAACCGCTCGTTTGAAACCGGCTTTGCGATTTTCCGGAGAATTGGAAAATGCGGCTGGCAGTGGTGAATTTAAAGGAGTCCAATCCGCTGAATTGACCCTCGCGTTATCTTCCGTGATCGAATTAGGCGATAAGCGCGATGCACGTGTGGGTGTTGCGACTGAACGCCAACAACAATTAGCGGTACAAAAGGAAATTACTGAACTCGATTTGCTGGCAGAAGTAACCCGACGTTTTATCGATGTTGCTGAAGCCCAGGAACAATTGGCTTTGCAAAAATCCACGTTAGCTTTGGTAAGCGAATCAACCAATGCTATCAAACGCCGTGTGGAAGTTGGCAATACACCAGATGCAGAATTTGCCCGAGCACAAGCTAACCAGTCGCGAATGATGGTCGAGTTGCGCAAAGTAGAATCAAATCTCAATGCTGCAAAAATTAAACTCGTTGCCTTGTGGGGCGAAACCACACCAACGTTTGCATCGGTGAATGCAGATCTTCTCAATTTGGGTGAAGCTCGTCCGCTTAAAGATTTATTAGCGGGGCTCGATCAAAATCCTGATATCCAATTCTTTGCCAGTGAAGCGCGTTTGCGTGATGCCGAGTTGCGTTTGGCAATGAGCCAACGTAAAGCGGATATCGAATGGAGCGCAGGCGTGCGTCGATTACAGGCCACTAAAGATTCTGCTTTTGTTGTCGGGATCAGTGTGCCTTTGTCCAATAGCAATCGCGCAGCTGGTGAAATTGCAACTGCGCAAGCAAACCAACGTATTACTGACAATGAACGCGATGTGACGCTATTAAAACTGCGTGCACAGCTGGTTGGTTTATATCAAGAGCGTGAGGCGGCGTTATTTGAAGTTGAAAGCTTACGCAATGATGTGATTCCCCAATTGAAAAAAGCGGTGGAGAGAACTCGTTTTGCGTTTGATAAAGGCCGCTACGGTTATCTCGAACTTAGCAGCGCACAACATGAATTACTTGAAGCACAAGCTGCATTAATTGAAGCCGCTGCACATGCCCATCAACTACGTGCTGAAATTGAACGTTTAAGTGGATCGACCACAGATTCACGCTCATCTGCATTACATTCTGAGGTTAAACCATGAGTCATTTTTCTATTTTTATAAACTCTGTTTTAAAGAAAAAACGTTTAGTCATTACCGGTTTATTGAGTGTAGTTTTTGTAGGTTTTGCATTAAACAGTATTGCAAAAGACGAAAAGGCAGTTAGTGAAAAAGCTGTTGCTCCACACGAGGAGCATGAAGAAAAAACAGCTGAGTTAAGTGATGCACAACTTAAGGCCGCTGCAATAAGTACTGCTCAAGTTGGCCCTGCAACTATTCACGAAACTATTTCGCTTTACGGCACGGTTGAAGCAAATGGTGAGCGCATTCAACGTGTCACTGCACGTTTTCCGGGTGTTATTAAGAGCGTGAATAAGAAATTGGGTGATAGCGTGCGTAAAGGCGAAACACTGGCAACCATTGAAGGCAACGAAAGTTTACGCACTTACAATGTGACAGCGGCATTCGATGGTGTTGTTGCAGAACGCAATGCAAATGCCGATGAGCATACGAGCGATAAACCACTACTTATCGTGGCAGATCTTTCAAGCGTGTGGGTTGATATCGCTATTTTTCCGCGTGATATTGCAAAAATTCGCAACGGTCAAAGTGTTCGCATTACCAATCCATCTAATGACACAAAAGCAGATGGAAATATCATTGCGATAAGTTCTCTAGGTACAGCTAATCAAACATTAAGTGCTCGTGTGTTATTGGCGAATAAGGATAATGCCTGGATTCCGGGTATGTTTGTAAATGCTGATGTTGCTATAGCATCCACCTCTGTAAAACTTGCAATTCGCAGTGAGGCTGTACAAGAGCACGAAGGAAAACCTGTTGTATTTGTAAAAACCCAAAAAGGTTTTGAGCCTCGTCCCATTAAACTTGGTCGTACCGATGGCAATATCAGTGAAGTCTTAGCTGGTGTTACAGCAGGTGAAATTTACGCAACGAAAAACAGTTTTATTATCAAGGCTGAATTAGGTAAGGATGGAGCAGAGCATGAATAAATTATTTTCTGTTTTGCCAGCTGTATGGAGGGGATTTTATGATTGATGCTCTCCTGAAGTTTTCAATTTCTCGCCGCTGGTTGGTGTTATGTTTGGTGTTGTTTGTTGCTGCAATGGGTGTGTGGAATTACCAGCGCTTACCGATTGATGCAGTGCCCGATATCACCAACGTGCAAGTGCAAATCAATACCGAAGCACCCGGTTATTCACCGTTGGAAGTTGAGCAACGCATTACCTATTTAGTTGAAGTGGCGATTGCGGGTTTGCCAAATGTTGAAGAAACCCGTTCGCTTTCGCGTTATGCATTGTCGCAAGTGACAGTGGTATTTAAAGACGGTACGGATATTTATTTTGCGCGCAATCAACTCAATGAGCGTTTGCAACAAGTTAAAAGCCAAATGCCAGACGGTATTGAACCAGGAATGGGGCCAGTAGCGACCGGGCTCGGTGAAATCTTTCACTATGCTGTGCACGCCGATAAAAATGCACGTCAACCCAATGGTGAACCTTACGATGCAACTGCACTTCGCAGCTTGCAAGATTGGGTGATTCGTCCGCAGTTGCGTTTGGTTCCTGGCGTGACTGAAATAAATACTATTGGTGGTTATGAAAAACAATTTCATATCACACCTGATCCCGCAAAATTGCTGGCTTACGGAATTACCTTCGAGCAAATTGTTACTGCACTTAAGAAAAATAATGTGAGTGTTGGAGCTGGTTATATCGAGCACAACGGCGAACAATATTTAATTCGCGCACCGGGGCAAGTGGATGATATTCCAGCGCTCAATAAAATCATTGTGGGTCATAAAGGAAAATTACCGATCACGATTAGCGATATTGCGGGTGTGGGTTTCGGTAAACAATTACGCACCGGTGCTGCAACGCGTGATGGTGCTGAAACTGTATTAGGTACAGCAGTGATGATTATTGGCGGAAACAGCCGAACCGTATCAGAAGCTGTTTCAGCCAAGCTTGTCGAAATCAATAAAACATTGCCAACTGGCATTACTGCTGAACCTGTTTATGATCGCACTGTTCTTGTCAATAAAACCATTGCGACTGTGCAGAAAAATTTACTGGAAGGTGCAATTTTAGTAGTGGTGGTTTTGCTGGTGATGCTCGGGAATGTGCGTGCCGCTTTGCTCACCGCTGCGGTAATTCCGTTATCGATGCTAATGCTGATGACCGGCATGGTGCACACCAAAGTCAGTGCAAATTTAATGAGCCTTGGCGCATTGGATTTTGGTTTGATTGTGGATGGTGCAGTGATCTTTGTTGAAAATTGCATATTGCGACTTGCTGGCCACCAGCATCATTTAGGACGAAGGCTGGCAACAAACGAACGTTTCCACATTGTATTCAGTGCGACACGCGAAGTTTTTAAACCCAGTTTGATTAGTGTGTTAGTCGTAATCCTGGTTAACTTGCCCATTCTCGCGCTTACCGGTGTGGAGGGGAAAATGTTCGCACCTATGGCGATGACGGTCATTATGGCATTGATCGCAGCACTTATTCTTTCACTGACATTTGTGCCTGCAATGGTTGCGCTTTTACTTAACGGAAATATTGAAGAAAAAGAAAATATCGTGGTACGAAAAGCACGTCAAGGTTATGCACCGGTTTTGGATTTCGCATTGCGTTTGCGCAAACCTATTTTTGCAGGCGCAGTGGTGTTTGTTCTTGTTTGTAGTTTTATTGCTTCGCGCATGGGAACAGAATTCATTCCAAACCTTGATGAAGGCGATGTAGCTGTGCAAGCGCTCCGTATTCCTGGAACAAGCTTAACCCAATCGTTGGAAATGCAATCGCACGTTGAGAAGGCTGCGTTGGCTGTACCAGAAGTGAAAACATTTTTTTCGCGTGTGGGTACGGCAGAAGTCGCGAGCGATCCTATGGGGCCAAATATTTCTGATGGCTATGTCATGCTAAAAGACAAAAAAGATTGGCCTGAACCTCATCGCACCAAAGCCGAAATTCTTGAAGATATTGAAGCTAAATTAGCGCAGGTTCCAGGCAATGCCTATGAAATAAGCCAGCCAATCCAATTACGTTTTAATGAATTGATTTCGGGTGTGCGTTCCGATTTGGGCATTAAAATTTTTGGCGATGACCTTAATCAATTACTCACATCAGGCAATCAAATTGCGGCGGTGCTAAATAGCATTAAAGGTGCAGATGGTGTGAAAGTTGAACAAGCGGAAGGTTTGCCGATTTTATCCATCAATCCAAACCGCAATGCATTGTTGCGTTACGGTTTGAATATCAGTGATTTGCAGGAAACTCTTTCCATTGCAACAGGCGGTGAAGAGGCAGGGCAAATTTTTGAGGGTGATAAACGATTCGATATTGTCGTACGTTTGCCCGAAAAATTACGCCAGGATTTAACAACATTATCGCGCTTGCCAATTCCATTGCCTGAAGGTGGTTATGTGCCTATGAGTGAAGTTGCAACACTTACGCTGGCACCGGGAGCAAATCAAATCAGCCGTGAAAATGGCAAGCGTCGGTTAGTGGTGTCTGCCAATGTTAAGGATCGTGACCTGGGTGGTTTCGTTGCAGAGGTTCAACAAAAAGTTGAACAGCAAGTGAAATTACCGCCAGGTTATTGGATTCATTACGGTGGTACTTTTGAGCAACTGCAATCTGCATCAAAACGTTTAAGTGTATTAGTGCCATTAACACTGTTGATGATTTTTGCATTGCTGATGATGACTTTTGGTTCTGCTAAAGATGCGGCATTGGTTTTCAGCGGTGTACCTTTGGCGCTAACCGGTGGAGTTATTGCCTTATGGATTTGCGGGATTCCCTTATCAATTACTGCAGGCGTAGGCTTTATTACGTTATCTGGTGTTGCTGTGTTAACTGGCGTGATGATGGTGTCCGCATTTCGCGATGGTTTAGTGCAAAGCAAAACAATTGATGCAGCCATTAACGAAGGTGCTATGTTGCGTTTACGTCCTATCTTGATGGTTGCATTAGTTGCTGCACTAGGATTTTTGCCGATGGCGCTTAACACGGGCACAGGTGCAGAAGTTCAACGTCCGTTAGCGACTGTTGTAATTGGTGGAATTATTTCTTCTACGTTACTGACGTTGTTGGTGTTGCCTGGGCTTTATCGTATGGCGTATCGCGAGCCGAAAAAAGCGGGGAATAATTTGTAGTTCAATCGTTCTTAGAGATTGTTTGGATAAGATAAGGCGAAGGAATTTTTGCAAAAAAAATGCCCATATAGTGAAACAAAAATATATGGGCATTTTTATATAGATTTAATTCGTTGCAAGCAAGCGGTCGTATTTGCGGCTCAACATATCGTAAAACGCTTCGCGAACTTGGGTCACACCCATTTTCAAGGTCGTGATTTGCTCATGGGTGATGTCTTTACGGCACACATAAACTTGCTTGCGAAATACTGCGATTTTGGCGCCATATAAACGCAGGCTACGCTCCAGGTTTTTTTCGCCCAGCATCAATAATTTTGCCTCGGCGTCCGCGAGCTTGCGAAATTCGTTGACCAGCTCGGTATTCACCACGTCCAACTCTTGACGGCGAGCCGTCGGCCAACGGTCACCAAACTGGATGGATTCCACCACCAGCGACGAATATTTGGCGAAAATGTGGGTGACAGTTCCCACTTGTGCCGATACTTCTTCCAATATTTGCAATCGACGATTCTCGCGCGGCCCGCTGTTTTGGTTGGAGCTACGCCACAAAATCAGCCACGCTACCAGCGCAGCAATCAAAGCACCCAGCCCGATCTTGAGCGAAGTGTCAGTCAATTGGATAAAAGTTTGTGAATCCATGGTAGATGCCTCTCTGTCAGAAAAACGTCGGTCAAAATGATATGAGAGGGATTGAGCAAGAAGTAGGCCAGTGGTGTTTGCCCTCACCCCCGACCTCTCTCCCACAGGGAGAGAGGAGTTAAGCTCCCTCACCCTAACCCTCTCCCAAGGGGAGAGGGGATTGGAGTGTGCTAATTTCGGAGCGCGTGCTTTTTAGCTCCCTCTCCCCTTGGGAGAGGGCTGGGGTGAGGGAATTAGTTTTTAGCGTATTCCGCCTTCGGCAAAAACACAGTCACTATCCCCAACAACGGCAAAAACGAACAGCATTTAAAAACAAAAATAATATCGGTAGCGTCCGCCAATGCGCCTAAAGCTGCGGCAGAAATTCCACTAAAACCAAACATCAATCCGTAAAAAATTCCCGAAATTAATCCCACTTTGCGTGGCACCAATTCTTGCGCAAATACAATAATCGCAGAGAACGCTGACGACAAAACCAAACCGATAAATACCGTAATTACACCCGTCCAAAACAAATTGCAGTAAGGCAATAATAAGGTAAAAGGCGCTACTCCGAGGATAGAAATCCACAGCAAAAGCTTGCGACCAATACGGTCGCCAATTGGTCCGCCCGCAAATGTGCCCGCTGCAACTGCCGCTAAAAACAGGAACAAAAATAATTGTGCGCTTGCAACGGGCTGGTTGAATTTTTCAATCAAATAAAATGTGTAATAGCTCGACAAACACGTCATATAAATATACTTGGAAAATACCAAAATACTTAACACAAACAGCGCGCCCACAATTTGTTTATGTGTTAAATCCGATTTGCGTGGAGGTTTGCTGTTAGCTTTTATCGCAGCATGAGTGCGGATTGTCCAGCGGCTTACGTTGAACAAAACGATAATCCCGATCACTGCAAAAATCGTAAACCAGGCGATGGCCGGTTGTCCGCGCGGAATCACAATCGCTGCTGCTAACAAAGGACCAAGCGCAGAACCGCTGTTGCCACCGACTTGGAAAAACGCTTGCGCAAAACCGAAGCGACCACCCGATGCGGTGCGTGCAACGCGCGATGCTTCCGGGTGAAATGCTGATGATCCCAACCCAATAAACGCAGATGCAATCAAAATCCATTCAAAGCTATTTACGACGGAAAGCATGATCAAACCAACCAGGGTAAACACCATCCCAAAAGGCAATAAATAAGGTTTGGGATGTTTGTCGGTATAGAAACCAATGCCCGGTTGTAATACAGAAGCCGTGAGCTGAAATACCAAGGTAATCAACCCCACCTGCGTAAAACTCAGGTTGTAATCAGTTTTCAACATAGGATAGATCGACGGCAAAACTGCCTGGATCAAGTCATTCAGCAAATGCACAAAACTCACTGCGCCAACAACGGGCAAAATCAGTTTGGTGCTATCAAACGCAGGCTGCTGAACAGGTATCTGCGGGATGGTTTCCATTTGGCTCATAAAAAAACACTCTATCTGATTAATATCAATCCCTCACCCTAACCCTCTCCCAAAGGGAGAGGGGACCAGAACGTGCTAATTTCGACGTACGTGCTTTTTATTCCCTCTCCCCCTTGGGAGAGGACTAGCTATTGCCAAATCCCCTCTCCCTTTGGGAGAGGGCTAGGGTGAGGGTTCCAGTATAAAGTGTCAAAAAAAACAGAAATGACATAAACTGTCGAATAAATGACAAGCTGGATTAATCCCCCCGGAGATTCAATGGTTATCAACCACATGCGCAGTGCGGAAGCCTTGCAAGACGTTCCGCGCCCTGTAGTTGCCTGGGCAGGGCGTTACAACAATGGCGATGAAATTCCGCCACACACCCATCCTCGCGCACAGCTTTTGTATGCGGTGGAAGGCGTGATGCGAATTGTTACTCCGAATAGCGTGTGGACAATTCCCTCGCAACGCGCACTCTGGGTTCCGCCGAATGTTGAGCATCATTCGTTCATGATGAGCGATTTGGAAATGCGCACGCTCTATGTCAATCCCGATGTGCCTATCGCACTTGGTCAAGAATGCCGTGCAATTTCCGTTTCAAATTTATTGCGCGAATTAATTTTGGGTTTGATCGAAGAGCCGGCTGAATATCCCATGCCTGGTCGCGGCGAACATTTAAGTGCATTAATTTTGATGGAAATAAATCGCGCAGCAACTCATGCGGTGGAAATTCCCTGGCCACAAGATCGTCGCTTACAAAGGGTGTGTCATTTAATTATGAATGCCAATGGCGCCACCCGGACGATCGAAGATTTGGCGGAAGAAGCGGGAGCGAGCGCCCGCACATTAATTCGTTTATTCCCGAAGGAAACCGGCTTGAAATACGGGCAATGGGTACAGCAAGTGCAAATTGCGGAGGCGATTTGTCGGCTTGGGCGCGGTGAATCTATTGCACGGATTTCTGATGCACTGGGTTATGGTAGTCCTAGTGCTTTTTCGGCGATGTTTAAACGGGTTTTTGGGGTTGTACCGAATCAATATTTAAAAACCCCTCACCCCAGCCCTCTCCCGTGGGGAGAGGGAGTTAAAAGCGAGCACTCTGGAATTGGCACTAACCAATCCCCTCTCCCTCTGGGAGAGGATTTAGGTGAGGGGGCTATTAAAGTTTTTGAACAAACTCCACCCCACATGATCGAACTCGCAAAAAAATTGCGAAAAAATCAAACTGATGCAGAAACATTAATTTGGAAACTATTACGCAATCGTCAAATAGCAAATGCAAAGTTTCGCAGGCAGCATCCTATCGAAGGTTATATTGCGGATTTTTATTGTCACGAGCATAAGCTTGTTATTGAGTTAGATGGTGGGCAACATTTTACTGAGGAGGGAATGCAAAAGGATGTTTTGCGAACGCAGCGGTTTAATGAGTTGGGAATAAGTGTTCTCAGGTTTGATAATCGGCAGGTTTTGTTGGAAACGGAGGCGGTGTTGGAGGAGGTTTATGCTGTAATTACAGCCTCTAACTAAAAGCCCCTCACCCTAACCCTCTCCCATAGGGAGAGGGGACTGGATTGTGCTAATTTCGAAGCACGCGCTTTTAACTCCCTCTCCCTCCGGGAGAGGGCTGGGGTGAGGGAAGCTTTTAGCTTTTATTTCGCAAAGGCTTCAACAACCCCTCCAACCCATTTAATTTTATCTCATACAAAAATTGCAATTGCTCGCCGAGTTTTCCTTTTGGAAATCCCTGCTGATGAAACCACACCAAATAAGGTTCGGGTAAATCCATCAACACGCGGCCTGTGTATTTTCCAAATGGCATTTTGGTGTTGGCGAGTTCGAGCAAAATTTGCGGATCAGGTAAACCATCTTGCATTTCTTAACCACCCGCGAGTTTTACAGTGAAGCCACGTTTTTCCAAATCGGCTTTAATTTTTTCGCGTTGATCGCCCTGGATTTCAATCACACCATCTTTTACCGAACCCCCTACAGCGCACGTTTGTTTGAGTGCTTTGGCGATATTTTTTAATTCGGTTTCATCAACGGGAATGCCAGAAATCGTCGTGACACCTTTTCCGTTACGACCAGCAGTTTCTCGGCGAATGCGTACTATTCCATCGCCCTTTGGGATTTCTGCTGTGGTTTTTTCTTCTTTGATTCGACCGATCTCGGTGGAATAGACCAGGCGGGAGTTTTTGTCTTTGCTCATGGGGAATCCTCTATCAAGGATGCGATCTTACAGATCATCACAGTGGTAGATCAATAAAGCCCGAAGGTGTTTACTGGTAGAATGTCGCCCATTCGAGTAATTGGGGTTTATTTGATGAATATTAATGGTACATGGGCGCCTCAGTGGCAGCCGGTAATTGATGCATTTGCAGCCAATTTTAATGAAGGCGAGCAGGGCGCTGGCCTGGCGCTTTATCACGCTGGTGAATGTGTGGTGAATATTTGGGCGGGCGAGCGTTCCAATCGTTTGGCGAATATCGCCAATCAAGCGTGGGACGAAAATAGCATCGTCAATATTTTTTCTGCCGGTAAAGGTTTTGTAGCGCTGTGCATTTTGCAATTGGTTGACGAAGGAAAATTAAATCTGGATTCACCGGTTGCAGATTATTGGCCGGAGTTTGCGCAAAACGATAAAACAAAAATCACCGTTCGCGACGTGCTTTCGCATCGCAGTGGTTTGTCAGCTTTTCATCAACATATCGCAGACGACCAAATTTTTAATTGGAATGCGATGACCGCAGCTGCTGCGAATGAAACAGCCTGGTGGGAGCCAAAAACAGGCCAGGGTTATTCGCCGTTTATGTATGGCTGGATTCTTGGAGAACTAATTCGCCGTGCAAGCGGTTATGCAAGTTTTAATGATTATTTCCAGAAAAAAGTTGCAACACCTTTAGGTGTGACCTGTTATTTCGGTGTGCCTGATAACGCGCTGGAATTCATCGCGGACACTGCACCTTTAAAGCGAAATATCAGTGGCGTGCCTGCAGTGAGCAACGGCGCCGATAGTGTTGCCTTGGGAAAGTTGATGAAAGCAGATCCACGCGGTGTAACCAATCGCGCGTTTTGTAATCCCATCAGTTTAATGACAGCAACTAATACGCAAGCCTGGCGACAATCGCAAATTCCTGCCGCCAATGCGCACGCAAACGCGCATGCGATTGCAGCAATTTACGGCGCGCTTGCGAATGGAAAATTATTATCAAAAGAAATTTTATCGCTCTGCTCACAAGAGCAAACTTTCAGCCAGGATAATGTATTGGGTTTACCCCTGCGATTTAGCTGTGGATTTATGTTGTCGCAGGCTAATCGTGCAGATTGTCGCTACGGTCGCGGTGAAAAAGCATTTGGGCATCCAGGGGCAGGTGGTTCCATTGGTTTTGCAGATCCGGAATACCAATTGGGTTTTGGTTATGTCACATCGCGTATGGGACAAAATATTTTAATTGATGAGCGCGCCGTACTTTTAATTGATGTGGCTTATAGCGTAATCGATGCCGCTTACACTGGATTGGGAGAAAAATGATGAATGACTTTGCCGATGAACTGATTGAATTGCAAACCCGTATTGCTTATCAGGAAGATACTATCCATCAATTAAACCAGGTGATTACCAAGCAAGACGCCGATATCCTTCAACTGCAACACCAGATGCGTTTGCTGGCCAAACGCATTGACGAATTAGCGCTCGTACAAGTTGGCGGTGGCGAAGAAATTACCAATGAGCGTCCGCCCCATTATTGACCCGAAGGTGAACTTAAGTTGTTGATAAATGCGACATTTCTGGCATTAAAAGTTTTGTTTCTAGCGCTTCCCATAGCAAGAAATTCTTATAACTAAATACGATTTGTTGGCTAGACTCAGGAGCGGTGTATTTTATTTCTTGAGTCTAATTATAATTTATGAATTATCAACAATCGCATTCAGTCAATCATGGGGAGCTTAGTCCTCTTAGCCTGGAATATGCATTATTGGCTCCCGATGTAGCCGCATGGCGATTTGATGTGGATTCCGGAGCTTTATCATTCTCAAAAGAATTTCCCCTGGTATTTCAAGGTAAACAAAACCCGTTTCAACATTTATCAGCACTTATGGATGCGCTGAATTCGGCTGATAAATATATTTTCTTACAAACCTTCAATTCTGATCCTGTTGATTGCGATTCTGGCGTGCGCGCGTGCGAAATAAAATGTCTTGGTGAAGCCGGCGAATATCGTGTGCGTTTTATCGGGCGGCTCACCTCTGGTAAACATCGGCAATACGAAGGTGTAGTTGTGCCCAGCTCACATTGGCTGGCGAACCCCGGGATTGAAACCAGCAACAGTTTATTGCGCACGCTATTTGCAGAAAATCCCATTGCCAGTTTAATGACAGATTCCAAAGGTGTGCTTCTACAAGCCAATAGTGCGTTTGAAAAATTATTTGAAATTAATTCACGAAAAATCAGCGCTGCAATTGGCCGTTATAGTTTGTTGCAAGATAAACAATTGCAATCAATGGCCGATGTTCCCGAGCTTTTGCAAAAAGTTTATGAATCGGCGGAAACCTTAAGTGTTGATCTCACTTATTCGCTTAATACCATTGTTAAATCTTTAGCTGCGAAAAAATTTAATCTTGCTGATAAGAAAATCAGCCTGCGTGCGAGTTTGTTGCCAATACGTAATCGCTATGGCGAATTGGAGCGAGTGCTCATCCAGTTGCAAGATCGATCGCGTGAAGAAAACGCGATGGATATTTTGTTAAAGCAACAGCGTGAATTGCAAGAAAGTGAAGCCAGTTATAAAGCCTTTATTGCCAATAGTAGCGAAGCCATTTGGTGCTACGATATGGTGCCTCCTATCTCGCTCGACAACTCCATTGAATTACAAGTTGATCTGATGGCTGACCGCGCACGCCTTTCGCAAGGTAACAAAATGCTGGTCACCATGCTGGGTGCTAACTCCTTGCAAGATATTCTTGGTCAAGGCTTGCGTGAAAGTGGATCAACGCGTTACGTATTTGATTTGCAGTTTTTTGTCAAAAATAAATACCAGATGGTTGATCACGATATCATCCGTGAAGACAGCAAAGGTCGCCGCTATTATTTCCAGATTTCCTGCGTGGGAGTAATTGAAAATAATTGTTTGACGCGTGTCTGGGGCACCACCAAAGACATTACGGTGCGCAGGCGTTATGAGCATAAGCTTGAGCATATTTCGCTGCATGATTCACTCACAGGGTTACCCAATCGCGCCAATATCTACCAGGAAATTGAGCGTTTTTATGCAAAAGAGGGTGATGCGCAAGGTGCTCTGCTTTTTATTGACCTGGACCGTTTTAAAGAGATTAACGATACCCTCGGTCATCAGGTTGGCGACCGTTTATTACAATTAATTGGGCCGCGTATTGCGTCAGAAATGACGGAAATTAGTGGCACAGTTGCGCGCATGGGCGGTGACGAATTTGCGATTTTTTTGCCGAGTATTCGCAACCAGCAACATGCGATGGTGTTTGCACATTGCATTTTGGACGCACTGCGTCTGGAATTTGATCTCGAAGTTTTTTGTGCGGAAATCAGTGCGAGTATCGGCATTGCACTTGCACCCACGCAAGCATCAGATGTGAATGAATTAATGCGTTATGCCGATGTGGCCATGTATCACGCCAAAGAGCAAATGTCGGGCATTGCAGTTTATAAACCGGAAATTGATCCTCATTCACCCAAGCGCTTGGCGATGATGAGTGAGTTGGGGCGCGCAATCCGTGAAGACCAATTGTGTTTGTATTATCAACCCAAAGTTAGATTAGATAGCAAAACCTTTTACGGATTTGAAGCGCTCTTGCGATGGAATCACCCCGAGTTGGGTTTTGTTCCACCCAATGATTTTATTCCAATTGCAGAAGTCACGAGTTTGATTCATCCCTTGACAGCGTGGGTGTTGGAAAAAAGTATTGCGCAATGTTGTTTGTGGCACTCGCAAGGTTTGAATGTGAGTGTTGCGGTGAATTTATCCGCGCGCAATTTGCTTGATGAAAATATGCCAAAACTCGTGCGTACTTTATTGCAAAAATATGATTTGCCCGCGAGTTCACTTGAGTTGGAAATTACCGAAAGTTCTATCATGAGCGATCCGGCGCGCGCATTGCGCGTGCTGCAACAACTGCATGATTTGGGAACGCAATTATCAATCGACGATTTCGGCACCGGTTATTCATCGCTCGCCTATTTGAAAAAATTACCGGTACAAACGCTTAAAATTGATTACTCATTTATTCGCAATATGCTTGAGGATAAACAGGACGAGTTGATTGTTGAATCTACTATCCATCTTGCCCACAGTCTCAGTTTGAAAGTCGTTGCCGAGGGCGTGGAAAATGCTGCGCTGATTGAAAGGCTATCGAATATGGGCTGCGATGAGGCTCAGGGTTATCACATCGGGCGTCCTATGCCGTTGGCGCAGATTGATGAATGGATGGCGGAGTCTTCCTGGACGGATGCGTGTTAAAAAGCCCCTCACCCTAGCCCTCTCCCAGAGGGAGAGGGGATTAGTTCGAGTCAATTTCAGAGTACATGCTATTAGCTCCCTCTCCCTCTGGGAGAGGGCTAGGGTGAGGGAGCTCTTTCATTCGAGCGGGGCACATAGTCAGGGCCAAGGTGAGCACCATCACCCTCCTGTAAAAATCCTCAATCTTTTGCAAAAAGTGCGCAAAAAGAGGCCGACTTACCCACAAAATTCCCTTATACTGCCGCACTTTATCAGCCACAGTTGCTGTTTCAGATTAAATAGTCGCTATTTCAGATTAATAAGGCCGCATCTTCATGTTCATCAAATCCTTGCGTGGAGCTTTCTCTAACGATCTTTCCATTGACCTCGGCACTGCCAACACCCTGATCTATGTGCGTGGTCGCGGTATCGTCCTTAACGAACCTTCCGTAGTGGCCATTCGCCATCACGATGGCCGTAAAACCGTTGAAGCGGTAGGCATTGAGGCCAAGCGTATGCTGGGCCGTACTCCAGGCAACATCACCGCTATTCGCCCCCTGAAAGATGGTGTTATTGCAGATTTCCAGGTGACTGAAAAAATGCTTCAGCACTTCATCAAAAAAGTCCACGAAAACAGTTGGTTCAACCCAAGCCCCCGCGTCCTGATCAGTGTTCCTTGCCTCTCCACCGAAGTTGAAAAACGTGCAATCCGCGAATCGGCCATTGGCGCTGGTGCCCGTGAAGTGCGTCTGATTGAAGAGCCAATGGCGGCGGCAATTGGCGCAGGTTTGAAGGTCGCTGAAGCGAGCGGTTCCATGGTGGTGGATATCGGTGGTGGTACTACTGAAATCGCCGTCATCTCCTTGAATGGCGTGGTTTACTCTGATTCTGTGCGCATTGGTGGCGATCGCTTCGATGAATCCATTGTTAACTACGTTCGCCGTAATTACGGCAGCGTGATTGGTGATGCCACTGCAGAGCGTATCAAGCAAGAAATCGGTTGTGCATTCGCCGGTAGCGAAATTCGTGAAATTGACGTTCGTGGCCGCAACCTCGCTGAAGGTGTACCACGTAGCTTTACCCTGAGTTCAGACGAAATCCTCGAAGCCTTGCAAGAGCCATTGGCGGGTATCGTTCAAGCTGTGAAAAGTGCGCTTGAGCAATCTCCACCGGAATTGGCGTCTGACATCGCTGAAAGCGGTGTCGTGCTGACTGGCGGCGGCGCCTTGTTGCGCGATATCGACCGCCTTTTGTCCCATGAAACCGGTTTGCCTTTTATTGTCGCTGAAGATCCATTGACCTGTGTTGCCCGCGGTGGCGGTATGGCCATGGAGATGAACGACAAGCGCATTGATTTGCTATCGTCGTAAGATCCTGATTCAGACTGAAGCGCTGGCCCTGCCAGCGTTTTGCTTTTACAGGAGATATTGCCATCAAGCCGCTATTTACCAACAGCACATCAGTTACCACGCGGGTCGTGGTGCTTATTGCCGCCATGATGGTGCTGATTATGGTGGGTATTTATACACCCTGGTTGAAACCCGTTCGCCAGCAACTTAATTTCCTCACTGTTCCTTTTTACCAGATCACTGATATTCCCCGTCGTATTGGCGAATGGGGCAGTGGTTTTTTCACCTCCGAAAAAGACCTGCGCGCGGAAAATGAACGCTTGAAAATCGAAGTTCTAATTTACCAGCGCAAACAACAGCAAATGGCTGCCCTGGCGGCAGAAAATGTGCGCTTGCGCCAGTTGTTAAACGGCAAAGACATGTTGCAAGACAAAGTGCTGATTGCCGAGTTGGTGGGCGTTTCCCCCAATCCCCTCAGCCATATTGTGATGATCAACCGCGGCAGCCGCGAAGGTGTTTACGAAGGCCAACCCGTGCTGGATGCTTTTGGTTTGATGGGACAGGTTGTTGATGTCGATGAAGAAAGCAGCAAGGTATTGCTGATTTCGGATTCAACCCACGCTATTCCGGTGCAGGTTAATCGCAATGGTGTACGTGCGATTGCGGAAGGTACCGGCGATTTGAATCGTTTGAGTCTTCGCCATGTATCCATCAACGCGGATATTCGCGAGGGCGATATCCTTGTCAGCTCCGGTCTTGGCGAGCGTTTCCCCGTCGGTTATCCCGTTGCTGAAGTTGAGCAGGTTGTCCGCAATTCCGGGCAGGCGTTTGCGCGAGTGATTGCTCGTCCCATGGCGCGTTTGGATCGCAGCCGCCATGTATTGCTGGTATTTGATACCCACACTCAGGTGAGCGCTGACCAAAGCCAAAACCTTTCCTCTTCTTCCGTATCTTCGTCTGCATCTTCTGCGGCGGCGAGGCATTAATGATTCCCCATCACTGGAATAACTATCTGGTGATCATTGCCAGCTTTGCCATAGCTTTTGTGCTGGCGGTTTATCCCTTACCGCTTGATTGGCGCTGGTGGCGTCCCGAGTTTGTGCTGTTGGTGGCGATTTACTGGATTTCCGTTTTTCCACTGACGATTAGCCTATTTCTATTGTGCGTTCTCGGCCTTTACCAGGATTTGCTCGAAGGTGTACCTTTTGGCCAGCATGGGTTGTCGCTGGTGATCGTGTCTTACATTTGTATGTTGTCCTATCAGCGCGTACGCAATTTTCCATTGTGGAAAGAAACCTGCTGGATTTTTGTCCTGGTTGGATTAGCGCAATTGCCCGGCAATTGGGTGCAAAGTATGACGGGGCGACCTTTGTCAGGGCTGCTGTTTCTGGCACCGGCATTTTCCAGTGCGTTGGTGTGGCCAGTATTGCGGGTGATTTTGGATCGTATCAACCGGCATTATCGAATCACCTAACGGTCAGCTAACAATATCTGGCGGGATTGGCCTTTGGCATAAGGATAAATGTAACGTCGCGTGACCCATAACTTTCAGTAGGAGTTCATGAGTGAACCCGCAATATCCACCAGCTATTTATCTGGCTTCGAAATCTCCGCGTCGCCGCGAATTGCTACGGCAGATTGGTGTGTTACATCAGGTGATTGATGCTGATGTCGTTGAAGTGCCACGCAACCATGAAACCCCGGGCGATTATGTCCAGCGTCTTGCTCGTGAAAAGGCCGAAGCGGGCTTCGCGAACCTGAAGCGCCAGCAGTTGGCGATCAAACCCGTATTGGGTGCAGATACAATAGTCGTTATCAATAATGAAATTCTTGAGAAGCCGCAGGATGCGGAACACGCGGCAATCATGTTGCGTAAACTCGCCGGCGCAGATCATCAGGTAATGACTGCGGTGGCGATGATTGTGGAAGAAAAGTGCAGCATAAAACTTTCCGTGACGGACGTGGTCTTTCGTCCGCTAAGCGAAAGTGAAATTGCGGCTTATTGGCAAACGGGCGAGCCTTGCGATAAGGCTGGCGGTTACGCCATTCAAGGTTTGGGTGCGGTATTCGTGCAGCAAATCCGTGGTAGTTATACCGGCGTAGTAGGCTTGCCGATTGAGCAGACCGTTGCACTGTTGGAAGAATTTGCCATTCCTTTTTGGCAACAACCTGGCGAGCACTAAAACGGGTACTAAAAACAAGTACTAAAAAGTTGCGATACAAAAGGCAGACGATTTCACTATGAGTGAAGAAATTCTCATTAATGTCTCCCCGGTGGAGACACGAGTTGCGCTCGTTGAAAACGGTGTGGTGCAAGAGCTGTACATCGAGCGCAGCCATGGCAAAGGCTATGTGGGCAATATCTATAAAGGCAAGGTTGTTCGTGTTCTTCCGGGAATGCAGGCCGCATTCGTAGACATTGGCCTTGAGCGCACCGGTTTTATCCACGCAGCGGATATGATTCCTGAAGCGCCCGAAGGTGAGCCGCGCACAGCAGAAATTCCCGATATCCGTACGCTAGTGCGCGAAGGCCAGACGATCCTCGTCCAGGTTGCCAAAGATCCTATTAGTACCAAAGGCGCCCGTTTAACAACCCATCTCACTTTGTCTTCCCGCTATCTCGTTTACATGCCCAATAGCAATCACATTGGCGTGTCGGTGCGTATTGAGGATGCACAAGAGCGCGAGCGTTTGCGCCAGATTATGGATGCGGCACCCGAGCAATATGCAGTAACAGGTGGCTTTATCGTACGTACCGTTGCTGAAGGTGCGACGGCTGAAGCTATTTTGGCAGATATCCCATTCCTCCAGAAACTGTGGGCTGATCTAAGTGAAAAGTTAAACAGCATTCCGGTGCCGGGCGTTATTCATAAAGACATGCCTTTGTACTTGCGTGCCTTGCGTGACTTGGCGCGCGCGCCCATTGATAAAATCCGTGTGGACTCGCGGCTTACATTCCAGCAAATGCTGGATTTCGCCAGCAATTATTCCCCGCAATTGGTGGATTTGATCGAATGCTATACCGGCGAGCGTCCGCTGCTGGATTTGTACGGTGTGGAAGAAGAAATCCGTCGTGCACTTGATACTCGCGTACCGCTCAAATCCAACGGCTACCTGATTATCGAACAGACCGAAGCCATGACCACGGTGGATGTAAATACCGGTGCTTTCGTCGGTCATCGCAACCTCGAAGAAACCATTTTCAAGACTAATCTGGAAGCCGCTACCGCAATTGCTCGCCAGCTTCGGTTGCGCAATTTGGGCGGCATCATCATCCTCGATTTTATTGATATGCAAGATCAGGAACACCAGCGCCAGGTGTTGCGTACGCTCGAAAAAGCCCTGGAAAAAGATCACGCCAAAACGCGGATTACCGGGGTATCAGAATTGGGGCTGGTTGAAATGGCGCGCAAGCGTACCCGCGAATCTTTGGGACAAATGCTGTGCGAGCCGTGTCCTGTATGTGCCGGTCGTGGACAAGTGAAATCGGCAGAAACAGTCTGCTATGAAATTTTCCGCGAAATTTTGCGTGAGTCCCGCTCTTACGATAACCAGAAATTTCTGGTGCTGGCAGCGCCGCTGGTAGTCGATCGATTGTTGGATGAAGAAGCCGCTTATGTTGCAGATTTGGAAGCGTTTATTGGCCGTACTATTGAGTTCCAGGTAGAAAATCTGTTCACCCAGGAGCAGTACGATATTGTGTTGGTGTAGTGCGAAATAGTGCCTTCACCAGTCATAAAAAAAAGCGCTTCTGCTCAGTATGAGCAGTTGGGCTGAGTGAAATATTAAATTGATAGGGAGATCGTCATCCCTGGCCGGGCGCCCCGCAGGGGATCCAGCGTCATTAAAAGTATCAAAGTATTAAAGTCACTGGATCCCCTACGGGGATGACGATTTCTCAAATCATTTAGACTTACCAGTTAAAAAAGTTGTTTCAGGAATTACTATTTAGCATGACATTTGTATTTTTATGACCACTTACGCTCGCAGACTGATCAAGTGGTTTTATTTTTTGTTCGCACTTGCTGCTATTAGCATGGCAGTGGTGGTTCAGGCTGGGCGAAGCTTTTCGCATTTACTGGCCGAGTACCCGCAGGAAATCAGCAGTTACTTATCAAATAAATTCAACGCAAAAGTCACCATAGGCGCAATCAACGCGGAATGGGTTGGTTTAAAACCCATGGTAGATATAAGCAATTTGCGCATTGTCAGTCAGACTGATAAACCCATAATCGCCCTTGATCATGCCCAAATGCGCCTGAATTTGCTGGGTACTTTTGCGCATTTTCGATTGGTATGGAGCGCTTTGCAGCTCGACAACGTACAAATGGATTTTGTGCAAACTGACGATGGTTTTTGGCAAATATCCGGTATTCCGCGGCAAGCGAATAAATCCCAGGGGGATCGCGGTGCACGGCTGGATTCCCTGATCGATATGTCGCTCTTGTCGCGCCGTATTGAGTTCTCCCGCAGTCAATTGAATTTCCATTTTGCCTCTGGCACTATCACTACGCTCAGCTCACCCTTGTTGAGAATGGAAAATGAAGCGGATTTCCATCGCCTATCGTTAGAAGTTGATATGGGTGGCAATCCCAAAACCCTCTCGCTAATTGCTGAAGGCCAGGGCGATCCCCGCCGCAAAGAAAGCTTTAGCAGTAAAGGTTTCGTGCAACTCAAGAAATTCCCCACCGATGAACCCATCGCTGCGACCACGGCGTTTTTGCTGCGCGGAATCAAAGCAGAAGTTCACAGCGAGGGTGCCCTGGATGCCAGTTTCTGGTTTAGCAGCCGCCCCCATCACGAAGGTTTTGATGTGGTCGGAAAGTTGGGCATCCAGCGGTTAAATTTACCGGTGCTCGGCCAGTCATTGAGTCTCGATAGTTTCGCTACCGATGTTGTCGGTCATTGGCTTTACAGTGGGCAATGGCAGCTCGCTTTGCAGCAAGTCAGCGCTAAAGTGAATCAGCATAATATTGAAAAGCTCAGTTTTGCCGCCTCGGCCGCCAGCTTTTCTGATCCGGTCATTTTGCATTTGCCCAGTGTGGATTTGCAGCGTCTGAACCAGACCCTGGATAGTGCAGGAGCTTTGGGTGAGGGTCATCTGCGCGATGTCATGCGTCAACTTAATCCGGAAGGTGAGTTGCATCATCTACAAGTTGCTATTCCGACACAAAACCCCAAAGCCTGGGAGTTACAAGCCAATCTTGCCAAAGTCGGTGTCAACGCCTGGAAAGGTGTCCCTGCGTTGCGCAAAGTAGACGGTTTTGTACACGCCACGCAACACGGTGGGTTTGTGAATATCGACAGCCGCGAAGGCTTCAGTATGCATTATTCGCCTACTTATTCAGCTCCCATGGAATACATACAAGCCAAAGGGCAGGTCGCCTGGAAGTTGCAGCCGGAAAATAACCAGATTTATGTCAACAGTGGCGCCCTTGAGTTTGTTAACGGTGAGGAACATGCCAAAGGCTATATGTGGTTATCGCTGCCCTGGCAGCATAACACCGGCGATATAGATCTCTATCTGCAAATTGGCGCCAATAAACTCAATGCGAGTCTATACAGCAAATACACACCTGCAGTGGTGCCGCATTCATTGCTGGATTGGCTGGAAAAAAGTATCGGCCCTAACAACGCCGGTTTTGTGGACCAGGTAGGTTTCGTCTATCGCGGTACGCTCAATAATCATAACCATGCGGCACACAGCCATCAGTTGTTTGTCGATATCAAACATGCGCAATTACATTATCACCCGGAGTGGCCAGCGTTGGATTCCATTGATGGCCGCCTTTTGGTGAGTGACGATGACCTTGCCGCCAGTGTCGATAAAGCCAGATTATTCAACAGCGATGTGGGCGTAACCCAGGTTAATGTAAATCCCAATCCCGACGGCCATGGCTCATTGTTGCGTGTTAACGGTAGTGTGGATGGCGGCGCTGAAGATGGATTGCGCGTGTTGCGCGAAAGTATGTTGCGCCGTTTCATTGGTACTGGCATGGATAGCTGGACGCTCGATGGCAAAATGCGTACCCGGCTGGCGATAGCCGTTCCCCTGGATCATCAGGGCACGGGCGCCGCGCAGCAAGTGGATATAGAGCTTGATTCGCCCAATTTTGAAATGGGTAACCTGAAATTGGCCATGCAAAATATCAATGGCCATTTGCATTTTAACGATGCCACTGGCCTTAGTAGTGAGGGCTTAAGTGCTACGCTTTTTGGCGCGCCGGTAAAAGCTGTCCTGAGTACCAAAAAACAAACCGATACCAGCCAGACCTTGATCGATGTAAACGGTGAGGTTGATAGCCAGGTATTGGCGCGCTGGACCCAACGCCCTGAAGTGCTTTTTTTGAATGGCCGCATTCCCTACCACACACTGGTTGAGCTGAACCATCAATCAGAAACTGCTGACCCGGCAATCAAACCGCCTTTTGCGGTGGTAACCGTTACCAGCCCACTTTCAGGCGTATCAGTGGATCTGCCGGCACCCTATGGTAAGCCTGCAGAAGGTGAGCGCTTCCTCAGGTTCAAGATGTCCTTATCCGAGCAAAATTCGCTGGTGGATATTCTCTATGGCGACAATCTCCAGGCGTTATTTGAGCTGGACCCACACCAGGACAACAAACTGCTCAACGCCAATATCGCCCTCAATGACAGTGCAAAACTTGCAGTAGAGCCACAATTTTTATTGAGCGGAAATATACCGGGCCTTGATATAGATCCCTGGAAAAAAGTACAGCAACGCTATCTGGATTACAGCGGGCAAATTGATGCCTTAAAACCCAAAGTTATTGCGCTCCATGGCGATGCGGATTCCGAAGCTGATCCCGCTGCGCTGGAACAAAATTCCATGTTGGTCGCAGGCTTGCCATTTCGCGCGCAAATTTCGTTGGATCATTACCAGATCGGCCCGCTTGCGCTGGATGATGTGAAAGTTCGCGCAGAGCGATTGGCAAGTGCCTGGAAAGTAGCCTTCGCCAATCCAGTCGTGGATGGCGACATCCGTATTCCAATTGATACCAGCAAGCCGTTGCAAATTAATCTGGAAAGCTTGCATCTCACCAGCAGCTTACTCGGCGCCAAGCCTGATGAAATACCTGTAGCGGGAGAACTGCCCAAGTTACCTGGCATCAGTGTCGACCCGCGGTCATTGCCGTTGGCCAATATGTCGGTGAAAGCGCTTTATATGGACGATATCAATTACGGCAATTGGTCGTTACAAATCCGTCCGCAAGCGCAGGGCGTTTTATTCGACAACATCAACGGCACCGTAAAAGGCGTCACGGTTAGCGGATTATCTGTGACGAGCGCCGATAATAAGACAGTGAGCAAAGCAAACGGCGCAAAATTGGAATGGCTGGTTAACGACAATAGTTCCAGCACTCATTTTATCGGAGAGTTGTCTGCCGGCGATATGTCAGCCGTGTTACGCGAATGGCAAAAGCCGGACACACTGGAAAGCAAATCGGCACGCTTCAAGGTTGATGCAATATGGAGTGGTGATCCGCAAGATTTCGCGCTGAAAAAAATGGCGGGCGATGTTGATATCCTTATTGAACACGGTCGCTTCAAAAGCAATCCCAGCCCCGGCAGTGATGGTTTTTTACGGTTGATGGCAATATTGAATTTTGATTCGCTGGCGCGCCGTTTACGTTTGGATTTTTCCGATTTATATAAAAGTGGTTTGGCTTATGATCAAATTCATGGCAAAGCCAATTTTGTTCCAGGCACCATGACGTTTGTTGAACCACTTGAAGTAAAAACACCCTCAAGCCGTTTGCAATTGGCTGGCAAACTTGATTTGGAAAATGAAAAAATCGACGCACGTTTGGTAGCGACATTACCGGTCGTTGGCAATTACACTTTCTTCACCGCACTTGTCACAGGGCTTCCAGCGGCGGTGGGAATTTATGTGGTGAGTAAATTATTCAAGAAACAGGTCGATCGCGCCACTAGCATCAGTTACAACATTCGCGGTAACTGGAGTGATCCAACTATGAGCTTTGATCGCTTGTTTGAAAGCGAGGAAGAGTTGATGAAAAGTGTTAATAAAGACGAAAGCGTTGCAAAAAATAGACGGCGAAAAAAAGCGGAGCAATAAGTCTTTCGACTAGTCTGTGTTCAGAATGGTTTTCTGTTGGATAGCAGGGATGACAACTCCCAAATAAAAACCAGTTATGCTTAGCATAAATTTGAATTCATCCTTGCTCATCCTAAATGCGAAGCAATCGAAGAATTAACTCGCAATCGAGTTTCAATGTATAAATGATAAATAAAAAAACGGCGACTTAAGTCGTAATGCCAGTCAGTTAAGCTGACTGGCATTTTTGTTTTTGGATCGTGCTGCTTTTTTTGAACGGATTACAGCGAGCTTTTTATTGAGAGTTGTGTATGCAGATCCGTAGGATGGGTGGAGTGCAACGATACCCATCAATGCTTTTAAAATGTTGATGGGTATCGCTTAGGCTCCACCCATCCTACATCCTACATCCTACATCCTACATCCTACATCCTACATCCTACTTCGTGCTCAGTTTGCAGGCCTTTTTCTATGGGGCAGTTAGATAGCATACTGCTTAACTGACTGGCATTACGACTTAAGTCGCCGTTTTTTTTGAAAGTAATTAATCCTGCAATTCCAATTGTTCGCGAATAAATGAAAACAGTTTGCGCGAACTTTTTGGCGGTAAATTTTCATCGCGCTCTTTCTGTGCGCTACGCACCAATTGCTTTAGGTGCTGCACATCAATGCCTGGGCAGTTGGTAACAAGGGTTTGGAAAATTTGTTTGTCGCCAGCGATCAACAAATCCCTAAACCGTTCAATCTGGTGTTGGCGATGCACGTATTGGTCGCTGCGTGCCTGCAATTTATCAACTGCAGTTTGGATCTCTTCATGGTTGGTTTCACGCATCAACCTGCCGATAAATTGTAAATGGCGACGACGCGCTTCACGGTGCGGCATTTTGCGCGCTTCATGGATGGCATCCAGCAACTTTTCTTCAAGCGGAATGGTTGCCAGTTGCTTGTCGTTCATATCAATCAGCAGTTCACCCAGTTTTTGCAGCGCGGTCATTTCACGCTTTACTTGCGATTTACTCTTGATGTAATCGTCAGGGTTGATGTCGTCGTATTTGTAAACCATAGGAGTGCCTAAACAAGGGTGATGCCGTTGATGCTAATGCAGGAGCTGATCAAAAAGGGCGCACAGGGTAGGTGAATCGGGTAGAAATGACAATCTTTGTTTTCGGATTCACCCTGGTTACTCATCTTCCTCAAAACGATTGTTAATCAGTGCTTTCAGCGCTTCCATAGCCTGGGCTTCGTCATCACCCTCAGTGCAAACCTCAAGGTTTGTACCTTGTGTGGCGGCCAGTAGCATCAATGACATAACGCTTTTTGCGTCTATCCAGCTGCCATTGGTGCGCGCCTGGCTTCGGCAGTTAAATTGGGCCGCCAGGGTCGCAAATTTGGCCGCAGCGCGAGCGTGCAGGCCGCGTTTGTTAATGATGAGTATGGTTTCCGTCAGCATAATCAGTTTTTCTTGTGTTTGTTTATATCGCGATGCCTGACCTGGACATCGCCGAATTTATCGCTAAAAAACGCCTTCAAGCGCTCGCTCAGGTAAACCGAACGATGTTGGCCGCCGGTACAGCCAACCGCAATGGTGATGTAACTGCGGTTATTGGCCTGGTAGCGCGGTAGCCAGCGGCTCATGTAGTTTTCAATATCCTGGTACATCTCATTGACGGCATCTTCCGCTTCCAGGAATTCAATCACGTCCCGGTCTTTTCCAGTCAAAGGGCGCAAATTGGGTTTCCAGTGCGGGTTGGGCAGGCAACGGGCATCGAAAACCAAATCGGCATTCACCGGAATACCGTGTTTAAAACCAAAGGACTCGAACAAGATTGCCATACTGGACTGGCTGCGGCCAACTACACGCTCTTTCACCAGGTCACGCAATTCATGCAAGGTTAGATGGCTGGTGTCGATGATTTGATCGGCAGTATCGCGAATAGGTTCCAATAACTCCTGCTCGTTGCTGATCGCTTCGGCAAGGTTAGTGTGCTTATCGCTCAGCGGATGTTTACGGCGCGTTTCGCTAAAACGCTGGATCAACACCGACGATTGGGAATCCAGGAAGATTACCGTAAATGGCAAGTGCGCCTCTTTCAAGGTGCTGATCATTTGCGGAAATATCTGCAAATCTTTCCAGGCATTGCGCACATCTATGCCAATGGCAAATTTGTGCTGGTCATCTTTATGGATTTCAATTTGTGCAACTAATGCAGGTAATAAGCTTACAGGTAAATTATCAATGCAGTTGTATCCCACGTCTTCCAAAACGTGTAGCGCGGTACTTTTACCTGAGCCTGATAACCCGCTCACAATGACTAATTGCATAACAATTTTTCCCTGTATGAATCAGAGACTTTCCGATTCAAAAAACAGTGCAACCTGCTAATCATGTTTAATTTATTGCAGCTTCATAGAGCGCAATATTGTTGTTGGCTGCACGTAAACGCTGGCGAAATTCACTGCGTGTGAGTGCGCCGGCCAAGGCGGCTAAATTTTTTAAATGTTCAGAGTGCGAATCTTCCGGCACCAGCATGGCAAATAAAATATCGACAGGTTCGTCATCAATCGAATCAAATTCTACCGGATGTTTCAGGGTAATTAATGCACCCACAGCTTCTGTGCGGTGGGTGATACGGCAATGCGGAATCGCAATGCCGTGCCCAATACCTGTTGAACCCAAACGTTCACGCGCAAGGAAGTGACGTAATAATTCATCGGCATTCATGCTGGAAATATCTTCCGCAATAACCTGCGCGAGCACTTCCAGAGCACGTCTTTTGCTGCTGGCTTCCAGGTTGCTGCGGGTGCGTTCCGGTGTTAACAGTGATTGAATTTGCATAATGGTTTATGTAGTTAACGATGGCTGCGCATCTTTTCTTTATGTTTAATGAGCTGGCGATCAAGTTTATCAGCCAATGAATCTATCGCTGTATACAAATCGGCATCGGTGGCATCGGCAAAAATATCTTTTCCGCTAACGTGCAAAGTGGCTTCCGCTTTTTGTTCGAGTTTATCAACTGAAAGAATCACGTGGGTATTGGTTATGCGGTCATGATGGTTACTCAAACGCTCGAGTTTACTGACGACGTAATCTCTCATTGATTCGGTAACTTCTACGTGGTGGCCACTGACATTTATTTGCATAGATACTTCCTCGATAATGACTTGCTTACTGTTTACATGAATGTCAAATACATTCACAAAGTCTTTCAATTTTAAAGGTTGTTTGCTTAAAGCGTTTTGCGCTCATTCGATGGTGGAATATTGAGCGACTCGCGGTATTTGGCAATGGTGCGACGCGCAACCTGGATGCCTTGCTCGCCGAGCAAATCAGTAATTTTGCTATCACTCAATGGCTTTTTAGGGTTCTCTGCACTGACCAGTTTTTTAATCAGGGCGCGAATAGCCGTAGAGGAACATTCACCACCGGAATCCGTACTCACGTGACTGGAGAAAAAATATTTCAGTTCAAAAATTCCCTGCGGTGTGTGCATAAATTTTTGTGTGGTCACGCGCGAAATAGTGGATTCATGCATTTCAACAATTTCAGCAATATCGTGTAACACCAACGGCTTCATTGCTTCTGCACCGTACTCCAAAAATCCACGTTGTTTCTCAACAATACAGCTGGCGACTTTGAGCAAGGTTTCATTGCGGCTTTGCAAACTTTTCAAGAACCAGCGCGCTTCCTGCAAGTTATCTTTCAGGAATGTATTGTCGCTACTTGAATCCGCACGCTTTACCAACGAGGCATAATCCGAGTTGATGCGTAAACGCGGTGCAATTTCCGGATTCAATTCCACTATCCAGCGACCTTCGCGTTTTTCTACAAATACATCCGGTACAACATATTCCGTATCGCCACTGGCAATCATATCGCCGGGGCGCGGATTTAAACTTTGGATCAAGCTTACTGCCTGGCTCAATTCATCTTCGCGCAATTTGGTCCTGCGCATTAGCTGGCGAAAATCGCGGCTTGCCAACAAGGGTAAATATTGTTTGGCGATGAGTTTTGCTTCTGCCAAAAACGGCGTCGATGCATCAAATTGTTGCAATTGCACACTGAGGCATTCCGCCAGGTTTTGGCTACAGGCTCCGCATGGGTCAAATTGTTGGATACGATGTTGGACGGCTTCAACCTCATCCAGTTCCAAATCATCCCATTCACTAATCAGGCCGCTGAAAATATCTTCAAGTGTGACTGACAACATACCGCTAGGTTCAACGGCATCAATAATCGCCATGGCAATGATGCGGTCGCGGTCAGACATTGGCGTTAAATTGAGTTGCCACATCAAATGATCGTAAAGCGAATCGGTGGCTGCACGACGACTTTCAAAATCGTTGTCTTCGTTGTCGTAATTGGTGGTGCCGCTGGATTGGTTGGTTTGGTAAACATCATCCCAACTGGTATCTACGGGTAAATCTGACGGAATAGCTTCATTCCATTCGGTGGCGCTTTCGCTGTAATCATCAGTGCCGGAATAATTATCGGGCTCGCTAAAACCTTCGCTGAACGAATCAGCTTCGCCAAAACCCGAATCGCTAAAACTGTCACCATCAAAGCTGTCGCCGCTGGATTCGCTATAGCTGGTTTCTGCTGAATAGCTTTCATTGAAATCATCTTTACTGCTGTCATTGCTTGCAGCAACTTCCTGGGTGCGCGCGTAATCGCTTTCTTCAAAATCTGAATTATTGCTTGAAGGGGAATCGAAGTTGTCTTCAACTTCCAGCATAGGGTTGGAGTCGAGCGCTTCCTGGATTTCTTGTTGAAGGTCTAAGGTCGATAATTGCAATAAGCGAATGGCTTGCTGCAATTGCGGTGTCATGGTCAGTTGTTGACCGAGTTTTAGTTGTAGAGATTGCTTCATTGTTCGAACGAAAAACCCTTAGCTGGCGAAAGAGGCGAGCAAAAAACCAAACGCTGTTAGGTGGAGTTTAGTCAGGGTTTGCGTACTAGGCAATAACCCAGTGACGCTAAAGGGAAATATTTAAAGCAATCTTTATGCCTAACGGTTAGAAAACCATTTTTGTCAAGAAGGCTATTGCTCAAATACTTAAAGTTTAAAGTCTTCACCCAGATAAACCTGGCGGACTTTATCGTTGGCGAGAATGACGGTTGAGCTTCCGGACGCGATGATATGACCCTCACTAACGATGAACGCGGTTTCACAAATATCGAGGGTTTCGCGCACGTTGTGGTCGGTAATAAGCACGCCAATGCCGCGCTCTTTGAGATGGCGAACAATTTCCTTGATATCCGCCACTGAAATCGGGTCAACGCCTGCAAAGGGTTCATCGAGCAGGATAAATTTAGGGTCGGTTGCCAGTGCGCGCGCAATTTCTACGCGGCGACGTTCGCCCCCGGAGAGTGACATACCCAGGCTGTCGCGAATGTGCGTGATATGGAATTCCTGTAGCAAGGACTCCATTTTTGCCAGGCGTTGCTTGCGGTTCAGGTCTTTGCGTGTTTCAAGGATTGCCATAATGTTATCGGCAACGCTGAGCTTGCGAAAAATTGACGCTTCTTGCGGCAAATAACCAATACCTGCACGGGCGCGGCCATGGATGGGTAAGTCGGTGATATCAAGGTCATCGATCAGGACACGGCCATTGTCGGCCTCAACCAGGCCGGCAATCATATAGAAACAGGTGGTTTTACCCGCGCCATTAGGGCCGAGCAAGCCCACAATCTGGCCGCTGCTAACAGAGACAGAAACATCGATAACGACTTTGCGTTTTTTGTAGCTCTTGGCAAGATGCTGCGCGTAAAGGCTGGCCATGGGTTAGTCTTTTTTCTCGGGTTTTGCGGGAATGACAGTTTCTACACGGCCATTGCCAGAAAATTTTGCTGTTTGGCTTTTGATGTCGTAATCCACGTGGCCCGCTTTTGTGACTGAGCCGTTTTGTTCAATGGACACGTTTTTATCAAGGACTAATTGCTCGGTTTTGGCATTGTAATTAATGATGCTGGCTTCGGCGTGAATGATCGGCTTGCCTGCTTCAGGTTGTTGCTGGTAGTGGGCGAGGTTGCCTTCTGCGATAAACGATTCTTCTACCTGGTTTTTATCTTTGCGAACGTGGATTCTGTCTGCGGTGATCTCAAGTGTACCCTGGACCAGTTTTACGTCGCCGCTATAAATCACTACACCTTGTTTGAGATCAACTTCCTGCTTTTCGGCAGAAATACGCAGTGTTTGGTTTTTGTCATCCGGCAGGGCCTGAACCAAAACGGGGCTTATGGCCAGCAAGCAGATTGCAGCATGGACAACGCGCATAATTATTTTAAGGCTGGGGTTCATAATTGCCCTTGACGTTGGAAAGTAATTCAATGTGCTGGCGCTTCATGTCAGCGCGCAGGCCTACACCGGTTATCTGGCTTTTAGCGCCGCGCATAGTAACAGCTTTGCTGGTTTCCGCGAATTGCTCTTGTGTGTTTAGGCGTAAATCGGTAGTGGTAATGCTAATTTCGCCTTGTTTTTCAGAGGTTTGGCGCGCTAATACATCCTGTGTGAGGGTAAACCAGACATCGTTGCTGTCCAGGCGCCCCTCCTTCGCGGTAACGTACCAGGCTGGTTTATCTGCAGTGCTTGCCAGCATAAATACCGGGGTTTCAAACAGTGAATAGTCTTTATCGCTCGGGTTGTCCTGTACCTGGAAGCGACGAACAAGCGGGGTGTTCATTTGGTAGTGAATGCTGCCATCAGTATTGTACTGGCGCATTTCAACATCAGTGAGGTAAGAGTGCGGAAAAACTTTGGCTGCCGCTTGCTGCTGCACGGCGGCGTCTTCCTTACTGGAGTATTTGAAGGTGGCAAACAAGATTACCAGCACTATGACGACAAGCCAGGGCAGGGGTAACCAGCGCGGATTTATCCGTTCAAGGTCGCTGCTGTTAACTGTCGGTAAATGTAATTTAGACATGTTGTGTTTTAGGCCAGATAAGGTTTCAAAATCTGATCGAAAGTGTTTTGTGCTTTCATCAACATATCGCAAGCTTCACGTACAGCGCCTTCGCCACCGCGAGCCTGGCTTTGCCAGTGAGAGCGTTCGGTCACTGTAAAGTGGCTATTGGCAGGCGCCAGTGCCAGGCCAACACGGCACATAACGGTCAGGTCTGGCCAGTCATCACCCATAAATGCAATTTCTTCCAGTTCTGTGGGATGTTCAGCCAGAATCTCTTGCAGGGCATCCCACTTGTCTTCACGGCCTTGCACCAGGATTTTAATCCCCAAATCATTGGCGCGCTTTGCGACGAGGTTGCTGGTGCGGCCGGTAATAATTCCTACCTTTACGCCGCTCTTTTGCAGCATTTTGATGCCGTGTCCATCAAGCGTACCAAAGGTTTTGAATTCATCGCCCTGGTTGCTGAAGTAAAGTCGGCCATCGGTTAAAACACCATCAACATCCAGCAACAATAGCTTGATGCGTTTGGCGCGAGCCTCTAATTCGGGTGCAGCTAACAAATGTGGTTGTGAGTTTGAGTGACTCAAAGGTGATTCCCTGTAAATTAAACTACGCCTGCGCGCAGCAGGTCGTGCATGTGTAAGACACCAACGGGGCAGGCATGTTCATCGCGTACCACCAAAGCGGTGATCTTTAAATCTTCCATCATTTTCAGGGCTTCAGCGGGTAAAGCTTTGATGCCGATGGTTTTTGGCGTGCGATTCATCAGGTCGCTGATAACTGCGCCGGTGAGACTAATACCCTTATCAACCGTTCTGCGCAAGTCGCCGTCGGTAAAAATACCCAAAAGCTGATTTTTGTCATCTACCACGGTCGTCATGCCAAAACCTTTTTGGCTCATGGTCAGCAAGGCTTCATTCAAGCTGGCCGAAGGTGAAACCCGGGGAATGCTATCGCCCGTATGCATAATATCAACAACCCGTAACAAGAGTTTGCGGCCCAGCGCACCTCCGGGATGAGAAAATGCAAAATCTTCCTCGGTGAATCCGCGTGCTTCCAGCAAGGCAATGGCGAGCGCATCACCCAAAACCAAAGTGGCTGTTGTGCTCGCCGTTGGTGCTAAATCTAACGGACAAGCCTCTGTCTCTACTGCTATGTTCAGGTGTGCTTCAGCTATTTCCGCTAATGTGGACGCCGGATTACCGGTCATACTGATGATCTTGATCCCCGAGCGCTTCAACATAGGCAACAGGGTAAGGATTTCGCTGGATGTGCCGGAGTAAGAAATAGCCAGCACAATATCTTGTTTGGTGATCATCCCTAAATCGCCGTGACTGGCTTCGCCGGGATGAACAAAAAAAGCAGGGGTGCCAGTGCTGGCGAGGGTGGCAGCAATTTTTTTGCCGATATGACCGGATTTGCCCATGCCGGTCACAATAATGCGACCCGAGCAGTTCAACATAAGCTCGCAGGCTTTGGTGAACTCTTGATCCAAACGTTGGCTAAGTGCAATCACCGCGTCAGACTCTATGCGAACCGTTCGAAGGCCTGAAGTAATGAAATCGAATGAGGACATGGAATTTACTCGTGATGACTATTAACACTTCTGGCAACTGCGCGAGGAGGTCATTATAGCGATATTGGGTTTTGCTCGCTTGATATTGGGGATTAAGTCCCCATTTTACAATTCACGTAAGTTGAATTTGCTTGTTGGTTTTTATTTTTTGATCCAACAAGTCACTCACCACGTGCCGGGCTTGGTGGCCTTTGGTTTTGAAAGGGCATCATGCAAGAAGGGAAAAACATGCTGGTTTCAGCGGTTTGATTGCCTCGGCGCATTGTATTGGACTTTAAATTTAGGAAGGTAAACACATGAAACCACTGTATCAAAATCTTACGGGTGTACTTTTGAGTCTGGCAATGATGGTTGTTGCACCTATCGCCTCCGCTGCTGAAAAAACACCGCAGGCCATTGTTGAGCAAGCAACTGCCGATATGCTTGCCATTGTTAAAAAACACAATGCTGCCGGTAAAAAAACGGATGCTTATTATGCCGATGTGCAAAAAACACTTGAAGCAGTGGTTGATTTTCCGTTTATCGCCAAAGCAGTTATGCGCAAATCTGCAAAAAATGCGACCCCTGAGCAAGTCGAAAAATTCACGACTGTATTCAAAGATGGTTTGATTAAAACCTACGCCAAAGGCATTGCAAATTATGCCGATAGCCAAATTAAAACCCTTCCTGTTAAGGCTCCGGCAGATGCCCGCCGTGTAACGGTTAGTCAGGAAGTTAGCGACAAAGGCAACACCCACACACTTTCATACACCTTGAAACAAGGCGATGGCGGTGAATGGAAGCTGATCAACGTCGTATTGAACGGTGTGAATTTGGGTGAATCTTTCACCAGTCAATTTGATCAAGCCATGATCAAGAATGACAAAAATATTGATAAGGTAATTGATACCTGGTTGGCTGCTAATTAAGTTGACCTGATTCTTATCCCACTAAAACCCCAGCCCTTACCGGTTGGGGTTTTTTATTTATGGGCCGCGGTCGTATTTGAAGGTGCTTTCTTTGGTTTGATTTCCTCTGGTGCGATTTCGGGCTTTTTCGGGTAAGATTCACGCCTTTCATTTCTCCTGATTTTTTGTCTTTTTTTGATCGAGGGCCAGGCCCCAAGAGTTTTTCTATGCAAGCTGAGCAAATCAAAGCGCTTATTGAAAGCCAAATTCCCGATAGCCAGGTCCAGGTAGGCATTAATGGTAGCCATATTGACCTGGTGGTTATCAGCCCCGCTTTTGCAGGCTTGACGCCAGTTAAAAAACAGCAGTTGGTGTTGGGTACGCTGGCGCAACAATTTGCAGATGGCACCATCCACGCCGTGGATTTCGTAAAAACTTTTACTCCCGAGCAATGGCAACAACAGCAATAATTTTGCCTTAACCGCCCTGTAATAGGGTTCGCTTTCGCAATTTGGATATGTAATGGATAAGTTTAAAATTCTGGGCGGTGGTCCGCTCAGTGGTGAAATTTGTATTTCCGGCTCAAAAAACGCTGCTTTGCCGATTCTTGCTGCCGTACTTCTGGCTGACAGTCCGGTTACCTTGCTCAATGTCCCGCACCTGAATGACATCACTACCATGAACAAACTGCTGGGTTCGATGGGGGTGGCAATTACAGGTACAAACGGTCACGGGTTTGTGCTGGATTCCAACAATATCACTGAATTCACCGCCCCTTATGATTTAGTCAAAACCATGCGCGCGTCCATTCTTGTGCTTGGTCCCATGCTCGCCCGCTACGGCGTGGCCAATGTTTCTTTCCCTGGCGGTTGTGCGATTGGTTCGCGTCCGGTGGATATCCACTTGCGCGGCCTTGAGGCTATGGGCGCAAAAATCGAAATTGATGGCGGTTATATTCGTGCAACATCTGAAGGTCGTTTGAAGGGTACGCATTTTTTAATGGATACCGTCACCGTTGGCGGTACCGAAAACCTGCTAATGGCTGCAGTGTTAGCTGATGGTAAAACCATTTTGGAAAATGCTGCGCAGGAACCTGAAATTGTTGATCTGGCTAATATGTTGGTCGCCATGGGGGCAAAAATTGACGGTATAGGAACATCCACCTTATATGTCGAGGGTGTGGAATCCTTGCACGGCTGTACTTATACCGTTATGCCAGACCGTATTGAAACCGGTACTTACCTGGTTGCCGCTGCAACAACTCGCGGCAAGATTAAATTGACGTCCACCAGTGCCAGTATCCTTGAAGCTGTGATTGTAAAACTTGAAGAAGCCGGTGCCGAAATTACATTTGGTGATGACTGGATTGCCCTGGATATGCATGGTAAACGCCCAAAAGCGGTGAACCTGAAAACGGCTCCTTATCCGGCATTCCCTACGGATATGCAATCACAATTCATGGCGATGAACGCAGTAGCGGAAGGTATTAGCCACATCACTGAAACCATTTTTGAAAACCGTTTGGTGCAAGTGAACGAATTGAACCGTATGGGCGCACATATCACGCTGGAAGGTAATACCGCAGTGGTGACTGGTGTGGAACGATTAAAGGGTGCACCGGTAATGGCATCGGATTTACGCGCATCGGCCAGTCTGGTGATCGCCGGTTTGGTTGCCGATGGCGAAACCCTCATTGATCGTATTTACCACATTGATCGCGGTTATGAAGCTATCGAAGCAAAATTCCAAAGCATCGGCGCCAATGTATGTCGCGTGAAAAACAGTTAATAAGAGCCCGTTAACGAAAGACTAATTGATTATGAATCAACCCCTAACCACATCGCTCACGATTGCCCTGACTAAAGGTCGCATCCTTGAGGAGACATTACCGCTATTAGCTACTGCGGGTATTGAGCCTTTGGAAGATATGGAAAAGAGCCGCAAGCTGGTTTTTGAAACTACCCAGCCAAATGTACGGCTGCTCTTGTTACGCGGTGCGGATGTTCCGACTTACGTACAATTTGGCGCAGCAGATATGGGTGTTTCCGGCAAAGATACTTTGATGGAAAACGGTGCTGATGGCTTGTACGAGCCACTGGATTTAAATATTGCGCGCTGCAAATTAATGACTGCTGGTGTAAAAGGCGTAACTACGCCCGCTGGTCGTATTCGCGTTGCCACTAAATATGTGAATATCGCCAAACAATATTACGCGTCCCAAGGCCGCCAGACTGACATCATTAAGCTCTATGGAGCGATGGAGTTGGCTCCCATTATGAATTTGGCCGATGAAATTGTAGACATCGTTGATACTGGCAATACCTTGCGTGCAAATGGTTTGGAACCGCGCGAATTTATCGCTGATATCAGTTCGCGATTAATCGTCAACAAAGCGTCCATGAAAATGAAACACGTACAAATCCAGGCGATTATTGATCATATTGCGAAAGCGGTAGTGTTTTAAAAATATTTACTCTGGAACTATCGAAATTATTTAGAAGGGAATCGTCATCCCCCCAGGGGATCCACCGGGCTGGCGCTCCAGCGGCTTTTAAATTGACATAATTAAAGTCACTGGACCCCCTGCGGGGATGACGATTCCCTACTCAACAGATTTCATGGCTATCCTGTCCATAACAATTTCCAATGAGCTTTTTTCTTATACAAGCTTGATGATTACATCAAATTAGTCGAATGAGTAACCCCATGTCTGAATCACTTATCACCCGTTTAGATGCCAGCCAAAGCGACTTTAAACAGCGTCTGGATAATTTGCTGGCATGGGAATCCGTTAGCGATACACGCGTTGCCGGTGTGGTTGACGATATTATTGAGCACGTCAAAACCCGTGGCGATGCTGCCGTTCTGGAATACACCAACAAGTTTGATCGTCGCAGCGCGCAAACCATGAGTGAACTGGTAATTACTGCAGATCAACTTAAAAATTCATTGACTCAAATTACATCGGAGCAACGCCAGGCACTGGAAGTTGCCGCTGAACGAATCCGCAGTTATCACCAGCATCAATTGCAATCCTCCTGGCGCTACACCGAAGCTGATGGGACTGTACTTGGCCAGCAAATTACGGCGATGGAACGTGTCGGTTTGTATGTCCCTGGTGGTAAAGCATCCTATCCATCATCGGTGTTAATGAACGCTGTACCTGCCAAGGTGGCTGGTGTGGATGAGTTGACTATGGTGGTTCCGGCACCAGATGGCGAACTGAGCCCCATGGTGTTGGCGGCGGCGGCAATTGCGGGTGTTGATCGCGTCATTACTATCGGTGGTGCGCAAGCAGTTGCTGCTTTGGCATACGGCACTGAAACTATTGCGAAGGTCGATAAAATCGTTGGCCCCGGGAATATCTATGTCGCAACGGCGAAGCGTGCGGTATTCGGCCAGGTTGCTATCGATATGATTGCCGGGCCATCCGAGATTTTAGTGATTTGTGATGGCCTGACTGACCCGGATTGGATCGCCATGGACTTGTTCAGTCAAGCTGAACACGACGAGCAAGCCCAAGCTATTTTGCTTTGTCCGGATGCGGATTATCTGGATAAAGTTGAAGCGTCAATTGAAAAACTTTTGCCCACATTATCACGTAATGAAATAGCCGCAATTTCACTAAAAAATCGCGGCGCTTTGATTAAAGTTGCTGATATTGATGAGGCTATCGCAGTGAGCAATCGTATTGCACCGGAACATTTGGAGTTATCCGTTGCTGATCCGGAATCCCTGCTTCCAAAAATTCGCCATGCGGGTGCCATTTTTATGGGACGTTTTACACCGGAAGCCCTTGGCGATTATTGCGCTGGACCAAATCACGTATTGCCAACATCCGGTACTGCGCGTTTTTCATCACCTTTGGGTGTATACGATTTCCAAAAGCGCAGTTCTATTATTATGTGTTCAGCAGCGGGCGCCTCAGAGTTATCAAAAGTAGCCTCGGTACTGGCGCGAAGCGAATACCTGGAAGCTCACGCGCGCTCTGCGGAATATCGCATTAAAGAGTAAATATCCAGACACTAAAAAAAGGAGCTTTTGCTCCCTTTTTTAGTGCGTAATTTAAGCTCAAATCAGGTTTTAACATCGGTTGGGCGAACACCTGCAGTTGCTTTTATATCCAGGATTTTCCCCGCGCGAAAAACTTTCATATTGATATCTGTACCGGGTTTGAGATTATCCACCAAATTTTGTACGGCGTGGATTGCTCGCTCGGGAAAGTTTGTGTCGGTAAGGGATATTTCATTGATCTTAATAATGACATCTTCTTTACGAAGGCCCGCACTTTCAACTGGACTTCCTTCTTCTATCGCAGTGACAAACAAACCTGCAGAGCCATAATTTTTTGCGAGTTTTTCATTGGTCGGTGTAGCAACAAAACCTAACCATGCACGCCTCACTTCACCAAATTCAGCAATTTGTTTTAGTGAACTCATGGCGATATCGGCAGGTACGGCAAAACTAATTCCCACAGAGGCTGCGCCGGTTTCATCGAGGATTGCGGTGTTAATCCCGATTAAATTCCCTCGTGCGTCAATCAGTGCGCCACCGGAATTCCCGGGATTAATTGCAGCATCGGTTTGGATAAAATTTTCGCGGCTGTTGATACCGAGTCCCCAACGTCCCAATGCGCTCACGATGCCTTGGCTAACACTCTGGCCAACACCAAAAGGGTTGCCAATGGCGAGGGCGATATCGCCCACGCGCAAATTATTGGGTTGGCCAAGGGTAATAGGTAGCAAGTTTTCCAGAGTGATTTTTAGGACAGCCAGATCATTTTCCTGGTCAATGCCTACCAGCTCTGCCGAGGTATAGCGGCCATCGTTAAGCAATACCTGGATTTTATCGGCACCGTTAATGACGTGGTTATTCGTAAGGATTAGTCCTCTGGAATCAACAATCACCCCGGAGCCAAGGGTGCGCTGCATGCGTTCCTGTAACGGAATATTCGAATTATTGAATAGCTGGCGATAGTAGGGATTGCTGTAGTAGCGAGGATCGCGCTCAATAACTTTTTTAGCGGTGTAAATATTGACAACTGCCGGCGCGGCGCGGCTCACGGCATCAGCAAAGGAGTAGGGCGCATTGTTGGTGTTGGTTACAGCAGCGGGGGCAAGTTGTTGTTGCCCCCGTAATTGCGGAAAAACCAGCATTGCCAATAAAGCAATAATAACGCCTGCCGCGGTTGGCCAAGCTGCAAATTGCAGAAGACGTTTAAGGTCCATTCAATACTCCGATGCCAAAGCGGCTACAGTAAAAACCCCGCGATGCGGGGTTGAAATAAGTTATTTTTCTACAATATGCACGTTGGAACTTAGTAACGCTTTGTTACCGCACCATCAAAATCAAAGTCTTCCGGGGTTTCAGTCGGACGAACCAGTGCGTGGGCATGGTGATCGTCATCGCGCAAACCGTAATCTTCCGCAAGCGCACCTTTAGCGCCAACGGGTTTCGGTGCCCAATCGCGTGGTGGCTCAACGTGTTGTGTATTCATATAACTGGTATTGGTTTCGCCCAGGCTGCTCGCGGAATCCAGGATTTTGCGGCTGATTTCCGGTGTGGCGAGTTTAAGCGCGCTGCTTGCCAAATGCTCGTGCATTTCGCGATAGCATTGTGTCATGTCACTAATGTGTTTTGAGGTTTGCGCAAATGACTCTGCAACATCGCGTTGATAAGTTTGCAATGTACTTTCTGCTTCATTCAGGCGATCTTCAAGTTCGCGGCTATAAATGTTGGAGCGAAAAATGTGCAATAAAAAAGCGCCCAGAGCTGTGCCGCAGAGCAGAAAGAAAAAACCGGTAAATACCAAGGTGCTGAGTGAGAACACAAAAGTCTCCTTAACGACTGTCGAGATAGGTAGAATTCGCAAATCCCAATCCAGATGAATTTTAGGCCCGCGACTTCTTAAAGCTTACCCTCATAGTATAAGCCTTTTGTTAAAATAGGTCGGCAAAAAATTGTTGCTATGGGTCATGCATTTAAATATTCCTCAGGTAAAACATGGTGTTGGTTGAAAAAGAATCAAAATTTGTGGTTTCGGGCCCGGTTGGAGGCCTCGAATCTGTATTAAATCGGGGTGATAGTGATGCTCCTCTGGCCAACTTGAATGGTTTGGCGATTATTTGTCACCCGCATCCGCAGCATGGCGGAACCATGGATAACAAAGTTGTCACCACTTTGATGCGCACTTATCGTGATCTCGGGATACATGTGCTGCGGTTTAATTTTCGCGGTGTTGGCCAAAGTGAAGGTGTATTTGATAATGCTATTGGTGAGCTGGATGATTTGCTTGCCGTTATCGCCTGGGCAAAAAGCAATCTTCCGCAATCTCCTATTCTGATTGCCGGATTTTCATTTGGTTCATCTATCGCCGCGCGCGCCAGTTATGCTGTAGATCATCTGGTGCACTTAACCCTGGTCGCGCCTCCCGTTGAACGTTATGAATATGATCGTGGCGGAATTTTTCCAGCGCCAATATGTGTGGTGCAAGGTGACCAGGATGAGCGTGTACATGCACAAGGTGTATATGAATGGGTTGCGAAGTTGAAAGGTTCTGCGGAATTGCTGCGCTATCCTGAAGCGGGACATTTTTTCCATGGCTATTTAACCGCGTTAAAAACCGATCTCACGGAGGTTTTATTGCGTCAAATTACAGCAAATCCCCGTTAAATTTTTTATCCAATCCCGTTGGGCTTTTTGTTTTAACTTTCGTTGTATTTTATTTTAACTCTCGTTGGAAACTATGACTTCATCCGCAGAAAACCTTTCTCCCATAGCACGATATGAGCGCGATTTATTGCGCGATGATTTCCGGCGGGACGCTTCACAAGCGCAAGCTGTACAGTATCTCCAAACACTTTATGAAGCCCTGGTTGCCGATTGGCAAGTACATCAGTCGTCCACATTTGGCGGGATATTAAAAAAACTTTTTGGCAATACCGAAAAAGCTCATATAAAAGGATTGTATTTTTGGGGCGGCGTAGGGCGCGGCAAAACCTATTTAATGGATAATTTTTTTGAAAGCCTGCCATTCCCGCAAAAAATGCGCATGCATTTCCATCGCTTTATGCGCCGTGTACACAGCGAATTAAAACAGTTGGATGGACAGAAAAATCCCCTGCAAAAAGTTGCCGATATTATTGCTGACGAAACCAAAGTCATTTGCTTTGATGAATTTTTTGTTTCCGATATCACCGACGCCATGATCCTTGGCACCCTCATGTCAGAATTGTTTGAACGGGGCGTGGTGTTGGTTGCCACCTCAAATATAGTGCCGGATGGTTTATATAAAGATGGTTTGCAGCGAGCACGTTTTTTACCTGCTATCGAACTCTTAAAGAAACATACCCAAGTCATCAATGTTGATGGCGGGGTAGATTATCGTTTGCGAGCCCTGGAGCAAGCTGAGCTTTATCATTATCCACCGGGTGCGAATGCTGATGTCAGCATGCAAAAAAGTTTTCGTAGCCTGCTTGCATCACCTTCGGACGAAAAAACAAACCAGGTTTTAATCGTGGAAGGCCGCGATATTCATTCGCTTTATTCTGCTGAAGGGGTTGTCTGGTTTGATTTTGATGCAATTTGCGATGGCCCTCGTTCGCAAAATGATTACATCGAATTATCCAAAGAATATCATTCCGTTTTTATTAGCAATGTTCCTGCATTAGGCCGCGCGAATGATGACCAGGCTCGTCGTTTTGTAAACCTGGTTGATGAGTTTTATGATCGTCACGTAAAGCTTGTGCTCTCAGCTGCCAAGCCCTTGGCTGAACTCTATTCAGATGGAAAATTAAATTTTGAATTCCAGCGAACGGTTAGCCGTTTGCTGGAAATGCAAAGCCATGAATATTTGGGAATGGAACATCGGCCATAAGCCAAACTTAATTGCGAAAACCCGAAACTGCTATTTGCATTGCACCGTCATATCCAATTCCGGTTTATACAACGATGTGCTTACGTTTAATAATCCCAGGGTTGTATGAAATAAATTATCTTGCGAATATTCAGTATCAATTCGTTGCATTAAACACTGGCGATTAATGCCATTATCCTGCTCGAATCCTGGCGAAAACCAAAAGAAGAAAGGTATATGTTTTTGTTCGGTTGGTGCGAACAGGTAAGGCATGCCGTGTAAATATAAATTGTTTTCGCCCAATGATTCACCATGGTCAGATAAATAAACCATTGCCGTGTTATAAGAAGCACTTTGTGTTTTTAGCCATTCAATGGTGTTATTTAAAAACTGATCTGTCATGTGAATGGTGTTGTCAAACGCGTTATTAATTTCTTCACTGGTGCAGTCCTGCAATTTATTGACCTTGCATACGGGTTTAAATATTTCCATGTTTTCAGGATAGCGATTGTAATAATCAGGACCATGGCTACCTTTTTGGTGCAGGACTATGACTTTATTGCCCTTCATTGCGCTGACTTTTTGGTCGATGTCGTGAAGTAAAATATTGTCGAAACACTCTCGCTCGTTACACAGGCCTGGAATTTTAAGGTCTTTCATATCTTCGTAAGCGACGCGATCACAAGCACCTTTGCAACTGGAATTATTGTCTCGCCAGAGCACTGAATAACCGCTGTGTTTTAATACATCCAACAAACCTTCCTGTGATTTGGCTTTTTTGTCGGAATATTTGCTTCGCGTTAAATTGGAAAACATGCAGGGAACTGATACAGCCGTTTCAGTGCCGCATGAAAAAACGTTGTGGTAGTTGATAATATCTTGCTGCGCGATTAATGGAGTAGTTGGTTTAGCGTAACCATTAATGCTGAAATGATCTGCTCGCGCTGTTTCGCCAACGACTACAACAAACAATATGGGTTTTGTATTTTTTTCGGCGCTGGTGTTTAGCTTTGCATCCTGTCCGATAGGCGTTACGGTGATAGATTTATTGCTTTCCAGTGCATAAGAAAAGCTGGCATAAATAAAGTTAACAGGATTTACCATTTGGCGAATGTTTTTGTTATTTCGGAAAAAGGAAGCATATTCAGCCGTAAATGGCACAACCAATACAATTAATGACAATAAAATAACAATCCACAACTTAATTTTATTCCATGCTTCTTGCTTGAAGTTGCCAAAGACCAGCTTAACTTTTAGTAACACGATGCTGGGAATGAGCCCAAGAATAAAAATATACATGACAAGTGTGCCGTTAAATAACGCCAGTGCTTCCTTGGTATCTGTTTCAACGGTGTTTTGAATCATATTTTGATGAATCACAATGCCATAGGTATTCATAAAATAGGCTGCACTGGCGGCAGAAAAAAATAAGAACACCATTATAGGCTTGGCGATTCTCGGTAATATTATTAATGATAAGGTCAGAGCTATAGCCAAACCTGCTAACAAGGTTACGCTTAGGAAAAAGAACGCTGTTGATATATTTTCGATAGGTAATGCTTTGTGGAAGGCTTTAAAAAAAGCCGTATTAAAGAAAATGAGAAAAATCACTGCGCACGCAAATGTGAATTGGGTCGCGCTCATTTGCCACGAGAAAAATCCGTTGGGTGAACGCTTATTACCAATAATATCGATTGATTGTTTGCGCGAAAAAATCGCCATAAAAACCTCTAACTATTAATGCTGTGTTTTATTGCCCAGGCATTAATTTGAAAATATATATTGAAATGACAAGGTATTCCTATGTCCACAAATTATAAGATGTGCGCTGTCCACTTGTTGTGAGAATCCAATATCGAACCCAAATATCGAGCCTAAATATCGAATCCAGGCTACACGCAAATCTAAACCAGCCCAGTGTCCATTTTGAATTTTTCTTTCCACTCATTTATAGGGTTATCTGCGAACCATAGGTCTTTACCGCCCCGTTAAATAATTGGTGCAAGTATCGCAAATGGGATTTGAAAATGATTGGGCCAAAAAGCCGGCGAAAGATTTGTGGTCATGGTTGGCGTGCACGATTAAAAATGTGCGCCAGTCTATCAGTCTCTTTATGCAGCTGCCATGTTAATTGGGGATTGTTAATTGCCGTCCGTCATGATGCTTTTGAGAGAGCATCATGACGGCATTAGTTGATGATAAAACTAGGCGTCTGCTTTTTCGGCTTGTTGCTGTTGCGCAACAAAATCCTCGGCGTAATCCATTGCGATAAGTTTTTCGAGATCAATTTCTGCCATCACCTCAATTGGTTTTGCATGTTCATAACGGCCAGAGGCAATGATGTTGTTTTTATCCAATGCATTTTTTAACAAGCGCTGGACTTTTGCACTCGGTGAGTCGGCGGGGCAGGCGATAAGATCCATAAAATCCACCCCCAGGCGATAGGGTGGCCAACCCTGTTCAAGGCCGACTTTGACGAGATGGCGATAGCAGGCTTTTGCCCGTGCCACATCTTCCGGATTTTTGCGATTAAAGAGCAGCGGAATCGTACCCGACAAAACCCGCGGTGAGCGGGACGTGACTGCCAGCAATGGATCAAAACCATGTTGCAGCAAACAGGCGCTCATCACCTGGCGATAGCGTTCAACTTCATCGCTATTAAAAGGAACCAGTGGGGCATACCATAAAATACCGGCGCCATCTTTGGCTGGATGGGATTGGACATCCAGTTTCCTGGCGGTTGGGTCGAGTGCATAGGCAATTTTTAAAAAGGCGACAATGGGAAAGCCTTCTACAGTGCCAAGCGTATTGACTAGCGCGCCAAAATGCCGACGTAATGCAGTAAAACCCCAGCGTGGCAGATAGCGTTCAATCTTTTGGAGTTGGCGAATTTCTTCCGGGCTAAAACTCCAGATTTTCACACCTTTCAAACGGCGGCGAATATCGCTAACAGCGCCTTTAACCGAAGCGTTTGACCCGTAGAGTGTTCCCAAGCCGGTCCAGGCGGAAATTTTGCGTTCTTTCGCGAGGCGATGTAAGTATTCTGCGCGCTCGTTACCCTCCAGAGGGGAGGCCAGGGGAGTATCAATCTGGGTGGAAAGGATGCGGCAGTTATTCATCATGATGATGCCGCCAATGCCTGGGATATCTTCAGATAAAAGGTTTAGCGCAGGTTGCGAGGCGACAAATTCGGCATCATTTTTCCATTCAAAAATCAGTATGCGACAAGCTTCCGGCGCGCGTGCGAGCTGTACCCTGGCCTTAGTCACAATACCAAAATTACCCTGGCGCAAAAGGCCTGACCAGGAATAACCTGTGCCGGCGTTCCAGCGTTTTGCCATCTCGGGACAATTCAAATCTTGATAAGTGTGGCGAAATTCGGTGCCGTTACCCCAGTAGCCACTTAGCTCGCAGACCGCATTAAAGTGATCAGTAATCGGAGTGAGGCCATAACCACCATCCAACGCATTACCTAATATGTTGCCGTTGGGGCCTACACCGGTAGTTGGAACTAACAGGTTTGCGCCGCTTTTTTTGATGGCTTCGTGTAAATCGGCCTGGGTCACGCCGGGTTCAATCAATGCAGTTGCCGAACCTACATCTATATTGATGCGTTTAAGATTGGATAAATCGAGAATATAGCTACGAGGATCAACGGGTAGCGCCGTACCATAACCAAAGTTGCGGCCACCACTAATAGGCCAAAGCGGGACTTTATAAGTATTGGCAACTGCCAAAATCCCTTCGATGGCATCTGCCTCTTTAACAATAATGGCTCCCCTGGGAAGCCGGTCACTTGCCCCTGTATCAGCACCATAGGCGTTAGCGGCACCTTCGCGCGTCAAAACTTCAATTCCGGGTACTTTTAAAATGGCGCTATAAAATGTATTGCTCATAGTCATATTCCTTCGGATCGCTGGTTAGGAGTAATAATCCTGAGCAAATAATGGAAAGCGCTAAAAAAATGACGCTTTAGCTCAGTAATTGAACACTCAGCAAGAACTATGACATTCACGCCAATTTGGCGCATTTTTAGATGGAATTGTGAAGTTGATGTATTTTTTTGTGAAAGATTGTGAATATGTGCGCCATTTTTGGTTGTTTTGGCGCCAATATGATGATGGCCAAATGATTTGCGAAGATAAAGTAGGATATGGGGCGATGATCTATATTCTGGTTGAAATGCAGGCGCTTAGTGTGTAGTATTCGCGCTCTTTTTCTGCGGGGAATTTTCAGCTCTTTTTGAGTTGGTCCGCAAATTTCCGTAGGGATTTTCCTACACTTCATTAACCAGCATAGGCAAACACAACATGAAGACATATAGTGCCAAAGCTGAATCAGTAGTACATGACTGGTTCATCGTAGATGCGACTGGCAAGACCCTGGGTCGCCTGTCTGCAGAAATCGCCTCTCGTTTGCGCGGCAAGCACAAGCCTGAGTACACTCCTCACGTAGATACTGGTGACTACATTGTAGTTATCAACGCCGGTAAAGTTCGTGTGACTGGTAAAAAGTTGACTGATAAGATTTATTATCATCACACCAATCACATTGGCGGTATCAAATCTATCAGCTTCAAGCATTTGGTTGAAAAGTCTCCGACTTCTCCACTTGAAATCGCTGTTAAAGGCATGTTGCCACGTGGTCCATTAGGCCGTGCAATGTTGCGCAAGCTGAAAGTGTACGCAGGTAGTGAGCATCCGCACGCTGCTCAGCAACCACAAGAACTGACTATCTAATAAGGGGCTGACAGATGGCTACAACTCAATATTACGGTACAGGTCGTCGCAAGACCTCTACTGCACGTGTTTTTATCACTGCTGGTACTGGTGCTATCGTTGTAAATGATCGTCCATTGGACGAATACTTCGGTCGTCCAGTGGCTCGTTTGGTTGTTCGTCAACCATTGGAGTTGGTTGGTTTGAGCGATAAATTCGACGTAAACGTTACCGTTTCCGGTGGTGGTTCTTTCGGTCAAGCTGGTGCGATTCGCCACGGTTTGACTCGTGCGTTGATGGAATACAACGAAGAGTTGCGTTCTGAATTGCGTAAAGCTGGCTACGTTACTCGCGATTCTCGTGAAGTTGAACGTAAGAAAGTTGGTCTGCGTAAAGCACGTAAGAAGCCACAATTCTCCAAGCGTTAATATTTGTTGTTGGTGGCTTATTTGGCCGCCAATTGATGAATATCAAAAAACGCCCAAGTCAAAGTTGGCTTGGGCGTTTTTTTACGTCTACACTTCAATTCTTTATATCTAAAATCCTTCTGTTAAGTATGGTTATTCTTGTAAGAAAGGCTTAATTTCTTTAAGATTGCCGCTTTTTTGGGGATGCCCAAAATTATCCTAAATCCTTGCCTTTATTCATTTATTTGCAATGGTTTACTGGCCGTCAAAGCTGTTAGGGGAGAAGTTCGTCATGAGTAATGACGTTGTAAACAAAACGCGTCGTCGCCTGCTTATTGGTGCTACGACTGCAGTAGGTGCAGCGGGTGCTGTTGGCATCGCGGTACCTTTCGTTGGATCCTGGAACCCAAGTGCCAAAGCTAAAGCTGCCGGTGCTCCTGTTAAATTCAATATGAGCAAAATCGAACCGGGTGCCATGGTTACGGTTGAGTGGCGTGGCAAGCCAGTTTATGTTGTTCGTCGTACGCCCGCCGCCCTTGAAAGCTTGAAAAAAGTGGAAGAGTTGAAGTTGGTTCGTGATCCTAACTCTGATACTCCCCAGCAGCCTGCATATGCAAAAAATGAAGGCCGTTCCATTAAGCCTGAATTTGCCATTTTGCTTGGCGTATGTACGCATTTAGGTTGTTCTCCTCTGTATCGTCCCGATGTCGGCGCTGCCGATTTAGGTGGTGATAAATGGCAAGGCGGTTTCTTCTGCCCATGTCATGGTTCTAAATACGATTTGGCTGGCCGTGTATTCTTTGGTGTTCCAGCTCCGCTCAACCTCGAAGTGCCCAAGCATTTTTACGAGAGTGAAAACGTAGTCATCATCGGCGAAGACCAGGGGGCATAATAGATGAAGTGGTTAGTAGGTTTATGGAATTGGGTTGATTATCGCCTTCCCGTACAAAAAGCTTGGGATACCCACATGGGTAAGTATTACGCTCCCAAGAACTTTAACTTCTGGTATTTCTTTGGCGTTCTGTCGCTGTTGATTCTGGTAAACCAATTGGTTACCGGTATCTGGTTAACGATGAGTTACACCCCTAGCGCTGAAGGTGCGTTTGCATCTGTTGAATACATCATGCGCGATGTGGATTACGGTTGGTTGCTGCGCTACATGCACTCCACCGGCGCCTCTGCTTTCTTTATTGTTGTTTACCTGCATATGTTCCGCGGTTTGATGTACGGTTCTTATAAATCTCCACGCGAGTTGGTGTGGATTTTTGGTATGACTATTTATCTCGCGTTGATGGCAGAAGCTTTCATGGGCTACGTATTGCCATGGGGTCAAATGTCTTATTGGGGTGCGCAGGTAATCGTATCTTTATTTGGTGCTATTCCTGTTATTGGTGAAGATCTTGTTCAATGGATTCGCGGTGACTACTTGATCTCCGGTATTACCCTGAACCGCTTCTTTGCTTTGCATGTTGTTGCTCTGCCAATCGTGCTGTTGGCTCTTGTTGTCATGCACATTTTGGCGTTGCACGATAAACACGTTGGTTCTAACAACCCTGATGGTGTTGAGATCAAAAAACACAAAGATGAAAATGGTATTCCGCTTGATGGCGTTCCATTCCATCCTTTCTATACCGTACATGACCTGGTTGGTATCAGCGTATTCCTATTCGTATTCTGCTTTATTTTGTTCTTTATGCCAGAAGTCGGCGGTTTCTTCCTTGAACATGCTAACTTCGAAGAAGCGAACAACTTAAAAACACCAACGCACATCGCGCCCGTTTGGTATTTCACTCCTTTCTATGCCGTATTGCGTGCGGTAACGATTGAAATTGGCCCATTGAATGCGAAGTTCCTTGGCTTCGTTGCTATGGCAGCGGCAATTGCGATTCTGTTTGTATTGCCATGGCTGGATCGCAGCAAAGTGAAATCAATTCGCTATCGCGGCTGGATTCCTCGCGTGGCTTTGATGAGCTTCGCGGCTATGTTCGTTGTATTGGGTTATTTGGGTGTACAAGCGCCGACCGAAGGTCGTACTTTACTTTCACAAATCGCAACAACATTCTACTTCGCTTATTTTGTCACTATGCCTGTTTGGACAACCACAAATGTTGAAAAAGCCAAATCAAAAATTGCGTTTGTATTGTGTGGCGTGTTTGCGATTATTTTTGCGGCCATGACCTTCAGCTACATCAAGTCAGAAGTGCCTAAACTCCTGCTTTTGTTCTGTGCTTTCCTCGCTGTTCTGTTTGCTGCTTTGCCATTCCTGGCTGCGCGTGACCGTGATTTAGTTGAGCCAGAGCGTGTGCAGGCTAAAGGTTTGCCTTTGCATATTGTCTTGGGCGGTTTGGCCTTGTTCCTGATTCTTGCGATTGTTCCGATCAAAGCAGTTGCCAACACCGGTAATTTTGAGTGCGGCGCAATCCCTTGCGACAAAATGGAAGTTGACCTGCATGACAAAGAATCTTTGCAACGCGGTGCAAAATATTTCACCAACTACTGCATGGGTTGTCACTCTGCAAAATATTCACGTTTTGAGCGTGTTGCGACTGATCTGGATATTCCAAAAGACATGATGGAAGGCAACCTGATTTTGGGTGGTCAACGTATTGGTCAGTTGATGGAAATCGCAATGCGTCCGGCGCAAGCCAAAGTCTGGTTTGGTGTAACTCCACCGGATTTGAGCCTGGAAACCCGTGCGCGCTCACCGGAGTGGGTGTACACCTACCTGCGTAATTTCTACAAAGATACCACTCGTCCATGGGGTGTTAACAATCGCGTATTCCCTAACGTAGGTATGCCACACGTGTTGATTGGCCCACAAGGTTTGCTGGAATGCGGACCAGGACCAAAAATCGACCACCACGGTCACGCTGAACGCAACTCAATTGGCCAAGTGGAAATTGATGAGCATTGCGGTGGTTTGGTTGAGGGCGCTATCAAAGGCACCATGAAAAAAGAAGAGTTTGATCAGGCTGCTTACGACATCGTCAACTTCCTTGCATACCTGGGCGAGCCTGGGGCGATCAAGCGTGAAGATATGGGTAAACGCGTTTTGTTCTTCATCTTGATATTTGCATTGTGTGCTTACTTCCTGAATAAAGAATTCTGGCGAGATATTCACTAGGATTGACTGGAATCGGAAACGAAAAAGGGCGACTATAGGTCGCCCTTTCTTTTGGTGCTTTGTTACTTGCGATGGATTATTAATTCAAATATTTAGAAAGTACTTGTTTTTAAATATTTGTAGGCAGTCGTCATCCCCGCGAAGGCGGGGATCCAGTTTTTGATTGAAGCTTATAACGGCTGGAGCACCACCTCGGTGGATCCCCGCCTTCGCGGGGATGACGATTCTCTGGTGAATTCGGTTTTCGCTTTTTTATTTTGTGTGTGAGTTGTGTTTATGGAAATGACTTCAAATCGTCCTTATTTGTTGCGCGCCATTTATGAGTGGTTAGTCGATAACAATTGCACACCACATCTCGTGGTGTTTGCCAATGTCCCCGGTGTTGCTGTGCCCCAACAACACATCAATAAAGATGGTCAAATTATTCTGAATATCGCGCCATCGGCGGTGAAAGATTTGTTTATTGCCAACGAGGCCGTGTCATTCAGTGCGCGTTTCAGTGGTGTCGTACACAATATCTATGTTCCCTGTGGTGCCGTTTTGGGTATTTATGGACGTGAAAACGGCCAGGGAATGATGTTTGAATTGGAGGTTCCACCAACGCCTCCGACATCTCCAGAGCCGACGAAACCAGAGCCATCCGGTGATGCACCTGCTAAAAAATCCTTCCTGAAAGTGGTGAAATAATCCATCGCCAATTGTGACGATCTTATGGGATGCTTTTAATTGCGGTCATAAACTTGTCACAATTGATTGGTAAATTGAGCGTCAAGGGTGAGGCAGGCTCTCCCTTTAATAATCGTCACCTTTCCTAAAGGAAACGCTCAATGAACGCTAAATTTATTAAAGGATTGGCTCTTGCCGGTTCTCTTATTGGTTCCATGACTTGCGCAGTTGTTGTCCATGCAGCTGTAGATGCAAAGTTGCCAGAATACAAAGTGGCTACCGGTGTTTCTGGTAGTGTGAACAGTATCGGTTCAGACACTTTGGCAAACCTGATGACCCTGTGGTCAGAAGACTATAAAAAACTTTATCCAAATGTGAACATCCAAATCCAAAGTGCGGGTTCTTCTACTGCACCACCAGCCTTGACTGAAGGTACTTCAAACTTCGGCCCAATGAGTCGCGAAATGAAGGCTGCCGAGATCCAGGCATTCGAAGCTAAATACGGTTACAAGCCAACCAAAGTACCTGTTGCTATCGACGTATTGGCTGTTTATGTCAACAAAGATAATCCGATCAAAGGTTTGTCTATCCAGCAAGTTGACGCCATCTTCTCTGCAACCCGCAAGTGCGGTGGCGAAAAAGATTTGGTTAACTGGGGCGATGTAGGTTTGACTGGAGCGTGGGAAAAGCGTGGTATTTCTCTGTACAGCCGTAACGCTGTATCCGGTACTTACGGTTACTTCAAAGAAGAAGCCTTGTGCAAAGGTGATTTCAAATCTACCGTAAATGAACAACCAGGTTCTGCTTCTGTAGTACAAAGCGTGTCTGAATCTATCAACGGCATTGGTTACTCAGGTATTGGTTACAAAACCTCTGGTGTACGTGCGTTGCCAATCTCCAAAACTTCTTACTCTGAATTGATTCCCGCAGATACGGAGCACGGTTTGGATGGCTCATACCCATTGGCTCGTCAATTGTTCATCTACGTGAATAAGAAGCCAAACCAGCCTTTGGATAAATTGCAACTTGAATTCTTCAAGTACGTATTGTCCAAACAAGGCCAACAAGCTGTTGAGCGTGATGGTTACATCCCATTGCCGGCTGATTTGGCGGAAAAAGCATTAGCTAAGCTCGGTAAATAAGACGATATCTTAGCGCGATAAGAACCGCTGCCTGGCAGCGGTTTTTTTATGTGCGGATGATGATTAAAGGACCCCTGATTGGATTAGCCTTGGATAGGGATTTGTAACAAAACTGTCATTTATGCCTGTTAGGATTTATGTGCCACTACCTCACTAGGTGAATTTTATGTCACAACCTATTTCAATCGCTGCCAAGACATCAGCCTTGATGCCAAATGCAGAGCAGCGTGCAAAATTGCGTCGCTGGCGCAATCTCAAAGATAAAATTTCGGGTTACGGTATTATGGTTGCCGGTATAGCGGTGGTCGGATCGCTAGCACTGATTTTTGTATATTTATTTTCTGAAGTTATGCCGCTCTTGCGCGGTGCTTCAGTCGATGTGGAAAAAACCTATTCATTGCCGGCTAACGAACAAGTAGCGGCGAGTCCTGCTGAGTTTATTACCCTAGAGCGTTACGAAGAGATTGGCGCTGCCTATCACAAGAACGGCACGGTGCAATTTTTCAATGCTGCGGATGGCGTTGCCATCAGCAATCAGCAAGCGCCCAAATCAGCTGATGCCCAATTTACGACGCTGGCCGCGAGCGAAGCCTCACACGGTTTGGTGGCTTATGGTTACAACAATGGTGAAGTTGCTGTCGTCAAAGCAACCTACGATTTGAGCTATCCGAACGATAAGCGCGTCGTTACCCCAGGCTTGAGTTTTCCTTTGGGCGAAAGTCCATTTTTGCTGGATTTCAATAAAGCGGCGATTAAAACCTTAGCCATCCAGGAAACTGCTAATGGCCCAATGTTAAGCGCGGCAACCAGCGATAACCGTTTGGTGTTGGGTGTTATCACAACCAAAACCAACGCAATCACAGAAGAAACTACGTCTACCACCGAATCATTCAATTTGCCCGCTTTGCCTGACGGCGAAAAAGTAACGCAAATGCAGTTAGATGACACCGGTCATTATTTGGTAGTCGCGAATGATAAATCCCAGCTTTATCTCTACAACATCACCAAACCCAATGCAGCCGAACGTTACGAGCCCGTAACCGTTGAAGGTGGCAAAGTCACTGCCATGCGTTTTCTCGTGAGCACCGGTTCTTTGGCAATCGGTACCGATCAAGGCAAAGTCAGCCAATGGTTGATGGTGCGTGACAAGAACAACAAATACCACGTCACTCACGTACGTGATTTTAAACCGCTGTCTGGTGCGGTCACCCATATTGCTTCCGAGTTTTCCCGTCGCGGTTTCTGGGTATCCGATAACAAAGGCGATATTGGAATTTATTACGGTACCTCTGCACGCACTTTGCTGATCAAATCCATGGGGACTACTCCAATTACTGACATTGGTTTGTCACCGATTAATGGACGTGTATTGCTGTTGGATCAAAACCAAAAAATCAGTACGGCAAAAGTCTGGAACCAGCACCCTGAAGTTTCCTTTAGCATGCTGTGGGAAAAAGTGTGGTATGAGGGCCGCGAAGCACCGGATTACATTTGGCAGGCATCTTCCGGTAGCGATAATTTTGAAGCCAAGATGAGTTTTGTTCCGCTGTCCCTCGGCACACTTAAGGCCGCGTTGTTTGCAATTCTGTTTGCGGTTCCTATTGGCGTGATGGGCGCAATTTACACCGCGTATTTTATGACACCAAAACTGCGCGGCGTCGTTAAGCCAACGATTGAAATTATGGCGGCATTACCCAGCGTTATTTTGGGTTTCCTCGCTGGTTTATGGCTCGCCCCATTCCTGGAAAATCATTTGCCTGCGATTTTCTGCATCCTGATTTTTGTTCCTATCGTCATGTTGATTGTGGGTTTTATCTGGAGCCAATTCCCGGTTTCAATTCGCTCGCGTTTGTCTGAAGGTTGGGAAGCGGCGATTTTGATTGTGCCGGTGATTTTAACGGTGTGGGCGTGCATCGATATTAGTCCTTACCTGGAAGTCTGGTTCTTCGGTGGCAGCTTGCCGCAATGGTTCACCAATCACGATGTGAAATTCGAACAGCGCAACGCATTGATTGTTGGCTTGGTCATGGGTTTTGCGGTTATCCCCAGTATTTTCTCTATTGCTGAAGATGCGGTGTTTAGCGTGCCGCGTCACCTTACACAAGGTTCATTGGCATTGGGTGCGACTCGCTGGCAAACCATGGTGGGTGTTGTTCTTCCTACGGCGAGCCCGGGTATTTTCTCTGCGGTGATGATGGGCTTTGGCCGTGCTGTCGGTGAAACCATGATTGTATTGATGGCGACAGGAAACAGTCCGGTTGTGAATTTCAATATCTTCGAAGGCATGCGTACCTTATCTGCCAACATCGCAGTGGAAATGCCGGAAACTGCCGTGGCGAGCACACACTTCCGCGTACTTTTCCTTGCCGCTTTATTGCTGCTGGCACTCACTTTTATCGTCAACACTGTTGCAGAAATCGTTCGCCAAAGTCTGCGTAAACGTTACAGCAATCTTTAAGACGGGATTCAAACATGAAAAATTTATTGAAAGCCCCGGTGCTCTGGTACAAAAGTGGCTCACCGTGGATTTGGTTAAACGGCGGCGCAGTAACCCTGTGTATGTTGATGGTTGTTGGTTTGCTGGGGTTGATTGCTGTGCGCGGCTTCGGCCATTTTTGGCCTGCAAATATTATCTTGACCAGTGCGACTGATAATAACGGCCACAAGCAAATTATCATGGGCGAAATGGTTCGCAGTGAATTAATTGCAGCGGCAATTGCACGCGATAATGGTTATAACATTCCCGAAGAACAAGGATTATTAAATCGCTATTTGTTCAAGCTGGGCAACAAAGATATTACCGCACGTGATTTTATGTGGGTGTTGGAAAATGGTATGGATGCCTGGCAATACCCACATGATGCCGTTGCTGTTGAGCGCCGTGAATGGGGAAATTTTTACGGTTACCTCGTTTCAATTAATGAAAACGGAAAACTATTGCTCGCAGCCGATGCACCGAATTTCTGGCAAGAAGTTGATGCGCGTTTGAAGCGTTCACTGAAGCTCCATGATGAAATTGCTCACATCGAAAGAGTGCGCATCGGTGGAATTAACAATGCAATCCAGGAATTGCGACTTGATCATCGCCGTCTTGAATTAAAAGGCGTCACTGGCGAAAAAATGGCTGAAGCTGAAGCAAAATTTGCTGAGCGTAAAGCGCAATTGGAAGCAGATTATGAAGTCATTAAAAAAGAGCGCGATGTTATTTTGCAGGAAGCCAAGCGCGATCAATTAATTGCCAAAACTGCTGATGGAAAAGAAATTACGTTATCGCTTGATCACGTAGTGCGCGTAACTCGTCCGAACGCAATGAACGTGTTTGCAAAAACCGGTGATTATGTAAGCCGCTTCTGGGAATTCATGACCACCGAACCGCGCGAAGCTAACACTGAAGGCGGTATTTTCCCGGCGATTTTCGGCACTTTCATCATGGTAATTGTAATGGCAATTATTGTGACACCTTTCGGTGTGCTCGCCGCAATTTATCTGCGCGAATATGCACGCGATGGTTGGTTCCTGCGCATTATCCGTATTTCGGTTTATAACCTCGCCGGTGTTCCGTCCATTGTGTACGGCGTGTTTGGTTTAGGTTTCTTCGTGTATTACCTGGGTGGAAATCTCGATCAATTATTTTTTGCAGAAAGTTTACCGTCGCCCACTTTTGGTACGCCTGGTTTGTTTTGGGCTTCGCTCACGCTTGCGCTTTTGACGTTGCCAATTGTCATTGTTTCAACTGAAGAGGGTTTATCACGTATCCCCAGCACAATTCGCCAGGGCAGTTTGGCGTTGGGCGCAACTAAATCAGAAACTTTATGGAAGGTTGTTGTTCCACTTGCAACACCGGCGATGATGACGGGATTAATTTTGGCGGTAGCACGTGCAGCAGGTGAAGTCGCTCCACTGATGTTGGTTGGTGTTGTGAAATTGGCACCGGCCTTACCCGTCGATGGCAATTATCCATACCTGCATCTTGATCAAAAAATCATGCACCTGGGTTTCCACATTTACGACGTAGGTTTCCAAAGCCCTAATGTAGAAGCGGCTCGCCCATTGGTATATGCAACTTCATTAATCCTGGTGTTATTGATTGTGGCTCTTAACGTTACAGCGATTAAAATCCGTAACAATTTGCGTGAAAAATACCGTAGCGCATCGGATTAACTTTTCATTTTGTGGTTGCCATTTTGTCATTAAATTGCAATCAGGGTGACACAAAAATTTATTATTATTGAGCAGGCGAATGTTATGACCAGTACAACGATGGCTGAAAGCATCAAGCTTGAAGTAAAAAACCTTAATTTGTATTACGGCCCAAAGCGTGCGTTACACGGTGTGAGTTTGGCTATTCCCGAGAAAAAAGTAACGGCGTTTATCGGTCCATCAGGTTGCGGTAAATCAACACTTTTACGCTGCTTCAATCGCATGAACGATTTGGTCGATTCATGCCGCGTTGAGGGTGAAATTTTGATGGATGGCAATAACATCTATGATAAAAAAATAGATGTTGCAGATTTGCGTCGCCAGGTGGGAATGGTTTTCCAAAAGCCAAATCCATTCCCAAAATCCATTTATGAAAATGTTGCTTACGGATTGCGTTTGCAAGGCGTTAACTCCAAACGAATCCTGGACACCGTAGTGGAAAATTCTTTGCGTGGTGCAGCGCTTTGGGATGAAGTGAAAGATCGTTTGCACGATAACGCATTTGGTTTGTCTGGTGGTCAACAACAACGTTTGGTGATTGCGCGTGCAATTGCAATTGAACCGGAAGTGATTTTACTTGACGAACCAGCGTCTGCACTCGACCCCATTTCTACCTTGAAAATTGAAGAATTGATTTACGAATTGAAAGACAAATACACCATCGTAATTGTGACGCACAATATGCAACAAGCAGCGCGCGTTTCAGATTACACCGCGTTTATGTATATGGGCGATTTGGTTGAGTATGGCAACACTGATACTTTGTTTACCAATCCAACCAAGAAACAAACTGAAGATTATATTACCGGCCGTTACGGTTAATGTAGTGTATTTGGGAGTCGTCATTCTCGCGCAGCAGGGATGACGACTCTCTACTAAATTACTCAGTAATGAATCGATAAAAGTTTGTATTTAATTAAATTTATTTTTGCCTCACGGCATTTTGGCGGAGTCCCGACTATGGATATTACAAGCCACACACATCACATATCGCAGCAATACAATATTGAACTGGATGATATTCGCAAACATCTTTCCGAAATGGGCGGCATGGCGCAGCGCCAGGTTAACGATGCAATTACGGCATTAGTTGACGCTGATATCACTAAAGCAGAACAAGTTGTTCGCGCCGACAAAACCGTTAACTCCATGGAAGTTTCCATCGACGAAGAATGCATCCGCATCCTCGCGCGTCGCCAGCCAGCCGCGAGTGATTTGCGTTTGGTGATCGCCGTGACCAAAGCGATTACCGATTTGGAACGCATTGGCGATGAAGCATCAAAAATTGCCCGTCAGGCAATCGCTATGAGTTCAGAAGGTTTGGCTCCGCGCGGTTATGTTGAGGTGCGTCATATCGGTGGTTTGGTTTCGCGTATGTTGCAAGATTCGCTGGATGCCTTTGCCCGTTTGGATATCGAAATGGCAGAAAGCGTTGTGCAAATGGATCGCACAGTAGATTTGGAATACGGCACAGCCATGCGGGAGTTGGTGACTTTCATGATGGAAGATCCGCGCAGTATCACTCGCGTATTAAACATCATGTGGTCATTGCGTGCGCTTGAGCGAATTGGTGACCACGCGCGTAACCTTGCGCAATATGTGATGTACCTTGTTAACGGCCAGGATGTACGTCACTTCGATTTGGAAAAATAAGGGTTTAAGTGCTGTGCAAAACCCCATATCTTCCCCGATATGGGGTTTTTTTATGTCCAGATGAATAGGCATAACATTGCTTGATTCATTCCCGATGAAATTTTATCTCTCCCATTCATGGCCGTCCCACACTTTCAACACTCTCGCCATTCACAACGGTTGTATATTGCGGGCGTATGGAAGCGCAAAGCAGCCTATTCGTCATTAGCTTCTTTGATTTGTAGCGTGGCTATTCATGCGCAAAGGACTCAGCGTATAATGTACATACATAATATAAATAGGCTAAACGATTATGCTGGACTCTGGTCGCAACCTTACCCACCAACTTACCCATCAGCTCGGTTCTGCCATTATCCAAGGCAGTTATGCCATTGATAAAAGTTTCCCTACTGAAGCCGAGTTATCCCAACAGTTCAACATCAGTCGCAGCGTAACTCGCGAAGCCGTAAAAATGCTGACTGCCAAAGGCCTGTTAGCCTCGCGTCCGCGCCAGGGCATTCGTGTTATGCCCAGTTCCCAGTGGAATATGTTTGATCCCGATGTACTCGCATGGACACTCCATGCGCGCCCATCGCTGGATTTACTGCGTGAATTTACGCAATTGCGTATTGCAATTGAGCCTGAAGCCGCGCGCCTCGCGGCTGAAAATCGCCACGACAAACCCAGAATGAAAGCCATTGCCGATGCCCTTGAGCGTATGCGCAAGGCAGACTTGGGGCAGGATGATCCGCTGAGTGCGGATATTGAATTCCACACGGCGATTCTTGCCGCAAGCAACAACCGTTTCTTCTTGCAGCTGCGTCAGTTTATCCAGGTGGCCCTGCGTGTCAGCATTGCCAGCACTAACCAGTTGAAGGGTGTGTTGACGGCAAACTGCGATGACCACAAAAAAATCTATGATGAAATCTTGGCCGGCAACACCGATGCAGCTTCAGATGCGGTGCGCTATTTGCTGAATGAAGTTATGCAGCTTATTAATATTTCCCTGGTAAAAACGCCTCCAGCAGAATAATTTTTTGATTCTTGGCGAGTTATTCGCCCTGTATGCACCGAGACTTACCCATGTATAGCTATTCCTCACACGAAGGTTACACGCGCTATGCCAGCCTGGAAAACCGCACGGTTTTTATCACGGGCGGCGCTACCGGTATTGGGGCAAGTTTGGTTGAAGCTTTTGTTAGCCAGGGTTCTAAAGTAGCGTTTGTCGATGTTGATGCAGAAGCAGCGGCACAATTGTGCAACCTATTGAAAGGAAAAGGTTTGCATTGCCCATGGTTCCAGGTTTGCGATGTCAGCAATATTGACGCCTTGCGTTCCAGCATTTACGCCGCTCAAAAAGAGTTTGGCGATATTCGTGTGTTGATCAATAACGCCGCCAATGACCAGCGCTATGAAACCTTGAGTTTGACAGAGGAACAGTGGCATCAGGGTTTGGCGGTGAACCTGCATCCGGTATTTTTTTCAGCGCAGACAGTGGCACCCATGATGCGCGCGCAAGGCGGTGGTTCGATCATTAATATTAGTTCCATCAACACACATTTTGCACCGCCTAATTTGGCGAGTTACATTGCCGCAAAAGCAGGAATTTTGGGAATCACTAAATCCCTTGCCACGGATTTTGGTGCTGATAATATTCGCGTCAATTCTATTTTGCCGGGCTGGGTCGCGACTCCAAAACAATTGGAAAAATGGCTTTCATCAGAACAGGAAGCTGAGTTGATGAAAAAAGTCTGTTTGCAAAAGCGCCTGGGTGCGCACGATGTATCCAAGCTGGCTTTATTTCTGGCGTCCGACGATGCTGCAATGATTACATCACAAGAATTGATTGTTGATGGCGGCCGTCTGTAGCCAAACCGATTTTTTAACTCGTACTATTTAGTGCGAGTTTTTTTTACCAAAAAATAATAAATCTTATAAATAATACTCAGGAGGTTTCTGTGAGTCTTAACTGGTTGGATCTAGGTATTCTGGCATTTTACGCACTCGTGTTGATATTCATTGCTTACAAAGTATCGCGCGAGAAAAAAGGCCATGAAAAAAATGCGCAGGATTATTTTCTTGCCAGTAAAGCACTGCCCTGGTGGGCGGTGGGTACCTCGTTAATTGCGGCCAATATTTCGGCGGAGCAAATCGTCGGCATGTCGGGTGCCGGTTACGCGGGCGGTATTGCCATTGCTTCTTATGAATGGATGTCGGCGCTGACCTTGTTTTTGGTGGGTAAATATTTCCTGCCGATTTTTATCGCGAAAGGCATTTACACCATGCCGGAATTTTTGGAGCAACGCTACGATCGTCGCGTGCGCACTGTTATGTCGATTTTCTGGTTAACGCTTTACGTGTTGGTGAACCTTACGTCCATCATGTATTTGGGTGCACTCGCCGTGAATGCCGTCACCGGAATTCCGATGATGTACGCCATGGTTGCCATGTCAGCATTTGCCATTACCTATTCCTTATATGGCGGCATGAAAGCTGTTGCCTTTACTGACGTATTCCAGGTGACGTTGCTGGTGACAGGCGGTTTGCTAATTACGTATTTGGGGCTCGACAAAATTGCTGCACTTAATGGTGGTAGCGGCGTGTTGGAAGGCTTCCAAACACTGCTGCAAAAAGCGCCGGAAAAATTCGATTTAATTTTGGATAAAAGCAATCCCAACTACAAAAACTTGCCCGGTATTTCCGTATTGGTTGGCGGTATGTGGGTGATGAATATTTCTTATTGGGGCTTCAACCAATACATCACACAGCGCACTCTCGCATCAAAAAGTTTGCAGGAAGCGCAAAAAGGTATTGCGCTCGCCGCTTATTTAAAAGTGTTAATGCCGGTGATTGTGGTATTGCCCGGTGTTGCCGCTGCGGTATTGATGCCTGGTTTAACGCCGTCTGATAAAGCCTATCCCTGGATGATGGTAAACATTCTTCCACACGGCATTTTAGGTATTGTGTTTGCGAGTTTGGTCGCTGCGGTGTGTGCATCACTTGCATCAAAAACCAATAGTATTTCTACATTGTTTACCATGGATATTTATAAACAAATTATCAAGCCAAATGCGTCCGAACAACATTTGGTAATGGTTGGCCGCATCGCTGCGCTCACATCAATTGTAATTGCGCTGGTAGTTGCTGAACCATTAATTGGTAAATCCGATCAGGCCTTCCAATTCATTCAGGACTTCACCGCTTACTTTACGCCCGGAGTTGTCCTGATGTTTTTGTTAGGGTTCTTTTGGAAAAAAGCGACGGCTATGTCAGCATTGGTTGCGGGTATTTCTTCGGTAGCTTTATCTATTTTGTCCAAATTTGTGTTGCCAGCGGAATTTCCATTTATGGATCGTATTGCGATTGTCTTTGTGCTTTGTTTAATTCTCGCGGTCGCTGTGACATATATGTCTGGCGGCAAAGAGCAGGAAAAAGCCATCGAATTAAGTGACGTGCAATTCAAAACCGAACCCGTATTTAATGTTGCCTGTTTAGGTGTTGTGCTGATATTGATCGCATTTTATACCGTGTGGTGGTAATCCTTCGGTTTGGTGATCGTTTGAAAAAATGCTAGTCTACCGCGCCCCGCTACTGTGAACGTAAGCGGGGCATTTTATTTCAAGCGATTAAAATATTCACCAGCAAAAGCGACAAAAAGAATTTATGGCTGCTAACTATTCCAAAAACGAGTTCGAACTGATTGATCAAATTCCCTGCGCAAATATTTTAGGTGAAGGGGTGCAATGGAATCACCGCGAACAAGCTGTGTGGTGGACTGATATTAAATCCAACAAAATCTTTCGCTACCATCTCGCCTCAAAACAATTGCAAACGTGGAATACCCCAGAACCCGTAGGTTGCTTTGCTTTTGCGGAGGACGATGAACGAATCGTGCTAGCGCTTGCGTCGGGTTTCGCATGGTTTGATAAAGCGACGGGCGATATTGAATGGATTGCCAAACCGGAAGCTCATTTGGTAGGCAATCGTTTGAACGATGGCCGTGTAGATCGCCAGGGACGTTTCTGGGTCGGCTCCATCGTTGAGCAAAGTAATACACCAGAACAATCAGCGAGCTTGTTTTGTTTAAATACGGAAGGGCAGGCCTCGCAGCATCTTACCGGTTTGGCGATTTCCAATAGTCTCTGTTGGAGCCTTGATTCTAAAAAGCTGTACCACGCCGATTCCCCAACCCATCAAATCAAGGTCTACGAGTTTGATCCGCACACCGGCAAGCTTGGAGATGGAAAACTATTTGTCCAAACCGCCAGCCATGTTGACCCTGATGGCAGTTGCGTAGATGCCGAAGGTTATTTGTGGAATGCGGAATGGGGCGGCGGTCGCCTGGTGCGCTACACGCCGGAAGGCAACGAGGATTTTGTACTGCCAAAACTTGTCAGCCAACCCACGTGCATGGCATTTGGTGGCGACGACATGAATTTATTGTTTGTGACGAGTGCGCGTATCGGTTTGAGTGATGAGGCCCTCGCCGAACAACCGCAAGCGGGTAATTTGTTTATTTATCGCACGAATTTCAAAGGTGTAAATGAGTGCTGGTACAAAGCTTCAGCATCCCGATAATAAATCTATTTTCACTGGCGACTTGTTATAAGATACTGGGCATTACATTTGAAATCACCAGCCCCTGAAATCAGGGAGTCGTCATCCCTAGCCGGGCGCCCCCGCAGGGAATCCAGTGTCTTTGTTTTTTAAAAGTCGCTGGAACGCCAGCCCGGTAGATCCCCTGCGGGGGCGCCCGGCTAGGGATGACGAGAATAAAATAACCAAATTATTCGTCATGCTCGTCACTAATTGTAAGTCAGGAAAACCCATTGAAACAAAGCAACGCCAGCCGTAAACCGCCCGTATCTGAACCTGCTAATAATCTTGGCCTGCGCATAGTGCGTGAAGGTGCGCTTATAGGTCTGGTCGCCATTTGCGTTTATCTGTTGATGGCAATGTTTAGCTACGACGTCGCCGATGGCGGCTGGTCGAGCACGGGTGAAAATGCACAAGTCGCTAACCTTGGTGGTCGTTTCGGCGCCTGGTTGGCGGATGTATTCTTTTCGCTATTCGGCTATTTGGCCTATCTTTTTCCGGTCATGCTGGCCTACCGCATAGTGCTTATCTTCCGTGATCGTGCGTACCATAAAAATCTGGATTGGCTGATGATCAGCATCCGCGCTGTTGGGCTTATCCTGGTTATGGTTGCAGGCACGGGTTTGGCCGCCATGCATTTCAGCAGCGGTGATTCCGTATTACCGTACTCCAATGGTGGGTTGCTTGGGGGTGGCATCGCCTCTATTGCAGACAATGCATTCAACTATACCGGCGGCACCCTCATACTCCTGGCGCTGTTTTTATTCGGCCTGACAATTTTTACCGATCTTTCATGGTTTGCTCTTATGGACGAACTTGGCAACCTGACGCTGATCGGCATTGAAAAAGCCAAAGAGCGCTGGTTGCAATACCAACGTGAAAAAGCCGAAAAAAATATCGCTGTAGTCGCGCAACAGCATCGTCGTGAAGTGGTTGAAGAGCGCGCAAAGATCGAAGCCAAGCGTGTTGCCCCGGTGGTTATCGCAGAGCCGCCCAAAAAGAAACCCGTTCCCAGTCCTCGTGTGGAAAAAGAAAAACAACCTTCCCTCTTTGATGCCTTGGAACCTGCTGAAGGGGTTTTGCCTTCACTTGGTCTGCTCGATCCTGCCGACAAACGCAGCGACAAAGGCTATTCCAAAGAGTCGCTGGAGGCCATGTCCAAGTTGCTGGAGTTGAAGCTCAAAGACTTCGGCATTGAGATCGAAGTGGTTTCTGTCCAGCCCGGCCCGGTAGTTACCCGTTTTGAAATCCAGCCAGCGCCAGGCATTAAGGCCAGCCGCATTTCCGGCCTTGCAAAAGATTTGGCGCGTTCACTCGCTGTGGTGTCGGTGCGCGTAGTGGAAGTTATTCCTGGCAAATCGGTGATGGGCGTCGAGATTCCCAACTCTCACCGTGAAATGGTGCGTTTGAGTGAAGTGATTTCGTCGGAAGCTTACGATCAGGCCAAATCTCCGCTCACTATGGCGTTGGGGCACGATATTTCCGGCGAACCAGTTGTGTCAGACCTCGCTAAAATGCCGCACTTACTGGTTGCCGGTACCACGGGTTCCGGTAAATCCGTGGGTGTAAACGTGATGCTCTTGAGCTTGCTTTATAAATCCACGCCCAAGGAAGTTCGTCTGATTCTGGTTGATCCCAAGATGTTGGAGTTGTCGGTTTACGATGGCATTCCGCACTTGCTCACACCTGTAATTACCGACATGAAAGACGCTTCCAACGGCCTGCGTTGGTGTGTAGGCGAGATGGAACGTCGCTACAAACTCATGTCTGCCATGGGGGTGCGCAACCTCGCCGGGTTCAACCGCAAAATAGATGATGCCAATAAAGCCGGCCAACCCATTCCCGATCCGCTGTTCAAACCGGAAGAAAATTACGAAGCCGGTGCGGAAGTTGCTACTGCCCCCAATTTGGAAGTTCTGCCCAGCATCGTGGTCGTCATCGACGAATTTGCCGACATGATGATGATTGTGGACAAGAAAAAAGTTGAGCAGCTGATTTCCCGTATCGCCCAAAAAGCGCGGGCGGCCGGTATTCATTTGATCCTTGCAACCCAACGTCCGTCAGTTGATGTGATCACTGGTTTGATCAAAGCCAACGTGCCTACGCGCATTGCTTTCCAGGTTTCGTCCAAAATTGATTCGCGTACTATTCTCGACCAGGGCGGCGCAGAACAACTGCTCGGCCATGGTGACATGTTGTTCTTGCCATCCGGTACTAGCGTTCCCACTCGCGTACACGGCGCCTTTGTGGATGACCATGAGGTTCACCGCGTAGTGGCCGACTGGAAAAAGCGCGGAACGCCACAATATATTGATGGCATCACCGACGATAGCAACAACTCCATCCCCGTTCCCGGTATTCCAAGTGAAGGCGGAGAGGATGGCGATAATGGTGAAAGCGATGCGCTTTATGATGAAGCAGTGGCATTCGTGCTGGAATCGCGCAAGGCGTCGATTTCGTCAGTGCAGCGTAAACTCAGAATTGGTTACAACCGCGCAGCGCGTTTGATTGAAACAATGGAGGCGGCGGGTGTAGTTTCGTCGGCGGGGCATAATGGGAATCGGGAAGTATTGGCGCCGGGTGGGAGAGGGGATTATTAAGTTAATCTCTATTAGCACCACAACGGGTCCCATGAGAGTTCCCCGAGCATCGCAAGAAATTTGGTGTAAAACAAACAGGACGTTTGTTTTAGTGACGTCGAGCCATGGATGGCTCGTCGGAACGACAGCAAATTTATGAGAAGCGCAGGATGAGGAACGAACTGGGTGTCTTTTCTTTTGCTTACTTTTCTTTGGACAAGCAAAGAAAAGTGAGGCCCGCGGCAGGCGTACAAAGTAAAAATCTTGCGTTTATTTGAAAAAGAATTTTTTATTTTTAGTTTTTATTTCGCCTCCTGGCGAGTAACTTTTCTTGCATGAAAGCCATCCGTGGCTTTCACCCTAACGGGCAGCTGCGCTGTGCAAAATTACTCCTGTAATTTTGTGCTTCGCCAAAGAAAAGTCACCAAAAGAAAGGCGACCCGTCTCGCCCCTGTTTCCTGCGCGCTTCAGAAAATTGCTGTCGTTCCGACGCGACATCCATGTCGCGTAGTCACTCAAACGCACTTCCTGTGCGTTTGCCAACAATTTTCTTCCAGTGCTCGGGGGCTCGCATGGGAACTGTGGTGCCAATACCAGTTTTGAAAATTGTATTTTATTTTGGATAGGTTCAGACCTCTTCGTTTAGCCTCTCCATCGTCATACCCGCGTAGGCGGGTATCCAGCTCTCAGGAATTATTATGAAACTCATTGCACGTTTGATTTCATCTGTATTAATTTTTACCGCATTAACTGCCCACGCTGATGACCAATCCCCCGCACAGCTACGCAAACAACTCGATGCCATGAATACCTTGCAAGGTAGCTTCGTACAAACCCTGTTTGATAAAGAAGGCAAAAAGCAGGATGAGCAAAAAGGTACGTTTGTATTGCAGCGCCCTGGAAAATTCTTTTGGAAAACCGAAACACCTGCACCGCAGTTATTAGTGTCTAACCAAAAAACGATTTGGCTTTACGATCCTGATTTACAAACGGTTAATGAACGTCCATTCAGCGATGATTTGAAAAAAACACCGGTGTTATTGTTGAGTGAAGATGTTGATAAATTGCGTAAAAATTTCACTATCAACCGGTCTCAATCCGATAAAACAGAAAAATTTTCCATCGCACCTAAAGTAACAGAAGGTTTGTTTCAAGAGTTGTTGTTAGTCTTTGTTGATAATCAACTCACAGAATTTTCTATTCGTGATAGTTTGGGGCAACTCACGCATTTCAATCTCAGTAATGTAAAACGCAACCAAACTGTTGATGAAAATCTTTTTAATTTCGTTGCACCTGCCGGTGTGGACGTCATTAAAAATTAATCGTATTAGCTATCTATAGTAAAGAGCCAATGAGCGATTTATTCAGTTCGCAACATAGTAATTATCAGCCATTGGCGGCGCGTATGCGTCCGCGCAATTTGGATGATTACATTGGCCAGGAGCATTTGTTAGCGCCGGGTAAACCTTTGCGCGAAGCTATAGTGCGCGGCCAATTGCACTCCATGATTTTGTGGGGGCCACCGGGTGTGGGTAAAACCTCGCTTGCCAAATTGTTTGCTGAACAAGCGCACGCACGTTTTGAATCTCTTTCTGCGGTTTTATCCGGCGTGAAAGAAATTCGTGCTGCGGTTGCCGTCGCGCAACAGGAACGAATGTCTGGCCGTAAAACTATTTTATTTGTCGACGAAGTCCATCGTTTTAATAAATCCCAGCAAGATGCGTTTTTACCTTACGTTGAAGATGGCACTTTTATTTTTATCGGCGCGACTACCGAAAATCCATCCTTCGAATTAAATAACGCACTTTTATCGCGCTGTCGTGTTTACGTGTTGCGCGGCTTGCAGCCAGAACAATTGCAGCAGGTTTTACAACAGGCGTTGGACGATAAAGAGCGCGGTCTCGGTGAAAGTAATATTCGCATTGACGAAGATACTTTAATGACCCTCGCGCAAGCGGCTGATGGCGATGCACGTAAATCACTTAACCTGCTTGAAATCGCCGCTGATTTGGCGGATGACCAGGATGGGCATAAAGTCATTAATGAAGATGTACTCAAAGAAGTCCTTGCGAGCGATGTCCGTCGTTTCGATAAGGGCGGGGATATTTTTTACGAGCAAATTTCCGCCCTGCACAAATCGGTGCGCGGTTCATCTCCCGATGGTGCGCTTTACTGGTTAGTGCGCATGTTGGATGGCGGGTGCGATCCGCTTTATATCGCCCGTCGCGTGGTGCGTATGGCGAGTGAAGATATAGGCAATGCCGATCCGCGCGCCTTATCCTTGTGTCTTGCTGCCTGGGATGTCCAGCAGCGCCTCGGTCATCCTGAAGGTGAATTGGCTATTGCTCAGGCCGTGGTTTATCTTGCGGCAGCGCCCAAAAGTAATGCTGTGTATAATGCGTTTAATCAAGTGATGGCCGATATTCGCTCCCAGCCTGCGTATGACGTTCCTGTGCATTTGCGCAATGCGCCGACAAAACTGATGAAGTCGATGGATTACGGTGCGGAATATCGTTACGCCCACGATGAACCGGGCGCTTATGCGGCAGGTGAAAAGTATTTGCCGGAAGAGCTGGCCGATAAAACTTACTACCAACCCGTCGAACGTGGTTTGGAGTTAAAGATCCAGGAAAAACTTGCGCATTTTCGCGAGCTGGATAAAAAAAGTAAAAAGCAGCGGTATAAGAAGTAGGGTGGGTGGAGCCTAAGCGATACCCACCGCGTTTTAGGCAAAATTATTGATGGGTATCGTTGCACTCCACCCATCCTACATGCTGATTTAACTTCGAACTAATTGCGAAGTGATATCAAACCCCCCTCTCCCTTTGGGCGGGGCGCGTAGCCAGAGGGCTGGGGTGAGGGCTTAAATGAGAATTAAAAAATGCAATGGTTAATGATCGCAATTGGTGGCGCATTAGGTTCAGTAGCGCGTTACGCTGCTGTTAGTTATTTAACGCCAATGCTGAATTATCGTTTTCCATTTGGGACCTTTATTGTCAATATTACCGGTTCGTTTTTAATTGGTGTTGCTTATGTAGTGATCGTGGAAAAGGCGATTATCCCCAATGAATGGCGTTTATTTTTTATTACCGGAATTTTGGGCGGCTACACAACTTTCTCGTCGTTTTCATTGGAAGTATTGCAAACATGGCAAGAAGGTCATCCATTTAATTCAATATTGTATGCAACAAGCTCGGTATTTTTAGGTTTGTTATTTGCCTATTGGGGCATGCTGATTACGCAAAAATTAATTTAGTTTTTTTAGTAGGGAATCGTCATCCTCGCGAACGCGAGGATCCACCTGGCTGGTGTCCAGGCTTTGTTTTTTGGTGCTTAAGAGCTGGACTCCCGCCTACGCGGGAATGACGATGAAAAAATTGTTCACTTTTATAGAAATTTATTAATCATGTTAGATTCAAAATTACTCCGCAATAATCCCGAAACTGTTGCAGCTGCATTGCGTAAACGTGGTGTTGAGCTTGATGTTGCCCGCATCAACACCTTGGAAGAAAAGCGCAAAGCCATCCAGATTAAAACCGAAGCCTTGCAACAAGATCGCAATACACGCTCAAAAGCGATTGGTAAAGCCAAACAAGCCGGTGAAGATGTTGCACCTTTGATGCAAGCCGTTGAGCAAATCAAACAGGATTTGGCGAGTGCAGAAGTTGAATTAGCGAATATCCAGAAAGAGTGGGATGAATTTGTTAATGCAATTCCCAACACCCCGGCGGACGAAGTTCCTGAAGGCGCAAGTGATGAAGACAACGTAGAAGTACGTCGCTGGGCCATGCCGAAAAGTTTCCATTTTCCAATTAAGGATCACGTTGATCTGGGTGCGGATTTGGGTGGTTTGGATTTTGAAGTGGGCACTAAAATTACCGGTACTCGCTTTGCGGTACTGCGTGGTGGTGTAGCGCGTTTGCATCGCGCGCTGGCGCAATTTATGTTGGATACTCACATCAACAAACACCATTACGAAGAAGTGAATGTTCCTTTCGTCGTTAATCGCGACTCTTTATTTGGTACAGGTCAACTACCTAAATTCGAAGAAGATTTGTTTAAGCTGACTGATGAGCGCGAATTTTATTTGATTCCTACCGCTGAAGTCCCTGTAACCAATATCCTGCGCAATGAAATTGTGGATGATGCACAACTGCCGATTAAACTGGTTTGCCATTCACCTTGCTTCCGTTCCGAGGCTGGTAGTTATGGCCGCGATACGCGCGGCATGATTCGCCAACATCAATTTGAAAAAGTTGAGCTGGTGCAATTTGTTCGTCCGGAAGAATCAGATGAAGCCCTGGAAGAATTAGTGGGTCACGCTGAAACTATTTTGCAACAACTCGGCTTGCCGCACCGCACCGTTATTTTATGTGGTGGCGATATTGGTTTCTCATCAGCAAAAACTTACGACATTGAAGTTTGGGTTCCATCGCAAAATAAATATCGTGAGATTTCATCGTGTAGTAGCTTCCGCGATTTCCAGGCGCGTCGCATGTTAGCGCGCTACCGCAATCCTGAAACTGGCAAGCCGGAATTACTGCACACACTGAATGGTTCAGGCTTGGCGATTGGCCGTACGCTGTTAGCGGTATTGGAAAATTACCAGTGCGAAGATGGCAGCGTAACCATCCCTGAAGTCTTGCGCCCTTATATGGGCGGACAAGACGCGTTATTACCGGTGAAGAAATAAAAAAAGGTGGCACTGCCGAATGGCGCTTGCTTAAGCTCCCTCTCCCTTTGGGACTACTACATGGATGTAGTCGGTAGAACAACCATGGAGCCGTTGTCGAGAGGGTTGGGGTGAGGGGAAACAGCCATTAGCCCTCTTCCTTGCCTTCTCCCAGAGGGAGAAGGAATAAAAACCTGTAAGAATTATCGTAACAAACTCTTAAGTAAGTGCCATTCGGCAGCGCTCAACATTCCTATTTATTGTTAATTTTACCAAGTGTTTGTATGGATTATTTTCCCGTCTTTCTCGATTTAAAAAATCGTCGCTGCTTACTCGTTGGCGGTGGCGATGTCGCTACGCGCAAAGGTCGCATGCTCGCTAAAGCCGGTGCGATTTTGCGTGTGGTTGCGCCTGATATTTCTGCCGAACTGCGCTCGCTGGTTGCGCAACATCAAGGTGAATTGTTTGAGCGTGAATATCAATCCGATGATGTCAACGATTGCGTGCTTGCAGTTGCTGCTACGGATATTGATCACCTGAATAAAAAAATATCGGAAAATGCAAAACAAAAAAATATTCCGGTGAATGTGGTGGATACGCCAGCGCTATGCACTTACATCACGCCTGCGGTAATTGATCGCTCGCCGTTAATGATTGCCATTTCCAGTGGCGGTGAAGCGCCGGTGCTGGCACGTTTGGTTCGTACAAAATTGGAAACCCTGATTCCAATGGGTTACGGCAAGCTTGCGCATTTGGCGAGTCGTTGGCGAGATCACGTTAAAGCGCGTTTTGACAATGGCGATAGTCGCCGCAAATTCTGGGAAAAAATCCTGCAAGGTCCCGCCGCAGAATTGGCGATGAATGGACAAGATGATCAGGCCGATAAAATCCTCGCGGATGAATTGAAAACCGATGATACATCGCTAACCCGGGGCGAAGTTTATCTGGTCGGCGGCGGCCCGGGTGATCCTGAGTTATTAACCTTGAAAGCCTTGCGTTTGATGCAGCAGGCCGATGTTGTCCTTTATGACCGCTTGGTATCTGAAGGTGTTATGGATTTGGTGCGCCGTGATGCCGAGCGGATTTATGTGGGCAAACGTCGCAGTGAACACGCTATGCAACAGGAAAATATCAATCAATTACTGGTTGATTTGGCGAAGCAGGGTAAGCGTGTTTTGCGTTTGAAGGGCGGTGATCCTTTTATTTTTGGTCGCGGCGGGGAAGAGATTGAACTGCTTGCGGAAAATAATATCCCTTTCCAGGTTGTGCCGGGCATCACGGCAGCATCGGGTTGTGCGGCCTATGCTGGTATTCCCTTGACTCATCGCGATTATGCCCAGTCGGTGCGTTTTGTGACTGGCCATTTGAAGGATGACTCTGTCAATGTGCAATGGCCAGAATTGGCCAACCCGACCCAGACGATTGTGTTTTACATGGGTCTGGTAGGTTTAAGGGACATTTGCGAATCACTGATTATCCATGGTCGTGCAGCAACAACGCCCGTCGCCCTGATTGAGCGCGGTACGACTCAGCAACAAAGGGTATTAATTGCGGATTTGGCGACAATTGCGGATGTGGTTGCCGCAAAAGAGGTTCACGCCCCCACGCTGTTTGTCGTCGGGGATGTAGTCAAGCTTCACGAACACCTTAAATGGTTTAAAGGCAGCTAAAAAATTCATTTTCGACGCGATAAGGGCGTAATTTTGGTGCTCAGTCGGTCATAAATTGCGGAAGCAATTTTCACAGCCAGCTGCTCAAAGGGGGAATCCATGGACGCGTCGAGTGATTTATTGTTGTATAAATTCCCTTTTTACGCGCAAAAATGCTTGTTCTCATCGCCGATATTAAGTTTTTTGAGCAGCTTGTAAAAACTGGCATGTAAATTGGTAAAGATTTTGCTGGAATTGCCGATAGAGTAAACAGGAAGTTATTTTTTCGCCCCTTTTTATTTTCGGTTCGCAAGGTTTTGATATGGTTTACATTCGTCCAAGTGCCCCAGTGGTGACTCCCACGGCAGTAAAGCCGGTTAACGAGTCCTCTCACCAGCCGGAAGAGCAATCTTTGGCAGCTGATGCCATTGTGAATGAATATCTTACGCGGCCTCGGATTGAGCGTCGTAAACAGCAAGATGATCGTCGACAGCAGCGCAAAGATGCGATATTGGAAACTCGCGCAGGCCGCGACAGACGCAAAAGTAATTCTTCCATTAGCGTTTCAATCTAGTCCAGGGCACGGAGTGCCCGCCTCGTCCCGATCCCCCATTTTTATACCGCCACGTTTGCTGTTTTCCTGCTCGTTGCTTTATCGATTTATCTTGCTGTGCCTGTTGACTTAATCTTGTTGCGCCTTTTGTTTATCTTGCTGCGCGTGTCGATTTAATCTTGCCGCGCGTGCGACGTTCGACTTTATGTTCCTACCGCACCACTTTGCGACTGGCGCGCAAACTGGTGCGATTAATGTTTGCCAACAGATGACAATCTTTATCACAGCTCATGTGCCAACTACTTATCAAATAAATCACATGGTCTGTTCAATATCAATCCAATGATGTCAGGCAATAACATGAAAATAATCATATCCAGAATAACGGTTTTATTGGCACTACTCGCAATCACCACAACCTTTGCAAAAGCAGATGTTAATCTCAGCCAAAGCGACGCGGTCTATTGGGGGATTTTTGAAGAGGGTTTGCAAACCGATTTGTCCCGTGTCCAAACCTATGCAACGGATTTGGGGAAAAGTCCGGTCATGGTGATGTGGTACATCGATTGGCGAAATAGTGGTTTTCCATTAACGGAAGCTCGGAATGTCTACAAAGCCGGCTACGTTCCCCACGTTGTATGGGAACCCTGGATAGGATTGGATGAAATCCTGGCGGGCAAATGGGATAGCTATTTACAAACCTTCGGGCAATCGGTGCATGATTTTGGCCATCCTGTCATGTTACGTTTTGCGCACGAGTTCAATGGTGACTGGTATCCCTGGAATTACGACAATGGGGATATGAATGGCACTATCGCAGCAGCCTCAAAATGGATCCAAACCTATCAATATGTCCACGATAAAATCGTTGCGGCGGGTGGTAGTAATGCTATCTGGCTGTGGTCACCTAATGTTGGGAATGGCGGGAAAAACTCCCAGGATATCACTGCTTATTATCCCGGCGATAAGTATGTTGACTGGATTGCTGTCGATGGCTACAACTGGGGCACTTCACAAAGCTGGTCAACCTGGCAGACATTCACTGACGTGTTCGGCGGGACCTATAACAAGCTGGTCAGCAATTATCCTGGCAAACCTATTATGCTGGGCGAATTTGGGTGCTCATCCACCGGCGAAACGACCAACCGCGATAAAGTAAGCTGGATTAACGATTTATTCCTCCAGCTGAAAAACAATTATCCGCATATCAAAGCGTTTACCTGGTTTAACGTCAATAAAGAAACCGATTGGCGATTCAATACAACGGCCCAATCCAAAGCGGCGTTCAAAACGGGTGTGCAGGATAATTTTGTTTCCAGTGATATTACGAAATTGGTTGCGATAACAGCGTCAGAACAAACCTCCAGTTCTGCATCAAGTACCAGCAGCTCCAGCTCAAGTGTAGCAACCAGTTCAAGTGTGGCGAGTTCAAGCTCCAGCGAGATGAGTTCAAGTTCCAGCTCGATTCAATCAAGCAGCTCTTCGTCGGAAAAATCATCAGCGCCGGCCACAAGTGGTGGCGGTGGTGGAAAATCGGGTGGGGGAAGCGTTGATATGTGGAGTTTATTGTTGATGCTGTTATTCGTTGGTGTTTCGGTAAAAGCAACTAAATAATATTTCATTTTTATCACGACAGGATTAAGGGAATCTTGTCGTGATATTTACCGCTACCGATTTAAACGCAGGCGTTTTACTGCGTGGATCATGTTCATTGCCAATTAAAATATTCGCTTCAGGGTAATAAGCCATAAGGTTTCCCTTTGGCAAGTTGAAACTGAATACTTTGACATCCAGCATCTCACCGTGGACAGATAAAATATTTACCGCATCACCTGCCTTGATATCTAATTCCAACATATCGTCAGCATTCATCAACACCGACCAACGCGTATCGGTTCCACGATAAGAATCGCTCTCCTCGTAAATAATCGAATTAAATTGGCCTTCACTGCGGATGCTGGCGAGTAAAAACGGAAATTTATCACTCGTGATTTTTGCTGGAGCAACGCCTACCAAAAATTTTGCTTTACCATTGTCTGTTTTAAATTCCGGTTGGTCTAATAAACGATTTTGGATAGTAAATTCTTGTTTTGTTTCTGCAATATCTTTGAGCTCACTCATGCCGGGAACCGTAGCGGCAATGGCTGCGCGAATATTATTGTGCTGTTTAAATTGCGCAAAATTTATCGGGCAATCCGGCAATAATTTTTGCGCGAAATCACACAGGATTTGCACTTCTGGCCTGACATTGGCGAGCCGTGTAATTCCGCCATCACTCAAGCGCACATAATTAAACATGGATTCCTGTGTAGTCGCTTGCCATTCTTCATCGCGCGCGCTGACAGGTAAAATTAATGCTTCACTGTTTTCCATTCCCACAACATGGCCGCGATTTAACGTAGTCGTTAAAAACGCTTTAAAACCAATAGCATCTAATGCTTGTTGCGCCCAGTCGCTATTAGGCGACGCTGAAAATAAATTGCCACCCATGAGCAAAGCCGCATCAATTTTTTTATCAAAAGCAGCTTGCAAACAAGCGAGGGTATCCATGCCTTTTTCACGGGATAATTTCACCTGGAACACATTTTCAATTTGCGCAAAAACATCTTCCGCCAATACAGGTTTTACACCAACAGTACCTATACCTTGCACATTGCTGTGACCGCGCAAGGGCAATAAACCCGCCGCAGGCTTACCAATCATTCCGCGCAACAAGGCGAGGTTAGTAATCGCTTCTACATTTTCTACGCCGTGTTTGTGATGGGTAATTCCCATGCCCCATGCAAAAACGGCTTTGTCAGATTTGGCGTAAGCAGCAGCGATGCCGCGAATGATTATTTCATTGACGCCCGTATCACTAATAATTTTTTCCCAAGTTGTCGAATGGATATCCTGCGCAAAGCTGTCAAAATTTTCGGTATGTTCGGCAATATACGTTTGATCAATCGTATTGGATTCGAGCAACACTTTCGCGATGCCTTTCAGTAACAATAAATCGCTGCCAATTTTAGGTTGGACATATTCAGATGCAATCCAGGTTCCACCACTCAACATAGACTTCGCACTTTTAGGCACTGCAAAACGCACCAGTCCAGGTTCTTTGGCTGGATTAATAACAATCACTTGCCCACCACGTTCGCGACAATTTTTTAATTGATGAACAAAGCGCGGATGGTTTGAAGAAGGGTTTGCTCCAATCACAAAAATACAATCGCTTTTGCCCAGGTCTTCCAGCGAAATAGTAGCAGTGCCGGAACCGATTGCATTTTGCAGCGCAACACCGGTTGCCTGGTGGCAATAATAGGAGCAGTTGTTGACATTGTTAGTGCCGTACATGCGTGCAAGAAGTTGTAAAACAAATCCTGCTTCATTGGATGAACGACCTGACGTATAAAAAAAAGTACGGTCAGCTGTGGTTGCCGAAAAACGCACAGCCATTAATTCAATTGCCGCATTCCATTCAATCGGTTCGTATTTATTGTTCTTTGCAGATTTATAAAGTGGGGTATTGAGCCGGCCCAGATGCTCCAGTTCATAAGCGGATAATTGCGCGAAATCTTCCAATGTATGTTCAAAAATTTCACGCGGAATCGGTGCCTGGATATCGGTAGATTGCGCCTGGATACTTTTATTGCACACCGATGGAAACTCATCCAGCTCATTGGTCATGCCGCCGCGTTGGCCACCCATGCCAAGGCCGCAAGCTTTACAGGTGTTATGGCTATTGAGCGCTTTTGCCGAGTTTAGCAAGCCAATACGCGCCACCGTTTTTAAGGTGTAAAGAACCTTTTTCGGCCCGCCGCCGACAATATTAATAACCTCAGCAGGAGTGGATTCTTGGCTGGACATAAGTGGAATTCATTTGGCTACAAGAGCGCATGAGGTTAGGTGCAAAGGGTGCAATATGCAATAGGTTAAATAACGCAGTGCCATTATTTCCAAGGCTTTTGTCTGCAGCAAATTGCGGTAGAATTCCGGGTAAACCTTTCTGGAACAAGCACGAGATTATGACCCACATCCTGATTGTTGAAGATGAACCTTCCATCGCCGATACCCTTATATTTGTATTGCAGGCAGAAGGCTTTAGCGTCATCTGGAAAACCCTTGCGGGCGATGCATTAAATTTACTGCAATCTGCGCCGGTTGATCTGGTGATTATGGATGTTGGTTTACCAGATATGACGGGATTTGAAGCATGCAAACAGCTGCGCAAATTTTCCGATATTCCCGTTATATTTTTGACCGCCCGCGGCGATGAACTGGATCGGGTTGTTGGCCTTGAAATAGGTGCCGACGATTATGTAGTAAAACCTTTTAGCCCGCGCGAAGTTGCGGCGCGGGTAAAAACTATTTTGAAACGGGTTGTATCAGCGGTGCCAATTAATTCTGCCATCGCCGGCAATAATCACAGCGAATTTAAAATAGATCGTGAGCGTTTGCAGATTTTTTATCATCAACAACTATTACAGCTCACGCGGGTTGAATTCAAATTATTGCAAACGCTGGTTGAACATCCGCAACGAGTGTTTAGTCGTGATCAATTGCTATCTGCTATTGGGGCCGCAGTGGAAGCCGGTTATGATCGCAGCATAGATACACATATAAAAACCTTGCGCGCAAAATTGCGCCAGGTTTCTGCAAATGCAGAACCTATCCAGACACAGCGCGGTTTTGGTTATTGCTATCAACCGGAATTGCCATAATGTCACTCAGCATAAGGATTTTTCTGGTTTATTTAATTTTTGTCAGCTTGAGCGGCTATTTTATTTTAAATACCGTGATTGAAGAAGTTAAACCCGGTGTGCGCCAATCGACAGAAGAAACTTTGGTCGATACTGCAAATCTCCTGGCAGAAATTTTACGTGAACCGGTAAAAAATAAAACGCTGCAAAATAGCGATTTCCCTCAAATGTTGGCTGCTTATGGTCGACGTAAATTGCAAGCAAAAATTTGGGGCATTGATAAAACTGTTGTAAATCACCGTATTTATGTAACGGATGAAAAAGGCATCGTCATTTTAGACTCCTCCAATACTGCACTAGGGCAAGATTATTCGCACTGGAATGATGTGTATTTAACTTTGGATGGAAAATATGGAGCGCGTTCTACGAACGAAAATCCTGACGATATTAATTCAACGATCATGTACATTTCTGCACCGATTATTGATGGCGATACTATTATTGGTGTAGTTTCAGTCGCAAAACCAAACCGCAGTCTGCAACCTTTTATCGATCGCTCGCGAAAGCACCTTGTGCTTTTGGGTGGAATCATTATTGCTATTGGTTTACTGGCGGGAATGTTATTTTCATGGTGGCTTTCCGCAGAACTACGTCGTCTGCGTAATTACGCTCTAGCGGTTAGCGCAGGTGAACGGGTAATATTACCTACCCAAAAAATTGCGAGTGGTGAACTAAACCAGCTTGCCAATGCATTGGAGTCCATGCGAGTTGAATTAGATGGTAAAGCTTATATTGAACGTTACGTACAAACCCTCGCACACGAATTAAAAAGTCCCCTTGCTGGAATTCGAGCTGCGGCTGAAGTATTGCAATCGCCAATGAATGAAGATCAGCGCGAGCGATTTGTTAATAATATTGCATCTGAAAGCATTCGCATGCAGCAACTTATTGAACGCTTATTAAATCTTGCGTTGGTAGAGCAACAGCAAGCTTTGCATGAGCCCAAACCTGTTGCAATTAAATCCTTATGGAATGAATTAATTGAAATGCAATCGGCACGTATGCAACAACACCGCATCAGCTGTGTAAATCAAATTGCGGACGACGTGACTATTACGGGCGAGATATTTTTATTGCGCCAGGCGTTTGCCAACTTATTGGAAAATGCATTGGACTTCACGCCTGATGGCGGCCACATACGTATTTTTTCTGAAGTAAATAATGGCAAGTTGAAAATCGCCATTGAAAATCAAGGTGAGCCCATTCCTGAATTTGCGTTTGCACGATTGACTGAGCGTTTTTATTCATTGCCTCGTCCATTCACCGACAAGAAAAGCACCGGCCTTGGTTTAAACTTTGTCCAGGAAGTGGCGAGCTTGCATAAAGGTGAATTGCAATTGCGTAATACCAGCCAGGGAGTCGAAGCTGCCATTATTTTTAGCGTCAATCCATAGTACACACAAACTTCACCTAATCCTCACAAAGACTACATAAGTTTCCCACAACTGAACGCCAAAATGCTTCTGGTAAATCAATCATCAGGAGCCATTATGAAGCGCCCACTTTTATTTAAGTTTATTACCATCGCCGTGTTAATTATGTTGTTGATGATTCCCGTTGGAATGATTAATGGGGTTATCAAAGAGCGTAAGTCGTCGCAGCAAAACGTAGTGGAGGAAATTGCGAAAAGTTCGAGCTATAGCCAGCGGTTGGTTGGTCCCGTCTTGGTAGTGCCCTATATAAAAAAGACAAAAGAATGGAGGGTAGATCCTGATACCAAAGTGCGCTATCAAATTGAGGTTGCAACCAATGGCCAATTATATTTCTTACCATCTGCCTTTGCGGTTGATGGAAAAATAAAAACCGAACGGCGCGCACGTGGTATTTATGAGGCGCGTTTGTATCACGCTGATAATAATATTTCAGGGCATTTTGATACTCCGGTTAATTACGGGATTGTTGAAGACTTACCGGATTACGAGTTTGATTTACCTTACATCGCCATGGGCATTAAAGATATTCGCGGTATTGAAAATGGATTAAAAATCCAGGTCAATAATGATTTGATCGATATGCAGCCCGGTTCGAAACTAAAAATGTTGGGTGAGGGCGTGCATGCGACGATTAGTCGACCGGATTTTTTACAGAAATCGGCGTTGCATTTTAAGTTGAATTTAGTCTTGCAAGGAACGGAGTCCCTGAGTGTGGTTCCGATTGGACGCGACTCCCAGGTAAATTTAGCATCAGATTGGCCACACCCGAGTTTTATGGGAGATTACCTGCCGGTAAAGCGAGAAATTGATGCGACGGGTTTTACCGCCTTATGGCGTACGTCGTATTTTTCCAGCAATCTGGAGGAAAGTTTTAATCACTGTGCATTTGAAAATGAATGTGAAATATTGAATAGCCGCTATTTTGGTGTTAATTTAATTGAGCCTGTGGATCAATACGTAAAAAGTGATCGTGCGATTAAGTATGCGCTTTTATTTATCGCGCTGACTTTTGCCGGCTTTTTCTTGTTTGAAATTCTGAAACGTTTGTCGGTACATCCTGTTCAATACGGTTTGGTGGGATTAGCGTTGGCATTTTTCTATTTATTATTAATTTCGCTATCAGAGCATATTGCGTTTAATCTTGCGTATATTATTTCGTCTTCTGCTTGTATTTTGTTAATTGGTTTTTATGTGAGTTATGTATTACACAGTATCGCGCGCAGTGTAATATTTTCAAGCTTGCTGGCGTCTTTATATGCATTGCTATACAGCTTGCTCAGTGCGGAAGATTATGCGTTATTAATGGGTTCTATAATGTTATTTGCACTCCTGGGTGTGTTTATGGTGTTAACACGTAAACTTGATTGGTATTCTGTTGGGCGGATTGAAAAAACAGAAAAAAGCTAATTAAAGTAACTCTCGTCATCCCCGCGCAGGTGGGGATCCATTTGCTTTTATTGCTGGATCCTCACCCGCGCGAGGATGACGAAGAGTGAATATCAATGAAAAGTGATTCTTTTTATTTCAAATAATCTTAGCGAATAATCGCATCAATTTTTGCAATATCATCAGTGCTAAATTCAAGGTTATTCAGTGCTGCAACAGAATCTTCTATTTGCGATGGACGGCTGGCACCGATCAAACAAGTCGTCACAGCCTCGTTATGAAGTGTCCATGCGATTGCCATTTGCGCGAGCGATTGTCCGCGTGCTTCCGCAATTGCATTTAATTGCTGAACTTTTTGAATTTTTTCCGGTGTGATGTCTTTATTGTTCAAGTAAATTAATTCAGGGCGAGCTGCGCGTGAATCTGCAGGAATGCCGTTGAGATATTTATTGGTCAATACACCTTGTGCCAGGGGCGAAAATACAATTGAACCCACGCCTTCTTCTTTTAATACATCCGTCAAACCATCTTCAATCCAGCGATCAAACATATTGTAACGTGGTTGATGGATTAATAATGGCGTGCCCAAAGATTTTAAAATGTCCACCGCTTTTTTGGTTTGCTGTGGTTGATAGTTTGAAATACCCACGTAAAGTGCACGGCCAGAACGAACGATATAATCCAGGGCTTGCATGGTTTCTTCGATAGGTGTTTCCGGGTCCATGCAGTGATGGTAAAACACATCAAAATAATCCAGCCCTGTACGCTTTAAACTTTGGTCACAACTTGAAACCAGATATTTACGCGAACCGCCAATACCGAAAGGACCAGGCCACATATCGTAACCGGCTTTGCTGCTGATAAATAATTCATCGCGGTAATGAGCAAAATCTTGTTTGTGAATGGTGCCGTAGGTAATTTCTGCGGAACCGAAATTAGGGCCGTAATTGTTGGCCAAATCAAAATGATTGATGCCTAGATCAAATGCTTTGCGTAACATGGCGCGCGCATTTGAAACAGAATCAACTGCCCCAAAGTTTTGCCAGAGGCCGAGTGACAAGCGAGATAGTTGTACACCGCTTCTACCGCAACGTTTGTATTTCATGGTGTGGTAGCGTTCTGGATTGGCTACATAAATTGGATTTGGCTCATGGGTAATCATCGTAGGCCTCTTGGTCGTTGTATTTGTAATATCGTTGGAGAAGGTTTGAAGAAAGGACAGCATTCTAGCCGATGCCAAAGGGCAGGCGTATAGCCTTATTGTAAAGAAGCGTCTTATTTTTTAGTTGCCGGTTTTACTCATTGAATGGAATTTTTTATTCCTGGGCTGGCGATATGCTCACGGGAGATATGATGAAAATAATGGTAGTTTTTCCAACCGCCACTGAAGCGCAGTTTTTTTCGCATCCGCAAGTAGCAACTGCGATTGGTGGAGTCGGCTTGTCAGCCACGTCTTACACTACCGCCAAGCTTATTGCGCAACATCGGCCCGATTGGTTAATTATGGCGGGAATTGCCGGTGTTTATGCTCATTCACAATTCAACATTGGTGATGTGGTGTTGGTTGAAAGTGAATGTGAATCTGATTTGGGATTTTTTACACCATCGGGTTTTATTCATCTTGCCGATTTGAATTTGACGATGGATTTTTCTGCAACCAAAAATTGGGGTTGTCCTTATCTACCGAAAAATCCGGTGTTACCCATCGCTAAAAGTAATTCTATGAATGCTGCTATGGCTCCGTTTATTCACATTGAGGATGCCGATATTGAAAATATGGAAGGCGCTGCTTTTTTCCAGGTGTGCCTCGCAGAACAGCAAAAATTTTTGGAGGTGCGCAGCATCTCGAATCAAGTAAAAATCGGTGATGACAATTGGGATATGGAAAGGTCAATCCGTGCGCTGACGGAAGGTTTGTATAAGGTAATTGATGATTTGTTGGGTGAGGATAAATCCGCAAATGCATAATGGTTTACGGAAAACGCAAAATAAAAAGGCCGCTTTCGCGGCCTTGGTGCAGATATTGTCCGTAAACTCTGTAATAGTCAGTGCTCTGGTCCGTTCCTATCCCTGTTAACCCCTTGGGTTTATTCCTTTAGCCGTGTATTCCTAAGCAGTCCATTCTTGGCCATTCCTGAATCTTCTTGACGTTCTCCTTTAAGGGGACGCCTCCATTGACCTTGCCTGGCCTGCGTTACTCACTGTCTACTTCCTGATGGTTCCCATTATCCAGAGAATGGCCGCTGACAAATAGTCGCTAAAATCGGTATTTCTTGTAGGAAATTGACTACAACGGCTGCAGACATTGACTACAAATGACGATTATTTGATCACTTTGTAGCAGGGCTTATATGCCCTGCCTGGTAGTTTCATACGGCTCTGGCGGGCGAAGGATTCCAAAAGCTCGTCCACCGGATGCATGATTTCCGCATCGCCATGCAGCTCAAAATGGCCAAATTCTTCAATAGTGCGGATACCTTCCTCTTTCACATTACCCGCAACGATACCGGAAAACGCCCGGCGTAAATTGGCTGCCAGCAAATGGTTTGGCTGGCCTTTATGCAACTGCAGGTTACGCATGTTGTCGTGTGTTGGGATAAACGGATGTTGCAAATCAGGGCTAATGGTCAACTGCCAATTGAAATAATAGGCATCGTCACTTTGCTTGCGAAATTCACGAACTTTTTTGATGCCCTCCACCATTTCGCGAGCAACAGTTTCAGGATCGTTAACGATAATCTTGTACAGGGATTGCGCTTCTGCACCCAGGGTGTCGCCAATAAATTTATCCACGCGCTCAAAATATTCTGCCGCGCTTGCAGGGCCGGTAAACACGAGCGGGAAGGGAATATCTTTGTTGTCCGGATGTAACAAAATCCCGAGGATATAAAGGATTTCTTCCGTGGTGCCCGCGCCGCCAGGGAAGACGATAATACCGTGGCCCAAACGCACAAACGCTTCCAGGCGTTTTTCAATATCCGGCATGATCGTTAATTGGTTAACGATAGGATTAGGCGCTTCTGCCGCAATAATTCCCGGCTCGGTAATGCCAATATAGCGGCCATTAGGCGTACGTTGTTTGGCGTGGCCGATAGTGGCACCTTTCATCGGGCCTTTCATGGCGCCTGGGCCGCAGCCGGTGCAAATGTCCAGGTTGCGCAAGCCGAGTTGATAACCTACTTCTTTGGTGTAGTCGTATTCACCGCGGCTAATGGAGTGGCCGCCCCAGCAGACAACCAGGTTTGGGTCTTGTCCCGGATGCAATAAATTGGCATTGCGCAGCATATGGAAAACGGCGTCGGTAATGCCTTGGGTCGTGGTTACATCGAAATTCGGGTTTTCATTGATAGCGTCATTGTTGTAAATAACATCGCGCAGCACGGTAAATAAATGCTCGCTGATACCTTTGATCATTTTGCCATCGACAAACGCATTGGCCGGTGCATTTTTTACCGCGATTTTTATACCGCGCTCTTGCTGCACAATGCTGATATCGAAATTGCTGTAGCGTTCCAGCAATTCTTTTCCATCATCCAAATCGTTGCCGGTATTTAATACGGCGAGTGAACAGCTGCGGAATAATTTGTACAAGCCGCTTTGGCTGGAATCCAATAATTTGGCGACTTCAACTTTAGATAAAATATTTAATTGCCCATGGGGCGAGATAGTGGCGTTGATGGTTTCGATGTTGTGATTAGGAGCGGTTTTATACGGATGATTATGTGACATCTAGGCTCTTTAGCATCGCATGGATGCGCTTGGGGTTAAAAACTGGTGAGAGATTTTTCATCTCGTTATCAGAGTGTAGTGCGTTTTAGGGCGTTTTGTCTGGGGGCTTGCAGGGGGAATTACTATTTTTGTGCGTTGATGAAAATTTGTAATGATGTCATAGCAAAAAATCGAACAAATATTAGTCGATTAAAGAATGCGTTTGCGATGCAATATCGTGAGTGAACCAATAACGGCGATAACCATCAACGCGATGACCCACCAGAAACCTGTAGGATCATCTTGCCCCCACGGCAGGCCGCCAGTGTTCATCCCAAAAATACCGGTGATTAAATTAATGGGCAGTAAGGTCACGGTTACGATCGACAATACATACAAGTTACGGTTGGTCGCTTCACTCATTCGTCCCGCAATTTCTTCTTGCAGCAGGCGAGTACGTTCCTGCACCAATTCCAGGTCCTGGATTGTGGATTCAAGATGTTCGACGGCCTGGCGCAATTCAGAAATATCGTGCTGGCTCCAACGCGCGATATGCGGCATGGCGTGATGTAAAACCTGGCGATTGGCGCTTAGGTGACGCCTTAATCGCGCGAGTAAACGGCGGATTCGACCCAACTCACTACCCTGATTGGTCAGGTGTCCTGCGAGAATTTGGTCTTCCGCATCATCAACGCGATTGTTCAGGTCTTTGATAACCTTGTGCATTGAATCACCGATGTCATAGATAAGGCGAGCGAATAAATCCAGCGAGTTGGCAACAATCATCCCTTCGAACAATTCGTGTCGCAAACGGTCAACAGATTTGAGCGGATGGCCGCGGCCAGTGATCAAGCGTTCGTTATCAAGATATAAACGCAAAACGCCAAGTTCTTCCGGATCTTCTTTGAAATCGTGAAATAAATCCCCAATGATCAATGCTAAGCTATGGTCAAAATTTTCACTGCGAATATGCACATCGCTATCCAGCATAAGTTCGCGTGCATTTTCCGGGATTAATGAACAAGAGTTTATCCACTGGGTTGCGCGGGTATCGGCAAGATTAAAATGCAGCCAATGTGGCTCGTGCGGAAGCGCGCTGCGTTGATCGGCAGCGTAAAGTTTTAGTGGTTGTGATTTATGGATTGCGTCCAGGCGAAATCCGCAAATCAGGCCACCACTGTCGGGAATATCAACTGTTGGAGTGAAATGCATAGTGTGCACAAGCATATGACCGCTATGTAACAAATTTGTGACAAAGCTGAGACTCCCTATTTTTAAAGGAAATGCTATGAATTATTTACCTTGCGTTGAAGTGCAATCCAATCCAAAACTCGCTGTGTCGGCGTCGGTCATTTGGTTACATGGATTAGGCGCTGATGGCAATGATTTTGCGCCTTTGGTACGTGAACTGCGCTTGCCAGATAACCTGAATGTGCGTTTTATTTTTCCTACGGCACCATCAATTCCTGTCACAGTAAACAACGGTTATGTAATGCCGGCATGGTACGATATTTTTGAATTGACGCTGGATCGCAAAATTGATGTTGCGCAACTGCGTGCCAGCGCTGAAAAAATCCATGCATTGATTGCGCGTGAAATTGATCGTGGTGTACCGAGTGAAAAAATTATTCTCGCCGGGTTTTCACAAGGTGGAGCGGTTGCTTATGAAGCTGCATTAAGTTATGAAAAGCCTTTGGCAGGTTTGTTGGCTTTATCAACTTATTTTGCGACCACCGAAACATTAGCGGAAAGTTCTGCGAATAAACAAATTCCAATTCTTATCCAGCACGGTTCAGGTGATGTGGTTGTTGATGAGGTTTTAGGGCAGCGTGCTTATCGTGAATTATCTGATCGCGGTTATAGTGTGAAATATGAAACTTACCATATGGATCATACGGTTTGTGCGGAACAGGTGGATGATATTCGGGAATGGTTGTTGGAGAGGGTTTAAAAGCACCCCCTCCCAACCTCCCCCTTCGCAGGGGGAGGGGCTTTACTCCCTGCTTGCGAAATTATGCAAGTTTGCGTTGAATTTTGTGCGAAGCGCGATCTGCTCCCTCCCCTGAAAAGGGGAGGGTTGGGGTGGGGTTGTTTTTCAAGTCAAACACGCCGGATCAAATGTATAACCTCCATTTAACCAATCAATAATTTCCGCACAAAAAGGATTTGATGGAAGGGCAGAGTATCGTTTAAATAACTCTGCTTTTTCTTCATCGCTAATTTTCCCCAGGCCTTTATCTTGTAGCAGCGGCAAATCACCTGATAAAGCTTGCGCTAAGTGTTCGCCACAAAGTTCAGTGGTTATTGCTATAAAAGTTTTTTCCGCATCGTAAAAATCTTTTTCGCGATAAGCTTTTGGTAACGACGCCAACGGAATTTGCGAAAGCCAAGCTTGATTCATTGGGTTTATCGCATGGCCAGATACATTGTTTTGAATTTGGCTGTGCGATTCATTCATCGCACGCAATTGCAAGATTTTTGATTTTACCGCGCTGTCGTTAACCGGATAGTTATCCCACAAAAAAGGTTTTCGTCCTAAAAGCTCGCTAACCTGATGTAAATGGGCGACAGGATATTCTGTCGAACAGACTTTTTCGCCTGTCCAAAAAATATCAATTTTTTTATCGAGGTTTTTGTTGAGTTCTTGCCAATAATTTTCCGGCATTTTGCCAAACACTTTTTCAAGTACAGGATCAAAACTGTAATAGGTCGGGCAAAAAATAATGTGTTTTGCAGTACTTACATCGGCAACCATGTGCATGTAATCAATTTGCAAGTTGGCGAGGTTTGGAATATCGCCGCGCATATCATCAAATAACAGGCACAAAATCTCAGGCGACAGCTCATTGATTTGTTTTACGCGTTTGATGAGGTGTGAACGATTGTCATGTGTGTTGTCGATATAAATCTCGTGCGGGCTCAAGCCAATACCAAAATCAATATTTGCTGTTTGATAAGTTGCACGTAACTTTAGTAGCTTTTCTTTCACATCTGACGGCCAATCTTGCTGCCATTGTTTGCGTAAAAAAACGTCGCCTTTTGGTGCGTAAATATAGAAATCGAACTTATTTAGTGCAAGGAAGTTTGCATAGCTTTGGCGATCTTGCCAGGACCATTCGCGCCCAAAAAAACCTTCAATGATTCCTGCGGGAGGGGTGATATTTTTGCTCACAAAATAGCCTTATATTTAATTTGTTTTGATGCCGAGTGTAAATCTTAAAAAAAGTGAAATATAGCGGTAGCTTTTGGCGATGTTTCGGGCTTTCTGGCAGGCGCTTTAATTGACACCCCCAGACCATCTGCCTATCATAGCGGCCTTTTTGCGTCTTACAAATCCGAGCCCCAATATGCCTGTTACCAGGGTGGGAGTATCGGCTTGAGTCGCCTGAAAAGTCTTATCTTTATCGCTTATAAAGAGGCAACAGACCGCTTGGCGATGCACGACCTAAATAATGGGAATCAACTAATGCGCGTTTGTTATTGTCTTTCGGGAGCGATAAATGGCTAATTTGCAATTTTCTCGTCCAACTGATTTACCTGCATGGAGCGCCCTGACTGCCCATGCACAGCAGCTTAAAACCCGTCATATCAAAGATTTGTTTGCTGAAGATGATGGCCGTTTTAACAAATTCTCGATTGAACTTCCCCACATTCTGTTTGATTACTCCAAGAACCTGATTACCGATGAAACCAAAGCCTTGTTGCTGGCCTTGGCGAAAGAATCGGACGTGGAAGCCTGGCGCAGCAAAATGTTTGCTGGCGAGCATATTAATGCCACGGAAGATCGCGCCGTTATGCACGTTGCACTGCGCGACAAATCCAAAAATCCCATTATGATTGACGGCCTTGATGTTCGCCCGGCGATTGACGCCGAGCTTGAGCGCATGCGCAAGTTGTCTGAGAAAGTTCGCTCCGGCGAATGGAAAGGTTATACCGGTAAAGTGATTACCGATGTTGTCAGTATCGGCATCGGTGGTTCTAACCTCGGCCCATTGATGGTGACTGAGGCGCTTAAGGTTTATGGAAGTAAATCCTTAAAGATGCATTACGTGTCCAATGTGGATGGCGTGCAGATTGCAGAAGTATTGGAAGGCTTGAATCCTGAAACCGTGTTGTTTGTGATTTCCTCCAAAACCTTCACCACCCAGGAAACCATGACTAACGCCAAAACCGCCGAGCGCTGGTTTATGGCTGCTGCAAAAGACCATGGCGCGATTGCCAAGCATTTCGTCGCTGTGTCGACCAACCGCAAGCTGGTAACCGCTTTTGGTATCGCGGAAGAAAATATTTTTGATATGTGGGATTGGGTCGGCGGTCGCTTCTCCTTGTGGTCGGCGATTGGTTTGCCCATTGCCTTGTCCATCGGTTTTGATGGTTTTACTGAATTGCTGAAAGGTGCTTATGAAATGGACCTCCATTTCCAGCAAGCGCCTTTGGAAAAGAATGTGCCGATAATGATGGCGCTGGTAGGTATCTGGAACCGTAATTTCCTCGGTTATCCAGCCCAGGCGTTGTTGCCTTACGATCAATGTTTGCACCGTTTCCCTGCTTATATGCAGCAGGCGGAAATGGAGTCTAACGGCAAACACGTTAACTGGGCGGGTGAGCCAATCAGTTATGGCAGTGTGCCATTGGTATGGGGTGAGGTTGGTATCAATGGCCAGCATGCGTTTTACCAAATGTTGCACCAGGGTACCGATATTATTCCGGCTGACTTTATCGGCTCGGTAACGCCGAACATCCCTGTTGAAGGTCATCATGACACATTGATGGCGAACTTCTTCGCGCAAACCCAGGCGTTGATGCAAGGTATCGATGCTAACCAGGTGCGCAAAGAGCTGGCTGCCAAAGGTGTAAGTGCTGAGCGTATTGAAGAAATCGTTGAACACAAGGTGCACAAGGGCAATCGTCCAACTAACACCTTGTTGTTGCCAGAAGTGGATGCCAAAACCCTGGGGGCGTTGATTGCGCTCTATGAACACAAGATTTTTGTGCAGGGCATTATCTGGCGCATCCACTCATTTGATCAGTGGGGTGTGGAATTAGGTAAGGTATTGGCGTCAGGAATCCAGCCTGAATTAGCGGCAGATGCCAGGATAAACCCAGCGCACGACGCTTCTACCCGTCATTTGATCGCGTTTTACAAAAACGCCAGAAAGTAAGCTAGGAAGCTTCCGAAAAATGTGGGCGAGCCAGGCGTTGCAAGCCTGTTTTTAACGCAGCGCCAATGCACGTGGTTTTTCAGAAGTTTTCATTGGTTGCTTTTAGCCTGTTTTGATGACGGGAAGGCTTTAGCCTTGCAGATGGCAGTAATATAACTGATAGGCAAGTGCCTGTCGGTGCATCCGGTAAAACATTTACTGGTTTGGTAAGGGCATTGAGTTGCGTTTGCCGTTACAATAGGCACTTTATCATTAGGACTATTACTCAATCCCTGATGTAAAAGCCGTGTAAAAAAGGACTATAAAAATTAAGGGGCAACAGATCCGGCTTTCGGATTGCTCCAATCTTTGCATGCACGGGCGGGCCCAGCAGCAATTTCGTCGTTGTCTGGACTGCTTTGCGGCCAGCCAATGAAAGCAGACTCAACAACAAGGTATGCCATGACAGATTCAAGACTTATCGAAATTACCAACCGAATTATCGAAAGAAGCCGTGATTCCCGCGCAGCTTATCTTGCCAAAGTGCAGAAATCGCGCAGAACCGGCCCTTCTCGCCATCATTTGGGTTGTGCGAATCTCGCCCACGGTTTTGCTGCTTGTAATGATTCTGATAAAGCAGCTTTGGCTGAAGGCCAGGCGCCAAACCTGGGTATTGTATCCGCCTACAATGAAATGCTTTCTGCCCACGTACCCTACGGCGAATATATTGAGCCTATTAAAAAGGCTGCCCACGAAGTTGGTATGACCGCGCAAATGGCGGGCGGCGTTCCTGCGATGTGTGACGGCGTGACCCAAGGTTTTGCGGGCATGGATTTGTCGCTGTTCAGTCGCGATGTGATTGCCATGTCAACGGCTATTGCTTTATCGCACGATATGTTTGATGGCGCTTTGTGTCTGGGTATTTGCGATAAAATCGTTCCAGGCTTGATGATGGGTGCCTTGTCCTTTGGTCAATTGCCGATTATTTTCGTACCAGCCGGTCCAATGACTCCAGGTTTGCCAAATGCTGAAAAAGCCAAGGCTCGCCAGCTGTTTGCCGAAGGCAAAGTAGGTCGCAAAGAATTGCTGGCCGCTGAAAGTGCCTCTTATCACAGTGCCGGTACCTGTACTTTCTACGGCACCGCCAACAGTAACCAAATGCTGATGGAAATTATGGGCATGCACTTGCCCGGTAGCTCTTTTGTCAATCCGTACACTCCACTGCGCGATGCTTTGACACGCGAAGCCGTGCATCAGTTAGCGCGTATTACTACCGCTGAAAATTTCACGCCTATGGCTGATATTGTCACAGAAAAAACCATTGTGAATGGTATTGTCGGCTTGCTGGCAACCGGTGGTTCTACTAACCACGCTATGCATATCGTTGCTATCGCACGTGCCGCTGGTGTTATTGTCGATTGGCAGGACTTGAGTGATTTGTCTGATATAATTCCGCTGATGTGCCGTATCTATCCTAATGGTTTGGCGGATGTAAACCGCTTCCAGGCGGTTGGTGGTATGGGCTTCCTGATGCGTGAATTGCTTGCTGTCGGCCTGCTGCATGACGATGTGAAAACCGTTATGGGTGCAGGCGGCTTGGCTCATTACACCAAAGAGCCGTTCCTTGATGGCGACAAACTCGTCTGGCGCGATGCTCCAGTGGAAAGTCTGGATGATGCCGTTTTGCGCCCGGCAACCAAACCATTCACACCCGATGGTGGTATGCGTTTGTTGAAAGGCAATGTAGGTCGCTCAATTATCAAAGTATCTGCGGTAAAAGCCGAGCATCGTAAAGTGACGGCACCGGCGATTGTTTTCCATGCGCAAGAAGAAATGCAAGCTGCCTTTAAACGCGGCGAGCTGGAAAAAGATTTTATTGCAGTAGTGCGTTTCCAGGGCCCAAAAGCCTGCGGCATGCCAGAGTTGCACAAACTCACACCACCGCTTGGTGTATTGCAAGATCGCGGTTTTAAAGTCGCTTTGGTCACTGATGGCCGTATGTCGGGCGCGTCTGGTAAAATTCCGGCCGCTATCCATATGTCTCCAGAAGCTTTAGATAACGGCGCAATCGGCCTTATCCAGAATGGCGACATGATTGAACTTGATGCCGAAGCGGGCACCCTGACGCTTATGGTCAGCGATGAAGAATTGAAAACTCGTCAATACGCTACTGCCGATTTAACGGCAAGCCATGAAGGAATGGGGCGTGAATTGTTTGCACCTTTGCGTGCGACAGTGGGTAAAGCAGAAGAGGGCGCAACTGTATTCAGTTGGTAACTTTTTTGAAAAGTTATATAGCCATTGGATTTTGAGTTTTAAGAATACATAGAGATCTTATTTAATAGGGCGTCGTCATCCCCGAAGGGGATCCACCGGGCTGGCGCTCCAGTGACTGTACAATTTCAAAGACGCTGGATCCCCTTCGGGGATGACGATGAATAAGTATAAAGCTCTGTGGAATACAAATATTTAGAAGTGTCTGATTAAGAAAGTATTTACAGGATAATCCTCATGCTTGAAGCCTTTGATTTTGTTCTTTTTGGTGGCGCCGGTGACTTGGCGCTGCGCAAATTAATCCCGGGTTTGTTTCGCGCCCATCGCAATGGTGAATTGCCTGAAGGAACTCGTATTATTCCAACCCTGCGCAACGCCCAAATGGTGCTTGAGTACAAAGACAAAGTCCGTGACGCTGCGCAAAAACACCTGAATAAAGATGAGTTTGAACCCAAGGCTTGGGATAATTTTTCAACGATTATCTTTCCTGTATTTATCGACATTTCCATATTGGATGATAAATGGACTGCGTTGGCCGATTTGTTGAATAATGGCGAAAATCGCCAGCGCGTGTTCTATCTTTCTACTCCTCCTTCAGTATTTAGCGATGCGTGCAAACATTTGCATGAAAGCGGTTTGATCACCAAATACGCACGCGTTGTTGTTGAAAAACCGCTCGGTTATGACGCAAAAACAGCAGAAGAAATTAACAGCAGCATTGCAGAATATTTTAAAGAAGAAGCAATTTTCCGTATCGACCATTACCTTGGTAAAGAAACCGTACAAAACCTCCTGGCGTTGCGTTTTGCCAACGGAATTTTTGAACATTTGTGGGACGCACGCACAGTCGATAACGTACAAATCACTATTTCTGAAACCGTTGGTTTGGAAGGTCGTGCAAGTTTCTACGATGGCGCCGGTGCACTGCGTGACATGGTGCAAAACCACATTCTGCAATTGTTGTGTCTGGTGGCCATGGAGTCGCCCAACAAGATGACCGCTGAACGTATTCGCGCAGAAAAATTGAAAGTATTGGAAAGCTTGCGTCCATTGACTGGCAATACTGTGAAGTACAACACCGTGCGTGGCCAATACGTCGCCGGTCAAATGGATGGTCAACAGGTTCCGGGTTACCTTGATGAATTAGGCCAGCCAAGCAACACCGAAACCTTTGTGGCGATTCGCGCGCACATCGACAATTCCCGTTGGGCAAACGTGCCGTTTTATTTGCGTACCGGCAAGCGTATGAAATCGCGTTTTGCTGAAATTGTTATCCAATACAAAGATGTTGCACATCGCGTATATCCGGAATCAGCAGGCAATCCTGTGCCTAACCGTTTGGTTATTCGTTTGCAGCCGGAAGAAAGCATCAAGATCATCATGAACTCCAAAGACCTCGGCAAGCATGAAATGCATTTGTCGCCGGTTATCCTGCATTTGAATTTTGCAGAAACCTACAAAGATTTCTTCAGCGACGCGTACAAGCGTTTAATGCTGGATGCAGCGGCAAATGACCCGAGTTTGTTTATCCACCGTGCCGAAGTTGACGCAGCCTGGGCGTGGATTGACCCGATTATTGAAGCCTGGCAGCGCCCTGAGAATAAACCCCTGGGTTATATGGCGGGTACCTGGGGGCCAATTGCATCGGCACAGTTACTCGCAAGCGATGGCCGCAACTGGTTCAATATTGACGAAGTCGGTGCAGATTCAGATGAGGATAGCCACTAATGTTGACTGAGCGTTTGTTTGAAAATCGTCAAGACATGGTGGCAGCGTTGGAAGCTGAGTGCGTGACTGCGCTCAGTAATGCAATCGAAGAGCGTGGTGAAGCAACATTTATGGTTTCCGGTGGCAGCACGCCGGAGCCGCTCTACAAAAGTTTGAGTAATGTAGATCTCGATTGGGAATCTGTTTACGTCGCTTTGGTTGATGAGCGCTGGGTTGATTTCGAGCACGACAAAAGTAACGAAGCCTTTACCGTAAAACACCTTATCCAAAACAAGGCGGCAGTGGCCAATCTGATCGGTATGAAAAACTCTGCCGATACTGCACAAGAAGGCCTGGCCGATTGTGAGGCCGCCTACCAGCAACTCGCACAACCTTTCGATATGACGATTCTCGGCATGGGCAACGATGGTCACACGGCGTCCTTATTTCCACATGCCAATGGCCTTGAGCCAGCCTTGAACCCTGATTCTCCTGAACTTTGTGCCGCAATTATTGCCCATCAAAGTGAAGTAACCGGCGCAATTACCGAAAGAATGACCTTATCGCTCGCCGGTTTATTGCGTTCCAAAACTTTAGTGCTATTAATTACTGGCGATGAAAAATTAGCCGTATTGCGTAAAGCCCAAGCGGGTAACGATGTGGCAGAAATGCCGATTCGCGCCGTGCTGCAGCAAGATCGCGTACCGGTTGTGGTTTATTGGGCGCCTTAATTTATTTGTATAAACCGTTCATTATGAGACTGTCGAACCACCCTTCGACTGCTGTGCGCCCAGATGAGCGGAGTAATGAAACAGGGGGTCGTCATCCTCGAAGAGGGGGCAGCGACTTTCAAAAGAGCAAAGGCACTGGATCCCCTGCGGGGATGACGAAATAATTCGTAATGGTGTCCTACTGAATAGGCTGATGAAGAACTTCATAGCGATGTTCGGCAAATGAAATTGTAAACCGATGAAATAGGGAGTCGCCATTTCCGTGGGAGCCGAAGACTAACGCAGTTAATCCACCGGGCTGGCGATCCAGCGACTTTTTAAGAGTTAAGAGCAATGGCACTGGATCCCTGTGGGGGTGACGAAATAATTCGTAGTGGTGTCCTGCTGAATAGGCTGATGAAGAACTTCATAGCGATGTTCGGCAAATGAAATTGTAAACCGATGAAATAGGGAGTCGTCATTCCCGTAGGGAATCCAGCGACTTTTAAGAGTAAAAGAGCAAGGCGCTGGATTATTAGCCCGATGGATACCCTGGGGTTATGACTAAAGAACTTCGTAGTAAGTCCGGCCTGAGTTGAACGCAAGAATTTTATAAACGAGGAAAACACAGTGGCTTTATCCATAGATCAAATTCTGAAAGTGGCGCCGGTAGTACCGGTAATGGTTGTTGAGCGCATCGAAGACGCTGTACCTCTGGCGAAAGCGCTCTACGCTGGCGGCTTGAAGGTATTGGAAATCACCCTGCGTACTCCTTGCGCTTTGGATGCAATCACCGCCATGGTTGAAGCCTTGCCAGATGATGCGGTAATCGGAGCTGGCACCATTATCACGCCAAAAGATTTGGATGCTGCCGTTAAAGCCGGCTCTACCTTTTTGGTGAGTCCTGGCACAACACCGGCGTTGATTGAAGCTGCTAAAGCGAGCTCGGTTCCATTGCTGGCCGGTGTTGCGACACCGACTGAAGCTATGCATCTTTATACCCAGGGTTTCACTCACCAGAAATTCTTCCCTGCGGAAGCGGCGGGTGGCGTACCTATGTTGAAATCCATCGGCGGTCCTTTGCCGCAAATCACCTTCTGCCCAACTGGCGGTATTGATCTGGCGAAAGCCCCAAGCTACCTCGCATTGCCAAACGTGGCTTGTGTAGGTGGTACCTGGATGGCTCCAAAAGAATTGATGAAAGCTGGTCGCTGGGATGAAATCGAGCGTTTGGCTCGTGAAGCGGCGAGTTTGCCACGTTAGCCCTCACCCTGGCCCTCTCCCGGTGGGAGAGGGGATGACTCCCTTCCATAGCGTAGGGAAATGAAATTTTTAAAAGATAAATACCCCGAAGTGGGTACCACAAATTGACTTAGGAGCAACAAATGACTATCAGAGTGGCAATTAACGGTTATGGTCGTATCGGTCGCAACGTGCTGCGTGCTTTATATGAATCAGGCAAGCGCGAACAAATCCAGATCGTTGGTATCAACGATTTAGGTGATGCGCATTTGAACGCTCACCTCACCAAATATGATTCTGTACACGGTGTATTCAACGGTACCGTAAAATACGAAGGCGACTTCATGTACGTAAACGGCGATGCAATCCGCATCACTGCCGAGCGTGATCCAGCCAAATTGCCTTGGGGCGAGTTAAACGTAGACGTGGTTTACGAGTGTACCGGTATTTTCACCAGCAAAGACAAGGCGGGTTTGCATTTGTCAGCCGGTGCCAAGAAAGTCATTATTTCTGCTCCAGGTACTGATGTTGATGCGACCGTTGTGTTCGGCGTAAACAACAGCGTATTGAAAGCAACTGACACCATTATTTCCAACGCATCTTGCACCACCAACTGCCTGGCTCCAGTGGCTAAAGTGTTGAACGATAACTTCGGTATCGTGCAAGGTTCTATGACTACCATTCACGCTTACACTAACGATCAAGTGTTGTCTGACGTATTCCACAAAGACATTTACCGTGCGCGTTCTGCTACCCAATCAATGATTCCAACCACCACCGGCGCTGCAAAAGCAGTAGGTTTGGTATTGCCAGAATTGAAAGGCAAGTTGGATGGTATTTCTGTTCGTGTTCCAACCATCAACGTATCTCTCGTTGACCTGAACGTGTTGGTTGAGAAAGACGTAACTGTTGATGCGATCAACGCTGCAATGCGTAAAGCAGCTGACCTGGAAATGCCAGGCGTATTGGCTTACGTTGATGAGCCATTGGTTTCTGTTGACTTCAACCACAATCCACACTCTTCAAACTACGACTCTTTGCAAACCAAAGTGTACGGTAAGTGGGTAAAAGTGTTGGCCTGGTATGACAACGAGTGGGGTTTCTCAAACCGCATGTTGGACAACACCCTTGCATTGATGTCAGCTAAATAATAAAAGAGAAATCATCATGTTAAGACGTACCAAAATCGTCAGTACCCTCGGCCCGGCTTCCGAGTCGCCCGAAGTTTTAGAGCAGTTGATTCTTGCTGGTGTGAACGTTGTGCGCTTGAACTTTTCGCACGGTTCACCCGAAGACCATAAGCGTCGCGCTGAAATGGTTCGTGAGCTGGCTGCCAAGCACAACAAATACGTTGCTGTGTTGGGCGACTTGCAAGGCCCAAAAATTCGTGTGGCGCGTTTTGCCCAGGGCAAAATCCATCTCAATGTGGGCGACAAGTTTATCCTTGATGCAACCCTTGAGCGCGATGCTGGCAACCAGGATCAAGTAGGTATCGACTACAAAGAATTGCCGAACGACTGTAAGCCTGGCGATATGTTGTTGCTCGACGATGGTCGTGTGGTGTTGAAAGTCGACCGCATTGAAGGTCCGCGTATCTATACTACGACTGCTGTCGGTGGTCCTTTGTCGAACAACAAGGGTATCAACCGCCAGGGCGGTGGTTTGACTGCACCTGCCTTGACTGAAAAAGATATGTCTGACATCAAGACTGCTGCTGAAATCGATGTGGATTATCTTGCAGTTTCTTTCCCTCGCAGTGCAGAAGATATGAATCTTGCGCGCCGTTTGATGGAAGAAGCAGGCGGTAAAGCAGGTTTGGTTTCAAAAATCGAACGTGCCGAAGCTGTTGCTGACAATGAAACCCTGGACGATATTATCCGCGCATCTGACGCCGTAATGGTTGCCCGCGGTGACTTGGGTGTTGAGATTGGCGATGCAGCTTTGATTGGTGTGCAAAAGCGCATTATCGAGCGTTCACGTGCCTTGAATAAAGTGGTGATCACCGCGACCCAAATGATGGAGTCCATGATCAACAGTCCATTGCCAACCCGCGCAGAAGTATTCGACGTAGCTAACGCCGTGTTGGACGGTACTGATGCTGTTATGTTGTCTGCTGAAACAGCTGCGGGTAGCTACCCGGTGCAAACCGTTGAGGCTATGGTGCGTATTATCCTTGGTGCAGAAGAGCATCCAACCGCGAGTTTTGATAAATATCGCATGGATGAAGCATTTAATACCATCGATGAATCCATTGCGTTGGCAGCGATGTTTACCGCAAACCATTTGGATGGTGTTAAAGCCATCATCTGTTTAACTGAGTCTGGAAGCACTCCACGCCTGATGTCACGTGTAGGTTCGCAATTGCCTATTTTTGCGTTCTCTCGTCACGTAAGCACCCAACGTAAAGTGGCTTTGTATCGCGGTGTTTACCCTGTTGCATTCGACACCATTGGCGGTGTTCCTTGCGCAGAAGATTACACTCGTGCAATTGACCTGTTAAAAGCCAAAAACATAGTGGCGAGTGGTGATTTGGTTATAGTCTCAAATGGTGATACAACTGTTTTGGGTGGCACCAATACGATGAAAGTTTTGCGTGTTGCCTAAGCAAGCATGTTTGTAAAAAAACGGCAGCTGGTCTGCCGTTTTTTTATTTCAGAACAATAATAATTTAAATGGGTGTTGCATGATTCAAGAGTCGCTTACACCATTTGAAAAATTTTACTTGCTAACCAAAGTCGGTACTTAGTCTTTTAATTGCGTTGTTTATCGTTTCAGTTGCCGCAATTCTGCGTCTGGATTTGTCACACCTTCAAGAGATGAAAGCTTTGTATCTTATTGGTGGATGCCTAAGCTTGGTGTGGTTGTATTTTCTTGTGTTAGTTTTCGTTCGTGACCTTATTTTTCTTTATCGGTTTTTGAGGGTGAAAGTTAAAAAAATAATTGCAGACTTTGTAATCGTTCGCAAAATATCATCCTGATGGCGCGGAAATGATTCGCGAGCCCGGCATTTCTACGTGCGTGTAGAAGGTATTGCGATAAAGAAAATTTTTTGCTTGCAAGTAAGCGAAAGCGATTTTAAATTGATGCAAGAACGTGATGCGATCACACTGCGGTATATCAAATGGATTAATCTTCTAATAAAAGCTAATGCTGGTGTTTGTGCATTAAAAAATGCATCCATAGAAAATACTGCACAATTCAATTTGTTTCGCCTTTTTCGTGTGACATGAATACTTTGGCGGTGTTAACGCATAATATGTTTTTGCTTTGGTGTTTAGCTGTTTTCCACGAATTAGTTTGAGCTAATAATTTTTTTGTGAGTAAATTTTTATGAAAGTAAATTCTTTTTTGAGTGCAATATTGCTTTGGGTTTTATCATGGGAAACTTATGCGCTTGAAATAAAAGGTGAATGGCAACAGGGCGCAGTTCTTATCGGCCAGGTGCCTGCCGGTGTCAGCGTTGAATATAAGCAGCGAAAATTGCAGCTCACCGATGATGGTAAATTTGTTATCGGGCTTGGTCGTGATGCTTCGGCAACGGCGATTATCACAACGATTACGAATGGCAAAAGTGAAGCGCACCATTTTTCAGTAAAAAAGCGTATTTATAATATCCAGCGCGTCGAAGGTGTTCCCCAGGCAACGGTTGAACCTAATAAGGCACAAGATGAGCGTATCGCCCGCGAAGCTGCACTTGTCACCCGGGCGCGCAAAGCTGATTTGCCGCTAGATTTTTTTACGCAAAAATTTGAATGGCCTTTAGTGGGACCTATCAGCGGTGTCTATGGTAGCCAACGGGTTTATAACGGCATTCCTAAAACGCCACACTTTGGTTTGGATATTGCAAAACCAGTAGGTACGTTGGTAAAAGCACCTGCCGGTGGAGTCGTGACGCTCGTCCATCCTGATATGTTTTTATCCGGTGGTACCTTGATTATTGATCATGGCCACGGTTTGTCTTCCACGTTTATCCACCTCAGCAAAATTTTGGTAAAAGAAGGGGATAAGATTACACAAGGGCAAGACATTGCCTTGGTGGGGAAAACGGGCAGGGCATCTGGCCCGCATTTGCATTGGGCAATGAACTGGTTTGCAGAGCGTGTTGATCCCCAGCTTATGGTGCCTGCTTCTCAATAATCCTTAACCGTGTTTTCTTGTTTTTGAATTAATCAAATGAGTCGTTATTTCATACAGAAAGAATAAATAATCAGCTATGCTGTGCAAGGAATAAAAGCCGCGACAGTTGCACCTCCATTGCAACCATACCGATAACCACTGTCATTCATGAAAATGGAGCTTTTCTGTCAATGCAAATCACGGTGACGTTTCTTAGCATCCTCGGTGAGATGATCCAGACGCTTGGTGTCTTGTCTATCGCTTTGCTGTTTTTAATGCTCTACCGGGTTTTACTGCGAGCTTATTTTTTACGTTGGGCGCAAGCATGGCTGGCAATGCTGCTTGCCTTGTTAAGCCTTCACCTGGTTTTTTCATTTAAGTCATTGTGGTTTCTTGAGCCGCTATATTTTGCTGGCGAATATATTTTTGCCATGCTGTTATGGTTGGGCTTTGCCACTTTTCCTGGGCAGCGATTTTCTGCACACCCTTATGTTTACTGGCTGTTGCCTATCATTATGTGCTGGTCGGTGGTGCTTAGTTTTTCGGCCGGTTCATTTGGAAATCGCTTTACCTTTCACGCCTACACATTCGTTCTCACGCTGGTTCCTGCGTGGATTGCGCTGTGCCGTTTGCACATGCCTTCCCGCCATTCATGGGTAAAACTGGCGGCTGTGATGTCGCTATCGTTATTGGTATTAAATTTTCTGCTTGGCGCCAGCTCTATTTTTACCGGCTCATGGGCGAAAGGCGTAATCCATGATAGCTATTTTGCCTATCAATCCATTTTTGATTTGATGTTTGAAGTTTTGTTAGCGTTTAGTTTATTGGTGATTGCTGCAGTGAACATGAAAGGTGAGCTGGAGCGCGCAAATGAAAATCTTCAAGATGAGCGCGACAGTATGTCCATGCTGGCCAATCGTGACGCCTTGACCGATTGTTTAAACCGCCATGCACTCGATGAACTGCAAGCACGTTTGCGTGATCGAAGCGGCGTTGTGGCCATGGTGGATATCAACGATCTTAAACCCATCAATGATACCTATGGCCACCATGTTGGCGATGAAGCTATTTGTCGCATTGCGCAAACCATCAAAGCACATATGCGTTCGCAGGATTATTTTTTTCGCTATGGTGGCGATGAGTTTGTCATAGTTTCTTTTGATATGCAGGAGGCTGATGCCGAGCAGCGTTTGAAAAGTATCCAGCGCAACCTGGCGGCATTACCTGCGACAGATCTTGTGCCCTGTGCACTGAGTATTTCCTGGGGAATCCAGCAGTTTAACGATGAGCACAGCTTTAGCGACGCCATACATCTGGCGGATAGCCTGATGTACCAACAAAAACTGGTTTTCCACAAAGCAGCTGCAGGCGGTTTATTGCGTAAACAATGATTCGCGCTATTGATTAAAACAAGGTTTGCTGGCCGACGTAATTATCCTGCCCAATATTGATCCCCTCAAGTTTTAGCAATAGTTGCTTCGCCTCCAATCCCCCCGCAAAACCAGTCAAACTTCCGTTCATTCCTATCACCCGGTGACAGGGTGCGATAATGGAAATAGGATTCCTGCCATTCGCCGCACCTACGGCTCTCACCGCTTTTGGGTTACCAATCTGATGGGCGATATCGCTATAGCTGCGTGTTTCACCAAAAGGAATCGTGAGCAATGCTTGCCATACTTTTTGCTGGAAATCAGTTCCGGCGAAGTCCAGTTCAAGCTCAAACTTCACGCGTTTGCCGTCAAAATATTCGGCTAATTGGCGTTCTGTTTCGCACAATATTGCGCTGGTTTGATCTTCTTCCAATGTGCCGAGTTTTACTCGAGTGGGGTGATCATCTTCCCACAACACTGCCGCAAGTTTTTCTTCCCTTGCGACTAGCGTCAGGCACCCGACAGGTGAGCTGATAATTTTGAATGCATTGCGCATAAGTAATCTCTCTGCGTTTTAGGTGTTCTCGTTGGCGTGTTGCAAACTAGCTGGCTGCATTTTAATCAAAATAGGTGTGCAATTTTTGTGTTGGGGAAGCTTTTAGGACAAGTCACAACAACCGCAATTTTAGATGATTAGGTGTCAAGTGGGTTCAACGTGCGCTTACCTGGGTATTAATTATCAAGAATCCCCTGAAATCCATGCAAAATCAGCAGGATAAGCCGCTCATCATAGCTTCAGCTAGAGACATGGCAAGGATCAGCGGTGTAATATACCGCCCCCGGTTTAGTTATTGTCAGAGTTGATTTTTATGATCGACAAAAAATTACTCAGCATTTTGGTTTGCCCTGTTAGCAAGGCGGCGCTGGAATATTTTCCAGAGCAACAGGAATTGATTTGCTGGACGAGCGGTTTGGCCTATCCCATTCGCGATGGCATTCCCGTTATGTTAGAGAATGAGGCTAGAACTATTAGCCTCGAAGAAAAAGAAAAACGTCTTGCTGAAAAAGCACAGCATCAAGCAACAAATGCCCATTAACTTGTAGTGGAAGATTTATGAAGAGCGCAGAAATACGCGACGCCTATCTCAAATTTTTTGAAAGTAAAGGCCACACCATCGTTCCAAGCAGCTCCCTGATTCCAGGCAATGACCCAACGCTGCTATTCACCAATGCCGGTATGGTGCAATTTAAAGATGTCTTCCTCGGTGGCGATAAACGCCCCTACACTCGTGCAACCAGCTCCCAACGCTGTGTCCGCGCAGGCGGCAAACACAACGATCTCGAAAACGTAGGTTACACCGCGCGTCACCACACATTCTTCGAAATGCTGGGTAACTTCAGTTTTGGCGATTATTTCAAGCGCGACGCTATCGTTTACGCATGGGAATTCCTCACTTCAAAAGATTGGCTCAATATTTCTGCCGATAAACTTACCGTCACCGTCTACGCCTCAGACGACGAAGCTTACGATATTTGGGCAAAAGAAATTGGCGTTCCCACCGAGCGCATCATCCGTATCGGCGACAACAAAGGTGCTCCTTACGCATCCGACAATTTCTGGGCAATGGGCGATACAGGTCCATGCGGTCCCTGTACAGAAATTTTCTATGATCACGGCGCCGACATTTGGGGTGGCCCGCCGGGCTCACCGGAAGAAGATGGCGATCGTTTTATCGAAATCTGGAACAACGTGTTCATGCAGTTCAACCGTACGCCGGATGGTGTTTTGCATCCGCTGCCTGCGCCTTCGGTAGATACCGGCATGGGGCTTGAGCGTATTTCTGCGGTTATGCAGCACGTTCATTCCAACTACGAAATCGATTTATTCCAACACTTGTTAAAAGCCGCTGCAGAAGCAACTGGCAATAGCGATATGGAAAACAAATCATTGCGTGTTATTGCCGACCATATCCGTTCATGTTCATTTTTGGTTGTCGATGGTGTAACACCTTCGAATGAAGGTCGTGGCTACGTGTTGCGTCGCATTATTCGCCGCGCAATTCGTCACGGTCACCAGCTTGGGCAAAAACAACCTTTCTTCCACAAGCTAGTTAAAGCCCTCGCAGAAGTGATGGGCGATGCCTATCCCGAATTGGTAAAAAACAAGGCGCAAATTGAACGCGTTTTGTTGGCAGAAGAAGAACAATTTGAAAAAACCCTCGATAAAGGCATTAGCGTTCTTGAAGATGCGCTAACCAAAATCAACGGCACTGAAATTCCGGGTCAGGTTGTCTTCACTCTTTACGACACCTACGGCTTCCCGGTCGATTTGACTAACGATATCGCCCGTGAGAAAGGCCTCACCATTGATATCGCAGGCTATGAAGCCGCTATGGATGAGCAACGCAAACGCGCTCGCGCGGCTGGTTCATTTAAAGTGGATTACACCGCCGCAGGTTTGGATTTGCCTATCAGCGAATTTACGGGCTATAGCTCCCTGGCCGAAAAAGGCAAGATCGTTGCTTTGCTGAAAGATGGCGCAAAAGTAGAGCGCTTGATTGAAGGTGATGATGGCATCATTGTGCTGGATCAAACGCCTTTCTATGCAGAATCAGGTGGTCAGGCTGGTGATACGGGCTATTTAACTGCCGGTGCCACCCATATTGAAGTGCGCGATTGTCACAAGCAAGGTTCAAGCAATTTGCATCTGGTTCGCGTGTTAGAAGGCGCTATCAATATCGGTGATGAAGTATTGGCAGTGGTTGATCCTGGTGTGCGCCAGGCGACGGCACTGAACCACTCCGCGACTCATTTGTTGCATGCTGCCCTGCGCAAAGTGTTGGGCGAACACGTAACACAAAAAGGTTCTTTGGTGGATTCGGAGCGTTTGCGTTTTGACTTCTCCCATTTTGAAGCTGTTTCTGCTGAACAATTAAAAGCGATTGAAACCCTGGTTAACGATCAGGTGCGCATTAACTCCGCTGTCGCAACTGAATTGTGCAATATGGAAGAGGCTAAAGCCAAAGGTGCTATGGCGCTCTTCGGTGAAAAATATGGTGATAGCGTTCGCGTATTGACCATGGGCGACGGATTCTCTGTTGAGCTTTGTGGTGGTACACACGTTAAACGTACGGGAGATATAGGATTATTCCGCATTACCTCTGAGTCTGGCGTAGCAGCTGGTATTCGCCGTATTGAAGCCGTGACTGGTGCAAGGGCAATCGCATTATTCGATAAAGTAGAAGAGTTAATCGATAACAGTGCGCGCGTGCTTAAGGCTAATCGCGATAATCTCACCGAAAAACTGGAAAGCCTGGTTGCGCAAAATCGCAAACTGGAAAAAGAACTCGCTACTCTCAAAACAAAATTGGCGACTGCAGGCAGTGTAGATTTGCTCGGTCAAGCGCAAGAAGTAGCAGGTATTAAGGTTTTGGTATTGAATTTGGAAGGTGCCGACTCCAAATCACTCAGGGACAGCGTTGATCAGTTTAAAAATAAATTGGGCACCGCCGTAGTTTTATTGGCGGCTGTTGAAGATGGGAAAGTCGCATTGGTTGCTGGCGTTACCCAGAATGCCACCGATAAAGTCAAAGCGGGTGACCTAATGCGTTTTGTAGCCGAGCAATTGGGTGGTAAGGGCGGTGGACGTCCTGATATGGCGCAGGGTGGTGGTACCGACGTATCGGCATTAGATGCGGCGCTCGAATCAGTGTTACCTTGGGTAAAATCCCAGCTCGGCGCATAGTGATTACTAACTATAAAATGTTGAAAAAGCGTGAATTCTGTTATTTTTCAGCCTTTTGAGTTAACTTTTACTGAAAACTGGTGTTTAATTGCCCGCCGTTTTGTGACCTCGTCGTTACGGGTGCTGGCGCATCGGATTTTTTAGAATATACCGTTCATTGAGGAATCTTATCCCGTGAACACAGTCTGTAAAGGATAGGTTGTAATGAGCTTATTGGTTCAAAAATACGGTGGCACCTCTGTAGGTTCTATCGAACGAATTGAGCAGGTTGCGGAAAAAGTTGCCAGCTTCCGTGCCCAAGGCCACGATATGGTGGTGGTGCTTTCTGCAATGAGCGGCGAGACCAATCGCCTGATCGGTTTGGCTAATCAAATCCAGGCAACCCCGGATCCACGTGAGTTGGATGTATTGGTATCTACCGGTGAGCAAGTAACCATCGCATTGTTATGTATGGCTCTCAAAAAGCGCGGTGTTGATGCCCGTTCTTATACCGGTGGCCAGGTTCGCATCATGACTGATAGCTCTTTTACCAAAGCACGCATCCAGTCAATTGATGAAGCAAATATGCGCGCTGACCTTAATGCTGGCCGTGTTGTTGTTGTAGCGGGCTTCCAAGGTGTAGACGAAGAAGGCAATATCACAACTTTGGGTCGCGGTGGTTCAGATACCACCGGTGTAGCACTTGCTGCAGCTTTGAAAGCTGACGAATGCCAGATTTATACCGACGTGGATGGTGTATACACGACAGATCCACGTGTTGTTGAGAGCGCTCGTCGCCTCGAAAAAATTACTTTTGAAGAAATGCTGGAAATGGCCAGTCAGGGCTCTAAAGTATTGCAAATTCGCTCGGTTGAATTTGCAGGCAAATATAAAGTGCCACTTCGCGTACTCCACAGCTTTAAAGAAGGCCCTGGAACCCTTATTACCCTCGATGAGGAAGATTCGACTATGGAACAACCAATTGTTTCCGGTATAGCTTTCAACCGTGATGAAGCTAAAGTAACTGTTGCCGGCGTGCCTGATGTGCCAGGCGTAGCCTCAAAAATCCTCGCACCCATTGGTGCCGCTAACATCGAAATCGATGTGATTGTGCAAAATGTATCGGCAGATAACACCACTGACCTGACCTTTACCGTGCACAAAAATGATATGCAAAAAGCCGTTGCTGTACTCGAAAGTGTTGCCAAAGAAATAGGCGCGCGCGAAGTTCGCAGTGATGATAAGGTTGCAAAAGTTTCTATTGTGGGTGTTGGCATGCGTTCCCACGCGGGCGTTGCTTCAAAAATGTTTACTGCCCTGGCGGCGGATAACATCAACATCCAGATGATCACCACCTCCGAAATCAAGATTTCAGTGATCATTGATGAGCGTTACTTAGAGTTGGCTGTGCGCAGTTTGCACACCGCTTTTGGTTTGGATGCCGAACCAACAGAGAGCCGTGTGAGGGGCTAGGCTCAATCACCTGTTGGTTTTGTTATGGTAGTAAGTCTCTGGTTGCGTAGGTTGTCAGAGAAAAAGTGTACGAGGTTTCTTCCTTTTCGTGAAAAGTAGACAATACTTAGCTAAGCCCAAAGCGATACTGCTTTGGCCGCGACAAGGGTTAGTCGAGAGGCGGTAGCGGGCAGGAGCCCTAAGCCGTACTCTTACAGGATGAGTGAAGGAGATTGAAATGCTAATTTTAACTCGCCGTATTGGTGAAACTTTGATGGTTGGTGATGAAGTTACCGTGACTGTTCTTGGTGTAAAAGGTAACCAGGTTCGTATCGGTGTGAATGCGCCAAAAGATATCGCCGTTCACCGCGAGGAAATTTATCAACGTATTCAGCGCGAAAAGCAAAATTCTGACGACCAAAATTCGTTTTAATTTTTTCCTGCCTCGCCGATTGTTGCTCTAAATTTTTCGTCTGAACGTTCTCGCGGTAGTTGGTTTAACCACTACCGTGTAGATTCCTTCCTGCTTTGTTCCTCTGTGTTTATTATTCAATCAATCTGTTGGTTTAATCATTCACAATATTCAAAATGTGTTGTCTGTTTGCATTAAATTGCGTTTAAGTCTTTGATTTTTTTTGAAGTATGATATTATGCCGCTCCTACTGAAATGGAGCGGTAATAAAGTTTCATTAAGTAGTTGTAGCGATACAGAACGGTGAGGTGGCCGAGTGGCCGAAGGCGCTCCCCTGCTAAGGGAGTATACCCTTTAAACGGTATCGAGGGTTCGACTCCCTCCCTCACCGCCATTATTCAAAACCTTTAACAGGTTTAAACAAAAAAGCCCAATCGAAAGATTGGGCTTTTTTGTTTTTCGTATTTCGAAAAATAATAATGATGCTGCGATATCAAATTTATTTTCTCAGGGATTAATACGATGGAATTCTAAAGAAGGGATTTGTCATCCTCGCGTAGACGAGGATCCAGCTTTTTGATTTTACTAAAAAGTTTTGTTGCGCTAGCCGGTGGATCCCCGCCTGCGCGGGGATGACGAATCAATAGTTAAGCTGCGTAGGATGGGTGGAGTGCAACGATACCCATCAATGAATTTGCTGAGGGTGTGATGGGTATCGCTTAGGCTCCACCCATCCTACTCTTATTTTGTCAGCTCACGTGAAAACGTGGACTTTTTTGTTTTTCGTATTTCGAAAAAATAATAACGATGCAGCGATATCAAATTTATTTTGCCAGAGATTAATTCATGGGAACTTTAAAGAAGGAAGTCGTCATCCTCGCAGAGGATCCAGTGACTCTGATTTCCTAGGTCGCTGCTCCTCTGCAAGGATAACGATAGATAAAAAATTACAGCTGCGTAGGATGGGTGGAGTGCAACGATACCCATCAATGAATTTATCTAAGAGTTGTGATGGGTATCGCTTAGGCTCCACCCATCCTACTTTTATTTTGTCAGGTCACTGGATGTCATGCGGACATGACGATGAATAGAAAATTACAGTGCACTAATTTTTTGAATTTGCTCGCGCAATTTTTCAATCGCAATTTTATGCTCTGCGACACGTGCACGCTCTGCCGCTACAACCGCTTCCGGCGCTTTGGCAACAAAGGCTTCATTGCCAAGTTTTGCTTCAGTGCTAGTCACATTTGCTTCGAGTTTTGCGCTTTCTTTTGTTAGGCGAGCGATCTCGGCAGCTTTGTCGATAATACCTGCCATGGGTACCAGAATTTCCATGCCGCCCACCAATGCAGTTGCAGACATAGGTTCTGCATCACCTGCATTAAGCCAGGTTACACTTTCCAATGATGCCAATTTTTTCAGGAATTGTTGATTGTTTTGCAAACGTTGTTGATCTTCTGCCGAACCGTTTTTAAACAGCACAGGTAAATCTTTTGCTGGAGAAATATTCATTTCACCGCGAATATTTCGCACGCCCACAACAACAGCTTGCAGCCATTCAACATCGCTCAATGCTTGCTGGTCAATTTTGCTATCGTCTGCTTCCGGGAAGCGTGTGAGCATAATTGTTTCGCCAGTCGCACCGCTGAGTGGTTTGATGATTTGCCAGATTTCTTCAGTGATAAATGGCATCAACGGATGAACCAAACGCAAAATAGTTTCAAGCACACGAACGAGTGTGCGACGTGTGCCTTTTTTTTGCGCATCAGTAGCATCAGCGTTAAACAAAACGGCTTTGGTAGCTTCAAGATACCAGCTGCAATACTCATCCCATACAAATGAATAAATCGCTTGTGATGCTAAATCCAAACGATAATTATCCAAATTTTCTGCAACGGATTTTTCAGCGATCTGTAATTTACTGATAATCCATCGATCACCTAAAGATAATTCGTAATCCGTTGAACCATTTTGCCCACAATCCTGATTTTCACATTGCATCAATGTATAGCGCATTGCGTTCCAGATTTTGTTGCAGAAATTTCTGTAACCTTCAACGCGACCCATATCAAATTTAATATCACGACCTGTTGATGCAAGCGAACAGAAAGTGAAGCGCAACGCATCAGTACCGTAAGCCTGGATACCTTCCGGAAACTCTTTGCGTGTTTGCTTTTCAATCTTCGAGGCGTCTTTTGGATTCATCAAACCCGTGGTGCGTTTTTGCACGAGAGTTTCCAAATCAATGCCGTCGATAATATCAAGCGGATCAAGCACATTACCTTTGGATTTCGACATTTTTTGGCCTTGGCTATCGCGCACCAAGCCGTGAACGTAAACGGTTTTAAATGGAATTTGTGCACTACCATCTTCATGTTTTACCAAATGCATGGTCATCATAATCATGCGCGCAACCCAGAAGAAAATAATATCGAAGCCAGTTACCAACAAATCCGTCGGATGGAATTTTTTCAAGAACTCTGTTTGCTCCGGCCAACCTAATGTTGAGAAAGTCCACAAGCCTGAACTAAACCAGGTATCCAGAACATCTTCGTCTTGATTAAGCGCAATATTGTCAGCGATTGAATATTTGCTGCGAACTTCTGCTTCATTACGACCTACATAAACTTTTCCGCTGGCGTCATACCATGCAGGAATGCGGTGACCCCACCATAATTGACGGCTGATACACCAATCCTGGATATCGCGCATCCAGGAGAAATACATATTTTCGTATTGCTTTGGCACAAATTGAATGCGGCCATCTTCTACGGCGGCAATGGCAGGTTCTGCGAGTGGTTTGGTGCTCACATACCATTGGTCAGTCAACCATGGTTCAATCACAACGCCAGAGCGATCACCGCGCGGAACTTTCAATGCGTGATCATCAATTTTTTCTAACAAACCAGCTGCTTCAAACGCTGCAACAATTTGTTTGCGCGCTTCATAGCGCTCAACGCCTGCGTATTGTGCGGGCAATGAATTATTGACTTCAGTATTTAAACTGCCATCAATATTAAACGTTTGCGCAATACCTAAAATCGCAGCATTTTTATCGAGCACATTGATCAACGGCAAATTGTGACGCTTGCCAACTTCGTAGTCATTGAAGTCGTGTGCCGGTGTAATTTTTACGCAGCCAGTACCAAATTCGCGATCAACATAATCGTCCGCAATAATTGGAATCAAACGCCCAACTAATGGCAATTCAACAAATTTACCAATCAACGATTTATAGCGCTCATCTTCAGGATGAACCGCAACCGCGCTATCGCCCAACATGGTTTCAGGGCGCGTGGTTGCTACCACTAAATAATTTTTACCTTCGGCTGTGGTTGCGCCATTTGCCAGCGGATAGCGCAAATTCCACAAAAAACCTTTTTCATCGTGGTTTTCAACTTCCAGATCGGAAATTGCCGTATGAAGTTTTGGGTCCCAGTTCACCAAACGTTTGCCGCGATAAATCAAGCCATCATCAAACAAACGCACGAAAGCTTCTTGCACAGCTTTGGATAAACCATCATCCATGGTAAAGCGTTCACGGCTCCAATCCACCGACGAGCCCAAACGACGAATCTGGCGAGTGATAGTGCCGCCCGATTGTTCTTTCCATTCCCACACTTTTTTCAGGAATTCTTCGCGGCCCAAATCATGGCGGCTAACGCCTTGCGCTGCGAGTTGGCGCTCAACCACCATTTGCGTCGCGATACCCGCGTGGTCGGTGCCAACTTGCCATAAGGTGTCATCACCTTTCATGCGGCGGTAGCGAATCATGGTATCCATGACTGCATTATTAAAACCGTGACCCATATGCAAGCTACCAGTGACGTTCGGAGGCGGAATCATCATGCAGTAAGGGTTGCCCTCACCGACAGGTTTGAAATAGCCCTTGGTTTCCCAGGTTTCATACCACTGGCGTTCGATAGCATGGGGTTCGTAGGTTTTTTCCATAGCAATAACAGACTCTCTAGGTGCCGATGTCGGCAGAAAAAAGTAAATATAATATAACGATAAATAAATGAGCGATTATAGCGGGCAAGGACCTTGTTTGTCTGCGCTGGTGAGCGAGATTTTTGTGGGTCTTTTGGGTATTATGGCGACCAAAATTACGATATTGCCATGCAGAAATTGTTGGATAGTTGATATCCAGCGAATGCGTTATCCGGTACAAACTTCTATGAATATTTTACATATTTCCGGCGTGCTGAAATGGGGTGGTGGTGAAAACCATATTCAGAATTTATGCTTTGAATTGGCGCAATCCAATCCAGAGGTTAACAATATTATTTTATGCGTTGAAGGTGGCGAGTTTCATCAAAAGCTGACCAAGCTGAATATCAAATTCTTTACCGCTCGTCGACGTCGTCGAATTGATACTCAATTTATCCGTCGCATTATCCAGCTCTGCAAAGAAGAATCGATTGACCTGATTCATTTGCATGATCCCACCGCGATGCAGCTGGCAATTATTGCCGATCACTTTGCAAATTTACCGCCTTTTGTGTTGAGTAAGAAAATATCCTATCCCGTCCGGAAAAATTTTCTTTCGCTCTATAAATATAATTATAAAAAAATTAAGAAATATTTATGTGTTTCTGATGAAACCCACGCAGTCCTGGCTGAAGGTGTTCGGGACAAAAGCAAAATTGTGACTATTTATCACGGCACACGCATAGATAACAAAAGTGATATTACGCCGTTCAAGTTGCGTGAAAAACTTGGTATTGCTCCGGATAAAAAAATTATCGGGAATATCGCTAACCATTATCCTGCGAAAGATCTATTTACGTTGGTACGCACCCTGAATCGTTTGATTAATGAATATGGCCGGGACGATGTTCATTTGGTGCAGATTGGTAGTCCATCAGCGACTACGCCAGACATTATGGAGCTGGTTAAAACCTATAAACTGGAAGCTTACATTTCATTTTTGGGCTTTACTGAAAATGCATCCAATTTTATTCCGCAGTTTGATATAGGTTTTATGAGTTCCAGATTGGAAGGCATAGCGCAATTTATTTACGAGTGCTTTTATCATCGTGTGCCGGTTGTCACGACTAACGCAGGCGGTGCCGCGGAAGTTATTAAGCAGGGTGAGACAGGTTTTATTGCGCAAAAAGGTGATGATGCAGCCCTTGCTCGTGATTTGGTATACGTTTTAAATCACCCGGATGAAGCCAGTATCATCAGTGAGCGTGCTAATACATTATTGTTCAGCCAATTTATAACATCGGTTATGGCTCAAAAAACGCTGTCGGTTTATCGTGAAATTATTGGGAATAAGTGAATGACGTCAGCTAATGACATAAAAAAAATATTGGTAATTCGTTTTCGCCGTGTTGGTGATGCTGTGTTGGGTACCTCCTTATGCACGAGTTTGCGCAAAACATTTCCTAAAGCAGAAATTCATTATTTGCTCAACACGCATATTGCATCATTGTATGAAGGTCATCCTGATATTGACCAAATAATTACGTTTGATGCAGAGGATGATAAGAACTTTTTCCGCTATATTCGTCGCGTGTGGTCAATTGTCCGCGGGAATAAATACGATGTTATTATTGATATGCGCGGTACTTTGCGCACGTTATTGTTCTCATTGTTTTCGCCCGCCACGGCTTTTCGTATAGGAACAAAAAAGAGTTACAGCTTTTTAGCGCTTAATTATCCGGTGGATAATCGTGGTGATAAAACTGGCAATATGATTGAGCACAATCTTGCTTTTTTAAAACCGTTAGAAAAAATTGCAGATATAAAATATTCCAGGGATTTCAGGTTGTATGTTTCAGATGCTGAAAAACAACAATTCCATAATTATATGCAGCAGGCCGGGATCAATTTTAACAGGCCAGTAATATTGGCTGTTGTCTCCGCACGTTTGCAGCATAAGATCTGGGATAAGGAGCGCATGAAGCAAGTGTTGCAAAAGATTATTGATAATTACGATGCACAAATTATCTTTAATTTCGTCAATGCCGAGCGCGAATTTGCAATTAATGTTCATCAGGAAATGAATAATCATCCCAATATTTTTACTAACATAGAGGCTAATTCGCTACGCGATTTATGTTCCTTGAGCGCCAACTGCGATTTCTTTTTTGGAAATGAAGGTGGCGCAAGACATCTTGCACAGGCGTTAAATGTTCCTTCCTATGCTATTTTTCCGCCGAAAATTTATAAGTCACGCTGGTTGCCGGAGCAGGGTGAACGCTTTGCCGGCATTAGTCCGGACGATTTTTGTTCCAAGGATGAGCAGTCCGTTATGACCTATCAAGAACGATTTAATCTCATCACCGTCGAGCGTGTATGGGAGCAATTAAATCCTATGCTAAAAGCCCATTTAACCTGATGTTAAACGGGTTTTTACAGCTCCCAATGCTTCAAGCTTTTACAAAGTTTAAATTTTCGCCAGAAATTTAATGGCTTTTTACGCGCATTTTTCCCGCCTTTCGCAATGAAATTATCAATCGCATCGAGCGTCCTTTCTGCGGATTTGCCGTCGCGATAGGGGTGTAATTCAAGTGCAAAACGATCAATAGCCTGCATAAGATCATCAGGTCTTGATAAAGCGTAGGTAATCGCTTGTTCGAATTGATCGGTGTCCTGGATATCAATCAGCTGTGGGCCCGGGCGGCGATTTTTAAAAGTTACAACGGGCTTTCGTGTGAGTAAAAATTCGCTTAATGCAGACGATGTATCGGAACACATTACATCTGCCATTGGAAATAATTCAAGGATATTGTCGTTGGTTGCAAAATGCAGGTGTTCACTTTCAAGCTTTTTGTATTTTTCAACGGTTGCAGGATTCATTTTGGGATGGAGGGTGACAATCCATTTCCATTTGCCTGTGGACGATAATCTTTTAACTTCCTCATAAAGCAATTCAGCTGCACTCCATGAGGGCGAGAAAGTTGAATGGTAAAGCACTACCGGTGGATTATTGATAGGTTGTACTTGTGCGGGTAAGTGCTGGAAAAAAGAATCCAGTTTTGGCCAACCCGTTTCCACTACAGAAAAATATTGTAATTTTTTTGCGAGCGCATTAAAGGCTTTTGTATCGGCAGGGCCGGTGGTGCAATAAAGGTCAAAGAAGCCACGAACATAAATATGTCGGGGTTTTCCTGCATCAAAGCCGTGAAATGTTTGTACTTTTACACCGGGGAAAAAATGCGGAACTGTATTGTTCGGTGTGATAACGGCAATTGGATTCCATTTTTTTACATCAGCGACTGTTTTTAATAAAAGATCATCTTGATGTAAATCTTCTGCCCCAGGTCCACCAAAAAACCACGCTACTTGATCACCGCGAGCTTTAATGGCGCTTTCAATGGAGCGCATTATTGCAATGGTGTAGCGCTCTGAGCCAAAAAATAAATATTTTTTCGACATTTTTAGCTTCCTGTTGATTTTGTAGTATTACTGATTGGCAGCTTTTATTTTTGTGCTCAAGGTATTCCAGACACTAAAGGGTTTTATGCCGTTCATACAAGGTGGTGTTTCATGGCTATTTTCCGGTAGCCATTTGCATTGGCGTTTATGGCACGGCATACACGCTAAATGCTGTTCGGTTTGCAAGTTGCTGGTATGAGCCCCGATAAGACCTACTTTTACCGGTGAAGTTGCACCATAAAGTGCAATTGTAGGTGTTTCCAGTGCACCAGCCAGATGTGAAAAGCCGGTATCCAAACCAATTACACCAGCGGCTTCCACTAATTTTTCAGCGATGGCGGTAATTGTCATGCGTTGGAGTGGTCGTGTTGCTTTTGGGCACGCGGCAATTATGCTATCGGCAATCGCGCGTTCTTCACTGCTGCCCCACATAATTTCCACATCGAAACCTTCTTCAATGGCAATGGCGGTCAAACGTTGCCAATGAAAACTGGACCAGAGTTTAGTGACCCAACTGGTGCCAATAATAAACATAAGTTTGCGCGGATTTTTTACGATGTGTGAGAAATTCTGGTTAATACCAAAATTTAACAGGGGTGCCGGAGTATAGCCAAAAATTTTCCCGAATAGCTGGCGAGTTCGTTCAACTGCATGTTGGTTTTTGTCGACAAAAAAACGATTTTTGTAGAACAAACTAGCGATGGGCTCACGGGCAGATTTGGAATCAAAACCCTTGATGACATTTGCATTCGCACATTTTGCGACGAGTGCGCTTTTTACTAAACCTTGTGCATCAACGACTATGTCGTAATGCTCTGCTTGCAACTTTTTTTTCCACTCTTTAAATTCTGCCCAGCTTTTGCTGCCACGCTCTTTCATCCAGCGGCGCAGGCTAATAGGAATAGCTTTATGAATAGCGGGATGCCAATCGACAATTTCTTTAAAGCTGTCTTCTACAACCCAATCAATAATTGCATCGGGATGATGGGCTTTTAAATCGCTAATGGCTGGAAATGTGTGAAAAATGTCGCCCATGGACGACATTTTTACCAAGAGGATTCGGAGTGGAGCAGATGAGTTTTCCATCAGGATTATTGATAATCTTTGTAAGATTTTTCTTCAATCAACTCAGAACCAAATGCGAGGTTGATATCTTTTTTAACTTTTGCGCGCTTGTCATTGGTGACGTAAACGGCGCGGGCAAGTTGGATAAATTTATCGCTAAAATCTTTTGCGTATTCACAATCGCGGATGTCGTCTTCAATAATCCATAATTCCTGGTTGATGTCTTTTAAATCCTGTTTAAGTGGCGCAAGTTTGGCGACGCCTGCTGCATCCAACAAGCTATCAACCTTGGCATTGAGTACATTCAATTCGTGAGAAACATTTTTGAGTTTACCCGCGTCACTGATGTTCACAGCTTTAATTTCGAGAATGGTAATTTTGTCGATTAATTCGCCAAGGGAGATAGGTGCTTCAATCAGCATGGGTAGGTTCTCTCGTAGTTTTTGGAATGGCGGCCATCTTAACAAATTTGTGCCTGTATGTGCGTGCTCAATTTAACGCCTGATTTCTAGTTGTTGACACCGGAGTTAAGCTGGCACGGATTAAATGAGCTTGGAATAAATGGGTTCGGGTTAAGTAAGGAATAACCCGTCCATTATTAATGGCTGGGGCTTGCGAATGTGGAAATTATAAATAGGTATAGGGAATGGGGCATCTTTAGGCAAGGTAGGAAGTGCCATGCCTAAAGATAAGATGGAGATAAGATAGCTTTAGCCCGCATCCCTAACGGAGATTTGTGAGTTTTGGAATGATTGGCAAATAGATGCCAGGGTTTTTCGGCTTTCGTCGTCCTGCACTTTATTGGCGAGCCGCATGGCTTCATCGAACTCGCGCTTGATGCACAGGACTCTCACAGCCCTGATAATTTCAATATCGTTCATGACCATGTTGCTTCTCCTTATATCAAAACCGGTGATTTTTTCCGCACTAAGCCTGCATGGCCAGTTCCTGGTGCAGGAAGCTATGTCTGTAACATTTCGACAAGACAGCGCTAAAAAATCCTTTCCCTAGAGTCTAAATGAGCTTTACTTCAAGGGCTGGTTAAATATTAATCTGGTCATATTGTTTGTGAATAAGGGAAAAGCCATCAACTTTCCTAATTTATATGTTGTGGAAACAGGCGACTTTAAGGTCGCTCGCACTTTTTATTTGGATGAGCAAAAAGGTCTACTGACATTTTTTGGCAGTAAGTATGATTAAGATGGCGTCACGTTTAATAGAACATTAATAATCTAAAAGGAAAAATTTATGAAAATTACGGGCGAGTTTTCAGTCAGCATAAAACCCCTGGCTTCATACGCAACGGGACAAGATGGAATTAATCTTGGCCGGTTGTCTTTGGATAAAACGTTCAGTGGAGAGCTAAATGCAATCAGCAAAGGTGAAATGCTTTCGGCAATGACATCTATAAAAGGCTCAGCGAGTTATGTGGCCATTGAGCAGGTTGTGGGAAGTCTTTGCGGTAAATCCGGCAGTTTTGTGTTGCAACATTTTGGCATCATGGATAAAGGTAAAGACCATTTGGTTCTTGAAGTTGTACCTGATTCCGGTGCTGGTGAATTGCAAGGCCTGTCAGGAAAAATGGCCATTATTATTAAGGAAGGAAAACACTTTTATGAATTTGAATACAACCTGGATTAACCATTAAAAGTTAAATCATTAACGATCACAAATAGCCCAAGATAAATCACAAGGGAGAATATGTATGTGGCAAGCAAATTTCCAAACAACAACAGATGTTCCCGCCGAAAATCTCTATCGCGCCATCACCGATTTCAATGCATGGAATAAGTGGGATGATGGTATCGAACACACTCAATTAATTGGTGAAGCGAAAACTGGAAGCGTCGTCATGTTAAAACCAAAAGGTGGCCCGGTTGTTAAGTTAACGATTGAAAAAATGTGGCCTTTTGAAGTTATTGATGTGGCGCATTTACCGCTCGCAAAAATGCGTACTGTGCATAAATATGTGCGCGTGGGCGATACTACACATATCCATATGGAACTACAAATATGGGGGCCCTTGGGATTTGTATGGCGAAAAATAATTGGCGAGAATCAAATTAAAGACGCTGAATCACAAACCAAAGCCTTAATTGATTATGCAAGGGTTGCGTAAATTACATGAAATTTATCGTCAGTTTTTTATGCTGCTCGCAAGTTTATCGGCGTTTGCTGCTGATGATAAACCAACAAAAATGACATCACACAAAAATAATTTACGTACGGAAAATATTAGCATGCCCAAAACATCACCAGAATTAAAACAGCGCCTTCATATAATTTTATTGGGTGTCGATAATGTTGCAAAATCGGCAGCGTTTTATGAGGCATTGGGCTGGAAGCGTGCACCATCCAGTCATGCAGGTTTTGTAAAATTTGATTTGGGCGGTTTTGCGCTCGCGTTAATTTCACGGGAAGATCTTGCAAAAGATGCATTGGAGCCCAGTGCGCAAGGTTCCGGTTTTTCTGGTGTTGCCTTAATTCATTTGGTGCGCACGGCAGATGAAGTAGCGCTTACCTTAAAACGCGCAGTCGAGGCGGGTGGAACTTTGGTAAAATCGGCAACCAAAACCCAATGGGGCACAGCAGGTTATTTTCGTGATCCTGACGGACATTTGTTTGAAGTGGATCATGAAGATGTTTGGGTTTTTGATGAAGAAGATCATTTAATTGTTCAGTAAATCAACCCAACACTTGGCGAATAATTTTATGGACAAAAATATCAACAAAGCTGTTGCTAACCTGGGCGACAAAATACCGCTCGTAGCCTTAAAACACTGCATTGCTTTATCCTTAAATTATCATCGCATTAAACATTTACCGCTGCTTGGCGTTTGATTTCCAGTGCCTTTAGTTGAAGGTCTTCCAGCTTTTCCAAAACCTGCCTTTAACGCGTATAATGCCGGCCTTTTCCTCTTTTCCAGATTCATCTGATCCGTACAAAAGGCCATTCCATGTCTGAAGTTCGTACTCGTATTGCCCCATCGCCCACTGGCGATCCACATGTAGGCACCGCTTACATCGCTCTGTTTAACCTGTGTTTTGCTCGCCAACATGGCGGAAAGTTCCTGTTGCGCATTGAAGATACCGATCAAACCCGCAGCACGCCGGAATCTGAACAAGCGATTCTGGATAGTTTGCGCTGGTTGGGCCTGGAGTGGGATGAAGGCCCGGATGTCGGCGGCCCGCACGGTCCTTATCGCCAAAGCGAGCGTATGGATATCTATGGCAAATACGCCATGGAACTGGTGGAAAAAGGTCACGCATTCTACTGCTTCGCTACGCCGGAAGAGTTGGACGAAATGCGTCGCGAACAAATGGCGAAAGGCGAAACCCCGCAATACGATGGCCGCGGTTTAAAACTCTCTGCTGAAGAAGTACAAGCCAAACTCAACGCCGGCGAGCCTTACGTTATCCGCATGAAGATCCCGACGGAAGGCGTTTGTGAAATCGACGATATGTTGCGCGGCAAAATTGAAATCGAATGGCCGCAAGTGGACATGCAAGTGCTGCTCAAAGCTGATGGCATGCCGACCTACCATTTAGCTAACGTGGTTGACGATCATTTGATGCAAATCACCCACGTTATTCGCGGTGAAGAGTGGATTAGCTCTGCACCCAAACATCTTAAGCTCTATGAATATTTTGGCTGGCAAGCGCCCGTGCTTTGTCATTTGCCGTTATTGCGTAACCCGGATAAATCCAAACTCAGCAAGCGCAAAAATCCAACCAGTATTCTCTACTACAAACGCATGGGTTACTTGCCCGAAGCCATGTTGAATTATCTTGGTCGCATGGGCTGGTCTATGCCAGACGAGCGCGAAAAATTTACCTTGCAGGAAATGCAGGCGCACTTCGATTTAAAACGCGTATCACTCGGCGGACCGATTTTCGATGTCGAAAAACTCAGCTGGTTAAACAGTTTGTGGATTCGCGAAAACTTTACCATCGAGCAACTTGCCGAGCGTATCCACAATTGGGCATTCAACAAAGAAATGCTGTTGCAAGCCTTGCCACACGCACAATCGCGGATGAATACCTTAAGTGATTTTGCACCGCTGGCGAGCTTTTTGGTGTCAGGTATGTTGAATATCAGCGAAGCCAGTTTTGCTGCAAACAAGCTCGATATCGAAAAGCAAAAAGAATATTTGCAGTTTGCCTTGTGGCGTATGGAAGTTCTGCGCTTCTGGGAGCGCGACACTATTTTCAACGAATTGAAATTGCTTGCTGATCAAATGGGTATAAAGCTCAAGGATGCGCTTGCGCCAATTTTCGTTGCTATTGCAGGCACTACAGCATCTTTCTCGGTAGTGGATTCCATGCAAATCATCGGCCCCGATATGAGCCGCGCGCGTTTACGCCATGCGGTGAATGCTTTGGGTGGATTTGGCAAGAACAAGCAAAAAGAGTTGGATAAAATCTACGCGAAATTAGGGCAAGAGCAGGATGAAACTGCCAGCGCCCCTGCGAACAACGCATAACCGCTTGATTCGCCTGAAAATAACGGGAGCCGCCAAGGGACTTTCCCTTGACACTCCCTCGGCGGCTGCATACAATGCGCCCCGCTTCAGGACGAAGCCCAAAGAATTTTGGGGCTATAGCTCAGCTGGGAGAGCGCAACACTGGCAGTGTTGAGGTCAGCGGTTCGATCCCGCTTAGCTCCACCAAATTAAAATGAAAAAACCCGCCTATCGAAAGATAGGCGGGTTTTTTCATTTTCAGCTTCGCTGGCTCTTTGCGAGATCGTTCTTTAGCCCGGTTCACTAATTTGCCGGGAGCAAATTAGCACAGCGAAGCTGCCCGAAGGGCGAAGCACATGGATGTGCTGAGTGCATCCCGCGCTACAGCGAAACGTTGAAAATCAACGACTGCTTAATAGCAGGCTTTTTGTTTCTGCAATTAAGCCCATTTCTAGACTATTAATTCTTTTGACAAAATTAATTGCTCCCATGCTACATATAAGAAACTTTGTAACAGATTTATCCTATTCGTTTAAAAAGCTCCAATTTATTTTTCGAAATTGGTGAAGATTTTTGTAATCGCTTTGCTATTCCAGCAAAAAATATAATAAGTCCAATTCCTATCAAAGCTAAGAACAAATCTGTACCAAAATGTGATGCTTCTCCAGTAAGGCTTATTTTTGCATCGAAAATGAAAGGTAGTTTCATGAGTATTTCTCCATTGGGCTGAATTGTTAGAATGTTTTGTAGAATTCCTATTTGATCAATCGCTGGAGTTCCTTGCTCCATGAAGCTATTAAGCCAACACGGTTTACAGAAGTATTTTTGCGTGCGCAAAAAAAATGCTTTTCGCGAACTTAAAAAGATTGAAATCTGTATAAATTTTTAAGAAAAATATTATCAAGGGGCATGGAGTGCGAGCTTATTGATAATCGGAGAGTCTAACCAAGGGCGGACTGTTCCCATACAAACTATTAACCTGTGATTTTTCAATGGGTTTAAATCTCATATCGCGATCAAAGCTCAACCAAAGAATTTTTCACCTAAATTATTGCCTCGCTATATAATCTCGTTTTCAACATCCACCTAACCACAACAAAAAATAAAGTGAACACCCATGCAAACCAACAACTCCCCCTTCCGCGTCCTATTCGCCAGCTTGATCGGCACAACCATCGAGTTCTTCGATTTTTATATCTACGCCACCGCTGCCGTTCTGGTTTTCCCGACATTATTTTTCCCGGCAGGCGATGCAACCATCGCGGCCTTACAATCACTCGCTACTTTCGCGCTGGCGTTTTTCGCGCGCCCAATTGGTTCTGCGTTGTTTGGGCATTATGGTGATCGTATTGGTCGCAAGGCTACCTTGGTTGCGGCTTTGATGACCATGGGTGTGTCCACCGTGTGCATTGGTTTGTTGCCTTCCTATGCGTCCATCGGAATTGCGGCTACGGTGTTGTTGTGTTTGTGCCGTATTGGTCAGGGCATAGGTTTGGGTGGTGAGTGGGGTGGGGCGGTGTTGCTGGCGACTGAAAATGCGCCTGAAAATAAACGCGCGTTTTATGGCATGTTTCCGCAGTTGGGTGCGCCTATCGGATTTATCTGTTCCACCAGCGTGTTTTTATTTTTAACGCATAATTTAAATGATGCGGATTTTTTAAATTGGGGATGGCGCATTCCATTTATTGCGAGCGCCTTGTTGGTGATGCTTGGTTTGTATGTGCGTTTGAGTTTGGAAGAAACACCTGCGTTTAAAGCGGCGATTGAAGGTCATAAGCGCGTGCGTGTTCCTATGGTGACTGTGTTGACGCAGCATGCGCGAGTGACAATTTTAGGTGCATTCCTGGCGATAGCGGCGTTTGCCGTGTTTTACATTACGACGGTATTTTCGTTGGGCTGGGGAACCAGTAAGTTGGGATACACTCGCGAACAATTTTTAATTTTGCAATTGTATGCCGTGTTTGCGTTTGTGATTACCATTTGGTTGTCGGCACTTGTTGCAGACAAAATTGGTCGTCGCATTACGCTTATGATTGCAGGTGTCTCTGTGATTGTTTTTGGATTGGGTTTTGCGTCTATGCTGAATTCCGGTTCGAGTGCCGGCGTTTTAATTACTTTGTCGCTTGGCTTTAGTGTGATGGGTTTAACTTATGGATCGCTCGGTACTGCGCTTGCGGAAATTTTTCCAACCGAAGTTCGTTACACAGGCTCCTCGCTCAGTTTTAATGTGGCGGGAATTATTGGTGCCTCTTTAACGCCTGCTATTGCGAGTTGGTTGGGTGTAAATTATGGTTTGCCTTTTGTCGGTTATTACATTTCCGTCGCGGGATTGTTAACGCTTCTCGCTGCAATTGCCTTGTCCAAATCCCTGGATAAATAATATTTGGAGTTAAGTGAAACACTTACAGTTTATTAGTCGCGTGTTTCACTTCGTGCTCCATCACACTGATCTATTTTTTCATTGTGCTTAAAATTCCAGGCTATTCGACCCGAATCAGCCTGGAGAATTCTCATGCGCAAAACCCTGCTTTGTTTCGCCTTTGTGTTTGCATCATTAAGTGCAAACGCGGTGGATATCAGTGTCAGTATTGGCTCTCCGAATTTGCACATTGGCGTGAATGTTCGGGAGTATCCAAATTTAGTTCCCATTCGTGGTTACCCGGTTTATTTCTCGCCCGATATAGATTCGAATTACTTTTTTTATGACGGTCTTTATTGGGTTTACCAGGATGATAATTGGTATGCCAGTTCCTGGTACAACGGTCCCTGGAGTTTTGTAGATCCCTATGCGGTGCCGGTATATGTGTTGCGCGTTCCGGTGCGTTATTACCATCGTCCGCCGGTTTATTTTCGCGGCTGGGCGATAGATGCACCACCGCGTTGGGGCGATCACTGGGGGCATGAATGGTATGAGCGCCGCCACGATTGGGATCACTGGGATTATCGCAATACGCCGCGACCTTTACCTTTGCCGCTTTATCAGCGTCAGTATGCCGGTGATCATTATCCCGACCTTGATCGCCAGCGCGAGTTGCAGCAGCGAAATTATCACTATCAACCGCGCAACCCGGTTGTAGTTGCTCATTACAAGGATGAGCGCCAGCAATATGATCAATGGCGTTTGCAAAATCAACGTCGACCCAATGAAAGCCGCGATGCTTATGAGCGCCGCCAACAACAGCAACGTGAAGAGCAGCAACAAAAAATTCGTCGCGATGAAGACCAAAGGCGACAAGAGGAACAAAGAAAGCAGGAAGACCAAAGGCGCAAAGAAGAACAGCGACAACAACAAGAGCGTCAGCGTCAGGATCAAGCTCGCCGTGAAGAAGATCAACGTCAACAAGAGCGTCGCCAACAAGAACAGCAACAGCTGCATCGTGAACAAGAACAGCGGCAGCAGGCACAGCTACGCCAGCAACAACGACAACAGGCGCAGCAGCGCCAGCAACAAGAACAGCAACAACAGGCACGTCGCGTAGAAGATCAGCGTCAGCAATCTCAACGTCAACAGCAAGTGCGACAACAACAAGATCAGCAAGCAAGGCAGCGTGAGGAGCAACAACGCCAACAGGCGCAACAACAATCACAGGAACAGCAACGCCAGCAACAGCAGCGACAACAAAACGATCAACAGCGTCAGCAACAGCAAAACCAGGAGCGCCAGCATCAACATGATGATAGAAGGGCGCGCGGTCGTGACCAACAGAATAACGACAAATCTGATCGCGATAACGATAATAAATAGTTGTTGTATTTGATGCGATATCCAATAGAAAAGCCATCATGAACGATGGCTTTTCTATTAATGTTGATTCATTTTTACCCTTGGATTTAAATAAATTTTATTACCGTTAAGATTAAAAATAATACCCAGGACGCTGCAAGTAAAATCCAGGGTAATCGAGAGGTTTGTTCATTTACTATTTCTTCGCTCACTTCTTCTGGTTTTTCTTGTGTCAATTTGGTTGCTAGTTGTTTTACCTTTTTAACGCGCTTATCCAAGTCCCGTGTTTTTTCGCTTTGCTGGCGCAAAAATAATTCCATCCCGCGTTGGATTCCATTGGCGATTGCTTTGGTTTCTACACTGGTTTGGCCTTCAACTTTTATGCTGTTTGCAATTTTTAAGGCTTCCGCACGAATATCGCGAGCGTCTTTTTTCTGTCTGGTTTTTGGTGGCGCTGACTGCGTCATAACATATGTCCCAATTGTTTTTCATTAAAAGCTATTACACAAAAATCTGCATTTCTTCGCCAATTTTTTTTCGCATTTCCATCAATTTAATCGCTGTTGCGTGGTGCTGTTTGTCTTCGTCAGTTTGCGGTATCCATTCGGGTACATTTACTTTCATGCCTGACTCATCAACGGCAACCATAATGACAATGCAATGGGTTGTCAGTCTTCTGTTTAAGGATTTTGGATCGCACGCATTTACTTCAATCGCAATATGCATCGATGATTTACCGGTATAGATAATCTTTGCGCTTACTTCAACCAGGTTGCCGACATGGATTGGCGATACAAAACGAATCCCCCCAGCGTAAGCTGTGACGCAATAGCGGCTGCTCCAGCCAGCTGCGCAAGCATAGGCGGCGAGGTCGATCCATTTCATCACGGCACCACCGTGAACTTTTCCACCAAAATTTACATCTTGCGGTTCAGCCAAAAAACGTAAGGTGATGTCTCGTTGTGGGCTGCTCATAGTTAAATCTCGTTGTGGTTCAATAGTGATACCATTATTTGATGTGAAATTAAAAGTTTTTTAATAATTTTATAAAGTTAGTTTAACAATTTCACTTGTCCCAAATTTGGTTAAGCAATTGTTCTATTTTTGTTATTTCGATAGGTTTGGTGAAGTGATAATCAAAGCCAGCGTTTTGCGCGCGTTGTTTATCGTCAGATGCGCCCCATCCTGTGAGTGCAACTAAAATCGAATGACTAATTAGATTGTTGGAGCGAAACTCTTGTGCAACTTCATAACCATTCATTCCCGGTAAACCTATATCCAGCAATACAAGCTCAGGTTGATAAGTTGATGCTAAGGTAATGGCATCGTGACCGTTATAAACTGTTTTTACTTCATGCCCCAAAAATTGCAGAAGCATGGTAAGCATATCCGCAGCATCAATATTGTCGTCTACCACCAGGATACGACGCGGTGATGCTGTGTTTAAAGCATTGCTATTATTTTTTGATTCATCTGCTGTGTTTTTTTGTTGCTTTGCAACTGGTAGTCGTAAGGTAAATAAAGCACCTTTATCCGGCCCATCACTTTCAGCGCTAATAAATCCACCGTGCATTTCTATCAATTGTTTTGAAATAGCTAGTCCTATGCCAAGACCTCCCTGCGCGCGGTCCAGGGTTTTTCCTGCTTGCGTGAATAATTCAAAAATATGCGATGTCATGTCTGCCGTAATACCAACGCCGGTATCTTTTACGCGAATAATCGCTTCATCGCCTTGTTGTTCGGTAATTAATTCAATTCGACCGCCGCTCGGTGTGTATTTTGCCGCGTTGTTAAGAAGATTGGTAATAACTTGTGCGATGCGAATGGGATCTGCATCCAGTTGAATATTTTTTCCATCCTTGGTAATTACCAATTCGTGATTGTTGGCTTCAATACCAAGTCTGCTGACCTCAAGTGCGGAAAGAATAATAGTATCGAGTGGCACAATTTCTTTTTTCAGCTGAATTTTTCCGCTGGAAATCCTCGACACATCTAATAAATCATCAATCAAATGAACCATGTGGCTCACCTGGCGTTGCATCATATCCAGGGTTTTAATATTGGTTTGGGATAATTCAGAATGTGCAAGTACTTCAACGGCGCTACGAATGGGAGCGAGTGGATTCCTTAATTCATGCGCAAGCATTGCAAGGAACTCGTCTTTTCGACGATCTTGTTCCTGAAGCTTTTCGTACATAGTGGCATTTTCAATTCCCGCCGCTGCAATGGTTGCAAGTTGCGTCAGGATAGCTTCGTCGTCTGCAGTAAATTCTCCTTCGTATTTATCGGAGAGCTGCAACAAGCCTAAACTTTGTTTGCCTTTGCCGATCAGTGGAACGGTCAAACAACCTTTAACTTTTGCAAGGTTTTCCAACTTATTGACGTGTTCAGCATAGTTTGGGTTATTCGCATATTTTTCGGAAAGTGAAATACTATTTATCTGGTGCGATTCATCTTGCGATGTATTAATTGAAGCTACCGCCTGGTGTGCTCCTATAATAGAGCGCGCTTTTTCCGTCACTAAATTTACAATGCTTTTTGCTGACAAAAGCACATTTAAAGATTGGCTGGCTTTTGCAACTTGGCCAATTAAGGTGGCATGATGCTTTTCTGCTTCCAATAATTTTGCCATTTCTTCTTGTGATTCTTTCATGGCGGTAATATCGCGCGTAGTTCCTGCAACGGCTTCTACATCTCCATTCGAATCAAAAATGGGCACAAAAATATAATCATAAATACGTCGGCCAAAAGTTCCGGCAAAAGGTACTTCACCGCGAATAGGTAATTTAGTGCTTTTTACTTGTTCAATTTCGCGACTGTGCATTTCGGCGTGCCAGGGTTCGTAGCCCAACTCAAGGCAGGTTTTACCTATAGCTTCATCCCAGGTTTTGCCCCACATGGTTAGCAATATTTTGTTGGCGTAACTGAAGCGATGTTGCAAATCAAATACGTAAGTGAGATCGGGTGTATTAGATAATATGGTTTCGTACAAGCGTTCACGACGTTCAGATTCAGCATTGACAACAGCTACTTGAGTCTCTGCTTGATGGCGATCCCATGCTATTGCCATACAGTGGCTAACCGTTTGCAAAAATTCTATTTCACTGTGTGAAAATTCTGTGCGTGTTGTGCTTGCTAATGAAAATGTGCCGAGCACTTTTCCATCGCGCCCCAATAATGGATGACAGGCGTAAGCGGTTACGCCTATTTGTTTAGCAAAGGAACCTGCCGGATCGGTACAAATCCGTTCTTTGTTGGCGGCTACAGGTTCCCGTGTTGCGGCAACTTTTCCGCAAAATGCCTGGCCTGCATCGAGGCGAGCTGCTGTTGCTTTTAAATGATCGGGGATGCCGTGTTCTGTAACCAGATAGAGGTCACCATTTTCCCCTATGCGATAGTTCACAAAAATATCTGATTCGAACGGGATTCGAATCATCTCAAATACATCTTGGGATAAGTTGGCATCAATACCTTGCGATTCAAGGATATGTTGCGCCAATGTTAAGAGCAGGGTGCGCCGCTCCGTTTCTTTTTGTCGTTCAGTATCATCAAAAAATACTTTACTGAAACCACGCAATTCGCGATCTTTATTGTAAAGGGGAGTGACAGTACCGCTTGCGAAAAAACGTGTGCCATTTTTATGCAAATACCAGCACTTATCTTCTATTTTTCCGTGTGTTAACGCTGCTTCCAATATGCTGGATGGTGTTGCTGCAATCTTGTCTGCCTCGGTAAAAATGAAATCCGGTTTTTGTCCAATAGCATCAATTGCGTCGTAACCTGTAATAGCAGAGGCAGCACCGTCCCATTCAAGGATATATCCTGTCGGGTCACAAATAACTATCGCATGATCAGCTAATCCACTCAGCAACAACTCAATACGTTCTTCTTTCGAGTAGACGTTTTTATCTGTGCGGCTTATGTCTGTTTGTGTTGTATTCAAGATTGTTACCCTTTGTAGAAGTAACGCTATTAAAATCTAAACCGGGCAAATCGACAACTTGGTTTTGGGTTTATTTGTAGAGTAGGAGAACCAATTGGCTATGAATATGACGGCAGATAAACAATTAAGTGAGACTACACTGGATAAAGGCAGAGGCGTTAATTTACATGACAGGTTTTATCAATATAGGATTTTACAATGCTGATAAAAATCTTTGATTTCTCCCAAAAGATTTTTTCTGGATTACCAATCTCCGAAACAATGCGCCTCAGAATTTTTCAAAAAAATAACAATACATTTCTTGTTGGAATGATGCTTAGCATATTGATGTGGCATGGATGGAATAAACCGCAATGCCGCGTTCCTTTTATTGCCATTACCCACAAACCATCACTTAGATTCGATGTATAGCTTCATGAAAGTGCGGGTTATATGTCGATATTCATAGAGTTCATGGAGTTGCATCCTGATCATCAGGTCCTTGGCAGGTTCAAAATAGGGGCGGGGTACCCGGCATGATAAGCAGCGTCCGGGTTTCAACAGCCTGGATATGGCATGGGTAGGGATTTCCCACTTCAGTGACGTTTAGTTCCAAAATTTGGCGCTTATCATCTTTTTTTACGAAAAACGCACTATTGTCTTGACAACGTTGTCTTTTATGCGCATTTTATAGCTTGTTCAAACAGGTGTTTTTATGGGGCATTTGCAACAAGAGTTGAGGGCCTATTTCTCAATGTGACAAAACCAGTGGCCAAATTGAGTACCTGGCAGGTTTTCTCGGAATTGATTATGAATGAAGTTGTTTTGTTTAATTTTAATGACATTACTGTTTTGTTCGGTGGCTTCCTGTCACTCGTCCTCGCTTTACTCTTAATTTTTCGTGCACCCGGTTTACGTATAAAGAGAAGTTATTGGTGTTGCCTTGCGCTGTTTTTCTTGCTGGGGACGTTGCATGCAATAGATACATTGCTTTATTGGAATCCCAGTATCAAAGGGTTGATGTCTGCAAACCCTAACGTGTTTTTTGCGTTATGGTTTGCTCTGTTATTGCAGGGGCCATTGTTATTGTGGTTTACCAAAGCGGCAATTTATCGTGAGTTTAATTTTTATTCCCGGGATTTATTGCATTTAATTCCGGTAGTGGTTTTTCCAGTTTATCTTTATTTGGGTTATGGCCGACTTAACCTTAATGAAAAGTTACAACTTATTAATGACTGGAATCTCGTAAAAAATAATGTCTATCTGGAGTCATTAGTTTGGGCGCAACGCCTGGTTGCATTTACTTATGGCAGTGTCTGCGCATATCAGATTTATAAATATATTTGGCATTTAAAAAGCACTTATTCATCTTTGAGTAAAGTTGATTTGCATTGGTTGAAATTGTTGGTGTTTGGGTTTGCCGCAATCTCAACCCTGGGTTTGTTGGCGCTTTTGCAATCTCGCTTTATGAGCTCCGGTGTGGATGGTCTTTTGGGCAAAATAGAAAATCATGCGTTATTTGTATATCACTGCGCGCTGATATTTTATTTGCTGCAAAATTCAAACGGTTTTGCGGAGATAAAAACTGAACACACGATTGGCTCTGCGCCCAAGGTGCGGGAGCCTCAATTGTATATTGTCGAAAAATTACAAGACCTTATGGAAACCCAGCGGCCTTACCTAGAGCCGCATATTACGGTCGAACGGTTGGCTCATAAGTTGGAGGTGTCTCCAAAAACACTTTCAAGCGCGATCAATAGCCAATTGAATGTTAATTTTTTTGAATTGATTAGCAATTATCGATTGGAAGAGGCTAAGCGTCATTTAACAGACCCTGCAAATCGTGAGTTACCTATTAATGATGTTATGAAGAGTTGCGGTTTTAGCAGCAAATCGGTTTTCAATCAGGCTTTTAAGAAAAACCTGGGCGTTACACCAAGTCATTATCGCCAACAATATTTAGGTTAAGTGTTTCGGTTAATTAAAAAATAATAAAAGACTTTTGCATCAAGTAAGACTTTAAGGAAAACAGGTTCTAGTTTCAGAAGTCGCTAGTGGGTACTAATTAGTGGTGTTATTTTCTTTCCGGTGCTTCATAGGTGCTATGGGCGCATGGGTTTTCCTGGCAAATAATATTTTTGCTGCGGATAGATACTTGCCACTAAAGGGGAGAATAAATTGATTAAAAAATCCGGATTTTCATTGGGTTATTTGCGAGCGATAAAAATAATTATTATTGCTTTCGCAGTGCAATGTTTTGCTGTAAATGCTGTGGCAAAGCCTGTTGTTATTGGTTATGTCCCTGCATTCAGGGCAATGACTAATATTATTGATACAACAGATCTTGGATTAGTTACCCACATCAATATTTCGTTTTTGAATCCAGATGCGAATGGCACGCTGATTAAAAACGATAGCCTGGTGTGTATGCCAGATATTAATAATGCCAATACCAACGCTCGCGATATTCGATACCTTGTCAATAAAGCGCATGAAGCGGGTGTAAAAGTATTGGTGTCTGTGGCCGGTGGAGTAATTCCTTCCTGTGCGGGAGATTGGTCGGTGCTTTTGCAGCCTGATTATCGCCAGGCTCTGGTTAACGAACTCATAAAATTTGTAGATGATTTTAACCTGGATGGTTTGGATGTTGATATTGAAGGAGAAGTGCTCACCAAAATTGATAAGGCAAATAATTACACTCCATTTATCCAGGCGCTTTCCGAGCAATTAAAATCAAGCAATAAATTACTAACTTGTGCTACCGCGTCTTATGAAGGAGGAATGATTCCTGTTTCTGCAATTCCTTATTTTGATTTCGTCAACATTATGTCATACGACCTTATAGGTCCAGGCTGGGGAACCCCCGGCGTTGAGCACTCTTCTTATGCGCAAGCTGTTGCTGACGTTAATCTTTGGAAAGCACGAGGTCTTCCGCAAGAAAAGTTAGTATTGGGTGTGCCATTTTATGGCTATGGTTTTGGCACTTATTTACCAAATTACACCTATAAAGAAATACTCGATAAATTGGGTGTTGAGAATAATGATAAAGATTTAGTAGGTAACGCGTGCGCAGGTTGTAGTTATGTTACTTACAACGGTATTAGTACCATTAAAAATAAAACCCGTTTTGCGTTACAAAATGGTGCAGGCGTTATGATTTGGGAGCTATCTCAGGACGCATCAGGTGATTACAGTTTATTAAAAGCAATTGATTCTGAAATACAAAAATCCAATTCAACCAGTTCGGCAGCAACAAGTTCCGTGGTAACAAGCAAGCCTGCTACGAACGAAAGCAAATCAAGTAAATCCTCTGGCGGATTTTTTCGATTAATCGATATAAATTTATTAATTGTGGCGAGTATTTTGCTTTTCGTAACTCGCCAGTCTTTTGGCAAATCATAAATTTTTTAGCAGCCTATAAATGGGATGCTTGAATAAACAAAAATCAAATGAAAATTTATAAGAAGGAATAGCGCTAACGTCATTTATTAAACAGGTGCGACTTTTGGTAGCCAGGGTTCGAGTTTTGGATGTTGCTAGAACCTCAAAAATTGGAATGATAAATTCAAATTTGGGCAGTTAACTTTAAATTGCACCTATTGGTAAATCCAGCTCACATATTTGTGTTAAAGCGTTTACAAGAGCGTGATCTGGAGGGGAAAAGTTGAGTCGTTTTTACTGATTGAATTAAAAAAGTGTATGAAACTTAAAGGGGTAGGATATGCATCAAAAAAACACACAGGCAGTCACGTTTAAGCGTTCACTGCTGGCCATGTCAATTATGGCTTTGGCAACACCTTCACTTGTGCTGGCGGAGACAGCGACAGCAGAAGTGGAAGAAGTTGTTATTACTGGTATGAGAAATAGTATCAATAGTGCGCAGGAAATTAAGCGTAATGCTGATACGGTAAAAGATGTTATTACTGCGGCAGACATTGGCGCATTGCCGGATAAATCCGTTACCGAAGCGCTGCAACGTGTTCCCGGTGTGACCATCGAACATTTTGCATCATCCAGTGATCCTAAGCATTACGCAGATGAAGGTACCAAAGTATTGGTGCGCGGTTTGGATCGCGTGCGTTCAGAAGTGAACGGACGTGATGCTTTTAGTGCAAACCCCTGGGGCGGTTTGAGCTATGAAGATTTCCCGGCAGAGTTGTTGGGTTCGGTAGAGGTTGTTAAAAACCAGACGGCAGACCTGATTTCCGGTGGCATTGCCGGTACGGTTGATCTGGTTACCCGTAAGCCATTCGATTCTGACAAGCGTTTGATTTCCTTTAATGCAAAGGCAAATTATGGTGATTTCCGTAAAGAGGTCACCCCATCTTTTTCCGCGCTTTTCTCTGACAGCTGGGAAACCAGCGCAGGTAAATTTGGTTTCTTGCTGGCGGGTTCAAATTCCAAATACGAAACCCGTGGTGACGGCGTTGGCTTGGGCAACTTCCATGCTCGCGGTTTGGATACTACGCCAAATGCGAGTTGGGATATTTGGGGAACACCCACAGGCCCAGGCAAAAAAGAGGGAGCATATGATGGTCCCTGTGTGCCAAATGCGTTGGGATGGATGCCTGAATGTGGCGGTAAGGCTGCTAATCTTATTACCGCAGCAGATGCATATCACTCACCCTATGACGGTCCTGCGCTTGAAGGGCAGCCTGCTGGAACTACCTGGTATGCGCCAGCGCAGTACCACATGAGCACTGCTGAAAATGATCGCGAGCGCACCGGGGTTACGACCTCTTTACAGTGGGCTAATGCAGATGAAACCATTGTTGCAACCTTGGAGCACATTAACTCCAAAGCTACCCTGGAGTGGCGCGAACGACAAATCGGTCAGGCGGCCCAGGGCTTCCAGGACTTTATGGGCAGATCCCAGGATTGGGAAGACGATGCGGCCAATGGTCATCCGTTGACAGTAGATTCAAATGGGTTTTTAACATCAGGTATTGGTTTGGGTGTGAACCCAGATGTACCGCTCAACTATCGCACGCGTTGGAATTACAACGAAGACACGGTTAAGGATACCTCGTTTAACGTGGTATTTAAGCCAACGGATCGCCTGGATGTCAAACTTGATTATCAACACATCGATTCAGAAAAGCTGGTGCATAACTACAGTATGGCTGCGCAAACTCGTGGTGCAGTCGTAAAAGATGTTATGCCGTACTACGTGGATTTAAGAGGTGCCCTCCCAACGTTTGAGTTTTTGAATCCAAATGGCACAACTCCCGGTTGGCTCAGTCCTACAGAACCAAATATCTTCATGGGCACGGGGATGCAGCAGGAAGAGTTTAATAGTGCCGATGCCAACAGTTTTAAAATTGATGCTACTTATAAATTGGATGGAGCATTGACCGCAATTAAAACAGGCATGTATCACTCTGATAAAAACTTAACTGTTCGTGATACCAATTACGCGGGCTGGTCCGCAATTGGTACACCATGGGTTGACGCTGATCGTATAGCTGCAGCAGCTGTGAGTAATCCTGATTTGTTTGAGCGCGTAGATTTTTCAGATTATTACGACGGCAAAGTTCTGCAGGGCGGCGTTAATAGTTTCTTATTCCCCAAATTGGATTTGGTAAAAAATTATGCTGATTCCTTGCGTAAGGGATGTGCGGAAGGATGGTCCGGTCCGGGTGATGCTAACGGTAACGCGGCTGACGGTAGCGGCGGTTGCGCAATTCCCTATGAGGATATGGCAGGACGCGACGGCAACTTTGCCAAGCATGATGTCAGCAAGTCAAATGAAAAGCGTACGGAATTCTATGTGCGTGGTGACTTTGCGTTTGATGACCTCACTATTCCGGTAAAGGGTAACTTTGGTTTGCGTTATGTAGGTTATAAGCTGGAATCTACCGGTTACCTGGTGTTGCCAAAAGAAACTAGCCGCGGTGGTGCAGAAGCAGCTGCTATTTTAGAGCGGGATTACAAGGCTATGTATGATCTTGCTTCTGGTGAAGCGTTGCAAAGCACTGTAGAAGGAACAAACTACAGCACCGTACTGCCAAGTTTTAACGCGACTTTTGGTCTTACTGATGATGTGATTGTTCGTCTGGGCCTATCCAAAGGTTTGTATTTCCCAAGTTTGGTTGATACGCGAAATACCATGGTATTGGACATGCAGTATTCCAAGCATTTGCAAGATCCAAATGCCAATGAGAGTGCTACAAACCCAATTGTTGGTATTGATAATGTCTCTTTAAGTGCATCTGCAAGTAACCCCTATCTAAAACCTGAAGAAGCGGTGAACTTTGATGTCACTACGGAATGGTATTTTGCAAAAGCAGGCTCTGTGACCTTGGGGCTGTTCCATAAAAAGCTGGATAACATCATTCGCAATAAGCAATTCAGTGTTAACCTCGATTATATGGGTAATAGTTACCCTATCTCGGCTTATGGTCCAGCGAACACGGGCTCAGGAACTATTCAGGGGGCAGAGTTCTCATATTCGCAGTTCTATGATTTCTTGCCGGGAGCCTGGAGTGGGTTAGGTTTGCAGTTCAACTATACCTATATCCATCAGAAAGGTTTGGAAGATCCAAATGGGGCCATATCTCCCAGCCTGACATTTAACTCCGCTGGTGAGCCCGTTGTTGATAGCCGCAATACATTCCGTGTGTTCAGTGGTTTACCCCTGCAAGGTTATTCAGACCGTAACTTGAATATTGTGGGTATGTACGAATATCACGATGTTTCATTCCGCCTGGCGTACACATGGCGTTCCGAATACTTGCTGACCTTGCGAGAGTCTGAAGATTTTGTACCGGTTTATGCTGAAGCGGCCGGCACCATGGATGCGAGCCTTTACTACAACATTAATGAGAATTGGAAAGTGGGTCTTGAAGGTAGCAATTTGCTGCATAGAGACACTAAAACCAAGTATCAAATGAACCAGGCAGGTGTTCAAACAGATGCTCTAAACTTCACGACCGACCGTCGTTATGCATTGAGCCTACGTGCAACCTTCTAATAGCAGTTTTGGGCTAATGAAGCGTTGTTAGAAAAGCGTACAGCAGAAATGCTGTACGCTTTTTTTCAAAATACCAGGTGCTTTTATTCTGGAATAATTTATTGTTATCTACGGATTCCGGAGCAATTAGGATTGCATCGAGCCATATTACAGAGTGCAAGAGTCAAATGGTCGAAGATTGAGTTAATGTGCGCAAGGTTGAGTAGATGACCGATTATAAAAATATCCCCGAATATAAAAATCTCTCTGCAGTTCAATTTTTTGAAGAGATAGTTCCGCTTCAAAAACCTGTTGTTATCCGCGGCTTTGCCGAGCCTTGGCCGTTAGTGAATGCCGCAAAAAAATCTCCACAGGATTTTGCGGAATATCTCATACGTTTTTACACAGGCAAAAAAGCCAGCATTTTATTGGGGCATCCTGATATAAAAGGGCGCTTTTTTTATAACGACGACATGACCGACCTCAATTACATTAAAGGTGATGAGCGTCTGGATTTATTTTTAGGCCGATTATTGGAGCTGGCAACGAAAGAAATCTTTCCTGCGGTATCCATACAAAATTTAATACTGAATGATATTTTGCCAGGCTTGGCAGATGAAAATGCCTCAGATTTTTTTACTGATGTAATGCCGCGTTTATGGATTGGAAACCAGGCGACTGTGTGTGCACATTATGATGGATCAGATAACGTCGCCTGCGTGGTCGCGGGGCGTCGACGATTTATTCTTTTTCCACCGGAACAAGTCGCTAATTTGTATCCCGGTTCGTTAAATTTTACACCTGCGGGTGCACCGGTGAGTTTGGTGAATCTTCATAATCCAGATTTTGAACATTATCCGCTATTTAAAACCGCACTGGAAAATGCGTATTCGGCAGAGCTATATCCTGGCGATGCGATTTTTATTCCCATGTTGTGGTGGCATCATGTGGATTCATTGGAAAAAGTAAATGCCTTGATGAATTACTGGTGGAATGGTTCTGCTGCCAAAGAAGTTATCCAGCCAACACCGCTGGATAGTTTAAATATGGCCATGCTCGCAATGCGAAAATTAACGCCTATACAACGCAACGCCTGGCGAGCAATGTTTGATCATTATTTATTTAAGCAAGGTGTCGATCCCGCTTCCTATATTCCAGAGCACTGCCAATATGCGATAGGGGAGATAACACCTCATGCAGAAAGAACACTGAAAGATCACGTTATAGAACGGCTAAAAAAATAATTGGGCATTGGAAATTATCATGAAGATAAAACGTATTGCAATTGTGGGTGGCGGTAATGCCGGCTGGCTTGCAGCAAATCATTTGGGGGTGGAGTTGTCACGTGATCCTGACATCGACATTACCCTGATAGAATCAAAAGATATTCCTGTCATTGGCGTAGGCGAGGGAACTGTTCCACTTATTCGCAATAGCCTGCAAAATTTTGGCATCAGCGAGGTTGATTTACTTCTGGAATGCGATGCAACATTTAAAACGGCTATTAAATTTGCGAATTGGATGAGTACCGAAAAATACGGAAAGGATAATTTTTACTACCACACCTTTGATGCTCCTTTTCCTGGTGGTTATGATGTTACTCAATATTGGTTAGGTCACAAAACCGAAGCTTATTATTCAAAATTATCCGCCGCTTATTATGTTGCTGAAAAGAACCGGTCGCCTAAACGCCCGGACTCTCCACCCTATAAAGGTTTGGTGAATTATGCCTATCATTTTGATGCCGCTAAATTTACAACACTGCTCGCCGGTAATGCCAAAAAAAGATTTGGTGTGAAGCACATCTACCAAACAATTAAACACGTGATGCTACATGATGACGGTAATGTAAAAGGCTTCCAGTATGACTCGGGCGAATCAGAAGAATTTGATTTTTATATTGATTGCAGCGGCTTTTCGTCATTGTTATTTGGTAAAACCTTAAAGGTTCCCTTTATTGATAAAAGCAACATTATTTTAACGGATACGGCTTTGGCGTTGCAGGTTCCAATAACGTCTGATGAAGAACTTTTTCCTTACACAAAAGCGGTTGCACATGATGCCGGTTGGGTGTGGGATATTCCGTTAACCACACGCCGTGGAACCGGGTTTGTTTATTCATCGCAACATATGAGTGATGACCAAGCGATAAAGGCCTTTTCAACCTATCACGGCAAAGATCTCGAAAATTCGAATGCTCGAAAAATTCCGATGAAAGCTGGTTATCGGGAAAAAATATGGGAAAAAAATTGCGTAACATTAGGGCTGGCCAATGGTTTTGTTGAGCCCCTTGAAGCTACATCGCTTTTTATAACAGATTTTTGTGCAGGCATGATTGCCAAAAAAATTCCTTTATATAAAGAAGAAATTCCGGTATTTGCCAAATCATGTAACGAAATTGCGGCCCTGATTTGGGAGCGTATTTTTGATTTTATCCAACTCCATTACTGCATTTCAGATAGGCGAGACACGCAATTCTGGCGCGATGTTACCGAGCATGTTGAACGCTCAGCGCTTTTAAAAGAGCGATTGGAATTATGGAAATATGCAATTCCCCAGCGCACTGATTTCGCCAGCACCTTTGATTTTTTCCACACCGAAAGTTATTTGTCGGTGCTGTATGGAATGGATTATCCCACGAGGGCACCAGTAGTGAATGACACTGTGGGAAATTTTTCAAAACAGAAAATTGCAGAGCATCTTTTGAATTCAAGAAAGCTGGCTGATTCATTAATGCCACAGCGGAAATGGTTAACTGAATTAAAAGAGTATGTTGCTAAACACAGACCAACCTAATCAAGGAACCTCTGAAAAATTAACTTGCTTGCTCTGGCTTCGTTAAATTTCGGTAAAAAATGCTCATTTACTTCGTGTAAACTCCGCTTTTTACCGAAATTTGCCTCGCCATAGCTGCGCCGTAAACATTTTTCAGAGGTTCCTGCGTACCGACTATCTGAATCTAAAATATGACAAGCGAAAAGCCTAAAAAAATTCTTATTGTGGGTGGCGGTACGGCGGGCTGGATGGCCGCCAATTTAATTGCAGCTCGCTGGGCCCATGTCGATGTTTGTTTGTTGGAATCTACCGAGGTCGGCATTATCGGTGTGGGCGAAGGATCTACACCGCATTTAAAATTCTTTTTTGATGCCATTAATGTTTCTGAATCTGAATGGATGCTGCGTTGTAACGCTACTTACAAAAATGGAATTTCGTTTGTTAATTGGTCGTCGGTTCCAGGGTTTGAATCTTATTTTCATCCCTTTCCCGCACAAACGGATGACTTCACTGTTCCAACGTTTTTTAGCAATATCAAGGCGCGTATACAGGGGCATAATGCCAATGCGCATCCGGATAATTATTTTCTGGAAACCTATCTCACCCAAAAAAACCTTGGGCCGATAGCGGCTGAATCTTTTCCGTTCCAAATACTTTACGGATACCATTTTGATGCAACTCTTGTAGGGCAATTCCTCGCTGGCAAAGCGATTGAGCGAGGCGTCAAACGTATATTTGGCACCTTAACAGAAGTCATATTACACCCAACTGGTGATTTGGCGGCTGTCCGGTTAAATGATGATAGTCTTTTGGATGCAGATTTTTTTATTGATTGTTCCGGTTTCAAATCCTTGCTTCTGCAAGGCGCATTAAAAGTGTCTTTTAAAAGTTTTGAGGAGAATTTATTTAATAATGCAGCAATAGTTATGCCCAGTGACATCTCGGAAATAATTCCACCAGAGACAAAATCAACAGCGCTTTCAAATGGCTGGGCCTGGAAAATTCCATTAACCAATCGTTATGGCAATGGTTATGTATATAGCGCTGATTACATCACACCAGATCAAGCTGAAGCGGAATTAAGGCAGCATCTGGGTTTGCTTGAGAGTGATGTCGTCGCAAGACATCTTCAAATGAAAGTAGGGCGTGTTGAAAAACATTGGGAAAAAAATTGTGTAGCAGTTGGATTGTCGCAGGGATTTATCGAGCCATTGGAAGCCACCGCGCTTGCACTGTCTTATGAAACGATTTCGCTCTTTATGAAGCATTACGAAAATGGATTCTACACCAATCAATTTGAAGCGCTTTTTAACAAGGAAATGAATGCAAAGTTTGACGGTGTCAGGGATTATATTGTTTGTCATTACAAAGTTAACCAGCGAAAAGACAGTGATTATTGGCGAGATAATTCTGTTAATACCAATGTGTCTGACAGTTTAAATAATATTTTATATCTTTGGCGAACCAGCCAGAATTTCGCCCAGGATATGCAGTTACATAAATTGGAAGGAAGTTACCAGGCAAAGTCGTGGGCTTGTCTGCTCGCGGGATATGGCATTTTGCCACCGCTGGAATTAAGTGCGCTAAATACACACTATAATTCATCACAGGATATGGATCAGCTGGCAGATTTTATTCGCAGATGCGGATTGAATTTTAAACCTCACAAGGATTTACTTACCTAAGCGTGCAGGAAAACTCAAGAATGAAATGAAGGTGTTATTCCGCTTTAGCCGCCAATTCCTCTTCAATGAAATTCAAGGCTTCATCAATCAACAATAACATTGAATGTTTGGCGCGCTCAGGGTTACGGTTTTTGATTGCATTAAATACTTTTGCGTGATCTTCCACTATCCCGTCATGGTTGCCTTTCATGGGGCTGGTGTGACTGATGCTGACGCGCAATGCCGTTTGGATGAAATCGCGCAAGCGCACATAAAAGCGATTGTTACTGGCGTAAAGGATGCTGATGTGGAACGCGATATCGGCATCCAGATCTTCCGGTGAATTATCTTCCGCATTCCTCATGCCTTCCAGGGCGGCTTCAATTGCATTAATTTGTTCTTGGGTGGCATAGCGGGCAGCCAGCGCAGCCGCTTCAGGTTCAATGGCGATACGAACCTGCAAAAATTCTTTCAAGACTTTCATGGATGGTTTGCTTTCCAATGACCAGCGCAATAAATCCGGGTCGAAAATATTCCATTCTTCTTCGGCTTGCACGCGAATTCCCTGGCGCGGCTTGCTGGAAATTAAACCTTTGGCAGAAAGCATTTTTACTGCTTCGCGCACAGCGCTACGGCTTACACCGAATTTTTCGCAAAGTTCTGCTTCAGTTGGCAGGCCGTCAGTATTGTATTCACCACAAATAATGGCTTTGCCCAATTCATGAACCATGCGATGAGAAAGATTGAAGTTGCGGTCAAGTAGCGCCATTAGTTGCAATCCACATTATTAAAAGACTTGGCTGAAGGTTAACGATTTATGCTTGATATTACAATATAAGCATTTCGCTTAAATATATATTCAGTAAGAGGAATAAGGCTTTAAGGACAAATGCGTTAATCGATCAATTTTTCAGTGACTCATCGAACAATTGATAGCCCGGATCAACAGCGCACCAAAGGTTCACAATAATTATTTTTGTCTTGCGCTACTGGCGTCCCGTAAAAATTCCTACATCAATTAGCGACTTTAAATACTCAAGCTATTTAGCTGTCGTAATGACTCTATCTACTTATTTACTTACCCGTCGACCATGTTTCCCTGCCGGTATGTATGGAGATTAGGTTTTAACAAGAATGGACATTATTGAACCCAGGCCAAGAATGAATCCTTATTTTTAAGTAATATTCTAAGATTTTAATTGTGTTCAATTATGTAATATTAATTAACCCAAAAAACAGGGTTCTTTCCGTTCACTATAAAAAAGTCAATTTATCGCCTGATTTAAGTGAGTTTTCTTATTTAACTTGTAGCTCTACCAATTACAACTGATAAATATAGTCTTATAAAACAACGGTTAACTTATTGTAATTGACAAAATTGTTGTCTTTTGAATAATATTATCATACAAAATAATCATCCAAACTGGATGTGAAATGACTATGGTGATGTGATGACCTCTTATGCGTTAGGCCTGGATTACGGCAGCGATTCAGTGCGTGCTTTGTTGGTGAATGCCTTAACCGGCGCCGAAGTTGCAAGTAACGTCGTTTATTACCCTCGTTGGAAAAAAGGCCTGTATTGCGTCCCCGCCAAAGACCAATTCCGCCAGCATCCACTGGATTACCTGGAAAGCCTCGAACAAGTTGTCCAGGGTTTATGGAGTAAAGCACCGGCTGGCGCGGCAGCCAAGGTCGTGGGTATAGGTTTTGACACCACCGGCTCAACACCTATAGCCGTTGATGCTGAGGGAATGGCACTCGCCTTGAAGCCTGAATTTGCTGAAAACCCCAATGCCATGTTTGTGTTATGGAAAGACCATACTGCGATCAAAGAAGCGCAAGAAATTACTGCTGCTGCCAACGCCGCACGTGAAAATTATTTGAAATACGAAGGCGGAATTTATTCCTCTGAATGGTTCTGGGCAAAAACCCTGCATGTGTTGCGTGAAGATGCTGCGGTGGCAAAAGCGGCTTATTTGTGGGTTGAGCATTGCGATTGGATGTCAGCGGTGATCACTGGTACCACCCATCCTTCCAAATTACGCATGGGGCGTTGCGCAACCGGCCATAAATTGATGTGGCACCAAAGCTGGGGCGGTTATCCACCTAATGACTTTTTTGTCGGCATCGATCCTTTGCTGGATGGTTTGCATGATCGCTTACCTGCAGAAACTTTTACCGCTGACCAAACTTGCGGACTCTTAACCGTGGAGTGGGCTGGTTTGCTTGGTTTGCCAGTGGGAACTCCAGTCAGTTTCAGTGCGTTTGATTGTCATATGGGCGCGGTTGCGGCCAATGTGAAGCCCGGTGTTTTAACCAAAATTATGGGCACATCCACCTGCGATATTACGGTCGCCACATACGAGGATATTGGCGATAAATGTATACGCGGTATTTGCGGGCAAGTTGACGGCTCCGTAACGCCTGGCCTGGTTGGTCTTGAAGCCGGCCAATCGGCATTTGGCGATTTGTACGCATGGTTTAAAAATCTGGTGAATTGGCCGGTAAATAATTTATTGGCTTCAACATCGTTATTGGATGAAACAACCAAACAAAAACTTGTACATGATACTGAAGAAAAAACGCTTGCTGCATTAAGTGCTGCTGCAAGTAAATTCGCGATTGGTGAAACCGGAATTACTGCACTTGATTGGGTAAATGGCCGTCGCACACCTGATGCAGATCAATCGGTTGCCATGGCAATTACCGGATTAAAAATGGGGAGCGATGCCCCGCAGATTTTCCGCGCATTAGTTGAAGCAACCGCTTACGGTGCGCGAGCAATTATCGAACGTTTTAAACAAGAGGGCGTTGCGATTAATTCAGTCGTTGCGATTGGCGGTATTTCCAAAAAATCTGATTTCGTTATGCAAACCTGTGCAGACGTTTGGAATTGTCCGATTGAAATATTGGAAAGTGAACAAAGTTGCGCACTCGGCGCTGCCATTTTCGCGGCGGTTGTTGGTGGGGTTTATTCCGACGTTGCCAGCGCGCAAAAAGTAATGGCATCTGCTGTATGCAAAACTTATAAGCCCGATGCACAAGCAACTGCGGCCTATGAAAGTTTGTATCAACAATATCTCAAGCTCGCTGCTTTTGAAAATCAGGGAGGCGTGCAATGAGTTTCCTTGAATTAAAACGCGAAGTTTATGAAGCCAATATGGAATTACAACGCCATAACCTGGTGGTATATACCTGGGGCAATGTGTCGCAGATTGATCGCGCAAAAGGTGTAATTGCTATTAAACCAAGTGGTGTGGCTTATGAAGTCATGACGCCTGACGATATTGTGATTGTGGATTTGGAAAACAATATCGTCGAAGGTTCGCTTAATAAAAACGTTATGCGCCCTTCGTCGGATACAAAAACCCATACACATTTGTATCGCCATTTTGATTGCATTGGTGGCGTAACTCACACCCATTCAACTTACGCAACTGCTTGGGCGCAAACCCAACAAGCTATTCCGTGTTACGGCACCACTCACGCAGATTACGCTTATGGCGAAATTCCCTGCACCGCGGTAATGACTGACGAACAAATCGAACGCGATTACGAAGAAGAAACCGGTGTACAAATTACCGATTGTTTTACATCGCGCAGTCCAAAGGAAGTTCCCATGGTGATTGTGGCAGGTCATGCACCTTTTACCTGGGGCAAGAATGGCGCTGATGCGGTTTATCACGCAGTGATTTTAGAAGAAATCGCACGCATGGCGTATCTCACTAAAACCTTACAACCAACAACTGCGCCGTTAAAGCAGGGCATTGTTGATAAACATTATTTGCGCAAGCACGGGAAGAATGCCTATTACGGGCAGGAGTAGTTATTTAATTGTTAGTGATGAAACTAGCGAATTGTTGTGTAAGTAGGAAGTCGTCATCCTCGCAGAGGATCCAGCGACTTTAAAAAAATAAAGGCACTGGATTCCCTTCGGGAATGACGATAGACAATCCGGTGAAAGTTAACGTGAAATTAAAAGTTTTCTGAGGAAACCAAAATGAAAATCTACGGCGATAAAGAAGTCTGGTTGGTCACTGGCTCGCAGCATTTGTACGGCCCCGGCGTATTAAAACAAGTCGCCGAGAACAGCCAGAAAATTGCTGCGGGTTTGACTGAATCAACAAATATTTCTATCAAAATTGTTGCGCAGGATACAGTGAAATCGCCCAGCGAAATTTTGACAGTGTGTCAGTCTGCCAACAGCAATCCAAACTGCGTTGGTTTGATCTTGTGGATGCACACCTTCTCTCCTGCAAAAATGTGGATTTCCGGTCTGCGTGCATTGAGCAAACCTTACATGCATTTGCATACGCAATTTAATGCGGAATTGCCATTTGCAGATATTAATATGAATTTTATGAACCTCAACCAAAGTGCGCACGGTGACCGCGAATTCGGTCACGTAAGCACACGTTTGCGCCAGGAACGCAAAGTGGTTGTGGGACACTGGTCAACGGAATCTGTCCAACAACAAATTGACAGCTGGTGCCGTGTTGCCATGGGTTGGCATGTGAGCCAAACGTTAAAAGTGGCACGCTTTGGCGACAACATGCGTCAAGTCGCAGTCACTGATGGCGATAAAGTTTCAGCACAAATTACCTTTGGCTACGAAGTTCACGCGTACGGTTTGGGTGATTTGCAAAAAGTGGTTGATGCCGTTACCGATGAACAAGTTGCTGCACAAATTGAAATCTATAAAAAAGAATACGATGTATCGCCCGCTATTTTTGATGACGAACATCAATTCAATATGTTGAAAAATGAAGCGCGCCTTGAATTGGGTATGTTGAAATTTTTAACCGATGGCGGCTTCGGTGCATTCACTAATTGCTTTGAAAATTTGACGGGCCTTACCAATTTGCCAGGTTTGGCAACACAGCGTTTGATGGCTGCCGGTTTTGGTTATGGCGGTGAAGGTGATTGGAAAACCGCAGCAATGGTTCACATTTGCAAAGTAATTTCCAAAGGTCGCGAAGGTGGCTCTTCATTTATGGAAGACTACACCTATCACTTCGGCGGTGTCTCTTCATTCGACGGTGTTGACCAGGTATTAGGTGCGCATATGTTGGAAGTTTGTCCATCTATCGCCGCCGCAAAACCAAAATTGGAAGTACATTTACATACCATTGGTTGTCGCAATGATATTGCGCGTTTGATTTTTACCGGCAAAGCGGGCCCGGCGTTGTGTATTTCTTTAATTGATATGGGTACACGTTTCCGCATGATCATCAATGAAGTCGATACAGTAACGCCTGCGCAAGAATTGCCGAAATTACCCGTTGCAAAAGCCTTGTGGGAGCCACGTCCAAATTTGGAAATTTCTGCAACAGCCTGGATTCAAGCCGGTGGCGCGCATCATAGTGCTTACACCCAGGGCTTAACCACTGAAGAAATTGTGGATTACGCGGATATCGCGGGTATTGAAGCTTTGGTGATTGATGCAAATACCACCGTGCGCGCATTCAAAACCGAGTTGCGTCATAACGCGGCCTATTATCATTTGAAAGATGGTGTTTAAAATTTTCAACGAATTATGGTGTAACTTATTTGTATTGCCGTCATGAATTGATACTACATAAATTCAGTCGCGCAACTTTATTTGCGCTGATTATTTAATAATAACAGGAGATCATTATGAAGTTTCAACCGTTCGCATTAGCGCTCTGTATCGCTGCGGTTTGTGCGCAACCAGCCTTCGCCGCTGACACAACCAATATCGCAACAGCTCAAAAAGTTGCAGCGGCAAAAGCTGTTGCGCAATTAAATGTTTCTGAAGCTCCTTTTGGCAAGCTGCCCGGTGGTGAGGCAACAACCTTGTATACCTTGACTAACGCCAATGGACTTGTGGTTAAAGTCACTAACTACGGTGGTGTAATCACTTCAATTAATACGCCTGATAAAGCCGGCAAGATGGGCGATATTATTTTAGGTTTCGATAATATCGGTGACTATTTGCAAAACAAATCTTATTTCGGTGCAATGATTGGTCGTTACGGAAATCGTATTGGTAAAGCGAAATTTGATATTGATGGAAAAACTTACAAGCTGGATATGAATGATGGTGTTAATCATTTGCATGGTGGTAGTAAAGGTTTCTGGTCACTTTTGTGGGATACAAAATCATTCAAGACAGAAAATTCTGTCGGTTTGACCCTGACACATACCAGCCCCGATGGTGACCAGGGTTATCCTGGCAATTTGAAAGTGACTGTTGTTTATGAACTGACTAACAGCAACGAATTTAATATCACCTATAAAGCAATAACGGACAAAACTACTCACGTGAATATGACCCAGCATCCATATTTTAATTTGGCGGGCAAGGGTAGTATTTTGAATCAGGAATTATTTATTAACGGTAATAAATATACGCCGGTTGATAGCGGCTTAATTCCAACGGGTGAGTTAGCGCCAGTTGCAGGAACACCGTTTGATTTCACTAAACCTCATGCGATTGGCCAAATGATTGGGCAGGAAAATGAGCAATTGAAAAACGGGGGTGGTTACGATCATAACTGGGTATTAAACAAAAAGTCGGATGACGAATGGGGTTTGGATGCACGTTTCTCTGATCCGTTATCTGGTCGTGTGCTGGAAGTTTATTCAGATGAACCCGGCATTCAATTTTATAGCGGCAATTTCCTTGATGGAAAAGTGAATGGTAAAGATGTGAATTTTGAATACCGCGGTGCAATTTGTTTGGAGCCACAACATTTTCCTGATTCCCCTAACAAACCAAAGTTTCCAAGCACTTTGTTGAAACCAGGTGTGGAATACAAGAGCAAAATTGCATTTAAGTTTTTGGTGAAGTAATAAATATATTCTGCAAAAAATAAAGGCGCCAACAGGTAATCCCAGTCAGTTAAGCTGACTGGCATTTTTGTTTTTGGATCGTGCTGTTTTTTTGAACGGATTACAGCGAGCTTTTTATTGGGAGTTGTGTATGCAGATCCGTAGGATGGGTGGAGTGCAACGATACCCATCAATGCCTTTAAAATGTTGATGGGTATCGTTGCACTCCACCCATCCTACATTCTACTTCGTGCCCAGTTTGCAGGCCTTTTTCTATGGGGCAGTTAGATAGCAATACTGCTTGACTGACTGGCATTACGCCAACAGGCGCCTTTATTTTTTTAGATTTTACAAATATTTTTATTCGGTAATTCGAATCGTATCTGCCTGGCAAATTGTTGTTGCTGGACCACTGCCTAAGTAGTTAAGTTGTAATCCAATTTTGTTAATACGTTTAGGGTTAAATCCAACATCAAACACATTGCCCAAATTCGTATAGATTTTATGCCATTTGCCTGTAACGAGTTCCATTGCGTAATTGGATTGGGTTGTTACTGTTGTGCCATTTACGTCGGTAGATACCATTTGATAGGTAAAGTTCGTATCACTATTGTCCCAACAAAATAATATGTTTGAACATAGTTTTTCCTATTGTTTATTAAAGAATGCTCCAGATATCCGTCTTGTAATTTTTTTATCGTACAGGTGGTGCGGAAAAGGAGTGCGGATTTTATACAGCCTTATGATGGGTTGCAAAAAATTGGCAGCACAAATAGCATCTAATAAACAAAAATAAAAAAGTCCCAAGAGAGACTTTTTTATTAGGAGCGAAACAGCTCTAACTAATGACTCACAATGACACCTTCCTCAATCGCATGAGTTGATGCTTTCCTGGCCGCAAAGGCAAACCAAAGAACGTAGAGATAGCACACGAGTGGAACAATGAACGCCAATGAACGCGCACCAATTGGAAAGTGTGCGATGAATTGGTCTACTGCAAAACCGTAAAGCACAGAAATAAAACCTCCACCGCAAATTGCCATACACATTAATCCTGATGTTGCAGAGGCCGGTGCACTTGAGCGCTCAAGCGTAATAGTGAAGATGGTGGGAAACATAATTGAGTTAAACAAGCCAATTAAAATCGCCGCGATTCCAGGAATAAAACCCATGGTCAGCGGTGCAACATAATTGCCTGGTAAGGTCACGGAGCCGCCCAAATGTGTGGCTGGCAAGTGATAGGTGCAAATGACCAATATACACAACAACGAAGCACTGAACGCTACGAAGCCTAACATTGAGGTTGCTTTTATGTAGCGCAATAAAACCGATCCACCAAAACGGCCAAACATCGCGAACAACATAAAGATTGGGCCAACATAACCGGCTACTTGCGAAGGAATATTCAGGATTTGTTCTTGCTCAAGGAAAAAAATCATTCCGGAGATAACACAAACTTCTGCACCCACATATAGGAAAATCCCCAGTGAGCCGAGGTTTGCCCATTTGGATTTCAATGCTGATAAGGGGGATTCTGAATGTTCTTGCATCCTGGGTGCATGGGACGCAATGGTGTTGCGCACTAAAAATACCGCGAGGGTAAATACTGCCAGGATGCCTGCAATCAATAAATAGATGTTGGTTACAAATGACAAACCGGTATCTAGCATGGCTTGGGTGATCACTACATCTTTATGGAACAGCGGACCATCGAGCAAATATTTCGCACCAAATACACCGCCTACATAAGCGCCCATTGAATTAAAGGCTTGCGAAAGGTTTAAACGGAAGTGTGCGCCTTTTTGGTCGCCCATGGATGCAATTAATGGATTGGCTGCGACCTGTAATAAAGTGATACCCGAGGCAGCGACAAACAATCCCAACAACACGGTGACGAAAGTGTGGGTGAAGGTGGTTGACCAGGCAATTAAACAACCGGCCACAATCCCGATCAAACCCAGGACGATGGAATTGGCGTAACCTTTTTTGGCAAGGTAAGCCGCAGAGGGAATGGACATAATGCCGTAAGCAATAAAGAACGCGAATTGGTTGAGCTGTGCTTCGGCGTCGGTGAGGGTGTAAATCACCTTCATGCTTTTAACGAGCGGATCAATCAGGTTGGTCACGAAGGCCCAGATAAAAAATAGCGCAGTGATGTAAACAATCGCGAGAATAAGGCTGCCGCTTTTGGAGTGAGTCGTAGACATGTTTTTATCCATTGATTTGTCGATAGTAAGGTCGTGTTGATTAGCGGACATGGCATCCCCTGAATTATTGATTTTATTGTCTATATTGCACTCGCGTGAAGCGGTGAGCGGGGCCCTAAAATCTTATTAACGGCCAATCAGACCTGCTAAATATAAGATAGTTTCTTCAAAAAAATCGCGAATAACATCCTATTATACTATTAATAATTTAAGTAATTGAATGATTAAAACAGGAAAAAAGGGCTATTTTCGTCGGCGAAAAGTAAAACATTGTTAATGTCAGCTTGATAAAACTTATGAGGTTTCAGTAAAAAATCATCTGGCTCTTTCCATGTTTTTTGATTATTGTAATACAAATTGAGGTGCTGAATATTTACGATTTGTGTGTTTAGTCAGACTTTGATTAGGGTAATTGTCGTTGGAGGGTGTAGCAATAGAATGTTGCCCACACCGTTTCTTGCCGCCAGGGGGGAACTCCTGGCGGTTTTTTTATGCGTGGTAGATGTTAGCGTTTGCTAAAACGTTACTCAGGCAAGCTCATTTTCCAGCGCCATCTCACGATGCTTTTTTATTTTATCCCCAAATTTATTTCATCCCCACATTTGTTCCATTCCCAAATTTATTCCCATCGCTAAATTTATTCCGTCCGTAGAAATATTTTCTTTAATGATTATCGCTTCTTATCAAAACCGACACCTTTAAGGTAGCGATTGCAGCATAAGGTAACCATATTTGTCACTTTTAGTCACATTAACTATAAGTTGCGTCGACTTGTGTTCTAGTATGTTGAAAGTGCCGCCATGCTTGGCTAGGATGCCACTGCGTTGACCAACAACGCAGCTTGTTTGTCTCTGGCAGTACCACTCATGCAGAGATCGGAATTTAGCTCCCATAAAAAAATAACGAGGGGATAAAGACAACCAAGCCTATAAAAGCACGAGAGCTAATGTTGCCCTTAATAACAATTTCCTGACAGTTATTTGGTTTGTTGCGAGAGGAGTGGGACGGCGTTTGGATAGTGTTTCTCGTTTATATCAACTAGAAAGTGAGACATAAAAATGAATAATGTAAAAGTGCAGCTATCGACGATAAGTAAAGTTTTAAAAGCCGGTAAGGTTTTAAACGTAAGTAAAGTGTTAGGGTTTTTAATGGCATCAGCAGGTTTGTTGGGTTTGGCTCAAACGGCAAGCGCACAAACCATCAATTCAAATTCAACGGGCACCAACAATGGTTTTTATTATTCATTCTGGACTGATACACCCGGAACCGCGTCAATGACCTTGGGTTCTGCTGGAAACTACAGCACCAGCTGGAGCAATACAGGTAATTTCACGGCGGGTAAAGGCTGGTCTACTGGCGGACGTAAAAGCGTTAATTTTTCTGGTAGTTTCAATGGTGGCAGCAATGGTTATTTGGCTGTTTATGGTTGGACTACAAGCCCGCTTGTAGAGTATTACATTGTTGAAAACTACGGCAGCTGGACACCTCCAGGTGGTACCTCATTGGGTACGCTTACCTCTGACGGTGGTACTTACAATATCTATAAAATGCATCGCGATAACGCTCCTTGTATTACTGGTAATAGCTGCAGCTTCGATCAATTCTGGAGTGTTCGCACGTCCAAACGGTCAAGCGGTACTGTAACGACGGGTAATCACTTTGATGCGTGGAAGGCTAAAGGCCTGACGATGGGCTCGTTCAATTACATGATTATGGAAACCGAAGGTTACCAAAGTAGTGGTAGCTCAAACATCACCGTGAGTGAAGGCTCTTCAGGGGGAACAACATCTTCCAGCGGCAGCTCAAGCTCAGCCGCAAGCGGTAGCAAAACTATTATTGTTCGTGCAAAAGGTTCGGTTGGTGGCGAAAGTATTACGTTGAAAGTCAATAACACTGCAGTACAAACCTGGACCTTAACAACCACCATGACTAACTATACTGCAACAACCAGTTTGTCTGGCGGAACCCTGGTGCAGTACACAAACGATTCCGGTAACCGCGATGTTCAAATTGATTACATCAGTGTGAATGGTGCGATCCGTCAATCAGAAGCACAGACAACCAACACTGGCGTGTACCAAAATGGCGCTTGCGGTGGTGGCAACGGTTTGAGCGAGTGGTTGAACTGCAACGGCTATATTGGTTACGGTAATATCTAGGTTTTACATTGTTCGAAGAAATCCCCGGCTGTTCGTAATCTTGTTAGGCTTATATCGTCATCCTCGCGTAGGCGAGGATCCAAAAGATGGCACATAGCTGTTGAAGAAAATGGATCCCTGCCTGCGCGGGGATGACGATCACTCAACTTTTGGGCTTAAGTGAACTTTATTGCGATTTGTTCGGGATTTCTTGTGCAACGTGCAAATAAAATTTTTTAGTTTTAATAAATATATTAGATAGTTTTAAACGACAAACAAAAAGCTTATTTCCCTTCTTCGTAAATCCTCTTGTGCACTTCAATTTTTTGTAATGAAAACACCGCCAATCAAATTAATTTTTGTGTAATTCGGGTGGCCCAGGTAGCCGCAAATGTAACTTTTAGTCACATTAACTATATGTAACCGTATTCTTGTGTACTAGTGTATTGAAAGTGAGGTTTTCCTTGGTTAGGATAATTTTGCGTTATTGCATTACGCAGCTTGTTTGCCACTAGCAATACTACCCATGCAAAGGAAGGAATCTGGCCCCAACAACAATAATGCCCAGGGGGATGGTGACAATTCAGGTGTTTCAACTACGAGGGTTATTCGTGTTTCCTGTTCGTTTTTACTGATTAATATTTCCATTACTCAGAAGCAGGGCAGCATGGACATGGTGACTCTTAGTCTCGTCAACTAATTAATGTAGTGAGAAGGAAAATTATTATGAATAATTATTTAAAAGTGCAGCTACCTACAATAGGCAAAGTATTAGGTTTTTTAATGGCGTCAGCGGGTTTTTTGACCTTGGGTCAAACAGCCAGCGCGCAAACCATCACGTCAAACTCAACCGGTACCAATAACGGTTACTACTATTCGTTTTGGAAAGATAGTGGAAATGTGTCCATGACGTTAGGTGCTGGCGGAAACTACAGCACTACCTGGAGCAACGTAAATAACTTTACCGCCGGTAAAGGCTGGTCAACGGGGGGACGCAAAAACGTTACCTTTTCCGGTAGTTTTAATGGCGGCAGCAATGGTTATCTGGCGGTCTATGGCTGGACCAAAAACCCGTTGATTGAATATTACATTGTTGAAAACTACGGTAGCTGGACTCCACCGGGCGGTACCTCATTGGGGACTTTCACGTCTGATGGCGGTACTTACAATATTTACAAAATGCATCGCGACAATGCGCCATGTATTACCGGTAACAGCTGTAGCTTCGATCAATTCTGGAGCGTGCGCACATCAAAAAGATCGAGCGGTACGGTAACCACGGGCAATCATTTTGATGCCTGGAAAGCCAAAGGCATGAACATGGGTTCCACCTGGGATTACATGATTATGGAAACCGAGGGCTACCAAAGTAGCGGTAGTTCCAACATCACTGTCGGTGAATCCAGCGGTGGCGGCGGTACTACTTCCAGCAGCGGTTCAAGCTCAAGTTCAGGATCATCAGGTAGCAAAACCATTGTTGTGCGCGCACGCGGCACTGGCGGCGGTGAAAGTATTTCGTTAAAAGTAAACAACACCACCGTACAAACCTGGAGCTTGTCTACCACCATGACTAATTACACTGCGACAACCAATTTGTCGGGTGGAAGCCTGGTGCAATACACCAATGATTCAGATGGCCATGATGTGCAAATTGATTACATCAGTGTCAATGGCGCAGTTCGCCAGGCGGAAGCGCAAACAACCAACACCGGTGTTTACCAAAATGGCGCTTGCGGTGGCGGTAACGGTTTGAGCGAGTGGTTGCATTGCAATGGTTACATCGGTTTCGGCAATATTTAATAAGTACGGATAAATCGATAAAAAATGGCCTCCCTGTGAGGCCATTTTTGTGCAGATAATTTCATTATATTTTTGCTGGGTCTATATCCTAAAAACATGACTGCTTTTATGTGGATATAACTCGAAAGCTATCATTCATTATCGGCAGCACAACATTTTTCAATAAACGCAGCGTGCGATAAGCTCTGGTTAGTTGCAGTGCTCGTAATTGGTATCAAACCAACCTTGCGGTTTGCAGGTTCCCGATAAAATGCTACGAATTTTTGAAACGCGTGATTGCAAATGATCTATTCCAACTGCTGCTTATTGAGTAAAAGCTGCGTATTACTTTCTGTTTCTTCCGGCAAAAGCTCGGTGACAGATATTGCAGCCCAGGTTGCAGCTATAACCAGATACAAGACGACAACGACTATCACACCTGCCAGGCATTTCATTATTTTTTTAGTTTTCATACTCATTCCATTTCAAAAACTTAACCGCACGAATAATTAATTGCACCAAGAACTTAACCGCTCCAACAACTTAACCGCATTAATAACAGATGGATGTCTTTGCCAACAGACGAATCATTTACTACGGCATAAAGGCAGGTTTGGCGAGGTGTGTTCCAGCGTTACGCTGGTATTTTTTTATAAGGTTGTGTGCAAGTTTCGCCGCCGTAAAAGTAAATACACTGCTGGCTTAAGTAAAGCCAAAACAGGGGTGATTTACCCTTGTTTGCGAAAAAAGGGAGATAAAATGACAGCGCTGTTGACAGCGCTGTCATTTGTCACTAAAGTAGGCTCCACGAGTAGATGAGGCAGGGTGATTTTTCAGCTTGCTACATGGTGACAGTCTCTCACCGTCGATGTCTGGTTGATGCATCGACGTCTCCCTCTTGCCCCTCACGTTGTGAAGGGCTTTTTTTTACCTGTGACTTTTGCCTGTTAAATTCGCCATCTATCAATTTTCTCCTCCAGAGCTTTTTCCTTGCTTCTCTTTTTTCCTTATTTCTCTTTTTCTTTGTGTCTCTTTTTTCATTTTATCCTGGTGTCTTGCACAAAAATCCGTCTTTTGGGTTTTCTGACCCTAGGTTATTTTTTCCATAGCTGGCATAATCACGACCCCCAAATTTGGGCTTATCCGCTTCTTTTATTATGCGCATAACTCCAGCCTAAGTGCGTCTAGGTCTTTCAGATGCACACCTTATCGATATCAGAGGATTAACATGCAACCAGCTATAAAGCCCCGCAACCCTAACTTCTCATCTGGCCCTTGCAGCAAGCGTCCAGGTTACAGTTTGGATCAACTGGATGTTTCTACTCTTGGCCGCTCGCACCGTTCAACCATTGGTAAAGCCGCATTGCAACGCGCGTGTGAAGACACCGCTGAATTGCTCGGTTTGCCAGAAGGTTACCGTGTTGGCGTTGTGCCAGGCTCGGACACAGGCGCAGTGGAAATGGCTATGTGGTCGCTGTTGGGTCAACGCGGTGTGGATATCCTGCAGTGGGAATCGTTTGGAAAAGGCTGGCTGAGCGATGCGACTAAAGAATTGAAATTGACCGTAAATGCACACGAAGCCGATTACGGTTTGTTGCCAGACTTGAGCAAAGTGAATTTCGATAACGACATTATCTTCACCTGGAACGGCACCACCTCCGGCGTAAAAGTTCCCAACGGCGACTGGATTCCAGCGGACCGTAAAGGCCTCACCATTTGCGATGCAACCTCTGCAGTATTCGCGATGGAAATGCCGTGGGAAAAGTTGGATGTCATTACGTTCAGCTGGCAAAAAGTGCTGGGCGGTGAAGGTGCTCACGGTATGTTGATCCTGAGCCCACGCGCGGTTGAGCGTTTGGAAACTTACAAACCATCATGGCCAATGCCAAAATTGTTCCGCATGACCAGCGGCGGAAAATTAATTGAAGGCATCTTCAAAGGCGACACTATCAATACGCCATCTATGTTGGCTGTTGCCGATTACCTGGATGCGTTGGATTGGGTTCGTTCAATCGGCGGCGTAAAAGAAACTATCGCACGTTCAAACGCAAACCTCGCGGTATTGGAAAAATTTGTGGATGCAAATGACTGGATCAGCTTCTTGCCACAAGTGCCAGAAACTCGTTCAAATACCTCTGTGTGCTTTGTGTTAAAAGCAACCGCTGACCAGGTAAAAGCCATGATCAAGTTGTTGGATAAAGAAGGTGTTGCCTACGACATCGGCGCTTACCGCGATGCGCCAGCGGGCTTGCGTATCTGGTGTGGTGCGACTGTAGACGCTGCGGATTTGGAAGCTTTGTTGCCTTGGCTGACCTGGGCATACCAGGAAGCCACTAAAGGATAATTTTTGCGTAATCCTGATGGGGCTGTGTAATTACACGGCCCTTTTTATTAGTGATTAAATTGTTTAGTCATTAAGTTTTTCGGTCATTTGCCTGTTAATTATTTTTGAAGGGAGTCGTCATCTTCGCGAAAGCGGGGATCCAGCTTTTGATGTTTAAATTAGTTTCTTAAGAGCTGGATCCCCGCTTTCGCGAGGATGGCGATGAATAAATAAATTAAGTTCTCCTCAGTCGTGAAAAACTGCGTAAGCAGAATCATGGCGACTGACATTCGCATCGAAGAAGGAAAAAAATTATGTTTAAAATCAAAACCTACAACACCATTTCTATCAAAGGCCTGAGCCGTTTTGGTCGCGACAAATACGAAGTTGCGAGCGATATCGGCGCTCCGGACGCTTACATTTTGCGCAGCCATAAATTGCACGGTGAAGCTTTGCCTGCAAGCGTAAAAGCGGTTGCGCGAGCAGGTGCGGGTACCAACAATGTTCCTGTTCCTGAATACACCAAACAAGGTGTGGTGGTATTTAATTCTCCTGGCGCCAACGCCAACGCGGTAAAAGAATTAGTGCTTACCGGTATGTTGCTGGGTTCGCGCGGCATCCTTCCCGGCATGGCTTATGTGAACGGTTTGACCCACATGACTGATGCAGAAGAAATGTCGAAATTGTTGGAAAAAGAAAAATCCAATTTTGCCGGCTTCGAATTGCAAGGCAAAACTCTGGGTATCGTTGGTTTGGGTGCAATTGGTTCCATGATCGCTGATGCTGCATTGGCGCTTGGCATGAATGTAGTGGGTTTCGACCCTGCACTTTCAGTCGATGCTGCATGGCGTTTGCCAAATCAGGTTGCCAAGATGGAAAACCTGCAATCGTTATTGGCGCGCGCTGATTACGTAACCCTGCACGTTCCTGCGATTGATGCGACCAAGCACATGATCAATGCCGATACCTTAAAAGTCATGAAAAAAGGTGCAGTGCTTTTGAATTTCGCACGCGAAGCGATTGTTGATGCGCACGCTGTGGTTGAGAGTTTGGATGCAGGTCATTTGGGCAAATATATTTGCGATTTCCCCGAGCCCATTTTGTTGAATCGCCCAGATGTTTACGCCATGCCACACATTGGCGCGAGCACTGAAGAAGCCGAAGAAAATTGTGCAATTATGGCCGCTGACCAACTGATGGATTACCTCGAAAACGGCAACATCAAAAACTCGGTAAACTTCCCGGCAGTTGCTATGGATCGCGGTGCAAATACCGGCGCACGTATTACCTTCTCCAATGCAAACGTATCCGGTGTGCTCGGTCACGTGTTATCCGTATTGGCAGATAACAAAGTAAACGTTGTGGATATGGTTAACAAAAGCCGTGGCGATGTTGCTTATAACATTATCGATGTCCAGCAAGCTCCGTCTGCTGCGGTAGTTGAGGCTATTACCAACGTTGAACATGTGATTGCGGTGCGTGTTATTTAACCCATTCTGGCGTTCCGGTTTAAATGTGTTTGTAGGGATTTATAGTTAACAGGGAATCGTCATCCTCGTAGAGGATCCAGTGACTTTTGCAGGTATTGGATCCTCTATAGACATGACGGCAAATAAATATCGATAATTGTTTGCCGTGTTTCTCATTAAAGCGTTAAGTCCTCCCTTTTTGCATAAGCTTCCTCGTACACAAATCGCTTGGCCTGTGTGATACTCGCAGCTCATCACTCAGTCTGCCAGCTGCTTATGTACAAACTCGTCTTCTTCGTTCCCGAATCCCATCTTGAAGCCGTCAAGTCTGCGGTATTTTCCGCAGGTGCAGGACGTATGGGCAATTACGACCAATGTTGCTGGCAGGTGTCAGGGCAGGGGCAGTTTCGTCCCCTCGCGGGCAGTAATGCTTTTATCGGTGAAATCGAACAACTCGAATATGTTCCTGAATATCGCGTTGAAATGGTGTGTGAAGACGCGTTAATCCAATCTGCCGTTGCTGCATTACGTGCAGCCCATCCTTATGAAGAACCGGCAATTGATGTGTGGTTGCTGGCGGAGCTGGCATTGTGAATCGCGAGTTTTGGCAAGCGCTCGAATACGCCTTAAAACCCAATGGTGATGCACAATCTTTTACTGGCGTTTTTCCACAACAAGCCGCTGTGATGGTATTGCTTACGGAAGAGATTTCACCACGTATTATTTTTACTTTGCGCGCTAAACATTTGAACCAGCACGCGGGTGAAGTCTGTTTTCCCGGTGGTAAATGGGAGCCGCAAGATCATTCGCTTTTGGCCACTGCCTTGCGCGAAACCCACGAAGAGATAGGTTTGATGCCGGGAATTATCGATATACTCGGTGTTCTACCCGCACGTGCGACGCGGTCTGGCGCTATGGTGCAACCGTTTGTCGGCAAGATTCCCACAAGTTGTCGCTTCAATTTGAATCATCATGAGCTTGACGAGTTGTTTTCGGTGCCAGTTGCAGCTTTTCAAAAAGGTTTGCAAGTGCGTACTGATATTTTTGAGCGCAACGGCCTGCGTTTAAAAATCCCTGCCTATGTGTATGAAGGCTATGAAATATGGGGTTTTACCGCAGGTGTCACTGCCGAATTGTTGAACCTGTTGCAATCTTTAGTAAACGATAAGGCGTAGAATTCCCTTGCTGAACGGGCGATTTGACATAAAGCAATCCTCTGCCAATATGTCTGCACGTCTTATAAAAATGATGGCTCCCACTCACGTCCAACATAATCGTAAAGTGACATCCAATATTTGGCAGAATAATAAGGCGTAACCTGTCCATTGAAGGCATCAACCTATTTCACTCACATCTCTATAAGGTAATTAAGGATGAGTAACATTAAACTTCCCCTGCGCGATATTGAATTCGCACTATTTGAGTTGCTGCATTACGAAGAGCATTACGCGGAATACTGTCCCAGTTTGGATCGCAACCTGATCACCGCCTTGCTGACCGAAAGCGCGCGCTTTTGTGAGGATGTGCTGTCACCTTTGTCTTCAACTGGCGATAGTGAGGGATGTCACCTTGTGGATGGCAATGTCATTACGCCGACCGGTTTTAAGGCCGCCTACCAGCAATATTGTGATGCAGGCTGGCCATCACTTGCGCGCTCGGCGGAATTTGGCGGGCAGGGCTTGCCGCAGTCCCTTGGCATTGTCATGAATGAATTGTCGGCCACGGCAAATTACGCCTGGACCATGTATCCGGGGCTGTCGCAAGGCGCCATGCATACCATCGAATCCCACGGTTCCGATGAGCAGAAACAAACCTATCTCCCAGCCTTAATTTCTGGCGAATGGACGGGCACCATGTGCCTTACCGAGGCGCAGTGCGGCACCGATCTGGCCCTGATTAAAACCAAAGCGACTGCCTTGGACGACGGGCGTTATTCGCTGACGGGTACCAAAATTTTTATCTCGTCGGGCGATCACGACCTGGCTGACAATATTGTCCATATCGTCCTTGCCCGCCTGCCTGATGCACCAGCGGGAACCAAAGGGCTTTCACTGTTCATTGTCCCTAAATTTGTTATCAATCCTGATGGTTCTGTTGGCGAGCGCAATAATGTCAGTTGCGGTTCCCTTGAGCACAAAATGGGCATCCACGGCAATGCGACCTGCCTGCTGAATTTTGATGGCTCTGTGGGAACCCTGTTGGGGGAGGCAAATAAAGGTCTTTCCCTGATGTTTACCTTTATGAACCTGGCGCGCCTGGGTGCGGGTTTGCAAGGACTTGCACATGCTGAAGCAGGGTTTCAAAAATCTTTGGATTACAGCCGCCAACGCTTGCAAGGGCGATCCTTATCCGGTGTTAAAAATCCAACGGGCTCCGCCGATCCTATTATTGCCCACCCCGATGTTCGCCGCATGCTAATGACCCAAAAAGCCTTGAGCGAAGGCATGCGGATGATGGCGTACTTTGCGGCCAAGCGAATTGATATTGCCCAGCACTCTCCCTCAGAAACCGATCGCCAGCGTGCCCATGAGTTGCTGGGCGCTATTACACCGGTAGCAAAAGGTTTCATGACAGAATTGGGGTTTGAATCGGCAGGGCTCGCGCTGCAATGTTTTGGTGGGCATGGATATGTTAAAGAGTGGGGCGTCGAGCAGAATTTGCGTGATTGCCGCATAGCATCGCTCTATGAAGGGACCACAGGTGTGCAGGCCCTGGATTTGCTGGGGCGAAAAATGCTTTTGTCGGATGGCAAACTTATCGCCGCCTTCACAACGACGCTCCAGTATTTTTGTCGCAGTTGTGCAAACACGCCAGAATTGTCGCCCTATAGCGAATCTTTGACTAGACTACATACTGAGTGGTTGCAGGTGACCGCGAATATTGGCGCACGGGCGCAGAAAAATCCGGATGAAGTAGGCGCTGCGTCGGTCGATTACCTGATGTATTCCGGTTATATCTTTATGGGATATTTATGGGCGCGTGCAGCAAAAACGGCCCTGGCCGCACTGGCGCGAAGCGACAACCCGGAGCCGGAATTTTATCGCGCAAAACTAATAACGGCGCGTTTTTATTTTGAACGAATTTTACCGCGGACATTAACACTGGTCGCCACCATCAATGCCGGTGCTGATAATTTGATGGAGCTTGATGCGGCGCATTTTGCGTTTTAATTTTTAAAAATTAATTTATATATTTAATAAGAAAGAAATAGGAGTTACTCAATGCCGTTGAATTATCACCGTACAATTCCCGATGTATTTGCAGACGCCTGTCAGGAATTTTCGGAAAGCCCTGTGTTCACTTGCATGGAGCACACGATTAATTTTCGTGAACTGGATGATCTCAGCGGTAAATTTGCAGCTTACTTGCAACAGCGCACCAATTTAAAACCCGGTGATCGTATCGCGATCCAGCTGCCCAATGTTTTGCAATATCCCATTGCGGTTTTTGGAGCTTTGCGCGCAGGCTTGGTCGTCGTCAATACCAATCCTTTGTACACCGCCCATGAGATCAAACACCAATTAAATGATTCGGGTGCAAAAGCGCTGGTGGTGCTGGCGAATATTGCAAAAAATGCATCGACTATTATTCATGAAACGTCGGTTGAACAGGTGATTGTTACGGAATTGGCCGATATACATCCGCTGTTCAAAAGATTGTTGGTCAATACAGTTGTGAAGTATGTTAAAAAATTGGTGCCGGAATTTTCATTTCCAAACCAGGTTAGTTTTTGCAAAGCCTTGTCACTGCCCAAATCATCCTGGCAACCGGTGAAACGCGACCCCGAAGATGTCGCCGTCCTGCAATATACGGGCGGTACTACGGGAGTTGCAAAAGGTGCAATGCTGACCCATCGCAATTTGGTTGCAAACATGCTGCAACTCAATGAGCACATGATCAGTTCGTTCCGAAAAAACCAGGAAATTTATATTGCACCTTTGCCTTTGTATCACATCTATTCGTTTACGATTCATTGTACGTCCGCAGTCAGTCTGGGAAATCACAGCGTATTAATTCCCAATCCACGCGATATCAAAACGTTTGTAGAAACTTTGAAAAAATATCCATTCACTTTGTTTGTCGGGCTGAATACTTTATTTAATGCGTTGTTGCGTAATGCCGATTTCCAAAAATTGGATTTCAGTCATTTGCATTTAACCTCATCTGGCGGCATGGCGTTGACCGCAGAGACTGCCAATAAATGGAAAGAGTTAACGGGTAGCCCCATTACCGAAGGTTACGGTTTAACAGAAACCTCTCCGGTTGTTTGTAGTAACCAGGTGAATGCCGTGCAATACGGCACTGTTGGTCATCCCTTGCCGGAAACAGAATGTAAAGTCGTCGATGAAAATGGCAATGCATTGCCTACCGGTGAAGCGGGCGAATTATGTATTCGCGGCCCACAAGTGATGAAAGGTTATTGGCAGCGGCCAGAAGCAACCGCAGAAGTTATCGATAGCGAAGGTTGGTTTACCAGTGGTGATATGGCCGTAATCGCTGCCGATGGTTTTATTAAAATTGTTGACCGTAAAAAAGATATGATCAACGTGTCAGGTTTTAAAGTTTATCCTAATGAGGTTGAGGATGTATTGGCGAGTCATCCTGATATTATTGAAGCGGCTGTCATTGGTGTGCCTGATAAAGAGGGCAGCGAAACGGTAAAAGCATTTGTCGTTTGTTCAAATTCAAATCTGGATGCGAAAGCCGTGCGCGATTTTGCCAAGACAAAATTAACGGCCTACAAGGTTCCCCATCAAATAGAATTTTGCAAAGATCTACCCAAAACTAATGTCGGTAAAATATTGCGCCGCGAGTTGCGCGATAAGGAAATTGCCAAAGCGAGTGCATGATTTTTTCAATTTAATTGAAATTCAAATTAATTGGGGAGTCGTCATCCCCGCAGGGGATCCAGCGGCTGGCGTTCCAGCGCCTTTAAGAAGATAAGTCACTGGATCCCCTGCGGGGATGACGACTCCCTTCTTCGTGAAGTATTCGTAAAAACTTTAAGCAAATGACTTTAAGTTTTAAGTAAATAATTTTCGAGTTAGCTTTTTTATATCGGAGTTCAGCGTCATTAAAAAATTAAACGGCCGGTTGTTATGAAAAGAGCCTTGATCTTATCTGGCGGCGGTGCGCGCGCCGCTTATCAAGTGGGTGTTCTGCAAGCCTTGGCAGATATACTGCCCGACGATAATACCAATCCTTTTCCTATTATTTGCGGCACATCGGCGGGTGCAATTAATGCTCTCGCGTTGGCTGCGCATCCCGGGAATTTTAAAGAGTCGGTAAATGCCCTCGCTAACATGTGGCGCAATTTAAAAATTGGCGATGTGTATTTACACGGTTGGTCAGATATTTTAAAAAGCCTTAGTTTGTTAGGGCTGTCTTTATTCAATCAGGGGATTGGTCGCCAACGGCCTTTATCTTTATTGGATAATTCACCCCTGTGGGATTTATTAGGCTCGCACATTCCTTTTCACAATATTAACCAGTCTATTGCCAGCGGAAAATTGTTAGCTGTTTCTGTTTCGGCGATGGGTTACACATCGGGACATACGGTCAGTTTTTTCCAGGGGCATGAAAGTATCCAGGGGTGGAATCGCTACCGGCGTGCAGGCGTTGCAACGCCGTTGCGTTTGGAACATTTAATTGCATCTTCAGCAATTCCTACCATTTTTCCGGCAGTGCGTATTAATCGCGAATATTTTGGCGATGGCGCTCTGCGTCAATTAGCGCCTATTAGTCCTGCATTGCATCTGGGCGCGGAATCTTTATTTGTGATTGGTGTGAGCGGCAACCGGTCATCCACCAAACCGAAACGTTTACCGGTAAAACATTCCCCTTCTATGGGGCAAATTGTTGGCCATTTATTGAATAGTGCATTTGTAGACTCCCTTGAAGGTGATTTGGAACACATGGAGTTGGTCAACAATTTAGTTAAATTAATTCCGGAAGAAAATCGGCCAATCGATTTTAAATTGCGCGCGGTGGACAATATGGTGATTTCACCTTCAAGTCCCCTGGATGTTATTGCAGGCAGGAATGTGCGTTATTTGCCGGATAGCCTGCGTTTTTTCCTGCGTGCAATTGGTGCTACAACAAAAGGCGGCGGCGCAACGGCAGCGAGTTATTTATTATTTTCGACGGAATTTATTACGGATTTGATGGAGCTTGGCTATCAAGACGGTTTAAAAGAAGCCGAAGCAATCAAGAATTTTTTTGCAAAATAATCCTGTGCTTGATGTTATTCGGATTGGTTGTTAACAGTTGTCTTGCGCAGCAAATCTGCCAGGGGTTCACTATTCCAGGCTTGGGTCAGTAAATCCTTGTGAACAGTTGTTTCATCCATCGGCAAAAAGTTAATGCTATTTCTTAATAGTAAGTCCGGCATTCCCATATCAAATTTAATGTGTTTTTCGCGCAGCAGGTTTTGCAGTAATTCATTACTCGCTCGTGCTGGCTCGGTGTAACAGCTAAAGAAAAATTTCTTGCGATGGTTGAAGCGCAACCATTTGGCAAATACTGCTTCTTTTCCGTAAAGCGCATCCAATAAAATGATGCCTTTTATCCTGTCCGTGACTCCGCCTTTTTCCAGGATATGCGCTGCCGAATAATAACCGCCGCTATAGGCCACCAAAATAATCGGCGCATGTTTAATTTCATATTCGAGATGCTTGTTATCTTTCCATTCGCTGGCTTGCTCGGCAGTTTCTGTTATAAATTTTTTAAAGTAATTTTTTTCTGCGAAATTGCCTGAGCTTGAATCCAGTGCATCCACTGCAAATTGCGGCGCAATTAAAAAGGCATTTATATCGGCGGCAATAACTTGTGCAGGAACTTGCTGGCGCTGCCACACATCGCGTTCAAGTGTCGCCTGGTTGCCATGCAAAAAAATAATCAGGACAGGATGTTTGCGACCATCAAAATCCGTTGGCATTGTTAGCAAAACGCGATTATCGCTGTAGGTTGTGTCCTCCCATAACAATCCGCCGCGCGGACTGTTATGTCCGCGACGACCTTCTGCGAGGACATCAAAAAAAGTTTTTGCTTGCGAATCAATGAGGGGAAAAGGGGCGTGCTTAAATGTTCGCAGCACTGTCTGCTCATCGGTATCACCTCGCGCACTGTTGAGTGCGACGATGCTGAAAACAAGCAGGCAGTGCAGGAATATTTTCACATTATTTTTCTGGATTGGAGTGAGTGACGATGGGTTTCAACACGCCAAAAAATGCTGGAATCGCAATTAAATAAGCTGCACCTGCAATTGCAATGACTGCGGCCAAACCAAATGATGTTGCAATAATCGGCACAAGTGCCGCGCCTATGACCGAGAAGCAACCATTAACGCCCCAGGCCCACAGGAACATGCTTTCTTTATGCAATCGCGTCAGCACACCCATACCGGTCGCCATTGGGAAACCCATTAAAAATGCTGGTGGTGCAATCAATATAAAACAGCAAACCAAACGCACAGCGTAAGGCAATCCGCCAATCGCATTTAGGATGGGATTTAATATCAGGCTGTAGGCAATCAGGAGCGCGCCAATAAGGATAAATATTTTGGGCATTGTTGAGCGTGCGCTGGCGGCGTATCTATCGGAAATAAAACTGCCGATACCCGAAAATACCAGCATGCCGGTAATCAATACGGAAGCCGACACTGTGGCATTGGACAGCGCCTGGATAAATTGCGCAATCAAACCCACTTCGACAGTGATGTAGCCAAAGCCCAAACATGCAAAATAAAGGATCGTTTGCGATTTGCCCGGATAGCGACTGAATGCGGTACGCCAGCCAAAAATCACTGGAATTGAAATCAATATCAAACCTGCAACACAGGCAATCGCCAGGGTTGCCCACAGCAATAAGTAACCCCACTCGTCCTGGAATAATTCCAAACGGTCGGTGATTTTTGGCAAATCTTTCGGGAAAACATAAGCCGCAAAATAAGGATGATTATTGGTGAGCGGTTGCACATCAAACAAATAGCGTTGGCTAAAACCTTTCCAATCATCTTTGATCAGTGATTGCCAGGCTAATTGGCTGAGTAATGACGCGGGAACAGTTAAGGCGTTGCCATCACTTGCCGAATCATCGATAGCTTCTTCTGTTGCGGGTTCGGTTTGTGTCGCTGCTTTACTGTTATCCGCAGAAAAAATACTGTCGTGGAAATCCTGGAAGACATGGTCTGCTTTAGCGACATCAACTTTAATGCCGGGCGAATAAATTTCATCAAATGACATCGACGACGTGTGTTCGCGCAATTTCGTCAACTCACTTGCCGTAAAACCACCGCGCTTATACAGCACAGTGACGGTGGACAAATAACTGGAAGCCACAAAGAAATTCTGGCTGATGTCCTTGTCACCATTTGCGCGTGCAGCAGCAGCCATGGTGGCAAAAAGTTTCAAGACAGATTTCGGCGGCTCCTCTTTATTCCACAAGGTGACCGACAAAATTCCCGCATCGCTCAACGCATGCATGTAGTGCTGCATGGCTTCCTGTGTGTAGGAATATTTTTCGACAATCGCAAAACCACCGGGGTTAGACAAGCCCGCCGAATCTGCGAGGCTAAGGTCGATAACATCGTAACGTTCAGCGGTATTGGCGAGGAACAGGCGGCCATCGTAAGGAATCACGGTGACGCGGTTGAGGATATCTTTGGTGAACTTTTTCAGCACATCACTTTCGCGGAAAGCCTTTAAAAATGCCGGATTAGCTTCGCCCACTGTCACACTGGAAGCGCTTTGCAGGGCGACCATAGTAGAAATGCCGCCACCAAATTGCACCACAAACGTCTTGGGTTTGGTGGTGATCAGGTAGGGATAAATCATTGGCAAATAGTGGAAGTAAGCCGTGTCTTTATCGGACAGGTCACGCATGATGCCTATAGGACCATCGCCATCCACATACAAACCCAGGTAAGCATTGGCTGGCATTTCTTCCAGGTTAAGCGAGGCATTATCAGACAGGCCGGGTGCGAAATGCAGATAAGAGCTGCTGTAAACTTCCAGATGGCCGAAAGGAGAAATACCTTCGTATTGTTGCTTGCTATCGGGAAATTTACGCGCGTAGGAAACACCTTTGTAATCCGATACCGAGAGTTTGGAAATTTTGGCGGCATCCGGCAAATAAATGTGGATGGCGCCTGCAGCAAGGGCGATAACCCCAATCGCAATTGCCCATCTGCGTGAACCCAGGCCCGCAAACCATAAGATCCCGCCAATACCCGCCAGTACCACCGGCACCAGAACCAGATTGTCGGGACGGAATAAAAATAGCGAGCCAAGTGTCAGCAGGCCGCACAGGCCGGAGCCTAACAAATCCGCAAAATAAACACGCCCGAAGACTTTTTGCGCGCGTAAAAACACGGTCCCCAAAAACAAACTGCCCGCAAGGAAGGGCAGTAAGTAGAGTGCGAAGTTGGCGACCAGGCGCCACTTTTGCAGGGAATCTGACACCAAAAATATGGGGTTAAAGGGTAGCTGCTGGGCAATCAGGTTTGCACCCACCACCAGTGGCGCAAAAGCGGCTAATGAACCCGCAATCACGCCAAACCAGTGGCGCTCAAACCAGTTGCGCGCCAGGCACATAACCGCGCTGGTCAGGCCGAAACCAAGCATGGCCAGGCTGACAACGAGCGAACCGAAGTGCGCCCAGCTGCCTTCTGAGAAAATCCGCATAATGCCAATTTGCAGCGCGATCACTGCGCCGGCAACACAGCCTACGGCAGCGTACATCAGCAGCTGGCGCAGGCCGGTTTGCGACCATTCTTTACTGGGGAGAAGGTTGCTTGAATCTATCACTTGTTGTGTGACCCTACGATGGCGTCACCTTCAAGTTTGGTGAACGGAACGAAAGGAACAACCTTGCCATTGTAAATATCAGAGCGGGAAATTTTAATCGTGCCGTCTGGATTCGCTTCTTTGGTAATTTTCAAAACATGCTGGGCACCGGGTGGACCAACAGGAATTACCATCATGCCGCCAGTTTTCAATTGCTTCAGCAGTGCCGGTGGAATGTGGTCGATACCACAGGTCACGATAATCTTGTCGAATGGAGCCGCTTCTTCCCAACCGTAATAACCGTCAGCCTGCTTGGTATTCACGTTTTTGTATTCGGTGTAACCCTTGGCGATGATGCCGTCATAAACGCTGCGGGTGCGTTCAGCCAAAGGTTTGATAATTTCAATGGTCCATACCTTATCGGTGATGTGGCCAAGGATTGACGATTGGTAACCGGAACCAGTGCCAATCTCCAGGACTTTATCGGTCTTCTGGATATCCAGCACGCTGGTCATACGGCTTACCGCATGTGGGCCGGAAATGGTTACGCCAAAACCTATATCAAGAAATGCGTCGTCATAGGTGTGTGCCAGGGAAATTTTGCGCACGAACTCTTCGCGCGGGGTCATCAAAAAAGCGCGTTTGGTTTGCTCGTTGGTCAAATCATTTCTTTGCAGCAGGGCCTGGTAGCGATCCCAGCGTTGCGCCAGGAATTTTTTATCTTCCCCACGGTTAGCGACCATCCATTCAACGAAAGCTTCTTTGCTATCCATGGGCGGAACCATGTCATAAGTGAAGGTTTTGGGTACCGCAGCACTCGCCAATAAAGGTACAAAAGCGCTGGCCAGGGTGAAGGCAAAAGTGAATTTCTTAAGTACGTATTTCAAGGGGAATCCTTACTAAATCAATAGTGGCTAACAAGCATAAGAACGAGTTGTTGACGGGCTAAACCGGGCGGCGATTCTAGCATGTGGCAGGAGTTTACTGATACTCAAAAACAAGCTGAAAGTTATCTAAAAGTGGTTGTTTGCGATAAAGATCTGGGTGTGGAAGAGGCGGTAAACACCTTGGCATTTAAGTCTGTCTTGCGATCATGTCCTAAACAAAAAAGCCGCTGTAAAAACAGCGGCTTTTCAGGGAGTAAAACTTTAAGCACGACGGCGGAACAACGGCAAGGGCTGATCCACAGATGCCTGGTAATACTCATTAAAATCGGCGAGGGATTTTAATGCGATTTCCAGGTCAGCATCGGGATTGGCAAATGCAAAGGCATTCACCCCGCAGCGACGCAAATAACAGAGCTGGTCGCGAATAAAATTACCTAGAGCGCGCAATTCGCCTTTGAATCCATAGCGCTCACGCAAAATGCGAGCCGTTGAAAACGCGCGGCCATCCATAAAGCCTGGAAAATTGACACCAATAATGGGAAAGCGATTGGCTTCTTCGCCAATGTCTTCAGCGACTTCATCGCTGTCCAGCCAAACACCCACGTCTTTACGGTTGGCGAGTTGATCCTGTTGGGCTTTCCACACGCTTAAAGGAACGATCACTTGTCCGGCTGGGATAGCAACTTCAGCTGCATCACCTTCGGGCTTCGCGATCAGCTCCCAGGTATTTTCGATAATCGCGCCGTCTTTAATTAGCTTTGGCATAAACTTTCTCTTTGAAAGGAGCTGCGCCTATACGGCGATAGGTATCAATAAACAATTCTTCTTCTGTGCGGTTTTCCACGTAGACATCAACCAGTTTCTGGATTACATCGGGCATAACTTCAGCGCCAAAAGATGGGCCAAGCACGTCGCCGAGCGATGCATCGTTGCTGGCGTTACCGCCCAATTGCACCTGATAGAACTCTTTGCCGGCTTTATCCACACCAAGGATGCCGATGTGGCCAACGTGATGGTGACCGCAAGCGTTCATGCAACCGGAAATGTTCAGGTCGATATCGCCCAGGTCATAAACATAATCCAGGTCATCGAATTGACGTTGGATAGCTTCCGCAATCGGGATAGATTTTGCGTTCGCAAGCGAGCAGAAGTCGCCACCAGGGCAGCAGATAATATCGGTAATGGTACCGATATTCGGCGTCGCAAAACCGGCTGCTTTGGCTTTTTGCCACAAGGCATAGAGATCAGATTTCTTTACATCGGCCAGTACAATATTTTGCTCGTGGGTGGTACGTGCCTCACCGAAACTGAACTCATCCGCCAGGTCGGCGATGGTTTCCAGTTGGGTGTCAGTAATATCGCCAGGCGCAACACCGGTTGGCTTCAATGACAAGGTCACAGCGGCATAACCGGGAACGCGGTGGCCGCGCACATTGCGTTGCAACCATTTGCTGAAGGCCACGCTGTCGGCAGCTTGTGCATCAACAATGGCTTGTGCCGCGGTGTTGTCGATGGTTTCGTACGCAGGTTCAGTAAAGAAGCTCTTGGCGCGTTCGATTTCAGCGCGAGTCAGTTTGCTGTAGCTGTCTTTGGTGCGTTCCCATTCGGCTTCGACTTTTTCAGCAAAAACTTCGGGCGTCAGCGCGCGCACCAGGATTTTGATACGAGCTTTGTATTTATTGTCGCGACGACCAGAGAGGTTGTAGACGCGCAGGATGGCTTCCAGGTAAGGCAACAAATCTTCTTCCGGCAGGAATTCGCGAATCATACTGCCAATAACCGGTGTGCGCCCCAAGCCGCCACCAACATAGACTTTAAAGCCGATTTCGCCGGAATCCTTGCGGATAATTTGCAGGCCGATATCGTGCACCTGGACAGCGGCGCGGTCTTGTTCAGAACCGGTGACGGCGATCTTGAACTTACGCGGCAAAAACGCAAATTCGGGGTGGAAGCTCGACCACTGGCGAATGATTTCGCAGTAAGGGCGTGGATCTACAATTTCGTCCTCTGAAATACCAGCAAACTGGTCAGAAGTGGTGTTGCGGATACAGTTACCGCTGGACTGGGTGCCGTGCATGCCTACTTCAGCCAGTTCGGCCAAAATATCCGGCACTTCGGTCAAATCTGGCCAGTTATATTGGATATTTTGACGGGTACTAACGTGGCAATAGCCTTTGTCATAATGACGGGCGATATGTGCCAGCTTGCGAATTTGGGTGGAGTTGATCATGCCGTAGGGCACGTTGATACGCAGCATGGGCGCCAAACGTTGTACGTAAAGACCATTTTGCAGGCGCAAAGGCAGGAATTGTTCAGATGGTAATTCACCTGCCAGGAAACGCTCGGTTTGATCGCGAAACTGGGCCACACGCTGGCGCAGAATGCTGTTGTCGTACTCGTCGTAGATATACATAGGTGTGGAATACCCTGGAGCAGTTAAGGCGTTTAACTTCCGGCCTGGAAATCTGGCCTGGATGAGAATGAATATCAGCCCAAAAAAAGAGGCGCAAATAATACACTAAACTGCACCTGATCGCGAGCGAACCTGGGACGAATAGTCTATTAAAGGCGCGGCCATGCTAAGGCTTTGTCGCGCCAAATGGAACGATTGTTTGGTGCTAAGGTACTTTATTTTGGTTATAGATTTTCTTATTGGCTGCGCTGTAAAAAATCATCTTTTCTGATGCTGTTAATATGTTGCCTGTTATAGTAACGACCTTAAAAACCAGGGTATTTTTATGATTGCCGTTGATGATTTGACTGTATTGCCGCGCTGTCTGGACGAGGTAAAAATTTTGCAGCGCGACGAATCTTTTTTGATTGTTGATAAACCGACACGCATCCTGAGTGTACCCGGTCGTCATCCGCAAAATCGCGATTCAGTGATTGCTCGCCTGCTGGTAGATTTTCCCAACGCGGCGATTGTGCATCGCCTGGATTTTGATACTTCTGGCGTTATGGTTATTCCGCTCAATAAGTCTGCACTGTCCCATATCAGTAAACAATTCCAGGCGCGTACTACGCAAAAAACCTACACCGCTGTGGTGAATGGCTTGTTAAAAGATGATGAGGGCGTGATTGATTTACCCATAGCGGCGGACCAGGAAAATCGCCCGAAATATAAAATTTGTGCGGAAACCGGACGGCAATCTGTCACCGAATTTACCGTAGTTTCACGCGACGAAAGCGCGCAAACTACGCGCGTGCTGCTGCACCCCATTACGGGTCGCTCCCATCAATTGCGCCTACATATGCAGGCAATCGGGCATCCGATTTTAGGTTGCGAGTTTTACGCGGATACGCAAGCTTTGCAAAAATCATCACGATTATTACTGCATGCAACTGAACTGGTTTTTAATCATCCTGTCACCGGTGAGAAAATTGTTGGCCTTTGCAATCCGACTTTTTAATACCTGATTTTTTAAGGCTTAGGGGAGAAAGAAAATGTCAGAGAATGTTTACCATGAAGTCACGCACGTTGAAACTCGGGAAACCAAAGCTTCTGTAGCACAGATAGAAAATACTGATGAACGATTGGAGAAGTTGGAGCAAACAGTAAAAAATCTTTCGATTATCAATGAAGCTTTATATGAAATAGTGGCGAGTAAATTACATCTGACCGCTACTGATTTAGCTGTCATGATTGATCAGGTTAATGTGAATCGCATGAATCGATTAGAGGCAAAATCAACGTGCAGCAGTTGCGGTCGTTTGGTTCCCTCAGTAAAACAAAAATGCATGTATTGTGGTGGCGAATTATTAGGGGTAATTCAAACCTCTCCATTTGATCAGTAAATTTTTAACACGAGTATGATTAAGTATTGACTGTAATCATGCTTTGATTTTCAGGTTTATCTGTGTAACCTGCGCGCAAATTTTTAACTCAACAGGTATTTTAACAATGCAAGATATGAATCCCGGAAAAGTTGGTTTTTTCCCCACCCTTATTTTTAGTTCACGCTGGTTACAATTGCCGCTTTATTTAGGGCTAATTGTTGCGCAATGTGCGTATGTTTTTCTCTTCATGAAAGAGCTATATCATTTGGTTGCCGGTACGGTGACCATGAGCGAACAATTAATAATGTTAACCGTTCTTGGGTTGATTGATGTGGTGATGATTTCCAATTTGTTGGTAATGGTTATTGTAGGTGGTTACGAAACTTTTGTATCGCGCTTACGTTTAGACGGTCATCCTGACCAGCCCGAGTGGTTAAGCCATGTAAATGCGACAGTGCTTAAAGTAAAACTCGCAATGGCAATTATCGGTATATCATCAATACATTTATTAAAAACATTTATTGAAGCGGGCAGCCTCGGTGCACCTAACTCAAAATTTACCGAAGCGGGAATTATGTGGCAAACCATCATTCACATGGCTTTTATTTTGTCTGCACTGGGAATTGCCTATACTGATATTTTGATGCAGCGTGCAGCTAAAAGTATTAAAGGCGAGCATTAATTAAATCTCAGCAAACAAAACGGCAGCTTTGGCTGCCGTTTTGTTTTTCTGGTGCAATAAAAATTAATGCTTCGCAGCAGCACTAATTCCAATACCGGTTTGTGATCGCACGAGCTGCGCATCAAATGCGGCTTCTTCAGCTTTTGCATTGGCGGATTTATCGGTTATCGAAAATAACCAGATAGCGATAAATGCGATGCTCACCGAAAAGATTGCAGGGTATTTGAGCGGGAAAATGGCTTTTTCAAAATGGAATGCATCTACCCAAACCGTTGGGCCAATGACCACTAGCACTAACGCAGTAATTAAACCGAGTGAGCCGCCAATAACGGCACCGCGTGTTGTTAATTTGCGCCAGTACATTGAGAGCAACAGGATGGGGAAGTTTGCGCTTGCGGCAACACAGAATGCCAGGCCAACCATAAAGGCAACGTTTTGGTTTTCAAAAACAATGCCGAGCAATACGGCAATTATGCCTAAACAAACCGTAGCAATGCGCGATGCGCGAATTTCTTTTTTCTCATCGCGAACACCTTTTAAAACCAGGGTTGAATAAAGATCGTGGGAAATGGCACTTGAGCCAGCAAGTGTTAAGCCTGATACCACTGCCAAAATAGTGGCGAACGCAACGGCAGAAATAAACCCTAATAAAATATCGCCGCCTAGTGCGTGAGATAAATGTATGGCAGCCATGTTAGTGCCGCCCATTAATTTACCATCGGCAAAATAATGTGGATGATTCACTAACAGCACGATTGCGCCAAAGCCAATAATAAACGTCAGTATGTAAAAGTAACCGATAAATCCGGTGGCATAAAATACGGATCGGCGCGCTTGCACAGCATCTTTGACGGTGAAGAAACGCATTAAAATATGTGGCAACCCAGCAGTGCCGAACATCAAGGCCATGCCGAGGGAAATGGCAGAAATTGGGTCGGAAACCAAGGTTCCCGGTGCCATAATGGCTGCGCCTTTTGTATGGACCCTGGTTGCTTCTGCAAACATATTTTCAAAGCTGAAACCAAAATGTGCTAATACCAAAATCGCCATCAGGCTTGCGCCGGACAATAACAGAATGGCTTTGATTAATTGCACCCACGTAGTTGCAAGCATTCCACCGAAGGTGACGTATAACGTCATCAACACGCCGACGATTACAACTGCCGATCCGTAGGGCAAACCAAATAACACTTCAATTAATTTTCCTGCACCCACGAGCTGTGCAATCAAATAAAAAATAACCGTTACGAGTGAACCGCTCGCAGCTAGGATGCGAATAGGTTTTTGCTGCAAGCGAAAAGACGCAACATCCGCAAATGTGTATTTACCTAGATTTCGCAATGGCTCAGCGATTAGTAACAATACAATTGGCCAGCCGACTAAAAAACCGATGGCATAAATTAATCCATCAAAACCCGAGGTATAAACCAGGCCGGCAATTCCCAGGAATGACGCCGCCGACATGTAATCGCCCGCAATAGCCAAACCATTTTGGAATCCGGTAATGCCACCGCCCGCAGCGTAAAAATCAGCTGTGGTTTTGGTGCGGCGAGCGGCCCAATAAGTGATGCCCAGTGTTACTAACACGAACGCCAGAAACATGGTAATGGCCGTCATATTGACGGGCGGTTTAGGGGCCGTATCTGCCCATGCTGTTGCAGCAGAAAGCGAGGCGGAAAAAATCAACAGGGATTTTATGTGCATGGCTTTTAGTGTCATTTTAACTCTCCCGCTTTTTGTGCGATTGCACGGGTGAGCGGTTCAATAACACGGTTTGCGTAGGTGACGTAGATGCCAGTAATCACCATACAAAACACAATAATGCCAAGGCCAAGTGCAACACCAATTGAGGTAACACCATTGCCAAGAGGGGCGCCCAGGGATGCAGGTGAAAATGCAATCGCAAGGATTAACGCAAAATAAGCGGCAATTACCACAATTGAAAGTGGCCATACAATTTTCTTACGCGCACGTGTCAATTCCGCATATTCCGGCAATTGCCGAATTTGTTCGGGATGATTCATAGGTTTTTCCTTGTTATAAATAAGTTATAGTTAGTTAAATTATCGGGTCAGGGCTATCAATTAAATCTATTAATTTGATCCATCAAGGTTTGGCCACGGGCGTTGGTTTTTGAACATTATTGTTATGGTGTTGCTTTTTATTGAACGCGCTTTATTAAAGTGCGGGTTAAATTTGCGTGTTTTCCATCAATAAATCAAGGCGTTTTAGTTTGCGCACAATTTTTCTATCAGGATGCTACAAGTATGTTTAATTTCAGCGATCACCTTCAGGAATTGCGTTCTACCCTTATAGGTTTGGTACTTATTTTAGCGGCCACCATTATTGGTTTTGTCTGGATCAGCATCGGCATCTACTTTTGGCTGAGCGCACAACTGGGTGCAGTGTGGGGGCCGATAGTGCTCGGCCTGATTTATTTTTTACCCATTGTTATTTTTGCGCTCGCCAAAGCGTTTCGTCCGCCTGTTCCTGTTGCGCCACCTCGTCATGACAATGCTGATCTTGCGGCACTCAATCTTTCCAAGCTTATTGAAAACTTGTCTGGCCGTTCGCCTTTATGGGTTGCATCTGCTGCGGTGCTGGCCGGCTTTTTGGCCACACGTTTTCCATCGCTTTTGTCTGTGTTTACGCAACTTATTTCTGTGTATGCAGAGGATGTAGCCACGCGCGCGACTAAAGCATCTGCCGATGCTGCGGAGCAGGCAGGAAATAAAACCGGAGAATTTTAGGCGAGTTGTTTAACTTTTTGCGGGCGACTCTAACAAGTGATCTATCGGCGTCCAGCATGCAAATGGTGAAGTTTGGTTGATGAGTAAATTCAGGTGCGCCGCAATGTGCGGCGCGGAGAATGGTTTAAATCCAGCCCTTTTGGCGGGCAATACGCGCTGCATCAACACGGTTGGCGGCGTTTAGTTTTGCGATAGCTTCGGATAAATAGTTGCGTACAGTTCCCTCTGACAAGAACAATGTGTTGGCAATTTCTGCGGTTGTTTTTCCTTCGCTCGCAAGGCGCAGGGCACGACGTTCCTTGTCGCTGAGCGGATCGGTTTCGCCCAGCGCCATCATTGCCAGCTCGCCATCAATCACACGTTTGCCATCCATAATGCGATAGATCGCCTGGATCAATTGGTCAGACGGAGCATCCTTCAATAAAAACCCCGAAACACCCATATCAATCGCGCGACGTATGTAACCGGAGCGACCAAAAGTGGTGATGATGATAATTTTGGTGGGGGATTGCTGCTGGATTAAATATTGCGCCAGTTCCAGGCCGGAACGACCGGGCATTTCAATATCAGTGAGTAAAATATCGTAACTATTTTGTTTGAGCAGCAGCCAGGCTTTATCGCCATCTTCTGCCTGGGTTATTTCAAAATTGGATTCCATGCTCAGTAGTGCTGCGAGTGCACCGCGCACCATGGCTTGATCTTCCGCTAACAAAATTTTCATTTCAGCTGGCCTGTGTCAGTTCATTGGCTGGGAGAGTGATATCGAAGCGCGCGCCATTGGAAATTTGCGCACTTACATCGCCGGCCAGGGCGTGTAATCTTTCCTGGATACCGTTGAGCCCATTACCGGGTGTAATTGATTTAATGCAACCGTTGTCCTGCATGCTAATCACAACGTTATCGCCGTGGGATTGAAACGAAATCTGGCAGTGATTGCCGTTGCTGTGGCGCAACACATTGGTGGTGAGTTCGGTGAGAGCAAGAATTAACGCGGTTTCAGCGCGCGCAGAAAGTGTGGGGATTTCTCCCAGCAGCTCAACAGAAAATCCGTTCTGGCGAAGCTTGTCGCACAGCTGGATAACTTCACCGGAAAGACCGCGATGTTTGTAGCCGGATACGGTTTGACGTACAAGGCTTAAACTCTCACGCGCAATTTTGTGCAGGTCTGAAAGGTGTTCGCTCACATCTTTGATTTTATCCTGCTTCAATAATTTTTCTGCAAGTTCAGCTTTAAGTGCGATGGATGATAGTGTGTGGCCAAGGATGTCGTGCAGGTCGCGCGCAATACGTTCGCGCTCGGCAATTACCGCGAGCTGTTCGATTTCCTGGCGACTCTGCAACCAACGTGAAGCTGCCGAGCTGCGGATACGCTCAATGTAACCCCACAAACTAATCGTCACTATGCCGGAAATGGCAGGCAGGGCGAAAAAGGGAACCTGATATTGATAGTAATATTGCAGCGCTAAAATCATGGCGATAAGGCTACCGAGTAGCGACATGTAAACACGGGTTGTGTAGCTGTATCCAATCAGGAAGCCAACGTATGAAAAAAAGGTGCTGGAGCCGGGAGAGAGCGGAGTTACCAATAAGGCCAGCGCGATAATGGCCAGCACAGGTTGCCAGACGTATTTGGCATTCATGATGGTTGCGCGTAAATACAAAACAACGAAGGCTACATAAGCGCCGACGAGGAAAAAATGCTGCGGAATACTGTAGGCGGTGTAGTAAATCGGGACAAAATAATAAAGGCTAAAAACAAGCCAAATCCATGGTTTCTCCAAAAATAACGGGGAGCGACAGGTTGTTTTCATGGGGGGCCTCAGTGGAAGTCTTAAGCTCTCGATAATGAATTGCGGTTCGAAACAGCGATTTGAACTTCCTTATAGTTTACCCCAGGTAATATTTGATGCCCTAAATATTCCATAAGGTGGATATTCCATCGAGACATTAAGCCTGATCTTTTGTGTGGATATTATCAAGTGGCGCGCTTGCCCGGGCCACCCACGAAAGTCACGAGCTGAAAGTGACAATTGTCAGTGTGGCCCAATATCAGTGCGGCCATTGTAAAGAAATCTATAGGCCCGTACGTTTGCCAACAGTCGGGATATACTGCGTTGGCTTCATGCTTTCATCGCCACAGCGATGCCCGGATTTTAATAAAAACAGTCAGGTATCTTATGCAAAAATCTATTCTCGGTGTGTTGGTTTGCTTGTTGTGTCCGCTGACCTGGGCGGTAGATTCCAGCACTAATATTATTTTTCTCGTTGGCGATGGTATGGGGGTGGCTTATACCGGCGCCTATCGTTTGTACCAGGACGATCTGGCAACTCCTGAGCTGGATACAACAATCTTCGACGAGATGCTGGTCGGCATGGCGTCAACCTATCCTGATGACCATAACCAGGTGACTGATTCAGCTGCCGCCGCGACCGCCTTGGCCGCTGGCGTAAAAACGTTTAATGGTGCTATCGGGGTCGATTCCCGGCACGCTCCCGTTATCAGCATGTTGGATAAAGCCAGGGCCCTGGGTTATTTAACCGGCATTGCGGTCACCTGCCAGGTCAACCACGCTACACCCGCCGCATTTGTCGCCCACGCAGACAGCCGCCAAAGCTATCAAAAAATTGCCGACCAATATGTCGATTTGCGTATTAACGGCAAGCCAAAAGTTGATTTGATCTTGGGTGGTGGACAGGAATATTTTCTCCGTAAAGACCGCAACCTGGTCAAAGAATTTGAAGCGCTGGGTTATAGCTATCAATCAAATTTTAATGATCTCGACAAAATAAAAAAATTACCGGCCATTGGTTTGTTTTCAAAAGGTGGACTCACGCCCGCGTTAGAGAGTGAACATCCATTGCGTTTGGCCGAAATGACTGAAAAGTCCCTGGCGTTGTTACATCCTGCATCGTCGCAAAAACCTTTTTTATTGATGCTTGAGGCAAGCCAGATTGATTGGTGCGGACATGCAAATGACATCGCGTGCGCCATGGCAGAAATGCGCGATATGGCTGCAACCATGAAATTGATTAAACAATTTATTGACAAAAATCCCAATACTATTTTTGTGGCTACGGCAGATCATTCTACCGGTGGTTTATCGATTGGTACCAAAGGCCAATACCAGTGGGGCGCCAATGTTGTCAGGAGTATAAAAGCAACCGCGCCGACTATTGCGCGGCAGTTATTGGCTAATAAAAATAATTGGAAAGCTGTTTGGCAATCACTGACCGGGATAAATCTGGCAGATGATGAACAAAAAACATTGGATGCGTTTGTTTCCCAGTCGGATGAAAACAATAGCGAATTAGTTGTTGGACAAATCACTGCACAAGTGCTGGGTTATATCGATAAATACACTTCAACCGGCTGGACGACTAAAGGCCATACTGGCGAAGATGCCCAGATTTTCAGTTACGGCAGGGGACGGGATAATTTTGAGGGCGCTATGGATAATACCGACATCGCTAAAAAATTATTAAATTATTTAAAGCCGTGAGTGTTCCGGATTATTCTCCCTAATGGTTTTTTCAGTGTCGATTAAGCTTTATAAAGAAAGTTTAAATACATAAAAAAGCAATAGGTTTATTTTTCTGTTGTGGTAAAACAAGCGCGTAACATTTTGGCACACACCTCTTTCTATGGGACACAATAATGAAACTTAAAATATACCTATTTATATCGACTATTTGTTTTTTACTGGCGGCCTGCCAGACCAATAACGCTATTCAAACTGCATCTGGAAAACATACATCTGTTTCTACCGAGCAATTACTGCGCAAGGATTATGTCAGCACTGTTGATAAAGAAGTCCATCAATATTTTGTATATCTGCCGCGCGGTTATGCCGATCAACCCAAGAAAAAATGGCCAGTGATGTTGTTTTTACACGGCAACGGTGAGCGCGGTAATGGTCGTGATGAATTGGATTACGTGATCTCGCACGGCCCGCTCTATGAAGCATGGATTCAAAAAAGGGATTTGCCTTTTATTATTATTTCTCCGCAATTGCCCATGTTTGGTATGGAGAAAGTTTCCTATATTGCCAATCGCACTCGTGCGCAAATTCCACAACGTTTAGTAGACGGTGTTCCCGCTCGCGATTCATTTTTTGCAACCCAGGGACCTTTGCAGGCTGCACCGGTAGTAACGCAAGACGATATGAAATCCATTCCACCTTTATTGCCCGTCGGTTGGGATTATGTTGAGCAAGATTTATTGGGAATGCTGGATGCCGTACAGCAAACCTATAGCACTGATGCGTCGCGCGTATATTTAACCGGTTTAAGTTACGGTGGCTTTGGCACCTGGTACATGGCGAGCAAACATCCTGACATCTTTGCGGCTATTGTGCCTGTTGTGGGTTGGGGACATCCCGATTTAATGGCTCCAATCGCTTCGCATCAAATACCGGTATGGGCATTTGCAGGTGGTCGCGATACTGCGGTAAATAAAAAATTCTTTTATCCCGGATTAACCAGGCTGGAAGAATTAGGTGATAAAGAGGTTCGCTTCACAGTTGAAGAGGACATGGCCCACGATACCTGGAAGCGTGTGTATGCGCGTGATGATTTATATCAATGGTTGTTGGCGCACGTTAAAAAATAAAACCAATGTTAAATATTAAAACTCCCCATTCAGATAAACACTGCTTGGGGATTTTTTCTGAATAAATTTAAATGAATGGCGAAATTCGGTATCTATTCCTTTTGGTTTTTTATTTAGCCAGGAAGATTAAAAGCCCGGAAACCAATACAACCTCTCAATCCCCAAAAAAATTGATGGCAAATAAAAAGCTGATAGCCTATCTTCCCTGAATGCCAAGGGAATCCATAATGTTAAAATGTTCCTTGCTCTAATACGTCGACTAACGCCATTTAATACTGCGTATATCCTTTACCTCAATACTCGTTGTTCTTCCAAGGTTGGTAGTTATGAATCAAAATCTGCACGCCCACATGTTTATATCCGGGGGTGGTGAGATGGGGCAGCGTATCCGCGATTATGATTGGAACAACTCCTCCCTCGGAAATCCTGATTCCTGGCCCCAGAGCCTTAAAATGACGTTGCGGTTGATGTTGTCATCCGATCACCCGATGTTTATCTGGTGGGGAGAGGAGTTAATTCAATTCTATAACGATGGATATCGTCGCTCCCTTGGGCTTGAGCGACATCCCAGTGCATTGGGCCAAAAAGGCAAAGAGTGTTGGGTTGAGATTTGGCCCATTATTGGCCCGCAGATTGATTATGTGATGCAGGGTGAAGGTAGTATCTGGCGTGAAAATGCCCTGGTGCCCGTTACACGGGATGGCCAGGTGGAAGATGTTTATTGTACTTACTCGTACAACCCCATTTACGATGAAAATGCGCCGTCACAAGTAGGCGGGGTTTTGGTTATCCTCTCTGAAACAACCCATTATATTCGAGAGCAACGGCGAGATAAGGCACAAGAGGCTCGCTGGCGAAACCTGTTCACCAATGCACCTGCGTTCATGTGCATTTACTCAGGCCCCACTCATCTATACGAATATGCGAATACCCGTTATTACGAGCTGGTAGGTCGACAGGATGTGGTGAATAAAACCTTGAAAGAAGTTGTTCCCGAGGCGTATGAGCAGGGATTTGGTGATTTGCTGGATTATATCTACGCAACCGGCCAAACCCATGTTGGACTCGCCACACCGGTAACTTTTAGGGGAAAAGATGGTGTTGAAAGAAATGTATTCCTGGATTTTGTGTTGCAGCCCATCCGTGACGTAGATGAAAAAATAACAGGCATTTTTGCCAACGGTTATGACGTCACCGACAGCGTACTCGCGCGGCAATCGCTGGAAGAGCAGGATCGGCGAAAAGATGAATTCCTGGCGATGTTAGCCCATGAACTTCGCAATCCCCTGGCACCTATAAGCAATGCAACCGAGATTCTCACCCAAACAAGCCAGCGCGATTCAGTGCCTTATTCACTGGGCGAACTTATCAAGCGCCAGGTTGTTCAGTTAACGCGATTAATTGATGATTTGCTGGAAGTATCCAGAATTTCACAAGGGCGCATCGCGTTACAGTTGGGTAAAGTCTCGCTCGACCAGGCAATAACATTCGCGGTTGAATCAACCAGTATGGTGATTTTGGAAAAGAAACTTCGCCTTACCTATGATTGTGACGATGCAGAATTATGGGTTAATGGCGATTACGCCCGCCTGGTGCAAAGCATTATCAACATATTGATCAACGCTGCTAAATACACCGATGCCAATGGCAGTATTAACATACAGCTCTATCGCGAAGGTGAGCAGGCGGCCATTGATATAACGGATTCTGGCATAGGCCTTGAAGAAAACATGCTGGAAAAAGTGTTCGACTTGTTTATGCAGGTCGATAAGTCCATTGATCGCAGTCACGGCGGCTTGGGTATCGGATTATCCGTCGTCAATACCATTGTGAAAATGCATGGTGGAACCGTTACTGCGCACAGTAAAGGCTTGAGTAAGGGCGCCACTTTTTCTGTTCGTCTTCCGCTCCTTAAACCTGATGAATCTTTGGCAGAAGTCCTGGTAGATTCCGCGCTTTCCTCCTTAAAAATCCTCGTTGTCGACGATAATAAAGATGCAGCCGATTCGCTCTCAATGCTGTTAAATATATTGGGGCATGAAACCCGGGTGGTTTATCGCGGCCTGGATGCACTCGCAACACTGTCGGCAGAGAAGTTTAATGCTGTGTTGTTGGATATAGGCCTGCCTGATATTGATGGATATAAGGTGGCGCAACAAATTCGTGCAATCGATCAAGACCTGGTCGTGATTGCAGCCTCCGGTTACGGACAAGCTGAGGATATCAAAAAGGCCATGGAGGCGGGATTTAGCGGACATCTGACCAAGCCCATATCGATCAGCGCTATTGAAAATGCCCTGAACAACCTGCTGAAATCCGGATTGAGTTAACGCGATCATAGATTGGACGCATCGCCAAAAAGCCCTGCATTGCAGGGCTTTTGCTTTTCCAGGCCAGTAGAGGATGTGGCTCTCCGCATAAAAAATAAACTTTACAAGTTCCAGCGATGGGGTTAGAGTTTAATCAAAATGATATCTAATTGATATCATCCATATAAAACTAATCTTAAGGAGCTAACGATGCACCAAGAAGTTGACGCCAGCACCGGGTCTGGTTACCTGTTATTAATCATTCTGTTTATTGCACAAATCGGCACTATTGCCGGCGCTATTTTTCTGCCTCCCGTTTTGAAGCTTATTGCGATTTTGATTGGTATCGCTGTATTCATTTGCTGGTGGGGGTTTTATATGGTGAGTCCTAACCAAGGTAAAGTCTTGCAACTATTTGGCCGCTATGCGGGAACAGATAGGAATAACGGTTTGCGTTGGGCGAATCCGTTTTACAGCAAACAATCAGTCAGTTTGCGTGTGCGCAATTTTGAAAGTGGTCGTTTGAAAGTTAACGATGCAAACGGTAATCCCATTGAAATTGCCGCCATTATTGTTTGGCGCGTTGTCGATACCGCTGAAGCGGTCTTTGAAGTCGATAACTATGAAAATTACGTCACCATCCAAAGCGAGTCAGCGTTGCGTAATTTGGCTACGAGCTATCCTTACGAACACGATAAGGAAGATGAGCGCCTTTCATTGCGCAGCGATTCCAATGCAATTGCCAAAAAATTATTGATTGAAGTGCAAGCGCGCTTACACAAAGCAGGTGTAGAAGTGATGGAAACTCGCTTGAGCCATTTGGCGTACTCGCCGGAAATTGCACAAGCTATGTTGCAGCGTCAGCAAGCAAGTGCAGTATTGGCAGCACGAAGAATTATTGTGCAAGGTGCTGTAGGTATGGTGTCTGATGCGCTGGAACAATTAACCGAACAAGGTGTTGTCGATCTGGATGGTGAGCGTAAAGCAGCAATGGTAAGCAATTTGTTAGTTGTGTTATGCGGCGACCAGCAAGCTCGTCCGGTAATTAATACTGGCAGTCTCTATTAATTAAATGAGCATTTACTGTGTCTAAAAAAGCCTATCCACTGCGAATTAATGAACAAGTCTTGGCGGCATTGCAGCGCTGGGCGGACGACGATTTACGCAGTTTAAATGCACAAATTGAATATGTATTGCGAGATGCTTTGGTTAAAAGTGGACGGGTAAAGCTGGTTCAAAAAGTGGTCACTGACATTGAAGCCATCGATGATGACGCTGAACCTGAATAATATTTCTGACAAGAGGAAAAATAAATGACACGTTGGGAATACAAATTTATTGAAATAAAGCGAAAATTTTTTACGGGTAGTATGGATTTGGAGCTTTTGGAAACACAGTTAAATGGATTGGGGCGCGAAGGTTTGGAATTGGTTTCAGTCAATCAAAACCCTATGGGTAAATCTGTCGCTATTTTAAAACGTGAGAAATAATTATTTACGTAGAAATAAAAACGCAGCTAATGCTGTAATGCCAGTCAGTTAAGCTGACTGGCATTTTTGTTTTTGGATCGTGCTGTTTTTTTTGAACGGATTACAGCGAGCTTTTATTAGGAGTTGTATGCAGATCCGTAGGATGGGTGGAGTGCAACGATACCCATCAATGCCTTTAAAATGTTGATGGGTATCGCTTAGGCTCCATCCATCCTACATTCTGTGGCAATTTTAAAGCGTGAAAAATAATTATTTACGTAAAAGAAAAACGCAGCCCCAGCTGCGTTTTTTTATGGGACAATCCTAAACAAAATATTCAGGATGCTCTTGCGGAATCACTTTCAATACATTGTAAACATCTTTCAAGTGAACACTCATGGCTTTGGCGGCTTTTTCCGGTACGCCCGATTTGATCGCTTTAATAATCGCCGTGTGCTGGGAAAGTACACGTTTAAATTGATCCTGCTCTTGCAAACTTAAACAACGTACGCGATCCATATGGGCTTTTTCAGCTTCAATGACCTGTGCTACGCGCGCATATTTCGTGTGGTTTGCCAATGCCTGGTGGAAATTGTCATCGAGCTTTTGAAATGCCAGTGGATCATTGTCATCCGCTGCAACTTTTTGCTCCAGGATAATTTTTTCACATTCGGCAATGATGTCATCAGTTAGGTTCTCCGCCAGGTAAGAGACAACGGAAACTTCAATCGCCTCGCGAATAAAACGTGCTTCCAGGATTTTCTCCATACTGAACTTGGTTACATAAGTGCCACGTTGGGGAAGAACTTCAACAAAGCCTATGTTGGCCAATTGGATCAGCGCTTCGCGCACAGGTGTGCGACTAACGCCGAATTGGTTGGCAAGTGAGGTTTCGGAAATCATTTGGCCAGGTTGAAGATCCATGCTGATGATGGCGTCGCGCACAAAACCAAAAATTTGAATAGCTGTCGGGCGGTCGAATGAAAGCCCCTTCGCGTCGGGACGAAGGGTAATGAGTGGCTGCTTGGCCATTTCTCTTCTCCGTAAGGGTGGTTGAGTGTTCTAACCGCCCTAAATTTATGTAATGGAAATTGGGTGTTTTTTACACCCTTATGTTTTGAGGGATTGATGCTAATCGGTTCCGGTTTAAAAGTACACAATTTGCCTGCACTAAGTATTAGGAGTTGGAACAAAAACACACTAAATCCACCGTTTTTTGTTAATGATAACAAAAAGTGCGTATTTCTTTCTTTTAGTATGTTGACCCACTAGTATGCAAGTAATATGATAACCATATCTGCTGTCAGGTGCATCTTATGCACTTTGATCTATTGAAATAATATGGATCAAAACAGAAAAAATTGTTGGCGTCAGGTGACTTACAGTAAATAGTCATTTTGACGTTAATAACCGGTGTGTTTGGCCTTTTGCTAGCGAAGATTTCTTCGCTAGTTTTTTTACAAGGTCACCGGTGTGATTTGAAGGGGAAGATTTACTGATGATAATGTGTTGTCAGTGAGGATGCATTTACGCTACATAAGGGTAAAAAATTAACTTATGTAATGTAGCCTTAAGTTAGGTAAACCATGCTTGATAAATGCGTTTTGCCGTCTAGTATACAACTTGGCTTTCGCTGATAAACCCGCTCCGGAATATTATTGTTTCCAGTTATTTCAGCCCCGTTTTCGGGGCTTTTTTCTGTCTGCTATTTGTATTGTGCCAATAAAACCTGCAGTGGATGTGGCAGGGTTACTTTATCTATGCGTTTGGTCTGGCTGCGGCACGAATAACCGGTTGCCGTTAATTTGCCGGAGTTTGCCGGGTTATTGACGACCGCGCTCCAGGAAAGTTGATAGATTTTTTTGGAGGTCTCAACATTTGCAGCTTCGTGACCGTAGGTTCCGGACATACCGCAACAACCTGTTTCAATAACTTTTAATGACTGGCCCAAATTTGCAAAAACGACTTGCCAATCTTTTACCGAACTAACCGCATTGGTTTTTTCGGTGCAGTGCGCCAGCAAAGCGTATTCGCCAGCGCGGAAGTTTTCTTTTTTTGCTGCCAATAAATCTTTTTGCGCGGCTAACCATTCCTGTACCAAATGAACTTTGGGTGCGTGGCTTCCCAGGATTTTTTGATATTCACCGCGATAGGCCAATGTCATCGCCGGGTCCAATCCTATTAACGGAATTCCGGAAGAGGCCAAACCATTTAACAAGGTTGCATTGGCATCAGCAGCTTTTGCAAAGGCTTTCAGGAAACCGTGAACTTGCAGTGGTTTACCATTGGGTTTGAATGGTGCAACTAATGGTGTGAAACCCAAAGCTTGTAAAACTTTTAAGGAATCTATAACAACAGGGGTTTCGAAATAGCTGGTAAAAGCATCTTGCACAAAAATAACAGCATGTGCTTTTTGCGCGGGAGCTAACTGCGCAATATTTTCCAGCGTTGCCAATGGCACCTGCAATTTATTCAATTCAGTTTGCAAATTGATTCCTGTCAGCAATGGGCTGTCTACCATGCCTGCAACTTTTGCCATGAGGCTTTGCATAAACTTGGGTTTCATTGCCGCGTTGTATAACCAGGGTACTCGCGCCAGGGTTGGAATCATGTATTCCAAACCACCGATAAAATAATCTTTGAGTGGGCGCAGGTAACGGCTGTAATACAACTCCAAAAATTTGCTGCGAAATTCAGGTACGTCAACCTTGATAGGACACTGGCCCGCGCAGGATTTACACGCAAGGCAACCCATCATGGAATTATGAACTTCATGCGAAAAATCGTATTCGCCGTTGCGCTTGCCAAGAGTATTAATGACGCGTGATGGTAGCGAAAATAAAAAACTGCTGTGTTTAATCTTTTTACTTTCTTCGAGCGGATTAATACCGCGTTCGCTCATTTGCTTTAACCATTCACGCATAAGCGATGCGCGACCTTTTGGCGATTGCACACGGTCACGCGTGCCTTTCCATGAAGGGCACATAGCATCATTGGGATTCCAGTTGTAACACAGGCCATTGCCATTGCAATGCATGCCTTCACTGTAACCTTGCCAAACTTGCACAGGAATGTTCCGATCAAGCTGGCCGCGCGTTGTTACGCCATCAATTTTTAATAGCTCGATATCTTTTACCGGCGTAGCAATTTTTCCCGGGTTCAATTGGTTGTGCGGATCAAACTCGGCTTTGATTCGTTGCAATTGTGGATAGAGTTCACCAAAAAATTTCGGCGCATACTCTGAGCGAACGCCTTTTCCGTGTTCACCCCAAAGCAGACCGTTATATTTATGGGTTAATTCGGCAACCCTGTCGCTGATCACGCGAACAAGTTTTTCCTGAGCAGGATCTTTCATATCAATAGCAGGACGCACGTGTAAAACGCCCGCATCGACATGGCCGAACATACCGTAGGCCAAATTGTTTTCATCCAGCAACTGACGAAATTCCAAAATAAAATCAGCCAGGTTTTCAGGAGGGACTGCAGTGTCTTCAACGAAAGGAATTGGACGCGCTTCGCCGGCAGCTCCACCTAAAAGACCTACAGCTTTTTTGCGCATGCCCCAAATTTTGTTGACGGATTCGTTGCCCCAGGCAATGGAATAGGAGATGCGAACATTTGCCGCATCCTGTGCATCAGCATCTAATTGATCAGTAAATTTTTTTACGGCTGCATTTAATTCTGCTTCGTCATGGGCAGTGTATTCGACCAGGTTAATACCCTGGATTTTTTCTCCGCTTGCAGGTTCGGGGAAAAACTCTGCCACGCTGTGCCACACAATATCTTTCATCGCCAGATTCAATACTTTTGAATCCACGGTTTCGATAGAGGTTGGCTCCGCTTTCATCAATTCCGTTGCATCGCGCAAGGCCGCGTTAAAATCACGATAATTAATATTGATCAATGCGCTGTATTTTGGAGTTACCAACAAATTAATTTTTGCTTCAACGATAAAGCCAAGCGTGCCTTCGCTGCCACACAAAATATTATTGAGGTTAAAACGACCTTGTTCATCGCGTATATGTGCTAAATCATAGCCGGTTAAGCAGCGATTTAATTTGGGAAATTTTGCAGTGATTAAATCGGCATGATCGCGCTGGATGCCATCAATCACTTTATGGATTTGGCCGACGCGATCTGTGCGCGTGCTGATCCTTGCAAATTCATCATCGTTAATTGCGTGTGAGGTCCACTCGCTGCCATCCAGCAATACGGTTTTTAATTCGATTACGTGATCGCGGGTTTTACCATAGCGACAAGAACCCTGGCCGGATGCATCGGTATTGATCATACCGCCGATGGTGGCGCGGTTACTGGTTGAAAGTTCCGGCGCAAAAAATAATCCGTAAGGTTTGATTGCTGCATTGAGTTGATCTTTGACTACACCACATTGCACGCGAACCCAGCGCTCTTCCGCATTGATCTCCAAAATACGGTTCATGTATTTGGAGGTATCGACCACTAAACCATCCGTCAATGATTGGCCATTAGTACCTGTGCCGCCGCCGCGTGGGCTCAGCACTATGCTATTGAATTCGGGGTTTTGGCTGAGTTTGGTCAGGATGATGATATCCGCAACATCTTTAGGGTAAATAACGCCCTGGGGTAATACCTGATAGATGGAGTTATCCGTTGCCAGCACCGTGCGTGTTGCGTAGTCAGGATTCAGGTCGCCACTGAAGCCACTCGTACGCAATTGGTCGATAAATGACAAATAAAGGGCTTGCAAAGGAGAGGTTTGGTCAATGCGTGGAATCATAGAATTCATCAATCAAAGAGAGCTACAAAAAAGGGAGCTACATAAAATTAGCTCGGATAGCGGCAATAACATGGGCATGCATTCTACCTTGTTGTGCGTCCTCAAGCCACGAAACGATGAGTTTCAACGAGCTAATGGATTGCCCCATCACCTGCCTGGATAAAATAGTTTTAAACCTTTGTTTACCGTTAAAAGATGCATTACAAAGACTTGATATGGTAGGGTTCGCGTTTGTCAGCTATATAACTATTTTGTCGTCAAAAGCATTTTTTTAGGCTTTGTGAGTGATTGGTGGTAAAAGTCTCATATAAATGTCGATTAAACGAACTCAAGGTTGAGCCGCTACTTTAAACATCATAAATAAATACATTAGAGGAGAAGGACTTATGAGCTACATTCCCACGAGCAATTCAAAAGATTACCTGGCTGAATATGACAGCGCAGCAACTGCCGATAAATATCCGCTGGTGCGCCGCTGGATGATGACTGAACCCCTGCCTTTTTTTAAACAGCTACGCGCGCAACGCCCCATTTTAGTAACGCCGGAATGCGTTCTGGTGAGCAAATATGCAGATGTTATTGATCTGTTGCAGATGCCAAAAATCTTCACCGTCGATTTATACAAACCCAAAATGGGCGTAACGGCTACCGACCCCGGCTATTTAATGGCGCACGATGACGATGCGATTCACTATCGCGAAAAATCCCTTATGCAAGGCATGTTAAACCGCAATGATTTGCCGCGTATTCGCGCGCTTGTCGCCCAAGCCTCCCGTGACATTTTAAATAGTGCCAATGGTAAAATTGATATTGTCTACAACTACTGTCGCATGGTTCCGGCGATTTTGGTGCAAGAGTATTTTGGTTTGGAGAATGTCGATAAAAAAGATTTGATCGAATGGTCATTCTGGAACCAATACGATGTATTTCACAATCAGCCTTTTGATTTGAATTCGCCCGAGCAATATAAATATATTAAAGATAACCACGATCGCGTTACGGTTGCACTGGGTAATTATATTAAAAAAGAATTGCTCGAAAAATTGGCCATGGTGAAGCTCGATCAAACCAAAAATTTGTTTTTGATTGGCTGGCGAATTGTAAAAGGTATTTTAGATAAACTTGCTGGAAAACCGGCGCGAATGCCTAAAGACGATGTGTTCTCCCGCATGCTTCGAACCAGCTTTGCCGAGCAAGTTGAATTTGATTTGGTGCGCGTGGGTGTGAACGCAGGTGGATTATTAATTGGTTCGATTGAAACCACCTCGCAAGCTGTATCGCAAGTTATTGAGTTTTTTATCAAGCAACCGGAGTTGCTTGCAAAGGCAAAAGCGGCTGCACAACAGACAGATTTGAAAGCGTTCGACAATATTGTATGGGAAGCATTGCGCTACGTACCCATTAGTCCTTATATGTTCCGCCAGACATCGCAAGATTATTCCCTGGCAAAAGGCACAGACTACGAGACTTTAATCCCGGCAAAAACCAATGTCATAGTATTGACTCAATCAGCGATGTTTGATGATTTTGCCAATACTAATCCCGATGAATTTAATCCTGACCGCACTTTCTACCACAATTTTAATTTCGGTTTTGGCCCACACGATTGTCTGGGTAAATATGTAGGCATGGAAATGATTCCGGAAATGGTACGCCAGGTATTGTTGTTGCCAAATCTTCATGCGGAAGCGCCGATTGATTTTAAAAATGGTCCGTTCCCGGAGTCTTATCCGCTCGCCTGGAGCTAATTTTTTTGAACGTGAATATCTCAGTTGTAAATGTTCGGATGCTTATCCAATATTATAAAAATTAGCTAATGCTGCAACGCATGTGAGAGTTCGCGTTGCAGCAGCTAGATAAATTCAAGGACTACACATGAAAAAATTATTAATCGGGCTAGGTGTCATAGCGCTCATAGGCGCTGGTGTTTTTCTTTATTCTGCTTACGGTGGTTTTGGTAAAGAGTTGCAGGCGCCAACAGGCGCGCCTTTTGTAAATGCAGTGCCCGATGATTGGCCTGCTTACAAACAAGCTAAAATGGCTGCGCGCGATGCACATATTGCGCAGCATCAAATCGCTTACAATCGCTTTGCTGATTTTGCTGAAAGTGAAACAGACGGCCTTCCGTATATTATTTTAAAATTATTACCTGTTATTGCCCCGGAATACTGGGGCGAAGGCGATAATTTTTTAAGTGTAATGGGATTATTTTACGACGAGCGTTTACCGGGCGCACCAGTGCCTCGCGGCATGGGTTTTAGTGGTCTATCGCGCGTTGATCCATTGGGCAATATCGATTACGCATCTTTTGCCTGCGGTGCTTGCCATATTGGTCGAGTGCGTTTGGACGATAATAAAATCTATTACCTGGATGGCGGTATTAACTCAGAATTTAATGTGGTGGGTTATCGCAAACGTGTGGTGCAAACGATTAATAAAATGACCGGTGCGGAAACTGATCCGCAAAAACGTGTAGCCCTGGTGACACAAAAAATTCTCGCTGCACTCGATCAGGTACATGCATCCAATCCAACCTATTTTTATAAAAATTTCTCTTACGAAAATCGTAAATTTGATGCTGCTTATGAGCAATCCCAAATTGATTTATTCAAAAAAATGGCTGATGCAACTATCCCGCAATTTATGAAACATCATGAAAATGAATATCATGGTTGGGAAAAATTTGTTGATAAATATTACCAGGGCGCGCAACCGCAATTGCTGGATGGTTTACCGGGAATGGAAGACGCAATTGGCTTCAACACCGTAAAAGCCAATGCCAATTTGAAATTAAATCCACTGACAAAGCCCTTTGCATTTCTTGCGTTACCGCCGAGTCATGGCGTTACCGATATTATGGCGGTGTGGGAACAAAACACTCACGATCCTTTGTGGGATGAAGAGAAAAAAGATTTGGTGAATGGCGGCGGACAGTGGACAGGGCATATTCCTTTGCCGATGTATAAAAATATCGCTGCGCAATTAACGATTGGTTATGAAAATGTGGATGTGCGTGTATCAGCTTTTGCAGAAGAGGTGTTGGATAAAATGCCGGCGAGTGTTTATCCCTTTGATGTCGACGTAGAATTGGCAAAAAAAGGACAAGCGTTATTTACCGAAAATTGCGCTGCTTGCCATCAGCCGCATAATGGAAAAGTCTATCGCAACATAGGTACGGACATGGGACGCGCAAAGATTGCCGGTCTTTTTGTTACGCTTGGGGCAATTAGCGGTTTTACGGATGTGTGTGGTGCAGATACGGTTGTGCAAATGTACGGCAAAGATACAAAGCCCTGCGCTGAATATAAAGGCGTGTCGCTCAAGGATAAAAAATCCCTGGCCATGACGCCACCAAAACAGCATGAGGGTTATAACGCGTTGCCTTTGGTGGGCTTGTGGGCGCAAGCACCTTATTTACACAATGGTTCTGTGCCTACGCTGTACCATTTACTGGTGCCTAATGAGCGTCCTTCTGTCTTTATTAAAAGCCGTCTGGATTACGATAAAAAACTCGTTGGTTTTGCGTGGAGTATGGATGATGCTACCAATAATAAAGAAGGTTATATTTTTGACACCCGACTTGCGCCCGCTATGAGCAACCAGGGGCATGATAAGGATATCCAACAAGATGGAAAAACCTTCAAGCTCAATTGGGCAGATGATAAAGAAGGTGCATTGGCTATCATTGAATATTTAAAAACGCTTTAAGTTATTACTCCAGGGTTACTCTTATTAAGGTACTCCTAAAAAGGTTACTCCTATTATTGGAGTAACCTTTTTTATCCTCCGATTCCTTTTTCGGTTGCCATAGCTCGCATCAAGCAGGACCACAATCGATCCATTCCCTGGATGTCCACAAATGTAAATTAAAAAAAATCCCTCGCCAAAAGCGAAGGATTTTCTTGTGATATTTTCTCAATAATGAATTGGATTTTTTATCGATGATCGTCATGCCAATGACCATGATGTTCGCGCTCGTAGCGCTCGCGTTCATGGCGTCGATATTCAGGGGAATACTCTTCACTTCTCACAAAATAAACATGATGTTCACAGGCATGATATTGACCGCAGTATTTGCTCCAATGTTTTGCATGGCCGGGTGGAACATGTAAATAAATAGGTTCTTCATGAATATAGCGTTTGTCGACGTAAACAACACGTGGCCGCTCATAAACAACTGCCGGACGAGGGGCGTTTGCCAGTTGGACCTGGCCATAGACACCAGGCCTTACCTCTCCTGAAAGAATGACATTAATACCTAAATCGCCTGCAAAAACAGGTGCCGTTTGCAGTGCCAATAAACTTGAGATTAATAATAGATATTTGCGCATGATTGACTCCTGGTAACCATAAATTATGGACAAGCACCTTGATTATGGTGCTGTGCAATGAATCCAGAATGAATGGATAGATGGCGTTTATCTGCTCGTTAGCGCACTTTGGTTTAGCCGGCAACTACAAACGTCAGGATAACCATGGCAAAAACATAAGGTAACCATGGCGAACATAGGATAAATCATTCCAAACCTCGTATTTTCGCTGCAAATCGTGATTTTTAATCAGGAAAAGCGGCTGTCATGTGAGATTAGTCGTCTTTCTGTATAATGGCTCGCTTTTCAGGTTCCCTGGTTTTCGACGCAGCTGTTTTCAGCTCAAATATGTTTAACGCACCAGGGTGGTTTTTTTAGCTAAAGGTTAACTCCATGATTATCAAGCCAAAAGTTCGCGGTTTTATCTGTACCAATGCCCATCCGCAAGGCGCTGCTGCCAATGTGCAAGAGCAAATTGCCTACACCAAAGCCAAAGGCCCGGTGGCTGGCGCACCCAAAAAAGTATTGGTATTGGGCTGCTCAACCGGTTTTGGCTTGGCCTCACGCATTACTGCTGCGTTTGGCGGCGGCGCAGATACTTTGGGTGTGTGCTTTGAAAAAGAGCCTACCGAAAGCAAAACTGCCACAGCGGGCTATTACAACACTTCTGCGTTCCACGATGCCGCCAAAGCTGAAGGTTTATACGCACATACCATTAATGGCGATGCATTTTCAGATGAAATAAAAGCAAAAGTGATCGACGAATTGAAAAAAGGTATCGGCAAAGTTGATTTGGTGATTTACAGTCTGGCTTCACCGCGTCGCACCGATCCAAAAACTGGCGAAGTTTATAACTCGGTTCTCAAGCCAATCGGCCAATCATACGTTTCTAAAAACCTGAATACCGATACTTTAAAAATTGGTGATGTTTCGATCGAGCCCGCGTCACAAGAAGAAATCGCCAACACCGTAAAAGTGATGGGTGGGGAAGATTGGGAGATGTGGATTGATGCGCTGAAAAGTGCCGATTTGCTCGGTGATAATTTCCAAACTGTTGCATACACCTACCTTGGTGACAAATTAACCTGGCCAATTTATGGCAAGGCGACTATCGGCAAAGCCAAAGAGGATTTGGATCGCGCTGCGCGCGAGCTGAGCGCAAAGCACGGTGGCAAAGCGCGCGTGGCAGTGTTAAAAGCTGTAGTGACGCAAGCGAGTTCTGCAATTCCGGTGATGCCTTTGTATCTGGCAATCCTGTTTAAAGTGATGAAAGAGCAGGGCACCCATGAAGGTTGTATCGAGCAGATCCAACGTTTATTTACCGAGTGTTTGTATTCCGCCAATCCACGTTTGGACGAGGCAGGCCGTTATCGTGTAGACGAGCTGGAATTAGATCCATCGGTGCAAACCAAAGTGGAAGCAATTTGGGATCAGGTCACCGAAGAAAATCTTTTTGAGTTAACTGATTTTGCAGGTTACAAGGCAGAATTCTTGCGTCTGTTTGGTTTTGGTATCGACGGCGTGGATTATGATGCTGAGACAACTCCCTTGGTGGAAACAAATTTTTAAGGGGCCGCTTAGGTCATTAGATTTGTAGAAGCCCCTTAACAGGGGCTTTTTTATGTGTGGGCTTTTTATTTTTGCTATTAGGACATCAAAGAAAAATGCGTAAACGAATTGCAATTGACATGGACGAAACTATTTGTGACACCATGACGCGCCATTTGGATTGGTACAATCAGGAGTTTAACCAAAACCTTACTAAACAGGATTTAATGGGAACAAAAATTTACCATCGTGTTCCAGCTGAACATGCAGATCGTGTTCGCTCTTATCCTGATAATCCCAATTTTTTTGTTGATTTAATTCCTTTTGCGGATGCGATTTGTGTAATCGACGCGTTAAACCAGCATTACGAAATTTTAATTGCAACTGCCGCTATGGAACATCCAACTTCTTTTGCGGCAAAGTATGAATGGTTAGTAAAATATTTACCGTTTTTGTCGCCCATGAATTTTATCTTTTGCGGCAATAAGGGTGTGGTCAATGCCGATTACTTGATTGACGATAGCTCGCGACATTTCCAGCATTTTTCCGGGCAGGGAGTGCTGTTTACTGCGCCGCATAATATTAATGAAGCTGCAGATGTTCGGGTGAATAATTGGCAGGAAATAAAGGAATATTTTTTGGCGCAGGTTTAACACAGTAAAGCCTTCCGTAATTAGGGAAGGCTTTAGTGTTTTATAGGCTTTTAAAAAATCTATCTGCACGTGGAATATAAAAATTATCATAGTTTAAAGACATCACCACTGCGCTCGAACGTCCAACAACCTCATCTCTTGGTACAAAACCAATCACTCGTGAATCAGCGCTGTTATCGCGATTATCGCCCAGCATTAAATAATGGTCGGCTGGAACAATCACCGTTGGAAAATTTGCAAACGCATGATCATCGGGATTATTAATTCGAACTATATGCGTCGTACCCAATAAATGTTCCAGCTGATCCGTATTGGCTGCACTTTTTTCATATTGGATGGCAGTGCCATTGATGACAAGTTGATTATTGATCATGGCAACTGTATCGCCCGGAATACCTATCACACGTTTTACCAAACGTTTGTCTGAAACTTTTGAATCAAACACCGCGATCTCACCGCGTTGTGGATCGGCAAATTTTACGAGCGATATGTGAGTAAAGGGTATGCGTAAATCGTAAGCCATTTTGTTAACGGCAATACGGTCGCCTTCAAGGATAGTGGGTTTCATTGAACCCGATGGTACCGTATTCCAGTCGGCGCAGGCACTCCTGAATATAAACATCAGGCTTAAGAAAATAATAAAGGATTTGTTTTCTTGCCACGCGTTTTTCCAACTTATCATGTTTTTTCTCCAAACAATTTACGCATTCATTTTGCTTGTCTAAAGACTTGCCCTTGATATGAAAGTTCATTTCAGTTTTGAATGTGGATGCAGATTAATTAACTGTGCCTAATGCTTGTGTGTTCATGTGCAGCCCCATGAAAAATGTTTCCATTCTTTTCTCCTCCCCATGAGTTTTAGTGATGATAAAACTCGTTAGATGGGATGAAGTCGTCGCTGGATGCAAAGGGAAAATTATTTTGATGGGTATCGCATCACGGCGCATGCGGACGCTGGCATGATTAATCGGCTAAAATGTTTCCACAAATGACTTTAAGTCATCACAATTTTTGTGCGGAAAGAAAATGCTATGTTGAATGTGTTGCGTCATGCGGTGGGTGTACTGACGACTTTGTTGTTTCTTGTACTTACCACTATAGTGTTCATCCCTTTGATGCCATTGGCTTTGTTGAAATGGCTGGTGCCGTTTTCGCCCTGGCGGGTTGCGTGTAACCATTGGCTGGACTGGCTTGCGAGCCATTGGATGGATGCCAACGCGCGTCACCAGGAAATCATTTTGCCAACCGAGCTACAGGTAGAGGGTTTGAACAACCTCAGTATTGCCGAGTGGTACATGATGATCGCCAATCATCAATCCTGGGTGGATATCCTGGTGCTCTTGCGCATTTTCAATCGTCGCATTCCTTACCTGAAATTCTTTTTAAAACAATCCCTGATTTGGGTTCCGTTGCTGGGCTTGGCCTGGTGGGCATTGGAATTTCCGTTTATGCGCCGGTACACCAAGGCTGAAATCGCAAAAAATCCCGAGCTTAAAGGAAAAGATATTGAAAAAACTCGTGAGGCTTGCGAGAAGTTTCGCCATAACCCCGTCACCATTATTAATTTCCTGGAAGGCACTCGATTTACACCCCTTAAGCATGCCGCGCAACATTCTATTTATCATCACTTGCTTATGCCCAAGGCTGGCGGACTCGCGTTTACACTCGCAGCCATGGATGGGCAATTGCATAGCCTGCTGGATGTAACTATTTATTACCCTGAAGGTCGCCCCAGCTACTGGGATTATGCCTGTGGCAAGGTGAAGCAGATTCGTGTGCACGTGCGCGAGCGCCCGATTCCAGCGGAAATGCCGGGGAATTACAGTGAAGATGCTGTTTTTCGTGAGCGGTTCCAGGCATGGGTCAATCAAATATGGTTGGAAAAAGACCTTTTGCTGGACGAGATGCGTAAGGTTCATTAAAAAGCGCAGAAAGTTTTGGTGGTTCAAGGTATGCTAAAGGCATATCTTATTGATAGTGCGATGTTTTTAAAAGTGCGATTGTTTTAAGGAGGCTGCCATGCTGTATTCGCTCAAAGATTTGTTTGCCAAATTAGGTTTGCCTAACTCGGATAGTGATATTGAGGCATTTATTGCGCGCCATCGCCCCTTGCCCCAGGCTGAACCCTTAGCCAGCGCCGGTTTCTGGACTGCTGAACAGGCCGCTTTTTTGCGTGAAGCGCGCCAGCCGTACTCGGATTGGGAAGAAGTTGTTGATGAACTCAATTGTCTGTTACGCGACTAATCCTGGTTTTTTTGGATTCCTGATAACGCGCCTGATTGGCGCGTTATTTTTTTGTGGGCTGCCAACTGTGCCCCTGCAATAGGTACGCATCGTCCACTAAATACGCTAGAATGCCGACCAAATTGCGGCAGCCGTCTTGATCACGACGTTTGATTGCCTGCTTCTCCTCAACCTCCATAAAGTATTTATTGCCTGTGACTGACTTAAGCCATATCCGTAATTTTTCCATTATTGCCCACATTGACCACGGTAAATCCACCATTGCTGACCGCTTTATCCAGCTTTGCGGTGGCCTCAGTGATCGCGAAATGGAGGCGCAAGTACTTGATTCTATGGATCTTGAGCGCGAGCGCGGCATCACCATCAAGGCGCACAGCGTAACCTTGCATTACAAGGCGCGCGACGGCAAAACCTACCAGCTCAATTTTATTGATACCCCCGGCCATGTGGACTTCACCTATGAAGTATCCCGCTCCCTGGCGGCGTGTGAAGGTGCCTTATTGGTAGTGGATGCTGGTCAGGGTGTGGAAGCGCAGTCTGTAGCCAACTGTTATACCGCTATTGAACAAGGCCTTGAGGTTATTCCTGTCCTCAACAAGATGGACTTACCGCAAGCTGAGCCGGATCGCGTTGCGCAGGAAATTGAAGATATTATCGGCATCGATGCCACCGAAGCTGTGCGTTGCTCCGCCAAATCCGGTATGGGAATGGAGGACGTACTGGAAGAATTGGTGCGTTTGGTGCCGCCACCTCAAGGTGATGTTGACGCTCCCTTACAAGCATTGATTATCGATTCCTGGTTCGATAACTATCTCGGTGTTGTCTCTTTGGTGCGTGTAAAGCAGGGAACCCTTCGCCTGAAAGACAAAATCATCGCTAAAACTATCGGCAAACCTCAAATCGTGGATGGCGTTGGCGTATTCAGCCCTAAGCTCACCCAGCTAAAAGAACTTAAAGCGGGTGAGGTGGGCTTTGTGGTTGCAGGTATTAAGGATATTCAGGGTGCACCTGTAGGTGACACCATTACCCACGCACAAACGCCAGAAGTTGAATCACTCGCCGGTTTCCAGAAAATCAAACCACAAGTTTATGCGGGTATGTTCCCGATCAGTTCTGACGATTTTGAAGATTTTCGCGATGCCTTGGCAAAACTGACCCTGAATGATGCGTCTTTATTCTATGAACCAGAAAGTTCGGATGCGTTGGGTTTTGGTTTTCGCGTCGGTTTCCTTGGCATGTTGCATATGGAAATTATCCAGGAACGCCTGGAGCGCGAATACGATCTCGATTTGATCACTACAGCTCCTACGGTGGTGTACGAAGTTGTAAAACGTGGCGGCGAAGTTATTTTTGTCGATAACCCGTCCAAGCTGCCAGATCCAGGCTCCATTGACGAAATGCGCGAGCCGATTGTGGAAGCCAATATCCTGGTTCCGCAAGAACATTTGGGCAACGTGATTACCCTGTGTATTGAAAAGCGCGGCGTACAAAAAGATTTGCAGTTCACCGGCTCGCAAGTTCGCGTGCGCTATGAAATGCCCATGAATGAGGTGGTCACCGATTTCTTTGATCGCCTGAAATCTGTAAGTCGCGGCTATGCGTCACTGGATTACAGCTTTATTCGTTTTGAAGCGGCAAACCTGGTGCGTTTGGATGTACTGATTAACAGTGAAAAAGTGGATGCCCTGGCTATTATTGTGCATCGCGATAAAGCCCAGAGAATGGGGCATTCATTGACGGATAAAATGAAAGAATTGATTCCTCGCCAGATGTATGACGTAGCAATCCAGGCTGCGATTGGCGGCCAAATTGTTGCGCGTTCTACCGTAAAAGCGCTTCGCAAAGATGTAACTGCGAAATGCTATGGTGGCGATGCTACACGTAAGAAAAAATTGTTGGAAAAACAAAAAGCCGGTAAAAAACGTATGAAGCAAGTGGGCAGTGTCGAGATTCCACAAGCTGCGTTCTTTGCGGTATTGAAAATAGATTCTTAATGGATTGGTGTTGAATCGCTCATTCGTTATCAAGGTAGACATTAAACAGGTTGCATTTTTATGGGTAGTTTTGATCTTCCGTTATATCTTTCACTAGCTGTGTTAATTACCGGAATTATCTGGTTAATTGATATCCTGTTTCTGGCGCGTCCACGTAAAGCCAAAGTTGATGCCGTGGAAAAACAATTCCAGCAATTGGCGGTAACTGACGAAAACCAAAAGAACGCCTATGAAGTGGCCAAAGCGACGGCAGCTAAAGAACCTGTAGCTGTTGAATACGCCAAATCGTTTTTTCCTGTGTTGTTTATTGTGTTTTTCTTGCGCTCATTTTTGGTCGAACCTTTTCAAATTCCATCGGGCTCCATGATTCCCACCTTGCAAGTAGGTGATTTTATTTTGGTAAACAAGTTTGCCTATGGCTTGCGCGTTCCTGTTTTTAATAAAACCTTTATTCCGGTCGGTAAACCAAAGCGTGGTGACGTCATGGTGTTTTTCCCGCCGCACCAACCTAAAACCTATTTCATCAAGCGTGTTATAGGTATTCCCGGCGATACCGTCCGTTATGCCAATAATGTGCTTTACTTGAATGGTGTCGAAGTAAAGCAGGAGTTTGTTAAAAAGGCGTTCCCTGAGTGGGGCTCTTTCTGCATGAACTATCGTCTACAGTTAACAGTAGTGAATGAAATTATCGATGGCATTCCACATAAGATGCAGAAATGCGATCAACCAAGCCAGCTAAGCGCGGTTGACAAAACCTGGGTTGTGGAAGAAGGTCACTATTTCATGATGGGTGACAATCGCGACAACAGTGGTGATAGCCGCGTTTGGGGTACAGTTTCGGACGATGCGATTGTAGGCAAGGCGTTTGCAGTATGGATGCATTGGGAGGAGCTGTTAAGTATCCCCAGCTTTAATAGTGTAGGTGTTGTTAAATAACCATTTATAAATTAACAGGTGCCGCTATGAAATCTTTGTCGAACATTAAACCTTTTCCGCAAAAAAGCATGCATCAGCAGCGCGGGCTTACCATGATTAGCTGGATTTTTGTTTTAGCTATTTTGGCATTTTGCGGAATGTTCGCGTTTGCAGTAGTACCTATGTATGCCGAAAATAGATATGTAGAACAGGCTTTAAAATCTTTAGCGGGGCCCGGCGAGCGCGTTACGGAAATGACAGATGCGGAAATCAACAAGAAAATTCAAAATTTTTATATGATCAATAATGTACGTAGTGATGGTCCGCAAAATATTGTTATAGATCGGAAATCAAAAGGTTTATTGATTTCAATTGATTATGAAAATCGCGCGAACCTATTTTGGAACATTGATGTAGTGACCAGTTTCCAAAACCACCTGGATGGCGAACATCCTAACCTATGCTGTAAACCAGCGGCAGAACAGCGTGCAACTAAGTATTAAATATCAGCGACTGCAAAGTCGCTTGGGTTATGAATTTAAAACGCCAGCTCTTTTACAGTTGGCGCTTACACATCGCAGTCATGGCGCACATAACAATGAGCGGCTTGAGTTTCTAGGTGATTCAATTTTAAATTTTGTCATTGGCGAAGCCTTATTCAAACGCTTCGCTGATGTTCGCGAAGGGCAGTTAAGCCGCTTGCGTTCACAATTGGTAAAAGGTGAAACCCTCGCCGAAATTGCGCGCGAATTTGAACTGGGTGAGTGCCTGATTCTGGGTGAAGGTGAAATGAAATCTGGCGGCCACAGGCGCGATTCCATTTTGGCTGATTCTGTTGAAGCCTTAATTGGTGCTATTTACACCGAAACTGATTTTGAAACCTGTCGCGAACATGTTTTGGGTTGGTACAAAGAGAGGTTGGCATCATTAACTGTTGATACCACCGCAAAAGATTCAAAATCGCGTTTGCAAGAACATTTACAGGCACTGCGCAAACCTCTGCCGGAATATGAAGTTGTTGAGGCTGCCGGTGAATCCCACGCACAAATTTTTACGATTGAATGCCGGGTCGTGCTCCTGAAGCAACCCGTGCGTGCGCAGGCGAGTAATCGTCGCGAAGCTGAAAAATTGGCTGCTACCGAAATCTTGCGCTTGTTAAATATTTAAATTTTTAATTCCAAACATATCCTTGTGGGCACGCGTCGTCATTCCCACAGGGAGTTAAAAACCAGCGAACTAATCCAGTGTACAGACCACCGGAATACAGGTCGCTGGATCCCCTGCGGGGATGACGACTCCCTGCTTAAATTATTTTTGTTTCAGGTTTTCTTCTATGTCAGATTCTTCTGATCCCCAAACAACTCGTTGTGGTTATGTTGCTATTGTGGGGCGACCCAATGTAGGAAAATCTACCTTGCTTAATCACATCCTCGGGCAAAAAATCAGTATCACATCGCGCAAACCACAGACAACGCGCAATAATGTGGTAGGTATTAAAACCGAAGGCGACATACAAATTATGTTTGTTGATACGCCGGGAATGCACCTTGGCCAGCAGAAAGCGATTAACCGTTATATGAACCGTGCAGCAAATACGGCGATGAAAGATGTCGATGTTGTGGTGTTCGTCGTGGACCGTTTTATCTGGACCGAGGAGGACGAAGCTGTCGCAGAAAAATTGCAGTATGCATCTTGTCCAATTATTTTGGCGGTGAATAAAGTTGACCAGGTGGAAGATAAGGAATCCTTGTTGCCGCATTTGGAATCCCTGTCGCAAAAGTTAAAGGTTGCCGAGATAATTCCTTTATCCGCATTGCGCAATGTTAATCTGGATCGTTTGGAGCAGTTGATTATTGATCGTATGCCGGAAGGCATGCATATGTATCCTGAAGATCAAATTACAGATCGCAGTTCCCGCTTTATGGCGGCAGAAATTGTGCGCGAAAAAATCACTCGCCAGTTAGGTGATGAGTTGCCTTACGAAATGGCGGTGGAGATTGAAGAATTTAAACAAGAGGGAAATTTGTTAAATATCTCTGCGCTTATTCTGGTAGAGCGCGAAGGCCAAAAGCGAATCCTAATTGGCGACAAAGGCGAGCGTATTAAATTAATTGGCACTGATGCGCGCAAAGATATGGAAAAATTATTTGATATGAAAATCATGTTGAAATTGTGGGTCAAAGTAAAATCAGGCTGGTCTGACGACGAACGTGCTTTGCGCAGTTTAGGATATAACGATATATAATTTGGCGACCTGGTTAATTTATCATCATCACTCACGTTGGTTTAAGGAAGGCGTTTTACACATCCTTGGACTGCGTTGTGCTTAGGGTAAACTAAATGTTCTTGTTCGGGATCAATGGAAGCATTAATTTTACGACTTAAATAATTATCATTTTTCCCTAAATTTTTATATGACTGTAGAACTTCAACCTGCATATATTCTCCATACTCGTCCTTACCGCGATACAAGTATGTTGGTTGATTTATTCACGCCTGAATTTGGTCGCATTACTGCAGTGGCTCGCGGTGTGCGTTCCCGAAAAACATCCAAACGCAATTTATTAAATCCGTTCACTCGTTTGTTAATTTCCTTCCAGGGAAAAACCGATTTAAAGTTGCTTACGCACTTTGAAGCAGAAGGCACGCATTTTACCTTGACGGCCAAACATTTATTCAGCGGGTTTTATTTAAATGAATTAATGGTTCGCTTATTACCGGAGTTAGATTCTCATCCCGATATTTATTCATTGTATGAACAAAGTTTACGAGCGCTAAACCAGCAGCAAGATTTGGAGCCGATTTTGCGCCAGTTTGAGTTTCAGTTACTTAATGAATTGGGTTACGGCATTCATTTTGAAGCTGATGCAAAGTCGGGCGAAGAGCTTTCCGGTTTATGCAGTTATTGCCTTGATGCCAGTTTGGGATTTTATCAGGCAGAATTCGATGTCCCTGCTCATTTCACATTTTCCGGGCAGCATTTGCTGGCAATTGCTGCACGTGATTTTTCGCAGCCAGATGTCAAGCAAACAGCAAAACGTATTTCACGCATTTTATTAAAACCCTTGCTGGGCAATAAACCCTTAACAAGCAGGGAATTATTTAATTAATTTGGCTGCTCGTTAAAATTAATGACTGGTTGCGGCAGTTTTTACACCAAATACTTCATCCAAATCGCGATCTTCTCCCCACGCCAACACATCATCAATTGCGCTATTTAATGAATGAATAGCCTCTTTAGCATTTGTTATTTCTTTTGCTTGCAAAAGTTTGTCGAGAAATCCGCTGATACTTTTTAATCGCGGTACACCACAATAACAGCTGCTGCCATAAAGGCGATGAATAAGTTCACCAAAGAGCAAGTCGTTGCCATCAATAATGGCCTGGTTGATTTGTACTTTTTCACCGGGTAGGCCATCCAGCATCATTCTTAACATATCGCGCGCTAATAACGGTTTGTTGTTGGCGAGTTTTAAGCACAGGCTTACATCAACCGAGGTATTGGTTTCGGTAGCTTTTAACGGAAGTTTTTCTTGTTCAACAACGGGTTCCTGTGCAACTACCACTTCTTTTTTGCCGCTAAGTGATGTCCAGCGGTTGATAATGTGTGCCAGCTGGCTTTCGCTCACCGGTTTGCTAATGCAATCATCCATGCCGGAAATTAACAGCTCGGCTTTTTGTTCGGTAAGCGAGTGTGCGGTCAATGCAATAATTGGTGTGCGCTGGCTGTCTTTTTCCAATTCGCGAATATGTTTTGTGGTTTGGAATCCATCCATGCCGGGCATTTGGATATCCATAAAAATAACGTCGAACTTTTGCGTCTTGCACGCATCGATTGCCTGTAATCCGTTGCTGGCTTGCACTACCTGGGTATTTAATCCGCGCAATAATTCTGAGGCCAGTTGCAAGTTGGCCGGATTGTCATCAACCAGGAGCACAGATGTGGCAGGTATGTTGGGGGCGTTGTCGCTTACTTGTTCTGCGCGTGCGTCCAGCAAACTAATATCGAGTTGATCGCACAGGATTTTAAGTAGCGCATCATAGCCAATCGGTTTATTAATAAAATGTGTATTGAGGTTTTGGCCATTGTTGCGTAACAAACGTTGATGCGCGGCTGTGCAACAGGCAATGACTTTACAACCAAATTCGTCGGCTAATTGTTCGCTGATATTGTTGAGCAATGATGGTTGTATTTTGCGTTCGTCTGCCGCTATATCCAATAACAATATTTCAAACGGATCGGTTTTATGGGCTTTGCGAATGCTTGGAAAAATATCGTGGATTTCACTGATGGCGTCTTGCTTCATATGCCACTCATCCAGGAGCGATTGCAATTGTTCGCGCGATGTCTGGTTGCTACTGCAAATGAGTGCGCGGTGGTGTTCAAGATTTGGTAATGCGTATTGGATAAGTTGCTTTTTGTCGATGCCAAGACGCGCAGTAAACCAAAAAGTGGAACCTTCATCGATTTGGCTTTCCACACCGATTTCACCATTCATGCGCTCAACCAATCCTTTACAAATCGCAAGCCCCAAACCTGTGCCGCCTTGCTCGCGGGAGTTGGACGAATCTGTCTGGGAAAATGGTTTGAACAAATCATTTTGTTGCGCGCTGGTGAGGCCTTTGCCCTGGTCGCGCACACTGATTTTGAGCATGAGATGGGTTTCTTGTTGCGCGATTGTCGTTACCTTGACAAGGATGTTGCCATGCTCGCTAAATTTAATAGCGTTGCCGATTAAGTTGGATAGCACTTGTTTAAAGCGCAAGGAGTCGCCGAGCAATTGTGCGGGAATATCGGGATCAACCTGCGCAATTAATTGCAGGTTTTTTTCATGTGCGTCAGGTGCGAGGATATGCAGTGTTTCATCAATGGTTTGGCGTAAAGGTAAGGGTGCATATTCCAGGGTCAATTTGCCCGCTTCGATTTTTGAGAAATCGAGAATACCGTTAATAACGGTCAACAGGCTTTGGGCGGAATCGCGAATGGTATTTAAATATTCCGCTTGCTGTTCATCAATATTGGTTTTTAACGCGAGGCCCACAAAACCTAAAATGCCGTTGAGCGGTGTGCGAATTTCATGGCTGGTGTTGGCAAGGAATTCAGATTTAATCCGGCTGGCTTCAATCGCTTCTTTGCGGGCAATATCCAGTTCGATATTTTTAATTTCAATCGTTTCGAGGGTTTCAATTAAATCCTGCGTGGATTGTTCGATATGGTTTTGTAAATCCTGCTGCGCATTTTCCAGTGATTCCGCCATGGTATTGGTTGCGTTGGCAAGGTAAACAAACTCGCGACTTTTTTGCGGGTTCACGCGGGTTTGTAATTTTCCCTGGGCGAGATGGTTAATCACTTCTTTAATATGGTTGAGTGGATCGGTGATATTCCTGAATAAACGCGTCGCTAAAAATGCTGCCATGATTAAACACGCAAAAGTAATCGCGATGGTAATTAAAATCGTTTGGTAGTGAATCACCATATAGGGTGATGACAACATTTCAATTTCAACCCAGCCGATAGGATTTAAACCATTCTTATCGACAATGGGATGGGAAAATAAAATAGTGCGTCGCGTTTCCCTGCGCACGGGCGCCAAACTATTGGGCGATAGGCCGACATCGTTGGTCGGCAAAAACTCGGGGCCGCTATGGAATGATTCGTTGGTTGTATCGAGTCGCACATGTAGCGCGCGTATGTAGGGATCTTCCAGTGAACCGTCCAGCAACTCCTGTAGTAACGCTTTGTCATTGCGAATAATGGGCGCGTAAATCAGGTGCGCTGTTTTGCGGGTCATGGCACTGCCGCGCATATCCACAAATTTTGATAATTCGTAGAGACAAAAAGAAACCAATGACACAGACAAAAGCAAAATAATGGCAATTGCCGGTGTAAAAATCAGCTGCCAAACATTGTGTTTAAAACTTTTTGATGCGCTGGGCATGAGGTAATCCTTGGCGATACAGTGCGTTATGCAATTGAAGCGAAGCGGCCGAATCTTATTGTGATGGTCAACGCCGCTGATACATGAACCTGTAACAATAAATAGTGCTGCCCGGGTCATTGAGCGTTAGAATAGCTGCCCTTTGCGACGCTGTACATTCGAGATTTTTTGCCGAGAGACTCCCATGCATTTTCCCACGATTGAAGCTTTTATTGGCAACACACCTTTGGTGCGTTTACAGCGTTTACCGGGTGAAACCAGCAATAGGATCCTGGTGAAGCTGGAGGGTAATAACCCGGCGGGTTCGGTTAAGGATCGTCCTGCAATGTCGATGATCCAGCAGGCCGAAATTCGCGGTGAAATTACACCGGGTGACACGCTAATCGAAGCCACCAGTGGCAATACCGGTATCGCCCTGGCGATGGCAGCCGCAATCAAGGGCTATAAGATGATCCTCATCATGCCTGATAACAGCACAGCCGAGCGTAAAGCGGCTATGACAGCTTACGGGGCCCAACTGATTGAGGTTACCAAAGAGCAGGGCATGGAAGGTGCCCGTGATTTGGCGCTGGCGATGCAGGCAGAAGGCAAGGGCAAGGTTCTGGATCAATTTGGCAATAGCGATAATCCACTCGCGCACTATAAAACTACCGGGCCGGAAATCTGGCAGCAAACCGGTGGGCTTATCACGCATTTTGTAAGTTCCATGGGTACTACCGGTACGATCATGGGTACATCACGTTATTTAAAAGAAAAAAATCCTGACATAAAAATAATAGGTTTGCAGCCGGATGAGGGTGCCAGTATTCCCGGTATTCGTCGCTGGCCGGAAGCCTATTTACCGACGATTTACGACAAAAGTCGTGTCGATGAAATTGTTGGCATGTCGCAACAGGAAGCCGAATACACCATGCGGGAACTCGCCCGGAAAGAGGGGATTTTTTGCGGCGTGTCGTCCGGCGGTGCGGTTGCGGCGGCATTGCGTTTAAACCAGAAGGTGGAAAACGCAGTGATCGTGGCCATTATTTGTGATCGTGGCGACAGGTATTTGTCGTCCGGTCTATTTAATGATTAATGTTTTATCGGAAAATTTAAAAATAAATAATCAGGAGTGTTGTATGTCGGTTAAAGGCTTTGTGTTGTGTTTGAGTGTTGTATTGCTTCAAGCGTGTGGAGGCGGAGGCGGCGGAAGCGATTCAAGCACACCGGTTACTTCTCAATCATCATCGGCGGTGGCGACAAGTTCTTCGTCCAGTAGTCTTATCAGTTCATCTTCCAGTAGTTCTGTGGCGAGCAGTATGCCGGCTGATTTTCCGGTAGGGACTGCAGATGCTTTACCCGTATTAAACCTTAATACCGACAACGCTGCGCCAATCGTTTCCAAAGATAGCTATCTTAAAGGCAGCTTTTCCCTGGTGGATGTTGATGGTGTTACGGCTGCAGCGGAAGGTACCCTGGAAGTGCGTGGTCGCGGCAATTCAACCTGGGGTTGGCCGAAAAAACCTTATCGGTTAAAACTGACAAACTCAACTGCATTGCTCGGTATGCCAAAAGGCAAAAACTGGGTGTTGTTAGCTAACTATGCAGATAAAACCTTAATGCGCAACGATATTGCATTTATGTTCAGTCGCAATCTCGGTTTCGAATGGACTCCAAGGGCGCAATATGTGGAGTTAAAACTCAATAACGTGTACCAGGGTGTATATCAATTGGTTGAGCATGTTCGTGTCGATAACAATCGGGTCAACATCGATGAAATGAAAGTTGGCGATATTGATAGTGACAAAATCACGGGTGGTTATTTGCTGCAAGTTGATTATCGCCACAACAAAGATTATTGCGTAAACAATGGTTGGGATGCTGCAGTCTGTATAAATGGCGTGAATACGTCACGCAATGTGGATTTTTGCCTGGACTCCACCCATGGTATGGAACCTGCCTGCCTGGAAAGTCCTGATAGTTTACAAACTGATCCACTGTGGGTTAACCAAAAGCTTTACATCCAACAATATTATGCAGATTTTGAAGCGGCACTTTTTGGTAGCAATTTCGCTGACCCGGACACCGGCTATGCGGCTTATGTGGATGTAGATTCTGTCGTTAACTACTACATTGAAAATGAGCTGTTAAAGAATGTTGATGGTTCAAAATCAAGTTTCTACCTTTATAAAAAGCGCAACGGGAAATTGTTTTTTGGCCCGGTGTGGGACTTTGATTTATCCATGGGTAATGCAGGCTATGACGATGTTGATAAAACCGACGGTTGGCATATTCGCTACAATCCAAAATTCCCCACTACCACCAACAATATTTGGTTCACCCAATTCTTTAAAGACCCGGCATTCCAGGCCAAAGTGAAAACGCGTTGGAATACATTAAAAGCTGAAGGCAAGCTTGATTACATTCTTCAATACGCTCAAGCACGTGCGACCTGGTTGGATAAGCAACAAAAGAAAAACTTTGCGCTGTGGCCGATTGTCGATACAGATACTGGCCTTAATTCATGGGTACAACATGGGACCCATGGCGGCACCGGTTCCTACAATGCTGAAGTCAGTGAGTTGATTCGTTGGCAGCGTGAGCGTACAAAATGGATGGATAAACAACTTAATCCCTAATATCGCGCTCCGTTGATATAATGCCCCTCCCAATGCGTTAAATAGCCTGTTGGGAGGGGTTTTGTTTTCCAGCTAAGCCCAAATCACTTGAGTTTCTTTAAACCTGCGTTCCTATAAACCTGTGTTTCTTTACAAGAGTTCCCAGATGTCCAATCGTAACGGCCCGAAAAAGCCTACCTCCAAATCAGGAAAACTGGGCCAAAAACCTCGTCCATCCAAAACGGTTGAAAAGCCTTTTGCCTTTGAAATGGACGATGCTCCTCGCCTCAATAAACCCCGGGTTGAGAAAAAAGCTCAACCGATGGATGACATGCGCTTGGGTGAGTTTACGATAGATCGCATGAGCCACGATGGTCGCGGTATCGCCCAATGGAACGGTAAAACCCTGTTTGTAGATGGTGCGCTCACTGGCGAGCGAGTCAGTGCGCGATTGGTTCGCGACCATGCACGCTACGCAGAAGCCCGGTTAGATAAATTATTGAACGCTGCGCCAGAACGCGTCGAACCGGTCTGCGCCCATTACGCCGACTGCGGTGGCTGCCAGTTACAGCACCTTGATACCGAACAACAAGTCGCTTTAAAACAAGCTGCTGTTTTGCAGCAACTGGAATTATGGGGCGGAATAAAACCCAAACACCTGCTCCCGCCCATTACATCTGCCAGCCAGGCCTATCGCCGCTGTGCACGTATGGGCGTTGATTACACGGGTGGTGAAGTCAAACTCGGTTTTCGCAAACACAACAGCAAACAGCTCGTTCAGGTGAGTGAGTGCAGGGTATTGGCAATGGACCTGAATTGTCTGCTCGCACCCATTAAAAACTGGCTGGGTGGATTGCGTGCTGCGGAAGCGGTTACGCATATCGAATTGCTGCAAACTGAGCAGGAAATGGCGGTCATTTTCCGGCATGTCCAGCCTTTGGCAGAGACAGATTTACAAGCGCTCGCCCAACTTTCAACAGACTTTGCGTTCGACGCCTGGTTGCAAGGTGGCGAGGCACATCAATTGCAGGATTTGAATGGACGGGATGTCAATCCGCGCCTGTCTTATGGTTTGCCAGAATACGATCTCAAACTGGATTTCCACCCGCAGGATTTTATCCAGGTAAATCCCGAGGTTAACGCCAAAATGGTATCGCAGGCCATAGGTTTGCTTGCGCTCAAAGGTCACGAGCGGGTGCTGGATTTGTTCTGCGGTATCGGCAACTTCACCTTACCCCTCGCACGCAAATGCGCTGAAGTAATTGGTATTGAAGCGGTGGAATCCATGGTGGAGCGCGGGCGTGAAAATGCATCCAAATTGGGTATGACTAACGTCCAATTCCTGGCGGCTAACCTGCTCACCATGACTGAGCATCGCCTTAACCAAACCTGCGGGAAAATTGATGCAGTCTTGCTTGATCCACCACGCGATGGCGCCAGGGAAATCATCGACAAGCTGCCGCAACTTTCACCCGGGCGGATTGTCTACGTCAGTTGCAATCCAGCGACCCTGGCGCGCGATGCCAAAGTCCTGGTGGCCGCGGGTTATCAACTAGACTCTGTGGGGGTGCTGGATATGTTCCCGCATACCGCGCATGTTGAATCCATAGGGCTTTTTATTCGGCGCTGATGGCTCTTCATAAAACGCTAAAAGCTTTTTGTACATTGCTAATGCATAAGTCGTTAACAATAAAAATGGGGAATGAATAGATGGTTAAAGTTCGTCAAGATCACCCCGTGGCTGCCGATGGTCAAGTTGACATCCAGGCATGGATAGATCGTTTGAATAGCCATCATGTCCAGAGCGAAGCTACCCGTGCCGAACTGGTTCGCGCTGCGCAAGTGAGCTTGTCGTTAGTCGATATCCATTCTGAGGACGACCATAACTGGGGCGAAGATTTCACCTGTTTCCGCATTGGCCTGGAAATGGCGGAAATCCTTGCCGATTTGCAGCTGGACCAGGACGCCCTGGTTGCTGCCATCCTCTATCGCGCCGTCCGCGAAAACAAAATTACCTTGACGGAAATCCAGACCGGTTTTGGCGATACAGTCGCCAAGCTGGTGAAAGGTGTGCTGCGTATGGCGGCCATCAGCTATCAACGCAACGAAAATGAAGACCGTGTGCTCGGCAACCAGGCTGAAGTGCAGGCAGAAAAAATCCGCAAAATGCTGGTCGCCATGGTGGATGATGTTCGCGTTGCGCTCATCAAACTCGCTGAGCGTACCTGCGCCATTCGTGCGGTGAAAACCGCGAGCGCCCAACGTCGTCGCCAGGTTGCGCGTGAAGTTTCTGATATTTACGCGCCGCTCGCCCATCGCCTTGGGATTGGCCACATCAAATGGGAGTTGGAAGATCTATCTTTCCGTTACCTTGAGCCGGACGAGTACAAGCAAATCGCCACTCTTCTGGATGAGCGTCGTTTGGCTCGCCAGGAATACATCGACAATATGCTCGCATTGCTTCGCGGTGAATTGCAGGGCGCAAAAATCGATGGCGAAGTATCTGGCCGCGCAAAACACATTTACAGTATTTGGCGCAAAATGAAGCGCAAGGATATTCCCTTTTCGCAGGTTTACGATATCCGCGCCGTGCGCGTGCTGGTACCTAGCGTCCGCGATTGTTATGCCGTGCTCGGGATTGTGCACAGTTTGTGGCGAAATATTCCGCACGAATTTGATGATTACATCGCATCGCCAAAAGAAAACGGCTATCGCTCATTACACACTGCTGTGTGGGGCCCGGACAACAAAGTGCTTGAAGTGCAAATCCGCACTTATGAAATGCACGAAGAATCCGAGCTTGGCGTTTGCGCGCATTGGCGTTACAAAGGAACGGATACCAACGAAGCACAAGACAGCTACGAACAAAAAATTGCGTGGCTGCGACAAGTACTTGAATGGCACGAAGAACTGGGCGGTGATAGCGCACAACTGCAAGACGATTTACGTGCGGTTGACCAGGATCGCCTGTACGTGTTCACGCCCGATGGTCACGTGGTGGATTTACCGCGTACAGCAACGCCGCTGGATTTTGCCTATCGCATCCATACCGATGTCGGTCATCACTGCCGTGGTGCAAAAGTGAATAACCGCATTGTTCCGCTTAACTATCAATTAAATAACGCGGATCAAGTTGAAATCCTCACGGGCAAACGTGAAGCGCCCAGTCGCGATTGGTTGAATCCCGCGCTGGGTTATGTGAACACGGCGCGTGCGCGTGCAAAAATCCAGCACTGGTTCAAGATGCAGGCACGCGACCAGAATATCGCTGAAGGCCAGGCATTGCTTGATCGCGAATTTAAACGTTTGGCATTGCTTGACCTGGAATTTGACAGCCTCGCGAAAAAATTAAAATTTAATTCGCTGGATGATTTGTATTGCGCGGTAGGTGCGAGCGATATTGGTGTCGGCCAGGTTTTAAATGCAGCGCAAAAACAATTGGATGAAGCTGATCCGCAGCAACCTTTAATTCCATTTAAAGCAAAATCGCCATCCAAGAAAAAAGATTCTGATTTTTATATCGAAGGCGTTGGTAATCTGCTGACGCAAATTGCAAATTGCTGCAATCCGGTTCCCGGCGATGCCATTACGGGTTACATCACTTTAGGAAAAGGTGTATCGATCCATCGCCAGGATTGCAGCAATATTTTGCAATTGCAAACCGATGAGCCCCAGCGAATTATTAAAGTAGAGTGGGGCAATACGCCGCAAAGTTCTTATTCGGTGGATATTATTATTGAAGCTTACGACCGCTATGGTTTGCTGCGTGATATTACGGCACTGCTGGACAATGAGCGGATTAACATCAGCGCATTGCAAACGCTGTCGGATAAACGCAAGAACACAGTGGATATGCAAGTGACTGCAGAAATTCGCAGCTTCGATGAATTGAGCCGTATCCTTACACGATTAAACCAGTTGCCGAATATCGCTTCGGCACGTCGTAAACATTAATTTATAAATTTATTTTTTAAATGGATAGTCGTCATCCACGCTGTGCGAGAATGACGATTCTCTGTTAAATCGTTTTTTATTTCGTAGAGATTTATTTGCATGTCATCCTTTCGTGTTATCAGTAAAAAAAATCGCCTTAGACTTGGGATTGCTGTTGTTGTCATTATCCACATCGGATTTTTCTATGGTTTTTGGCGTGTGCATGCAAAGCAACTTGGCGACAAGGTTTATGAAATGGATATCTACACTGCAAAAGCCGCAGAGGGTTTGTCATTTTATGAAGCCACTGCTACCGAAGATTGCGCAAAAGCAATTAACGAACAAGCACCCAAACCCGGTATGCCGGTATATGTTGAGCCACCTGGAGGTGTTAAAGATCAACCTGTCGATGCAAAAACTGCAAAAAAAATCAAACCTGAAGACGTTAAACTGGAACCATCTTTGTATTATGCCTCAGCACCCCATTGTAAAAATGTAACTGCCATTCCTTCGGATGCAGAAAAACTAGGCGCAGATGGTTTTGTAGGCCTGGAATTAAATATTGATAAAGCCGGTGTTGTCCAACACGGTGAAATTAGTCGCTCAAGCGGATTTGCAGATTTGGATACAGCAGCGCTTAATCAAGTCAAAGAAAACTGGACATTCAAACCTTGCCAAAAAGGCGATGCTATTGTTGGTTGCAAACAAATTATAAAATTTAGATGGAAGACAAACTAAGAGATTAGTGGAGCTTACTTAAGCTCTCTCTAAACTCCCTCTCCCTCTGGGACGACTACATGGATGTAGTTGGTAGAACAACCATGGAGCCGTTGTCGAGAGGGGCGGGGTGAGGGCTGGAAAGGCTTGGCTGAGCTTAGAATGATAAAAAACCATATAAACCTCTTATCCTAGCCTATTTTTATGATTGCTTGAAATTACATCCTTTCCATCACTTCAATACCCAGTAAATCCAAACCTTGTTCGATTGTGCGTGCAACCAAATGGCACAAACGCAAACGGCTATCGCGGATTTCCGGTTCAATGCCGTCTTTTAAAATCGGGCAGGCTTCATAGAAAGTCATATACAAACTGGCGATTTCGTAGAGATAAGTGCACAACAAATGTGGCAATGCTTCGCGCGCAACTTGATCCAATACTTCGCTAAATTGCAGCAACTTGATTGCCAGGATTTTTTCTTGTTCGTTACCAATAATAATTTCATTGCTGAGCGATTCAGGTTGTACACCTGCTTTACGGAAAATACTTTGCACACGGGTAAAAGCGTATTGCATATAAGGGGCAGTATTGCCTTCAAAACTCAACATGCTATCCCAACTGAAAATATAATCGTTGGTGCGTGTTTTGCTGAGATCAGAATATTTTACTGAACCGATGCCAACTTTGCGGGCAATTTCTGTAATTTCAGTTTCCGTTAAATCTGTGCTGCGTTCACGTACAAGTTTATTTGCGCGCTCTACGGCTTCTGTTAATAATTCCGCAAGTTTTACCGTGCCGCCAGTGCGGGTTTTGAAGGGTTTGCCATCGTTGCCCATCATAGTGCCGAAAGCTAAATGCTCAAGGCTCACACTGTCATCGGCGAATTTTGCTTTGCGTGCAATGGTAAATACTTGTTGCATATGCAGCGATTGGCGCGCATCGATAAAATACATAATGCGATTTGCATGCAAGGTTTTTACGCGATAACGCAGAGCAGCGATGTCTGAAGTGGAATATAAAAAACCGCCGCCTTGTTTTTGGATAATCACGGGCGATGGATTGCCATCTTTATCGGCGAGTTCTTGCAGAAATACCACTTGTGCACCGTCACTTTCAACCGCCATGCCCTGGTCTTGTAATTCTTTTACAACAGGCGCGAGATCATCGTTATAAAAACTTTCGCCGCGCACGTCTTTATCGGTTAGCGTAACGTTTAATTGTTCGTAAATTTCTGTGCTGTGATGCAATGAAATATCTTTAAATTGTTGCCACAGTTTTAACATGCTCTCGTCGCCTGATTGCAAACGGACTACATAAGTACGCGCTTTGTTGGCGAAAGCTTCATCATCATCAAAATGTTTTTTGGCTTGCTGGTAAAACACTTCCAAATCTTTTAGTGCCATTTCACCGTCTTGATTAGCACCTAATTGCTCTTCTTGCTTTTTATTAAGCTCTTCTTCGAGTTGCGCAATTAACATTCCAAACTGCGTACCCCAATCGCCAACATGATTTTGGCGAATGACTTTATGGCCCTGGAATTCCAGCAGGCGCGCAAGCGCATCGCCAATAATAGTGGAGCGCAAATGACCAACGTGCATTTCCTTGGCGAGGTTCGGGCCTGAATAGTCGATGACAACGGTTTGCGGTGTATTGACGGTGGCAATATTCAAACGGGAATCAGTTTGTGCGCTGGCGATTTGCTGGCCGAGCCAAACGGGATTTAAATCGATATTAATAAAACCTGGGCCTGCAATTTCGACTTTATCGGCAATACCGGCAAGTTCAGGTTGCAAAGCCGCTACGATCTTGCCCGCCAATTCGCGCGGATTGGTGCCCATTACCTTGGCGGCACCCATGGCGCAGTTGGCTTGGTAATCGCCAAAACCGGCTTTTTTACCGGGTGCAATCAGAGCCGGAAGCTCGGCGGGAATACCGCAGGCACGCATGGCATTGAGGACTTTTTCATTGAGTAATTCGCGAATATTCATAGCGGTAATCTAAAGCTTCTGGCTAATAAGTGAGGGTGCGAATTGTACCCTATACTTGTCTGAAGCCATAACCACCTAAGGACGCGACTATGACGACCAGCACCGCGATTACCAGCTCCAGCCCACAGGTTCTAGTGAATCTGGACGAGCGCATCCTGCGTATCCAGTTCAATCGCCCCGAGCGTAAAAACGCCTTGTCTCTTGCGATGTATGGAGCTTTGGCGGACATTATCATCGCCGCCAACGATGACCGCAGTGTGCGAGTATTGGTGTTAAGCGGGGTCAATGAATGCTTTACCAGCGGGAATGATTTGCTTGATTTTATGAATGATCCCGACATTCGCGATACCCATCCTGTCGTCCGTTTTATGGTTGCGTTGCAGAACTGCCAAAAACCGGTAGTTGCGATAGTGCAGGGGCACGCCGTCGGCATTGGTACTACCATGTTATTGCATTGCGATTTGGTCTACGCCGCAGAAGACGCGCGCTTGCAATTACCTTTTGTGAATTTGGGATTGTGTCCTGAATATGCCAGCAGCTATCTAGTTCCACGATTGGTTGGCCAACAAAAAGCAGCGGAATTATTGTTGTTGGGCGAACCTTTCAATGGAAGTGATGCTGAAAGAATGGGATTGGTCAATGCGGCTGTGCCATCGAATGAATTGCTTGCATTTGCAGAAGCTAAAATCCAGCGCCTGGCCAATCAACCTCCGGCTGCTGTGCGACGCGCAAAATCCTTGCTAAAGAAATCCCAACATCATGGCGTAGAAACTGCGCTTGCCGCAGAGTTTGTTGGATTCGCGGAGGGTTTGAATTCCGATGAGTGCAAGGAATCTGTCACGGCATTTTTTGAAAAACGGGCGCCGGATTTTTCGAGTTTTGAATAACCCCCTCCCAACCTCTCCCTTGAAAAGCGGGGAGGGACTCTACTCCCTATTTACAGAGTACGGCTTTAGCTCCCTCCCCTTTTCAAGGGGAGGGTTGGGGTGGGGTTAAAACATCTCATTTATATATTCATAAGGTAATTTTCATGACTTCTCCCTTTAATTTCCAAAATAAAAATATTCTCGTCGTGGGTGGCACTAGCGGAATTAATCGCGGTGTCGCTGAGAGTTTCGCGAAAGCCGGTGCGCGCGTTGCCGTTGTCAGTCGCTCACAAGAAAAAGTTGATGACACCATCGCCTCACTAAAACAATACGGTGCGGCAGATGCCAAAGGTTTTGCTGCTGACGTACGCGAGCCTGAAGCCATTAAAAACGGCATCGCCGATTTACATAAAACCTGGGGAAATTTTGATGTTGTTGTGTCCGGTGCTGCGGGCAATTTTCCGGCGCTGGCGACGGGCATGTCGGCCAATGGTTTTAAATCGGTCGTAGAAATTGATTTGCTCGGCACTTTCCATGTAATGCAGGCGGTTTATCCATTTCTGGTAAAGCCCGGAGCATCCATTATCAATATCTCCGCACCGCAAGCGTTTATTCCTATGGCGGGGCAATCCCACGTATGCGCGGCAAAAGCGGGTGTGGATATGATTACTCGCACCTTATGCCTGGAGTGGGGCAGTGAAGGTGTGCGAATTAATTCAATTATTCCCGGCCCGATTGATAACACCGAAGGCATGAAACGCCTTGCGCCAACGGAGGGAGTTCGCAAAGCAGTAATGAAATCTGTTCCGCTGCAACGTATGGGTTCTACGGATGATATTGCCAACGCCTGCCTGTTTTTAGCATCAGATTTTGCGAGCTATATCAGCGGCGCAATTATTCCTGTCGACGGTGGTTGGGCGCAGGGCGGAGCGGCGTTGGTGGGAGCAAGTTTGGCAGAGATGTTAAAAGCGAAATGAAATGCTGTAGGTGCTTGCGAACTCTTTCTTGAAAACTTTCGGAAGGTCCTTGTGTGTTGGGTGACCAGATCTATGTCTACCCAACCCACGTAATAAGAAACTCGACTTCTGTCCTTTACGGCAAGCTGTAACTCGGTCCTTGAGTTACCACATCTTTTCCCTGAAGAAGCTTGCATACAATCCATGCAGAATCAAAAACGCCATGCGGAATCAAAAACGTTGATTGCGCATTTGGTAGAGCAATATGCGCGCCAATAAAAATTATTCCAATAAAATCAAAAGGCTCTTTAGATCTGTGAATGCTGGGTAAATTAAGTCCTGTTAAGTATTCCGACAATTTTGGCGTTTATAAAACGATCCCGGCAGTACTCCACCTGATATGGCATTTGTCACCAGCTCACTCAAAGCCACTTTTGGTGGTTGACAGACCATTTGGTCGGTTGCTATCTTTTTGCAGACAAACTAGTCGGTTTGCTGTCCGTTCAATCCTCTGCTGTCTGTTGTTTTGTGAATCGCAGGGAAATTCAATGTATTACTTATCAATCGATCGCTTTCAGGAGCCCTTTTTTAGGCGCCCTTTTCAGGAGTAAGGAGTCACATGCGCAAGTTCCCCCAAATCCATGTCTATAGTGGCCTTTTGGCTATTAGTCTTTTTGTTGTTGGTTGCAGTAAACACGCGGAAAAGGTGGAAGATGTTCGCCCGGTGCGTGCGATTGTGCTCAATGCTGCGCAACAGCAAGTTAAAGCGGAATATTCCGGCAACGTACGAGCCAGGGTCGAATCTTATTTGGGGTTTCGTGTGGGCGGAAAAATCCAAACGCGTAAAGTCGATGTAGGAACCTTGGTAAAGCCAGGCCAAGTGTTAATGCAACTTGATCCGCAAGATTTACGTTTGGCACAAACGCAATCTGAAGCAAATTTCAAAGCTGCAAAAAGTAATTTTGAATTGGCGGAATTTGAGCTGAAGCGATTCCAGGATTTGCGTAAAACCGGCGCTGTAAGCCAAAGTGCCATGGATGCAAAAAATACTGCATTTGAATCAGCCAAGGCGAGTTTTGAACAGGCGCAAGCAGCCTACAAAAGCCAATCCAACCAGGCCGCCTATGCATCGTTAAATTCTGATGTTGAAGGCGTTGTCACGGCAATTAATGCAGAAGTGGGGCAAGTCGTTGCTGCCGGCACGCCTGTGGTACAAGTTGCCAAGTCTGGTGAATTGGAAGTGGCGGTTGGCATTCCCGAAAATAATGTTGATATGGTCAAACGTGCGACTCAAGTTGATATTCGTTTATGGGCAAATCCTAAAGAAATTATTAGCGGAAAAATCCGCGAGCTTTCGCCCGTTGCGGATGCAGCAACGCGCACATTTGTTGCCAAGATTTCCATTGTAAATCCGACACCAAAACAAGCTGCATTCGTTAAATTGGGAATGACTGCCGCGGTACAATTTTCTATTAATACACCAGGCGCTTTTGTAAAAGTTCCGCTTAGCGCGCTCTACCAGGAGAAAGGTGTAACGTCGCTGTGGGTCGTTGAAAAAGGTGCAGTGAAATTAGTGCCGGTGCAAGTTGGCGGTATAAGCGGGAACGATGTGCTTTTGACTGGCGGTGTTGTTTCCGGTCAAACCGTAGTAACAGCAGGCGTACATGTGTTAAATCCGGGCCAACGTGTTTCGATTATGCCGCCAGAACCCAATGTAGCGGCAGCTGAGCCATATTTAACCGCGCAGGGGTTGTTAACTTCATCTGATTCGCAAGGAGTTGCGAAATGAAATCATCGCATTTTAATTTGTCGCGCTGGGCACTCGAACACATACCTTTGATTCGCTATTTAATCGCCGCGCTATTAATTGGCGGCATTATGAGTTTTAAAAATTTAGGACAAGATGAAGATCCACCTTTTACGTTTCGTGCAATGGTTGTCACGGCAAAGTGGCCAGGCGCCAGTGCGTTGCAAATGGCTGATCAGGTAACTGACAAATTAGAAAAAACATTGCAAGAAACGCCTTACATAGATGTTATCCGCAGCTTCTCCAAACCCGGTGAAACCACCATTATTTTGCAATTGGCGGAATCAACACCGCCAAAAGAAACCAGCGCATCCTGGTATCAGGTGCGCAAAAAAATTGGCGATATGAAATACAGTTTGCCGCAAGGTGTTATAGGCCCGTTTTTTAATGACGAATTTGGTGATACCTACGGTTCTATTTTTTCACTGTCGGGCGATGGCTTCACTTACGCTGAGTTAAAGGATTATGCCGATTTGGTTCGCCAGCAAATGTTGCGCGTTCCATTAGTCGCAAAAGTAGATTTGCTGGGCGTTCAGGATGAAAAAATAAATATCGTTTTCTCCCACAAAAAATTTGCCCAGCTTGGAATTTCCCTTGAGCAAATTATCAATCAAATTAATACCCAAAATGCCATTGAATCTACCGGTGTATTAACGACTGATACGGACAACGTACAAGTGCGGGTGACAGGCGCATTTAAATCGCCAAAAGATTTGGAAAATATGACTCTGCGTGCGCAAAATACCAATTTCCGTTTGGGTGATTTTGCAGAAATCAAACGCGAATATACCGATCCACCACACGATAAAATGCGCTTCAATGGCAAAGAGGTTATAGGCCTTGCCATCTCCATGCAAAAAGGCGGCAATATTATTGATTTGGGAAAAAACCTTGAAATCACAGCGGATGATATCAAGCGTAAATTACCTGTGGGTGTTGAGCTTGATCGCGTCACTAACCAACCCAAAGCGGTATCAACATCAGTCAATGAATTTTTGAAAACATTGGTTGAAGCGCTCGTTATTGTGCTCGCCGTCAGTTTTGTTGCGTTAGGTTTTCATAAAGATGAAAAAGGTATCCGCATAGATTTGCGTCCGGGTTTGGTGGTAGGCCTGACTATTCCTTTGGTGTTGGCAATTACGTTTTTATTTATGCGCGTTTTCAGTATTGACCTGCACAAAATTTCGCTTGGCGCACTGATTATTGCATTAGGTTTATTAGTGGATGACGCTATCATCGCCGTAGAAATGATGGTGCGAAAAATGGAAGAAGGTTATTCACGTTTTGATGCGGCGACTTTCGCTTATACATCAACCGCCATGCCTATGCTCACAGGAACCTTGATTACGGCTGCAGGATTCTTACCCATTGGTTTGGCGAAATCGGCAGCAGGTGAATACACCTTTTCCATGTTTTCGGTGAATTGCCTTGCGTTGTTGATTTCATGGTTGGTTGCAGTTTTATTTACACCTTACATCGGTTATTTGCTGTTAAAAGTAAAACCACATTCAACTGATGAAGCGCCACACGAATTATTTGATTCACCTTTTTACGTAAAATTCAGGGCTTTGGTGAACTGGTGTGTGGAATTCCGTAAAACCACCATTGCTATTACGCTTGGAATTTTTGCGCTGGGGATATTCGGTTTTAAGTTTATTGAACAACAGTTTTTTCCCGATTCCATTCGTCCTGAATTAATGGTGGAAATGTGGTTGCCTGAAGGTGCGTCTTATGCCGCAACAGAAGAACAGGTGAAAAAATTTGAACACTTTTTGAAAGGACAGGAAGGCATTGAAAGTGTAACCAGTTATGTAGGCACGGGAAGTCCCCGTTTTTATTTGCCACTCGATCAAATCTTTCCGCAATCAAACGTAGCGCAGGTGGTTGTATTGCCAAAAGATTTGGAGGCGCGGGCCACCTTGCGGGAAAAAATTATCCACGAGTTCAAGGTTAATTTTCCTGAAGTTCGCGGGCGCGTTAAATTTTTACCAACAGGCCCGCCAGTGCCTTATCCGGTGCAATTTCGTGTGAGTGGGACAGATGTTAGTAAGGTACGTGAAATTGCTGATCAAGTAAAAGATATCATGCGCAAGAACCCCAATGCGTTGGGCATCAACGACAATTGGAATGAATCGGTAAAGGTTTTGCGCCTGGATTTGGATCAGGATAAATTGCGCTCACTCGGCATGACATCTGAAACAGTTATGCGCGCAGCCAATACGATTTTAAGTGGAACCACGGTTGGCCAGTATCGTGAAAAAAATCGCTTGGTAGATATTGTTGTTCGCCAGCCCCTTGATGAACGTTCAACTATTGAAAAATTAAACGATACTTATTTGCCAACGGGCAGTGGGCAATCCGTTCCTTTATCGCAAATTGCCCGCGCGCAATTTGTGTGGGAGCCCGGTATTATTTGGCGTGAAAACCGCGAATGGGCGATTACAGTTCAATGCGATGTTGTCGATGGTATCCAGGGACCAACTGTATCGAGCCAAATTGAACCCAGGCTTGCAGAATTAAAAGCCTCGCTGCCTATTGGGTACGCAATTAAGTTGGCGGGCGCAGCAGCTGATAGTAGTAAGGCGCAGGATTCCATTGCGGCAAATGTACCCCTGGTTATTTTTATTATTTTCACGTTGTTAATGTTGCAACTGCAAAGTTTCTCGCGTTCATTGCTCGTATTTTTAACGGGCCCACTCGGTGTTGCAGGCGTGGCTATGGCGTTATTAATTTTGCATCGCCCTATGGGATTTGTTGCACAATTGGGTGTCATTGCATTATTCGGTATGATTATTCGCAATTCGGTTATTTTAATCGACCAGATTGAAACCGATATTGCCAGTGGCACTGCACCTTGGGATGCTATTGTAGAAGCCGCCGTGCGGCGTTTCCGTCCTATTATTTTAACGGCGGCAGCGGCAGTGCTTGCGATGATCCCACTTTCAAGCTCTGTATTCTGGGGGCCTATGGCGGTGGCGATTATGGGCGGATTAATAGTTGCCACAGGTTTAACCTTATTATTTTTACCGGCGCTCTATGCAACATGGTTTAAAATAAAAAAACATTAGTTAATTATTTTTGTCGTCGCCATTCTGTTTATGGAATGGCGACCGAATTAATCGGTCATTTATGAATACAATTTTTCCAACTGAAATTCCTGTTGAGTCAACGCGCGAAAGGATTTTGCAAGCCGCTCATGAAGAAATGTACGAGCATGGTTTCCAGGGGTTGCGAATTGATGCTGTACTGAAAAAAACACAGTTAGCCAAAGGCGCGCTTTATCATTATTTTCCCACCAAGCTCGCATTGGGTTATGCCGTGCTTGATGAGGTTATCATGGGATTCTTTCAAACAAATTGGAATGAATTTTTAGCCGCTTCCAATGATCCCTTGAAAGCGATAAATGATTTTTTCAACAAAAAGTGTATGGATATAGTCTCGGGCGATTGTGTCAATGGTTGCCCTCTCACCAATCTGGTTCAGGAGATGTCAACCATTGATGAAGGTTTTCACCAACGATTAAAAGCAGTCATGCTCAATATTGTTGGTGCTGTATCCAGCGCTTTACACCAAGGCCAAATTGATGGGATTGTTCGAAAAGATATAGATCCGCAGCGTATATCTGCATTTTTATTAAGCAGTTATCAAGGTATAATGGGCACCGCAAAATGTATGCAGTCAGTTGATTTGGCAAACGAGTTGTTCGAATCCCTCTGCGATTATGTTAATTCATTACGTATCAGAAATTAGGTTCAGTTATCCGTATTAAAGGAGTTAAAACGTGGCTAAGATCAAGGTTGGTGATTTCATTGTTCCCCAGAAGCTTAAAACAATCAGCGCATCAAGTGTTGATGTTCCGGCAACACAACAAATTACTCATATCCAATTCCGGCGCTTTGCGTCCTGTCCCATTTGCAATATCCATATAGAAACCTTTATAGATCGCCACCTTGAGCTGGTTGAAACCGGCATCCAGGAAGTCGTTGTGTTTCACTCCACGCAAGAAGAAATGTTAAAGCATGGCAGCGATGTGCCTTTTGCCATGATTGCCGATCCTAACAAAACCTTATACAAATCGTTTGGTGTTGAGTCCTCAGTGCTCTCTATCCTGAATCCTGTAATTTGGGCAACCGGTGTAAAAGGTTTATTGAAATTTAAACAGTTTCCGTATGAAAAAGGGCAGGGTTTATTTGGATTACCTGCAGATTTCCTTATCACCAAAACCGGCGAAGTCATTGCCGTAAAATACGGCAAACATGCGGATGATCATTGGGAAGTGGATGAAGTCATCCAGCGCGCAAGGCAGTTAGCGGTTATTTAAAACTGGCTTGCAAATTATTTCCGTTAAAACGGAATTCGCAATAAAACATTCTTCGTGTGCTTTATGATGCAATTGTTCAAGCTCTTCCATTGTCGGGATTTTTTCGCCTGAAAATGTGGTGATTGGATTAAGCGTCACTTGCGCCAAAAATAATTTTCCGTATTCATTTTTGGCCATAGTGCCCACGGCATTATCGGTGTAGGAATCTACACAAAATCCGCGTTTGGCTGCGATGCTTAAACACCAAAGCATATGGCAATTTGATAAAGCCGCAACCAATAATTCTTCCGGGTCAGCCGCGCTTTCATCGGAATAGGGTAATGGAACATTGCTTGGCGCTGAAGATGCTGGTATTTCCAACCCACCATCAAAACGAATTGTGTGTTTACGACTGTAACGATTATCCAAAAAATGCTGGTCGCCGCGCTCCCAAAGAATTGTTGCGATATGTTCGGCCATTTGGATACCCCCACTGTAAAAGCGATTCATTCTTAACACTCAATGATTTTCCCTAATCTTTGCTCAAAAAAGCCATAGTTAAATTTGATGGTGCATAGCTGTACATCGCAGAATTTTCTGTGAAAAATCCCAGCCTTACATTTTATCTTGTGGACTAGTAGGGCATTTATGGCCAAGTCAAAAGCCTGTGGATAAACATCGATAATTGCCAAAATGTTTTCATTCGTTCAACGCCATTAATATAAAAACTTGCTGTTACTTTGCGAGAGCATAGTAATTTTTTGGAGCCGTTATGGATACTCAAATAAAAAAGATAGTGATCGCTGGTGGTGGGACCGCGGGTTGGATGGCTGCCGCAACTATTTCTCACCACTTGGGGCCTGTATTAGATATTCGGCTGATTGAGTCGGAAGAAATCGGGACCGTAGGCGTTGGTGAGGCGACTGTTCCACCGATGATAACCTTTCATAAATTATTGGGGATTGATGAACAGGAGTTTTTACGGGCTACCCAAGGTACATTTAAGCTTGGAATAAATTTTGAAAATTGGGGACAAAAAGGTGACCAATATATCCATTCTTTTGGGATAACCGGTAAAGAATTGTGGATGGCAGATTTTATCCACTTTTGGTTAAAAGCAAAAAGAATGGGTTTGGCAATTGATTATGGCGATTTCTGTTTGGAATTGCAGGCCGCGAAAATGGGAAAGTTTGCGATCACCGAAAATCCGCGCACTAATTATGCCTATCATTTTAATGCCTCTCTCTATGCAAAATTTCTGCGTAAATACAGCGAAGCTCGCGGAGTAAAGCGCACTGAAGGCAAGATTACGGAAGTTACCACTCACAGCGATAATGGATATATAAAAAGTGTCACCCTGGCCTCGGGTGAAATTGTTGAGGGTGATTTATTTATCGATTGCACCGGCTTTCGCGGTTTGTTAATTGAACAAACATTGCATACGGGTTATGAAGATTGGTCGCAATGGTTACTTAACGATAGTGCTATAGCTACACAGACAAAAAATCCGGGCCCAGCATTGCCGTACACGCGCGCTGTTGCGCACCAGGCCGGTTGGCAATGGCATATTCCACTGCAAAGCCGCATTGGAACCGGATTTGTCTATTGTAGTAAATACATTTCTGATGAAGAAGCCAGGAAAACATTTAGCGAAAACTTACCGGGTGAATTACTTAACGAACCTTTTGTGTTGAAATTTAAAACTGGTCGTCGCAAGAAAAGCTGGAATAAGAATTGTATTGCGCTTGGTCTTTCCAGCGGATTTATTGAGCCTTTAGAGTCAACCAGTATTCATTTGATTATGAATAGTGCGCTACGTTTAGTACGATTTTTTCCAAGTAATGGTATTAAAGAATCCAACGTAGCGGAATACAACGAGCAAACCAAAAATGAAATTGAACGTATCCGCGATTTTGTGATATTGCACTATAAAGCAACCGAACGCGACGATACACCCTACTGGCGTTATTGCAGGGATATGGTTGTGCCAGATACCCTCGCGCACCGCATTCAATTATTCAAGGAAACGGGAATAGCTTATAAAGCGGAAGGCGAAATTTTCTTTATGGATTCGTGGTCACAAGTCATGATTGGGCAGCGAATCCTGCCGGAAAGTTATCACGCTTATGTCGATGCCATGAATCATCAGGACCTCTGTAAATATATGCAGGAATATTCGGCTGACATTAAAAAGCGTGCGATGTGCTTGCCAAGTCATGAGGATTTTATACGGCAATATTGCGCAGAGGATGCTTAATTATCGGAGCGTTAACTTGCTCAAAACTCCATAGTTAATATTGATGGCACATATCTGTACATTGGAATGTTTTCTGCCAACACTAATGCCCACATTTTTAGTCGAGCTATTAGCTACCAGGCTACTGCATAGCTGCACATAAATGTGTGGGCAAATCCTCTGCTCGCAAATATTTTTCAATAATTCAAAGCTCTTAATAAGAAAATATGCTCTGGTTTAACCGGAAGCATACATTGATTCCGTTGGAGTAATTAATGGGTACCTCAATAAAAAAAGTTGTAATTGCTGGTGGTGGAACGGCGGGTTGGATGGCTGCTGCAACTATTTCACATCACTTTTCGTCGGTAGTGGATATTCGGCTTATTGAGTCTGAAGAAATTGGTACGGTGGGCGTAGGTGAGGCAACAGTTCCTCCAATGCAAGCATTCCATAAATTATTAAATATTGATGAGCAAGAATTCTTGCGCGCAACTCAGGGGACCTTCAAATTAGGCATCAATTTTGAAAACTGGGCGCGCAAGGGCGATCAATATATCCACTCCTTTGGTATAACAGGGAAAGTATTTTGGGTGGCTGATTTTGTCCAGTTTTGGACAAAAGCAAGAGGCCTGGGGTTGCAAAATGATTACGGTGAGTTTTGTCTGGAATTGCAAGCGGCCAAACTGGGCAAGTTCGCTCTTACCGAAAATCCAACGATTAATTACGCTTATCATTTCAATGCATCCCTATACGCGAAATTTTTACGTAAATACAGTGAGACGCGTGGCGTAAAACGCACCGAAGGAAAAATTACTGAAGTTACAACTCACAGTGATAATGGCTTTATAAAAAGCGTAACGCTGGAGTCAGGTGAGGTTGTGGAAGGTGATTTATTTATCGATTGCACCGGTTTTCGCGGATTATTGATTGAGCAAGCTTTGCATACCGGTTATGAAGATTGGTCGCAGTGGTTGGTTAACGATAGCGCTATAGCAACACAAACTAAAAACCCTGGCCCAGCATTACCCTACACTCGTGCGGTTGCGCACCAGGCGGGTTGGCAGTGGCATATTCCATTGCAAAGCCGTATCGGTACCGGTTTTGTGTATAGCAGCAAATATATTTCTGATGAGGAAGCCAGAAAAACGTTTATCGAGAATTTGCCGGGCGAATTGCTGAATGAACCTTTTGTCCTGAAATTTAAAACGGGACGTCGTTTAAAAAGCTGGAATAAAAACTGTGTTGCACTGGGTTTATCAAGCGGATTTATTGAGCCTTTGGAATCTACCAGTATTCATTTAATCATGAGCGCCGCAATACGGTTAGTGAAATTTTTCCCCAGTGATGGCATTAAGGAATCGAATGTCGCTGAGTTCAATATGCAAACAAAAACGGAAATTGAACGCATCCGCGATTTCGTGATATTGCACTATAAGGCGACGGAACGCGACGATACACCCTACTGGCGTTACTGCAGGGATATGGTTGTACCGGAAACGCTTTCACATCGCATTAATTTATTTAAAGAAACGGGCATTGCCTATAGAACGGAAGGTGAAATTTTCGAAAAAGATTCGTGGTCACAAGTGATGATTGGCCAACGAATAGTTCCAGAGACTTATCATCCGTATGTTGATGAAATAAATCACCAGGATGTTTGCAAATACATGCGGGATTTTGCGGAGGCCGTAAACAATCAGGCAATGCAGTTGCCAAGTCATGAAGATTTTATAAGAGGGTATTGTTGGGAGAAAGATGCCTGATTTTAAGATGGATAATTTTCTTTGAGAAAAAAATAAACCCGCCATTGGCGGGTTTATTTTTTTTCATCGTCCATCACTGATTAAACAAAAATTCCATCAGTGCTTTTTGGGCGTGCAAGCGGTTTTCTGCTTCTTCCCAGACGATTGCGTTTGGATCATCCATTATCTCTGCGCTGACTTCTTTACCGCGATAGGCGGGTAGGCAGTGCATGAAGAGGACATCGGGTTTTGCATGGCTTAACAGCTCGCGGTTAACTTGATAGCCGGCAAAAATTTTCTCGCGTTGTTTTTTCTCATCTTCCTGGCCCATGGATGCCCAGGTGTCTGTCACAACGAGATCGGCATTTTTAACTGCGGCGACCGGGTCCTGGCTGATTGAAACACGGTTTTTGTGTTTTTCGAGCATGTGATCCCAGGGTTCAAAACCTTTTGGGGTCGCGATGCGCAATTCAAAATCGCACAGTTCTGCCGCTTGCATGTAGCTTTGGCACATGTTGTTGCCATCGCCAACCCAGGCAACGGTTTTCCCCGCGAGTGTGCCGCGTTGTTCAACGAAGGTCTGGATATCGGCGAGTAATTGGCACGGGTGATGATCGTCGGTTAAACCGTTGATCACAGGCACACGTGAATATTCTGCGAAGCGTTCAACAGTGGCGTGCGCAAAGGTACGGATCATAACCATATCGACCATGCTCGCAATACAGCGCGCGGAATCTTCTACCGGTTCACCGCGACCCAATTGTGAGTCTTTGGTGGAAAGGAAAATGGCGTGGCCGCCAGCTTGTGCCATGGCAGATTCAAAAGAAACGCGGGTGCGGGTTGATGATTTTTCAAAAATCATCGCCAGCACTTTGTCTTTGAAAATTTCTGTCGCTATGCCTTGGCGCTGCAGGGCTTTAAGCTCTATAGCGCGCTTGATGATGTGGTTTAGCTCGTCGCGGTTAACGTCTTCGAGGGTTAAAAAATGTCTCGGTGCCTTTGGGGGAACCATAATGCTCTTCTCTTTTTCGAGCTGCTGGAAAAGTGCGAAAGCGGCACTTTATAACAGCAGGTCATTGTTGCGGGTTTGGCAATGCAAACCGTTCCCGCGTTTCTTAAAACTCAGTTACTAATTCAACCACTTTGGTAACCAGTTCGTCGGCCTCTGCATCGGTGAGGATGAAGGTTGGCAGCAAACGAATGGTGTTAACTGAGGTTACGTTAATCAAAATACCTTTCGCACGGGCTTTTTCCATCAGCTCGGCCGCAGGCGCGTTAAGTTCAATACCAATCATCAAACCCTTGCCGCGGATATCAACCACTTTAGGGTTACCCGCGAGTTTGGTTTTGAAATCGGCTAATAATTTATCGCCCAGGACTTTGGCCCTTTCGACCAGGCCTTCAGCGATGAGCGTTTCAACCACAGCAACACCTGCTCTGGTTGCTAAAGGATTGCCGCCAAACGTGGTGCCGTGGTTGCCTGGTTGCAGTACGTCAGCAGCTTTGCCGCGTGCGAGGCAGGCGCCGATGGGTACACCGTTGCCCAGGCCTTTGGCGGTGCTTAATACGTCCGGCAAAATGCCGTTGTGTTGATAGGCGAAGAAAGTTCCGGTACGGCCATTACCGGTCTGGATTTCGTCGAGCATCAACAGCCATTCATTTTCATCGGCGATGGCACGTAACTGGTTCAGGTAATCAGGTGCAGGAACGCGTACGCCGCCTTCACCTTGTACTGGCTCGACAAGGATGGCCACTATATTGCTGTGCTCTGTAGCAGCGGCTTTAACGGCGGCGGCATCGTTAAAGGGAACGCGGATGAAGCCTTCAACCAGCGGTTCAAAGCCGATTTGTACTTTAGGATTGCCCGTTGCGCTCAGGGTTGCCAGGGTTCTGCCGTGGAAACTGTTGCTGGTTACGATGATGGCAGGATTCTTTACGCCTTTATCGTTACCGTATTTGCGGGCGATTTTAATACAGGCTTCGTTGGCTTCTGCGCCCGAATTGGAGAAGAAAACCTTATCCATACCGGATTGCTGGATGAGCAGGTCAGCCAGTTTTTGTTGGGTAGGGATGTTGTAATAATTTGAGCAGTGGATCAGTGTGCTGACTTGTTCGGTAAGTGCTTTGGTCAATGCCGGGTGTGAGTAGCCAAGGCCGCATACAGCGATACCGCTGATAGCATCCAGGTATGAGTTGCCCTTGTCATCCCACACTCGGCTGCCTTCGCCCTTGACCAGGGTGAGGTTTCTTGCGCCGTAAGTGTTCATCAAGGTAGTCATCATGCTCTCCAAAAAGCGAATTGATAAAAGTCTGCGTCAACCAATAAAGTGCAAGCTGTAAATCAAGAAAAAAATACATCACCAAAGCCAATAAGAACTGGCTCAGTGCTGAAAAAGTGCAGGGAATTAACCACGGCGCCCATTTAGGTAGCGCTTACCAAGAATAAACTGCGTTGCCTGCGAGAATCGTGAATTTTGCGTTTCTTGCGTCATCTATATGCAAAAGTCACGAAATGAGCCGCAATAGTATAAGTAAACGGACTTATTGGCAAATTTGGGGCTGGAAAATCGCCCCGTTTGATGTGTTTTTGGCACAGATAAGTCACTGTCAATCTACCAAAATCTGCCCATAGGCAAACATTATCCATTGGGTGAAAAAAATTGTTTAATCATGTCCATATCTTTATGGGTGTGAATGGATTGATCTGGCGATTGCAATAAAAAGCCCTGGAATAACCGTATTCCATTCATCCACAAGGTTGACAGGTTTTTGGAATCCTCAACCTGGGTTGCAATAACCTCTGCCCCGGAATTTTTGGCTGCGCTAACCAGTTTGGCGAGCTGCTGTTCCTGTTCACTGTCGTTAATTAAATTTGACGTGAGCGACGGCGCAAGGCGAACGTAGTTAAAGCCAAACGTATTGATGATGTCCAGGCTGGAGGGGGTTGAACCCGCATATGAAAGACATGTGCCGCATTCAATATTGCGCAAAGCATTCATAACCGATTTGGTTTCTGCCGGATGTTGCTCTACCCAGTACTCATCAAAAATAAAAATCAATCGCCGTTGTCCGCGCAGGCGAGAGCTGCGCAGCACGTTGGCTACAAATGAGAAGAAAGATTTTTGCGCAAGGGTTTCATCAGAAAGATGAATAAACAAGCTGGCATTTTCACGGGCATACTTGTCGACGGTAATGGCAGTAATTGCCGATTGCAAAACCCAGCGATCCAATTCAACACGCATACTTGAATGTTCGAGGTAGCGCAGAAATTTAGCGGCGGGAATTAATTCATTGCCATCAATTTTCCAGCGCACCAGGGCTTCATAATGCTCTATCTGTGATTGCTCAAGGCTGATCATTGGTTGATAACAAATGCGTAAATTTTCTTCCGGCAAGCGTTCGCCCAGTGTAATCGCAGACGTAGATGCTGCAATTTCTTCATCGCTGAGCGCCTGTTTTTCATGTGTTTGTGGCGGTGATGCATCTATTGTTTTAGCGCGTTCATAGGCTTGCTCCGCATGTGCGAGCGCAGTGTTTGCATTGCCTTTTTCACTATCGAGGAAGTGAATACCAATATGGGTATTGATAATGAATGTTTCATTATCAAGGTTAAACGTTAAGTTCGACATATATTCAGCAATTTGTGCAACGCGTTGCTGGTGTTGTGCGCGTGTGCGTTTACCTACTAACACGCAGGCGACAAAGTTGGCAACGTCTGACCATTGTTCTTCACTGCCAATAATTTGCGCAAGGCGCTGGCAAAATTGTTCGTGGAGTTTTGCTGTGCCTGACGGGCCAAATTCCTGGTAAAAACTTTCTTCTATATCCAGCGCAACATAATAAAGTGCGGTAGGTGTTTGCTGAGAACGCTCCGCTTGTAATTCATTATCTATAGCCGCATACAAATAACTGCGGTTAATTTGGTTGGTGTGTCGCGCGCGTTGGGTAATGCTTTCAATACGATGTTTCAGGATGAAGGTATCACTGATTGCGCGCTCACAGGCATTTACCAGGGCTTCCATATCGACAGGTTTGGTCAAAATGCCATTTACGCCAAGGCCCTCCATAGATTTGTGTAATTTGGTTGATGTATCTGCGGTTACGAATATTATCGGCAATAATAAAAATTGTTCGTTTTGCCGCAACAGGGTCGCTAACTCCATGCCGTTAACGTCTGGCATGTGCATATCCAACACCACCAAATCCGGTTTAAATTCAGCGGCGCGCTGCAAACTTTGCATGGGTTTTGTAACGCAAATAACATCCATACCTGCATGGCGCAAAATTTCTGCGTGATAATTGGCAACCAATTCTTCATCATCCACAATCATAACTTTGTGGGTAATTTCACTGACTTTGATAGTGTGGATCAGGGTTCGCACCAGCGATGAAAATTCAATCGGCTTGGTAATGTAAGTTGCACAACCGGCGCGCAGTGCACGCAAACGCGTATGCATATCGCTGCGCGCAGATAAAAATATAATGGGAACGTTTTGTTCAAGGTGATCTTTAATTTGGTGGATTGCATCAAACGCAAAATGATTTTCGGTGGCGATATTAGGGTCAATTAATATCGCATGGGGCGTCAACAAATGAAGTTGCTGGATACAGGCAGTAGCGGAGTTGAAATGATGCACGCTAAAACCTGCCTGGCGCAAATACACGGTCATTAATGCCGAGAGCGCATGATCTGTTTCTACCAGGAAAATATGTTTGCCTGCACCGGTATTTTCGGGTTCTGCAATTTCGTGGGGAATATTGGATTTGCCGACGTTGGCGAGTGTTCGTCCCAGTACGTTTACCATTTGGTCGATCATCTCAAATTCGATACCGCCCATGGGTTGGCCAAGCTCCTGGTAATCTTGCAAATATTGATCGAGTAATTGTGCCGTTTGGCTGACTTCGGGAATACCAAATGTGGCACCCGAACCTACAAGGCGATGGGCTAATTGCTGGAAAGTTTTGAAGCCCTGCTCACTCCAACGCAGGTAACGTAAATGACGCCATAAATCTTCTAACTGATGCGCTTTTTGCGGCAAACTTTCAAGGAATTGGCGCTGTAAATGTTGAACATTGCGATCAAATGATTCACTCATTTATGGTTGCACTCCATTTATTATCCTGAATATTGAATATAAAACCGTCAGGAATAATTTCAATAATAATTGCAATTATTATTGAGAGTATAGAAGGCTAGTCTTAAGCACCATATTTCTTTTGATATAAAAAACGCATTTGTTATTGATTCTGATAGCATCGCAGTCATTAACAAGGCAGGTTGGTCCAATGCAAAAATATCTGGCAGGTTTCGGTTTTTACACAAGTCTCTCTCTAATTTCTGCACAAGTTTACGCGCAGGCGGGCATTGAAACCCTGGTCGTTACCGGTGAGCGTTTTAGCAATTCAGTTGCAGGCGCCAAACTATTGGATGCAGATCAATTGCAACCTGGTATTCGCGCTGATGCAGCTGAATTACTCCAGGGCATAAACGGTGTGCAAGCGGATAGCCGTTCAAATTATGCCCAGGATACTCGCATCACCTTACGCGGGTTTGGTGCGCGTGCAGCCTTTGGTGTGCGCGGGTTAGACCTGCAAGTTGATGGCATTCCGCTCACAATGCCGGATGGACAGGGCCAATTTTCCGGTGCGGTGCTGGATGGTGTTACCCAAATCAGCGTGTTGACGGGTCCCGTAGCGGCGCTTTATGGAAATGGCGCAGGCGGTGTGATTAATTTAAAAACTTCTGCGCCACACTATAATAAAATTTCAATCGATACAGCAGCAGGTGATGAGGGTCTTGAGCGCCATCATATGCTGGGTGAATATCGCGATGGAGAACTTGGCGCGCGCATCCAGGCCAGCCGCTTGACAACGGATAGCAATCGTCCACACGCCAGTGCAGAGCGCGAACAATTAGGCACACAGGTTTATTATCAATTTGAAAATGGCGTGCAGGCCCAATGGCGATTTGATAAAGAAGACGCTCCCCTGTTGCAAGACCCATTGGGTTTAACACAAACACAATGGCAAGAAGATCCGTATCAATCCAATAGCAGCGCAGAATTTTTCAATACACGCAAGACGATTGAACACCAACAAAATGCATTTAGTTTGCGCCAGGAACAGGGTAATCAGCGTTGGCAAATTGCAGTGTGGCGCGGTGACCGCAGCATCCAGCAATATCTTGCGCAAAAAGGTGATGCCTTAACAAACTCCGGTGGCGTAGTAGATTTGAATCGTGATTTCAGTGGTGGTAATGGTAATTACACCTGGGATTTCAATATCGCGAACCAGGCCGCAAGTTTCACCCTGGGTGCTGAATGGTCATCTATGAATGATGTGCGCAAAGGATATGTCAATAATCAAGGTGTTGCTGGCGACTTGCGTCGCGATGAATTTGATCAGGCAGATAATCGCGATGCCTATGCGCTCTTGCAATGGAAAACAGCGGATCAATGGCAATGGCTGGTTGGCGTACGGCAATCGCAAGTGGGTTTATCCGTTGCTGATTATTTTATTATCCCTGGTGAAAACGCCGACGATAGTGGCGAGAAAAAATTTCGTCACACCTCAGCAGCCATTACCACACGCTATAACATCGATGATTATTTTTCTATCCATGCTGCGCTGGGTAAAGGTTTTGAAGCGCCGACATTAACCGAAATGGCGTATACCAATGGCGATAAAGGTTTTAACCGCTCGCTGGATGCTGCCTCTAATAGGCAGCAAGAAATTGGTGTGGATTACCAGCGTAAAAATATCAATGTAGGATTAACTGCATTCGCGATTAATACGCAGGATGAATTGGTAGTCGACCAATCGATTAATGGCCGCACAACCTACATCAATGCAACGGAAACCGAGCGTAAAGGCGTGGAATTTAATGGCTTCTATACATTCAATAGCCAGATAGAATTGCGGTTTGCGTTAAATTATTTGCAAGCTGTCTATACCGAAGGAAATTTCAAAGAGTTGCAACTACCGGGTGTCGCCAAATTAAATCACTACGCGCAACTTAATTGGTCTCCTTTTGGTAATGACACATTAAAATTTGGTTTAAGTGCAGTACATCGCGATCAGGTTGCCGCCAATGACGATAATCAAATCAAAGCACCGGCTTATACAACAATTGATTTATCGGTCGCAGGCAAGTTTGTATTCTTTATGCAAACAGAGTGGTGGATAAAACTAGCTAACGTAACCAATGAAAATTATGTTGGTTCTGTGATTGTCAATCAAACAAATGGGCGCGCATTTGAATCTGCTAATGGAAGAAATTTGGCTGGCGGAATTAAATTGGGTTATACGTTTTAACGGGTTTGTATGTCGTATATATGTTAGATATAGAGATTCGGCATGGCTCGAATAAATCGATGAATATTGGAAAAGTTGATGACAATCTTTTCAAGCGAGAATTTTTTTGACTAGTTATTTAACAACTAAAGTTTTTTTAGAAAGCCTGCCGCAATATCCATTGACAGAATTGCGCGAGGATTTTTTTCGTAGCATCAATCAAGGCACATTATTGCTTGAAGCAGAACCCGGTGCGGGAAAATCGACACTCGCACCTTTGTGGATGTTGCATGTCAATCCTGCAGGCCAAAAAATAATTCTCGTACAGCCGCGGGTGCTGGCGGTGCAGTCACTTGCCCAGCGTTTGGCGGAATTGGTTGGGGATGATGTTGGCAACACAGTCGGTTACCAGGTTCCTTATGAAAACTGTGTGGGCGACAATTCGCGATTATTGGTAATGACACCGGGTATTTTATTGCAGCATCTATTGCAAGATCCTACCCTGGATGAAATTGCCTGCGTAATGCTTGATGAAATTCACGAGCGTTCGGTCAACCAGGATACCGCCTGGGCCTGGCTGCAAGAAGTCCAGATTCTGCGCGATGATTTGCAACTGATATTAATGAGCGCTACGCCCGATCCACAATTGCAACAACACATCCCGCAACGATTATTTGCGTCAGGTCGCTGTTTTCCCGTCACCACACATTATTTACCGGCGAAAACCAATACGCCTTATCCTGAAAAAATTGAAGATCATTTGTTGCGCGCACTTGCATCTCATCCAGCGTGGCAAACTACAACCACACTGGTTTTTTTAGCGGGCTGGAGTGAAATTGAAAAATGTACGCAAGCAATTCAAACGATTTATCCCACACAGAAAATATGTCGTTTGCACAGTCGCGTGCCTGCTATCGAACAAAAACACGCATTAAATCCTGCGTCAGGGCCGCGCATTATCCTTGCGACCAATATTGCAGAAACATCCCTGACAATTGCAGATGTTACGCTGGTCATTGATTCAGGTTTTGTGCGTCGCCCTGATTATGAACAGCGCACGGGTTTAACGCGTTTGCGCTTGTCGCGCATTAGCCAGGCGAGTGCAGACCAGCGCCGTGGTCGTGCAGGGCGCGTGCAGGCCGGCCATTGCATTCGTTTGTGGTCGCAAGATCAACCGCTTGCAGCCGCAGATTTACCGGAGATTCGCGCAACCGATTATTTACCGCTCGCACTGCGTTTGGCTCATTGGGGAAGCCCTGCGTTTTCATTGCCATGGCTGGAGATGCCAAATAAATTAGCAATGGATTTTGCGCAGCAACAATTGCGGCAAATGGGTTTATTGGATGCGGATAATAAAATTACCCATGAAGGCGAACAAGTAAGTGCACTGGGAACACATCCACGTATAGCTGCTTTTTTGCTGGCGCAAGAAAAAACTATTGCGAATCACGAAATTTTATTGGCGTTGGCGTTACATTTTGATGTAACCAGCGAAACCGGTCTTGATGATTTGCTGGCTTCCGCTGCACACGAATTGCAGCGCAATCGCCAATGGCAACAGCAGCAAAAACGCTGGCTGCAAAAATTGCAATTAACGGTTATTCATGCGGAATCATTAAATGCACATGTATTGGCTCGCGCGTTTAGTGATCGCATTGGCTATCGACAGGAATCTGGCCGCTACCGGTTAAATTCAGGCATTAGCGTAGAGTCGCAAACCCGGCTGGATTCACCGTGGGCAGTGTTTCCAGTTATTAATCCAAAACCCAAAGGCCATACGGGAATTTGTGTTGCGCTGGATTTATTAGCCGATGAACAACGCGCGCTTAGCCAACAGCAAACCCATTTAGTCCATAAAAATAATAGCTGGCAAATACACCATCAATGGCGCATGGGTGGTGTAATTATCAGCGAGGAATTCAGGATTGTTGATTCGGAAAAAGCAGCAGGATTAATTACCGGGCTTGTTCGCGAAAAAGCAATTTCCAAAGGGCTGTTGTCTTTACAGTGGACTGATAATGCCGAGCGACTACTGCAACGCGCACGTTTTATCCAGGCGCAAGGTTTATTGGACTTGCCGGATTTAACAGAAGCGGGTTTGGCCGCAACACTCGATAAATGGTTGTCACCATTTTTAAATGCGCAAACGCGTCTGGAACAATTGCCGTGGTTTAATGCATTGGAGTTTTACCTCGGTTACGATAATTGCCAGGCCATTGCGCAAGCCTTGCCTGAAAAATTTGAGTTGCCAAGCGGGCGAAGTGTTACCGTGGAATTTTCGGCAGAGGGAGTGCCGCAGGTATCGGCCAAGTTACAAGAGTTTTTTGGTTGCGAGCAATTGCAGTTGGCGGGTGGTAAATTACCTTTAAAAATCCATTTGCTTTCGCCCAATGGCAGTCCGCTTGCTATTACAATGAATTTACAAACTTTTTGGCAGCAGGGTTATCCTGATGTTCGTAAAGAGATGCGCGGTAAATATCCGCGTCATCCATGGCCTGAAAACCCGCTTGAGCATGAAGCAACTGCTTTAACAAAACGAAAATTAGCATTACAGCAAAAATAACAGGAAATACACATGAATAATCTTGAGCACGGTTATGTTACAGGAAATTTACGCTGGCTATTACGATTGGAAGGCTTGGCCATTTTTTTGTTCTCGTTAATGGCTTACGAATTCATGGGGTTCCAATGGGGATTTTTTATCCTGGTTTTTCTAGTGCCGGATTTATCGTTCTTCGCTTATTTCCATAGTCCACGTGTCGGCGCCATTGTGTATAACACAATGCATTCTTACATTTTACCCCTGATGTTATTTGCATACGGATTTTTTGTATCAGCATCCTTGGCAGACCAGTTGGCGATTATCTGGATTGCCCACATAGGCTTTGATCGCGCTTTGGGATTTGGCCTGAAATATCCCAGGGGCTTTCGCTATACACACTTTGGTAAATTGGGGCACAGCAAAGAACATTAATATTTTTAAGTTGCGGCGAGCGAGGTGGGAATAATGGGTGATCCGCTTTCACTAATGATCGGCTTGGTTTTTGGTTCAATCGGCGTGGGTTATTGCATTTATGGAAAAAAACAAAGCCACCTTGTCGCTTTTCTGGCTGGTTTGTTTTTGATAGGTTTGCCGTACGCTATCGATAATAATGCAGCCTTAATCCTTGTATCTTTAATCATTATGGTTGTGCCTAAATTTTTTAAATTGTAACCCATCCATCTTGTGTTATTTATTAGCTGATTGAGTAATGACATTTGGACAATCGCCATCATATAGTTGCCAATATCAATGAAATTTATCGTCGTGAGTCGCGCCGTGTATTGGCGACACTAATTCGTTTGCTGCGTGATTTCGATTTGGCTGAAGAAGCATTACACGATGCTTTTATTGCCGCGTTAGCGCAATGGCCTGTTGAAGGTGTACCTCATAATCCACGCGCCTGGCTGGTGTCGACGGGCCGTTTCAAAGCGATAGATCATCTCCGGCGTCGCGCATTATTTAATAAATCGCTGGCCGGAATTGCGCAAGAGCTTGAGGAAGCTGTCAGTGATAGTGAAGATTGGTTTAACGAATCCATCGAGGATGACCAGCTCAAATTAATTTTTACCTGTTGCCATCCGAGCCTTTCAACAGAGGCGCAGCTTGCGTTAACCTTGCGCGAAGTTTGCGGCTTAACGACTGAGGAAATTGCGCGCGCATTTTTGGCAACACCCTCAACAATTGCGCAGCGAATTGTGCGCGCAAAACATAAAATTCGCGATGCGGCCATCCCCTATGAAATTCCGGCCGCGCATGAATTACCTGAACGTCTTAATTCGGTATTGCAGACAATTTATTTGCTGTTTAATGAAGGTTATTCCGCTTCATCGGGTGAATCGCTCACGCGTCAACATCTTGCACAAGAGGCGATTCGGCTGGGGCGATTGGTTTTGGAATTGATGCCACAGGCGGAAGTTATCGGTTTGTTGGGGCTCATGCTGATACAAGATTCCCGCAATATGGCGCGGATAGATTCCGCTGGAAATTTGATTACGCTTGAGCAACAAAATCGCGCTTTATGGAATCATTTGCAAATCGCTGAAGCCGCACAATTGATTCAGCGCGCTTTGACGATGGGTGGTTTTGGTGTTTATTCCGTGCAGGCGGCCATAGCGGCGGTACACGCTGAAGCCCCGTCGTATGCCGATACAGATTGGGCTGAAATTGTAGGACTTTACGATTTGCTTTTGCGCTTGAATCCTTCTTCTGTCATCGAATTAAACCGCGCTGTTGCCTTGGCTATGCGCGATGGTGTGGATTCAGGTTTGCAAGTAGTGGAAACTATTCACAATCGCGGTGATCTATCAGATTATTATTTGTTACACGCTGTACGGGCTGATTTTTATCGTCAACTTGGGCAAACGGACACTGCAAAAGCAGCCTATTTGCAAGCGTTGGAATTAACTCAACAGGAGCCAGAGCGCCGTTTTCTACGGGAAAAGATTGATCAGTTAACAAGGTAGCTATCCGGTATTTATTGCCGCAGATCTTGCGGCCAAATCAGCCCTGATCCTTGATTTATAAAATAATAAAAAATATTTTGCCCTGTATGTCGATTTTATGGATGTGTAATCGACTATTTACTGTCAATCACCCAAAGGAGTTGTGCAATGCAGAAAATTACCCCGTTTTTATGGTTTAACGACAACGCATTGGGAGCCGCAGAATTCTATTCTTCGGTATTTAAACAATCTGCTATCACCAACATTACTCACATGGGGCAGACAGAAACAGTTATGTCTGTCAGCTTTGAGTTGGAAGGGCAGGCATTCCATGCCATGAATGGCGGACCACACTTTACCTTTACGCCCGCTATTTCTTTGTTTGTCGATTGTGAAAACCAGGAGGAGGTAGACGAGTTGTGGGAAAAATTATCTGCCGGCGGAGAAAAATCCCGCTGCGGTTGGTTGAAAGATAAATTTGGTTTGTCCTGGCAAATTATTCCCAGAAAAATGAGCCAGTTATTACGCGATCCAAATCCCGGTAAGGCCCAGGCTGTTATGAGTGCTATGCTGCAAATGAATAAAATTGATATTGCTGCGCTTGAGCAAGCCTATAACGAACATTAACCCTCTGTTTAATTATGTAAGTTATCCATCACTATAAGGAGACATGTATGAAACATAAAGGTAGTTGTCACTGCGGAAAAATTGCATTCAATGTTGAAGGCGAAATCGATAGCGCACTTGCGTGCAATTGTTCCATTTGTTCGCGCAAAGGTACGCTTCTGTGGTTCGTGCCTGCAACACAGGTTGAGTTGCTGACGCCGCGCGAAAATATCACAACATATACTTTCAACAAACACGTTATTAATCACCAATTTTGTGGCGTGTGTGGTGTACAACCTTTTGCTGAAGCTGTTGATCCCAAAGGGAATCCAACATTCGCAATTAATATCCGTTGTATTGAAGATATAGATCCTCTTTCTGTGCCTGTGCATCACTATGATGGCAAGTCCAAATAGTTTTTGGAGATTTTTAACATGACTCAATATGTAGATGGTTTTTTATTACCGCTTGCAAAAGACAAGATTGATGATTATCAAAAGATTGCAACTCAAGCAGGTTCCATTTGGATGGAACACGGCGCATTGGCTTACTGGGAAACGGTAAGTGATGATATTGGCAATGGTGATGGTCGTTCATTTATTGAGTGCGCTGATGCAAGGGAAGATGAAGTGGTTGTATTTGCCTGGGTTGTTTATCCCTCTCGCGCCGATCGTGACCGTATTCTTGATGCGGTGATGTCTGACCCTCGTTTGCAAGATAATTTCAGTATGCCCTTTGATATGAAACGTATGGCTCACGCCGGTTTTAAACCGCTTGTGGTTTATTAATTATTTTTCGGAGTTTGCGTTTATGGAATCGGGCCACATTCAATAACGAGCGAGTTTATACCATGAAATATCTTGCCTTGATTTATTACGAAGAAAAAACCATCAACGCCATGACCCAGGGGGAATGGCAATCGCTCAACGAAGAATGTGTCGCCTGCGGAGAAGATTTACGCAATGGCGGTTACATGTTAGGTGGTAATGCGCTGCATCCCGTTGCCACAGCGACCAGCGTGCGTGTGCGTGATGGTAAACAAATCATAACCGATGGGCCCTTCGCAGAAACCAAAGAGCAACTGGCAGGTTTTTATTTGCTGGATGCACGAGACCTTAACGAAGCAATCCAAATTGCCAGCAAAATTCCACCGGCTCGTTTGGGATGTGTAGAGATTCGACCTGTCAGGGAATTGGAGCCAACAAAAGATGAACGATTCCAGCAAGAGTTTGTGTAACTGTTTTTATAAAGGAGTTGATAATGAAATCATCTCCACGTTTTGAAGAATTGCCTCCTTTGTTAATTGCCGGAATGCGTGAGCCACTCAATGAGCAGAGTGCGCAATCAATTCCTGAATTATGGAAAAAATTTTCACCATACATAGGCAAGATTCCCTTTCAAAAAAATGTGGTTGGCTATGGCCTGTGTGTATGCAGCAGCGAAAGTAGTAACGGATGCTATTACTATATGGCAGGCTGTGAAGTCAGTGAATTCGGTCATTTACCTGCTGATTTAAGTCCTTTAATTGTTCCTGCCCATAAGTATGCAATATTCAAGCACGAGGGATACGTATCTGCCATCAGGGAAACGATTGATTATGTATTTGATGAATGGTTACCAAGCGCTGCATTCATACACAATCCGCAATCAATTCATTTTTTTGAGCGATATTCGGAAGAATTTGATCCGGCAACGGGTTTGGGTGGAATGGAAATTTGGTTACCGCTGAAGTCAGGTAAATGATCGTAATAAAAAGTCAGCATTGTGTTGGCTTTTTATTTAATAATAATTGCGTTTTCTAATTAATTGCTTTTCCGCAAGACAATTCTGGATAATAAAAATACAAATCTAATGGCACGCTGGTGCAATTGGACGCCGAATATGAACCAGACATAAACAAAAAGATTCCTGCCGATTTTCTTGCATAAAGCTTCCATATTCTTTGCACGCTTGCTTACTGTTATTTACAGGAATAAGTGCATAATTAACCCATCTGCAAAAATATATTTGCAGTCTTCTTTAGTAAATTATTTATCCTGTGGAGATCAACATATGAAAAGCGTTAATCTTTGGGTGGCTGCAATTGCTACAGCAAGCCTTGTTAGTTTAACCGCCTTTGCGCAGACAACAACAACCCAAACCTGTGAGCCATCCGAGCATCATCATCCCGTTGGCCCGAGAGATCGCGGGCATTTTGAGCGCGATCATTTTCATGCTATGGCGGGTTTGAATTTAACCGACACCCAGAAAAAAACCTTGGCTGATGCTCGCACGGCACAAGAGCCGGCAGAGCGTGATTTGCATGAGAAAATACGTGCTGCCCATGATGCATTACGCAAGGCAGATGACGCCAATGCGGATGAAGTAGCTCTGACTACCCTGGCTAATAATGTTGCGAGCTTAATGGCGCAAGAGGAAGTGAACCGCATTAAAATGCACCGTCAATTCCTGAGCATATTGACCCCTGAGCAAAAGCAAAAACTTGAAGCGTTCAAAGCCGAGCATAAAGACGGTCCGCGTTCGAGAGATAATTGGAAAGGAAAAAAGGACAAGCAAAAAAACCAAAGTAATTAAGGTGTTTTAGGATCTGCTTTCCTCCTTATACCAGGCATTCACTTAACAAAAATAAGTGAATGCCTGGCGCATAAAGCCCTACCAGTTTCATCTTTCCAAATCCTTCCGGCGTAATGTGTAATCCTGCCTATACTTTCAGCACCTAGCAGGAACATGGACTCACCTTATGCTGAAGAAATTGCTTGTCCTTCCGGTCTTTTTTGCAATATCCCCTAAGCTGATGGCAGAGGAAACTTTGCCGTATACCTGGGTACACGCATTGACAGTGGAATCACTCAGTAATCTGCATGGTGGCCTTGAGACTGGTACACGTAATTTGGCGAACCTGGATTTAACGCTTAGTGTCAACACACACGCTGCTGGCTGGTGGGACAATGGCACTTTATTTGTCTATGTGCTGGGCAATTATGGCAAGCCGCCGTCCGAACTAACGGGCGAGTTACAAACCTTGTCTAACATTGAAGCTGACAATAATTTGAAAATTTATGAGTTTTGGTATCAACATAATTTTGAGGACGGTGCTGTAAAATTATTGGTGGGCCTGCACGATTACAATTCGACTTTTTATTCATTAGATGCCGCCGGTGTATTCAGTTTGTCATCCTTCGGGGTTGGGCCGGATATTGCCCAGGTGACACCTTCAATATTTCCAACCACGGCTACCGCAGTTCATCTCACCCTGACCCACAATGACCAATATTTTTTGCTGGCGGCTTACGATGGTATTCCTGGCGATCCTGCGCATCCCCATGGTACGCACATAAAATTTGGCCATGATGATGGACTCCTGGTTGCGACAGAATGGGGTTTTGCACATGAGCAAGATTATAAAATTGGCCTTGGTGGATGGCGGCACACAGCAAGTGTTGAGAATCCTGTTGACGGCAGTTTGATGGATTCAAATAGTGGTTACTATGTCATTGGTGAAAAATATTTTGATGAACATTGGTCCGCGTTTTTTCAATATGGCCATGCTGATGGCAGAAAAAACCAGCTCGGAACTTATACCGGTGTAGGTGTGACCTATAAGAATTTGTTGGTAGAAGAAGATGAGATTGGCCTGGGTTATGCGCGAGCTGAAAACAGCACGGAATTTTTAGCGGCGAATCCCGATTTATTATCAGCTGAAACGGTTACGGAATTTACTTATTATCACCCTGTATCAACGAAGGTAAGTGTGCAGGCGAGCCTTTATTCTGTGGCGCATCCCAGTATGGCTCCAGAACTCAATAATAGCGTAGCCTTGGGGCTACGTTTATACATTGAGCTGTGAGCCATATTTTTGGAAACAATTATCGTGTGTTTGTATGCAACGATTTTGTGTAAAAGTTTTAAATATTTAAACCTATTTGCAATTCTCCCACATAGCCTTCATCAACATTTCCCGTCATTGTTAACAGCTGATAAGTATATCCATCGCTAAATACGTGATCTGCACTATTGCCGGGTACAGAGGTGTTTTGGCCCTTGGAATAAAGCGCAGATTTATAAACGGCGGTGGTAATTGCATCCGGGAATGCCATCTGGGAAATTTCTGTCGCTTGTGCGCTGCTTGAATAGTTTGTAAGAAAAACCTGGAAATGTATGTGGGTTACGCGTCCTTCATACCACCCGGGATAAATCGTTGTAAATGTTGCCACACCATCGGCATCGGTATATTGCACGCCGCGACAATAGGTTTTTCCTGCCTGGCCAGCATTATTTGTTTGGGAGTAGCCGGAATAAAGTCCATCTTTATCGCAATGCCAAATATAAATATAACCTGACACAGGTGAGCACGAATTATTTACGTTAACCAGTTTTAATTTCAATGTAAGTGGCACACCGGTTTTATCTTCATTCACAGCTTCGCGCAGAATAGTTGAACTATTTAAAACGGTGGACAATGGAAATGGACCAATTTCATCTGACGGCGTTAATACACAAGCTCCTGCGGCATTGGATGTTGCGGCTGAGGATGTTGTTGTCGCAACTGATGAAGTGCTTGATGAAGAACTTGATGTTGTATTTACAAGACTGGCATTATTTTTACCGCTGCCGCCACCACAACCGATCAAACTGGTCGCACCCAAAACACTAAAAGCGCTCAGGGTTCCCAGGGTTTTTCTGCGGCTGATATTAATTTGTTGTTCAATATTATTATTGGCTTGCGTCATAGTGAAAACCTCTTTCAGGAAATTGCATCGCAGATGTTGTGGATGCTGTAACCAGTATGACGAGCAATTGCACAACAAGTTTTTCATAAATGTGCAAAGACTATGGAACTTGGGATTTTTCCATAGTGGAACAATAAAAAAGGCCAGTGAAGGCCTTTTTTATATGCGCTGGAAGATTTCTTTGAACAGGTTAATTATCGCTAAGCTGGAATTTATAACCGGCGCCATACACAGAGTGAATGATTTCTTTATCGGTTAATGGCAATAATTTTTTGCGCAATTTTGTGATGTGCGAATCCATTGTCCTGTCGCTCACTATGCGATGATCGCTGTAAGCATTTTTCATTAAATCGTCGCGGGAAATAATGGTGTTGGGGCGCGCTGATAATGTTTTTAAAATGCGGTATTCGATCAGCGTCAATTCAACCTTGTTTTCACCGTACATGGCGGTCAGTGATTCTTTAATCAATTGGAAATCCTGGCTGGGTTGTTCAGGATTAATGCGTTTCATAATGGCTTTAACGCGCGCAACCAATTCGCGCGGGCTAAAAGGTTTACAAATATAATCATCTGCACCCAATTCAAACCCTAACAGGCGATCAGTTTCTTCAATGCGTGCGGACATAATAATAACAGGCGTGTTGGTATTGCTGCGCACTTCCTGGCACAAACGCAAGCCATTGATGTGACCGGATTTGCTCGGCAACATGACATCCAGCAAAATTAAATCCCAGGACTCTCGTTGGATTTTTTCAAGTCCGCTATCGGCATCGTGTACCAGGGTGCAGTTAAAACCATCGTTGTTTAAATAATCGCGAACAATGCTACCTAAATCTATTTCGTCTTCAACAATTAATATATTCATAAATGATCCTTACACTGGATTAGTGGGGCAGGGAAGGCTAATGGTAATTTTTAAGCCACCGAGTTCACTGTTGCTGGTCGTGATTTTGCCTTCGTGGGCGGTAACAATATTTCGACAAATTGATAAACCTAAACCGGCGCCGCCTGTTGTCCTGTGGCGTGACGAATCTGCACGGTATAAACGTTCAAACAATTTCTCGTGGTGTTCATCGGCAACACCTGGTGCCGTGTCTTCAATGCAAATAATGGCCTGTTGATTTTCCATTTTCAGGGAAACCTGTGTTACGCCGGGAGCATTGGTATATTGCAGGCTATTTTTCAATAAATTAACAAACAATTGTTGAAGACGATTGTGATCACCAAAAATAACAACGGGCGAATTTTGTAAAAAAAGTTTAAGTTCAATGTCCTGCAATAAAAATTGCGGCTGCATGGTAGTTACAGATTCTTGCAATAAAACCGCTAAATCCATGATGTTTTTGCGATAGGTCATGCCGCCCAGGTCGGTAAGCGATAGCTCATACAAATCATTAACCAGATGTTTCAACCGTTGGCTGTGTTTGACCAGGCGCGATACGGTTTCGCCATCCAGTGGGCGAACGCCATCTTCAACCGCTTCCAGCTCCGCTTGCAAAACGGCGATGGGAGTGCGCAATTCGTGGGAGATGTCAGCAACCCATTGGCGCCGGGTGTTTTCACTTTGCTCAAGGGTTTCTCCAAGGTTGTTGAGGTGTTGCGCCAGTTCGGTCAGTTCATCGCGACCCTTTAAAGAAACTTTTGCCTGGTATTTTCCCTGGCTAAATGAATTTACTTGCCGAACTAGATAGTTGATGCGTTGCGTTAGCAAATGTGCCAATGGAAAGGATGCAAGGCTGGCGATAATTAATGAAATGATAATAACCAGCGCTAATTTATGTTCTTGCCCCTGCGCAAAATCAGCATCTTGTAAATCGCGCACGGCAGGATTAAATGGAACGCCGAGATAACCGATAATTTTATGTTCATCGATCAACGGAATTAAAAACGCATCTTCCAGGTTTTGATTTTTGCCTTCGATTAAATTACGTTTTTCATCCAGTAAAAAAATATAATGCAGGGCGCTCATGGGCGGCATGCGTCGCCACTCGCGGAAAGTTCGTCGCTCAGGTGGACGTTTGGTATCACCGAAGCGTTCGGGCATGGGTGGCTTCATGAATTCATCGCGCTCACCGTTGAGTGGTGGGACGGGCGCGCGATTGTCATTAAAGTTTTGCGGATTATTTGCGCGCTGGAATTCGCGGGTTTCTGATTCAAGTTTCACTACAACATAATCATCCCACTCATCAATCCATCGCCAGTTTTTTTGCTGGTGATAATTCTTGATTAAATCTTTTATCAATGGCTGTGCAAAACGGGTTTCTTTTTGCTCAATGTACCGCCAGAAATCCTGTTTAAAACTCAACTTGATAAATACATATAAACCTATGGTGAGCAGGCTAAAAATCACTAACATCACAATAAAGAACTGCAGTCTTAACTTCAGCATAATATGCAATAACCTTTGGACCTTTTTGGAAATGAGTCTAGTCAATGATGGTTGGATGGAATAAAAATCTCGTGGTCTTTTGGCTCATCTTGCACGCATCAGTTCCGCATATCCAGTGGGGCAGGGTTAATCCGGACGACTAAACGCGAGGCTGCGCCATAAAGATGGCTATTTTGGTGGTTGCGATGAGTGAGTTTGGCGTTCAACTGGGGTAGAATGGGAATACTTGAGTGTATTACTAGGTTTTTAAGCGCGCAGCCTGATTGTGGTGAGCGCGGATTTATTGTCATCCACCGTTTTAGAGGTACCCGTTATGGACGTTTTAGACACTATCAAACAACAAATCGCCGAAAATCCGGTCATCCTGTTTATGAAAGGCTCTCCCAACGCGCCACAGTGCGGCTTTTCCATGCGCGCGTCACAAGCCATTATGGCGTGCGGCCAGCGTTTTGCGTACGTTGATATCCTGAGCAATCCGGAAATTCGTGCCGAGTTGCCAAAATACGCGAACTGGCCGACGTTCCCGCAATTGTGGGTAAAAGGCGAGTTGATTGGCGGCTGCGATATAGTGACTGAAATGCACGAAAAGGGTGAATTGAAGCCGTTGATTGATGCTGCTGTCGCGAGTTAAGTTTTATTGATTGAACGTAAAAAGCCAGTTCTGCTGGCTTTTTTTATTTGGCGAATACCAGGAAGGCCAACACGATTAGCCCGACACCGCTGACCAGGCACAGTCCAATTCCCAGCCAGCGTTTTTCACGCAGGCGTTTTTGGTCGGTTCCGCTTTGTAATTCGTGGGCTTGCCACATAATCGCGCGCGATTTCTGGAGTTTGCTTTTAATCTGTTCCAGGGCTGCTTTATCCTTTAATAACTGCTCCCGGTTATCGCCAGCCGCCGCAAGTTGGGCGTGGAGTTGCGCCAGTTGCTGGTCGAGTTGGGCAAGCTTCTGGTCAATATTGTTGGACAATTGTTGGATATTCATAAGTAGAAGTAGCTGCAGCCGAAAAGGTTTCCAGAGTAACAGATGGCGCAAGCTTTTTCTTTTCCCCTGGCTGGATTTCATCTGCCCGACACACTGATATAATCCGCAAACTTTTTAAATCCAGGGAACCTCTGAAAAATTACCCAGGTTGCAATTGCTGCGTTAAAAACAGGTTCAAAATGCTCATTTATGACGTATAAACTCCGCTTTTTCACCTGTTTTTGCCCTGCACTCGCTGCCTCGGTTACATTTTTCAGCGGCTCCCCGGTTTCCCTATCTTCATTCCCGAGCAGAAAGGATCCCTAGTGGATAAAAACAGCCATCCTGAATTCCATAAGTCTTTTTACCGTCCTCGCTATTGGTCCACATGGCTGGGGTTATGGTTTTTTCGTATCCTCGGTGCTTTGCCTATATCGATTGGCCTGGCGTTTGGGCGCGTGCTGGGGGATTTATTCTTCCTGTTGGCGCGTTCACGCAGGCGCATTGCAGAGGTGAATATTGCCCTTTGTTTTCCCCATTTATCGGCGCAGGAGCAGCATCTTTTAGTCCGCAAAATCATGCACTCCACCGGTAAAAGTGTGCTTGAAACCGCAATGGCTTTGTGGGGATCAGAATCCAAATTTAAAAATCGCTATACCATCACCGGCCTCGAACATATCATAGCGGCGCAGGCGAAAGGCCAGGGCGTGTTGTTGGTGGGATGCCATTTCACCACACTGGATGCCGCCGCCCGTATCCTCGCCTTCCACCTTAAATTCGACATGCTGTATCGCAAAGATCCTAATCCCGTATTCGCTTACAACCTGGTCAGTGCCCGCGAAAGCTTTGCCGGCAATGCCATTGCGCGTACAGATACTCGCCAGCTCATCAAGAACTTGCGCCATGGCAATGTGGTTTGGTACGCACCGGACCAGGATTATGGCCCCAGGCATAGCGTTTTTGCGCCTTTTTTTGGTGTACAGGCAGCAACAGTCGTAGCAACAGCGCGCATTGCTGCGTTGGGTAAAGCGGTGGTAATTCCCTTTGCGCACTATCGCGATGAAAACAACCACTATCAGCTGGTCATAGAAGCACCTTTGGAAGACTATCCAACCGATGATGATGTGGCCGATGCAACCCGTATCAATCAATACTTTGAAACGGCCATTGCTAAACACCCGGACCAATATTTGTGGGTCCATCGCCGCTTTAAAACCCGGCCGGAAGGCGAAGCGAGTTTCTACGCTAAGCGGAAATCCTGAGCTACATTGTAACCAGGCGTTTGGTTGCCTGCGTTGGCCGCGAAAAAAATCCAGAACCGCTTTTGAGAATGTGGTATAAGGCGCGCCATAAACTTTGGCGCAACCTTGACCCGACGCAACTTTGACCCAAGCAACCTTGAGGAGAACACTGATGTTAAGAATGTTTAAAATTCAAGGCCAATTGCTGCGTGAAGAAGCGGTTAATACCGATGAACCCAAAGTATCCATGGGCAACGCAGTCTGGATTGATGCCCACGAACCTACCGATGATGAGCGTGAAGATTTAAATACTTTCCTGCGCGCCGAATTGCCGGAATCTGACGACGTTGAGGAGATCGAATTCTCCGCGCGTTATTTCCAGGATAACGAAGGTGTCCACGTCCACTCCCTGTTCCTGTCACCCGGTGAAGGTGGTCGTCACAATACGGTGACTGTTGCATTCCTGTTGCAGGACAAGCGTTTGATTACTGTTCGCGAGGGCGATCTTGCGGATTTCCGTCTTCTGCGTATGCGTGCCCGTCGCGGCCAGGTGCCCATAACTTCGCCACAGGATTTGCTCATCACCATGTTTGAGCAAAAAGTGGAAAACCTTGCAGATGCCCTGGAAGACATCCATCGCAAGCTTGAAGAAGTTAGCCATATGGTGTTGGAAGACGAAGATTCCGAGCTGGAAGAGGCGATTGATAAACTCGCAAAATTGGAAGACAGCAACGGGAAAATCCGTCTTTGTTTGATGGACACCCAGCGTTCAATTTCCTTTTTGCAGCGCTATATCCGCGACAACAACGAACTTAACGAAACCGCCCGCGAAATCAAGCGCGACGTAGATACGCTGATGGCGCATACAGCGTTTTTGTTCGATAAAATCAACTTCCTGATGGACTCAACCCAGGGTTTCATCAACATTGAGCAAAACCAGATCATCAAGACCTTCTCGGTTGCATCGGTAATTTTCCTGCCGCCAACCATGGTGGCGAGTTTTTGGGGAATGAACTTTGACGATATGTCATTCCTGAAACCACTTAATCACGGCTGGTTGATAGGCTTGTTGTTGATGGTGCTGTCTGCTGCGGTTCCTTACTGGTATTTCAAAAGTAAGGATTTGTTGTAATACCCTCGCCTCGCCCCTCTAGCTACGCGCCCCGCCCAATGGGAGAAGGGGATTCGTGTCTTCGTTCAATTTTCTCGCAAAGATAAATATTGCTTTTCCTTTTTGCATGCGACCAACTTTACACTTACGAACGATTGATGATTTCCAGAGGGGAGTGCAGTTCCCTCTCCCACTGGGAGAGGGTTAGGGTGAGGGCGATTTACTCCTCAACCCATTCCCAACGCAGCGGCTGCCCAAAATCATCCAGGATGACTTTCTTTTTTGGGCGTGGTTTGAAGTGTTTTAGGGGGACTTGGGGTTTGCGGCGCGCTTCAATTGCGGCAACAACTTCGGGAATAGGGGTGCGATCTTCCTGGCTTTGTCCTTCAAAAATGCTCATAAGCGGTGCCTGGGCGTAAGGGCGCCCGCTCAATCCGCGAGGGATTTCATCGACGTTACCGCCTTCTTGCAGAAATGCATCGATTTGCGCCTGTAGCTCCGCATGCAATTCGCGTCTGGTTTTGGTAGGTTTCATCAGTCTCTATCTATAAATTTACGGCCATTGACCAGCATAGCAGCCGTGAGACTGGCTCGGCAATCGCTGCGACTTCAATTGCTATGAGGGTGTTAGCGGTAGTTGGCATGTTTTTTATCTGCTTTTTGTAGTCTCTCGCGCTAGTTTCGGCACGCTTTCCAGTTGTTTCCGTTGCGTCTTCTCGCTGCTTCCTGTACGCTTTCTTGCTGCTTCCAGTACGCTTTTTCGCTACCTCCAATACGCTTTCCAGCTACAACCAACTCGTTCCCGACTACTATTTACTCCATGCTTCCTCGCTTCTTGGGCGGTGTTTGGGTAAACTGCCGCTCTTTTCGCCGGTAGCAGATTATCCCTTTTTGCCGGTCTCATATTGACAGTACCTCTCTCCATTGGGTTTCTGTAGGTCTATTTCGTTCAGGTTGCTATGACTCAAGCCAGTTTGAAAATCACTGAGATTTTTTACTCATTGCAAGGTGAGTCGACAACGGTGGGTTTGCCCACGGTATTCGTACGCCTGACCGGTTGCCCTTTGCGTTGCGGTTACTGCGATTCTGAATATGCTTTTTATGGTGGCGAGCGTCTTTCGCTGGATGCAATCCTCGCAAAAGTTGCCAGCTACAATCCGCGCTACATTTGCGTAACGGGCGGTGAACCTCTTGCACAACGGGAATGCCTGACACTGCTTAAATTATTGTGCGATGCCGGTTACCAGGTTTCGCTGGAAACCAGTGGTGCTTTAGCGGTCGATGCAGTTGATCCACGCGTTATCAAAGTGATGGATTTAAAAACTCCGGGCTCTGGCGAAGTTGCGCGTAATCGCTGGGAAAATATTCCAGTGCTCAGTGCGCAAGACCAAATTAAATTTGTGATTTGCAGCCGTGAAGATTACGAATGGGCGCGTTTTAAATTAGATGAATTTAAACTCAGTGACAAAGTATCTGATGTACTTTTTTCCCCCAGCTTTGGGCAAATCCAACCGCTTGAATTGGCAGAGTGGATTTTGGCGGATAATTTAAAAGTCCGTTTCCAATTACAGCTGCACAAACTTTTATGGAATGATGCTCCGGGTCATTGATACACATTCGTTTTGTACATTACAAATTTCCTGACATATCGTCATCTCCGCCCGCGCAGGGATGATGATGGATCTGGTTTGATATTTTCCTTTTAACAAAGAAGTTTTGTAATTTTTTCGTTTTATTTGGGTTGCCTCTATGTCACAAAAAAAAGCCGTAGTGCTCGTTTCCGGTGGATTGGATTCAACGACCGCGCTCGCAATAGCGCGTAGTGAAGGTTATGACTGCTACACCATGAGTTTTGATTATGGCCAGCGTCATCGCGTTGAATTGTTTGCGGCTGAGCGAACGGCAAAAGCTATGGGTGCAGTTGCGCACAAAGTTATTAACCTGGATTTACGCACGATTGGTGGCTCCGCGTTAACAGATGAATCTATCGCTGTGCCTGAACATGAAACGGCGGGAATTCCTGTCACTTATGTGCCTGCACGCAACACGGTATTTTTATCGATTGCTTTGGGTTGGGCTGAGGTCCTGGGTGCAGAAGATATTTTTATTGGTGTCAACGCAGTTGATTTTTCCGGTTATCCTGATTGCCGCCCTGAATATATTGCAGCGTTTGAAAAAATGGCAAACCTTGCAACCCGTGCTGGCGCCGAAGGCGGGCATTTAAAAATTCGCACACCTTTAATTGATTTAAGCAAAGGCGACATTATCAAATTAGGAATGAGTTTAGGTGTGGACTACAGCTTGACCGTATCCTGTTATCAAGCCAACGATAAAGGTGAAGCGTGCGGAAAATGCGATAGCTGCCGTTTACGCAAAGCCGGTTTTGAACAAGCCGGTGTTGCTGATCCAACACTTTACTCTGCGGTTTGATAATTTGGCAACAAACGCTGTTGCAATTGTAATTCGAATTCTGCAATAGGAACTGGACGGCCAAAATAATATCCCTGGAAAATAGGGCAGCCGTTCAGCTCCAAAAACTCTTTTTGCTCTTTGGTTTCTACCCCTTCTGCAAGCACATTTAAATTCATATTTTTTGCCATGGCGATAATGGTGCACACAATAATGGCATCGTTGGGGTCAATCGTAATATCGCGCACAAAAGATTGATCTATTTTTAATTGATAAAGTGGCAAGCGTTTTAAATACGATAAGGATGAATAACCGATTCCAAAATCATCCATTGCAAATGCAATCCCTTGTGCTTGTAGTTCCTGCATTTTTTCAATACTTTGATCGACATTTTTGAGCAGCGAGCTTTCGGTTAATTCCAGCTTTAAACGTTGTGGATTGATATTGCTTTCTCGCACAATCCTGAGTACGTCATCAACAAAATTTGCCTGGTTAAATTGTACCGGGCTCACATTCACTGAAATGGTCAGGTGCTCATAATCCGACTGTGTGCTCCACAAATTAATTTGCGCGCAGGCAAATTTAATAACGTCTTTGCCTATTCCAACAATCAAACCAGTCTGTTCTGCAACGGGAATAAAATCTGATGGCGGAATCATGCCTTTGGTTGGGTGTTTCCAGCGCAACAATAATTCCGCACCTATAGCGCGGCCAGTAGAATCCACCTGGATTTGGTAATAAGGTAATAATTGATCCGCCAATTCGTAAGCGCGCCGTAATTCGGTTTCTATAGTGGCACGCGTTTCAAGGCGCGATTGCATATGGGGATCAAAAAAGCGAATGGCGTTGCGGCCACTATCTTTTGCCTGGTACATGGCAACGTCGGCGTGACGTAATAAATCATCAATAGAGGCACTTTGGCTGTTAAATAAGTTAACGCCTATGCTAATCGTGCAATGGAATACAGATTGTTGTAGCGGATAGGGCAAATTAACTAATTCATGTAATTGCTCTGCTCGTGTTTTCGCTTCAATAGCAGCAATTTCAGCATCGGCACTCAGGTTGTCGAAAACCACTACAAACTCATCGCCACCTAAACGCACCGCCAGGTCTGTCACACGAATAAAATTGCTAATTCTTTCTGCAACTTGAATTAAAAGTTGATCGCCAACGTGATGTCCGCGTGTGTCGTTGAGCAATTTAAAATGATCGAGATCGATAAATAATAAAGCGCCATGGCTTCCGGTGCGCGCACTTTGGGCGATAATCAATTTCAATCTATCCAGCATCATGCGACGGTTAGGCAATTGTGTGAGCGGATCAAAAAACGCAAGGTTAAAGATTTTTTCCTGATCATTGGCGCGACGCATTTCACCGGAAATACGCTCGGCAAAAATTAACATGAGTGATTGTGCTTGCACAGATGTTGGCAATGGATGTTGCGCAAGCAGTGACAAGCAGCCTATTGCTGTACCTTCAGCATTTTTAATAGAAACACCTAACACACCTTCGATTTTATGTTTTTTCATAAATTCGGCGGTGTAGTGTGTGTGGGCATTTTCGGCAATAAAACAGGAATGCTCATTCAGGATATCGGCGCAAGGCGTATTCGCAAGCGTGTAGTGAAAATTGGGTTGGCGTGTGCCTTTATATAAGTAAGTATGCGTGTTCGCTATGTCTGTGTTGAACTGATCCGTTAAGCTAATGAGTGCATGTTCTGCACCTGTGGCATCACTTAACGATTTAAGCAAGGTTTCATAAAAATCAGGTGCATCGGCAGAATCTGTTGCTGCAACCCTGAGTGCTGCATCCAGGCGTTTGCGTTCTGTGATGTCCTGGAATGTGCCTTGTAAAATGGGAGCGCCTTCGTCTTTATTGATACTTCCCTGGGCATCCAGCCAGAAAATGTTTCCACCCACTTTAATGCGAAACTCGACCGATAAAAGTAATGCATGACTAAGGCAATTATTTAACGCTTGTCGCAACGCTTTGCGATCTTCAACAACGACAATACTGGCAATAAATTTTTTCAGTTGACCTTTGAGCGTGTGACCAGGCAGGTTAAAAAGTTCTGCCATGGATGAGCTGAAACTGTAATTATCATTTTCAGTTTCCCAGCTCCAATGTGCAACGCGCGTCATGATTTGCGCACGTTCAAGTCGCTGCTCGCTTTGGCGCAACGCATAGGCAACTTGTTTGCGCTCAATCAATTCCTGTTCAACTTGTTGCAGGGCGCGACGTTGCGGACCTAAATCGATATCGAGGCAATACATTTCTTTATCGTTGGGAGTTTGGATTAACACGTGATTCGAATAAACCCAAACTTCATTGCCATCTTTATCTTGCAGTGGAATTTCACCAGAGGGAATTACGTGACCGAGTAGGTGCCAGTTTTCAATCGCTTCATACACGCCGCTGCGCATAAAATCCGGAATAATCAAATCTTCCAGTTTTTGTCCCATGACATCTGACGCTTTAAAACCGTAGAGATCTTCACTCGCTTTGTTCCAGAAAATCACTTCATGAAAACGGTTGTAGCCTTGCACGGCAATGTTGGTAGTGCTTTCAAAAATATTGCGAAAACGCTGCTCATTCGCGAGGTCAGTTTTGTGGTCAGACATGCGCTTGGTGATGTTGCGTGCGAGACAAATAAAACGGTCGTCATCGCGTTGTTCACCAAGTCGTTTGGAAATTGAAAGTTCAAACCAGAGCGATGTAGGGCGATGTTCATACTCAATGGTTTTGCCCTGCGATATGCCCCAATCATCTGCTTCAGCGAGCGCCTTTTTCCAGGTTGTTAAGGTTTTTGGCGGCAAGATACTTGGAATGTGTTTGCCTAAAATGGCGGCTGCGGAAAACTCGGCAATAGGTGAGGAGCCTGTGGCTGATAAGCAATTCCCTTTGCGGTCCACTTCAAATAATAGATCGGGGATTGTTTGGATAACGGCTTCAAAATGTTTTTGTTGCTCGTTGCGGGCGATATTCATTTCAACCAATCGCTCGGATTTAAACGCAATTTCCGCGCTGGCAATGGTAATCATCAGGCTCAACAACGTGAGGCTGGCGGAGTAGAGCCAAATCAAATAATAACTGATGGGCAAGGTGGTGGCGGTAAAAGGGCCGAGGTTATGTACCGTCGACCAGATCGCGATAAAACTGAATCCAATGGTGCAGAGCGCACTGCCTAACAATCCAAGGCGTAAAGCTGCCCAGGCAACGCAGATAAAACTGGTGAATACGATAGGAAGATGGAGGTTGTCGCCAAAGTTGTTGAGGGGAAAGCAGACCAGGGCAACAAAAAAACTGATGGCAAAAATACTGATGGTTTCAATTCGTTTGTCGAACAGCTTTATCAGGTTATCCAGGTTAAGGCCGATTAAAAACGGCGCCGCCAGGAGTGCACCAAGGCTATCGCCCATCCACCAGGCCAGGAATGTATAGCGGTCCAGGTCGAAGTGGGCTATGCCGACGAGGGCCATAGTGCCAATGCAGGCGGGAATCAGCATGGTAACAATCGAGATAACGAAGAAACATAGCGCATTAGCGCGGTGCATCAAGAGTACCTGGCAGTTAAAGCGATGCAACAACAGGAATGTGGCCAGCGGCCCCAGGGTATTACCGATGGAAATCAATATATTGACAGCGAGATTAGAGCCGGTCGCCAGGTTAATCAGGAGTGCGCCGAGGAAAATGCCGGGCCATACATGAATTGACCACCGATAGAGCGCGGCAATAGCAATACCCGCAGGCAGCCAGAAAAGGGTAATTTTTGAAGACGTAAACGGCACGCACAGGCCAAGCCATCCCGTTATCACGTAGGCGATTGTGACCAGCGCGATCTTAGCCAGCCTTGAGGTGTAAGGCCGCAATTTATCTAACCTGGATGGCACAAGGTGCATGAATGGCTCTCTGCGAAACGGAATCTTTAGCGAGCTCTCACCCCTCGCAAGAAGGGCAATCTTATTCATGGCGATCCTTTCGTGTAAGGAGTGCATCAAAAGTACAGTGCTCTGCTTAATGATAGATTGGGTTTGGTTTTTTGCTGTGAAATTGATGCATCAAATGCCTGGTTAATTAACAAAAGATATGTTGTCCAGGCTGCCACTGGCATGACAACTTGTCTTTTTAATAATCAATTTGCTTTTTTTCCTTGTTATTTAGGGAGATAGGCGTAAAAAAGGCTTGTCTTTTCAGAGTAAAACATTATTATACGCGCCTCTTAATTAGGTCTCATTAATTAAGGCTTTTGGGTCGTTAGCTCAGTCGGTAGAGCAGTTGGCTTTTAACCAATTGGTCGCAGGTTCGAATCCCGCACGACCCACCATATTTAGCCTTGGATATATATGCCATATTCAAGGCATCCCGAGTTTGGGTCGTTAGCTCAGTCGGTAGAGCAGTTGGCTTTTAACCAATTGGTCGCAGGTTCGAATCCCGCACGACCCACCATGATTAAGCGTGTCGCTATAAAAAGTTAAGCGTTCGCGCTGAAACAAGATGAAAAAGAGGATGCCAATCGGCGTCCTCTTTTTGTTTATGTTCATGTTGCCGAACCATGCTTTCGATTGTTTCCCAACAATTCAAATAAAATATCGGCCAGTGCTGTGCCCCAAGTGCTGTGATAGAATCGCGCCCTCGTTTTTTAGCTGCAAAGCTTGGTTTAATTGGGAGCAGGCAATGACTGAATTACTACATATGGGTGCGGCCAGCAATAGCGCCCAGGAGCTTGTCCGTGAGCACCTTGCCCGCGCCTGGAATGCCCCGCAGTACACGCCTGAACAGCAAGCCGATTACATCGCCCGAATCAAATCCCTGCTGAAACAGCACAATGCCGTGCTGGTCGCGCATTACTACACCGATCCATTGATCCAGGCGCTGGCCGAAGAGACGGGTGGATGCGTATCTGATTCCCTCGAAATGGCGCGTTTTGGCAAAAATCATTCAGCGGATACCCTGGTTGTCGCCGGCGTAAAATTTATGGGTGAGACCGCCAAAATCCTCACGCCAAACAAGCGTGTGTTAATGCCAACCCTGGAAGCTACCTGCTCACTGGATTTGGGGTGCCCGATTGATGAGTTTTCTGCGTTTTGCGACGCCAATCCGGATCGTACCGTAGTGGTTTATGCCAACACATCTGCCGCCGTAAAAGCGCGCGCTGATTGGGTGGTGACTTCCAGTATTGCGCTGGACGTCGTGGATTATCTTGATCGCCAGGGCAAAAAAATCCTCTGGGCGCCAGACAAGCATTTGGGGACTTATGTCCAGCAAAAAACTGGCGCTGATGTACTCCTGTGGGATGGTGCGTGCATCGTCCATGAAGAGTTTAAAGCGAAAGGTGTTGAAGATTTAAAGGTGCTTTATCCCGATGCTGCTGTTCTGGTTCATCCGGAATCACCCAAGGCGGTTGTGGATTTGGCCGATGTGGCAGGTTCAACTTCGCAGTTGATCAAAGCTGCGCAAACCATGCCCAACAAGGAATTTATTGTGGCGACTGACCAGGGCATTTTCTACAAAATGCAGCAGTTGAATCCCGATAAAACCTTCCATATCGCCCCGACTGCCGGGAGCGGTGCGACTTGCCGTTCTTGTGCAAATTGTCCGTGGATGGCGATGAATGTGCTTGATAACCTGGTCAACGTATTTGATCGCACTGACAATGAGATTTTTGTTGATCCTGAACTGGCTAGACAAGCCATGATCCCACTGCAACGCATGCTCGATTTTAAAAAGTAACGCAAAATCCGGAATTATCAGCTGGTGACAGGTCTTTCGCTTGTCTACCAGCCTCTCACTCAGTACCATTGCGCCTTCCTATTTTTGAGCGCGCTACATTTATTCGCTAACGGAGCTTTTGATGATCCAAGGTAGTATGGTTGCCCTAGTAACACCAATGAACGCAGATAACTCACTCGATTGGGCGAGCCTGCATAAGTTGGTTGACTGGCACCTTGAGCAAGGCACACACGCCATCGTTGCCATGGGCACGACGGGCGAATCCGCTACCTTGAGTGTTGAAGAGCATCTTGCCGTTGTTAAGAAAGTGGTCGACCAGGTGAATGGCCGTATTCCGGTGATTGCCGGTACGGGCGCTAACTCAACATCTGAAGCTGTCGAGCTGACCCAGGCCGCAAAAGAAGCGGGTGTGGATGCCTGCTTGCTGGTGACTCCCTATTACAACAAACCAACGCAAGAAGGTTTATTTTTGCATCACGAATTTGTGGCTAAATCTGTCGCTATCCCGCAAATCCTGTACAACGTACCGGGTCGCACTGGCGTGGACATGAAAACGGAAACTGCCTTGCGGATTGCCGCAGTGCAAAACATTATCGGCATCAAAGAGGCGACTGGCGATTTGGTTCGCGCTAAAGCTTTAATCGATCAGGCTCCTGACAGTTTTGCGATTATCTCTGGTGATGATGCCACTGCCGTTGAGTTGATATTGCTGGGTGGCAAAGGCGATATTTCAGTAACGGCTAACGTAGTGCCCGACCAGATCGCACGTATGTGTGAGTTGGCCCTGGCAGGTAATGCAGAAGAAGCGCGTGCGATTAACCAGCGTTTGCTCCCGCTGCACGACGCTATGTTTGTCGAGTCGAACCCCATTCCGGTTAAATGGGCGGTCGAACAATTAGGCCTGATTAAATCCGGTATCCGTTTGCCATTGACTCGCCTGTCCGAGCAATATCAAGCGCAAGTCACGGCAGCAATGAAGGCTTTAAAATAAAAAAACGTAGCCCTGTTGTTATTTAACAGCAGGGTTGCGCTATGATTTTCATCCAGCTTCACCCTCGTTATACAGCATTACCATAATTATAAAGTTCTCCAATCGGCATCGGTTTGGTACCAAACACAACAATCAAAAGCGATTTTCAGTAATCGTAATGGGTATATAAAACTTAACCAGACAGAGAGAAAACATGAGTACATTTAATAGAATCAATGTGGATATCGGTAGATATCGCTGGTCGATTTGCCTTCTGATTTTTTTCGCTACCACGGTTAACTATCTCGATCGACAAGTGCTCAGTTATCTCGCTCCGGATCTCTCCAAAGAGTTTGGCTGGTCGAATAGCGATTACGGGAACATCACCGCGGCCTTCACCTTTTTTTATGCGCTTTCCATGCTGTTTGCAGGGCGTGTGATCGATAAGCTGGGCACCAAAGCCGGTTACATCATCGCGATTGTAATATGGTCACTCGGCGCTGTGATGCACGCTTATTCCATTCAATTGGGTGAGGCTACAAACACCATCCTTGCGCTCGCAGGCATTGCGGCGGTTCCTGTTTCCATTGCGGGTTTTGTGATTTCGCGTGCGGTATTGGCGCTGGGCGAAGCGGGTAATTTCCCGGCGGCCATTCGTGCAACCGCAGAATACTTCCCTAAAAAAGAGCGCTCACTGGCGACCGGAATTTTTAATTCCGGCGCGACCGTAGGTGCGATTCTGGCGCCCTTGACTGTGCCCTGGATTGCGTCGCATTGGGGGTGGCAATCTACTTTCCTGATTATCGGTGCGATTGGCTTTTTGTGGATCGGGTTTTGGCAGGTGTTTTACAGTGCGCCCCACAAGCAGAAGCGCTTATCAAAAGCCGAGTTTGATTACATCAATAGCGATGTTGATGAACAGGACGTAGTGACCACCGACACCGCTGCCGAGCCAAAAACATCCTGGTTCAAGCTGCTTGGTTATCGCCAAACCTGGGCATTTGCGTTTGGTAAATTTATGACTGATGGTGTCTGGTGGTTTTTTCTGTTCTGGCTGCCAACCTATTTGAATGCCCAATACGGTATGTCGGTATCCGGTACAGCTTTGCCTTTAATGGTGCTTTACGGGATGACCATGATCGGCAGTGTGAGCGGCGGTTGGTTTCCCTCGTATTTTGTTGGTAAAGGCTATCAGGTTTTCGATGCGCGCAGGCGTGCAATGTTTGTGATTGCGCTCTTTCCGCTGGTGGTGCTTTTGGCGCAGCCTTTGGGGTATATCAGTTTCTGGGTACCGGTGATTCTAATTGGCATAGGCGCATCGGCCCATCAAGCCTGGTCCTGCAATATATTTACGACAGTGTCTGACATGTTTCCCAAAAAAGCGGTGGGTTCGATTGTCGGGATTGGTGGTATGGCCGGCGGTATGGGCGGTGTACTGGTGACCAAAACGGGTGGCTGGTTATTTGATTATTACGGTGGGTTGGGACAAATCCATACCGGTTACGCGATTATGTTTGGTTTCTGTGCCCTGGCTTATCTGGTTGCATTGGGTGTAATGGTTGTCTTGGTGCCTAAACATAAGCCGATTACCGATTTATAAGCCCAATCTATCGAAAATAATGCTGCAGGCATTGCCGCAATGACTTAAGCTGGCGGGCTTGATGAGCTGTCAGCTGATATTATGCGCATTCGAACTTTATTAGCTTGTTCGTGTCTAGAAGCAAGCCGCTTCAGCCGGTGCTGGAAAGCTTGTGTTAGAACATAATAGTCAGGCGTTTGGCGAAGTGTATTCGGTTTTATCCTCTTAGAGAATTTTCATGAATTTAATGACTGCAAAAGCCAGGGCTGTACCAACCCTGGTGCGTTACGGATGCTTGGTGTGTTTAAGTGTTTCACTCTCAGGTTGCGGTATATTTTTCGGCGATGACGGCATGTTCCGCAACCGCGAAAATGATTATCTAAAGGCAGACAGTTTGCCTCCATTAGTCTTGCCAGCCAGCACTAATAAAGAAGCCATGGGCGAGTTGTATCCAATTCCGCCTATCAGCGCTGCCGATTTTGGATACGATGCGACCGCGTCAGATTACGAAGTTCCACGCCCAATGCCCCTGTCTGCCAATATGCTGCAAGACAACGTCAAAATTCAGCGCGTTGGTGAAAATTCCTGGATTTTGGTGAACGCTGATCCCGGTGAACTCTGGCCGCGTATCCGCAACTTCCTGAGCGCCAACAACCTTACAATTGCCCGTGCAGATCTAAAGCAGGGGATTATTGAAACAGGCTGGTTGCAATTCAAAACTGATTTAAATAGCCAGGATAGATATCGTCTTCAGATCGATCAGGGTATCCAGCCTGAAACGAGTGAAATCCACATCACCCACATGAATGTTGCGGGTACGGCAAAACCGACACAAGACCCTACCGACTGGCCAACAAAATCAATGAATCCCGAGCGTGAAAAGTGGCTCCTGGACGAGCTGGCAGCAACCCTGGCGAGTGACAGTCCGGAAGGCAGCGGTACATCCATGTTGGCACAAGGCATCAGCAGCAACGCTTCAGCCAAAGCTGCTTTGGGGATGTATAAAAACGAACCTGTCATGACGTTAAAGCTGGATCAAACGCGCACTATGGCGACTATCGCCTATGCCGCCAAGCGCGATGGTTTCCAATTGTTTGAGTCGGATGCAGGTAAAGGTATTTTCTATGTCTATTACAAAAATCCGGAAGACTTAAAACCAGGTTGGTTCAAGCGTTTGTTGCACATCAAGGCGAGCACGCCCAAGCCTGCAACTACACCATACAGCCTGGATCAAATCGGGTCGAATATGCTGCAGGACGAAGCATTTGAATCTGCACCTTATTCAAATCGTGACGAGGAGAAAAAGCTGAAGAATGCCCCGGGCTATCTGATTATTGTGACGGGCAAACCAGGTGATTATCTGATCCGGGTGCGTGATCCATATGGCAAACGTTTAAAACCACGTGAAGCGCGCGACCTGATTACCAAGCTGCGTAAGAACCTTATATAAGTGCTGGACTTGTTCTCTTCCAGCGAGCAGCTACGGTTTGCTTCCCTGGGAAGCGGCAGTAGAGGTAATGCAACTATCGTGGAGTGGGCGCAAGGCTCACTCCTGATTGACTGTGGATTCAGCGTGCGCGAGACCGAGTTGCGGTTGGCGCGACTCGGTAAAAGCGCACGCGACCTGACAGCAATTTTGGTGACCCATGAACATTCTGATCATATTAAAGGCGTAGCCGCCCTGGCGCGCCGATATGATCTTCCCGTCTACATGACTCCCGGAACCTACCACAGCAGGGATTTGGGCAGTTTGCCCAAGCTTAACCTTATCCATGCCTATGCTGCTTTCGAGTTATTTGGCTTGCAGGTAAAGCCTGTAGCTGTACCCCATGATGCGCGCGAACCCTCACAATTTGTATTCGAATATGAAGGCTTGCGCTTGGGAATATTGACGGATTTAGGTAGTATTACGCCCCATGTGGAAGAGGCCTACCAAGGCTGTGATGCAATCTTGCTCGAAGCCAATCACGATCCTTTTATGCTGGCGTCTGGCCCATATCCCTATTCTTTAAAGCAAAGAGTTGGCGGCCAGTGGGGACATTTAAGCAATCAACAGGCAGCAGGCTTTTTGCAACGAATTGATACCCGGCGTTTACAACATCTGGTAGTTGCGCATATCAGCCAAAAGAACAATTCCCTGGAAGCGGCGCGCGCAGCACTTGAGCCCGTCGTCCAAGCCGTAAAACAAGTAACCTATGCCTGCCAGGATCAAGGTTTTGATTGGCTGGTAGTTGTCCAGGTAGAGCATCTAGCAGCGACTGCCTGAGCATTATCCCGAAAGTCGACTAGAATTAATTTCAACTTAAGTGAGTACAACGATGGAAAAGCGCGAAGAGCTCTATGCGGGCAAAGCCAAATCTGTTTATAAAACCGATGATCCGGATCGCGTGATCATGGTTTTCCGTAACGATACTTCTGCATTCGATGGCAAACGAATCGAGCAGTTGGATCGTAAAGGTATGGTGAACAACAAGTTCAATGCTTTCATTATGGGCAAGCTGCAAGAAGCTGGCATTCCAACGCATTTCGAAAAATTGTTGTCAGATAACGAAGTCCTTGTGAAAAAAATGGAAATGATTCCGGTTGAATGCGTAATCCGCAATTTGGCTGCCGGTTCATTGGTGCGTCGTCTTGGCGTGCAGGAAGGTTTGGAATTGAATCCACCAACCTTCGAATTATTTTTGAAAAACGATGCGCTCGGCGATCCAATGGTGAACGAATCCCATGTGCAATCTTTTGGTTGGGCAACGCCTGAACAATTGGCGCGCATGAAAGAATTGACCTTCAAAATCAACGCAATCCTGAAAGACCTGTTTGCCACCGGAAATATGTTGTTGGTAGATTTCAAAGTAGAGTTCGGATTGTTTAAAGGCGAAGTTATTTTGGGCGATGAGTTCTCTCCTGATGGTTGCCGTTTGTGGGATAAAGACACCCGCGAAAAATTGGATAAAGATCGCTTCCGTCAAAATCTGGGTAATGTTGTTGAATCTTACGAGATTGTTGGCAACCGCTTGGGTTTAACGTTTTAAAATCTTTTTTGAAATATCGGGATGTAATTTATCTTGATATCAACTAAGGGCGGAATTATTCCGCTCTTAGATCTCTGCTTATAAACGTTATAAAAATTAAGGAGATCTGCTGTGATCGAAAGACGCCTGTTTGAACGGACGACCACATCGGTGCGAGTGGAAATGAGCAATCCCAGCTTTGGGACAATTGTGGGCTTTGCGAAAGACGTATCAGATGGCGGTGCGCAAGTTCAAATTGAAAACCAACCTTGCCCCCCAATCGGGACTGAGGTCATGGTGATGTTCAGGAAATCCATCGGTCCTATCAATCATGAACCAGTGCGCATGAAAGTCATGCACCAATTCAGGAATACCATCGGCTTGATGTTTGTTCGTTAAAAAAAGCCATGCAAATTAAATTTGCATGGCTTTGTGTTTATTTGGCGCATTGTTCCGGTAGCGTCAATTTCAAATCTCCTTGATGGAAATTAGCGGCGAGTTGTTTTACATCGTTGCAGCCCAGATTTGCATTCTCCGACAGATCCACTTCGCGTAAGGCTAATAAGTGCAGGGCTGGTTCAGCGCTTGTTAAGTTATTTTTACGTAAGATCAGCACCTTTAATTTGCTGAAGTTAGCAATCGACGCAATTGATTGCAGTGCGTTTTCAGCAAGGTTCAGTTGTTCAATTGAATGGAATGTTTCCAGTCCTGCCAGTGAACCAATACCGGCATGGCTGCAATTAAGCTGTTTTAAATCATCCGCTTTGGTGATGTGGTTGTCGAGAATAGTTTGCTCGACACATGCGCTCAAATGAGCGTCAGCAATCGTAAAATCTTTAAAGAGTGAAGGTGGTGTATAGACAACATTGTTGTTAACACTGAGTGAATAATTTTTGCAGCCTGCGATCAGGCTGACCAAAAACAATCCACCGATTTTATAGAGGGATTTGCTGCGCATAATGAGTTTGCCTATAGTGTGTGAATGTTGGCGTAAAGCGTGTTGTGATTTAAATTTGCTGTAGTTGAGTTAAAGATAATGAAGCATTCTGGCAGCCTCATCCTTGCTTGCCAACTGCTTTTTCCAAAGAATTTTTTGTAGATACTTGCGTCTATGCAAAGTTCGCCTTGCGTTGTTTATATTCGTTTTTTGCCTGAATTTCTTAATGATAGAGAGACACACACCATGAAAAAATTAATTATATTTTTATCAATTATTGCGTTTACCGGTTGTACAACGACAGATCAGCGAATCGGTGAAAAGAATCCCAATAAAACCGGCACGGGAGCTGGTATTGGCGCTATCGCAGGTGCGGTATTAGGCGCAGCTGTATCGAGCAAGAGTGATCGTGGTCGCGGTGCTGTAACAGGTGCTGTGCTCGGCGCAGCTGTCGGTGGTGGCGTTGGCCATTACATGGATAAACAAGAAAAAGAGCTGCGTGAAAAATTAAAAGACAGCGGTGTCCAGGTCAATCGCCAGGGCAATGATTTGAATTTGATTATGCCTGGTAATATCACCTTCGCTGTTGGCAAGTCAGATATACGTTCAGATTTCTACTCCGTGCTCAATTCTGTTGGCGAAGCCTTGAAACAATACGATCAAACCACCGTTCGCATCAGTGGCTTTACCGATTCAACCGGGCCTTTATCGTTCAACCAGCGTTTGAGTGAAGATCGTGCCAACGCCGTGCGTACCTATTTGCTGGCGCAAGGTGTTGCTGCTGATCGTATAGATTCTGCCGGTTATGGCCCTGCAAACCCTATCGCTAGTAACGCCAGCGAAGAGGGGCGCCAAGCTAACCGTCGTGTAGAAATTAAATTAATCCCGATCCAGCAATAACAGCGATCTAACAATAGTTGTCATTGTAATTCGCTTGGGCGTAATTGAGCCTTGCATTGCGAATTGAAACTGTTGATAATGCGCGCCTCTTGCAAGGTGCGCATTATTTTTGGCGCCGTTATTTTCTTGTCTTGCAAGCCGCTTTGGTGATCTAGCCGGTCCCCTCGCAATAATGACCTGTGAACCCCGCCAGGCCCGGAAGGGAGCAACGGTAGCAGTTAGTTATGTGCCGGGGTGTGGCTGGTTAGATTGCCTCCAATCCCCGAAGTCCTGATCAATAAATCTCTCTTTTACTTTCGTCGACCAGGCTTGCGTGTCGCGATCTTTCGCGTGTTTATTTTGGTCTCATGACGCTATAATTGCTTCCATTTTAGCGATCTCCCATTCGTTTTTTTCAATCCGTATCGAGGCCTTTTCTCGACAGGATTTACAGGGTCAGCAATCGACATGAGTTATCAAGTTCTCGCACGCAAATGGCGTCCGCGTATTTTTCGTGAAATGGTTGGACAAGAGCATGTGCTACAAGCGCTGATTAACGCGCTCGACCACAATCGCTTGCACCACGCTTATTTGTTCACCGGTACGCGCGGCGTGGGTAAAACGACTATCGCCCGTATTTTAGCCAAATGTTTGAATTGCGAGACAGGTGTTAGTTCTGAGCCCTGTGGTACTTGCTCGGCGTGTCGTGAAATTGCAGAGGGTCGGTTTGTCGATTTGATTGAAGTGGACGCGGCTTCGCGTACCAAAGTGGAAGACACTCGCGAGCTGCTTGAAAATGTCCAGTACGCACCGACTCGTGGCCGTTACAAAGTATATTTGATCGACGAAGTCCATATGCTCTCCAACAGCAGTTTTAACGCCTTGCTGAAAACCCTGGAAGAGCCACCGCCACACGTTAAATTCTTGCTGGCAACGACAGATCCGCAAAAGCTTCCCATGACAATTTTGTCGCGTTGTTTGCAGTTCAACCTCAAAAATATGACGCCTGAGCGCATCGTCAATCACCTCAAGTTTGTGCTTGAGCAAGAGGTTATTCCGTTTGAAGAAAGCGCCTTGTGGTTATTGGGGCGCGCTGCTGATGGCAGTATGCGCGACGCACTCAGCCTTACTGATCAATCTATCGCTTATGGTTCCGGCAAGATTGTCCAATCTGAAGTTGCCGCTATGTTGGGGACTTTGGATCAAACCGCGGTCTACGAGATCGTAAATGCCCTGGCGTCGCTGGATGGCAAAGCAATCCTCGGTGCTGTACAAAATATGGCGGAACAAGCGCCGGATTACGCGAATGCGTTGGCCGAAATGTTGTCGGTTTTGCATCGCATTGCGATTGCGCAAGCCTTGCCGGAAGCTGTGGATAATAGCCACGGTGATAAAGAACGCATTATGCAGCTCGCGCAACAATTACCTGCAGAAGATGTGCAATTGTTTTATCAAACTGCGCTGCTCGGTCGCCGCGATTTGCCGCTTGCACCTGATGCGCGTGCGGGTTTCGAAATGGTCCTGTTGCGTATGCTGGCCTTTAAGCCGCAGGGCGTGATTGATGTTCCAACCCAATCCTTGCCGCAGTCGTCTACGCAAAGTCGTCCAGTACAAACTCCTGTTGCACCACAACCAGTAGCGGCACCCATACAGACAATACCAGCTGCACCTATTGTTGATGTTGCGCCCACACCACAAGCTGTTGCTCCGGCGCCAATACCAGCTCCACAACCGCAAGTTACCCAAACCTCACCCGTTGCAGAACAAACGCCTCCACCTTTTGATGGCCCATACGATAATGCGCCAGAAATGACGGGTGATGACTACGACGAATATGCAGCCGCACCGGCCTATTTAGACGCGGATAATTACAATCACGTACCTGATGAGGTACCCGAGCCAAAAAAGTCTGAAGCGCCTGAAACCCAGGCGAGTACAGCTGTTGAAACCAGGCCTGAAATTGTTTCACCCGTTATCAATGACGCACCACCGATAACGCCAACAGCAGCGCGCAAAGTTCCCTACGAACAGGCATCGCCGCAAGATTGGCCGGAAATTTATTTGGGTTTGGGGGTGACGGGAATTTTACAAAGCACAATTGCCAATTGCCAGCTTGTTGCGCATAAAGGTAATGAGTTCCAATTTATTGTCGATGAAAACAACAGCACGCTTTACGATCAAAGCCATCAGCAGCGTTTGGCAGATTTATTAAGCAATTATTTTATTGAGCGCGTGCATGTAAAAATCCAGCCGGGAAAACTAACCGCTGAAACGCCGGCGCTTATTGCCAAACGCAAACAGGAAGAGCGCTACGCTAATGCAGTCAATGCGATAAAAACCGATCCCATTGTGCAACAACTTATTGAACACTTTGACGCAACCTTGCGCGAAGAAACGATTCAAGCCATTTAATTTTAGTGATGAAAAAGAGGAAGCTATGAACATCGGCGACTTAATGAAACAAGCACAACAAATGCAAGCCAATATGCAAAAAATGCAGGAAGATCTCGCGCAGGCAGAAGTAAAAGGCGAGGCGGGCGCAGGTTTGGTTTCTGTCATTATGACTGGTCGCCACGATGTAAAACGCGTCCATATCGATGATAGCTTGATGAGCGAAGATAAAGAAATGCTGGAAGATTTATTGGCAGCAGCGGTAAACGATGCAGTAAGAAAAGTTGAAGTACAAAATCGCGAACAAATGGCCAAGATGACATCCGGCATGGGTTTGCCCGCCGATTTTAAAATGCCGTTTTGAGCTGCGTTTGTCGCAAGTATCAATGTGTGATTCAAAATCGCATAAATACATCCTTGTAGCTCCCTCAAGTCATCCCTGACTTGAGGGTTTTGAATTACAAATCGATACTTGCTCTGAAGATATACGGCAAGATTCACAATATTTTTTGAGAAATATTTTAATAATGTTCAGCCCTTTAATTGACGAATTAATGTCTTCTTTACGTTGCCTTCCAGGTGTTGGTCCCAAGTCGGCACAACGCATGGCATTGCATTTATTGGAGCGCGATCGCGAAGGCGCTGAACGTCTGGCGCAAAGTTTACATAAAGCGGTGGAAGGTGTTGGGCGCTGCCAGCGCTGCCGCACGCTCACCGAGCAAACCTTTTGCGGAATTTGTAGCAACAATCGTCGTGATAACAGTATTTTATGTGTTGTTGAAACACCGGCAGATGTATTGGCTATCGAGCAATCGGGAACTTACCAGGGAAAATATTTTGTATTGCTCGGCCATTTGTCGCCCATCGATGGCATAGGCCCTGAAGATATCGGGATTGACCAATTAATGAATTTGTTGCAACAGGCCGCAGCAAGTAATGAGTCGATCAAGGAAATTATTTTGGCTACCAACCCTACTGTTGAAGGTGAAGCAACGGCTTATTACATTAGTGAACGCGCCAGGCATCACAATGTTATTGTCTCGCGTATCGCGCACGGCGTGCCACTTGGCGGTGAGCTGGAATTTATCGATGGCGGTACCTTGGCCCATGCTTTTTCCAGTCGCAGAAATTTTTAACTTATGATTATTTCCACTGAACCTGTCTGGATTGCGCAAGATTCCGAACTTGTAGAATTATGCGCGCGCTTGCGCCAGCAAGCTGCCATTGCTGTCGACACTGAATTTATGCGCACGGATACTTTTTATCCGATTGCGGGTTTAATCCAGCTCGGCGATGGTAAAACCAGTTATTTAATTGATCCACTTTCGATTCAGGATTTTTCATCGCTACGCGAATTAATGCTGGATGAAAACGTTGTAAAAGTATTGCATTCCTGTTCAGAAGATATTGAAGTATTTGAGCGTTTATTGGGTGAAGTTCCATCGCCCATTTTTGATACTCAAATTGCAGCCGCTTTTGCAGGCCTTGGTTTTTCGCTGGGTTATGCGGGGTTGGTGAAAGCGGTTTTGGGCATTGAAATTCCCAAAGATGAAACGCGCTCGGATTGGTTACAGCGGCCATTAAGTGCATCACAATTAAAATACGCTGCACTTGATGTTGCGCATATGCTGATTGTGTATGGCAAGTTGTTGCAAATTTTAAAAGCCAGCGAACGATTAGCCTGGGTAAAAAGTGATTGCGCTGATTTGGTGACAAATGCCCGCAAGCCAGACGATTTTGCTGAAGCTTTTCACAAGGTTGGCCTTGCATGGAAATTGCGACCGCTTGAGTTGGCCATTTTGCGAGACCTGTGCATCTGGCGTGAAGCTGAAGCGCGTGTGCGCGATATTCCACGCAATCGATTAATCAAAGAGCCTTCCCTGTTTGAAATTGCGCGCAAGCAGCCGCAGGATTCGGTGCATTTACAACGCATTGAAGATATTCCCTCGCGCACCATGCGCAATGACACAGAAACGTTGCTCAGTATTGTTCGCACAGCGGCCGCTACTGATTCATCTTCCTGGCCTGCACGTTTGGATGCGCCGCTCGCATTGGGTGAAGCTCCCCTGTTGAAAGCGTTAAAAAAATACGTGCGCGAAATAGCAGAGAAATTGGATTTACCTCCTGAATTACTCATCCGAAAAAAAGAATATGAAGCTATCGCTCGTTCAGGAATGAAAGGTGGAACCTATGCTTTACCGGAGCGTTTGTTGGGATGGCGTTATGACATTATTGGCAAAGGATTGTTGCACGTCGCTGCGAATCCTGATGCCGATGAATTGGACGCGGTAGAGTCTGTTGTACCAAACCATATTGAGTAAAAAATTTATCATTAGGTAAAAAAATACGCATGAAAATTATTTGCCAGATTTACCGCAGCCCAAAAGAAGAGGGCATGTATCTCTACGTTAAAAAAGAAGAGGGTTTAACGCGGGTGCCAGAAGAATTATTGAAACTTTTTGGTGTACCACAACCTGCGATGGTGCTGTTGTTAACACCAGAAAAAAAATTGGCACGGGTGAGTGTAGAAAAAGTCGCAGACAGTTTGGACGCTCAGGGATATTATTTGCAAATGCCACCGCGTGACCAACAAGATCCGGAAATGCAGGAAATGCGTGCCAAAAATTCTAAACTTTCCGGTTAATATCGATTATTCAGGTTAAGCAAAATGCCAGTACAGGTTTTTTGGCGCGCTAAGAAATTACATGAAATGTCATCCGCAGAATTTGAAGCCCTGTGTGATGGCTGCGGCAAATGTTGCCTGCACAAATTGGAAGATGAAGATACTGGCGATGTGTTTTACACCAAGGTTGCCTGTCGATTTCTGGATCATGATACTTGCAAATGCCAGGTATATTCCGAGCGCCAAAAGCATATTCCTGATTGCATAACTCTGACCCCCGATTCTGTTAAAGAGACATACTGGTTGCCTGAAACCTGTGCCTATCGTTTAATTGATGAAGGTATTCCGTTATTTGATTGGCATCCGCTGGTTTCGGGTGATCCTGAATCGGTTATTAAAGCGGGCATGTCAGTAGCGGGGCAGGTTGTACACGAAAATTCCGTCGACCCTGATGATATGGAAGATTATATAGTGCGCTGGGTATGAAGGGCGCCTTGGGTATAAAGAGAAAATCATGAATCAATTAACCACAATAGAATATGCGTGGGCCATTTATTTTGCTGGCAGCCTCGGTTGTACTATCGCCGCATGGTGGATGTTTTTATGGGCGTGGCGTTTTATTCGCTATGCAGCCGTTGTCACAGTGATGACCATCCTGTTCACGCCCTATGCGATAGATGCACAAACCATGACGATGGCGCCTGCAATTTATACGTTGGTATTTGAGGGGCTGTCGCAGGGAATTACCCCAATAATGCCCTTGATCAAAGTCATGGTTGGTATTTGGTTGATTGGAATAATTCTGGTGCTGGTATTTGTGTTGCTCACACGTAAATCGACCCAAACAAAATCTCCGCGCAATAACTCCAGGAGTCGCTCACCCTCATCGCGTAATATGCGTCGCCCTGAACATCACGATGGGCGCCGTCATGAAAATCCGGTACGGTCTTCGTCACGGGGTTTAAGCCGGGATGAATACCAGGCGCGCGAAGAGTTGTTAAAAGGCGAAGTGCCAATACGCGCGATCAGGGATTAACTCCCGATGTTTGTTTTAAAGGCCAGCAACTGCTGGCTTTTTTCGTTTTGGGTGTCAGGAAAATGGCGATTTGTCGTTTTAGTGCTATAAATGAATGAAGATATTGCTTTAATGATTCATCGGTAGAAACACGACAATCCACTTCTTGTCCGCCTGGCGAAAGGCTTTTGACTATGCGCAATCGATTATTTCTTTTATTACTTTTATCGGCTTATTTTTCGTTTGTGTCCCTGGCGCAAGCGCAAACTCACGACTCAAGTAAAGAAGGGAACCATGCCGCGCCTGACGTTGCAGCAAAGGCTGAAAAACCGGTTAAAAAAGATGATGCCAAAGCCAGTACCGAAAAAACAACGACAGAAAATATCACCGAAAATAAAGCGACTAAAATTCTGCCCTCTGATGTGCGCGTACTGATTGATATATCAGGAAGCATGAAGCAAACCGATCCCAAAAATTTACGCAAACCCGCGCTCGATTTAATTGTGCGTTTGCTTCCCGATAAAAGCCGCGCCGGTGTTTGGACTTTTGGTAATTCCGTCAATATGTTAATGCCATTTAAACCGGTGGATGCTGAATGGCGCAAACAAGCTGCTGCAAAATCCAACGAAATTAATTCGATTGCCATGTACACCAATATTGGCAAAGCATTGGATGAGGTTAGCTTTGATAAAAAATCATTGAGCCCTGACTACAAAACCCATATCGTTTTATTAACCGATGGCGTTGTCGATATAGGTTCAGATGCGCTTGCTAACAATACTGAACGGCAGCGCATTATCAATGACATATTACCAAGTTTAAAATCGGCGGGTTACATCATCCACACTATCGCATTGTCTGAAAATTCGGATATGGATTTGCTTAAAAAAATATCCGCTGCGACCGATGGTGTTTACACCCAGGCAATTTCTGCAGACCAATTAATGAGTGTGTTTTTAAAAATATTTGACCAGGCCGTACCTGCTGAACGAGTGCCGCTGGAAAATAACAGCTTTTTGGTTGATGCCAGCATTAAAGAATTCACTGCGCTTATTTTCCGTAAGCCAGGCGAAGATAAAACCATCATTGTTTCGCCTGAAGGAAAAGAATATTCAGGTACCAATCCTGGCGATGGCATTAATTGGTATCGCACCGATAAATACGATTTGATTACCGCTGATTCACCTAAAGCAGGGCAGTGGAAAATAAAAACGGAAATTGCCCCGCAGAGCCGTGTTACTGTTGTGAGTAATTTGCAATTGGTAGTTGATCCATTGAAAAGTAATATACACAGCAAAGATACGCTGGCTGTGACTTATTCTTTCCAGGAGAATGGCAAAACCATTACCAATAAAGATTTTTTGAGCCTGATTGAAACCAACGTCATAGTTGCCAAAGATAAAACCAAAGAAAATACAAACCTGTCTTTCACAGTTGCAAATCCCCCTGCAGATGGATTCTTCCACCAAAGCCTGAATAGTTTTCCAACGGAAGGTGATTATGAACTTCATATGTATGTTGATGGAAAAACCTTCAAGCGCGAATTTAAATACAGCTTAACGGTTAAGGATAGCCTCATGGTGTTAGAAAAAAATAACACCACGACTGAAGATGGTAAGGTGACTTATACCTATAAAATATCTACCGACGATAAAGTGGTAGACCTTAAGAAAACACAAGTCAGTGTCAGTATAAAAAATTCACAAAATAATAATATGGAGAAAAACCTTAATTTGTTGGATAACAATCATTGGGAATTTTCTTTCTCTCCTGTCCAGGAGGGCGATTATGTAATTGATATCCATGCGCAAGGCGAATTGCTGGATGGCAACAAACTGGATGAAACCCTGCATGCAGATAGTTTTAATTACGTTGCAAAAAAATCGGAGCAAGCATCATCAATATCCTCTGACGTAAAAGAGGAACCTAAAAAAGAAGAAGCTAACAGCGAAGATAAGGATAATAATTTATTGCTATATATTGCACTTGGCGTTGGCAATTTATTATTGATCCTGGTGGTTTATGTTGCCTATAAATTTATTATGGGTAGCAAGGCCAAAGATGAACTGGCCGAGTTTGAGAAAACGCTCTCGGCAAATAGTGCGGAGGATTTACATATTCCTCCCAAAAAAGCGGTAGAGACTTCGGCCTCTGAAAAAATGGCTCCTGAAAAAAAGACTCCGGAAAAAACTGAAATTGATTTGTCAGATGAAGATCCTGCCCATATTCCCATAAACGATGATGATTCCGATCTGGACAAATTATTTCCATTAGATAGTATGGACGACCCTACTAATACTGATGAAAATAAATAATTTTTAATGCTGTGCGCCACTGTTATTGATTTGGAAACTTGTACATTTGAGCTTATAGGCGAATTGCGCTTGCCTTTGGTTAATCGATTTTATTCAAGTTGTAATTATCGTGTTAAATGTGGGCGCTTTGAGCGTGTTTACAGCTTCAGTGCAAACGGAAAAATAATTGCTGCGGCGCGATTAATTCCCCAGCGCTCAGGTCATTTCCTGTTGCGTAATCTTTGCGTTGATCCCGGATTGCGCAGCCAAGGCATCGCCAGTTATTTTATGCGCGCTGTTCTTACAAACCTGGATGGCGCACATTGCTATTGTTATGCCTTGCCTCATCTGCAACATTTCTATGTGTCGCTGGACTTCAAGCATCTCACCCCAGACCAGGTTCCCCATGACATATCGGACATGTATGTACGCCACCGCTCACGCAAGCGAGATTGGGTTCTTATGGGATATATTAATGAGCACGAGCAATTACCACGATAAGTAAAATTAACTGGCGATCCAGTTTTTCCGGCGTTATGATTCCAGCAACAACCAAGGAGACCGACTATGAACATCAATATTGGCATTAACGAGCAAGACCGTCAGGATATCGCTAATGGTTTATCAAAATTGTTGGCAGATACCTATACGCTTTATTTAAAAACCCATAACTTTCATTGGAACGTTACAGGCCCAATGTTCCAGACATTGCATTTAATGTTTGAAACGCAATACACAGAGTTGGCTTTAGCGGTAGATTTAATTGCAGAACGTATTCGTTCGTTAGGTGTTTACGCGCCGGGCACTTACAAACAATTTGCAACGCTAAGCAGTATTAAAGAAGAGGACGCTATTCCCAAAGCGCAGGATATGATTCGCCTGTTAGTAGAGGGGCAGGAAGCCGTAGTGCGTACTGCACGTTCACTCTATGATGTTGTTGAAAAAGCGAATGATGAAGCAACAGCAGATTTATTAACACAGCGCATCCAATTGCACGAAAAAACTGCGTGGATGTTGCGCAGCCTGTTGGAATAATACTCAGTTTATTTTAAATAAGTAGCCCAGCAAAAAGCCGATCAATTTTAAGTTGATCGGCTTTTTTTGGATTGATTTTTTATGGCAGGTTTTAAATAAGTGGTAATTGGATATTAAAACAGGTACCAAATTTTTCATCTGATGTGACAGACATCTGCCCATCGTGGTGATCAGTAATAATAAAGTAGGGGTAAGATAAGCGTTGTTCCACCGGGCAAGCAGGTTCTCTGTCCGAAATGGAAAAGAACGGTTGGAAAATATCTTCCTGTTCCAACGGACTGAGCGCTTTGCCGTTATGTTGTATTTTAATCCACAGCGAATCATAAAACTCGCTGATTTCAATATTAATAGCGGGGCTTACTTGTGACTTCCTGTTTAAGGAGTGGAATGCATTGCGCAATAAACGAATAAATACTTGCTGCAACTCGGAATGATAGCAAGGAATATTCGGTAAACCTTCATGATAGTGACGGGTTATGTGGATATCACTAAATTTCAAACCCGATAAATCGGTAAATAAAGTATCTGCCAAATGAATGCTCTGATCCATCAATACTGTGATATCTGCCGGGGCTTTTTCGTGGTGGTGGCTACTCGCCAAATCCAATAAGTTTTGGATAATTGATGAAGCCTGGTTGCCACTGAAGCGCGCATTTTTTAAGGTGTCTAATAATTCACTTTTGATGGCGTTGGCATCATTGTTAGAAAGTTTTTCCTGTGCATTTAACAGGCTGGATAAAATTGATTGCAACGGCAAATTAATATCGTAAGCCATGGCCGATGCAAGCTCACCCATGGCAGATATTTTATCGCGCTCGGAAACTTTATTTTCGGCTTTCATTTGTTTGGTGATATCGTCTACCAAAACCACAACACCTGTTTCGCCTTTATCGGTTAAGGCATAGATCGTAATATCAAAATAATATTGATCGCGCTGGCTATGTTTGATCGTCATGGTTTTTTTGGTATGCAAAACCTCTGCAACCTGATCAGGTGTGAGCGTAATAGCGGGATAGGCATCCCACAGATTTTTGCCCAGGACGCTAGCAATAGGGCGACCGGTAGATTCTTCTGCTACCTGGTTCCATTGGATAATTTCCATGCGTTGGTTCAAGCCAATCAACATCAGCGGCATGGATTCAACGATACTGGTGATATATTCTTCGCGGCTCTTAAGGGCTTCGGTGGTTTCTATTAATGAAGCAGTTCTTCTGGCAACGCGATCTTCAAGCGTAGCTTTAATGTCTTTCAATTCGCGGTTGGCGCGCCCTGCGCGACGATTGGCCAATAACAAGAAAATCATCACAATCAGGAGCGTAAGGATTAACACGCTGCTGGAAAAATTGGCTACCCATTGCCATTTGGTACTACCATCGGGATTTCTAAAGCGCCAGAAAATATCGGCATAGGTATGCAGGCTGAAGGAGCAAAGAGCTAGGGTGGCTAACCATCTTTTCATAGGCGATTGTTTCTTGGAGAGATCACTGCACATGGGAGCAGGCCAGCATTTATGGCAGCCTACATAAAGTTGCGCATTGTATTACATCTATGAACTTAGGTGAAATTGATCGTTCTATTAATGGGATCTTGCAGGCATTCTTATTGAGGTGGTGAGGCGCTATCATAGGTATTCAAGCCGAATACTGGCTGAATAAAATGCAAATTTGAATGCCGTGTTGTGAGTCATTTTTGGGCTGTGCATAGATTTTACGTATTAATGCCCTGGCAATGAAACAACGGTTACCAACAACCAATTTCTGTCATAACCGGCTTCTTGATGATGCAAAATAAGAACACCTTATTCATTATTGTGATCGCATTTGCGCTGGGTTTTGGTGCCAGTGAATATCGTCATCGGCAGTCAATTCAGCAGCAAAATATCTCTGCTAAAACTTTTCCAAAGGTTTCACTTGAGCCCGTTCGCGCCATACCAATAATTGATCTCCCGCCGGCAATTGATGTTCCGCAGACAGTGGTGACAACTCACGTTGCTAATTCCAGTAAAAAAACCGAAGAGCCTTTTTCATGGACGCAAGTAGATCATTTGGTTGCCAGCGCTCATTACGATGAAGCCATTCGTTTGCTGCAAACCCAAATGGGAGATGCAAAAAATGGAGCGCGTGCCTGGTTAATCCTGGCGTCCATTTATAAAAAACAATCCCAACCTGTCGCAGCAATTGATGCATGGTTTCGCTATGTAAAACTGGAAAGCGATGACCAGAAAATAAATAAAGCCCTAAGCGATATTAAAAATTATTTGTTACAGCTAAAAACAACACCGGCACTTTTTAATGACGATTATTCATGGTTGATGGCACAATTTGATGAGTTATTAAAATACAACGCTAACGACGGTGAATTGCACCTGGTGCTCGCTACGCTTTTGTTGCAGCTTAATGATGGTTACCAGGCGCAATACCACGCACTTATGGCGGTTAATGATCCTAATGTGCAAAAAAAAGCAGAGGTCATCCTCGCCCAGCTCAATGGAAATAATACACCGCAGGAAATGACAATCCCTTTAACCCGTTATGGTAATCAATATCTCATCAACGCAAATATCGAGGGTTATCCTGCGCGCTTATTGTTAGATACGGGGGCATCAATCAGTGGGCTATCCAGTAGTTTTACCGCAAAATATCCATCCATGATTAAAGCAACCAAACCTATTCGATTAAATACGGCGAGCGGAGTCCATGACAGTTTTTTGTTTACCGTAAGTAATATCAGCATCGACAACCTGGTTTTTAACCAGCACATGCTTACGCAATTACCGATGGATGATTCGCAGGGTTTTGATGGATTATTGGGAATAGATATTTTGGGGCGCTTTGATTTTGTAATTGACCAAAATGCTTCAGTCTTGCGTTTAAAGGCCAGGAAATAAAACCTGGTGACTGAGCAGTAAGCGCCGGTATTTCGCTCATATTTCTCTGCCATGGTATTATGCGCGCCTGATTTTGAAAGGTAATTGGCATGGCGAGTGAGTGGCTAGAATATAAGCAATCTATTGTAAATGTAATGGCACAAGATCATTACAGGTTGCAGCGTCGTTTGAGCGATATTGAAAAACTTGCGCGTGCGAAAAAGCCCTATGAGCAAGCCTTGGAAAAATGGCAGCAACAATTGCTGGCGTCGCAAACAAAAGTTATAAATCGTAGCCAGCTTATTCCCGCCGTTATTGAATTTCCTGATTTACCCGTATGTGAAAAACGCGACGACATTGCACAGCTTATTGCAAATAACCAGGTTGTCGTTTTGGCCGGTGAAACGGGTTCCGGTAAAACCACACAGATTCCAAAAATCTGTTTGAGCATAGGTCGCGGTACTTGTGGTTTGATTGGACACACCCAACCACGTCGTATTGCTGCGAACACAGTGGCAACTCGTATTGCGGAAGAATTGCACACCAGACTTGGTGACAAAGTGGGTTACCAGGTTCGTTTTAGCGATCAATCAAGCGAGCAAACCTTGATTAAAGTAATGACAGACGGAATCTTGCTCGCTGAAATTCAACATGATCCTTACCTGAATAAATACGATACGCTTATTATTGATGAAGCTCACGAACGCAGTTTAAATATTGATTTTCTTCTGGGTTACCTAAAGCAACTATTACCGCGTCGCCCTGATTTAAAATTAATTATTACTTCAGCAACTATCGACCTCGAAAAATTCTCCCAACATTTTAATAATGCTCCCATTATCGAAGTCTCTGGCCGTACCTATCCAGTGGATGTCTGGTATAGGCCGCTATTTGAATCCTCTGTAAAAGATGATGAAGGTGAAGATACCGAGCAAGATATTTACAGCGCTATGGTTGAGGCTGTACACGAAATAGAGTCACATGAAAAATCCAGTGGTGGTCCACGGGGTGGCGATATTTTAATTTTCCTGAGTGGTGAGCGCGAAATTCGTGAAGCTGCGGATACTTTGCGTAAAGCGCAATTTGCGCATATGGAGGTCATCCCTTTTTATGCACGTTTGAGTTTGGCTGAGCAGCAGCGCGTATTTGCTCCGCACACCGGGCGTAGGATTGTGTTGGCAACCAACGTTGCGGAAACATCGATTACTGTGCCCGGCATTCGCTATGTTATTGATCCGGGTTTTGCGCGCATTTCGCGTTACTCCTATCGCACAAAAGTACAACGTTTACCTATCGAGCCTGTATCTCAGGCAAGTGCAAATCAACGCAAAGGTCGTTGTGGTCGTGTTGCTGAAGGTATTTGTATTCGTTTGTACGGTGAAGATGATTTTAAGAATCGTCCCCCATTTACGGACGCAGAAATTCTGCGCACAAATCTCGCCGCTGTAATTTTGCAAATGCTGCAATTGAAGGTGGGCGACATCCATAAGTTTCCGTTTATTGACGCACCCGATCATCGTTTAATTAGCGATGGCTATAAATTGCTAGAAGAGTTGCAAGCGGTAAATAGTAAAAACCAACTGACACCTGTAGGGACACAACTGAGCAAATTGCCGCTCGACCCCCGGCTTGCGCGCATGTTGCTCGCCGCGCAAGAGCAATCCTGTGTGCGGGAATTGTTGATTATTGCAAGTGCATTATCTGTACAAGATCCGCGCGAGCGTCCGGTCGAAAAACAACAGGCGGCAGACCAGAGTCATCGTCGTTTCTGGGCTGAGTTTTCTGATTTCGCAGGCTTTGTAAACCTGTGGGATTATTTTGAAACGCAGCGCCAGGAACTATCGCAAAATCAATTGCGTAAACTTTGCAAAAAAGAATTTTTAAATTATATGCGCTTGCGCGAATGGCGGGATATACATCATCAATTGTGCGTTGCTATTAAGGACTTGGGTTTTCAGGTTAACACTGTGCCTGCGGGTTATGATCCAGTGCACAAAGCCCTGCTGAGCGGTTTGCTTGGTAATTTAGGTTTTAACCATGAAGAGCGCGAATATTTGGGCGCGCGCAACCGCAAGTTCAGCATTTTTCCCGGCTCATCCTTAATCAAGAAAACACCCAAATGGATTATGGCGGCGGAGCTGATCGAAACATCAAAATTATTTGCACACACAGTGGCAAAAATTGAACCTGAATGGGCTTTAGCAGCTGCAGAGCATTTGGTTAAGCGACAATATTTTGAGCCACATTACAACAGCCATAGCGGACAGGTTATGGCTTATGAAAAAGTCAGTTTGTATGGCTTGACGCTGATTGAAAAAAAATCCGTTATTTATTCACATATAGATCCGGCAGTATGTCGTGAAGTATTTATTCGTGCGGCCTTTGTTGAAGGACAATATGCGGAAAATCCAAAACGTAAAAATTTGCAGCGCAAGGGGGCAGTTAATGATTTCTTTGCGCATCAGCAATCGCTGTTAAAAGAGTTGGATGATTTGGAGGCAAAATCGCGTCGTCGCGATATCCTTGCTGACGAACAAGTCATATTTGAATTTTATAATGAAGTTATTCCCGAACATATTATCAACCTTGCCGGTTTTGAAAACTGGCGCAAGAAAACCGAGCAGGAAAATCCCAAGGTTTTATTTATCAGCCGCGAAACACTTATGCGTCACGGCGCATTGGATATCACCCATGCGCAATTTCCCAATGAGTTGGAATGGCGTGGCATGGTATTTCCGCTCACGTATCACTTCGAGCCAAACCATCCCGATGATGGTGTGAGTATTCATGTTCCCATGAGCGTGTTGCATCAATTGCCCGAGCAACGTCTTGAATGGCTGGTTCCGGGAATGCTGCGCGATAAATGCATTAGTCTGGTAAAAAGTTTACCAAAATCCCTGCGCAAACATTTTGTGCCCGTACCTGATGTTGTGGATAAAGCGCTGGCTGCTATGTCACCGGATAACAAACCTTTAACTGATGCGTTAGGTTTGCAATTAAAACGTCAAACGGGAATAGATGTTGGTGTGGATGCATGGTTGGAAACACAGGTTGACAACTATTATCGCTTTAACATTAAGGTTGTGGATGACAAAGGAAAAGTTATTGCCAGCGGTCGGGATTTAAAACCGCTTCGCGAAAAATATCGTGCGCAAGTGCAACAAAATATCCAATCCGCTGCGACCAATATTGAACGTGAAAATATTGTCCAGTGGGATTTTGATACCTTGCCGCAGGCCATCCAATTACAGCGTAATGGTATTGGTATTCGCGCTTATCCCGCCCTGGTTGATAAAACAACCTCGGTTGCATTGCAAGTTTTGGATAATCCGCAACAAGCGTTGGAACTCACGCAACGCGGCCTTGCGCGCTTGATGTTTTTGCAATTAAACCAGGCAGTAAAATATTTGCAAAAAGAATTATTAAAAGGGCAAGAGATTGCGTTGACGTTCGCCAACATAGGTTCGCGTGATCAAGTGGCAGACGATATTATCCTTGCCGCCATTAAACAGCTTGCATTAAATGATCAAAGCCAATTGCCGCGTACCAAGATTGATTTCGATAATCTGTTGGAATCAATTCGCGATAAATTGGTTGCCCATGCGCAGGAAATTTACACGCATTTGCTGGCAAGTTTGAAGTTATTAGTGGATGTAAGAAAAAACATTAAACAGCAAAAAAATGCTTTAGCCCTGGCATTTGCGTTAAGTGATATCCAGGAACAATTAAAGCATTTATTTTATGTAGGTGTTGTATACAAAACACCGGACGAATGGCTGCGCCAATATCCGCGCTATTTACGTGCAATTCAATTGCGGTTGGAAAAAGCTGCACTTAATCCACAAAAAGATAAATTAACCTTGTTGGAAATCCAACCTTATTGGCAGCGCTTGCAGGAATACCTTGAAAAAGAAGGCGCTTTTGTTATGTCGCAGAATACAGCCTTGATGGAATATCGTTGGTGGATAGAAGAGTTGCGCGTATCGCTGTTTGCACAAACGTTGAAAACCCAGGTTCCTATTTCACCCAAGCGTTTGGATAAGCAATGGGATTTAGCGCTGGAAAAATAATTTATCAATAATCGTTTTTTTGCTTTTTGCTTTTTGCTTTTTGCTTTTAAATATCCCATGCAAGCTCCCCGAGCACTGGAAGAAAATGATTGGCAAACGCACAGGACGTGCGTTTGAGTGACTACGCGGCAAGGATGCCGCGTCGGAACGACAGTCATTTTCTGAAGCGCGCAGGAAATAGGAGCGAGATGGGTCGCCTTTCTTTTGGTGACTTTTCTTTGGCGAAGCAAAGAAAAGTTACTCGCCAGAAGGCGAAACAAAAGCTATTTAAAAATTAAACTCTTTCTTATCTTCCAATATGAAACGCCTGCCGCGGGCCTCACTTTTCTTTGCTTGTCCAAAGAAAAGTAAGCAAAAGAAATGACACCCAACTCACGCCTTTATCCTCCGCGCTTCAGAAATTTGCTGTCGTTCCGACGTGACATCCATGTCACGACGTCACTCAAACGCACTTCCTGTGCGTTTGCCAACAAATTTCTTCCAGTGCTCGGGGCGTTCATATGGGGTTGTAGAGGGCAAGTTTAAGAGTGCTTTACTACGTACGGATTTGGTTAATTAATCCACTTAAAATCCACTTCTGTAAGTACTGTGCGGCTTGCATAGGCACTTGTTCTTCTGCAAACCACTCGCACAGGCCGTCACACACATCTGCAAAATTCTTATGTTGTAAAAACATATCCAGCGCCCATGCTTCAGGTTCATCAATCGGACGATAAACCACTTGCAGATCTTCTCGCCAAATTAACCAGTCTTGCGTTTTTTCTGATATTTCTATCGTCAATGCGATTTTATCTTTTGTTAACGAACTCCATAATTCCGGCGCATTCGTGAAAAAAGTTAAATGTTGTATGGAGGGATGAAACTCAAGTTGCATTGTCATCCATTGCTCTGGTTGCAATGCTCGCACATCATCAAGTGTTGCATTAATTACATCGGCAGCATCAAACGCCATCACTTGCGCCCATTCAAAAGCAGCGAGTTCAATTACTGGATTGTGTTTTTGCCAATCTGTGTGTTTCCGTAAAAATTCACCCAGCTTTTCGCCAAACCAACGTAAGGAAGGATGATGGGATGGATGGGTTGTAATAAATTCACTGGCGATTGCAATAAAATCCTGTTCACCCAGATAAATTTCCAGCGCAGGATAATCATTGCGCAACGCATCTATCAACCGCAAGCGATAAGCCTCGTGATAAATCTGCAATCGTTCTGCTTGAGGAAAAGCCGGTGTTTCCAAAGTTAAACCAGTGGCGTCTTGGCTTTTATCAAGCAGGAAATCTTGTAATGCCGTTTGCAATTCGGCGAGACTTTTGGATTTCATATGAGTTATTTGCGCGTTATTAAATAATCGATAGATGCTTTCCCGGGACCAGCAATAGCGAGCCAGAAGAAGATGGCTAGATAAGCGGTTTCAGAAAAGCCAAGCAAGGTATCCAGCGAATCGACTTGTTCCCAAAGCGCACTTTTAATCGCGACAATCATAATGACACCCAATATGCCGCCAGAAATTCGGGTGAATAATCCGAGCACAATGAAAATTCCGCAAATAAATTCTGCTCCGGCGGTAAAAGGCGTCAGTATATGGGGAAAAGGAATTCCCCATTCGATAAAGTTTTCAGTAATTTGCTCCAGGTTTTGCAGTTTTCCCCAGCCGCTGGTTATAAATATTTCACCGACAACCAGACGTGCAAATAATGGCCCCATCCATTGGATATAAGCGGCAATCTTTTCTGGGCCGAGAAGGGTAATATTAATAAAGGAATTAAATAATTTTCTCATGATGTGTCCTTGAAAAATTAAGAGTAGATTTTACGTTTTTCATTTTCTGCTAAAACATTTGCGGAAATGGCGCGAGCTTTTTGAAGCTCAGTTAGTAGGGTTGCAAGAGGTGGAATATCGTCATCGCGTTCAATCATGGTGCTGATATGGCCGAAGCGACGAACGCTTTCAGCGTAGAGTTCCCACACTGAATCTATAATATCGTGATCGTGTGTATCGATACTGTAATCACCTTTGTTTAAGTGCCCGGCGAGGTGAATTTGCTGGATGCGATCTGCCGGCATGGCTTCCAAATAAATTAATGGATCAAAACTGTGGTTGTGTGCGCTTACGTGGATGTTGTTGATATCGAGCAAAATCAAACAATCTGCTTGCTGCGAAACTGCGCGCAAAAATTCCCATTCTGAAATCGTGGAGTGTTGGTAGGTTAAATAACTGGAAACATTTTCCAGCAGAATGCGCTGGCCTAAAAAATCCTGCACTTGCGTAATGCGTGCGACTAAATGATTAAGCGCTTCTTCGGTATAGGGGAGGGGCATCAGGTCGTGCAGGTTAATGCCTTGGGTACCTGTCCAACATAAATGGTCAGAGATCCATTTGGGTTTTACCCGTTGTGCGAGTTTTTTTAAATCGTGTAAATAATTCTGGTTCAATGGGTCTACGCTACCAATCGATAAAGAAACACCGTGCATAACAACCGGGTAGCGCTCGCAAATTTTGTCTAAATAATAAAGTGGCTTCCCACCGGCAACCATATAGTTTTCACTAAGGATTTCCAGCCAATCAACATGGTGCTGGTTTTCGATCAAGTCGATGTAATGTTCGCTGCGTAAACCAAGGCCAAAACCTAAATGGGGTTGAAGTGGAGTTTGGGTAGCCATGTGCGGTGACCTAAAAATTTTCGGGTGTCGTTTATAAAAATAAAAAGGCTGTGAAGTTAGGCGACTGCACAGCCCTTGGGTGGATCACGTTAAATTATTTAGCGTCTTTCATTTCTTTACCGCCTTGTGCGGCGCATTCTTTAGCTGTGGTTAAAGTGAACCCTTTACCTTTACAGCTGTTTTGGCCTTTGCATGCATTAGTAGCCGTTTTGCACGCTGAGTGGCCTTTACATGCGTTCGCACCACCGCATTTGACGGTGCCTTCGCTGGCTGCAGGCTTATCGTCTGCCAGGGCCAAACCGGTTGAGAATAATGCTGCAGTAGCCAATACAAGAGCAGAGGTAGTCATTGTTTTCATTTCAGTAAATCTCCATTCATAGATAGTTAGGTGTAGGTAATAAATTGAGGGAATAATACTGGTTTGCCTCAACTCCTATAGTAGATGTGTGTCCATCGAATTTGTTACACGAGAAAAAAATAAAATGTGAGCCTGGTTTGAATTCTGGTAAATGAGGTTTTTCATAATGCCCATCGATACGAAAGCATTTATGTGAGTGATTGGGAATTCATACTCTCCTGGTTGATTCGTGTACACCTGATTATGAAGCGAATTATGAGTCCGATTTGCAATAGAGAGAATTGATCTATATAGCAAAATATTGACTTTTAATTATTGCCTTTTTGTTGCGAGAATCGCTGCGGCATCTACGCTGTAATACAACTGCAATATAGTCACAACATAATGCGCGCCAGAACGCTACAAATGCTTATGCGTCGCGTCAGTAGTTTACGTTATGACCATATCTATTAAAAAACCTAGGGGACAACCTCATGAAAAAAGCTCTATTACCATTAATGATTGCTTCACTTGTACCTGCGGCTGCTTTTGCAGACGTGACTGTATACGGTAAAGCATTTGTTACCTGGCAAAATTCTGATTTGGGTGTGGCTGATCAACAGTACACTGAATTGGTTAATAATGGTTCGCGCATCGGCTTGAAAGGTTCTGAATCAATAAACGAAGATACGAAAGTTATCTATCAATTCGAATATCAAACCAAGGTAGACGATGGCGCTCTCACCGGCCAAACCTGTACCGCTACTTCTACTACCACTACCCCTGCTGCCACTACCAAAACCACGTGTACGGTGAGTGGCCAAACTTTCACCCAACGTAATATTTTTGTTGGTTTGCAAAGTAATTTTGGTGTTATTAAATTAGGTATGTTTGATACTCCGTTAAAGGTTGCACAAGAAAAAGTCGATTTGTTTAATGATTTAATCGGTGATATGCAAGCCGTTATCCAGGGTGAAACTCGGGCCAAGAACGTAGTGCAATACTCGACCAATGAGTACAATCACATTTCTGCTAACTTTGCCTACATTAACAGCGAAGTTGATCAACCAGGCACTGTAAACGGCTACTCAGCGTCCATCGCCTACAGTACCAAAACCATTTACCTGGGTTTGGCTAATGACCATAACGTGCTTAATGCCAATAACAAAACGGTAATTAGTCCAACCATTGCTGGTGCAGGCGCTCCTGATGATACTGACATCGTTCGTGCTGTGGGTCGTTTTGCTGTTGGCCCGGTGACACTGGGTGCGCTTTATGAAACTTATGACAATGGAAAGATTGGCGCTAGCAAAATTGATGACAATGGTTATTTGCTATCTGCGAAGTGGGACATCGACTCCAAGTGGGCGTTGAAAGCGCAGCACGGTCAATCCCACATGATGGGCGCTACGGTTGAATCAAAAACTACCAGCTTGGGCGTAGATTATAAATTGTCTAAAAACGCTACCTTGCTGGGCTACTACACTAAAACCGAAGATGACAAAGCGGTTTCAGGTTTTACCCAACGCGATGACACTTATATTGGTGGTGGTATAGAATTCAATTTCTAATTAGCCATTAGCTCGAAAGATGGGGTGCTCCGGCACCCTTTTTTATTGTTCACTTTTTATTGTAGAGATGATCCATGAAAAATATTTTCGCTTTATGTGCACTGTTAATTCTCGCCAATATTACTTATGCAGATGAGGATGAATGTCCTGCTGCTGTGGATGTCGCAGAAGCTCAAAATCAAAATCTCTATAAGAATTGTGATTATTCGCAAAAAGGTTTGAATGGTGTTTTGCATCGTGCGCTTGCAGGTAAAAAGAGCGATGACAATGAAACTGACAGTGAATCATCAAAAACACCAGTAGAAAAAAATCAGAAAGTTGCCAGCAAAACTGAGCCGTTAAAGGATGGGGAATTTGGTTCTGCGCAGCAATTGCAATCAGTAAAGTTTTTATTGTTGGAAAAAATATCCCTTGAATGCCCTAAAGGATTTGTCGTCGAAAGTGAGCGTTATTCGCCTGTACCCAATAATAAAGCCATGAAGCTCGAGTTGGCACATCACTGCTTGTAAGCATTCTCCCCAAATCCAGGTGCTGATTGATGACAGTAGCCATCCGTTACAATTGTCACTTATGGTATAGCGCGATACTTTTATAATGGCCGCTCTGGCCATTTTTTGTTTTCTTCCCTACAGCGTTTAGGCAATCTGCATGGGTTGTTGCGGCTAAGGACTTTGGGTAAAGTGGCGTCCCCTTGGCGACATCACGCCTTTCTGTTTGTTCACTCTGCGTTTGGCGTATCACTGAATATCATGAAAACTTCCTTGCTTATTGTTTCGGTTTTATCTGTTTCATTATTAGTTAATTCAGCTATGGCTGAGCCTGATGATCCTTTTGCTGCACCCGATGCATCGGCTCCTGCGGTTGAATCCACAGCGGCAACTTCTCCTGGTGCGCCTGTCACTGAGTCTGCAGTTACTATGGCCAAGTCCCCGGTAGATCCTTGGGAGAAGTTCAATCGCTCAATGTTTACCTTTAATCAAAAGGCAGATAAATACTTTTTAAAGCCAGTTGCCAAAGCCTACGTGCGTTTGACTCCCGGTTTTTTCCGCCGTGGTGTTGATAATGCTTTATCCAATGTGATGGAAATCCCCAGCGCGCTTAATGGTCTGTTGCAAGGTAATTTTCGCAGCGCTGCGCACGATACCGGTCGCCTGTTGGTGAATTCAACCCTGGGGCTTGCGGGCATCCTGGATGTGGCGCAATACATGAATTTAAAACAGACCGATAACGAAGACTTTGGCCAAACCCTGGCGGTATGGGGCGTAGGCTCTGGTCCTTACATGGTATTACCCTTGCTCGGCCCAAGTAGCTTGCGTGATACCACGGCTGTGCCGGTCGATTGGTATACAGATCCCAAAACCTATATCGATCACATCCCAACCAAAAACACTGTTCGTGGTATTTCTGTGGTCAATACCCGCGCGAATTTGATGCCGCTTGAAAAAAGTGTTTCTGGCGATAAGTATGTGTTTTTCCGCGAGGCTTATTTGCAGCACCGTAATTTCTTGATCAATAACGGTAAAGTGGAAGACAGTTTTGGGGAAGATGAAGATTCAGACACAGACTCGGGCTTTTAACCCGAGTCTTTAACACGGAATTACCTGATTATTTCGACGATCTCCAAACCCAATACATAGCCTGAGTCTGCATCGCCAGCGCAGCGCGCCACTTTTGCCTTGGCGTGCAGTGTCGGGTTATGGCCATGGTCAGATGATATTTCTACCACGAGTTCAGTTCCCGCTGGAATTTGCGTTTTTGTTTCTACTTGCATACCGCCGCCGCTTAAATCCCGACATAAGCCTTCGATAACACCCTCATCATGTGAGAGCTTTGCGCTTAAGGGAGCACTGATTTTCATGCGGATAAAGTCACGTTTTTCACTAAAGCCTTTATCAATAGAGCTCATATTTTGTCCTCTTATAACTTGTTATCTATCTCGTTATGTATCTGGGCGATGAATGGCAATATGCTAATTTGCGACACCCACTGAGTGTAGCACAGGCGCGCAAAAAGCCACCTGATCGCTCGTTTATCTTCCGCTTCGCGTTAAAACTTGTGGACCGAATAATATTTTCGGGGATTTTGTTCAGCTATGGTAAAACTAACCATAATTAGCATAAATACTGCGATGAATTGCTTGCGGGATAAGTGCTGAAAGAGTAGTGTTGTGCGCCCCTTAAAAGTTGACTCCCGAAACCCTAGTTGAGAAACACCTTAGATGGCTGAGAAACGTAAAAAACTGCTCATCATCGATGACGATGCACTCGTTCGGCGCAGCATTGCTGTTTATTTGGCCGATAGTGGTTTCGACGTTTTTGAGGAAGGGGAAGCCAACCATCTTTGTGATGCGATTAAGAAATACGCCCCGGATCTGATTATTACCGATCTGCGTATGCCCGGTGCCGATGGCTTGCAGGTACTCAAACAGATTAAACAACACCAACCCGATTTGCCCGTCATCATTATTTCCGGAGCGGGTAGTGTGAGTGACGTAGTGCAAGTCTTGCGATTGGGTGCGAGTGATTATTTGGTTAAACCGGTGTTGGATATAGAAGTCTTGGTCCACGCGATTAACAAGGCGCTTGAGCGCACAGATCTCCTCTTTGAAAACCAGCGTTACCGAGAACAGTTAGAAGCCGCCAACCAGGAATTGCGAGAAAGTTTACGAGTGCTAGAGCGCGACCAGCTCGCCGGTAAACAAGTCCAGAAACGTTTAATGCCCAACCGCCTGGTCACCCAGGATTACTACGAAGTTGCACATTACGTAGCGCCATCGTTATTCCTCAGTGGCGACTTTATCGATTACGCCCACATCAAAAAACGCTACCTTGCCTTCTACCTTGCTGATGTTTCCGGCCACGGTTCCTCCTCTGCGTTTGTCACCATCTGGTTAAAACACCTTGTGAGTCGAATGGTTCGTGAGGAAGGTTTGTTTGGCGATGAAGAATCCTTTGAAAGCGGTGCCAACCACCTGTTGCAAACGGTAAATCGCGAAATTAAAGAAACGCGGTTGAATCATCACCTGACTTTTTTCGTCGGTGTAATTGATACCCACACGCAACTGATGAATTATGCAGTCGCGGGTCATTTGCCCATGCCGATTTTAAAAACCGAGAATAGTTGTCGTTATTTGGAAGGCAATGGCAAACCGGTTGGGATTTTCAAAGATGTGAGCTGGCAGACATACCAGTTGCAGTTGCCTGATGTATACACGCTGTCATGTTTTTCTGATGGTGTTCTGGAAATCTTGCCTGCTGAAACAATTCAGGAAAAGGAAGCCCTTTTGTTGCAAAAAGTTGACGAATCAACTGGCAGCCTTGAATCCATCTGCAATACTTTACATGTTAAGGATGATGGCGAAACGCCAGATGATATTGCCATCCTTACGATTGCCAGAGGTAAGTAAAATGCGTCCCGGTCAGATACTCGTTGCAGACCATGCCGGTGTTTACATCATTAAGATGACTGGTGATGTGCGTCTAACGTTATGTATATCTTTCGATCACTTTATTGATGCCATGCTCGCAGCGCCAAATTTTTCATCGGTGTTGTTCGATTTGTCAGAAGCGGAAGCTGTCGATAGCACGACACTTGGCTTGATGGCAAAAATCTCCTTACTTGCACAAGAAAAACGCCATATTACCCCGGTGATTTTAGCCACCAATGCAAGTATTAAACGTATTCTGGATACCATGGGTTTCGCTGATATTTTTAAAATTGTCAGCAAGCTCGAAATGGATATAGAGCCGGAACAACGCTTAACCGAAATTAATTGTGATGAGCAGGAAGTAAAAGAAAAAGTGCTGGAAGCGCACAAGATTTTGATGGGACTCAATGAACAAAACCATGAAACCTTCAAAAACCTGGTTAACATGCTCGAAAATTCGTAATCACAAATCCCCGTGTAAAACTCTTCTCTCTCCTTAAAGTTTTTTTAAACGATTTTATTTTTCGCGATTGATTTTGCGCGCATAAATTCTGCGTGGGATACATAAATCAAATCGGCTACTTTTCGAATAACATATTCTTCGTACTTATTTAATTCATTGTCGGCAAACGCCAATTCCCACATGGAAATCAGTAGCTCAAATTTTTCTTGCGGTGTGCAATGTTGGTGAACGAGCGTCGTGAATTGGTGCAGGGATGTTGCATCTTCAGTTTCTTCCCTTGCCAGTTCAATCAATTCATTGATTTGTGCGTCGGCAATCGAAAATTTTTGCTTCAGATGTATTTTGAGTGATTGCATTTCACGTTCGTCAAATACGTGGTCAGCCATAGCAACTTCAATTAATAAAGCGGCGACAGCCAGTTGTTTTTGCGAATGGGAAAGCGAAGAAGAAACATCACCCGCAGGTTGCAGGTGACGTTCAAAAAACGCAGAGATTTTACTTAACAAAACTCAGTCTCAATAAAAAAGTTTCAATCAATATTAAAGAGCGCGTTCTTTCAGCAGTTTTTCCAGGCTGAGTTGGTCTTTCACGAAACCGCGAATACCTTCAGCCAATTTGTCATTTGCCATTTGGTTTTGGTTCATGCCAAAGCGGAAGCTTGGTTCTGTCTCGGTAACTTTGGCAATTTTTTCGCCAGTGTTTGATGGAGAAAGCACACGCTCAAGTTTGCCCTGGTCTTGTTCCAGCTCTTGCAACAATTGTGGGCTGATCGTCAAACGATCACAACCTGCCAAAGCTTCGATTTCTCCGATGTTACGGAAGCTCGCGCCCATCACAACAGTGTTGTAGCCGTTTTGTTTGTAATAGTTGTAAATGCGACGTACAGAAACTACGCCCGGATCTTCTTCAGCGGTGTATTCTTTTTTATCGGTGTTGGTTTTGTACCAGTCCAGGATGCGGCCTACGAATGGAGAAATCAAAAACACACCTGCGTCTGCACAAGCAGCGGCTTGTTCAAAACCAAATAATAAAGTCAGGTTGCAGTTGATGCCTTCTTTTTCCAGTACTTCAGCAGCGCGAATACCTTCCCAGGTAGAGGCCAATTTGATCAGGACGCGTGATTTATCAACGCCGCCTTTTTGGTACAGCTCAATCAAATGACGTGCTTTGGCAATACTTGCATTAGTGTCGAACGACAAGCGCGCATCTACTTCTGTAGAGATACGGCCTGGAACCAGTTTCAAAATTTCCAAACCAAGGCCAACGGCCAGGTTGTCACTTGCGGCGCTCAATTGTTCGGCGCTGTTGGCAATGCTTTTTGCAGCACTGATAGATGAATTCAATAGATCCTGGTATTGCGGCATTTGTGCAGCTTTGTATACCAAAGAGGGGTTAGTGGTGGCGTCGATTGGCTTGTACAAGCGAATCGCTTCGATATCGCCAGTATCGGCAACGACGTCGGTGATTTTTTTCAGTTGTTCGAGTTTGCTAGTCACAATAGTTTTCCTATAACGGAGTTAAGAGACATACACGAATACTGCGCTCGACATAACTGCGTTAAAAATCGCCAAACAATGCTCATTTACTCTGTGTAAACTCCGCTTGTTTGGCGATTTTTGCCTTGTTCTGTCATCGCTCGCGACTTCGTGTAAAAGCCTCGCAAGGTTGATATTTCTAATTTGCCGTAGGATATATTATAGTCTTTTTGACTCTTAGCTGAAAGCCATCTTTTCATAAAGCCAGAATGGCTTCATTGTGGCGATGACCCGAGCGATCTTAGTTGGTCAATTCAGAACTAAATGGTACATCATTTAGAGTATCGAGGGCTGCTTTTATTACAGCAATTCCTGCATTTGGCTTGTGTGCTTGCTCAGAAATCACGCGTCTGAATTTTCGTGCGCCAGGCATGCCCTGGTATAAGCCTAAAATATGGCGTGTCATATAATTCAAGCGCACGCCTTGTGCGAGTTGCGCTTCCGCATAAGCAATAAATCCTTCAATCACTTCTTCACGGCTGACGAAAGGTTTATCAACACCGTAAATTTTTTGATCCACTTCGGCAAGTAAATAGGGGTTGTGATAAATCTCGCGGCCCAACATGACGCCATCGACTTCATTGAGTAAATTCAGCGATTGCTCAAGCGTTGTTATGCCGCCGTTAATAATAATTTCAAGCTCGGGATGGTCTTTTTTGAGCTGTGCGACTTTCTCGTATTGCAGTGGTGGAATTTCGCGATTTTCCTTGGGGCTTAAACCTTTCAACCAGGCTTTACGCGCGTGGACGATGAAGGTTTTGCAACCTGCTTCTGCCACAGTGCGCACAAAATCCAGCATGCCGGCGTAATCTTCCATATCGTCAATGCCGATACGGTGTTTGATGGTGACAGGAATTTTCACTGCGTTTTGCATGCTTGCAATGCATTCAGCGACGAGCTTGGGTTCTGCCATCAAGCATGCGCCAATCATATTGTTTTGCACGCGATCACTGGGGCAGCCGCAATTGAGATTTACTTCGTCGTATCCCCAGTCTTCGGCGATTTTTGCGCATTCGGCCAGGGCTTTGGGATCGCTGCCGCCGAGCTGTAACGCGAGTGGATGTTCGCTGGCATTAAAATCCAGAAAGCGTTTGCGGTCGCCGTGAATCAATGCGCCGGTGGTTACCATTTCACTGTAAAGCACTGCTTCTTTGGTTAGCAGGCGCCAGAAGCTGCGGCAGTGGGTGTCGGACCATTCCATCATGGGAGCGGCGGTAAAGCGGCGATTTGGGTTTTTTGTCGGCATGTGATGCTGGTTACTAGTGTCGGCTCAATTACCGCGAACGCGGGCAGGGCGCTAGTTTATACCGAGCCGCGGCTGAACCCAAAGCCGGATTTATCGATATGTTGGCTGGTGGGAGAGATAACTCGCGTGTACAGATTTGTTGTGCATATTTCACACTATTCAAAATTGATTGGGTTGTTTGGCGTAGATAACCGCGTTGTAAAATCGTGTATCTATATTTAGCGGAAAAAGTGGATTAGAATCCTTGCGCTTGTATACAGGCTGCTCTCGAAGCAATCCTGATAAAAAATAGGCTAAACGCCACGGAAATCCTCATATTGTTGTTTGGCTAGATAATTTGCACAAAGACGTTTCGGTTGCCTGGCCGGTTATTGCGTGAGCTTTAACGGGTTATTTTGCTACATCTGTAGTTTGCAATCCTGATGTGTCTTGGTGTCCTGAAGGCAGCTTTGATTATTTAAAAAGCTGTATAAAAAATAAATCATTCGCGGCGTGCACACGGATCGCGACTAACTCAGGAAATGCATATGTATCTATCTAAAACTGCAGCGGCAGCAGCCGTTGTGCAACCTCCATTTTTGTCCAACGATAATTGTTCGCGTAGAAAATTGTGGCAGCGTTCAAGCGGCCTGCTTGGTCTGGTGTGGGCGCTATCGGCTCTGTCACCTTCCGCTTATGCGAGTTGCGAATATATTGTCAGTAATCAATGGAATACGGGTTTTACCGGCACTATCCGAATTTCCAATACCGGAACCAGCGCAATTAATGGCTGGAATATAAGTTGGCAATATGCCAGTGGCGACCGTGTAACCAGCAGTTGGAATGCGACTGTTACAGGTTCTAACCCTTATGCTGCGACGGGTTTGAGTTGGAACAGTACGATCCAGCCCGGGCAATCAGCCGAGTTTGGCATCCAGGGTACCAAAGGTGGCGCTAACGCTGAAATTCCAGTGATTTCAGGAGCCGCCTGTGCGGGTGTAACAACATCCAGCTCGGCACCGTCCACATCCAGCTCCAGTGTGGCGACTTCAAGCAGCTCATCGAAAGTCAGCTCAAGTGTGGCGACTAGCAGTTCATCGAAGTCTTCGGCACCCAGCACCAGTTCTTCCGTGGCATCCAGTGTGAGTTCTACCTCCGGCCAGCAATGTAACTGGTACGGCACGCTTTATCCATTGTGCGTAACGACAACCAGTGGTTGGGGTTATGAAAACAATAAGAGCTGTATTGCGCGTTCAACTTGTGCGGCGCAACCGGCACCTTATGGCATCGTGGGGACTGGCTCGTCTTCATCATCTGTGGCAACAACGAGTAGTTCATCGAAATCCAGTGTGGTGAGCAGTGTTGTTAGTTCGTCGTCCAAGTCCTCCAGTTCTTCTGTATCGAGTTCGTCCAGTTCAACGCCGATTGTCGGTTTGGCGTTCCGTGGTGTGAGTTTGGCTGGTGCCGAATTTGGCACAACCTATCCTGGCATCTACGAAAAAGATTACATTTACCCCAACCAAAGCGAGGTGGATTACTTTAAAAGTAAGAGTATGAATACCTTGCGCTTACCATTCTCATGGGAGCGTTTGCAGCCAACCTTGGGTGCTGCTTTTGATGCTACCGAATTAGGCCGTCTGGATGCATTTGTGACTGCAACAACTGCGAAGGATATTAACGTCGTTATTGATCCGCATAACTATGCGCGCTGGAACGGTACGGTGATTGGTTCCGGTGTATCCAATGCGCAGTTTGCCGATTTGTGGACTCGCCTGGCGACGCGCTATAAATCCAATAGCAAAGTGATTTTTGCGATCATGAATGAACCCAACACTATGCCCACGGAGCAATGGTTAAGCGCGGCCAATGCCGCAATTGCGGCGATTCGTGCAGCGGGTGCACCTAACCTTGTTCTGGTTCCTGGCAATGCATGGACTGGCGCGTCTACCTGGAGCCAAAACTGGTACGGTACGGCTAACGCGGTGGCGATGTTGAATATTGTCGATAGCGGAAATAACTACGCTTATGAGGTTCACCAATACCTTGACTCCGATAGCTCCGGTACATCGCCAACCTGTGTTAGCACAAGCATTGGTATTGAGCGGTTAACGGAATTTACCGCCTGGTTGAATACCAACGGCAAGCGCGGTTTCCTCGGTGAGTTTGCTGGTGCTGATAATGCGACTTGTAAAGCGGCGGTGATTAATATGCTCCAATACATGCAGACAAATAATAATGTATGGATTGGTTGGACCTGGTGGGCAGCGGGTCCGTGGTGGGAAGATTATATGTACACCATTGAGCCGAAAGCGGGCGTGGATCGTCCACAAATGAGTTGGTTAGCGCCTTTTTTATTTTAAGTAGTTTTTAACAGCCGTGAAACGAAAGGCCAGCATCGAAAGATGTTGGCCTTTTTTTATTTTCGCTTATCATGAGTCAATTAATTCGTTATTAAATTTTACATTGGATATTGATATGTCGCTGACTCACATTGACGAACAGGGCAATGCCAGCATGGTGGACGTGAGTGAAAAAGCCATCACGGTGCGCGAAGCGCGCGCCTATGCTCGCGTGCGTATGCAACCTGCAACGCTTGCGCAAATCCAGGCGAATAGTTTGAAAAAAGGTGATGTACTTGCCGTCGCTCGTATTGCCGGAATCCAGGCGGCAAAAAAATGCGCCGATTTAATCCCGCTCTGCCATCCATTAATGCTGACTAAAGTGGGCGTGGATTTTGAAATTAATTTATCGGAAAGTTCTGTGGATATTTATTCGCTGTGCAAACTTTCCGGTCAAACCGGTGTTGAAATGGAAGCGCTCACTGCCGCAAGTGTTGCAGCCCTAACGATTTACGATATGTGTAAAGCCGTTGATATGGCGATGGTAATTGAAAATATTTGCTTGCTGGAAAAATCTGGCGGTCGTCGTGGGCATTACCAGCGTGTGGAGTGATTCGTGATTACAGTTTTATTTTTTGCCCGGCTGCGCGAACAATTGCAATGCAGTTCGCTTGAGCTTGAATACTCAGCTTCATTTGATGTTGCTTCCGTGCGAGCCAATTTGCTTGTCGCTTATCCCCACTGGGCAAAATTTTTGCTGGATGAGAAATTATTGGTCGCAGTGAACCAAACCCTGGTCAAAGCGTCCCATCCCATAAGTGATGGAGATGAAGTTGCCTTTTTTCCGCCAGTAACCGGGGGCTAAAGTGATATCTATCCAACATGAAGATTTTGACGTAGGTGTTGAATATAAAACGCTTACTGAAAATGATACCAGCGCTGGCGCTGTAGTTACATTTATTGGCCGTGTTCGCGATTTGAATCTGGCGCGCAATGTTTCGGGGTTGCATATCGAACATTATGCGGGCATGACGGAAAAATCTATCCAGGCGATTGTGGATGAGGCTCGATCCCGCTGGAAAATTTTACGTTGCAATATTGTTCATCGCATTGGCGATTTGTACCTTGGCGACAATATTGTTTTTGTGGGAGTGACAAGCGCTCATCGCGAAGATGCATTTGACGCTGCGAATTTCATTATGGATTATTTAAAAACTCGCGCGCCGTTTTGGAAAAAAGAATTGACTGACCAAGGTAGCATTTGGGTTGAGTCGCAAGTGAAAGATATGAATGCTGCCAAACGCTGGGAATGATTTTTAACATCACCAACAGGATTTGCCATTATGACTACTTCTCATTCTTCGTTAATAAAATCCCGTGCTACTGCCGCATTAAAATTAATCTATGTGGCTGATGCGCTCTCAATGCCAGTGCATTGGTTTTACAATCCGCAAGATATTTTTAATGCTTTTCCCGGTGGCATTCAAAAGTTTGAAGCTGCCCCCAAATACCATCCCCATGATTTTTTAAAATTACCCGAAACCCAGGGAAAGCGCATTGTGGGTGATGTGATTTTAAAAGATAAACGTGAATTCTGGAACGTTCCGCACCAGCACGTTCACCAGGGAATGCATGCGGGTGAAAATACGCTCAACGCACAATGTGCTCGCCTTGTGACACGAACCTTGGTTGAAAATGAAGGGCATTATGATGCAAATAGATTTTTGCATAATTATATCGAATTTATGACGAGTGATATTTCGTTGCATCCGGACACTTATGCAGAATCTTACCATCGTGAGTTTTTTGAAAACCTTGAGAGTGGGTTACCGCCAAATAAATGCGGGCAGGGTTCTGGTGAAATAGGTGGTCTAGTGACAATTGCACCTGTAGCAATTGCTGAGTTACTGGTTGAGCGCGATCTCGCTCGTGTGCAAAAAGTTTGTCGTGAACATTTATGGCTAACCCATCCAGATGAATCCCTGGCTAAAGTTTGCGATGACTATGTTGCATTAATTGATGCACTTTTATTTCGTGATGAGCATGACGATCCAAAAGCCTATATCGTCAAAGCAGCGCAGAACTTTGATGTAGATGTAAAAAGTCTTTGCGAAAAATCAAAAGATGACAACGACATTATTGGCGGTACTTTTGCCAAAGCATGTCCGATAAAGGATTCATGGCCAAGCGTATTGTACCTTGCTTATAAATATAATGCAGATCCAAAAGCAGCTTTGCTCGCTAACACAAATGTCGGCGGCGACAATTGTCATCGTGGCGCTGTGCTAGGTGTTATTTTGGGATTAAGTAACGCAAATACACTTGATGATTCATTTGCCGGGTTGCAACAAGCAGAACGTATTAACAATGAAGTTAATAATTTATTTGTTGATTAAAAAATGTTGAATTAGCGGCTATAGTAAAATATTGGATAACCCTGCCAATTAATCTAGCAGGTTCTTGATAAGATAAATTTTAATGCTGCGAACTTTATCTAGAATAAATCCTTAGGGTAAGCAATAGCAGCTAGGTCAAAAAATCTGGGCTTTATAGTAAGAAAATAGTCAGTACTATTAAGTTCTATTAATAATATTTAATTTTCTAATTGATAAATTTATTGGAATTATAAAAATGGTAGTTGATCCTTTAATTTCTGCTGCATCAAGTCTTATTGGTAAATTAGTTGGAGAAATGGTTTCTGCTTTAAAAAAGCCTGCTGCTGCAAAATTAGATGAGTTGCGGGCACCCGCAAAAATTAGAGCCTTAGCTAAAAAACTTTCACTATTTGAACAAGTAAAAACTCTTTCCAATCCAGAAAAGCCACAAAAGATTGGTGAATTTTATTTGGCGCCAAAATTTTCATATCCCAATGGTAGAGATTTTAGTGTTGAAAAAATAGAGGATTTTGGTATCGAAGAGCATCCGCTTATTGAGGGGATTGCTGGTCAGGGAAAATCTATGTTTATGAGGCAGATCTTTGTTAGCGAGGTACGAGAAGGGAAAAGATTACCTATATTACTTGAGCTGAGGAGAATTACTACGGATGAAGGATTATTGTTTTTGATACTGCAAAACATAAAAACATTTGGTTTTCCGGCAGGGGAATTTGTATGGAAATATTTGGCTTCTGAAGGGAAAGTATTGTTATTGCTTGACGGATTCGATGAGCTTAAGGATGAGCTGCGTACATCATTTGTTGGGGAATTAGAGCGATTGATAATTGAGTTCCCTGAACTTAAATTAATAATTACTTCACGCCCCGAGGCTGCTATACGTGGAGTTCCATTTTTTCGTAGTGTTACTCTAAAAGTCCTAGATAATTATCAGAAAGAAGAAATAATTAAAAAAATATGTGTTAAAAATACAGCAGACTCATTGCTTGATGGACTTAAAAAGAATCCAATTTTATTTGAGATGATTGATACGCCGTTGTTTGTTACTCTTTTGTGTGTGGCATATCGTGCGGAGCAATATATTCCAGAAACAACTCATGAATTATATGATTTAATTTTTAATACTTTACTATATCGGCATGATGCTTTTAAACCAGGTTTTGATAGGCCTAGACGATCAGGGTTAGGGAATCATCAGTTTTGCAAAGTTTTTGAAAATTTTTGCTTTCTTTCATTAAAAGATCAACGTGTTCGCATGTCCGATGAAAGAGCCTCTGCATATATAAAAATTGCTTTAAAAAATGAAAATATTGTGTCTGTAAGCGAAGATAAATATTTTCATGATTTAGTAAAGATAACTTGTTTATTTGTTCAGGATGGAATTGAGTATCAGTTTTTGCATAAAAGTATTCAGGATTATTTCTGTGCAAAATATATCAAAGGGCTTCCTGATGCTACTGCTGAGAAATTTTATGCTGCAGTTTTAAAAAAATCAGCTGTTATTGGTCAGTTTACGCAAGTGTTACGATTTTTAAGGGGGATTGATACACACAGGTATACAAAATATTTTGAAATTCCTGCGTGTGCTTATGTGTTTGGTGGTGATTTTAAAAAGAGCGTTAAAAATATAGATAAATTATTTAACTTTAATAGTTTAATGCGTTTTATTAATAGTGATGCTATTACTATTCATTTGAACATTAACTCTGCCAATTCTGTGGCTATTACGAGAGCTCCACAATCTTCTTATGACCTTCATGATCCATTTTATGGTTTGGTAAAGTATTATGAGTTAGAAAAAATTGTTTACGACACGATTTTTAGATTTTGTAATGGGCTTACTACAAAAGACAAGGAAATGCTATTAGATTTTTCTGAGATAGATAGTAGTACTCATCTTGATGAGTATGATATGGAACTTAAAATTGAGATTGGAATTACAAAAATGAAATCGAAAACTAAGTTTCTAAAGTCTTTTCAAGAGCGAAGTGATTATATTAAGCTAAAAAATTCAATAACTGATTTATTGGCGTTGTTGGAACACAAAGAAAAACTTTCAAATGAATTAGATTTATTTTAGTTTCTTAAAAGGCCAGCAATTGCTGGCCTTTTATTTGATCAATGATTATGGGCTGATGCATTCCAAACAGCTTGCATAAATACCTTGTGGGTCGGTCATTTTTTGCAATGCCATTAAGGGTTTCAGCAGTGGAGATAATTCCTGTTGTACGCTGTTTAAATCTACCAAAGGTTTTAACAGCGATTTTGGGATAAACACTTTTGCGTCTTCGCCCATAAGTTTACGAATAAACTCTTCTTTGGGTGAAAGTTTTTGGGTGATTAATTTCACGCTGTAATCGGTAAGTTCCGCTTTTTTTGCAGCTGCGGCAATTACGTCGTTCAATGTTCCCAAATTATCGACCAATCCAATTTCCTTGGCTTTTGCTCCTGTCCATACGTGGCCTTGGGCAATTTCATGGACTTCAGCAACATCTTTCTTCCGGGATTCGGACACAATTTTTAAGAAGTTGTGATAGATATGGTCAACACCCGATTGGATGACACCATTCATTTTGGGTGCTAAAGGTCGCTCTATGCTGGGCGCTCCACCTAATTCAGTAGTGCTGATGCCATCAGTATTCAAACCAATTTTTTGCAGGCTATTTTCCAATGTTGGGAATGCACCGAATACACCAATTGAACCGGTAATAGTTGTAGGCGACGCCCAAATTTCATCACCTGCTGTTGCCATCCAGTAACCACCCGATGCTGCAACGCTACCCATGGAAATAAAAATGGGAATATTTTTTTTATGCAGGGCATCAATTTCAGCGCGAATAATTTCAGATGCGAATGCACTTCCGCCACCGCTGTCGATACGGATTACCAATGCTTTAATGGATTTATCGTCTTTTACGCCGCGTAATAAATCAACAAAGTTTTCGCTACCAATAGAGCCGTCTTGTTGATGTCCATCTTGAATTGTGCCTGACGCCACGATTAGGCCAACCTGGTTGTCTTTGGGTAATTTGCGTGATGTTACATCCGCCAGGTAAGTGCGGACACCTACGGCATTATAGAAATCACCTTCATCGCTCTTGCCGAATTTTTCAATCAGCAAATTATCAATTTCATTGCGTGAGACTAATTTATCAACCAGTTTTTCATTCAAGGCGAGTTGCGCGCTATCACCTTTTAATTCCGCCAATTTGGCATCCAGGTTATTAATTAATGTAGTCAGGCTGCCTTCCGGTAATTTACGTTGGGTTTCAACTACCTTGGTGTATTGGGCCCACAAGGCATTTAACCATTGCGCGTTATGTTCGCGGGATTCATCTGACATGCTGTCACGCAAAAAAGGTTCAACATAATCTTTGTATTTGCCCGAGCGAAATACGTGCACATTAACGCCGAGTTTGTCGAGCGCGGTTTTATAATAGGTGATGTAACGGCCAAAACCGGTCAGCTCCACTTCACCCATATTGTGCAAATAAATTTCATCCGCGTAGGTTGCGAGGAAATATTGGTCTTGCGTGTAATTATCGCTTACCGCGAGGATATGTTTATCTTTGGCTTTGAATGCTTGTAATGCCTGGCCAATTTCGCTCATCTTGGTAATGCCGCCGCCGCGCAGGCCATCCAGTTCCAGCACAATAGTATTGATACGGTTATCATTTGCAGCGTGATTAATAGCGTCTACCACATCGCGTACAAGTGTTTCGCTTTCTTCTTTTTCATCTCGCAGTAACAAGCTTGCAGTGTCTATATAACTGCGTTGATCTACTAATACTCCGCTAGGTGCGATACGCAATGCAAATTTTTCTGGCAGCGGTTTTGGCGCGCTGCTGCCAATCGCAACAAGCAAAATAATAAAAAAAATAAGGAAAAAAATATTTAATACGGTGTTGCGAAGAAAAGTAATTATTGAGCCTATACCGCCAAAAAAGCGACGAAAAAAGCCGCGCGGTTTGTGTTGGGGATAATTCACAATCTGGTCCTTTTAGATATCAATTTGAAGGTGTGTTTTGTATTTGCCAACCCAAATAGGATTGTTGTTGCATCCAGCGGCTGGTCATCATGGCGGAAATAAATAACATCACGATGAGCGATATCATCGTCCAATCACTCCAGTTACCGCGTCCCATAACCAAGGGGGTTATCCAGATAAAATAGGGCAGGATTGCGAAACATAACCAGCTGTAGGTGCGATATTTACGTTTGATAAAACCTGGAATAAAAATCAGCAGGGGAATTATTTTTACCAACCATAATTTGATACTGCTATCAGCCTGCTGGAAATTAAGGTAGCTCATCAAGGTGATAAAAATAAGGTAACTGCCGTGTGTGATCCAAAGCCCCAGACTGAGCTTTTTATTAACCTGTGTAAGTGCGCTGTTTAACTCTTCTACGGTTGGTATTTCAGTTTTTGTTTCCGCCTTCATCAGGATGCTCCCAGCTGCAATGCAATCCTGGCAATTCTTTTACCTAATGATTGGCACAAGGTTATTTCATCTGCACTTAAGGTTTGGGTATTTTCACCGGCGGCTAAATGGGATGCGCCATAAGGTGAGCCACCGGTTTTGGTTGAGGATAAAGCCGCTTCGCTGTAAGGAATGCCCGCGATTACCATACCGTGATGTATCAATGGCAACATCATTGAAAGCAAGGTGCTTTCCTGGCCGCCATGCAATGTGGATGTCGAGGTGAATACAGCGGCGGGTTTATCAATTAAATCGCCATTTACCCAGGCGTTGCTGGTGCCATCTAAAAAGTATTTCATGGGTGCAGCCATGTTGCCAAAGCGCGTCGGGCTGCCCAGGATTAAACCGGCACAATTTTTTAAATCGCTCTCGCTGCAATAAATAGCGCCTTCGTTTGGCACGGCAGGTTCTGTGGCTTCAATGACGGTTGATACTGCAGGAACCGTACGCAAACGCGCTTCAATATTGCCAGCTTGTTCAACACCGCGTGCAATCTGTTGTGCCATGGCCAGGGTCGCACCGTAGCGGCTGTAATATAAAATTAATATGTAGGGAGTCATGATGTGGCTCACAGGATAGTTAATACAGTTTCAGGCGGGCGACCAATAACCGCTTTATCGCCGTTGATAAAAATAGGACGCTCAATTAATTTGGGATTGGCGACCATGGCGTTGATCAAGGCAGATTCGCTAAGTTTTTCATCGGCAAGGTTTAACGCTTTGTAGATGTCTTCCGTTTTACGCAACAATTCGCGCGCGCTTATGTCCAATTGTGCCAATAGGGTTTTTAATTGTTTGGCTGTTGGCGGTGTTTCCAAATATAAAATGATTTCCGGCTTGCAACTTTTGGCTTCCAGGAGTGCCAGTGCTTCGCGGGATTTTGAGCAGCGTGGGTTGTGATAAAGTGTGGGCATGGTTTTCATCTTGATAAAAGCCGCATTATAGCCCTTAATCGTGAGTGGGCGTATTTTAAAGAGGGTACATCTTTTGTTCAGCCAGGTTAATCACTTCTATCGCGTTGGCCGTCGCTTTTTGAGCCTGGCCTATAGTCTCTACAATGAAAAAGCCTGCCAGAAAAGCGCCGGTGCGCTCACCTACATGACCTTGTTTGCGATAGTTCCCATGCTCACGGTCTGCTATTCCATGTTCTCGCTTATCCCGGCTTTCCAAACGGTTGGCGATCAATTCCAGGCGCTGATTTTTTCCCAGTTATTACCCGGTAATGAACAAGTCATTGCAAAATATTTAAGCGATTTCTCGGAGCAGGCGCGAAAGTTGACGGCATTCGGGATCGTCTTCTTAATGGCGTCTGCCTATTTTATGCTCAAAAATATCGAGCAAAATTTCAATGCCATCTGGAATGTGCAGCGCGAGCGTCGCGGTGTTGCCAACTTCCTGCTTTATTGGGCGATCCTCAGTTTAGGGCCGCTGTTACTTGGCCTGGCTGTGTTTATGAAAACCTACCTTATTGCCTTGCGCACCTTTGTTGGTCATTACAACGGTTTGAGTTTTGTCGATATTGTCTTCGAATGGCTTCCCTGGCTGCTGACGGCATCTGCGTTCACGTTGCTATTTGTTGCCGTCCCTAACTGTAAGGTGCGCTTCAAACATGCTGCCATCGGCGGGGTGACCACATTGGTGGTGTTTGAGCTGATTAAATTCGGTTTTGGTTTTATGGTCACCCATTCCAACTTTAAGCTGATTTACGGCGCTTTTGCCGTAGTGCCTTTGTTTCTGCTATGGATCAATGTCAGCTGGATGGTTATTTTGGGCGGCGCGGTCCTGGTTCGAAGTATCGAGCTATTTCAGGTCAATTTGCGTGATCGCGGCTACCCGGATTTTTTTGCCTGCTTATTGGTCTTGTGGCAATTCCACCAGGCGTCGGATAAGGGCGACAGTGTTGCCAATCACGAATTATTGAATATAGGGCTTTCCAGTGACCAATGGCAGCGAATCCGTGAAGGCCTGTTGGCCAACAATGTCATAGTGAACACCCAGCAAAACGAATTTGTACTGAGCCGTGATTTGGCACGCCTGACCATAAACCATGTGCGGGCCATTGTAGGTGACGTTCCGCGTTTACCCGACGATCAAAAGCTTAGCTCGTTACCCTGGTATGCCAACGCGTTGGAGCAGCTTGGCACCCAGGATACCCAGGCCAATGAGCGTTTTAATCTTTCAGTAGAGGCATTTTTTGATCGCCGTTAGAGGATTTGGATCTTTCCAGGCAGGGCATTTATCACCTAATTCAAAAATATTCCGGCGAAACAGCAATGCCTGTCTATACTCAGGTTATTCCATTAACCGTAGCCTCCTAAAGCACGATTTATGACCATACCTCTTCTTATTTGTGATGATTCCAACATGGCCCGCAAGCAGGTGGCCAAAGCCCTGCCAGCAGGCTGGGATGTTGAAATTACTTTTGCAACCAATGGATTGGAAGGCATACAAGCGATTCGCGATGGCAAAGGCGAGATGGTTTTCCTTGATCTAACCATGCCGGAAATGGATGGCTACCAAGTCCTTGAAGCGGTGAAAAGTGAAGGCCTGGATGCCATGATTATCGTGATCTCTGGCGATATCCAACCCGATGCACTGGCTCGTGTTACCAAAATGGGTGCGATGGATTTTATCCAGAAACCCGTCAGCCCTGAAAAACTCCACGAAGTATTGCGTAAGTTTGGTTTGATGTAATTATCAAACCGGCGCGAACAATCATTCGCGCAAATGATTTTTTCATTTCTATTCCCCCAATTCCGCGTTAGATTGCCGCTTTTGTTTTTAATGGCGCGGGCGCTCATATGCAATTCTCACAGTTTGGCAAAAAACTCAGCAGCAACGCAGGCATAGTCCAGTTGATGGATGACCTTGGCGATGCCTTGCGTACTAATCCCGATATGATTTTTATGGGCGGCGGTAATCCTGCGCGCATCCCGGCGATGGAAGAAGCCTTTGCCGATGCGCTGGCTAAAACCCTGGCCGATCCACAACAAGCCCATCATTTACTTGGGGTCTATCAGCCTCCGCAAGGGGATGTCGATGTTCTGGATGCGCTGGCCAATATGCTGGGCGACGAATACGGCTGGCTTCTCACGCGCGAAAATATTGCGCTCAGCAATGGCAGCCAATCGGCATTTTTTGTGTTGTTTAATATGTTCGCGGGTGAATACGAACAGGGTGTGAAAAAGCAAATCCAGTTTCCGCTCGCGCCAGAGTATTTAGGTTATAGCGATCTGGGTATTGGCAAAGATTTTTTCACCTCGACAAAACCCAGCATTGAATTATTGGATGATGGATTTTTTAAATACCATGTGGATTTTTCCAAACTCCAGATTACGGGCAACACCGGCGCTATTTGTGTATCGCGCCCCACAAATCCCACGGGTAATGTGTTGAGTGATGAAGAGCTGGATCATCTCGACCAGCTTGCGCAACAACATGATGTTCCGTTGATTGTGGATGGCGCATACGGAACGCCATTTCCCAATATTTTATTCGCCGATATCAAACCCCATTGGAATCAAAATACCATTTTGGTATTGAGCCTTTCCAAATTAGGTTTGCCCGGAGCACGTACCGGAATTGTTATTGCCAATCCAACGGTTATAAATGCGTTTTCAAAAGCCAATACTATCGTCAATTTAGCCTGTGGAAATTTTGGTCCCGCGCTTGCAAAACATTTATTGGATGATGGAAAAATCCTGCAATTAAGTCGTGAAATTGTTGCGCCGTTTTATCGTGAAAAAATGGAAAATGCAGTGGCTATTTTTAAACGTCACCTTGGTGATTTGCCGTATCGTATCCACAAACCGGAAGGCGCAATATTTTTATGGTTGTGGTTTAAAGATTTGCCTATTAGCAGTGAAGAACTATACCAACGCCTAAAAGCTCGCGGTGTTTTGGTTATTTCCGGTCATCATTTTTTCCCCGGTTTGGAAGAAGAATGGCAACATAGTCATGAATGTATCAGGGTAACTTATTGCCAGGATGCGAGTGTGGTGGAAGCGGGTGCGAGGATTATTGCGGAGGAAGTGGATAGGGTTTTTGGTGAAAATTTATAGATTTGTCGTCATCCCCGCAGGGGATCCAGTGGCGTTGCCTTAATGAATGACGCTGGATCCCCTGCGGGGATGACGACTCCCTATTAAATTAATTTCCAGGAATATTTTTGGGTTTACACGTCAATTCGAGTTTTATGCTCCCTTCGAAACAATTTCTGTACTCCACGAGGTCACTTTATTCCTGCCATTTTCTTTTGATGCATAAAGCGCTTCATCGGCCTGATGAATTATCTGGTTAAAATCTTTCGCATCTAATGTGGAGGTGGTTACACCAAAGCTTGCGGTAACTTTTACGCCGCCAGTGATTTTTGACCAGATTTTTTCACGGCAGCGCTCTGCAATGTTATGGGCAACATCCAGTGATGTGTTGGGTAATATGATGCAGAACTCTTCACCGCCCATTCGCGCAACGACATCATTTTCGCGTACGACTTCTTTAATTGTAGCGGCCATCATTTTAATGACGTCATCACCCACGCCGTGACCGTAGGTGTCGTTAACGCGTTTGAAATGGTCTATGTCGGCCATGATGCACGCGTAGTCGCCATCGGATTTGCGTGAACCTGAACTTTTGCCTTCCAGATAATCGTAAAGTGCGCGGCGATTAAAACAATTGGTTAAGGGGTCGCGCGTGGCTAAAAAAGTTAATTCTTTATTTTGCGATTCTATGGCGATACGCGACTTGGCCAGTTCTTTAATCATGTCTTCAAGTAATAAGGTTTTTTCTTCAAGTTCGGTAATATCATCAAACACCACAATAGTTCCCTGGCTTGAACCTTTGGCATCAAGGATAGGGACTGCGTTAACGCGAAAAATTTTTGTGGGTTGTTCTGGTTTGCTTAAGGAAACCCGTACGTTAACTTGTTTCACGTTGGAGCTTAGCGCTGTAAGCCAGGGTAATTCTTTGGCTTCCTGGTGTTCTATTAATTGCCAGCCAAGGCTGCTGGCTTTTTTGCCCACAAGATTGTTTTCTTCGCGATTTAATTTTTCCAATAGGCTGGTGTTTACCAATACGATTTGCTCGCGCTTATCTAAAATTAAAACGCCTTCGGCTAAAATATTTAATGCGTTTCGCACGCGCGCCGGAACTACGGCGCTCGGGTCAAGGTGTTTTAATACCCGGCGAATGTATAACCAAAACCCAACGAAACCACTGAGGGTGACAAAAATAATTAACACAATAAACGTAGGTATGTGAAACAGCGGATGATGTTCGCTGCTCAGTGCTTTAAAGGCAATTTCAACATTCGCGCGTTTAACATTATTAATAATGAGTGGAAAGCGCATGTGGGTAGGTGTTGATTTTACGGGATCTGCATCTTTCCAGAAATCGGCGTGCTGGTTGGTCTGGATTAATAACTCGCCATCATTGGTGCGTATTGCGGCAGACTGGATATCGGTGTTGCGCTCAACGGCGGCGTTCATTATATCGCGCAATAAACTGTCGTCACCGCGGGTGACTGCAATGCTTATTTGCGCTGCGAGTGTCTCTGCAACTTGTTGGCGTGTTTCAAATTGCTGCTTTTCTGTGCCCGAGGTCAAGCCTAATGCCTGCGCTAAAAGCAAAATGGAAACAACGAGAATAATGAGGCCAATACTGAGGCGAACTGCTGGCGTTATGCGAATCATTAACCCTTATTCCTTTGGCGGTTGTACGTTGGTGTTATCAAACAGGTAGCCCACTTCTTTGGAGCTTTTATCTTCTGCCTGTTTGTCTTTACGTTGTTGCTCAATATCTTTTTTGCGTTTTTCCACTTCTTCCAAAATGGGCAGCGGATCGATTCCGCGCCACAATGGAAGCATGGACATAAGCGTAAGCAATAAACTGCTGGCGCGTAATGACCAAATTAAGATACCAGTTGTGAGCGATAGGGTGATGCCAGAGAGTATAGCTTTTTGATGCTGCTCTTCCGCAATGGCGTTGTCCATTTCCTGGTGGATTTTTCGTAACTGTGCGCTAAATTCCTGCGCATCGCTGTAGCTAAAACCTTCGCCCGGTAAAATGAGCGATGAAATAAGTGCATGATTATTGACAAGGTCAACGGATTTTTTTGCAGTGGCTTCTTGTTGCTGCTGGACAATACGGTCATAGCGATTGTGATCAAAATTTTCGGCAACTGGTTCATGGTTTTGGGCGGGCACTGTTGGTGCCGGTGTTTCACCTGCGACAGCGTGGCCAATTAAATTGTCACTCAATCCGTGGTCATTTGCCGTTGGATTTTTATTATCTGTGTTGTCCGGGTTTTTAATAACACCGCCACCACCGCCGATAATAGTGGTTGAATTATTGGAATCATTGTGGCCGGTGCTAGTGTTGCCAGAATTAGAATGGTTTCCCGGGTCTTTGTTGGTGTCAGTCAGGTTGCTGCCTGAATTTGAATTGGTATTTGATCCAATTGGATTTGGATTTGGATTTGGATTTGGATTTGGATTTGTTGGGTTGGTATTTATTGGATTGGAATTATTACCGTTATTGTCTGTAGGTGTTGTTGGGTTTTGTGCAATAACAGTAATTTTAAATTGGCTGTCAACAAAGTCACCGTTGCTGTCGGTTGCGCGTAGTGTCAGTGTTGTTTCGCCAGATGTAGTTGCGTTGTAAAGAATGCTGGCGCTGTGTGCGGATTGATTAAATTGGACTGATTGCAGTAACGCTGGATTGGTATTATTGACGAGACTGTAGTGTAAATTTTTTCCATCTTCAGCATCATTAAATATTGCCGATAAATCAATAGTGCTGGGCAAACTGCCCTGGTTGACCTGGATGTCGCTAATACCGGTGCTTGTAGGTGCATGATTTACAAACGCAACATTGACCGTAAAGCTGGTATCAACACTTAAACCTTCGCTGTCGGTTGCTCGCACAGTAATTTGGCTGCTGCCAAATTGGTCTTCACCATAATGCAATTGCAATTTTCCAGTTTGCATGTCGATGTTGGTTTGTGTCACCAGGGTATTGTTGGTGTTGTTAATAATTGTGTAGGTTAATTGCTCATCCCTGTCTTCCCTGTCTGCAAATGCTGCAAATAAATCTACGCTGTCGCCCGTACTATTTTGCACGGTATTGAGAGTTGCAATTCCACTTGTCGTGGGAGCCTGGTTTACGTTGGTAACTTCCAACACAAAATTTGCGCTTGCTGTTGCGCCCTGGCTATCGGTTGCTACCACCTGGATGCTCAGGTTGCCCATGTCGCTTTCGTGCGGCGTGCCGCTAAATGTTTGTGTGTTTGCGTCAAACACTAGCCAATCAGGAAGCGGATTGTTATTGGCGAGTTGTGCAGAAAAAACGAGGGTATCGTTTTTGTCGATATCCTTAAATGTATTGGTTGGAATCGTAAAACTAAACGGGTTATTTTCACGCGCAAATTGATTGGCAATTGCATTGTTGAGTACAGGTGCATCGTTGGTATTTAAAATGCTGAGGGCAAATGTGTTGCTTACACTGGCTCCAAAATTATCCGTTGCGGTGATTGTAATTGAAAGGTTTCCTACATCGTCATTGGTAGGCGTGCCGCTAAAGGTTTGTGTTGTGTTGTTAAAATGTAACCACGCCGGTAATGCGTTGCCATTGTTCAATGTTGCGGAATAATTCAATGAGTCGCCGGGTGTTGTGTCGTTAAATGTATTTGCAGGTACGGTGAACGTAAACAGTGAATCTTCATAGGTTGTTTGATCAACAATGGGTGCTGTGACTGTGGGTGCTTGATTGTTAAGGTTGATGGTGAGGTTAAAATTGTCGCTGACAATTCCGCCATGACCATCATTTGCGGTGACGACTATGTTTAATGTTCCTACCTCTGAATTGGTTGGTGTGCCGCTAAAGGTGCGTGTAGTTGCATTGAAACTTAACCATGCAGGCAGGGCGCTACCGCCATTTAAATTGGCGCTGTAGGTGAGGGCATCGCTGAGGTCAACATCGTTAAAGGCGTTAGCTGCAACCTGGAAATTAAACGCGGAATTACTGTTGGTTGTTTGGTCGGGAATAGGGTTGGCCACTGTGGGGGCATCATTAACGGGTGCGATGCTGATGGCGACTGTGTCTGTATCACTATGCGCGCCGCCAATACCGGTGTTGCCCTGGTCGTTCGTTGTAATGCCAAGCGTATCTGTTCCTTGATAATTAGCGGCGGGCATATAGGTCAGTGTGGCGAGTGCGGTATTGATATCGGCCAGGGTGCCGGTAAAGACGATATTGGCATCATCGCTTCCATCGCCGGTGGTAAATGAAAGTCCTGTGGTGCTCGCTAATGTCAAAGTCCCGTGAGAAACCCCCAGGGTTACTTGTAGATTGCCGCTACCTGCGTCTGCGTCGGAGATTTGGATAGCGTTGCTATTGCCTGCGCTGAACACCAGGGCCGTATCTTCATTGGTTGTCTGCGCGCCGGGTACTGTATTTACCGGTGGGGTATTACCCGTTGAAATCACGATATCAAAAGTATCTGTCACTGTGTTGTTGCCAGTATCCGTGGCGATGACATCGATACTGAGCATGCCCGCGTCGGCATTGGTTGGTGTACCGCTAAAGGTGCGGGTATTTGCATCGTAGCTTAGCCATGACGGAAGGACTCCACCGCCGGCCAGTTGTACGGAGTAGGTGAGACTATCGCCAATGTCCGGGTCAGCGGCTACGTTGTCATTGAATGAAAAAGTAAATGGCACATGTCCGGTCGCCGTTTGGTCAGCGATTGGGTTGAGTATGAACGGCGCTTCTTGCAGGTTGTTTACGGTGAGCACAAAGGTGTCTGACACCGAGGCACCATAAGGATCGGTAGCCGTGACTTTGATCTCCCTTACACCCACATCACCATCGTCTGCCATACCGTAAAAGGTGCGGGTTGAGGGGGCAAAGTTGAACCAGGAAGGTAGCGGATTTCCGTTGGATTGCGTTGCGGTATAAGTGAGCGTATCCCCATTGGCATTATTAAAGGCGGTGAATTGGAAGTTGTAGGCACTGCCTTCCAATACGACCTGGTCAGGAATCGGCGTAGGTACTGTGTTGGCATTGGAGACAACGACATCAAAAAATTCTGATGTAGAGGCGCCGTGGTTATCAGTGGCGATTAGTTCAACTTGCCAGGTACCAATTTGGCTTGCGTGAGGCGTGCCGCCAAATTCCAGGGTCGCTGTGTTAAACGTAATCCAGTCCAGATCGCTCCTGCCAACCAGATGCGCACGGTAACTCAAGGTATCCAGGGGATCGGCATCGGAAAAGGTATTGGCTGGAACGGTGAAATTAAACGCGGCATCGGTGTTGATGGCTTTGTCGGCGATAGGATTATCCAGCGCGGGCGCCACGTTATTGCCGTTGTCGTAGGTCAATTTGAAGGCGAGGTCTTTTGAGCTATCGTCCGCGCCGTTAATCACTACATTGCCGCCGGTGACATCGCCAAAATGCCCGAGCTTGATGGCGTTATCGCTGCCAGTGGAGCTGACCTTAATATAGTAAGTCGTGTTGTCTGCCAGTGTGATGTCACCGAGGTTAAAGGTGTACCACTCTTTGCTGTCGCGAGCTAAATCTGTAGAGGCGACACTGGCGGAGCCAAGGATGTTGCCGTTCCAGGCATCCAGTAATTGGACTGTGACGGTTTGCGGTGCGCCGCCATAAGCGACAGTAAACAGGCTGACCTCGTTAGCGACATAGGTACCGTTGCCACTGTTATAGCTAAAGCTCTGCCCAACAGTCTGGGCATTTGAGACCGTAAGTTCAAAGTTATTTGAACCGGTATTGATGAAATCCGTATCGGGCTCAGCCGAGGTGATTATGGCAAAGGTATCTGCAATGGAGCCGCCATTGCCATCGCTGGCCGTCACTTCCACGTTAATAGTGCCAACATCCGAATTTGAAGGTGTTCCGCTAAAGGTCCGCGTCGCCGCATTAAAGCCCAGCCATGCCGGTAAGCTACCACCACCGCTAAGTTGTGCGGAGTAAGTCAGGGTATCGCCGTCGACATCCGCAAAAGTATTGGAGCCAAAGGTAAAGTTAAAGGCTGTATTTTTCGGGGCATTTTGATCGGGGATCGGATGCGCAACTGTCGGGGCATCGTTTATTGGCACCAGGTTAATGGTGACCGTGTCCGTATCGCTCAGTGCACCGCCGGTACCGGTATTACCCAGATCATTCGTGGTGATGGTAAGGGTATCCGTGCCGTTGTAATTGGTTGCAGGGTTGTAAGTAAGCGCGGCAAGTGCGGCATTGATATCGGTGATTGTGCCGGTGAAAGTCATGCTGGCGTTACTGGTGCCATTACCGCTAGTAAACGTTAAGCCATTTACTCCGGCGAGCGACAAGACGCCATGGCTTACCGAAAGGGTCGTACGCACGGGGCTGTTACCCGCATCCACATCCGCAATACTGATTGGGTTGCCATTGCCTGCGCTAAATAACAGCGCAGTATCTTCGTTAATGTTTTGGGGGCCCGGTACGCTATTGACTGGCGCATCGTTGACGGCGGTGATGTTAATCGTCGCTGAGTCACTGGCCGATACGACACCGTCGTTAGCCGTAATCGTCAAATTGGTGCTGGCGACGGGCGTATCAGCGGCCATGCGATAGGTGAGGGTTGCACTATTGCCGCCGCTGAAAAAATCGTTAAGTTGTGTGGGCGTGCCGCTTAAGACAAGGGTTTTGGTGCCGTTGCCGGAGGTAATACTCACGCCGGTAGTTCCAACATTGGCGGTGATTTGGCTGTTGTTCACCGCAGCTGCAATGGTGACGGAAAGTACATCCCCATCCACGTCAGCAACCGAAATACCGGTGCCATGTAAATTCATGGCGACCTGCTCAGTAGCAGAATAAGTCATTGGCGTGATATTAACTGTGGGCGCTGTATTGGTGCCATCCACATTGGTGACGGCAAAGGATAAATCCCAGGAATTGCCGCCTGCGTTATTAAAGAAAGTGCCTGTGCTGTAGGTATCGGTGTTGTGATAGGTCGCTGCAATCAAATGATCGCTTCCACTGGTGCTCAGGCGCGCCCAATAAATCTGGTACGCATTTAATGTGGTTTCCGGGAAATCAAAATTTACCCATTGCACACCATTGCTGAGCGAACTGGATGAAACCGTCGCACTGCCAATAACCGCACCGTTGTAACCATCGCGAATTTCCAGCGTGAGATTTTGTGCCGCAGCACCGGCGGTTTTATTAATTTCAACACTAAAACGATCAATGGTGACGCTACTGGTATATTGAAAACTTTGCCCTGCAAAATCGCCCGGCACCAACGCGTAATTACTGCCACCAGAACCGGTATTTATATAAGTGACATCCGCTAACACGCCGCTCCACGCCAACTGTTGCTGCGGATTAATCAGGGTTTGCGTTTCAATGTGGCCGATGTTTTTTTCCAATACCCAATCTGCATGAGCCGCGTTACCGGTCAGGTTGGTACTCGCGGCTATATCGGCGCCGGTTAGCTGGTTTAATTGTTCCAGTAAATGCACGCCGGAATTGTTGGCCGCCAAATCACAACCATAAATTAAAATATCGGCATCACTTGTTAATGCGCTTTGCCAACCGTGTAATTGATTTTTAAATTGCGCGATGTTGTTTTCATTCAGCACAGAATTGCCAAGTTGCAGCTCGCCGGCCACGCCATGGGAAATTAAATGTATGGATGAAATATTGGAAAATAAATCCAGGGTTTGGCTGATTTGCGCCACGCCATCTTTGTTGGCATCCAGGTAAATAATCTCAACGTTGTTGTTAGCGGGATTATTTAAAATGTCCTGCACCAATGTTTGGTAGTTGGCGACATGGGTATCAACAAATACCAGCGAATGTACGGCAGGTGAAACCGGAATATCGTTCGGTAAAGCGACAGGAGTATCGTTTGCTAAAACGACAGAGATACTATCAGGTGCACTGGTCACCGCAGGTGGTTGCGCCATTAAATCAGGATAGACCTGCGTCAAATCCAGGTTATTAGCGGCGTGTGTCAAGGCATCAACGTAATGGCTGCCATCATCAAATACTGCTATGTCCGCCGTGGCTGAAAATAATAGCCGTGGCTCTATAGCTTCAATGAGTGGACGACGGGGACGCGTTGATTTTGACATTGCTACTCAAACTAAATTTTCCACACGCCGGATGTGTAGAACGGGTTAAGGATACGGGTATTTTTTTTATCCCTAGGTGTCCTTTTAAACCTCATGCACTGAATCCCAAATCAGTTTTGCATGATCACATCACTATACGGTTGCAAAGATTTACTCATGCTAGAACGGCACTTACTTAAGCTTTTATTCCTTCTCCTTCCGGGAGAAGGCTAGGATGAGGGGGATTTTAAATCGCCGTTTGCCCTCACCCCAACCCTCTCGACAACGGCTCCATGGTTGTTCTATCGACTACATCCATGTAGTCGTCCCAGAGGGAGAGGGGGCTTAAGTAAGTGCCATTCTACTCATGCTGCACATAAAAAAATTGCCAAAACAAAATCCAGATCGAATGATTTAACTCATTAATTAGCCGCGCGTTTTGGATCCAGCAAATTTAAACTTACGCCCTGGAAACTGACTTTGCATTTCAATCCACTCGGGATTTTGTTATCCGGATTAGGAATAGATAAACGAATCGCAAAAGTATTGCTTGGGCCATCAATAACCTGGTCAACCAGAATGACATCGGCGGTATAACTTTTACTTGTTGTACCCAGCTCGGGCACTACAGTTGCTTTCATACCTTCTTTAATGGAGCCGTATAAACTTGAAGGCGCAAATACCTCAACTTTTAACGGGTCAAGGTGAGCGATTTTTAATACAGGTTCAAAATCAATATGTTCACCCGGTTGTTTAAAACGCTCAGTCACTATGCCGCTGATAGGGCTGACAATCGTACGTTTCTGTAAATCGGCTTGCGCACGTTTGTATTCCAATTCTGCCTGGCGTTTACGATCTTGCGCCTGCTGTAACTGTTGCGCGGCAATTGCGCGCTCAGTTTTTGCTTTGTCCAGCTCGGTAAAAGAGGCTGCTTTTTTATCGTAGAGGTTCGTTATCCGCTCAAGGTTGCGCTGGCTAAAATCCAGCTGCAGTTTTTGTGCATCAAGATCGCTGTGCAATTCTGCCTGGACTCGGCGCAGCTCAGCGGTCGCGGTTTCTACACTGGCTTCCAGGCGGGCGACCACAGTACCTTTTTCGACTTTGCTGTTTTTATCGACCAGTACTTCGGTAATTACCCCCACAACAGGGCTGCTAAGCGCAACGGTTGTGGAAGGCTCAATGCGACAATTTAATTGGTTGGTATTATTGGATTGCGCCAACGAATTGGCCGCACTCACGAGTAGCAACAGGCTTAGCGGTAACTTGGTCATAGATATTTAACGTAATAAGTAGCGATTCCCAGACCTAACTATAGAAGACATTGGCAAAATCGTAGAAAAATCCTGTTAATTAATCGCATTAAAACGCTTGTTGAAAGTTGCGGATAAACAACTGTTGCAGTGCGCGATACCATTGCAGGCCCAGCGGTTGGCCGGGATGGTAAAAACGCACATAGGCGCGCTCACCAAATTGGCTGGTTTGGATGACATCCGGGGCGGTGACATCAACTAAAAAGATCATTTGCGCCGTTTTCACACCTTCAGCTTTACTGGCATCCAGGGTTATACGGCCACCACCTTTTGCGCCCAATACCGGGCTGGGTAATTCGAAGGTGCCCGCAGGCACTTGTTGGCTAATCATCGCATTGATTCGTTGTGCCGGATTGCCAGCCAAGCGGACTTCGACCTTTTGTGTCGCTTGTCGAACCAGGCCAATTTCCGCTTGTGTAAGTGCCGTGCGAATGTGTAGTGGTTCCTGTGTTTCCACCAAGGCAATACTATCCCCTTGTGCCAGGTAACTGCCCGGTAATTGGTAATGTTTTGTTATCCGCAAGCGTCCGCTGGCCGGGCTGCGCAGAATTAAATGGTCAACCCGTGCTTGCAGTAATTCCACATCCGCACGTAGCGCATCAGCATCTTGCGCGAGTAATTGGGCTTTGCTGCGATCATCGCCCCAGGCTTGTTGTAACCGCGCTTCGTATTCGCGCAATGTTGCCTGCTTGATGGCAAGGTCAGCATTTAATTTTGGGTTAGTGAGTTGCACAATCGTTTGGCCCTGCACAACTTGCTCGCCATCAGCAACAAATACCCGGGTAATTTCACCGGACGCTTCCGCTTTAATCCGTGCGCTATCCGGCAGCCAGATAACGCCTTCTGCCGCTGTGGACATAGGCATGGGAATAAGTGTTAAAAATAAAATGACGCATGCGATTCCACCCAATACAAAACCTGCCGCACGTTTACGCGTTTTTTGTAGCAACGGATTCTTCAATACAAATAAAATATATTTGCTGATGGGTAAAATAAGTTGGAATCCAATCAACCAGAGCGCGAGCACTATTGCAAATTTGGGGAAGTAATGTGCCGCTAATAAAATAATCGAGGCGAGGATAAATAAGCGATAAATAACCGCGGCGATGCTGTAAATACTTAAACCAACGGCTTCGCGCGCAGTCGCTGCCGGTGAAAATAAACCGGTTAAACCATACACGTAACGGCGCACCGCATAACTCACTTGCTGGTTGGCGCGGCTGGCTAGGTTGGGTTGGTCAAGTGCATCGGTCAGTAAATGGTAACCGTCGTAACGCATCAACGGGTTGCCATTAAAAAATAATGTGGACACGCTGCCAATCAACATCAGGTTATACAAAATATCCCTGAGTAAACCCGCTTCAATGTTTAACCACAGCAAGAGTGCAAGCGACGCTAAAAATAATTCCACCGCCATGCCCGCAGCGCTGACTAACATACGCTGGCGTTTTGTTTTAAATGCAGTGGCAGCGCTGGCATCTACGTAGGGAAGTGGAGTTCCCAACATAAAAATGACACCAAACTCATGTACATCGCCACCCCAGGCTTTGGTAAATAAACCGTGCCCCAATTCATGCACAATTTTTAGCAGGGGATAAGTCAGCCACAATAAAAATAAATTTGACGGCGATAAAATCCTGTCGAGTTGTCCATGGGTGAGTTCTGTCCAATGCATGGCAGCTTGCAATAATGCGTAGCCCACGCACAACAACCATATTGCGCCCATGGTGGGTGACGTAATGATGCGTGCTATTGGCGAAAGCTTTGCCAAAAAATTATTCGGGTTGCCAAGCGAAAATTTCCATACCAGTGGATTCATTAACAACTGCAACCAGCGCTGCTTTTTTTTCTGTTGCTGCCGCGCAAATAATTCCTGGGTGTTAGGTGGCATATCGCACACCAATAAATCGGCGACATGTAAATATTGCAACAAATGAATCAACTCTTCGCGGGTCGGGATTTCTTCAGGCGATTCATAAAATTCCGGTGCGGAGGCTAATTGCAAGATGTACGCAAGCGAATTGCGGCCATTCATAAAACCGAGCAAACGATACGCCGAAGGTGTCAGGCGATGAAAGCGCCCATTGCTTTTATCGTGAAGCAAATACCAGAGTTCACCATTGTAATCGCGACGCTGGAAATCAATATGGCGTGGCAGCGACGGTTGTAACATCGCTAATCTCTGCCAAAGTGGATTACCTGTTTCAGTCTTGGTTAAAACCATAATTTGAGCCTTAACCAATACCAGATATCGTGAAACCAAATCCAACCCAGGAATTCCCTGCCAGCCAAGACTTTGCCCGAGCCTGTCATGCCGGGACGCAGCAAATCAGATTCGCGATTGAGTACCGCCTCCACACGAAAATAATTTTTTCCTTCGCGAATTTCGCTAATAGGGCTCACGGATTTAACAGTAACGTCAAATACTTCATTGGGTATGCTGGTCAATTTTATTTTGCCAGCCTGGTTGTTATGGAAATAAGTAATGTCACGCTCATCCACCCAAAGTTGTACCAAATAACCTTTGCTGGCAGAGATTTCAAATAAAATTTGCCCTTGCTTTACAGGTGCGCCAAGTGATTGGGAAATATCGTCTGACGTGATAATGCCATCGCTGGATGCCAATAATTGTGTGCGTGCTTGTTGTTGCTCAATTAATTGCAACTGACTGTTCGCTTGCTCAACTTTTTCATTGGCGATAGCGGCTTGTGCGCGGTTAGCATTAGCTAATGCATTATCGTATTCCTGTTGGGATTGTTGCATTTGACTGAATAATTTACGCCGCTCCAGTCGTAAATCTTCGTCGTTAAGTTGCGCCAGGACATCGCCTTTTTTGACCGCAACACCGGGGCGTACTTTAATGTCAGCCAGGTAGCCATCTTGCGGCGCAACCACTAAAAATTTGTAAGTGCTTTGCAGGCTTGCATCGCTGGCAATCCAATAGTTTGCAGGGAAAAATAAAACACAAATAAAGAGGAATAGTGCTGTTGCAAATAATTTCTGTGTTAATTTATTGTCACCGAATACGCGTTTTAATTTATGGTGTGTCTGTGATTTTATTTGCTGGCGAATATTTCCTTCACTGGCTTGTTTAAGTGTAATTAAATCGCAAGCCATGATTAATGCGCTTTGTAAAAACTCCGTTTGCTCATGGGTGAGCTGCGCATTTTTTTGTTCCAGTGTGATAACGCCAATAATTTGCGAATCTTTGCGCAATAAAAAACTATCGAGCGCTGCGACCTGTTGTTGCTTCAGTAGATTTTCATGACAGCGTTGAATGATGGTGGTGTTTTGATTGGATGTGGTGGCTTGGTTGGAGATGATACCTTGATTGGAAATGGTATTCGCATCTACATGAATATTTAGGCGTTGATCAGCAGCCTCATCCATTGCATCGCTAATGGCCTGCATTGCGCTGGTGCGCTTATCGAAATTGGCAGAAAAGGAGACTGCAGTCAATTCTATTCCCGATTTTGCTTGCAAGCCTAAACACACACGTGGTGATTGCAGTTGTGTTGCCAGGAAATTAACCAAACTGATCGCGGTTTCTTGCAGGCTATTTTCTTTAAGTAGGCTGCCCATCATTTGCAACAATTGTGCTGCTTGGGGATGTTGCTCAGTAATGGAATTGTCAGTTGCGTCCTGTTGACTTAATAAAAATTGCAACCACACCATGCCTTGCTGCAAGCGTTTTAAAGTGGCGGGAATTTCTTTTTTATCGTGCGTGGCGAGCTGCAAAATCACAGCGCCCCACAACTTGCCTTGATGAACAATCGGTTGTGCCATCAACATTTGCCCGTCACTCATTGGCGCTAAATGCAAGCGTTGTTTCTGCAGGACTTCTTTAATAGCAGAGCTTATAGCTGGGCTCGGAATAAACTTTTCAGAGGTTGTTTCAGGAAACTGGATTATGAAACCCGGTTTGCTATCGCCTGACATCTGTACCAAAAAAATGGCAGTGCAATTGTCGATTATTTGTTGCTGCTGTTTCAGCCAGCGTTTTAAAGGAACTGGATGCATGGAATTTCTAATACACAATACTGGGACAAGGTGGAGGCCGGATGGCTGCTTTTTATAGTTTTGTCTAGCAAGTGTAGAACTAAATTGCGCGAATGTCGGAATTTATGAAGAGGGCTAGGGCTAAAGGAATGGAATTCGTCGTTATTTATTTTTATATGGGAAAAGGCGTGGCATTTGGTGCTATTTATTTTTATATGGGAATCGTCATCCCTAGCCGGGCGCCCCCGCAGGGGAACCACCGGGCTGGCGCTCCAGAACCGTAGGATGGGTGGAGTGCAACGATACCCATCAATGCCTTTAAAATGTTGATGGGTATCGCTTAGGCTCCACCCATCCTACATTCTACTTCGAGCTCAGTTTGCAGGCCTTTTTCCATGGGGCAGTTAGATAGCGAAACTGCTTAACTGATTGGCATTATGGCATTCGTCGCTATTTATTTTATATGGGAGTCGTCATCCCCGGCGAGGCGCTTGGTTAGGGATGACGATGTGCTTAAAAACTCTTAACCTCATCCCGAATGGGTTACTTCCGCCAAAACCATTTCTTGGGCTTTGCCGTCAACTCCGCAATTTGCGCTTGTTTATGTTCGTCATCCGTAAACCAATAATAATCGTGTTTGGTTTTGGGTTTTATCCAACCTTTGAACGGAACAATATATTCCAGGTTTAACGATGGCATGCCGAGTTTTCGGTCGGCATTAAAGCTGCGATTCCAATCCACTAAAATGTCGCGTTTTGCAGTAGCAATAGCGAGTTCTTCGGTTTGCGCTTGTATCAAACGACAAGCGATAAAACCAACAACAGGCTCTGTGCGATTATAATTTTCAAAAAAAATATTCGCGCCAGAAATTACAACGGTGTAGTACATCATCATTTAATAAATAAGTTCGCTTAATCTAATTCAACATCGGTTTTGTTGAGATACAAAGGGGTGGACGCCGGCATTTTTTGGAACAATTTGCTGAAGTGCTGCTGTACTTTCGCAATGTTCATCAAGCCCATACTGCTGGAGAATCCAAACCAGACATAGAGTCCATTTAAATCGCGGAACATGGGCGGTAAATGCTTTGGCGGTGCGATAACACCTTCCAAATAGCGTTCATACAACAGCGGTAAATCATCCAGCGTCACCTTGCCAACAAACAACATGGGAATAATTTCCGGCACGCCAGACTGGATTGCGCTGCGAATAAAATTCACGTTTTCGACAAAACCTTTCACATAGGAAATATCTTTGGTAAATACCGAGCCACCCGTCAATGTGCCGCCGCGAAATACACGCTGGGTCACGCGATAACTATCGTGCTCACTAATACCGCGCTCTAAAAAGTAGCGATATACCTGGCAGAAATCCGCCCCTTGTTCGGCTAAATCTACCGCAACAACGCGATCGCTAATGCGGCGTGCGCGCTGCGGGAATGAGCTGAAGGTAAGGGTTTCCATTAAAACTGCCATGCCTTCCTGGATTGCGGTAATCCGCGGCGATCCAACGCTCAACCATGTCGCCCAGGGTTGCTGGCGGCCATTTAGCGTAGTGCCTATGTGCACCCAGCCTTCATGGACTTCGAGTACCTGGATGTCCAGTTCAGAAAACATGGCGCGCCGGTTGATTTTGATGCAATCACCACCGGCAGAGGCATCGGACACTATATCGTCGCTGATCTCAACGCGAACTTCGCCATTGCCAAAGTAATCATTCATTCGCCAATGCAGGCTGCTAACGGCTTGTTCTGAACTGATGTTGTTTGCATAGGGGCGATTCAAATGTTCAGCAGCGGGTAAAGAGAATATGTGGCACAGGCGCTCGCCCATCTCGCGCAGGGTTTTGCGGTCGCCGCGTATTTTATCTTGCGCTGAACCATAGAGTAATTTGCTGAAGTGGCCGAATTTATCGGTGCCGCGTGCTTTTAGCAGTTCGATAACAACCTGGTATTGGTCGATGGTGGCGAGCAGTATATGGCCCAGCGCATCGCCGCGACCCAAATCGCGGCGCACATCCGTTTTGAGTTCTTTGAGGTGTTGGTAGACTTTTTCAGTATCGAACGCCAGGCGTTGGTTTTGGTAAAAATCAGCGGGCAGTTGCGGCAGTTCGCGCCCGCCCTTGGCGCAAAAACTGGCTTCAAGTTCAGCGGGCCATTTGATCGCATCCAGAATGCGAATCGGTCTTTGCAGGGCTACCAAGCGATTGGATAAACTTCGCAAACGCTCCAGATAGGCTTGATTCGTCATAAGGGATGGTCATCTAAGAGGCGATAAGGCAACAGCGGATTGCTGTCATCGACGCGCACATTCTAACTGCTGGCAATCTAAAAGTGATTATCCCGACAGTGATTTATGGTAAAAAATCGCGAAAATTAATGAATTTATTGTGGCAGTGTATAAAACCGTAAAATTGCTTACCTGAGGAACCTCTGAAAAATTACCTTGCTTGTTCTGGCTTCGTTAAATTCAAGTAAAAATGCTCATAAATTGCAGGAGCAGTTTACACAGCGAAGCTGCCCAAAGGGCGAAGCGCATGGATGCGCGGAGTGATTTACTTCGTGTAAACTCGGCGACTGCTCCTGCGTTGCTCTATCGCCTACTTCCGTGTAGGCGTCCGCTTTTACCTGAGTTTGCCTTGCCGGATCTACGCCGCAAACATTTTTCAGAGGTTCCCTGGCTTCCGTAGGGGGCGTAAATTTCCGCCACTGAAAAGCGCACGGTGTTGAATCGGGCAGCCAGTTTATGAGTCTATGAGGCCGGGTGTTTATGGCATTTGTTGCGCTGGAAAAACTTCACCAGCTTTATGACGGTTATCGCCGGATATTTCGTATTGGTGGTCGCGAGTGGATTCTGTTGCAGGAAGAGGGCAGGACATATTGCATTGCCAACCTATGCCCGCATTTGCAAGCACCCCTGGCGCAGGCAAGTATTATTGGAAATGTGTTGCGTTGCCCAACGCACGGGATTGAATTTGATTTGCGTTCCGGCATGCCCGTCAATCCACTCAGCTGCCGCCATGCGCTCACTTATTTGCCATTGGTTTATGATGGGAATCAAGTGGGTTTGGATTTGAATTAGTTTCCTGAACTCTTCACCACCCAAAACAATAATCAAGGTTTTTCATGGCTATTTTATCGGTTGTTATTTGTATTGTATTGCTCGTGCTTTTAACCGCGCGCTGGTCTATCAATCCTTTTGTCGCCTTTTTGATCACATCTATTATTGGCGGTGTTCTACTGGGCATTCCGCTGGATAAAATTCCTGATTCCATTGAAAGCGGTATCGGTGGAATCCTCGGTTCACTCACGGCAATTATTTGCCTGGGTGCCATGTTTGGAAAATTAATTGCAGACTCTGGCGCAGCACAAAAAATTACTTCGGTGTTGATTAATTTTTGCGGCCAAAAATATATTACTTGGGCGCTTATGCTCACCGGTTTTTTTGTTGGCATTCCGCTGTTTTATAACGTTGGTTTTGTGTTGCTGGTGCCGCTGGTTTTTTCGGTGGCTTACCAAACCAAATTACCAGCCGTTTATTTGGGCATTCCGTTGCTCGCTGCGCTGTCGGTGACGCACGGATTCTTGCCGCCACATCCATCACCAACGGCATTGGTGCCGCAATTCCATGCGGATATAGGCATGACCCTGATATACGGTTTGATCGTTGGCTTGCCAACCATGATGATCGCCGGCCCCATTTTTTCCAGCCTGTTAAAAAATATTCACAGCGAACCACTGTCAACGTTTACACCGGAAATGATTCCTGACCACGCCTTGCCATCGACCGGGAAAAGTTTTTTTATCGCGCTTTTACCCGTGTTGATGCTGAGCACAGCAAGTGTATTGGCTCCATCGGTGGCCGCTGAATCTCCGCTAAAACCCTATATCGCTTTTATTGGCAATCCCTTGATGGTGATGTTGATTTCGCTGGTCATCGCCACTTACACGTTGAGTTTGGCGTGTGGACACACGCTTAAATCCATTATGCAAACCTACACACAGGCCCTGAAAGATATTTCTGTTATCCTGCTCATCATTGCGGGCGCCGGGGCGCTTAAGCAAATTTTTGTCGATAGTGGCGTAAGCACTGAAATTGCCTCCGGCTTACAACATATTCCGGTAAACCCGCTTTTCCTCGGTTGGTTAATTGCCTTAATCATTCGCGTTTGCCTTGGTTCTGCTACAGTAGCGGGTTTAACCGCAGCCGGTATAGTTGCGCCCCTGGTGTTGTCGTCACCAGCGATAAACCCCAATTTAATGGTACTTGCGATTGGCGCGGGAAGCCTGATGTGCTCCCATGTCAACGACTCCGGCTTTTGGATGTACAAGGAATATTTTAATTTGAGTTTGAAGCAGACCTTTGCATCCTGGTCGATGATGGAAACGATTGTGGGTACGCTGGGCTTGATCGGCGTTTTGTTATTGGATCTGTTTGTTTAATTGTTGTTTGTTTTATTTCTATTTGTTTTTTTCTACTGTCAATCTCCAGACGTAAAGCGTCTTGGTTTATTTTTTTAAAAGGTAATGCATATGTCATTTTTCGCACGTTTATTAGGTAAAAAATCAGTTAAAAAATCACAACCTAAACCCGTGGAAAAAAAATCCACTAACCTTGAAGCGCTATCGCTTGATGCCTTGGTCAATGTTATTAAGAGCGGTGATGATGAACAACTGCGTATTGCTGCAATTCAAAAAATTACCGACCAGGACATTTTATTGGGCCTTGCCGGTATCAGCGAAACATCCAATTTAAGCGCTGCTATACAAAAATCCGCTAAACAACGCCTGGCGAGTTTGATTGATTCGGGCGCAATTGATGGCGAACAACTGAGCCAACGTATAAGTGACAAAATGGCACTTTTTGCCCTGCTAGGATTAACCGCTAATAATCAATTATTTGAAAACGCATTTAATGCAATTACTGACCAAACTGAATTGGCCAGGTTTGCAGCAGACGGTTCAACCAGCAAATTACGTCAACGCGCCGCAGAAAAAATTAGCGATAAACAAATCCTGCAACAACTGCTGAAAGATACCAAAACCAAAGATAAAACCGTTTTCAAAATCGTTAAAGAAAAATGCGATGCGTTTAAAGAAGATGAAAAACGCACAGCTGAAATCCTGGCGACCGTGACAGCGGCTGTGCAATCCTTGGAGCAACACAGCAATCGCCCCTTTGATGGCCAATTCATTGCAAAATTCACTTATTTGCAACAGCAATGGGATAGTAAAAAAGCAGATGCCACCAACGAATTGATTGCACGTGCAGAGCAGGCAGTTGGCAAATGCCAAATTACCATCAACAATATTTCTGCTGAACAGCATGCCCAGGAAGCACAACGTAAAGCGGAAGAGGGTGTTGTGCTGGAGCGTCAGGCGCACATCCAACAATTGCAGGCCTTGCTGGTATCGATTGTAACAAGTGATGTGAATGTAGAAGAAACCCAGGCGCTGCTTAAATTATTGAATTCAGCATGGGAATCTTTCTCGACGGTTAAAGCCCCAAGTGCTAACGAGCAAAAAACAGTGAATGCGTTAAATCGCATTATTGCCGATGAATTATCCAACCACAGTTCCCACGGTAGTTTAGCTGCACATAAAGCGCGCTTTGAACAAGCGGTGACAGATTCTTCAGAAGAAACGAACACGCATTACCAAACGCTTAAAAAGCGCGTTAACAGTTTAAAGGCATCTTTTAAAGAAGATATCCCAGATATTATTTCTACTGCGCGGGTAACCTATCAGGAATGGGAAGCGGCCGCAGAGAAAAAAGCCGCTGAATTGCAAAGCGCACATCGACATATTTCCGGTTTGATTCGCAAGGCCAATGAAACTGTGAGTTCAGGTGTACTAGGTAAGGCGATGGGAATTCGCCGCGCTATTGATGAGAAATTACAAAACCTTGAAAACCTGCCCAATCATTTGGCAAACCAACTTGAACAATTGGATGAAACACTCACCAAGCTACAAGATTGGAAAAATTATGCGGTGCAACCTAAAAAGCACGAGTTAATTGCGCAATTGGAAACATTGGAAGGTAGCAAAGAGCATCCTGAAACCCTCGCTAACAAAATCAAACGTATCCAGGATGAATGGCGCGCATTAAGCAAAGGTGGTAAAGACCAGGATCAGGAACTATGGGAAAAATTCCACGAGTTAGCGCAAAAAGTATATCAACCCTGTCGCGATTATTTTGCTGAACAAGCGGTTGTTCGCCAAAACAATTTAAATTCTTGCAAGCAGCTTGTTGCGCAGTTGAAAGATTATCTTGAACATCATGATTGGGCGAATGCGAATTGGAAAGATGTAGAAAAAGTTATTCGTGTCGCCCGCTCTGAATGGCGTAACTACACACCAACAGAACGTGCCGCAACCCAACCGGTACTAGCTGAATTTGAAGCCGCCCTGGCCGGCATCCAACAAAAACTGCATGCCGAGTTCGCCAGAAATGCAATACTCAAAAAAGAGTTAATTGCACAGGCACAGCAATTAATTAACGTTGAAGATTCACGTAAAGCGACTGATGAGATCAAAAAATTGCAAGCGCGCTGGCAAACTATTGGCGCAAGCCTGCGTAAAGAAGAGCAACAACTTTGGCATGAATTCCGCGATGTGTGCGATGCAGTCTTTGCGAAACGCCAACAGCAATCTGCAGAATTTAAAGCGGAATTGGATGCAAACCTGTTAGTTGCTAAAAATCTGGTCGCAGAGCTTGTCGGCTTAAGTGCGCTTACAGCACAAGCTTTAACGGATGCGCGCAAACGCGCAGATGAAATTCGCCAGGAGTTTACCGGTTTAGGTCAATTCCCGAAGGCGCAAGTTAATGAAATCAAAACTGCATTCAATCAAGCATCGGAAGCGTTTGAGCAAAAAGTAAAAAATGAGCGTGTTGCACTCAAGCAGCAAATTTGGGTGAACTTATTTTCGGCCAATAAACTCGTGAACGATTATGAGTTGTCACTCGTGAAAGGCAAATTGCCAGATTTGGCCGACCAGGCTGAGTTGCAAACGCAAATTGACGCCATTACGCAATGGCCGTCAGGCGGTCTAAAAGCCATCCAGCAAAAACTCGCGCGCGCCAATAGCGGTGCAAATATTGCTGAAAATGTAGCGGCCTTGCGTGAGTTATGTATTCGTGCCGATATCCTGACTGACAGCGAAACACCCGCATCAGAACAAGCGTTGCGCACTGCATTCCAGGTGAATCAATTGCAACAAAATTTTGGTCGCAAATCGCAAGATGCTGCAACCGAAATGGAAAATCTTGTGTTTGAATGGATTTCAATCGGCGCTGTTGAAACCAAAGATTATGATCTTTTGGTTGAGCGCTTTAATGCCTGCCGTTTAAAAGCAGCTAATTAATTTAATACTCACTCCGGATTTATCGATTTGGAGTGAGTAAAACCTGCGCCACATGAAAACAATTTTCCGTACGCTAAAGCGCCTTGTCTTGCTGTTGCTTGCGATTCTGCTCGTCTATCAACTATGGATTTTGGGCTGGGTCTTGTTGTGGAAATATAATCCGCCGCGCGAAACGCATTTTATGGAAATTCGTCTGGACGAATTAAAAGAAAAAAATCCGCAAGCAAAATTGCAATACCAGTGGATGCCCTACGAAAAAATTTCTGCCAATTTAAAACGCGCTGTAGTTGCCGCTGAAGACGATAAATTTATGGAACACAATGGTTTCGATTGGGACGGTATTGAATACGCGCTCAAGAAAAACCAGCGCAAAGGTAAAAAGGTTGCGGGTGGTTCAACAATTACCCAGCAGCTCGCCAAAAATTTATTTCTATCTCCATCCCGCTCTTATGTGCGCAAAATCCAGGAGGCCATTATTACGGTGATGCTTGAGTCACTTTGGAGCAAGCACCGTATCCTGGAGGTTTATCTCAATGTGGTGGAGTGGGGCAGCGGCGTTTTTGGTGCAGAGGCGGGCGCGCGTCGGCATTTCGGGCAGTCAGCTGCCTATTTGAGTGAAGCGCAAGCAGCGCATATGGCAGTGATGCTACCCAGCCCGCGTCGTTTCGAAAAGCGCTTCCCGGCTTATGTCAGCGAACATGCGCAATCGGTCCAGGAGCGTATGCGTTATTCTGCAATTCCCCGTTAAGTTTCCAATCTGGTTGTTTCTTGTACTCCTGAGTGCCAATTCTTGTCGTTTTAAACACCTTTACATGGTTCTCGCTGGCGGTCGCTTAGGCTATAATCGCGAGCTTTTTCGGGCTTATATCCCTGAAAACGGGTTAAATTGTTGTTTTTGAGAGTCCTGTAATGCCTATTTACGAGTATCAGTGCGAAGCTTGTGGTCATGCGTTAGAAGCCTTGCAACGCATGAGTGATGATCCATTAGTCGATTGTCCTGTGTGCGGAAAACCTGCATTGAAGAAACAAATTTCAGCCGCCGGTTTCCGTTTGAAAGGCGGTGGTTGGTACGAAACTGATTTTAAATCAGGAAATAAAAAGAATTTGGCGGGCGACTCGGGCTCGGGCTCTTCAAGTCCGGCCAGCAGTTCCAGCACCAAAGCCGCGGATTAACTGGATTTTCCAAACATCCGCGCAACTATTAATTTACTTTATACATAACGGGATAATGCTATGCGCAGCCAATACTGTGGCGCTTTAAATGCCGCTCATATCGATCAAGAAGTCACCCTGTTAGGTTGGGTGGATCGTCGTCGCGATCACGGTGGTGTGATCTTTATCGACCTGCGCGACCGCGAAGGCATTGTGCAAGTAGTGTTTGATCCGGATGCAAAAGAGAATTTTGCATTGGCAGATAAAGTCCGTGGCGAGTACGTATTGCAAGTGACCGGTAAAGTGCGTGCGCGTGCAGCTGCTGCGGTAAATCCAAATATGGCGAGCGGTGAAATTGAAGTTTACGGCACGGGTTTGAAAATCCTCAATGAAGCTGAAACCATTCCGTTCCCATTGGATTCATTTTCAAACGTGGGTGAAGAAACCCGTTTGAAATATCGCTTCCTCGATTTGCGCCGTTTGGAAATGCAAAAAAGTTTGCGCTTCCGCTCTAAAGTTACTAGCGCCATTCGCAATTATTTAGATCGCAATAACTTTCTGGATATTGAAACTCCAATCCTGACCCGTGCTACTCCAGAAGGTGCGCGCGATTATCTGGTGCCATCACGTACCCACGAAAACAAATTTTTTGCATTGCCGCAATCTCCACAATTGTTTAAACAATTGTTGATGGTTGCCGGTTTTGATCGTTACTACCAAATCGCAAAATGTTTCCGTGACGAAGATTTGCGTGCAGATCGCCAGCCGGAATTTACCCAAATCGATATCGAAACTTCATTCATGACCCAAGACCAAATTATGTCGGTCACTGAAGGTATGATCCGTGAAGTATTCAAAGATTTGAAAGGCGTTGAGTTCGATGAGTTGCAGCGTATGCCTTTCTCGGAAGCTATCGCAAAATACGGTTCAGACAAACCGGATATGCGTATTCCGCTTGAGTTGGTTGATGTTAAAGACCTCGTAAAAGAGGTGGATTTCAAAGTATTTGCGGGTCCCGCGAACGATCCAAAATCGCGCGTAACTGCACTGAAAGTTCCCGGTGGTAACGAGAAGTTAACCCGTAAACAAATCGACGATTACACCAAGTTTGTCAGCATCTACGGCGCTAAAGGTTTGGCGTACATCAAAGTCAATGACAAATCAGATTTGGAAGAAGGTTTGCAATCACCGATTGTAAAAAATCTTCCGGTTCCAGTGCGCGCTGCAATCCTTGAGCGCGTTGGTGCAGAAAACGGCGATTTGATTTTCTTCGGTGCCGACAAACACAAAATCGTTACCGAAGCATTGGGCGCGTTGCGTTGCAAGCTCGGTGCAGATTTGAATTTGTATACCAAAGAATGGGCAATGTTGTGGGTTGTTGATTTCCCCATGTTTGAAGAATTGGATGATGGCAGCCTGACTGCAATTCACCATCCATTTACTGCGCCATCTTGCACTCCGGAAGAATTGGCTGCAAACCCTGCGACGGCATTGTCACAAGCTTACGATTTGGTTTTGAACGGTACTGAATTGGGCGGTGGTTCTGTGCGTATCCATACCAAAGAAATGCAGCAAACTGTGTTCGGCATTTTGGGTATCAGCGAAGAAGAACAGCGCGAGAAATTCGGCTTCCTGTTGGATGCATTGAAATACGGCGCACCACCACACGGCGGTTTGGCGTTTGGTCTGGATCGCTTGATTATGTTGATGATTGGCGCAAGCTCAATCCGCGATGTAATCGCCTTCCCGAAAACCCAAAGCGCTGCGTGTGTAATGACCGACGCTCCAGGTTTTGTTGATGACTTGCAGTTGCGTGAATTGCATATTCGTTTGCGCAAGAAAGAAAAAGCCAATGCGGAAGCAGATGTTGCGCCAGCAGAAGGTGCTGAGTACGGGATGTAATAAACATTTCGTTAAAAAGGGTGGGCAATGCCCGCCCTTTTTTTATCGTGAAATTATTAAAATTGAAAAATAATTAAACAGGGAGTCGTCATCCCCGTAGGGGATCCAGCGTCCTTAATCAAAGTCACTGGGTTCCCTGCGGGAATGACGGCTATCTGAATAGGAGACTGTTTATGGCTGGCCACAGTAAATGGCACAACATGCGTCACCGCAAAGCGCGTCAAGATGCCAAACGCGTAAAAATTTTTACTAAATTAATTCGTGAAATAACCGTTGCCGCAAAAAGCAGCGCGAACATCGCTGACAATCCACGGTTACGCGCCGCTGTTGATGATGCGCTCTATAACAATATGAAGCGCGATTCTATTGAGAAAGCTATCGCGCGCGGAGCTGGTACAACAGAGGCAGATAATTACGAAGAGTTAACCTATGAAGGCTACGGTGTAAACGGCGTTGCTTTTATTGTCGAATGTATGACCGACAACCGTAACCGCACCGCGGGCGAGGTGCGTCATGCGTTTGATAAGCGCGGCGGTAATCTCGGTACCAATGGTTCAGTTTCTTATTTGTTTGCACGTAAAGGTCAAATCAGTTTTGCTGTTGGCGTAAATGAAGACGCATTGATGGAAGCCGCGCTTGAAGCTGGTGCGGATGATGTTGTCACCAATGATGATAGTTCAATTGATGTTTTCACAGCGTTTGAAGATTATCTCAGTGTAAAAGATGCATTGATTGCAGCTGGTTTCAAACCTGAGCATGCAGAAATAATTATGCAGCCATCCTTGACCGTATCGCTTGATAAAGACCAGGCCGAAAAAATTATCGCGCTGATTGATATGCTTGAAGATCTGGATGACGTTCAAAAAGTTTATACCAATGCGGATATCTCCGAAGAAATTATGGAGCAGATCGGTTAAGCGATAGTGCGGAAGGATTAAATGAACATTCTCGAAACCGAACGTTTATTGCTGCGTCCATTTGAACCAGCAGATGAAGATGCATTTATCGCACAGGTCACTGATCCGGACTTCATGCAATTCTCTCGTTCAGGGGCACTTGATGATTCAGCAGCGCGTTCAGCTTTTAAAAAGCGATTGGCTTTGACAGGGAATCAATTCAATAAATTTGCCCTAATAGAAAAATCTACCAATAACATTATCGGATATTGTGGTGTGGACCCCTGCGAACTCGAAGGAAACCATGAATTGGAGTTAGGGTATAGACTCATTGCAAGTGCTCGTGGGCAAGGCTATGCCACCGAAGCGGCGAGCGCAGTCCTCGATTATTATGGGCGACAAGGTGTTACCAATATTATTGCGTTTACTGCGCATGGTAATAAGCCATCACAAGCTGTACTCAAAAAGCTGGGTTATACGGCGATAAAATCGAGTGAAATCGATGCTTTTCCTATTGTGGTTTTCGTCGCCAGCAATAGCACCGCTTTTGCTTCCATCCTCCGTTAATTGCACGTCTGGCTTGCCTCAAACACATCTTCATGCAACACTGTACGTATCTACAGCTCTGTGTGATATTGGTTTGTTTATGGCGCTTATTCTCGGTATAGACCCTGGGTCCCGTAAAACCGGTTTTGGCATTATCAATGCGATTGGCAACAAAACTGAATACGTGACCAGCGGCGTTATTCGCATTCCCGATGTGGAATTGTCCGAGCGTCTAAAAATTATTTTTAATTCCGTAACCCAAATCATCAATCAATATTGCCCGCAAGAAATGGCGATTGAACATGTATTTATGGCTAAAAACGCAGCATCAGCACTTAAGCTGGGGCAGGCGAGAGGTGCTGCCATTGTGGCTGCAGTTGCTGTGGATTTACCGGTTTCAGAATACGAAGCGCGTAAAGTGAAGCAATCTGTGGTGGGTAATGGTGCTGCGGATAAGTTGCAGGTTCAGCACATGGTCAAAACATTGCTGCGTTTGCCCGCTGCTCCCCAGGAAGATGCTGCGGATGCACTTGCAGTAGCACTTTGCCATGCCAATAGCGCACAACATTTAATTAAATTGGCAGGCTCGGTAAGTTTCAGAAGGGGCAGGGTTGTTTAACCACTGCCAATCCACGCAGGCGCGCATTTATTTGTACATTCGTTTTTAAAATAGCCGAAGTACATTACAATCGCGCTCAATCACAATATAAGGCTAATTGCGCATATGATCGGACGTCTTCGCGGCATTCTTATCGAAAAACAACCCCCTTATTTATTGTTGGACGTCAATGGCGTTGGCTATGAATTGCAAGCTCCCATGACAACTTTTTATCGCCTTCCAGCCATGGGTACAGAAGTTATTTTGCATACGCATTTATCAATTACTGAAAACCTGCATCAATTATTTGGCTTTGCTGATCAGCGTGATCGCTCGCTATTTCGCACCTTGATTAAAGTAAATGGTGTTGGTCCTAAATTGGCAGTTGCGATTTTATCCGGTATGGAAGCAGATGATATTGCACGCTGTGTGCGTGATAACAATGTAAAAGCGCTCACCAAAGTACCGGGCATAGGAACAAAAACGGCTGAACGTTTAGTGATTGAATTGCGCGACCGTTTGAAGAATTGGGATATGCCCCACAACGATTTACTCGCGCACAACGAAATCAAACAAATCGCTGGCGATAATGATGTTTATGCAGAAGCTGAGAGTGCCTTGATTGCTTTAGGTTACAAGCCGGTCGAAGCTGCGAAAATGATTACAGCTGCATCAAAACAAAAACCGGATGCAAAGAGTGAAGAGTTAATTCGTTTGGCTTTGCGAAGCATCGCCAGTTCATAAGATTAACAAGACATTCACACGAATCAATTACCCTGCGAGCTGATGATGATTGAAACTGATCGCCTGATTGCCCCCGCCGCCAAAGAGCGCGAAGACTATCTGGATCGCACGGTGCGTCCCAAAAGTCTTGCGGATTATGTTGGCCAACCAGTTGTGCGCGAGCAGATGGAAATTTTTATCGGTGCCGCCAAGAAGCGTAACGAAGCGCTGGATCACACCCTGGTATTCGGTCCGCCAGGATTGGGCAAAACAACCCTGGCAAATATCATTGCCAACGAAATGGGCGTATCGCTAAAAAGCACCTCTGGTCCGGTCCTGGAAAAAGCGGGTGATCTGGCGGCATTGATGACTAACCTTGAGCCAGGTGATGTTCTATTTATCGACGAAATCCATCGTTTGAGCCCTGTTGTGGAAGAGATTTTGTATCCGGCCATGGAAGATTTCCAGCTGGATATTATGATCGGCGAAGGCCCGGCCGCGCGCTCCATCAAACTGGATTTGCCACAATTTACGTTGGTGGGTGCAACGACTCGCGCTGGACTTTTAACATCGCCACTGCGCGATCGTTTTGGTATTGTTCAGCGTTTGGAGTTTTATAATGTCGCCGATCTCACCCATATTGTGGCGCGCTCGGCCAGTTTGCTCGGCGTAAAAATGGAAGATAAAGGCGCTGAAGAGGTGGCCAAACGTTCACGTGGTACACCGCGTATCGCCAACCGTTTATTGCGACGTGTGCGCGATTACGCCGAAATAAAAGGTGATGGTGTTGTAACTGCCGCTATGGCGGATAGCGCATTAAATATGCTGAATGTCGATGATCGTGGTTTTGATCATATGGATCGCCGGTTATTAATGGCGATGATGAATAATTTCGATGGCGGCCCTGTGGGGGTGGAAAGCCTTGCGGCGGCGATTAGTGAAGATCGTGGCACTATTGAAGATGTGATTGAGCCCTATTTAATCCAGCAGGGCTTTATGGCTCGCACACCGCGTGGTCGTGTATTAACCAACAATGCGTACCTGCATTTTGGAATACCAATGCCGAAACGTTTACAACAAGATATCGATGAGTAAGTGCGAATAAAATTTGTACAGGGATATTTATGGCTGTAGCAGACTTTAATATTTCAATTCGTGTTTATATCGAGGATACCGACGCTGGCGGAATAGTTTATTACGTAAACTATTTAAAATTTATGGAGCGCTGCCGTACAGAATTCTTACGTACTTTGGGGTATCATAAGCCAGCAATTCTGGATGACGGGTTATTGCTGGTAGTTCACTCCGCACAAGTTGATTATCATCGACCTGCACGTTTGGATGATGAATTGCAAGTAACCGCCAGCATAATCAAATTAGCGCGCACTTACGTTGAATTTAAACAGCAGGTTTTTCGCAAGCAAGAACTTTTGTGCAGCGGACTTATTCGAATTGCCTGTGTGGATGCTTCGGTGATGAAACCACGCGCACTTCCTGCGCATATGCATCAGCAAATATCCCAATTTCAAACATCACAACTTATAGAAACACAAAACCAAGGTTAATTCCCCTATGTCAGACGCTGAAAATACTATGTCAATTTTGGCCCTTATCGGCCAAGCAACCATTGCGGTAAAAATCGTCATGCTGATTTTGGTTGCCGCTTCAGTCGTATCCTGGGTGATGATTTTTAAAAGTCTCATTTATCAAAGCAAAGCTAAAAATGCATTTGATTATTTTGAAAAGCAATTCTGGTCAGGCATTGATTTGAACCAACTCTTCCGTCAGGGCAATGGTCATGATCGTATTGAAGGGATTGAAAATATTTTCCGCGCAGGTTTTAAGGAATTTACCCGTCTGCGCCAAACTGCAGGTGCTGATGCAGAAGCTATTATGGATGGCGCCCAGCGCGCCATGCGTGTAGCCCTTGCGCGCGAAGAAGAAAAGCTCGATGAAAACTTGCCTTTCCTTGCAAGTGTTGCCTCAGTAAGCCCTTACGTTGGTTTGTTTGGAACCGTGTGGGGAATTATGAATTCTTTTATGAACCTTTCAAATGTTCACCAGACAACCTTGGCTACAGTTGCGCCCGGCATCGCAGAAGCTTTGATTGCAACGGCGATGGGTTTGTTTGCAGCGATTCCTGCGGTATTGGCGTACAACAAATTTTCTTCACGTTCAGCGGCATTGCTCAGTAACTATCAAACCTTCGCAGAAGAATTTTCGACCATTCTTCATCGTCAAGTACACAGCAAGTAAATATTGCAGGTTTAGTGAAAGCGAAATAGGTTATTACCCATGTCTGGATTCGGACCGAAAGTTAAGAAAAATCTCAAGGCGGAAATTAACGTCGTGCCTTTTATCGACGTTATGCTGGTGCTATTAGTCGTTTTTATGATCGCTGCACCTATGATGACGCAAGGCATAAAGGTTGAACTCCCCAAAGCCACCGCTGAACCTGTAGATACCAAAGATGATGAGCCGATTACTGTCTCTGTAAAAAAAGATGGCGGTTTTTATATTGAATACGGTGGTGGCGGTAGTAAGGAAGATTCTGAGCGTGCGCGTCCGCTTCATGAAATTAAGGATATCGTCAGCAAGGTTATGGCGGCAAAACCTAATACATTGGTGTTCGTGCAAGGCGATCGTAGCGTGAACTATGGCGTGATTGTTGAGTTGATGGGCGAATTAAAAGCAGCTGGCGCACCCTCGGTGGGATTGCTGACTGATCCACCATCGCACTAGGTTGTCTATGAAGCTTGAGAAACTATTTTCACTGCCAGTATTTCTCAGTGTGTTACTTCACGCACTGATCGTTGCCGCTATTCTCATTAAATTTGATTTTTTGAAGGAAGAACCAGAGCCCTACAAGCCACATTTTGTAACGGCTACTTTGGTCGATGTAAAACCAAAAGCCAAAGCGGCACCCCAGCAACCTAAAGAGCAGGTGTTGGATGGAAAAAAAGATCCTGAGTTAAAGCAAATAAAGCAGCAAAAGGAGCAGCAAGCTCAAGAAGCTGAAACTAAAGCCATAGCGCAAAAGCAACAAGAGCAGAAAGAAAAAGCGGAAGCAGAACAAAAAGCTCGCGATGAAAAATTAAAGAAAGAAAAAGCAAAAAAAGAGGCTGACGACAAAGCCAAGGCTGAAAAGCAGAAAAAAATAGAAGAAGAGCAAAAAGCCGCAGCTGAAGCTGAAAAGAAGAAAAAAGCTGAAAAGCAGCGCAGAGAAGAATTAAAAGCATTGGATGCCCAAATGCAAAAAGAAGAGCAGATGCTTAGCAGTACTGTGGATGACGTCAGTACCAAAAGCTATGAAGAGCTAATTGCGGAGCGGGTAAGGCAAAATTGGAGCAGACCGCCTTCAGCTCGTAATGGAATGACAACGATATTGGAAATTAAAATGTTGCCCACCGGGCAGGTAATGGGTGTTCGCGTTACAAAAAGCAGTGGTGATGCGGCTTTTGATCGTGCGGCCGAACAAGCCGTAAAACGTGTTGATCGCTTTGAAGAAGTTAAAAATATCCCGCCGGATATTTTTGAAAAATATTTCCGTCAATTTTTATTCACCTTCCGACCAGAGGATTTGCGCCAGTGAAACGCATTGTATTGTTCTGCATGGTTTTATTGTCAGGCTATGCCAACGCACAGTTAACCAACATCACTATTTCAAAAGGTATTGATAATCCTACGCGTATCGCAGTAGATGATTTCAGTGCTCTAGGCTTGAAGTTATCGGAGGATATTCCGGCCATTATTCGCAATGATCTTAATTTCAGTGGCCAATTTGAATCCATTGATGCTAACCAGTTAATCACGCATCCACGTAATGAAAGTGAAATTTCCTACCGCGATTTTAAAGCGATTAAAGCAGAGTATTTATTGATCGGTAGTATCGCGGAACAGGGTGGGCGCTACACAGCATCTTACGAGCTTTTTGATGTTATCCAACAAAAGCGCGTCTTTATAAAAATGAGCGTGGATGGTTCCGATACGCAATTGCGCGATATGGCTCACCGCATCAGCGATAAAGTTTATGAAACTATTACCGGTATTCGCGGTATTTTTTCTACCAAGATTATCTATGTCGAAGCCTTCCAGAGACCTGCGAAATCGCGTTTGATGTTGTCGGATGTTGATGGCGCTCGCCCACGAATTCTCCTTGAATCCAAACAACCTATTTTGTCGCCAGTATGGTCTCCTGATGGAACTCGAGTTGCCTATGTTTCATTTGAAACCGATCGTCCGGCAATTTATGTGCAAACTTTGGCGACTGGCCGCAAAGAGCAAATTACCAATTTCAAAGGACTTAATGGTGCACCAGCCTGGTCTCCAGATGGCCAAAAACTGGCGATGGTTTTATCGAAAGATGATAACCCCGAAATTTACACTGTAGATTTGGCGACCAGGACATTCACTCGCATCACTAATATTTATGCAATTGATACTGAGCCGTCCTGGACTATTGATGGAACAGGTATATTCTTCACATCGGATCGCGGTGTAAGACCGCAAATTTATAAAGTAACTCTTGCAACGGGTGTAACAGAACGTGTAACCTTCGACGGCGATTATAACGCGCGTGGTCGAGTTTCGCCTGATGGTAAGAGCTTGGTCATGGTTAATAAGCGCCCCGGCGGCAATTACCAGATTGCCGCACAAGATTTGAAATCGGGAAATATACGCATTTTGACCGAGACAAATTACGACGAATCGCCTACTATAGCACCCAACGGCGCAATGCTAATGTATGCGACCAGTATTGGTGGTAAAGGTATCCTCGGTGCTGTTTCGTTGGATGCGCGAACAAAAGTTCGCTTGCCATCAAAGCAAGGCGATGTACGTGAACCCGCTTGGTCACCATTTTTTTAAATTGTTTTTTTCACCACTATAGATCTACAACTTGATTGGAGTTACACACACATGATCACTAAAGCAATTAAGCAAGGTTTGACATTGGCCGTAGTTATGGCTTTCCTGGTTGGCTGTTCTTCTAGCGACAAGAAGAAACAAAACACTGCTCCAGTAGCTACCCCGGCACCTGTTGTTAAAGAAGAAGCACCAGTTGCTAAGCCAGTAGCTAACGTTGTTTACTTTGATTTTGACAAATACGACTTGACTCCAGAAGCTCGCGCAATTCTTTTGGCTCACGCTGAAAAATTGAAAGGTTCTTCTGTTGCAGTGCGTTTGGAAGGTCATGCTGATGAGCGCGGTTCACGTGAATATAACATGGCTCTGGGCGAGAAGCGTGCTAAAGCAGCTCGTGACTTCCTGGTTCTTCAAGGCGTAAAAGCAGCTTCTTTGGAAGTTGTTAGCTACGGTGAAGAGCGTCCAGTTGCAACTGGTCACGACGAAGCTTCTTACTCTCAAAACCGTCGTGTAGAAATCAAGTAATAAGAGTCTGACCCGTATGTTGAAACGCGCAATTGCTCTTGTATGTTGTATTGCAGTTCCAGCCGTTGAAGCACAAGTACGGGTTGTTGATTCCTCGCCCCAGAGCGTTCGTTCTGGGGCGAATCGTCAACAGGAATCTATTGAGCAAAAGACTGAATCCTATAACCAGATTCAATCGCTCTTGAATGAAGTATCTGAGTTACGTGCCCTGGTTGAAGAGCAGGGACATGAAATTTCCCGCTTGAAACAACTTCAACTGGACAACTATGTTGATCTGGATCGTCGTGTTTCTTTCCTGACAAGTAATTCATCCAAAGCAAAAGATCTTGATACTGCGGCTGATTCAACAGATTCAACTGCATCCACAGATTCGCAAGTTGCTCCTGCTAATGGTATGAGCGAAGCGGATGAATATAAAGCTGCTTATGATTTATTGCGTCAACGCCAGGTTGACCAATCGTTAGTTGCTTTTAAAGATTACCTCAAAAAATATCCTAATGGTGAATTCGCCGCTAACAGTTGTTATTGGTTAGGTGAAATTTTCTTATTGAAAAATCAATTGCCACAAGCGCGTGATTGGTTTGCAAAATTGCTTCAAGATTTTCCTGATAGCAATAAAGTGCCCGATGCTAAATTCAAACTGGGTAAAGTTTATCACCTGATGGGCGATAAAAAACGTGCTAAACCATTATTGGATGACGCAGCATCTGGTGTTGGTGATTCTGCTCGCCTTGCCAAACAATATTTAAAAGATAACTTTTAAATAATAAATTTTTATATTTCTTGGTCAGGTTTATCTAATTCCCATTTTCTTTCAACTGAAAACTTTGTTTCCTGTTGATTCATAATAATCAAATCTCCATACTGCCGCTTTTAAAATGTTGCGCAATTCCCTGGAGAGAACATGCAAATTTCCGCTGATAAAGTAGTGAGTTTTCATTACAACTTAAAAGATGTTGATGGTAGCTTGTTGGAAACATCTTATGACAGTGATCCAACCCTATACCTTCATGGTCATAATAATATTCTTCCAACGCTTGAAAGTTCCCTTGAGTCTAAAGGGGTTGGTGAAAAGGTTGAAGTCACTTTAACGCCCGATCAAGCTTATGGTGAGCGTAAAGAGGGAGCTGTTCAGCGTATTCCAATTAAGCATTTGCATAATCATGCTGCGTTGAAAAATAAATTAAAACCCGGTTCACGTGTGCTCGTGAATACTCAGCATGGTCCGTGGGAAGCGGTAGTGTTGAAAGTCGGTAAATTTAATGTGGACATAGATAGTAATCATCCATTAGCGGGCAAGACGCTTACTTTTGAGCTGGAAATTGTCGATGTACGTGATGCGACGTCGGAAGAGTTGGCTCATGGTCATGCGCACGGCGCAGGTGGGCATCACCACGATTAATAAACGGCTGTCAGGCAGGGATGCTGGCGTAACGATTAATACTCAAAATTTAGTGTTAATTGTCATGTAATGAATAGATATAGTTTTAAAAAAATATTTCCCATTCCCTAAACGCTCCATTATTATCCATCCGGGCATAGCTAGGGATGCATCATGGCGTTCATTTCACAGCACGAAAATTCAGTTTTAAAGCCTTTTATTTGGGTTTCTGAACAAGGCACGGATCAGTGTTTGCAGGAAGCATTGGCCCAGGTTGTTGAGCGCGGTGCAAAAAGCTTGATGATTCTCGCTTGCAGCGCTAATAACCACTCCGCGAAACACCTTCAAATCGCATTGCAATCCTGTTCGGTTCCAATCTGTGGCGGAATATTTCCCTCCGTATTTTTTGCAAATACAAAGCTGGATGTTGGATTTATCGTAGTAGGCTTTCCTTTTTGCATCTCCGTTGCCTGTTATCAATTACCCTTTGAGTCCGCGGTGGATTTTAGTGTTCCGTCGAGTGTAGATGGAGAATTAATCCATCATTCACGTGACCTTCTGGTTTTTATCGATGCCATGGCAAATGCTACAGAGCCTTTTATCAATAATATGTATGAAACTATTGGTGGTGGGATCGACGTAATTGGCGGTGGCGCCGGAGCGCTTGATTTTAAACAAGCGCCTTGTGTGTTTTCGCGCAATGGGTTGTTAATGGATGTTGCTTTGGTTGTCCAGCTTCCAACTCCAATGCATTGCGCTGTCGAACACGGATGGGAAATTTTAAATGGTCCTTATCTTGTCACTGAAGCAGAAGGTACAAAAATAAAAACCATTAATTATCTACCTGCTTTTGATATTTATCGAAATGTAATTGAAGATGTTACATCTTACAAATTTACTAAAAATAATTTTTTCCATGTCGCGCAAAATTTTCCATTCGGTATTCTAGGTATTAATGAAGATATTTTGGTACGGGACCCTATACAGGCGAGCAATAGCGAATTAGTTTGCGTTGGTTCTGTTCCGGTTAATTCAATGGTTTATATTTTAAGTGGCCAACCAGAACATATTATGAGGGCTGCCGAAAATGCAGGTCTCATGGCGGCTAAAGAATCTGGAACAGAGAAAAAAACGTCAATGGAACTCACTATAGTATTTGATTGCGTGAGCCGGGTTCTTTATCTAGGGGATAATTTTTCAAGTGAAATGGCTGCGATCCAGCGTGGTGTTGGAGCACAACGCCAGATTGTTGGTGCGCTTTCTATCGGAGAAATTGCAAATACCAATCGCGGCACCATAAATTTATTAAACAAATCCATTGTAATTGGAAATCTATAAAAATAATGATGAAAAGAGCCCTGCAAATCATTTCCATTCAGCATGAGCTTGCTATGGCTATTGGAAATGGCCTTGATTTAAATGAGATGTTGCAATCTTTTATGCGTGTATCCATTACACGCCTGGATTTAAGTAGTGCACATTTATTTTTGTTTTGTGATGATAATAACGAACCTGTTCAACATGTTGATGAATTGGCGAATGGTGTTTTATCGCACTATGCCAGTATTCCCAAACAGTTTTTGGGGAGATCATGGAGCGAAAATGACGTTTTAGTTCATATTGTTAAAGCACATATGGAAAAAAATGATTTTCTATCAGTGGTTTATCGTAATGAAAAGTTTTATCACAGTTTTTTGATCCCGGAACATGGTGTTATTGTCTTTGAAAGCATTACAGAGATTGAACCCACCATCCAAAAATCACTTCAGCCAATTTTAAAGAAACTTGCATTAAGCTGTTACGCTTGTCTCGCCCACCAGTCCCTAACCAAGGAAATAGCTGCACGACGCAACGCTGAAAATACGATTGCTTATCAGGCCTCCCATGATGAGTTGACGCAGTTATTTAATCGTCGGATGTTGACTGAGAATCTCAAAAAATCAATTGTCTATTGCACGCAAAATCATAAATTTGGTGCATTAATTTTTATCGATTTAAACCAATTTAAATCGATCAACGATGTCATGGGGCATGATATCGGGGATAAAATATTGCAAGAAGTTGCATCCAGGTTAATTGGGGTTATGCGGGACAAAGACACAGTTGCACGTTTTGGTGGTGATGAATTTATTATTTTGCTTCCTGATCTTGGAGATTTCGAGCCGGTTGCTGAACAGATCGTCAATAGAACCACCATGCGCATTCTGGATGTTATTGAAGAGCCTTTTGTTGTAGATGATTTGGTTTATAACGTCAGTTGTAGTATGGGGTTTGAGATTTTTCCTGCTGCAAATAATTCATCCTGCGATGTTATTAAAAATGCAGATTTGGCCATGTATGAAGCTAAGACTTTGCGTCAGCGTGTTGCTTTGCGATATAGCTCCAGCATGTCTGAAAAATTAAATCTTCGTTCTGTTTATGTGGCTGAATTAAAAAATGCTCTTAAAAATAATGAATTTTTACTTTATTACCAACCACAATTTGATTTTGATAATCAGATCATTGGCGCTGAAGCCCTGTTGCGATGGAATAATCCAAAAAGAATGAATGAATCGCCTGATAGTTATATTCCTATTGCAGAAGATAGCGAATTAATTTTGGCCATTGGTGATTGGGTGCTCCATGAATCTTGCCGGCAATTAAAAATATTGCAGGAGCAAGGTTTGCCCGATAGCTTTAAAAAACTCTCTATAAATGTGAGTGCCAAGCAACTGGGCCAGGATAATTTTTTTGAAAACATGTGTCGTGCAATCAAAACATCCGGCGTAAATGCTGGACAAATGACAATAGAAATCACAGAAAATATCCTGGTTAGCAGAATCCATGATGCTATGGCGCTTATCGCGCAGTTGGGTGACATAGGTGTGGATTGTGCGATTGATGATTTTGGAACGGGCTATTCATCATTAACGTATTTGCGCCGTTTGCCTTCGAGCTTAATTAAAATTGATAGAAATTTTGTGCGCGATATCCATAAGGATGCGGAAAATCGTTCTATCGCAAAAATGATTGTCGCACTGGGCGAAAACCTGGATATGAATGTACTTGCGGAAGGTGTTGAGTCTGAAGAGGAGTTGCTATGCCTCAAAGAACTTGGTTGTCATCAATATCAAGGTTTTTATTTTTCCCATCCCTTACCTTTTGAGCAATTTACTGCATTGGTAAAATCCCGTTACCTGGAAGCCTGTTAGTTAATGTTTTTAATGCTGAACCACAATGAATAAACCTTTTGCCTATATAGGCCTTGTTAATCCCAAAAGTCCTGAAAATGTCGGCATGGTTATGCGTGCTGCAGGTTGTTATGAGGCCAGTAAAATATTTTATACGGGAGTGCGTTTTGACCGTGCCCGGCAATTTTTTACTGATACTAAAAATAGCCACGAAAAAATTCCCTTAACAAATGCTGAAGATTTGTTGGCCGCGGTTCCGTCAGATACCAAAATTGTTGCGGTGGAATTGGTGGAAGGTGCAATTCCGTTAATGCACTTTCAGCATCCTGAGCAGGCTTATTATATTTTCGGGCCCGAAGATGGATCGCTTACGCAAGAAATGTTGAATGCGTGCGACCATGTTGTTTATATCCCAACGATAGGTTGTATGAATCTGGCTGCAACGGTGAATGTCGTGCTTTATGATCGGTTGGCTAAATCAATTGGTAATGCGATTGAAGATCGTCCGATTGCAAAACATCGCGATACCAACAGCCGTGCAAAAGTATTAAAAAAATAAATTCGATTTTATTTATTTTGGAATTATTTTTATGGTGTTTTGTTGACAGTGGGCTGCCATTCCGGTGGTAAAGCTTCTATTAAAAAATTCATAAATGCACGTGTCTTTGGTGTTAATTGATGGCGGTCGCGAACGCAAAGATAAATATCCAGGGGCTCCACTTCAGCTATTACCTGCGTATGCTCTGTGGGCACAAATAAGGTTTCCAATTGTCCGTTCGCAATAAAGCGATCTACCACAAAGGCCGCCAGCCGCGTAATTCCTCCGCCCGCAACTGCCAGATGAGTAATAACATCTATGTCGTCGCTGATAGTAGTTGCGCGCACATCAGCTTCAAATCGTAAACCATCGCGGATAAATCCCCAACGCAAAAATCGTCCATCTACGGGCACACGAAAAACAATGCAATCGTGATGGCGAAGTTCTTCCGGGCTGGTGGGGCGCCCCGCGCGCTCCAGATAGCTTGGTGCTGCACAAAAATGCAGAGGCACTGTCGCAATTTTACGCGCAACTATTCCATCCTCCAGTTGCTGTTTGATGCGGATACTGATATCGACTGCTTCCTGGATATGATCAACGTTGCGATCTGTTGTCCTTAATTCAATCGCAATGCGCGGATAACGCAAATTGAACTGTGGAATTAAAGGCGCTAATACGTGACGGCCAAAGGCTGCTGTCGAGGCAATGCAAAGTCGCCCTTGAGGTTCTGTATGCAGGTTGATAACTGCGTTGTTGGCCTCGGTCAGCTCGCTGACAACATTCCGCACTTTGTCATAATAAAGTTCACCGCTGTCAGTGAGCGCCATACTGCGAGTCGTGCGGATCAATAACCGTACGCCGAGATAAGTTTCCAGGCGGGCAATATTCTGGCTGGTTGCCGCTGCACTGATTCCCATACGTTTAGCTGCCGCTGCGATACTGCCAAGCTCTACAGCTCTTACAAAACTTTCCACACCGCGTAATGTATCCATAGGTTTTCTTCTTAGTGTTGGTACGTATTATAAAGTTTACCTTAGTATTCAGATAAGTCCCAGATATCTACCGATTCAATCTGCTTATTTATAAAGTAGATCCGGAACACAGCACTTGGTCTGGATATTTGGGAGAAAGACATTGAGCAATTACAAAAGCGTTTTATGCAAAACTGAAAATATACGTAAATTACCAGCGCGTTTTAGCCCGGTCGTTTTTGCGTTTTTTATGTCTGCCATCATGGCTTTTTTAATGTGTCTGGTGATTACTGCTGCAAACAATAGTTTGACCAGGGCTTATTTGGTCAATGAATATGTGATGGGTGTTTTACACGCTTACAAGTTGGCGATGCCCGTAGCATTTATTTGTGTTTTGGCGGTTAGGCCATTGGTTGTTAAGTTGGTTGGATTCTGTGTGAGGAAGTAGATTTTGGTGAGAAAGCCTGTTGTCCTTTGCTCTATTAATGTTTGTTCGCGCTTACATTGTAGCTTGCGACAACAGGCTTTTCTTTTATCTCGTAACTATGGAACAGCAGTAGTTTATGGCTGTTTTTTATCGTTACATTTAATGCATTATTATTTTGCGCCAGCAGCTTCCAGCGCGAGGGCATATTCTTCGCCATTGCGATGGGTTTTTACCGCTTGTAAAAAAGTTTTGCCTTCAGGACCAATTGCATTTAAATCGCGACCAGCTTCCACAAATAATCTCACGAAGGTAGAAAAGTTTTCGCCGCGCATACCGCGATAGGCTTTTTCCAATAAATGGAAATCAGCATTCACACCAGTAGGAGCTGTGAACTCCAAAAACGTTTTGATGCGTTCTTCATCGAAGCTTTCGCCTAGTACTTTTTCTTTGTCTTTACGTAAACTCATTTTTAAATCTCGCTTTCATTGTGTGAAGGATTTGCCCTCACCCTAACCCTCTCCCATAGGGAGAGGGGACTGATCGTGCAATTTGAGGCGATGTGTTCCTGGCTCAACTTTTCTTCTTTCTCATGAAGAAAGAATTTATTACACAATTAGTTCTTTAGCCCCATATACGCTTGCTCTCTTAGAGAGAGGACTGATCGCGCTATTCGAGGCGATTTAATTCTTTAGCTCCGCCTTATACTCCCTCTCCCATTGGGAGAGGGTTGGGGTGAGGGCTTTACCCATTTAATTTTTTAACCAACAACTCATTCAACGCCTGCGGATTCGCCTGGCCTTTGGATGCTTTCATCGCTTGACCCACAAAGAATCCGAGCATTTTTGCACGCTTGTCTTCCGCAGCAGCACGATATCCTTCTACTTGTGCCGTGTTGGCGGCAAGAATATCGTCGATAATTTTTTCCAGTGCGCCGGTATCGGAAACTTGTTTCAAACCTTTGGTTTCAATAATGGTGTCGGCATCGCCTTCGCCGTTGGTGATGGCTTCGAAAACTTGCTTGGCGATTTTGCTCGACAAGGTTCCATCTTTAATGCGTACAACCAAGCCAGATAACAATTCCGGTGTAACCGGCGATTGATCGATGCGCTGTTCGGTGCGATTTAAATAAGCGCCTAAATCCGCCATGATCCAGTTAGCGGTTAATTTTGCTTCGTTAGAAATTTTTGTCGCAGCTTCAAAATAAGCAGCAGCAAATTTATCCATAGTAATTTGGCCAGCGTCGTAATCACTCAAACCATATTGCTCAACGAAACGCGCACGTTTTGCTTCGGGTAATTCCGGCATTTGCTTGCGAACAGATTCGATATAAACATCGTCAATAATCACAGGTAACAAATCGGGGCAGGGGAAGTAGCGGTAATCGTTGCTATCTTCTTTGCTGCGCATGGAGCGCGCTTTTTTGGTGTCGCCATTGTAGAGGCGTGTTTCCTGGCGAATTTTTCCGCCGTCTTCCAGCACATCAATTTGGCGCTCCACTTCCAGCTCAATCGCTTCTTCCATAAACTTGAATGAGTTCAGGTTTTTGGTTTCAGTGCGAGTGCCGAGTTTTTCCTGACCTTTTGGACGTACAGAAATATTGACATCGAAACGCATTGAACCTTGTGACATTTCGCCGTCGCAAATTTCCAGTGACGTAACGATTGAATGTAATTTTTTTGCGAAAGCAACAGCTTCTTCTGCACTGCGCATATCTGGCTCAGTTACGACTTCAATCAGCGGAGTGCCTGCGCGGTTTAAATCGATTCCGCTCATGCCTGCGAAATCTTCGTGCAGTGATTTTCCTGCATCTTCTTCCAAATGCGCGTGATGAATGCGAACGCGTTTGGTGCGGCCTTCGCCTAACTCTAAATCCACAAAACCTGCGCCGACAATTGGCTCAGCGAGTTGTGTTGTTTGATAGCCTTTTGGAAGATCAGGATAGAAATAATTTTTACGTTCGAATACAGATCGTTTGCCGATTTCTGCATTTACCGCTAAACCAAACATAGTGGCGAAGCGGAAAGCTTCTTCGTTTGCGACAGGTAAAGTGCCTGGCAATGCCAGATCAATAGCACATGCTTGCGTGTTTGGTTCAGCGCCGAATGCAGTGCTGGCGCCCGAGAAAATTTTGGTTTTGGTGGCGAGTTGTACGTGAACTTCCAACCCGATTACTGTTTCCCATTGCATAAGTCTTTCTCTCAAAACTTTTTCATTTTGACTCCGTCATTCCCGTAGGGAATCCAGAGACTTTAATTTTTACCACACTGGACGCCAGCCGCTGGATCCCCTGCGGGGATGACGGTTACAGTTAATCAATATTTGGTGCAGTTTGCTGATGGAAGTTGGTGACCTGCTGGAATTGATGCGCAACATTTAACAATTGTGCTTCGGCAAAGAAGTTGCCAATCAATTGCAAACCAACAGGTTTGTTTTCCACAAAACCGCAGGGGATTGAAAGCCCCGGCAAACCGGCGAGGTTGGTGGCGATGGTGTAAATATCTTCCAGATACATCGCAACCGGATCTTTTGATTTTGAGCCAAACTGGAATGCGGGTGATGGCGATGTTGGGCCAAGGATGACATCAACACTTTGGAATGCATCAACAAAATCCTGTTTGATCAAGCGGCGAACTTTTTGTGCTTTGCTGTAATAGGCATCGTAATAACCTGCTGACAATGCATAAGCACCGACGAGTATGCGACGCTTCACTTCATCGCCAAAACCTTCGCTGCGCGAGCGCATATAAAGGTCATTTAAATCTTTTGGATTTTCACAGCGATGGCCGTAACGCACGCCATCCATACGCGATAAGTTTGCAGAACATTCTGCCGGTGCAATCACGTAGTAAGCAGGAACTGATAAACCTGTGTGTGGCAAGCTGATACTGTGAATGGTTGCCCCCAGACTTTCATACACTTTTATCGCTGCTTCAACGTGCGCAGCGGTTTGTGGATTCAAACCCTCACCGAAATATTCTTTCGGCACACCGATGCGCAAACCTTTCAATGAATCGTTTAATGTAGCGGTATAGTCGGGAACTTCGCGATCAACACTGGTGGAATCTTTGGTGTCGTAGCTCGCCATGTCATTCAATAAAATCGCGGCATCTTCTGCCGTGCGTGACAAAATCCCCGCTTGGTCCAGGCTCGATGCAAACGCGATCATTCCCCAGCGCGATACACGACCGTAAGTTGGTTTGATGCCGGTTAATCCACAATGCGCCGCTGGTTGGCGAATCGAACCACCCGTATCAGATGCTGTTGCAGCAGGTGCTAAATGCGCAGCAACAGCCGCCGCTGAACCACCTGAAGATCCACCGGGAACACAGTCAATCGCCCAGGGATTTTTTACTGGGCCGTAATAACTTGTTTCGTTGGATGAACCCATGGCGAATTCGTCCATGTTGGTTTTACCCAACATCACCACGCCTGAATCCAAATAATTGTCCACGATGGTCGCGTTGTAAGGCGCGATAAAATTATCGAGCATTTTGGATGCACAGGAAGTGCGAACGCCGATGGTGCAGAAAATATCTTTGTGTGCGATAGGCACACCGCAAAGTGCGGGGGCATTACCAGCGGCTAAACGTTTATCGGCAGCGGCTGCTTGTTGCAAGGCAAGTGCTGGCGTGGCGGTGATATAAGAGTTGTAGGTTTTATCGAGGCGCGCAATGCGGTCGAGGTAATGCTGGGTGACTTCAACGCTGGAAAAGTCTTTGTTACGTAGACCTTTTACAAGCTCGGCAATGGTTAACTGATGCATTCAAAAATTCCTGAAATTTCTGTTGTTTCCCCTCACCCTAGCCCTCTCCCTAGGGGAGAGGGAATTTAATCGCAAGAATTTAGACTTGTGCGATTAGCTCCTCTCCTTTGGGAGAGGGGTTGGGGTGAGGGTAAAAATTATTTATTCAATAACCTGCGGCACCAAATACAAGCCATCTTGTACAGCTGGTGCAATTGATTGAAACAGTTCGCGCTGGTTTGGCTCGGTCACTACATCGGCACGCAAGCGTTGTACGGCGTCCAGCGGGTGAGCCATTGGCAATACTCCATCGGTATTGACGGCTTGTAGCTGGTCGACAAGGGCCAATACGGTAGAAATACGGTTTGCCACTTCATCGGCAGCGTCATCAGAAATGGCGATGCGCGCCAAATTGGCGAGTTTTGCGATATCGGAACGATCTACAGCCATAACTGGCACTCCACATAAACAAAATCTGTATCACAGCTGGCTGGGCCAAAACCCTTGATTTCACTGAAAAACACGCTGAAAACCGGGTGCTGTCAAATGGGCGCCCAAGTTACCATATTTGGTGAAAGGTTGAAAAACAGTTTGCGGGGAAAATGAGGCAGGAAAAGGCTTTTCGCGATATTTCCTGTGCATCGGGGCCCAAGGTTGACTTAAACCCCGATGATTGGATGGTTAGTTACGCATCTCTAACATTTCGTGCTCTACATATTTCAGGCGCTCTTCCAAAATGGCGGTACGCTGGAATTGGCCTTTCGCGAGTCTGATGGCATTGCGTAAATGAATTAAAGCCTTATCGTAAATGCCATTGGCAATAAAATATTCGGCGCGCGCTTCGTGAAGGCCCAGGATATCGCCATTCAAGCCATCAACTTCCGCCAGCAAATACCATAAATAATCGTCATTTTTACGTTTGCGTGAATAGCGTTCCAGCAGTTCGGCACTTTGCTTGTATAGGCCAGCTTTCATACTTGCTTCGGCGAAACGTATATTGAGCGGATAATTATCCGGATAGAGCTTCAGCTGCGCTTCAAGTAGTTCAAGTGCGGGTTTGAAGCGCTCAGCCGCTATATCGATATCCGCACTCATGATCAGGTAGGTAATGCGCGTGGGATCTTTATCCAGCAAGGGTTTTAGTGCAGCCCGGGCCGCATCAAATTGGCCGGCTGCTGAATAGGCCATGGCCAGGCCATAACGGCTGGCATCGGGTGACAGGTTGTCTCCATCGATTTCATTCTTGAAGCGTTTGATGGCGGTTTGCGGCGATTCTTCCAGTTCATAGCGAATACGCGAGCGCATCAGCTGGAACTCAATATTGTCGGGGTAGGGAATGCGTGGATGTTCCATTGCACGGTTGCGCGCATCGGCAACGCGGCGCTCGGTAACCGGGTGAGTCAGGAGATATTCGGGCGGACGATAGGTTGAGCGCGTGGCATGCAGCATTTCTTCAAACATATCGGATGCCGCATAAGGATCGAGTTTGGCTTGATACATGGTCTGCATACCGATGCGGTCAGCTTCCTGTTCGTTTTCGCGGCTAAAGCGCAAAGCGGCTGCCTGGGTTGCTGCCTGGGTTGCCATAATCGCGGCCATGCCTCCATCGCCGTTACTGTTGGCTGCAAGTACAAGGCCTGCGAGCAAGCCGGCGATCATCGGCATCATCATGTTTTTTTGCTGCTCAAGACGGCGCGCATAGTGGCGCTGGCTCAAATGCCCCATTTCGTGGGCGATAATCGCCGCGAGCTGGTTTTCAGTCTTGGCGTAATTGAACACCCCTGTGTGCATGCCGATGATGCCGCCGGGAATCGCAAACGCGTTGAGGGTATCGTTTTTGACCACAACCAGGTCAATGTGCTTGTCTTCTATTTGGCTATAGGGCAACAGGCGGTTGATAAGGTTTTCAAGATAATCGATGACCAGCGGGTCAGAAGAGGTGGGTACCTGGCTGCGATAATATTTAAGTGCCCGTTGCCCAAGGATTTTTTCTTGCACCGGTGAGATCATGGCAGAGCTGGTATCGCCCAGGACGGGAAGCTCGATATCATTTGACGTAGCAAGGGCGGCAGCTGCCGTGGTGCAGAGACCACAGGCAAGTACTAGCTGTCGGACAAGTCGGTTCACTGTGTCAAAACTCCTGATGGTATAAGGCTTGAAGCGGGCTGGCGGCGCACTCTAGCGTTTTTGCGGCTTTCTGGCTACGCGGTCCAGGCTGCTTTGAGCGCTAAAATGTACATTAGTTCGTAATCTAACCTGTGATTAATGGTCATTCTGCGTTAATTTAGCGTCCCTTTGGTTTATGGTTAGGGATCAAATGGTTTAGGCCGGTGGCCAAATTTGCACCAGCGACGTTTAAGGTACTTGTTTTGAAAAATCAGGAATCAGGCATCCCGGCAGCATTAAAGATAGTAGAATCTCCACTCGCTTTAAATTGTGCCGTCAGTGCAGAGGTGGATGCGCGGCAATTGGCCTGCCCATTACCTTTGTTGAAAGCGAAGCAGGGGCTGCGTGCTATCGCCGTTGGCGAATTAATCCGGGTGCTGTCAACGGATGCTGGTTCGCTCAAGGATTTTGTATCATTTGCCTATTTAACCGGACAATTATTGGAAGGTTTTTACCAGCAGGATGATTATTATTGTTTCCTGATACGTAAACAGCCGTGAGCAAATTCGCAGCGAGATTTACGCGAGATAATTTATGCTACCCGTTTTTTGTTGGATGATTGAATGCTGAAGTTGCCGTTGAACTTTCTCCTGGCCTCTCGATACTGCCAGCCTGCGTTGATCTTGCTTGCGCTGCTGGTTGCCACCTGCGCGCAAGCGCAGCATCTGGTTGCGCCAAGGGTATCGCCAGTCAGCAAAAGTGAAAACGATAACCGCGATTACCGCTATCTGACACTCAGCAATAACCTGCGCGTTTTATTAATTTCCGATGCATCTGCTGAAAAATCTGCCGCTGCATTGAACGTTCATGTTGGCAGCCACCAAAATCCCAAAGAGCGCCCGGGGCTTGCACATTTTTTAGAGCACATGTTGTTTTTAGGCACTGAAAAATATCCCGCTGCAGGTGAGTACCAGGACTTTATCAGTCAACACGGCGGCAGCAACAATGCTTATACCGCCGAAGAGAATACCAATTATTTTTTCGATATTGAGCACGCATCGCTGGAGCCTGCGCTAGATCGTTTCGCGCAATTTTTTATTTCGCCGTTATTTGATGCGAATTATGTCGATCATGAAAAAAATGCAATAAATGCTGAGTATCTTGCAAAAATAAATGATGACGAGCGACGTGAATGGGATGTGTATCGAAGCTTGTTTAATCCGGAACATCCTGCAGCAAGTTTTTCCGTTGGTAGCCTTGATACTTTAGCCGATAGGGAAGGACACAGCATACGCGATGATTTGCTGGCGTTTTACCAACAATATTACTCTGCTAATTTGATGACATTGGTGGTGTTGAGTAATCGTAAACTTGACGATCTTCAAAAGATGGTTGAATCACGTTTTGCATTGGTGCCCAATAAAAATCGAGTGATCAATGGCGATTATCCAAACCTCTTCCTGCCCAAGAGCCTGCCTGCCAGTATTAGCATAAAACCTGTCAAAGAGTTACGCCAACTAACCCTGGCATTCCCTGTTCCCGATTATTCTGATAAATATAAAACCAAACCGCTGAATTATCTGAGTCAATTCCTGGGCAATGAATCAACAGGTAGTTTGCTGGCGTTATTAAAAAGTTTGGGATGGGCGGAGTCTTTGTCGGCGGGCGAATTTTATCGTAGCCGTCACGATGCACTTTTTGGTGTTTCGATAAAACTCACAAAAGAAGGTGTAAAAGCCAAAGACCAAATGGTTTCTGCTGTATTTGATTATTTAAAAGTTATTGCAGCGCGCGGCATCGCCGAGTGGCGTTTCACGGAAATGCAGCAAATTTCTGAAATAAATTATCGTTTCCATGATAAGCCCGCAGCAATAGATTCAGTGGCAGAGTTATCGCAAGCGATGCAAGATTATCCGGCGCAAGATGTGCTATGGGGTGAATATGCCTACTCCCAATTTGATGATGCCTTGCTAAAACAAGCACTGGGTTATTTGAATAAAGATAATGTGTTTATTTCCCTGATCGCGCCGGAAGTAGCAACAACTATTACATCAAACTTTTACTCGGTTGCTTATAGCGCTTCCCATGGGATTCCAGAAATACTCGAGTTAAAGCCTGTGTACCATCAAAAATTGTGGTTGCCGGAGCGCAATATTTTCATTCCCAAAAACCTGGTGTTGAAAGCTCCTTCAATGCTGCCTGTATCAGAAGCCGCCAAAGACACACCAACGCTGTTGATTAATAATGAAGAATTAAAGCTCTGGTTTTTGCAGGATATGAAATTTCATTCCCCCAAAGCTGAATTGAACTTCCGTTTTAAACTTCCGGTGCTTAATAATTCATTGGAAAATGTTGCGCGCACCCAGTTATTTGCGGCGTTAATTACCGATCAATTAAATGAGTATGCTTATCCCGCAGGGCTGGCTGGCCTAACGTTTAGTGTCAAGGCTAATTCACGCGGTTTGGACGTTAATGTTGCCGGCTATACAGATAAACAAAGTTTGTTGATGAATAAAATCCTGGTCGCTATAGGTCAAGCCAATTTTTCACAAGCTCGTTTTGATACCTTAAAAGAAAATTTGATTCGCGAATGGCGCAACGAAGATAAAAATTTACCTTATAGCGTGCTCGCCACAAAAGTGGCTCGTTTGCAATATCTACCTTATTGGGGTGTAAAAGAATATATAGAACCGTTACAAAAAACATCCTTCGAGCAATTTAACCAATTCTCTGCCGAAATATTGCGCGGAGCAAAACTTGAAGCCTTGTGTTACGGCAATCTATATCCTCAGGATGCAATTAAACTTTCTGCCGTTATTGAACACCAGCTATTAAAAAAACCGTCCAGGCGGTTACCTCAGTTAGCAAAAATATTGCGTACTGATAATAAGGATAATAAATCCTGGTTATATATTTATCCGCTGGAACACAACGATCGTGCGGCTGAATTGTATATCCAGGCACTGGCGCCCTATATGGATGATGCAGCGCACATGCAATTATTAACGCAAATTTTAGAACCCCGTTTTTTCAATCAGCTGCGCACTGAAAAGCAGCTGGGATATGTTGTGTCAGCTTTTCCTATGCCGATCAGGAATGTTGAAGGAAGCTTCTTTGTTGTCCAATCACCTACTGTGAATGCCACAATATTGGTTGATGAGATAAATAATTTCTTATCTGCTACTGGTGCAACCATAACGGAAAATTTTGCTGAAAATAAAGCAGCTTTGTTAGCCGAACTGCGTGAGCCTGCCTTGTCCTTAAATGAGCAATCTGAAAAATTCTGGCAAAGTATTTTATTAAATGATTATGAGTTTGTGCGGCAGCAAGAATTAATTAATGCGGTGAATAAAATTACACCGGAATCTCTCCGTAAATATTATGAATCGGCTTTTTTGCAAAAGAATCGTCGACTTTGGTTGTCAACTGAAAAGATAGAGAACACGAAAGATTTCGACGTGATTCAAAATGTCGCAGCATATCAACAAAAGCAACAGGGATATCTACAGCAGTAGTGTTAAAAAACGGTGCATTTTGGTCGTAAAATTTTGTTTTTATTGCTTGGAGAATCCAAAAAAATTAGGTAATAATGCGAACCCCGATTTATGTGACAGGATTTAGAGTTTATTTTGCGGGTTTGCAATTAGTTCACTCCTTTCTGCACCTTTATTGTGCTAGTCAAGCCGCTATCCGAGTGGCTCGGGACTGGTAAAAAAACGCCATTTATGTAAGAATTCGGCGTTTTTTCGCTACAACCCTAAGGAATTCTTCGCCGCTAACCCAGCAAAATCAATGCTTTCAGGGTCATAGGGCCGCGCGGATTACCCCGTTCCAAATTCCTAATATAGATACTCTTAAATATAGATACAGTCTATAGACACTATCGCTAAGTAAATATGCGCCACAAGCGCATACCGAGGAGATTTGAATGCTACAAGATATCGATGCTATTGAAACCAAAGAATGGCTGGATGCCTTAAAGTCAGTTGTGCGACATGCCGGTAAGGATCGCGCAGCCGAATTACTAAAGACTCTGTCTGAATCTGCGGTTAACCAAGGCATTGAACAGCCTTCATCTATTCGTACCCCCTATCGCAATACCATCCCCGTTGAACAAGAAGTAGCCTATCCTGGCGATTTGAAGATGGAGCGTAAAATTCGCTCAATCATTCGCTGGAATGCTATGGCGATGGTTATGAAAGCCAATGACAACGACGAAGGCCTGGGTGGTCACATCGCGTCATTTGCATCTTCCGCTACCTTATATGACGTAGCATTCAACAACTTCTTCCGCGGTAACGATGGCGATATCCCTGGTGATCTGGTGTATTTCCAGGGCCACGTATCACCCGGTATGTACGCTCGCTCTTATGTTGAAGGGCGTTTGGACGAAAGCCATTTGGACAATTTCCGCCGCGAAGTAAACGGCGGTGGTTTGTCGTCCTACCCGCACCCATGGTTGATGCCTGACTACTGGCAGTTCCCAACCGTATCCATGGGTTTGGGCCCAATCAAGGCAATTTATCAAGCGCGTTTTAACCGCTACATGGAAGCGCGTGGCTTGACGCCAGTGAGCGACCGTAAAGTCTGGGCATTCCTGGGCGATGGCGAGTGTGATGAGCCGGAAAGCCTGGGTGCTATTTCCCTCGCAGCGCGTGAGAAACTCGACAACCTGATTTTCGTGATTAACTGTAACTTGCAACGTTTGGACGGCCCGGTGCGCGGCAACGGCAAAATTGTGCAAGAGCTTGAAGGTGTATTCCGTGGCGCTGGCTGGAATGTCGTAAAAGTTCTCTGGGGTGCCGGTTGGGATCGCCTGTTAGAAAAAGACAAAACCGGCTTGCTGCAAAAGCGCATGGACGAAGTGGTCGATGGCGAGATGCAGAACTATAAGGCCAACGGTGGTGCATACACCCGTGAACACTTCTTCGGCAAATATCCAGAGCTGTTAGAGCTTGTCAGCGATATGACCGACCAGGATATTCTTTATCTCGCGCGCGGCGGTCACGACGTTAAGAAGGTTTATAACGCCTATCACAACGCCATAAATACCAAAGGCCAGCCAACCGTAATCCTTGCACAAACCGTTAAAGGTTACGGCATGGGTTCATCGGGCGAGGCTATCAATAAAACACATTCGGCCAAGCATTTGGCGGTGGAAGACCTGAAGAAATTCCGTGACCGTTTTGAATTGCCGATCAAAGATGAAGATCTGGAAGCGCTGCCGTACTATCGTCCAGCAGAAGACAGTCCGGAAATGCAATACATGCGTTCTCGTCGACACACGCTGAATGGTTATTTGCCATCGCGTAAAGCGGATTTTGATCCAGTCGTAGCGCCAGCGTTGGATGCTTTCGCCGCGCAGCTTAAATCTACCGGCGAGCGCGAAATTTCTACCACCATGAGTTTTGTGCGTATCCTGTCCTCGCTGGTTAAAGACAAGCAAATCGGCAAGCAAATTGTCCCAATCGTACCGGATGAAGCCCGTACCTTTGGTATGGAAGGTATGTTTAAAACCATCGGTATTTACTCATCAGAAGGGCAAAAATACACCCCTCATGATGCCGCCCAAATGATGTCTTACCATGAGTCTGCTACTGGCCAGATCCTGGAAGAAGGTATCAACGAAGCCGGTTCAATGGCATCGTGGATCGCTGCGGCAACAGCCTACAGTAACTACCGTGTGCCGATGATTCCGTTCTATATTTACTACTCCATGTTTGGTTTCCAGCGTATTGGTGACCTGGCATGGGCAGCAGGTGACTCTCAAGCCCGTGGTTTCCTGTTGGGCGCTACCGCTGGCCGTACAACCCTGAACGGTGAAGGTTTGCAGCATCAGGACGGCCATAGCCATGTCATGGCGAACACCATTCCTAATTGCCGTACTTATGATCCAACTTACGCTTTTGAATTGGCGGTGATCATCCAGGACGGTATCAAGCGTATGTACCAGGACAAAGAGAACGTGTTCTATTACATCTCTTTGATGAACGAAAACTACCAGCATCCCGATATGCCTGCCGGTGCTGAAGAAGGCATCGTTAAAGGTTTGTATTTGTTGGAGCAGGGTACTGGCAAAGCCAAAAACCGTGTCCAATTATTAGGTGCAGGCACAATTTTGCGTGAAGTGCGTTTTGCGGCTGAAATCCTGCGTAAGGATTTTGATGTTGAAGCAGACGTATGGAGTGTAACCAGCGTGAATGAATTGACCCGCGATGGTCAGCGCGCTACCCGTTGGAACATGTTGAACCCAACCTCTGCTCCTCGTAAGCCCTATATTACCCAACAGCTTGAAGGTCGCCTTGAGGGGCGTAATGATCCGTTCATCATCTCTACCGACAACCTGAAAACCTACTCCGAGCAACTGCGCGCGTACATTCCTGGTACCTATACCGTGTTGGGTACCGAAGGTTTCGGTCGCAGTGATACTCGCACCCAACTGCGTCACTTCTTCGAAGTTAACCGTTACTTCGTGGTAGTCGCTGCACTCAAATCCTTGGCGGATCAAGGCAAGATCAAGCCTGATGTCGTCGCCAAAGCGATTAAGAAGTTTGGTATTGATCCAGATAAAGCGGATCCAATGAGCGTCTAAAAATCAGCCGCCCTCCCAAAAGGAGGGCGGCTCTATATTCAGGGCAAGGCTTTTGTATCGAATACCATTTGATCGATTAAAGCCCCATATATTGAAAAGGCGCTATATAAAAAGCGCATTTACGTGAGGATAAACAGTGGCAATTCAAACAATTAAAGTCCCCGATATTGGTGGCGCAGAAGGTGTTGAAGTTATCGAGATTTCGGTAAAAGTTGGCGATGTAATCGCAGAAAACGATTCAATCGTGGTGCTGGAAACTGACAAAGCTTCAATGGAAATCCCTGCCAGTGTGGGCGGTAAAGTTGTCGCTATTAAAGTGAATCTGGGCGATAAAGTGTCTGAAGGCGCGGCCCTGGTTGAAGTGGAAGCAGCGGGCGAATCCGCTGCCGCTCCGGCTCCAGCAGCTGCACCGTCGCCTGCTGCTGCACCAACTCCTGCGCCAGTAGCTCCAGTGTCGACTGCCGCAGCAGAAGTTACCTTGTCTGTACCTGATATTGGTGGTGCAGAAGGTGTGGAAGTTATTGAAATCAGCATAAAAGTAGGCGATGAAGTTGCCAAAGGCGATTCTTTGATCGTATTGGAAACTGACAAAGCCTCCATGGAAATCCCGGCTGAAACTGCCGGTAAAATCCTGAGTATCGCCGTAAAAGTTGGCGATAAAGTTTCCCAGGGTGCTGCAATTGCGGTAGTGGCAAGTTCTGGCGGTGCTGCCGCTGCGGCACCAGCTGCAGCTCCTGCAAAAGCTGAGGCTGCTCCGGCAGCGACTGCTGCCGCACCTGCTCCCAAGGCCGCTGTAGAAAAGGCTGCTGCGGTAGAAGAAGTTGTGCAAACTGGCGATGTGTACGCGGGTCCTGCGGTTCGCAAACTGGCCCGTCAATTGGGTGTAGATTTGGGCAAAGTCAGCGGTACCGGTCCACGCAGCCGCCTGTTGAAAGATGACGTGCGTAATTATGTTAAGCCTATCGTCCAGGCAGCCCAGTCTGGTGCTTCTTTTGGCGGCTCAGGTATTCCGGCGCTGCCAGTAATTGATTATTCCAAGTTTGGCGAAGTCGAAATCGTCAAAATGAGTAAAATCAAAAAACTGACTGCAGATGCCATGACGCGCAGCTGGTTGAATGTTCCTCGCATCACCCAGTTTGATGATGCTGACATCACTGATCTTGAAGCTTTCCGTAATGGTATGAAAGCCGAAGCTGAAAAGCGCGGTAGTAAGTTGACTCCATTGCCATTCATTGTGAAAGCCGTTGCCGCTGCCTTAGTTGCAGAGCCTTCTTTCAATGTATCTGTGCATCAGGATAACGAAAGTATTGTTCACAAAAAGTTTGTGCACATTGGGATTGCGGTAGATACACCAAATGGTTTGTTAGTACCCGTTGTTCGCAACGCCGATAAAAAAGGTTTGTTTGAGTTGGCAGACGAAATCAACGTGCTCGCCAAAAAAGCTCGCGATGGTAAATTAACTCCGGCAGAAATGCAGGGTGGTTGTTTCACTATTTCCAGCTTGGGTGCGATGGGTGGTAACGGCTTTACTCCAATGGTTAGCGCTCCTACCGAAGTTGGTATTTTGGGTGTTTCGCGCGCACAAATGAAACCTGTGTGGAATGGTAAAGAATTTATTCCACGCAATATGTTGCCATTGTCATTGTCATACGATCATCGTGCAGTAAACGGTGCTGATGCTGGTCGCTTTATGACTTACCTGGTATCTGTGATTGGTGATTTGCGTCGTTTGTTGTTGTAATTCTGACGATGTAAGTTGTGCGAGAAAGGTCAGCGTTGCTGGCCTTTTTTGTTTTTAGCGTTCTCGGTTAAGAAGGTAATCGTCATTCTTGCCTTCGCGAGCATGACGATTACCAAACTTATTAGACTCTGCAATTTAATTGGATGTCTTTTTGATATTATTTTTTTAAATAGAGAATTTTGTGAATGTTGTTGTGTTTATTTTGTTTGCCAAAAAAGCAATTGGTTAAACCAACGGAGATTTTTGGCTAATAGGAAAATAAACGATAATCCAAGAAAAACGCCCGTAGAGTTTGCGCATACATCTAGCAAGTCGAAAGTACGTGGTGGCATAAAGTGCTGGCCAATCTCTATTCCAATCGAATAAATAATTAAGAACGCTGCACGCGCTAAAAAAGACCAGCGTGGAAATGCAAAGCTGATGGAAATTGCCCCTACAAAATAGCCGGTGCAGTGCATCAGCTTGTCATTAAACATAGGGACTGAACTTTCGGGATGGGGGGTTAATCCCAAATAAGTGAAAATAATTAACACAATAAAAAATTGTATCAAGCAGAGCGGGCGCCAAATCAACATAACCATTCCTGTTTAATTATTCAGGCGCAGAATAGCATTAAGTGTTTTGGCGATGCGTGACAAATTTGAAGTAAATTAAAATTATTTCACCAATGCAGCCAGCGGCTCAGCGGCATAAAGATCTTGTGGCGTATTGATGTTAAAGAAGGGGTCGTAACCCTCTGCATTGAAGTCAACTTGCGCAGGATTATAGTTTTTCATCCATTCTTGCAAGCGTGGCGATTCTCCGGTGTTGAGTTGCTCTTCAATTTCTTCTTTCAAAGATCTATGCCAAAGCGCAAACACAGGATGTGGGTTCAATTTGGATGTCGCTACAACCAGCCTGGTTGCAGAAGTATTTGCAGTAGCAAGTAGTTGCTCAACCAGATCGGTGGGGAAAAACGGCGTGTCGGATGCGAAACTGACTAGCCATTCGGCTTTGGGAGCCTTGGTTTGCATCCAAGTAAAGCCCGCATGAATACCGGCAAGAGGCCCAAGGTTATTGGGAAAAACATCCGCAACCACTGGCAAACGGGTACGGGCAAATCGCAAGCTGTTGCCGTTAGCATTGAGCAAAAGTTGATGGACTTGCGGTTGTGCACGATCGATTGTGCGTTGAAGCAGGGTTTTGCCGGCTAAAGGCAGCAGACATTTATCCCCGCCGCCCATGCGACGTGCCAGGCCACCAGCGAGGATAATACCGACAACAGATTCGGAAGCTTTCATAAAAGGTTTTTGGTACTCAGTTGTGAGCCAATATGGATATCGCGGTTTTATACGACTCAAAAAAACAGCTTGGAAAAGCCGAAATCTGTTTGGCGTATAAATTTACATTTCTATCTAACTAGTTTAGCTGTTACTTATAAGGGTGGGGGAAGATTTTACTTTTCCAATACAAATCTCTTAAAAATTATTCGTGGTAAAAGCTATTGGGTTAATAATTATAATTGATTTTTGCAAACAACCTTTCCGTCATATGATGATTCCAGCGTTTTAGGCATCTATATCCACACACGACAGAAGGGTAACCCTATGAGCAATACCACCTTAACCACATCCGCTGGCGCTCCCGTTAGCGATGACAACAACAGTATCAGCGTGGGGCCTCGCGGTCCTTTGACCTTCGATAACCATTACCTGTTTGAAAAGTTGGCGCACTTTAATCGTGAGCGCATTCCTGAGCGAGTCGTGCATGCGCGTGGCACTGGCGCTTACGGCCATTTCACTCTGACGAAAAGCCTTGGCCAATACACTATCGCGGATTTTTTACAAAGAGAGGGTGATAAGACCGAAATATTCCTGCGCTTTTCTACCGTGGGTGGTGGCCAGGATTCCAGTGATTATGCACGTGATCCGCGCGGTTTTGCGGTGAAATTTTATACGCGCCAGGGCAATTATGATGTGGTGGGCAATAACACCCCGGTGTTCTTTTTGAATGACCCGATCAAATTTCCTGACTTCATCCATTCGCAAAAGAAAAATCCGCAAACCAATTTGCCAGACCCGGCAGCGGCTTTTGAGTTTTGGGCAAATCATCCGCAGTCTTTGCACCAAATGACGATCTTGATGTCGGATCGCGGAATTCCGTTGTCTTATCGCCATCTCCACGGTTTTGGTTCGCACACCTTAAGCTTGTGGAATGAAAAGGGCGAGCGCTATTACGTGAAATGGCATTTCAAAACCAATCAGGGAATTAAAACCTTAACCGCTGAAGAAGCGGCAAAAATGCCGCCCTTTGGCGCGCAGCAAGATTTGGTGGATGCGATTAATCGCGGTGATTTCCCGAGCTGGACAGTCAAACTGCAAATCATGACCGAAGCGCAGGCAGAGACCTATCACATCAATCCATTTGATTTAACCAAGGTATGGCCGCACAAGGATTTTCCGTTGATTGAAATTGGCCAGCTGGAGCTGAATCGCAACGTACAAAATTATTTCGCCGAAACTGAGCAGGCTGCGTTTGCGCCGAGCAACCTGGTTCCGGGTACAGGTGCATCACCTGACAAAATGTTGCAGGCGCGTTTACTGGCTTACCAGGATGCCCATCGTTACCGCGTGGGGGTGAATCACAATCAATTGCCAGTGAACGCGCCGCGCTGTCCGGTGAATCATTATCAGCGTGATGGTGCAGCGGCGGGTTGTCCGTTTGGTCACGGCAACCAGGTGCAAACCAGCGGTGCGAATTATTATCCAAATGATCGCGCAGCACACGGTTATCCCGAGCCTAACCCTGCATTTAGGGAGCCGCTTTTGCGTTTGAGCAATGCGGTTGCAGATCGATACGATCAACTGAGCGAAGATTATTCTTCGCAAGCGGGCGATTTATTCCGTTTGATGAGTGACGATCAAAAAAATCAACTTGCACGCAATATTGCCGGTGGACTTAAGCAAGCGAATACCTCTATCCAGGAGCGCATCTTGGCGCAGTTTGCCAAGGCTGATCCGGATTATGCCGAGCGGGTAAAAGCGTTGCTTTAGATGTTTAAGCTGAACCACTTAAGTTAGGGGTATAACAGGGAGCCGTCATACCCGCAGGGGTTCCAGTGTCTTTATTTTTAAGTCACTGGAATGCCATCCTCTGCAGAGCACCTGATTGTGTATGACGGTTCCCTATCTAATGATGTTTTTATTTCACTTCTCGTAAATTGCTATTCACATTTCAACGTCATTGGAGCGTCAGTCGCTGGATTCCCTGTGGGAATGACGATAAATAATTATTAAAGCTTCGCTTAAAATCAAACCTTTATATTCTCACCCAATCCCTATAGCATCGCTGGCTTCCGAGGTTGTTTAACTCTGAATGCAAGTCGCTGTGTAATTATATTCGCGACAAACAATAACAATAACCGGAAGGCTTTCCAGCAATTGGTTGAGCCAATATTGATTGATCAAGGACAATATAATGAATGTATTTGCGTTGAGATCGCGTGGTTTTTGGATTCTCTTTTTGGCGGCATCGTTAATGGCTACGGTGTTTGCATTTCGATTAATGTTTAACAGCATGCCGGTGCTTAAAGTTGATATTCAATTTTCCCGCGCTGAAGCTGTCGCAGCCGCCGCAACATTCCAGCGAAAAGAATTTCCCGAGTTAACCACCAATCGTTCCGCGGCGAGTTTTGTAGGTGATCGCGAGCTGCAAAATTATGTTGAGCTGGAAGGTGGCGGCATTAACGCCTTCAAATCTGTGATCAACAACGTGGATGCCGTTACTCATTACTGGCGCGTACGTAATTTTGCAGAAAGCCAGGAGAAAGAGCTGACAGTTGCTTTTAGTCCCAAAGGCCAGCTCGTTTCATTTTGGTTGAAAGTTCCTGACCAGGAAGCGGGCGCTGCACTTGAGGAAGGTGCAGCACGCGCATTGGCTGAGCAAGGCGCTAAAAAGTTTATGGGTGAGCGTTTTGCCAACTACAAAGCGTTTGACGCGGATATGAAGCGACAAACCTCTGGCCGTATCGATTACACCTTCACTTATGAACACAGTTCGCTGGTATTAGGTGAAGCTCGCTTTCGAATTAAATTGCGGGTTGCAGGCGATAAGCTGGTCGGTATGGATACTTTCAACCATATTCCGGAAGCCTTCGGCCAGCGTTTCAACGAAATGCGTGCGGTCAATAATCAAATTAGCCAAATCGATTCTTATCTCGTGTTGGGGTTACTCGGTTTGGGAGGCTTGGTTGGCGGTGGTATCTGGCTGCATCGACGCCATCAATTGCAATGGAAGCGCGGAGTTTTACCGGCGATTCTGGTGAGTTCGGGATTGGCTGCAGCAACCCTTGCCAATTTGCCCATGAGCTGGATGAGTTACAGCACAACCCTGTCCGCCAATAATTTCTTGTTGCAACAGTTCGCCATGGCCGGAGTGACACTGGTTGCCGGGGCGCTGTTCTTTGGCACCGTCTACGCCGTGGCAGAAGGATTGTCGCGTGTGGCATTTGCAGATCATCCCAAGCTCTTTGATTTTTTCCGCAGGCCTGTCGCCTCGTCGCCTGAAGCTATGGGACGTGTTTTGGGAGCCTATGGTTGGGCTGGTTTCTTCCTGCTGTACGCCATGGGTTTTGTATTGATCAGCAGCCATTTTGGCTGGTGGTCGCCAACGGATACAGAAACAGATCCCAATATCCTGGCCAGCTGGCGCCCGGCGCTTGGGCCTATTTTTACGGCACTGCAAGCTGGAACCTGGGAAGAGTGTTTGTTTCGAGCTATCCCGCTCGCATTGGCTGCAATTATTGGCAAACACTTCGGCGTACGTACACCTGTGATTCTGGTGGCACTAGTCGCCCAGGCGCTTCTTTTTGGGGGTGCCCATGCCAACTATCCCAATCTGCCCGGCTACAGTCGCTTGGTTGAATTGTTTATCCCGGCGATGGTGTTTGGTGTGGTTTATCTGCGTTTCGGGTTGGTAGTGGGGATGCTTACCCATTTTATTTATGACCTTGTACTCATGAGTTTGCCGATCTTCCTGTCGAATGATGCCAGTCTGCTGGTCGATAAATTCCTGGTAGTACTTGCTGGTGTAGCGCCTTTGTTGATGCTGTTTTGGGCGCGCTATCGTGCAGGTGTTGCACTGCCTTTGGCTGCCGAGTGGCGCAATGGCACTCCTTCAGCAATTGTGCCTGATGTAACTGAGCCTGAAGTTGCACCCGCTGTTGATGTCGTTACAGTAAAACCCATCGCTATCAATTTGAAATTATGGATTCCCGCTGTTCTCATAAGTCTTGTCGCCATTTGTATGGATTGGCGCAAGCCGCCAGACATTATTTGGCCACAATATGAGGTGAATCGCGCTGAAGCCAAAGCCCATGCGGAAGCGGAATTGGCAAAGCATGGCATTAAGTTGACTGGCGAATGGCATGCCGCCGTACTCACTCATAGCGGCTGGCGCCAACCTATGGATTTTGTGTGGAAGGAAACGGATAAAACGACCTTTGCCGCATTGGTGGGTCGCTATCTGGATACACCGCTCTGGCAAATAACCTGGCGCAAGTTCGATGGCCCGGTTGAACAACGTTCCGAGAAGTGGGACGCCTATTTGCACGCTGATGGTAGCTTGCATGAGCTGGTCCATACGCTGCCAGAAGCTAATCCCGGAGCAAAACTTACGCGCGAGCAGGCCAAGGCCAAAGCCTTGGGATGGATTGTCGAGCACCACTGGGGCGATGCGAATCTGCTGGAAGAAAAATCCGTTGAAGAAACCGTTCGCCCAGCGCGCAGTGATTGGGTGGTGAAATATATTGATAAGACAGCATTTAACCAGAAAGACGGACAAGCCATTATCCGCATTACCCTAAGTGGCGATGAAGTAACAGGAAGCGTGCGGACGATAGATGTTCCCGATAAATGGACACGCGCTGAAGCTGAAAAAAATGCAAAAAAAACACCGTTCAAAATAGCGGGAGGTTTAGCGGGCCTGGTCTTGGCCGCCATGGCTTTAAGCACATTTTTCCGTCGCCATACGGGGCGCAAAATTAATCTTGGTGTTGCTGTGCCCTGGATTGTGCTGTGTTCATCCGCAAGTTTTATAGTATCCATGCTTTGGCTGGATGCGTCCCTTGGCAATTTCCAACCGACCATGGGCTGGAATTTACAGCTCGCAATGACTGTGTGCGGCAGCTTGCTATTATCGGTGGCGATTGGTGTATTGCTGCTGTTTATGGCGCAAGCCATTCACGCTGAACGCCCTATGGTGAATGCCAATATCCGGTCTGATTTTGCATTGGGCATGTGCATTTCCCTACTGTTTGCCGGTTTTGCCGCGTTAATCAATATGGTGTTTCCTTCCAAAAATACGCCACCTATTTATTCCGCTGATTGGGCCGCTTACATTCCATTGCTGGCCGTTATTTTTAATGGCTTCAAAGCATTCCTCGGTAAAATTTTTATGCTGATTTTTGCCATAGGTTCTGTACGTTTTTTAAATAGCAGAATTAAGTGGGTGATATTTACGGCATTATTATTTGTGGTGTGGATTGCATTTGCGCTGTCGGAGGACGAAATAAATTCGGCAATATTGAAACAATTACTGGTGATCGCCGGTTTTGCGATCAGTATTGCATTGGTTCGTCGCCAGCAACTGGGTGTTTTAATTGCAATGGGTGGTACAAGTGTTGCGCTTGGCCAGGCATATGTTGCCAATGCACTTTATGCGGGCTCATGGATACATGCATTGGTAAGTGCCATATGCTGTTTCGCAGTTACCTATGGATTATTGCGTCACTGGTATCGCAAAAGTATTGCGTGATATCTTCACGTCATAACATAAAAATGCACTGCGAAAACAGTGCCTTTTTTGTTTGTGGGCAGTAGACTGGCCGATAAGATTTTTAGAGGGGAATACCATGGCACTTGATTTACAAAGCCTGCGCACTGAATACACCAAAGGTGGTTTGGAGCGTGAAGATTTACATGCAAATCCAATTGAACAATTTAAGCGCTGGATGCAACAAACCATAGATGCGCAGCTCCCCGATCCAAACGCAATGACGATTGCAACGGTAGATGACAGCGGACAACCCTCACAACGCATCGTATTATTAAAAAACCTTGATGAAAAAGGCTTTGTGTTTTACACCAACTTGCGTAGTCGCAAGGCGCAAGATTTAAAACAAAATCCAAAAATCAGTTTACATTTTCCGTGGTATTTTTTAGAGCGCCAGGTAAAAGTGTGTGGTGTGGTCGAGCCATTATCAACTACTGAAGTGCTGAAATATTTTGTTACTCGCCCGCGTGACAGCCAGCTCGGTGCATGGGCATCGCAACAAAGTCGTCCCATTTCATCGCGTGCCTTGCTGCTACAACAATTTGAATCTATGAAGCATAAATTTTCCAATGGCGATATTCCTTTGCCCGATTTTTGGGGCGGATATCGCGTGAAACCGCACCAAATAGAATTTTGGCAAGGTGGCGAAGCTCGATTGCATGATCGTTTTGAATATAATTTACAACCGGATAATTCGTGGACGATTGAACGCCTGGAGCCTTAATCAATAATAGGAACCATAAAGATAGGAGTCGTAATATTATGCAATACATCAACATGAAAAATGCCGGAGCACCGGATGTGCTGTATGTTGCGACTACAGAAAAACCACAACCAGCATTGGGCGAGGTTCTAATTCGTGTGCATGCTGCCGGCGTTAATCGTCCGGATATTTTCCAGCGCCAGGGCTCCTATCCACCACCAGCGGATGCATCACCGATTTTGGGTTTAGAAGTGGCAGGTGAAATTGTGGAAGTGGGTGAGCAGGTAGCTGATTGGAAACCTGGAGATAAGGTTTGTGCGCTGGTGAATGGAGGTGGTTACGCCGAATATGCGATTGCACCTGCTGCACAATGCTTGCTTGTTCCAGAGAATTTTTCTTTTTTTCAAGCAGCAGCATTGCCAGAAACTTTTTTTACGGTGTGGCACAACCTGTTTCAACGCGCAAAATTAATGCAAGGCGAAACTTTACTGGTTCACGGCGGAACAAGTGGAATAGGTACTACAGCAATCCAACTGGCAATTGCTTTTGGCGTAAACGTTTTTGCGACAGCCGGCTCAATTGAAAAGTGTAATGCGATAAATTCACTGGGAGCTGTTGCTATTAATTATCGCACCCATGATTTTGTTGCAGAAATTAAATCGAATACACAAAGCGAAGGTGTCAATGTAATTTTGGATATGGTGGGAGGCGATTATATTCAACGCAATTTCTCAGCCGCTGCTAAAGATGCCCGCATTGTTAATATCGCCTTTTTAAACGGCAGCAAAATCGAATTGGATATAATGCCAATTATGCTAAAGCGCCTGATGTTCACAGGTTCAACCTTGCGTGCGCAAACACCGCAAGTTAAAAGCCTGATCGCACAAGAATTAAGGCAGCACGTTTGGCCGTTGCTTAATCAACAAAAAATAAAACCCGTTATTGATTCAGTATTTCCATTTGCAGATGTTGCCAGTGCGCACAAACGAATGGAGTCGAGCGAACATATTGGAAAAATAATTCTGGATTTAAATGTATAAGATCAAATGTGTGAATCCAGGGAGTCGTCATCCTTAGTCAGGTACCCGCAGGGGAACCAGCGTCTTTAAACATCTTAGATAAAGATCATTGGACCCCCTCGGGGATGACGACTGCCTGTTATAACAAATAGAAGTCCGTTAAATTAAAATTAAAGTGAAACCCTTATGAAAAATTCTCGCCGACCTTTAGATGGCATTCGCGTTATAGAAATCGGTCAATTGCTTGCGGGTCCTTTTGCGGGTTGTATGCTCGCTTATTTTGGTGCGGAAGTGATTAAAATCGAACCGCCGGAGGGCGATCCCATTCGCGGTTGGCGTTTATTGGAAAATGGGACATCCCATTGGTGGCGCAGTATTGGACGCAATAAAAAAAGTATCACACTCGATTTAAAAAAAACGGAAGGCCAACAAATTGCGCGGCAATTAATTGATACTGCTGATGTGGTTATCGAAAATTTTCGCCCCGGTGTTATGGAGTCCTGGGGCTTAGGACCCGACGACATTAAAAAATCTAATCCTAAATTAGTGTACGCGCGTATTTCCGGTTATGGCCAAACGGGGCCATATGCAAGTAAACCAGGTTTTGCTTCTGTGTGTGAAGGTATGAGTGGTTTTCGTTATGTGAATGGTTTTGCTGACCAGGCACCGGTGCGACCCAATTTAAGTATCGGCGATACTATTTCCGGAATACACGCTGCTTTGGGAATTTCGTTAGCGTTACTCGAACGGGAAAGAAATGCAGAAAGCGAAGGGCAGGTTGTTGATGTTGCACTTTATGAATCCATGTTTAATTTAATGGAAGCGGTTGTGCCAGAGTTTTCCGGTGCAGGTGTTATTCGCCAGCCATCGGGTACCACAGTGACTGGTATTGTTCCCACGAATACCTATCGTTGCAAAAATAGAAAATATGTTGTGATTGGTGGCAATGGTGATTCCATTTTCCAGCGTTTGATGGAGGTCGCGGGTCATCCCGAAATGGCAAAAGATCCGCGTATGGCAAATAATGCTGGCCGTGTTATTCACGAAGCGGAAATTGACCACGCATTGGCGACGTGGTGTTTGAGTAAGGATTCGGATGAAATTTTGGAATTGCTTGATAAAGCGCGTGTGCCTGCAGGGCCGATTTATAATGTGGAAGATATGTTTGCCGATCCGCACTTTAATGCGCGGGGAATGTTTGAGCAGGTTGAAATTAATGGTAAACCGTTGAAGATTCCGGCGATATTGCCGAAGCTTTCGGAGACTCCGGGACGGACGGATTGGCCGGGGGGAGAGGTGGGGAGTCATACACAGGAGGTGCTGGAAAATGTTTTAGGTTTGGGGGGCGGAGATATTGATAGGTTGAAAGGGTTGGGTGTGATTTAATTTATTTGTTTATTTGTTTATTTGTTTATTTGTTTATTTGTTTATTTGTTTATTTGTTTATTTGTTTATTTGTTTATTTGTTTATTTGTTAGATTTATTTCGCCTGTTGGCGAGTTACTTTCTTTGCTTCGCCAAAGAAAGTAACCAAAGAAAGGCGACCCAGCTCGTTCCCTCTTCCTGCGCTTCTCAGAAAATTGCCGTCGTTCCGGTGCGACATCCATGTCGCATCGTCACTAAAACGCACGTCCTGTGCGTTTTACGGCAATTTTCTTCCGATGCTCGGGGAACTCACATGGGAATAAGTCATCGCAAGATTGAAGATTGAAGATTGAAGATTGAAGATTGAAGATTGAAGATTGAAGATTGAAGATTGAAGATTGAAGTAATTTTAACATCGCAAAAAAATATATATTCATGTGGCACTGACTTGGCCCCCTATGAGTTCCCCGAGCACTGGAGGAAAATTGATGGCAAGCGCACAGGACGTGCGCTTGAGTGACATCGAGCCATGGATGGCTCGTCGGAACGACAGCAATTTTCTGAAGCGCGCAGGAAGCGGGAACGATTGGGGTGTCTTTTCTTTTGGTTACTTTTCGTTGGACAAGCAACGAAAAGTGACTCGCCAGCAGGCGAAACAAAAACTAATTAAGAAGTCAAAAATATGAATTTAAAACCAGGTTTATATCGTCATTATAAAGGCAATGATTATTATGTCTTCCAGGTAGCCCATCACAGCGAAACCCGCGAAGCCCTGGTCGTCTACCAATGCCTATACGGCGATTATTCATGGTGGGTTCGCCCCCTCGCCATGTTCACCGAAACCGTAGAAATTGGTGGTGAAGTTATCCAACGGTTTCAATTTATTCGTGAGTTAACAGATGAACAACTCGCGGACTTTTTGAAGGAAGCCAATATAAAAGGTGTTTCTCGTGTCTGAGATTGATTTGCAAACACAAGATGAAAAATACATGCGTCGTGCGATTGAATTGGCTGCACAAGGCGAACAATTAGGTGAAGTTCCTGTCGGTGCAGTCATTGTGTGTAACGACGAAATTATTGGTGAAGGCTTTAACCAACCTATCAGCAGCCATGATCCCACTGCGCATGCGGAAATTGTTGCATTGCGTAAAGCCTCGCAGCATATAAAAAATTATCGCGTAATAGATTCTACGATTTATGTAACATTGGAACCCTGCACCATGTGTGTTGGAGCGCTTGTTCACGCACGCATTGGCAGGTTGGTTTTTGGCACTATCGAACCGAAAGCGGGCGCTGTTGTAAGCCAATCACAATTATTGGATGCAACTTATTTTAATCATCGCATCGAAATACAAAGTGGAGTGTTGGCGAGTGAATGCCAACATCAATTAAGTGATTTTTTTCGGCGCAGGCGAGAGGAATTAAAACAACAAAAAATCAACGATAGATTGCAAGAGTAAATTTCCTGCTGTCGAAATAAAAAAGGATGCAACTTGCATCCTTTTTTATTCGGTACTGATTCCGTTATTTTTCTGCCAGCAATTCTTCTACTGCATTAACCAGGAAAATATAACTCGCCGCTTGATTTACAACGTATTCATTTTCTCCCCAAAAGAACGGCCAGTCTTCGTGGTTTTCCGGATAATCAGGCTTCAGGATAAGCACGCCAGGAACAACACCGCCGGGTAAGAATGTAAAATCTGCGCGGTTGTTGCCATAAGCCACTTCCTTGGAATGGGTTCCTACACTGGAAACAAGCGATAAATTGTGTGCGGGATGCGTACCGTAAATAAAATCCAATCCTTTAAAAATAGATTCGCGATCCATTAAATCAGGAAAGGCTTTATGGATGTAATAGTTGTTGGTCGCATAGTGAATTACTGAGCCGCTACCGGCCCAACCCGTTTCAGTAATGGGGACATTGAAAGGATTTTTAGCTTCGATTTTCGCAACTTCTTGCTGATAATTTTGCGCAAGGCCTCTTAAGGTTTTACCAAAATCAGCAGACATAAATGGCATGGCGCGAATTAACCAGGAAGCGTGCATTGGAAAAGTATCTTGTAATTCGGGTAATAATTTTTCAATAGCTTGTGCGTATTGCGATTCATGTGTTGTGATCAGCAATTCACTGGCAGCTTTTAGTTTTTCATCGGCCAATTTTCCACCGGTAGTATTGCCGTGGCTAAAAGTATCCGGTTTGGCTTTCGCTTGTTCTTCGGCCCAGGCTTTTTTTGCGGTGGTGATACATTCATTCGCAAGTGCATCGTTATAGCCTTTTAATGCACGGCTTGCAGCGGCGAGGGCACCGATAGAACCGTAATTCAATGCAGATGACCTGCTGGTAAATGCCCAGCGATCATCGAAGGTTCCGCTTTTAAAACCATCTGACTCACCATCTTTCTTTTTCGGATCGTAAATCAAATTATCAGTTTTGGTAACGCCGTCGCCCAAGTGTGTATATTGTTCAATATGGGCTTCAACAATTCCGGGAATTGCGTGGCCCACAGCGCGATGTTGCGCAATCAATGCGAGCGTACCGTGTTCAATTTGTTGCAATAAATCCGGCTTGCCATCGGCAACGTGTAAATTTACAAAACGTTTTTGATAGTCAACGCTTGTTACATCGCGTTTTAATCCAAAAGCTTCCCACGCAGTCACCAGGGTGTTTACGACATCGTATTGTGTCTGGGTGCGAATATCGTAATCGCCAGCGTCGTACCAGCCACCTATATTTAAACCGGGAATATGTTCACCGGGTTTGTAGGGTGTGTCAGTTGTTGGGCCTTGCGCGTAAAGGTCAAAGTGTTCGTGGTTAACGGGTGCTTGCAGGGCATCGTCAAGATGAGAAGCACCATGCCATATGCGATAAGCTTCGTTAATTAACATGTGATCCATTTGGATGGGTAAATACATATCCAAACTGGGCTGCCATGCATTTTGGTAAACATCTTTTGCAATACGAAATGGTTCGGTTTTTTGATCGCCGTATTCAATGGTGTAAAGCCCTTCATCCTTTACGTTGGAGAAATCAAATTGGCGATATTCATAGCGCAAATATTTTCCCCAGGAGGAAAGTGTTTTGTTAAGGATTAATTGTTGTGTGCCATCGGCAGCGATTTTAAATAATTTTGCAGGAGGATTTTTTTTGTCATTTTTATCCAGTTCAATCACTGCAACTTTTTGCTGGTTTGGATGATAACCCACTTGCGAATGCGCAATCATAGGTTTGCGCACCCAATTCTTGATAGTGTCGGCATTCAGTTGCCACTCGATAACCGTTCCACTTTTGCCCGCGGGAATTCTGCTGCGTACAACAAACCAACCATTTTGTGCTTTGCTGCGGCCATCAAAAAGTTCCAACGGTATTGTGGTGGATTCAATGCTGACCCTGCGCTCAATATTATTGGGAGCGAGCACCAGGTGTTGGCCTTTCGCGATTAATTGCGGTTCAACTTTATTATTAATTTCTTTGGTTCCGGTAGGATAAAGTGGAAATATTCCGGTTGTGGTATCCATTACAAATGCTTGATGGAAATAGGCTGCCGGTAAAAACTCCAGGTTAAAACCTGCTTTACCTTCAAGTGATGCTGGTAAGGGTTTTGGTAAATTAACAGCGATGCGAACACCGGTTTGATGTTTGGTGACTTTGATAGAGAAATCAAAATCCTGTTCGGCATAACGCATAAAGGCTTCAATAGATTGTTCTTCGCGATTAATTTTTCGCTCTTTGAATTGCGGAATCATATCCCATTGTTCGGGCGTAATATTCAGGCGCACATCGCCATTGGTTGCGGTGCGTTCACCATGATGAATCAACTCAACACCACTGGTTTTGGAATCACTAAACAGGCCGTCGTACCAGTTGCTAAATACCAGCACATTCAAGCCCGGTTGTTCGAAATAATCTTTATCGTTTAACACCAGTTTGCTTGAGTCTGCGAAAGTGCACTGGGGCAGAAGTAATGCAAATGAGAAAATAGTAGCGCCCAAGCGCCAGTTAAAACCAGACATGGTGATTCTCCATAGGTTATTAGAAATTCACTTATAGTCTATGTGATCATAAGGCGGGGCGCGTACAGCTTTTACAAAAAATAACCACTTGTGCACTAGTCGGTTATTATTGGTTTTAAGCAAAGCTTTGTGAGTTTTTGATGCACCTGAAACAAAAGAGCCGCAACAATGTGCGGCTCTTTTAGTATTTTTATCACAGGAAGGATAGGGATGATGCGTTACTTAATCTAAGCTGGTTTAGCTTCTCAAGCGCGCTTTTGGTCTGGGGCGTATTGGTGAAATTGAGTCCATCACTACTATTGCTGGTTGCAAGTCGCAACTGTTCCTGCGTCGTTTTAAAGGCGAGGATTTTTTGATAATTCAACACATTTTTAACATAAGCAACTGGCTCCCAACCACGTGAGTATCCATAGGTTGCCTTGGAGTAATATTCCTGTTTGGCTAACAGTGGAAAGGCTTTACTAACATCCTTCCAGCTATTGGCATCGCCTTTTAGGCGGCGGGTCAGCACGCGCGCATCATCCAAATGGCCTATGCCCTGGTTATAGGCTGCAAGTGCAAAATACAAACGGTCATCGCCCTTGATACTCTCGGGCAATATATCCAGCAGGTAGCGCATGTATTTTGCACCACCATTAATGCTTTGCTTTGGATCATCCAGGTTTTTAACACCCAATTCACGCGCTGTGTCCGGTGTAAGCATCATAAAACCGCGCACCCCTGTTGGTGATTGCGCGTTTGGAATCCATTGCGATTCCTGGTAGCCGATTGCAGCAATCAATTGCCAATCCAGGTTGTATTGGGTAGCAGCAGCTTTGATATTTTCTGCCCAGCGAGGAAAACGTTTGTCATAGCGCAGGCTGAACATCAGTGCGTCGTCGGTCGTGACTTCAATAAATTGATCAAAGAAGTGCGATGATATTTTTGCAAGCTGGCCATCGGCTTTGATTTTGGCGAGATATTTTTCTGCCGCATCATACAAACTGTTGTCGCGTGATGGCTTAAAAGCCCATGACAAAGGTTGTGCTGCGTTCAAGTCAAATGCCACCTGGGTATGTGGATAGGAATAGCGGTGGATGTCAAAAATCGCTGAATCAATAACGGCATAATCGGCGTGGCCGCGCTCGACCATTTCGAGTAAATCGGTCATTTCGACGTTTTCAACCATCTCCCAATGAATACCGGGCAAAGATTGCTGCAACTCTTGTAATGGCATAGGTATGGACGCTTTATTAACAACCAGCACTGTTTTGCCAGTAAGGTCCTTGATTGAAGCTGGCGCGGTTTGGGTGCTGTTGTAAACCAACTCCAGGTTCAGCTCCATAAATGCAGAGCTGTAACGATAAGGGAGTTTGTTGGTACGAACATTGATTACACTTGGGCTGGCAAGGTCGAACTGCGCCTTGTCGCCATCATCTGCGAGATCATTGGTCGGTGCTTCATCTTTAAGCACAAGCTTAACGCCCAGTTCATCGGCAAAACCTTTGAGCAGGGTGTATTCGAAGCCCGTAATACCTTCGGGGCCTTGATAGTGGCTTATGGGACCATTGTGCGACAACACGCGTAGTTCGCCTGCAGTACGCACTTGTTCGAGTTTACTGGCTGGGGCGCTACGCACTAATAAGGCAGCACAGCAAATTAATAAGATGGCAATTAATAGATTGGAAATGGAAAATCGTTTTACTACGGTACGCTTCCGGCTTTCCATGATATTTAATCCGGCCATAAAGGGTGTTTCTCCGGTGTTTGCATCGCCCGAAATGGGAAATAACTTCGTATATGCACTCATGCCGAATCTAATCCATTACTGACCCGTGCAACTTGAGGGCCATGGTAAAGGCTGGTGGCGCCTCTGCATAGCTTGTTTTCTGAGCAAAACTGGGGTAGGCACTTGGATATAAAACAATCAAAAAAATGAAAAATTGTTTATAAACAAAACCTTACGAAAACGATTTGGCACTAGTTATCACCTTGAAAAAAGTGAAAAAAAAGTGCTTTTTAGCGATTTTATGCGCCATTTTTGCCGCGTTTTTTGTTAAAAAAAGCATGGTTTCCCAGATTTTTTTGTAAAAAACCATGAAAAAATTGCACAAAAACCGACCATTCGTCAGGATTAGTGCGCCGATAATTTACTTAGGGGACGCCTTAATCGTCTGTATGCCAGGTCTCATAAGAAATGAGTTGAAGGGTTATTGAAGGAAAGTCTTGAGCGTAAAAAGGCTGTGCGAATGAACTTTACGCTCCCGGGATCGATATGAATTCCTGCCAGCCCATAAATCCAGTACAATGCGCGCCTCTTTAATTCGCTCCTAAATTCACACCCAGACGCTTGAGGCTCAAATCACTATGCTGATTCTGCGTGGCGCCCCCGCTCTTTCTAGTTTCCGTACCCAAAAACTGCTGGCTACTTTGCAACAATTGGTTCCAGCCGTTACCGGGATTTCCTCTGAATTCGTGCATTTTGCCAATGTGTCTGCTCCATTAAGCGATGCGCAAACCCAGGTATTGCAGCAACTTTTAACTTACGGCCCGAAAGTTGAAGGTCAGGTAAGCCATGACGGCGAGCTTTATTTGGTAGTACCGCGTCTGGGTACTATTTCCCCCTGGGCTTCCAAAGCGACAGATATCGCAAAGAACACCGGCTTGGATAACATCAAGCGTGTTGAGCGCGGTGTAGCTTACTACGTGACCGGTTCTGTTTCAGTTGAAGATCGCGCATTGATTACCGCCGTTTTGCATGACCGCATGGTGGAAACCGTATTTGATAGTCTGGACGCTGCAGAGCAAATCTTCTCTGCGCAAGAACCAGCGCCACAAACGAGCGTAGATATCCTCGGCGGTGGTCGCGACGCTTTAGTCGCCGCGAATAAATCCCTGGGCTTGGCCCTGGCTGACGATGAAATTGATTATCTGGTTGATGCGTTCAAAACCCTCAATCGCAATCCCGTCGATGTTGAATTGATGATGTTCGCGCAAGCAAACTCTGAACACTGCCGCCACAAAATCTTTAACGCCTCCTGGACTATTGATGGCGTTGAGCAAGAGCGCAGCCTGTTCAAGATGATCCGCAACACCAACGAAGTGGGTGGCGATAATGTGCTTTCTGCCTATTCCGATAACGCCGCCGTTGTTGTTGGTCACGATGCAGGGCGCTTCTACCCGAATCCAGAAACCAAGGCCTACGAATACACCCAACAACCGATTCATCTATTAATGAAGGTTGAGACCCATAACCACCCGACGGCGATTTCGCCATTTTCGGGTGCGGGTACTGGTTCCGGTGGTGAGATTCGCGATGAAGGTGCTGTAGGTCGCGGCTCCAAGCCAAAAGTGGGCTTGAATGGTTTTACCGTGTCCAACCTGCAAATCCCGGATTTTATCCAGCCGTGGGAACAAGACTACGGCAAGCCAGGTCGCATTGTGACGGCGCTCGATATTATGATCGACGGCCCCCTCGGCGGCGCTGCCTTTAACAACGAGTTCGGTCGTCCCAATATTTGCGGTTACTTCCGCACTTTTGAGGAAGATTTCGACGGCGAGCGTCGCGGTTACCACAAGCCAATTATGCTGGCGGGCGGTTACGGCAATATCAACGCTGAGCACATTGAGAAACCACCATTTAAAGCGGGCTCAAAATTAGTCGTGCTCGGCGGCCCGGCGATGTTGATTGGCTTGGGTGGTGGTGCTGCGTCTTCTATGGCCTCGGGTTCTTCATCTGAAGATCTGGATTTTGCATCCGTACAACGCCAAAACCCTGAAATTGAACGTCGTTGCCAGGAAGTTATTGATAGCTGCTGGCAGCAAGGCGATAAAAACCCCATCGCGTTTATCCATGACGTGGGTGCGGGCGGTTTGTCTAATGCATTTCCTGAATTAGTTAAAGATGGTGGCACCGGAGGCAAGTTTGAATTGCGTAACGTGCCTAACGATGAACCGGGCATGAGTCCATTGGCGATCTGGTGTAATGAATCGCAAGAGCGTTATGTGCTGGCGATCAAGCCGGAAGATTTAGCGCGTTTCGAAGCCATCTGTCAGCGTGAACGTGCGCCTTTTGCAGTAGTGGGCGAGGCGACTGACGAGAAACATTTGATCGTCAACGATAAACATTTCGACGCTAAACCTGTTGATTTGCCCATGTCCGTTCTTTTCGGCAAACCGCCAAAAATGCATCGCGTGGCTGAAAAACACACCGCGGCGGTAAGCGCGTTTTCGACCGAAGATATCAACATCAATGACGCTGCTGAGCGTGTGCTCAAGCATCCGGCAGTAGCGAGCAAAAGTTTCCTTATCACCATCGGCGACCGCTCGGTAACCGGCATGGTGGCGCGTGACCAAATGGTTGGCCCATGGCAAGTTCCTGTGGCGGACGTTGCGGTAACTACCGTGAGTTACGACAGCACCAAAGGCGAGGCCATGAGCATGGGCGAGCGCACGCCGGTTGCGTTGTTGGATGGTCCGGCGTCTGGCCGTATGGCTATTGCAGAAGCGATTACCAATATCGCGGCCACGCGTATTGAAAAACTTTCTGATGTAAAACTCTCTGCCAACTGGATGTGCGCCGCTGGTCACAAAGGTGAAGATGAGAAAATGTACCGCACGGTACAAGCTGTTGGTATGGAGCTGTGCCCTGAACTCGGTATTACTATTCCTGTAGGGAAAGATTCCATGTCCATGCGTACCGCGTGGCAGGAAAATGGAAAAGCAAAAGCGGTAACTGCTCCTTTGTCGTTAGTGATTTCTGCGTTTGCTCCCGTGGTCGATGTTCGCAAAACATTAACTCCACAGCTCAGAACTGACAAAGGCGCAACGGATTTAATTCTGGTTGACCTTGGCAATGGCAAAAACCGTTTGGGTGGTTCGATCCTCGCGCAGGTTTACAACCAAATGGGCGATATTCCAGCGGACCTGGATTCTGCTGCGCAACTCAAAGGTTTCTTTAATGCAATGCAGGTGTGTATCGCACACGATGAAATCCTCGCCTACCACGACCGCAGCGATGGTGGCTTGTTTGCGACTCTCGCAGAAATGGCGTTCGCAGGCCATGTTGGTATCGATGCAAATCTTGATTGCCTGGGCGACGATGTTCTTGCTGTACTGTTCAGTGAGGAAGCGGGTGCGGTGTTGCAAGTTGCGAAGGATAAAACTGATGCGGTCCTGGATCGTTTCTTCGCAGCGGGTGTAACCCACGCAAAAGTTATCGGCACATTGAATGATGAAGACACAGTGCGCATCGCACAAAACGGAAATACCTTGTTCGATCAATCGCGTGCGGTTCTGCAAAGTCTTTGGTCTGAAACCAGCTATCGCATCCAGGCGATGCGCGATAATCCCGCGTGCGCGAAATCTGAATTCGAAGGCATCTTAAAAACTGATCCCGGTTTGAGTGTAAAACTGTCTTACGATCAAAACGACGATGTTGCGGCTCCTTTTATCAACACTGGTGTACGTCCTTCAATCGCCGTGTTGCGTGAGCAAGGTGTAAATGGTCAGGTAGAAATGGCAGCGGCGTTTGATCGCGCTGGCTTTAAAGCCGTTGATGTTCACATGAGTGATTTATTGTCTGGCCGGGTTTCACTTGAAGCCTTCAAAGGCATAGTGGCTTGTGGTGGTTTCTCTTATGGCGACGTGCTCGGCGCTGGCGAAGGTTGGTCAAAAACGATTTTGTTCAACAACAAAGTGCGCGATGAATTCGAAGCATTTTTCCATCGCAATGACACCTTCAGCTTGGGGGTGTGCAATGGTTGCCAGATGATGTCCAGCCTGAAAAATTTAATTCCGGGCGCAGATCATTGGCCGCGTTTCGTGCGTAACTTGTCCGAGCAATTTGAGGCGCGCTTCAGCTTGGTCCAAGTGCAGGAATCCTCATCAGTCTTGTTCAAAGGCATGGCGGGTTCGCATATGCCGGTTGCCGTTGCACACGGTGAAGGTTATGCAGAATTTGCCAATGCTGATGCATTAAACGTCTGCAACGAAAGCGGTACAGTTGCTATGCGTTTTGTCGACAATCATTTGAATGCCACAGAAACCTATCCGGCAAACCCGAATGGTTCGCCCTTGGGGATCACCAGCGTTGCGAGCAAAGATGGTCGTGTAACTATCATGATGCCGCACCCTGAACGTGTATTCCGCGCAGTGAGCAACTCATGGAAACCGGATGATTGGAAAGATGATGGTGCATGGTTGCGTTTGTTTAGAAATGCACGCGTATTTGTGGGTTAACAATACCTGCGGTGAAATGAGAAAGGCGCAAATGATTGCGCCTTTTTTTATGTGCGAGAAATTTACATTTGTCGCGACGTAAATGTGTTGATTGAAATTGAATTGTGAGGAAATCTAGTGCCTTCTCCCATTGGGAGAAGGTTAGGATGAGGGTTTTATTAATTTGGCTCTGTGTTTCTGCCCTCACCCCGACCCTCTCCCAATGGGAGAGGGGGAGTCTCAAGATTTTAAATCTTTCTAACGTTTAGCATCTTCAAGGCGCCACACCAATTTGGTTTGATGCCAACAAGCAACAGCTTTATCGCCTTCCATGCAAGGCGTAAATGCCCAATTGCGCAGCGCGTGTTTAATGGCCGCATCATCCAAACGAGTTGATCCACTGGAAGAAAACACTGTAGCCTCTGTAACACGGCCATCTGCTGAAACAAAAAGTTTTAAGCCTGTTGTACCTTCCTCTCCTAAACGCGATGCTGCAGAAGGATATTCGGGCTTGGTTGTGTGGATTAAGCGGGGTTTGGTGAGAGTCGGTGTCCGATCAATCACACCTCCGCCAATATCTGTCTTGTCAACGATAATAGGATCTGTAAATACAAGTGGTGTTGTGTCGACCGGGTCGGTGGTAACAATGTTTGTAGATTTGATAATGACTTCTTGAGGATCGGTTTTTTCAGTAGGTGTTATTTTTTCCGGCGTGGGTGTAAGGGTAATCGGTTCGGGAATAAAAACTTTTTTTATAACGTTTCCTAATCCACTGGCGAGCCCCCAAATCAATAACACGTGAAATGCAATAACAATAAAAATTCCAAGTGATTTTTGCCGGGTATTTTGCTGAACATGATAGGACATATTTTATTACCATTTTTGAGTGTTGAACCTGCAAGCGAAATGGTATTTTTTTGAAACAAACCATCCAGTACTGCGGTAGTTGTTTCTACCATTTCACGGAGTTTGTACCCAGCCAAAAAATTGCCTGGGTAAGCTGAGTATAGTCACTATTGGTAACATGCAAACATTTCTTTACAGATTGCTTATAAGGTTTATCTCCAAAGGATGTGTTAGATATACACACATTCTCTTATGGATAGGCTTAAAGGGAAAATTATTCTTGTGTTCGGATGACAAGGTGCGGGAACAATCTTTAACAAAAAACATCTTATTCAAGGCATTTTTTTCACTGGTTTTATGGTCCAATAAATAACAGCAGAGCTTAACTGACAATTTACCTGGCGCATCGGAGCACAATATGAAATCCCCAATTTTTATAGCAGCATTGATCGTGAGTTTGAGCGCATGCGGTATTCTCAAGCCCCACGAAAAAACTACCCAAACCCAGGCTGAGGCTGCTGGCTTGGTGGCGGTGCATAAACCACACTTCGATGCATCTTATTCGTTACCGTCTGCGAATTTTATGCAATACAAAAAAATTATCCTTACGGATTTGGATTTATCGGCAACTAAAATTATTAAGCCCAACAGTGCACACGCTTTTGATGAGCCTTGGGAGCTTAATGATGACGATAAAAAATATTACCAATCCAGATACGAAGACTCAGCCAAAAAGTTTTTATTTGATGATGGAAAATATTCAGTTGCAACAACTGCGGCAGCGGATACTTTATTGTTGAAAACAAAAATCACTGAAATTGCACCACTGGCATCCAAAGATGATTTTAAAGGTCGCCCTAATTTAATGGATGTGTATAGCGAAGGTTTTGGTCGCATGACTATCGCGTTTGAACTTTACGATTCGGTATCCAATAAATTAGTTGCAGTCGCCAGTGATGAACATGACCTGGGAAATATGTGGGAAAAAAATAATCGTGTTCAGAACAATATCCAGGTTAAATTGGCGTTTGATTTCTGGATGAGAAATTTGAAAGAAGAATTGGAACATATTTCAAAAAAATAGAGGAATGCGTGCTAACAAAGCCGAGCTATGCTCGGCTTTGTCGTTTTAGGTATACTGTCATTACGAGTAAATAACCAAGGCAACATCATGACCCAATTAGAAAACTTCCCGCTTGCTGAATTGTCAGTTGGTTTATCGAAAACCTACAGCAAAACCCTTACTGAAAAAGATATACTTTTATTTGCTGCTTGCTCCGGTGATGTAAACCCGGTTCACCTCGATAAAGCCTACGCTGCAACGACACCTTTTGGTGAACCCATTGCCCACGGCATGTGGACAGGCGCGTTGGTATCTGCCGCCATTGCGACCCAATTACCTGGCCCGGGTTCGGTTTATCGCAGCCAAAGCCTCAACTTTAAACATCCGGTAAAAGTGGGCGACACAGTAACCGTGACCTTGACGATTAGTGAAATCAAAGAGCGCATCAAATTAATTACATTGGAGTGTGAAGCGCACAACCAGGACGGGAAATTAATTGCAAAAGGTGTAGCGGAAGCGATTGCACCAAGCGAAAAACAAATGATTGCGATGCCGGTTTTGCCTGAGATCGTAATTGCTTAATTAATATTTATTCGTTCGTTGATGAATTTATTAAACAGGGAGCTGTTATCCCTGTAGGAGAACCAGTGCCATTGATTTTCTAAAGTCGCTGGATTCCTACGGAGTGACGATTCCCGGATAAAATATCACTCGGCCTCTTCATCCTCTTCACAAACAGTAGCAATTGGCCAACCGCCAAATTCTTTCCATTTGTTGACGATAAAACAAAATAGATCGGCGGTTTTTTCTGCATCGTATGCGGCTGAGTGTGCGGCGCTATTACTGAATTCCAAACCTGCACAGCGGCACGCTTTGGCGAGTACCGTTTGGCCAAATGCGAGGCCGGAAAGTGTCGCAGTATCAAATACGCTGAATGGATGGAATGGATTGCGTTTAATATCGCAGCGTTCAACAGCGGCATTTAAAAAATTCAAATCAAAATGCGCGTTGTGACCAACGACAACCGCACGCGTACAGCCATTCTCTTTTACAGCGCGACGCACGGCTTGCATCATGTCGGTCAATGCCATTAATTCGGGTTCAGCCATGCGGTCAGGACTATCCAAATCAATGCCGGTAAAATCAAGCGCAGCTTTTTCAATGTTCGCGCCCTCAAAGGGCTCAATGTGGAATGAAAAAGTTTCATGGCGATGCAAAACGCCCGCTTCATCAATTCGCACGGTAACCGCTGCAATTTCAAGCAGGGCATCGGTCTGGCAATTAAAACCGCCAGTTTCTACATCAATAATAACGGGCAAAAAGCCGCGAAAACGCTGCGCTAACAACGAGGATGGATCTTTTGGATTCTCAGGTGGATTCACTGGATTGCCTTAATCTGGATAAAAATGGCTTATGCTTTTTGCAATTGCCAACGCAAGTTTTCACCGGCGCGTAGTGGTACTAAAGTGGTGTCTGCAAAGGCCAGGGTTTCTGGTGCTTGCCATTCGCTTTTTATCAGCGTGATTTTGTCGGTATTGCGCGGCAGCTGGTAAAAATCCGGGCCAAAATGGCTGGCAAAAGCTTCCAGTTTGTCCAGCGCGCCCGCATCCTCAAATGCCTCTGCATAGAGTTCAATAGCTGCATAAGCAGTGTAGCTGCCAGCGCAACCACAAGCGGCTTCTTTTTTGTCTTTGGCGTGAGGGGCGGAATCGGTGCCCAGGAAGAATTTCGGGTTGCCGCTGGTCGCGGCTTTGATGAGTGCTGCCTGATGGGTATTGCGCTTCAGGATTGGCAAACAGTAATAGTGCGGGCGAATACCGCCTGCGAGCATATGGTTGCGATTATAAAGCAAGTGGTGTGCAGTAATTGTAGCGGCGACATTCGCGGGCGCTGCGGCAACAAACTCGGCAGAATCCGCGGTGGTAATGTGCTCCAAGACCATCTTCAATTCAGGAAAGTTTTTGACTAGGTTGATAAAGGTGCGATCCAGGAATACTTTTTCACGGTCAAAAATATCAATACTTGAATCGGTGACTTCACCATGCAATAAAAATGGCATGCCGACTTTTTGCATGGCTTCCAATACGGGGTAGACCTTGTTGAGGTCTGTCACGCCCGATGCGGAATTCGTGGTCGCTCCGGCAGGGTAGAGTTTTACAGCGGTTACGCCTGCGGCTTTGGCTTTGGCAATTTCGGCTGGATCTGTACTATCAGTAAGGTAAAGCACCATCAAGGGTTCAAACTTGTTCGCCGCAGGGCGGGCTGCCTTGATACGCGCTTTGTAGGCGAGCGCTTGCTCGGTATTTAGTACCGGTGGCACCAGGTTTGGCATAACTATCGCACGGGCAAATTGCTCTGCCGCGTCACCTACCGTTCGGCTCAGGGCTGCGCCATCGCGGAGGTGGATATGCCAGTCATCGGGGCGGGTGAGTGTGATTTGCTGTGGCGCGGAGGATTGCGACATGAGGCTTTCTCTTCAAATTCAAAAACTTGCCGCATGCTACCAAAAATAGGCCCTGGACGCAGCTACAAGTTTTGTTGGGAGCGGACAGTCTGGCTATACTCTTTACCGGATGTTCGTTAGCTAGTCACCGGATATCCGCTAGTTAGTCATCAAATGTGTTGTGAGGTGAGAAACCGTACAAGGCGTTTTATCATGTGTAGGTGTACTTTGGTTTTATCGATTGGTCTTATAGGTTGGCGTTGATGGTTTTGAGTTTTCGGGTTCTCTCTCTTTCAGTGGTGCTTGCCTGGCTGTGGTTGGCCAATAACGCCTATGCCCAAATGTACGGCGCTGACATGGTCTCATCCGAATGGAAGGTTTCCGCTAATCCCTTTGCATGCAGTCTCACTCATAACATTCCTGTTTTTGGTAAGGCAGTGCTTTCGCGTAAGGCGGGCGGCGCTGACCTGTTTTATTTGGAATCAGCCGGCAAGGTGGTTTTTCCGGTGGGAGTTGCAGGCGCCGAAACCTTACCCCCACAGTGGCGTAACGATTTGGTGCCAGTGCCTTTAGGCGCGTTCAGTGTCGTTGCGGGTAATCAACCCATTAACATTAATCCCACCCAGGCTGCGCCCATAATTGCGCAACTTACGGCGGGAATGAATGTTATGTATTCCTCGCAACCGATTATAAATGGGTCATCAATGCCATCGATTATCCGGGTGGTCCTGAATGCAAAAAATTTTGCGGCTGGTTATAAGGCCTATCAAAAATGTATTGGCGATATTATTCCTTACAGTTTTGCCCAGGTTGCGCGCACCACAATAAATTACGCGGAAAAGCCTGATGGTTTAACGCCTGCTAACAAAGCAGAATTATCCAAAGTTGCACGCTATGTAAAAGCTGATTCCAATGTTGTAGGTGTGTTTGTGGATGGACATAGCGATAATTCTGCAGGCTCGGCAGAAGCGAGTGAAGCAATTTCCAAACAGGAAGCAGAATGGATTACAGCCTATCTGGTTGAGCAGGGCGTTGCTGCAGATAAAATTACCACGCGCTGGCACGGTGATAAATTTGTTATCGCCGATAATAAAATCGCTGCGGGCCGCGCGAAAAACCGACGAGTCACTGTGCGCTTGGAGGATGAAGCTGCGCACAAGGAATTTATGAAAAAAGAAGAGGAAAAACGTAAAGCTGACGAAAAGTCAGATGAAAAAGCCAGTGCACAAAACGCAGCAGCCGATAACAAAAAGACAGACGCTGGCGCAGCTGCAAATACCAGTGCATCCAGCAAGGGAAAAATGACCCCGGAAGAAATTAGCCGTATGGTTGAAGGCTATGATTTAAAAAATCCTGGTAAGCAACCCTGAACCCAGGCTAAATAATTGGCGAATGGTTAAATTATTTGCCCTGCATTTGCCAGCCTGTTTTGCCTGCTGTTATTTCCCTGCTAGCGAATACCTATTCCATTTTTTATAATCGACAAGCGGCGCTGAATTTTTTGGCATGTCGCGGAATTTTTTCAAATCACTTAGGTCTTATCCCCCGTCTATCTGCTCAAGCTGAATTTGCGAGCGGAAAGGGTATTGTCTTATTAGAGGTCATTATGAAGAAATTTTTGTTGCGTGCGACAAGCATATTTTTAATGTCGATTAGCGTGGTAGTTGCTTCAGTTGAAGCAGCGCCGCTACCGGATTTTAGTGATTTAATTGAAAAGGCATCACCAGCTGTTGTGAAAATAACAGCGGTCACCAAGGCTAAACAAGCGCGTCAATTGCGCCAAATGCCTAACAACCAAATGCAGGATATCCCTGAAATATTTCGCGATCTATTAGAGCAGCGCCAGATACCACAACGGGAGCATGGCTCTTTAGGTTCAGGTTTTATTATTTCAAATGATGGCTATGTGCTGACCAATAATCACGTGGTCAATGAAGCTGATGAAATTAAAGTTATCCTCAATGATGAGCGCGAATTTACTGCAAAACTTATCGGTACTGATGATCGTACGGATATCGCCCTGTTAAAAATCGATGCGAAAAATTTACCGCAACTTACTTTGGCCAGGAATGAAAAACTTAAGGTGGGGCAATGGGTTGTTGCCATAGGTTCGCCTTTTGGCCTGGATTATTCGGCGAGCGCAGGTATTGTGAGTGCGATTGGCCGCAATATTCCTTCTGATCGCGGTTACGTACAATTTATCCAAACTGATGTTGCCATTAACCCCGGCAATTCCGGTGGCCCATTGTTTAATATGGATGGTGAGGTTGTGGGCATTAACTCACAAATCTATACGCCTTCCGGTGGTTCGGTGGGGTTGTCATTTGCGATTCCATCGTCAGTTGCAATTGATGTTGTCAGTCAGTTAAAAGATAAAGGCCATGTTGATCGTGGATGGCTTGGCGTTGTGATCGGCAGTGTAGATAAAGATTTGGCGAGTGCTTATGGTTTGGATCGCGCGCAGGGCGCCATAGTATCTGAAGTTGCACCTAAAGGACCCGCTGAAAAAGCTGGTGTAAAAGTGGGCGATTTGATTGTGAAATTTAACGGTCAGGACGTTCATAGCCAGGCTGATTTGCCACGCATCGTAGGCCAATTAGCGCCGGGCACCAAGGTGACGTTTGATGTCATCCGTAAAGGTAAGCGCGAAACCTTGTCAGGTGTATTGGAAAAACTGAAAGATGATTCTGGTATTGCTGAAAGAACGGGTCCGTCCGACGAACCTAAGACCACCAAGACCGACGCCCTGGGCTTGACGGTGGGACCGTCAGAAACCGCTGAAAAAGGTGTACAAGTCTTGAGTGTTGAGCCGGACAGTGCAGCACAACGTGCGGGTTTACAGCGCGGGGACTTGATCACCCAACTCGATTTTACCGATGTGGATTCTGTTGCCAGTTACAGTAAAGTCGTGAGTACAATCCCGAAAAATACAGCCAAGGCGATTCGTTTTGTACGCGGTAATACACCTGTTTTCCGGTCGATTACGATTAAGTAATTATTTAGCAAGGCTCTCAAATAAAAGATAGTCGTCATCCCCTGCGGGGATGACGACTCCCAGGTTAAATATGGAAAAATATCTAGCAGTCTCTTTAAATTACATATTCTATTAAACAATCCATCTTCCCCCACATCAGGCTATAATGGCGGACTCATAGGTTGAACGTGATTATTATGCAGCCACCTGTTTTTACCCGCGAATTACTTGCTCCCCGTTATTGGCTCGCCTGGTTTGGTGTGGTTATCTGGTTTTTGCTGTCGCAGCTTCCTTACCGTATCCAATTTTATTTACCTTATTTAGTGATTCCGTACCTCAAGCGCAACAAAAAACGTTTGAATCAGGCGGAGACAAATTTGCGTTTATGTTTTCCTGAATTGAGTGAACAGGAGCGCGATGTTTTATTGCAAGAAACGCTTTATTCAACCGCCATGGCGATTTTTGAAACTGGCATTGCGTGGTTTTGGCCCAAGTGGCGTTTGCGTCGTTTATTTACCATTCGCGGTGTTGAACACGTTGAAGCGGCGCAAAAAGAAGGGCAAGGTGCGTTGCTGTTGAGTATGCATTTCACCACCCTGGATATTGGCAGCGCCATGCTTGGGCAATATGTGAATTACGATGGTATGTATCGCCCCCATCGCAACAAAGTTTACGATTACATGCAGAAAGTTCGCCGCGAAGCTTATGCGCCCGGTGGAACTGCGTTTAGCCGCGATAACGTGCGCGGTATGATTAGCCGCTTGCGCCAGGGACGTATGATTTGGTATGCACCTGATCGCGATTTGGGTGAAAAAATTAGTGTGTTTGTTCCGTTTTTTGGTGTGCAAACCGCAACGGTTACGGCGACGGCGCAATTTGCACGATTAGGGCGCGCTAAAATTATTCCTTTTACGCAAAAACGTTTGCCGAATGCCAAAGGCTACGAATTGGTTATTCATCCTGCGTTTGAAAATTATCCTACTGGCGATGAATATGAAGATGCGTTGCGCGTGAGCAAATTTATGGAAGATGAAATCCGCAAAATTCCCGGCCAGTATTTTTGGGCGCAGCCGCGTTTTAAAACGCGTCCACAAGGCGAAGAACGTTTTTATTAATGTTATTCGATAGCTAATTTTAATGTTTGATGGGTTTGTCTGAGTAATGGACTTTTCCAGCTTCATCGGTCCAGCGATACAATTTTTCTTCGTGCTTTTCTTCTGCGTTTTTATCGTCATCAACCTGGTCATTTTTATTGGCGCTGGCTGGCTTGTTCCCTTCGGTAATATCTTCAACCACATAATGCGTTTTGGATGTTGTGTGGTTGGCATTTTTGCCCGCTGTAGTTTCGGCAGAATTATTCGATGCTATCGGATTTGGATCGCTGTTAAAAATAATTTCCGATAGTTCCCGCATTTTTGGATTCATCAACAAGGATAATTTATTGGGTGAATTTAATTGTGCCTGAAATGCCGGGTCCTGCACTATATCCAATACACGCGGGTTGTTCTTGAGCGTTTCAACTTTTTGCCAGGCCTGGATCATTTTTTCGGCGGCAGCGCGCTCGGATGATTTATCGCCCGCATTTTCATCAGTTGCGATAATGGCTTGCATATCCGGGTTTTGCATCAAAGCCTGGAAATCTTTATTTTCCATGAGCGATGCAACATCACCGCGATTCAATTCCGCCTGGAATGCTGGCTTATCAAGCAGTTGTTTAAACTCACCATCGTTAGTCATATTTTGCACATGGTTGAGTGTGGCTTGTGGATCTTGCGTGATGGTTTTGGTGATTTGTGTGGTTGTTTTATCCGAGGTGATTATTCCCACCGCAGTTGACGCGGCAGTGCTGACTAATTTTTTTGCAGTGATGTCAATAAAGGAATTGTTTGTAGGTTTTCCTTCTGCGACAACATATTTTTTAATACTGTCTGCTTCCTCTTGCTGGCGCGCATCGGATTTTTGTTGTGCACTTTTGATGGCAACTTGCTGGGGCGGCGCGTTGGGTTTTAACACTATGCCAAGGACATAAACAGCAATTAAACCAACGACACTGCCAAAAATAATTCCAAACGCAACGCCACCAATTTTTGAACCGGTTTCGGTGTAGTTATTTGCAGGCGTTAAGCTGGCGAGATAATTGAGGAGCAAGGTAACCAGGAGACTGGCGACCAGGAAAATAGTACAACCGGACACTAAAAAAAGGATTAAACCATCAAGCCCTGTGTAAGCGCGCAAAATATGGGCGAAAGGTTTCGTGAAAAAAATGGCAGCAGGGTAGGCGACAATAAAACTCAATACTTTGGTGATGGCGCCGACAAATCCTTTTTGATATCCGCGCCAGGTAAAAAAAGCGAGTATCACAACAAACACCAGGGTCGTTAGACTCATGAGGCTATCCTTTTACGTGTCCAAGATTTTTTATATTTATTGAGTTTTAAAACGATCAGGCTTCTGCAATCGCGCCTTTGTTGATGCCTTCAAATGCTTTCACGCGAATTAAAGATTGTGGGCGCTCGGCCTTAGTTGCCTGGGCAAAATGTTGGGCAATTAATTCCACGGTGCTGTCGGTATCAATTAAATAGCAACAGGCTTGTGGGATTGTTAACTCAAAGGGCCCCTGTTGGGATACGTAGGCAAAGTGATAATAATTTTCGTTGTGATGTACAGGCGTTGCCCTGATATCTGCACGCGTACCTACATAAATGTCACGCCAACGTTCTGCCCAGGTTTTTTCCAGTTCCGGCGATTTAACGCCGTTCTCCCAAATATCAATTCGCGAGCGATGGCCGTGGGCGATGCGTTGGCAATTGCCCAAATGTTTTTTCAAACCATGGCTGTAATGGTAAGACGCACCGGTAATTTCCTCGCGGGTAAAATTCAATTCAAGTTGTGCAACGCTCTCGGGAAAGAAACGTTTTAGCTGGGCGATACACCAGTGGGCGATTGAATGGGGAGTCAGTATTTCTACATCTACCAGCGCAATTGCATCGCGTGGTGAACGTGTTTGCAGGAAGTGGCCAGCCGTACCGAATTGCCAGCGGATATTCAGGAAATCACCTTCATCAACAATCGTGATATTCGGTGAACGCGTTGGCACCGCCAGGCGATGGTCCAGCTCGGTATCGAGCCAGTGCCGCACGATTTTTTTCACGGTGCCGAAATCGCATACCATACCTTGTTCATCAAGTTCTCCTTGCAGGCTAATGTTGGCGAGATAGGTTTCGCCTAATAAGCCGCGCTCCGCGTCAAGGAAGCTGAAATCTACATTGGTGAGGTTATCGACAAAAAGCAGCATGGTGATATTCGTAGGGGAAGTGAAACGGGCGATCATCATAGCATTGCTGAATTTATTTTGTGCGCTTGGAGGAGGGCACTTATATCCCTGAATTGGCGCGTAAATGCTAGTCCATGTAATAACAATTGTTGGGAAACTGGTCTATTCTCTCTCTTTATTAGAGTTCTTCTCAGCTAGTGTTTTGCAATTTAGGGTGAATCTGCGCATTGTCCCGATTTTTGCGGCGCTAAAACAATAACGAGGAGGCGTGCCATGGCGCGCTACAAAAGAGTACCTGGCTAGGAGTAGTCGTTTCTGAAACGGGTCATTGCATGCTGTATGGCAGGACTTTTGTCCTTTCCGCTTGCTGAGGGCGCTTCCAATGAGGCATCCCTTCGGGTCGCTTTTGTCTACAAATTCATCAAATTTATTGAGTGGCCAAACCAGGCTTCCAATCCTTCCTTACGTTTGTGCGCCCTGGGTGCTACTGGCGATTCAAAAGATGCTTTGCAACCGCTCAATGGCCAGCCTGTTTCTACAGTTATCGTGGATGGAAAACCCGTCGTTAAACAAGCGATTGAATTGGTTTATCTGGATGACCCTACGGTAGCCATCCAGCAATTAAGAAGTTGCCAGATGTTGTACCGGCCCGCCCGCGGCATTCCGATAGCCCTGCCATCTCCGCTCCCTGCTGGCGTCTTGCTGGTGGCGGACGATCCGCAACCTTCAGAAAACAATGTCGGCATTGCACTGGCGCGCAGTTATGACGGCCGCATCGAATTTTCAATTTCCGCAGCCGCAACCGGACAAGCGGGCGTCAGTATTAGTAGCCAGCTCTTGAAATTGGCCAAAAGTAGTCGTGGAGGCAAAGAGTAATGCTCAGGCAGACAACAGTTACACGCAAGATCAGCCGGCTCACTATGATTGTGTCGTCGATGGCGGTATTAATTGCGGCCATGGTGGGTGTTTGGCAGCAATACGATGCTGCCCGTAAGCAGATGAATACGCAGCTGACTATTCTGGCGCAGGCGACGGCTTATAACGCAGCCTCGCCCAGTATGTTTGGTAATGATAAAGAGGCAAGCGAAGCCCTTCGCGTGTTGCAGGTTGACCCGGAAGTGGTTGCTGCACGGTTAATATTGCCTAACCAGCAAATCCTGGCTGAGTACTATCGCCAGCAAAGTGGCTTGCAGAATATTGATAACCAAATCGCGGTCGATGTCGTTTGGAAAAATGAAGTCGTCGGCAAACTCTTGATGGATGTCGATTTATCCATCTTACGTACTCAGTTGTATCGCCAAATTGGCGTTGCCCTGTTAACAGCCTTAATTGCACTCGCGCTCGTGGGAATATTTGCTAATCGATTTACCCGGATTATCACGCGTCCCTTGCGTCAATTGAGTGAGCTGGCGCATTCGGTTGGTGAAGAGGGAAATTACAGTATGCGCGCCGAGGCAACCGAAGCGCGCGACGAAGTTGGGCTTTTGACCCAACGCTTTAATGCCATGCTGGATCGCATTGAAACCCAGGACAACGAACTGCGTAAGCAGCAAGAATTACTTGAGCATCGTGTGGAAGAGCGCACCCATCAATTGCGCCAGGAAACGCAGCGCGCTGAAGCTGCGAGCCGTGCAAAAAGCGAATTTTTAGCGGTGATGAGCCATGAAATCCGCACACCGCTAAATGGCATTTTGGGTATGACCAATATGCTGATCGATAGTCCACTGGATGCAAAACAAAAACGTTTTGCGCGCGTTGCCCGCAGTTCCGGTGAAGATTTGCTGAGCATCATTAATGACATTTTGGATTTCTCCAAAATTGAAGCGGGGCGCCTGGATTTGGAGCCGCGACCATTCCAGTTAAATAGTTTGCTGGAAGATTTGGCTGAGCGCTACGCACCTATCGCACAAGGTAAAGGGCTTGAATTGTTGTGCAATACACCGATTCCACCGCTTTCAGTAGAAGGTGATGCTGCGCGTTTAGCGCAAGTGCTTACCAACTTGTTAAGTAATGCCATTAAATTTACATCGCACGGCGAAGTCATGTTAGCGGTTGAATGTGTAGGTGAAACTGCGCAAGAAGTGCGTTTGCATTTTTCGGTGAAAGATACCGGCATCGGCATTACTGAAGAACAACAGACAAAATTATTTAACGCATTTACCCAAGCCGATACATCCATGACGCGCAAATATGGTGGCACCGGTTTGGGGCTCGCTATTTCGCAGCGTCTGGTGAAATTAATGGGCAGCGAAATTTTAATTGAAAGTCATTTTGGTGAAGGTTCGCATTTTCATTTTTCACTGACGCTCCCTAAAGTGAGCGACTTGCGTAATTACCAATTGGCGCAAGGTTTTGAAAACCTGCGCATCCTGGTGGTCGATGACAACCAGACTAACCGTGAAATTTTGGAATACTGGTTAAATTCCTGGGGCGCCAAACCGGTCATGGCGGAATCCGCACCACAAGCGTTAATGTTATTGCAAGAAGCGGTGAGTACCGGACAGCCCTTTGAGCTTTTGTTAACTGATTGGATGATGCCTGACATGGACGGCGGAGAATTAATTGCCGCCATCCAGCAAGACCCGCGCCTGGATGATTTATCAATTGTTGTGCTCAGCTCGGCGGGTATGGCATCAAATCCTGAACTTGCGGCCAAAATAGTCTATTTGTTGAAACCGGTGCGGCAATCAGAATTGCACAATTTAATTGCGAGTATCCTTGCGGGCGACCATCAAAAAAGTACCCAGGCAACATCCATTATTGATGCATCAAATCACGACGATTGGCTGCCAAAACTTAAAGGCAGGATTTTGCTTGCGGAAGATAACCTGGTAAACCAGGAAGTGGCTATGGCCATGCTCCAGCGTATGGGAATCAGCACAAAAATTGCGAGCAATGGTTTGGATGCTGTGACATCAATTGAGCAAGACGTATTTGATCTGGTGTTGATGGATTGCCACATGCCGATTATGGATGGCTTTGAGGCAACGCAAAAAATTCGCGAGCGAGAAATCAGTTTGTCATTACCAAAAATACCCATCATCGCATTAACGGCCAATGCCATTTTGGGAGACCGGGAAAATTGCATTGCAAAAGGGATGGATGATTATTTAAGTAAACCTTTCACTATTGAGCAATTGCATAAAATATTATCGCAATGGTTGCCCAAGCGCGAACAGAATCAGGTGCAACCTCAACTGGCTGTCGAGATTGATAAAAAAGTTATCAATCAATTAAAACATTTGAAAGCCGGATTGTTAACACGAGTAATAGATCTCTATATCGAATCAAGCCCCAAATTATTACTGGATATGGAGCAGGCACTTGAGCAGCAGGACACCAACAATCTCTACAAAATTGCCCACAGTTTAAAAAATAGTTCGGCAAATCTGGGAATTACCAATTTGACCAGCCTTTGTCGTGAATTGGAAGTCAGCGGACGCGAAGGTAACCTGACGGTAGCAACATCCCTGGTCAATGATATCAAACGCCTTTATACCGTGGCAGAAACAGCATTATTAGCGATTAAAGCTGAAGAGGAGCTGCATGAATAAATTAAATGCTGCGCCGGCGGCAGTATTAGTTGTAGATGACGATGAAGCTGCGCGCTTGATGATGGCCGCCACGCTTGAGCAAGCAGGTTTCAATGTACTTACGGCTGACGATTGCGCAAGTGCAAGAAACATCTTCGAAAAAACAAAGTTGGATATTATTTTATTGGATGTACTTTTACCCGATGGAGATGGCTTCGCACTTTGCGCAGAGTTTTTACGGCATCCGCGCGGACGCGATTTACCGATTGCGATGGTCACCGGGTTAGACGACGTAGAATCCATTAGTCTCGCTTACCAGCACGGCGCTACCGATTTTATTACCAAGCCGGTCAGTTGGGGCACCGTGCCTTATCGCATCCAATATATTTTGCGCGCAAACCATGCGTTTCTTGATTTAAGTTTAAGCGAAAGTAAAACGCGTGCACTGCTCTCGGCAATCCCCGATATTATTATGCGCGTCCAAAGTAATGGCAAAGTGTTGGATATGCAAGTTGGCTCCTATGTTTACGATATGGGCGAATGGGTCACGCACGAAGATGGCGATGCATTTGGCTACCTGCCGCAAGGCATTTATCAATCGGTAAAAAGTGTTATTCACGCTGTATTTGCGAAAAATGAAATGCAGCTGGTGGAGTTTAAATGGTCGCAAGATAGTTCGCGGGAACGTTATTGGGAAGCGCGGATTTTGCCGCGCAATCCTGACGAAGTGCTGATGGTGGTGCGTGAAATTACCAATCGCAAAAAACAGGATAAGCAGTTGCGCTTGTGGGCAAAAGTATTTGAAGGCTCGAATGAAGCCATCATGATCACCGATGCAGATTTGCATATTGTTTCAGTAAATCGTGCCTATGAAAATATTATGGGTTTTACTGAAGCAGAAGTTATCGGTATCGATACTATTGCAGAAGGGGCACGCTTACATACGCACAGTTTTTTCCGGAACCTTGTCAGTGTGTTAAAAGAGCAGGGACATTGGCAAGGTGAATTATTTAACCAGCGTAAAAATGGCGAGGTTTTTCCCTCGTGGTATTCCATTAGCCTGGTTCCAAATGCACAGGGAAAACCGGAAAACTACATTGCGATTTTTAATGATATTACCGAGCATAAAAATTCCCGCGCGCAAATTGAATTCCTTGCCCACCACGATAATTTAACCGGCCTGCCAAATCGTGTGCTGCTTAATGATCGCCTGGAAATGGCTATTAACGCGGCAAAACGCCAGGACGAAAAAGTTGGTGTGCTATTCCTAGACCTCGATAGGTTTAAGAACGTCAACGATTCACTTGGGCACACCATTGGCGACCAGTTATTAAAAGAAACGGCAAAGCGTTTGGGTTCAACAATTCGCACTGGCGATACGGTGTCGCGCTTGGGCGGGGATGAATTTGTTGTTTTATTTCCCAAGATAAAAGATGAAGGCACGCTTGCCGATCTCACCATTAAATTGCGCGATATTCTCCAGCAACCTTACAGTGTGAGTGGCATCAGTTTACATATAACACCCAGCATTGGTATTGCGATCTTTCCCGATGATGGCGATAACGTAAATAGCCTGATTAAAAATGCTGATGCTGCTATGTATCTTGCCAAAGAAAAAGGTCGCAACAATTATCAATTTTACACCCCCTTGTTAAATTCACGAACACTGGATCGATTAAAACTGGAAAGCGATTTGCGCCTTGCGTTAGATCACGGTGGTTTTGAATTGCATTATCAACCCCAAGTGTTCGCATCAACCGAAAAGTTGTGGGGTGCTGAAGCGCTGGTTCGTTGGCAGCATCCTGAACGTGGTTTGGTATCTCCCGCTGATTTTATTCCGCTGGCTGAGGAAACGGGTTTAATTATTCCCCTGGGCGATTGGGTGTTGGCCCAAGCTGCGCGCCAGGTCACTGCATGGCGCAAGCAGGGATTATCCAATCTTGTGATTGCCGTTAATATTTCTGCGGTGCAATTTCGCAAAGATGATTTTGTCGATCGGATAAAAACTATTTTAAAAGAAGAAGGCGCTGTTGCCCATTCCATCGAGTTGGAGTTAACAGAAAGTATATTGATGCACGATATGGAATCGTCCATCCAGACATTAAATGATTTGCGCGAATTGGGTTTCCGTATTGCTATTGACGATTTTGGTACTGGCTTTTCCAGTTTGAATTATTTGCGTCGCCTGCCAATCAATGTTTTAAAAATTGACCAATCGTTTATTCGCGAAATGTTGGTGGAGCAAGCGTCATTGGCGATTGTTGAATCCATTATTTCCCTCGCGCATTCATTGGGCAAGGAAACGATTGCGGAAGGTGTAGAAACCAAAGCAGAGCTGGATGTACTCACTGAACGTGGTTGTCGTTTGATGCAAGGTTATCACTTTGCCAAACCCTTACCTGCCAGCCAATTTGAAAAGTGGGTAGCGGCGCGCGACGACTAACCAGCTAATTAAATCATTGGGTCCATATAGCGTCAGGGATGGTGCGCAAAACGTTGTCGCAGATAAGGCCCAAGACGGTGTCGCAGATAAGGCAATAAATATCGGCAATAGGTATCGGCATGATCATTCATTGCAGACATATTGGTAAATGCACACTCGCCGGTTTGTTGGTGTGTGCATACGCCTGTGCCGATGATAGCGATTATTTAAATATGGAGTTGGATCAGTTGATGCAAGTCCCCATCACTGGATCAACCCTGCGCGATGAATCTTTGAAAACCGTACCATCCGAGGTCACTGTTTTTACACACGACCAATTGGAAAAGTTGGGCGCAGATTATCTCTACGAACTAATTAACCTGGTGCCCGGCTATCAATTTGATCGCGGTGGCGATCACGGCGTTAATTATACGTTCAGTTCGCGCGGACGTCGCAATAGTGCGCAAGCGCGGGAAGTGTTGGTGGTGATGGATGGACGCATCCTTGCGAATCCGCGCACTGGATCGGTTGATGTTTCCCTGCCTTTAATTCCACTTGAACAAATTGAGCGCGTAGAAATTATTCGCGGACCGGGCTCTGCAATTTATGGTTCGAGTGCATTTAGCGGTGTTATTAATATTGTCACTCGCCAAGGGCAAAATTTCGTAAGGATAGAAACGGGTAGCGATCAGCGCAAGAGCGCCAGTTTATTTATGTCAAAACCTGTAGGTGATTGGTCAGCAGATTTATATGCGCGCGCCTATGAAGATTCCGGACAACATTATCACCTTGAGGATACATTTAACAAATCACCTATCACCACCGATGATCCGCGCAAAACAATTGATCTTGATCTCGCGCTGAGTCATGAAGATACCCAGCTGCGCATGTCCTACCATCGATTTACTGCTGATGATTTTTATACGCTGGAAAATACCCAAAATGATTTCAACACCATTTCCGTGTGGTTGAAGCAAATTAGCCTTGAGCAAGCCTTTCATTTTTGGGACAAGGTTACAACGCAAGTTTATATGGGTTATTTAGCCAATAACCAATCATTTGATGTCGCGACTGTGGGTGCGGGCGTGTTGGCATCTATCAGTAATCCACCCGCTAATGATCCCTTGTTGACGAAGGCTACACTTGCCGGTGAAAGCTATAACTTGCGTGTAACCAATACGTTTGAGCTGGATAAAAATTCCAATGCATTGTTAGGTGTTGAATGGAAACGTGAAGCTGAAACTGATGCCTATGTGCACGATAATTATGATTCTGGCCAGTTAGCACAGCAGCAATTTCCCATTACTTATTACGGTGATTTTTCGCACGTCACACCCATTGGTACGGAAGATTCTTACGGCGCTGTGGGCGTTTATGGACAGTATCAACGTAATGTGGATGAGCGTACCGGTTTGACCTTGGGTTTGCGCTACGATGATTACGATAAGCTGGGCGGTCATGCAAGCCCCAGGTTTGGGTTGGTGCATCAGTTATCACAAACGCAAACCATAAAATTATTGTACGGCGAAGCTTACCGTGCTCCCTCATTGAGTGAAACCGGCATCCTTAAAAATTCTGTGTTAGTGGGTAATCCTGATCTTGATTTTGAAATGGTGAAGGCTTGGGATTTAGTTTGGCTGGGAACATGGGATAACACCCTGGTGAGTGTTAGCGGTTTTCGCAATAATTATAAAAATGCCATTGTCGCTGGCTTGCTAGGTTCAGTGCGCACTTATATTAATGCAGGCAATGAATTTAGCGATGGAGTGACGCTCGGTGCAAAATATTTTGTAACACCAGAGTGGTCCATGCGTGCTACCTACACAAACTTTTTCAGTTTGCCTGACTCGGCATTTCGTGAAGCCAAACAATTGGCATCGCTGGAATCAAATTTTTCCCATGGTTCATGGAACTGGAATTTATTAACGTACCATCAAGGTGCACGTTACACTTTGGGCGCCAATAGTGTCATGGATCGCCTTGATGATTTTTGGGTAATAAATTCGAAGCTGCGTTACACATTCAAACAAGGTTATAGCGTGAGTTTGCAGGCAAAAAATGTAACGGATCTTGATTACTTTACACCAGCGCAAGGTAATAAATTATCGCAAGGTGTTCCAAATCGCGGACGCGAATTGAGTTTGGTATTGGATTGCGCGTTTTAATATTTTCAATCATAAAACAGGTTCCGGGTTCCAGAACCTGTTTTATGTTTTGTTCAATTTACATTCCCTTTGATTTTACATTCCTTTTGATTTTACATTTTCTTTTTGAGTTTACATTCCTGTTGATGTAACGGGAAATAAACTTAAGCATCCGCCAATTCTTTGGCCGCGTTGTGAGTGCCAGCCTGTTTTCCAATATAGTGTTCACGAAGTATTTTTGCCGCTTCAACCATTCTGGTTAATGCTGCTTCTGTTTCCGGCCAGCGGCGGGTTTTTAATCCGCAATCCGGATTTACCCACAAACGTTCAACGGGTAATTTACGCGCTGCGCGTTCCAGCAAATTCACCATCGCTTGGGTTTCCGGTACGTTGGGTGAGTGGATATCATAAACACCAGGCCCAATATCGTTGGGATAGTTGAAGTTTTCAAATGCTTGCAATAATTCACCGTCAGAGCGCGATGTCTCAATTGTAATAACATCTGCATCCAAATCTGCAATGGCTTTGATGATGTCATTAAATTCCGAATAGCACATATGCGTATGGATTTGCGTAGTATTTTGCACCCCGCTTGCGCTCACCCGGAATGCATTTACCGCCCAGGCCAAATAGTCGGCGCGATCTTTATTGCGCAACGGTAATCCTTCGCGAATTGCCGGTTCATCAATTTGGATGACGTTAATTCCCGCGGTTTCCAAATCGACGACTTCATCGCGCAGCGCCAATGCAATTTGTAATGCGGTCGTTGCGCGCGGTTGATCGTCGCGAACAAATGACCAGAACAACATGGTGATAGGGCCAGTCAACATACCTTTAACCGGTTTTTTACTTAAGGATTGCGCATAGCGGGTCCACTCAACAGTCATTGGCGTGGGGCGTGCAACGTCACCAAAAATAATGGGCGGTTTTACACAGCGCGAGCCATAACTTTGTACCCAGCCGTATTGGGTAAATGCGTAGCCATCCAATTGCTCGCCAAAATATTCCACCATGTCATTGCGTTCAGCTTCACCGTGAACCAAAACATCAATGCCAATTTTTTCCTGGCGTTCAATACAATCCGCAATTTCCGCGCGAATTTTCTGTTCATATTGCTCGGAAGTGATCACTCCCTGTTTAAATTCGCGGCGGGTAATACGAATAGCATCAGTTTGTGGAAATGAGCCAATGGTTGTTGTAGGGAAAAGTGGCAAACGTAAATGGGCTTGTTGTTCCTGGATACGTTGCGCGAAACCTGTTTCGCGTTTTGCATGCTCGGGAGTCACTGCTTTTAAACGCGCTTGCACTTTCGGGTTGTGGATTTTCGGTGATTGCGCCTTTGCCAGTACCGCAGCATTACTGAGCGCTAAGGCTTGTTGCGCAAAAGTATCGGCAGGGTTGGTGACTAAATTTTTCAGTGTCACAACTTCCTGCACTTTTTGTTTTGCAAATGCGAGCCAGGATTTTATCTCGGTATCGAGTTTTTCCTCGCGATTTAAATCTACCGGTGAATGCAACAGAGAGCACGAAGGCGCAATCCATAAACGATCACCCAAACGATTTTGTGCGGTGTGCAACAGGTTTAAGGATTTTTGTAAATCGTTTCGCCAAATATTGCGACCATCGACCACGCCAATCGATAAGATTTTATGGGCAGCCAAACGATCAATGATTGTCAATACTTGTTCTGGTGCGCGCACGGCGTCTATATGTAAACCTGCAACCGGCAGATTAATCGCGGTAGAAAGATTTTCACCCAGCGAACCAAAATAAGTGGCCGTGAGGATTTTGAGTTCTGGATGTTTAATCGCGTGGTAAACGCGCTCAAATGCTTGTTGCCATTTTGCCGGTAAATCCAATACCAGGATCGGCTCATCAATTTGTACCCATTGCGCACCCGTGTCTGCCAGGGCTTGCAGGAGTTGTTTATAGGCGGGCAATACGTTGTCCAACAAATCAAAACGATCAAAACCTTCGGTTTTTTCCTTGCCCAGCCACAAATAGCTCAATGGTCCCAAAATTACCGGTTTGACCGCGTAACCTTTGGCAATAGCTTCAGCAGTTTCATCGATGATTTGTGTCCAGCTGAGTTTGAATTCCTGGTTTGGATGGAATTCCGGTACCAGGTAGTGATAGTTGGTATCAAACCATTTAGTCATATCTGATGCACTGCTGGCTGCGCCACTCGGTGCACGGCCACGGGCAACGCGGAAAAGCGTATCCAGCTCGATATCGGTACAGGCACTCGTAGTTGCTGAAGCAGCATTGTTGCTGTGGGCAGCGCAGCAACCTTCATGTGGTTCATGGTTATCTTTAGTTGCCAGGATGTGGCTTTTGCGATGGCGCAGCGGAATATTGCCAAGGGTGGCTGATAGCGTGAGCACCTGGTCATACCAGGCAAAATCACCGGTCGGAATCAGATCAAGGCCTGCATCGGCTTGCAATTGCCAATGGGTTTCACGCAGTTCGCGACCAATTGTTTCCAGCTCGCTCTGGGTGATGTCGCCACGCCAATAGGCTTCCTGGGCTTTTTTGAGTTCACGATCTGCGCCTATACGGGGAAAACCGAGGTTATGGGTGATGAGGTTTTGAGTCATTTTAGATACCTGTTGTGAAAACGGTTGTGAGTGAAGCTATTGTTTCCCAAGCATAAACATGAATCAAACTGGTAATTTTCAGTTTTAACGTGAATAATATTAATAGTAACCCATTAGGAGTTGTCCTTATGCTTGAAATCCGTCACCTCAAAACCCTGATTGCATTGCGCGAAACCGGTAGCCTGGTGGAAGCGGCTGAGCGTGTTTTCCTCACGCAATCAGCGCTATCGCATCAACTGAAAGAGTTGGAATCAAAACTGGATTGCGAATTGTTCATCCGTAAAAGCCGTCCGTTGCGTTTTAGTGAAGCGGGCAAGCGTTTACTGGCATTGGCTGACGATGTTTTAATGCGGGTTGATGAGGCCGAGCGTGATATCAAGAAACTCCTTCACGGCGAAGCGGGGCGTTTGTTTATGGCGATTGAATGCCATAGCTGTTTTAACTGGCTGATGCCTACGATTGAAATCTTCCGCAACCAATGGCCCGCGATTGAGCTGGATTTCTCAGGTGGCTTTACTTTTGAACCTTTGCCCGCACTTGTCCAGGGCGAAATCGATCTGGTGATTACCTCTGATCCGCAACCGATCAAAGGCGTGGAATACGTACCTTTGTTTTCTTATGAAATGCACATTGGCATTTCCAACCAGCATTCCTTGGCGGCAAAAAGTTTTTTGCAACCGCAAGATTTGGCCGACCAAACTCTCATTACTTATCCGGTAGAACGGAGCCGGTTAGATGTCTTTAACCAGTTTTTGACTCCGGCAGGGATTGAGCCCAGCGCCGTTCGCACATCGGAATTGACCTTGATGATGGTACAACTTGTTGCCAGTAATCGCGGCGTGTGTGCCTTGCCAAATTGGGTGCTGGCGGAGTATGTCGATAAACAATTTATTAGCGTGCGTTCTGCAGGTGAAAAGGGTATTTGGCCAACGCTTTATGCGGCATTGCGTGAAGAGCAATTAAACACGGGTTATGTGCAGGATTTTTTGAGTTTGGCTAAAGCCCATTGCTTGAAAAATTTGCAGGGAGTCAAACAAGTTTAAATGATTGCGTGAGTACTTTGTTTTTTTAGGCGCCATTAAAAAAGCCTTGCGCCACCGGGTTTTCCAAAAACGGATGTATTGGTCGTAACCATTAACACTTTTAGCATTTTTACCCTAAGCTGAATGATGCATATTTAACAACCGCATTCACCACGTGAGGGAAATGCAAAATGCTGAGTTCTCAATCCATCAAGAATAAGTTAATTGGTTTGACGCTGCTGGGGCTGCTGGTTACGGCTATTGTGGGTATTTATTGTTATAACGGCATCCAGCAATTGAACACGGCAATGAACAATATCGTCGTTAGTTCGGCAATCCTGCGCAATCATATGTATGCAGATATGCTGCACGACACCTTGAACTCAGACGTGAATGCCGGCCTCCTGGCTGCTGAAAATATTGGTGGAACTGATGTGGCGAGTGTTGAAAAAGAATTACAAGAACACTCTGCGTTATTTGTAGAATCCTTAAATAAAAACGATAAATTAATTACTGATCCAAAAACCCGCCTTGCATTAAGCAAAACCTTACCCGCATTGCATAATTACATTGCATCTGCCCAGAAAATTGTACAAACCGCTAAGACAGATCGACAAGCTGCGATCAATATGATGGACGATTTCCATAAAGCTTTCACGGCACTCGAAGTTGAAATGGAATCACTGACTGAACTCATTGAAGCAGATGTTGCGCTCACCCAAAAAACAGCCGCCGCTGAAAAAGATACTACAACAACTATTTTGCTCATCATTTCTGCGTTAGGCACGCTGGCAATGATTTTTATTTCAATCATGATTATTAAAAATATTACCGCGCCGCTGGAAAATTTAGTACACGTATCCGAGCGCGTATCCTCTGGCGATTTAACGATGAGAATTGATACCGCAAGACAGGATGAACTTGGGCAACTCGCACGCGCTATGGAAAAAATGCGCGCTAATTTAGTAAGCGTTATTTCACAAATCAGTTCCACTACAACCAGGTTGTCATTATCAGTGGAAGAAATTTTGGGCGTAACCCGTGAAGTATCAAGCCATATGCAAGAACAGCGTGCCGAAACCGAACAGGTCGCAACTGCTATGAATGAAATGACCGCAACGGTTCATGAAGTGTCGCGCAATATTTTGGCAACGGCAACATCTGCACAGCAGGCATCAACTGAAACCGATATGGGCGGAAAAATTGTGCAAGAAGCTGTGCAATCTATAACGGTGTTGGCGAACCAAATAGGTGATGCATCGGAAATTATCAATCGCGTTGAACACAACAGCCATAACATTTCCTCGGTGCTGGATGTGATTAAAAGTATTGCAGAGCAAACTAACTTGCTCGCCTTAAATGCAGCAATCGAAGCCGCTCGCGCAGGCGAGCAGGGGCGTGGATTCGCAGTAGTCGCCGATGAGGTGCGAACCCTGGCCAGCCGAACCCAGCAATCTACGGGTGAAATCAATGAAATGATCACGCAGCTACAACAGGGATCAAAATCCTCGGTTGAAGCCATGAACAGAAGTTGCGAGCAGGCAGGTTTGGTTGTGGCCAAAGCGGAAAATGCCGGAAGATCTTTAATGACTATTGCAAGTACAGTGTCAAAAATTTCGGAGTTGAGCGCACAAATTGCCACTGCGGCTGAAGAGCAAACGGCGGTGTCAGAAGAGATAAACCGCAATGTGGTCCATATCAACCAGGCTGCGATTTATACGGCAGACGGAACCCAAAAAACCACGGATACTGTTAACGAGCTGGAAAAAATTACCATCGCGTTACAACAATTGGTGAAACAATTTAAGGTGTAATAATTTTACAATTTGCAAAAAATAAAAAAGCCCTGCGGGAGAGCTCCAGCAGGGCTTTTTTATCGAGCGTAAATTAACTGTGGCTCAGTGCTTTCAACGCTGCATCATAATTTGGCTCGTTAGCAATTTCGCTAACCAATTCGGTATGCAATACCTTGCCATCAGTATCAACCACAACAACCGCGCGCGCAGTCAAACCGGCCAATGGACCATCGGTCAATTTTACGCCGTAAGTTGAAGCGAAATCTGAACGGAATGCAGAAGCTGGAATCACATTGCTCAAACCTTCAGCACCACAAAAGCGAGCCAGGGCAAAAGGCAAATCTTGCGATGCACAAACTACAACTGTGTTATCAAGGGCGCTCGCCTGTGAATTAAATGTACGGACAGATTGTGCGCAGGTTGGGGTGTCAACACTTGGGAAAATGTTCAATACCACGCGCTTGCCCGCAAGGCTTTCACCGGTCACTTCAGAGAGATCAGTTTTTACCAGGTTGAATGCGGGTGCTTTGCTGCCAATAGCAGGCAGGTCGCTGTTGGTGTGGAATGGGTTGCCTTTCAGTGTAACGGTTGCCATGGAATAACTCCTTTGAGGTTGATTTTTACAATATCAGTGGAAGCCTAATTCAGTGAACCTGATTGATGGAGGCAAGGCCGCAAATTACAAGGGCACCCAGGTAAATTTGTATGATGATTACCTGACGCCGCATTCAATTAGCTTGTCGTTTTTGCTTGCGTTTTAGCCAGGCCCTAGCCACGCTCCAGCGCCAGTAAACTCGCATTGTAAAATAACCCAGGGCGCCCGATACCAATCCTGTTATTACGCAGCCCAGCAGCAACGGCTTCCAGATCAGGCCAATACTGTTCATTATCCACTCAATCGTAAATTTTGAATCAAATGACAAGGGTTCAGATTGAAGGATGAACGCACCTATGTTGTAGCTCAACACCAATATAAACGGCGTGGTGAAGGGATTACTAACCCAGGCGAGGGCAACCGCAATGGGCAGGTTGCAGCGAAATACCAATGCCGCCAGTGCAGACAGCGGCATTTGGCCCGGGATGGGTAAAATGGCGATCAACAGGCCCCAAAAGAAGGCAACTGAGACAGAGTGGCGATTGAGATGGAACAGGTTCGGATCATGGAGGAACTTTTCGAATATACGCAACGCCGGATTATTTTTAATCGTTTCTGGCGTGGGGAAATAGCGTTTAAGGAGATTACGCGCCATAGGGTCACTGGTCATCAAAGTTAGCCGTACATACAAAAACCGGCGTCAAAAAACGTTAGCTGTAACAAAATCAGCGGTGAGCAAAAAGGTTATCCGCATTATGCATAAGTTTGATAACAGCTTCTATGTTTAGGGCGGCTATGATTCCGATTGGCCGATGGAGCGCTTTTGTATATAGTCGCGCGGTCGCGACATCCTCAACGATAAATCCCTATGAATATTGATGAACTCTGGGTTATTTGCACCAATTCCCATTTCCTTCCACAGGCGCAAGCGCTTGCCTCACAATTACAGCAACCATTAAAGCAGGATCTTGATATCACAGGTTTGCAACACCCGGAATTTGTAGTGCTCTTTAATGACGAGGGCGTATCGCTCCAGCAAACAGGCCGCAAAGCACCGGGGCCAATTCGTGCAGAATTTGCCGAAGGCTCGGTTGATCACCGCAGGAAGTTCGGTGGTGGCAAAAGTCAAATGATTGCCAAGGCCGTTGGGGTAAAAGCGGGCGTCTATCCCAAGGTGCTGGATGCAACCGCGGGCCTGGGTAAAGATGCCTTTGTGCTGGCGACCCTGGGATGCTCGCTGCAAATGCTTGAGCGCTCACCCGTAGTGCACGCATTGCTTGAGGATGGTTTGAGGCGCGCACGCGAACACGCAAATGGTGCAGATCCGGAGCTTGCCAGGATTATCGCTCGAATGGAGTTATTGGCTGTTGATAGCCAGGATTATCTCGCGCAGATCTCTGAAGAAAATCGTCCCGATGTTGTTTATCTCGACCCCATGTTTCCCGAACGCCAAAAATCAGCTGATGTAAAAAAAGAAATGGCTGCGTTTCACCATGTGGTGGGAAAAGATGAAGATACAGATTCACTCCTGGAAAAAGCACTCGCAAAAGCACATTATCGTGTCGTGGTAAAACGTCCGCGCAAGGCGCCTTTTATTGCAAGCAAAACACCGTCCTATCAATTGGAAGGAAAATCGAGTCGTTATGATATCTACACGATTAAAAAAATGCCGGAGCAATTGGGATAGCGATGAATAACCTGAACGAATTGCAGCTCGATACCATTGCAGATGCTTTGGTGGAGCAGGGCTATTTTATTGCAGATAATCTTGTACCCGAAAATTTGTTACATGCTTTGCTGACTCATTTTAACCAGCTGCGAGCTGACGAATTCAAAGCGGCAGGTATTGGTCGCCAAACTGACTTCCAATTACAAACAGAAATTCGTGCCGATAAAATCCATTGGATTGAGCCGAACTCCGCAACAACAACGGAATTTTTATCCTGGATGGACACTTTGCGGACAGGCATTAACCAGCGTTTATTTATGGGATTATTTGATTACGAAAGCCATTTTGCGTTTTATCCGATTGGTGCGTTTTACAAAAAACATCGCGATGCATTTCGCGATAAAAATGGGCAGCGACAATCCAATCGCGTGTTATCCACAGTATTGTATTTGAATAAAAACTGGTCACTGGAAAATGGCGGTGACTTATTGATTTATTCCGAAGACGATGCCAGTGTCCTCGAGAAAATATCGCCCGTCTTTGGGCGCCTGGTTATTTTTCTCAGTGAAAAATTTCCACATGAAGTTTTACCGGCAAACCGCGAGCGAAAAAGTATTGCAGGCTGGTTTCGCATTAATGAAGGGGCATTGTAATGGGCGATATACTGCCATTTAAACGTAAATCACCCTTTGAAAAGCACAAAGGTAAAACCTTATGCAAAAGTGGTTTCCATAAATGGAAAATTAAAACTGATAAAAAGTTTGATGTGAAAGAAGGAAAACTGGTTACCGTTTTCGAGTGTGAACGCTGCGGTGAAACTAAAGTGGAGGCGCGTTAATCCAGTTTGGGTTTTAATCCAGTTTGAGTGTTAATACAGGGTAAGGTAAACCAAAAAACACTACCATCACCATCTGCTTCCTCATAGCCAACATCGCCGTGCAGGCGTTGGATAATTCGTTTAACAATCGATAATCCCAAACCATGGCCCTCTTCCGATGAACGCGGGTCCAATCGTGAAAATTGAATGAAGAGTTCTGGCCTGCGCGATAACACTATAGGTATGCCGTGATCGCGCACCCAATATTTAATAGTTTCATCATTTATTGGCGTGCAACCTATTTGGATATGGGGTGGTGTGCCGCCGTATTTAATCGCGTTGGAAATATAATTAACCCAAACTTCTTCAATCCATTGCGAATAACCCATGGCATCATGCCATGTGCCCACAAATTCAATTGTTGCCGCGTACTGCGTTGCAACGTGCTCCAGGCGCTGGCAGGCTTCTTCGGCTAATTCACGTACGTTGATAATGGCAGGATTAATATCCTCAGTGCGCCTCACGCTCGCTAACAATAATAATGCATCAATAATGGCGCTCATTTTTTTTGCGGTGCGATTGATAATTGCCGATGACTCTTTCGTCTGTTCAATCGTCAAACTCACCGCGCCTGACTGCAATAATCCCGACATGCCAACAATAGTTGTGAGTGGTGTTTTCAAATCGTGTGCGACACTGTGTGCATAAGCATCCAGTTCGCGATTCTGTATTTCCAGTGCGTCAGATTGTAATTCCAGTTGGCGGGTTTTAATCATCAATTCGGTGGTGCGCTCTTTTACCAGTTCTTCCAAATGCTCCCTGTGTTTTTCCAATTCCAATTCAATCAGGCGGCGCTTTTCCAAATCATCTTTAAGTGTTGTCTGCATATGATTAATGGAATTGACCACCAGATCCAATTCATCAACCCTGCTGTTTTGGTTGCGCTGTAATACGAGCGGTTTATCGAGGTTATTGAGGTCAAGGCGTTCTGCGAACTGCGCCATTGTCTCCAAATGTTTGGAAATCCACTTTTGGAAAATAACTAACACAAATAACGAGCCGAGCAAAATAGTGATCAAGGTGGTGATTGCAATGCTGATTGATTTGTCCAACAGCTCGCGCAGGATTTGCTGATCCGTAAGCTCTATTTTTATTTCGCCCAGGTTGTAGGTGAAATCGCCTTCACGGTAGATAAGAGGATATTGGTACCGCGCTATGGTTTTCTTTTCGAGATGATTGTTGCGTGTGAATGTATGATGGGTATCGTCGATCAACTCAACATAACCGACGTGTGGCAAGTTGGCGACGCCATCCAATAAAGTGTCGACTCGCGCTTTATCAACCACCCAGAGACCCGACACTACATTGGACAAGTAGCCAGGTTCTACTTGCTGGAATTGTTGTTTTGCATCATTAACAGCCTGGTTATAGGTGATGTAAATTTGCAATCCGCTAACCAATATTGCAATCACAATGCTATATATCGCAGTGGCAAGCATAATTCGCATGCTCAAATGCTGTGTTAATTTTATTTTTTTGCTGTACGGCATTAATAATTTTCCCCAGGCGAAAACCAATAGTGAGTTTCGTTGAGCGGTGTTGTGAATGGTAACAGCGGATTATTAATGTTAATAATTTTGCGGTTTTTTAAATCGGATTTTCGAATAGTGTCATTGAAATGTTGGTTGAATAATTTTTTAAACGAGCCATCATCAATCGCACTCCGCAATCCTTTTTCAAGGTCGGCAGCGAGTTCGACATTATTTTTATTCACAAAAAAATATAAAGCGGTTGGGTAGTGCAACAATAAATGTGATTCTATTGTGAATTCATGATTGGGGTGCGAATTAAGTTCCAATTCAATTTCAAGCAGGGATCGTGGAAAATATTGGATATGGCCACGCGCCAACATATCAAATAAACCTTCGTAGGTCGTGCTATCTGAAATGAGGAAATGATTGGTTTTTAAAATATCGGTGTCCGGCCAGTCATGTCCCTGGCCAGCGCGCAATTTGGAAAGTTGTTCGGGTGTATTGATGTTATTAAATAATGGTTGGTTAGACGCTTTGATTAAGAATAATCGCCAACCAAATAAACCGCGATCTATGGGAATGCGAATAGGGGTTAATTTTTTTTCGCGCTCAACAGTTGTAAATGTCCAAATCACTTCCATGCCACGATTAGATTCAACCAGTTGTAAGCCGCGGCCTTGTTCCACATGAAATTGTGTCGGTTCCAGTTGATAGGGTTTACCGGATTTGGCAAGGCAAAGTGCTAATAATTGCGCGTAATAATTGACGCGCTCATCTGCCGCCGATTCTGCGCGGGGGTAATGCACCAAAATATTCGCGCACCAGGCAGGGTTGGCCGTAAATAAAAAACATAGACTCAAAAGTGAACCAACGCAGACATTCAACAGGTGGTTTATGTTTTTAAACGTGCTCAAAATTGTTACCAGGCGCTTAAGTTATTCAACAGTAAAGCCTAGCACTACATGAGGGAAAGTCGAGGATGTGACAATAAGCGGAGCGGGGAATACGTCACCGGCACGCTGCCAGTGACGCCTGTTATTTAGTGGTGGTGATGACCGCCAGCACCATGTGCGTGGCCGTGTTCCAACTCTTCTGCCGATGCAGCACGAACGTCGGCAACTTCAACATCAAATGTTAAATCAACACCTGCCAATGGATGGTTGCCATCAATAGTGATGTTATCGCCGTCAACTTTGGTAACTGTAACAACTTGCAAACCATGCTCAGTTTCTGCATGGAATTCCATACCTACTTCAATATTGTCGATACCGCTGAACATGTTTGATGGCAGTTCTTGCACCATGCTGTCATCGCGCAAGCCGTAAGCTTCAGAGGCAGGAATGCTGACATTAAATTTGTCACCCACCGTTTTGCCTACCAATGCTTTTTCCAATCCGGGAATAATATTGCCCGCGCCATGCAAATATGCCAAGGGCTCCTGGCCTTCAGAAGTGTCGATAACTTTGCCTTCGCCATCGGTTAATGTGTAGTGAATGCTGGCTACTGTGTTTTCTGCAATATTCATATCGTTTTCCTAAAGGTCAATGTAAAAATAAAATCTAAAAGTGTTCAATTGCTTTGCCGTTTAACGAGGCTTTACTGATGTAGATGGTGTAAGCAGAACCATTTTCCTCTTGCTGTAAACGGACTAACAAGTACTGAAAATCTTTGGCAAACCATGCGTAGATTTCGCGATCTTCTTTGGTTTGTACGCGTCTGATTTTGACGGTGGTCACCTTGCCCAGTGGCGTATCCAGGACTTCATCACCGACAACTTCAAATTTGTATTCTCTGTTTTTTTTCCCGTTGGTAATCAGGTAACTAAAATTCTTTTTTCCCGCCATTACATCCTGGCGTAATTGCAGCTGGTAACTGAGGCTATCCTGGATTTTTTTTACGGGATCAAGCGGTATCGGCTTGTCGCTGAGACTATTAACCAATTCGTGTTTGGCCCAATCAAAACTCAGTGTTTGATCGCGATTTTTACCAATTCCTGTGCGCTTGTAAGTGTATCGCATAGGAGTTGCAAATTGCTCTTTGTCATTCCATTTAAATTGGCTTGTTTCAGTAACCCGGCCAAGGGATGCGTTGGCATCAAAATAATATTCGTAATTGTTGTCACCTTGTGCGCTCAAGCGACTGGTTACTTCAATACTGAAGCCATACAGCTTGGCGGAGTATTTGTTTTCAAACAAGCTCAGCTCGCTCGCATTCGCGAGGTTCACAATTTGTAATGCAATTACACCAATCAACCAACGCAATCGAATCATAGTAAAAGTCCGTTAAGGTTCATCCGAACTTATTAGAAAGCCGGAAGTGGGTAAAGGTTCACCCTTTAACACACTTTTACCGTCAATCATGTGTAAGTCGCCTTCCGCAAACCATTTTACGGCAAGCGGATAGATGACATGTTCTTGGCGCTGTACACGTTTTGCAAGTGTGCTCGCGTCGTCGCCGGGAAATATTGGCACGCAAGCTTGCACAATGGCAGGTCCGCCATCCAATTCCGCAGTGACGAAATGAACGGTGACGCCGTGATGACTCTCGCAGGCATCTATCGCGCGCTGGTGAGTGTGCAACCCCTGGAATTTGGGTAGCAGTGAGGGGTGGATGTTTAACATTCTGCCCAAATAATGCTGGGTGAATTCGGGGGTGAGTATGCGCATGAAACCCGCGAGTACAACCAAATCAGGTTGGTAACTATCGATTTTTTCCATGAGCGCACGATCAAAACTTTCGCGGTCAGCAAAGGCTTTGTGGTCGAGCAATTCAGCGGGAATATTCGCTTTGGCAGCGCGTTCAAGGCCTAAAACAGCGGGGCGGTTGCTGATAACCGCCGCTAACTCAATAGGTAAATCACCGGATTGAACGCCATCAATTAATGCTTGCAGATTACTGCCGCTGCCGGAGATAAGTACAACAACGCGTTTTTTATGTGTTGGCATTCAGCTTAGAGACCTTGCAGATCAACTTGTGGTTCGTCACCTGCAGCTTTGGCGATATGGCCAACCACAAAAGGTGTTTCGCCAGCCGCTTTCAGGATCGCCAGGGCGTTATCTTTTTCGCTCGCAGGAACCGCAATCACCATGCCCACACCGCAGTTAAAGGTGCGGTACATCTCACGGATATTAACGTTGCCGCCGCGTTGCAAGAATTGGAATACAGGTGGGAAAGTCCAGCTCTTGGTATCGATAACCGCTTTGCAGTCATCAGGCAGTACACGCGGGATATTTTCGGTCAAGCCACCGCCAGTGATGTGCGCCATGGCATTGACTTGCGATTCTTTAATCAATTTAAGGACGGATTTAACGTAGATACGGGTTGGCTCCATCAAGGCATCGCCTAAAGGGCGACCGCCACAGTCCTGGGTTAAATCAGCTTTGGTGACGTCGATAATTTTGCGGATAAGCGAATAGCCGTTTGAATGCGGGCCGCTTGAGGTCAGTGCGATCAGTACGTCGCCAGCCTGGACTTTGCTGCCATCGATGATTTCAGATTTCTCAACCACGCCGGTGCAGAAGCCTGCCAAATCGTAATCTTCACCTTCATACATGCCAGGCATTTCAGCGGTTTCACCGCCTACCAGCGCGCAACCGGCCAATTCGCAACCATCGCCAATACCGGAAACAACAGAAGCTGCTACGTCTACATTGAGCTTGCCGGTCGCATAGTAGTCGAGGAAGAACAATGGCTCTGCGCCAGTCACCACCAGGTCGTTTACGCACATGGCCACCAAATCGATACCGATGGTGTCGTGCTTTTGCAGTTGCATCGCCAAACGCAACTTGGTACCCACACCATCAGTGCCGGATACCAAAATAGGCTGCTTGTAACCTGCTGGAATCTCCACCAAAGATGCAAAACCACCCAATCCTCCCATCACCTCCGGGCGCTTGGTGCGCTTGGCGACGCTTTTGATTCGCTCAACCAGCACATCACCGGCTTCGATATCAACGCCTGCGTCTTTATAGCTTAGGGATGCTGCGGAGCTAGTGGATGAATTGGGATTGTGTTCGCTCATAGGTGGATTCTCTGGCTGATGCAGTCGGAGTGACAAGTGCTGTGTTAAAAAGGTACGGTATTAAAAGGTACTGTGTGAAAAAAGGCCGCCATTCTAACAGCTTGTGTCAGTTTTTGCTGCTGTAGCGCGGGATAAAAGCGGAGGAGGGTGTCACCTCGAACTGGATTGACACCCCGTAAGCGGGTTTGTGCGATGGATTGGATCAGCGCTCGTAAAAATCCAGGTCGCGACCAAAGGTTTCCTTGGAAAAGTAGAGTGCTATAAGGGTAATCAACATTACACCGCCACCAACGTAGTAGAAGCTTTTGATAACGTCGCCATGATTCAAATCTAGCACTTGCTTAAAGCACCACGCAATGGGAACAAGGGATCCGCGGACAAAATTGGGCACGCTGGTTGCCGCCGTTGCACGCAAATTGGTCCCGAACTGTTCTGAAGCATTGGTGATAAACACGGCCCAAAAGCCCACCGAAAAGCCCAATAACAGAATAGCGATGTAGAAGGCAGTGTTGGTTACCGACTCAAGGTTCAAGTAAGTAATCATCATAAAGGTACAGAGGCCGTAAAAAATAAGCAGAGCTTTCTTGCGGCTGCGCAATAGTTGGCTTAGGCCACCACACGCAAAATCGCCCAGCACCAATCCACCGTAAGCGGCCATGATGCAATAACTTTGTTGGATGACGCCCTGGACATGCAATATTTTTGCAATTTCCGGAGCCCGTGCGACCAGCAAGCCAACGACAAACCACAGCGGCAGGCCAACCAAAATGCAAAGCAGCAAACGTGCAAAGCGTTCGCCGCTGGTGAACATCATGAAGAAATTTCCCTGGGGGATATTCAATTCGTGAGCTTTGGAAAACATTTTACTTTCGAGTAAGCCAAGGCGTAAAAACAGCAGGGCGATGCCAAGCAAGCCACCGATGATGTAACAATTCTGCCAGCTGACAAATTGCGAAATCGTCCCTGCGGCCACCGCGCCGAATACACCGACAGTCGCAACAATCATGGTGCCAATACCGCGTTTGTTTTTATCCATCAATTCGGTAACCAGTGTTACACCTGCACCCAACTCTCCGGCCAGGCCAACACCTGCGATAAAACGCAACACGGCGTAACTCGTCATATCCGTCACATAAGCATTCAACAGGTTGGCGATTGAGTAGAGAATAATGCTGCCAAACAATACTGCCAGGCGGCCTTTTTTATCGCCGATAACACCCCAAAACACACCGCCAATCAACATGCCCAACATTTGCAAATCTAATAAGTATTGGAATTTTTCAAGGAGGACGGGCTGGTCTGCCCATTGGGGATAAAGCTCAAGCAGACTTTTTTTGCCGACAATCAAAAATAGTAATAGATCGTAGATATCCACAAAGTAACCGAGCGCGGCCACAATAATGGTGATGCTAATAACATTGGATTTGGATTCTGTAGTCATGGTTTTATCTTTATTGGGTGACAAGATCAGGTAACGTATAGGTGCGCGCATTGTACAAAAATTTAGCGAGCTTACCTCTACTTTCTGCTTAAGTTGATCTATCTCATATCCGACACCAATGTTTTTACCCGAAAAATAAAGATAAGCCTGATACAATGCGGTTTTATCACACCCGCGCACCCAAATGGCAGGAGTTAGTCGTGGCTCGAATCGTGTTGTTAGTTTTCAGTGTATTTGTCATGAGTGCATGGGGCCAGTTGGCTGTTGACCCTTATCGTGTAGAGGCGACTGTCGCGAGCCAATCCGAGGCAGATCGCGTTGCTGCAACAAAGGCCAACCTGGGTGGTGTCATTACCAATGTATTGGGCGATAGCGCAGCTTTGCAGCATCCGCTGGTGCGTCAGGCTATCAATGAAGCCCCTAATTACCTTGCCAAATATTCTTATTCTTCAGAAAAAACAATCGTCCTTAATTATTCCCCGCAAGCCATCCAGACATTATTGCAACAAGCTCATTTGATTGCTGCTGATGCGAGCACGGCGCAAGGTGTAATGCTTTATGTGGTCGATGTAAAAGACTTCACCAGCTTCAAACAAGTACAAGCCTATTTGAAAACCGTGGGTGTTATTCGTAGCGTGAACCTCGTTAGCGTTGACAAAGATATTTTGCAATTTAATGTGCTTTTGGATGGCGATGAACAATTATTAAAAACGACCTTGAGTGCCGCTAATAAATTGCAACTTATCGATGGTGATGCGCAGAAGCCATTGAGTTTTCGTTGGCAGAATTAACAGGTTTAATGCATGAATCCGCAACAGCTTTCACTCGGCGTTAGTCTTAACGATGATGCTACCTTCGAAAACTTTTACGCACCGGCTGCCACTCCCAACGCACAAGTTTTATCGGCATTGCGTCAGCAAATTGAAACGGCAAATGAACCTTTTATTTTTTTATGGGGCGCTGCCGGTTGTGGTTTAACGCATTTGCTGCAAGGTGCTTGTCATCACGCACAAACATTCCATAAAAGTTTCCAGTATTTCCCGTTGCGCGATTTGGCGGGCTACGCACCGGATGAATTATTTATCGGTTTGGAAGAACTGGATTTGGTTGTATTGGATGCGCTCGACGAAGTTATCAATCGCCCCGAATGGGAATTGGCATTGTTCAGCTTATTTAACCGTTTGCGTGATGCGGGCAAATTATTGATCGTCGCAGCTGTGCATGGCCCACAAGAGTTGGCAGTGAGCTTGCCGGATTTAAAATCGCGCTTGCAGTGGGGTGCTACCTTTCATGTGCAAACATTGGATGACGATCAAAAACAGGCGGCGCTGCAATTCCGTGCAAAAGCGCGCGGACTGGAATTGAACGATGAAGTCGCGGCATACATTATCCAGCGGTTACCGCGCGACATGAATGAGTTGTTTTGGCAATTAAATCGCCTGGATCACGCATCACTTGCAGAGCAACGTAAATTAACGATTCCGTTTGTGAAAAAGATTTTGGGATTGTAGGTTAAAGATTTTTAAAAAATTAAAGTCAGAGAGGAGCGCTATATACGATTAATTATCGTCATTCCTGACCAACCGGATTCTCTTCGAAGATGACGATTCCAGAATCTATAATCATCAATCAATAAAAAAACCCGATTTCTATTACAGAAACCGGGTTTTGTTTTTTTAAAGTACCTATTTTCTAGGCCGTTATAGGCGCGGTAACTTCTTCATTTGGTTTGGTTAAATTTGCGTATTTTGCACCAAAGTAAAGAATGAACAGGTAGCAAGCTGCTGGCAACAAGAAGGAAACTTGCAGGCCAATATGGTCAGCTAAGAAGCCTTGCGCGTAAGGAACGATTGCACCACCTACGATACCCATGCACAACAAGCCTGAACCCTGGCTGGTGTATTTGCCAATGTCATGCAATGCCATGGTGAAAATAGTTGGGAACATAATAGAGTTGAACAAACCTACCGCGATCAGTGACCACATGGCTGCATGGCCTGAACCGAAAGTTGCAATCAGGATCAAGGTAATTGTTGATGCCGCACAAGCGCTCAATACAACTCCTGGGCGCACAACACGCATGATGAAGAATCCAATAAAGCGGCCAACCATCGCGCCGCCCCAGTACAGATACAAATAATCTGACGCTGCCGTAGCTGCTGGCAAGCCGGCAACTTTTTCCAAACCTAAAAAGTTAACCAAATAGGAGCCAATAGAAACTTCTGCACCTACGTAAAGGAAAATCCCCAACACACCCAGCGCTAAACGTGGGTAGGCTTTCAAGGCTGCAAAGTTAGAGGTAATTGCGTGTTTGATTCCTCTTTCTTCCGCTGGTGTTGCGTCAACAATTTTGGGTAGTTTTGCAAAGGCGAAAACTACGGCAAGGAACAACAATACCGCTGCCAACGCCACATAAGGCATTTGAACAGAAGAGGCTTCTTTCAAGTGATATTCGTGTAGTGCTTCGGGGCTCAGGTTTGCCAATTCAGCAGCGCTTAAAAAAGTAACGCCGCCCAGGATTACGCCAGCCAACAACTTGGGAGCAACAGTAGTACCCAAAGAGTTAAACGCTTGCGTTAATGTTAAACGGCTGGATGCAGTTTTTGCAGGGCCAAGCACCGCAACGTAGGGGTTTGCTGCAACTTGCAATACGGTAATACCGGCAGCCAGGATAAAGAATGCAAACAAGAAAAAGTTGTAGCCAGAGGTGGCAGCGGGGTAGAACAATAGGCAACCAACTGCCGCAATGACCAAACCTGTTACTGCGCCTTGTTTATAGCCAAAGCTGCGAACATACATACCGGCTGGTAAAGACACTAAAAAGTAAGCACCGAAAAACCACAATTGCACCAATGCTGCTTGCATATAGGTTAAGGTGAATACCGATTTCAAATGCGGAATAAGCACATCATTCAGTGAGGTAATTGCGCCCCACATAAAAAACAGGATAGTTACAATAATTAAAGGAATGGTATTGTTGCCTTCAGTGGTTGAACCATGGCTTTGACCTTGCGGAATGCTTGCCATCTTTTTTTACCTCATTGTTATGTCATGGAGTTTGTCGTCGTCGCCTCTAGTACGTGCAGCAGCAATCTATGAGCCGTCTTGCAAGTGCGCGGTACTATAATTCAAGGGCTGCAAGCTGTCACATGGTTTATAGTGGTTCGAAAGGTAAAAAAAATTTAAAGTAGACGTTAAAATATTCCTTAAGCTCGTAGTCATTTTTACCTTTAGTCTTTGGGCGTGCATTAGTTTCTTCAATTTAATAATAACAGGTGGTGTGTTGTGGCCAAGGCGACAATCGATGACGTGGCAGCGCTGGCAGGCGTGTCTATGAAAACAGTTTCGCGGGTGATGAATAACGAACCCAATGTGCGGCCTGCGACGCGTGAAAAAGTAGAGGCTGCGGTAGCGGAACTGGATTATCGCCCCAACATGTCAGCCCGCAGCCTGGCGGGCAATCGCTCTTACTTGCTTGGATTGTTGTACGGCATTCCTTCTGCGCACTATGTGTTGGATATCCAGGAAGGCGTGCTCGATATTTGTCGTCCGCAAGGTTATGAATTACTGGTCCACCCCTGTAACCACCAGGACCCAAATATCACACAGGAAATTGTCAATCTTATCCGCGATAAACGCATCGACGGCGTTATGCTCACGCCGCCCATTTCCGACAATATGACGCTCATGCATGCACTCAAGCGCATGTCAGTTCCTTTTGTGCGTGTTGCGCCTACCGAAAGTAAAAATCTTTCACCCTATGTTGAAACTAATGATCAGGAAGCCTCTTACGATATGACCTGCAAACTTATTGCGCTGGGGCACACCCGCATAGGTTTTATCTGCGGTCATCCCGATCACCGCGCGGTGACTTTACGTTATGACGGTTACAAAGCGGCTTTGATTGAAAACGATATTCCTATTTCCAACGAATTGGTTGAGCACGGTTTAAATTCATTTGAATCCGGTGAAGCTTGTGCGCGAAAATTATTGCAAAAAAAATCGCGACCCACTGCTATTTTTGCGGCGAATGATGATATGGCGGCGGGAGTAATGATGGTCGCGCATCAATTGGGAATTAATATTCCGGAAGAGTTATCGGTAGCCGGCTTTGACGATACGCCGGTCGCCCACCAGATTTGGCCCGCGCTCACAACCGTACGTCAACCTATTCAACCCATGGCAAAAAAAGCGACTGAATTGTTGATTAAACAATTGCGCGGAAAAGACGTGCAGTTGCCAGCGAGTATGTTGAGTTCGAGTATTATTTTGCGGGAATCGACAGGGGTTGCGCCGAAGAAGCATTGATATTGAAAGTTGTTTGTATGATTTTTCTAAAGTTATGATGCTTAATTTTATATGATAGTCGTCATCCCCTGCGTGGATGACGACTCCCTTCTTAAAAGATTTTTATTAATCTTTAATTATTTCTAAAAAAAACCGCAATATTGCTATTGCGGTTTTTTTTATTTTTGTAAAAATTTTTACACCAAAACCGGTTTAAGTGCAGGTGTATTGTGAATCAAGTACGCAGCAGAACCAACCAGCGCCGCTTTATCATTCATAATAACTTTGATTGAAATATCGCTGACATAACCACGCATTGGGCCTTTGTTTTTGTAGCGCTCTTCAAAATCCGTTTCAGGCAAGATGCTCATGAGTTTTGGTGTGATTCCACCACCAATCACTACGCCGCCACGTGCACCGGTTGACACCGCTTTATCACCCGCAACTGCGCCCAGGGTATTGAGGAACGTAATAACTGCTTCGCGACAAATTGGATCTTCGTTTGCCAAACCTTTGGTGCTGACATCAGCAGGGCTGTAATCTTGTGCTTGCACACCGGCGATGTGGGCAAGGGCGCGATACAAATGCACGAGCCCAATCCCTGACAAAATATTTTCCACAGACACGTGAGATTGTTCTTTCAATAAAAAAGATTTGATTGCCAGTTCTTTTTCGGTGGTAGGCGCAAAGCTTGCGTGGCCGCCTTCAGTAGGAATAATTTTCCAGCTGCCATTTTCAGGCACCAACAATGCCATGCCAAAACCTGTTCCCGGGCCCATCACAACGATTGGCGCCTCAGGGTTTGAGTTTGCTGCGTAGAGGACTTTGGTTTCATCGTCAGATAAAAACGGCACAGCATAAGCCAATGCTGCAAAGTCGTTGATGACGTGAAGGGTTTTCATACCAAGCTCATCGCGCAGTTCGTTGATATTGAACTTCCAGTCAAGGTTGGTCATTTGTGCAATGCCGTGCTCAATAGGGCCTGCAATGGCAAGGCACGCATATTCGGGCATAGCAATTTTGAATTCAGCACAGCAAGCTTTGATCATGCTGCCCATGTCAGGATAGTTAGCGCATCTTAAAGTGATTTGTTGGCTAGCGGTGTAATTGGGTTTGCTGGTGTTTGGAGCCTGTTCGACCAAGCCGAAACGAGCGTTGGTGCCGCCGATATCTGCAACCAATAATAAGCTCATGCGTCAGTCCTCTGATGTGTATGTAATTGGAAGTTTTTGTATTAGATGAAAGAAAAGGTTGGAGTATTGAGGTGTGAGACTCTTAGCCAGCTTTCGGGTGCTGATTATGACTTATTTCTGAGTACATGGAAGTCTATGTATCATTGACAGCGCTGTCAATAAACAGTAGCCTATGCATATGTGGTTAAGGTGCGGTTTTCGCTCAGCTTTTTGTTGCTTTTCCCGGGTTGCAGGCAATCTTTTGGGCGTAAAATTTCGTCAATGTAACATTCAATATTTAAAGCGGCGTAAAAGTGACTTTACGGGCTTGGCGCTGTTAATCCTTAAAAGATTCCCCAGCGAGATGCGGTATCCTGATATTGCTCGCATCTGTCGTTCGGTAAGCCAAACTAGATAAAAGATGCCCTTAAGCATCTCAATAAGCAGCATGTCGTAATCCTGACTATTTTTCATGAACCCACACCTTCATAGTGACTATCATAATCACTATGAAGTGGTGCTTTTATATGTCGGTAATTTGGAGGTTTAGAAGTTGATGTGGCCTACGCTCACGCACGCGGTAAAAAAAGATCCTGCCATCGAAAAAAGAATTGATGAGCTGCTGGCACGCATGAGCGTGGAAGAAAAAGTAGGGCAATTGATACAGCCCGAGATTCGCCACGTAACGGCACAAGATGTTAAGGATTACCACATTGGTTCAGTGCTTAACGGCGGCGGATCGGTTCCCAATGGAAACCGCTATTCCAAAGCGGCCGATTGGCTGGCGATTGCAGATGCCTATTACCTGGCGTCAATGGATGAGAGCGATGGCAAAGTCGCTATCCCGATTATGTGGGGCACCGACGCAGTACACGGTGTGGGTAATATTGTTGGCGCAACTTTGTTTCCGCACAACATCGCATTGGGTGCAACCAATAATCCTGAGTTGATTCGCCGGATCGGCCAAATTACTGCCACTGAAATTGCAGTGACCGGCCTGGATTGGGATTTCTCACCTACAGTTGCTGTAGCTCGCGATGATCGCTGGGGACGTACCTATGAATCTTATTCCGAGCACCCCGAGCTTGTCCGTTCCTATGCTGGAAAAATGGTTGAAGGCTTGCAAGGCGTTGCCAATACCGATGATTTCCTGTCTAAAACCCGCGTAATATCTACTGCAAAACATTTCCTTGCTGATGGCGGTACCCTGAACGGTATTGACCGCGGCAATACGCTCGTCGATGAAGAAACCCTGCGCGATATTCACGCCGCCGGTTACTACAGCGCGATTGAAGCCGGTGTACAAACGGTTATGGCCTCGTTTAATAGCTGGCAAGGCGAACATATGCATGGCCACAAATATTTATTGACCGATGTACTCAAGGGCCAATTGGGTTTTGATGGCCTGGTTGTAGGCGATTGGAATGGCCATGGATTTATTTCCGGTTGTACGGCGCTGGATTGCCCAAAGGCAATCAATGCCGGCCTGGATATTTTTATGATTGCCGATCCGCAATGGAAAACGCTCTATGAAAATACGCTTGTGCAAGTCAAAAGCGGTGTGATCTCCATGGAGCGTACAGATGATGCGGTTCGTCGTATTCTGCGTGTAAAATTGCGTGCGGATTTGTGGAACAAAGGTTTACCCTCCACTCGTCCATTGTCGGGCAAAGATGAATTGCTCGGCGCAGCAGCTCATCGTGAAGTCGCCCGCCAGGCAGTACGAGAATCTATTGTGTTATTGAAAAATAAAAATAATCTTCTGCCTTTGTCACCCTCAGCCAACATTCTTGTTGCCGGTGATGGTGCCGATAATATCAGCAAGCAAACCGGTGGTTGGTCGGTAAACTGGCAAGGCACGGGCAACACTATGGCGGATTTTCCGGGTGCCACTACCTTGTGGATGGGCATTGAATCAGCGGTGAAAGCTGCTGGCGGAAAAGCGACCCTGAGCGCTGAAGGGCATTACGACGAAAAACCTGATGTTGCCATTGTTATTTTCGGTGAAGATCCTTACGCAGAAATGCAGGGCGATGTTCAAAACGTCCTCTTGAAATCTGGCGATACCAAAGACCTGGAACTCCTGCGCAAACTCAAGGCGGATGGAATTCCCGTTGTCTCCTTATTTGTGACTGGCCGCCCTTTGTGGGTGAATCGCGAACTCAATGCGTCAGATGCGTTTGCCGTTATCTGGCAGCCGGGCACTGAAGGCGCTGGTGTTGCGGATATTATTTTCAAAGCTGCTGATGGTAAACCGCGATACGACACTAATGGCCGTTTAACTTTCTCCTGGCCAAAACGCCCGGACCAGGCGCCGCTGAATATTGGCGATGAAAATTATGATCCGCTGTTTTGTTATGGTTTCGGTTTGAGCTACAACGACAAAGATACCTTGGGCGATGATTTATCCGAAGAGGGAATCCAGCATCAGGAAACATCGGATGTGCTGGAATTATTCAAGCGTCGCCCGATGAGTCCTTTCACGATTATTTTGGAAGGCAAAAATAATGATCGTGCTGATCTCAATGGCAATATCGCAAAAGTATCTTCATTAACTGTCACTGCTGTTGACCGCGATGTGCAGGAAGATGCCCGCCGTGCGCAATGGAATGGTAATGGTGAAGGCCTGGTGGCGATTTCGACGTTGAATCGTCAAATCCTAAGCGATTATTTGCATGCTAACTCTGCACTTATTTTTGATGTGAAAGTGGATCAGGCTCCAAAAGGCACAGCACGGGTTCGCATTGGTTGCGGACCATCCTGCTACACCGAGGTTGATTTGACCGAACAGTTTAATGCAGTTGCAGGCAAAGGCTGGAAAACCATCAAGGTTGACTTGGTGTTATTCCCTGATGCGGGAACGGATTTCGGTTTGAAACGTACACAAGAAGAATTGTTTGAGTTAGTCCTTGAGCCTTTCTCTTTGGTTGCCAATGATGAACTTGATTTGGTTTTCTCCAATGTCCGCATTGAGAAAAATGCAGGTCAAAATGGAAGTGAGCGCTGCGAATAATTGTTGAATCCATTTATTGTTCCGAAAAAAGCCGCGTTATGCGGCTTTTTTATGGACGTTATATTGAATGCAACGCTGGCTGGATTATAGCAATGATCATGATTAAACCAGTTGTTGCTATTTCTCATCTCGAATTTATCCCTCACCAAAACACAGCAGTGTAAAACTTGTCAAAAGCCCTTTTTGTGTTCATATGGTGCAAGCACAAAAATTACAGTGCATTTTTTTGTCATAAAATGGCGCATTATTTTTTTAAAGAATGAGTATTTTTAGCGCGATAATTTGTAATTCATCACCAACAAAGTGCGTTACCAAATTGTAACAAAAAATTCCTATAAAAATTAATTTTTTTGTAAGCGCTTGATTTGGATAAATAAAATCTCTCATTTTTAGTGTGATTTTTTGTTTGGCATAGGCTTTGCTCTGGTGGGATTACTCGTGCCAATAAAATCTAATTAAAAAAATTAGATAAAAATGCGATGCAAAATATTTTTTGAGTCGCAAAAAAAATCAGGCAGATGTGACCACTACTAGGACTAACTTTGGGGAATGCTTTATGAAAAAACACACTGCTTATCTTCTTTGCGCTACTGCAAGTTCATTATTTTTTTCTGCGCAAAGCACTCAAGCTGCCCAAACTCTCACAGAGGGTTTGGTATCAGGAAGTACAATAAAAGTTAATATTCGCACACGCTACGAAAATGTCGATTGGGACGGTTATGAAAGTGCCGATGCGCTCACAGTGAGATCGCGCTTATCCTATCAATCAGGCGCGTGGAACGGTTTTGCAGTTACCGCTGAAATGGATAATGTCACTGCTGTCGATCACGATGTTGACTACGCAACATGGGCTAATGATCCTATCAATTCAGGCGCTGTTAAACATGCGTTAATTTCTGATCCGGAAGGTACAGATTTAAATCAGGCGCTAATTTCTTACTCCACATTTAATAACACGATTAAATATGGTCGCCAACGTATTATTTTAGATAATGCGCGCTTTATTGGTAACGTTGGCTGGCGCCAGAACGAGCAAACTTATGATGGTATTTCATTTACCAATAAATCAATTCGCTATACCAATATTTTTGCAGCACACATTACTAACGTAAATCGAATTTTTGGAAATGATGTGCCCGTCCAGGGCGATTACAAACAAGATACTAATCTTTTCAATATTAGTTACACCGGTTTTGAAGCAGGAAAATTAACAGGTTACGCTTATTTAATTGATAATCTTGATGATGCCGCTTTGGTGGGCACGGGAGCTGCGGCAAATAAATCCGCTGCAATTTCCAGTAATACCTATGGCGTGCGCTGGGCGAGCACCGCAAATCCATCCTTTATGTATACACTGGAATATGCACAGCAAAAAGGTGCGGCATCCAATCCGCAAGACTACACCGCCTCATACACATTGATAGAGGTGAGCACAACGTTTGGGCGTTTCGTTCCTTTGGTGGGTTATGAAGTCTTGGGTTCAGATAATGGTAACAAAGGCTTTGCAACTCCCTTCGCAACTTTGCATGCATTTAATGGCTGGGCAGATCGTTTTCTTGCAACACCTAAAGAAGGTATTCGCGATACTTATGCGAGTTTAACGTCAACGGTAATGGGCGCACAGTTAATTGTCGCTTACCATTCTTACAAGGCAGATGAAAAAAGTGTAACTGCTGGCCCAACTTTAGGAAAAATTATTGATTACGGCTCTGAGTGGAATTTAAGTGCGAGCAGGAAATTCGGCGCTGTTGTGTACACGGCTAAATACGCAATGTTTGATAACGGTGACTGGATACAAAAAGTAGGTACAAAATCATTGGCTTCTGATACAACCAAATTTTGGTTGCAGGCTGATTGGAATTTTTAACTGCTTAATTGTATCGACTTAAATAAAATCCCTGGTTATTTATGCCAGGGATTTTATTTAAGTGCTAAACAATATTATTGAGGATTATTGCAAGGGGCTTATCGGGCTTCGTCATCCTAGCGAAAGCGAGGATCCAGTTTTAAAAATCTTTAATAAAAAAGCGAAGGTCACCAAGTGGATCCCCGCTTTCGCGGGGATGACGATCTTCTGTGAGTTGATGATGCGGTTGGTTTTGCAAAAATAATGATTTAAACATCCTTGGTATTTTCATCAGCCGGTTTAATTTCACCTGCTTTATTTTCTGCCGTTGCTTTGTTGTCTGTATTTGAGATTTTAGGGTGCAAAACAATTCCTTCATCCACATTCCAAAGTCCGTGATAGCTCAATTGTTGCCAGCCCCAACGCAACCATTTCAGTAAGGATGCAGCTAACCACAAAGACCACAATAAAATAACCATTTTGTAGGTCCATAATGGCAACGAAATTACCCAGGCTTTTGGAAAATCTGCATCGCTATAATCCTGATACCAATTTAAATTTGTGCTGTAAGAATTATTACCAACAATATGCATATCTGGCGAACTTAATAAACCATCGGGCAAAGTTGTTACCAGAGTTGTAAGTGCAATAATTGAGAAAAGGAATAATCCTAATTGCAATAATTTAAAGTGCCATGGTTTGCCAATACTTGAGAGTTTTCCGCGTTGGCTTAAGGCGAGTAACCAGGCTGCGAATAAAATAAATGTCCACATACTGAGTGTACAAATACCAAGGCTTAGCAGAATCCATTCGTAAGATTTTAACGGCGTTAATCTTGTGCGACCCAAACCATAGGCGACCAATGCCATCACTAACAGCATTCCCCACAATAAAATACTTGGGCCAACTTTTGGGCCGCCTAGCCACAGAATCCAGCGATTGTAGGGAATCTCCATGCTAATGCTTTGGTTGCTACTGCCATTTTCCAGCGCAAAATCCGGGGTTTTGGTTAGCATATGTAAACCGTCTTCTTGTTTCCAGTTTATTGCGACATTTTGTGAGCCGGGATGCAGTGGAATTTTTACTACACCATTGGTTGCGCTCGTTAATTGTTCGTGATTATCAATGTCCAATTTTGATAAGCGGGCGCCTTCAGGCAGTTTGAATGTGTATTGTCCACCCTGATTTGAGCGAATGGATAAATTGAGTTCGCTAACACTATTGTTATTGCCAGCTTTGTAATTCAGCGACGCGCTATCGACAGTAACATGGTTTCCTTTTGTTGCTTGCGGACGCGTAACATCAATTGTCAATGTTTCGCCTGGCCATGGTTGCCACACGGGAATGTCTTCATGTTTATCCAGTTGGATCGGTGCAATACCAGTAATTTGCGAATGCCAGTGCGATGAAATATCCAGCTCCCAAATTTCAATCCAGGGAATATTTTGTGCGGCTTGCAATTTAATCGGCGAAATTTCTTTAAGGTTCGATGACCAATAAAATTCATCGTCATTAGCTTCCAAATGCACCGGAATTTTCCCATTGGAATTTGCTTTGGTTGTTAACGGCGATTCACCATTTAATAAGGGTATTTCAATATTAATAGCACCAACTTCTGGAGCTACACGCGTCACTGTTGTTTCAACTAACCATTCCAAATCCAGTTTGATCGTGCGTTTAACCAAAACGAATGCAGCAATAGGGTCAGGCCGCAAATGTTCAGTTTGTCCTGCGTTTTGATCACGCTCGACTCGTTGCAGTTGCAATGATTGACTGGTTTGTTCTGCGGTTGGCAAGCCACTTATTTCCCAACCATTTACTGATGATGTCAAATTGTGGAGCGGAAGTGGAAATTGCAAATTTAGCGTATCGTGTCCTTGCGCATTGGCGTTTATACGCAATGTGTGTTGTCCTTTTGGCAAGTTTACCAATAAACCCTGGCCGGTTGTTTGTACTACTGCTGCCGGTTTGTCATCCACAGTGACTTGGCTGGGCCACCATTGTTGGCGGTCGGCAGGCAAGGGCAGGGCAATCAAATCATTTGCATTGACTACAAGTTCAAGTGTTAATTGGTCTTGCGCAATTTTAATATTTACTCGTTCAATCGCCGCGCAACTTGGCAAACACTTTGGTGTTTCCGTGAGTCGCGCCTCCAGTTCTTTTAACAATGATGGATCAATCGTCACGTCTGCCCGTGCTTTTTCCGGTGAAAATAAACATGAGCTTGCCAGAATTAACGCAGAAGCGAATCCAACATACTGGCTGCCTGGAAATTTCACGACTGGTAATTTTACAGCTGTGATTGCTAAAAATTTTCGCAATAAAACAAGTGCCATAAATAAAGGCAATAAAATAGCGAGCAAATTGCCGAGCTTATTTATGATGGGTGAAATCAGGAATAATTTTGTGGTTTCATCTTGCTTGATTGGGCCATCCCAATATAAATTTATTACCTTATGATTGTGTGTTGGTACAGCTATGCCTGTTTGCGTTTGCAATGACGGGTCGTATTTTTTCTGGAATTTTCTTTCGATTGGAACTCCCGAAACTCGTTGCAAGGATTCAGCGACATTGTTATCTGGAAATTTGCCAATATCGTCGGCTGAAACAGCATCAACAACACCTGCCGCTTCGCGTTTGATATCTGCTGATTTTTGTAAGCTTGACCTGACACCAGTGACAACAATTTCTTCTGCATTTGATACCGGCGCAGGTGCGGCAACTGGCGCCGGCGCCGGGACATACATCACTTTCTTTTTATCGCTTGATGATATTATCGAAGTGCTTACCACCCAAAAATTTTCATTTTCCAGGGACGGATTAATCATGATTCGCGCTTCGCGCACAATGAATGGCAAGGTAATGATGGCCAAACTTAAAAAACTTAAATAGCCGTAACGTAAAACCCACGATTTAAATTTTCCGGTAACCAGGCTTGCGAGTGCGATCACAGCAATTAAATTCAACCAAATGAAAATGGGCGCACCTAATCGTTGGTAGGTAACCAATAAGCCAAGTCCTGCGAGTAAACTTATTGGTATTGATGTGATTCGGGCAAACGCGACCACAATAATCAATACCGCAAACATATCCCACAGGGTCCATGTTGAAAACCAGCTGCCATATTCGCTGCTGGTTCCTGTTGCCGTTAATAGCGACCAACCTGGTTGGAGATACAAGCGTGTTTGTGCTTCGTTGATATCCTGATTCCAACCCGTTACTGGAATCGTTAAGCTGCGATCCAGCTTGCTAACGGCTTGCAATGACAAATCGCGCGAGCGAATTTCAACCCCGGCATTTCCGTTTTTATCCAGTTGGGTGATAACTTGCGCTTCGTCGTCAATAGTAGCGCTGGTTAATTCAACGGGTTTTACAGTTTCAATCCGCGAGTTATATATTTCGCCATTGAGCTGGTCATTAAAAATAAAACGAGTACCGTCAAAGCTTAACCATGCGCTGCGTTGTAATTTCAATTCATTTGCGATGTCTTTGTTTTCGCCGCGATATAATTCTTCCAGTGTCAAATGCGTTTCCGGTGTCACTAAATAGGCGGGTAAATTTTTCCAGTCATCCGGTAATTGTGTTTGTTGCGGATCAACAGATTGTGCGCCAGAAATTTGTACGCTACGCAATTGTCGCTGCGCTTCAAAAACCCAAATCTCTTCTTGTGGCCATAATTCGTTAGTAGCTTTGTAAGAAAAATTTTTATTGTTAGTAACAGATTGGCTGGTTACTGTGATTTTCCAGTTGCCTGGTTTTAATTGGATACGCAGACTGCCATCTTTTTCGATATGTGCGGGTAAATTGCTGTCAAACTCCATGACTACAAAGCCATCCAGCAAAAGTTGACCTAGTTGAATTTCGCGTTCTTTACCGCTAACGGCTAATTGCATTTGCGTGGTCATTCGCAATGGGATTGTGTCTTCGATTTTCCTGAATACCCGCAGGTTTAATGCATCTTGATGGGCTGCTGCATTTTTAGGCTGGTTGTTAGCGAGCCATAATTGATCGCCGGATTCAATTGCAGGATTGCTTACACTTTTTCCATTTAATGTTAATTGCACCAGGCCTGTTTGTTTGGGGATGGTTATGGTGCGAGGCATTTCAGTCCAACTGAGGTTGCCATTAATTTGGTGTACGCCGGGCGTTAAATAAATTTCTGGTATCCCGTTGTGATCGCGTGTGGCGAGCGTGGTTTGGTTGTCGGTAATTGTGTGTGGCCACAAACCATTGTTGCCGGGAAGGCTTATCCAATTGCTTTTATAAATCTCCATTCGCTGCGTAAATTTTGCGCCTTTGTCGTTCACGTCAATGTTTAAACTGGAATACCACTCACAGGAGCGATTGCCGTTATTAAAAATAAAAGGGCAGTTTAATTCAGGATGCTTTTCCAGCACCCAGGGTTTCCATTCTTCAAGCGATTTGGGAATTTCAACTGCCAGGCAATTGAAACTGGCGAATGCGGCAAGAATTCCAACGAGGCGAACAATAAGCTTGGACATGCAAGGATTCCTTTTTTATTAGCAAGTGTGGCGTGAGTATAGGGGCGATAGGGGAGTGATGCGCAAGATGCTAGGCGAGGATTGCTGCAGGAATTGTGAATATTTGTAGAGTGGAGCACTTGAGGGGGAGTCGTCATTCCCGCACAGGCGGGAATCCAGCTTTTAAAAATGAGTGAAGTTAACATCTGGATTACTTATTACACTCGCCTTTCAGGGCAACCTTCGGTTGTTCAAAGCACTTGTACTTTAGTCTCGCCTGCGCGGGATGACGATTAATAAATATAATTAGTGTGAAAATTTTGAGGGAGTCAGTTGGAGCGTTTCACCAATAAAAAAGCCGCAAAGTTTTTAATTTGCGGCTTTTGGTTTCCTGAAAAAAATAAAATCGTTATGACTTATTTCTTCGGATAATCACGTTTCACGCTGCCAGTGTATAACTGACGTGGACGACCGATTTTGTAAGAGGTGCTCACCATTTCATCCCAGTGAGAATACCAGCCCACAGCGCGACCCAAGGCGAAAATAACGGTAAACATTTCGGTTGGGATTTCGATGGCTTTCATGATGATGCCAGAGTAGAAGTCCACGTTTGGATAAAGTTTTTTGCTGATGAAGTAAGGATCTTCCAATGCGATTTGCTCAAGGCGTTTTGCAATCGCCAATAATGGAGAATTTTCCAAACCTAATTCGCCCAAGACTTCGTCACAGGTTTGTTTCATGACTTTTGCACGTGGGTCAAAGTTTTTGTATACGCGGTGACCAAAGCCCATCAGGCGGAAGCCGGAGGTCTTATCTTTAGCGCGTGCAACGCAAGCTTCGATATTGTCCACAGTGCCGATTTCTTCCAACATTTCCAATACAGCTTCGTTAGCGCCACCGTGGGCAGGGCCCCACAAGGTAGAAATACCGGCAGCAATTGCTGCGAAAGGATTGGTGCCTGATGAACCAGACAGGCGCACGGTGGAAGTAGAGGCGTTTTGCTCGTGGTCAGCGTGCAGGATAAAGATACGATCCATCGCTTGTGCGATAGTCTTGCTGACATTAGGCGCTTTACCAACTTCACCGAACGTCATATGCAGGAAGTTTTCTGCATAATCCAGGCTGGCATCAGGAGCAATAAACTCCAGGCCTTTGCGGTGTCTGTAAACCATGGCAGAAAGCGTTGGCATTTGCGCAATCAAACGGTAAGCGGTTTGCTTACGGCTTTCTGGTTTGGTGATGTCGATCTCATCGTTATATACCGCTGCCAACGCCGCTACGGCGCTACACAGGATCGCCATTGGATGGGCTTCACGCTTAAAGCTTTTAATAATATTGGCAACAGATTGGTCAACAGCGGCATTCGCTTTGATTGCGGCAACAAATTCAGCTTTTTGATCTGGGGTTGGCAATTCGCCGTTGAGGAGGAGGTAACAGGTTTCGAGGTAATCAGAGGAGACAGCAAGTTGTTCGATCGGGTATCCGCGGTGAAGGAGGATTCCTTCGTCGCCATCAATAAACGTAATCTTGGATTCGCATGAGGCGGTGGACATAAAGCCCGGGTCAAACGTGAAAAAGCCATTCTTGGTAATACTGGTGACGTCAATAACGTCTGGTCCGACACTGCTGGCATAGATAGGTAGGTCAATCTTGCTATCAATACCATCAATCGTTAGGTGTGCTTTCTTGTCAGTCATTACTGACTCCTGTGCTTACTAATGGACTAATGTACTTGAGTTGTATGAATAGCTTCGCTATAGCCTGGGGCTTCGATGCTGCTCACCTGCAAGTGCATGCTCAAGTGATGTAAAACCTTGGTAGCTTTTTATGGCTACTGAGTAGACTAGCCGAATTTCGACTCTGCCGTTTGTTTGCGGTCGGCATTATAGATGACTTAATTGTCGCAACGAAAGTTTTTGCCAATAAATAGGGCGCATTTAATCAAACTTTTTTTCGTAACATCCCATGCACTTTAACTGGTACACCAGATCTGGATTTATTTTGCACAATCTTGGTTCTGGAGGGTATATTTGTGCGCCTTCATGGAACAAAAAGTTTGTTGAAAAAACCGGAAAGTCGTTGATATTGCAGAAATTTTGAGCGATTGGCTTGAATTGTCGAAACATCCTCGGGTTTTGGTTTTTGTCGCGGGTTTTTGTTTGTGTTTCTGTAGCTCACTCTCTATAATGCTGCGCGACTTGCAGGATGCTCCGGCAATTGCCCCAAAATCTCTCATTTTTGCCAATGCCGGTGCCCATTCTTAATAACCTGCCCGCTGTGGGCTAAAAGGTGACTTAAACCGTGAACAAGAACAGACCTGTCAACCTCGATATCTCCACCATCAAACTTCCCGTTACCGCTTTTATATCTATCCTCCACCGTTTCTCTGGCATTTTCCTTTTCGCAGGCATGGCGTTCCTTCTCTGGATGCTTGATTCAAGCCTTGACTCCCAGGAAAGCTTTGCCGCAGTGCGCGACGCAACTGCCAATCCGGTATTTAAATTCGTATTGTGGGCAGTTTTGTCTGGCCTTGCCTATCACATGGTGGCAGGTATTCGTCATTTGATTATGGATTTCGGTTTCGGTGAAAGCCTTAAAGGCGGTCAGCTGGGTGCGCAAATTGCGCTGTTTATTGCTTTTGTATCCATCGCTTTGATAGGAGTTTGGGTATGGTAACTTCAGTAACGAGTTTTGGCCGCAGCGGTCTCTACGATTGGTTGATCCAACGTGTGGGTGCTGTTGTTATGGCGGCCTATGTCATTTTCCTCACTCTCTATATCGCATTGACCCCTGATCTGACTTTTGAACAATGGCATGCCTTGTTTGGTCAATTGTGGATGCGTGTATTCAGCCTGGCCACGCTCCTCTCCTTTATTTCCCACGCCTGGATTGGTTTATGGTGTGTATTAACGGATTACCTTACCGAGCGCTTGATGGGCAGCAAAGCCACTTTTTTGCGCGTATTGGCGCAAGTTGTATTGGGTGGTGTGTCTTTGACCTACCTGATTTGGGGCATCGAAATACTCTGGGGTTTTAAATAATGGCTAGCATTCGCACGATTTCTTTTGACGGTATTGTTGTTGGCGGCGGCGGTGCAGGTATGCGCGCAGCTTTGCAATTGGCGCAATCTGGCTACAAAACCGCAGTAATTACCAAAGTATTCCCAACCCGTTCCCACACTGTATCTGCACAGGGCGGTATCACCTGTGCCATCGCCAGTGCTGACCCGAACGACGATTGGCGCTGGCACATGTATGACACCGTAAAAGGGTCAGACTATATCGGCGACCAGGATGCTATTGAATATATGTGTTCAGTAGGTCCAGAAGCCGTATTCGAATTGGAGCACATGGGCTTGCCATTCTCCCGTACCGACGAGGGCCGTATCTATCAACGTCCATTCGGTGGTCAATCCAAAAACTTCGGTGAAGGCGGTCAAGCTGCCCGCACTTGTGCTGCTGCTGACCGTACCGGTCACGCTTTGTTGCACACGCTTTACCAAAGCAACGTAAAAAACAAAACCGTATTTTTGAACGAGTGGTTTGCGGTAGACCTCGTCAAGAATGCTGATGGTGCTGTGGTTGGCGTTATCGCGATTAACATCGAAGACGGCGAAACTGTTTATGTAAAAGCCAAGGCAACTGTATTGGCGACGGGTGGTGCAGGTCGTATTTACGCATCAACCACTAACGCACACATCAATACCGGAGATGGCGTTGGTATGGCGTTGCGCGCTGGCTTCCCTGTGCAAGATATCGAAATGTGGCAGTTCCACCCAACCGGTATCGCGGGCGCTGGTGTTCTCGTGACCGAAGGTTGCCGCGGTGAAGGTGGTTATTTGATCAACGCCGATGGCGAGCGTTTCATGGAGCGTTACGCGCCTAACGCGAAAGACCTTGCAGGTCGTGACGTTGTGGCTCGTTCCATGATCCAGGAAATTATCGCGGGTCGCGGTGTAGGTCCAAACAAAGATCACGTACTTTTGAAGCTCGATCATCTCGGTGAAGAAGTTCTGGAAAGCAAATTGCCAGGTATTTGTGAATTATCACGTACTTTCGCCCACGTTGATCCTGTGTATGCTCCAATTCCGGTAGTTCCAACCTGTCATTACATGATGGGTGGTATTCCAACCAATATTAACGGCCAGGCGTTGAAACAAGATGCTGAAGGCAACGATATTGTGATCGATGGCTTGTTCGCGTGCGGTGAAGTTGCTTGTGTATCTGTACACGGCGCTAACCGTCTTGGTGGTAACTCATTGCTCGATTTGGTTGTGTTTGGTCGCGCGGCTGGTTTGTATATCGAAAAAGCCTTGCGTGAAGGTGTTGAGCACAAAAATGCTACCCAGGCAGATATTGAAAAAGCCATGGAGCGCCTCAATAAGATCAATACGTCAAACTCTGGTGAAAGCGCTGCGGTATTGCGCAAAGAGTTGCAAACCATCATGCAGAACTTCTTCGGTGTATTCCGTAAAGGTGAATTCATGCAGAAGGGCATCCAGCAGTTGGCTGAGTTGCGCAAGCGCATTGAAAATGTATCGATTTCTGACAAGAGCAATGCCTTCAATACTGCACGTATTGAAGCATTGGAATTGCAAAACTTGCTCGAAGTGGCTGAAGCAACTGCGATTGCTGCTGAAGAGCGTAAAGAGTCCCGCGGTGCCCATGCCCGTGAAGACTTCGAAGACCGTGATGATGCCAACTGGTTGTGTCACTCCCTGTATTTCCCTGGCGAGAAGCGCGTAGCCAAGCGTGCGGTGAATTTCAAACCGCACACTATGGAAGCCTTCCAACCCAAAAAACGCACTTATTAATTAATAGTTGCGCACTTACTAATAGGGGATTACAAACATGTTAAAAGTTGAAGTTTATCGATATAACCCTGACACCGATAAAGCGCCCTACATGAAAACCTACGAGTTGGATACTGGCGGCAAAGACTTGATGGTGTTGGACGTTCTTGAATTGTTGAAAGCCCAGGATGAAAGCCTGGCTTACCGTCGCTCATGCCGTGAAGGTGTGTGTGGTTCAGACGGTATGAACATTAACGGCAAAAACGGTTTGGCGTGTATCAAGCCAATCTCTGAAGCAACTGGCGGAAGTGGCAAATTGGTATTGCGTCCGCTGCCGGGTTTGCCAGTAATTCGTGATCTGGTAGTAGACATGACCCAGTTCTACGACCAATACAAAAAGATCGAACCTTATTTGCAAAATGATACTCCAGCACCTGCGATTGAGCGTCTGCAATCACCGGCAGATCGCGAAAAATTGGATGGTCTTTACGAATGTATCCTTTGCGCATGTTGCTCAACCAGCTGTCCATCCTTCTGGTGGAATCCGGACAAGTTCATCGGCCCGGCTGGCCTGTTGCAAGCCTACCGCTTCCTGGCGGATAGTCGCGATTTGGCAACGGAAAAACGTTTGTCCAAATTGGATGACCCCTTCAGCGTATTCCGCTGCCATGGCATCCAGAACTGTGTTGCCGTATGTCCGAAAGGTCTCAACCCGACTCGAGCCATTGGCCATATCCGCAACATGTTGTTACAGAGCGCTACCTAGGGTGGCGCTTTTCTGTATCTGAAAGCTTGAAATTTGTGGCTTGGCGGCATTTTGCAGCTAAGCTTTTAGACTGTTCGCTATCCCTGTCATCCCGACTGAAACGATGGCGATTTAAAAGCGGCGTCTTTTGCCACAAGCGACAGACGTTATTGTGTAGCTAATTAGCTACTAATTAGCTAATTGATAGCAGGGTGTAGCAGAGCCATAGGGGTGATGTGAACCCGTGATTAAGGTGGGTGGAATGCAAGACAGCATTATGGAGCATTTTTGGAGTAGTTCGCACATCTCTGGTGGGAACGCTGCTTACGTCGAAGAGCTCTACGACACATATTTACACAATCCCAATGCCGTTCCTGAAGAATGGCGTAATTACTTCGATCAGTTGCCACGTGTTAACGGCGTACTGACCCAGGATACTCCTCACTCAGTCATTCGTGCTCAATTCGAGCAACTTGGCAAATCGCGCGTTCGCACAGTTGCGGTTGCAGGCGGTTCTGTCAGCGCAGAGCATGAGCGCAAACAAGTTAAAGTGTTACAACTGATTAGCTCCTACCGTTTCCGCGGCCACCAAAAAGCCCAACTCGATCCATTGGGATTGATGACCCGTGAGCCGGTTGCTGATCTGGATTTGAATTTCCACGGTTTGACCAACGCTGACCTCGATACCGTCTTTAACACCGGTAATTTGTACATTGGCAAAGAAGAAGCCACCTTGCGTGAAATTATCGACGCATTGGAAAAAACCTATTGCGGTCACGTAGGTGCAGAAATCATGCACATCACGCCATTGGCTGAAAAACAATGGCTGCAACAACGCCTTGAGAGCGTTCGCTCAAACCCCGAATTTAGCAAAGAGCAAAAATTGGCTCTGCTTGAGCGTTTGACGGCTGCGGAAGGTCTTGAGCGTCACCTCGACAGTAAATATCCGGGTACCAAGCGCTTTGGTCTGGAAGGCGGTGAAAGTTTTATTCCGCTCGTGGATGCTCTGGTAAAACGCTCTGGTACATACGGCGCGAAAGAAATTGTATTGGGCATGGCGCACCGTGGTCGTTTGAATGCCTTGGTAAACGTGTTCGGTAAAAATCCTGCGGAATTGTTCGCCGAGTTTGATGGCAAACGTTCATTAAACACTTCTGGTGACGTGAAATACCACTCAGGTTTCTCATCGAATTTGATGACTCCCGGCGGTGAATTGCACTTGGCAATGGCGTTCAACCCATCGCATCTGGAGATTGTTTCACCCGTAGTTGAGGGGTCTGTGCGCGCACGCCAGGATCGTCGTAAAGACAAAACCGGTGCGAAAGTAGTACCGATTAATGTGCATGGCGATGCTGCATTTGCAGGCCAGGGTGTGGTGATGGAGACATTCCAGATGTCCCAAACCCGCGCTTACGGTACCGGCGGTACCTTGCACATCGTGATCAACAACCAGGTTGGTTTCACCACTAACAAACGTGAAGACGCGCGTTCAACAGAATATTGTACTGACGTTGCCAAAATGATCGAAGCACCGATCTTCCACGTAAATGGTGATGATCCGGAAGCGGTTTTGTTTGTTGCACAATTGGCGGTTGATTACCGTTACGAGTTTAAGAAAGACGTAGTGATCGATCTGGTTTGTTACCGTCGTCGTGGTCACAACGAAACTGACGAACCGTCAGCAACCCAACCGCTGATGTATCAAGTTATCCGCAATCAAAAAACGACTCGCACTTTATATGCTGATAAGTTGGTTGCAGAAGGTTTGTTGTCACAAACGGTAGCAGACGATTTGACGACCAACTATCGTGCAGCCTTGGATCGCGGTGAGCACGTTGCCAGCGGTTTGGTAAAAGAGCCGGATCGTTCATTGTTTGTGGATTGGTCGCCTTACATTGGCCATGATTGGTTGACGCCAGCCAATACCGGTATCGATTTAAAAACCTTGCAATCTGTCGCCAGCAAAATGCTGACTATTCCAGATGGCATTACCGTTCAAAAGCAAGTTGAAAAAGTATACGAAGATCGCCGCAAAATGGCGGGCGGTGCTTTGGCGCTGAACTGGGGTATGGCAGAAACCCTGGCTTACGGCACATTGCTGGAGCAAGGTTATTCTGTGCGTATGACTGGCCAGGACGTTGGCCGCGGTACCTTCTCTCATCGCCATGCAGTTGTGCATAGCCAAAAAGATGGTGCTGTTGCGGTTCCTTTGAGGAACGTCAACCCGGCGGTGGATTTCGAACTTTACGATTCCTATTTGTCAGAAGAAGCTGTGCTTGCCTTTGAATATGGCTACGCGACAACTGCGCCGAAAGGCCTGGTGATTTGGGAGGCGCAATTCGGTGACTTCGCCAACGGTGCGCAAGTGGTTATCGACCAATTCATTACATCGGGCGAACACAAGTGGGGCCGTTTGTGCGGTTTGACCATGTTGTTGCCGCACGGTTATGAAGGCCAGGGCCCAGAGCACTCATCTGCACGTTTAGAGCGTTTTATGCAGTTGTGTGCTGAGCACAACATCCAGGTTTGTATTCCATCAACACCGGCGCAGGTGTTCCACATGTTGCGTCGTCAGGCGATTCGCCCGATGCGTCGCCCGTTGATTGTGATGAGCCCGAAATCTTTGTTGCGTCATGAATTGGCAACCTCAACCCTGGAAGAATTGGCAAACGGCCATTTCCAAAACGTGATTGATGATTCCATTAATCCGGATAAAGTTGAGCGCGTGATCCTGTGTAGCGGCAAGGTTTACTATACCTTGTTGAAAGAGCGCACCGAGCGCAAGCAAGAGAATGTTGCGTTCATTCGCCTGGAACAGTTGTATCCGTTCCCGGATGTTGAATTGAAAAATATCCTCAGCAAATACACAAACGTGAAAAGCATCGCCTGGTGTCAGGAAGAGCCGATGAACCAGGGCGCCTGGTACAGCAGCCAACACCATTTGCGTCGTGTTGCGCATGATCTTTACCCAAGTTTGTATCTGGAATATGTGGGTCGCGAAGCATCAGCGGCACCAGCGGGCGGTTACATGTCTGCACACATTGAAGAGCAAAACCGTTTTGTAAACCTGGCGCTGACGTTAACTCCTCCTGCTAAATGAGCGGTGGAGTGAGCCAGTAACACGAATTAATCAAGTCATATACATAGCCGAGAGAGAAGGAATAGTAATGAGTATCGAAATTAAAGCCCCAACATTCCCCGAATCAGTAGCTGACGGCACCATTGCGACTTGGCACAAGAAGCCGGGTGAAGCGGTAAAACGCGATGAATTAATTGTTGATATCGAAACCGACAAAGTGGTTTTGGAAGTTGTTGCGCCTGCTGATGGCAGCATCGCTGAAATCCTGAAGGGCGAAGGCGATACCGTACAAAGCAATGAAGTGATCGCTAAATTTGTTGAAGGGGCTGCGGCAGGCGCTCCTGTGGCAGGCACTCCTGCTGCCGCGCCAACCGCTGCTCCTGCAGCTACCGCAGAAAAATCGCCTGCGGCGGGTGAAAAATTAGTAAATCCAGCAGCACGCAAAATGGCTGATGAGAAAAATGTAAACACCGCTGCAATTGATGGCACTGGTAAAGGTGGCCGCGTCTTGAAAGAAGACGTAGCTAACCATGTGAAATCTGCTCCTGCTGCGGCTCCAAGTGCCGCCGCTCCAGTCGCTGCACTTGAGGCTACTGGTGATCGCGTAGAAAAACGCGTTCCAATGACTCGTTTGCGCAAGCGTATTGCCGAGCGCTTGCTCGAAGCATCCAACACCACTGCAATGCTCACTACCTTCAACGAAGTGAACATGGCTCCTATCATGGCATTGCGTGCAAAATACAAAGATCAATTCGAAAAAGCACACGGCGGCACTCGTTTGGGCTTTATGAGTTTCTTTGTAAAAGCAGCAGCAGAAGCTTTGCGTCGTTTCCCGCAAGTGAATGCCTCTGTCGACAACAACGATATCGTTTACCACGGTTACCAGGATATCGGCGTTGCCGTTTCTACTGACAAAGGTTTGGTGGTTCCGGTATTGCGTAACGCAGAAACCATGAGCCTGGCTGGAATCGAAAATACTATTCGCGATTTCGGTTTGCGCGCGCGCGATGGCAAATTGGGCATTGAAGAAATGTCTGGCGGTACTTTTACTATCACCAACGGCGGTACTTTCGGTTCGTTGCTGTCAACGCCAATTTTGAATTTGCCTCAGTCTGCAATTTTGGGCATGCACAAAATTCAAGAGCGTCCAATGGCTGTTAACGGCAAAGTAGAAATCCTGCCAATGATGTACCTGGCATTGTCTTACGATCACCGTTTACTCGATGGTAAAGATGCTGTGCAATTCCTCGTTGCGATTAAAGATTTGCTTGAAGATCCAGCGCGTATTTTGTTAGAGATTTAATTTTTTTGCCGTCATTTCCGCGAAGGCGGGAATCCATTTTAAAACAAGATGGATACTCGTCTTTGCGTGAAGGACGACTTCAAAATTACAAAACGCGTTCAGCAAACTGAATGCGTTTTTTATGTAAATGATTGTCGCTCACAAGGTGTTAATCGAAATTAATAAATTGAAGCTAGTCATGAACGCTAGCCAATTAAAAGCAGGAACAAAATTATGTCTGAAAAATTTGATGTGATAGTTATCGGCTCAGGCCCAGCGGGCTATGTTGCCGCCATCCGTGCCGCACAATTAGGTTTGAAAACCGCGTGTGTTGAGAAGTGGAAAAATGAAGAAGGCAAAGGCGTTAACGGCGGTACCTGCCTGAACGTTGGCTGTATTCCTTCCAAGGCATTGCTCGATAGCTCTTACAAATACCACGAAGCAAAAGATGATTTTGCAGTTCACGGTATCACTGCTTCAGGCGTAGAAATTAATGTTCCTTCGATGATTGCGCGTAAAAACCAAATCATCAAAAATTTGACTGGTGGTATCGCCGGTTTGTTCAAGGCAAACGGTGTGACCAGCTTGTTCGGCACAGGTAAATTGTTGGCCGGCAAAAAAGTTGAAGTGACTGACTTTGAAGGCAAAGTCACTACTTACGAAGCTGAAAACGTAATCCTCGCTTCAGGTTCAAATCCAATTAATATTCCTCCTGCTCCCGTTGATAATGATGTCATTGTTAACTCAACCGGCGCCTTGGAATTCGCAGAAGTTCCAAAACGTCTTGGCGTAATCGGCGCGGGCGTAATCGGTTTGGAATTGGGTTCTGTGTGGAATCGTTTGGGTTCACAAGTGACTGTGTTGGAAGCTTTGGACTCATTCCTTGCAATCATGGATCAACAAATTGCGAAAGAAACCCAAAAAATCCTGACTAAACAAGGTTTGGATATTCGCACCAGCTCACGCGTTACCGGTTCAAAAGTGAACGGTAAAGAAGTGACCGTAACTTATCTGGATAAAGACGGAAAAGAACAACAGGAAACTTTCGACAAATTGATCGTTTGTGTTGGTCGTCGTCCTTACACTGAAAACTTGTTGGCAGCAGATTCAGGTGTGAACCTTGATGAGCGCGGTTTCATCTTCGTTAACGAATTCTGTGCAACCAACGCCCCAGGCGTATGGGCAATCGGCGACGTAGTTCGTGGCCCAATGCTCGCGCACAAAGGTTCGGAAGAAGGTGTGATGGTTGCCGAGCGTATCGCTGGCCAGAAAACCCAAATGAATTACGACATCATTCCTAACGTTATTTACACTCATCCGGAAGTTGCTGCCGTCGGTAAAACGGAAGAGCAAGTTAAAGCGTCTGGTGAGCCATACAATGTGGGTACTTTCCCATTCGCTGCCTCTGGTCGTGCAATGGCCGCCAACGAAACCCAGGGTTTGGTAAAAATTATTGCTCATGCTGAAACTGATCGCATTTTGGGTGCCCACATTGTTGGTCCAAGCGCGGCAGATTTGGTACAGCAAGTTGCGATTGCAATGGAGTTCGGTTCCAGCGCAGAAGATTTGGGCATGATGGTGTTTGGTCACCCAACCTTGTCTGAAGCTATCCATGAAGCAGCGTTGGCGGTGCATGGTCATGCCATTCACATTGCCAACAAGAAGAAGCGCTAAGTAAAAGAGGAATTTGCACGAATCACAACTCGTCGTCATCCCTTGCAGAGATGACGGGAGCGAAGTGTGTAAAGACTTCAGAAATCGTAGAGGGCCAAAGAGCCTTCCCACAGGCGGCCATCTACTCACAAGGTTTATGGCCATCGATAACCCCAGTTGACACGCTCATTTCACAAACGTGCTCAACTTCGTCAAATGGAACAACACCATGAATTTGCACGAGTATCAGGGTAAGCAGTTGTTTGCCCAATATGGCTTGCCAGTCTCTAAAGGCATTGCTGCCGCAACCGTTGAAGAAGCTGTTGCAGCTGCAGATCAAATCGGCGGCGATATGTTCGTCGTTAAAGCGCAAGTACACGCTGGTGGCCGCGGTAAAGCGGGCGGCGTGAAGCTGGTTAAGAGTAAAGATGAAATCCGCGCTTTCGCTGAAAAATGGTTAGGCAAGAATTTGGTAACTTACCAAACTGACGAGAAGGGCCAGCCAGTTAGCCGTATTTTGGTTGAGAATTGCACCGACATCGCTAAAGAATTGTACTTGGGCGCTGTGGTTGACCGTTCTTCACGTCGCATCGTGTTCATGGCCTCAACTGAAGGTGGTGTTGAGATCGAGAAAGTTGCACACGACACTCCGGAAAAAATCCTGAAAGTTGCTGTTGATCCGCTGGTTGGTGCTCAGCCTTTCCAGGGTCGTGATTTGGCATTCAAACTCGGTTTGGAAGGTAAGCAAATCAACCAATTCGTGAACATTTTCCTGGGCTTGGCCAAGTTGTTCAAAGAGAAAGATTTGGCATTGTTGGAAGTGAACCCATTGGTAATCACTCCGGAAGGCAACTTGCATTGCCTGGATGCCAAACTAGTTATCGATGGCAACGCGTTGTACCGTCATCCAGAATTGAAAGCTATGCAAGACCCATCACAAGAAGATGCGCGTGAAGCTCACGCCGCTGCTTGGGAATTGAACTACGTAGCTTTGGGTGGCGACATTGGTTGTATGGTTAACGGCGCTGGTTTGGCGATGGGTACCATGGACATCGTTAAATTGCACGGCGGTCAACCTGCTAACTTCCTCGACGTAGGTGGTGGTGCGACCAAAGAGCGCGTTGTTGAAGCGTTCAAAATCATTTTGTCTGATGACGCTGTGAAAGCAGTATTCATCAACATCTTCGGTGGTATCGTTCGTTGTGACATGATCGCTGAAGGTGTAATTGGTGCGGTTAAAGAGGTAGGCGTGAAAGTACCTGTTGTTGTTCGTCTGCAAGGTAACAATGCTGAATTGGGTGCGAAAGTGTTGGGCGAAAGTGGCCTGAACATTATTGCCGATACCGACTTGACTGGCGCTGCCAAGAAAGTTGTTGCAGCTGCTGCGAATCAATAAGGGGCGAAGAACATGAGCGTTTTAATTAACAAAGACACCAAAGTAATTTGCCAGGGTTTCACCGGCGCGCAAGGTACTTTCCACTCTGAACAAGCGATTGCTTACGGCACCAAAATGGTTGGTGGTGTAACTCCAGGTAAAGGTGGCCAGACTCACCTCGGTTTGCCAGTGTTCAACACGGTTGCTGAAGCAGTAGCTGCGACTGGTGCTGATGCATCGGTAATCTACGTTCCGGCTCCTTTCTGTAAGGATTCTATCCTTGAAGCCGCTAACGGCGGCATCAAGTTGATCGTTTGTATTACTGAAGGTATCCCAACCCTCGACATGCTTGATGCAAAAGTGAAGTGTGATGAGTTGGGTGTACGTTTGATTGGTCCTAACTGCCCAGGTGTTATCACTCCGGGCGAGTGCAAAATCGGCATTATGCCAGGCCACATCCACAAGCCAGGTAAAGTGGGTATCGTATCTCGTTCAGGTACGTTGACTTATGAAGCTGTTAAGCAAACTACCGATTACGGTTTCGGCCAATCTACTTGTGTTGGTATTGGTGGTGATCCAATCCCGGGCTCTAACTTCATCGACATCCTGAAGCTGTTCCAGGCTGACCCACAAACTGAAGCGATCGTGATGATTGGTGAGATTGGTGGTTCTGCGGAAGAAGAAGCAGCTGCGTTCATCAAAGCTAACGTGACCAAGCCAGTTGTATCTTACATCGCTGGTGTAACCGCTCCAGCGGGCAAGCGTATGGGCCACGCTGGTGCGATTATTTCTGGCGGTAAAGGCACTGCTGACGAAAAATTCGCTGCGCTTGAAGATGCTGGTGTAAAAACCGTTAAGAGCTTGGCTGATATCGGTAAAGCCTTGAAAGAAATCACTGGCTGGTAATATTTGCTGGTGGTAAAAAAGGCGCCTTCAAGGCGCCTTTTTTATTTATCGTGTCCCCTCCTGAAATTGTCTCGTCCTTAAATAATTGACACATTGGAGACTTGTTCAGGACGAGACACGATTTAAATTTATTTATTAGATTGCACCATGCGACGACGTGCAATCCCCAAGAAGCCGAATCCAGCCAATGCCATTAAAAGCGCACTTGGTTCAGGCACGTTAACCTGTTGTATCCATTCAATAATCCCGTATTTCTCACCGCTATAGCTATTGGTGTTATTCAGGTCATTCCACTCACCGGAAATATAGGTGTGGGTGTAATCTTCTCCACCGGCATCATTAGGTTCACCGCCGGCCCAATTAGTGAAAGTTACAGCATCGCCATTGGTCCAGGCCCAGGTAGCCGCATGTGGGGTGGTGCGATAGAGGCCTATCCACAAAGAATGCTGGCTACCAAAAGTGCTAATGAGAAAATTGTTTTCTGCCAAATCATTAACAGCGACCAAATGGCCTCCCAGACTGACCGCGTAAGCTTCACTGTCGAGCCATGTATCGGCAGTAATTTCAGCGTAATTATGGCCATTGTAGGTACCAGTTATACCTGTAAGGCTTATGGCGTGGGCAGAGCAGCATGCAGAAAATAAAGCGGCAATGGCGATTTTGCTAAAAAGTTTCATAGTGTTTATCTCTAAGCGTTAAATGTGGGTTTACTAATGTTGGTTGGTTATTTAGCTTGTTAACTAATTACCTGTTAACGACATAATCCCTGGGCCATACGACAACACCGGAGGGTTTGAACAATAGGCAATAACCAAGCCATTGGAGGGATAGTCCTTACATCTTAAAGGCTTAGTCTTTTGGATGCGGCCAAATTACAATCAATTTGTAAAATAAATCGACTATTTAAGTGTTGTTATCAGTCTTGAGTTTTTAAAGCATTGATCACACAAAAATACTGAATATATTAACAGTACTGTTTGCGCATACAGTTTTTATGGTGTAGTCTATATCCATAGCTGAGGCACCCTATAAAGCTTCGGCATATAATTGAAATTAGTGTTTTTTTATTAATTCTTACGTTGAGGTGTCAAATGGATGCGAATAAAGAAAAGGCGTTATCAGCCGCGCTAAGTCAAATTGAACGTCAATTTGGTAAAGGAACTGTCATGCGCATGGGTGACAAAGAGCAAGTCACCATTCCTTCTATTTCTACAGGTTCCATAGGGTTGGATGTTGCCTTGGGAATCGGTGGATTGCCTAAAGGTCGTATTGTTGAAATTTACGGTCCGGAATCATCGGGCAAAACTACTTTAACTTTACAGGTAATTGCTGAAGCTCAACGCGCTGGTGGTACTTGTGCTTTTATCGATGCTGAGCATGCCCTTGATCCAATTTATGCTGCCAAATTAGGTGTAAATGTAGAGGACCTTATCGTTTCACAACCTGATACGGGTGAACAGGCACTTGAAGTAACCGATATGCTGGTTCGCTCTGGTGCAGTCGATGTATTAATCGTCGACTCAGTGGCAGCACTAACTCCTCGTGCTGAAATTGAAGGTGAAATGGGTGATCACCATGTAGGTTTGCAGGCGCGTTTAATGTCGCAAGCTCTCCGTAAAATTACCGGTAATATTAAAAACGCCAATTGCCTGGTTATTTTCATTAACCAAATCCGTATGAAGATTGGCGTTATGTTCGGCAACCCTGAAACTACAACGGGTGGTAATGCCCTTAAATTCTACGCATCTGTGCGTCTTGATATTCGTCGAATTGGCGCAGTCAAAGAAGGTGAGGAAGTTATTGGTTCAGAAACTCGTGTAAAAGTAGTCAAGAACAAAGTGGCTCCTCCGTTTAAACAAACTGAATTTCAAATCCTCTATGGTTCAGGTATTAACCGTATGGGTGAGGTTATTGATTACGGCGTTAAACTCGGCATGATTGATAAAGCTGGCGCATGGTACAGCTATCAAGGTAATAAAATCGGCCAAGGCAAAAACAATGTCATGAAGTTTTTGCAAGAAAATCCTGTGATCGCAAAAGAGCTTGAAGCAAAAGTTCGCGCAGAGTTACTTGAATCTCCGGCATTGTCTTTAAGTGCTGGTGGTGATTCAGCTGATGAAGTGGAGATGTCTGAATAATGTAAAAAACAGGTTTTTTACAATTAAATGCGAAGAACCTGTTAACAATTGTTCAAGTGTGTGCTGCACTGTTGCGTGTCACAGGTAGTCTGAGTATGCTGCGCAACAGAGGCTGTTTATTTTATCGTTAAGCAGCAATTTATTTAGACGCAGCAAAGAGGTTTTATATGTTAAAAACCAGTTTATTTAGCTTACTCCTGGCAATTGTTTGTTTAAGCGGTTGTGCTACCAAACCTTATGTAGCGACAGATTATGAGGCTACCTATAATTTTGCTGCACTTAAATCCTTTGCTGTAAAAGCAGCAAAACAAGATAGCAAAGAAAACATCCTTATCTCACCTTTTACCCTGAGTCATATTCATACTTTGGTAAACAGTGAGTTGTCCAAGCGTTACCAGGCAGTAAATGAAACCGCTAACCCAGACTTCTATATTACCTATCACGTAGTGATGGAAGATAAACTTGAGCCAAGTGCGTACGATCAAATGTATGGATATGGTTTTTGGGGTAGGGGTTACCGTTATCCATCACCTTTATTTTATCATCCAGGTTTAGATGGCGCGGTTAGGGTTTACAACCAGGGCAGTTTAATTATTGATATGGTCGACGCTAAAACCCAGCAGCCAATTTGGCGTGGTGTTTCAGAAAAACGTTTGAATAAAGGCCTTAGCCCACAAAAGCAACGTGAAATTCTTACGAGTGCGGTGTTGGAAGTTTTGGCACAGTTTCCGCCCGTTAAGTAATTATTGTTAAGAGAAAAATGGCCGCTATGCGGCCTTTTTTTATGCGATTTTTATGGATATGTAGATATGAATAATAATGAAATAACGCCTTCAAATATTCGTATGGTAGCTATGAGTTTATTGGCGATGCGAGAACATTCAGCAAAAGAACTGATAACCAAATTAAAAAAGAAGTTCACCCAAAATGAATGGATTGATACAGAATTAGAAAAATTAAAAAATGATGGCTTGCAGAGTGACCAACGTTTTACAGAAGCCTACGTCAATATGAGATTAAGGCAAGGCAAAGGAGCATTGGTTATTCGGTTAGAATTAAAAGAAAAAGGCATCAGCAAATCAATTATCAATAATTATCTTTCTTCGCAAAAAGATTGGAACGCGCTCGCTCTACAAGCCTACACAAAGAAATTTGGTAACACTCCAATTTCGGATCTTAAGGAGAAATCAAAACGCGTCCGCTTTTTGACTGCCAGGGGATTTTCAGCCGCTAATATTCAATATGCGCTTAATAATGCCCTATCTGATATGGATTAGTTTTGCTGTTAAGGTTGATGTTATAGATTCATTAATAAATAAAGATTATACATCTGGCGGTGTAGGTGAAAGAACGGTGCTATCTGGATACAAGTAATTCCGGCTTTACAAAACAGGAGATTTTATTGTCACTCCACTGGGAGATGCGATATTTTTATTTTCACCAACACGTTTATTCCTGCGTGATTCTACTTTTTTCACATCCCTCCTGTGAATAAAAATCAGCTTAATTTGATTCTCCGATTGATCTTGTCGTGCAAACCGTAACTGGTTATAAAATATATTTGGTTATTGGCATCGTAGTTATTTCAGCTTTTTTTACATTAACTGTGGTTCCAGTAGTTTTTATGAATTGCTTGCAAAAATTCAGATTTACTAAAAATTTTAATAAAAAACTGTGTAATAAATTACGTATTTCAATATTACTAATACAGATATGAGCATAAAATTAATAAACAAATAAAATATATATTTTTAATTTTCATTATATCCAGACCTGTGTGGTAAATGATGCTGAAAAGGCAATTGCATCAATTGCCTTTTTCGCGCTGAGTCACTTTATTGCTGAAACTATTTATTGTTTAAACAGGCCAGTTATTTCTACTTTTTGGATAATGTTGCTTGCATACTTTGATTCAAATTCGCTGCGTTTCATTGAGCGATTTGCGTTGAAGGTCAGGCTGTCGCTGTTGAGTGCGTAGAGTGCAAAATAATAGTGATGTGTACCTGATCCTGCTGGTGGGCATGGTCCGGAATATTTTGGAATATTGTCGTCGTTAGCACCTTCAATGCTGCCTGCTGGCATATTACGAAGCGTGGCACCCTCTGCAATCTCACGCGTTGAGCCTGGAATTTTATAAACGTCCCAATGAACGTATGGGTATCCGACGAGTGGAATGGCATCAATATCTTCCATGATAAGCGCGAAGCTTTTTACTGCATCAGAGGTAATGTCCCACTTTAAATGAGGGCTAATTTCAGTGCTATAACAGGAGTATTTAATAGGGATATCTCCGCCAGCAACAAAACTATTTGATGTTAATGTAAACGGAATTGAGCTTACCGCTTGGCTGGAGGAAGAGCTTATAGATGAGCTGGGCGAAGATGTAGCCGAGCTGCTTGTTGTACTACTGGGCGAACTTGAGGGGCGGGAAGATGATGTTGTAGTTACTGATGTCTTTTTATGACCGGAACCACCACACCCGCAAAGAATTATCGTGCTAAAAAGGATTGCTATGTTTAAAAAAATTAATCCGGTGAACTTCTTCATAACCTAAAACCTTTATTAGTTTGTGTTGGAAGGTCTGAGATTAGGGAGATTGGGCATGTTGCGGGTCACTTTTGATAAAAAATGACCTGAACGGAAGCGACGATTATTGATTAGTTATATTTTTCGATGCACAAGAAGTAACGCCAGCGATCAGGCAGTCTTTAATTCGGTTTGTAATACTTGTTCGCGATATTGGTTGGGGGTAACTCCTGTGACATCTTTAAATATACGATAGAAGGAGTTTTTATTATTGAAGCCTGCATCAAATGCGATATCCAAAATTCGCAACGCGCAATCAGGATTCTTGAGCAGGTTGCATGCAAATTGTAAGCGGTAATTATTTATATACTCATAGAAACTTGTACCTAAATGCACATTCAATAATTCAGATAACTGATGAACGCTAATCCCCATTAATTTCGCCAATCCGGGTAAGCATAATTCGTTCTGCCGATAAACCTCTTGCTCTTCCATTAACTTTTTCAATTGATGTACTAAGGGTTGTGCAACAGATTGGTCCAATTCCAGATAACGTAATTTCTGTTCGGCAGGCAAGTCCTTTACGTCTTCCAAAGGCCTCGCTGTTGCTTGAGTGCTATTGGCTTTTTCGCGGAACAACAATTCGGGGCGATACACGCTGAGAAAACCAATGGATAAGACATAGACAGAAAAGATTGGGAAAGCACCATAATCAAGCAGGTTGTACGTTTTTAAAATGCCTGACATCACCAGCGACATCACGACCAAATCAATACTGACCAGTAATATTAATCCGCCGATAATGTAGAGTAACCAGTAGTAAGCGGAGTTTTGGAAGCCTTGCCAAACCTCAGTTATGTAACGTCGATTATTAGCGAGTTGCCAAAAGCCGGCACATAAATAGATAAGTGCATGGCACATGCCAAGCATAACAACTGGCATGATCAGGTAAGGAAATATAAAGAGTGTTACACAAGCCAGAAGCCAGGGCGCAAAATGAATCCACATTTTTTGTGGGCTGACTTCATTTCGTCTCAAGACGCTCAGGAATATCCAAATAAAAGGACCTTTTAACCAAATAAAAACGGATGCCAGGAGGGATAAGAAAAATATACCACCTGGCACAACATGCGCGGCATAAAGATCCATTTGCGGGGTCGTTAATGCAAATAAAAACACAGCAAACCATCGATTAAGTTTTGGAATGCTGCGTTTATCTTGAAGCAACAAGAACGCTGTCCATAGCGTTATTGTAATCGTGGATAGAATAAAAATTTTGAAGATTTCCAACATATATTACATGTCCATCAGTCATCCATGATTGTTGATCGAATCGATTACTTTTTAAAGAGTAATACGTGACTTCAAAAACTCAACGATGTCAGCGGCAGGAACTTCTTGTTTTTCTGCATCGCGACGACCTTTGTATTCGATATTGCCCGCTTCCAAACCGCGGTCACCGATAACAATGCGATGGGGAATTCCCATCAAATCTGTATTGGCAAGTTGAACGCCAAGGCGCGCTTTTTCATCATCCATGAATAATACATCGATACCCGCTGCTTGAAGTTCTGCATAAACAACTTCAGCTTTTTGTGCAACAGCAGCTGATTTGTTCATATTGATAGGCACAATCGCGACGTGGAAGGGTGCAATTGTATCGGTCCAGATAATGCCATTCTCATCAAAATTTTGTTCAATTGCCGCCGCAACAACACGTGTTACACCGATACCATAACAACCCATAACCATGGTTTGCTCTTTGCCATTTTCATCCAGCACACGGGCTTTAAGCGCTTCAGAATATTTGGTGCCGAGTTGGAAAATATGGCCAACCTCAATGCCGCGTTTAATTTCCAGCGTGCCTTTGCCACAAGGGCTTGGATCGCCAGCGACAACGTTGCGAATATCTGCAACCAGTGTTAGCTGAGCATCGCGTGTCCAGTTAACGCCCGTGAGATGGAAGCCATCTTTATTGGCACCGCAAACAAAATCGGCAGCATGTGCAGCAGAGTGATCGACAATCACCGGAATATTTAAACCCACAGGTCCAATCGACCCCACGCTCACACCTAATTCGGCTTTAATGCGCGCTTCCGGTGCAAAGGTAAGCGGCGAAGCAACGCCCGTTAATTTTTCAGCTTTGATATCGTTAAGCTCGTGATCGCCGCGCAACACCAATGCGACCAAAGGTTGGGTTTTATCTTCGCGCACCTCGCCCAGCACAATTAAGGTTTTGAGCGTTTGCTCGGGCGATATCTTCAAGAATGCACAAACTTCATCAATGCTGTGCGCGCCTGGCGTCGCAACTTCTTTCATCACGTGTTGTGCAGCAGGACGTGGACCTGCTGGTGGCAAAGCTTCTGCTTTTTCAGTATTGGCGGCGTAATCACTGCCGTTGCTGAATACAATTGCATCTTCGCCACTTGCAGCCAGTACATGGAATTCGTGTGAGAATGCGCCGCCAATGGAACCTGTATCTGCTAATACAGGGCGGAACTCCAAGCCAAGGCGAGTGAAAATATTGCAATAGGTTTGATGCATGACATCGTAGGTTTCTTGCAAAGATTCGGTGTTGTTATGGAAGGAGTAAGCATCCTTCATAATAAATTCGCGCGAGCGCATAACGCCAAAGCGTGGGCGAACTTCATCACGGAATTTGGTTTGGATCTGGTAAAAATTCGCCGGTAATTGTTTGTAGCTGTTGATCTCGTTGCGAATTAAATCAGTGATCACTTCTTCATGGGTTGGACCCAAACAAAAAGGACGATTGTGGCGGTCATTAATGCGCAACAATTCAGGTCCATATTGTTGCCAGCGGCCAGACTCTTCCCACAGTTCAGCAGGTTGCACAACCGGCATCATGACTTCCTGCGCACCCGATTTATCCATTTCACTGCGAATGATATTTTCGACTTTGCGCAATACGCGCAAGCCAAGCGGTAACCAGGTATAAAGACCCGATGCAAGTTTGCGGATCATGCCCGCACGGAGCATAAGTTGATGGCTGATGACTTCTGCATCGGCAGGAGTTTCTTTGAGGGTAGCAATTAAAAATCGACTGGAACGCATAGATGGTCTTCTTCACAAAATGGCTATAATGGGAATTAAAGCGCTTATTCTACGGTGCTAAAAGCGATTGGTACAGAAGCCAATCTACGGATCGATCTATTTGTTTTGCGATTCCCCGTTTCAAAATTCCCGGTTTCAATTTTAAAGGTAAAACCTATGTTTGCACTTCATCCCCGTTTGGCCGAAGACTCTATTGTCATAGGACGTTTCGATCTCTCGTTATTACTGCTGAGTAAAGATGCTAATTATCCCTGGTGTATTTTGGTGCCGCAGGTGGAGGATGCCTTTGAGATCCATCATTTAAGCGATGAGGAACAACTACAATTCATTCGCGAATCTTCACATTTATCCGAGGTGATGACGAGTTTGTTCGATGCGCACAAAATGAATGTGGCTGCTCTGGGAAATGTTGTTCGTCAATTGCATGTGCATCACATTGTGCGATTTGAAAATGACCCTGCATGGCCGCAGCCTATTTGGGGAAAATTACCTGCAAAAACATATACCGAAGCACAATTGGCAGAACGAATTCAGCAGCTACAAAATGCATTAGTGGGAGAGGACTTTAGGGTTGCCTGATTTCTGTTTGGGCATAAAAAACCCCGCACTGCGGGGTTTTTTTATATTGAAGAAGGGCGTTAATTACAGAGCCATTTCTTTCAGTTTTTTCAGCGGACGCACTTTTACAGACGTACTGGCTGGCTTGGCTTTGAATGTTACTTCTTCACCGGTGAAAGGATTAATACCTTTGCGCGCTTTGGTAGCAGGCTTTTTCACACAGGTAATTTTGAACAGGCCTGGGAATACGAATTCACCAACACCTTTTTTCTTAACGTGACCTTCAATAATGTTGGTCAACTCATCCAATACTGCCTGAACTTGCTTTTTGTTCAACTCAGTTGCATCAACCAGTTGTTGCAGGATTTGGGTTTTGTTTTGGCGCTCGGTGATTGGTTTTACAACAGCAGGAGCAGCTTTGGCTGCAGGTGCTTTTTTAGCTGGCGCAGCTTTGGCAGCAGGCGCTTTTTTTGCAGCAGCCTTAGGTGCAGCCCTGGTCGCGGCAGCTTTTGGCGCGGCTTTAGCGGCAGGTTTAGCAGCGGCTTTTGGAGCAGCTTTAGCGGCAGGCGTTTTTTTAGCAACCATGGTGGATTCCTTTATCGTAGATGATCGTTAAGTGTGTTTATTCTGTAAGCAAGCAGCCTAAACGGTTAATGGGATTTAGCTCTTGGTGGACACATATTGAAGCACTACATAATTCGTGATGCATAATATGAGGCTTGCTCAAAAAACCCTGTATTTATAGGCTCAAAATACCCATAGCAAGGATTGAAGCTATATATAAAGGATAAAAATAGAATCAGCAACCAAAAACTACGTTATTTCCCGCAGAAAAGTGCAAATTTATGTTTTGTGTGCAATTTGCACGTAAGATTTGGTCAAATTTAGCGAATAATGTGAGCGGCAATCAAATATTCAACACTTGTAATTCAGGTTCGGGTTCACCGTATTGCCAAATATAATCAAAGGTTTCGCGCAATCGTTTTACTTCTACAGCGGCATTAAAATTTGCAAAACCTTTGTAGTTGGCATCGTCATTTTTATAAACCAATGCGTTTGTGTCGCATAACATGAATCCCATTTCGGTGTTTTGGGGTTCAACAGTCAGTTTGCGCAAGAGAATTTTGCTAGGCAACCGTTGATGAAGTTTGGCAAGTCCATGGCCACGTTCTACTAATGGTTTGGTATCTTTAACGAGGATTTGTACCTGGGCATTGCGACTGCTGCGAGCAAAATTTGAGATGGCTTGCACAAATTCATTTGAACCATAAACAGGTTCGTCCAGGTCGTGACTTAAAATTGCAATTGAGCGTCGCGCTTGCGTTAAGAGCTTTAGTGATTCTTGCTGGAAATCTTGTTGCGAATTCAATAAAAAAAGATCACGGCTGACAGAGGATACTTCACTCATATTATTTCTCGCTCATCCTGTTAAGAAAACCACATTTCAATATGCGGAATACCCGCATCCATAAATATTGGACCCTCGGCTACAAATCCCAAGTGTTCGTAAAAACGCTGGCGGGAAGTTTGGGCGTGTAAGTAAATTTTATAACCGGGATTCTGTGCATTGCAGTAGGCAATAATAGTTCGCATTAGTTCGCGCCCGATAGATTGCTTGCGATAATCAACAAGGACTGCAACGCGACCAATATGAAATACATTTTTACCCGCGCAATCTTCTATCAGCAAGCGAGCACAGGCTATGGCTTTTCCTTCAGCGGTAAGCACCAGGAAATGCGTAGCCGTTTCATCTTTGTCATCCCATTCATCGGCAACAGGAACATGTTGTTCCTGGATAAAAACCAGCTCGCGTATGTGTTGTAGCGATGTTTGATTGGTGTGCCAGTTGGTTGCGGTGATTTTGTAGGTCATATTTATTTGAGAGAATTTAAATAGGGAGTCATCACGGCAGGCGCGAGGATGATGACTCCCTTTTTAATTATTCATCAACTAGCAAAGTTTCCTGATTAATTAGCTGCGTCACTACAGCACGATCAAACAAATCTTGTACTAAAGGTTTTATTTGCTCCCAACTTATTTCTACCTGGGCGCAAACGAGTTCGGCTAGTCCTCGCGAACAATTAAATGCTTGGCCATCGGCAAACAATTGAGTCCCTTCTTCGCCGCTATGAAATGCAACCCGGGCGGCAGGATGGCGCCATAACATATTGCCTTCTGCAAGTGCGGCTTGCCAGTCGTCAGCGGTAATTTCATCCTCACTGTCGATGTCATCTTGCCCATATTTGCGTTCGGTCATATGTTTGCCAAACCAGTGCGCAATATTTTCTTCGGTGAAATGTTGCTGGATAATTTGCTGGATTTGTTTGATCGCATCCGCGTTAATTTCGCCAGGATTATTTTGCAGCATTAAATAAGGATCACTAAAACGTAAATCATTATTCAATGTTTGGGCAATGTCATGACTAAGCTCATCCACAATTGCCGAATGACTGGGCGCGCGAAAGCCTATGGAGTAAGTCATGCAATCGCCTTGTGCAACGCCCCAATGCGCAACGCCGGGCGGAATATAAAGCATATCGCCAGGCTCAAGCACCCATTCATCTTGTGTTTCAAAATTTTCCAGAATATGTAATTGGGCGCCTTGCACATGCGGTGAATTTACATCGCAATGCTGGCCGATTTTCCACTGGCGTTTGCCAAGGCCTTGTAGCAGAAATACATCGTAGTAATCAAAGTGTGGCCCCACGCTACCTTGGTCGGGAGCGAAGCTGATCATAATGTCATCCAGGCGCCAGTTCGGGATAAAGCGAAAATTATCCAACAGTAAATTAACTTCCGGCACCCATTGATCTACGGCTTGAACCAATAACGTCCAATGGGTTTCTGGCAATGATGCAAATGTTTTTTCATCAAAAGGGCCGTTGCGTAATTCCCAAGGTGTTTTACCTTTTTCTAACACCAGGCGCGATTCAACTTCTTCTTCGAGTGCCAATCCTGCAAGTTCATCACCATCGATGGGTGATTCAAAATTGGGAAATGCATTGCGAATTAGTAGAGGTTTTTTTTGCCAGTAATCGCGCAAAAAAGTTTCGATGGGCATATCGCCGAGATGGGTTAGGGGAGAAATCATAAATCTTTGCTCAAAAAAATTAACCAATAAATTTCAGGATGGCACCAACGCATCCCATGTGAGTTCGCCGAGCATCGCAAGAAAATTGTTGGAAAACGTACAGGAAGTACGTTTTAGTGACGTCGCGACATGGATGTCGCGTCGGAACGACAGCAATTTTCTGAGAGGCGCAGGAAACACGAACGAGCTGGGTCGCCTTTCTTTTGCTTACTTTTCTTTGGCGAAGCAAAGAAAAGTAAGGCCTGCGGCAGGTAAATAAAACGTAAACAATTGCGAAAAGATTCTGAAAAAATAAAGGGCTCTAATGAGCCCTAATATTATTCCTGTACGGCAAGGGAATCTAGCTATTAAATTGAGGTGCTGGATCCCGCTAAGGGGGCGCCTGGATCGAGGATGACGACGCCCAAATGATTTAAATCGCTTTGGCTTGCGCCACCGCATTCCCAATATAATTCGCCGGTGTCAATTCACGCATTGCCTGCTTTGCATGTTCAGGAATATCCAGAGTCTCTACAAATGCAGCCAATACTTCTTTCGTAATAGTTTGGCCGCGAGTCAATGCTTTTAATTTTTCGTAAGGCTCATCAACATTGTAACGGCGCATAATGGTTTGGATTGGCTCGGCCAAAACTTCCCAGGCATTATCCAAATCTTGCGCAAGGCGGGCGCGGTTGATTTCGAGTTTGCTCATACCTTTTAACGTAGACGCATAAGCAATCATCACATAACCAAATCCAACGCCCATATTGCGCAATACGGTTGAGTCCGTTAAATCGCGTTGGAAGCGGGAAATAGGAAGTTTTTGTGCGAGGTGATTGAACACTGCGTTCGCAATACCGAGGTTGCCTTCGGAGTTTTCAAAATCAATCGGGTTAACTTTATGTGGCATGGTGGATGAGCCCACTTCGCCAGCGATAGTTTTTTGCTTGAAGTAACCGTAAGAAATATAACCCCAGATGTCACGATCAAAATCAATCACGATGGTATTGAAGCGTGAGATGGCATCAAATAATTCAGCGATGTAATCGTGCGGTTCAATTTGGGTGGTATAAGGGTTCCAGGTTAAGCCGAGGCTTTCAACAAATGCTTGTGCATTGGCTTGCCAATCAACTTCAGGGTAAGCAGAAATATGCGCGTTGTAGTTACCTACAGCACCATTGATTTTGCCAAGCATTTCTACTTCTTTAACCAATTTTAATTGGCGACGCAAACGCGCAGCAACGTTTGCCATTTCTTTTCCAACGGTAGTTGGCGATGCAGTTTGGCCGTGGGTGCGAGAGAGCATGGCGTCTTCAGCGTAATCGTGGGCAAGTTTTACCACGCCATCGATAATTGCCTGCGCATCTTTGATAAATTCTTCGCGACCTGCTTTCAGCATTAACGCGTGTGACAAGTTGTTGATATCTTCAGAGGTACACGCAAAGTGTACGAACTCCAAAACGGCTTCCAATTCAGGATTGCCTGCGAATTTATTTTTTAAAAAATATTCAACGGCTTTAACATCGTGATTGGTTGTGCGTTCGATGGTTTTAACGGCTTGTGCATCTGTCTCGCTAAAATTTTCTACAATCGCATCCAATTGTGCGTTGGTTGCAGCGCTAAAGGCGGGAACTTCCGGAATGCCAGCATGGCGGCTGAGTTGTTGCAGCCAACGGACCTCTACTTCTACGCGGAAACGAATTAAACCAAACTCACTGAATATTTTGCGCAGTGCAATAGTGCGATTGCCGTAGCGACCATCAACCGGGGAAACGGCGTTGAGGGCGGAGAGGGTGGCGAAACTGTCATTGGATGTGTGGGCCATGCGGGTTCTCATTTAAAAGTAAAAATTAAAAAACAAAAAAGGAATTTGGCGGTTAGCAAAACAAGTAGGTATTCAACGTGCGCTGCAATGGTTGCTCGACGCGTTATCTCTTGGTAGCTCTTCGGCTAACTGTTCTCTGTTTTAATCCCTCTATCAAGAGAGGTTCGACCCTGTTTTGAAAGGTGCCCATGATAACTGAAAACACCTGATTTTTCAGGCGTTTTTGTTTCAGGTCTTATGGTCAATAAGGCAAATTGCGCAGGAGCTGATCAACTTGTGAGGCCAGCGCTTTGCGTTGGAAAAGAAGCTGCCAACGGTTGCCGCCGAGTTGTCGCCACAACATGGCGGAGCGAATTGATGCGAGCAGGAGCGCACGGATTTGGCTGGCAATGCGGGTTTGCTGCAGATAATTGTAATCGCCCATCACCTGGATGCGAAAACGAAAGGTACTAATAGTTTCGCTGTAAACCTGCCCGAGATTTCCAATCACGTTATCGTGTGTTGAGGAAAAATGTTCTGCCTGGCTGGCCGCTTGTGAAACGCGGGTAGCAATGGTGTTCAACATATCTTTGCGGCCTGCAAGTTTCTTTTGTAGATGTAACGCGCCCAAGGCATAACGCATGGCTTCCTGGTGTTTGTGTTGGCCAGCCAGCATGTCGCGCAGGGCCTCCAGGCCAATACGCAAATGTTGTGCACTGCCACCATAAACGGCCAGGGTAGATGCCGGGTTGAGGTCGAACAGGCTTTCAATGCTGCACTTATAGGCATCTTGCTGAACCTGGCCAGTCTTGGCGACTTGTTCAACCAAAATAGCTGCCTGCACAACACCTGCGAGTGCGAGGGTAAGATCTTGAAGGTTTTTGCTCACAATGGTTACTCATTAGCTGGTTTCAGCGTGAATCGATCTGGATAAATTGCTGTGTTTAGATGTTGTCAGTGCTTTCAATCACTGCGCCACCCAGGCAAATATCGCCCTGGTAGAAAACAACGGATTGCCCGGGAGTGATGGCACGTTGCGGGGCATCAAACAACACATCCAGGGTCCCATCTGCCAGGACGGTTACCCTGCAGGCCTGGTCTTCCTGTCGGTAGCGATTTTTGGCAGTGCACCTGAAGCTAGATGAGGATGTTTCCTGCGGATTTAAAGTCCCAGCGGTGGGAAGTCCATTAATCCAGTGTGCCTGTTGCGCAATCAAATGATTAGTAAAAAGCAGGGGATGATCCGTGCCTTGCACAACCACCAGGACATTGCGGGCTAAATCTTTTTGCGCAACAAACCAGGGCTCCTCATTGGCACCTTTAACACCGCCAATTCCCAAACCCTGGCGTTGGCCAATGGTGTGGTACATCAAACCTGAATGCTGGCCAATGACATTACCATCGGGTGTCTGTATTTCGCCGGGTTGTGCTGGCAGGTATTGCTGCAGGAAATCTTTAAAGCGGCGCTCGCCAATAAAGCAAATACCTGTGCTGTCTTTCTTGTTGTGGGTGACCAGCCCATGTTCTTCGGCAATGCGACGCACTTCCGGTTTTTCAATATCGCCAACAGGGAAGAGGGATTTGGCAAATTCAGCTTCGCCAACTGCGTGCAGGAAATAACTTTGGTCTTTGTTTGGATCAAGCCCTTTCAACAAATAGGTATGGCCATCGCGGTCTGCGCGACGCACATAATGGCCGGTTGCAATATAGTCACCGCCCAGGATTTTGGCGTACTCCAAAAATACTTTGAACTTGATTTCGCGATTGCAGAGGATATCCGGGTTTGGTGTTCTCCCCGCTTTATATTCCTCAAGGAAATGTTCGAAAACGTTATCCCAGTATTCAGCTGCAAAATTAGCGGTATGCAGTTTAATACCGATTTTCTCGCACACGCGTTCGGCATCGGCGAGATCGGTTTTGGCTGTGCAATATTCGGTTCCGTCATCCTCATCCCAATTCTTCATAAACAGGCCTTCAACCCGATAACCTTGCTGCTTGAGCAAAAGGGCAGAAACAGAAGAATCAACACCGCCGGACATACCGACAATAACCAGGGGTTTTGCTGTGGAGGTTTGGGACATAAAACGAAACTACGGCTGGGAAATGAGTTGCGCATTTTACGCGTGTAGTGAGTCACTTCCAAGAAAAAGCGGATTTATCCTGTGTGAGCGGGAAAGCAGGCGAAAAAAAAAGAGCCTGTTGAGGCTCTTTTTTGTGTACCTGCAAAACTTATTTAAGTCTGCGACGTGCTGCTAATAAGCCCGCCAAACCTAAACCAAACAATACCAATGAGCTTGGCTCTGGCACTTTAGATAAGGCTACGCGGCCATCAATTGCATCGTTACCGCAAGACATGGTCCAGTGGGCATCCAAAATGAAGTCTGATTGCAGGCCGACAATGTTGGAAAGATCGAAGGTGAAAATGCTGTAGTAAGATTTATCACCACCAACAATACCACTACCTTCAGAGAAGTTACCGGCATTTTGGGCAACTAACAATGAACCGCTGGAAACGCTGTAAGGCGCGCTAAAACCACCGTTGGTGTAAAAATAAATATCGTTGTTCCAGCTGTTTGCCTTGTAAAGACCACCGGTATCAATACCGGAAGCATTACCCTGGGCGCTGATAGCAGTGTTACCTGCGTAGTTTTTGGTCAGCTTTCCAAAGTCGATAGCGTATTCGTAATTGCTTTTGTCGCCATCAAACGACAAGGCTAAATCGCCAGCGTAGTAAGTGTGGCCGTCGTATACCTGGCCAGTTTTGCTGACAACGTTAAAGCCGGTTTGCAAACCGATAGATAATTGGTTGCCATCAAGTTTGTAGAAAAGATATTCCGCATCAAAATTCTGGCCGCCCCAGCCTGGAGACAAATAGTAATTACCGGAACCTGATTGGTCTTCGGAGGCGAATGCTGTCCAACCCGCAAAAATAGGAAGTTGGCCTGCAAAACTGGCGCTACTTGCAAAAACGATTGCTAAAGCAGATAAGGATTTGAGCAATTTATTCATGTTTTTCTCGACCTGGAGAGTGAGTGATTTTGTTTCATTGTGTGATGTTCGTCACACAATGGTGTGTATGATTAAGCAAACTCCAGGCCATTTTGGAATATTGAATAAAATCAATATGTTGAAAATCGTATGAGAATTAAGATGTCAAAAAAACCGACATTCGCGCCATTATGTTGGTTTTTGTGCCTGAAAATATTTTTATACGCCAACAACATTGAGCGGAAAGACCCTTCCATTACGATAATCATCAATAATTTGCAGGGTCATAGGGCTGCGAAGTTGATCTTTGCGCGCAACCAGCTCTTCATAGCTTAACCAGACAGCTTCAATAATGCCGGTATCCAGTTGTCGTTGGCTGTCATTGCTCAAGGCTTTGCCGATAAAGGTGGTTCGCAAATAAGTGACGCCATTGCTAGGAGCAGTATAGAGATTGACGCCAACTACTCCCGTCAATTCAATAGTCCAACCTGTTTCTTCCAGGGTTTCGCGAATAGCTGCTTCATGCAGGGTTTCATCAGGATCAAGATGGCCCGCGGGTTGGTTGTAAACCTTTTTGCCACCAGCCTCTTCGTAAACCATTAGAAAACGATTGTCGCGTTCAACAATAGTGGCGACTGTTATGTGGGGAGCCCAAGTCATAAATATCCTTACATTATTCAGTAGGTTTGCGCGGTGGTTTCACGATCACTTTGGTAGTGATAGCAGGTTTTGGTGCTGGTTTTGACTGGCCAGGTTTGCGTGATTGCGGTTTCGATTTGTTTTTGTCGCCAGACGGATTGGCAGTGGCACGCGACGGACGCTTTTGTCCATCCGTTGCTTTGGGTTGATCGCTGTTTCCAGGTTTTCGCGTTTGATTAGACCTGTTGTTGCGCGAACGCGGCGCATCGACCAAAGCCGACTTGGGTAAATTAATCGTGGTGGTTTTATATTCCCCTGGCGCTATGCCTTCCAGTGTCCAATTGCCGATTTTCACGCGTACCAGTCGCAAGGTTGGATGGCCAACGGCGGCAGTCATCCGGCGAATCTGGCGATTTTTACCCTCGGTAATGACAATCTCAATCCATTGGGTGGGGATATTCACACGGCTACGAATAGGTGGGTCGCGCTCCCACAACTTGGGTGCCGGAATCAGGCGCGCTTCGGCGGGCAGGGTGATACCATCATTCAGCTCAACGCCCTGGCGCAATTTGGTCAGCGCGTAACTATTGGGGGCACCTTCGACCTGAACCCAATAGGTTTTGGGAAGTTTATGAGCGGGATGGGCGATATGGTGTTGAACCTGTCCATCGTCAGTGAGCAGCAGTAGGCCTTCGGAGTCATGATCAAGCCGGCCAGCCGGGTAAACATTAGGCAGTTTGATGTATTGCGCCAGCGTAGGGCGGTTTTGGTCGCCTGTGCTGCCAGCCGTGAATTGCGACATAACGCCGTAGGGTTTGTTAAATAAAATCAATGATGACATGGAGCGATCAAGTCCGATGGAGCAATTAAAAAGGGGGCAGATGGCCTCCCGCGAATGCCAAAAGTTTACAGCACTGTTATACTGCGCGCGATTTTTTTAAGGCGACGCTCGCTATTTTTAACCGCGGCGCTGGCTAATTTCTTTCCTTTCATAACCTTAATGGCAAAGCTCACAAGGCCAAGTCACATGATAAGTCTCATGAAAATCCACGGAGTTAAAGTAAAAAATGACCGATTCTAAAATTATCTATACCCAAACTGACGAAGCCCCCGCACTCGCTACTTACTCTTTACTCCCCATAGTCCAAGCCTTTACCAAATCCTCCGGTATTGCCATTGAAACGCGCGATATTTCGCTCTCAGGCCGCATCATCGCCGCTTTTCCAGAATTATTGAAACCAGAACAACGCATCGACGATCACCTTGCCGAACTGGGTAAATTGGCGACTACACCGGAAGCCAACATCATCAAATTGCCAAACATCAGCGCATCAATTCCTCAATTGAAAGCTGCGATCAAAGAATTGCAATCGCAAGGTTACGCCTTGCCTGATTACCCTGAAAATCCTGCCAATGATGCAGAGAAAGATGCAAAAGCCCGTTACGACAAAATCAAAGGCTCGGCAGTAAACCCTGTGTTGCGTGAAGGCAACTCTGACCGCCGCGCGCCTTTGTCGGTAAAAAATTACGCGCGTAAAAACCCGCATAAAATGGGTGCATGGTCTGCAGATTCAAAATCACATGTCGCACACATGGACGCGAATGATTTTTACGGCAGCGAAAAATCTGCGTTGATTGCAGAAGCTGGCACTTTGAAAATCGAATTGGTTGCGCAAGACGGCAGCGTGAAAGTGTTGAAAGAAGCGGTAAAAGTATTGGCTGGCGAAGTTGTTGATGCATCTGTGCTCAGCAAAAATGCGTTGCGCACTTTTATTGCGGCGCAAATTGAAGATGCAAAAAAGACTGGTGTGCTTTTGTCTGTGCATTTGAAAGCAACCATGATGAAAGTATCTGACCCGATTATTTTCGGTCACTTCGTTTCTGTGTTCTACGCACCTGTGTTGGAAAAATACGCGGCAGAAATTAAAGAACTTGGCGTAGATGTTAACAACGGCATTGGTGATCTCTACACCAAAATCAAATCACTCCCCGTTGAAACCCAATCTGCAATTGAAGCGGATATCGCTGCACTTTATGCAATTCGCCCGGAATTGGCGATGGTAAATTCTGATAAAGGCATTACTAACTTGCACGTTCCAAGTGACGTAATCGTTGATGCTTCCATGCCCGCGATGATTCGCGATTCCGGCAAAATGTGGAATGCCGATGGCAAGCTGCAAGATACCAAAGCGTGTATTCCCGATCGTTGCTATGCAGGTGTTTATCAAGTTGTTATCGATGACTGCAAGAAAAATGGTGCATTCAATCCGGTAACTATGGGCAGCGTTCCAAACGTAGGTTTGATGGCGCAAGCCGCAGAAGAATACGGCTCACACGATAAAACTTTCCAAATCTCTGCAAACGGCGTTGTGCGTGTAACAGATGCCGCTGGCAAAATTGTGTTGGAACAAAATGTAGAAGCTGGCGATATTTTCCGTATGTGCCAGGTGAAAGATGCCCCAATCCAGGATTGGGTAAAACTTGCGGTAAATCGCGCACGTGCGTCTAACACTCCAGCCGTTTTCTGGCTTGATCCAAAGCGTGCACACGATGCGCAACTGATCAAAAAAGTAGAAACCTATTTGAAAGATCACGACACTGCTGGTCTTGAGATTTACATCAAGACTCCGGAAGAAGCGACGCAATATTCATTGGATCGCATTCGCGCCGGTAAAGACACCATTTCTGTAACGGGCAACGTATTGCGTGACTACCTCACCGATTTATTCCCGATTATGGAACTTGGTACTTCTGCAAAAATGCTGTCAATCGTTCCATTGATGAATGGTGGCGGTTTGTTTGAAACAGGTGCAGGCGGTTCTGCTCCAAAACACGTACAACAATTCGTGGAAGAAGGGCACTTGCGTTGGGATTCATTGGGTGAATTCCTGGCTTTGGCTGAATCTTTGGATCATTTCGGTAACGTGACCCACAACGCGAAAGCAAAAGTGTTTGCGAAAACCCTCGACCAAGCCAATGGTTTGTTCCTCGACAACAACAAGTCGCCAGGTCGTGCCGTCGGTGAATTTGATAACCGTGGCAGCCATTTCTATCTGGCGATGTACTGGGCACAAACCCTTGCAGCACAAACAGATGACGCGGCATTGGCTGCGGAATTTGCGCCTTTGGCAAAAGCGTTGACTGAAAATGAAGCCAAGATTATTGCTGAAATCATTGCAGCTGGTGGCAAGCCGGTGGATTTGGGTGGTTACTACCGCACTGATGTGGAAAAAACTTCTAAAGCCATGCGTCCAAGCGCGACCTTTAATGCAGTTTTGGCTATTTTAGGTTAATTCCGGGCTGATTGGAAAAACCCCTTGGGCGAAAGTCCAAGGGGTTTTTTATTGTGTGTGATAAAAGAGACAGCTTCAGGCTTGATATAAAAGCATATAAAGGAATAGAAGGTGTCCTCAAGGGGAACACCTGTCTTCTCGCTATTTTAATTCCACTCTACATCAGGCGGTAGCTTCTGAAAGCGTTCGCTCAGGCTGTACGGCGCCTTCTGGAGCGCAAATATTTACAGCATGTAAACCTTTATCACCTTTGGTGATCTCAAAAGAAACCTGTTGGCCTGCTTTCAGGGTTTTGTAGCCATCCATTTTGATTGCAGAATAATGTGCAAACAAATCTTCATTGCCTTGATCGGCTAAAATGAAGCCATAACCCTTTGCATTATTAAACCACTTAACTGTACCTGTGGGCATGTTGAATTCCTGCGCCTTGGCACCATATAGGTATATGTTGCCTTCGTTATTATTACCCCAAAATGTTTTTGGGACTTGTAGGCTTGCGAGTTGATTTGAAGCTAAATGGCAAGATTTAGCGTCAAAGTGCTGATAATTCGTTCAGCGTGACGTGTTTTTTATCCAACATTTGCCCCAATGTCAAGTTTTCAACGTCTACATGGTCGTTATGCCTATGAGTTACAATGTCGTCAACAATCCAATCATTTTATTTTTCTGTTGAATCTCTATGGGCAATCTAATCAACCTTCAACTAACCTTAAATCAAGATGGCGATACCAAAGATGCTGATCTTGATGGCAATCTCGCTGTTTTGGAATCCAAACCAAAACTAAAACGTCCACCGATGTATAAGGTGATGTTACTCAACGACGACTACACACCAATGGATTTTGTTGTTGAGATTTTGGAAAAGTTTTTTGGCATGAATCGTGAGAAGGCAACCCATGTAATGTTAACTGTACACATTCATGGAAAAGCGGTTTGTGGCATCTATACTCGTGATATAGCGGAAACTAAAGCCGCGCAAGTGAATCAATATGCTCGTGAGCATCAACATCCACTACTGTGTGAAATTGAAGCGGTAGAGGATGACGAGAAGTAGTTTGATGTGCTTTTTCTGGTCAAGAGGGTATGAGTGATGTTAAGCAAAGATCTAGAAGTAACTTTGAATCTTGCCTTCAAAGGTGCGCGTTCAAAGCGCCACGAATTTATGACGGTCGAGCATTTATTGCTTGCACTTATCGATAACGATTCTGCTGCAAGCGTATTGCGTGCTTGCGGCGCCGATTTATCCGGTTTACGCAAAGAATTAATTGAATTTGTTGATTCAACAACACCCTTAATTCCCGAGCACGACGCTGAACGCGAAACTCAACCCACCCTCGGTTTTCAACGCGTATTACAACGCGCAGTATTCCATGTGCAATCATCCGGTAAACAAGAGGTCACTGGTGCTAATGTATTGGTTGCGATTTTTAGTGAGCAGGAAAGCCAGGCTGTTTATTATCTGAAACAACAAAGCATTGCGCGTATTGATGTTGTTAATTTCATTACCCATGGGATTCATAAAGTATCTGGTCACACTGATCACACGCATGATCATCAAGCGCAAGAAAATCACGATGAAGATTCTTCATCCGGCGAATCAAGCTCTTCAAATCCGCTGGAAAACTACGCCAGCAATTTAAATGAAATGGCAATGCAAGGTCGTATAGATCCTTTGGTTGGCCGTGCAGATGAAGTTGAACGTGTATGCCAGATTTTGTCGCGTCGCCGCAAAAATAATCCACTGTTAGTCGGTGAATCAGGTGTTGGTAAAACCGCTATTGCAGAAGGTTTGGCCAAGCGTATTGTCGATGGTGATGTGCCTGAAAACCTGTCAGACAGTGTGGTTTATTCATTGGATATGGGCGCGCTTTTGGCGGGCACAAAATATCGCGGCGATTTTGAAAAACGTTTTAAAGGTTTGTTGCATGAACTGAAAAAGCAAAAGAAATCAATTTTGTTTATCGATGAAATCCACACCATAATAGGTGCGGGTGCTGCATCGGGCGGTGTAATGGATGCTTCAAATTTATTAAAGCCTTTATTGTCATCCGGCGAAATTCGTTGCATGGGTTCAACAACGTATCAGGAATTCCGTGGAATTTTTGATAAGGATCGCGCTTTGTCTCGTCGCTTCCAAAAGGTCGATGTGGATGAGCCAAGTGTTGATGAAACCTATCAAATTTTGAAAGGTTTGAAGAGCCGTTTCGAAAAACATCACAACTTGCGTTATACCGATGCCGCATTGCGTTCAGCGGCAGAATTAGCGGCGCGTTACATCAATGATCGTTTCTTGCCCGATAAAGCAATTGATGTGATTGACGAGGCAGGTGCGTATCAACAGTTGCAACCAGCGAGCAAACGCAAGAAAACAATTGGCGTGACAGATGTTGAAAATGTTGTCGCAAAAATTGCGCGCATTCCACCAAAAAGTGTGTCGTCTTCTGATAAAGAACAATTGCGCAAATTGGATCAGAATTTGAAGATGACGGTATTTGGTCAGGATGATGCAATTGATACCTTGGCGACTGCGATTAAATTGTCGCGTGCTGGTTTGGGCGCAACTGAAAAACCTATTGGCTCTTTCCTGTTCTCTGGTCCAACGGGCGTTGGTAAAACAGAAGTTTCTCGCCAGCTTGCCAAAGCCATGGGCATGGAATTAATTCGTTTCGATATGTCAGAGTATATGGAGCGTCACACGGTTTCGCGTTTGATTGGTGCACCTCCAGGTTATGTTGGCTTTGACCAGGGTGGTTTGTTGACTGATGCAATTAACAAGCAACCCCATTGCGTGTTGTTGCTCGATGAAATTGAAAAAGCGCATCCGGAAGTTTTCAATTTGCTGTTGCAAGTTATGGATCACGGTACGCTCACAGACAACAATGGTCGTAAAGCAGATTTCCGCAATGTCATTTTAATTATGACCACCAACGCCGGTGCGGATGTGATGAGTCGCGCTTCAATCGGTTTCACCCATCAGGATCATACAACTGATGGTATGGAAGCGATTAAGAAGATGTTTACGCCCGAGTTCCGTAATCGTCTGGATGCAATTGTACAGTTTGGTTCATTGACCTTGGCAACCATCAAAACTGTGGTGGACAAGTTCCTGATGGAATTGCAAACCCAGTTGGATGATAAACATGTAACCCTGGAAATCACCGAAGATGCGCGCGAATGGCTGGCAATCCATGGCTATGATGTGCAAATGGGCGCTCGCCCAATGGCACGTTTGATCCAGGATAAGCTGAAAAAACCATTGGCAGAGGCAATCCTGTTTGGCGATTTATCCCATGGGGGTGGGACTGTGGAGGTCGATTTGGATCCAATTACCGATCAATTGGATATCCATATCGCTGCCAAACAGCCTTCACAGCAGACCGTGAAAGTATAACGATGTAAAATATAATGTTTGATGGTGAGAGAAACAAAAAGCCGCTGGAAAGCGGCTTTTTTATGGCTTCAAATTGCAAATAATATCGCTTGAAGCAATGCGCCAGGCAATTAGCGAGCGCGGTAGGTAATACGACCTTTGGTCAAATCATAAGGTGTCATTTCTACTTTCACCTTATCGCCAGTCAGGATGCGGATGTAATTTTTGCGCATTTTGCCTGAAATGTGGGCTGTTACCACATGTCCGTTTTCCAATTTAACGCGGAAGGTAGTATTTGGGAGTGTATCAACGACTTCGCCATCAAACTCAATATTGTCTTCTTTTGCCATGCGGCATAATCCTCAGGTGTGACTAAAATGTGTGGGAGGTAAAATAGGCGCGAATTGTGCCTGAAATAGCCAGCACAGCCAAGAGAAAAGCATCAATAGGTGCCTTTTTTCCTTCATTAAGGCGCAATTTTCCACTAATTAAGACGTAGCCAGCGACGATTGATCAACAATTCCAACGGGCGATAGTCCGTTTTGTAGTTCATTTTCTCACACTGTTTAATCCAGTAACCCAGATAGACATAGCTCAAATCAAGCTCTTTGGCTTTTTGGATTTGCGCCAAAATCGCAAATTTGCCCAAACTCCGTTCGCTCATATTTGCATTGTAAAAGGTATAAACTGCGGAAAGGCCGTCGTCTAAATAATCGCAAACCGAAACACCAATCAGCTCGCCTTCCAAACGAAATTCCAAATAGCGGGTTGAACCCCATTCGCTGGTTAAAAACGCTTTATATTGCTCTTCGGACGGCGGATACATATCTCCGTCCTGGTGACGGCTTTCGATGTAGCGCGAATAAAGGTTGTAGTGTTCCAGGGTATCGATACGCGTTGCTGTTGTGATGCTGAGATCCTGATTTTTCTGCCAACAGCGGCGTTGGCTGCGATTGGGCTGGAACATATTTACCGGGATGCGGCATGACATACATGCCTGGCAATTGGAGCATTGGGGGCGATACAAATGGCCACCGCTACGGCGAAATCCTAGCAGGGAAAGTTGGCTGTAGAGATTCACATCAATAACCGCTTCCGGATCGACAAACACTGTGGTCGCCTGCTCCCCATCGATATAACTGCATGGATGTGGCTGAGTCGCAAATAATTTCAATGTCGAAAGATCGGTCATATCGGCCTCTCTATGTTCTCGCTTCTATCGTCAGACCTTGAGCTTAACCAATTTGCGGGCTTAAGTCCTGACCAGTTTGGAGGATAGTTGGGTTGAACTTTTACAAAGTTTATCAGGAGTTGTTGGAATTCTTCACGGGGAATTTCAATAGCTCCCAAACTAAATAGATGATCATTCGCGACCTGGCAATCAATAAGTTGAAAATCCCACGCCAAAAGTTGTTGTACAAGATAGGCAAAGCCAACTTTGGACGCGTTATCTGCTCGGCTAAACATAGACTCACCAAAAAATATTCGCCCCAATGCCATTCCGTATAAACCGCCGACCAATTCTTCTTTCCCGTTATTTTGCCGCCACACTTCTACCGAATGCGCGAAGCCGAGTTTGTGAAGGGCAGAATAGCCCACAATAATTTCTTCGCTAATCCAGGTGCCATTTGCGTAATCTCGCGGTGCGGCACAGGCGCGCATAACATCACTAAAACAGTGATCGAATGAGACACGGTAAGTTCCACTGCGTATAACTTTACGCAGGCTTCTCGATACATGTAATTGCTTGGGATAAATTACCGTACGCGGGCTTGGGCTCCACCACAAAATAGGATCGCCAGGATTAAACCAGGGAAAAATACCGTGATGATAAGCTGCCAAAATTCGTTCAGGAGATAAATCGCCACCCGCAGCCAGCAATCCATTGGGTTCATTCAGCGCAAATGCAGGTGAAGGGAATGATGTATTAGCAGGATTTAACCAGGGTATTTGTGTCATGGCGATAAATGTTGCTTACCTAAAATGAATCTGCAAATAAGTTTTTGTTTATATAGTCACATATTTTTACGCAACTTGTCATAAGGTGCGAATAAAAAATAAAAACTAATGAAAAATTGGCGTGATTTTTGTGTGTAATTTGATATGACATTGGCAAATAGGAAACCGCCAAAATTTTGAATTTTATTAACATACATTTGTGTTTTTACAGCTATGCTTAAGCAAGGGTTTGAAAGTTGTAGTAATAGTTTTTTCAGCATCGGTTTATGTGTGTTTGTAATCTGGTTACCAGTTTGCAGCAATTGCAGTATTAATCGCTTGGTTGAGGTAAATTATGAGCATTTTCAGTCACTACCGTGAGCGTTATGAAGCTACGCAACAGGAAGAGCTAAGCATTAAGGAATATCTGGATTTATGTAAAAAAGATCCCAGTGTTTATGCCTCTGCTGCCGAGCGTATGCTTATGGCCATTGGGGAGCCGGAAATGGTTGATACCGCTTCTGATCCTCGCCTCAGTCGAATCTTCTCCAATAAAATAATCAAGCGCTACAAAGCCTTTGGTGATTTTTACGGAATGGAGGAGTGCATCCAACAAATAGTGTCGTTTTTTAAACACGCGGCACAAGGTTTGGAAGAGAAAAAACAAATCCTATATCTGCTTGGTCCGGTTGGTGGTGGTAAATCATCGCTGGCAGAAATGCTTAAGACCTTGATGGAAAAAATGCCCATCTACTGCATTAAGGGTTCTCCGGTATTTGAATCTCCATTAGGGTTATTTAACCCGGAAGAAGATGGCAAGATTTTACTTGAAGATTACGGTATCCCGACCCGTTATATAAAAACCATTATGTCGCCCTGGGCTGCAAAACGTTTGCAGGAATTTCACGGCGATATCACACAATTTAAAGTGGTAAAAATTTACCCGTCAATTCTCAATCAAATTGCGATTACCAAAACAGAACCGGGCGATGAAAATAACCAGGACATTTCGTCGCTTGTCGGTAAAGTTGATATTCGCCAGTTGGAAGAGTTCCCACAAAACGATCCCGATGCCTACAGTTTCAGCGGTGGCTTGTGCCGCGCAAACCAGGGGTTGATGGAATTCGTGGAAATGTTTAAGGCGCCGATTAAAGTCTTGCATCCTCTGTTAACCGCAACGCAAGAGGGGAATTTTAATAGTACGGAAGGTTTGGGTGCAATTCCGTTTGATGGCGTAATTTTGGCTCACTCCAATGAATCTGAATGGCAAAATTTCCGTAACAACAAAAACAATGAAGCTTTTATCGACCGCGTTTACATCGTCAAAGTACCTTATTGTTTGCGTGTTAAAGAAGAAATGCTGATTTACGAAAAGCTGTTGCAAAACAGTTCGCTATCGAAAGCACCTTGCGCACCCGATACCTTGCGTATGTTGGCACAATTTTCTGTGTTATCCCGTATTAAAGAACCGGAAAACTCCAACGTTTATTCCAAGATGCGTGTCTATGATGGTGAAAATTTAAAAGACACAGATCCAAAAGCAAAATCTTTGCAAGAATACAAAGATGCCGCTGGAGTTGATGAAGGTATGACCGGGTTGTCAACGCGCTTTGCATTCAAAATCCTGTCAAAAGTTTTTAATTTCGATCCTACCGAAATTGCAGCAAACCCTGTGCATTTAATGTATGTGCTTGAGCAACAAATTGAACAGGAACAATTCCCTAAAGAGGTGCAAGAAAAATATCTCAATGGTCTAAAAGAATACATTTCTCCCAAATATGTCGATTTTATTGGTAAAGAAATCCAAACGGCGTATTTGGAATCCTATGCGGAATACGGCCAGAATATTTTTGATCGCTACGTCACCTACGCGGATTTTTGGATTCAGGACCAGGAGTATCGCGATCATGAAACCGGTGAAATTCTCAATCGTGCATCTTTGAATGAAGAGCTTGAGAAAATTGAAAAACCGGCAGGAATTAGCAATCCAAAAGATTTCCGCAACGAAATTGTGAATTTTGTATTGCGTGCGAAAGCGAATAATTCTGGCAAGAGCCCCGACTGGCGCAGCTATGAAAAATTGCGCACAGTGATTGAGAAGAAAATGTTTTCCAATACAGAAGATCTTTTGCCCGTTATTTCTTTCAATGCAAAAGCGTCTGCGCAAGACAAGAAAAAACATCAAGATTTTGTACAGCGCATGGTGGAACGCGGTTATACCGAGAAGCAAGTACGTTTGTTGTCTGAATGGTATTTGCGTGTGAGAAAATCGCAATAGTATCACCTGGAATTTTAAAGCACTAACGTCATCCTCGCGAAAGCGAGGATCCAACTCTTAAAATGGATACCCGCCCAAGCGGGTATGACGATGAGCGAAAGTGTATGTCCTTTTTGTATAAGGGTTAATCATGAGTTATATCATTGACAGACGCCTTAACGCTAAACACAAGAGCGCTGTAAATCGTCAACGTTTTTTACGGCGCTACCGCGAGCAAATTCAAAAATCTGTTTCTGATGCTGTGAGCAGCCGTTCTATTAAAGATATTGATAAGGGCGGTAAAGTCAGCATACCCACAAAAGATATTGGCGAACCTGTGATTTACCATGGCAGCGGTGGACATAACACGCGTGTGCTTCCCGGGAATAAACAGTTTTCAGCAGGTGATAAAGTTAACCGTCCGCAAGGTGGGGCAGGCGGCGCGGGCGGAAAAAATGCCAGCGATTCCGGCGAAGGTGAAGATGATTTTTCTTTTACGCTATCACAGGAAGAATTTCTCGATTTTATGTTTGATGGTTTGGAATTGCCCAATTTAATTAAGCGGCAATTGTCCGGCGTTGAAGAATTTAAAAAAGTACGCGGTGGAATTGCTAATGAAGGTCAGCCTGGGCGCATTAATATCGTTCGTTCTCTTCGTGCTGCCAATATGCGTCGCATTGCTTTGACGGCGGGTAAACGTAAACGCTTGCTTGAATTGGAAGAGCAATTAAATTTGCTTGATCAACAGGATGAATCAAAACGGAAAACGATTCTTGATGAAATGCAAAAACTTTCCCATGCGATAAAACGCACGCCCTGGCTGGATACCTTCGATTTAAAATACAACCTGCAAGTTAAACAGCCTGTGCCGCGTTCAAAAGCAGTTATGTTTTGTATCATGGATGTATCTGGTTCAATGGACCAGGCAACTAAAGATATTGCCAAACATTTTTTTATTCTGCTGTATTTATTTTTGCAACGGAATTATGAAAAAACGGAGATTGTTTTTATTCGTCATCACACTAGCGCAAAAGAAGTTGATGAGGATGAGTTTTTTCATTCGCGTGAAACGGGCGGCACCGTTGTTTCCAGTGCGTTAAAACTTATGCGGGAAATTATTGACGATCGTTACTCTCCCAATGAGTGGAACATCTATGGTGCGCAAGCGTCGGATGGCGATAACTGGGGAGATGATTCCGCAAATTGCAAAGAACTAATGGGTGAGGAATTATTGCCTCTATGTCAATATTATTCATACATTGAAATTACCCCCAATGACCATCAAGCTTTATGGCACACCTATGAAGAAATCCATAAAGAAAACTCTGACAAATTTTCACTGCAACATATTATTGGCATTGAAGATATATATCCTGTCTTTCGTGAGCTTTTTCATAAGAAGGTCGCATGAAATCATCTGCCGAAAAATCATCACCTTTATTCACGTCATCAGAATGGAACTTCGAATTAATTCGTGAATGCGATCAGGCTATTGGTGAAATTGCCAAAGAGTTTGGCCTTGATACTTATCCCAACCAAATCGAAGTGATTAGTTCCGAGCAAATGATGGATGCTTATGCAGCCGTGGGCATGCCCATTGGTTACCATCACTGGTCTTACGGTAAGCAATTTCTCAGTACAGAGAACTCATATAAGCGTGGCCAGATGGGTTTGGCTTATGAAATTGTGATTAATTCCAATCCTTGCATCGCTTACTTGATGGAAGAAAACACCATGACTATGCAGGCTTTAGTCATCGCTCATGCTTGTTATGGACACAATTCTTTTTTCAAAGGTAATTATTTATTCAAAACCTGGACTGATGCAGATTCTATTATTGATTATTTGGTGTTTGCAAAAAATTACATCAGCAAATGCGAGGAACGATATGGTATTGCAGAAGTAGAAGCGATTTTGGATTCCTGTCACGCCCTTATGAATTATGGAGTGGATCGCTACAAACGTCCATATCCTATTTCGGCCCATGATGAAGAGTTGCGCCAAGCTGAGCGTGAAGAATATTTGCAAAAACAAGTCAATGATTTGTGGCGAACTATTCCAAAGTCAGCCAATGGAAAAGCAGAGAAAAATATTCCGCATTTTCTCGCGGAGCCACAGGAAAATATTTTATATTTTTTGGAAAAAAACTCTCCCTTGCTGGAGCCCTGGCAACGTGAAGTTATTCGTATAGTGAGGAAAATTGCCCAGTATTTTTATCCGCAGCGCCAAACGCAGGTAATGAATGAAGGCTGGGCGTGCTTTTGGCATTACACCTTGTTAAATGAAATGTATGATCGTGGTTTGGTAACCGATGGTTTTATGCTGGAGTTTTTGCAATCACATACCAGCGTTATCGCACAACCTGCTTATGACAGCCCTTATTTTAGCGGTATTAATCCCTACACATTAGGTTTTGCAATGATGACGGATATTCGCAGGATATGCGAAAACCCTACCGCTGAAGATCGTATCTGGTTTCCTGATATTGCAGGCAGTCATTGGAATGAAACTTTGCATTTTGCAATGCGAAATTTTAAAGACGAAAGTTTTATACTGCAATTTTTATCACCCAAGGTTATGCGTGATTTAAAACTATTTAGTATTGTTGATGACGATCAACAAGAAAAAATAGAAATATCTGCAATCCATGATGAAAGCGGATTTAAAAGGCTGCGGGAGACTTTGGCAGGGCAATATAATTTGGGTAATCGTGAACCCAACATCCAGATTTATGATGTGAACGTACGTGGCGACCGCTCTTTAACCCTGCATCACACTATGCACAATAGAAAACCTTTGGCGGAATCGGTTGGAGAAGTGCTAAAACATTTACATCGTCTGTGGGGATTTGATGTGCATTTGCATTCGTTGGATGGCGATGAAATTCAACAAAGTTTCCATTGTCCGACGAAAGATTGAAAGAATGGATGAATTTGACAGAAAAGCTAAGGAATAAAATAAATGTTATAAAAAGGGAGTCGTCATCCCCGAACCAGGTGTTCCCCTTGGCGAGGAACCATCAAGTTGGCGCTCAAGCTCCAAAAAAATGGATTCCCGCTAAGGGAAACGCCTGGTCCGGGAATGACGATAAAAGTTAAAAATTATAGATCATCCAAATATTTTTCCGCATCCAGCGCCGCCATACAGCCTGCACCCGATGAGGTAATCGCCTGGCGATACACGTGGTCTGCAACATCGCCTGCTGCAAATACGCCGGGAATATTCGTTGCCGTTGCATTACCGTTCAGACCACTTTGTACTTTGATGTAACCGTCTTTCATATCAAGTTGACCGGCGAAGATATCGGTATTGGGTTTGTGGCCAATGGCGATAAATACGCCTGCAACGTCAATTTCGCGCAGCTCACCATCTTGCGTGCTTTTTAAGCGCAAACCAGTTACGCCGGCATCACTACCCAGGACTTCATCCAATTGATGATTCCAGATAATTTTTACATTTCCGTTTGCCGCTTTTGCAAATAATTTGTCTTGCAAAATTTTCTCTGACTTCAATTTATCGCGACGATGAATCAAGGTTACTTCGCTGGCGATATTGGACAAATAAAGTGCTTCTTCAACAGCAGTATTGCCGCCGCCAACAACCGCAACTTTTTGGCCGCGATAGAAGAAACCATCACAAGTTGCGCAGGCGCTTACGCCACGGCCTTGATAAGCTTCTTCAGATGGCAAGCCCAAATATTGGGCCGACGCACCAGTTGCAATAATCAGCGCATCACAGGTATAGGTGTTGGAGCCGACCAGCTTAAAGGGACGCTCGGTCAATACAGTTTCATGGATGTGGTCAAAAATGATTTCTGTATTAAAACGCTCGGCATGTTCTTGCATTTGCACCATCAAATCCGGACCTTGCAAATCGTGCACACCACCTGGCCAGTTTTCCACTTCAGTGGTGGTTGTCAATTGTCCGCCTTGTTGCATGCCAGTGATGATCACTGGTTTCAGGTTGGCGCGGGCAGCATAAATAGCAGCGGTATAGCCCGCTGGGCCTGAGCCGAGAATAATTAAACGGTGATGTTGTACGTCGCTCATGGTGGTTCCTTAGGTCGTTCAATAATGAGGATGTTGCACAGATGGGGGCATAATAGGCGAATCCCACGGCGTGCGCAAAATTGTATGTGTTAATACGAAAGATTGGGGAAAGCTATGGATAAGATTATGGCTCACAATAGTCAGCCTAACCTGTTTTGCCAAACGCTCTTGGTTATAATTCCTGCAAATCGGTAGACCTGTTGATCTTTATGTCCTTAAAACCACCTTCAGTCGTTGATTCACCTTGCGTTCGCAATTGTTGCCTGAACGAAGATGATATTTGCCTGGGCTGTGGCCGCACTTTGCGCGAAATCACATGTTGGAGTACCAGTGATGATGCTGGCAAACAGGCAATTCTTATCGCTGCTGCAGAGAGAAGGGCACTTATCCGTCTGCGGCAAAAACCTGTAGGTTAATCAGCAAGGTACAATCTTGCTATCCATAGATAACAATATTTTCCAGGCTTCAGCATTGTGGGATCGCAACAGCTGTTCAAATCCTTCATGTGCAATTGGCTTCGAAAATAAATACCCCTGCAATAAATCAGCACCACATTCGCGACAAAATTTTGCCTGTTCTTTGGTTTCAACACCTTCGACAACTATTTTTAAATTCAAACTTTTTCCGAACACAATCATTGCTCGCAGGATTCGGCTATCGTCAATATTTTCAGGGACACCTTGCACAAAGGTCCGGTCAATTTTGAGCGTGCGCGCAGGCAAGGCTTTTAAATATGCCATCGATGAATAACCGGTACCAAAATCATCAACAGAAATTTCCACACCATAACTTTGGATTTGCTGCAGAAGCTTTGCCGTGCTGGAAAAGTTTTCGATCAATACGGATTCAGTAATTTCCAGTCCTATGCAATTGCCTGGTATTTCGGTTTTATCCAGGTCACTTTTAATGGCGAGATGCAGTTCTTCATCAGTGAGCATTTGTGCGCAAACATTAATCCGTATATTGAATGCGTTATGTACCAGGTTTTGTGCGCGCCACTTTGACAGTTGCTGGCATACTTTTAAACGGCTGCGTGAATCAATTTCAACAATTAATCCTATCTCTTCCGCAAGGCCAATAAAATCGCTGGGAGGTAAAACGCCACGAGTGGGATGATCCCAGCGAATCAAACTTTCTGCGCCGGAAATTTCCAGGGTTTTTGCATCGATGATGGGTTGGTAATAAACGAGAAAATGATCCGTTGGGATTAGTGAGCGCAATTCTTTTTCGAGTCGAATACGTTCTTGCACTTGCGCATGCAATGCAGATGAAAAAAAATGATAATTATTTTTTCCGTCACGTTTTGCGCGGTACATTGCCAGGTCTGCCGCTTTCAGCATATCACCGGCGTTATTACCTGCGTCAGGATAAGTGGCCACACCGATGCTGGCGGAAATAAACTGCTCACTATTTTTTATGATGATAGGGCGGCGTAATTCTTCCAATATCCGTTCGGCAAGTTGGACAACCGGATCTTGCGATTCAAAGTTGTGCGCAAGGATTGCAAATTCATCGCCTCCCAAACGACAAACTATATCGCCATTGCGAACAACATGCAGCAGGCGACGTGCCACCTCTTTTAATAGTTGGTCACCAGCGTCGTGCCCCATGCTGTCATTAATAATTTTAAAATTATCAAGGTCCAGGAAAAGCAGGGCGAGTTGATCATTAAGACGATTAGCGCGCGGAATTGCAGTGCGTAAACTTTCGTCGAAATAATAACGATTGGCCAAGCCGGTCAGGGAATCATTTTCCGCGAGCGTGCGCAAGCGCTGGTGGCTTTCAAATAATTCGCGCTCCAATAAATGGCGTGTACGCGCGTGCACAATCGCGCGGGTTAAATGTTTGTGTGAAATATCGGATTTAAATAATACATCCTGTGCACCGGCTTCAATACACTGTTGTTCAAGTTCATCATTTTCCAGGGCGCCCGTTAAAATAATAATTGCGGCGTGGTGATTGGGATTACGCACCAACAACCGTAAGGTATCAAGACCATCCATATCTGGCAGACGGTAATCTAATAAAACGGCATCAAAATCAGATGCTTCAAATTCAATGAGCCCATTAGTCGCTGAGGATGCCTGTGTAATTTGAATATTCCATTCTGTTTTTTTAAAGGTTCGAACGATTGCTTGCCGGTCAAGCTCATTATCATCAATTAAAAGCAGCTTCATTAAATTGACTCCATGTGACTACTGGGCGAGTGTGCTGGGCATTTCTACTATGCGCCAATAATGATTAAGCAAGCCAACCACTTGTAAAAAATCATTATCCATTCGCTGTTTTAATAAATAACCTGCAACGTGTTCGCGATAGGCCGCAAAAATATCTTCATCCGATTTTGACGTAGTCAATACAAAAACGATGGCTTGGGTAAGTGCCGGGTCTGATCGTATTTCTTCCAGGAATTCCAGGCCGTTCATTCGCGGCATATTGAGGTCGAGCAAAATAATATAAGGAGAGGGGATTCCGCCAGAGCGTAATAATTCGATAGCTTCCAAACCATCCCGTGCACGATAAATCGGGTTGAGTAATTTTAATTTTTGCAACGCACGCTTCAAGGCTGTTGCATCAATATCGTCGTCTTCCACCATGAGCAGGTTGACGGCTTTGCACTCTTTATCTTCTGTTGTTGGGTAGACTCGTTCAATCATTTTCTTATCTCCTGCGAATATTTTTAGGCCAACTAAAGCTAAAGCAACTACCACGTCCTGCCGATTTTATTGTGATAGTACCGCCATAGGTTTCTACCAGTTTTTTAATAAGCGCCAACCCCATACCACTGCCTTCCAGCTCGTCGCGCGGTTTTAACGTTTGGAACATGCCAAATATACGGCTATGGAATTTTTCGGGAATTCCGGGGCCATCATCCATAACGCTAAATTCAAAATAACCATCGTTGATAGTGCGAGAGCTGAGCTGGATAACACCGTCTGTTTTGTCATGATGTTTAATAGCGTTAGAAAAAAGATTGCGAATAATAAGTTCAAAAGGGGTGCTAAGTGTTGTAAAGGTAGGAAGCGTATTACCTAGCTCCAAATGTAACCCGGGTTTATTATTCTGGATTTCAAAAATATCTTTGGTCATTTGGTTTACATCAATCTCGACCAATTGTCCTTCTACTTTTCCGGCGCGATAAAATATTAATAAGTCGTCCAATAACTTTTCCATGCGCTGGATTCTATTGCGCAATAATCCGGTGTGTTCCACCACAGATGAAATTTCATTGCTGGCGAGATCTTCTTCAATCCAGGTTGAAAGTTGTGCTATTCCGCGCAAAGGTGATTTGAGATCGTGCGAAGCGACGTAAGCAAATGTTTCCAGCTCTTTATTGCTGCGCTCCAGTTCCTGGTTGCTATGTTCCAATTCTACTTTTCGTTGCTCAAGCATTTCTGCATTTGCTATAGCGTCAGTAATATCGCGTTTTATGGCAGATATGCCAACAATATTGTCATCAATATCTTTAATGGGGGAGAGGGTGATGGAAACATTAATCAAACGGCCATTTTTACAACGCCTTATGGTTTCAAAATGTTTAATTACAACGCCTGCGCGTACTTGCGCAAGCAACATGTCTTCCTCATGGACAAGTTCAGGAGGAAAAACCAACTCCTTGATCTGTTTTCCAATAGTTTCGGCGGCACTGTAACCAAACATATTTGTTGCACCGATATTCCAGCTTGTAACAATTCCCGTAGGGGTTTTACTGATAATTGCATCTTCAGAAAACTCTACAATCGCCGAACGTAAAACTTCCAGGTTGTGAATTTTAGCTAATGCTGATTCTTCTCGAGTTACATCAATAGTAGTGCCGAGCATGCGCAGCTGATTGTTCTTCATGCGTTCAACTTTCGCTTTTGCTTGCAGGTGTTTGATGGTTCCATCGGGCTGGATAATGCGAAACTTGCATGAATAGGGAGTCAGGTTTTGGATGGATTCCTGAAATGTTTTTTCAGTATTTTTGAGGTCGGTAGGATGGATGCACTGTATCCAGGCATGATAATCAGAAGTAAAATAATTTTTATTGCGGCCATATATGTCAAACATGGCTTCATTCCAAATTAATCTTCCTTCCTCAACAATATATTCCCATATGCCTATTTGATTGATGCGTGTCGTTAATTCCAAACGTTCGCGGCTTTCATTCAAGGCAATATCCGCATTGCGGCGTTCGGTAATATCGACGATAGACGCTAATACTTTCATTCCTTCTTTTGTATCAACAGGGGCCAAACCTATCTCTAAAGGAAATTCTGTTCCATCGCAACGCAAACCAAATAATTCACGACCTGCACCCATGATGCGCGGTGAAGGATTTTTAAAAAAAGATTCACGATTGTGCGCATGTGACTTGGCAGCTTCATGAGGAATAAGCTGCTCGATTTTTTTCCCTAATAATTCGCTGCGTTCATAGCCAAAGATTTTTTCAGTTTGTGCATTCACGGTTTCAATAATGCCGTTATCGTTAACCATAATAATGCCATTTGGCATGGCTTCGAATACTTGCAGCATACGTGTTTCAAGATTTCTACGCGCGGCAAAGCTTTCACTAAATACTTCTAGGGCGCGCGCCATATCACCAATTTCCTGCGGTTGGTCCAAAAATGGAATTGGCTGATCTTGTGTTTCATGGGCTATTGCCAACATGGTTCGCCGAATTTTTTGCAATTGTGAGGTCAGGCTACGGGTAATTAAGCTTGATACGGTCAAACCTGCAATTAAAAATACGGTAACAATGACAATAACGAGTTGTCTTGCTTCTTCCTCGGTTCGCGCAACGGCTCCGTTTAAGTTAGTGATATTTTCCTGGGCTTGATAGTTTATGTTTTCAAGCACTTCCTCTATCGCAAGAACGTATTTCTGCCCCTCATAGACGGTGCGTATTGAATATTGTTCAACATTTTTAGCTTCCAAAAATCTCCATGATTCAATATTAAATTTTTTCCAATCATCAATAGTGGCCGCCAGTTTGGTTAACGCCGGATTGAGTGCAGCGTTATTTTTGCGAATAAACTCCATATCAAGTTTAATTTGTTGTTCTACTGCATCCAGTTGTTGCGGAACCTTGTAGGGCATTAAGTTTTCTTTCTGGATGGCAATATTTTTAAGTTGTCGATTGGCGCTGTTAATTTCATTTTTAATCCGCTGCACAGCATTGCTGATTTGTAAGGGCTTCTCATAAAGTTCATGGGTGATTCCAGACACTGTATGGATTTGCATAAACGCAATCGAACCTATGGCGATTACCAATATCGACATAAAACCAAAGCCCGTCACGATGCGATTGAAAAAATTAAGCCGGTTGAATGCGTCAATGGCAGGTTGATAGACATAGGTAATGATGGCAAAGGATAAAACACTTAAGGCTATGGCACTTTGGGGAGCCATCTTGATGCCCAACCATACAAAAGCAGGCACTAATCCTATGCCATGCCCCAAAATTGCAATAAGGGTAATGGTAAGTGTGATCAAATTTAGAAATACGATAGGGATGACCAAGAAATTTTTTGATGACTTAAACAGCAATAGGGAAATACTGGTAATGAGAAGGCATAGGGCGGTAGTAGGTAACATTATTCCGCCATTTGTGGCCTTGATTACTCCCGGGATAAACCAATAATTAATATTGAGCTGGGCGCTGCCCAATAATTCAAATAATGTCAGTCCGCTTAACAGCCCTGTAAATGCTGCGCAAATTTTTACTAAAATAATTTTTTGTCGCAATAACGCTATAAGGGCTATGCCAGATAAAAATATACAAATGGCTGTGTTGTACGCCATTTGGATAATGGCCTGTTGTGCTGAGCCAAAGGCATCGGGGTAATTCCAGGCAACTATTACACTGGTGCCAAGAGCGCACAAAACAATTGCGATCACTGCAACAATGGGCGTAGCTTTTTTTATGGGTTGGGGTGTAATACTTTCTTGTGCACTCATGCTTATCTCTGCTTCCATATCTTGAGATCAAGATCACCGGGAACTTTTCGTGCATCCACCTATTGATGTTTTGAATGCGCAACCTTTCACAGGTGTAAAAATATTGGACTTATTTTCAATTGAAATTGCGCTACATAATAAGCAGCATAATTAAGTGTATAACCTCTCTTCGAATAGTACAGGGAGTTATTATCTAAATGTTATTACAAGGCTTTACATGCCGTTAGCCCACACAATTTTTAGGGATTTATTCGTTTAAATTTTCATTCTTATAAGTGTCCTAATTAAATTTTAATTTTTTAAGTAGCAAACTATTTGAATAGAGAGTACTTCCAGCAATTTCCATGCGGGTTATGACGACGAGCAACGCAATCCCGCGCAGACATTTTCGTCATTTAAGTTATGGCAAAACTCCAATTGTGGCGTTTTTGGATAAGGCTGCCGGTGTTAAAAAGCTATCTTTTTAAGCTGCGCTGGCATTCCGCAATTTGATACACTGCGCGCCTTTTTTAAGCGCCGCTGATCCTGGCTTTAACCGCAGTTTGTGAGATTCCAACTATGTCGACCCCTAACTTCGCCAATATCCGTATCGTTTTGGTTAATACCACTCATCCCGGCAATATTGGTGGTGCAGCCCGCGCCATGAAAAATATGGGGTTATCGCGCCTGTATTTGGTGGCACCGAAAGAATATCCCTCCGATAAAGCAGTGTGGCGCTCAGCGGGCGCTACGGATGTCCTGGATAACGCGGTGGTCGTGGAAACCCTGGATGACGCAATTGGTGGATGCTCACTGGTCGTTGGCACCAGCGCCCGTGAGCGCCGTATCCCCTGGCCACTGCTTGACCCGCGCGAATGTGGGGAGAGCGTCTGGGTAGAGGCAGGCCAGCATGAGGTGGCGATTGTATTTGGCCGCGAAGATCGTGGTTTGACGAATGAAGAACTGCATAAATGTAACTATCACGTCCATATTCCCGCTAATGAAGAATATTCCTCACTTAACCTTGCGACCGCAGTGCAGGTGATTTGCTACGAAGTTCGCATGGCGTTTTTGAAGGCGACTGAAGGCAAAACCCTGCCGAATCACAGCTGGGACATGCCGCCAGCAGATTCAACAGCCCTGGAAAACTATTACGAGCATTTGGAGCAAACCCTTGCCGGGCTTGGCTTTCTCGACCCTGAAAACCCGAAGCAGACCATGACTCGCTTGCGCCGTATGTATAACAGGGTGCGTATGGACCAAATGGAGCTGAATATTTTGCGCGGTGTACTTACCGCAATGCAGAACTACGTTTATTACACCAATAAGGTGGTTGGAAAACTCGGTATTGCTCCCGGAATTGACGCACTTCGCGAAGCTGCCAAGGCTGAAGACAAGACTCCCGAGGCTTAAAAAACGCTCGCGAATAAGCTTGCGTCATATTAGGCGTTGGAAAACCGTGAATAGTTGAGTAAAATGGTAGGATATAGCTTTCGGGCTTATTTGGTAACTCAACAGATCAGGGTTTTCATATGCGACTCACCACGAAAGGACGTTATGCGGTTACTGCCATGCTGGATTTGGCCCTCCATACGGATCGTGGGCCAGTAAGTTTGGCGGATATTTCTGCGCGCCAGGGTATTTCCTTATCTTATCTTGAACAGTTATTCGCGCGTTTGCGCCAGTGCAACCTGGTTCAGAGCGTGCGCGGTCCAGGTGGGGGTTATCGTTTATCGGAAGAAACCACCCGGATTTCTGTTGCCCAGGTTGTGGATGCGGTAAGTGAATCCCTGGATGCCACTCGTTGTGAGGGTAAGGGGAATTGCCATGAAGGTGAGGTGTGCCTAACCCATCATTTGTGGGAAAGCCTCAGTGAGCAAATCCACCAGTTTTTAAGCAATATCAGCTTGGCGGATTTGGTTGCGCGTGGCGATATCCAGGCGGTACGTGAACGGCAGGACAGTCGTTTACAGCAAGGTCTCAAGCCGGAAAACCATATAGCCCTCAGTGAAATTTTGTAAGTTGTATTGAACCAACCGTTCGGGATCGCGAGTGACTCTTAATTCTCAACCACCATTTTTTCGCAAGCCGGTCTATCTGGATTACGCCGCGACTACGCCGGTAGCACCTGAAGTGGCTACAAAAATGGCAGGATGTTTGACGTTGGAGGGTAATTTCGCCAATCCCGCGTCCCGCTCGCATTTATTGGGTTGGCAGGCTGAAGAGGCGGTTGAAAATGCGCGCGGACAGGTTGCGCAGTTAATTGGTGCTGATCCACGGGAAATTGTATGGACAAGCGGCGCGACCGAAGCAAACAACCTCGCGTTAAAAGGTGTCGCAGAAACTTATCGTAAACAGCACAAAACCGGCGGCCATATTGTTGTATCGGCAATTGAACACAAAGCCGTGCTTGATCCGGTTACCTGGCTTGAAGAACAGGGTTTTGCAGTAACGCGCGTGCAGCCTGCGACGGACGGCATTGTCAACGAGGCTTTACTGCAATCGGCTTTACGCGATGATACTTTTTTAGTCAGTGTCATGCAGGTTAACAATGAATTGGGATGCATTAACGATATTAAATCGCTCAGTGCACTCTGCAAAAACCGGAATATTTTGTTTCACTGCGATGCCGCACAAAGTGCTGGAAAAATCGCAATTGATGTAAAGGATTTGGGTGTGGATTTGTTGTCGTTATCGGCGCACAAATTTTACGGCCCCAAAGGTATTGGCGCGCTCTACGTGCGTCGTGCAGGTGATGTAAAGGTGGTCGCGCAAATCCATGGTGGCGGCCACGAGCGCAACATGCGTTCCGGTACGCTCGCAACGCATCAATGTGTTGGCATGGGCGAAGCGGCGGAACTTGCGCAAAATAATTTGGCCAGTGATGCAGAGCGCATCGCCGGTTTGCGCGATTTGTTATGGAAAGGTATTGCCGATTTACCGAATGTGCAACGCAATGGTTCCAGTGCGCATTGCGTGAGTGGAATTTTAAATGTGGCTTTCGCCTCTTCAGAATCCCAAGGGAATGCAACCCAGGGTTATGACGGCGAAACACTTTTATTATCGCTGCGCGATTTGGCTGTATCGAGCGGATCAGCTTGTAACTCGGCAAGTATGTCTCCCAGTTACGTGTTGAAAGCTATTGGGTTGAGCGATGCACAAGCGCAAGCATCGCTACGTTTTAGTGTGGGACGTTACACCACCCGTGAAGAAATTGAATTTGCGATTGAACACATTCGTAGTGTCATCGCCAAGCTGCAAAAAGCTTAAGGTACACAAAATGTCTGAACAAGTTGAACATCTCATCAAGAAAGAATATGCCGCTGGTTTTACCACGGACATCGTTTCTGAAACCTTGCCACCAGGTTTGAATGAAGATGTTATTCGTTTTATTTCTGCCAAAAAAAATGAGCCCGAATGGCTGCTTGAATGGCGATTAAAAGCTTATCAGGCGTGGTTAGAAATGACCGAGCCAGAATGGGCCCATGTGAAGTATGACGATATAGATTTCCAGGCGGTTTCCTATTATTCCGCACCAAAATCAATGGATGACAAACCAAAAAGTTTGGACGAAGTTGATCCTGAGTTATTAAAAACTTACGAAAAACTCGGCATTCCCTTACACGAACAGGCGGCACTTGCGGGTGTGGCGATGGACGTGGTGTTCGATTCGGTGTCAGTGGTAACCACTTTCCGTGAGAAATTATTGGAAGTCGGCGTAATTTTTTGCTCAATCAGCGAAGCCGTGCACAAATATCCCGAGCTGGTAAAAAAATATATTGGCTCAGTCGTTCCGCAAAAAGACAACTACTACGCCGCGTTAAACTCGGCGGTATTTTCTGACGGTTCATTCGTCTACATTCCAAAAGGCGTGCGTTGTCCAATGGAGTTATCGACTTATTTCCGCATCAACGAACAAAACACTGGCCAATTCGAGCGTACATTAATTGTGGCCGATGAAGGTTCACACGTAAGTTATCTCGAAGGTTGTACCGCGCCCATGCGCGATGAAAACCAATTGCATGCCGCAGTTGTAGAATTAATTGCGCTCGATAATGCTGAAATAAAATATTCTACCGTACAAAACTGGTACCCCGGCAACGAAGAAGGCAAGGGTGGTATCTACAACTTTGTAACCAAGCGCGGCGTTTGCCACACCAACGCAAAAATTTCCTGGACGCAAGTTGAAACAGGCTCAGCCGTTACCTGGAAATATCCAAGTTGCGTGTTGCGTGGTGATAACAGCGTTGGTGAATTTTATTCAGTCGCACTGACGAATAATTTCCAGCAAGCTGATACCGGCACCAAGATGATCCACATCGGCAAAAACACTCGCTCAACCATTATTTCCAAAGGCATTTCAGCCGGTAAAAGTTCAAATGCTTATCGCGGCTTGGTGCGCATGAATCCCGGCGCAGAAGGCGCGCGCAATTACACGCAATGCGACTCATTATTAATCGGCGACAAATGCGGTGCACACACCTTTCCTTACATCGAAAGTAAAAATCCGACAGCAGTGATTGAACACGAAGCTACCACATCAAAAGTTAGCGACGACCAGCTCTTCCTTTGCCAGCAGCGCGGCTTGGATGCGGAGAAAGCTGTATCCATGATCGTTAATGGATTCTGTCGTGAAGTCTTTAAAGAATTGCCGATGGAGTTTGCGGTTGAAGCCGGCAAATTATTGGAAGTGAGCCTTGAAGGTTCGGTTGGGTAAAAATTGCTTTGCCGTCATCCCCGTAGGGATCCAGCGACTTGTAAAGCGAAAGGCACTGGATCCCCTGCGGGGATGACGAAAGAATAGATGTTATAAAATCGTCTTAGAAAATTATCGGATTAAAAACTTTATGTTACGCATTGAAAACCTGTTCGCCAAAGTAGAAGAGAAAGATATCCTCAAAGGTCTAAACCTCACCATCAACCCCGGTGAAGTCCACGCCATTATGGGCCCAAATGGCGCGGGTAAAAGTACTCTCGGTAATGTACTTTCCGGTCGCGACGGCTATGAAGTTACTGGCGGTTCAGTTGAATTTAACGGCAAAGATTTATTCGAGCTCGAAATTGAAGAGCGCGCTCGCGAAGGATTATTTTTAGCATTCCAATATCCTGTAGAAATTCCCGGCGTAAGCAACATGGAATTTTTGAAAGCTTCGGTAGATGCAAAACGCAAACACCATGGTCAGCCAGAATTATCAGCCGTTGAATTCATGAAGCTCGCACGCGAAACCAGTAAACGTGTAAGCCTTGATCCAGCATTTTTAAAGCGCGGTGTTAACGAAGGTTTCTCCGGCGGTGAAAAAAAGCGCAACGAAATTATGCAAATGATGCTGTTGGAACCGAACTTGTGCATCCTCGACGAAACCGATTCCGGTTTGGATATTGATGCATTGCAAGTTGTGGCTAACGGCGTCAATGAAATGCGCTCACCGGATCGCAGTTTTATTGTAGTGACGCACTATCAGCGTTTGCTTGATTATATTGTTCCGGATTATGTACACGTCCTCGCTAACGGTCGTATCGTAAAAACTGGTGGAAAAGAATTGGCGTTAGAGTTGGAAGAAAAGGGTTACGCCTGGCTTGAAGAAGAGGCGGTTTAAGTCATGAGTGATTTTCAACAACAAGCCTTAAGGCTCGCTGCGCAACAACAAAGTCCCGCGTGGTTGGGCGATTTGCGTGCGCAAGCGGCAAATGATTGGTTTAATGTTGCGTGGCCAACGCGCAAAACTGAACATTGGAAATATACGCCGCTTGTTTCCTTGCAAAAAAATATTCCGAATAGCTGGGCTACAACAAATGTATCTGCTGATGTTGCATCAGAATTTATCGCTGTGGATGCCATTCGTTTGGTGTTTGTAAATGGTGTGTTTGATCCTGTCAATTCAAGCGGCTTTTCAGAACAGTCAGGGTCTGCGGAAATTGTGCGTTTTTCACAAGCCAATGATGCGCAACAGAAATTAATTGTCCAACATCTTGGCAAGGTTGTTGAAGGTTCGCAGCATGTATTTGCAACCTTGAATAACGCTTGGGTGGATGATGGTATTTTAATCCATGTTCCGCGTAACCAAACCTTATCGAAACCTGTTTACCTTGTGCAGGTTTCCACACCGGAAGCACAGACAGTATCCGTTAACCAGCGCGTGTTGGTTGTGTTGGATGCTGCTGCGCAGGCAGAAGTTATTGAGCATTATATTTCCACACAGGAAGCGCAAAACAGTTTTGTCAATTCGCTGACGGAAATTGTTGTTGGTGATAATGCACAATTACAGCATTACCGTTTGAATCTTGAAGAAGAAAATATCCAGCACATTGGCGCTGTGCATGTAAATTTAATGCGTAATGCGCGGTTGCGCGGTTTTACCCTGGCGTTGGGAAGCAAATTAAAACGCATTGATTATCAAATTAATCATCGCGGCCAGGGCGCTGAGTTGAATTTGCAAGGTGTTTACCTGCCACGTAACAATCAAACGGTGGATTACCACAGCAATGTGCAACATTGGGTTCCCCATTGCACGACCAGCGAAGTGTTCCGCGGAATTATCGCTGATTCGTCACAAGCTATTTTTAATGGCCGTATTTATATTCATCAGGATGCGCAAAAAACCCTGGCGGAACTGAGTAATAAAAATTTGCTGACGTCAAACAAGGCTGAAATCAATACCAAGCCGGAATTGGAAATTTATGCGGATGATGTGAAGTGCGCTCACGGTGCAACCGTCAGCCAGTTAAATGCAACGGCACTTTATTATTTACAAAGTCGCGGTGTGTCGCGCACTGAAGCAGAAGTGATGATGAGTTTTGGTTTTATCAATGAGCTTCTGGAACAGATTTCGGAAGTAGCAGTGCACGATTATTTATTCCCGCGTTTGGCTACGCTTTTTGGGCGCGATCAATTATTAACTATGGCGGATGCGTGATGACTGCATCGTCAGTTGATATGAAAACACTTGATACAAAACCTTTTGATGTTGAAAAAGTTCGCGCTGATTTCCCAATCCTTCATCAGGAAGTCAACGGGCAGCCGCTGGTTTATTTGGATAATGCTGCAACTACACAAAAACCAAATGCCGTTATAGATGCAATTAGCGATTACTATCGCACGGACAACAGCAATGTGCATCGCGGTGCCCATGCGCTTGCTGATCGCGCAACGGTGAAATTTGAAGCGGCGCGCACCAAAGTTGCAGAGTTTATTAACGCGCCGGACGCTAAACAAATTATCTGGACGCGCGGTACAACTGAAAGTATTAATTTGGTTGCCGCCAGTTGGGGCAGGTCGAATTTAAAAGCGGGTGATCGCGTTTTAGTATCGGCGATGGAGCATCATTCCAATATTGTTCCCTGGCAATTAATTGCGCAGGCAACGGGTGCAGCCGTTGAACCTATTCCGGTTGATTCGACGGGCACAATTGATATGCAAATATTTGCTTCTATGTTAGACGCAAATGTAAAAATGGTTTCTGTTGGCCATGTTTCAAACGCGATGGGAACGATAAATCCCGTTGAAGATATTATCTCCCTCGCTCATGCGGTGGGAGCAAAAGTGTTAATCGATGGCGCGCAAGCTGTAAGTCATTGGTCTGTTGATGTCCAAAAACTGGATTGCGATTTTTACGTATTTTCGGCCCATAAATTATTTGGTCCAACCGGTTTGGGTGTGCTTTACGGTAAGCGCGATATTTTAAAGTCCATGCCTCCTTACCAGGGCGGCGGCGAAATGATTGAGACCGTCAGTTTTGCATGCACAACTTACAATCAATTGCCCTATAAATTTGAAGCGGGCACACCGGATATTGCAGGTGTGATTGGTTTTGGTGCCGCGATAGATTATTTAAACAATCTTGATCGCAAAGCTGCCGCTGCACATGAGCAGGCATTGCTTGCTTATTCGGAGGAAAAAGCGCGCGTGACAGATGGTATTGAATTGATCGGTACCTCTGCACACAAAACCAGTGTGATGAGTTTTATGTTGAAAGGCGCACATCCAGCCGATGTAGGTGTCTTATTAGATAAACAGGGCGTTGCCGTGCGCACCGGAAATCATTGCGCGCAACCGATTATGGATCAATTTGGAATTCCCGGAACAGTGCGCGCCAGTTTTAGTTTTTATAATACGTTTGAAGAAGTTGATCGTTTGTTTGCTGCGATTGAAAAGGCAAAAATGTTTTTGTTGTGATTTTTAAAAAGGGGTCAGAGTCCCTTTACATGTGAATTTTTGTTGGATTAATAATCCTTAACATAAAGGGCTCTGACCCCTTTTTAAAAACGGTGATCATCATGAGCGTTGAAACATTTAATCCGCAACAGGAATCTGTTTCTGTAACTGCTGCGGCAGCTGCGCATTTTAGACGTCAGCTCAACAATCACGCTGAGGCAAAAGCTGTGCGTTTAAGCGTGAAGCAAAGTGGCTGCACAGGCTGGATGTACGTGGTGGATTTGGTTCCCGAAGGCAAGGCCGATGATTTGCATTTGGCGTTGGGCGAGGGGGCTGAATTGTTAATTGATCCAGCGGCCCTGCCGGTTGTTAGCGGAACCGAAATTGACTACGTTATCGAAGGTGTAAATCGCCAATTGAAATTTAACAATCCACGCGTAAAAGATTATTGCGGTTGTGGTGAAAGTTTTAGCGTTGCTAATTAATTAAAACAACCCCTCGACAACTGCATCCTGCGTGGCTCTACCTCCCGCATCCATGCAGTCGTCCCAACCTCTCCTTGGAAAGGGGAAGGGCTTACAGATTTTCGGTGAAGACGATCAAGCTCCCTCTTCTTATCAAGAGGAGGGTTGGGATGGGGTTAAATATTTGAGAGTTGTTATGTCTGAAAGACGCATGGTGGTTGCGCTTGCCGATTGTCCTGCTCGTCGGGTGCCGGATGGCACACCAATTACCATTCCGCAGGATACTTTTGTCACTATCACCCAGGCCTTGGGCGGTAATTATACGGTGACCTATCACGGACAAATGGTTCGTGTGGATGGTACCGATGCAGATAAGTTGGGTCTTGAGTCAGAGACTATCAATTTTCCCGAGCCAACGGACGACAAGATTATTGAGTCGCAAGTCTGGCAAGCCCTGGGCAGTGTGTTTGATCCGGAGATTCCTGTTGACCTGGTTAACCTTGGTTTGATTTATGGTGTAAAGGTCGATCAGGAGAAAAAACACGTCGATATCCAAATGACCTTAACCGCACCCGCGTGCGGTATGGGGCCAGTGCTGGTGGGTGATGTGGAATATCGAGTGCGTAAAGTGCCCAATGTCAAATCGGTTAAAGTAGAGTTGGTATTTGATCCACCCTGGGCGCGCCATATGATGAGCGAAGAGGCACAGCTCGAAACAGGTATGTTTTTCTAGGAAACTTGTCTGTTTTTCTGGTTTTGGCACGGGCATAATGCCGCCCTCAATCGAGATCGCCTTCCGTTAAATGCTGAAATGAGCCTTCAATGACCGAATTTGGTACAGATGTCACCGCCGAAGATATAGTTGATACCCTTAGTTTCTTTGATTCCTGGGAAGACAGGTATAAATACATTATCGACCTGGGCAAGGAACTTCCGCCCATGCCTGAGGATTTGCGTACCGAAGATCACATAGTCAGGGGCTGCCAAAGTCAGGTTTGGCTGGTGCATGAGATTCGGGATAATCGCCTGTTTTTCCAGGCCGATAGCGACGCTTTTATCGTAAAAGGCTTGTTGGCCGTGGTTTTGGCTGCTTACAACGGCAAGACTGCAGAGGCGATTCTGGCCGTGGATATCGAAGCTTATTTTGCCAGCCTGGACTTGTTGCAACACTTGAGTTCCACCCGCGGCAACGGACTCAAAGCAATGGTGAAACGAATTCAAGATACCGCTGCAAGTCTTTAATAATCTGTGATTTTTTCCCTTTTGGTGCATATAAAATCCGCTCAAACCCGCGTATAATCGCGGGTTTTGTATTTATGGGCTATCGGGCGAATTCCACCCGAGCCGTTTTGAGATAACTTTGGAGATTTACATGGCTGTTGAACAAACCCTTTCAATTATCAAACCTGATGCTGTAGCTAATAACCACATCGGTGAAATCGTTGCCCGCTTTGAAAAAGCAGGTTTGATCATCGCCGCCCAACGCATGATGCAATTGAGCCGCGCCCAGGCAGAAGGTTTTTACGCCGAGCACAAAGGTCGTCCTTTTTTTGATGGTTTGGTTGATTTCATGACCTCTGGCCCGGTTGTTGTGCAAGTGTTGTCTGGCGAAAACGCTATTTTGGCAAACCGTGAATTGATGGGTGCAACCGACCCAGCCAAAGCGGCACCAGGCACCATCCGTGCTGATTTTGCAAAAGCTATCGATGCCAACGCAGTACACGGTTCAGATTCTCCAACTTCAGCTGCGCGCGAAATTGCTTATTTCTTCGCGTCCAATGAAGTTATTGTTCGTTAATTATTTTTTTAGTTTTTTCTGCAGGATTTACCATGACTGAGCAAACCATCCCGACTTCTGATGCCGCACAGAATATCGCTGCCGGTGCTACAGGAGTTGCCGCTGTCGATATTGCTGTCGCGGGGCGCGCAGCCAAGGTAAATCTGCTGGGTTTGTCTGAGGCAAAATTAATTGAATTTTTTGCGACCTTGGGCGAACCAAAATTTCGCGCAATCCAGGTCCTTAAGTGGATTCACCAGCTAGGTGCAGATAACTTTGAGGATATGAGCAACGTGAGCAAAAGCTTGCGTGCAAAATTAAACGAATGCGCTGAAATTCGTCCACCGGAAGTTGTAAAACAATTGGATTCGGCTGATGGCACACGCAAATTTTTAATTCGCGTGTCTGGCAATAATGTTGTTGAAACTGTATTTATTCCCGATGGTGATCGCGGTACTTTGTGTGTGTCATCGCAAGTAGGTTGCTCGCTGGATTGCAGTTTTTGTGCAACAGGTAAACAGGGTTTTAACCGCGATTTAACCGCTGCAGAAATTATTGGCCAGGTGTGGATTGCTGCAAAATCTTTTGGTCAATTGACCATGAATGGCCCGCGCACTGTTACTAATGTGGTGATGATGGGAATGGGCGAACCATTGTTGAATTTTGATAATGTTGTCGATTCCATGAACCTTATGATGCATGACAACGCTTACGGATTATCAAAACGTCGCGTTACCCTGAGCACGTCAGGTGTGGTTCCACAATTGGATCGCTTGAGTCAATTTACCGATGCTTGCCTTGCCATTTCCCTGCATGCACCTAACGATGAACTGCGCAACGAATTAGTACCCATCAATCGCAAATATCCGATTGCAATGTTGCTGGACTCGGCAACTCGTTACATTCAATCCATGCCAGACACTCATCGCAAAATTACGATTGAGTATACCTTGATCGACCAAGTCAATGATCGTCCCCATCATGCCCATGAACTCGCTGAACTTTTACGAGATGTTCCAGTCAAGATTAATCTGATTCCGTTCAATCCATTTAATTTATCCAATTACAAGCGTGCGAGTAACAACGCTATTCGTAAATTCCAGGATATTTTGATGGAAGCAGGTTACATCACCACAGTGCGTACAACACGTGGTGATGATATCGATGCGGCGTGCGGACAATTGGCCGGCAGCGTGAACGATATTACCAAGCGCAGTGAGCGTCACAAGGCGCGTTTTGAAGAAGCTCAGCCGATAAGAATCCTTAATTCATAACATCGAATAGCGATGGTAAATTATTACTTTCGGAGTAACACAATGCAAAATAATAAGTTGTTGTTAGGTTTCAAAAGTGTATTGATTTGCGCATTAGTAAGTGTGTTTTTAATGGGATGTGTTTCTGAACAGGTAGCTGGCAGGGAAAGAAAAGTTGAGGATAAAGGCAAGGCGTTAGAGTTACATATCCAGATGGCCTTGGGGTATGTTCAAAAAGGTAACCGTGAGTCTGCGCGTCATCATCTGACAAAAGCATTTGAAATTGATAAAAACTCTGCAGGTGCAACCAATGCCATGGCAATGTTGTATCAGTTGGAAGGTGAGCTTCCACTGGCGGAGGAGCAATTTAAGTTGGCGATAAAGCGCGATAAAAATTTAACTGTCGCGCACAACAATTACGGCATCTTTTTGTATAACCAACAACGTTATCAGGAAGCCTATACACAATTTGAATTAGCGGCTGCTGATTTGGGTTTTGTTGATCGCTCGCAAGCCCTGACCAATGTAGGTCGTGCTGCATTAAAGTTAAATAATAAAGCGCGCGCACAATCAGCTTTTGAGCACGCGTGTATTCTGGATCGTCGCAACGCTGATGCGTTTATTGAATTGGCTGATATTAATTTACAAAACCAGGAATATTCGGAAGCCAAGAAAAACCTGGATAATTTCGTACTTCTTGCCAACCATAGCCCACGCAGTTTGATGCTCGGCATCCAGTTGGAAAGAGTATTTGGTAACAAAGATAAGGAAGCGAGTTTGGCGCTTATCTTGAAAAATAATTTTCCGTATTCCAAAGAGTATTTGGAGTACAAGCAGAAGAATTTTAACTGAGGTTCTTTATGACTGAGAACCTTGATGCAGATAATGCACAGATTAATGAGTTGTCGCCCGGTGAAATGTTGCTGCAGGGGCGTTTGCAATCAGGATTAACGCAAGAGCAAGTTGCCAAAGAGCTTTATATGACAGTCTATAAGGTTAAAGCCCTTGAGACTGATGATTATAAGCGTTTGAATTCGGATACTTTTGCCCGGGGTTATATTCGCGCTTATGCCAACCTGGTAAAGGTGGATGTAGCTGCCGTCGTGGCGGCTTACGATAAGTTGATGGATGAACTAAGGCCGCAACCGCCAGTTGAGCAAAAACATGTTGCTGCGACAGAAAATAGTCCGCGTGGTGCATGGCAGTTTTTAGCGGTTATCGGGGCATTTTTTGTTGGGCTTTGGTTAATTTCAGTGTGGTTTTTTGATAACCACACCGAATCACAATATGTTGTAGCGCCTGAGAATGTATCGTCGGTTGTTTCGGCACCGGTTAAAACATCTGCCGTTGCATCATCGGTTATGGCAAGTGAAATGAGCAGCGAAAATTCATCCGGATCCTTTTCAAGTGTGGTGAATGAGGCAAAAACCACCACTGCCAAGGTGGCCGTTTTTGCAAATGCCAGTTCAACCAAATCGATGAGTCAATCAAGTGTTCAATCGGCTGCTAGTGCATCGACACAAGCGATAAGTTCTTCGGCAGCGCAAAGCAGTTTTGCCAGTAGTAAAAAAGCGAGTCTGGATGAGTTAAGTTTTTCATTTCGTGGCGAATGCTGGTTAGAGGTTAGCGATTCGCGTGGAGATGTTCTGGCAACAGAATTAGAGCCATCAGGCAGTAAAATTAAATTAGTGGGCGTTGCCCCTTTTGATGTAAAACTGGGTAATGCCCCGGCGGTTGATATTCAACTGAATGGTAAAAAAATTGATGTAATCCCATTAGTGGGATCTAACGTGTTGATAATGAAGATCGGAAATTAATTAATCATTTCGATCTTTTCAGGATAATTTTATGCATTGTGAATCACCCATTAAGCGCCGCAAGTCGCGTCAAATTATGGTTGGAAATGTTCCTGTAGGTGGTGATGCACCTATTTCTGTGCAGAGTATGACAAATACAGAAACCACAGATGTTGCTGCAACCGTTGAGCAAATCCAGCGTATTCAATTAGCGGGTGCCGATATTGTTCGCGTGTCAGTTCCTTCCATGGAGGCTGCTGAAGCTTTCGGTGAAATTCGCAAACGAGTGAATATCCCGTTGGTTGCCGATATTCATTTTGATTACAAAATCGCATTGCGTGTTGCTGATTTAGGTGTGGATTGTTTACGTATTAATCCAGGTAATATTGGTCGTGAAGATCGTGTTCGTGCGGTAGTCGATAAGGCTCGCGATTTAAATATTCCTATCCGTATCGGTGTTAATGCGGGCTCGCTGGAAAAGGATTTGCAGAAAAAATATGGCGAACCAACACCGGATGCCTTGGTGGAATCGGCATTGCGCCACGTGGAAATTTTGGATGCGTTAAACTTCCACAACTTTAAAGTCAGCGTAAAAGCATCTGATGTATTTATGGCCGTTGCAGCCTACCGAAAATTGGCGGCCCAGATTGAACAGCCATTGCATTTGGGAATTACCGAAGCCGGTGTGTTGCGTGCAGGTACGATTAAATCCGCAGTAGGTTTGGGTGCATTGTTGATGGATGGTATTGGTGACACAATCCGTATTTCACTTGCGGCAGATCCGGTTGAAGAAATTAAAGTTGGTTGGGATTTATTACGCAGCTTAAAGTTGCGCAGTAAAGGCGTGAATTTTATCGCTTGCCCAAGCTGCTCACGTCAAAACTTTGATGTGATTAAAACCATGAATGAGTTAGAGGCGCGGGTAGAAGATATCACCACGCCTATTGATGTAGCGGTTATTGGTTGCCTCGTTAATGGTCCCGGTGAAGCGAAAGAAGTGGACTTGGGATTGACCGGCGGTACACCTAACAATTTGGTGTATATCGACGGGGAACCCAATCATAAGATTGGCAATGAAAACCTGGTGGATAATTTGGAAAAACTTATCCGTGCGAAGGTTGCGCAAAAAGCAATCCAGATTGCTGAAGATGAAAAAAATATTATTGCTCGCGCTTAAGTGCAGCCGGATAAAGATTGGTTAGGAATTTATTTTGAAAAAGATCCAAGCTATTCGTGGAATGAATGATTTATTGCCAGCTGATTCAACAGCCTGGCAATATGTCGAAGCTGCGGTTGCCAGTATTCTGCGTCGTTATGCCTACCAGGAAATTCGTTTTCCGATTTTGGAATCTACGGATTTATTTAAACGTTCTATCGGTGAAGTGACCGATATCGTTGAAAAAGAAATGTATACCTTTGACGACCGCAACGGTGATAGTGTCACCTTGCGCCCCGAAGGAACTGCATGTTGTGTACGTGCGTGCGAAGAACACGGTTTGTTGTACAATCAAACCCAGCGTTTGTGGTACATGGGTCCTATGTTTCGCTATGAGCGTCCGCAAAAAGGTCGCTATCGCCAATTCCATCAAATTGGTGTAGAAACCTTTGGCATGGATGGCCCAGACATTGACGCTGAAGTCTTGTTGCTCAGCGCGCGTATTTTGCGCGAACTTGGTGCTGCTCCATTTGTCACATTGCAGATCAATTCGCTGGGTGACGCTGAGTCACGTGCAAGATATAAGGAAGCGTTGGTCGCTTATCTGGAAGTACATAAAGATAAACTGGATGCAGATAGCCAACGTCGTCTTACGACTAATCCATTGCGTATATTGGACAGCAAAGAGGCAACTACCCAGGCATTGCTTGATAGCGCTCCTGTGCTGCTGGATTATTTGGATGATAGTTCCCGCGCACATTTTGAGCAGTTAAAAGCTTTGCTTGACGCTGGTGGTGTCCATTATCAAATCAATCCGCGTTTGGTGCGTGGCCTTGATTATTACGGTAAAACCGCATTTGAATGGGTAACTGATAAGCTGGGCTCACAGAGTACCGTTTGCGCTGGTGGTCGTTACGATAATCTGGTTGAGCAGCTCGGTGGTAAATCAACGCCGGCAGTAGGATTTGGAATTGGTTTGGAGCGCTTGGTGTTATTGCTGCAAGCAATTGATGCGATCCCTAAAAACCTTGAGCAAATTGCAGACGTTTATATTGTTGCAGTTGGCGACATACAAAAAGAAGCCTTTCAATTGGCAGAAATACTGCGCAATGAAATTCCCGCATTGCGCGTTATTAATCATTGTGGTGGTGGAAATTTTAAAAACCAATTGAAAAAAGCCGATAAAAGTACCGCCAGTCTGGCGCTGATTTTAGGCGAAGATGAAGTGGCAAAAAAACTGGTCGCGGTCAAATTTTTGCGCGAAGACCGGCCGCAACAAATGATTGCGTTAGACGAAATTATAAATTTTTTTAAAAGTCGTGTATAAATTTTAAATTGATATGAATCATTAGGAGTTCATTGTGAGCGTACATTTAACCGAAGAAGAACAATTAGAAGTATTAAAGCGCTGGTGGAAAGATTACGGCAAAACAGTGCTCACCGGAGTAGTGGCTGCTATTGCAATTTATTTTGCGTGGACTGCCTGGCAAGATAAACAACGTAACCAAGCTGAATCTGCGTCTTCACATTATGAAGAGCTGATTAAAATTTTGAATGTTGAACAAGGCAAAACACTGTCTGATGCAGATAAAGCCAATGCTGAACATATCGCCAATGACTTGAAAGAAAAGAACGGAAAAAGTATGTATGCGAGGGGGGCTGCATTCTATCTGGCCAAAGCTGCTGTTGACGCTGGTAATTTAGATAAAGCCGTTACGGAACTTCAATGGATTTTAGCGTCCAAGCCTGATATCGCAACGGCACAATTAGCGCATGTGCGTTTGGCTCGTGTCTATGTTTCAAAAGCAGCTTACGCTGAAGCACAGGCGCAATTGGCAGAAGAGCCCAGTAAAGCATTTGCTTCGGAATATGCTGAAGTTCGCGGCGATATCCTAAAAGCTCAGGGGAATAAAGCGGCGGCGGCCACTGCGTACCAACGAGCAATAGAAACAACCGATCCCCAGCAACAAGAGCGTACCATGGTATTGCAAATGAAAGCTGATGAATTAAAAACTGCTGATGCGGTTCAGGCTGCACCAGCCTCACAGGAGAAAGCCCAATGAGGCATTTGAAATGGGGCGTTTTGCTCTGTGCCCTTTTGATGTCTGGCTGTTCATATTTTTCAAAGAAAACTGGCCAGGAGCCAATGGATTTGGAAAGTTTTAAAGAGACAGCCAAGCTCAGTGAAGTATGGAGTAGTGGTGTAGGGGATGGCCAAGGTATCGGCCTGACTCAACTCACTCCCGCAATTGGCGCCGATAAAATTTATACCGTTGATAACGAAGGTATTGTGTCGGCCTTAAATCGTCAAAACGGTAAAAAGCTTTGGTCAAAAAATGTAACTAAACAAACAACTGGCTGGGCAGGAAAAGTTGTTCATGTGTTCAAAGATAAAGATTTGAACCAGGGTATAACCGGCGGTATAGGTTATGCAGATGGCCTTCTCTTTATTGGAAACTATGCGGGTGAAGTGATTGCACTTTCTGCAGCTAACGGTAAAGAAGTTTGGCGTAAGCAATTGAAAGGTGAAATTTCATCAGTACCACAAAGTAATGGCCAGGTTGTTGCTATTCAAACAATGAATGGAAAATTGTTTGTACTGGATGCAAAAACCGGTGCGGATATGTGGTTCTTTGAAAACCCTCCACCTGTCCTCACCTTGCGTGGTTCAGCTGCTCCGGTAGTTACAGATACTGCGATTTATGCCGGTTTTGCGAATGGCCGTTTGATGGCATTTAATCCAACGAATGGTTTGATTTTGTGGGAACAGCGCATGGCGTTGCCAAAAGGCCGTTCCGAATTGGATCGTATGGTGGATATCCATGCGAGTCCGTTGTTAAAAGATGGCATTTTGTACGTAGGTACTTTCCAGGGCCGTATTGCAGCGGTTGCACGCGGTACCGGCGGTAGCGTGTGGGGTATTGATGGCTCTACGACAGAAGCCCTTGCCGCGTCTGATGATAAATTATTTGTTAGCCAAAGCGATGGCAGGGTTGTCGCTTACAGTCTTACGTCAGGTGAGCAACTTTGGCAAAACGAAAAATTATTGCGTCGTCGTTTGAATGGCCCGCAAGTATTTGGTGATTATGTCGCTGTGGTTGATTTTCAAGGTTATATGCACGTGTTAAATCAATCGACCGGCGCATTTGTCGCTCGTGATCGTGTTGATCATAGCGGCGTGCGCGCACCAATGTTGACGGATGGTAAAATCCTTTATGTTTATGGTAACGGCGGAAGCCTGATGGCTTTCACTGCAAGCGCTAAAAAGTAAACGTCAACAAGCTCCAATCCGAACCACTTAAGGGCCCAACCATCAGGAAATGGCCCTTAAGTGGTTGATTTTTTTGTAGCACGCTAGTTTTTGTCTAAACTATTTATGTGTTGAGATGAATGGCATGCTTCGCTGATTTAATTAATTGATGCACTTATTATGATTCCTGTTATTGCACTTGTCGGTCGACCTAACGTCGGAAAATCCACTCTCTTCAATCGTCTTACGCGCAGTCGTGATGCGTTGGTTGCTGATTATCCGGGGCTAACTCGTGACCGAAAATATGGTGAAGGAACATTTGAAGAGCGCCGGTTTATTGTTATTGATACCGGTGGAATCAGCGGCGAAGAAGAGGGCATTGATAGCATGATGGCAGGCCAATCGCTCATGGCGATTGAAGAAGCTGACATCGTATTATTTATTTTGGATAGTCGCGCTGGTGTACATCCTGCGGATCATATGATCGCTAAACATTTGCGCGTTCATAATAAAAAAACCTATCTCGTTGCAAATAAAATTGATGGAATGGATCCTGATGTTGCGCTCGCACCTTTTTACGAATTAGGCATGGGCGAAATTTTTGCAACGACTGCAACTCATGGCCGCGGTGTAAAGTCCATGATGGAAGAAGTGCTTGCAGAAATACCGGAATTTACCGAAGGTGAAGAAGCCGAAACAGCAAAAGGAATTAAAATGGCGGTCGTCGGTCGTCCCAATGTGGGGAAATCCACGCTGGTAAATCGCCTGCTCGGTGAAGATCGCGTTGTGGTATATGACCAACCGGGAACTACGCGCGACAGTATTTATATTAATTACGAACGCTTTGGAAAAAATTACACCATCATTGATACCGCCGGTGTGCGTCGTCGCAAAAATATTGATTTGATGGTAGAGAAATTTTCTATCGTAAAAACCATGCAAGCCATCAGTGATGCCAATGTTGTTATTTTGGTGATGGATGCAAGTGAAGGTGTTGTTGAGCAAGACTTGCATTTAATGGGCTCAACGATTGAAGCCGGGCGTGCGCTGGTAATTGCATTAAATAAATGGGATGGTCTTGATGATTCCCATAAACAATATGTAAAAAATGAAATTGAACGTCGTTTGCGATTTGTGGATTTTGCAACTATCCATTTTATTTCTGCATTGCATGGCACAGGCGTTGGTAATCTCTACAAATCTATTGAAGATGCTTATCAATCTGCCACCGATAAATTCTCCACCAATTATTTAACGCGCATCCTTGAAGACGCCGTGCGTGAGCATCAACCGCCAATGATCCAGGGGCGCCGGATTAAATTACGCTATGCGCATCCGGGCGGACACAATCCACCTATTATTGTTATTCACGGTAATCAAACAGAAGATATTCCCAGCCACTACACGAAATATCTGGAGAAAACGTTCAGGCGCGTGATGGATTTGCACGGTACGCCAATTCGTATTGAATATCGCACAACTGATAACCCTTTTGCAGACAAGAAAAAGAAAATTACCCAGCGCCAGTTTATTAAAAAGCGCCGTTTGGAAAATGCGCATTCGCGTAAAAAATAATATCGACACAACTCGCAAGCTGCCACTTGCGAGTTTTTATTTTGTAGCACCTCACTTCTTCGTTTGTTCTTTCTGTGTTTTTTATGAGTAATCTACTGGTTATTTTGGTTTGTTTGACGGTGGGTTTGCTGTTGCAAAAACATCGGCGCCTGCCAGAATCATTTGCGCTTTCGCTCAACCTCTACGTTATTTATGTCGCCTTGCCAGCCCTGGTTTTATATGAGATTCCTCATCTAACCCTGGACTCGCGAGCATTCCTGCCCATTGTTTTTGCATGGTGCATGATGCTATCGAGCGCGTTGTTTATTTGGTTTGTCGCTAGAAAAGCAGGCTGGTCGCGATCAATTACCGGAGCCTTAATGCTCACGGTGCCGCTGGGCAATACGGGTTTTGTCGGAATTCCATTGGTTGAAGCACTGTTAGGAAGCGATGCGGTTCCTTATGCGATTCTTTATGACCAATTCGGCACTTTTGTAGCATTAAATACAGCAGGTAGTTTTATCGCAGCTTATTACAGCGGTGGTGCAACATCCTGGAAAAGTCTTGCGCGGACTCTTGCAAGTTTTCCACCATTTATTGCATTGATCTTAGCCTTTGTTACATTTCCTTTACACTTTCCAGACTCGTTTTCTAGTGTATTACAGCGAATCTCATCTACACTTGTACCAGTTGTTATGGTTGCTGTGGGATTGCAGTGGCGTTTGCGTCTTGAGCGAAACATGATTGCGCCATTAATCCTGGGGTTGGGCGCTACGCTATTCCTGACCCCATTATTAGCGTGGGTTATTTTGCACCTGTTGGGCATTCATAACCTCGCAGCTCAAGTTGTGGTCCTGGAGGCGGCAATGCCTGCCATGATTTCAGCCGGAGTATTGGCTATTAATTATCAGCTCGCACCACGTTTGGCATCGAGCCTTGTGGGTTACAGTTTATTACTGTCATTGGCGACCGTTTGGGCATGGAGGCAGTTTATATAACCATGTAATGGTGAGGAAGAAATGTTAAAGCTTGTCACTAATAATAAATCTCACGCATATGATCCTTTTGTCCCTGATGCTTATTTATTGCGTTTAGCATCTGTTAGCCATCAATGCGGAATTTTTTCTGCTATCGATATTTACAGCCAGCAAGATGTTTTATTACTACAAAAAAATCTGCTGATTACCCCCGAGCTTGCCGCTGTTATTTTGCCTCATCGCCTCAAAAAACAATTGGAAGCGTGTTTATATATTGAACATGAAATGGATGCGCTCCAGCTTGAGCGGCATCTTATTAACATTATGCAAGAAGATGATCTGCTATCCGCGATCAATGAGCATCAAGATATAGCATCACTGATCACGCCTTACTTATCCTATTACGAAAAATTTCCGCTACTAAAACAAAAAATTACTGTCATGGCCTTGGCGATGCCGGAATTATTTCTTCGCACATTACACTGCTCCTGGTTTTCATTATTGATTGCAAAAGAAATGCGCTTTAGCGAGCAGGGCTGTGTGGAAATTTTTTTGGCGGCTTTAAGTCACGACATTGGTATGCTGCACCTCGATGCGTTTGTGCTTGATAAAAAAAGTTCATTGACACCCGAAGATTGGCGCCACATTCAGGAGCATGTCTATATAGGTGCGTCTTTGTTAAAACGCATACCCGATATGTTGCCAACAGTTGTTGAAGCAGTTTATGAGCATCACGAGCGATGCGATGGAACCGGCTATCCAAAAGGATGTGTGGAAAGCGAACTTAGTTATGCGGGTAAAATTATTGGTCTGGTGGATTCAATCATTGCGATTTATCACAATCGTTTTAAAAGTCACCAGCGCACATGGCGAGATGTTATTCCGGTTATCCAGATGAATGCGCAAGCATATTTTTATCGGCACGATGAAATATTGGCTGTCATCTGGCGGCGCAGTGAAATGCCATTTAAAAATGTTGTCCACGGCGATGGACTGACCGAATTCCTTGCCGAGTTATTGCGTGAGCGGGAATATCTAAATATTTGGTATGAAATATTGCGCGCAAGTTTAATATCGCTTGGCTTTACCCATGGCGATCGACATTTACACGCGTTACAAAACGTTGTCTTGCATCTTTCCAGCTCGGTAAAAGGCTCTGGTGTTTTTGATCCGGATACCAGTGAATGGCTGAAAACAGTTGATGTCCACACGGATGAGGAAGGCTATCGACGAATAGAAAAAGCGCATGTGCAACAGCAGGAGATTATGTTTCATCTTCAGCGATTAAATCGCATGATGCAACTCTATGTTGACTCTAATGATTACAAAACAATGCATATTAAAAATGTATTGATAGATGCGCTGGAAAAAGTGAAAACACTTTCTCGCTAGCGCATTTGTTGTCAATTATTGTTGATGCCAAAAAGGTTGGCCGATGGTGGGTGTACTCGGGCTTGCCGTTTGGCGTTTCTGCATTAAACCTGCGTGATAAGCTTTTCTGCCCGCATCAATTGCATCGGCAAACGCTTCAGCCATGAGCGGCGGATTATGTGCTTTTGCGACGGCTGTATTTAATAAAATTCCATCGAATCCCATTTCCATGGCTTCAGTTGCTTGCGATGGCGCACCTAATCCTGCATCAATAATCATAGGCACATTAGGAATACGCTCGCGTAATGTACGCAGGTTGTAACGATTTAATAACCCTTGCCCTGTGCCTATAGGTGCGCCCCAAGGCATGAGCACCTGGCAACCAACATCTAGCAAACGTTTGCACAAAATCAAATCATCTGTGCAGTAAGGTAAAACCTTGAATCCTTTTTTAATTAAAATCTCGGATGCTTCTACCAATCCAAACGGATCTGGTTGCAAGTTGTAATCATCGCCAACGACTTCCAGTTTAATCCAGTCGGTATCAAAAATTTCGCGTGACATTTCAGCAAGTGTCACTGCTTCTTTTACCGATTTACAACCGGCAGTATTGGGCAGCAAACGACAGCCACTCTCCTGGATAAATTGCCAAATGGCATCACCGGAACGATCCGCAGGATTTTGCCTGCGTAAACCGAGCGTTACAATTTCTGCGCGTGATTGGATAATGGAATCGCGCATCAATTGCGGTGATGCATAAAGTGCAGTGCCTAATAAAAAACGGCTTGAAAAAGTTTCACCATATAAAATGAAATCTTTTGCGGGTAGTGTAGGTGTGTAACTCATGGCTAACCGCCTCCAACAGGTTTAACTATATCGATTTGATCACCATCATTTAACTGACGCTCGTGATAAGTGGAACGCGGCACAAATTCACCGTTAATCGCGACGGCTATTTTTGTTTCACCAAAACCCCATTGAATAAGGGCATTACTTAATAAAATTCCGCGTTCAATTTGTTTTGGTTCGTTGTTTAGGCTGATGTTGATCATATAAGGCTAGGATTCTTTAAATATTCAAACTTTCAATGTTTGGTGTTTAGGGTCTCGTCATCCTCGCGAAGGCGAGGATCCAGCTTTATTGCAAAAATCCTTCAATGCTGGAATTCCCACCCGGTGGATCCTCGCCTTCTCGAGGATGACGATTCCCTGTTTTACTGAACGTGTTATCAATTTAACTGCTCGCTAAAAACAGGTTCCGGCTTTCCAAAAACATGCGCCAAAATATTTTCCACAACTGCTGGCGCTAATAAATACCCGTGCCTAAACAATCCATTCGCAGTAATTAATCCATCTTCAATAATAACGCGCGGTAAATTATCCATATAGGCAGGGCGTAGGTTCGTATCCATTTCAATAATGCGTGCTTCTGCAAACGCTGGCGATAAGGTGTAGAGTGCGCTGCTGAGTTCAAGCGATGATTGTAGTGTGACCGGTGAACGGTCTTCGCTCTCAATTTGTGTGGCGCCAATCATAAAGCGATGATGTGGTTTTGGCACAATATAAAGTTGGTAGCGTGGATGCATCAATCGCACCGGGCGACGCAATTGGATTTCTCTGGTTTCTACATGCAATGTTTCGCCGCGCACACCGCGCAATTCAGGATGCTGCGCTTTGGCTCCCAAACCGCGACAATCAATCACCAAATCAAACTGTTCTTCGCTGTTGTCGGTGATGATTTTGTTGTTTGCGACATCTACTTTGGTAAATTCACGCAAGTTCACGCCGCGTGAAATAATGTCATTGCCAATAGCTGTCAATAATTCGCGATTATCTACATGGCCTTCTTCGGCAAGAAATAATCCCTGGGAAAAACCTGGATTTAAATCCGGCTCCAATTCCTGGATCTGGTGTTGGTTAACGTGGTGATAAGTATTGCATTGTGGAATCACAAATTTTAATTCGCGTTCAAATTGTTCCAGCTCGCTAAAATCCTGTGGGTGCGCAATAACTAAACTGCCATGCTGGAAAAATAAAGGCTGTGGTTGATTGCGTAATTTACTTAACCATTGTGGCCATTGTTGTAGCGCAAACTGGCCCATGCGATAAACACCTTCGTCTGACACAACAGCTTCACTAAGCGGTGCAATCATTCCCGCTGCAGTAAATGCGGCAGCGCGATCAGGTTGTAATTGATTGGGTGTAAAACTTCCCGCTTCAAACAATGTCACATGGCAACCGCTTTGCAATAATTGCCACGCCAGCAAACGTCCCAGCAAACCTGCGCCGGCAATTGCAATATGTTGGGGAATTGAGGAAATCATTGTGCCTCGAGATTTCATTGAGGCCGAGATGCGATGTGGAAAAGGCAAGGCGAAACGCCTGTAGATACCTTGTTCCCTCCGCAGGTCTCAACCTGATCAGGTTCTACGGATTGGGCCGAACCCATCTCAGCCTTCGTATAAAAGTCATTTAAAAATCGCTAATCAGGAAACAGCAGATTTTAAAAAGCTTTTATCAAGGCGCTCCGACAAGAAAGTCGCTAATATACTTGGCTACATAAATAAGTGCAATCTGGTCGCTTCCAGTGCGTCATGTTTAATCCAGGGGAGTCAAATGCGCATACTGCTGATTGAAGACGATCTTATGATTGGCGAATCTGTCGCCGAAAGTTTGCGCGATGGCGGCCATGCAGTAGATTGGGTAAAAGATGGCGAGTTCGGTTTGGCCGCAATCCACTGCCAGGAGTACGATCTGCTATTGCTGGATTTAGGTTTGCCGCGCACTGATGGTTTAACCGTGTTACGCAAGATTCGCCAACAGCAAAATCCGATTCCCATCATTATTTTAACGGCGCGCGATGCTATTGCTGATCGTATTGCCGGCTTGGATGCCGGTGCGGATGATTACTTGGTGAAACCTTTTGTGATGGCTGAATTAAGTGCGCGTATGCGCGCAGTTGCCCGCCGCCAGTTGGCAAACGCTGCGGGACCGCATTTAACCAATGGAATTATTTCGTTGGATCTTGCAACGCGGGAAGCCTGGTTGGTAGATGAATCTCCCATGCGTTTATCTCCGCGCGAATTTGCATTATTAGAAGCCTTGTTAGTGCGACCAGGAGCAATTCTTTCGCGCATGGAGCTGGAAGAAAAAATTTATGGTTGGGGCTGCGAAGTTGAAAGTAATGCTGTGGAGTTTTTAATCCATGGATTGCGTAAAAAATTTGGAAACCAAATTATTAAAAATATCCGGGGGTTGGGGTGGATGGTCGCCAAGGCAAGTTAACGGATTCATTGCAGTTTCGTTTATCGATTGGTTTAGCGCTCGCTATTTTAATAGTCGCTATCATTGCGGGTTTATTTTCGTATGGTTGGGCATTTAAAGAAGCGATTGAACTGCAAGATGAACAATTGATCCAGCTTGCAGCACTGGTAAATCGCAACCAGATTACGCAGCCTGATTCCGCTGCAGAAATCGAAATTTCCCGAGTGGACCCTGAATCACATTTTGTTGTGCAATGGTTGGATTTTGCTCCCGGCCAGATTATAGAGTTACCAGGTTTACCCATGGATACAGCGAACGGCTTGCATACACAGGTATTGCATGGAGTAAGTTGGCGGATTTATGTAAAAACCTTAATGTCAGGTCGGCGTGTTGCAGTGGCCCAGCAAACAGAAGTGCGCGATGAAATTGCACGCGATAGTGCATTTAATACGTTAATTCCTCTCCTTATCTTAATTCCCGTGTTATTGACCTGGGTGGCCTATTTAAGTCGTCAGGTTTTTGCGCCGTTAAAAAAAATGGCAATCCAGTTAGATCAGGTTAGTGGCGATGATTTAATGCCGTTATCAGAAGAACATCTGGCTTCTGAAATTTCTCCGTTTGTCAGGGCCATTAATCGTTTGCTAGAGCGTGTTAGCGAATTTATTGATCAGCAACGTAAATTTTCACGCGATGCTGCGCACGAATTGCGATCTCCCTTAACGGCTATTTCGTTGCAAACCGAGCGTTTGGTTGAGCTTGGTTTAAATTCTCCCTTGCATCCGCGCCTCATTAATTTGCACAAAGCCACCGAGCGAACTCGCGTTCTTATTGAACAGTTATTAACGAATGCCCGCGTGCAAGAAGATCATCTGGTGATAAAAGTACCTGTATCACTTAAAGAGTTGCTGCGTGAACTATTGGAGGATCTACTTCCTTTACTTGATGACAAATCCATTAATATTTCAGTTATTGGTGAGGATGTCATGGTTGCAAGTGAGCCCATCGATTTGCAAATTTTGATTAAGAATTTAATCGACAATGCGATTCGCTATACACCTTATAAAGGCTCAATTGAGATCCTGCTTGAAGATAATGAAAATAGTACCCATGTAATTGTTAAAGATAGTGGGCCTGGTATTCCGGTTGTTGAGCAGGAAAGGGTATTTGATCCGTTTTATCGCGTGCCAGGTAATCTTCAGTTGGGTTCAGGTTTAGGTTTGTCGATTGTGAAAACCATTGCCAAACGGTTGGATTTAAATGTAGCGCTTTACAATAATAGAGAACAGTCTGGTTTATCGGTGCGGGTCAGCTTTCCAAAATAATCAGGCTGTGCGCATTGCAAATCGAAAGGCTTGTTTTTTAAACATAAAATAATATAGCGACAGCGAAAAAAACCAGCATATGGCGAGTGTCCATATATCGTGGGAAATAAAATGTGCGCCGCGAATTTGTTGTGCCGTACCTAATACGACTCCCGTTATTATTGTCGCAGCCAAACCAAGCCAGCGCCAGGATGCCTGGTAATAAAGTCCGACAAAATAAAGTGCAATCCACGAGTAACCGGCGCTTGCTTGTCCCGCTGGAAAGCAACCTGAACCATTACGTAAAAATAGTTGTTCAATGACTGTGTGGTAATGCAAGTGGCCGCCATAGCGGGCAAATTCCCACGGACATGAAACGGCAAAAGTTGCCTTGAAAATGCTGATGCTTGCACTGGAACCTGCTACCGCAAGCACCAAAAAAAGTAATGGTCTGCGATATTGTTCGTATGTTTTGTAAAAATAAGTCGCCGCTAAAAAAGCGATACACACCAGTGCCAGGGCGATGGAAAGGTTGCGTCCACCTTTATGGAAAAATTGCTCGGCCAGCCAGCTATTTTTCCATGCCCATGTACCGCCTTGGAGTTGATAAAAGTAATCTGCAACTACCTGGTCTATGTTGTAAGTGCTAATTAAAAGGGAGGCGAGGATCAGCGCTATTAAAGGATAGAGGATATGCGTGAACAGGTTTTTTTCGATATTCAGGGACATAGCAGTTGCATCTTGGAGATAACATTTAGTCATCTTAAAGATGCAAACTTAGCGGAACCTTAGATTGCTATTTAATTATCTTTTCAACAATCGCAATAAACTCACCTTTAGCGACCTGGGTTTTTATCTTCGCTCCGGGTTTGAGTTGCTCGCTAGTGGTAACGGGTGTGTTTGAATCAACACGTGTTGTTAACGAATAACCGCGCTCCAGGGTTTTAAGTGGGCTCAAGGTGTTCAGCATGCGCAGGGCTTCATTAAATCCCTGGCGTTTCTTGATAAAAATTTGCGACTGGGCTTTAACCAGGTTTTGTCGCGCCAATTGAAACCGGTTGGTCAGTTGCAATAAACGGGCTTGTGGATGCTGGACTTTTTGGCGAAGCACCAAGGTATTCAGGTGGTTTTGCGATTGTGTAAGCGCCTTTTGGATGGCATTTTTCAGGCGCATTTCAAGAGCATCGCAACGTTGTGATTGCTGTTCGAGTTTATCCTTTGGGTGCCGCAGGCGAGAGCGCAGCCAATCCAGCTTTTGATGCAAATGCTTGAACTTCCGCAACATAGCTTCTTCAAGCAAAACCTCAAAACCAATAAATTTTTCCAGCCAATCTTCACCATCGGGCGTAATAAGTTCTGCCGCCGCAGAGGGTGTGGGTGCACGTAAATCGGCGACAAAATCGGCGATGGTGAAATCAACTTCGTGGCCGACGGCACTCACGATAGGCAATTTGCTGGCGAAAATGGCGTGGGCAACCATCTCTTCATTAAATGGCCAAAGGTCTTCCAAAGAGCCGCCGCCGCGCCCCAAAATCACGACGTCAAATAAATGCTCACCTGAAAATTGCGCGCGATTGGCAAGTTCAATGGCCTTAACAATCTGTGGCGCAGCTTCTTTACCTTGTACTGCAACGGGGATTACGGTGACCGGAATGCTGGGGAAGCGCCTGTCCAGGACATTTAAAATATCGCGGATTGCTGCCCCCGTAGGCGAGGTGATCACAGCAATATGTTTTGGTAATGACGGCAAGGGCTTTTTATATTGCGGATCAAAAAGCCCCTCTCGCATCAGCTTCGCCTTAAGCTCATCGAACGCTCGCTGCAAGGCTCCCGCGCCAGCTTCTTCCATATGTTCGGCAATAATCTGGTAATCGCCACGACCCTCATAAAGGCTGACACGTGCGCGAATCAGCACATGTTGGCCCTGTTGCGGCCTGAACTTCACCATCATATTGCGGTTGCGGAACATAGCGCAGCGGACCTGGGCATCGTTATCTTTTAAGGTGAAATACCAATGGCCGGACGATGGGATGGAAACATTGGAAAGTTCGCCCTCCACCCATAACAACGGCATGTGGGTTTCCAGCAGCTGCTTAGCGCGGCGATTGAGTTGGGTAACGCTAATAATTTCCCGCTCGGGGAAAGTAGGGCGCTCCGGTGGCGGGCTGAAAAGGTCTGGTGTTGTCATGACAGCATTTTAGGGGATGGAAATGAAATCGGATAGCTTGAATTTACCAGGTCGATAACCACTAGCTATTGTGTTTTATATTTACCCTTGTGGTGTAAGTCGTTATAATTTCGCGTTTATTTATTTGGGGTTTACCCATTTTAGAGGTTGGTTGGTATGTTGCGAATTGCTGAAGAAGCCCTCACGTTTGATGATGTCTTGTTGGTGCCCGGTTTTTCCGATGTGACGCCCAAAGATGTATCTCTGAAAACCCAATTGACACGCAAAATTCAGTTGAACATTCCCCTTATTTCTGCAGCCATGGATACCGTGACTGAGTCCCGTCTGGCGATTGCGATTGCCCAGGACGGCGGTATCGGCATTATCCACAAAAGCATGTCGATTGAAGAACAGGCCGCCGAAGTGCGCGCGGTGAAGAAATTTGAAGCTGGCGTGGTTAAAGATCCAATCACCATCGAATCCAACGCGACTATTCGCGAGCTGATTGCCTTAACCCGTAAAAACAATATTTCCGGCGTTCCTGTTATGGAAAGCGGCAATCTGGTTGGTATCGTAACTGGCCGTGACGTGCGCTTTGAAACCAACCTTGATGCCAGCGTTTCCAGCATCATGACGCCAAAATCGCAGCTGGTAACTGTGAAGGAAGGCGTTTCTGCTGAAGAAGTACGTAACCTGCTGCACAAGCATCGTATTGAAAAAGTCCTCGTGGTAAACGATGACTTTGAGTTGCGCGGTTTGATCACCGTAAAAGACATCAATAAAGCCGAAAAATACCCTAATGCCTGTAAAGACCCTGAAGGTCGTTTGCGTGTAGGCGCGAGTGTTGGCACAAGCCGCGATACAGATGCCCGTGTGGATGCATTGGTTGAAGCCGGTGTTGATGTGCTGGTGGTTGATACTGCCCACGGCCACTCCAAAAATGTTCTTGATCGCGTGAAATCGATTAAAACCAAATATCCCGATGTGCAGGTGATTGGCGGAAATATCGCCACTGGCGCTGCTGCACTTGCATTGGTCGCTGCGGGTGCAGACGCTGTTAAAGTCGGTATCGGCCCAGGTTCAATTTGTACTACCCGTATCGTCAGTGGTGTAGGCGTTCCGCAAATTTCTGCGATTGCTAACGTCGTTGCTGCCTTGAAAGGTACTGGTGTTCCAGCCATCGCCGATGGTGGTATTCGTTATTCTGGCGATATCGCCAAAGCAATCGTTGCCGGCGCACATGCAGTAATGATGGGTTCAATGTTTGCAGGTACTGAAGAAGCGCCAGGTGAAGTTGAGTTATATCAAGGCCGTACTTACAAGGCTTACCGCGGAATGGGTTCACTGGGCGCAATGGCGCAGACGCAAGGTTCATCCGACCGTTACTTCCAGGATGCCAGCGCTGGTGCAGAGAAGTTGGTTCCAGAAGGTATTGAAGGCCGTGTTCCCTATAAAGGCGCGTTGACAGCCATCATCCACCAAATGATGGGCGGCGTGCGTTCAGCTATGGGTTACACCGGTTGCCCTGACCTTGAAACCATGCGCACCAAACCAGAGTTTGTGCGTGTAACATCTGCCGGTATGGGCGAGAGCCACGTGCACGATGTGCAGATTACGAAAGAAGCGCCGAATTATCCGATTGGTGGAAGATAATTTTCTTTATGCATGATTAAAGTAAAAACTCGGGTGCGCCCGAGTTTTTACTTTATTAAAGCCCCTCACCCTAACCCTCTCCCAGAGGGAGAGGGGACTGATTTTCGCGAGACTTAATTTTCTTTTTCCTGTAGAGGCAATGGTAAGTTTTTGCGCAGTCTAAATTCCCTCTCCCTCTGGGAGAGGGCTAGGGTGAGGGAGAATCAAGTTTTTATTTTTATCCTCAGGAATCAACATGACTCACGACATTCACGCACAGCGAATTCTTATTCTGGATTTCGGTTCGCAATACACGCAACTCATCGCACGCCGCGTGCGTGAAATTGGTGTTTTCTCTGAAATTCGCGCCTGGGATATGAGCGATGAAGAAATTCGCGAATACAATCCAAAAGGCATTATTCTCGCGGGCGGTCCTGAATCTGTTCATGAAGCTAATTCACCGCGCGCGCCGCAAGCCGTATTTGATTTGGGCGTTCCAGTGTTTGGCATTTGTTATGGCATGCAAACCATGGCTGAACAAATGGGCGGCGCTGTTGAAGGTTCAAACATCCGTGAATTTGGTTACGCGCAAGTTAAAGTTATTGGTGAAAGTGAAATCTTTAAGGATATTAAAGATCATGTAGATCACGATGGCAGTGTGTTGCTTGATGTATGGATGAGCCACGGCGACAAAGTTACCAAAATGCCAGCAGGTTTTAGCATCCTTGCATCAACACCTTCATGCCCAATTGCTGGCATGTACAACGAAGCCAAAAAATTCTACGGCGTGCAATTCCATCCGGAAGTAACCCACACGCTGCAAGGCCAGCGTATTTACGAACACTTTATTTTAAATATCTGCGGCTGCGAACCTTTGTGGACTCCTGCAAATATTGTTGAAGACGCAATCCAAAAAGTAAAAGCACAAGTAGGTAGCGATAAAGTTCTACTTGGTTTGTCCGGTGGTGTGGATTCATCTGTGGTTGCGGCGCTTTTGCATCGCGCTATCGGTGATCAATTAACTTGCGTATTTGTTGATAACGGATTGCTGCGTAAAAACGAAGGCGATCAAGTGATGGATATGTTCGCCAAAAATATGGGCGTGCGTGTAATCCGTGCTGATGCCGAAGAACAATTTCTCGGTAAGCTGAAAGGTGAAAACGATCCCGAGAAAAAACGCAAAATTATTGGCGGTACTTTTATCGATGTATTCGATGCAGAAGCAACCAAGCTGCAAGATGTTAAATGGTTAGCGCAAGGCACGATTTATCCTGATGTGATTGAATCTGCCGCTGCAAAAACCGGTAAGGCACACGTCATTAAATCGCATCACAACGTAGGTGGTTTGCCGGAAGACATGGCGTTCAAGCTGGTTGAGCCACTGCGCGAATTATTTAAAGATGAAGTGCGCAAAATCGGTTTGGAGTTAGGCTTGCCATACGACATGGTTTACCGTCATCCATTCCCGGGCCCAGGTTTAGGTGTGCGTATCCTTGGTGAAGTGAAAAAAGAATATGCAGATATTTTGCGTGAAGCCGATGCAATCTTTTTGGAAGAATTACACGCATCAGGTTGGTATCACAAAACCTCACAAGCCTTCGCTGTTTTCTTGCCAGTGAAATCAGTCGGTGTGGTGGGTGATGGTCGTCGTTACGAATGGGTCATTTCCCTTCGCGCAGTGGAAACAATTGATTTTATGACCGCACGTTGGGCGCATTTGCCTTATGAATTGTTGGAAAAGGTTTCCGGTCGCATCATAAACGAAATTTCAGGTGTTTCACGTGTTTGTTACGATGTGTCGAGTAAACCACCAGCAACTATTGAGTGGGAATAATTTCCCAGGCAATAAAAAAGCCGATCAATTTGATCGGCTTTTTTATGGTGATATTTTCTCGTTTTGATTAAATCAATTTTTAATCAGCACCAATCTTAACTTATATGTGGATTGCGCATTGATTCAGCTTCTTGCGCATCTTCTGATGATAAAAGTTCACCTTCCCATTTGGCGACTACTGCGGTTGCAATTGAATTACCTAAAGCATTGGTTGCAGATCTTCCCATGTCGAGAAACGAATCGACTCCCATAATCAATAACAAACCTGCTTCGGGTAAACCAAACTGTTGTAGTGTTGCCGCAATCACAACCAGTGATGCACGCGGCACACCGGCAATGCCTTTGGATGTCAACATTAAAATGAACAACATGGTTATCTGCGTCGTTATGGATAAATCAACGCCATAAGCTTGTGCGATAAATAATACGGCGAAGGTGCAATAAATCATGGAGCCATCAAGATTAAAGGAATAGCCCATTGGCATTACGAAACTGGCGATTTTTGGGTTAACCCCAAAGCGGGTTAATCCATCCAAAATTTTGGGATAAGCTGCTTCGGAACTTGCAGTTGCGAATGCGAGTAAAAATGCCGATTTAATTTTTTTCAACAAGACAAAAACGCGCGATCGTAAAATTAAAAAGCCAATGCTGATGAGTAAAACCCACAATATGATCAAGCAAATATAGAAATCGCCCACAAATACGGCAAAGGTTAATAAAATATCCAAACCATTTACCGCGATACTTGCTGCCATGGCTGCCAAAACCGCGAGCGGTGCAAGTTTCATGACGTAGCCGGTGATTGTGAGCATTGCATTTGCGATTTGATCGATAACCTGGATTAGTGTTTTGGCCTTTTCTCCTGCGCTCGCCAGGGCAACGCCAAAGAAAATGGAAAAGACAACAATTTGTAAAATTTCATTATTTGCCATAGCGTCGGCAAAGGATTTTGGAATCAGGTGATTAATAAAATCTTTTAAAGTAAAACTGGATGTTGCTAAATCTGTGGCTGCGCCAATTTCCGGAAGGGTTAATCCAATATTTTTTCCCGGTGCAAGAATATTTGCGAGTGTAAGCCCAAGCACAAGCGAGATAAGGGATGCGCAAAAAAACCAACCCAATACTTTTGCAAAAACCCTGCCTACAGTTTTACCGTCACCCATGTGTGCTATACCCACAACCAATGTGGAAAATACCAACGGGCCAATTAGCATTTTGATCAATCGCAAAAACACATTGGATATAATTGCTATATAGCTCGCAATGTCGGTGGCGATTGTTGGATTGGGTGCGTTTAGATAAATCATATAACCCAAAACGATCCCCAATACCATTCCACCAAAAATCCATGCCGTTGGTGATGGTGATTTTTTTGCATCTGTCATCATAAAATGAATGTCTTGATTATATTAATTTTCATTCGGATCACTCGGCGTTTCCAAAATGAATTGGTAAAACGCAAAGTCCAGCCAGCGTCCAAATTTATATCCTGCTTGTTTTATTGTACCTGCGTGAGTGAATCCTGATTTTTCATGCAATGCGATACTGCTTTTATTATCTACATCAATAGCGCCAATTATCGTGTGATAACTCTGTTCTTTTGCTATTTTGATCAGCTCGTGTATAAAAGCTTTGCCGAATCCCTTACCTTGTTGATCGGCGCGGATATAAACAGAATGCTCCACGCTGTATTTATAGGCAGCCCATGATCGAAAAGTTCCGTAGCTGGCAAAACCGATAAGCTTGCCGTTTTCGTCAAGCGCACCAATGACAGGAAAGTTTCCTGCCGTTTTGGTGTCAAACCAGGTTTTCATTGTTTCAAGTGTGCGAGCTTTATATTCCCAAAGGGAGGTGGTATTGAGAATAGCATCGTTAAAGATGGCGAGAATTTCCGGGGCGTGTAATTCGTAAGTGCAATCGATAAATTTCACCGGGATATCCTTTTAACAGGTAATGGATGAATCAAAGCATTTGCAAAATAAAATCCCATTCGGATTTAGTAACAGGCTGCGTCGATAGACGGCTTTGCTTTACCAGAACCATATTTTCCAATGCGCTTTGGTTTTTGATTTCGGTGAGGGAAATTATTCGAGGAAAGGTTTTTGTCACTTGAATATCCACTGAAACCCAGCGCGGATTTTCAGGTGTGGATTTTGGATCGTAATAATCACTTTCCGGATTAAATTGGGTTGGGTCAGGGTAGGCCGCTTTCACCACTTTGGCGGTACCGACAATGCCAACATTTTTGCAGCTGCTATGGTAGATAAAAACTTCATCGCCAACAGAAACTTCATCGCGTAAAAAATTACGCGCCTGATAATTACGGATACCATCCCAGCGCCAAATTTTTTTGGGTGCTGCATTGAGATGATCGATGCCATAAATATGCGGTTCAGCTTTAAAGAGCCAGTAGTTTTTGCTCATGGTATGAACCTCCGAAATGGAGAATCGTCATCCCCTGTGGGGATGACGATTCTCTTCTTAATTATTTATAAATTATAACCAGGCACTCAAACGATCAGCAGTTTCTTGATTCACTACCTCAAACGCAATTTTTCTTTTAGCGATGTCAACCTCTTTCACCAGCACATGAACTTTTTCATCCAGGCGATAGGTCTTTCCTTCGATAGTCAAACTTAAACGACGTGAGTCAAATTGCGCTTTTATCTCTCCATCGCGAGGCGCAAGCAAGGCGTAGCCTTCAATCCCCAAATCATCCAAACGTACACCTATGCCGTTTGAATTGACCAACGCAATAGTACCTGTATGTAATGTATCAATGTGCTGCACCATAAATTGACTTTGTAACCACAGTTCCAGATAACGGCATGCCTGGCGACTATTATTTAATTGTTCTTGCAATTGTGTCGATAAGGTTACGGTATTGATATCAATTGCAGGTTCACCGCGTAAAATACGTTTGATGGCGAGATGATTGTAAAAATCGTTATAACGACGAATAGGGGATGTCACCATCGCGTAAGCATTGAACCCCAGACCGAAATGCGGAATGTGTTCAAAGGATAATGATCCTGCTTGCAACATGCGTTGCAGTAAAGAAAGCAGCGGTGGATTTTTAGGATTGTTATCAGGATTGGTGCGCAATTCTTTTATCAGTTTTTGGAACTGGTCAAGTTTGGTCAGCTCGGTAGCAGTTAATCCAGCTTCAATTAAATCCGGGCGATCTTCGGTAATTAAACTGATGGCATCGTTTAAACGCTCTGGCCGAAAGCCGACGTGCGTGGAAAAAATGCCGTAGCCCGGATGTTGAACAAATAATTCGCCCGCGCAAATATTGGTAACCAGCATGGCTTCTTCAATCATACGGTGGGCAACATTGCGTTCGCGTTTATCGACATGATCAATTTTTTTCTGGTCATTGAGGATAAAAAAGTAATCTGCTTTTTCATCCATCACAAGCGCGTTTGCCAAACGATACTCCGCACGTGTTTGGGCAAAATTTTGGATGACGGTGAGCATGGCTTTAATATCATCACTCACGTTGTAGCCACCGTCATTTAAAGTTTTAACACCATTTAAATGATCAGCAACGGCCTGGTAACTTAATTTATGTTGCGATCGAATTTGCGCCTCTGCAAATTCATAATGGGTGATTGCACCATCGCGTGCGATTTGGATTTTACAAATCAATGCGGGACGTTTTTTCTCCGGGACTAGCGAATAGGTGTCATGCGATAATTCCGGCGGCAACATGGTGATGGATTGCCCCAGCAAATACACGGTGCTCGCGCGTTCACGCGCTGCCAATTCTAATGGACTGCCGATATCAATTTGTTTGCTGGGATCAGCGATAGCGGTAATTAATTCCCAGCCATTATCCGTTTCGGTGATATAAATCGCGTCATCCATATCGCGCGTATTTTCGGCATCAATCGTCACAAAGGGTAAATGGGTTAAATCCAGTTCACCATTTTCAAAGACAAGCGGTGACCAATTAATGCTACTGGCATGATTTTGTGCAGGCGCATTCCATTCATTGGGTAGTTGGAATTTTGCAACCGTGTAGCGATTTTCTATTCCGGGTTCGTCAGCCATACCCAGGCGAGCGAGAATGTTGACTTGGGCTTTGCCATCGCTGAACGGGTGACGGGCAATTGTGCAGCGCACTAACTCATCAACATTCAAACCTTTGCGATCTTGTGGCGGTACAAATAGCCAGCGGGTGAAATTAAAAATGTCCGGTTCAACAAAAAAATTATTGCCTTTGTTGACGTAACGACCAACAAATTCTTTGAGCGAACTGCTAATTAATTTTTCCAGCTTTGCTTCGAGTTGATCTTTGCTGTTGGTGATGATTTCAACTTCAACACGATCATCAGGTAATACGCGCAACATTTGTTCAGGATCGAGAAAGGCTTCGCGGCCATCATCCAGGCTGACAAAACCAAAACGTTTTGTTGTGCTGCGCACTGTGCCTTGGGCTATATCTTTTTGGGCGACCAGGTTGGTTTTTAATTGAGCTAATTGCTGCAGGGCAGAGTTATTGAGCATGAGGGCAACTTAATAAGAAGAAATAATGGTGTGAATCATAACAGCATTTATGTGCGCCCAGAACAAAAGGCTGGTATCGGAGGCGATGTATGGCGATTGGGCAGCAGGCTTTTGTGATTGATAGGAATTATCGAAATTGGGCAGTATCTATCGGCTATGATTGTAGTAATATCGCAGCAGGCTTTGATTAATTGATTGTTTTTACAGGTTTTATTAATGGATGTACTGAACCAGCTTATGATGTTTGGTGGCGCGCTGTTTATCATCAGCATTCTTGCCAGCACACTTTCACCGCGTATGGGCATGCCCATATTGTTGGTATTTTTGATTATCGGGATGTTGGCAGGTGAGGATGGTTTTTTGGGCCTGCAATTCCAAAATGTTAAGGCTGCTTATTTTGTAGGCACCCTCGCGCTCGCTGTGATTTTGTTTGACGGTGGTCTGCGTACTGAAATCCATCTCTTCCGTGTCGGTTTACGTCCGGCACTTTCGCTTGCAACCTTGGGTGTGGTGATTACGGTTGGTGTTTGCGGTGCTTTGGCGGCATGGATTCTCGGTTTGTCGTGGGTCCATGGATTATTGCTTGGCGCGATCGTCGGCTCCACTGATGCAGCTGCTGTATTTTCGGTGTTGACCATGCAAGGTCTTACACTTAAATCCCGTGTGGGCGCTACGCTTGAGATTGAGTCGGGTCTTAATGATCCAATGGCCGTCTTTCTTACCATCATGCTGGTGGAGTTGATGGTTAACCAACAAGCCCATTTTAGCTGGTTAATGCTGGGTGATTTTGTCTGGGAAATGGGTGCCGGTTCAATTGTCGGTATTATCGGCGGCAGGATATTGGCCTATGCCGTTGAGCGTTTGCAGCTTAGCCCGGGTTTGTATCCATTATTGGCGTTATTTGGTGGCGTCTTTATTTTTGGCCTGGCCGCGGTCATACACGCCAGCGGATTTTTGGCGGTTTACCTTGCCGGTTTGATGGTGGGTAATCGTGTATCGCGCGGCCTTTACAACATCCAGCGTTTTCACGATGGATTTGCGTGGCTCGCGCAAATCAGTTTGTTTTTGATGTTGGGCCTACTCGTATCACCACATCGGCTGATGGAATATGCATCCAGCGCGCTTCTGGTTGGCGTCTTGCTGATGTTTGTGGCACGCCCATTGGCCGTATGGCTGTGTCTGGTTCCCTTCCAGTTTTCATGGCAGGAAAAAACCTTTATTAGTTGGGTGGGTTTGCGTGGCGCGGTGCCAATTGTATTGGCAATGTTTCCGTGGCTGGCCGGCGTACCCGAATGGAATTTCTTTTTCAACATCGCCTTCTTTATTGTGTTGATTTCCCTACTGGTTCAAGGGTGGACTGTAGGCCCTATGGCGAAGTGGCTCAATCTCAATGTCCCGACCAGCAGCTCTCGTGTCCAGCGCGTGGAGTTAGGTGTGCCCGGGCAAGTTGGCCATGAATTTGTGGGATATAAGTTGGCGGAAGGTAGCCCCGCACTGCGCCGCACCGTAGGCAATTTAAATTTGCCGAATAAAGTTCAACTGGTGTGTTTGCTGCGTGAAGGTCAACCCGTTGCCTTGCTGCCGGAACAAAAATTTTTGGCGGACGACCATATCTTTTTCCTGAGCTTGCCCAGCGAATTGGAATCGCTCGATAAAATGCTGGTGGGTATGCAAGAAAATGAACGCCTGTCTGCCCAGGCCTTCTTCGGTGAGTTCGTGCTCACCTCACGCGCCAAGCTGTCCGACCTCAGTATGGTGTACAACTTTCCTGTGCCGCCTGAAATGGCCAACTGGAGTATTGCGCGTTATATCTACAGCAAATATCGCCAGCCTGTGGTGGGGGATCGGGTGACGCTCGGCCAGGTTGAGTTTGTCGTCTTGTCGATGAAAAACAAACGTTTGATCAAGGTCAGTTTGAAACTGAACAAATAGCCGCTATCAAGTGGTTATTTGTTCGGGGATTTTCGCTAAACGGTTAGATGGGCAATTGCGTCGTATATTTAATTTGCTTGAGCGAAAAGGTTGAATGGATGCTCCCTACATTTGGCAAGGTCAGCAAGGTTTTGCGCAGTAATTGCTCGTACTCTTCCACGCTATTAATAACGATTTGCAAGACATAATCCTTGTCCCCGCTTGTGGAATAACATTCAACGATTTCCGGAATAGACTGGACCGCAGCTTCAAAGGCGCTTAGCGCTGCTTCATCATGGTTTTTTGCGGTCACGAACGCATGAACCCTCACACCTAAATCGATTTTCTTGGCATCCAGCAAGGTAACCTTGCCGCGGATGACGCCTTCTGTTTCCAGGCGTTTAAGCCGGCGCCAGCAAGGTGTGTGCGACAGGCCAATCAAATTACCCAGATCCGCCATCGAAAAATCAGCATTTTCCTGGAGGGCGCGCAAAATCTTGCGATCGTATTCGTCGAGTTCTACCTTGGAAACCATGTTTAATACCTTGTCGATTATTAATTATTGGCCTAATTGTAGGATGAAATATCTAGCAATACAACGTAAAGAGGACATTCCTGGTTTTCATGGCGAGTGTGGTGTCTAAATAGTGCACAAGGGTGTTACCGCAGCCAGCGCACAGAGTGTAACCGGGCGCGGATTCGCGCCTAAAACCGGCTTAAGGTTGTGATTGGACGCTTGGGCGTGTATCGTAACGCCTTTTTTACCAGCACTTTTTTGTGCGCGCGTTGGCATTTATAAGATGGCCCCAAGTCTCGGGGAAACCTGGATTTTGGCGCTAAAATAATTTTGAGGAGCAATCCGTAATGAGAGTGATTTTGTTAGGCGCACCTGGTGCAGGCAAGGGTACCCAAGCACAGTTGATTATGGAGACATTTGGAATTCCCCAAATCTCTACCGGTGATATGTTGCGTGCTGCTGTAAAAGCGGGAACCCCCTTGGGCTTGCAAGCCAAAGATATTATGGAAGCTGGTGGCCTGGTGTCGGATGATTTGATTATCGCCCTGGTTAAAGAGCGTATTCTCCAGAGTGATTGCAAGAATGGTTTCCTGTTTGATGGTTTCCCGCGCACCATTCCACAAGCTGAAGCCTTGCTTGAAGCTGGTGTTAGCATTGATCATGTGATTGAAATCGATGTTGCCGACGAAGAAATTGTGGCGCGCCTGAGTGGCCGTCGTGTACACGAAGCGTCTGGCCGCGTGTATCACATTTTGCACAATGCGCCAAAAGTTGAAGGTCACGACGATATTACGGGTGAGCCTTTGATCCAGCGTCCTGACGATCAGGAAGAAACCGTGCGCAAGCGTTTGACGGTTTACCACGCGCAAACCAAACCATTGGTTGGGTTCTATCAAAAACTGGCTGCGGCTGGTAGCAGAAATGCACCTGTTTATACCCGCATTGATGGCGTTGGCAGTGTAGATTCCATTCGCAAACAATTGCTCTCAGTGTTGAGCTAATGTTTGCAGACATGTAAAAATGAATAGGCTCCCAGTGAGCCTATTTTTTTATCGCGATTTTTTAAACGAACACATTTCCATGACCAAGATTCTCGCGCTCGATGCATCTACCGATGCATGTTCGGTAGCCCTATATATTGACGGTGTTACAAGCAATATATTTGAACTGGCCGCAAAAAGTCACACACAGCGTCTTTTACCAATGGTGGATGAAATCTTGCGCGCGGCTAATTACAGTTTGCACGATATTGACGCCATTGCTTTCGGACGTGGCCCCGGTTCATTTACCGGATTACGTATTTGCATGGGTATAGTGCAGGGTTTGGCATTTGGCGCAAATATACCGGTGATCCCAGTATCGACCTTGCAGGCAATGGCGCAGGGTTTTGTGAGCGAAAATCCACACAATACTTCGCCCTTGTTAGTTGCTCTGGATGCACGAATGGACGAAGTTTATTGGGGATTATTTAATGCAGATAAAATCCCGCAAGCGTTAAGTGCTGAATTTGTCATGAAACCAATTGATGTTTGCGAACAAAAAATTGTTGCTGATTTGCATAAACAATTTGTCGCCATTGGGCCCGGTTGGCATTACGCCGATTTACAAAAGATTGTTCCGGAACTTCTTATCCAGGACGCGCATCCAAATGCGCAATATATGTTGCCGATTGCGGTGGATGCCTTCCAGAAAGGTGAAACCCAATCGATTTTGGATGCACAGCCAGTTTATTTGCGCGATTCCGTTTCCTGGCAAAAACGTCAACGTATACGCACACAATCCCTTTAAATTGCGAAAGCTGTAGGTAAAAACTATGTCACAGTTATTGGCGCAAACAGAATTTAACCAGCAATTATTTGAATTTTTGCAATCATCCCCAACACCTTTCCACGCAACACAAACAATAGCCAACCAATTATCTTCCGCTGGTTTTACCGAACTGGATGAAGCTGCTGCATGGAATCTGGAAGCGGGAAAACGTTATTTTATCAAACGTAATGACTCGTCCATCATTGCGTTTGTGTATGGTAAAAAAGATTTACTTGAAACGGGCATTCGCATGTTGGGTGCGCATACTGATAGCCCCTGCTTAAAAGTTAAACCGCAACCGGAATTAAATCGCAAAGGCTACATGCAGCTCGGTATCGAAGTTTACGGTGGTGCATTGTTGGCGCCCTGGTTTGATCGCGATTTATCACTTGCGGGCCGCGTAACCTATAAAACGGCTGATAATAAAATTGCCAGTAGCTTAATTGATTTCAAGCAACCCGTTGTCACCGTGCCGAGTTTGGCGATTCATCTGGATCGCGAAGTCAACAATAGCCGCAGCATTAATCCACAGCGCGATATTGTTCCTGTGTTACTGCAATTTTCAGCAGATCAAACGCTCACACCAAATTTTAAATCCATTTTATTGGCGCAATTAAAACAACAGTGGCCAACAACCTCGGCAACACAGATTTTGGATTATGAAATCAGTTTATATGATACCCAGGCGCCATCATTCATTGGTTTGCAACAGGATTTTATGGCAAGTGCGCGGCTTGATAATTTATTGAGTTGCTTCGTGGGTTTGCAGGCAATTTTGCAAGCCGATGATGAGGTATCCAGTTTATTAATCTGTACAGATCACGAAGAAGTAGGCAGCACATCGTGTTGTGGTGCCAAAGGGCCCATGTTGCAACAATTTTTGGAACGCTTGATTCCTGAGACCGAAACGCGCATACGTGTGATTGAACATTCATTAATGATTTCTGCGGACAATGCCCACGGTGTTCATCCAAATTTTATTGATCGACACGATGAAAATCACGGCCCCTTATTAAATCGTGGGCCTGTTGTGAAAATTAATGCCAATCAACGTTATGCGACAACCAGTGAGACCAGTGGATTTTTCCATTGGTTATGTGAGCAAAACCAGGTACCGCTCCAGGTTTTTGTGGCGCGAACTGACATGGGATGCGGCAGCACAATCGGTCCGATTGTCGCTTCGGAAGTTGGCGTTAAAACAATTGACGTTGGCGCTCCTACTTTTGCCATGCATTCTATCCGCGAGTTGGCCGGTGTGGCTGACGCTCATTATCTCTATCAAGCGGTAGCGGCATTTTACCGATATCCTTTAGCTATCCGTTTCCAATAAGTAATATTTTGCGACAAGTCTGGGGTTTTTGAACCCGGGCTTGACTCCTTCCCGCCCGGTTCTTACCGCTGAACTTTGCCTTCGGGTATTTGTCCGAACTGAATGTGACTTAGTGCTAAGACTTGAGAATTGATCGCACTGTTTTTGTCGCGAGCTGTTTATAATTTACCTATGATTTAAAACAACAATGATATAAAACAACAATTTATAAAATTTATATTATGACGCAAGGATGACTTCCTCCATTTATCGATAGGCGTCGCTATGAATCTTTCTCATGAACTGCTGGCGAGGTTTTCGCCCTTTAATTCGCTGACATTTGAATATTTATCCAAAGTTATTGAAAAGGCGAGTATAAAAGAATACTCCAAAGGAACGATTATCTTTAAGCGTGGGCGCGAGTTGCGCGAATCATTTTATTTGGTGAGCGGGGATGTTGATTTAATCGATTCGCAATTTGCTGTTACATCGCTCAGTAGTGAAGATGAATCCCACAAGGTTCCTATAAACAGTACATCTCCCACCAAAGTATCTGCTGTTGCAAAATCTGCTGTCGTTATTTTAGCGGTCGAGAGTGATTTTTCAGATTTGGTATTGGCCTGGAGCGAAAGCAGTAGCGAAGATATTGCAGAAAATTCCGAAGAGCATACTGAGTTCGACCTTGCTGAAGAGGGCGATTGGATGTCGAGTTTGTTGCAATCACCTTTTTTTAATAAGATCCCGCCGGGAAATATTCGCCAATTATTTTTGCGGTTTAAATCGCAAAAAGTTGCTGCAGATGAAATTATTATCAAGGAAGGAGAGCGCGGCGAATTTTTTTATGTTCTGGAAGTGGGTAGCGCTAAAGTGATGGATAAACAAGGCAACATCCTTGCAGCGCTTCGCCCCGGTGATTATTTTGGTGAAGAAGCCTTGGTTGGTGACACCACGCGCAATGCTACGGTGCAGATGCTGACATCGGGAAAATTAATGTGTCTTGAAAAAAGTGATTTCCTGACCTTGTTGCAAGAACCTGTTCGTCGCTTCATAAGTTACGAGGAGCTTGTTAAAAATAATGAACCGAATCGCTATCAAATTATTGATGTTCGTTTACCCCTTGAAAGACGTTTCGAATCTGTTCCCGAAAGTCGCAATATTCCATTGAGTCAACTTCGAAAAAATTTGCCGAATCTGGATCAATCGCAAATATATGTTGTGACCGACGATGCCGGGCGCCGTGCAGATGTCGCTGCGCAATTATTGAATCAGGCTGGTTATGAAACCATGATATTGCGAGTATCCGAATTAAGGTAATTTTCTACAAGGTTTGATTCACTTCGATTGAAATAACATTATCATCTCGTTCAATTTCAAGGCTAATGGGTGCGTTTCCCCTATTTTTATAGCTCGCTAAAATATCGTCCGGCTTTGTTACTGGAATACCATTGATTGCAGTAACCATATCATTTGCGCGCAATCCCGATGAATTGAATTTATTGGCATCCAAACCGGGTTGAATTTTATAACCCACCAATTGCCTATTATTATCAATCCGCTGAATAGACATTGAAGCCACATCCAATAGATTGCGATTTATATCCGCTAATGCACGTTCTTCATCTTGTGGTGTTGGATGAAGACTCATAGTTTCGATGTAACCATCGGGAGGACCATAAACAGATGGCGTGTCTTTAGCGGCTTCGTATTCTTCGTTTGGAGCCATCGACACTAATGTTGGCTTGTGGGAATCACGCAGCCATAATAATTCGTCGTGACCATTGTTATTAATGATCACATGATCTTTCATAATCTTTTTAAGGGAAATAGTATTTTTATTGTCGAGCAGGGCGCCTATGGCATAAGTATTTTCTTTATCTCCTGAAACGATAACGGCACGGGCAGAATTTTCATTATTACTTTCCACTATACCCATCAGCATTAAATCGGGATGAGTATTGATTGTGTTGTTATTCGTAATATTGGCAGCTTTGCTGGTGTTAATGTTTTCCAACTTCGTTGGAGAATTTAATTGCGCAGTATTATTCGAATCTTGATTGACAAGATTTATGGGATGAGGTGATGTAACGGGAAATACCAACTTGAATAATGCTATTCCCAAAACAATAATAGCTGCTGTAATGAGTAATTGTCTGGGTGTGCGTTTGGTTAACATAAGAATTTTGCCTTACTGGTAAACGCATTGGTGATTCAATGATGATAAAACTCAAAAAATAATGCCTTAAAAAAGCCTGACCTCTTGATAAAACTTTGTGGCAAGTTTGTAATTATCCAGAGGCCAGGCTTTCAATTTTTACATCTTAAAATGTTGGGCAAATCATCTTAAGATTTGCATTACTTATTTGTAATAAACGTAGTCGTACCAGGTGTAAGCAGTTGATGAATTATTGAATGGACCTGGCCATGCGCTACCGTCACCAGACCACGCATTCAAGCGAATGGACTTATTGGATACTGGCCATTGTGCTGCCGGGATATAGCAGTTTGGAGAGGCTGTAGTGCCGCTAACAGTTGTCGCGCAAGTAGGGCTGCCTGTGCCTTTGGTCACAGTCCAAAGTAAGTTGCCGCCTGCATAGAATTTAATGTTAGTGGTTGACCAAACGACTTTGTAGGCGCCGCCTGTTCCAATTGGGACTGGATTCACCGCGTAGGTATCATAAATTTTTTCACCAAAAGCAGTGCCCCAATTGCCGCCGTTATAGGCTTGATAAATCACCGCAAAATGCACGCGACCTGGAAAGCTTGGCAGGACTTCAACATCAATTTCTTCCCATGGTGATGTGCTGCCCGAGCCGCCGCTAATTAAAAAAGCGCTGCCAACAGTACCTGGAACATTGGACACTGACATTACCGTTTCGAGTGTGCCGTAGGTATAGTTATTGCCCGTGAACATTTCGGCGCAATAGTCTTTATCAGACTTGAAAACCATGCCGGATGACGCGGGATAAAGGTAGCTGGCGCTGTTGGTGAACGCGCAGCCAAAAGGTGAACCGTTGGTCCAGGTAGCCTTGTTCCACACAGCACTTGGTCCACTTGTAAAATCATCCGTTAATGTTAGTGCTGTTGAGTGCATGGCAAATGACGCTGACAAGAGTGCAGCAGTCAAGGATAGAGTTTTATTTTTTATAGTTAACATAGTTACCTCTCCGATTAAGACATTATTAATTATTTGATTAGCAAAAAAACCGACTAACAATGCACGGCTTTAATGGCTTTTGTGATTAATCAAAATCCCGTTTAACTAATGGTTTGCCTTTGCGTGATGCTACACATGATGAAGCTACACGTGATAAAGCTACAAAAGGCAAATCCAGAATAATCGTGAAAGAAATCAACTTCGCTCCAGTTTGCGTATTAACGTAAAGTGATCTGCACCAGCTTCGCGCCGGAAAAGTGATGCGTAAAATCGGCGTAATAAAGATGGCACATCCTGGAGGGATGTGAAGGCGTAGTTATTATTTCAGGAATTCCATCACAGTTAAGAATGGCAACATATCCATGGCGACAAACCTCATTAATAACAACAGCTGAGTCTGTGAGGAAATAAATGTTTCGCGGCAATGGCGCCACTTTGACCAACGTTTAAAGTGGAGACTAGAACTGGCGCTTATCTGTATAATGCGGCTTCAAATTTGAATACACTCAACATCTGTTAAAATTAATTGGCGTTTTCAGACTAAGAAGCATAATCATGAACAAGCAACGTGTCCTTACCGGCATCACAACAACCGGAACTCCTCACCTGGGTAATTATGTAGGCGCTATACGTCCTGCTATTGCAGCGAGCGAACGCGCCGATGTGCAATCCTTTTATTTTCTGGCCGATTTTCACGCGTTAATCAAATGCCATGATCCTGCGTTGGTTCATCAATCAACCCGTGAAATTGCCGCTACCTGGTTGGCCCTGGGATTGAATACGGATAATGCGATTTTTTATCGCCAGTCAGATGTACCGGAAATCCCGGAGCTGTGCTGGATGCTGACCTGCATGGCGGCCAAGGGCTTGATGAATCGCGCCCATGCTTATAAAGCTTCGGTAGATGCCAATGTTGCGGCGGGAGAGGATCCGGATTTTGGCATCACCATGGGGTTATATTCTTACCCGATTTTAATGGCTGCTGACATTCTGATGTTTAATGCCAATAAAGTGCCTGTGGGCAAAGACCAGATCCAGCACATAGAAATGGCACGTGATATAGCCGCGCGTTTTAATCATCATTACGGCGAACATTTTGTGTTGCCAGAAGCCCTGGTTGAGGAAAATGTTGCGGTCTTGCAAGGCCTGGATGGCCGCAAAATGAGTAAAAGTTACGGCAACACGATTCCGTTATTTTTACCGGAGAAGCAATTAAAAAAATCCATTAATAAAATTGTTACGAACTTGCTGGAACCGGGACAACCAAAAGATGCTGATACATCAACCGTATTCCAAATTTGGCAGGCCTTTGCGACAGAGGAACAAACTGCTGAAATGCGCCAGGCTTTTGCCGATGGTATTGCCTGGGGCGAAGCGAAGCGGCAATTGTTTGAGTTGATCAACAGCCAGGTTGGTGAGGCGCGTGATAAATACGAGGCTTTGCTGGCAAACCCGAGCCATATCGAAGAGGTTTTGCAAGCTGGAGCAGAAAAAGCCCGCGCGCAAAGTAAACCCCTGTTGGAAAAAGTGCGCGCTGCCGTGGGAATCAAAAAAATCCAATAAGCGTGTTGCATAAAAAAAGCCCGATCACTTCGCCAGAAGGATCGGGCTTTTTTTATTGCATGATTTTATAATCGTGTACCAATACCGGTTTATCAAGACCGAGGTTGCCGGGTATATTCGGATTTTTCAGGACAAATAATTTAAGGTTTTGTGCCTTTAGTTTTTCCTGCTCGCCGGCAAAATAACTTTCGAACAATTGTTTAAACGAACCATCTGCTTGTGCAATATCCAATCCCTCATCAAGCCTTGCAACAAGTTCAGGATGATGGACGCTAATGTTATACAGCACTGGAAATGGGTAATAAATAATAATATTGGGAACTACCACAAAATCTTTCGAATACCTGGAGAAGCGCGCCATCATGTCATCAATTTCTATCACGCTCAGTGGAATGTAATCAAAGCGCCCCGACGCCAGCATGGCAAATAAATTAAAATAATCGGCATTATCCACAACCGTGTAATTATTGCGGCGATAAATATTGATATCTTCCCAATCGCGCCCTTGGCCAGCGGACAAATGTTGTAATTCTGCCACCGAATTTATACGTTCAAATTTGGGCAGATCGCTGCTGCGGATAACCAGCTTTCGATAGCCTAGCAATCCACGTAACAAAGGTTTTTTAATTGTAAATGGACTTTTGCCATCGGCTACCGAGTTGGGCCAGATTGGAGTAGGCAAGGCGATAATATTAATAACTTCGCCTCGTTCAAGTTCCCTGCGTGAACGTAAGGAAGTATATTTTTCATTATTTTTAGTTAACTCAAATTGACCATGGCTGGCGACTGTTTTCTTTAACGCTAATTCTAACAAACGAAATTGGTAATCATCGCGCTTCTCGCTCGCTTTTAAATCCCAATAGTGATAGGTGTAATCAATTTTTTTAGCATCTGCATGGCTGTTGAAACTTAATATGCACAAGCAAATAAAAAAAATCATATTGCGCATGATCTTGCCCATATTTACCAGGATCTATGGTTCACTGAATAAAACCTACGACAGTTCACTAACGACGGTTTTTATTCCAGTGGTTAGTTGCCGTAATTCTTGTTCGTTGATAATAAACGGTGGCATTAAATAAACGAGTTTTCCAAACGACCTTACCCAAATCCCAAGTTCAACAAATTTAGGTTGCAGTTCAGCAACATTCGCAGGTTCTTTTAATTCCACCACGCCAATCGCACCCAGGACACGAACGTCTGCCACCGCAGGAAAGCTGCGGCAAACCTCCAGTTCCTGTTTTAGTTGTGCTTCAATTTTTAATACTTTTTGTTGCCAATTCGTTTTTAATAATAATTCAATACTGGCATTTGCAGCCGCGCAAGCAAGCGGGTTTGCCATAAATGTTGGGCCGTGCATAAATACGCTGTTGTTGCCGTTGCAAATTCCGTTGCTCACTTTATCGTTGCAGAGTGTAGCGGCAAGCGTGATGTATCCGCCGGTGAGTGCTTTGCCAATACACATGATATCAGGGCTGATGTTGGCGTATTCGCATGCAAATAATTTTCCGGTGCGACCAAAACCCGTAGCGATTTCATCTGCAATTAACAATACACCCAACTGATCACAGAGTTCGCGCGCACGCTGTAAAAACACTGGTGAGTAAAATCGCATGCCGCCAGCACCTTGCACAATCGGTTCTAAAATAACAGCTGCAATTTTTTGGCGATTGCGTTGGAGGAGATGGGAAAAATTAGCAAAACTATTTTCATCAAATGGCTCATTAAATTTGCACTTGGGCTCATCGGCGAATAAATGATGCGACAGGCTTTGGTGAAACAAATGATGCATTCCCGAATGCGGATCGCATACCGACATGGCTCCAAAAGTGTCACCGTGATAACCCTGTTTAAGGGCCAGGAATGTGGTGCGCTGTGATTGCCCTTGGGAATACCAATACTGGATAGCCATTTTCATGGCCACTTCAACAGCAACGGAACCTGAATCCGAAAAGAAAACTTTATTGAGCCCGGGTGGTGTAATTTCCACCAGGGTTTTTGCAAGTTTTGCTGCAGGCTCATGCGTAAAGCCCGCAAACATGACGTGTGCAACCTGATGTAACTGATCGTTAATTGCTTTATTAATGGCGGGGTGATTATAACCGTGCAACACACTCCACCATGACGACATACCATCGATTAATTTTTTTCCATCTGTTAATTCAATGTGTACACCTTGCGCCCGACGCACAGGAAAAACAGGTGACGGATTGATGAACGATGTGTAGGGATGCCAGAGATAGTCGCGATCAAATTCAATTAATTGTGTAGTCGATAACATAGCGCACTCGTTAAGAAATCAGATGGTCTGCGAAGCGGCAGACCTTGTTATTATAGGTTTAAGCAGGAGCGTGCGTTACTGTTTATTGCAACCCGGCTTTTATTTTCTGCAATAAAGATGCGCCTTTGTTGATTGACGCACCAGAGAAAAATTAATAAAAGCGTGTAATTAAATCAGTCTGTTTCTTGGATAAATCTGCCATTTCGTGGTTGAGTCGATCAGCTTCATTTACCTGCGTTTGCGATTGATCAGAAATTTGCGCGATTGCATGGGTATTTTGCTCAATTTCCCGAGCCATTGATGATTGTTCTTCCGCAGCAGCGGCGATCTGGTGGCTCATTTGATCAATGCTGTTGACGGAATTTTCGATGGCGGTCAGCGCCATGTTGACGTTGCCCATTTCATTCACGCTACGATTCGCAAGTTGCTGGCAACTTTCCATATTGCTGCTGGCGTCTGCCGTGGCTTTACCCAGGTTGCCAATAATTTCCTGGATGTGACCCGTAGATTCCTGGGTCCGTTGTGCAAGTGTCCTGACTTCATCTGCAACAACTGCAAAACCGCGACCTTGTTCACCGGCGCGCGCCGCTTCAATCGCCGCATTTAATGCCAGCAAATTGGTTTGCTCGGCAATGCTGCGGATGACATCGACAACATTCGCGATCTTGCCGCTATCTTCATTCAATTTGCCCAATACAGCGCCGAGGTTGGCCACCATATTCGATAAATCGCCAATAGCGTTGTTAGCGCCAGAAATAACGTCTTTACCTTGCTGGACTTCGGTGATTGCCATGGAAGTTGCCGACGATGTTTGGGTTGCACCAACGGCGACTTCCTGTACGGCTTGGGACATTTGCTGCATGGCGTTGGCCACATTCGAGGTTTCATGTTGCTGCGCGACAATCCCTTTGCATGTTTTTTGGGCTTGTTCGTGTGCGGCTTTGGCCTTGTGGAGAATTTCAAACGCCGATTCACCAAAGCGGCTAAGTGCGGTGCGCAGGCGCGCTTTTTGCGCTATCTGCGCCATCATAATATCGCCCTGGATATCGCAACGTCCGGTGTAAATATACGTTACGTTGCGATGGGGTCATTGATGACCTTATGGGCTTCATTTAATGCATTGGCAAAGCTGCTTAAATGGATTTGGTGTGCGCCAAAACCCACGCCTATGGATGCCAGTGCGAGGCTAAGCAGGTAGCCTACGGAAGGTGAGCTGGTGATAAATTGGATAATTGTCAGCGCAATAAAACTGAACAACGCAATTAAAAATGCGTTACCCCAATTGCCCGCGATTTTTTTCCAGGCTGGATAAATCGCTTGCCCCTGTTGAAGCCGTTGATAAACCTCCTCAGCGCGCCTGATGCGCTCATGGTCCGCTTTGGTACGCACTGATTCATAGCCCACAATCTCGCCGCGCTCGTGAACGGGCGTCACATAAGCATCCACCCAGTAATGGTCACCGTTTTTGCAGCGGTTTTTAATAATACCCATCCAGGGTTTATCCGCCCTAAGGGTTTGCCAGAGGTTTCCAAATACCGGGGCGGGCATGTGCGGATGACGCAAAATATTATGTGGCTGGTTTAATAATTCATCGAGGTTGTAACCGGAAATTTTGCTAAATGTAGGGTTACAGAAAATAATTGTGCCCTTCAGGTCAGATGAGGAAATAATCTCATCATTGCTTGAAAGGCTAACTTCACGCCCGCTAATCGCGCCATTATTTCGCATTCTTTAATTCCAAAACAGACAAGTGCAGAAAAGACAGTGAGAGAACACTGTCTTTGGATTTTAAAATCTTAGACCAATATTATTGTTCTGTTGGCGTTTATTTCATCTAGGCGCTGCGACGCTCCAGCAGGTCGCTGGATTGCTGGAGGTAGATAAGGTTGTTGATGAATTGTTGTAGTTGTTGCACGCGCTCTGGTGCCAAATCGACAAATTCCAGGCTGATTTGGGTTTGGCGATGAGGCGCACGCAATAGGCGGAAACTACGGACGCGCGCGCTGCAGCGGATGACCAATTCGTCACTTAACGCAAGTTCGCACAGGGGAAGAAGGGCCCCGTGGCGAAGTTGCCCCAGCAGATTGCCCGGAATACTTGCACGCAAACCACCGCTGGAAATATCTATAACACTGCCGTAACTGATATCTTGCCCAATGGGACGAATTTTTAAGCCGAGGAGGGGATTCGCGCTCATATCGGCACGGCGGAACTGGCGACGAGGAACGTAGCACAATTGTTCCGGAAGCATAATCGCCAGTCCGCTCGCGCCGTAATTGCTGCCCCACGCCAGAATTGGCGAGCTAAAGCTCAATTGCTCGCCATTGCGATGATGGCGCAGGGTAATCCTATCGCCAATTTCAAGCACATGCTGGCTGGGGAAAAGATCGTCCAACCACAACAAGCCGCGCTGGATATCAATTGCCAAAACCAGGGTCTGGTAGGCGATTGAACTGCCTTCCACCTTAACTTCAATAATTTGGCGTTGATCCAATAATTGCCACAGTGGCAAATATTGGTCTGGAATAATGTCCCGGGAAGCTGTTGGCAATTGCGATACGCTAGCCAGCATCCGGGCCGCTGTCTTTTTGGCGGGTTCATTCACTGTAGTAATAGCAGGCGGCATGGTTGCCGCTGTATTTTTACCTGCTAATTTTTGCCACACTGAACGCAAGATCGTCATAAGTTTTACCTGCTAAAAATACTCTTTGCAAGCTACCGTCGCTTGCTTCTATTGGGATAAGAGCAAAGCCTGTGCCATAGGATAAAACTTGAGGAAGTTGTTGAAAAACAAGGTATTTCGAATAGTTTTTAAGCGACCGGGAGTTGGGTTGCCGATTCCGGTGGCAAAGGTTTTCCGCCCGGCGCATCAATCCCGTGAAGTTGTTTGCCGATAGCTTTCCGCCCGGTCTATAACCTATGGCATGTAGGGATGCCCGGGCACTTTTTTTGCTGGTGCCCCATGAGCAAAATCCGTACAATGCGCGCCTTTTCAGCAAATGCTGACTCCCTGATTTGTTTAGAGCCATGTCTATGAAAGAGTTGCATGAACGCCAGGATCGCCTGGAATTCAACAAGTTGCAAAAGCGCCTGCGCCGTTTGGTTGGTACAGCGATTGTCGATTACAACATGATTGAAGATGGCGATAAGGTCATGGTCTGCCTCTCTGGCGGGAAAGATTCCTACACCATGCTGGATATCCTGCTCAGCCTGCAAAAAACTGCACCCATCAGTTTTGAGATTGTGGCGGTCAATATGGACCAGAAACAACCCGGCTTTCCTGAGCATGTGCTACCGGAATACCTCACACAATTGGGCGTGCCTTTCCATATTATCGAGAAAGACACCTACAGCATTGTTAAGGAAATTATTCCAGAAGGTAAAACTACCTGCGGCCTGTGCTCGCGTTTGCGTCGCGGTACGCTCTACAGTTTTGCCGACGAAATCGGTGCAACCAAAATTGCTTTGGGTCACCATCGCGACGATATTATCGAAACCTTGTTCCTGAATATGTTTTACGGCGGCAAGCTCAAGGCCATGCCTCCAAAGCTCCTGGCGGATAACAAACGCAATATCCTGATTCGTCCTTTAGCCTATTGCAGCGAAGAAGACATTATTGCGTTCGCCGAAATCAAAGGCTTCCCGATTATTCCGTGCAACCTTTGTGGATCGCAGGAAAATTTACAGCGACAGGTTATTAAAGACATGCTGCACACTTGGGAGAAACAATATCCGGGCCGTACGGAAACTTTGTTCTCTGCTATCAAAAACGTTACGCCTTCGCAATTGGCCGATACCAATTTGTTTAACTTTACTGATTTGCGTGCTGATAAAAATGCATCCATAGAAGATGAATCAGAGAGCTGTGCCACCGTGGAAACTTTTATACCCAATAGCGGTGTCGTGCAGTTTTTAGATGCGAGCGATATTCTATAAATTCTATATTTTTCTGCAGAAATAAAAATTGGGTAATAAGCACAACAAACTTGTTACCTGATTTCCTTCAAATAGCCACGAAAAGAAACAAGTCTTGATTGTTTTTTGTTCATGTCTTGCATGGTCTACATTTTTTTATATCAAAATGTATTGGCGATAAAAATAGATTTTAACTGTAATAAATTCCACGTAGACTGCCGCCCGCGCAGCCAGTGGGCTGGAATATCCATACCTCACACCATGTGTGTGGAAGTGTAAAGGGTGTGGAATTTTAGGAGAAACCGGTTGTCTGTATGAGAACCATAACAAGAAGGAATGCATAATGACATTACCAAATTCATTTACCCGATATTCATTAGCAAACCGTTTAGGCCAAGCACTGGAGCTTGCTGTTTATCATACACAAGCGTTTGGTCGTGAATACGTTTTTGTGACTACGCTTGCACAACATGCATCGAGTCTGGTGGCAAAAAATGCAGAACATTTTGCGTTTCAATTGCGCGAACTTTTTAAATTGGATGCACGTCGTTTTGAAATGGTAGAGTTGCGCGGTGATTTGGTGAGCCCGCAATTATGGCGCTGGCGTTTTGAATGGGTGGGTAATTCACCTTTATCGCCCAAATGTGAAGTGATCAGTTCACACAGCCAACACAATCAATTGTTGACCTTGTTAAATATCCACGGTGGTTTACAAGCTGCTAACGCATAACAACTTGCTATCACATACAGTGTGTTGAAGAAAAAAATCCAGATATTAATCTGGATTTTTTTTGCCAAAAATATGCAGTAAAACCAAACTTATCAAACTTAATATCACAACAGGCAAGCTACCGTAATGCATAAAAGGTGTAGCGCCATCGGTAGCAAGAATTTCACTGCTCAGCGATGTTTGTTCAAAGGCTTTGGTTTGTGCAGTAATTCTTCCATTACGATCAAAAATAGCGCTTGGGCCGTTGTTTGTGCTGTAGGCATAATAATGTCGGGTTTCGAGTGCGCGCATTTGCGCCATCTGCATAAATTGGTGGCGACCCAGTGAATCGCCAAACCAACCGAGATTACTGACAGAAATTAATAGCTGTGAATCTACCGCATTTTTTGCGATTAAATCCGGAAAGGCCACTTCATAACAGATCGATGGTGCGATCATTAAATCATCGACTTTTAAACCGTGTTGTTCTTCAGGGCCCAAGCTGATGATGGACGTCGGCAAATTAAAAAATTCAATCAAATTACGCAAGGCTTCAATAGGCACATATTCACCAAAAGGAACCAACCTGCGTTTATGGTGAATGCCGATTGCTTTACCAAAAGTGACCACCGAGTTGTAATAAATATCTTTGTCCTGGTCATCAAAAATAATACCGGTGATCAAACCGGATTCACTGTCTGCCGCTTTGCGGTTTACTTCATTTAAAAAGGGCAGGGCATCGCTATATAAGCGTGTGATTGCCGCTTCGGGCCAGATAATGATTTTATGCCCCCACAAAGGTTCGGTTTTTGTGCGTAAGACATCCAGGGTGATATCACGAAAATCTGTTTGCCATTTATCTTCCTGGTTAATATTCGGCTGCACAATCGCAATACTGGTGGGGGAACTGGCAACTTTTGTCCACTCGATATCTTGCAAGAAAAATCCTGCAACCCAAATTCCAATGACGGCGATGGAACTTGTTATCAAGCTGCGCGATATTGTCGGGCGAGAAATAATGTGGGCGAAGAAACCGGCAGTGAATGCGCTCAACAAACTTAAACCCATCACCCCAACAACGGGCGCCCAACCTGAAAGCCAATTGGTTAAATCTGCATAACCAATAAACAACCAGGGAAAGCCAGTTAATAGCCAGGTGCGCAACCATTCGCTGATTAACCAACATGCGGGAAATGCAATTAACAAACTTAATGGATGGCGACTGAACCAGCGACCAAACGCATAGAAGGGCAAACTAAAAAAAGCGGCCATGAAAAAAACAAAAATAACTACTAAAAATGCAGCGAGCGGAGCAGGTGCGCCGCCAAAGCCGCTGATGCTGACATAAATCCACGATACACCAACAGCATACATACCAACACCAAACCACCACGAACGCCACCACACATTTTTTGCAGATTGGTTATTAATCAACAGCGCAAAAATTGTGAGTGCGAGGATACCGAGTGGCCAGACATTGAAAGGTGCGAAGCTGAATGGGACTAAACAACCAGCGAGTAAGGCGATGGTGAATTGTAACCAAGTGGGAAACTGGTTTAGATGTTTTATAAGTTTGGATGAGTTCATATGCGTGTGAAATTTTGCGATACTCTTGATACACCATCTGTCGTCATCCTCACGAAGGTGAGGATCCAGCGGTTAGTGTTTAACAACTAATGGCCCCCTATGGATCCTCGCTTTCGCAAGGATGACGACTCCCTAATTTAAAATGACTTGTGGTTTCAATGATTTTAAATTTTTATATTGCTTACGTGAATGCAAATTAATATTTGCTTATCCTGAAGACAGAATACATTCCATTCATCCTAAGCGCGTAGCAGATGTCCTTCGATTGCTTCGCACTCAGCATGAACAGTTTTTTGTAATCTGTTGGATTATAAAATCGTCAACCGCAGTAAATGGATTTGGCGGCTGTCAGAATAGAGCACACGGAACTGGAAATTTTCGATGACGGCGACTTCGTTGCGTTTGGGAATATGCCCAAATTCCTGCATTAAAATTCCGCCAATAGTGTCGTAATCTTCGTTGCTTAATTCCGCTTTAAAATGCTCGTTAAATTCTTCGATAGGTGTGAGGGCTTTGATAATGAAATCGCTGTCGCTCATGCGTTTAATATAATTATCACTTTCTTCTTCGTCGGTTTCGTCTTCAATTTCGCCAACGATCTCTTCGAGGATATCTTCAATGGTCAACAAACCTGAAATGCCACCGTATTCGTCCATGACTAACGCCATGTGATAACGGTTTTCGCGGAACTCGCGCAACAGTACGTTAACGCGTTTGCTTTCAGGAACAATATTCGCCGTGCGTAAAATACTTTCGAGGTTAAAGTTTTCAGTGCCGTTTAATGCAAGTGGTAATAAATCTTTTGCGAGTAAAATACCTTTGATGTCATCGAGGCTTTCGCCAATCACAGGGAAGCGTGAATGGCCGGATTCAATGACTTGCGGTAGATAATCTTGTGGGGAATCTTCCAGGCGAATGGCGGTAATTTGCGAGCGGGGTACCATAATTTCGCGCGCTTGCAATGACGAAACATCCAGCGCACCTTCAATAATACTGAGCGCGTCCTGGTCGAGCAGTTTGTTGTCAGCAGCATCTTTGATGATTTCTAAAAGTTCATCGCGCGACCGGGGCTCATCGCTGAATGCGTGCAGTAATTTATCCAGCCAGGATTTTTCATGCTTATCTGTATGGCTGCTGTAGTCTTCCGACATCTTGGGTTCCTAAAAACTTTTCTGTTAATTCTGGAGGGCGGCATCCTCGTATAGCGGAGATCCAGCCCTTAAAAAATCAAATTAAGTTATGTGTTATAAAAGCAAAAACTGGAGCGCCAGCCCGGTGGATCCCGCAAGCGGGAGCGCCTAGCGGAGGATGACGATTCCCTTTTTAAATATTTCTAAATTTAATGTTCAATTGTTTCAGTATAGGGCGCGGGAAATTTTAGCTGCGTGATGAGCCGGGTTTCCAAGGCTTCCATTACGTCGGCTTCGTCATCTTCAACGTGATCGTAACCGAGTAAATGCAGTGTGCCATGCACCAGCATATGCGCCCAATGTGCTTCCAGTGTTTTGCCTTGTTCCTGCGCTTCACGTTCAACAACAGGAGCGCACACAACCAAATCGCCCAAAAGCGGAATGCCTACTTCATCAGGGATATCAGCCGGAAATGAAAGTACATTGGTGGGCTTATCTTTGCCGCGATATTGAAAGTTAAGTTCCTGGCTTTCCTGTTCATCCACAATATATACGCTGACTTCCGCTTCATTCAGCTCATCGCTTTGCAGTGCAGCGGTAATCCAGCATTCAATATTTTCAATGCTGGGAATTTTTGTGCTGGAGCTGTTAACTTCAACATCAATCCGGTACGACATGATCTAGTTCGCCTGGTTGTTTGGATTGTTATCATTATTTTTGGAGTGGGCTTTTTCAAACGCGTCATAAGCTTCAACGATACGCATCACTATAGGGTGACGAACAACATCTTTGGCCGTGAAATGCGTAAAACTGATACCCGGAACGCCTTCCAATACTTCAACAGCGTGACGCAGGCCGGAAGCCATGCCGCGTGGTAAATCGATTTGGGTTGGGTCGCCCGTAATAATGGCGGTGGTACCAAAGCCGATGCGGGTTAAAAACATTTTCATTTGTTCGCGCGTGGTGTTTTGGCTTTCGTCCAAAATAACAAATGAATTATTCAAGGTGCGGCCACGCATAAAGGCCAGTGGCGCTACTTCAATAACGCCGCGTTCGATCAATTTTCCGACGGTATCGAAACCCAGCATTTCAAACAGGGCGTCATATAAAGGGCGCAAATAAGGGTCAACTTTTTGCGCGAGGTCACCTGGCAAAAATCCGAGTTTTTCACCCGCTTCTACCGCTGGGCGAACCAGCAAAATACGTTCGATTTGGTCTTTCAACAAGGCTTCAACCGCACAAGCTACGGCGAGGTAAGTTTTGCCCGTACCGGCCGGGCCAATACCGAAATTGATATCGTTATTCTGCACGGCTTTCACGTAACCTAATTGATTGGCGCCGCGCGGTTTGATCGTGCATTTTTTGGTGCGAATCAGCGTGACACCGTTGGATTCGGTCGCATCGAGGTCAACTTCACGGGCGTTTTCAAAAGGTGTATTCAATTTTTCCATAAGGGCTTCAATACCGGAGGTTTGCAGGGCGAGATGAATTTCATCGGGTGTTAATTCGGTGGAGGCTGTTTCCGCATAGAGATGACGCAGGAGTTCAGCCGCGGTGCTGGCTGCTGTGTGCTCGCCAAGCAGGGCAAATTCGTTGCCGCGATTGCGGATTTCGATTCCAAAATGCTTTTCAATCTGGTGCAGGTGCTGGCCGAGTAGGCCGCAGAGATTGGCAAGGCGACGGCTGTCATCAGGCTCCAGCGTGAGCTGGATGGTTTTGCTGGCAGTAGTGGTCTGTTCAGGGCTGCCCTGTTCAGAGCTGCTTATGGGGCTATTCAAAGTGTTCAATAAACTCGTGTGACTGGGATAAACCAAGACTAAACCATAACGCGAGGCGGATAAAGCAAAAAAAGTGTAATAATTGGCTGAATGGCGGCTAAACAGCGTCTAGCCACTGACATTTTCATTTATTTACCGGTTTATTTTGATTACTTGATCCAGTCGTCATCCAGCTCGGAAGCAATCAGCACACCGCGCAGGGAGTTGGTCAATGCTTCTTCAATCACGATGTCAGCAAACTTGCCAATCAGGTCAGTGTTGTCAGCGCGGAAGTTCACGACACGGTTGTTCTCAGTGCGGCCGGAAAGTTGTCCTGGGTCTTTCTTGGAATAACCCGTTACCAAAATGCGCTCGGTATTGCCGACCATGCGACGGCTGATCGCCATAGCTTGCTGGATCAGGCGATCCTGCAGGATTTTCAGGCGCATTTTCTTGGTTTCTTCATCGGTATCGTCCGGCAAATCAGCCGCGGGCGTGCCTGGGCGCGGGCTGTAGACGAAGCTGAATGAGGTGTCGAAATCCATCTCCTGGATCAATTTCATGGTCGCTTCAAAGTCAGCTTCGGTTTCACCCGGGAAGCCAATAATAAAGTCAGATGAAAAGCTGATATCAGGGCGATTCTTCTTGATTCGGCGCAGTTTGGATTTGTATTCCAGCACGGTGTGGCCGCGTTTCATGGCCATCAAAATGCGGTCAGAACCGCTTTGTACGGGCAAATGCAAATGGCTTACGAGTTCAGGAACGTCGTTGTAGACGTCGATCAGCGCATCAGTAAATTCTACCGGGTGCGATGTGGTGAAACGGATACGGTCAATGCCGTCAATTGCCGCAACACAGGTAATCAATTCGGCAAGATCCATTACGGTGCCATCGCCGTTATCGCCGCGGAAAGCATTTACGTTTTGACCGAGCAGGTTAACTTCGCGCACGCCCTGGGCTGCAAGGTGGGCGATTTCTGTGAGTACATCGGCAACCGGGCGGCTGACTTCTTCGCCGCGCGTGTAAGGCACCACACAGAAGGTACAGTATTTGGAGCAACCTTCCATGATGGATACGAAGGCGCTTACGCCATCGGCATCGGGTTGCGGCAAGCGGTCAAATTTTTCAACTTCAGGAAAGCTGATATCGACCACAACGGCGCCATTGGCGCGTTTGGTTTCCATCATTTCCGGCAGGCGATGCAGGGTTTGCGGGCCAAAGATCAAATCCACGTGGGGAGCACGTTTGGCGATAGCTTCACCTTCCTGGCTGGCAACGCAGCCGCCCACACCAATCACTAAATCAGGATTTTTCTTTTTCAGCGTTTTCCAGCGGCCCAATTCATGGAACAAACGCTCCTGGGCTTTTTCGCGGATGGAGCAGGTATTAATCAGGATAACGTCCGCATCTTCCGGGTCTTCAGTCGCAATCATATTGTGGGATTCGCCCAGCAAATCACGCATGCGCGATGAATCGTATTCGTTCATCTGGCAGCCATGGGTTTTGATATACAGCTTTTTGGTGGGTTTTTCGCCAGTAATTGCGGGTGCGACGCTACTTTTTACAGTAGGTGCTTCAGCAGTAATAACATCAGCAGTGAGAATTTCAGAAGTGGACATTGAGCTGGCCTGCTTAAAAACTATACAAAAAAGAGGCGCGCATTATAGGGCAGTTGACGGGGGAAGCCTAGCGTAAGTGTTAAGCATTTCTGCGTGGATTTTGGCCGGCTGTGTTCACGATGGCCGGAATGACTTTATCACCGTGGCAAGAGTTTGCCGCTGCGGCAAATCATCGTCCATTTCTACCGGGTTTGCCGTTGCGATTTCAATGCAAGATGGATGTTTTTTTCGATCCTGGCAAAGGTTTTTTGGGCTTTTCGAGGCAATTGTGCAAGCAGTGTGTAAGAAGCTTGCAAACACCGTGGATACTGGGGGTTTGGTTTGTAGAAGCCCGTTCCGTGGCCGATAGTTTGCTTTGTTGCTATGCCAACTGAATATTGGGTTGGTTGCCTAAGCTTCCACTTGTTAGCTATAGGGAGCAAGTACGGGGGTTTAATAATTTTAACCAGTGTGGAGGTTGCTATGAGTAGCATTAGCAGCATTTCTGGATCGTCAGCCTGGGCAGCCTATGCCAGCGCGAACAAACAGAAAACACAAACCTCGTCAGTGGTAGACAGGCTTTTTGAGAAGCTCGATACCAACCAACAAGGTTTTCTTGATAAGAGTGAATTACAGGCAACACTTTCAGCAAACGTCGGTGGAAACTCCGGCCAATCTGCCAGTGCGGATGAGATGTTTAACGCAATGGATGCCGATGGTGATGGCAAAATTACCAAGCAAGAGTTGGGTAATACGCTGGAATCAATCATGGGTAAGATGGACAATCTCGCCGCCTCGATGCGTGTTCATGGCGGTAGGGATAAGCAGGGCGCGGATGAAGGTTTTACCAAAGACCAACTGACGCAAATGGCGCAGGGTTCCAGCGCGACTGATTCAAAGCGCTCGGCGTTTATGAGTGCAATCGCGGCAAACTTTGAACAAGCTGATAGCAATGGCGACGGCAAGGTTAATCGCGATGAGGCTATGGCTTACGCCAAGGCGAACGGTCTGGAGCAGGGCGAGGGAACTGGTGGACCGCAATCTGCGGGCGGTCCCCAAGGCGCAGGTGGTCCACCGCCAGGGCCGCCACCAGGTGATGCAGCAAGCGATTCCGATTCGGACTCAACTGCAACAGCATCAACTGATCCGGCGGACACCAATGGCGATGGTAAAGTCAGTGCAAAAGAAGCGGTGGAATATTTGTTGTCGCAATTAGCGAAAACCGATGATGCCTCCAAATCCTCTGATACTGATTCATCGTCATCCGGTTCCAGCAAGGCCGAATTAGATGCACAAATATCGCGAAAAATTATGCATCTCGTGAAAGCCTATGGGTTGGATTCTCCAGCAGCAAATGATGCGGATAGTACATCGCAAACGTTGTCTGCATCTGCTTAGCTGTATGAATCACACAGCAGTAATGTAAGGATTATTGCTGTGTGATTTATTAATGATGTTCTGCTTTTCCCATGCGCGCCAACACGTGTTCTGCCATTCCGTTTGCCAATTGCTGTTCGCTTAAAAATATTTTTCCAATATTTTCCTTCGTCCACAAATTTGCTTCTTCTTCGTTGTGGGTGCGAATAACTGTTTCGATACCGGGATTAAGTTTGCGTGCAATTTCAATCATGTTGCGCACATGGAATGTGTTTGATGTTGCCGCGACTAACATGCTCGCATTGGTAATGTGCGCCTGGATCAATACATTGGGGTCAGCAGCATCGCCACACACGGCAGGAATATGTTGCGCGCGTAATTGCTCGACGATATCGCGATTGGTTTCGGTAACAACAAACGGAATCTTATGTTCCGTGAGTGTTTGCGCAATGCGTTTTCCTACCCGTCCATAACCGACCAATACAATTTGGCCCGAGAGGTAGGATTCATGGGTTGTGTTTGGCAAAACAGCCAGCGGATCGGTTCTCGTTGCCAGACTGCGCGCGAGGTCAGAATGTTTGCCGATCCATTTTTGTAGCGGATCTACCAAACCGAACAAAAGCGAGTTCAATGCAATTGACGCGAGTGCGCCGGCCAAAATCAAATTCTGGGTCTTGGTATCCATCAAACCCAAATCAATGCTGAGACCGGCGAGGATAAACGAGAATTCACCAATTTGCGCAAGGCTGGCACCGACGACCAATGCAGTATTCAGCGGATAGCGGAAAGCCAGCACCAGGGCTACGGCAACGATAGTTTTACCGAACATGATAATGCCGATAACGGCCAACACCTTAAGTGGCTCGTCGACCAGAATATGCGGATCGAACAACATGCCGACCGAGACAAAAAATAACACGGCGAAGGCATCGCGCAGGGGCAGGGAGTCATCGGCGGCGCGGTGGCTGAATTCGGATTCGCGCAGCATCATTCCTGCAAAAAAAGCGCCCAGCGCGAAAGAGACATCAAAGAGCATGGCCGAGCCATAGGCGACACCTACGGCGGTGGCGATGACGCATAAACTGAACAGCTCCCGTGAGCCCGTGCCTGCAACAGCCCACAGAAGTTTGGGCAATACGCGCTTGCCGACGATCAACATAAACGCGATAAAAGCGATAACCTTGCCAAAGGTAATCAAAATAGTGACGGTTAAACTGTGTTCGCTGGAATGATGTACATCGGCGGCGCTGTGTCCACCCAGAAGCCCGGCGAGTGGCGGCAAAAGCACCAATACCAGCACCATCACCAAATCTTCGACAACTAACCAACCGACGGCAATGCGGCCATTAATGCTGTCGATAACACCACGTGCTTCCAGGGCTTTCAACAGCACTACGGTACTTGCTACCGAGAGTGCCAGTCCAAACACCAGGGCTTCGCCGAGGGGTAAATCCCAATAATTGGCGGCAACAGCGCCCATCAAGGTAGCCAGGAGAATCTGCGCGATTGCGCCCGGGATAGCGATACGTTTTACGGAGAGCAGATCCGCAATGGAAAAATGCAGGCCGACACCAAACATAAGCAACATGACGCCGATTTCTGCGAGCTGGCCTGCCAGGCCAACATCGGCCACAAAACCGGGTGTTGTGGGAGCAGCGATTATACCCGCGACCAAATAGCCTACCAAGGGCGGCATACGAAGCCGGGCGGCGAGGAATCCCAGGATCATTGCCAGCCCCAGACCGGCGGCAATAGTGGTAATCAGACTGATGTTGTGCGGCATGTTCAACCCATTCTGTTAACTGTGGAGGTTCACTATAGAGGGCAAAAATAACCGGACGCAATCTTTTATGAAATTAAAAACATTACTTAACGGAAATCTTGCGCTATCGATATTTAATAGGGAATCGTCATCCTTGCGTAAGCGAGGATCCAGCTTTTGACTGTTGCTTCTAAAAACTGGATCCTCGCTTACGCAAGGATGACGACTAATCATCAATAGTTTTTCGTAACATCCTACAGATTCAGTTCGTTAATCCGCTGAAAACTGCAATTCTTTTGTCAACTCAACCACAAGGTTTTTTTGACTAAAAGGGCAAACAAATTCCAGGCGATAGGCCAATAATTGCAAACCGCTTTTTGCTTTTGTGCCGTAGAGTTTGTCACCGACAATCGGGTGGCCGATATTCGCCAAATGACGGCGAATTTGATGTTTGCGACCGGTTTCAATATGGACATCCAACAGGGTAGCTTTGTCAGATGCGCCGATTTTTTTGATATGCGTAATCGCCGATTTACCGTCCAGTTCGTAAGTAAGCGTCATTCCTTCTGGTGGCAATTCGCAGTCATCAACAACCCAGGCCTGGTAATATTTTTTGATGTCGCGCCCCTGGAACAGCGCGGATAATTTTGCAGCGCTTTGGCTGTCGTGGGCGATGATCATCAGGCCTTCAGCATCAGCATCCAAACGATGGACCAAAAAGCTATCGCGTTTGTTTTTGCCGATTTGATAGTCGCCATTCACTTCAACCCAACGTAAAATGCTACAGTGATCGCCCCATTGTGAGCCCTGTGCAAGCATGCCAGCAGGTTTGTACCAAATACTGTAGCGTTCGGCATCGTAAATTAATGTGGCTGGTTCTGGTTTGCGTGCGAGCACTTGTTCGTCGTAAAAAAATTGGATGACTGAACCTTTAAGCAGCACTTTAGTCGCGCGACGCAAGCGCAGGGTTTTGCCTTTCAGTGTCCACCAGACTGCACCTTTGTTCATGGCATCTTTAATGCGCTGTTTGGAAAGCCCGGTTCCCTCTGCCAATAAATCCAGCGCAGTTTGCTCGGATTTGGTAACCGTGAGTTCAAATTTTTGTGCCACTTCGAATGCTGGTGCTGATTCGGGTTTTGATGCCGAATTGAATTTTGGGAATAGTTCAAACGATTTATCAGTCATTGAATATTAATCATCAGTTACACATTAAGTGAGAAACATTGTGGCAGAAAAGCCAACCATCCATAAATTAAATCTTACCTTGTCCAATATGGACAGCAATGTCTATGGCGACTACAACCTGACCATTGCACTTCATCCATCGGAAACCATTGAACGTATGATGGTGCGCATTCTAGCCTTTTGTTATCGCGCTGCGGAAAATTTAACCTTTACTCGTGGTTTATCGGCGACAGAAGAGCCCGCATTATGGTTAAACCACGATAACGGCACCATTTTGGAGTGGATTGAGGTTGGCCAGCCATCGCCCGATCGCCTGAAAAAAGGTTGCAGCCAAGCTGTTGCCGTTAAAGTATTCAGTTATGGCCGTGGCCTTGATATGTGGTGGAAAACCAATGGCGCGGCAATCGCTGCGTTACCAAAAGTCACCACACATTATTTTGATGCTGATGAACTGCAATCGCTGTGTACACTCGCTGATAAAACAATGAGTCTGACAGTGACAATCACTGAAAATATCGCTTATGTTGCCAATGCAACTGAAAATGTTGCGGTGACTTTGTACGATATGGAATCTCTGTAGGATACCAAAATGAACATCGTTGAAATTAATTTGGAAAATGCCAATCAATATTTGATTGAAGAATCTTTTATTCGTCCTGTGCTTATTGATTTTTGGGCAGAGTGGTGCGCGCCTTGTAAAAGTTTGATGCCAATTTTGGAAAAATTGGCGAATGAATACGCCGGTGCTTTTTTATTGGCCAAGGTGAATGCTGATGAAATGAATATGATTTCATCGCAATTTGGTGTGCGCAGTTTGCCAACGGTTATGTTGATGAAAGATGGCCAACCTGTCGATGGTTTTGCGGGCGCGCTACCCGAAAAACAAGTGCGCGAATTGCTTGAAAAATATTTGCCCAAGCCCTGGGAAAAATTGGTAACCGATGCGCAAACTTTTATCATGGCGGGTGATTTTAATTCTGCATTACCGCTTCTGCGCCAGGCCTATGAAGATTCAAAACAGGACGCTGCCATTGCATGTCTCTTGGCGCAATGTCATTTGGAATTAAATCGAATCGATAATGCGGAAGCTATTTTGGCAACCGTGAAAATGGTTGACCAGGATGCGCATTACGAACAATTAAAAGCCCAAATCGAACTTAAAAAGCAAGCAGCAAAAACACCGGAATTGGTGGCGCTGGAAACAGCCCACGCAAAAGAGCCTGATAATTTGCAGATTGCCTATGAATTAGCCATTCAATATCACGCTGAAACAGAACATCGCCCTGCATTGGAGCTGTTAATGGAAATCCTGCGCAAAGATCGCAATTTTGCTGAAGGTGCTGCGAAAAAGACATTTATGGATATTTTGGCGGCTTTAGGCAAGGGTGATTCGCTTGCTATTGAGTTTCAACGCAAATTATTTACGTTGCTTTACTAGTTTTCGCAGGCCGATAAATAGTTAAGTGTGTTAAACCTCGGTAAACTAACCCTTTTGCTGGATGGCGCTACGCAGCGCCGACGCTTCAGTATGGAACCTGGATAATATGTATCCGGATCTTTTCAGTTTTTGAGGGTTAAATGAAGTTATCCTGCCAATTAATTGTATTCGCACTATTAAGTTGCTTGCTGGTTGCTTGCGATAGTCATAAGAGCACAATTAACTCCAATGATCTTCCAGAGTTTGTTGCCAAAAAGGGCAATGTTTATAGTATTACGCAGGGACAGACCCGCCTTGAAATTAACGCCAATATGGCGGGACGCATCAGTTCGTTGAAAATTGATGGTTTGGAAATGTTGCTCACACCTGAAAAAGCTGGCAACACTATCTCTGGCAGTACTTTTTGGACGAGCCCGCAAAGTGAATGGAGTTGGCCTCCAATCGATATTTTGGACAGCGCTCCTTATCAAGTCAGTATTGCAAATAACCGTATTGTTTTTACCAGCAAGACCGATCCTGAAACCGGTTATCAATTTGTCAAAAGTTATGGTGTAAATGCTGAAAAAAAATGCATCAGTATTATTTATTCCATCTACAACCATTCTGAAATGGAAAAAAATGTTGCTGGCTGGGAAGTGACTCGCTTTCGTCCCGTTGGCATGGCATTTTTTCCGCAGGGCAATACCGAAAGTAGTAGCGGAATTTTCTATCCATTAGCTGTTGAGCATGTTGGTGATATTACCTGGGCGAATTACCAGCCGGAATATTTGCTGCAAAACCATCACAAATTAATGACCGATGGTAAAGAGGGTTGGATTGCCTATACCAATGCAGGAAAAATATTAATTAAAGAATTCGCCGATGTTCCTGTTGAATTAATTGTGTCGGGCGAGGGTGAAATAGAATTATTTGCCAACGTTGAAAAAACATTTTGGGAAATGGACCAGCAAGGTGTAATGACAAAATTGGCACCGGGTGAACATTTGGATTGGGAAGTAAGATGGCATACGCGCACTTTGCCAGAAAATATTCCTGCAAAACTGGGTAGCGATGAGCTGGTTAATTATGTGCGCGGTGTGTTAAGTGGCGTGAATTGAAATTGGTTTTATTGCGCTAGCTATTATTTTATTAGCGTTAATTGGGTTTATATTTGGTAGGGAATCGTCTTCCTCGCGAAGGCGAGGATCCACAGTTTGATGACAGTTTTATAAAATTTAAATTTCTGTTCTATGGATCCCCGCCTTCGCGGGGATGACGACTTACTTTGTATTTGAGCTAAATATTAGCTAACGCGCAATTTTATTAAAGCACAACTTTTTTCTCTTCAATAAAAATATCGTGCTTGCCAATTGGGCTATAAATCGCATAACCGTTTTTCCCTTTTCGTTTTACCGCATACATGGCTTGGTCTGCATGTTTGCGCACGCTTATTTCGTTGTCTTCTTTTAGGTCGTAAAAGGCGATGCCGATACTCATGGCAACTGTTTCAAAAAATCCGGGTTGGACTTCCACAGGTTGCTGTTGATCTGCTAATAATTTTTCCGCTAATTCTTTTACGCGGTCACGGTTATCCGTATGGGTGAGTATGACCAGGAACTCATCACCACCTAAACGCGCCACTATATCTGATGAGCGAACGCGGCGATGCAAGCGCTCTGCTACCATTTTTAAAACCCAATCACCGGCATCGTGACCGTAGGTGTCATTGATAAATTTAAAGCGATCCAGATCAATCAGCATAACGACAAAACTTTGGCCGGAATGCAGTGCGTTTTGGGCTAAATCACGCAGTACCAATTCTGCCGCCTGACGATTTGCCAACCCCGTAAGCGAATCTTTTTCTGCCTGTTCGCGGGTAATATCTTCGGCTAATTTTCGTTGGGTAATATCATACATAACGCCTTCCACAACAGGGGTTGCCTGGTCTTCACCCGCAGGTGAAAAAATGCAATGTGCCCAGCGTTCTTTTTTATCATTATCATCCAGCGGTAATATTTTCAAATCATAGGCGCAGGGACGCTGGCTAACAATTGCCAATTTGATCAGGCTGCGCGCCTGGTCGGGTTCAAGGAAAGTTTCTTTTACGATGTTGGTGTCCGGGGCAACATCTTCTGTTGCTTTGAACTTTCCGGTGAGTTTAAAGAACGCGGGATTGGCCGTTACCATGGTGCCATTTTCGCGGACCAGGAAAATTCCCGCGCTACTGTCTTCAAAAATGCCGCGGAACCTGTGTTCCAATAATTCCACGCGATGCCGTAATTGCCGTTCTTCGTGTAACATTTTATCGACAGTGGTCAGCAGCGAATTAATATCGTTGACCAGCAAACCTATTTCATCGGATGTATGTTGGCTGAGAATGTCCAGGCGTTTTCCATCACCGGGAATAATGCTGTGCAACCGGCTTGATACGGATGATAGCGGGCGCGTCATCATCCAATACACCAGGATTAATACAACAAAGGCAACGGCTGCAGCCTGCGCGGCGAGGCTCATGGTAGTTACCAGTGCTGAATTGCGGGCGCGCTTTGCAATCAGTGATAAGTTGGTTACAACAGAAAGTTCGCCGACGGTTTCATTGTTGTCGAATGGCCCTTTTAATTTCAGGTTGGCATAGGTGGGTTTGTCAATTGGAATAGGGCTTCCCTGGAAGCCAATGCGTGTTCCGTTGGCGACAATTTCTGCGCCGATCACAATATCGTTTTTGGTTAAACCGCCAACCACTTCTTGCGCTAATTCTGTATTGCCAACGTAGGCGGCAATCGCGGCAGTTGCGCTTACCGTTTCTAATAATTGTTGTACAGATCGTTCACTTTCTGCGAGGGAACTTTGGTAAATCCGTTGATAGAAAAAATAAGAAGACACCACCATCAACAATAGTGCAGCGGTAGCCACGGCCAATGAAACTTTCACGTGCAGGCTTTTTAATTTCAGTTTTTTGCCCGTTGCTGAAGATGTTATTTCAGTATTGGTGGTCATTCTGATGTTGGCAGCTCCATAACAACTTTTACTCCTGCGGGTAAGGTTTGGCGATTCACATAACCTATGGCGGCACGATTATTTCTTACGGCTTTAATCACAGCGGCTTCGTCAGGTAATTTTTCTGGTGGTGACATGCGCCCTGCAAATACCAGGGTTGCCCAATAGGCATCCACCTGCGCTTCATTTTTTCCGGTGAGGTTTTTGTAAAAAACTGCGCGCAAATTATTGGCGTTGGCGATATCAATCGTATGTGCCGGCTGTTGGTTGGGAAAAGCCGTTGCGCGTCCCATAAAAATATCGACCACCTGTTTACGATCCAAACGGATAATTGGATTATTGCTGTTTACGATGAGCAATAAATCAGCCCATGCAGGCGAGCAGCATGTCAGTGCGGTTATTAATGTCAGGATTTGTGCGCGCATCAAAACAACATATCCAATGAAACACTGATGACATGGGCGGTCTGGTCCTGCGAAGCTCGTGCAGGGTTTACCTTGAGCCAGAGCGCCTCTCCGTTTTTGTCGACATTAAATTGTTCTGCCTGGAATTTAAGTGCCATTTTGCTGGTGAAATCCCAGCGCACACCAAGGCCGATACTGTGTTGGCTGGATCGCGAACCATTTAGCGCTTGCTCGGTTGCCGCTGCCAGCATGCCAAGTTGTTGGTTCAAGGGCGGAGGGAAACCGGTTGGTGCGTTTATCTGGATTTCATCATTTTTGGTGCGGATGAAACCTTTAATCGCGTAGAGGGTGAAGGCATCGATACGTCGACCAATGCTTAAATAAAAATGACGGGTACTTGAGACAAGACCGGCATCACTGTTTAGCCGGGTGGCTTCAGTCTGTATCCACCAGGTATTGTTGTCATAGCCCATGCCCACCTGGTTGTATCTAAAGTGTTTGGATTGGGTGTAAAAACCCTGGCTTAGTTCGGCGGCTTCCGGCCAATAGGGACTGACCGCCAGTAGCGCGTCAATGAGCGGGTTGGGGTTGTTATTCTGGACCTCGACATTGGCGTAGCTGTAACGCAGTTTCCATTCGTCGCGCTCCCAATTAATGCTGGTGCCTGCGCCTTTGAAAATAAGCCGGTAACTCATGTCCTTGTCGCGATCCAGCGGATATTTCTGGTCAGACCTGCCGTAAAAGGCTTTGATATTGAGTGCGCTGTTATCGAGATCGAAGCGCTTGTTAATGTCCACACCATCGAAATGATAAAACGAAAGCAGGCCATAGGTGTCTTGCGGCGGACGTACCCAGGGTAAGGCATAACCTACCTGGCGATAGTCGGACAACATAAAAATATCCGTGCCCATACGCCCCAGTCGAATGTCCAGTCCGTCCAGCGGGCGATAGCGGACAAAAGCCCATTCGAGGGAATTATTCAGGTCGTTTTCGATTCGATCCTTAAGGACGAGTTGCGCGGTAGTTTCAAGTTGGTACGACCACTGGGTTTGCCATTGCAGGCCGAGCAGGGAATCGCTATGCCAATCTACATCACCGTTATATGAGCCATTGAATTGAGTGACATCGCGCCGAAATACCAGGTCCGGGTTGTCGTTGCTAACCAGCCCGATACTCGCAAAGCCTGAAAAGCGGTTCGTAATATCGGCCATTGCGAAGCTGCTGGCCATGAAGAGCAGAACGAATCCCGCAAGTGATTTTGGAAGGTAACCCATGGCTATGAATACCTGTGCAAATAAGCTTGGGATTCATAGAGTGTAGACAAGGATTGGATATTGGTAGCGGTTTGGCTGGTAAATCCGGCAGATCCTTTTGCCTGCAATCAGGGATGCAATGTTCAGTGCTATATAAAAACCCTAGCGGCGATTTTTACGTGTTTTTAAACGTCTGATTCGGTCTGCTTCTTCTTTTTCCCTGGCTTTTATTTCGTCGGCAATTTTTGCATCAAGGACTTCTTTGGTTGTCATTTCAGGTGTTTCGAATGTAATTCGTCCCAACAAACCTGCGCGTATTTCATTAATTAACAGTGATGATACTTTTTGGATATCCACACCACCGCCTTTGCTTGTACAGCCGCGTTTAACACCTACGGCTTCCAACAATTCAATATCGGTTTCCGGTAGCGATTCTAATTTGTAACGTTCTTGTAAAGCTTCGGGATAAGCTTTCAATAAATATTCTGCGGCGTAGAGTGCGATATCGGCGTAATCAAAAACGGTATCTTTAATTGCGCCCGTAATCGCCAAACGATAACCGCATGATGGTGGCGTCAATTTTGGCCACAAAAATCCCGGCGTATCAGTTAACAAAAATCCGTTATCCAATTTAATTTTTTGTTGCGATTTTGTGATGCCCGCTTCGTTACCGGTTTTTGCTACTACGCGACCTGCAAGTGTATTAATTAACGTGGATTTTCCAACGTTGGGAATTCCCATAATCATGGCGCGTGCGGGATGGATGGATGCATTTCTTTCCGGGGCGAGGGATTCACACATCTGCAATAACTGGCGAATTTGTTCAGGATTTTGTTGGCTGACGGGCAAGGCTCTAACGCCTTGGGTTTTTTCCAGTTCTGCAATCCAAAGCTCGGTAATTTCCGGGTCTGCAAGATCAGCTTTGTTTAATAATTTAATACAGGGCGTGGTGCCGCGCAGTGCGGGAACCAACGGGTTTTCGCTGGAGAAGGGCACGCGCGCATCGAGCATTTCAATAATGACATCCACATGGGGCATAACCTCCGCAATCTCTTTGCGGGCTTTGTGCATGTGACCTGGGAACCAATTGATGACTGACATAAATTCTCTAAAAATTGTTTGTGTACTGCGAAAAATATTTTGAAGCTCATCGTCATCCCCGCGAATGCGGGGATCCACTGGGGTGGCATTCCAGCTGTTTAAAAGTGTGGATCCTCGCGTTCGCAAGGATGACGACTCCCAAATAAATGTACTCTAATCCTTCGACTGCTTCGCGCTTGTGACGAGCGAAATCTATATTTTGTTTAGCAAGGCACGAAAAAATAAACTAAAGGCTGCCGACTTTTTCCGTTTTATCAAAATGATGCAACATCAAATAACCTTGCGGCAAGGTTTCATCTTCATAAGCAGCAATGGAGATTGGCGAAATTATTGCCGAATAATCTGCATGTAAATACAGCGCTGATTGCAAATCCTGCCACAGTTTTTTGGGAAATTCGGTGAAGAATGTATAGGTGAGATAGGTTTTGCCTTTCTCACTAAATTCATCAATTTCCGGAGCGCGGCCAACGGCTCGAACTTGCGTTAAAAATGCAGCGCGATCAAATGCGGCTAAAAATTCCGGTTGGATTTGGATACTGATGGATTGCATAGAATGCTCAATGCTATTCGACCGGCCAAAAGATTGTTGAGAAGAGTAAATCCCCAGGCTGTCGATGTCGTTAAAAATAAATTTGGGCTATTCTAACGCAACTTGTCTATTTCTTCCCGATTCATTTCCCTGGTTAATTCTGTGTCTCCATTATTTCGTCCACTTGCCCTCGGCATTTATGCATTGTTTTTTATGGTCGGTGTTGTCTGCGCACTTATTTTGCCGACATTAAGTTTATTTTTGGCGAAAGAAATCGGCGTGCGCCCGTTTTTGGTCGGGGTGCCTTTTGCGGGAATCGCATTGACTAGCATGCTTTACAACCAGGTCATTGGTGGATGGTCAGACAAGCTGCGTGACCGCAGGCCGTTGATTGCAGGTTTTTGCCTGGTGGGGACTTTAGTTTGCGTATTGTTGGCTTATTCGCGTAATTATTGGCTGGTCGCAACGGTTGTCATAGTGTTTTTGAGTCTGGCGTTGGTGTCCTTTTCGCAGATGCTGGCCTACAGCCTGGACTACGCCGAGCGCAATATCCCGAATGATCGCGTACCGTTATTTAATGCCATCGTCCGCGCGCAAATTGCGATCGCCTGGGTGGCTGGGCCGCCAGCGGGGTTTTTGCTGGCGAGTTATTTTGGTTTTACGGTTATGTACTTGCTCGCAGCGGGGATGTTTATCTTTATCGCTGTTATGTCGCTCAAACTTTTGCCGCGTCTGGATTCCCATCCCCATCATCTGGAGCATATTGAAAAAGCCGATGTGCTGCCGCTGACAAGCGCGCAAAAAAGGGCGTTACTGCTAAGCGTTATCGGATTTTCGTTGATGTGGGGCGCCAATAACGCCTATATCATCAGTTTACCTTTGCACCTGAAAGATGGGCTTGGGATAGGAACCGAGTGGGTCGGGTGGGTTATGGGCACCTGCGCCGGGCTAGAGATTCCCTTTATGCTGCTGGCGGGACATTACGCGGTGCGAGTGAATATCATGAGTTTGGTCAAATTGGCTGGATTGGCCGCCTTGACCTTGTATATGGGTGTTTTCTTCGCCAGCGCCCTATGGCAGTTTTTTGCGTTGCAAATCTTCAACGCCATGTTTATCGGAATTTTGGCGGGCCTGGGGGTGTCGGTGATCCAGGAGCTTATGCCGGGGCGCTCGGGCGCCGCATCGGCGCTCTATACCAACACCTCGCATATGGGGAGTCTTATCAGCAGTTTAGTGGTGGCAGTAGTAGCTGATATGTATGGTTACCATCAGGTCTTTTTGGTGAATTTATTGATTATCGCGCTGGCGATATTGGCGTTTGGTCGGGTTAAAGTAAAAAACTAGAGCAAAGCGATACGGGCTGGTATACTGCGCGCCCTCGGCGAGAGGCGCTCATTGTATTGATTGCCTGCGGCCACGCTCTTTCACAATCCACTCCCTCTTATCTGGTGCTCTATGGAACCCATGTTAACTATTGCCTTGCGCGCAGGCCGCAAAGCAGCTGAATTAATTGAACGTGCATTTGAACGTGTTGATTTGATCCCGGTTGAAGCCAAAAGCCGTAACGATTACGTAACGGAAATCGACAAGGCCGCTGAAAAAGAAATTATTTATCATCTCCGTAAAGCCTATCCAGACCACAGTTTTCGTGGCGAAGAGGGTGGATTCCAGCAAGGCAAAAACTCCGATTACGAGTGGATTATCGATCCATTAGATGGTACGACCAATTTCATCCACGGTTTGCCACATTTCTCAATTTCCATCGCATGCAAATACAAAGGCCAGCTTGAGCACGCTGTTGTTATTGATCCTATTAAACGCGAAGAATTCACAGCGAGCCGTGGCCGCGGTGCTATGTTGAATGACCGTCGTATCCGCGTGTCACCACGTCGCAGTTTTGAAGGTGCGTTGATTGGTACTGGTATTCCTTTCAGCGGTTACGCACTTGAACACATTGGCCCTTATCTCGAAACCGTAAAAGAAATCGCTGGTGAAACATCGGGTATTCGTCGTTGTGGTTCTGCTGCGCTGGATTTGGCTTATGTAGCTGCCGGTCGTTTTGACGCATTTTGGGAAATGAATTTAAACCAGTGGGATATTGCTGCAGGTATTTTGCTAGTAACAGAAGCGGGCGGTTTGGTGAGTGATTTTAACGGCGGTGCAGATTATTTGGAGTCTGGCCACATTGTTTGCGGTTCACCGAAGGTGTTTAAACCTGTGCTGCAAATTGTTCAGAAAAATTTGGGTTATTTGAAATAAGATTTTTTATTTAAAAATCCAAATATATTAAAAAAGGAATCGTTATCCCCGCGTAGGCGGGGGATCCATTGGATTGGTGTTCCAGTTTTCGCTTGTCAATAACAATCAAGAGCTGGATTCTCGCCTGCGCGAGAATGACGATTTCCTGCTAAATTCCTCATTCCCAAGCTGGAGCTTGGGAGCGAGAGGGGACTGTTACTCGCTTCGCAATATGGTTGGTGAGGGGTACGGACACTCCCTCTCCCTCTGGGAGAGGGTTGGGGTGAGGGGCTCGCCCAATTAAGTCACTGGATCCCCTGCGGGGATGACGATTCCCTTTTAAATTTGCGCATTCGGCCACTCCTATCAAAATGATTCGAGTAACCAAGGGGATGGGGGATTAATTTTGAATAAATCTACTTCAAAAAAATCCTATTCAAAGTTTCAATCAAACGATTCATATCCACGGGTTTAGTTAAATACTCAAAAAAACCTGATTTAATTCCGCGTTCAATATCGTACGGCATTGCATTTGCCGATAATCCTACAACGGGAATATGCTTGGTCATGGGATCATTCTTCAAAACATTCAATGCTTCAAAACCATCCATCCCCGGCAAATTAATGTCCAAAATAATTAAATCCGGTTGAGTGCTGCGCGCTTTATAAATCCCGATAAAAGGTTCCTCGGCAATATCCAGGCTCATGCAATCGTGGCGTTCAAAAAATTGCTGTAACAAGCGGATATTGGTTGGGTTATCTTCGATATACAAAACGCGTTTATGATTTTCAAACTCGAGTTGTGTAGGTGCGAAATCCACGGATTTAATAATTTCTGTTTCCTGGTGGTTCCATTCGCTCGCTATTGGCAAATCAATCCAGAATTCAGTGCCCACACCTTCCGTGCTTTGGAAATCCAGGCGACCGTGCATCATTTCTACTAATTGTTTTGTGATTACAAGGCCGACACCAGAGCCTTCAACTTTGCTGAATTCTGCGCTTAAACGATTAAAAGGCTGGAATACTTCAGCCTGGCGATTTGCGGGGATTCCCTTGCCATTATCGCGCACGTTTAAACGCAAGGTTTTTGGCGTAACCTGCCACAATTTAACTTCTACTTCGCCACCCATATGGTTGTATTTAATGGCGTTGCTCAGCAAGTTAATCAAGGCTTGTTTGTAACGCACGTTGTCGGCAATGACATAATGGTTTTCAAAATTCTGGATGCTGGAATAAAGGCGAATTCCACGTGCATCCGCTTGCGGTTGTACCAATGTAAAAGCTTCATTGATGATGCGCGATACCAATACAGGTTCAAGCGATACTGTCATTTTTCCCGATTCAATTTTCGCAAGGTCAAGCACGTCATTGATCAACTGCAACAAGTGATCGCCGGCTTTGCGAATCTCGCGCATGTTGGCCATTTGTTGTTGCGTTAAATTTAAATCGTATTCGAAAAGCTGCGCGTAACCCAAAATGGCATTGAGTGGTGTGCGCAATTCATGGCTCATGCTGGAAAGGAATTCTGACTTTGCCTGGTTGGCTTTTTCTGCAGCAACTTTTGCCTGGATAACACGTTCTTCAGCAAGTTTAATTTGCGTCATATCCATGTTGGCGCCAGACATACGAACGGGTTTGCCTTGCTCATTAAAACTGGCGCGACCGCGGCCACGAACCCAGTGCAAAGCTTTGTCTTTACCGATCAAACGATATTCAAGATCGAAGGGACCTTTGCCTGCCATATGGTCTGCCAGTGCCTGGTCAAATTTGGCTAAATCCTGCGGATGGATGTGTTTACGCCAAACGACTAATTTGTCTTCGCCCTGGGTAATTTCATCATCGTTTGCATCGAAACCAATTAATTCCCAACAGCGACTGGAAAAATGGAAACCACCTTTTTTAGCGTACCATTCCCAAATGCCATCGTTTGATGATTGGATAATACGTTCCTGGCGCGATTCAGATTCACGCAGCGCTTCTTCTGCTTGTTTGAGCGCGGTGATATCAAAACTTACGCCAGACATATAAAGTGCGCGGCCATTTTCGTCGCGAATAGAATCGGCTCGTACTTGCGTCCAAATATAATCGCCATTTTTCATGCGAATGCGATAGCTTGAATTGAACGGTGTGCCAGTGCGTAAATGTTCACGCATACTTTCGCGGCTTGCCTCGCGATCTTCAGGATGCATGTATTCCAGAATATTATTGGCGTTGGTGAGTGTTGGTTCATCTTCGGGGTGATAGCCCATGCGCTCCCAATAACCGCCAGACCAATCAATGCGTTGGGTTGTTAAATCCCATTCCCACAAGCCGTAGCCGCTGCCACTAAAAATTCGTTGGAAGCGCATGACGGTTTCACGCAATACTTCGATGTCATTACTATTTTGCAGGTCGGCGCGGATGCTGATATGTCGATTTTTATTCATAGTGTTCACTGCTTAAATTTCACTGGCTATGTTTTATGAAAGCAAGGTGAAATGAATGGCGAAAAACGTGAGAAGGAAAATAGCGCTGAAGATAAACCAGCTGCATGACAATTGCAAAAACCTTGGTGCAAAAAGCTATCCCCTAAAACAAAAAAACAGCGCAGTGCGCTGTTTTTTTAAATCGTTTTTCAGGTCGCTATTAAGGCGCCATATCAACTTCGCCATCGCCTTCTTTAGCGCGTGGCATCAAATCTTCTTTGCCAATTCCCAAGGCCACTGTTGCATTCGCCGCAATATAAATAGATGAGTAGGTACCGAATACCACACCAATCATCATTGCTTTTGAGAAGCCCGCGAGAATTTCACCACCAAAGAAGAACAATACCGTCATTACCAAAAACACGGTAACGTGGGTCATGATCGAACGGCCCAATGTTTGTGTCATGGAAATGTTAACGATTTCGATAGGATCAATTTTACGCAACTTACGGAAGTTTTCACGGATACGGTCAAAGATAACGATGGTGTCGTTAATGGAGTAACCGATCAATGCAATAATAGCGGCAAGCACTGTTAAATCGAAATCCCATTGGAAGAACGAGAAACAACCGAGTGTCACCAGGGTTACGTGAATCAGGGAAACGATTGCGCCCACAGAGAACTTCCACTGGAATTGAATGGCAACGTATAAAAATACCAATGCAAATGCACAGATAATTCCAAGGCCACCGTTGTTCATCAATTCGCTACCCACTTGTGAACCCACAGTTTCACTGCTCAGGATTTTGATTTTTGAATCAGTCGCTTCTTCAATTTTGGTTTTTAAATAATTGCTGTAAACGGCACTCAGAGGATTGGCAACGATAACGGATACCGTATTATCTTTATCGGTGTTGTAAATAACTTTACCAAAACGATCTACATTGAAAATATTGGATGCAGTTAATTGCGCTTCAGTTGCATTGGCAATCACGATAGTTTCTGAGAAGCCTTCCACATCGCGCGGTGGATTGCCAACGCTTTTCACTTCTGCGCCGTTACCGAGTTTTGCAACTTCCGCAGCGATTTGATCGCGACCTTTGGATTTTAATTCATCCTGGGTACGCACCATAATGTCGTTACTCTCACCGAATACAACCGCAACCGGGCTGCGCAAATGTTCCTCTTCCAGCACTTTGTGGATTTTTGGAATATCGGCAGGTTTATTTAACAACAATTCAAGTTGTGTGCCGCCGGTGAAATCCAAACCAAAATTAAAACCGTGAAAGCAAATAGAAAACACAGCAATGATGGTGAGGATAATTGAGAAACCCGAGGTGTATTTTCGGATTCCCATGAAGTTAATGGTTTTTAATTCGTAAGCCATGATTGTGCGCTCCCCTTAAACTGAAACGTGTTGTAAGTTTTTGCGTCTACCGTAAATCAGGTTAGCCAGTGCGCGGCTGATCATGATTGAGGTAAACATGGAGGTCACGAGGCCAATACATAATGTAATTGCAAAACCTTTTACTGCACCTGTACCTATCGCAAATAAAATCACACCCATAATAAAGGTGGTTACGTTTGCATCGAGAATGGTAATAAATGCACGTTCATAACCAATATGGATTGCCTGTTGTGGCGATACACCGTTTCGCAATTCTTCACGGATACGCGAATAAATAAGTACGTTGGCGTCAACCGCGATACCTAGTGTCAATACAATACCCGCAATGCCTGGCAACGTAATAGTTGCACCAAACAAGGATAAAACGGTCAGCAACATAAACAGGTTAACGGTGAGTGCGACGTTGGCGAACAAACCAAACACGCGATAAACCGCCAGCATGAAAATAGAAACAACTGCCAAGCCCCACAAGCAAGAGGTCACACCTTTCTTGATGTTTTCTTTACCCAGTGATGGACCAATAGTGCGCTCTTCCACGAAGTGCATTGGCGCGGCGAGGGCACCGGCACGCAATAAAAGCGCGAGTTCAGATGCTTCACCCGGTGCATCCAAACCGGTGATGCGGAATGAATAACCCAGCGCAGATTGGACAGTCGCAAGGCTAATAATTTTGCGTTCAATATATTGGGTATTCTTTTCAACTTGTTCGCCTTTGTCATTGGTGACAAATTCGGTGTGGTTTTTATATTCGATAAACAAAATACCCATTTTGCGACCGATGCTATTTTTGGTGGCGTGATTCATTTTTACGCCGCCCACGCTGTCGAGCGTGATATTGACTTGCTGGCCACTGGTTTCCTGGTCGTAACCGCTGCGTGCATCAGACACCTGGTCGCCGGTCACAATAATTTGTTTTTCTAACCACGCCGGACCACGACGACGCTGTTCGTTTTCATTGCGCCAATTGAATTGTTCTTTGCTGGAAATCATTGCATCTGGCAAAGCTTCCATATGGAATTCAAGGTTCGCAGTTTTACCGATAACGCGTTTTGCTTCAGCAGGATCTTGCACGCCGGCAAGTTCAACAATGATACGGTTGCGGCCTTGTTTTTGAACGATAGGTTCAGAGACACCTAGTTCGTTCACACGGTTACGCAAGGTCTGCAAGTTTTGGCTGATGGCGTAATCTTCAATTTCTTTAACTGCTGCTTCACTCAAGCTTGCGTTAAAAATAAATTCTTCTGCGTTGGCATCGCCATCAACTTTGTTAAACAAATATTGTTGCGATGTTTTTTTCAATTCAGCGATTGCCTGATCGCGGAATTCAGCGGTTTTGAAGCGCGCAACAATCACGTTGTTAGGTGTGTTGTTAATAGAGGTGTAGCGAATTTTTTCTTTGCGCAGTTTTTCTTTGAAATCATCCGCAGTAATAGTCTGGCGTTTTTCAACTGCGGAAGCTGTATCAACTTCCAACAGGAAATGCACACCACCGGCCAGGTCCAAACCTAATTTCATGGGAACCGCACCGAGGCTGCTCAGCCATTTTGGCGTGGTCGATGCACGATTAAGCGCAACAATGTAATCATCGCCCAGGCTTTGCTGGATGCGTCTGCGGGCAGCTGGCTGGTCTTCATCTTTATGCAGGCGGACCAGCGCGGTTTTGCCATTTGCTTCAGCGCCGAAGTAGTCGATCTTGGCATCTTTCAAAGCTTCTTCAACTTTTGCCAATACGCTTGCATCTATGGCCGTGCCACTGGAGCTACCGGACACCTGGACAGCGGGGTCCGGTTGGTAAAAGTTAGGCACAGCGTACAGCAACGACAGCACTGTTGTGATGACGAGCAGGATATATTTCCAGAGCGGGTAGCGGTTTAACATAAAAATTCCCGTGGCGAATGTAAATTTCTTATTCAGTATTGTAATTCTGGCGTCATTCCCGCATAGGCGGAATCCGTATTAAAGAGCTGGATACTCGCTTGCGCGAGTATGACGATTCCCTGAATAGTGGTTGAGTCCGAGTGTGGCGCGAAAGCGCCGGATTATACCGATTTAACCGGCCACAACAACGAATTATGGTCAGCTTTGGCGCTTTGGATGCTTCCGAAAACTAACTTACTTGTGTGGGCGGCGTTAAATTTGATCTCAAAATGCTCATTTATTGAATAAACCGAGGAGTCCGTCCCGCTGTTTTCAAATCAAATTTGCCCGGCCAGAACGGCATCCCTGGCGCTCCCGATGGCATCCAAGTTAGCCTATTGTGGGGACACTTCCGGTACTTCCAAGCCTTGCTTGCCATAAAAGTCTGCCAAAAACGCCCCGAAAGTACCTTCACTCAATGCTTTGCGCATCCTGGCCATAAGGTTTTGGTAATAGCGCAGGTTATGGATGGTATTGAGTTGGGCGCCGAGCATTTCATTGCATTTATCCAGGTGATGGAGGTAGCTGCGGCTGAAGTTCTGGCAGGTGTAGCAATCGCAATTGGCATCCAGCGGGCCGGTATCGTTGCGATATTTGGCGTTGCGCAGTTTGAGCACGCCTTCGGTCACAAAGATATGGGAGTTGCGCGCATTGCGGGTGGGCATTACGCAATCAAACATATCAATTCCGCGACGTACGGCTTCCACCAAGTCAACTGGCTTGCCGACTCCCATTAAATAACGGGGTTTATCGGCAGGCATTTGTGGCGGCAGGTGATCGAGGATACGGATCATATCTTCTTTAGGCTCACCCACTGACAAACCGCCAATCGCATAGCCATCAAAACCAATCTCGGTCAGGCCGTTTAGCGACTCGGTGCGCAAGTGTTCATACATGCCACCTTGCACAATGCCAAAGAGGGCAGATGGATTTCCTTCATGCGCCGCCTTGGAGCGAGCAGCCCAGCGTTTGGAAAGCTCCATGGAATCCCGCGCCTGTTTTTCCGTGGCGGGATAGGGCGTGCATTCATCAAAGATCATCACGATATCCGAGCCTAAATCGCGCTGGACTTGCATGGAGACTTCGGGATCAAGAAAGACTTTGCTGCCATTGATAGGTGATTTAAAAGTCACGCCTTCTTCAGTGATCTTGCGCATTTTGCCCAGGCTAAATACCTGGAAGCCGCCGGAATCAGTGAGGATGGGGCCTTTCCACTGCATAAAATCATGGAGGTCGCCGTGGGCTTTAACAACTTCAGTTCCCGGGCGCAACATTAAATGAAAGGTGTTGCCGAGGATAATCTGTGCACCTATATCTTCGATATCTTTCGGTGTCATGCCTTTTACAGTACCGTAGGTTCCCACTGGCATAAACGCCGGGGTTTCAACGACTCCACGGGGGAAGGTCATACGGCCACGGCGCGCACGGCCACCCTGGTCATTTGCCAGGGCGTCGAGTTCGAATTTCATGAATGTTTCAGTCACGGCTATTTCTCGGGTTTAGTTAATAAGTACCTCATTCCTCGGCAACTGCTCCTGCGTTGCTCTACCTCCTGCATCCATGCAGTCGTCCCAGCCTCCCCCCTTCATAAGTGAGGGGCTACATTACTCCGGTTATTTTACGAAGTGAAATCTAGTCCCCTCTCCCTTTGGGTGAGGGCGAGGTCACGGCATCAGGATTCTTCGTCACAAACATCGCATCGCCATAGCTGAAAAAACGGTATTGGTTGGCGACGGCTTCTGTGTAAGCGTGCATTGTATGTTGATAGCCCGCCAGCGCCGACACCAGCATTAACAATGTGGATTCTGGCAGATGAAAATTGGTTACCAGCGCGTCCACGACATGGAATTGGTAACTCGGAAAAATAAAAATAGCGGTTTCACCTTGGTAAGGGTGGATTTCGCCTTTGTGCCCGGGATTGTTAAAGCCCTGGGCGGCAGATTCCAGGCAGCGCACGCTGGTAGTTCCGACGGCGATAATGCGGTTACCCGCCGCTTTGGTTTTCCTGACCAGCTCGCAAACCTCAGCGGATAAATCCATCACTTCGGAATGCATATGGTGTTCGCTAATGTTATCTGCCCGTACCGGCTGGAAAGTCCCTGCACCTACATGCAAGGTAACAAACGCAATTTGGACGCCTTTAGCGCGCAGGTCATCCAGCATCTGCTCATCAAAATGTAATCCTGCGGTGGGAGCCGCTACGGCACCTTCTTTCTGGTTGTAGACAGTTTGATAACGCTCGCGATCACTCTCGACATCTTCGCGATCTATATAAGGAGGCAAGGGCATGTGGCCAAGGCGATCCAGCACTGACAGCGCCATCTCTTCACCCTGGAATTCCCACTCAAACAACGCCTCGTGACGAGCGACCATTTTCAGGCGCGTACCATCTTGCAATACCACATAAGAATTGGGGCGAGGGGCTTTGCTGGCCCGGGTATGTGCGAGCACGCGATGAGTATCCAGCACGCGCTCCACCTGTATTTCGACCTGCCCGCCGGATTCCTTTTGCCCGAACACGCGCGCTGGAATTACCCGGGTATCGTTAAAAACCATCAAATCACCAGGATTGATAAGGTCCAGTAACTCAGGAAATTGACGATGGGCCAGGGCACCGCTCGGACCATCCAGGCACAACAAACGGCTACCCCTGCGTTCGGCTGTGGGAGCTCGGGCGATGAGTGAATCGGGTAGATCGTAATAGAAGTCTTGGCGGCGCATAACACTGGATTTCGGGCAGATAATTTCAGGGCCGCAAGGGTATACCAAAATGGCTAATTTGGAAAATTTTAGTGAGTTAAAAAATGATTAAAAAACCCCATGGGTTAACGGCAATTCTGCCGCTTGCCGTAATTGGAAATATTCTGCTTGATGAGCAATTGCAGGAAGTTATTCCTGTTGAAGTAAAAACTTTCCCCAACATTTTTTGGGTCGTGTCATTTACAGGGCGACAAATTAGCCAATGCTTTGGGTTTTATCCAGGTAATTAATTTTTATAAATTTTTTAAAATAATTGCGCAAAAAAACTTATAAACATTTGTCATTATTTATTGCATTTTTAAGTTCAAATTTTTAGTTCGCTGTCGCACATACATTTTGGTGCGTCCAATCTATTCTGGCTACAGTGCAGAACTAAATAACAAGTGTTCTGCATCTAACTATAAGTTTTTTTGTAAAAACACAATAACATTGCGATTAAGCTTGTACGCATAAATTTATTGGAGGATCGAATCATGTTGAAACAAAAAATTTATTTAAGTGCATTGTGTGCAGCGTTGATGGGAACATCAATTAGTGCCTTGGCAGCAGAAGATCATGGCTTCACTGTTGGTATCGACTACGGTCGCACCCAGGCAAAAAAATACTGCGACAATATCATAGACTGTGATGACACTGATAAAGGACCAAAAATTGAAATTGGTTACGATTTCAATAAATCATTTGGTGTTGAATTAGGTTATACCAGTTTTGGTACTGTCTTTGATTCCAATGATAACTCTGTACGTGTTAGACAAAAATCTAATGCAGTTACTTTGAGTTTATTGGGTACTGTTCCTGTTGGTGAATATTTTGGTGTTTACGGTCGTGTGGGTTATGCACGTTACGACACTAACAACAGCGGTTCTATTGAAGGTGTGCCAATCAAAGATGAACACGGCAACACTCCTTACTGGGGTGCTGGTGTTAAATTCAATGCAACGGAGCAGTTAGCACTGCGTATTGAATATCAAAATTATTCTGACCTGTCTGACCTTCCTGGTCACAGGGACGATGTAAAAGGATTGTTTGCGGGTGGCGTTTATCGCTTCTAGGCAAACAAACTTTTAAGGATCAATTAAGGAATCAAGCTAACTCTCCTTTAGCAATAAAGGAGAGTTAGTTGTTAATGTGATTTTATTTTGCTTCGTGAAAGATAGTTATCAATTTCAATATGCAGGCAACAGCTTAAGGAATTTCACGATGACCTCCATTATCAACTCGCGCGCTGTGTCAGCGGAGTGGCCCGAATTGCAAACTGTGCATTCACTGAGGATTTTAACGCTCAATACTCATAAAGGTTTTACCACCTTTAATCGCAGATTTATTTTGCCCGAATTGCGTGAAGCTGTGCGTGAAATGTCGACGGACATTGTTTTTTTGCAAGAAGTCCTGGGTACCAATACCCAGCACCCTGAGCGTTATCCCAATTGGCCGGTAGCACCACAATATGAATTCCTTGCCGATAGTATGTGGTCAGATTTTTCATACGGACGTAATGCGGTTTACCCGCACGGCGACCACGGTAATGCGCTGTTGTCAAAATTCCCGATTATCCGCCACGAAAATATCAATGTCTCCGTGGGAAATATTGAGCAGCGTGGTCTTTTGCACTCGGTACTCTATGTTCCGGGGCATAAAGAAGTCCATGCGATTTGCGTCCATTTGGGGCTGCGTGAATCCCATCGGCGCCAACAATTGCAGTTGTTGGGAAAGTTATTAAATAATATTGCTGCTGATGCTCCGGTAATTATCGCCGGTGATTTTAATGATTGGCGCAAACAGGCAGATTCAATTCTTAAACCTTATGGTATGAAAGAAGCCTTTGTTAATGAATTTGGTTCACATGCAAGGAGTTTTCCCGCGCGTTGGCCGTTACTTTGCCTGGACCGGATTTATGTGCGTAATGCGACAACACACGACCCTGTGGTATTGCATCGTCGTCCCTGGTCGCACCTTTCAGATCACGTGCCCCTGGCAGTAGAAATCAGGTTATAAGTCAATGGAGATTCGGTATGAGTGACAATTGGCGTGAGGGTAACAGTGTTGAATTATTAATAAACGGAGAAGAATTTTTTCCCCGTGTTTTTGATTACATTCGAAACGCCCAACGCGAAGTGTTTCTCGAAACATTTATTTTATGTGAAGACAAAATTGGCAAAGAATTGCAGCAAGCGCTAATTGAAGCTGCGCGCAAAGGTGCACGTGTTGAAGTGACTGTTGACGATTATGGTACGGCTGACCTCAGCGAGGAATTTGTCAGTGCCATGGTAAATGCGGGTGTTAAGTTGCACGTATTTGATCCCACCCCACGTCTGTTAGGCATGCGTATTAATATGTTCCGTCGCCTGCATCGCAAAATTGTTGTTGTTGATGCAGAGACAGCATTTATTGGCGGCATCAATTATTCCCAGGATCACTTGGCATCATTTGGGCCAACTGCAAAGCAGGATTATGCGGTGCAAGTTCGCGGCCCGGTGGTGCAGGATATCCACGATGCTTGCCTGAAATTATTAAGCAAGGGATCACCGCGCAAGAAAAAACATTTGGAAGATACGACATTAACACCGGCTATCAATCTTGCGGGTAATACCAAAATGCTTTTGGCTGTGCGCGATAATATTTGGCACACCAAAGATATAGAACGACATTATCTGCGCGCTATCCACGGTGCCAAACATCGCCTGGTTATTGCCAATGCTTATTTTTTCCCCGGTTACAGGTTATTGCGCGCATTGCGAAAAGCGGCACGCCGCGACGTAGCGGTGACACTTATTTTACAGGGCCGACCTGATATGCCCTGGGTCTCCATGTGTACGCGTTTGCTTTACACTTATTTGTTGAAAGAAGGCGTCGTTATCCATGAATATTGTCAACGCCCGTTGCACGGAAAAGTTGCCCTGGCTGATGATGAATGGGCCACTATTGGTTCAAGTAATCTTGATCCATTGAGTTTGGCGTTAAACCTTGAAGCCAATTTGGTGATTGAAGATAAAACATTTAATAATCACCTTTATAAACATTTGCAAGGCCTTGCCAAATCGCATTGCCGGCCAATTAATATTGAAACGGCGGAACATGGTAATTGGTGGCGTCTACCGTTTATATTTTTAACTTTCCACTTTTTACGAATTTTTCCTGCTGTTGCTGGTTGGTTTCCGCGGCATTCACCGGAAGTGCAATTGCTTGGTGGTGAGCCTGTGTTAACCAAAACAGTGGACAAAAAACCTGATTGGCATAAAGCGAATGATGTGGAGAAAATATCATGATACAAACTCATGATGGAGAAATGCATCAATCGCCACAAACAAAGAAATCATCCAAATGGGCATTGTTCAAACGCATCCTAACCCTGTGTTTTTTTATCCTGGTGCCCATTTTTTTATTTATGCTGGTAAAGCACGTAAACTGGCATGAAGTTAATCTTGCCTTACAAAACTTGAAATTAACCACCTTGTTACTTGGGCTTGCAATCGCGTTGGTCAGTTACAATGTGTACGGTAGTTATGATGTTATTGGCCGAAAATATTCGGGGCATTCATTGCCCGTGCGGCAAATTTTATGCGTAGCAGAAGTGTGTTATGCCTTTACGCTCAACTTAAGTTATTGGGTGGGTGGATTTGCATTGCGCTTTCGTTTGTATTCTCGCCTTGGGTTAGATACGCCGACCATCACCAAAGTATTCACCCTCAGTGTAATAACCAATTGGCTTGGCTATATGTTTTTAGCGGGGACAATATTTGCACTGCGATTGCCGGATTTGCCAGAGAACTGGAAGATCGGTGAAACAGGTTTACAAGTGGTTGGAATAGGTTTGCTGTTGCTGGCTTCAAGTTATTTATTTGCTTGCAGATTTGCAAAGCGTCGTTCATGGAAAATATTTAGCCACAAGGTAACACTGCCAAGCTTTCGTATTGCACTTTTGCAAGCGAGTTTGGCTGCCTGTAATTGGTCATTAATGGCGTTGTTGGTATATGTGTTATTGCCGGCAAAAGTCACTTACTTAACGGTGCTGGGGATTTTATTAATCAGCAGTATGGCGGGCGCCATTGCCCATATTCCTGCGGGCCTGGGCGTATTGGAAGCAATTTTTGTGGCCATGTTGCAGGATCAGTTTTCACATGGAACTATTTTGGCGGCCCTGATTGGTTATCGCGTAATTTATTTTTTGATTCCGCTTGGTATTGCCACGGTGACGTATCTGATACTGGAAAGCCGCGCTAAAAAATTACGCGAAAATAATGCCACAACGGAATCTTCCAAACCTGCCCAACCCCAAACTCCCGCAAGATTGAGTTCCTGATTTTACGATTTAGAAAAATAATTGTTTATGGCTGTCTTGCAGGGCTTTCAAGCTGTCAAGGTTTTGTTTCAGCTGTTTATATTTGGCACGTTCATCCACCAGCTGGTTAATCTTGTAGTCCTGGTGTTCTTCTTTTTGAATCCCTTGGGATTTGAAGTTCCTGTAACTTTCGAGCGTCGTTTCCACGCTGCCCGTGTGTTCAGTGATTAAATTATTAATTTCATTTTTTCCCAAGCTCAAGATTCGCGACGTTTCCTGTTTTTCGTGAACCGTTTTGTAATTAAAGTTTCCAAAAATAAAATCAGGTTTATCAGCACCGGGAATCGCCTCGATTTGTCGGCTTTGGCGCTCAAACGAATTCACTTGCTTAACGAGCAGGGTTCCATCTTTTTGTACCTGGCGTTCAGTCCGCTGTTCAAGTTTTAATGACATGCTTTCAGGCAGCTCCAAACTATGTTGGAGATCGCGATAAACATAGAGCGGGGCATTAATCACTGCGGTGAAATCAGGCAAGCCCGTATCAAAAGCTGCGAGGGCTTTATCGGTTGATGAACCTGCCAGTGCTTCCTTTTGTTTCCCGTTGGGAGAGAGCATGCTGGTGAGGCCGTCGAGAATAAAACGCATGCTTGCGGTATTGGAGTGTTCCGCCTGTGCAGGCTGATGTTGGTTGAGTGTTTTGCGAATGATCGCTAAATAATTTTCCAGGGATTGGTTAAAAGATGGATTGGCATCACCCAATAAATCTTGCAGGTTTGCGGTGATATCAAAACTGTAGCCATCGCTATCTTTTGCACTCAGGTGTTGCGTTTGGGTTTGCTCATCCACCGAAAAATTATAATTCATGGTGGTATAGCTATCACCTTTGGGTTTGCTGAATTCAATTTGGAAATCTTTTAAGTTGGCCTGGTCAAATTCTTTTAAACCGTGCAATTCGGTAGTGCCGATGCGAAAAAAATCGTCGGCGACCTGGCCGAATTTATTAGCGAGTTTTTCCAGGGCGTCCTGCTCGGTTTCTGATAATTTTCCGGTGACATCAAATGAAAACTCCAGGTTGTCGCCGGTGGCACTTTTGCTGTGCTGGATTTTGATATCAATTGTATCGCCATCTTTCGTGCGCACTCGCAATGTCACGGTTTCCTGCGGTTTGCCCCCTGTGTCTGCAAAGCTTAGCTTGAGCTTGTCGTTAGCTTTGGTGCTGGCGAGTTGGTAGCTGAACGCTGAATTTTTGTAGGTGTTGGTCTCCCGGCTAAGGGAACCTATCTGGCTTAAAAAGTTGCTGGGGGTAAAGGGGCTTTTATTTTTTCGCAAATTGGCTGCGTCTGCTGCAAGGGCTTGGCTCAGTGTGGTCGCGGTTTTGGTTTTGTCCTGGGTGCTGCTCATTTGCACCATATCCACGAGCTTTGGCTGCTCGTAGAGATCGGATGCATCTTTAAAGCCAGACAGGTTGACCAGGGTTGCAGGTGAGTTTGTTTCCGTGGTTACTGATACAAGAGCAGGTGAAAGCGTATCTGGCAGGTCAACAGCCGTTGCGTCTTTAGCTGGCTGGGTAAGTTGGGTGCTGGTGAGAATTGGCAATTGACTGGCAGTAATTTGCACCTGTGGCTCCTTAACATCTTGCTGCAGATATGGAATTTATAGCGGCATGGATGACAAGAACTTTAACTTCCTCCCTGGCCGGGTGCTCCATCCTCCCTCTTGATAAGTGGGAGGGGATTACTACAAATTTAGCGGCCAGGTTCAAATAGGCACGGCTCTTGCGATAGCAGACAGCAATATCACCAAGCGTCAAGAATCCGTGAATTATGGCCATACCAACGTTTAGTCAATTGAATAACATCGGCGGCAGATCTGCCCTCGAATCTTTCCGTGGCATAGGCAAGGGTGCATTCGGTATTCCGATCATGCTGATGATCCTGCTTGCCATGCTGGTTTTGCCGGTTCCGGCGTTTATGCTGGACGCCTTTTTCTCCTTCAATATCGCCCTTTCACTCGTGGTTTTGCTCGTCAGTGTCTACGCTGCGCGCCCGCTGGATTTCGCGGCTTTCCCCACTGTTTTGTTGATCGCAACCTTGCTGCGCCTGGGTTTGAACGTTGCGTCTACCCGTGTGGTTTTGATTAATGGCCATGAAGGTGGCGATGCTGCGGGTAAGGTGATTGAGGCCTTTGGACATGTGGTGATTGGCGGTAACTACACCGTGGGTGTGGTGGTGTTCATCATCCTGATGATCATTAACTTCGTGGTGGTGACGAAAGGTGCTGGCCGTATTTCAGAAGTAAGCGCCCGTTTTACATTGGACGCTATGCCCGGTAAGCAAATGGCGATTGATGCGGATTTGAACGCAGGTTTGATTGACCAGGACCAGGCGCGCTTTCGCCGTCAGGAAGTCGCCGCTGAAGCCGATTTCTATGGTGCGATGGACGGTGCGAGCAAGTTTGTAAAAGGTGATGCGGTTGCAGGCATCATGATTATCCTGATCAACATTTTTGGCGGCCTGGCGGTAGGTGTTTTGCAGCACGGCCTGGCATTTACCGATGCCTTACAAAAATACACCCTGTTAACTATCGGTGATGGCCTGGTTGGCCAAATCCCCGGTTTGATGTTGTCTGTTGCCTCTGCGATTTTGGTGACTCGCGTAAATACCGCGCAGGATATGGGCGCTCAGGTGGTTAACCAGTTATTTGAATCTCCCAAAGCTTTGGGCGTATCTGCCTGTATTTTGGTGGTTATGGGTCTTATCCCCGGTATGCCACATATTGCGTTCCTGGGTTTGGGTTTGATTTGTGCGGCTATCGCTTATTACATTTACTGGAAAAAAGAACAGCCAGCGGCCGTGGAGGAGGGTTCATTTATTCCTTCTGGCAGCCGTTTGGCGCAGGAACTTAACAATGCCAATCCACCCTCTGCTATGGGCGGCGGAGGCGCTACCCTGGCACCGCAGCGCACACCGCCTGCGCTCCCACAAGCTGCGCCGGAAACGCCGGAATTGGGCTGGGAAGATGTGCAACCGGTGGATGTCATTGGCCTTGAAGTTGGTTATCGCTTAATCCCTATGGTGGATAAAAACCAGGGTGGGGAATTGTTGGGCCGTATCAAAGGTGTCCGCAAAAAGCTTTCGCAAGAAATGGGCTTTTTGATTCCATCTGTCCATATCCGCGATAACCTCGATCTTATGCCAACCGGTTACCGTATCAGTTTAATGGGAGTTGCCGTGGCGGAAGCAGAGGTTTATCCCGACCGCGAATTGGCGATTAACCCAGGCCAGGTATTCGGTAACCTGGATGGCGTAAAAACCAAAGACCCTGCGTTTGGCCTGGAAGCTATCTGGATCAGCTCCAGCCAAAAAGAACAGGCGCAAACCCTGGGTTATACCGTGGTTGACCCCAGCACAGTGGTAGCGACCCATCTCAACCAAATCCTGCAAAACCATACCCATGAGCTGTTGGGTCATGAAGATGTGCAGAAGCTGCTGGATATGCTGGCCAAAACCTCGCCCAAATTAGTGGAGGAATTGATTCCCGGCACCATCAGCCTCAATGTGCTTTTGAAGGTCCTGCAATCCTTGCTGCGTGAACGTGTGCCCATCCGCGATATTCGCTCCATCGCTGAAGCTTTGGCGGGTGCGACTAACAGGAGTCAAGATCCCGTCGCTTTGACAGCCCTGGCTCGCATAGCGCTGTGCCGTCAAATCGTCCAAAGCATCATAGGAAACGAGCAAAACCTGCCTGTTATCACGATTGATCCAAGCTTGGAACAGTTGTTGCTAAGTACCGTACAACAGGCACAAAAAGCTGGCGCTGATGACAGTGCGTTTATTGAACCTGGCTTGGCTGAGCGTCTGCAAGAATCCCTGATCAACGCAGCGCAAAGACAAGAAATGGCTGGGAAACCTTTGGTGTTATTAGTGGCAGCGCCACTGCGGATGATGATGTCGCGCTTTGTGCGCCACAGCCTTCCCGATATGCGCGTGCTGGCTTACACCGAAATTCCTGACAACAAACAAATTACCATTGATGCGAGTGTTGGGGCTGATCGATAGCAACTACAAAAGCTTAACCCCCTCCCAACCTCCCCCTTGTCAGGGGGAGGAGCTGAAAGTGCCACAGGCTAAGTAAGTGGTACGTTCAGTTCCCTCCCCTGAGAAGGGGAGGGTTAGGGTGGGGTAAACACTTCATCTAACAACCCGAAGTAGCCGAAAGGCAGGAGCTGAATATGCAAGTTAAACGTTTCGTAGCCGCTGATATGCGCCGTGCGTTGGAACTGGTCCGCCAGGAGTTGGGGCCAGATGCAATTATTCTCTCAAGTGGCCGTGTGCCGGAAGGCGTGGAATTGCTGACGACCACAGGTTCCGATAGCGAACTTGCACAACTGCAACAACAACCTTTGGGCAAAATGGCTCTGTCCAGTGCTTCGCCCATGATGAGTGATGGCGCCTGGGCTGAAACAGAAGTTATCGAGCGCGCAGCTAAACAACACGTCAACAGTAATTTTGCCAGCGCCTTGGCATCATCCAAAACCGGTAGCAGCAACATGGGTAAAACCGGCAAGCAATTAGTGGATGATATCGAGCAGGCACGTTTGCGTATGCTCGCCAGCCAAAAAGTGGAAGAGTCGGCCAAAGAGTTTTTGGTGGGCAGAAGCACCGTCGTGAATGCCGGTATTCCAAGGCAAGCACCTGCCAGACAAGCATCGGCATCGGTAGCGCAAATCCAAACTGAACAAAAGCCCGCTGGCAATCGTCCACAAGGTCGCAAAGCGATAACGGCACCGGTAGAGGCGAAAGCTAAGGTGATGAGCGCCGCTGAACGTTATCCCCTGGTAGATAATGTAGATGACGATATTGAAGATAAAGTTTCTTTTTACAGTAAAAATGAAGTTGCCAGCAAACCAGCTGCATCCGGTTACAGTGCAAACCAAACAAATGAATTACATGAACTACAAGCGGAAATTGCCGATATGCGCTTTTTGCTTGAACAACAACTTGATCGCTTGACCGGCACTACCAGCCCGGTGGCAGCATCGCCCGTTATGGGTAGCGTAGGGCGTCGCCTTGAGCGTTTGGGCTTGCCTGCAAACCTGGTGGGTAATGTATTGAATCGTTGCACCAAAACCCAAAGTGTGAGCGATGCATGGCCAGATGCTTTGGCTAACCTCGCGCATCAGTTGCCAATTAATGGTCGCGATATTGTTGATCAGGGTGGTATTTTTGCATTCGTTGGCCCAACCGGTGTGGGCAAAACAACGACTATCGGTAAATTGGCGGCACGTTATGTATTGCAGCACGGCGCCGACAAAGTTGCCTTGATTACGACTGACACCTACCGCATTGCGGCTCACGACCAATTGCGTTCACTCGCGCGTATTTTGCGTGTGCCTGTACGTGTAGTTGATGAGAGTAATTCGCTCGACAGTTTGCTGCGCAGTCTGCGTCACTGCTCATTGATTTTGATTGATACCGCTGGCTTCCGTCATGGTGATCCACAACTCAAAGCGCAGTTGAAAGCCCTGGCAGAGCAACCGCAAGTGAAAAGCCTGTTGGTTTTATCGTGCAACAGCCAGGAGCAAATGCTGAAAGCCTCTGTACACGCCTACGGTGCGGCTCGTTTGCACGGTTGTGTGCTGACCAAGCTGGATGAAACTGCCAGCATGGGTGAGGCTTTGGGGGTGGTGACTCAGAATCGTTTACCAGTGGTTTATACAACCGATGGCCAGGATATCCCTAAAAATATCGAAGTAGCGCGTGCACATCAGTTGGTGGCAAAAGCGGTTGCGTTATTGAAGGCGAATCCGGCTTCGGCGGTTTCCTAGGGTTATCGCTAAAACTGTAGGGTGGGTGGAGCCTGGCGATACCCACCATCGCACAGAATTTTGATGGGTATCGCTTAGGCTCCACCCATCCTACTTATGGCTTGATTGTTCTATTAACAACTGGATCCCCTCTAAGGGGGCGCCTAGCTCGGGGATGACGATTCTCTGTGTAAACATCAAAATCAGTTATAAAAATTCAGTACCAATTCAAATCAGTATCTATACTCAGTTCACAATGTAGATTTAGGCCGGTTGTTGGAGTTAATAATCAATGCGCCCAGTACAAGTTATCGCCGTATCCGGCGGCAAAGGCGGAGTCGGCAAAAGCAATATTTCCGTGAACCTCAGTATCGCGCTGGCTGAAATGCGCCGTCGCGTAGTCCTGTTTGATGCCGACTTAGGTCTGGCAAATGTCGATGTGCTCCTTGGCTTAAAAGCCACCCATACCCTCGCTGATGTCCTTGCTGGTACCCATTCGTTAATGGATGTGTTGGTCACAGGTCCGGCGGGCGTCAAAATTGTTCCAGCATCATCCGGTGTGCAGCGCATGGCTGAACTCAGTGCGGCGGAACATGCGGGTTTGATCAATGCTTTCAACGAGTTAAGCGATCAAGTTGATGTGCTTATTATCGATACTGCTGCTGGTATTTCCGACACAGTCGTCAGCTTTGTGCGTGCCGCCAATGAAGTCGTGGTGGTGGTGTGCGACGAGCCTTCATCTATTACCGATGCTTACGCGCTGATTAAATTGCTTAACAAAGAGTACAACATGCAACGCTTCCGCGTGATCGCCAACATGACGCGCAACGCGGCTGAAGGCACTAGTATGTTTAATAAACTTAATACTGTGTGCGAGCGCTTTTTGGATGTGACTTTGCAGTTTGTCGGCCAGGTTCCGTTTGACGAAGAGGTCCGCAATTCAGTCCGCAAACAAAAAGCCCTGTTGGAATTTGCTCCAAACTCCAAAGCAGCGCAGGCCATCCGCGGTTTGGCGCAGGTTGTTGATAAATGGCCTTTGCCAAGTGGCCCAAGTGGTCGCCTGGAATTTTTTGTAGAACGTTTGCTCCGTGCGGCCAATGACCGTTACTGAGTATGATTTATGGCCGCAGTTGATAGGTTAGCCATGTACGATAAAACGGAGCAACGTCTTCACAATGCGCGTATCGAAGAGTTTGCGCCTCTTGTGAAACGCATCGCCTACCACATGATGATGCGCATGCCCGCCAGTGTGCAGGTAGATGACCTTATTCAGGCTGGCATGATTGGCTTGATTGAAGCTGCCCAAAAATACGATTCTTCCAAAGGCGCCAGTTTTGAAACCTATGCCGGTATCCGCATTCGCGGAGCCATCGTCGATGAAATGCGCCGCGGTGACTGGGCGCCCCGTTCAGTCCATCGCAATTCCCGTCGCATTGCCCAAGCTATAAAAGCGGTAGAGGCCCGCACCGGTCGCGATGCCTACGATGTCGAAATCGCGGCAGAGCTTGAGGTTAGCATTGAGGAATACCACTCCATGCTGCAAGACTCCAACAGCAGCCGTCTTTATAGCTACGAAGAAACCTTTGGCGAAGAAGACAGCAATATAGATGCGAGCGAAACCAGCAGCGCATTTGCGAGTCCCTTCGAAGGTTTGCAACGTGAAGGGTTAAAAAAAGCGCTTGCTGCCGCCATCAGTCAGTTACCAGAACGTGAACGCATGGTGCTCGCCTTGTACTACAACGAAGAACTCAATTTAAAAGAAATCGGATTAGTGCTTGGTGTAAGCGAATCGAGGGTGAGTCAAATTCACAGTCAGGCGGCAGCGCGGTTGAAATCGCGGTTGGCGGGTTGGCAGTCGCAGGGGTAAAGCCACCCCTTTTAGAAATAATTTGCTTACATTTAGTAGGGAGTCGTCATCCCCGAAGGGGATCCAGTGACTTTACGCTTTAATGGCGCTGGAGCACCAGCCCGGTGGATCCCCTGCGGGGATGACGACTCCCTTATAAATTAAAATCGCACTCATGCGAGCGGGGTATTCGTCTGCTCCATAAACAACTCGAACAAATAAAGCGCTATAAGTAATTAAAAAACTTTTTTAACGTCAGAAAACTGGCTAGATCGTGAAGTCTGGCTAGACTAACAATAAACGAAATTCCTGTAGGTGTGACGGAGGTTCCTTTGGATAAGAACATGAAAATCTTGATTGTCGATGACTTCTCGACAATGCGGCGGATCATTAAAAATCTGCTGAGAGATTTGGGGTTTTCAAATACCCATGAAGCAGACGATGGCATGACGGCATTGCCTATGCTTAAAAGTGGTGACTTCCAGTTTCTGGTAACGGATTGGAACATGCCAGGTATGACGGGAATTGATTTGTTGCGAGCGGTGCGCGCTGACGACAAGCTCGCCACTTTACCGGTGCTCATGGTAACGGCAGAAGCCAAGCGCGATCAAATTATTGAAGCGGCCCAGGCGGGTGTAAATGGTTATGTTGTAAAACCGTTTACCGCACAAGCGCTGAAAGAAAAAATTGAAAAAATATTTGATCGCGTGGGTTAACAAATAGCGTTTGCTGCCACTACCTAACAATAAGGCATTTCCATGGCATCTGAGATTTTAGTCGATCCTAACAACGAATTGTTCATTGCCGAACTTAAGGAATGTGCAAAACTGTTGACGGAAAAATTACAGGGCAATCAATTTGAAGAAGCATCTGCGTTAATTCAAAGTATTACTGAATCACGTGATCGCCATATTTTTCAAACAGTGGGCAAGTTAACGCGCGGTTTGCACAACGCCATTGTTAATTTCAATGTTGATGCTGACCTTTCCAAACAGCCGCCACAAATTGAAGGCTCGGATATCCAGGACGCCTCCAATCGTTTGAATTACGTTATCGAACTTACGCAAAAAGCTGCTGAACACACCATGGATATGGTGGATGAAGCCGCCCCCATTGCGGCGAACCTTGGGCAGGAAGCAAGTTTGCTTCGTGCAGATTGGGCGCGTTTAAAACGTCGTGAAATGTCCGCTGAAGAATTTCGTGAATTGTACGAACGTATGGATGGTTTTCTCGGGCAAATGGAAGTTGGCACAGAACGTTTAAATAAAAGTTTGCAAGATATTGTATTGGAGCAAGGCTTCCAGGATTTAACCGGACAGGTATTAAAACGTGTTATCGGTTTAATCAAAGATGTTGAAAAAGATTTGGTCGATCTGGTGCGTATGGCAGGGCAGGTTGAAGAAATTACCGGCATTGTCGATACAGTAGAAAATGAACACGAAATGGAAGATTTGATCGAGAAACGTAAGCACGAGGCCGAAGGCCCACAAATTAATAAAGAACGTGAGAACGTAGTTTCCGGGCAAGATGAAGTCGATGACCTTTTATCAAGTCTCGGTTTCTAAAGGCCGCATGGTTTTTTTGGGGACCACATGGTTTTTTTTGGGGAATAGGTGAATGAGTTTCGGTGATGACGAGGATATTCTTCAAGACTTTTTAGTTGAAGCCGGCGAAATTTTAGAGCGCCTTTCACAACAATTAGTGGATCTTGAACAACGTCCTGACGATAAAAATTTATTAAACGCGATTTTTCGTGGGTTCCACACTGTAAAAGGTGGAGCAGGTTTCTTATCGCTTACACCCATGGTGGAATGCTGCCACCTTACCGAAAACCTTTTTGATATTTTGCGCAATGGCAAACGCGACGTTACCTCTGAATTAATGGATGTAGTGCTGCAAGCGCTCGATAACGTTAAAGACCAATTTGATATAGTCTCTGCCCGCGGTGAATTACCGCCTGTTGATCCTTCATTAATTCATTCGCTGGAGCGTTTGGTTTCTTGCGAAGATTTGAACGAGCCCGCTGAAGTAGCTGCGCCAGAAGTTCCTGCACCTGTTGAAGCAACCGCAGCTGTCGCTGAAGCACCGCAGGGCGATATTACCGACGATGAATTTGAAAAACTGTTGGACGCAATTAATCAAACACCAACCGCAAAACCTGCTGCGCAATCCGCGCCAGTTGTTGCACCTGTTGCGTCAGCAGCTGCCTCTAATGGGGATGAAATTACCGAAGACGAATTTGATGCGTTGCTCGACCAGCTTCATGGCAAAGGCAAAGCGCCTTCTGCAAAAACAGTTGAAGCCGTTGCTCCTCCGCCAAGTGCACCCGCTGCAGCCGCTCCTGCAGCTTCAGCCGCAGGTGGTGGTGACGAAATTACTGACGATGAATTTGAAGCCTTACTCGATCAATTGCACGGCAAAGGTAAGGGGCCTGGCGTTGATGCATCTGTGGCTCCGGCTGCAAAACCCGTTGCACCGGCACCGACGCCAATTGCTGCATCCGGTGATTCCGATTTAATTAACGATGACGAATTTGAAGCGCTTCTCGATCAACTACACGGCAAAGGCAAAGGACCAACTGCTACAACGGCGGCTCCCAAAGTGGCCGCACCGACAGCTTCTGTAACGCCACAACCAGCTGCTAAACCAGCTGCACCGGTAGCCGCAAAACCAGCCGCTGCCGCAGCGCCCAAACCGGAAGCATCTCCTGCGGCAGCTCAGCCAGCACCCAGGGCTGAAGCACCTAAACCATCGTCTGCGGCAGTTCCAGCGGGCGATAAAGACGCTCCCGCAGGTGTTGAAACAACGGTTCGCGTTGATACCCAGCGCCTCGACGATATTATGAATATGGTCGGAGAATTGGTGTTGGTGCGCAATCGGTTGGTTCGTTTAGGCAATACATCAACCAACGAAGCCTTGGTAAAAGCTGTTGCGAATCTCGATGTAGTAACTGCCGATTTGCAAACATCAGTTATGAAAACGCGCATGCAGCCGATCAAAAAAGTATTTGGCCGTTTCCCTCGGGTTGTGCGCGATTTGGCTCGCCAATTGAAAAAAGAAATCAATTTGGAATTGGTGGGTGAAGAAACCGATCTGGATAAAAACCTCGTGGAAGCGCTTGCAGATCCGCTGGTGCACTTGGTGCGTAACTCTGTTGACCACGGTGTTGAATTTCCCGATGTGCGCGAAGCTAACGGCAAGCCGCGCACGGGTCAGGTAATTTTATCTGCGGAGCAAGAAGGCGATCATATTTTATTGTGCATCAGCGATGATGGTGCCGGTATGGACCCTGTGAAATTGCGTCGCGTCGCGGTTGAAAAAGGTTTGTATGATGAAGACACGGCTGCGCGTTTATCCGATGTTGAAGCATTTAATTTAATTTTCGCACCGGGTTTCTCAACCAAAAAAGAAATTTCGGATGTATCCGGTCGCGGTGTTGGTATGGATGTGGTGAAAACCAAAATCAACCAACTAAACGGTACAGTGGAAATCCAGTCAACCCTGGGCAAGGGCACGCGTTTTATTATCAAGGTGCCGCTGACCCTGGCAATTATGCCAACGCTTATGATCATGATTGGCAAACAAACTTTTGCATTGCCGTTAGTGAGCGTGAATGAAATTTTCCATATGGATTTATCAAAAAGCCATGTGGTTGATGGACAGGACTGTATCGCCATTCGCGATCAGGCCATTCCATTATTTTATTTAAAAGACTGGTTGATTAAAGATTCGAGCAGTGGTGCACGGCAACAATTTGCACATGTGGTTATTGTAACTGTAGGTACGCGCCGAGTGGGTTTCGTGGTTGATCAATTGATTGGCCAGGAGGAAGTGGTCATCAAACCTCTGGGTAAAATGTTACAAGGTACCCCGGGTATGGCTGGTGCAACTATCACGGGCGATGGAACCATCGCATTAATTTTAGATATTCCAAGTTTGTTACGACGCTATGCAAAAGGGTCAACATCTTGGGGACATACCTGATATCTCGCCGATAAAAATAGTTTAAATCCTGATAGCCCCACGTCGGGCAAATGAATAATGGGCTCGGAGTAAGGTCATGCCGTTACGGGTGTTGGTGGTTGATGATTCAAGTTTCTTTCAGCATCGTCTGAAAGAAATTATTAATGAACACCCCGATCTAAAAGTGGTTGGTATTGCCAGCAATGGTCGCGAGGCGGTAGAAAAAGCTGACGATTTAAAACCCGATATCATCACCATGGATTTTGAAATGCCGGTGATGGATGGTATTACTGCGGTTAAGCATATAATGGCGAATCGCAAAGTTCCCATCATTATGTTTTCTTCCCTGACTTATGAAGGCGCGAAAGTTACGCTTGATGCATTAGCGGCAGGCGCGCTGGATTTTATTCCAAAAGATTTTGCGGAAGTCTCGCGTAACTCTGCTGCACTCAAGAAAAAATTACACGAGCGTTTAATTACCCTTGCACGTGCCGGGCAACCAGCCCCTTCACCGGTTGCCAGTGCCCCCCAAACCAAACCAGCTGCGACTACATCGACGAGTGCGACGGCGGCTGCCACATCGTTGTTGGCATCAACAACATCTGCAATGGCCGCGCATGCAACACCTAAAGCGTCGTCACCACAAAGTGCGCCTGTGGCTGCAGCAAAACCGGCGGCACCCGCAACTGCGGAAAATTATCGCTTGAAACGCCAGCCAAAAGTATTGGTTATTGGTGCGTCGACAGGTGGGCCCGTTGCTTTGACAGAAGTGCTAGTTGCACTGCCTGCTAATTTCCCGGTTCCGATTGTGCTTGTGCAGCACATGCCCGAAAACTTCACTAAAGCATTTGCTGAGCGTTTAAATAAACAATGCAATATTCGCGTACGCGAAGCAGTGGATGGCGATTTGCTTGAGCCCGGTTTGGCTTTGCTGGCACCGGGTGGAAAACAATTAATGCTGGATAAACGCAACGGTGGTTGTGTGCGTGTTTTGCCCGATGATGATCGGGTAAATTACAAACCATCACTCGATATCACCTTCGGTTCCGCTGCAAATTGCTACGGCGATAAAGCACTCGGTGTTGTATTAACCGGAATGGGTTCCGATGGTTGCAAAGGTGCAGAATTATTGAAATCGGCTGGCTCACAATTGTGGTCGCAAGATGAAGCCAGTTGCGTCATTTATGGAATGCCAATGGCAGTGGCTCGTGCGGGCTTAACAGATCGAGTGTTGAGCTTGAAAGATATCGGACCGCGCCTGGCGCGTGAGGTTGTGTGATGGATTTCCTCAGCATAGTCGGTGTTGTGCTTGGCTTTGCTGTCATCATTGGTGGCAACTTTGCCGAGGGCGGTTCAATTCATTCATTGGTGAATGGATCGGCTGCGATTATTGTGATTGGCGGCACTTTGGCTGCGGCTATTTTGCAAACGCCAAAAAATAGTTTGAAACGCGCGCTCACCATGTTCAAGTGGGTTTTCCAACCGCCTTACTCACCGTTTAAGGAAGGTATTGCGAAATTAGTGCGTTGGGCCAACGCTGCTCGCAAAGATGGTCTGTTAGGTTTGGAATCCATTGCAGAAAGAGAAAAAGATCCCTTTGCCAAAAAAGGTCTGCAATTGTTAGTCGATGGCAGTGAACCTGAAGCCCTGCGCAGGATTCTGGAAGCTGATTTAATTTTGGATGAACAGCGCGATTTCGATGCCGTAAAATTTTATGAAAGCATGGGCGGCTACGCACCGACGATTGGAATTATCGGCGCCGTAATGGGATTAATCCACGTGATGAATAACCTTGCAGATCCCGCCTTGCTCGGCCCCGGAATTGCGATTGCATTTGTAGCGACAATTTATGGTGTCGCACTGGCGAATTTATTTTTATTGCCCGTCGCCAACAAATTGCGCATGTGTGTCAATGAGCGTTCGCAATACCGTGAGCTAATGATTGAAGGCATTATCGCCATTGCCGATGGTGAAAATCCGCGTTCTATTGAAATTAAATTGAACGGTTATTTGCATCCTTAATTGTCTTTTAAAAAACTGTGCTTACTGAATTATTTTCTTTTTATTAATTGATTATTTGCTTCAAATGGTAATCGTCATCCCTAGCCGGGCGCCCCCGTAGGGGATCCAGCGTCTTTCAATAGTCGAAGTCACTGGATTCCCTACGGGAATGACGATTAAATGCTTAATAGATATTTTCTCTTTTTCGATATTTCTACATTTTGGCGTAAAGAATTATGGTACGTCGTCGTCAGCAAGAAATTCATATTAATAACGAACGTTGGCTGGTTTCCTATGCTGACTTCATCACTTTATTGTTTGCATTTTTTGTAGTGATGTATTCCATTTCGCAAGTGAACCAAAGTAAATACCGCGTTTTATCGGAAACTTTCCTGCAAGCCTTTAACCAGCCTAACGATTCAAAAGCCAATCCCTTGCCACAAGAGAAAGCAAACCCGTCCAATGATGCAGTGACACCATTGGATATGGGTAAAACTGCAACGGAAGAACACGTTCAACCACCGCCAATTGTGATTGTGGAAGACACCGCAAAACCGGAAATGAATGCCCAATCTAACACAACAGCGAAAACCCAAACAGCTGATGAACTTACACAAATTTCAGATTTGGTGAACGAAAAGTTTTCGCAGCTGATTAATGATCAAATGATTAAAGTATCCAGCAATGAACTCTGGCTACAAATTGAATTGAATGACAGTATTTTATTTTCGTCTGGCGGCGTGGATATCAGCCCGAAAGCGCAAGTTATTTTTACCGAGATTGCGAATATTTTAAAGAACTACGAAAACCCGATTCAAGTTGAAGGTTTTACCGATAACGTCCCCATCAAAAATGCCCGCTACCCCACAAACTGGGAATTATCCTCCGCACGTGCAACAGAAATTGTAAAATTCCTGGCGGAAAAAAATATAGCGCCGGAACGTTTGGCTGCTGTGGGTTACGGCGAATTCCAACCGGTTGCGTCAAATGATACTGAAGCAGGGCGCGCGCAAAATCGTCGCGTTGCAATCATGGTTGCGAAACGAAAAATGGACAGGCCAAAAGCAAACCCGGCAAATCTCTAATCAATTTTTGCAAAATCCATGTAGTCAAAATTCATCACCGGTTGATCTAAAAATTTTAGGCGCAGCACTTGTTTTCCTTTCTTTAAAAATACTTTTCCAGCGAGTTGCACTTTATTCCAGTGGTGTGCCTGGCGCCATTCGATAGTATCTTGTGTATCAAAAGTAGATGGGATTTCCAGCGGCCCTGACACATCTTTTCCATTAACCTCAAAAGCAATATGACCACCGGATTTTGATGTGTACTGGGTCGTCACTCGATAAAAACCCGTTTGTTTCACGGTGACGGTGTAATTCACCCATTCGCCTGGGCTAATCCAACCCAGATACAACGAGTTAGCTTCTGGCTGTATAAGGTTGTAAGGCGAATCATCCACTGCGACATCGGCATTGTTTAATTTGGTGTAAGAAATATCTGGCGCTTCCTGCATCCTGAATTCGGTGAGATAACTTCCGGGCTTATTGAGTTTGCCGCTGCCATTGTTGATTGCATCAGTATCGTGATAGCAATTTCCTTCTGCATCCTGTTGGGCACTTGGTGCCAACATATCAAAAAATTCATTTTGGATACGGCCCGGAATTGTCTGGGAAATTTTGCCGGTGACGGCATCATGATAGGGGATGCAAGGGTATTTGTTGGCGAACGTCGAAAGTGGAACAAGTGTTAAAACTAATGCATGAAGAGAAAGTTTATTGTTCATATTGTTCGTCCTTATTAGTTACAGAATATTTATTTACCGTCATCCCTAGCCGGGCGCCCCCGCAGGGGATCCAGTGACTTTTGGTTTAAGTGTACATCAAAGCTACTGGGATGCCAGCCACTGGATCCCCTGCGGGGATGACGATTCCCTTCTAATTTAATATCGTATTTACTGCACCAAAGTTCCTTTCGAAAAGGTAATGCTTTCACCGATCAGGCTTACATGATCTTCATTAACTGTTACGTCAAGGAATCCGTGACGCTCTGATAATTGCTCTGCGCGCAACGATGATTTCCCCAATTTCTTACTCCATAAAACCGCCAGACTGCAATGTGCAGAACCAGTTACTGGGTCTTCGTTAACGCCAAGGCGCGGAGCAAAAAAGCGCGATACAAAATCCCGCTCACCATTTTTACTCTGGCTGGTAATAATGAATCCCCGTGTATCAATTTTGGCGAGTTTTTCCAATTCCGGTGAATAATGCAAAACCTCATCTTCGTGCGCTAATTCTACAATAATATCTTCACCTGCTTGATAAGCCGCAACAACATCAAGATTTAATCCTTTAATTCCCACATCGTCTTTATGCAAATAAATCCTGCTGAACAATTTAGGTTCTATTTTGGGGAAATTAAGTGTAATGGTCTTTTCGTTAATCCTTGCCGCTAAAACGCCGCTTAATGTTGAAAACAAAAATTCAGCGTGCTTCAACTGTAATTCACGCGCAAGCACATGTGCAGCTGCCAGGGTTGCATGGCCGCACAATTTTACTTCGCACGCGGGTGTAAACCAGCGAAGTTTCCATTGATTGTCATGTTCATGCCATAAGAATGCTGTTTCGGATAAATTAAATTCAGCCGCAACTTTTTGTAACCATTTATTGGTTTTGGGTTCAGTCAAAATGCATACAGCAGCAGGGTTCCCGCTGAAAGGTTTGTGTGTGAACGCATCTACCACAAAGTAAGCTTGGGAAACCGCGGGCAGGTTGTGGTTATCCGTCATGGCATTCTCCTGTTGTTGTGCTGCTATTTGCAGCTGATTCACCAAAGTGGTGTATCGCTAGAATAGCCTTGCTTATTATTGGTGTGCAGATTTACAATTTTGAAATTACACCAGTACAGATTAATCCTGTTACATCTGTACTGGTTAAAGTATTGGCTTTCTGTACCGGTATAAATTTATCTGATTTGAACGGTACTTACTTAACAGGGAATCGTCATCCCTAGCCGGGCGCCCCCGTAGGGGATCCAGTGGCTGGCACCCCAGCGTCTTTGAAAAACATTAGCGTCACTGGGGCGCAAGCCCGGTGGAATGACGAGTCCCTTATAGAGTGCGTTGAGTTAAAACATTCCTAACTCTGGTTTAATTATTATGGGCAACCTTTATCATCAGCTCGCGTCTGAAATTATTTCTCAAATTGAGTCGGGTATTTATAAAGTTGGCGACAAATTACCGGGCGTGCGCACGGCGAGCACACAGCGTGGCGTAAGTGCTGCCACTGTGGTCGCTGCCTACAACGAATTGTTGAATGGTGGTTATATTGAATCCCGCCCGCGTTCCGGTTTCTATGTGAATGGATTGGTTGCGACAGAATTTCAGTCGCCGCAAATTACACAACACAAAATGGTTCCGCGCGATGTGGTTGGCCAGCAACTTGTGCTTGAATTATTGCATCGTACACAAGTGGCTTCGGCGGTAAATCTCGGTGCAGCAGTGCCCGATGTAAAAATCTTGCCATCCGCTGCGGTTGAAAAATCTATCGTTAAAATGGCGCGGCTGGAGCGTTTGAATGTATGTTGTTATGAGTCTTTTGCACGTGGCAATCTCGAATTGCGCCAGCAGATTGCCAAACGCATGGCTCAGCTTGGGTGCCAACTAAATGTCGACGATATTGTAATTACCAACGGTTGCCAGGAAGCGCTTTTATTAACATTGAAAGCATTAACGGCGCCCGGTGATTTTATTGCCATCGAGTCCCCAAGTTATTACGGCCTGATGCAAATCATTGAACACATGGGCTTACAAGCCATAGAAATTCCTACCGATCCGATCACTGGAATTTCGCTGGACGCTTTGCAATTGGCAATGGAGCATTGGTCCATAAAAGCGTGTTTGGTGGTATCTAACTTCAGTAATCCGCTTGGCGCCAGTTTGTCCGATGGAAATAAAAAAGCGCTCGCATCCCTGTGTCGTAAACATAAAGTCGCATTGATAGAAGATGATATTTATGGTGATTTGGCTTACGGCCAGCAGCGCCCGAGTGTGTGCATGCGTTTTGATGAAAAAGTAATTTATTGTTCATCATTTTCCAAAACCCTTGCGCCGGGTTTACGGGTGGGATGGGTTGCATCAAAACAGCTTGCTCCAGCGATTGGGCAATTGAAATTTATGAGTAGTATGGCTTGCCCAACCATTGTCCAATATGCATTGGCTGATGTGTTGGCAAGCGGAAAATATGACCGGCATTTGCGTGGCATGCGCATTCAATTAGCGAAGAGCATGCATGAATTAATTTTGGCAATTGAGCGCTATTTCCCTGCCAATACCCGCATTACCCAGCCGCAAGGCGGGTTTGTGCTGTGGGTGGAATTACCCCTGGAAAATATGGTTTCAAAGAACTTTGATACTTATGAATTAACCTTGCGACTGTTGGATGAAAAAATTGCCATTACACCCGGCAAACTTTTCACGACAACCCAAAAATATAAAAATTGTTTGCGGTTGTCTTCCGGCGGGCTATGGACGCCGCGAAAAGAAAAAGCCATGAAGCGGGTAGGTGAACTTATCAAGCAGGCTTATAAGAATTAACGGGCTAAAGCCAGTTCGGCATAAACTTTGCTGAATAGCAATTATCGGCTTGCTTATAGCTATAGCGGGCCTAAACTGACATCTGCTTGACGTTTCGAGGAAATCAGTAAGTGCGTGTAATTACGGTAGCCAATCAGAAAGGTGGTGTAGGTAAAACCACCACCAGTGTAGCGCTTGGAGGCATTGCTTCTTCGCTCGGCTATCGCGTATTGCTGATGGATATAGATCCCCACGGCTCGCTGAGCACTTACTTTCGTCAAGATCCCGACACCACTGAATTAAGCTCCTACACCTTGTTTCAGGAGCGGAAAGAACTCACCGCTGCCAGCGTAAAACGGTTAATTCGTGCCACTGATTATCCCAACCTGGATGTTTTGCCGTCAGCGACGGCGCTGGCAACTCTGGAACGACAAGCTATCGGACAAGATGGAATGGGTTTGGTTATTGCCCGTTCACTCGCCTTTCTTTACGATGACTACGATTTTGTGTTTATTGATACGCCTCCCTTGTTGGGGGTTTTAATGATTAATGCCCTCGCGGCTTGCCAACAATTGGTGATTCCCGTCCAAACGGAGTTTTTAGCGCTCAAGGGTTTGGAGCGCATGGTGAATACGCTCAAGATGATGAGCCGCTCGCGCAAAAAAGCCCTGGAATATACAATTTTGCCGTTAATGTATGATCGTCGTACGCAAGCTTCTGTGACCAGTTTGCGCACCATTCGCAACACTTATCCGCAGGAAGTCTGGCCAGGACATATTCCTGTGGATACCAAATTCCGCGATGCCAGTCGCGTTGGTGTTCCTCCTCATTTGTTTGACGAAAATGCTCGCGGTGTAGAGGCTTATAAATCCTTGTTTAAATTCCTCATGCAAAAATTTGCTGCAGAAGATGCGCGTTTGGCGGCGGGTGGGTTGTGAGCGACATAAAAAATCCATTCGACAGTTTGCTCGATTATTTTGATGATTTATTGCCGTCAGAAGATGCGCTGCCTGTATCTAAATCGCAACCTGTTATTCCGGAAAAACCTGTAGCTATCGCGACCAAGCCTCCCATTGCACAGCGTGCAACCGTACGCAAAACTGCCCCTAAAGCAATTCCACAATTTGCAGAGCCGGATTCCGATAAAAAAGAAAAACTGCAAAAATTATTAAGCAGTACGCAGCCTAAAATTGCCGTTGCGCCGATTGTTAAGGTCGCTCCTGTAGAGGTTGTTACACAGCCTAAAACAGCCTTTGTTGTTGATCCCGATGAAATCCAGGAATGGGTAATAGAAACCGCCGCGCCGATTGTGGAAACCCAACCCGTTGTGGAAGTGGAAGCGGTTATTGAAACTGCAGTGGAATCCCAGCCCTTTAAGATTCCCGGTTTGGAATGGATGCCTAACGGATTACCGCAATGGGCCCAATCCCGTTTTGATGTTTTATTATTTAAAGTGTCCGGCTTGACGCTGGCTGTACCCTTAATTTCCCTCGGCCAAATCCAGCCCATCACCGACGAGTTGACACCTTTGTTCGGCCAGGCAGATTGGTTTATGGGTTTCCAACCAACACCGCAAGGTAAAATTCGCACGGTAAATACTGCGAAATTTGTTATGCCCGAACGCTACGATGAAAACTTCGTTAAAAATGCAAAGTATGTAGTATCGATTAACGGCGTACCCTGGGGTCTAGCAGTTGACTCGGTTAACCAGCCTATCAGCCTTATGCCGGATGAAGTCAAGTGGCGCAGTGACCGCAGCAAACGCCCTTGGTTAGCCGGAACAGTCAAAGAACACATGTGCGCATTGCTCGACATTCCCATGATTGGGCAAATGCTCATGGATGCTGATAAGAACCTGATGAAAACCAGGGCCTGATGAAACAGAGCCTAATGAAAAGTAGGTGACAGGACTGGCAGAGCAAGCAGCCTCGGCTATAGTTATAGCGATTATCCACCGTTTGGACTCTGCACCCGTATACAGGCTCCGCCCTTGAGGAAATTTTTATGGCCAATGATGTTGTTAAGAATAAAAGCACTGACGATCCAGTCCTCCAGTGGGTTACCTTTCGTTTAGATGGTGAAACGTACGGCATTAACGTAATGCAAGTGCAAGAAGTCTTGCGCTACACCGAAATTGCTCCCGTTCCCGGTGCTCCTTCCTATGTATTGGGGATTATTAACCTGCGCGGTAATGTTGTAACTGTTATTGATACTCGTCATCGCTTTAATTTGCCGAGCGGCGATATCACCGATAACACGCGTATTGTGATTATCGAAACGGATCGCCATGTTATCGGGATCATGGTTGATAGCGTGGCGGAAGTGGTTTATTTGCGTCAGTCTGAAATTGAAATGGCACCCAACGTTGGCAATGAAGAATCGGCTAAATTTATCCAGGGCGTTTGCCACAAAAATAATGAGCTGCTTATTTTGATTGAACTGAACAAGCTGTTGACCAGCGAAGAGTGGAACGAGCTGGAAGACGTTTAATAAATCAACGACACTTTCAAAAAGTTTTTCATATCCTGAAACCCCGCACTGCGGGGTTTTAAATTTTTGATTTCACAATCCGGGGTCAGGTATGATTGATCCTACATTCCTGTAATCAATTATCGAGATTCCCATGCCACTAACTCCACTTGAAATTGGATTAATCGCCAGTCTCCTGGTCAGCATCGTGGCATTAATTGTTGCAGTCAACGCTATAAAACTAGCGCGCTCACAACGGGAACATACCGAGCGCCTCATCCAAAAATTAACGCGTGAATTAGCCGTTTCCAATAGCGGTTCTGTGGGTATGGGACAGCGCTTATTAGCGATGGAAAAACGCTTGCAAGAAGAACCCAAAAAATCCGACCAAAAAATTGATTACTACAATGACGAAGATTTCCAACCATATTCACAAGCTGCACAATTATTTAAGATGGGATTGGATGCAGAAGAGGTTGCGCGTCGTTGCGGTTTATCGCGAGCTGAAGCCTCGTTGATTCAGATGATGCAGATGAATGCGAGTGGGAAGTAAATTTTAATTAATTCTTTATTTTGTAAACCGGAATTTTTTTGGTAGGGAATCGTCATCCTGTAAGGATCCAGTGTCTTCTTCGTGTATGCTAAGACAAAAGCCGCTGGATCCTTTCAGGATGACGACTCCCAGATAAATTTAAATTTTCGTGTAACCGACATTTCCCGCATAAAAAATTAAACCCGACATTTGCCGGGCTTAATCAAAATCAAATAACAAAAATTACTCCCTGCATTCATCGTTATTTCTTCGTTTAATCGTCATCCCCGCGACTCGAAGAGCAACGAAGCTCACGCCTAGATCCATCGACCAGCTTTTCCTTTTAATATAAATCAAGAACTGAAGTTTCAGATCGGTGGATCCCCGCTTTCGCGGGGATGACGATTCCCAAATAAATGCTTTCAATAAAATTGTTAGTGTAAAATATTAAGCCCGGCATGACCGGGCTTAATTTTTATAAATGACTTATTACTTCAGTATTTGATTTCACTCAGGAACTTTAAACGGAAAATAATTCTTCGCATTATTAAAACTAATATCCTGAATCATTTTGCCAACCATTTTAGTATCGTTAGGCACTAATCCCCTTGCCATATCGCGACCAAAAATTCCGCATAAGATTCGGCGGAAATATTCATGGCGTGAATAACTTAAAAAGCTGCGGCTATCTGTCAACATACCTACAAAACGGCTTAATAAACCTAATTGGCTTAAGGCTTCAATTTGGCGAGTCATACCATCCATCTGGTCGAGGAACCACCAACCACTGCCGAATTGGATTTTTCCAGCCGAAGAACCGTCCTGGAAATTACCAATCATGGTACCGATCATTTCGTTATCGCGTGGGTTCAAATTGTAAATAATCGTTTTAGCCAAACGATTTTCGCTATCCAGACGACCTAAAAATTTCGCCAGAGGTTTTGCATAATTGTGATCACCGATGGAATCAAAACCAGTGTCAGCACCAATAGTGCGGAACAGGCGAGGGTTGTTATTGCGGATTGCGCCAATGTGGAATTGTTGTACCCAACCTTTGGCGTGATCCTGGAATGCAAATTCAACCATCATTGCCGATTGGAATTTTTCAATTTCTTCAGCATTTAATTCATTGCCACCACGGATTTTGGCAAAAATAGTGTTGATTTCTGCTTCGGTGTAATCGGCCGCGTAAACAGTTTCCAAACCATGGTCAGATAAACGGCAACCGTTTTCATGGAAATAATCATGGCGTTTATTTAATGCAGCCATCAAATCATTAAAGGTGACGATATTTATATCGGCAACTGCAGCCAAACGATCGATATATTTGTTGTATGCCTCAGCGCTTTCAACTGCCATGGCGCGATCAGGGCGCCAGGTTGGCAGCATTGCCGATTTGAACGAGGAATCGGCTGCAACTTTTTTGTGGTGCGCTAAATCATGAATTGGATCATCAGTGGTACAAACCATTTTTACATTGGCTTGTGCCATTAAACCACGCGCGCTGAATTCCGGTGTGGCGAGCAGTTCGTTGCATTGATCCCACGTACGTTTGGCGTTGCTGCTATCGAGTAAGCGGTCTGTAATTCCGAACGGCTTGCGTAATTCAAGGTGCGTCCAATGATAGAGTGGGTTACGCAAGGTGTAAGGAACCGTCGCGCACCATTGTTCAAATTTTTCCCAGTCGCTTGCGTCACCGGTGCAATAACGCTCATTAACACCGTTTGAACGCATGGCGCGCCATTTGTAATGATCGCCGGCAAGCCATACTTCAGTCAGGTTGCGGAATTGTTTGTTATCGCCGACTTGCTCGGGTGGCAGGTGACAGTGGTAATCGATAATGGGCATCTGTTTGGCGTAGTTGTGATACAGCTCTTTAGCTTGCTCGGTATCGAGTAAAAAATCGTCATGAATAAAATTCATTCTCACAATTCCTCAGCGGTTTTTTCGCGGGACTATTTTTCGTTGGGAATAGCCCTGAAATTTGTTATTAAGGCAGCTCCCGACAACATAAGTTTCAGCACAATAAACTTGCGCTGCGACATTCTGGGTTAAAAGCATGAGCCATGATTCACACTGACATAATCAACCTGTAGGTGGATATGCAGATGAGTATCTAGATTGCATTTGAGGTATTTGACCGAGGGTTGCGCTCACCGGAGTTTGTTCGTTGTATGTGGCGCTACTGCTATCTTGCAGCTGGTAGACAAGTTTAACGCCTGAAAACATAAATTACCATTCTGGTCGTGTAAATATCACTTATTGGGTGGCAAAGTGCGCAAATTTTTGGTGTTGGGCTATAGTCAAAAGGAAATGGTGTGCTCGTTATTTGATCGCGTCAATCTACTGAATCTAGCTTTTAGGAGTTGTTATGGCCAAGCCTGTTGTGCATCACAATCCGCTTTATGATTTGTTGCGTGCGGAACAAGTTGTTGAATTTAATAAGCGTAAAGCGGCTGGCGCAATTACAGAAGGGCAGTTGCGTGGCGGTGATTTTCGCGGACTCGATTTACGCGAGCTGGATGCAGATGGATTGGATTTTGGCGATGCCTATTTTCGCGGTGCCGATTTGCGTGGCATAGATTTCCGCAATGCCAACCTTGAAGGCGCAAGCTTTTGCCAGGCACATATTTCAGGTTGTTTCTTTCCCAATGAGTTAAGCGCTGATGAAATCCGCTTATCTTTCGATTTGGGGATTCGTGTCAGGTATCGCTCCTGATATTAAATACTGTTCCTATTATTAATATCGTTCCTGTTAAATATCGCTTTTGCTAAATCTCGTTTCTATTAATTTCGTTTTCTATTAAATTTCTTTTCTGGCAAATATCGTTCTGAGTATTAAGTTATGTTTAGGCGTTAAGAATCATTTTGGCTTCCCAATGTATTCGGTTACACTGCGGCTTTTAGTGCTTTTCCTCGTTTGAATCCTGTTGGTTGTATGTGGCATTTGCTGATAAGAAGCGGGTGCCTCTTTGTGTATTTTTTCCATTCAAACCAATCGCCTGTGGGATATAGCCTTTAAAAATTAGAAAAATTCAGCAGCGGATTAATTAAAAAATCTAAATGGAAAAAATTAAAAGATAAACGGATGTTGCCAAGCCTTTATATTAACGAGAGGAAATAATGAATCAACTTTTTTACGACGCTGCCTGACCGCATCAAAAATTAAACTAATCGCTGCTACTTTTGTATTTGTTTTTACGAGTGTTGTTTGTGCGAGTGAAACAATAAATTCATCACCTGTTGAAATTAATATAGTGACAAAAAATGCAACACCGGAAACACGTTCGCTATTTGCATTTTTAAAAACCAATCGCCAACACGCTATTATGTTTGGTCATCAACACGAAACCACCCAAGGTTTAACGATTAAAAAAACTGATGGTATAGAATCTGATACCTTTAATACGGTAGGTGATTTTGCGGCTGTCTATGGTTGGGATTCTTTATCAATCGTAGCGCCGGCACCGGAAGGTGATGTTGTGCCGTAAATTAAAAAAGCTTATGCACGTGTATGAAGAATGGAACCCTGGAAGATTTCGCGCGTTTTATAAGGATGATTTGACGGCGTTTAATCGCGATATCAAGAATGTCTACAACATCAACACGGTTGTGAAGAAGTAAAATCGTTTACTAAATAACCTTTATGTTGCATAAAGGTTATTTAGTATGCATTTTCACGTAAATATTGGTTAAAAAAACAAGCCGATTTTTTTTCGCGAGCTATGATTACACTTAATGTGATTAGTGGCCTTGCGATCTCCCAATGCCCCTAAGTTGTTCCAGTTCACCTTTTACTTATAGTCAATAAAACCCTTTGAGGAATAAATCATGGGATTTCAAAAAAAAATAAGCGTGTTAGCCGTGGCCATTGCATTAATTTCAGGTGCTCCTTCCTTTGCAGCAGATGCGCCGAAAGCTGATGCAAAAAAAGCGGGTGCTGAAGCGCCTAAACCATGGATGAATAAAAAGCTAACGGCAGAACAACGCACTGATTTGGTCTTGAAAGAAATGACCATGGATGAAAAACTCAAATTGGTCTTTGGCTATTTTGGTACTGATGCGCCCTGGAAAAATTTTAAACGCCCGGTTGAATCCATTACGCAATCTGCGGGCTTTGTATACGGTATTCCGCGCTTGGGTATTCCTAATTTATGGGAAGCCGATGCGGGCGTTGGTGTTGCGAGCCAGGGTGGTCCTGATGTGCGCGGTGCAACTGCATTGCCATCGGGTATCGCAACCGCAGCAACCTGGGATTTACCCACTGCATTTGCGGGCGGCGCCATGATTGGTGCTGAATCGCGTGGATTTGGCTTTAACGTTCAATTAGCCGGTGGCGTAAACATCATGCGCGAACCGCGCAATGGTCGTAACTTTGAATACGGTGGCGAAGATCCGCTTTTGGCTGGTTTGATTGTGGGCGAGCAAATTCGCGGTATCCAATCAAATAATGTTGTATCAACCTTAAAGCACTATGCGTTCAATAACCAGGAAACGAACCGTTTCTCCCTGAATGCAAAAATCGACGATAAATCCGCGAGAATGTCTGACTTGCTCGCGCTGCAAATTGCAAAAGAGCAGGGCAATCCCGGTTCTGTTATGTGTGCATACAACCGCGTGAATGGTCATTACGCTTGTGAAAGTGATTATCTGTTGAATGAAGTCCTGAAGAAAGATTGGGGCTTTAAAGGTTGGGTAATGTCTGACTGGGGCGCGACCCACAGTACAGTGCCTGCTGCGAATAGCGGTTTGGATCAGCAATCCGGTATTCCGTTTGATGTCTCTGAATATTTTGGTGCGGCATTGAAAGAAGCCGTCCTGAATGGTTGGGTGAGTGAAGAGCGTTTCAATGATATGGCGCGTCGCGTGTTGCATCCAATGTTTGAGTTTGGCCTGGTGGATAATCCGGTATCACCCAATGTGAAATCTATCGATTTCAAAGCCCATGGTTTAGTGTCACAGAAAGACTCTGAAGAAAGCATCGTGCTCTTGAAGAACGATGCCAACCTTTTACCAATGGCCAAGTTCTACAAAAAAATCGCCGTTATTGGTTCGCATGCTGATGTAGGTGTGTTGTCCGGTGGTGGTTCTTCACAGGTTTATCCAGTTGGCGGTGCGGCGGGTTACAGAGGCGGCCCAGCGGTATTCCCTGGCCCAATGTTGTACTACCCATCATCACCGATGAAAGCAGTGCAAGCGCGCGCATTGGAATCCAAAGTGACTTACAACGATGGTACCGATGCGAAATCAGCAGCTAAATTGGCCGCAGAAAGCGACATAGTCCTGGTGTTTGTAAACCAATGGACGGCGGAATCTGTCGACGTTCCTAACCTGTCATTGCCGGACAACCAGGATGAGATGGTTGCTGCGGTAGCCAAAGCAAACTCCAAAACCGTTGTAGTTTTGCAAACCGGCGGCCCGGTGCTTATGCCATGGTTGTCAAACGTAGGTGCTGTGCTTGAGGCCTGGTACCCAGGCTCCAATGGTGGTGAGGCGATTGCCCGCGTATTGTTCGGAGAAGTGAATCCATCTGGCCACTTGCCAGCGACTTTCCCTGCATCTGAATCACAATTGCCACGCCCTGTATTGGATGGTTATCCAGAAGTTAAAGACGCTCGCATCGAAGTGGATTACAAAGAAGGTGCGGCAGTCGGTTACAAGTGGTTTGACTTAAAAGGCTTGAAGCCTTTGTTCCCATTCGGTTACGGTTTGTCTTACTCTGAGTTCGCTTTGGGTGATTTGAAAGCCGATGTTAAAAATGGCCTGATCAATGCCAGCTTCAGCGTGAAAAACACTGGCGGCGTAGCTGGTAAAGAAGTTGCGCAAGTCTATGTATCACCAGTAACCGCGCAATGGGAATCTCCAAAACGCTTGGGTGGCTTCCAAAAGGTCGATTTGAAGGCGAGTGCAAGCACCACGGCGAAAGTAACGGTTGATCCACGTTTGGTAGGTGTTTATGACACAGCATCCAAAACCTGGAAAATTGCTGAGGGTGACTACAAGGTAATCCTCGCTTCACACGCTATGGATGCCAAAGCGACTAGCGTTACCGTGCATTTGAATGCGGCAACGCTGGATGTGAACGGCAAGTTTATTAAATAAATTTTTAAACTAGCTCTTTGGAAGGCCAAACCGTGAAAGCGGTTTGGCCTTTTTTATTGTCTTATAAAATCCCTCGTAAATTTCTGTTAAATTGTATGACAATAATATCTTAGCGGGTATGATTAGCCCGCTATTAACGGGAATTATTCGATAACAAGAACTCACGAGGTTTACCCCCATGTTGAAAATCAGTTTGCGTCTGGCAATCGCCAGCCTTGGTTTGGTTGCGGCGAGCGCATTTGCGGCAGAAAAAGTTGAAGTCATGATTGATGCGCAAAAACCAGGGCCGGTCATCAACAAGAATGTTTACGGTCAGTTTGCGGAGCACCTTGGCGCAGGTGTCTATGGCGGTCTTTGGGTTGGCCCGGATTCCAAAATCCCCAATACAAGAGGCTGGCGAAATGATGTTGTTGGTGCATTGAAGAATTTAAAAGTACCCTTGGTGCGGTGGCCTGGTGGCTGTTTTGCCGACGAATATCACTGGCGTGAAGGTATTGGCCCGCGTGACCAACGTCCTGTAAAAGTGAATACCAACTGGGGTGGGGTGGAAGAGAGCAACGCGGTGGGGACCCATGAATTTTTTGACCTGGCTGAAATGCTGGGCGCTGATACTTATGTTAATGGCAACCTGGGCACAGGTTCCGCGCAAGAAATGGCTGAATGGCTGGAATACATGACTGGCGAGAGTAAATCGACGCTTGCTGAATTACGTCGCAAAAATGGCCGTGAGAAACCGTTCAAAGTTGACTATTTTACGATTGGCAATGAGGCTTGGGGTTGCGGTGGAAATATGTCACCACAACACTATACGGATCTCTATAAACAATACGCCGCGTTCCTGAAAACGCCCAAAAATAACACACCCAAACTAATTGCCAGTGGCGGTACACCGGGCCATGACGAGTGGACTGAATACCTGAGTGCAAACGTAAAACCCGAATGGAGTTTGCGTATGGATGCAATCAGTTACCACTACTACACTTTGCCGACCGCTGATTGGAAGGTGAAAGGTGCCGCTACAAATTTCCCTGAGAAAGAATGGATTTCCACGTTTAAACAAACCTTGCGAATGGATGGATTTATTGCTGACGCTAAAAAAACGTTAGACAAAAATGATCCGGAGAAAAAAGTAGGTTTCTATGTGGATGAATGGGGTACTTGGTACGATGTAGAGCCAGGTACAAACACCGGCTTTTTGTATCAGCAAAACAGTCTGCGTGATGCTTTGGTGGCTGCACTTAATTTCAATATCTTTCATAAATATGCTGACCGCGTGCACATGACCAATATCGCGCAAATGGTAAACGTATTGCAGGCAATGATTTTAACAAAGGATGACAAAATGATTTTGACTCCTACCTACTATGCCTTTGATATGTATAAACCATTTCAGGATTCAACATCTTTGCCTACCAACATACATCACAACACAACTTACACGCTGGGTGATATCAGTGTTCCTGGTGTGAGTGCATCTGCTGCGCGTGCTAAAGATGGAAAATTGTATGTAGCCTTGGTGAACACCAATCCAAAAGAAGCGGTGGATGTTGCAGTAAATGTTGCTGGCGAAAAAGTATCGGGCGCAAAAGGTCGCGTGCTGACATCTGCCGCAATGGATGCACACAACACTTTTGAAAAACCGGAAGCTATTAAACCGGCTGCGTTTAATGCGCAAGCTAAAGACGGTAAGTTAACCGTAAAATTGCCTGCTAAATCTGTAGTAGTTGTTGCAATAGAGTAAGTTAATTTCCAGATGGTAAATACGAAAAATGGGGATTTTTAAATCCCCATTTTTTGCATACATTATTACGCGAATAAATCTTCAATCGATAAATAACGTTCGCCAGTGTCGTAACTGAAAATAATGACACGGCTGCCCGCAGGCATTTCATGTTGTTTTTGGGCGAGGGCAGCGAGGGTTGCGCCGGATGAAATCCCCACAAAAATTCCTTCTTTCAATGCGCATTGGCGAGCCATTTCAAATGCATCTTCTTCGCTTACCAAAATGGTTCCGTCCAGCGTTGCTCTGTTGAGCACTTGCGGAATAAAACCGGCACCAATGCCTTGCAACCTGTGTGGGCCTTTTTCGCCACCACTAATAACCGGTGATTTTGCAGGTTCAACCGCAAAGGTTTTGAGATGTGGAAATTGGCGTTTTAATACTTCGCTGCAACCGGTAATGTGACCACCAGTGCCAACGCCGGTAATTAAATAATCAACACCTTCAGGAAAGTCAGCCAAAATTTCTTGCGCAGTTGTATTACGGTGAACTTCGGAATTTGCTTCATTAATAAACTGTTGTGGAATCCACGAGTTGTTGTGCTCAGCGGCAAGTTCTGTCGCCTTGGCAATTGCTCCGCCCATGCCTTGTTCTTTTGCGGTCAGTACCAATTCAGCACCGTAAGCCTTCATTAATTTGCGGCGTTCAATCGACATGGATTCCGGCATGGTCAATATCAAACGATAACCTTTAACTGCACAGACTAATGCCAAACCAATACCGGTATTGCCAGAGGTCGGCTCAATAATCACTGTATCTTTATTGATAAGGCCTTTTTCCTCTGCATCTTCAATCATTGCCAGGGCAATACGATCTTTAATGCTACTGCCAGGATTAAAACGTTCAACTTTCATCCAGACTTCAATGTCGCTATTGAATAATTTATTAATGCGAACGTGAGGTGTGTTACCAATGGTTTGTAAAATAGTATCGGCTTTCATTATCGTGTTTCCCTGGTTAATGTAGACATTTATAGGCAATTAAATAAGCAAATTAATCAAGGCGCTTTTTAAACCGTTTTGCGGCTACAAGCAAGCCTATCAAGGTGAAGCATGCCAGCCAAAGTAAGTCTGACCAGAGATCCGCAAGTTGTGCTGCACGTAAAACAATGCCCCGCGTCAGGCGAATAAAATGAGTAACCGGCAAGGCTTCCGCAATCCATTGTGCTAACACCGGCATTCCCTCGTAAGGAAACATAAAGCCCGATAACAAAATGGAGGGAATCAATATAAACACAGTCAATTGCATGGCTTGTAATTGGGTTTTTGCAACAGTCGATATCAACATGCCCAGCGTTAAACTTGCGCTGATAAATAGCAGTGTGGCGAGTAGTAACTGAACCATCCCACCATTCACAGGTACATTAAAAATAAGGTGCCCAAGTCCCACAATAATAAACATTTGCAGCAGGCCGACAAAAACATAGGGCACAATTTTTCCAACCATTAGCTCCATGGGTTTAATCGGCGTTGTGATTAATAATTCCAGATTTCCTCGCTCGCGTTCGCGCACCAATGCGGCCGATGTAAACAACACCATCGTCATGGTTAAAATAATACCGATTAATCCGGGAACAATATTAATAGCCGAACGCCGTTCCGGGTTGTAAAGCAAGGTCATCTCAAAAGTTGACTGGCTTATATTGGGGTTTGTCTGGATGTTTGGATTTAATGAGGTAAGCGGCATATTTTTTAAAATTAAAATAGCATTGCCTACTACGGTATCAGAACCATCAATAACCCATTGCGCAACAGGGCGCCCATCATTTAATCGTTGAGCAACATCTTTCGGGACAATTAATGTTGCGCGCACTTCGCCGCGTGTAATTGCAGCAGCGCCCTGCAAAGGCGTTTGATAGGTTTTCACAAAATTGACAACCTGGGTTGCTGTTAAATCAGCGGTTAATGTGCGCGCTATTTCACTTTGGCTTTGATCAACCAGTGCAACGGGCAAATGACGGATGTTGGTGTTGATAGCAAATCCGAAGAGTAACAATTCAATAAACGGAATCATTACGATCATGCCAAATGTAGGTTTATCGCGCGACAATTGACGCAACTCTTTAATGACAATCGCATAGATGCGTTGCAGGGATTGACGAATATTGGATGATGAGTTTTGCATCATTGTCGTCCTTCTCCCGTGGAATGAACAAACACATCTTCCAGGCTTGGACGTACCAGGCTTAATTCTCGCCCTTGCATGGCATCGCTGAATTTTTGTTGCAACCATGCTTTCGGATCATCAATATTTTCTTTTATGAGCACACGTAGATGCGTACCTTGTTGTGCCGCGGAAATAATATCGGCATCAGCAATCAATGTTTGTTTAAGTTGCCGTAAATTATCGCCATTAATTTCTACAACTTGCGCGCCCAAATCTTTCATCAATTGCGCGGGTGATCCATCGGCGCGTTTAATACCGCTTTCCAAAATGGCGATTCCATGACAGCGTTCAGCTTCATCCATATAGTGTGTGGATACTAAAATCGTCGTGCCTTGGTCACACAAATCAAAAAGCTTTTCCCAAAAGTCGCGGCGATTTTCCGGGTCGACCGCAGAGGTTGGTTCATCCAACACCAGCAATTCTGGTTTGTGCAAAGTTGCGCAGGCGAGGGCGAGCCGTTGACGTTGTCCGCCGCTTAAACTGCCTGCAAGTCGGGTGCTTCTCTCATTCAAACCGTAAGATGTTAATTGTTCATCAATGCGCTGTTTGCTGGTGCGGGAATCCAGATTATAAATTTGCGAAATAAACCGTAAATTTTCAATCACGCTCAAATCATCGTAGAGTGAAAATTTTTGTGTCATATAACCTATGCGCAAACGCAAGGCTTCTGCCTGCTCGGGAATATCCATTCCCAATACGTGAATTTTTCCACTGGTAGGCGTAAGCAATCCGGTAATCAAGCGCATGGCAGTGGATTTCCCGCAACCATTTGGGCCGAGGAATCCATAAATTGTTTTTGCAGGAATGCTTAAATCCAGGTTATCAATTGCTTTGAAGCTGCCAAAATAATGGGTCAAACCTTCGGTAGAAATTGCTATGTCCGCCATTATTTTTTGTTCCCGGTTGAAGGAATATCCACCTGCACTGGTAAGCCACTGGGAAGCTCTGCAGCGCTTTCTGGCAAATCAATTTCTGCTAAATACATTAGCAATGCGCGGTCATGGGAATTTAATGCGTAGTAGGGCGTGAATGCAGGATCTTGCGAAACCCAGCGCAATTTTCCTTCAACTATTTTTTCGTAGCCATCGACGTGTACATTTAAACTTTGTCCGATACGTAATTGCGCGCGGCTTGGTTCGAGCACGTAAACCCGTGCGTAGGGCGCTTTACCTGCGAGCAATATCGCAAGTGGATCATTAAGTGTCGCGCGTTCACCGGGATATTTTGGCAGGCGATCCAAAAATCCATCGCGCGTGGCTTTAATACTTAATTGATTTAATTGGTATTGCGCGATGTGTAAATTGGCTTCGGCTTCCGCAACTTGTGCATCTGCGATCGTTAAATCTTCGGGACGGGTACCATTGGTGAGTGCGAGTAAATTTTGTGTGGCGCGATTGACATCGGCCCGGGTTGTATCGCGCAAGCTACGCGCATTATCCAATTCAGCCTGGCTAACCAATTTTTGCGATGCCAAAGGTTTAATACGATTAAAATTATTGCTGGCTTCAATCGCTTGTGCATTTGCGACGTCCAGTTGCGCACGGCTCGCAGCTATATCTTCTGCCCGGGCACCGTGGCGTAATTTGTTTTGGTTGGCGGTAGCATTAGCGAGGTTTGCTTCAGCTTTTTGAACATTGTGTTGGGCCTGTGTGTCGTCCAACTGTACAAGCAAATCGCCTTCCTTAACCTGCGAACCTTCGCGAATCGGTGTGGCCGTAATGATTTCGGCGGCAGTTGCTTTTAAAACTATTCGATCCCGCTCCAAGGTGCCGAGCGCCTGTTCGCTACCATGCTCACTACACGCGCTTATACACACTAACAGGCAAATCAAGCTCAGGTATTCTTTCATAGGCATTTCCATTGTACGTTTATTGGGTTTAATGGCGCGCTTGGGGCTATAATAATCCAAAACCGGCCTTGTATTGCAGGCAATTCTAATAATCAATTAGTTTTCTAATAATGAATTAAATGAGAGAAACCATGACTTTCTTTTCGGTAATTGGCCTGATTGGTCATCTCCACAATGATCGCGCAACTTATTCACTCAAGCGTTTGATTAATTTTCTACAAAAACGCGGCGTCGATTTTGTCCTGGAGCAAGATACTGCGGGATTGTTGGTTGATGATCCCTTGTTCCAGGCAGCGCACAAAATTGTTGATGTCGATGAAATGGGCGGGCTATGCGATTTGGTCATTGTGGTCGGTGGTGATGGCAGTTTGCTGCGCGGCGCGCGTGCACTTGCAAAACATCAGGTGCCTTTATTGGGTGTGAATCGCGGTCGCCTTGGTTTTTTAACCGACATCATGCCGGAAGATATTGAAGTTAAAGTTGGCGAAGTTTTATCTGGCAAATTTACATTGGAAGAGCGCTTCCTGTTGGATATGTCGATCAAACACCTCGGTGAAACAATCGCCTCAGGTGAGGCCTTGAATGAAGTTGTTTTGCATCCCGGCCAGTTTGTTCACATGCTGCAATATGAAATTTATGTGGATGGCTATTTTGTAACGACCCAATCATCTGATGGCATTATTGTGTCAACGCCAACGGGTTCAACGGCTTATTCCTTGAGCGGCGGTGGTCCGTTGTTACATCCCAAACTGGATGCTATTGCATTGGTACCCATGAATCCCCATACATTAAGCAGTCGTCCCATGGTGGTTGCTGGTGATAGCCATATTATGATTCGTGTTGGCGAACACAGCCGTGCAATTCCCATGATTTCCTGTGATGGGCACAATCATTTTGAAATGACGATGGGCGATGAAATTCATATTTCCAAAAAACCGGATTTATTAAAATTATTGCATCCTGCTGAATATAATTTTTACGAGCGCTGCCGCACCAAATTAGGGTGGGGCGGCCATCTGTTAGATAATTAATCCATGACAAGATTGTATTACCATGAGTCATTACCGCCCGTTGAAGGTTTCGACCTGATCGGTGATGTCCATGGTTGTGCAAAAACTTTGGAGCGATTGTTACAAAAATTAGGTTATAAAAAAATTAATGGCGTTTATCGGCACGCTAAACGTCGCGTAATTTTTTTAGGTGATATTGTTGATCGTGGCCCACATATCCGTGAAGCTTTGCTGCTGGTTCATAGCATGGTGCAAAAGGGAAGTGCCCATATTGTTTTGGGAAACCATGAATATAATGCCATTACCTACTGTACGAAAGTTAAAAACTGTCTTGAAAAAAATAGTGAATATTTACGAGCGCATACATCGGCAAATTCATGTTTGATAGCAGAGACTTTGGAGCAATACGCACGCTATCCGGAAGAATGGAACGCGATGCTGGCGTGGTTCAAAACAATTCCACTTTTTATGGAATTGGGTGAGCCTCGCGATAATAATATTTTTCGCGTGGTGCACGCCTGTTGGGATCATGGGATTGTTGCGCATCATAAAGCAATGTTTGGTGATGGACATTTCGATGAAGAATTTTTACATCAAAGTGTCCTTCATGATACCGCTGAAGCGCATGCGATCCAGGTATTAACGCGCGGTGTAGTTTTTCCATTACCGGATGGATTAAAAGTCATCACCCGGGATGGGCATGTGCGCAGTACATTCCGCACCAAATTTTGGGCCGATAAAGCCCAGACATACGGCGATTTACTTTTCCAGCCAGATCCCATTCCTGTTGAAATAGCCGCCTTGCCAATTTCAAAAGACCATCGGGCAAATATGGTGCTTTATGGGTTGGATCAACCACCTTTATTTGTTGGTCATTATTGGTTAAAAGGTCAGCCAAAACCCATTACAAATAATATCGCTTGTTTAGACTACAGTGCGGTAAAATACGGACGCCTGGTTGCTTATCGAATGGACGGTGAGCAACAGCTCCAACCCAAAAAATTTGTTTGGGAATACGTTGATCCCTGACAAGATTATTACGCCATGTGAGTATATTGTGAATTGGATTGTCGTTAAAAAATTTCCCCTGTCTACTGATTTAACCCATATCACCGGTTTTTTGCGCGAACGTGCAATTCAACACCATATTTATGAAGAAGCTGGTGAGCAGGTCATTGCGGTTAATGATGCAAGGATGGTTGCGCCTATTGCGCAATTTTTAGAGGATGTTGCCCAAGGTCGATTAGTTATTTCGCAAGATGAAAATTCCCAACCAGCTGTAGACAATCCAGCGGCTCCATCACTGGTTGATCAATTAAAAATGGCCCCTATAAGTGCCATGCTGATTTTATTAAGTGCGCTGGGCGCGCTCCTTGTTGCAATGGATCCCGAGCGCAATATTGTGCGTTGGTTTAGCTTTCAGGATATGTATCACTACACTTTTTTTCCGTTAAGTGAATCATTACATGCCGGACAAATCTGGCGATTTATTACTCCCGTATTTTTACATTTTGGATTCTTGCATGTGTTATTTAACAGCATGTGGATGTGGGATTTGGGTCGTCGGATTGAACTTTTATTAGATAAAAGAAATTACCTTTTATTTTTTATCTTTACCGCTGCTGTTTCTAATATCGCCCAATATCGCTGGGCCGCAGATAGTTTGTTTGGCGGTATGTCTGGTGTGGTTTATGGGTTGGTTGGATTTATTATTGTGAGCCACAAATTAGCGCCCAATAAATTAACCGCAGTACCACCTTCAGTGTTAGGTTTTATGTTGTTTTGGCTCGTGCTGTGTATGACAGGTGTTATCGATTATTTTGTGGGTGGCGGTGTAGCTAATGCCGCACATATTGGCGGGCTTTTGGCAGGTGCTGCGTTTGCTGCCCTGACGGTTAAAAAAGTATCAAATTAATGTGTTAGAGATTTTACGATGGATTTACAGCAGCTTTTAAATAGCATCACGCCGGATATTTACCAAAATTTAAAAACGGCCATAGAGCTTGGGAAATGGCCTGATGGAAATAAATTATCATCCGAGCAGCGCCAACTTTGTATGCAAGCGGTGATTGCTTATGAACATAAACATTTGCCACCAGAAGAGCACACCGGTTATATCCCGCCCGAGCCACATACATTTTGTGGCGATGAAGATGATCACGATCACTCCCATCCTGAGCAAGAAAAGCCAATCAAATGGGTTGAGTAATTAATTCAAGTAAGGAATATTCTATGACAGCTATTGAGCAGGCACCACAAGCTATTTATTTAAAAGATTACACAGTCCCTGATTATTTGATTACCAAAACAGAACTACATGTAGATATTTACGATGGCCACACCATCGTCACTTCAAATTTATCCTTGCGCGCTAACCCTGCGGCCAAAAATGTATCGCAGCTTAAATTGCACGGAAGTGATCTTGAATTAATGTCCCTGGCAATTAATGGCAAGACACTGGCTGAAAGTGCTTACGAATTTGGTGAAGAAAGCCTGATGATTAACAATACGCCTGCGCAATTTTTGCTGACTGTCGTTACTAAAATATATCCTGAAAAAAATACTTCACTTGAAGGTTTGTATAAATCCCGCACCATGTATTGCACACAGTGTGAGGCCGAAGGTTTCCGTAAGATTACCTATTACCTTGATCGCCCTGATGTGATGAGTGAATTTACGACGACGGTAGTTGCCGATAAAAAATTCCCGGTATTGTTATCAAACGGAAATTTAATCGGAAAAGGCGATTTGGATAATAGTCGCCATTTTGCCACCTGGCATGATCCTTTCAAAAAGCCTGCCTATCTATTTGCATTGGTTGCGGGTGACCTCGCCCATATCGAAGATAGTTTCACGACCTGTACAAAGCGTAATGTCACCTTAAAAATTTACGTTGAACCAAAAGATTTGGATAAGTGCGACCATGCAATGACATCTCTTAAAAATTCCATGCGCTGGGATGAAGAAGTTTATGGGCGTGAATACGATCTCGATATTTTTATGATTGTCGCGGTCGATGATTTCAACATGGGCGCCATGGAAAACAAAGGGCTCAATATTTTCAATACTTCTTGTGTATTGGCCAAACCTGAAACCACTACAGATGCAGGTTTCCAGCGCGTTGAAGGCGTTGTCGCCCACGAATATTTCCACAACTGGAGCGGTAACCGCGTTACCTGTCGCGATTGGTTCCAGCTGAGTTTAAAAGAAGGTTTTACGGTTTATCGCGATTCAGAATTTTCTGCCGATATGGGCTCGCGCACAGTGAAGCGGGTTGAGGATGTCAGCCTGTTGCGTACATTGCAATTTGCTGAAGATGCAGGCCCTATGGCGCATCCTATCCGCCCTGAATCCTATATCGAAATTTCCAATTTCTACACCATGACGATTTATGAAAAGGGCGCAGAAATTGTTCGCATGTTGGCAAATTTATTAGGTAAGGAAAATTTCCGTAAGGGAACGGATTTATATTTTGCTCGCTACGATGGACAAGCCGTGACGACAGAAGATTTTGTCGCCGCGCTTGCAGATGCATCAGGCAAAGACTTAACGCAATTCAAACGTTGGTATTCACAAGCGGGCACGCCACGCTTATACGTGACGGATGAATACAATGAAGATACACAAGAGTATTCATTGCATATTAAACAAACTTGCCCTCCCACACCTGAGTGCCAACAAAAATTACCTTTCCATATTCCAATTGCGATGGGCCTGTTAGGAAGTGCAGGGGATTTGCCGCTTTATTTGACAGCGGTTGCTCCTGATGTTGAAACTGCTGATAACACGCATATTGTTCTTGAGCTAACACAAGCAGAACAAACTTTTGTCTTTACCCGTGTGCAAGAAAAACCGGTTCCATCCTTATTGCGCGGTTTTTCTGCGCCCGTGAAATTGCACTACGATTATTCGCGCGAAGATTTAATGTTATTAATGAGTCGCGATAGCGATGGTTTTAATCGTTGGGATGCCAGCCAGCAATTAGCCTTGCAGGTTATCGATGATGTTATTGCCGCTTATCAGCGCGGTGAAGATATTAACAATATCAACATTGATGGACGTTTAATCGACGCTTTCCGTAGTATCTTGCAAGATGACAGTCTTGATCAGGCAATGGTTGCTTATATGTTGAGTTTGCCATCGGAAGCCTACATCAGTGAGCTTGCAGAGATTGTAGATGTTGAAGCGATTCACTACAGTCGAATGCTCGTGCGTAAAATCATTGCTCGTGAATTACGCACTGAGTTTGAGCGTGTTTATCAAAACTACGATCATCAACAGCCCTATGCTGCAACTGCGGGTGCCATAGCGGCGCGTAGCTTAAAGAATGTTGCTTTAGCTTATTTAATGTTATTGGGTGATGAGAAAATCATTCGTGCGTGCGAACAACAATATTTAACCGCAAATAATATGACCGACGTAATGGCTGCATTGACGCAATTGGTTAATGCAGAAGCTGAGCTTGCGCAAGATCTCTCTGGTAATGCTTTGGCAGATTTTTACGAGCGCTGGAAAGAAGAATCTTTGGTGGTAAACCAATGGCTTAGTGTTCAGGCTACCTGCAGTCTTCCCCATACGCTGAAGCGTGTTAAAGCGCTTGAAGTCCACAACGCTTATGACAGTAAAAATCCCAATAAAATTCGCGCATTGATTTCCAGTTTCTGCAATAGCAACGCAATTAATTTCCATGATGCGGAAGGCGAGAGCTACAAATTCCTTGCTGATAAAATTATTGTGTTAAATGCCCAGAATCCGCAAATTGCATCGCGCTTGTTAACGCCATTGACCAAATGGAAAAAATACAATCCAACTCGCCAGGCGTTAATGAAAAAACAACTCGAACGTATTTTGGCTGAGCCTGATTTGTCTAAAGATGTGTTTGAAGTGGTAAGTAAGAGTTTGGCGTGATTTAATAATAAAAAAGCGAATGTTTTTGCATTCGCTTTTTTTAATTGTGTTGTTAAACGAGGGTGATTTTTTCTTTGGTGATTAAAATCTTTCGCTCTTTATACAATTTGCTCAGCGCATTTTTATAAATGCCTTTGCTGACTTTATATTGCTGATAAATTTCTTCTGGTTCGCTTTTATCGGTCAGTGTTGATTCGCCGCCGTTAGCTTTTAGATGATCCAAAATAATATCGGTTAAAGCATCGCGTACTTTGCTGTTAACCGGTTGTAAACTTAAACCAATTTTGCGATCTGGCCGGATCTCTTTAATAAAGCCTTTTAATTTTTCACCGTAGAGCAATGTACGCGGTGTGTTGTCGCGAAAAATCAAACCTAAATGTGTGTGATTGATAACGGCTTTAAAACCCAAATCAGTTCTGCCACAAATAATCAAATCAACTTCTTGTTGAACTTTTAATCCGCTGGCGCGCTCTTCCAAATGATGGCTTAAGCGTGATGATGCCGTAATACGTGATGAATGCGGATCAAGGTAAACACACACAACATAGCTGTTGCCAACTTCCATGGGTTTGAGTTGTTCGTTGTAAGGCACCAATAAATCTTTTGGTAAACCCCAATCAAGAAATGCACCTACCGGATTAACATCTTTTACTTCCAAATGCGCGCATTGGCCAACCATGACTTTGGGGGTCAGGGTGGTTGCGATAATGCAGTCGTCTGAATCCAGGTAAATAAATACATCCAACTCATCGCCAATTTTTGCAGTCGCTGGAACATAGCGTTTTGGTAGCAAGATATTGCCGTATTTTTCGCCATCAAGGAAAAGCCCGAAATCGACTTGTTTAAGTACTTTCAAGCGATTCATTTCACCAATCTTAAGCATGTTTAACCTTTTGTTTACAGGGCATAATGGACGCTATTGTAAGGCCTATGCCTGATTAATGGTGATTAAAAAGAGTAGATAGTTTATGGAATTGTTTTCGTTTGATGTCCAGGGGCGCCACTTTGCGATAGTGCTGGATTTTGATTTGCGATTGGAGCGGTTGGTGTTGGACGGCACTGTGATGTCTGTTAAGCCGTTAGGGGATACTGCTGGCGTCCATTCCGGTGAAGATTCGCAATTGGGTGAGTTTCAGTTGAGCTTTGCGGTGCATTCCCAGGTGGCCAATTATCAGCTGCAACTAAAGGACGCTGAACCCATTACCGGTGAGGCAGAACTTAGCGAACAAGCGAAAACCATGATCGCGTTGGGAGCATCCGAGGGTCCCCAACAGGCAGCAAAGACTAATAAGAAAAGCGGCATTGTATTGCTGGGCATAGCGCTTAAGTTGTTGAAGAGTTTTAAGGTTGTAAAGCCTGCCCTGATCGCAGCGTCAGTTGCGGTTTACAGTGTGATGTTCACTGTCGAGTTTGCACTTGCGTTGGTTGCTGTCCTGATATTCCACGAATATGGTCATGTGCGAGCCATGAAGAAATTTGGTATTCCCACCAAAGGTTTCTATTTGATTCCGTTCATGGGCGGTATTGCAGTGGGCGATAAGAGCCGCACCCAATGGGAATCACTTTATATTTCCATGATGGGGCCGGTTTACGGGCTCGCTATGACGGCTGCTTTTTATGTGGCTTTTTTGATGACCGGCAGCCATTTTTGTGGTTTGGTGGCGGCGACCAGCGCGCTGCTCAATCTTGTTAACTTATTTCCTGTGTATCCGCTGGATGGTGGTCAAGTCGTCAAAGCCCTGGTGTTTTCGCGTCGCAACCGCTTGGCGCTTATGGCGTTGCTCACTGTGTCGGCTATTTGTCTCTATGCCTGCTGGGCGATTGGGCTTTATTTCCTGTGCTTTTTCATTGTTATTGGTGTGGTCGATATCATTGCCAGTTGGTCTATCCCTATTTCGGATGATATGACCCCGCTTACCACTTACGGGATTTGGTTTTCCTTGCTGTGGTACATAGCTGTTGCCGTAGCTTTTATTGTCATGATCCTGATGTTGGTAGCGGCCCAGGTTCCTGGCGCAGAAATCGCAACCAAGATATTAAGCTCTTAATGTTATTGGCATTTAGGGGGATTTAACGGCTCCTTTGAATATAAATAGACAATATTGTAAATAATGTACTATTATGGATATAGGCCTTTGCGTCCTCATTGGAAGGCTTACATCATTAGTGGAGGTTCGTATGACTGCTTTAGTCCAAACATTGCCTGCTAATGCCGCGCAAGCTGCTGTCGGTACTGTGCTAAATATCATGGATAAATGGGAATGCTCAGAGAAGGAAAAAATGGCCTTGCTTGGAGTAGGGCGTTCTACCTTGCATAAATACCAGGCTGCTCCCGCTAGTGCGCGTCTTTCTCCTGACTTACTGGAGCGCATCAGCTATTTATTGAATATCCATGCCGTGCTGCGAATCCTTTTCGAAAATCCTGAAAACCAATACGGTTTTTTGCGGATGCCCAACAAAAACAGTTTCTTTAATGGCAAAGCGCCTATGGAAATTTTAAGCTCCGGTTTGATGAGTGCGCTTTATGAAGTGCACCGTCATCTGGATGCTATACGTGATGGGCAATTCGCCTGAGTTGGCCTTTTACGTTGATCCAGAGAACATGTGGTAATGGATATAAATACAATTCCCCAGGCTGCTTTTTTTAATCAAATTGCCTATCGATTAATTCCTAGCAAATACCCTCCCAAATCCTTATTTGATGATGTTGCCAATCACGACGAATTCGAAATCCTGTTTGCAATCCAGGAATTAACCAATCCACGTATTCGCAATGAACTTGGTAATTTGAATCGTGTGCCGGCACACGAGCGACCTTACGGTATTCGCGGTTGTAATTATGCTTTAGGGCCTTTTGTGCATTTAAATCCGGTGGGTTCACGTTTTTCAAACGGTGAATTTGGTGTTTATTACGCCGCAGAAGATGTCCAGACTGCAATCGCAGAAACTCGCCATCACCAACAAAATTATTTTTCGGCGATAACAGGTTTGAAGTTTGATCGCTTGAGTATGCGATGTTTAAAAACACAATTTACTGCAAATTTGCGTGACATTCGTGGCGATGTATTTAAAGCACACGAATGCTACAACAAAGACAATTACTCAGCAGGGCAAATGTTGGGTACGATGATAAAAACAAATAAAGATTCCGGCATCGTATACAGTTCGGTAAGGCTTGCCAACAAAACATGTTACGCATTATTTTCACCCGGCGTTATAAAAGACGTCATTCAAACCACCCATTACGAATATATTTGGGATGGCGAAAAAATAGTTGTTACCCTGGAAACAACAGAAGTCACTTTGTAATTATCCTCGCAACAAATTCTTCCGGTTAATTATTTAAATAATGATTATCGTGCCATGTGCACAAGGTGATTTTATTTTTTAATTTTCACAATTGTTACTAAAAGAAGCAGCTCGCCAAAAATTTCGTATCTCTCCAATAATCCGTTAGAATCAATAGGCTGGCTATCGATAGGGTGAAGTAGTCAGCTGAATAATTTGATAACAATTTAAAAGGAAAAGCTATGAACAGCAGAGCGCAAAAAATTCAATTTTCCAAAAAAATTCTAACTTCATTTATCAGTGTCCTCGGCTTATCCCTACTCACGCATACCGCTGCAGCACAAATTGGTAGCGCAAGTGTTCAGGGGATTATCGCATCGCATCTTCAGCCGCAACCGGGTATTGAAGTTGTCGCAAAAAATGTTGATAACGGCTACACCTTTCGTGCTGTAACGCAAAAAGATGGTTCCTATACTTTCAAAGGCCTTGCTCCTGGCAATTATCAAATTTTTTTAGAAGCCGCTGCAGGAAAATCACCGGAACCATTAACATTAAAAGTTGGCCAATCAGTAGCGCTTGATTTTGAAATTGATAAGCCGCTCACGAACGAAGATAAAGTTGATGAGGTTTTAATTGTTGCGTCGCAATTAAAAATCAAAAGCAGCGGTGGAGAAATTGGTACTAACGTTTCGCTTGAACAAATTAAGTTGCTGCCGCAAAACACCCGCAATTTTTTGGCTTTTGCAGATTTAGCGCCAGGTGTACAGTTTAACCAAGGTACTGATGGTAGCACCAGTATTAAAGGTGGGGCTCAAAAGTCAGATTCAATTAACGTGTTTATAGATGGCGTTGGTCAAAAGAACTATGTGTTGCGTGGCGGTGTAACGGGACAAGACTCAAGTCGTGGTAATCCTTTTCCACAATCGGCAATTGGTGAATATAAAGTTATTACGCAAAACTATTCTGCTGAATATGATCAATTGAGTAGTGCAGCGATTGTCGCGGTTACTAAATCGGGGACAAATGAATTCCATGGCGGTTTCTTTTATGATTACAGCGATGAAGGAATGCGCAAGCCTCGTCCCAGTGAAGAAAAAAATAATAACGAAAAAGTAAAGAGTTCCCAAAAACAATTTGGTTTTAATGTTGGTGGCCCGATCATCCAAGATAAAATGCACTTTTTCTTCGCGTATGAAGGAAAAAACAATGCAGATCCAAAGGATGTAATTCCTGGAGGTGGTGTTACCGCTCAGGATTTACCTGCTGATTTGCAAGCTCAGATTGGAGGTCGTGCTGCTGACTTCAAAGAAGATTTATATTTTGGCAAATTAAGTTATTTGATTTCAAGCGAACAAAAACTTGAATTAAGTGCAAAAGTTCGCAAGGAAAATGAGTTGACGGGTATTGGCGATGCTAATACAGAATCTTATGGAACTGATAAGAAAAACGATGAAACTCGAATTGATTTAAGCCACAACTGGCGTACTGACAACTGGGTTAACGATGCGCACATACTGTATGAGGATAATAGCTGGAGTCCGCGTCCTCATTCTATTGGGAATGGTTTTAAATATAGTAACGGTGGCGGTGTAGCAATTTTAAATGTGGGTGGAGGTCCTGATTTCCAGGATAAAGGTCAATCAGGTTGGGGATTGCAAGAAGACTTCACTTATTTGGCTATTCAAAACCACACTATCAAAACAGGTATTAAATATAAAGCGATTGAACTCCATGCAAAAGAACAACAACCTTACAACGCTCAGTATGAATACAATGTCCAGTACGATAATGATGCGGCTGTACCCTTTAAAGTGAAATGGGGTGCACCTCTTTCGGGAATTGGTAATGGTACTGTTGAATCAGACAACATGCAGTTTGGCATTTATTTACAAGATGATTGGGTTGCAACAGAAAACTTAACAGTTAACGCCGGTTTGCGTTGGGATTATGAAGAATCTGACAGCTTCCTTGATTACAAAACGCCACAAGATGTATTGGCTGGTATTACCAATTGGGTAGGAATTAAAAATTCAGATATCAATATTAATGATTACATCAGCACAGGTAATAATCGCTCTTCATTTAAAGATGGATGGCAACCACGAGTTGGTTTCAGCTATAAATTTAATGACGAGCACGATGTAACTTTATTTGGTGGTGCAGGCCGTGCATATGACAGAAACCTGTTTGATAATTTGCAATTAGAAGCAACAAAGGCGACCTTTCCAACATATGAGCGTTTTTTCAAAACAGCAGATGAATCGCACAAGGATTGTAATTTAGCGTCGCCAACAACGTTAACCTGCGTTCCCTGGGACCCTAAATATTTAACACCAGAAGGGTTGAGTCAACTTGCTGGTGGTGATTTAGCGGCTGGTCGTGAAGTTTACATGGTCAACAATAATTTGAAGACGCCTTACTCCGATCAATTTAGTTTAGGTGTTCGTGGAAACATAAATGAAGAATGGAATGCAGAAGTAAGTCTTTCACGCATTGTCAGTAAAGATGGATTCGCATGGCGTTTGGCTAACCGCCGTGATGACGGTAGTTTCTTTGATAAAGGGGCAAGCTGGGGCGCGCCATGGGGCTTTGGAATTCCCGGTTTTGGAGCCACTCTCATTGGTGACAACGGGCTAGTGACAAAAGCAAATTCTTTCTATTTAAAAGTGGAAAAACCTAAAGCAGATTCTGATTGGGGATTTGCATTGGCTTACACCTATACCAAGCCAAAAACCAATCGTGAATCTTCTGAAATTTTTGCGTTGGATTATCCAACCTTGGATGATTACGGAATGCTTCCGGCGGACAAAACTCCCAATCATCGTTTGGTGGTAACAACAATTGTGACATTACCGCTGGATATAGATTTTTCTGCGAAGTTAAATTTACAAACTGATCGCACTTTCTACGGTACAGATTGTCGTGCAGGTTGGAATGCCTGTAAGTTTAATACCTTCGTACCAAAAGGAGCTTTTACTTACAAACAATTTGATATTGCCTTTAGCAAAAATATTCAGACTGGTGGTTGGATAAACGATAGCAGTATGACTTTGCGTTTGGATGTGCTGAATTTATTTAATAGTTTCAACTACGATGGATATGAAAGTTGGTTTGGTGGTGCCGGAGAAGATTTGCCAGCAAATTTTGGTAAACCTACAGACACTCTTGCGGGCCCAACACGCACTGTGAAATTGGGTGTGAGCTGGAATTGGTAATTAACTTGTTTGACTAAAGTCCGATTCATAAAAAAGGCGATGCATTTCTGCATCGCCTTTTTTATTTAAGAATTCTTGCTAGCTTTTAGGCTTTAAATAACCGTGCATGTCCAACCAGCGCACAAAGCTATCAAACCAGCCTGTACTGGTAGTGGTTTTTGGATACATGCCAAAACCGTGTCCACCTTGTTCAAATAAATGAAATTCCACCGGGCGTTTGGCCGCACGCCAGTTATCGATAAGGGCATATCCGGCGTTGGCGAAGAAGGGGTCATCTGCAGCTAATGCAACAAACAAAGGTGGTGCATCAGCGGGAACGTCTACTTTAGCCAATGGGCCGTAAATATCGCCAATGAAAGCAGGCTTGGCATCTTTACCGTATAAAGTTGTTGAGATGGTGAGCATTGCACCCGCAGAGAAACCAATCATACCAACGCGATCAGGATCAATTTGCCACTCTTTTGCCCGTTTGCGAATCAAAGCAAAAGCTGCGCGAGCATCGGCAATTTGTGGAGCAAATTCTACGGCCGGATCTTGCTCTGCCACTGGACGATTAGCGCGTGAAGCGTTTGAGAACAGCTCCGCCATCGCACGTCCAAAATCGGCCATATCGGCTGGCGTTTGTTTAAGGCGATATTTAAGGACAAAAGCCGTCACACCTTTATCAGCGAGGGCTTTGGCAACATCCCAGCCCTCATTGCTCATGGATAACGTACGAAAACCACCGCCAGGTGCCACTATAATCGCAGCCCCGGAGGCCTTACCTTTTGCTGGAAAAAACGGTGTTAAGGTCGCCACTGTAACGTTGCGAGCGAAAATACTGTTGTATTGGCTATGCCAGGACTCGTTGACAGTAGCACCTGGCAAGGGACCGGTACCCAATTCAATGGCAGTTGGCTGAGCCGGAGCTGCAATTGGAGTCATGGTGTCATCCAGTGCAAAAACTGGTGAAGCCAAACTAAAGCCAATCGCTGTAAAGCTCAGGGTCAATATGTGTGTCAGGTGATTGAGTTGCTGTTTACAAAGGTTTGTGATCATCGTTATTAGTCTCCTCAAATGTTGTGTTACCAGGCTCTGTGAGCCAGCTTCTCTGCGATTGTTATAACCAAGGAGTGGTATTCAGGGCTTTCACTGCCTCAGCGGGGAGAATATTACACAAAATGACAGCTATTAATACTTTTATAAGATAAAAATATTAAATGATTAGTGGGTTGGTTAGGCCAGAAAGCATTAGCCCCTAAGGAACTGCGCTTATACCGAATGAGTTTCGGTGTTACACGCGTTTCTTAGGGGCTAGTTGTAAACGAGGAAAACTAAAAAGTTATTTATTTTGCTCACGTGCGATTGCGCGGTAAGCAATATCATTACGATAAAACATTCCGTTCCAACTTATTTTTTTCACAAGCTCGTAAGCGGTTTGTTGCGCTTCCAAAACGCTATTACCTAACGCGGTTGCACAAAGCACACGACCACCGTTGGTTACCGTGTGGCCATCTTTTGACGCTGTGCCTGCATGGAAAACTTTTTGACCTACAACTTCGGATGTTGGCAAACCGGAAATAATATCGCCTTTGTTGTAAGCATCTGGATAACCACCCGCAGCAAGTACAACACCTATTGATGCGCGCGGGTCCCATTCCGCAGTCGTTTTATCCAAATCACCTTTCAATGCGGTTAAACACAACTCCACCAAATCAGACTGCAAACGCAACATGATAGGTTGTGTTTCCGGGTCGCCGAAACGGCAATTGTATTCAATCACTTTCGGTGCGCCTGATGCATCAATCATCAAGCCAGCGTAAAGGAAACCAGTGTAAGTATTTCCTTCTGCGGCCATGCCATCAACGGTTGGTCGGATAATTTCTTTCATCACGCGATCATGAACGGCTTGCGTAACAACCGGGGCAGGAGAGTATGCACCCATACCACCCGTGTTTGGACCTGTATCGCCATCGCCCACGCGTTTGTGATCCTGACTAGTGGCCATTGGTAAAATATTTTTGCCATCAACCATTACAATAAAACTGGCTTCTTCGCCGTCGAGGAATTCTTCGATTACAACGCGACAACCTGCGTCACCAAAAGCATTACCTGAAAGCATATCGCGCACAGCGTCTTCTGCTTGTTGCAATGTTTCTGCAACGATAACGCCTTTACCAGCAGCAAGGCCGTCAGCTTTAATAACAATCGGCGCGCCTTTTTCTTTTAAATAGGCGAGGGCTGGTTCAACCTCTGTGAAGTTTTGGTAATCAGCGGTAGGAATTTTGTGACGCGCAAGGAAATCTTTAGTAAACGCTTTTGAACCTTCTAATTGCGCAGCGCCTTTTGTTGGGCCGAAGCACAATAAATTTTGCGAACGGAAATAATCAACCACACCTGCGACGAGTGGAACTTCCGGGCCTACGATGGTTAAACCCACACCATTATTTTTTACAAACTCTGCGAGCTTTGGAAAATCCAGGATATCAATCGCAACGTTTTCGATATTATTTTCCAGTGCAGTTCCCGCATTGCCCGGCGCAACAAATACTTTTTCAACGTGTTTACTTTGCGCTGCTTTCCACGCGAGGGCGTGTTCGCGGCCGCCGCTGCCGATGATTAATATATTCATTTTTTTCATCCGTAGGATGGGTGGAGTGAAACGATACCCATCAGGTAAATTAACTAAACTTGCGATGGGTATCGCTTAGGCTCCACCCATCCTACTCATAGGTAGTGAATAAAAATTAATGTCTAAAGTGACGCATACCCGTAAATACCATCGCCATGCCGTGTTCGTCAGCAGCTGAGATAACTTCTTCATCGCGCATTGAACCACCTGGTTGGATCACTGCGGCAATTCCAACTTTAGCAGCGTTGTCGATGCCATCACGGAAGGGGAAGAATGCATCAGAAGCCATCACGGAACCGGCAACTTGCAAGCCTGCGTGTTCCGCTTTAATTGCGGCAATGCGCGCAGAATTTACGCGACTCATTTGGCCAGCGCCAACACCAATAGTGTGTTTATGTTTTGCGTAAATAATTGCGTTGGATTTAACAAACTTGGCAACTTTCCACGCGAACAATAAATCCTGGATTTCCTCTTGTGTTGGCGCGCGTTTGGTTACAATTTTTAAATCGTTTTCGGTAATAATGCCGTCATCACGATCTTGCACCAACAGACCGCCGTTGACGCGTTTGTAATCCAGGCCCCAATTGCCTTTATAGAGAGGGCGAACTTTGCTCCACTCGCCAGTTGCCAGCAAGCGAACATTTTGTTTCGCTTTTACAACTTCAATCGCTTCCGCAGAAACACTTGGGGCAATAATCACTTCAACAAATTGACGTTCAACAATCGCTTTTGCCGTTTCTGCATCCAACTCACGATTAAACGCAATGATGCCACCAAAAGCAGATTCGCTATCGGTTGAGTAGGCCAAATCGTAAGCGTGCTTGATCGATTCAGCGACTGCAACACCACATGGGTTTGCGTGCTTAACAATTACGCATGCGGGTTCATCAAATGATTTAACGGTTTCCAATGCTGCATCAGTATCTGCAACGTTGTTGTAAGAAAGTTCTTTGCCTTGCAATTGTTTTGCGGATGCAATGCCAACTTCTTGCGGATTTTTTTCTACATAGAAAGCTGCTTTTTGGTGTGGGTTTTCACCGTAACGCATTTCTTGTGCTTTGATAAATTGCGTGTTGAACGTGCGTGGGAAATCGGCGCTGCCACCTTCTACCATACGACCAAAATAATTCGCGATAGCACCGTCGTAAGCAGCGGTGTGTTCGTAAGCTTTAATCGCTAAATCGAAACGGGTTTTGTAAGACGTGCAGCCATTATTTGCAGAGAGCTCTTCCAAAATTTTTGCATAGTCAGATGCATTTACAACAATGTTTACGTGCGCGTGATTTTTTGCTGCTGCGCGAACCATGGTTGGGCCGCCGATATCAATGTTTTCTACCGCGTCTTCCAATGAGCAATCTTTATTGGCAACAGTTTTTTCGAATGGATAAAGATTTACAACAACCATATCGATATTGTTAATACCGTGTTCTTGCATCACCGCGTTATCAACACCGCGACGCGCGAGGATGCCACCGTGAATTTTCGGGTGAAGGGTTTTTACACGGCCATCCATCATTTCAGGAAAGCCAGTGTAATCGGAGACTTCAATCGCAGGGATCTTGTTTTCAGTGAGTAATTTAAAAGTACCGCCGGTTGATAAAATTTCCACGCCTTGCGTATTGAGCGCTTGTGCGAATTCTACGATACCGGTTTTATCTGAAACGCTGATTAGGGCGCGCTTTACTGCTACAAGATCAGTTGCGTTGCTCATGCGAGAGTCCTCTTGAATAGTCATTAGCTAAAGGTCTATCGTCATGCCCGCAGGGCATCCAGTGACTTTGATGAATAAAGACGCTGGATCTCCTGCGGGGATGACGACTCCCTTTTAAGCCGAGTCGTTTGCAAAGTTTTTAAAAGTTAACTTGCAGAAAACAAAAAGGGGTGGAAACGAATTGCCACCCCTTTTTTATGCGTGGCGAAATGAGTCGCCAGTTGTAATTACAGTAAGCCGTATTGCTTTAACTTTTTACGCAAAGTACCACGGTTCAAACCTAATACTTGCGCTGCGCGAGTTTGGTTGTGGCGGGTGTACTTCAATACGATTTCGAGCATGGGAGCTTCGACTTCGGCCATGACCATTTCGTAAACATCGCTAACGGATTGACCGTCCAAATGTTTGAAATAATTTTCCATGGCTTGTTCAACACAGGCACGCAAGGATTGCTGCTGCGCAGTTTGGTTCAAGTTCTGCGCGTTGTTAGTGTTGACCGGTTGGGTAATAAAAGTTGCAGTATTCATGCGGCTTTTTCCTCTTTCTTTATCAGCTGCTCAAAAAAACGTTGTACGCTATCTTGTTGCGCTTGAGCCGTTTCCAGTTTGTTGAATTCTCTGCGAAATAATTCGCTATCGGGCACTGTTTGCAAATACCAACCCGCATGTTTGCGAGCGATTCGCGGCCCCATGAATTCACCGTAGAAACAGTACAGTTCGCGCAGATGGCTGCTTAAAATTTCTCTCACTTCATGGAGAGAAGGTTCGGGTAATTCGTTTCCTGTCATCAGGAAGTGCTCAATTTCGCGGAAAATCCACGGGCGTCCTTGAGCTGCACGACCAATCATCACCGCTGCCGCTTGGGTGTGATCCAATACCACCTTGGCTTTGCGCGCTGAGTCTATATCACCGTTGCAAAACACCGGGATACTAACCGCTTGCACAACCGCGGCGATAGTGTCGTACTCGGCCTCACCGGTGAACGCGCATGCGCGGGTTCGGCCATGTAAGGCGAGGGCACTGATGCCCGCGTCTTCTGCAATTTTGGCAATGCGTAATGCATTGCGCTCTTCCGTGCTCCAGCCAGTGCGGAACTTGAGGGTTACCGGCACATCGACCGCGGCGACGACAGATTGCAGAATATCGGCTACCAACTGTTCATCTTTTAACAAGGCTGAGCCAGCGGCTTTTTTACACACTTTTTTGGCAGGACAGCCCATATTGATATCAATAATCTGGGCGCCGTTAGCAACGTTTAGACGCGCTGCTTCCGCCATCATGTCGGGATCACCGCCGGCAATTTGGACCGCAATAGGTTCAACTTCACCGGTATGATCCAGGCGCAAACTACTTTTGCGCGTGCCCCACAATTCCGAATTGGACGTGACCATCTCGGATACCACCAAACCAGCTCCCAATTGCCGGCAGAGCTGGCGAAATGGGCGATCAGTTACTCCGGCCATAGGCGCGAGGATAACTTTGCTGTCGATTTGATAAGATCCAATATGGAACATTAAATGCTCCTGCCAAGGCTTGCGCGAGCTAAAAACAACACACGCGCAGGTTTAAAAGGAGTTTCTGCACCTGCGTAAAAGGGGCGCCATGATAACCGTTCAGGGCCGGATTGAAAACGAAAAAACGCCAAATATTGGCGTTTTTTTGAGCTAAAAAGTTGTTTAAAGGGGTTGCATTTTGGTGCGCTAAATGCGTTGCGGCCTAGTGCGTCGAGAGACTGTAGTTTACGGCATCAGGACCCGGGTCTGCTATTTCCAGTGTGATATGCACGGGCTGGCGCTCAGGGATATATTGCATACCTGCCAGTTCGCCAGCCAGATATTCTTTGGGGATAAAGCGACGCGTCGCCACCGGAGTTTCATCCAATTTGCTGAAGGATAGGATCAAATCGGGGAATGGCTGCTCAAAGGGAGCGTTGTTGATCAAAATTGCATCCACCATCAGGGCATTTGCAACATTCGGATGGTTGCGCACTATGAGGTTGGTCGCCAGGATTTGCGTCGTATCAATGAGAGCCGGAACCTCACAATGAAATAGGGGGCAGGCAAACAGGTAAGCTGTGCGATAGGGTTCTACGCGACTGAAATAATCGAATTTGAAGTAGGCTATTTGGAAGAACAGCAAAATACCCATCACTATAGATAGGGTGGACCACAGCCTGCGCTGGTACCAGCGGCGCATACGTTTAGCCGTGAACTCAACTGGTGCCGGCATGATATTCATCAACAAGGCTGCTCTTGAGGTATCAAAAGCGCGCATTTTGGATGATGATTTTACTGGCCGTTTGGAACCAGGTTTTTCTTCCTCGTCTTCATCGGCAGGTTGATTAAAAAGCGCTGTCGCAAATGCAGAGGATTCTGCTGTTTCGGCGGGCACCGCTGGGCGTGTTGCATTCAGGAACTCTTCACTGAACGCAGGTTCTTCCCGATTTTCCTCTGCGTTATCGCTGATAAGGCTAAATACAGGGCCGGAATAGGGTGTTGTAGTGTCTGCATATGCTTCAGTAATGAATGTTGCATCGGGCTCGGAATTTTCTGGTGGATTGCCAGGGGATACGGCAGCTAATGGCGCTACAGGCTTTTTAAGTTGATGGAGGGTTTCTTCATCGTCATCCAGCAAATCTTCGGCCCAGGACTCATCCTCTTGCTCCTCTTTCTCTTCATGCGGCACCTCGTAACGAATTTCGCGCTCAAACAATGAAACGGTTTGCTTGGGGTGCAAATCAATATCGAGAAAACCGTCGAACTCATAGGCAGAGCCTTTTTCGTTGGTTTCGTCCATATCATCGCTAATGAGTATGTCTTCCTCATCTTCAAGGACTTTAACTTTGTCGATAACCGGTTTTGCGGCGGGCGGTTCGTCGGATGTTATTGCGGCGACAGGCGCCGCTGCCTTTGTGCCAGATGCAGATGATGTTGCAGTTGCCGCAGGTTTTTCTTGCGTATTTTTTGTTGGTTGTTGAATCGAATCGAGTGTGAGCTGCTCGGCTTTTGCCGGTTCTGTTTTGGGGGATTCGACGTTTACGGATGCGCTTTTCTGGGGTTTGGTTTTTGGTGTGGCTGCTGCTTCAGGTGCAGGACTTTTTACCAAATAATCCTGGGCTTTAAAGATATGCAAACAGGAGCCGCAGCGCACGGCACCCTTGGCTGACTCCAGTTGGGTACTTGTGATGCGAAAAGCAGTAGCGCATTTTGGGCAGCGGGTAACCATTTGGGTCATGGTATTGGAAATTCCTTATGGATGTGCCTGTGAGTGTAGCTGCTCACTTTGGCGTGGTAAATTGTTCTTATCGTGTAGTGTTAAGCTTCCCGCATTTGTAAACAAATGCGGGACTTAAAGCAACTTTTTCATCCTCATTCTTTGCTATTGACGCAGGTTTTGGATTATTTGCGAACTTTGGTTCCGGTAATACGTACCCATTCTTCCTGGGTGGCGATGGGATCAAAATCAAACCATGTTGCATAGGCAGCTTTTACGGCATCAGCCTGTATCGCCAAAATACCTGACAAACAAATTTTTCCTCCGACTTTGGTCATGCCGTTTAGTGCTGGCGCAAGTTCGGCAAGTGGTCCGGCCAGAATGTTGGCGAGCATGATATCGGCCTGGAATTCCGGACAATCTTTTGGCAGAAACACGGGCATGGCATCTTCAGGAAGTTTGTTGCGTTTGGCGTTTTCTGTGGTTGCGAGCAAGGCTTGTGGATCAATGTCCACACCTATAACTTTTTTCGCGCCCATCAGCAAAGTTGCAATGCCGAGGATTCCTGAGCCACAACCGTAATCGACAATATCCAAACCGGTAAAGTCTTGTTGGTCGATCCACTGCATACACATAAAGGTTGTTGGATGGGTTCCGGTTCCAAAAGCGAGGCCAGGATCAAGCATTAAATTGATTTTGTCGGGCTCTGGAGGTTGTTGCCAGCTTGGACAAATCCACAGACGCTCACCACAGCGAATCGCGTGATAGTTATTCATCCATTCGCGTTCCCAATCTTTATCTTCCAGCTGTTCCCATTTATGTTCAGGAAGCTTGTTGCCAAATTTTCGTTCGGCGATTGCGATGGTTTTTGTAGTATCGATTTCGGCATCGAACAGGCCTGTTATTTTTACGTTATCCCATAACGGCGTTTCGCCGAGGCCAGGCTCAAGGATAGGTTGATCGGCGTTGTCTTCAAATGTAACTGACGCTGCACCGCAAGCAAGCAAAGAATCTTCAATTGATTCGGCGTAGCGGCGGGGAGAAATAATTTTTAATTGAAGCCAGGGCATAATTAGATTCTCGATTAAATCAAAAATATATTTGTATGAGATTATTTAACCTATTGCCGTCATCCTCGCGAAGGCGAGGATCCAGCTCTTGATTTGCACGATCTTTGTAAAAACTGGATACTCGCCTTCGTGAGAATGACGACTTCCTTTTCAATTAGATTATGCAAAATGGCTGTTCTGCTTCGCTAAAATAAAAATACCCCAGTGCGAAAACACTGGGGTATCGGCGGTCAGAATGATTGAATTAAATCAATGGCTCATACCCAATTTCTTTTCAAGGTAATGAATGTTTACGCCGCCTTTGCGGAATTCAGCATCGCGCACCAACATTTGTTGCAATGGAATATTGGTTTTAATTCCATCGACGATGGTTTCATCCAACGCTTGGCGCATGCGATCCAACGCGATTTCACGTGTATCACCATAAGTAATAATTTTGGCGATCATGGAATCGTAATTCGGTGGAACCGTGTAACCGTTATACAAATGTGAATCCACGCGCACACCTAAACCACCTGGGGCGTGGAAACCTTTTACCAAACCAGGGCAGGGCATAAAGGTTTGTGGATCTTCGGCATTGATACGACATTCAAACGAATGTCCGCGAATAATTACATCAGATTGTTTGATGGATAATGGCAAGCCTGAACAAACGCGGATTTGTTCTTTGATCAAATCAATGCCGGTAACCATTTCAGAAACAGGGTGTTCAACCTGGATGCGAGTATTCATTTCGATAAAATAAAAGCGGCCATTTTCGTACAAGAATTCAAATGTACCCGCGCCTTTGTATTTGATATCGATACACGCCTGCACACAGGCTTTGTAAGTTGCTTCGCGTACATCTTGCGGAATTCCCGGTGCGGGTGCTTCTTCCAATACTTTTTGGTGACGACGTTGCAAAGAACAATCGCGGTCGCCCAAATGAATGGCATTCCCTTGACCATCTGACAGAATTTGTACTTCAACGTGACGCGGGTTTTGCAGGAATTTTTCCATGTAAACCGTGTCATCACCAAACGCAGCTTTTGCTTCGCCCATGGTGATCTGGATTGAGCTGATTAAATTCTCTGCTTCATGCACAACGCGCATACCGCGACCACCGCCACCGGCAGCAGCTTTGATAATAATCGGGTAGCCAATTCGCTCGGCAATTTCCAAACATTTTTCTGGTTCTTCGGTTGGGCTTGGTAAAGCGCCATCCGAACCGGGAACGGTTGGAACGCCGGCTTTTTTCATCGCCTTAATGGCTTCAACTTTATCGCCCATCATGCGGATTACATCTGGGTCCGGGCCAATAAATGTGAAACCACTTTTTTGCACGCGCTCTGCGAAATCAGCATTTTCTGCAAGAAAGCCGTAGCCGGGATGAACAGCTTCGGCATCGGTGATTTCCATGGCGGCTATAATGGATGGCACGTTCAAATAACTTTTGGGTGATGGATTTGGGCCAATACAAACGGCTTCATCAGCAAGGCGAACGTGTTTTAAATTGCGGTCAACCAGCGAGTGTACGGCAACCGTTTGAATGCCCATTTCTTTACAGGCACGCAAAATGCGGAGTGCAATTTCGCCGCGGTTGGCAATCAGGATTTTCTTAAACATAAATCGAGTCCTCAGCAGTTAGCTGTTAAGCCGAAAAAAATTCTTAGGCAATAATCACTAATGGCTGATCAAACTCAACGGGGTTACCGTCTTGAACCAAAATGGCTTCGATAACACCGGCTTTATCGGCAACGATTTGGTTCATCATTTTCATGGCTTCGATAATACAAATAACATCGCCAACTTTTACGGTTTTACCAACTTCGACAAATGGCGCTGAGCCTGGGCTCGCCGCACTGTAGAAAGTTCCAACCATTGGCGACTTGATGCTGTGGCCACTTGGTGCAGCGGCAGCCGCTGCTGGTGCAGCCGCAACAGGCGCAGATGCTTGTGCTGGAGCAGCAGCTTGCTGTGCGGGTGCCGGAGCATAATTTTGCATAGGGGCAGATACATATTGGACAGTGCCGCTGTTGCGGGCAATGCGTACAGACTCTTCGCCTTCTTTGATTTCCAATTCACCGATGTTTGATTCTTCGAGCAGTTCGATGAGTTTTTTAATTTTGCGAATATCCATAGGATCCTCTTTTAAAAAGGTTATTGAATTTTAACTATTAATTGTTGAGTAATGAAAAAGCGGCCTGCATTGCCAGGCGGTAACTATCCGGGCCGAAACCGCAGATAACGCCTTGGGCAATATCAGAAAAATAAGAGTGATGACGAAAAGCTTCGCGTTTGTGCACGTTGGATAAATGCACTTCAATAAACGGAATGTTCACCGACAAAATTGCATCGCGCAGGGCGACACTGGTGTGGGTGAAAGCGGCGGGATTGATGATAATAAAATCCACACCTTCTTTCGGCGCATCGTGAATGCGATCAATCAATTCGTATTCAGCATTGCTTTGCAGGGTTTGGAGGTGATGGCCAGCATCCTGACATTGTTTCTTCAATTGCTGGTTTATGGTTTCAAGAGTGGCGGCGCCGTAGATGCCAGGTTCACGCAAGCCAAGCATATTCAGATTGGGGCCGTGAAGTACCAAAATTGTAGCCATAGTGATTCCTATTGTTATGAACGGCTGCGAACGAGCCGTTTGACCGCGATGTGTCAAAACAAGTTTCATCGGATTTCAAAAAAGTGGCGGGAGTTTGCCGCAATTTACTAATTATGTCCACGATGAGTGCGAAATTAATTTAAATTGCTGAAAATCGCTGCAAGTTTGCAGAAATTGTTACTTGCTGTAATTGTTCGTGGGGCAAAAAGTGGAATTTTAGTGACCTGTTACCGCATCTTTCCTGCTTTTTAGAGGCAAGATGCAGTAATTTCTTATAAAATGTAGCTAAAATCGGCAATCGGTAGTTATTTTCGTTTATTTTTTCGCTTTTATAGCATCTATCACTATGGCAGGTGTAAGAATTTGAGGTAAGACGATTCCACGTTGTTTATCTCCTGCAGGAAACCACACATATAAAGGCACGCCAATTCTGCCGTAATCACGTAACAATTCCTTAATTTGCGGGTCTGCATTGGTCCAATCTGCTTTTAAGGTGGCGACATTTAGCTCATCAAACGCCGCTTCCACGTCTTTGCTGGTCAGTGTGGTGCGTTCATTTACCTTGCAGGTGATACACCAATCTGCTGTTACATCAATAAAAACAGGGCGGCCCTGGGCGCGCAACTCAGCTAATGATTCCGGTGAATAAGCTTGCCAGCGTTTGTCATGATCGCGGTTTTTTTCCGCGTTATAGGGAACAAATATCGCCAATATCAAGGCTAATACTGCCAGGATTTTATAAAACTTGTTTGTCCAACCCTTTGCCGGGCGGCGCAAAATCCAGAAGGCGAAGGCTATGGCAACGGCTCCAATGCAAGTGGCAAGCATCATGTCTGAACCTGCCTGATTGGTAAGAACCCATAGCAACCAGATTGCGCTTATATACAACGGGAATGCGAGGAACTCTTTGAGGGTTTCCATCCAGAGGCCGGGTTTAGGCAGGTTTTGGGCAAATTGCGGCAAGAAACACAATAAAAGCAGTGGAATTGCCATACCCAATCCCAGGGCGATGAATACCGCCAAACAGACATAAGCGGGCTGGGTGAGCGCGAAGCCCAGGGCTGCACCCATAAAAGGTGCTGTACATGGGCTTGCGACAACGGCGGCTAATACGCCGGTAAAAAATGAGCCTTGCAAGCCAGATTTTTCAGTAAGGCTTTGTCCAACTCCCATCAACGAGCTGCCCAGCTGGATGTAACCCGCCATGGCTAAACCCATCACAAAAAATAAATAGGCGAGCGCGGTGACGAGCCCGGGAGATTGCAATTGAAAGCCCCATCCAACGGCTTGTCCGCCAGCTTTTGCGATTAACAGTAATCCGGCAAACGCGAGAAATGAGGCCACAATGCCCAAGGTATACATCAAGCCGTGAAGTTTCAGTTCTTTGCCGTGACCTTGCACCAGGCTCAAGACTTTAATGGACAAAACCGGAAACACACAGGGCATAAGATTGAGGATAATGCCGCCCAAAAAGGCAAAAACCAACGCTTGCCAAATCCATAATTGATCCGGGTTGTCAGCGGTTGAGGGTTGGGGTTCCGATACCGTTGTATTGGCCGCGGGGACATTATTTGCCATAGCCTCGGCAGTGTTGTGGGCAGGGTCTACATGCAGGTTCTCTGAATGGGGCGGATAACAGAGTCCCGCATCGGCGCAACCTTGGGAAGTGACTTTTAGATCAAACGCTGCGGTGTTGGCGGGGATGGAAAAACCTACTGTCACTTCATGGTAGTGAAGCGTCATATCTTTGCCCGCAAATTCGTCGAACTTCGCTTTCCCTTGCGGGCTGTATGTAGGTGTCAAATTGACTTCCGGTGTGGCGCGAAACTTAAAGCGTTCTTCGTACAAATAGTAGTTATCGGCGATAGTCCAGGTCAGGCGCAGGTTTTTGGTATTTGCATCGGCATCGCGGATTTCTGCGTTGAGCTTATAAGCCTCGGTGACAGGTAAAAAATCATCCTGTTTGGTGAAGTTTGCTGGTTGCATCGTCGATACATTGGCATTAGCGTTGGGATTAAAACCTTCAGCAAACGTAAAGGAGGCGTGCAAGAGAATAAACCCCAGCGCGAGACCAAGGCGCTTAATGTCATGGAGTGAAAAATTAAACGCAAGTGAACCTAAAGAACTTGGCATAATGAGCGCCTTGCAGCAAAGTGAGTCGATTGGTATGGCCGATTACGCGGCGCCTGAAATCTTGCAAGTGTAGTCGAGTCGAGAGTCTGGCCGCTAGTCATCTTGTTAGAATGGGCACCATTGGCCCTTTGACGCACGCCTGTGTCACAGGTTCAACAGTTGCTGCACCATTTCCATCAGTGATTATTATTTGTAGAGAACCTATTCATGTTTACCTTTGTTCGTTTGATAAAGTCCCCGGTTAATTTTTATGTTATAGGCGCGCTGGGTTTGGCGAGTTTATTAAGTGCCTGCCAGACAACACCCAACCAGGAAGCCCCGGCGCCAGTTGCCCAGCAAGTACAAGCTCCTGTTGAATTAACCCAGCAACAAAAAGTGATTAATTCTCTTTTGTCCGAAGCAGACTATTGTCTGTCGCAAAATAAATTGCTTAATCCTATCGCAGATAATGCGCATGATCGCTATCGCTCGGTATTGTTGATGGACCCCGAAAATGAGCGAGCCAAATTGGGTTTGCAGACAATTTCATTGCGCTTGGTTGAATTGGCGCGCGCTGCTGCCAAACGCGGCAATGTGAGCGAGGCGCAAACCATGATCAAATATGCGCGCGGTGTCGATAACAATCCTGTTGTGCAAGATGCAGCAGAAACCCTGCGCAAACAATTGCACAGTGTTCCAACAGCAAGAGTTTATACACCTGCAGAGGGCGAGGTGATTATTGATTCAAAATTATTGCAGGCGAAAGATCCAAAAATGACAGCCCAGCTTGTTGGCGTCGCCCAGAAAGCCAAAGCAACGGACGAATTTGTTTTAATTACTGCACCTACCGATGCCGAAGGTCGTTCTATCTATTTATTCTTGCGCAATGCAGTACCGGGTTACCTGGTGCGTGGAGATATCAAAATCGGTTCACCTGCGCGGGTAAAATTAGTTAAATCATTGGATTAATTAACGATAAATTGAAGGTGGCTGTGAATTATTTAGTCAAGTGCTTTGCAGTAGTGATGATTATTTTTTCAAGCGTGCAATCTGCATTTGCTGTGGATGCGCTCGTATCTGATATCAACATTACCAACGCATTTTTTTATGTGCCTTTGGGAGCAAGTAAAACAACCACGGCATTTTTTACCGTCACCAATAATTCTAATAAAGATATTGGTATTACGGCTGTGAATTCCAGCGCAGCCACACAAATTCGATTGATGCCGGAAAGCACATTGTTGATTCCTGCGCATCAATCGGTCGCCTTAAAATCCAATGGCCATTACATACAAATTAATGAGCTCAAAAACAGGCTAACTACTGGCGACGAGCTACAATTAGTAGTGAGTCTAAGCAATGGGCAAAAGTTACAGGTTGTCGCCCTGGCGAAGAGCGCTTACGATCAAATGCATGGTCATTAACGGGTTTTAATCATGAACCTATTTAAAAAGCTGTGGATCAAAGAATTATGGGTTCGCGGTGTTCGTCGTGCGCGCGATGAATATGAAGAAACCCAAAGTGATATAGAGCATGCGCGTCCTTTTTATCGCTGGATGATTTATGGTTTTGCGATCTATCTTTGCGGCGCCATTTGCGTGGGAATGTATTGGAGCTCAGAGCCCAATACGCTGAATATATCGTCTTCCGTTCAAAGTCAATTGGCACTGCTGAAAGTGCCTGCGCAAACTCAGCTGCCAAAGGGAGTTGTAACAACTTCTACATTGATCGCAATAAGTGAAACCTTGCTGGATAAACCGGGTGGCTATATTGCCAATGATTTTTTTCCTCCGGGTATCTGGCTTGACAATATGCCCCATTGGGAATTTGGAGTTGTATTGCAAGTGCGCGATACAACACAAGTTTTGCGCACGTCATTAAGCCAATCTAACCTTAACCATGATCTGGATGATGATTTGCAAAAAGCTGAAGTGCGTTTTAATTTTTCCAACACATCCTGGGGATTTCCTGCAACGGAATCGCAATATCGTGCGGGTATTGAACATTTGCAGCGTTACAATTTGCGTCTGTTCCAAAGTGGAAATAATGCAGCCCATTTCCATGCTGATGCGCAACATTTAAATGATTATTTGGCTGGCATTGAACAGCGGTTAAAAAATTTATCCCAGCGTTTGACTGCGAGCGTTGGACCCAGCGTTAATACTGATGAAGCAGCTATGTCGGTAAAACAGCAAGATGCTAAAAAAATTATTAGCGCTTTATACACCAAAACACCTTGGCTGCAAATTGATGATATCTTTTATGAGGCTCGTGGTTCTTCATGGGCGCTTATTGCCTTGTTGCAAGCTATTGATGTTGATTTTGCGGATGTTTTGCAGGCCAAAAATGCGCAGGCAAGTTTCGATCAAATTATTCGTGAATTAAAACCAACCCAGCAAACCGTGTTTAGTCCGATGATTCTAAATGGTGAAGGTTTTGGATTTGTTGCTAATCATTCATTGGCAATGGCATCCTACCTTGCACGGGCACAAGCAGCAGTGGCTGATTGCCGTCGCCAGCTCCTGATCGCCACTCCCTAGTTTTTACATCAGTTCTTATTTTATGTTGAATGCATTTTTATTGACTCGCCAATGGCGCGATACCCGCGAAGGTATTGCGTTGGATTTTTGGTGGGCGACGGAGCAGGGAGCATGTTGGACACAAATCACCGGGCAGGAAATGGTGTTCTTTGCGTTGCGTAGAGATGCTGAAAAAATAACAAAAAAACTAGCTGGTATACGCGCATGGCGAATGGCTGAGGTTGATTTAAAAACCTTCCGCAACCTTCCTGTTAATGCGCTTTATTTTAAAAGCCAACGCAGCGCGCGCGATGCACTTGATTTGCTTGTTCGGGAAGGAGTTCATTTCTGGGAAGCCGATATAAAACCTCACGAGCGTTATTTGATGGAGCGGTTTATTAACGCAGGTGCCTATATTGATATTGCTGAAAATTTTGATAAGTTCAGCGCTTCCGATAAATCCAAACCTATTCTCAACCCCAGGCTAATTCCTTCAGATATTCGCTTACCATTAAAAATGGTTTCGCTCGACATTGAAACATCCATGGATGCCAAACAATTATTTTCAATTGCCGTTTGGGCAGAGCACGACCGCAAAGTTTTTATGGTGGGGGAAGGTGAGAACTCTGATTCTGTTATCTTTTGTGCGACGCAAAAAATATGTATCCAAACATTTTTGGAATGGCTTGCTGCTTATGATCCGGATATTTTAATCGGCTGGAGTGTAGTGCAGTTCGATTTGTGGGTATTGGAAACCCTGTGCCAACAAGAAAATATCAGTTTTGCATTGGGGCGTGGCAATCAATCAGCGCACTGGCGACAGGAAGAAGGCGATGGTCGTCGCTTTGTGATCATTCCCGGTCGTGTTGCACTTGATGGTATTGAATTATTAAAAGCGGCTAATTACCGGTTTGAAAGTTATTCGTTGCAATTTGTATCTGAACAATTATTGGATAAAGGAAAATTATTGCACGGTTCAGATCGCGGTAAAGATATTTCGCGGTTATTTGTGGAAGATAAAATAGCACTCGCTGAATATAACTTGCGTGATTGCGAATTAGTGTGGGATATCTTTGACGATAAAAAATTATTGCACTTTGCAGTTGAGCGCAGCCAATTAACGGGTTTATTGCTGGATCGAATTGGCGGCTCAGTGGCAGCCTTTGAATATTCTTATTTGCCGCGTTTGCACCGCAAGGGATATATAGCGCCTAATTTGGGAGAATTGGAATCAGACGTTATTAGTCCGGGCGGTTATGTAATGAATTCTCGCCCGGGTATTTACGACAATATCCTGGTGCTGGATTTCAAAAGTCTGTATCCCAGTATCATCCGAACATTTTTAATTGATCCCTGCGCGTTTTGGATTGCGGAGCACGAGCATTTATCACCTGATCAAAGGGTAGAAGGTTTTAATGGGGCACACTTCGCTCGTGAAGGCCATATATTGCCGCAAATGATTGAACATCTCTGGTTTGCACGCGATATTGCGAAGCGCGAAAAAAATGCACCGCTTTCCCATGCCATAAAAATTATTATGAATTCTTTTTATGGCGTATTGGGTTCCACCGGCTGCCGTTTTTTTGATCCTCGTGTATCCAGTTCAATTACCTTGCGCGGACATGACATAATTCAGCGCAGCCGTGACTGGATTGAGCAGCAAGGTTACGATGTTATCTACGGTGATACGGATTCCTTATTTGTTTGGGTAGAAAATAATTGTGTTGGTAAAGTTCCAAAGGGTCAGGCGCAGTGTAAAAAAATTGGCGACCGATTAGCGCGTGAATTAAATCAATGGTGGCAAACCAGGTTGCAAACTGAATATGCGATTAAAAGTCATTTGGAGATTCAGTTCGAAACACACTATTTGCAATTTCTAATGCCTACAATTCGCGGTAGTGATTTGGGCACCAAAAAACGTTATGCCGGTGTAATTGATAATAACGGCGAGCGAGAGTTGGTGTTTAAAGGTTTAGAGAATGTGCGGACTGACTGGACGCGTTTGGCAAAAGATTTCCAGGAGCAACTTTACGCAAAAGTATTTGCGGGTGAAGACTACCTGGATTTTGTACGCACAACAGTAGCCGATGTTTTGGCAGGTAAACGTAACCAGGATTTGATTTACAACAAACGCCTGCGCCGTCATTTACATGAATACGAAAAAAATGTTCCGCCACAAGTACAGGCTGCGCGTAAATATGTGCAACATACGGGAAAATCTATAAGGCGTGGTGACTGGATCGCCTATGTCATTACTACCCACGGCGCTGAACCTGTAGCCGCACGACAAAGCCCATTGGATTACCAGCATTATGTCGATAAACAATTAATGCCTGTTGCCGACAGCATTTTGCATTTCATGGAACAAAACATGACCGAGTTGGTCGATACGCAGATGTCGCTATTCGCCCATTGATAATAACCGGAAGGTTATTGTGAAAATAATAGTTTTTGTAGATGTATGTTCTTGTGCGAATAAGTGCGTTTATGATTCTGTATAAAGCGGCAGCCGCCTGGGTTGTGATAAATTGCAAAATTTACGGCGTAAAGAATGCTAAAAGCCTATTAGCCCTCTTGTGATAAGTATGGCGAGAATCGTCAAAAACTATTGAAAAAATAATTTAAAACATAGAAATTTTAAAAAATAGTCTGATCATCAATAATTAACTTTTAATGATTGAATAAATGTTCTAATAAAGAGTAGAAATAATGGAAGAAATTTTAGAGTTGCTACGTGAATACAATGAGCATGTCCCTGTGCCATTGGATTTGCCTGATGAAGACCAATTGGTTGTTATTGAAGAGGAATTATTGCTGCCAATTCCGCGCGATATTAGAACTTATCTGCTTGAGGCGAGTGATGTTATTTATGGCACCCTGGAACCTGTTACCGCAGCAGATCCTAATTCACACACTTATCTTCCCGAAGTAACAGCAGTGGCCTGGTCTGAAGGCGTACCGCGTTATTTATTACCGATTTGCGAAGATAAGGGCGCTTATTATTGTGCCGACCCCGATGGCGAAATTATTTTGTGGAAGGATGGCGAATTAACCGATGAAACCTGGCCGTCTATCTGGCAATGGGTTAGGGATGTTTGGTTGGAGTCTTGAGCCTTTCAACAAATATAGTGAAGAACTTCGTTTTCAAATTTAGCTCAATCCTGAGCTTTTATAAAATACTAAATTTTTTGATAGGGGAGTCGTCATCCTCGCGCAAGCGGGGATCCAGCTCTTGATTTTAACTTAAAAAAGCAAAAACCTGGATCCCCGCTTGCGCGAGGATGACGACTCCCTATTTAATTTCTCTAAATAATATTGGATGTAATTCCAAATTACTGCAATTTCATCAAAAACATCTTCGGCCATTGTTTCCCTGTAATCCAATAAGCTTTTTTATCTGCATCATAAGCAATTCCATTCAACACGCTTTCTCCGTCTTTGAGTTTTAATCCTTTTGCGATTTCAGAAAAATCAATGACACCTACCACGTCACCTGTTGCCGGGTTTATTTTTATAATTCGGTTGTCGTGCCAGATATTTGCCCAGATAAAGCCTTCGGCGTATTCCAATTCATTTAAATTTAAAATAGCTTCGTATTTGAATTTCACATTGATAGTTTTTTCCACCGCAAAAGTATCTGCATTGTGAAAAAATAATTGGCTGCTGCCGTCACTGCGAATGATGTGCTTTCCATCGGTCGCTAATCCCCAGCCTTCGCCAGTGTAATTAAATGTTTTTTGCAGTGAAAAAGTCGCGGCATCGTAAACAAACGCGGTATTTTCTTGCCAGGTAATTAAATAAAGTTTGTTGTTGAGCAAGGTTAAACCTTCGGCAAAAAAGCGATCCGGGATTCGTTGCTTTTGCGTAAAAGGTGCCGTTAGTTTTGCCCATGTGCTTTCCGGCTCCGCAATAGGGTAAGAAACAAGTTGGGATTTGGCGTAAAGCCCGCTGCTTTCATAAAAGTTACCATCCTTAACCAGGAACCCTTGCGTAAAGAGACTGGTTTTATGTGAACGCTCAGCGAGAATTTTGTAATGAATTGGTGTTGCACTGCCAAGGGATTCGGCTTGCGCGCAAGAGAAATTCGCAATCGTTGTCAGGCTAAGGCAAAATAGGCCAATAAGATATTTCATAGTCTTAATGCATTTCCTCAATATTTATTCATTCTTCTGGTTGATTCTTTTAGGGCGAGTATCATGAAGCGTTTGCGGTCATTTGTCAGTATCACTTTACTCGGTGGCTTTATGGTGGTTTTGCCGGGCGCCATTCTGGTGTTATTTGCGGAGTGGTTGTTTGGTGTTATTAGCCGTTTGATCAAGCCCTTTAACGAATGGGTAGCAACCTGGTCGCCGTTCACAAATTATTTAGCCGATTTTACCGGCGTAGCTTTTTTATTGGTTGGTTGTTTTTTAATTGGCCTGCTGGTGAAAACCAATATTGGCCGCTGGCTTCACGATTTGATTGACGATTTCCTGGGCAAGATTTTACCCGGATACCAGACAATTAATAAACTTGTGTCACAGTTATTAGGCGGTGAGGGCAATACATCCTTACTCAAAGGTGAAGCTTGTCGCGCGTATATTATGGGGCGCCATGTGCCAACCTCGGTAACAGGTATTGTGACTGCCAGGCATGCGAATGGAGATTTAACCGTGTATGTGCCGACGGCTCCCTTTTTAACATCGGGAATGGTGTATCACCTGGGCGCTGAAAGTGTGGAGTTATTGCCGCATATTTCTGTGGAGGCAGTGATGCGAACTATTATTGCGTGTGGCAGTGGTTCGCAGGTATTAAGTGAGGCCGCATCGTTAGAGTAGTAACTTCTCCATAAAAAAAAGACCGCCTTGTTTAACGCAAGGCGGTTTTTTTTTATGGATTATTTTTTGGAGGTTTTGGATTTACCAGCTTTTTTGGGTGCTGCTTCCCCATCGCCCGTTTTTGCGGAAGATTTTTCAGGCTTGCTCGCGCGAGTGCCAGACAATGAAACATCGACAGACGGTAATTTCGGATCTTCCCCGCGCTCGCGACTTTCCACATAATTAATAGCATCGGTCACGGCGCGTACAACTTTGTTGTGTATTTCAAGCATGTCTTGCGGTGACATAAAAAAGGTCATATCCACATCGTGGCGAATATAGCGCGGTGGCATGCGGTTGAGTGCTACGCAGGCTGTATCGGCAAGAAAATCCCTGTCTCCATCGCGTGCGCGCTCACTTTGCTCAAAAATTTCCTGTAACACCTGACGCTCATAATAGTTGTGGATGAAATCTATTTCGTCATAGGCAACAAGGTTGAAATTGCGGGAATTGGTCAGCATTGTCCATCTCTCTTATTGGGGAAGGCAAGATGAAATCAGTATAGACGGGTTTTGGTGCTGTGCGGTTTTTAGCGGTCCCAAGACTGCCTAGCGTTTGTTGCGGGTTAAATCGCGTATCACAAAACGGGCAGGGTTTAACGCGTTGGCGAGTTCGCGTGGAACAGGAAGTGGCTCCTGGTTCATTTGTGATGCCAGTAATTCGGCGCAAATTGGCGTGTAGGCGAGCCCGCGCGAACCGTGACCGATATTGATGTAAAGCCCTGGCCAATAGCTTCCTGTGGCCGTAATGCCCGCCCTCGCATTTTTCCGCAAGGGCGCGAAATCTGCGACGAGTTGATCAACAACAGGCATTGCACCTACCGTGGGTAAGTAATCGGGGAATGAACAGCGAAAAGCTACGCGACCTTCAAGTTGGTCTGCTGATGCGCTCACTGAAAAACCTGGGATATGTTCATGCAAATTATCCAGGTTGGTTTGATGATCCTGGGCGCGCGCAGTTGTGTCAGTATCTTTAAGGTTAAATGTCGCACCGGTGCAAAAAACACCATCCTGTGCGGGGCTAATATAACCTTCAGCACAAACGACGGTTTTCAGTGAAGTCTTGGTTTTATCCTCGGGAATAAAACTGACCTGGCCGCGAATCGATTTAATCGGCAAATGTTGTGCAATCTCAAAATCCAGGGCGTCTTTTGCGTTGGCAATAATTACCGCAGGGGCATTTTTTATATCGTGGTTGTTGGATATTATTTGCCAGCCATTTTGGGTTTTATTGAGTTGCGCCACGGCAAAATCATAAGTGACCTGGATGTTAGGGTGATCAACTAAATGTGCGCAAAGTTTACGCGGATTAATCCAGCCTGCATGCGGAAAAAACAAACCACTTTGTGTAAGCGAGATGCCTGCTAATTCACTTGCGCGTGTTGCATCAACGAATTGAACCAATTCATTTGCGTGCGCGAATTTATCCTGCAATTGATAATGCAATTCTGCTTCGGATTTTTTATACGCGAGTTGCAATACGCCACAGTCATCGCCAATCATTTTCCACAAGGGACGATAAAAATCCAATGCATATTGCAAGCTTGCTAAATTAAACGTAGCTTGCATTTCTTCCATGTGAGAAAGTTTTGCATAGAGTACACCTTGCGGATTTCCCGACCCTTCTTGTGCAAGCGATGCGTGGCGCTCAAGGATATTTACCTGCCAGCCACGCTCTGCCAACGCACGTGCAGTGTGACAACCTGCTAAGCCACCGCCAATAATAAGTGCGCGTTTTTCGGTAATTGCAGGGTTATTATCGATTGTCCAGGGCACTGGGTAGGGCGAGAAACTACCGCGATAGCGATAGTTTTCTGGATCGGGTACTTCCGGCTCGTTGGTAAAAATGGCTTTAACCATTTCGCGCTTGCGCCCAAAACCGGCAACTTTTTGGATAGAAAATCCTGCGTGTTTTAACCCATTTTTAACGATGGCCGCCGCACTAAATGTTGCCGCAGTGGTATCAGGCTTACTCAGGTTTCGAAGGCAATTAAATAATTCATCGCTCCACATCTGCGGATTTTTGGACGGCGCGAATCCATCCAAAAACCAGGCGTCGACTTTTATACCCGAACGTGAAAAAAGTGGATGGCTAGTTGCGAGAAGTTGCGTAAAACCTTGTGTTGCATCGTCAATAATAAGCGTTAATTTTATGCGGCCATCCATAAATCCCAAACGATGGAAACCTGTGCCAACAATTACGGGATAAGCTGCAATAAGTTGTTCGGAAAATTGATTAAGCTCAGGCCAAAGCGCAAGTGCGCGTATTAAATCAGTTTTAGTGAGCGGAAATTTTTCAACGGTGACAAAATGTAATTGCGCAGATCCAGGTGCAGTCTTGAGCCACAATTCCCACGCGGCTAAAAAATTAAGGCCAGATCCAAAACCCGTTTCTGCAATCGTGAAATGATCGGTACTACTCAGCGATGCCCATCGTTCGGCTAACTGGTTGTGTTGTAAAAAGACATGGCGCGTTTCTTCCAAACCGTTTGCCTTGGAGAAATAAACATCACCGAAAACACTGGAAACAGGTTGGCCTTCAGAATCCCAGTTTAATGATGCATGAATAGATGTTTCATTTGATGAGGACACGGCTAATCATTTCTCCCGTGTATTTTTTGTGTCTTTTGGATTTCGTTGATAATAGCTGTTAAAACTCCATCCATATTTTGCATCACTTCAGAGTTTGTAAAACGCAATATTACGAGTCCCAATGTCTTCAAATATTCATCACGTATTCGATCATATACGATGCCTTCGTGTGTGAAATGGCTATCGCCATCCAGTTCAATAACGAGGGAATATTCTGCGCAGTAAAAATCAACGATGTACCGACTAATGCCTTGTTGGCGGCGAAATTTAATATCTAATATCTGCTTATTACGAATTTTATTCCAAAGTTGACGTTCTGGTTCGGTAGGGTTTTTGCGCAGTGTGCGACGTAGAGGAGTTTTGGTGGGTTCGTTGAAAACCTTTACAGCATCCCGACCTTTCTCTTGGCAGGGGGAGGAGTTGACTCCTTGCTTGAGTGGGGTGGATTTTTCGAAAGCTACCCCCTCCCAGCCTCCCCCTTGGCAGGGGGAGGAGCCAACTCCCTGCTTAAATTGTGTTGGTGTTTGGGTGAAAAATTTTTCACTTGATAAGTTTTTTGTTGAGGCTCTATCTGCTCCCTCCCCTGACAAGGGGAGGGTTGGGGTGGGGTTATCTTTTGCTTTACTCACACACCAAACTCATTACGGATTTGTTCGCACCAGATTGCTATACGTTCAGCACTTTTATCGAATTCGTTTTCCTCATCGAGTGCCAGCCCGACAAAATGGGTGCCATTGGGAGTGAGGGCTTTGGAGGCTTCGTAGGTATAGCCCTCTATCGGCCAGTAACCGCAGGGAATTGCACCGCGGGCAATGACTTTACTGTGTAAATAACCCATGGCATCGAGGAACCATTCGGGGTAGCCGATTTGGTCACCCAATCCGTAAAGTGCGACTTTCTTGCCGGTGAAATCTACGTCGTTAATGTCTTCCCAAATTTCTTCCCAATCTTCTTGCAGTTCACCATAGTCCCACGTTGGTATTCCGAGGATAACGAAATCGTAAAACTGTGCGGTAATAATCGGTGTTTCATTAATATTGAAGAAATCGACCAGGTCTTCGCCTAACTCGGCGCGAATTTTTTCACCGGCCATTTCCGTGTAGCAGGTGGAGCTGCCGTAAAAAAGTCCAATTGGAGCTTGATTTGCAGATGGACTCATAGTTGTGTCGCCCATTCGTTAATCCATTCCACCGTCAAGGTTTCCGGGCTATCACCGCTGGTTGCGTCCAATACCAGAGGCTCACCAATGCGCACAGCACCCAGGTCGGCAAAGGCGGCATCGAGCATGCGACCTGCTTCATTGAAGGTGTTATAGCTGCTATCGGCGAGATTGATAACGCCGTAACGTTTGTCCGCGATGCGTGGATAATCGCGTGTCAGGTGAAGATAAACAGGTTCTATATTGTCCGGTAGCTCGCCAGCGCCTGTGTTGGAGTGGCAAAGGAGCAGGATTTCATCGCTATTGCGCACGAGATCTTCCGGGCGAGCGTAAGTATTCAGGGAAACCTCGTGACCAAGCTCGCGCAGGCGTATTGCCGCGATATCGGCAACTTGTTCAGCTGCGCCATAAACGCTGCCAATAAGAATCTGGATGGATGCCATAACAAAAAACCATTGGTTGGAATGGCGCGCATGATAGTGGTTTTGCGCGCGAAGCTAAACTAATGAATGCGGTTTGGATGTATCAAGTGACCCGGCGTAGCCCAATTGTCGCCAGGCTTCAAAAACCATGACCGCTACCGAATTGGATAAGTTCATGCTGCGGCTGTTCGCAACCATGGGAATCCGCAACACCTGATCCTGCGGTAGCGATTCACGCAAACTTGCTGGCAAGCCGCGTGTTTCGGGGCCGAACAATAAATAGTCACCCTCCCGGAAACTGACATCGCTGTGGCAGCGGGTGCCTTTGGTGCTCAGTGCGAAGATTCTGGCCGGCTTTTGGCGCGTTAAAAAGTCTTCCCATCCTTTGTAGAGTCGCACATCTTGCAGCTCGGCATAATCCATTCCCGCACGGTTTACGCTCTTCTCATCCAGCTTGAAACCGAGCGGTTCAATCAGGTGAAGTTGGCAGCCGGTATTCGCCGCTAAACGTATGATATTTCCGGTGTTAGGAGGGATTTCCGGTTCAAACAAAACAATATGAAACATTTGGCAATTTTACCTTTTATGGTCTAAGGTCATGATAAAGGTTATGTTTGTACTCTCGATTATAAAGAAGAGTTATTAGCTGGTTGGTAAAAATTTAACCCAATCCAATAAGAAAGTTACCCATTCCTTACTAAGCAGAGGCATTCGGTTGAACTTGTTCGGTGCAAAATCACGGCAAAACGAGGTTATCGGTGTTGAGTTTGCAGCCGAAGGAATTGCTTTCGCCCACATAAAGCGTGTAGCAACCCAACAGCCTCTGTTGAATCATTCCGAATTTATTCCCGTTGAGAGCGGTGTAAGCGCAGCAGATTTGTTACGCAGCCGCCTTGCCAAACTGGGGTTGCAAAAAGTCCCGTGCAATATTGTGATGAGTTCGGGCAGCTATCAAATGTTGCTTGGCGAAGCGCCTAAAGTTCCGCAGGAAGAACTCGCTGAAGCTTTGCGTTGGCGAGTAAAAGATCTGATCCAGTTTCCTGTGACCGATGCAGTCATCGATGCGTTTTTATTGCCGGAAGATAGTGCTCGCGGTACAAGCAGGATGGCTTATGCCGTTGTTGCCCAGCGCAATAATGTCGTTCAACTGATTGCGCAGGCGAAAGAAGCAAATCTTGAGTTGCAATCCATTGATATTGCCGAGTTGTCATTACGTAATCTGGCGCAAGCCTGTTGCGATACCAAACGCGGCATTGCCCTGGTGAAATTGGGGCAGGGCGGCGGCAGTTTGCAAATTATTCGTGATGGCAATGTTTATCTCACTCGCCAGTTTTCCCTCGCCTACAACGCTGGTTTGCTGGACGACTTGCCCGGCGATGCATTGGTATTGGAGTTACAGCGTTCGCTCGACTATTTTGAGCGCCAAATGCGCCAAACACCTCCAAGCCACGTTTATTTGTGTGGCGAAAATGTGACTGCCGACAAACTCACCCCTGAAATTCGCAACAGTCTCGCTGTGAAAATCGAGCTGTTTAATATTGAAGACGGTATGCAGTTTGGTGCAAATGTCCAGCAACATAGTTTGTCTTTATGCCTGCTAGCTCTGGGTGCTGCCCTGCGTGAAGATGCGGTGGGAGTCGCTTGATGCAACAGATCAATTTATACCTGCCGGAATTTCGACCCAATCACGAACCTGTGCGAGCAATTCACATGTTGTGGATTGGCCTGGCGTTATTGGTGTTATTAATTGCATTTTCATTTTATTCCAAACACCAACGCGTTTTGCTTGAGCAACAACTTGAGCAGGAAAAAATCGCCCAACAAAATCTCCAGACCCAATTGCAAGCGCTTGGCGCAAAAAAACCAGCGCAATCCAGCGCAGAGCTGGATATGAAAATTGCCCAATTACAAAAAAACCTGCAGCGGCATTTGCAAATCCTGAGCATGATTTCGCATCAGGATTTAGGTAACGATAAAGGTTTTTCAGCGCAGTTGAACGCTCTGGGACAAGCATCGTTGAGTAGCATTTCGGTAGAAACCTTTTCATTGCAGCGCGGTGGCAAATACGTTGAGTTAAGCGGGTTGACGCGCAGTGCTGACCAAATCCCACTCTATATGCAGCGTTTGCGTAAAGACCCCAGTTTCACCGACGTAGGTTTTGGTGTTTTAAGTATTGAGCGCGACAAAGAGCAATCCGGCTTATTGAAATTTAGTCTGGCAAAGGCGAAAGATGAAAAAAAACCAGCTGGAGGAACCCGCTAATGTTTGAGTTTCCCAAGTTGGATTTCTTAATCTCCTTACAAGAAAAAATTGACGCGCGCATTATGCGTGAGCGCGTATTGATTTTGCTTACTATCCTGGCCTTTGTGTTTATGTTGTGGCATTTTTTTGTGCAATCATCTATCGACAAAAAAACACAGGAAACGCGCGACAGTTTGAACGCATTGACAATACAGCGCACCGCATTGCAAACACAGATTTCAGCTATAACCCAAAGTTTATCGAACGATCCTGATAAGCAAAAGAAAGAGCAAATTACCCAGCTGCAAGCTGATATTGCCGGCGTAGAAAATCAATTGCAAAGTGTGTCGCACAACTTGATTAAAGCAGATCAGCTGCCACAGGCATTGCAAGAAGTATTGGAAAAGACGGCGCAATTAACGCTGCTGGAAGTTCAAACCTTACCGGCGCAAGAGTTGCAATTTATCCAGGTTAATCCTGAATCTGCATCAACCTCACAACAAGCTGCCGCAACGGAAGAATCAAAAGCCGGTGTTTACCAACACGCTGTTGAGTTGCGTATTGCAGGTAACTATAACCAAATCCTGCAATTCCTAACCGCGCTCGAACATTTGCCCTGGCGTTTTTATTGGCAAACCCTGGATTATAAAGTGGAACATTATCCCAACGCTGAGGTTACTTTGCGGGTTTATACCTTGAGTTCAGAAGAGGGGCTATTTGGTGTTTAAAATTTCCAGCTTACTCATGGCATGCATTCTTTGTGTTGCTGTTCATGCACAGGAAACTGTTAATGATCCTACCAGGCCAATCGGATTTGCTGGCGGAGGCGCAGCTGCAGCTAATGTGCAAGACACCATCCAGTTAACCAGTATTTTGATTGCCAATGATAGAAGGGTAGCCATCATTAATGGTCAACCCTTACAGGAAAACCAAACCTTGAAAAGTGTTGGCGTGCTCGTAAAAAAAATAGATGCCGACGCAGTTACGCTGCAACAAAATGGAAAAGTTTGGCGCGTGGCATTAAACAACACGGCTATTCGCAAATAATTGCTTTCTGGAGCTATGGCTATGCCATTTAAAAATAATAGAATCTTGATTCGCCACTCATTCATACTGCTTTCGCTGTCGGCAGCAGTATTGATTAATGGTTGCTCAAATAATAGCAATAAAAAAATTGCGATTGAAAATGAAATGAGCGAGATTGTGGCGGAGCAAGCAGAGCATAACAAAAAAGCTGCACCGGTTCCGACGGAAGTAACCCAGGCGTTATTGGATAACAATTCTATAAAAACCGCGAGCGGAAAAAAATTTACTGAACGCTTTGATGTTTCGGTACGCGGTGTGCCAGCACGCGATTTCTTTTTGGGTTTGGTTAATGGTACAGGCATCAATGTTGTTGTTCATCCTGATGTTACCGGCAATATCTCCCTCGATTTAAAGAACGTTACTATCGACGAAGTCTTGCGCGTTACCCGCGATATTTATGGTTATGAATATAAACAAGAACGTGGCATATATACCATCTACGCCAATGCATTGAGGACAGAAGTTTTTCGCATTAATTATTTGGATGTACAACGTGTCGGTGTGTCAGATACTGCGGTGCTGATTGGTCGTGCGCAATCAAGCGGCCAAAATAGCAATAATGGTGGTAGCACAGGCAGCAGTACAAACGGTAGTGGCGATACTGCGAACCTATTGAGTATGTTGGACTCTGCAGAAAAAAATAAATCAGGTGGTGCAAATGGCGGAAGTGGTGGCCAGGGCATCACCCCGGGTTCACGCGTGCAAACTTTGAATCACACAGATTTCTGGTCAACCTTGCACAGTACTGTTGTATCTATTATTGGTGGTGAAAATGAAAGCCGCTCAGTCACTATTTCTCCCCAGGCGGGCATGGTAGTAGTTAAAGCATTACCGAGTGAATTAAGTGCGGTGCGCGAATTTCTGGAACGCTCTGAGCTAAGTGTAAAACGCCAGGTTATTTTGGAAGCAAAAATTTTGGAAGTGCGTTTGAGCGAAGGTTTTGAAGCCGGTGTGAACTGGAATGCAATCAACGGTCAACTTGCCTATTCACAAAATATACGCGATGGATACCCGATAAATACCGATGGTTCCAAAACCGAAGTTGGTGAGCGCCGCGATATGACGTATAACTATCCTTATTATGATAAGGATGGTGTTTTGCAAAACCTTGCCATTGCCGGCAGTGAAAAAATTGGTGGCACTTTCGCTTCGCTATTACGGGTGCAGGATATTTCCAAAGTATTGTCCCTGTTAGAAACTCAGGGTTCTGTGCAAGTGTTGTCCAGCCCACGCGTGTCAACGGTAAACAATCAAAAAGCCGTTATTCGTGTGGGGTCAGATGAGTATTTTGTTACCGGAATTTCTAACAATACAACTTCAAATGCAACATCCGTTTCAAGCACACCCAACATTGAATTGTCACCTTTCTTTAGCGGCATCGCTTTAGACGTGACACCGCAAATTGCGGAAGATGGCGAAGTTGTTTTACATATTCATCCCGTAGTCAGCGACGTTACTGACCAACAGAAAAATTTCACCGTTGGCAACCAGGATTTTTCATTGCCATTAGCCCTGCGCGGTATCCGTGAATCAGACAGCATTGTGAAGGCGCGAAATGGCCAGGTTATTGTGTTGGGCGGTTTAATGCAGGAAAGCAAAAGTAATAACAACGGCAAACGCCCCATATTAGGCGACATTCCATTGGTGAACAGTTTATTTCGTACCAAAAGTAAAGCCAAATCAAAAACTGAATTAGTCATTCTTTTGCGTCCAATCGTTGTTGACGAAAATACCTGGCAAAACCAATTGGAACAAAGTGAAAAGCGTATTCAAAATATTGGCGATGAATATAGAAAACAATAAGTTCGCTTTATTGGTAATGGTTATCCGAGGTTTATATGTATCGCCAGCACTTTGGATTAGTGGAGCATCCGTTTTCGCTGACACCTGACACGCAATTTTTCTTTAACAGTCAGAGTCATCGCGAAGTGCTGAGTACACTGTTGTTAGCGCTGCGCCACAGTGAAGGATTTATTAAAATTGTTGGCGAGGTGGGTACAGGTAAAACCTTATTAAGTCGGAAATTATTGGCGAGCCTCGGTAATAATTTCCTCACTGCTTATATTCCCAACCCTTATTTGACACCTGAAGAGCTTAAATGGTTTCTGGCAGAAGAAATAGGTATTGCCTATTCGCCCAAAATGCCTTCTTACCAATTATTGCGTGAGATCAACCAGCGGTTGGTTGATTTAGCCCAGCAAAAAAAACAGGTGGTACTCATTGTTGATGAGGCGCAAGCCATGCCGCGTGAAACGATTGAGGCTTTGCGCTTGCTCACCAACCTGGAAACAGAAAAGAAAAAACTCTTGCAAGTTGTGTTGATTGGCCAGCCGGAGCTAGATGAACTTTTGAATCGCCCGGATTTACGCCAGCTTAAGCAGCGCATTGTATTTGCAGAATATTTGCAAGGTATTCCTCGCCAAAGCCTAGCTGATTATATTGGCTATCGTTTGAGTTCGGCAGGCTATCGCGGCGCGAATTTATTTTCGCGTTCTGCCTTGAGTTTGCTCTATCGCGCCTCGGGTGGAGTACCGCGCCTGATTAATGTTATTTCACACAAAGCCATGCTTGCCGCCTACGGCGAAAAAAGTGCAAAAGTAACTCGTAGTCATATGGCAAGAGCTATTGCCGATACTAAAGAAAGCCGTTCTATCGGGCGCATCCTGGCGAAACGAAATATGTGGTTGTGGCCAGGCGTTGCTTTGATTGCTGCTGTATCTGCGTTGGTCATACCAAATTTACTGGGAGTAAACCTATGAGTTTGCTCAATGACATGCTGCGTGATTTATCACAGCACAAACCTGTTGCAGATGGTGCTGAAGGTTACGATGATGCTTTGTTGCACTCATCGACTCTTGCGCAAAAAAAGCAGCAACCATGGATTGGCCTGTTAATACTTTTTGTTGTTATTTTTGTCGCTGTATTGGCACTACATTATTTCTTCCACAAAAAACCTAACCTTGCAAAACCAGTTTTGGCACAAACGAGTAATAAAGCGAACCTGTCTGCTGATGCTGCTAATACTAGTTCGCTTGCATCGACTTTAAAACCTGAGTCTGTACCTCCCGTAGTCCATGAAGAAATAAAAACAGAACCGCAAGATTCACCCAGTGAAAATCCCTTTGCGATAGAGCTTCAAAACCATATCGACGATTTATTGCAACAAGCCGATCGTGCCATAGGGATGGATCGGTTGACAGCACCGGTTGAAGATAATGCTTACGGTTATTATCAGAAAATCCTGGGCATGAGCCCTGATAATACCGATGCAAAGGACGGCCTGGATAAAATTGCCAGCCGTTATTTAATGAAAGCGCAAGAACAAATTAAATTGGGCAATCCCGCACAGGCCGATGCTTTAATCCAGCGAGCGCGATTTGTGTCTGCACGTTATGTGCAAGCGCACGAAATTTCATTGAATGAAATGGATTCTCAGCAAGCGCCAGCAATAAATACACAAGCATCGGTTGCCGAAACACAAACGTCAAACCAACCGGTGCAAACAACAGAAACGGTTAAGTCATTTGAGGTAGCAGAGGCTCCGGTAATTTCTGTAGCCCCCAATGCTGGCTGGAAGGATGAACAATTAGCCCAGCATGCGCAGGAATTAGCCCAACAGGGAAAACAAACTGAGGCTATAACTTTACTGAAGAATTTTATTGCAACAGAACAAAAACCTGCGTTATCGACCGCACTATTAGGTGATTTATATATCCAGCAAGGCAACGTAACTGCCGCTGAAATTGTCGTAGAGAAAGCCACTTATCTTGCAGTTGATGCGAAAACAAAATTGAAAGCACAAATACTCAGCGCAAATGGAGATGATGTCCAGGCCATTGCGCTATTGGAAAAAAATTTAAGCGATGCAGAAAATAATGAAGCCTATAGAAGTTTGCTGGCCAGCCTTTATCACAAAACGGCGAACTACCAGCAGTCTATTATTAGTTATCAGCGCTTGATAAATAGTTTTGGTGAAAAGCCTGCTTATTGGTTGGGTTTGGCGCTTGCTTATGACGGATTGTCGCAACATAAAAGTGCGCTTCAGGCATATAAGCGTTTACGTGAATACCCCCAATTACAAGAGCAGGTAAAAAAATACACAGATCAACGAATTGCTGCCTTGGGCAGTGAGTGAGATAAACATGTTTAGTTCTACCAAACGTATTCGCATCGGTGATTTACTCGTTGAAAAAAATATGATTACCGAAACTCAATTAGCTCATGCACTGCAAGAGCAAAAATTGAGTGGCCGAAAATTGGGTAACCAATTAGTTGAATTAGGTTATGTTGATGAAAATGAGTTGCTCAATTTATTGTCCACTCAATTGGAAATCCCCTTTGTCCAGTTAAAGCAATTTCGTTTTGATAAAGAGCTGGTGCAAACCTTGCCGGAAACCAGTGCGCGCCGTTATCGTGTAATGGTATTGCGCGAGGATTTTGATGGTTTGTTGCTGGGCATGGCTGATCCAACCGATATTTTTTGTCTGGATGAATTACAGCGCATCTTGCAAAAGAATTTAAAACCCGCCGTAGTCCGCGAATCTGAACTGCTTGATATTCTCGATATTGCTTATAGTCACGCGAGTGAAATTGCTTCGCTTGCCGGTGAGCTGGATGAAGAGTTACAGGAATCAGCCGTCGATCTGGATAGCTTCATCGCGGATTCTGTGGATAGCGATGCACCGGTTGTAAAATTGCTTCAAAAAATATTCGAAGAAGCGCTCACCAATAAAGCATCAGATATCCATATTGAACCGGATGAAAAAGTATTGCGTATTCGTAACCGTATTGATGGTGAATTAATTGAGCAGGTTATGAATGAAAAGCGTATCGCTTCTGCGTTGGTGGTGCGTATCAAATTAATGGCGAGTCTGGATATTTCTGAAAAACGTTTGCCGCAAGATGGCCGATTCAATTTAAAAGTTAAGCATCACAATATTGATGTGCGTTTGTCGACTATGCCGGTTCAATTTGGCGAATCGGTAGTAATGCGTTTGTTGGACCATACTGATGGTGTGCGCTCTTTGGATAATGTTGGAATGCCTCCGCATTTGATTTCGCGCTTCCGTAAAATTATCACGCGTCCCCACGGATTGGTGTTGGTGACGGGGCCAACAGGTAGTGGTAAAACAACAACCCTTTATGGCGCATTGTCAGAATTAAATAAACCGCAGAAAAAAATTATTACAGTTGAAGATCCGGTTGAATATCGTTTGCCACGGATTAGCCAGGTTCAATTGCATGAAAAAATTGGCTTGACCTTTGGTAGCGTACTGCGCGCAACTCTGCGTCAAGACCCGGATATTTTGCTGGTAGGTGAGATCCGCGATGCGGAATCTGCCGAAATTGCGTTGCGTGCATCCATGACGGGGCACTTAGTGTTATCAACCTTACATACCAATGATGCAATCAGTTCTGCGTTGCGGCTGTTGGATATTGGTGTCGACGGATATCTGGTTGCGACTGCGTTGAAAGCGGTAGTCGCGCAGCGTCTGGTTCGCCGTATTTGTTCGAGCTGCATTCAAAACCATATTCCTGATGCTAGTGAATTGCAGTTGCTTGCCAGCATCTCAAAAAATAGAAATTTCAGCTCCGTTATTTTTAAACAGGGCACGGGTTGTCCGCACTGTAACAACACCGGTTATCGTGGCCGTATCGGTGTATTCGAAATGTTGGAATTGAATGCAGCCATGGCTGAAGCATTGCGTACGTCAGACATTAATGCATTTGCGAAAGCAGCAAGTGAAAGCCCGAATTTTAAAACACTTAGCGAAGCTGCATTGGAATATGCGGAGCAGGGGATTACTACGCTGGATGAAGTTATGAATATCACCGCGCAAATTGAAGAGCTGGCTTGATATGGCGATTTATCTCTTTAAAGGTCGTAATGCCGATGGACGTGTTGTTAACGGCCAGATAGAAGCGGCTAACACCGATGCTGCTGCAAGTCAGCTGTTGGGGCGCGGCATAACTCCAGTCGCTATGGAAGAACAATTAGTTCAGCTGAGTTTGCGCGAAAGATTTGAGCGTTCAACTAATTTGGGTAAAGTTGAAACAGTTGAACTGATTATGTTTTGCCGCCAAATGTACACGATTTCAAAATCTGGCATTCCTTTGGTTAAAGGCTTGCGCGGCCTTGCTGCTTCAATGCGCAACTATACGTTTCAACGCGCGTTGGAGGATATTCTTGAACGCCTGGAAACCGGTGTTGAATTATCAACGGCTATGCGCTTCCATCCAAAAATATTTAACAATTTATTTGTGAGCATGGTGAGTGTGGGCGAAAGCTCTGGTCGCCTGGATTTAATTTTCAGGCAGCTTGGCGAATATATGGAGCGCGACCTAAATACGATGAAAAGTATTAAAACCGCATTGCGCTATCCAACTTTTGTTTTAATTGCTATCAGTATCGCGATGGGGATTATTAATATTAAGGTGATTCCGGCATTTGCGGGAATGTTTGCCAACTTCGGTGCGCAATTACCTTTGCCTACACGGATTTTGATAGGGATTTCAGATTTTTTTGTCGCTTATTGGGTGTATATGTTAGTAGGGGTTAGTGGTGCAATAATATGGTTTTTGCACTATATAAAAACACCCAATGGTAGCCGTTGGTGGGGACAAAAAAAACTTCGGTTAATTATTGTCGGTGATATTGTTGAACGGGCATCGCTCGCACGTTACGCCCGTTCATTCGGTTTAATGTTAAATGCCGGCCTGCCAATTTCAAATGCGCTGGAGCTGTGCGCACGCGCTATAGATAATAATTACCTGGGCGATAAAATCCGTAGTATTCGCGCTGGTATTGAACGCGGTGAAGGTTTATATCAAACCCATTTAGTGAGTGGAATGTTCACTCCATTAGTGTTGCAAATGATTTCAGTCGGTGAGGAAAGTGGTCAGGTTGATGCACTGCTTGCAGAAGTCGCTGAATTTTATGAGCGTGAAGTTGAATACGATACCAAATTGCTGGGTGATCGCATCGAGCCATTGATGATTGTGATCATGGCTGGTTTTGTTACAGTGTTAGCGCTTGGTATTTTCTTGCCTATGTGGGATATGTACGCTATTCAAAAACATTAAGGCCTTTATTATTTTGGGTTATCACAATGAAAAAAAATTTAGGCTTTACCAGCTTTGAATTTTATTTTGTGATATCTGTTATTGGTTTGGTTTTATTGGTAGCTATCCAACATTATTTCAGGTTGGCAGAAGAAACCCGGCGTTTAAGTTTTGAGATCCTGGCTAAAAATTTTAGCGCAGTTGTTTATAACTATCATTCACATTGGATTCTGGAGCAACAATCCCAACAGAAAAATGATCAGATTGTGGTTGATAGTTTAACTGTGCAGTTTTCCCCGCAGGGTTGGCCGATAGCGATAAATTCGAGCCAATTTGATTATAAAGTTTCGCCGCCAGGTTGCTTAAGCTTGTGGAATACTTTTTTGCAAAACCCTCCGCCTCTTTCTTTTTCTGCAAATGATTCTCATGAATCATATTCCTATCGCGTAAGCCTGACACCCGAAGGTAAGTGCCGTTACGAATTAGTGGCGCGTAAGTCCAAGGGTTTTTATTTTGAATATTCCCCAATGACCGGCCAGGTCAAGACTGGCAACTTGCCTATTGCTAAAAATACTTAGCATTTTCCTTTCAATAACTGGCAACTTCTAACTATTGGACTATATTTCAGCTATCAAGCAATTATAGATGGGTAGATAAATGTCTTGACGAGACAGGGACGAGCTTTATACCTGCTCGTGTTTTTGATGTTTTAATTCACAGGGTTTGTAAACTTTTAATATTGACTGCGTAACATACTTTTGTTTGGAGCCTTGCTATGAAAAATGAACAATCTGGTTTTACACTGATTGAGCTTATCGCTGTAATTGTAATTTTAGGTATTTTGGCGGCTACTGCTTTGCCAAAATTTATAGATATGTCTGGTGCGGCTGAGCAGGCTGCTTTGGAAGGAGTTGCTGCTAATTTAAGCAGCGCAATGGCTATGAATTATGCCGCTGGAGTTTCTGCCAAGGCTGGTGTACTCGGTGGACCCACTGCAGCGACAATTAGTAATTGTACCGACGGTGCAAGTTTATTGGTGGGAGGCTTACCGTCAACCAAATACACCATCACTTCAACGGCTGTAGGTGGTGATGATGGAGATCCTACGGACTGCACTTTGAGTTACAAGGCTACTCCAACCAGTACGGCGATTACCACCATATTTAGAGCAATCAAAATTTAATATGACCTGATAATGTTGTATGAGCCTTATGAGAAAAAGAGAAACAGGTTTTACACTTGTTGAGTTAATTACAGTGATAATTTTAGTTAGTATTGTTTCTGTCACTCTTTTTTCTCGTGTCGGTAATATTAAGAGTGTAAATTTACAAGCAAGCCGCGATGATCTCATCGCGGCTTTGTTTTTTGCGCAACAAGCTGCTATGGCGCGCAGTAACATCCAGGTTATTGTTACCAATAATAGTGTCAGCGTGACAGAAAACGGTACGCCCATTATTGTCCATAGCAAGGGTTACCCTTTGAATTTTGCTTCAGGTGTGACTGCAACACCTAAAACATTTATCTACGATAAACTCGGTAGAACGACTGCAAGTACAATTACGCTTTCCTCGACAGGTGGTATAAGTGCCAGTGTTAGCGTAGAGGCAAGTGGTTATGCGCATTAGGCTTTCAACTCGCACAAACCTGTTCCTTCAAAGAGGTGTTAGTCTCCTTGAATTGATTGTATTTTTGGTCGTGGTGAGTATTGCCAGTAGCGCCCTTTTAGCAACCTTTAGTTATAGCGCATCCCACAACGCAGATCCTATTATCCATGTGCGAGCTTTGGAGCTTGCACAGGCCAAGCTTGATGAAATCCTTGCGCTTAAATATGACGCTAACACACCCACTGGCGGAATTCCTGCTTGCGATAGTACAGGTGGTGTTCCCTGTAACAATCTTACTGATTCTGATATGAATGATGTTGACGATTATAATGGTGTGAGTGATACACCTTATACCGGCTATACGCGTAAGGTGACGGTCACTGTCGGGAATAATTTAAAACTTATTACGGTGACAATTACCGCGCCAAAAAATGTAACGCTCACGCTGGCAGCTTTCAAGGCTAATTTCTAATGTCGCGGCCATTTTCTCTCTTCAAATCGACATGCGGATTCACCTTGATTGAAGTGATCACGGTGATTGTTATTTTGTCGATCCTGGCTGTGCTTGGATCGCGTTTTGTACTCGAATCCACAAATGCTTATCAGTCTACTCAAACACGTTCGCGTTTAACCAATACTGGACGGCAAGCCATCGAAAGAATGTCGCGGCAATTGCGTGTTGCATTGCCTTATAGCGTCCGCTTGACGAATAATAATATGTGCCTTGAGTTTATGCCGATTGCCAGTGGTGGTACTTATCGAGGTAAATTAAATGCGACGGGAACTGATTACACGGAATCTGTGCCAGATCCAACAAACGGAGCAACCGCTTCAAGTACTGTTACTGTTTCTCCGTTTACTATTGATTTTGGTACTGCGCAGTTTGTCAGTATTGGTGCAATGGAGGCGGCTGAACTTTATGGGGTAAACCCTGCATCGCGTGCCACCCTGGTGTCACACACAAATACCCAGCTGACTTTTACTCCAGCTCGCGGTTGGGCACGCAACTCTTTGAATAAACGTTTTTATTTATTAAATAGACCACAGGCTTTTTGTGTTGTGGCCAATCAATTACGTTTTTTTTCTGATCTGGATGCAACCTTGGAAAATGTTGATACGACGTCGGCATCCAGTTTATTGGCTGATAATGTCACTGGTACTACAGCGCCATTTGCCTTGACAGCCGGTAGTGAAAATCGCAATACAGTTGTGAAATTTAATATCAATTTTGCGCAGGGATCGGAGTCGGTCGTATTCAATCATTCGGTAATGATACGCAATGTTCCTTAATCCATTGAAAAAAAACCAACAGGGCTTTTTGCTGCCACTGGCCATTTTTATTGTAGTGGTCATGGGTTTGTTTGCATTAGTCATATCGCGCAATACGATTCAATCAAATACATCGGCAATTCAGGAAGTCGTTTCAACGCAAGCTTTTTATGCTGCTGAAAGCGGTGCTCAACGTGGTATGCAGATATTATTTTTTCCGAATGCAAGTTCGCGCCAACAAGTAGATTCGCGCTGTACCTCGCTCAATACGACTTTGAATTACACAGATCCCGGGTTAAAGAATTGCACTGTGATCGTGACTTGTACTTGCGTATATCAGGACGATCCACTTGTGAATTGTGATCCAGGTACGAATTCAAATTATTCAACCAGTGCTCCAGCTAAAAGACTTACCAGCTTTTATACAGTTGCGAGCGCAGCCACATGCGGTACGGGAAATTTGCGTTCCATGCGAACTATTGATGCTGGATCGTTTATGAAGCAAGAGTGAGTGTTTTTAACCGTTTGCTTTGGTTATACGAATCATTAAAATTTATTGTCGATAAAGACTACATTGAACAGTAAATCGCGGAGCAATACAAAAATGAAAAATATCGCTTCCATTCCATTGCGTTGGTTTACGCAAATGCGCAATGCTTTTTGCTTGTTGATGTTATGTTTTGTAGCTTATTCCCAAGCGGCAACTTATACGCTCACCAGTGGCAGCTATCCTCCCTGTGATACCAGCTGGAGTGTGAGTGGTAAGACTTATACCTGTATCAATAATGGCCGCGTTACGCTGGCGACTGGTGATATTTTAGCGGCTAATACCACCATAACTATTTCTGCGGCCAACGGCTTTTCCCTGGCCAGTAATACGATTGGCTCTTCCTCCGCCAATATTAATCTGGTGTCGTCATACGGTACTGTGGTCTCAGGGGGTACCAATACCATCTATGGTTCTATCCAGAGCAGTAGTGGTGCAGTTACCCTGGTTGGCACAACCGTATCAGGTGCCGTTACTACAGGTTCTGCTATCAATTTGACAGGCGGCACTTTCAATGGATTGGTGACCAGTACCAGCAATACCATCACGACAAACAACGCAAGTTTGCTGGCGGGTGCAAAGGCACAATCGGGGATGAATATCACTGGTGGCACTTTGACGGGGGCGTTCACCATGACGGCGAACAACACCGCGACCTTTTCTAATGTGATCATGACCGGCGGCAGTATTTCCGGTGCAAGTACCGTGAGTATTACCGGCAGTACCTTGGGGTCATCCAGCACCTCAATTTCGGTGACGTCCAACAGTGGCGCCATCAGCCTTAATTCAACTACGGTGTATGGAAATCTGACTGCGCCCGGTTATTCAACGGTGAATGTTGCGTCCGGTAGCCAGGTAACTGGAAATTGCTCTCCCAATTCTACACCCGCAAATGCCTGTAATTCTGCACCTGTGTGTACAACCGGTTTGGTCGGTGGCCTGGTGGGAAATTATTTTAACAATATGACCCTAAGCGGCAGTCCGGCGGGCACGCGTGTAGATACCAGTGTTAATTTCGATTGGGGTACTGGCACCACCGGTGTAGCAGGTGTCGGTGCAGACAATTTCTCCGTCCGCTGGACGGGCTCATTACGCGCGCCAAGTACGGGCTCCTACCAGTTCCAGACACAGTCCGATGATGGTGTGCGCTTATGGGTGAATAATGTCCTCGTTATCGATAACTGGAATGATCACTCGGTGACAACCAATACCAGTACCAGTGTTAACCTGGTGGCAGGTCAATCCTATCCCGTTAAGTTAGAGTTTTATGAAAACGGTGGCTATGCCGTGATGAAACTGAACTGGAGCCAGCCAAACGATAGCTCATTTACCGCCATCGGCACGCAATCCGGTGTGGTTCCCGACACCAGCGCTTCATGTGCCGTGCCAGTGCCTACCTGCAATAACGGATTTATCGGCGGTGCAAACGGCAAATACTACAACAACAAAACGCTCACCGGTTCACCCGCAGGTACCCGTTTGGACAATGCCATAGATTTCAACTGGGGCGCGGGAGCACCTGGTGTAACAGGTGTGGGGGCAGATAATTTTTCAATCCGCTGGGATGGCACACTCAAAGTGGCTACGACAGGAAGCTATCAATTTGAAACCGTATCGGACGATGGTGTACGCCTGTGGGTCAACAATGTCCTGGTGGTAGATAATTGGGGAGATCACAGTGCAACAAGCAATATCACTACGGCTATCACCCTGAATGCAAACACGAATTATCCGGTTCGGGTTGAATATTATGAAAATGGTGGCGATGCAGTTATCCAGTTGCACTGGAAAAAACCAGGTGACTCTACTTATTCAACGATTAATAGTTGCCCCTCCAGTTTGGCGGGTTACACGGTGACATCCAGTGGAACCGGCATAACCTGTGCAGGTGAGCCTATTACTTTTACCGCGGTCGATTCACTGGGTGCCGCCATGGCACCGCCCTCCGGCACTAATGTTACGGTGGGGACCAATCCTGCGACCGGAACCTGGGTAGGCGGAAACACTTATAGTTTTAATGGAACAGCAACTTCATTCGTCAAATATTTGCAGCAGACGACACCGGCAACGCTAACCATGAGTATTACCGATGGTGCCAATACGGCAACAGGCTCGATTAATTTTGTGGATTCGGCATTAAAGTTTTATGGTAATTCGAGTGGTTTGGCCAATATCGCAAATCAAGTTGCGGGCCAGACAGATTCTGCTCCTGTTCTTAGAGCTATTCGTACAGACACAACTACAGGTGCCTGCGTAGCGCTGGTTACAGGCGCAAAAAGTGTCGATTTAGCGTATGAATGTCTCAATCCTGGTACTTGTATTTCGGGTCAAATGCTAAGCGTAAATGGCTCGGGGATTAAATCCAATGCTAACGGCAGTAATATTCTTTATAGTTCGCAACTCCTGACCTTTGATACCACAGGCACTGCCAGTATCCCTATTAATTACAGTGATGTTGGTCAGGTAAAGCTTTATGGGCAGTTAACATTACCTGCGAATGGGAATGATCCATTAAAGTTATTGAGTGGTTACAGCAATAGTTTTGTAGTCAAGCCTTATGCATTAGCGGTAAGTGCTGTACAGAATAGCGCTAATGTACCCAACCCTGGTACAACTGATTCCGGCAATGGTTTTGCGGCTGCGGGTGAAATATTTAAAGTAGCAGTACAAGCGCGTAACGCTTCGAATAATCCAACTCCCAATTTTGGTAATGAAACCCCCTCCGAAATCACTAAATTAACCCTTGCTGTTGATTCCCTGGTGTATCCCGCAGGAGGCGTTACAACGACACTGACAAACAATGGATCTTTCGCGGCCACTACTCCAGCAGGAACTTTTATAAATAGCGGTATTGCCTGGAATCAAGTGGGCAGTATTATTTTGGTACCGGGATGGACGGGAACAGGTTATTTAGGAACCACAAGCCCTGCCAATATGATCGCGAGCGGTACAGTGGGGCGTTTTTATCCCGACCACTATCGTCTGGTAAGCAGCACACTTGTCAATAGTTGTACGGGTTTTACCTACATGGGCCAACCTCTGACAGCGAATTATGTGATTCAGGCCGAAGCATTGAACAGCACAATAGCTTTGGTTAACTACGACAATACCTCGCAACAACAATTTTATGCTCCCACCCGGCTTCTTGGCCCCAACATGGCGCAACCTAATTACTACGCGGAAGATAGTAATTCAGGTAATGGCAATGCCCTGAATGCACGTGTTTCTGTGCCATCTGCCACATGGAACAAGGGTGTCTTAAGTGTTAGTGCGACAAATGTCATGAGCGCCACAAATACTACATTTACCAAACTTGCCACAGAGCCTGATGGCCCTTACAACAGTCTGCAATTAGGCATTGGTCTTACGGATAGCCTTGACAGCCGTAGTTTGCAAAATCTCAATATGAACGCCGCCACTGCACTTGCTTGCAGTGGCACCGGATGCAAGGCGATTACATGGGGAGCCCCCCTGGTGATGCGTTATGGCCGTCTGCGTTTAGATGATGCTTTCGGACCAGAAACCTTCAAATTAGATGTTAATTTTGTCACTGAATACTGGAATGCAAATCACTTCAGCTTACATACTGCAGATTCCTGTACTGCAGTATCACGCGCCGCTATTGAATATCCATCAGGCTATATCTCAGTTGATAGCAATCGCACGGTTTCACTTACAGGTGGATCAACAGTGGGAAATTACGCAAATTTAAATGCAACACATGTGCAATTTAATGCAGGGACAGCAGGTCAATTCTTTACGTCACCAGCGGGTGGAACAGGGCACTTTGCTGTGAATATTGATTTGACCAATATGCCGTGGTTGCGTTTCGATTGGAACCAGAATGGCAATTACCTGGATGATTCATTGCTCAAGGCCAATTTTGAGTTTGGCTCCTATCGCGGAAATGACCGCATTATTTATTGGCGTGAGAGATTGCAGTAAATAAATTACTTGTTAAGCTTTCTGTCACTATGTGTTGTCGCGATCTGCTAAGAAATTATTTATGGAAATGACCATTACCACCCCAAGCCTGCTGTTTCCAGCAATTTCATTGCTGTTATTGGCCTACACCAATCGTTTTGTTGTTTTAACCAATGTTATTCGCCAGTTGAGCAGCGTCGAAAACGCGACCTCCCAAGTGTTGGTACGCCGGCAAATTGATAATTTACGCTTGCGCGTACAAGTTATCCGCCGCATGCAGGCCTTCGGGGTTTTATCCTTTGTGCTTTGCACACTGTCGATGTTTGCACTCTTGATGCAATGGCCCATAGCTGGCCAATTATTGTTCGCGAACAGCCTTATTTTGTTAGTGATTTCGCTGATGTTTTCATTTTACGAAGTGAATATTTCCACTGCGGCAATTAGCATTGAGCTGGAAAAGTTTGATGCGCGGGTAGGCGGGGGAGAGCAGGCGAACGAAAAAGCAGATTAACTGCTTTTTCGCATGAGATTAATTTCGCATAGCATTAATGATGAACATCTTCAGCAGGCGCCTCAAGGCGCACGTCTACCGCAAGTTCATCAGCAATCGTATCCAGTTGATCATAGAGATCATTCATATCCACAGATTTGGGAACCTGGATTAAACCTGTTGCTTCAAACATGGGTTCGCCTGACCAGGGCATACTGGAACAAGCGGTTTCCAATTCACTCATGTTAATATGGCGGCTGGCAAAAGCTTGTGCGATTTCAAAGACGATACCGGGGCGATCACTTCCAACCACACTGAATTGAAATTCTTTGCCGCTCGGTTTAATTGAATCTGCGGCAGATTCCACCACAATCTTTAAACCTTGGTCAGCCAAATTACCCAAAGCTTCGCGCAACGCAGCCTCGCTTTCACTATCAATAGCGACCTGCAAAATACCCGCAAACTTACCGGCTAAATGTGCCATGCGGCTTTCCAGCCAATTGCCCTGATGTTGGGTGATTGTTTGCGCCAGCAACTCGACAACGCCGGGTTTGTCGTCACTGATAATAGTTAGGACTAATTGTGTTTGCACAGTGTTTTCCTTCTTATGATGATCGTGATAATGGCCCAAGGGTAACTTTCTCTTGGTTCCCGAACAAGTAAAATATTAAGCAGCCCATGAATCAGTAAAACCTATGATTATTCCCCACGAACAAATTTCAGCCGATGCCTTGCAGGGCCTCATTGAAGAATTTATCACGCGCGAAGGAACAGATTACGGCGAGACTGAAGTGTCGCTCGCGCAAAAAGTTGAACAGGTAAAACGCCAATTAATCCGAGGGGAGATTGTCATTGTGTTTGATACAGCGAGCGAAACTGTATCAATTTTAACAAAACATGATGCAAGTTTGATTACACCCAATGATTATTGAACTCAATAACGACTGAATTAATTAAACAGAAAAAATATGAATCATTTATTTTTACATTGCCGCGCAGGATTTGAAAAAGAATGTGCCGCAGAAATTACTGAATTGGCAAGCGAAGTGGGGGTGTATGGATACAGCAAAACCAAAGACAACTCTGCTTACGTTGTTTTTATTACGCACGAACCCAATGGTGTCATGCGTATACAACAAGACGTAAAATTTCAAAAATTAATTTTTGCCCGCCAATGGTTTGTAACCCAGGCGCCAATCACTAATTTACCTGTGACAGATCGCGTCACTCCCTTGCTTGCGGCAGCAGAGCTGTTTCCAATTGCGCGAGAGCTATTGTTAGAAACTGTTGATACAAATGATGGCAAGGAATTATCAGGCCTCAGTAAAAAATTTACGGCTCCTTTTAGTAATGCATTAAAGAAAAAACAACTGTTGAGTCCAAAAAGTCCATGGCGTTTGCACTTGGTCTTTATTACGGGTACTGAAGCTTATTTGGGCGTGAGTTTATTCAGCAATAGTTCGCAATGGCCAATGGGTATTGCACGTTTGCGTTTACCCAAAGAAGCGCCGAGTCGTGCTACCTTAAAATTGGAAGAAGCCTGGCATCATTTTATTCCGGCGGAAGAGTGGGATGCGCGCTTGGCATCCGGTATGCGCGCAGTGGATTTGGGCGCAGCACCTGGCGGTTGGACATGGCAGCTCGTCCAGCGCGGTATGTATGTGGAAGCCGTCGATAATGGTCCTATGGATAAAAATTTATTAGAAACCGGACAGGTGCTGCACATTCTCACCGATGGTTTTTTATATGAGCCGAAAAAGAAAGTAGATTGGTTGGTGTGCGATATTGTGGATAAGCCCGCGCGGGTTTCCAGCATGATTATTCGCTGGTTTGGCAAAGGTTATTGCCGCGAAGCCGTATTTAACTTGAAATTACCGATGAAGCAGCGTTATCTCGAAGTTAAAAAATGTGAGCAACGAATTTTAAAGGAATTATCAGCATTAGGTTTTAATGCTGACATTCAATTTAAGCAGTTGTATCACGATCGCGAAGAGGTAACTGGTCATTTGCGTGTTTTTTAAATAAAACACGCTAGTGATAAGCGGCTTTATCAGGCGTAGTGTGATTTAAAATCCATTCGGTTAAATGCACCCAATCTTCAATCAGTTTGCGCAACTGGTTTAAATGTTCTGGGGGCATATCTTGTTTGGCTAGTGCTTGTTCGCCAATTTCGGTGAGCGCAGAAACAATTCGGCCAATGGTGTGTGCCGATAAAGACTGATAAATTTCGGCAGTGAAATGCATCTCGCCGGTATGCGAACCGTGCAAGCTTTCGTAGGGTGCAATATTGATATGCGACAATGTATTTTTAATCGCGTTTGCTAACCCCGGATTATTATTCCGCAATAATCGAAAGGTAAGCTCTAGTGCCTGATGGCTGAAAAAATCATCGGGCTCATGGATTTCAATTGGAATCCGAGACATCGAACCTTGTTCCCCGGTAGTGAATAAGTATCCCTTGTTTTTTAATATCCTCAGCTAGAGTCTAGCAATAGAATGTTTTTTTGCAGTGTGTTTTTAGACGAAGAAATACTATGAATATTGAAATTGATAAAATTTTAGATACCAGCGGTTTATTGTGTCCCGAGCCGGTGATGATGTTGCATAAAGCAGTGAAAGAGTTATCAGATGGCGATGTTATAAAGGTCATTGCCACTGATCCATCCACAACAAGGGATATACCAAAATTCTGTTTATTTTTAGGTTATGAACTAATTAAACAGGAAGCAGATGAAAAAAGTTACTTTTATTACATTAAAAAAATATCTGCATAAATTTTATGCAAGATGTTTGATAAGAGTAAATTTTTTAGATGTTGTAAGAATCAATGCTTCATTTTCATGAAGCATTGATATAAGAGATGTTTGCTAGACGTCGTCGACCAGCAGTGAAATAGCCGCAAGCGCTTCAGGGTCCTGGGCTTTGATTTTGTTGGCAATTTGATGTTGGAAAAAGTACCGGAAGTTGTCATTGGTTTGCGCGGCATATAAGCAATCATCGCCAGGCAAAACCGGTGTACTCACAACTTTGGTATGGTCAGTCAACATGCCATAAATAGTACCGTCATGCAGCAAGCGCCAGCTCACAACTTCTACGAGAGAGAGGTGCTTTTGCCCTGGCGTCGCCAAAACCGCATGGGTGCCAATCATATCCGGAACTTCCTGCACTACATCATCGTCGTTTTCACATTCGATTTCGTAGTAATCAGCCGCCGTTTCCAGCTCCACGACCTTATGTATGGGCGCCTCAAAGAAGACATCATCTATGCCCTGGTCATAATAGCCCTCAAAATGACCATTCAAGGGATCGCATAAGTCGGGGCAGGGAACTATATCATTCAGCCAGGGAACCAAACCCACCACATCGCCATTAGCTCGCAACCCCCAGCACAGGATTTTCAGGCTAAAAAGCTTTTCGGAACTGGTATCGTTGGAGTAGAGCATTTCAAGGCCATCCAGCTCAGGCGCAAGACGTATAAAACGCTCATCGTGCAGGGTAGAAAAAGTTTTACCGGTGAAGAAGTCGACCACATTATCCATATTGTGGGTTGGGTTTGAGGTCTTCATAATGCCACCCCCTCTGTTCAAGCGGTTGGTGATAGTCAGCGGGAATTATGCTGGCTAGCGGTAAGGAAGCGGTTTTTAACGTCGCTTCAAACTAAGTATATGCTAAAGATTTACAAGACAACACCATTATCTGCAAAAAAAGACGGCAACTTTTAAGAGATTATTTATGAAAATTCTGGCGGATGAAAACATCCCTTTAGTGCACGAATTCTTTGATTCCATTGGCGAAGTCATAACTCGCCCTGGCAGAACAATGTCAAATAATGATGCGCTTCCTGCATCAGCTTTGTTAGTGCGCTCGGTAACCAAGGTCAACCAATCTTTGTTGCAATCTACTAATATCAGTTTTGTCGGTACTTGTACGATTGGTGTGGATCATCTGGACCAGCAGTGGTTGCAAAACAATCAGATTGAATTTTCAAGCGCTCCCGGTTGCAACGCGAACTCTGTGGTTGAATATGTTTACGCTGCACTTTGCCATATGGATGTAAATTGGCTGGATAAAAAGTTTGGCATTATCGGTTGCGGAAATGTGGGTGGCTTATTGTACAAACGCCTGAAGCTGCAAGGTGTAGATTGCTATTGCTACGATCCATTGCGTACACCTGAAGGTAATACTGATTTAACCTCTCTGGAGGAGGTGTTGAGTTGCGATATTGTCAGTATGCACACACCACTCACCAAAACCGGTGAATATCCCAGCTTTCATTTACTTAATTTGCCCGAGTTACGACAATTAAAACCAGGCGCAGTTTTGTTAAATTGCGGTCGTGGCCCGGTTATTAATAATGCCGATTTATTGCAATTTTTAACTGAACGACATGATGTGCGTGTGGTGTTGGATGTATGGGAGCCTGAGCCTGATATTTCCCTCGATTTATTGGATAAAGTTGTTTTAGGTTCGCCGCATATTGCAGGCTATAGCTACGATGGAAAATTAAAAGGCACGGAGATGATTTATGAAGCCTTATGCAAACATCTAAAACGAAAACCTGAGTTGACCATACAAGATTTGGTTCCTCCTCTCATCAACAACCAATTGCAGTTGACAAGTAACCAGCCAACCTGGGAACAAGTTAAACAACTTATCGCGCAAGTTTATTCAATTGCGGATGACGATAAACGCTTACGCGATTTAGCACAGCGTGCCCGTAAAGGTGAAGATAATTTTGCAATCGGATTTGATAGCTTGCGTAAATATTATCCTACTCGTCGGGAATTCCATAATTATCAGGTCATCGGCGCTGATAATAAAACTGCGGAATGGTTAAGCGTGTTAGGTTTTGGTATAGCGCAATCTGCAAATGACTAAATTTAAAATTGGTTTAATTATTAATCCCTATGCCGGAATTGGTGGCAGTGTTGGATTAAAAGGCAGCGATGGCGACGAAATTCGCGCGGAAGCTTTTGCGCGTGGAGCGGAAATGCGTGCTATTGCGCGTATGCAGCGTTGCCTTGCGATCTTGCAGCCATTTGCGAATGACCTACATGTTTATTGTTACGCTGGGGACATGGGTGAGATCGCCGCTAAAAATGCCAATTTGAATTACAGCTTGATTGGCCGAGCTAAAACTGTTCCATCCAATGCAAAAGATACACAAGCCGCTGTTACGGCGCTTGTGAACGAATCCGTTGATATTATTTTGTTTGCCGGTGGTGATGGCACTGCGCGTAATATCGCTGATGCATTGCAGCAAGCGAATGCGGAGCAACAAGTCGTATTAGGTGTTCCTTCCGGTGTAAAGATGCATTCCGGTGTCTATGCGATTACACCTGAAGGCGCGGGTGAAATTTTAGTATGTTTATTAAAAAAGCGGCTGGTAAATGTTCAAGCTTGCGAAGTTCGCGATATCGATGAAGTGGCATTTCGCGAAGGCAAAGTAAAAACGCGTTTATATGCATCCATGTTTGCTCCTGTATTGCCGCAATTTTTACAGCAGGTTAAAAATAGCGGAGCCGCGCAGGATGAACTGGTAAAGCTTGATATCGCGCATTATTTAATTGATAACCTCGTTGATGACACCTTTTACATTGTTGGCCCTGGTTCAACCACCAAAGTATTTTTGGAACAATTAGGTGTTGAGGGAAGTTTGTTAGGTGTTGATGTGATTTTGAATCGCGAATTGATCGCTACCGACACTGGCTTTGCACAATTGAACGACATTATTAGTCAACATGCAGGTGATATTAAATTAATAATTACCGCCATTGGTGGGCAAGGTCATATTATTGGCCGCGGTAATCAACAGCTGTCTCCTGATATTTTGCGCAGAATTGGTCGACACAATATTCAGGTTGTCGCGACCAAAGAAAAAGTTCTTTCCCTTTCGGGCCGTCCTTTATTGGTTGATTCCAATGATCCTGAACTGGACAAATTATTTTCCGGTTATCAGTCGGTGTTGGTGGGATATGATGAATTCATTTTATATCCTATTGGTGTTCCAGGAAATTCAGCGGAAAATTCATGAAGCTATTGCTAGAAAAATTTGAGGACTTACAACAAAGGTTGGATGTTGGCGCAACGATTGATAGCTACCGTTTGTTACACGGAAGAGGGAAGTGTTTCGACGGATTTGAGTTTGTGAATATCGATTTTTTCCAGCCCGTGCTTTTGTTGGTTTTCTACAAGGAACCTCCGGAAAACTGGCTAGCGCAAATAGTGGATTATTTGAAAGATAAATTATCGGAGCAACTGTCTTGTGTGTTGGTTCAGCGACGTTATTTGGCCAGCGCTCCATCAGAGGTTGTGTTGGGTATATTGCCAGAAAAAAATTATGCTCGTCGTGGCAATTTATTATTTAATTTACATTTGAATGCCCAACAAAATTCCGGTTTCTTTTTGGATATGGAATCAGGTCGTCAATGGATTGAAAATAATGTTTCGGGTAAACGCGTATTAAATTTATTTGCCTACACCTGCGCGTTTTCTGTCGTTGCTGTAGCTGCGGGTGCAGAAAAAATTGTTAATGTAGATATGAGTAGCCCTGCGTTAAATCTTGGTCGGGCAAATCATCAACTCAATGGTTTTCCTAAAGAAAAAACGGAATTTGTTGCGGAGAATATTTTAAAGTCCTGGAGTCGTGTGAAAAAGCCTGGTCCTTATGATGTGGTTATTATTGATCCTCCCTCATATCAGAAAGGCAGTTTTATTGCTGAGAAAGATTACGCCAAAGTTATTCGTCGTTTACCCGAATTAATGCCGCAAGGTGGTTTGGTGCTGGCTTGCTTGAATGCGCCTGAATTAAGCGATGAATTTTTAAAAAATCAATTTTCAGAATATTTGCCAAGTGCTGACTATGTTGAGCGTTTGGCACCACATCCAGATTTTCCTGATATAAACTCTGAACAGCAATTGAAATTATTGGTTTATAGGGTTTCATAAATATTTGCATTAAATGGGGCTCGTCATCCCCGCAGGGATTCAATGTCTTAATGGTTTAAGGGCGCTGGATCTCCTGTGGGAATGATGACTCCCGCCTAATGAATGTAATGCCGCGCTCGCTGCGCTATAAATAAAATAGCATCTCAAAAACAACAAAGCCCGCATTAGCGGGCTTTGTTGTTTCGACATACGTATTGTCCAAAAATTATTGTGAGTAACGCGATAAGAATTCACCAAACCGATGAATCGCTTTGGTTAGATCATCTTCGCGCGGCAAAAATACTATTCGGAAGTGATCTTTATTGGGCCAGTTAAATGCTGAGCCTTGCACTAACAGAATTTTTTCCTGAATCAAAAAGTCGAGCACCATTTGTTGGTCGTCTTTGATTTTATACATGTCCAAATCTATTTTAGGGAACAAGTACAAGGCGCCTTTGGGTTTTACACAGGAGATTCCGGGAACTGCAGCCAGGGCGCGCATTGCCGCATCGCGTTGGTCACGCAAACGTCCACCGGGAATGATCAATTCATTAATACTTTGGTAACCACCAAGTGCCGTTTGGACAGCATACATTGCCGGTACGTTTGCACAAAGGCGCATCGACGATAGCATTTCCAGGCCTTCAATATAGCCTTTGGCGCGATGTTTGGTGCCGCTAATCACCATCCAGCCCGAGCGGAAGCCAGCGAGGCGATAGGCTTTTGATAAACCGTTAAAGGTTACGCAGACAACATCCTGGGCCAAGCGACCCATTGGGATAAATTCCGCATCTTCGTAGAGGATTTTGCTGTAAATCTCGTCTGCAAAAATAATCAGGTTGTGATCGCGTGCCAATTGGACAATTTGTTCCAATACATCCTGGCTGTACACTGAACCTGTTGGGTTGTTCGGGTTGATAACGACTATGCCGCGGGTTTTGTCGGTAATCTTGCTTTTGATGTCAGCAATATCAGGAAACCAGTCGGATTGTTCGTCGCACAAATAATGGCGAGCTTTACCGCCAGCAAGATTTACAGCAGCAGTCCAAAGCGGATAATCAGGTGCAGGCACCAGAATTTCATCGCCGTTGTTTAACAATGCTTGCATCGCCATCACGATAAGTTCGCTGGCGCCATTGCCCAGAAAAATATCTTCAATTTCTACATTGGGAATTTGTAAGCGCTGGCATTCCTGCATAATGGCTTTGCGTGCTACGAACAAACCGCGAGAGGCGGTGTAACCTTCAGCGTTGGGAAGATTGTAAATAACGTCCTGGATAATTTCGTCTGGTGCGGCAAAACCGAAGGGGGCAGGGTTGCCAATATTTAGCTTAAGGATACGGTGGCCTTCTTCTTCAAGGCGGTAGGCGTGTTCAAGTACGGGGCCGCGAATATCGTAGCAAACACCGTTTAACTTGTCGGATTTCTTAATGTTACTCATTGCAGTAATATGCCTTAGCTAATCTAGCGAAATTTGAAGTGCGAGCCGTGAATAATCGGTGTTTGCGGCCATGTATGTCAAGGAAATCATGGCAACACTTTTGTAAATCCAGTGTTCATTTATTTATCCCTTTATTTTCTTGCACCAGGCCTTATTTATCCCCTACACAAAATGAATTTACAGGAGCCATTTCATGTCTGAATCCGAATTTAACGATGAGTCCTATTGGCAGCAGACGTTGACGCCGGAGCAATACCGGATTTGTCGCCAAAAGGGCACTGAACGTCCGTTTACCGGCGAATACTGGAATGAATTTAGTGAAGGTATTTATCGTTGCCGTTGCTGCGGAGAACCTTTATTTACGTCTGAAACAAAATTTGATGCGGGTTGTGGTTGGCCAAGCTTTTATCAGCCAACCGATAAAACCGTAATTAAAGAAGTTTACGATTCCAGTCACGGCATGCATCGAACCGAAGTGGTGTGCCGCAAATGCGGTTGTCATTTGGGGCATGTATTTACCGATGGCCCTGCGCCAACAGGATTGCGTTACTGCATTAATTCAGCGTCCATAAATATGGAGAAAAAATAATCAGCCTCGCATTAACTCATTAATCATAAATTTGTTTTTTCTTCCAGGCGCTATCATCGGGTGGAGTGAAATTGTCCCACTCTTTTGCAGTAGCATCAGTCGCCGTTGTATTGGCATTGGTTGCTTCGGATTCACCAGCAATTTGCGCCTTTTCTTCCAGTTTTCTCGTTATATCAGCAAGCTGCGCGATTTGTTTGTCGTAGATACGTGTTGCGTTTTCGGCAATCAGCAACTTTTTAGCCAGTGTAAAAAAGTGGATGGCAAGACGCAGTTTGCCGACTTGCTGGGCTTGCTTGGCGTTATAGATATAAGCATCCACCGCCATCTGTAAGCTCAGACGCTTGACTTGGTCCACATAGGCACCAAATTGCACTTTATTAATGACCTTCAGGGCTTCTTGCTGCGCGAGGAAATGTTGCAGCTCTTGCAAGTGCTGCCTGATCTCTTTCATGGCTTGGGGGTTGTCTATGCGCGCCCTTTGGGCTGCCGCATTTTTAGGAATCGTACCCAGTTGATTGGTGTAAAGCGTAATGTCGTCAAGGTGGCGTTGTTCCTTCGGTTCCACCTTGCTTAATTGTTCGCAGGTATCTATGAGGGCGCGATAAATCAGGCTCAATAAATCGCCCGTTAAAAAATTAGGCGGAAATCCATTAATCAAATGGATAAGATTGCGATGCTTTGTCTTGAGAGTCATGAGAATACGTTGTTTTTGGATGCGTTTTTTCTCAATCGATTGGCTAATAAAGGCGTAGCACATAAGTGCACAAAGCAAAGTAATGATGATTGCAACAATAAAAATAGACATAGGCTTATTTCTGATAGATTGGCGCTCTAAACAGTATAGCACCGTTAAAATAACCAAATAGACTATGTAATGCGCAATCTTGCGTGTGCGCTAAGTGCTTGTTTCCAAAGTTATAAAATTAAGGATAAAAGTGTTGACAGAGTAGGGCGTGCTCCTTAGAATGCGCCCCACTTCTGCAGGCGACGTCACAAACGTTTACGCAGGAGGATTCTGGGTCCCCATCGTCTAGTGGCCTAGGACACTGCCCTTTCACGGCGGTAACAGGGGTTCGACTCCCCTTGGGGATGCCAATTGCGGGAATAGCTCAGTTGGTAGAGCATAACCTTGCCAAGGTTAGGGTCGCGAGTTCGAGTCTCGTTTCCCGCTCCAATTTTTGTTGTATGAAGTGTTTTAATCGCTCTGTTTACCAAGACGGAGTTCCAGATTGTCCCCTTCGTCTAGTGGCCTAGGACACTGCCCTTTCACGGCGGTAACAGGGGTTCGAACCCCCTAGGGGACGCCATTTAAGCGGGAATAGCTCAGTTGGTAGAGCATAACCTTGCCAAGGTTAGGGTCGCGAGTTCGAGTCTCGTTTCCCGCTCCAATCTTCTCTTTACATCCTTTTTGTCATCCTTGACCATTTTGATTAATGTAGCCCCATGCTTTTCAGGCGCGCATTTTCGTATGAAAAAGGTGTGTTGGTTTCAATTGCCTCCTGCCGTTGTTCATCCAAATCCTGAAAAATCCGAATTTCTTCATCTGGCATATAGTGCAGGCAATCACCACCAAAAAACCATAATAAATCGCGTGGCACCAAGGGCATTAAATGTGGATAGGCTGCTACAATCCTGCAAAATAATTGCTGGCCTTGTATTAAAAGATCTGTGCCCCCACTATTGGGAAGTTCTGTTAACTCGAGAAAAAAATCCTGGTCTTCTTGATCGCAATCTTCCAGGCAAAAAGGCGGTTGTTCTTTTGCGCGATCTATAAATGCAGTTAAAAGGCGTAAATGGAATTCGGAATATGCCTTGTCGTAATCGTCGATTGTCATCACTATCAATCTCGTTTGTCTCTTATTTAAGAGCACTTAATTATTGAAGAAGAGGCGCTATGTCTGCAGCACTTTCAATTCGTAATCTCACCAAAGTTTACAATAATAAATTTGAAGCTTTAAAGGGAATATCCTTAGATGTAATGCCCGGTGATTTCTTTGCAGTTTTAGGCCCCAATGGTGCGGGCAAGTCTACCACAATCGGTATTATTAGTTCGCTGGTACGTAAAACTGCCGGCGAGGTAGAAATATTTGGTGTGAATATAGATACCAATTTTTCGCAGGCGAAAAAATTTCTTGGTGTAGTGCCGCAAGAATTTAATTTTAATTTGTTCGAAAAAGTAGAAGATATTGTGTTGCAGCAAGCTGGTTATTATGGTTTGCCAAGGGAATATGCAAAGAGCCAGGCTGAAAAATATTTAAAAAAATTAAACCTGTGGGATAAGCGCCATTCGTCTGCACGCACACTTTCCGGTGGGATGAAACGTCGCTTGATGATTGCACGCGCGTTGGTCCACGAACCCAAGTTACTTATCCTTGATGAGCCTACCGCCGGTGTGGATATCGAATTGCGTCGCTCTATGTGGGATTTTTTGCGTGAAATAAATGAAGCGGGCACCACTATTATTTTGACCACACATTATCTGGAAGAAGCCGAAAGCCTGTGCCGTAATGTTGCGATTATTGATAAAGGCTTGTTGATCAAAAATACCAGCGTTAAAAATTTATTGCAGGGTTTAAATAAAGAAGTTTTTGTGTTTGATACTGCAACTGATTTGCCTGCGCAATTCTCAGTTGAAGGTTTTGACATTGAAAAAATAGATAATCATTCTTTTGAAGTGCAGGTGGAAAAAGGACAGACGCTCAATGAGGTATTTACCGCATTGAGTAACCAACAGATTTCTATTATCAGCATGAGAAATAAAGCAAATCGATTGGAAGAAATGTTTGTATCCATGATTGCTCAATCAGCAACGACTTCAAGTAAGGGGCAATAATATGGATTACAAAGAACAGTGGATTGCTTTTACGACTATTTTACGCAAAGAAATAAGGCGTTTTACTCGCATCTGGGTACAAACCCTTTTGCCGCCTGTAATTACCATGGCGTTATATTTTGTAATTTTTGGAAAGCTGATTGGCAGTCGTATCGGTGATATGGGCGGTTTTAGTTACATCCAGTTTGTTGCTCCCGGCTTGATTATGATGGCGGTATTAACTAACGCTTATTCCAATGTGGTGTCATCATTTTTTAGTGCGAAATTCCAGCGCAGTGTGGAAGAGGTTTTGGTTTCTCCCACGCCCAATTATGTCATCTTGCTTGGTTACACAATGGGTGGTGTGGCGCGTGGATTATGTGTTGGTTTATTGGTGACTATTATGTCGCTTGTTTTTACTCATTTGCATATTCATAGTTGGTTGATTACGTTCACCATCGTATTACTAACGTCAATGTTATTTTCCCTCGCGGGTTTTATTAATGCGGTTTACGCCAATACATTCGACGATGTTTCCATTGTGCCAACATTTATCCTCACGCCGTTGACCTATTTTGGCGGTGTGTTTTATTCGATTAGTTTGCTTCCGGAAATTTGGCAACATATATCGCGGCTGAATCCTATACTGCATATGGTCAATGCATTTCGATACGGAATATTAGGTATTAGTGACATTGATATTAATAACGCAATTATTGGGTTGTCGTTAGGTGTGGTTATATTGTTTGTTATCAGTTTGCATTTATTAAAAACCGGAAAGCGTTTGCGCGCATAACGAGATATTCAATGGCAGATTTTATCGGTTCAAGTCCGTTAGGACAAAAAACAGCTTATGTATCTACATACGATGCAAATTTGTTGTTTCCTATCCCAAGAAGTGAATCGCGCAACGCTTTAGGGCTTGCAGATAATTTACCTTTTTATGGCCAGGATATTTGGACGGGGTATGAATTATCCTGGCTGAATTTAAAAGGTAAGCCCGAGGTTGCGGTGGCGGAATTTTCTATTCCTTTCAATAGCCCCAATATTATTGAGTCCAAATCGTTTAAGCTTTATTTAAACTCTCTAAATCAAACAAAATTTTCCGGTTTGGATGAGGTGAAAGAGTTATTGGTGAAAGATTTATCCAGAGTGGCCGGAGTTTATGTAGATGTAAGTTTGCATTCACTACGTAATTCAAAGTTATTAATTGATGCTACCTTTGATGCGGTTTGCATCGATGAGTTGGACATCGCTATTGATAGTTATCATCCCCAGCAAATATTTTTACGTTCCAGCAAAACTGAACACACGACTGAAGCGCTTTGTAGTCATTTACTCAAGAGTAATTGTCCGGTAACTGGCCAGCCTGATTGGGCGAGTGTTTTCATTGAGTATACAGGTCCAAAAATTGATCACGAAAGTTTGCTGAAATATGTTATTTCATTTCGCGATCATCAGGATTTTCATGAGCATTGCGTTGAAAGGATGTTTACCGATATTTTGCGCGAGTGCGATCCAAAATCCCTTAGCGTATACGCGCGTTACACGCGTCGTGGTGGGTTGGATATTAATCCTTTCCGTTCAACCGAAAAGGACGCTGTGCCTAAAGTAGGGCGCTTGCTAAGGCAATAACAAAAATTACATTAACCGCTTTAAACAATAACTTTATCGCGCAATCTGCTGGCGGCTTTTTCCAAAGATTCAATAACTTTTTCTTTGTCGTAATTGCGGATTTTATCCATATCCAAATACATGGAAAAACCTTCTGCACGATCTTCAAAATAACTTTGGTTTTTGCCAAGGTCTTTGCGAAGGTCTGCAACCTGATAGACTTTTACTGGCTGGGCAAATCCTTTTACCTGTATCTCACCTTTATCGCGACACATGACCGTATCTTTGCAGAGCGACCAGGTTTCGTGTGAAATTAAAATTTCATCCGGTTCTGCAGCAGATTCCAGGCGGCTTGCCAAATTTACTTGCGTACCAAGTACCGTATAGTCGAGGTGACTGGATGTACCGAATGTGCCTACGGTGCAATAACCCGTATTAATCCCCATGCGTATTTGCAGCGGTTTTTTGATTCCCTGGTTAAACCATTCCAATTGTAACGAACGCATTTTCTTTTTCATGGCAACGGCCATGGATACACAGCGAACGCAATCTGCTTTTACTCCCTGGCTATTACTATCGCCAAACAATACCATGATGGCATCGCCCATAAATTTATCGATAGTACCGCCGTGTTGCGTCACGATTTTTGACATTTCAGTGAGGTAATGATTGAGTAATTCGTTTAGTGCTTCGGCCTCAATTTCTTCTGCAAGTTGGCTAAAGTCTTTAATGTCGGAAAAGAAAATACTGATTTTTTTACGTTCAGCTTGCAAGGTTTCATCTTTGCCTTGATTGATTGCTTTCCACACGGTGGGCGGTAAATAACGAGAAAGTTTATAAGCACGGATCTTATGCCATTTTTGTTCGTTTTCTAATTGCTTTTGCGAGATTGACAATTTGTGAAAACGATTATGCATGTAAACAGCATACACCAGAAAGTAGGTCGCAATTCCAATCAGGCTGGACAAACTTATTTGTACGCTGGTGGATAATACAAGGCTAGGGGCATGGAAAATAAAACTGACTAACACGCCGACGGCGAATGCAGAGTTATCTTCCATTAATTTTCGGACGCCTCCACTAATCAGTGCATTGAACTGAATCATGGTGAGAAAAAGCACGCAAGGCAATACGCTGAAATTGGTAAAGCCCAATACCATCCCAATTAAACCTGCGTCGACATACGAGAGCCAACGGGATGTTTTTTGTAAGGTATCAAGGTCTTGTTTATGGGTGAAGTAATAGGTTGCATAAGCGTATACCAATAACCCAATAATGGTTACGGCATAGAGCGGGCTAACATTTGACCAATTAATGTATGAAGCCAAAGTTCCTGCAGCTGCAAAGCATATCAGCGTACGAAAATAATATTGCTGTTGCGGTGATTCTGCTTGTAGGGAGGATGTTTCTTGCTTGCTGGTCATTTTTTTGAAGCCCGATAAGACGTATAGTTATTTTTTAAATCGAATCACTTGTAAATATTCCGTGCGATTACTGGCATATTAAACGTCGTTTTGAATTAAATGTCTATTGGACGGTTAAGTCTAAAAAGGATTACTTGATCTGGAAGATGGTGTTTCAGGTTATTAAAAACCGGTTAATTTCCCAGCTTTAAATCCAGGTATCTCTCTTCCAGCTCTGCATATTGCTTTTTCAAATCCGCCAATTCTGATTGAGCTTTTTTCAGTTCAGGTGCGGCGTCATTAGATTGCATTGGCATGGCATGACGCATATTTTGTTTCAATGCATCGTTCTCTTGTTCCAATTCATTCAGGCTGCTAATAAGTTCTTTACTTTCCAACGTGAAATTATGAAGCGTGTCTTTAATTTGTTTATTTTCTTCATTCAACGCGGTTGTTTCATCGAGCGTTTTTCCATGCAACGAAATTTCTTCCTGGGCTTTAGCCAACTCATCTTCAAGCAATTGGATACAGGTCTCGGACTCTTGCACAAACCGAATTTGGCGTTGCAATTGTTGTTGTAACTCACCGATGACCAATTCTTTTTCTTCAGCCGTACCGGCGTCATCAAGTTTTCGTTGTAAATCGTTAATGATGCGATATTGATCTGCTGCAACATTGCGCAGTTTTACAATTTCTTCAGCGGCGCGAGGATCTTGTCGCGTTATGTTAATCACTTTGTGTTGATTAAATGAATCAGGATTTTGTACTACTTGGGTAATGTTGTGCTGGATCGTATCGTAAACGCCGTGATAGCGTTCCAGGACATTATTGAATTGTGCGCGGTCACTTACACCTTCAGATGAGGCTAATAATTGGTTGTAATAGTCTTGGGCGTTGGCTTGCGCTTCTGCCCATTGTTTTTCCATGTCGAAAAATAAACGTTTAAATTTTTCCAGGTTTTCAATACGCTTTTTGGCGGTCTCCAGCTCTTCATTTGCATTGTCATTTTGGTTTGGTGCCAATAAAGGTTCTAATGCTTGCTGGAAAATACTCCAATATTCCGGCGTTCCTGTGTCTTCTGTTGTGCCTAATTCCTCGGCGCGTAAAAAAGCGTAACGTAGCGCGAGAATTCGCTGTAACAGAGGGCTGTCTGCGGGTAATTCCAGGGCAATATCCTGGTTGGGCGAATGAATTGAAAACTCTGCGGCAGTTGCATCCAATTCTTTATTTAAATAGGTTTTATAATTTTGTACCGGTGTAGAGTTGGGAGCTGTTGTTTCTGTTGGCGCTTGTTGTTGCGATTTCAATAGTTCCAACAGTTTTTCCTGTTGACGGCGAACCAGCGATTTGAGTTTTCGTGAGTGAATGAAAAAAAACACAGCACCTATTAATAGGACTATGTTAACTTCTGCCGCGACCACGATAATGGCGTTAGGTACCTGCATGGGTTGAACTCATCACTGGTTTAATCATGACTTTAGATCGGTATGATTTTATATCCTTCTATTATGGTACAGAGTGTGCAGATATACGAATTTCAATGTTTATTAATCTGGAGATAGGGGGTGATTTTGGACGCATTAGCGCTTTTGCAAAACAGGGTTTCGGTGACCAAGCTGGTTGAGCCAGTGCCGAGCCAGGATGATTTGAAAGAGGTTTTCAAGGCTGCGGCCAGGGCACCTGACCATGGCAAGTTGCAACCATGGCGTTTTTTGGTCATTGAAGGTGATGGCTTAGCACGTCTAAGTGATGTTTTTGTGAGCGCATTGCTTAAGTCTTCGCCAGAAATATCACCTTCTATTATCGATAAAACGAAAAATATGCCCTTCAGGGCTCCCATGATTATTGTTGCCATCGCAAAATGCCAAGAGCATCCAAAAGTCCCTAGACTGGAGCAAGTTCTCGCCTGTGGTGCAGCCACCCAGAATATGCTGAATGCATTGTTTGCGCTGGGTTACGGTGCTGTGTGGCGAACGGGCGATTTGGCCTATGACCACAATGTCATGCAGGCGTTAGGTTTGAAGCCATTGGAAGAGGTGATCGGGTTTATCTATGTTGGCACCCCGGCGCAAGATATTCCGGCGGCACCTGAAGTAGATCCCACAAGTATTTTTGATGCGTGGCCTACTAAATGATATTGCGTTTTAGCTTGGCCTTGTGTACATTTGCGCCCCCTTGCACATGGTCTGGAAATAAGTTTGTGCGATAAAGTTTTAATCGGTGAGGTATCAGTGGCCGAGCCGAAGCTTCGCGGAGACAACATCCGCAGGATGGTAACGAGCACGTAGGCGTGCAGTTAAGAATGAAGTTGTTAGTTTTTACGATAAAGTTTAATTGGTGAGATGTCCGAGTGGCCGAGCCGAAGCTTCGCGGAGACAACATCCGCAGGATGGTAACGAGCACGCGGGCGTGCAGTTAAGAATGAAGTTGTTAGTTTTACGATAAAAGTTTTAATTGGTGAGATGTCCGAGTGGCCGAAGGAGCACGCCTGGAAAGTGTGTATATCGCAAGGTATCGAGGGTTCGACTCCCTCTCTCACCGCCATATCAAAAAAGCCCATGAGATTTCATGGGCTTTTTTTTGCCTGTGTCCAGTCCTGAAATAGATTTATACCTTGGAGGCCTGTTTTGGAAAATCCTATAACCAAATGACCTCACACCAAATATTAACTTTAGAGATTGTCGCCGCACGACGAACTAAATCACCTGGCTCAATAATTTTGATTCGCTCCATATCTTTGCATTTGTGACAGCTTTTCATGCAATCGTTGTGATTTTTCTTTATTGATATTCGATGACTACACGCAAAAGGATTCGGTAGAAGGGCAGCGAGTAATACAGGAATAATGTGGACGCAAGTGCGTCCATAATCTCTATTAGGTTGTAGATAAAGTTTAAATTTAATCGCTGGCTTCTATAGTGAAATTCGTTTCGCTTTCAGGATTTTTTAATCCTGTATTCCTCAAGGTTTTGAATAATCCCATCATTGCCAATCCGCAAACCATCGCAGTTGCGCCGAATACAAAAATACTGCCGAGTGATGACATAAATTTCCCCAGGATACCTATACCGAAAGTGCCGATTGAATCACCTGATGCATCTTGTGCGGTCCATAGCCCGTTAACGCGTCCCAGATATTGATCAGGCGTATGGTGTTGGACGAGTGTGTATTGCAAGAGTGAGGAAATGGACACGAGGTAACCGAAAATAGTTAACAACAATAATGCAACTACAAAATTGTGATTGATACCCAAAAGCATCATGCAACCGAAGGCTGCGAGGCTGGTGAGCATAATCGTTAATCCCGGACGCGCTACACTGTTTGCCCAGCCAGAAATAATTGCGCCTAATGTCGCACCTAAGGGAACTGCGGAATACATCAAACCCACTTCAAATGCACCGCCGCCATAAGCGCTCTCGGCCAGTGCGGGAAACAATACCCGGATAGCAGTGGTAAGCGTGACTAAAGTTCCAATCAACGCAGTGCCTGCAACAATTTTATTCGTAAATAAAAATCGAAAGCCATCGGCCAGCGCGCGCAACGGGTGCTCAATTTCTTCAACGACAGGTTTCATGTTGGGAAGACTTAATAGTGGAATTAAGGTTAATGCTGTACCTAGCGCGGCGATTAAATAATTCCAACCCACGTTAGATGTCGCAATAATAATTCCACCGATTGCAGGTGATATCACCGTTGCTAATCGCACGGTCACCATGCTGATTGCGCGCGCTTGCATAATATTTTCACGGCCAACAATAGCGGGCATACACGCTAATAATGCTGTGACGCCAAGGGCTCCAAAAAAGCCATCCCAGATGGAAAGCAAATAAATAATCCATAATGAGGATGATGCCAGCCATGCATTAATGGCGAGCCCTAAAAAACCGATGCCGCAAATACTGCGTGCAAATAAAATTAATGTTTTTCTATCGTAACGATCAGCCAGGACCCCACCTAAAAGCAGCCCTACAAACATGCCTATGCCTTCCAGCGCCATAGCGATGCCTACCTGAAAACTATCGTTGGTGATGGCATAGACTTGCATAGGAATTGCAACGGCGAGCATGCCTAAGCCCAACAAGGAAATTGTTCGCGCAATAAAGACATTGCGAAAATGATGGTTGTGTTTTAGTAAACTGAAATCGACAAATATGGATGGTTTTTTCATAGTGTTTAAATTTTTAAATGGTTGGTGAATAAATTTTTAGCAAATATTGTTTGCTTAAACGTAATCGAAATAATTTTTAATGGGAATCGTCATCCCTGCGTAAGCGGGGATCCAGCTTTTGATTTTTTTTAAAACTGGAGCGCCAGACCTGTGGATCCCCGCTTACGCAGGGATGACGACTCCCTGTATAATTAAATTATTTCTAATTTAATAAGCCAACAACTGATCCTCTTCACGTTCGTCATCAGACAGTAATTTTTCCAGCTGTTCGATTTCGCTGCGTACAGCAGCACGCTCTAACAATTTATCCAATAAAGGTCCAAGTGTTTCCAGGGATTCAGGGGACATAATATTTTCGTGCGAACAATGGGTGAGGCTGTGCACATCAATATTTTTCACATGTTTCTGCCAGCTTTTTACGGGCTGGATGTAATCGGGGAGTGATTGCTCCGCAATAAACAAAGTGATGTCGCCATCATAATTTGCTGTTTTTGTTTGCGACAACAAACGCACCGCATCCTTATAGTTAGCAAAAATCTGGCTGAGCATGGCTTCTTTTTCCTTACGCAATAATTCATCCACTTCCTGGTTGTCGCCAGCGATGGCATCACTTAATAATTGCTCCTGTTCGCGCTCGGCACCCAATGCGGCTTCGGCCCCTTGTGGATCAGTCCAGTCGTGAGCTTCGGCAGGGTAGGTGTCGAGTAAACCGAGGAAATTTACCGTTTCGCCTTGCGCGCGTAATTTTGTCGCCACACCGTAAGCGACCGTTCCACCGAGCGAATAACCGAGCAGGTAATAAGGGCCTTGTGGTTGCTCTTTGCGAATAACAGCTAATTGTTTATCGAGCAATTCATCCATGGTTTTGCTCGTTGCAATTAATCCGTTGGGACGAGGCGACTGCAAACCAATAATCGGTTGGTTGTTTGTCAGGTAACGGGAAAGCACGCTGTATTGCCACGCAAAACCTGAGCCCGGATACACACAGAACAGCGGTGTACCTTCACCATCACGTAAGCGAATGATGTGATCAAAACCGTCATTGCCAAAATCATTCAGCATCACATCGGAATTTAATTGCGCTGCTAATTTTTCTACGGTGGGTGATGTCATGATTTGGCCAACCGTAATCGGGCGCTGCAATTCGCGGCGAATGTCCACGGCTAAACGCATGGCTAAAAGTGAGTGACCACCGATAGCAAAAAAATCATCGTCCGCAAATATTTGTTCAACGTCCAATACGTTGGCGAAGATACTCGCCAGGCGTGCTTCGAGGCCGCGCACCGGTAAGCGACCTTGTCTTGCATTGTCGATTTGCGTTGAAGGAATTGGCAGCGCTTTGCGATCCAGTTTACCGTTGGCACTCAACGGCAATTGCGTCAATTCCACGTAAGCAACTGGCACCATGTGTGCGGGTAAGTGATTTTGTAATCGCGATTTTATAGTTTCAGCATCGAGCTTTTCGCCTTCTCCCAACACGACATACGCAACTAATTGGCGATTGTCGCCATTGGTTGCATCAGTATGTTGATTAAGGGTAACGGCGTGAACTACAGCGTTAGCGACTTCCGGTTGGGCGAGCAACAAGGTTTCAATTTCACCAAGTTCAATGCGCTGGCCGCGAATTTTTATTTGATCGTCGGCGCGGCCAAGATATTCCACATCGCCATTCTCTAACCAGCGCACTACATCGCCCGTGCGATACATACGTTCGCCTTCGGCATAAGGGTCAGCAACAAAACGAGTGGATGTCAGGTCAGCGCGGCCGAGATAACCCATGGCCAATTGCACACCACAAAGATACAACTCGCCACTCGCACCGACAGGCACAGGACGCAAATATTGATCGAGCACGCGCACTTGTGTATTCCACATCGGGCGACCAATGGGCACACCGGCACCGCCTGCGGTTAAATCGCCAAACGCAGGTTTACCACATGCTTTTTTATAAGTTACATCCACAGCGGCTTCTGTAGGGCCGTAAAGGTTGTGCAATTCAGCATCAAAATAGCGCGAGAATTCTTGCGCAGTTGCTTTAGTTAACGCTTCTCCGCTGCAGAAAACCAAACGCAAACTTTTACAAATAATTTTATCTTGTTCGTATAAAGATTTTGCATTGGCCGTAAAAATACCCAGCATGGATGGCACAAAATGCATGCAGGTAATATGTTGTTTTTCAATAGTGTGTACTAATGCTTGCGGATCGCGATGCGCTTCCGGCTCAGCCATAAATAAACTGGCGCCGGTCATCAGCGGCCAGAAAAATTCCCACACAGAAACATCAAAGCTGCTCGGCGTTTTCTGCAAAACCACATCAGTCGCAGTAAGTTTATATTCATGTTGCATCCACTCAATGCGATTAATAATCGCCTTGTGGGAAACCAATACACCTTTGGGACGGCCGGTAGTGCCCGAGGTGTAAATGATATAAGCGGGATGATCAGGCGAAAGTTCAACCTGGATTTTTTTGCTCGTACCTTCAATGGCTAGATCATCAAATAATAAAATGTCTGTGTTTTTTGCGACATTGTTAAAACGATCTTGTGATTCACTGTGGGTAATTAATAAACGCGGTTTGGCATCGCCCAGCATGTAAGACAATCGATTATCCGGGTAGCCCATATCCAAAGGCAAATAAGCAGCGCCTGCTTCAATCACCGCCATTAACGCAATACTGAGCTGGACGGAACGCGGTAAAGCGACTGCAACTATATCGCCCGGTTTTACACCTGCATTTATTAACTTTTCCGCAAGTGTTTCTACTTGATCACGCATCTGTGCGTAGTTAAATGCATGACGTGTATCGGCAAGTGCAGGAGCGTCGGGTGTGCGTCGTGCTTGCTCAATGAGTGCTGAACGTAATGTTGCAGGCGCGACATATTTTTCGGTAGCATTTACGGCGCGAATAAATTCAATTTCTTGTGCGGTTTGTAGCGGATAACGCGCAACCGTTAATTCAGGTTGTTCTACTAAGGTGCGTAGCAATTGTGCAATGCGATGCGCAAGTGCCGATGCATCAGCCACAGCGCCACGATTCTCCACCAGCAGCGTTAACTCATCGCCAGGCAACACCAAAAGTGCAAGCGGGTAGTGGCTGTAGCCGCGATTATGGATGTCATCGACAACCAGAATTTTGCCATCCGTACCTTCAAGTTTTTGCGAGAAATAATCGTTGTCAGGATAATTTTCAACGACGAGCAGCGTATCAAATAAGGTTGCTCCACCTGCGATACGTTGGATTTCTGCAAGCCCCAATCCATCGTGTTCCAGCAATTCAATATGACGTTGCTGCATTGCGGGTAATTGATCCCACAATGATATGTGAGCATTTAATTGTACGCGCACCGGTAAAGTGTTGAGGAATAAACCGACTTGCTCATCAATGCCATCAATAGCGGCGGTTCTGCCCGATACGGGTGTGCCGAAAACGACATCCGTGCGCGCGGCAAAACTGCTGAGCACAATTCCCCATATGCCTTGCATCAACGCATTTAAGGTCAAACCGCGGGCGCGAATTTCACTCATTAATTTCTGGGTAAGTTCTTTAGGTAATTTTAATGAAAACTCATCAACCTGTGCGCTGGGTTCAATATGTTCAAACAGCAACGTTGGTTGAACATTCGCTAAATTTTTTTGCCACAGCGCATGGCTTTGCGTGAGATCGCGGCTCACTAAATGATTTATTAAATGCGCGTAATCTACTTTTGGTGGTGGTAATACACTTGCAGGATTTTTGTAGGCATCCAGTAAATCGCGCAATAACAGTGGTGTAGACCAACCATCAATCACGAGATGATGGACAACGAGCAATAACACGTGGTGTTGATCATCAAGGTGCACAAGGGCCGCGTTCAACAAGCCACCAAATTTATCCGTAGGATATTCCTGTGCAAGGAGAGTTTGTTCTATTTCACTCAGGCGACGTGTTTTGGCGATGTCGCTCAAGCTCGATAAATCCTGCTCCTGCCATGGCCAACTCGATGTAGTGGTTTCAATAGTCGGTAATAGGAAAACAGGTTCATTACCGGTTTCCATATCAAACAAACCAAACAATTGCGGATAACGTGTAAGCACCGCATTTAATGATTGTAACAAACGTGCAGCGTCAATCGCGCCCTTAAAATGCAACCGTGTAAACGCATTATAGTTACCGGCTTTGCTGCCCATTTGTGCATGAAATAACATACCTTTTTGCAGCGGCAAAACAGGTGCTATGGAATTAAATTCACCATAACGATGTTGTAAATCGATAATTTGTTTCTCGGGTAACGCCCATTTACCAATAGCAATATCAGGCGCATTTTGTTGTTGCAGTGATTGTGATATCAAACGCGCATTGCGCTGCGAAAATACCGCGCTTGGGCGTAAATCGTAACCGGCTTTGCGCAATTCCGTGCAGAGCATAATGGCAGAAATACTGTCGCCGCCGAGTGCAAAGAAATCATCATCGACACCGGCTGTTGGCAGTTTGAGTACGCGTGCGATTAAATCGCATACCAATATTTCCTGCGCATTTGTTGCTTCACCACCGGCGCTGTGAACCTGTGGCGCGGGCAAACGTTTGCGGTCAACTTTTCCACTAACGTTGCGCGGGAATTCATCCATGATAACCAGCGCGGCGGGTACCATGTAATCCGGTAATTGATTGCGCAATGCGTTGAGTAATTCCTGGCTGCGGCGCGCTTGTTGTTGTGTGCTTAAACCCGCCACGACGCAATAACCAATTAAACGATGACTGTTGTTAATGGCCTGCGCAATTACCACCACACTTTCTACGTCGGGCAAAAGCGATAGCGCGTTTTCTACTTCGCCAATTTCTACGCGATAGCCGCGCACTTTTACCTGGTCGTCACTGCGTCCAACATATTCCAGGCGACCGTTATTATTCCAGCGCACTAAATCACCACTGCGATACATGCAGTCGCCATTAAGTGAAAACGGATTTGCCACAAAGCGGCTTGCGGTTAATCCACCGCGTGCGAGATATCCTTTTGCAAGGCCACGCCCCGCTAAATAAAGTTCGCCTACAACGCCAACCGGCACAGGTTGTAAACGGGTATCCAATACATACACCGATGTGTTGCCAATCGGGCGGCCTATAACAGGTTTGTCCGTTTCGGCGATACATGCGCGCAATGTGTCGACGGTATATTCAGTGGGGCCGTAAAGATTGTGTGCTTGCAAATCCGGAAATTCACGCAACTGTTGCCACAATGCAGCGGGCGCCGCTTCACCGCCAATCAAAATCAATGTCAAAGAATGATGGCCTTTGCCCATTAAGCCATTGCTGAGCATTTGTGCCAAAAATGATGGCGGTAAATCCATGGCATCGATTTGCAAGCGATCCACTTCTTGCACCAACCCATACGCATCGCGACGGGTTTCTTCATCAAATACGTACAAGGATTGGCCTTGCAACATCCAGAAAATTTGCAGCCAGGATGAATCGAATGAAAATGAATGTGTGTGCGCGGCATGCAAAATGCGGCCAGGATATTTTTTGCGTACGGCATCAAGCGCAGGTTGGTAAATCGTGTGGCGATGCGAGAGTAATAAATTCAGCAAAGCACCATGGGTATTCATCACACCTTTAGGGCGGCCAGTACTTCCGGAAGTAAAAATAATATAGGCGATGGAGTCTGCTGTTATTTTTCCACCGCGCTCTGCGTCGCTAAATGGAGCTTGGGAAAAACAATTTAAATTTTGCAGCGTATCGGCAGCATCAAGATTAATTCGTGTAATACCCGGTGGTAATTCAGCATCAACAATTTCTTTGCTGAGTAATAAAACAGGTCTGGCATCTTCACACATCATTGCCATACGGTCGGCGGGATAATCCATATCCAGCGGTAAAAAAGTTGCGCCGGAATTCAACACGGCCAACATGGCAATGACAGAATCTGCCGAACGCGGAATGGCAACGGCTACTACACGATTTACACCGGCACCTTGCGCAATCAATAAGCGGGTGAGTTGATCAACTTTGGGTACGAGGTTATCAAAGGTAAAATGCGTATCGCCACAAACCAATGCCGTTGTCGCCGGATTTTGTTCGACTTGCCGTGTGAGGAAATCCAACACGCTGCACACATTACTGTCAGGTTCAAACGCATAACCTTTGGACCAGGTATCCAGTGATAATTTTTCCGTTGGTGTAATAAGCGGTAGTTGCCCGATAGTGTTTTGAGGTGTGATTAACCATTGCGATAATAATTGCTCAATGCGTGCAGCATGTGATGATAGTTCGTCGCGACTGTATCGTTTGGCATGAGCGCGCAATTCAAGTTGGATCGCTTCACCGTTGATCACCAAATTGAATTCAATGTCGTCAACAGGGCCAGTGGCTAGATGATGGGTGAGGGCAGGTGTGCCGCAAAAATCCAAACGATAATCAAACATTTTATAATTAATTACGGCGCCATACAGTTTTTCACCAGAACCTACTTTGTGTAAATCGCGCTGAATTTTTTCGGCATCGTAACGCTGGTGGCGACGCACTTGCTTGAGCGATTCTTTAAACGTTTGCGCAAGTGTTGGCCAGTCCATATCGCTGTGCATATGCACCCGCACTGGCAACACATTCACAACAGGGACGACCGAACGGATGGCACTTGAACCCATGCGACGCATAAACGGAATACCAATCGCCTGTTGCGCCTGGCCGGTCATGCGATACAAATAAGCGGCTACTAGCGCAAATAAAAAATCCTGCACGGTAAGCTGATGGGATTCTGCGGTAGCATGCAGTCTTGAAAAAATATCTGATGAAAAAAATAAATCCTGAGTCAGCAATTCAGATGCAGGCTGGTCATTTGCAGCCGCGCGTAATGAAAGGCTGGATGCCTCGGGCATATCCTCGCAATAATTTTTCCAAAATAATTGATCTTTTTCGCAGGTAGATGATTGCCCATAGGTTTTATATTCTTCTACAACGGGTGCGAGACCGCTGAATGGAGTGACAGATATATTTGAGCCGTTAGCAAGTTCAGTATAAATAGCCGCGATGCGCCGCGTGAGCGAGGTAAAACTAAAACCATCCAACTGAATGTGATGATAGCGTTGGTACCAGATAATGCCTGGCGTTTCATCACCTGTATTGATGTTAAAAATGATGTGTCTAAAAAGTGGCTGTGAACCCTCCAATGCCAAATCGGTTTTGGTATCGGCCCACATAATATCAAACGCCTGGGCGCTGCTATCCACGGTAATAAATTCCGGCTCGGGAATATCCTGCGCATGAATATCTGTGCGCAACATTTGTCGCGCACCTTCGTCAGTTTGAATAAAACTAGCCGTTATGGTATCAGCTTCTGCCAAACCCTGGCGGATAGCGTGCGATAATAAAGTCAGGTCTACCGCCCCCTGGAATTCAATCGCGTGCGAAATAATGTACGCTGTTTTTTGTTCAGAAATTTGATCCGCAAGCCAGATGCCTTCTTGCGAACCTGTGAGCGGCAAGATTATATGTTGCATGTCAATGACTCCTTAAGATGCAATGCTAAACGGATTAATATTGACCCAATTTTGTTCGATGAATTCAAGACAACTTGCGCGCGATGCAGGACCAAATTGGGTTGTCCAACCTTCCGGCTGCGCTGCAAATACCGGCCATAAACTGTATTGTTGTTGCGCATTAGTGACTACAGTGAATTCGAGTTGTTCATCATCAAATGGGTTTACATAATTAGCATTGCTCATGGCATGGCTCCTTCATCGCAAAAATAAAATGGAAAAATAAATGTTAAAAATAAAATAAAGTTAGAAACCAAACTGATTAAGACATTAGTTGGCATAATCCCTGTAGCAGTCCGTTACGCCAGCAAATCCAATCGTGGCCGCCGCGAAATTCCCGGTAAGTCGCATCAATATGATTTTGACGCAATGCATCAAACATGGCGCGGTTTACACCGAGCATGTCTTCTTCATAACAACCAATTTCCAGCAACACCTTGAGATTTTTATCGCGACCTAATCCATTCAATACATGTTGGGTTAATTGGCCCTGGTTTCCGGTTTCGTCAGCATCCGGCCACCAAAATGATCCGGATTGGCTCAATACCAAACCGAATTTTTCGGGCCAATGTAATGCTGCGTAAAGTGTGGAGAGTCCGCCAAAACTTTGGCCTGCCACCAAAGTTTTTTGTGGATTGGAAATAAACAAATTAAGCTCAGGTAAAAGTTCTTCCTGGATGGCAATCCAAAAATCCTGGTTGCACGGTAATTCTGCGGCTCGTGCCGTCGGATTAATGGCATCAATGAAAAGATAATGTGCGGGTGGTAGTTGGCCTTGCGCCGTTAAATAATCCAGCGGCGCAAAGATTGGCATGTGCTCTGCCCAGTAATGGCCATCCAATAAAATAACCAGCGGCAAATTTTTTTCTTCGCCTGTGCGATAAAGCCAAATTTGCCGTTCATTACCCAGGCGTTTACTTGCCCAGCGATGGTGTTGTAATTGCCCATTGAAATTAATTGCCTTGTGTTGCCATACAGGATAGATCTTTGCGTTGGGCAATTGAATGGCTGACAGTGATAATCCCCAACCGCTGTTATGTGATGGCAATTTATTAAGCGCATCGGGTTGTGCATGAATGCGCATTAAATTAATCCACCAGGAACGCAGCGCTTTGCGATCAGCTGCTGTGGGTGGAAGCTGGTTTGTTTTTGCAGGCATTAAAAAATAACTACCGCACCAATCGGCAGGCAATGTTGTTTGCCAATGCCACACATTGGTATTTTCAATGCGAGCCATACTGGTTTGCGCGCGAGTTGGATGTGGTGTGTGGGAATAGACATCCAGATAAATACACGCATAGTCGGATTGGTTGCCCTGTGGGTCTCGCCACAAAAAGGTGAGTTCAATATCACCATTTGACAATGGTTGTTGTAGGGGCGTGCCGATATTTTCAACAGCGTGCCACCAATCATTGCTGCCAATGTCAGCGCGTGAAAGTAAAGGTTGCGATGGCGGGATTATGTTTTGGCTATTCATCACATAACCTCAAGGTGTGTTGATGTTGGAACGCTATTTTTTGTAGGGGCAGACCATAGGCTATCTGTTGGACCTGTTTTTATGCGGCGCGCTGTGACCCTGGCGGCTTGTATCAATAAAACTGCCAGCATGATTGCGGTAATATCAACGCCTAATGCGGCAGCGCTGGTGTTGATCCAGAGTGATGGAATAAAAAAAGATGCAACACTGGTGAGTGGAATACAAAAGATAGCAAAGATAGTAACAATCAATAATTCCAGCGCAGCCTTGGCAGCACCGCGAATCAAAGACCACAAGATCGCTACTAAAAATACAAGGTAATAAATACCGATATAAATATCATTTTGGTTTGGCTGCGCTGATAACCATTTACCCGCAACCATTGCAGCGGCAACTCCCAGGATGCTACCAAGGCAAATACCAACGGTGAGTGATGCAATGATGCGTGTATTTAATGCTTGTTTAACCGTGCCCGTCTGTTGTCGTTGCTTTTTTCGACGCGATTCTATCCACAGCAAATTGCCAGAATAAAATAAAAAGGCACCGCTCAATCCCAATAAAAAATACACACCGCGAACCAGGTCACCACCGTAGCTTCCAAAATGCAATGCAAAAAAAGTTGTTGTGGTTAGTCCCCACGAGTTGGCTTTGGTGGGCAGCATGCTGCTATCAAGAATTTTTCCGGTATAGGGATTCAGAATTAAATAAGCCGTTTGCGGGCCTTGCAAAATATAGCGCGAGCTTTTTAACGCAGCGCGTACACGTGGTGTTTTTGTATCAACACCCATAAATAATAATTCTTCTGTGGTGAACTCCGGGGCTTCTTGCTGGATGCGCGCCAGCAATTCTGTCACTGGCAATAGCTGTTGGTATTCGTAAGTCTCAGGTGCTGCAGCTGGTCGCGAAAACATAGGCGTATCGCGATAAACAACTTGTTGCAATGCACCGTAAAACTGATCGTGGAAAGCAAATACAATAACGGTGAGGCTAATCACCAGATGATAGGGCAGGCTCGCAATGCCGATGATATTGTGTACATCCAGCCAAAAACGTTTGCGATTTTTCCCGGTACGCAAGGCTAAAAAATCTTTGGTTAATGTTGGCAACAACAAAATCAAACCTGATACCAATGCAAGGAAATATAAAACCGCTGCCACGCCCATGACATAGGTTCCAATATATTCACCGTCGATAAAACCGGGAATCCCGGCAGTTCGGTGCAGCATATCAATGAGTTCGGCAAGCAAACCCGGTGTTATTTTTTCGACAATAAGTGTGTTGTCGTGATTGAGTGTTGCTTGCCATTGGGTTGCGGAAAGATCTAATTCGCGGCTACGTCCGCCATCGCTCCAGGTAACAGGTGCTGTAATATTTTCATGGTGCGCAAGATGCACTGAAAATTCTGTACGCGCCGCTGGTTGTGTTGCGAGTACATCCATCACTAATTGGTTCAATTGCGTTGTTTCAACAAATGCCAGACGATGGGTTGGCGGACTAACCCAACGCTCCAGGGGTTGTTTGAACATGGTCAGCGCGCCTGCAAAAAATCCGATAAAAAGCAGCGTGCCTGCGGTAATGCCAACCCAGGTATGGAGCGTTTGGTAAACACGTAAAATATCGCTACGGATTTTCATGCTGTAAAAAATCCATTGAGTGAAAATAATGTCAGGTAAGCCGCAATATTGGCTAATCCAAAAACCAGGAGTGCTTGCAAGCCTGTGCGAAATAAATACACGAGGCTGAAAAATAGCATCCACAGTGGAGCAATCATCCACATTACAAATTGGGTTTTGTTTGCCGCGTCAATACCACCTGGACCTACCCAGGCGAAAATACCGCTGAGCGCAAATGCCAGCGTAAAACCCAGCACTGATCCTGCAAGACTTTTTGCCCACCATGCAGGTTGGATGAGGTTGTTTTTGTTAGTGGCCATTCTGCGTTCCTATCTTTTTATTAGTGCTCATTGGCATTTGATTTTTTAACAGCGAAAGAAAAGGCAATAGACTTAACAACAACATAAAAATAACGCAGATGGAAAACAGCGTGGTTCCCAGGCTAAACAAGCGAAGTCCGTAGACAAATCCCGCTATTAATATCGCCAGGGCGATAAACCGGAAATAGCTTGGCAAGGACTTTTTTTGCCAGCGCTGATGCTCAAGACTGAGGAAAAAAATAAGGGCAGACGTAGCAATCAAAATGAAAAATAAAATACTCATGATTGCACCTGGATTGAATTCGTTGTTGTAAGCAATACATTTTGTCTGGTTGTTTTTTGCTGTTTAAAAAATGATTTGCTCAGGCAGATATAACCCAGGGGTACAAAAAATATTGCTAATACCGTTGCGGTAATAACGCCGTCCAACACACTAATACCAATAGCATTTTGCGCCGCTGCGCCGGGGCCTTGTGCAAATACCAGTGGCAAGACACCGGCACCAAATGCCAGCGATGTCATGAGTATGGGGCGTAAGCGTTGGCTTGCGGCGTGTATGACGGCGGCTAATTTATCAGTGCCTTGCGCTACTGAGGTCTCCGCAAACTCCACAATTAAAATGGCATTTTTTGCAGACAACGCCATGGTAGTAAGCATGCCTACCTGGAAAAAAATATCGCGGTTAAGTCCTATTAATATGGCTGCTGTAACGGCTCCTGCTATTCCCAGTGGAATGACCAATAAAACAGAAAATGGAATCACCCAACTTTCATAGAGCGCCGCAAGACAAAGGAAAACAAACACAATAGAAATGGCATACAACAGCGGCGCTTGTCCGCTGGAAATTTTTTCCTGATAGGAGAGACCGCTCCATTGGTATTGCGTATCGGCAATGGTATTGGCTTGTTTTTCAACTTCATCCATGACAACACCTGAGCCAATATCCGGTAAACCAGCGCCCATAATCTGGATGGCAGGCAAGCCATTAAAACGACGCAGTTGTGTCGGTCCTGAATCCCAATGGTGACTTGCGATAGCAGCGAAAGGTGTCATCGCTCCGTTGCTGCCGCGCACAAACCATTCATTAATATTATCGGGCGATGATCTGTATTCTGCATCGGCCTGCACCATCACTTTTTTGATGCGACCCTGATGAATAAAATCATTCACATACACACCGCCCCAGGCGGCGTTCAAGGTATTGTTGACATCGTTTAAATCCAACCCCAGGGCAACCGCTTTGGTTTGGTCTATATCAATACGCAGTTGCGGGCTGGGCGAATTTCCCTCTGCATCGACGTATTGGATCTTGGGATCGTTACCCAGACTTTCCGTCAGCGCGAGCGCCGCTTCAGCAAGCCGCGCATGGCCAATGCCTGCAATATCTTGCAACCATAATTCGAATCCGCTGGCTTCGCCCAATCCATCAATCGGTGGAAGAACCATGGCAAATACTTTTGCATCGCGCAGGGTGTTTAAGGCTTGGGTCGCGCGTTGTGCAATTGCGTGCGCACTGCGTTCTTCACCTTTGCGTTCAGACCAATCTTTTAATGCGACGAAGGCGACACCGGCATTTTGTCCTGAGCCACTAAAACTAAAACCCGAAAGCGTATAAATATTGTCAACAACTGCTTTTTCCCGGGTCATGAAATAGTGTTCGATGTCTTTGACAACCTTTGCAGTCCTGGCGTAAGTAGCACCTTGTGGCAGGCTATAGCGAACCATTACAGTGCCCTGGTCTTCCTCTGGAATAAATGCTGTGGGTAAACGCGAATAACCCAGGCAAACGCATAAAATTATTGCGGCGTAGATAACAATAAATCGAAATGGTCGCGCGAATATTATTGCAATGATGTATTGGTATTTGTGCAGTAAACGTGAAAAATAATGATTAAATTTGTTGGCGAAAACTGAATTATTGATTGAAGTAAGCTCAGCATCTTTTTTTAATAATGCGACGCAAAGTGCAGGCGTTAAGGTAAGGGCTACCAATGCTGACAACACCATGGATGCAACCAGCGTAATTGAAAATTGCCGATAGATTGCACCTACAGAGCCCGGAAAAAATGCCATCGGCAAAAAGAATGCGCCGAGTACCAGGGTGATACCAATCAATGCACTGGTGATTTCGCGCATTGATTGTTGTGTAGCCGTTTTTGCATCGACATGTTTTTCAGCCATGATGCGCTGTGTGTTTTCCACTACCACAATTGCATCATCAACCAAAAGTCCAATCGCCAAGACCATGCCAAATAATGTCAGCGTATTAATGGAGAAACCCAATACGGCTAATACGCCGAAGGTACCAAGTAATACTACCGGCACTGTAATCGCAGGAATTAACGTAGTGCGCCAGTTTTGTAAAAACAACAGCATCACCAATACAACCAGGACAACCGCTTCCACCAAGGTTTTTACAACATCATGGATTGAGCGTTTAACAAAACGCGTTGCGTCTTCGGGATAAACAACATCAATGCCGCCAGGAAAAGTTCGCGAGAGTTGTTGTATCCGCGCCTTAACATTTTTTGCGGTATCCAGCGCGTTGGCACCAGGGGCCAACATAATGGCAAGGCCGGAAGCGGGCAGGCCATTTAAACGCGATGTTGTGCTGTAATTTTCGTTACCAATTTCAACCCTTGCTACATCACCCAGGCGAACTACACCGCCGTCAGCGCGCGCCTTGATAACAATATTGCGAAATTCTTCCGGCGTTTTTAAGCGTGATAGTGCGGTGACGGTGACATTTAATTGTTGTTCATCGGTTGATGGTCGCGCACCAAGTTCACCCACAGGCACTTCAGTATTTTGTGTTTCAATTGCATTGATAATATCGCCCGGTATTAAACCGAAACTGTTCAGTTTGTGCGGCTGTAACCAAATACGCATGGCATAAGGTGAACCAAAAGCCCGTACGGTGCCGACACCGGGTTCGCGGCTTAATGAATCTATGATGTGATTATTCATCCAGTCAGCAATATCAGTATCACTGCGCTTGCCGCTTTTATCGTAAAAAACAGCCACCATTAAAAAACTGTTTTGCAATGTGGTGACATTCAAACCATTTTGTTGCACTGCACGTGGCAACCGATAACTCATTTGGTTAACTTTATTCTGCACTTGTAATTGCGCAGCATCGGGATCTGTACCTTGTTGAAACGCAAGCAGGATTTCTGCCTCGCCCGAGGAACTACTGGTGGATGTGAAATATAATAAATTGTGTATTCCCTTGAGTTCCTGTTCGAGAATTTGCGTCACACTGTTTTCAATAACGTTTGCCGTTGCGCCCGGATAAACAGTGGCCACGCGCACCATGGGCGGTGCTATATCGGGATATTGCGAAACGGGCAGGGAGCGCAAACACACCAGGCCAAATAACATAATGGCGATGGCCAATATCCACGCGAAAATAGGATGTGAAATAAAAAATCGCGAAACCATGATCAAGGTTTCCCTTGCGGTTGTGCTGGCGATGTTTGTACCAATGCCAGCGCTGATTGTTTGTTCCAATCAACGGGCGATACTTTAAGCCCGGGTTTAATTCGCAAAAGTCCTTCAACAATAATACGTTCACCCGCTGTTAATCCTTCACTCACAATCCATTGATTACCCTGATTGCCCATCACTTCAACAACGCGTTGTTCCGCTTGCTGTTGTGAATTCAATACCCAGGCTATGGGTTGATTTTTTTCATCGTAACTAATAGCTTGTTGCGGAACGAGCAATGCATTAGGTACAACTGCTTGTTCAACTTTCGCGCGCACAAACATGCCGGGTAATAACAAACCCTCTGGATTTGGAAATTGAGCGCGTAGCGCAACCATGCCAGTTTCACTATCAACACTGCTGTCAATAAATTTCAACACGCCAGCGTGCTGATAAATTTGTCCGTTCTCCAATATCACACTAACACCAGTATGATCCTGATGTAATTGCAGTAATTTACGTTGTGTGAGTTGCTCGCTGGATTGGACTATATCGACATACACCGAATCGAGTTGCTGGATTTTTGCCAACGCATTGGTTTGTTCAGCAGAGACAAGTGCGCCTTCAGTTACAAGTGATCGCCCAATGCGACCACTGATAGGCGCGCGTATACGTGTGCGTTCCCAATCAATCGTGGCTTTTTGTAATGCTGCTTCATTGGCGGCAACTTGTGCGAGGCCTTGTTGATAATTTGCCGACGCAGTTTCCATATCGTGACGACTGATATTATTGGTTTGTATCAACTTCTGGTAACGCTCGGCAATTAATTGCAAATTAACCAGGCTGGCTTTTGCAATCGCAAGATTGGCTTTGGCTTGTGCAACCTGTGCTGCATAACTGGCGTCATTAATGTGGAACAACACATCGCCAGCTTTAATATTGCTGCCTTCTTCAAACAATCGCTTTTCAATAATGCCTGCAACTTGTGGACGTACATCGGCGACACGTAAGGCAGATACACGTCCCGTTAATTCTGTTTGCAACGAAATTTTTTGCGCAGCCAATGTAATCACTGCAACTTCCGGTGCTGGATCTTGCGCGAAAGGTTCCTGGTTTTCAGAACATGCTGCAAGCAAAACCATTGCAACTATGGACAAAAAACGCGAACGGAAAATAATGCAATGCGAATGAATATTCATACAACTAATTTTTTAAAGTCTCGTATTTTTTAAAGATGTAATTGATTTAAATCGCTATTAATTTAAGCCGCTAGCGTTGCACCGCCGTCGACCACTATGTCTTGCATGGTGATATGGCTTGCAAGATCTGAGGCGAGAAATAAAACCGTATTGGCAACTTCTTCGGCGGTCGCAATTTTTTTAAGGGGAATACCCAATTTAAATTGTTCTGGCAAACCGGCAATAGTGCGATTAAACGCAGTTTGGTCACGCAACATGGAACGCAACATAGGTGTGTCAGTGGAGCCGGGAGATACTAGATTGCAACGCACACCGAAAGGCGCAAGCTCAAGCGCTGCGCAATGACTCAAGCTCACCAGCGCTGCTTTGGAGGCACAATAAGCGCCCATATTAATTCGCGGTACGTGTGCAGCGTTGGATGCAATATTGACAATACAACCTTTCGCCTGTTGTTTGAAATGCGGCATCAGTAGCCGCAATAAATAAAAAACGCCACTTACATTTACATCAAAACAACTTTGCCAGTCGTTGGTACTGGTTTCATCCAGCGCGCCTAATCGTAAAACGCCTGCGGCATTGACTAAAATATCCAACTGCGAATTTTCAGTGAGTAATTGATTTATCACAGACGGCATAGATTTATGCTCGGTAATATCCATGCGAATTTTCCTGAAGGTTAATTCAGATGGATTAACATCGTCAGCAAAGTAGCGATCAAATCCAATCACTTCTGCGCCTAATGCGCAAAAGTGTTGGGCAATTTGGTAGCCAATTCCCTGGCCTGCTCCAGTTATCCAAACTCGTTTCCCCGCGAAATTTAATTGCGGTTTATTCATGGGAGTATTCAGGTTCATGCGGCTTTTTTCTGTTGCAGTTTTTGTTCAATAAGTGCCCACCAGCCGTTAATAGAAGGTGCGCGCGCCAATTCTTCAAACTGAATCTTTATGCCCAATTTTTCCCATTTGGCAATCAAACCCATAACGCGCACAGAATCCAAACCGTAATCGATCAGGTTGTCGTCGGGGGATAAATCGTGAGCATCCTCATCAATGCATTGCAATAATTCTTGCGTCAGCCATTCGCGTGAAATTTCATTGGGCTTTTTATTTAGGACTTGATCGGTAGTCACCACCGCACCGCAACGGCCTGCAACAAAATTAAGTGCCATGCGATGTTCGGTTTCCGTAAAATCGGCAACAGCATCGGCCACCATGAAGGGTTTTATATCGCGCATAAATGCATCCAGTGCAGTTGTCATACAACCGATATGCGCGTAGACCCCCACAATAATTAACTGGTCGCGTTGCCAGCTCTGCATAAGCTCCTGGAAATTGGATTTTTGAAATGCGCTGTAACGCCATTTCACCAATATGGTGTCGTCTGCATCAGGTGCAAGTTCTGATACAACGGCTTTAAGTTTTGGATCAGCAGCGGTCAGGCCTGGACCCCACATATCATTCAACAAGGCGCGCTCTTGCGCTGTTTGTTGCGAGGGTTGTGCGGTGTAAACCACGGGAATGCCAGCAGATTTTGCCCAGTGGCGAATAGCAAGGATATTGGCAACCAAATTTTTTACCAATGGATTATTCTCGCCATAAAAACGTAAAAAATAATCTTGCATATCGTGTATCAACAAAACAGCGCGTGAAGCATCAACTTCCCATTTAACGCGATTGGTTGGCAGCTCTTCAACGGTTGGTAATGCATAAGAATTAATAGCGGGGATAGACATAACATTTCCTTAACATTTTTCAGCCGAATATTCGGCCTCTAATAATTCACGCAGTTTGCGTTTGTCAGTTTTACCCACGGCGGTCAGGGGTAATTTTTCGATGAATTGAAATCGATCTGGCAATTTAAAATCTGCAATACCTTGTTCACGTAAATATTTACGCAGTGCAACAGGGCGGATAGACAAATCCTTAACCACAATACACGCACAACTTTTTTCACCCAGTGTTTCATCGGGAATAGAAATTAATGCAGCCTGGATAACCAGCGGGTGCTTGAGTAAGATATTTTCAATTTCTTCCGAGGCGATTTTTTCACCGCCGCGATTAATCTGGTCTTTTACCCGGCCTACAACCCGTAAATAACCGTCGGGTGTTTTCTGCACCACATCACCAGAGCAATAAAATCCGTCGCTATCAATCACTTTTGCATTGTGTTCAGCGGCCTGGTAATAACCGCGAAACGTGTAGGGCCCACGAGTCAATAAAATACCTGGTTCGTCGTGTGCGACTTCATCGCCAAATTCATCGACCAAACGTATTTCATCATCCGGGCTCATGGGGCAGCCTTGGGTGGTAAATATTTTTTCATCGTTGTCATTGAGGCGGGTGTAATTGACCAATCCTTCGGCCATGCCAAATACCTGTTGTAATTGGCAGCCCAATTCCGCGGGAACCCGGCGCGCAAGCGCTTCGGCGAAACTCGCTCCGCCGACTTGCAAAAGTGTGAGTGACTGCAATTGTTGTTTGCGATCGGTGGCAGCTTGCAACCACAAAATGACGGCTGAAGGCACGAGAGCCGCCATAGTCACTTTGTGTTGTTCAATTAATGCAAAGCACGCGATGGGTTCAGGATTATTGGCAAGAACAACCGTACCGCCCGCGTAAAAAACGCCCAGCGCACCGGGCGAACTTAAGGGGAAATTGTGCGCGCAAGGTAATGCGCAAAGATAACGTGTCGCTGGTGTAAGCTCACAAATATCCGCGCTGCGACGAACGCTGTAATAGTAATCATTGTGTGTGCGCGGAATTAATTTTGGCGTTCCTGTGCTACCACCGGATAATTGGAAAAACGCGACTTCATCAGCGGGCGAAGTGTGCGGTTTGTTATCGATAGAATTTGCTAACAGGTTTGTAAATGCTTCGCCGTAATTGGCTTCTCCCAATACGACGCAGGATTTTATATCGGGCGAAATTTCACTTAATGTTTGCGCAAAAACGCTATCGCTAAATAATGGATGAGATGAAGATACAACTAACAAACTCGGTTGCAGTTGTTGCGCGTAGGCAGAAAGTTCCAGGCGCTGATGACTAAATAATGCATTAACAGGGGCGACGCCTATTTTTAATAGCGCAAAAAATACGATATAAAATTCTGCCACATTGGGTAATTGCACCAATGCGGTATTTCCGGAACGCAAACCTTGTTGCAGCAATCCCTGCGCGAATCTACCGGATAACAAATCCAGCTGCCGATAACTGAATTGCCTGTCGCCACAAATAATCGCAATGGCCTCAGGATTGGCTTCACATTGGCGCTGTAAAATATCGGTCAGCGGTATATCCAACCAATAACCTTTTTCACGATATTTTTTTGCAAAACTTTCTGGCCAGGCAGAGAAAGGAATCATTCCGCACTCTCCAACATAGTCTCCGCCACAGGTTCGCTGACAGTTTGGCGCGGCAGCTCAGCGCCCAGGGCATTTAGCATGGTTTGCAATTTTGCCTGGGTTTCTGCCCACTCCGATTCGGGACAGGAATCTTCCACGATGCCTGCGCCCGCAAATAATTGGATATGGTTTTTACGAATTAATCCGCAACGGATTGTCACCGCCCATTCGCCATTGCCTTCACCGTCACACCAACCCACCATGCCGGTGAATAAGCCGCGCTCAAAAGGTTCTACCAGATTAATCAGCTTGCGAGCCAAGGCCGTTGGTTGGCCGCACACAGCAGGTGTTGGATGCAATTTGCAAGCGACCTGCAATGACGTCATGGATGTATCTATCAGGTCGCCATTAATGGGCGTTGATAAATGCCACATCGCCTGCGTGCTCATCAACGAAGGTGCATCGGGAATATCCAGGCGTTCGCACAGAGGACTCAATACTTGGCGGATGTCATCAATCACTAATTGATGCTCGTAGGCATCTTTATCGGACTGCAATAAATTTTCACTGATGTTGCGATCAATATTGGGATCAGGGTTGCGTTTTGCAGAGCCCGCCAATGGATTGGAATAAATACTATTTCCTTGTTTGCGAACTAATAATTCAGGGCTCGCGCCTATCAATTCGGCACCGTTCGCGAGTGGAATACGGAAATGGAATCCCGATGGATTTTGCGCAACGAGGCGATTGAATATGGGATTTACATCAACCGTTTCTGCTAATTCAACATCCAGGATGCGCGATAAAACCGCTTTGCGGATATCGCTGAGTTGGAAATTGGCGATGGCTTGTTGCACTGCTTGTTTGAATCGGGCTTCACCGGGCAAGCTGTGCGAACGAATAATTTTTAATGTTTGCTTTACATCTTTATTCGATTGTTCGCGCGCTTGTGCGCGTGAAAAAAACTCATAACTTTTTGGTATCGCCAAACTGACTGGCTGGCTTAAATCGAAAGGGATAGCCCCTATCACAATAGGGTTAGCGATGCCTTGTGCTCGTGCCCGATCCAGCGCTTCGCCAATTTTTTTCTGGAAAAATTCATCGCCATTTCCCTTTGGATCAACAGGAAAACTTATACGCTCGATAATTCCTGTCGTTTTAATGGAACGATAAGTCGAGGAAAATAAAAATTGCGTTTGAGCTGATTCAGAAGATCTGTAACCTGAAATATCTTTTTTGCCTGGCAGTGAAGTATTCATTGCGCCACCTATACTGTTTTAAATGTAAATGATAATCCTTATCATTTGTAAATTATCATCATATTTCAGTAAGATCAATAAAAAATTTAATAAATTCAGTAGTTTGTCGCGTAACTCTTCTATCGCTGATGTTTTGATGGCGATGGACGGCAGAAAATAAGGCGTCGCTAAAACGCCGCTAAACTTGGCCGGAGCCAAAGGTGAGCGGCGAGGGGAGGTTAGAATTAACAGGTCAGACTGTCGTAATAGTTGCGACGTAATTCGCTACTGATTGCTGTGCAATCCCAATCCGGATAATAAGCGTAACCATACTGGCGCACGATCAATATCAACCCTGATTTTTGTGTATGCGAAACCCAGGGCATCCATGCACCGGTCTGTACAAATCCGGCCAGCCAAAAATTCTGCCTGGCGCTTGGGTACTGCAGTTTCCATGTTTTCAGGTATAGCTATACCTGATGAGCGAAAGCAGGCAGGTTGATAATTTTCTATTGAAAATTTGCAAAGCTTGATTTGTCCGTTAAAGAGCGGAAAAATTACATCTTCAATAGCTCAATGTACCCACTGTCGCTCATGGTTGATTAAAATGAGTAAGAGGCGCTTACGTAATAATTACGGCCAAGTTCATGCGTTGTAAAATTTTTATCCTTTTCATCCAGGCGCACATCTTCCAGATTTTTTACACCAAACCGGATAGTTGCCGCTTTGGATGCCTGATAGGCAAATGCAAGATCAGTTCTGTAATAAGAGGGCAGGGTTGAAAACGCTTGCACCCAGTTGCTGCCGTCAAATACCCAGGAAGAGGCATATTGCATGCCTGCCAGATAATTCACTGTTAAATCTGCAGTGAATGCCTGGGATATTTTCCAGTTCAATCCAAGTGTCGCCTTATCTTTTGCGCGATACTCCAACACGGTTTTTTGGCCGTCGATATTGGTGTAATCCGTGTCAAGATACGTGTAATTTCCTCGTAAGGTCAGTGTTGGGGCAAGGGTAATATCCGTTTGCACTTCAACACCGCGCGTCATAGCTTTCGCAATATTGATCCATTTTGCTGAGATCGGATCATTGTTTGCGTTGTAGCCAATTTCACGCTCAATCAGGTCATCAATATCATTTTTAAATAATGAGACGCTCAAATCCCAGCTCGTTTTTTTAAATTCAAAACCGGCTTCATAACTTGTGCTGCTTTCCGGTTTTAAATCAGGGTTGCCCGCCAGGTAACAAGCTTTGTTACAACTTATAACACGATATTCTTCACTTAATTTGCTGCCATCGGGCGCTTTAAATGCTTTACTCACGCCGCCTTTTAAAATGAAATCTTCAGTTGCCTGATAAATAAGATAGGCTTTTGGTGAAAAATGATCGCCAAATATCTTGTGGTTATCCAGGCGGCCGCCCAAGGTCAGGTCAAGGTGTTTAACCAGCTCAATTTCATCTTGGGCGAATATCGCAATCTGATCAAGCGAGAATGATCCCGTGCGCATATAAGTTGCAGCATCCTTGATTTCCTGGTGACGATAATCCACACCAGCGGTCAAGGCATTTTGTCCAAGTACGGTAGTCAAATAGGATTTTGCGTAGGTGTTTTCTTCTTTCAAATTTCGCTGTTGTGGAGCATCGTAGCGAGAATTAAAATCATCAATATCGCTATTTTCCTGTTTAATATAGGTGGTGGTCTCACCCCAACTCCATTTCCCTTTGTGCGTCACGCCAAAATCAACACGGGTAATTTCCTGTTCGCGATAATCGTTGCCCGAATAAAGTGCGTAAGGGCGCTCATCGTTGTTATAGCCCAGGTCGAAATCAAAGCTGTGCTCTTTGTTTGGTGACCAGGTCAAGGTGCTTACCAGGTTTTGAGCTTTTTTATGCTCAAGGTTAGGAACCTCGGTATCGCTTTTGGTAATTGGATACCAGGCATCATGTTCGTATTGCTCACCAGCTATTGCCAGTTTTGTCGTGTCGGTCAGCGCGCCTGAGGTCGAGAGCGCTACGCGATGCTGGTCGCCACCATCGCCAGATTCAATCGTGCGATATTCACCGGTAACTTGCGTGTGCCATTCACCACTCTGTGGCTTTTTAGTGATGATATTAATCACACCGCCAATAGCATCTGCACCATATAGGGATGACATTGGACCACGCACAATTTCTACACGCTCAATACTCTCCAGCGGCACTGAGCTGTAGTCAAAATCTCCGCCACGCCATAAGGCGCCTGATGAAGAAACGCGCTTGCCATTAACCAAAATCAGTGTGTATTGGCCTCCCAAACCGCGGATTTGCAACTCATCGCGACCATTATTATCGCTAAAATTGTTAACGCCCACGGTTTCGCGCAGCAAGTCAGCCAAGCCATTGATAGCTGATTTGGCGATGTCTTCTTTGGTAATAACAGTCGTGAAGGCGGGGGAGGTGGAGGCTTCTTCTTCAATAAGCGAGGCACTGACAATAACGGTGGACAACCTTGGTGCATCATCAGCCCATACGGGAGAAGCTGTGCATAAGGCGAGGACTAACGCTTTTTTTCTAAAATTCACTTTTTTCTTCCTTATAAAATCATATTTAAAAACAGTTGCCAACTATAAATGATAATAATTATTATTATCAATAGAAATATTGATCTTATGTCACAAATTTACATTTAATATATGGTTCTATTAGGTATTGATAATTATTATCATAAAATCGCAAGGCGAGCTTTAATTTGCCGGGGTAACGCAGCAGTTATGGTGATTGTGCGCCATCGTATTGCCTGATGATTAGCCTCCACACACACGTTTTTTAGAAATCACCTTCTTAAAAGGACTGCAATTATGTTTTTACTGGGAAAAGATTTGCGAATATCTTATTTCACCAACGCCAAATTATTTATTGCCTTATTGTTCTCGGTGGGTGCTGTGGACGCCTATGCCGATCAGGCAGATCCGGCTTGTATAGCGGACGCCATACAATTTTGTAATACCTCAACGCACGGTTACCCTTCTGACGCGGATTGTTTTCAGCGTCAAACGGACGACTGCCCCATATTGGTAAATGTAACGGGATATCGGGAACCCTGGGTCGATGTACCCTGGGACTTCAGTTGGTTAACACAGCAGCAACCCATTATTTCCAGCGCAGGTGATGAATCAAAACCTTTACCCAAAGAAGATGATGACAATACGCCGAGACAAGAAACCTGTTTGCCCGTTGACATTGCCACAGGGCAAAAAAAATTACATGAACAGGATTATGAGGGTATTGGTGAAGATGCATTAAATATCAATCGTGAATATGATGGCGCTAAAACCGGAAGCATATTTGGTGACGCATGGTCATCAGCGTTTGATAACAAATTGGTTTTTTTATTTCCCGATAATAATTATTGCAAAATTGAGTATGGCAAGCCCGATGCCGATTGTAATAGAGTTATGAATGGATCAACACTTGTCTCGATAACATTAAGCGAGGGCAGTGTTAGTACAAGATTTAAATGGTCTTCTGCAGAATCAAAATGGAAACTTGATAGTAATCTATTTTCTAACCTTTCACTTCAACAACAATCTAATGGTACCTGGGTAATTAAAAAGCCCGATGGTTACACGCAAATATTTTCAGCAAATGGTGTAATGCTTTCTAATACAAATATCAACGGTATTGGTTGGTCATTTGTATATGATGCGGCAGGAACTAAATTGCAATCTGTTACGCACACATCAGGTAGAAAGCTTGTATTCACCTGGAATACGGCCAATTCTCGCGTTTCAGCTATCAAATTGCCTACAGGCAAAACAATTAGTTTTTCCTATTCGAATAAAGTTTATTACTATCTGGGGACCAAGCTTGTTGATGTTAGCCGCCTGGAATATGTTAATTATCCGAACGGGGATGTAAAACAGTATTTCTATGACTTGATCGGGCGTATCAACGGTTTTTCAGTGAATGCGATAAGAAACACAGAGTACACTTATGTTGTTGCGCCTAACAATCAAATCGTTAATGATTTGAGGGTGCGCTCAAGTGCGAAAGTCAATAATATTGAGAAATCGACATTTGATTATGGTTCCTATTATTCTGCAGTCACTAATACTAATAACCTGAGCACTAATTATTTTTATTCGACGGAAATGAATTTGCAAAGTGTTCAACGTCCCGCAACCTCGGCTTGTCCTTATGCCGCAGCAAATTATGATTATTACAGTGGAACAAATAATTTAAAATACAAAGAAGATTGGAAAGGGAATCGCACGAGTTATACTTATGATACCCAGAATCGTATGGTGACAGAATATTTTAATGGCGCAACCAAACAATATTCATGGGACTCCTTTGGACGGAAAGTATCTGAAAAATTATGGAATGGCGCAATAAGCGGGGTGACCTGCAAATCAGGAGAGCCATGCCCTTCTGCAACAGCGGTGCGCCAGGAGATTACCTATAGTTATTTCGGTCCTGAAAAATATAACCGTCTCAAATCGGTCACCGTAAAAGATGAAACGCAAATACCCCGGGTTATCAATTACGATTACACATTTTTTGCAAATGGCATCGTTAGCAGGGCAACTGTATCTGGACCAAGAACCGATATTAGTAACATAACTACCTACACATACAATAATGTTGGTGATGTCAGCTCCGTTACCGGCCCGGAAAATATTCAATATAACTATGGTTATGATTCAGCGAATGATAGGCCGATTAGCATAACTGATCCGAATGGAACGGTAACTGGCTTTGAGTACGATGCTAAAAATCGTCTCAGTAAGTTCATAATTAATAAAACCGGAAGCTCGCCTATTGCAACACAATATAAATATAACGGGCTTGATCTTGTAACAGACGTTATTTATCCAAATGGTAGCACCCTTAAAAATTATTATGACGATGCCGGTCGAAAAATACGAAGTATTGCTGCTGCGACAGTGTCTTTTCCGTTCATATCTAAATCAACCAATTATGATTATGATGCATTCAGTAATTTGATTTCACGTACAGAAGATTTTTGGTACAGCCCACAATACTGCACTTCTGTTCAAGTGTGCCCTCAAGAGTACAGGCGTGTTATTAAAGAAACCCATGAATATGATAAAGCTGGAAATCTTATTGCGGACGTGGGTATATCGGGACGACGCTTGAGTTATGGTTATGATCAAAATGCAAAAATCAATAACATTACAGATGGGTTGAATCGCGTTACTAAAATAACCTATAAGCCCGACAATCAAATAGCAACAATCAATAATCCGGCCAACGAATTGGTTTCTTTCAATTATGATGCGTCTGCAAAACTTGCCAGTGTTACAGATGGGAGAAGTAAAACCACCAACTATAACCGCAATGGTGTTGGAGAAACCACCAGTCAAACCAGTCCCGATACCGGTATTATAAATTCATACTACTATCCCAACGGTTTAACTAAAACCTCAACAAATGCCAATGGTGTTACCAATACCTATACTTATGATGGGCAAAATCGAATAACCAGGATTGCTGCTGCTGGCGGCGGATTTAACACTGAAACAATTAATTATAAGTATGGTTTGGTTGCGTCTGACTGCCCGAATGGAATAGGCAGGTTATGTTCCATGACAGACAGCTCTGGCAGCGTAAGTTATGAATATACCGCCTTGGGTCAGGTATCCAGACAAACAAGCGTCATTAATAATTCGGCATATATCATTGGCTACAGTTACGATATTTACGGAAGGTTAAGTATTGAAACCTATCCCAACGGGGTTCAGTTACGTTATAGCTATGGACTGGATAATCAGGTCAATAAAATTGAAGCTTTGGTAAATGGTACCTGGTCAGTTGCCGTAACCGATCTTGGTTTTAATAGTCCTACCTCAAAGTTATTGCAGTATGGCAACGGATTGCAGCGCCTTACAACCATTACAGCAGATGATTTAATTTCGAACATCAGCACTGCAAATGTGCAGAATCTCACAATGGATTACAATGCTGCCGGTGAAATAACACGCATTACGAATGGAGTGAATACGGACCAAAGCCGAACGTTTACTTATGACTCAGCTTCGCGCCTGAAATCAGTTGCATCAAATAATGGCAGCCAGTCATTTATTTATGACGCAAATGGTAATCGAACCACTCATACCGTCAATGGTGTTGCCGATATTTATAATACATCGTCATCTAATAACAGAATTTCAACCATCACCGGCGGCAGACCAAAAGCCTTCTCGTATGATGCTAATGGAAATACCATTAGCAAAACAGGAAATGGTGGCGACATTACTTATGTATATGACGCACTCAATCGTTTAAAGGCAACGAATGGTACTGCATCGCCATTATCTATTTTTAATAATGGCTTTAATCAGCGGGTTATGAAATCAAGTAATGCGGGTACTTATTATTTTGTGAATGACGCTGCCGGAAAATTGGCTTATGAATCCGTTCAATTGCCCGGCACGACTACCTTGATGAAAACAATTTATGTTTATTTACGAGGGCAGGTCATTGGTATGGTGCGAGACGGTCAGTTATATGCTGTACACAATGATCACCTGGGTCGTCCCGAAGTAATTACCAATGCTTCCAAGGCTGTGGTATGGCGAGCAAATATTGGTCCTTTTGATCGTAGTCCCACCTTAAATAATATTGGCGGATTCAATATTGGTTTTCCTGGCCAATATTTTGATAGCGAGAGTAATCTTTGGTACAACTGGAATCGCTATTACGATGCATCAATCGGAAGGTATATTTCGAGTGATCCGATTGGGTTGACGGGTGGGATGAATACTTATGCGTATGTTGGTGGAAATCCGATAAGTAGAATCGATCCAAAAGGCTTGGAAACTCCATCGGTAAGTTTAATGGGATTGCCAAAAGCTCCATCAAATGGCCAAATCCCAATTTTTAATTTCTCTATAGGTGCTGGTGGTTCAGGGATGTATATGCTGCTCTCTGGTACAGCAGATTCAGGAATTGCATTTGATACGGCCGGTAACTTTTGTTTTTATTCAATGATATGTACAGGCGGTGGTTTGCAAACTCCTGTCGCAGGCGAGCTTGGCTTAGTTGCTGGAATGGGGAATGGAGCGTTGTGTAGTGGAGAGTCAGACAGTAAAGGAATTTTCTGGCAAGGCGGAAAAGGTTTGGTGGGCCAAGGTCAAGTGCTCAATGGCAGTGACGGCACTTCATTTAGTCGGGCCTTATTAGGCATTGGTATGGCTGGTGGTGGAATCGGTGCCACAGCTTGTCACACAACATTGGTATGTCATTGATGATTTCTGGAAAATTTATAGTTAAGGTAGGGTTAGCGTGTCTCTTTGTTGCTTTTGTTGGCATGGTTCTGATATTTAATGATATGAGCTGGGGTAAATACATTGTTTACACTTCAGTTATTATTGGATCAATAACAGTAATGATTGGGGGCTTTGCAGCATCAGTAGGACAAGTTAAGGACGATCTGAAGGATTAATAATCGAGAACCAGATTCAGTTTCAGAAGTTAAGTGCAGAAGCCAATCTACATTAGCTAGTGACCAGATTTATCCTGATGCATTGATGACGAAGAATACATCCAATTATGAATGAAGTTTATATGACATCAGATGAATTTCGCCTTGTTCGTTTTCATGATGTCCAGGAAAAAACCTACGCCGTTGCAATTGAGGAGCTTCGTTTGGGTAAGAAGCGTTCGCATTGGATCTGGTATGTTTTTCCCCAGTTAAAAGGTCTTGGACTAAGCACTACCTCCGAATTTTACGGGCTGGCTGGATTGGCGGAAGCACGTGCTTATTTGGAGGACACCGTGCTTTGCTACCGGCTTAAAGAGGCTATTCAGGCTGTGCTGAATCAAGATTCAAGCGCGGTCGCAGTGCTTGGAGAGCTTGACGCACTAAAATTCAGATCATGCCTAACTTTATTTTCAAAAGCTGATCCCTCCGAGCGCCTTTTCAGCCGCGCGCTTGAACATTTGTTTGATGGAAAAAGCGATACATACACAATTGAGTTATTAAAGATACGCAGTGAGATTTGAAAAGGTATGGACTGTTGTTTTATGACGCTACGTATAATCGTGTTTTGACATGCGCCATAAAATTAACAGTTCATCATGATTGTGTTGCGCGGTCAGGCAATTATTTTTTTGATGGTTTCTAAAAATTGCAAAGCGCGATAAGGATTGTTTTGATAAATCGAAAAATTCAATTCTTCATCCAAAAACGGACTTAGTATTTGCGGATCATTTGATTTAAGTACATTCAGGTTACGGTAACCCATTTGCCAATTATCAAAATTTTTTCCGTTATTGGGCTTTTAGTTAAAGTGCTAACGCCAGAATTTTGATGGTAAATTTTCAATTTTTGTTGCCGCTTCAATTGAATATTCAGATGAGTTTAGTTGACCTGCTAAATATTGATTTTCACTCGAATCTCAATAATACCGTTAGGAAGTGTGGTTGTGAGTTCCTTTTGTATTAATGGAAATATTTTTTGATGGATTTAACTATTACTAATCAGTATGTTCCGTATGGTTCTTGAAATAGGGGGTCGGATCTATACGATCAAATTTTAATTCGATTACCGTTATATCCTTTCCATCTTTATTTTCCTCATGGATAGACTCTACAGTGAATACCGGTGATCCTCTGTCAGATTTGACATCCAAACCATTACGCATTTCGTCACCAATATCAGGGTGAGAACCATCAACAAAGCTAAAAGATTGCACGACAGGCACAATGATTTCTTGTTGCAATAGTTTATCTCTATCCAAATAGCGCAATTCACAACTTTTCCAGTTCATAAATATTTCCCGGTTCATTTTTATTAAACAATACTTAGCTGTCAACGCACTGTCGGTACGTTACATAACCTTTTCTCAAAATATTAGGATTTAATAGGAAAATGTTTTTTTAGGCGATAATCAGAGGTGTTATTTTTGTTAGGCAACTAGTTTGCTATTGCGGGGAAATTTCTCGATCCTTTAGCGATTTAGTTGTCGATTTAGACGCATCTTCATTTAAAATTTCAGAAATACGTTTTTGTTTTTCACATGGCGAAAGCGTATCTGGAAGTTTGTTAATTTGATCAAGCTTTTCCCTGGCTTCATCAGGATTTTGCTTTTTATCAATTGCGGTTTGCAATGCTGATTTAAATGCATTAATTCGATTTTCGCATACTTGCTGCGAATCGGCAGCTACTGGTGTATCTGCATAGGCTAATGAAATAGGTGCTAATAAAACCATTGATAGGAAAATTTGTTGTTTCATATGAATGGCCTCCCTAAATTCATCTAAAGTATCCTAATTATATTTATCGTCGTCCTCGCGTTCTGTGCTTAAGCGAACATTGAGGGGCTGATGATAGTTTATGACGTAAATTATCATCAGCTGCGAATATGATGTAGCAGGAAACGAATTTAGGGCGCGATATTGCTTGTACACGTTAGTATGATTATGGCGATGATCACCAATCAAATATGATTATTATTGATTCAAATGAAGCCATTAAAAATAATCACACGGTTAACTATAATTATAAACGTTGACTAAGCCCCTCGCTTAATGCCCGGCGATACGTGAGAAGTGCAGGAATACTACCCAGCAACAACGCTAATAAAATTACGCCGGTTGCCGCTAGTGGTGTATAAGTCTGGATAGGATTTACGGAGACAAATAATCCAAATTGCTGCGCTAAATAATGCTGGCTAAACGTTAAACCTAATGCTAAAACTCCAGTGCCCAGAAGCAATGCCAAGAGGGTAATAATGAGAATTTCCAATTCAACTAACAAGAATAAATAAAACGCACTTGCACCCAATGATCGCAAGATTGCAATTTCCCGCTGGCGTTCATTCATTGCAGAGAGAAAGCTGGTCATCATTCCCATGAGTGCTGCGATCAAAACAAAAATTGAAATCAATACCAGTAAATTTTCGACTATGGCGAGCATAGACCAAAGTTCCGTTAATGCGACACCGGGCAGAATGGCGAGTAGGGGTTCTTCTGTGTATTCATTGATTTGGCGCTGCACAGAAAATGTTTTGGAGCGCGATTTTAATCCCACCAGGATCGCTGTTACGGCTGTGGGGGTTAAATCAAATTTAAGTGATTCTTCGGCAGAAATTTTATGGCCAGGTGACTGCACTCCACCTTGCCAGTCCAAATGAATGGCCTCAATAGCGGCGAGGCTGATATGCACGGTGCGATCAACGGGGGTTCCGGTTGCTTGCAAAATGCCCACTACAGTAAAAGGTTTGTCGCTGTGTTTTGATAAAGTGATATCGCCGCTACCGTGGGCAATGATAATTTTATCACCCAATTTATAATTGAGTTTTTTGGCAACTTCCGCACCTAATATCGCATCATAAACGCCTTCAAATTTTTTTCCTTGGGCAAAGGTTAAGGATTGATGTTGGCCGAATTGATAATGGGAAAAATAGACTTCATTAGTTCCCAAAACCCGATAGCCGCGATGGGAATCGCCTAACGAAAGGGGAATTAGCCAGTCAACTGCAGAATGCCGGGCAAGTTCCTGATAAGTTTGCCAACTAATATTATTCGTTGCGTTGCCAATATGAAATACAGAGTAGAGCAATAAATTAATCGAACCGGAGCGCGCACCTACAATTAAATCAGTGCCAGATAATGTTTTGCTAAAGCTCTCTTTCGCCTGGTTGCGTAAATGATCAATCCCAAGTACCAATGCAATGCTAATACTTAATGCAAGCAATGTTAGTAAAACAGTTATACGTCGATTCCAAACGCTCAGCCGCGCTATTTTTATCAACATTGTTTTATCTCCTTTTCGTTTTCGGAGACACATAAGCAATTTATGTCCAATGAGCGATCAAAGAAATGACTTAATGATTTATCGTGGCTGACAAAGACAACGGTTGAGCGACTTGTTTCTGCGCTTTTAAATAATAAATCCATAAATGTATCGCGATTATCCGTATCCAGCGCTGATGTTGGTTCATCAGCAATAATAATTTCAGGAGAATTAATCAGCGCTCGCGCAACTGCAACCCGTTGTTGCTGTCCCACACTCAAGTGTTGTGCTTTTTTATGGGTCAGTTCATTCAAACCTAGCGAGGAAATAAGTTCTTGTGCTTTTTGCCTGGCTTCATGTTTAGGTTGTTTTGAAAACTCTGCCTTCAATAATAAATTATCCAATACGCTTAAATAAGGAATTAAATTAAATTGCTGGAAAATAATGCCCATATGCTGTGCGCGAAATTGATCCCGTTTCCGGGCTGATAAATCTGTTAATGCTTGCCCCAGGATTTCTACTTTTCCCTGTTGTGATGTATTGATGCCGGATAAAATATTTAACAATGTACTTTTACCTGAGCCAGATGGGCCGTAAAGAAAAATACGTTCATTTTTTTTGATACAGAGATTGTCAATATTTAATAAAGGTGGATTGTTTTTGTGCCAGCTAAATTTTACATTTTGTAAAAAAATGGCTGGAAAACTATTTTTGATTTGTTCCATAATGTATCTCAACAATTCATATCGTTAAGTAGTGATTCTATGAAAAAATATCTTGCGATTTATGCATTACTATTTGGTGCGATATCTGCATTTCCCATCCATGCCAAAGAAAATACTCCATCGCTAATCAGTAATAAATCTATTCCCCGCGTGATGTCGAGTGGATAGATTTAATGCCTGCTGAAGATTTAAAACTACTGGAATCCATGAAGCCGGTTGATCACAGTACATTAAGCCAAAAGGAACTGGCTAATGACAAACCCATCAAAAATAACTCATTGCGCCAACCTGGCAAAAATTCGGATAACTCCAGTGTTAGCAAATTTGAAAACTCAGGTTCTGGTACAGAATTGACTAAAAGATCCAACGGGCAAGCCAAAGCCAGAACGTGGAAAGATGCTCTTGTTTCTACCAGGGTTAGGCCTGAATTTAACAATGTAAAGATTAAACTCGCTGGATTCATTGTTCCATTGGAATATGATGTTGGCCAGCGGGTAAAAAACTTTTTTTTCGTACCTTATTTTGGCGCCTGCATTCATGTGCCACCACCTCCACCCAACCAAATTATTTATGTTCGATTGTCGAAGGGTTTAAAGCTACATGATATTTATACTCCATATACGGTTACCGGTATTTTGCATGTCGAAACGATTGAAAAGGAACTTGGTGTGTCTTCCTATAGTCTCGATGCCGATAGTGTTGTGGTTTATAAAGAGGAGTGACTTTTCTATTCCATGGTTAACAGTATATCTGTAGGTGTTAAGCTCAGGGCCCCTTGTTTATTGCCTGTTATCCAATTTGCGTTAATTTTTTGTAAGTGTGGAAAAATTTTAAAAACACCTACAGAAAATACTTTCAAGTCGGGTGAATTTTTACAAGTCCATTCATAACTGATATCAATGTCTGCATGGGCATTGGTTTCGGTCTGTTTATTTAACAACGCAGTTTCAATTTCGCCTTTATTTAACGCGCATTGGGCATTTTCTGGAATCAAAAATAAAGTGTTCGGTTTTTGTAATTGTTGCAAAACGTGAATTAAATTTTCCTGATCTTGCTCTGTGGCCGCGGCGTGCTCAAAACCTACGGCGTCCATGCCTGGAATGCTCATGGTGATATATAACTGATCTTTTTCCAAAATCACGTTCATTGATGCGGCACCGTGTACATGGGCACCCAACTGCCTGTGATTTGAGTTTTCAGGTTGTTTTTTATCTTTATTTTCTTTTTTATCTTTATTTTCTTTTTTGCCTTCGTTTTCTTTTTTACGTTCATTTTCTTTTTCAGCTATGGTGGATTTTATAATGACCAGTGAATTGATGTGCTCATCAACAGGAATAGGCGTTGATGTTTGTTTGCTACACGCTACCGTAAGTAAAACAACGAGAGTGAGTGTTAAATAATGCGTGTTATTCATTGTTAAATGTCTTCTGTTGTCCAGCTGGGAAAAGGGTCGGGTAATGCTTTCCAGTAGGCTTGTCCGGCTAACATTTCTTCATCGGTTAATAAACAGGTATCTAGTTGCGCAATAAAAATTTCCTTTTGCATACCTCGTCCGATAAACACTAATTCCTGGCGCATATCGCCAAAAGGTTCAACCCATTTAGTCATAATATAATTTATGTATTCTTCGTCGTCCGGCCATTGTTCTGTGGGAACTGCTTTCCAGAACATGCCCGCTGCTCCATGTTGGGCTACACCGCCAGCCTGGCTCCATTGGCCTGCATATTGCGGGCGGCTTGCGAGCCAAAAAAATCCTTTTGAACGCAATAGTTTTCCGCTTATCTCGGGGTTCGCAAAAAAATCATGGATTTTTTGTGGATGGAAAGGTCGGCGTGCGCGATAAACAAAGCTGCTAATACCATATTCTTCAGTTTCCGGAACATGTTCACCACGTAATTGCTTCAACCAGCCGGGAGATTGCTGTGCTTTTTCAAAATTAAATTTTTGTGTGTTCAGTACTTTGTCGAGTGGTACATTTCCTTTCATCATCGGAATGATTTCAGCTGTAGCATTAAGTTGTCGCAATACGGCTCGTAATTCATTTAATTTTTCGTCGCTGATGAGGTCTGTTTTGCTGATTAACAACACATCGCAGAATTCGATTTGATCAATCAACAAATCTGCCACATTTCTATTGTCATCTTCACCTAAAAATTCGCCGGTTTCTTGCAGGGAAAAAGCCTCGTAATAATCATCCAGGAAATTAGCACCATCAACAACGGTTACCATGGTATCCAGGCGCGCAATTTGTGACAGGCTCTTACCGTCTTCATCTTCAAAGGTAAAAGTTTCTGCGATGGGTAGGGGTTCTGATATGCCGGTGGATTCAATGACCAGATAATCAAAACGACCAGCGTATGCCAAACGATTGATTTCAACCAGCAGATCTTCGCGCAAGGTGCAGCATATGCAGCCGTTGCTCATTTCAACCAGTTTTTCTTCAGCGCGATTAAGTTCGACATCATGGAGAACCTTATCGGCGTCGATATTAACTTCGCTCATATCGTTAACAATGACAGCGACGCGCAACTGCTCACGATTATTCAGGATGTGGCTCAATAAGGTTGTTTTGCCGGCACCCAGGAATCCGGAAAGTACGGTGACAGGAAGTTGTTGCATATTTGGATCCTATAGCGTTGCGCCTGCCGTCATTGAATTTGAGGCTGGCCTTCTTGGTTAATGTTGTTATGTTATAACATAATTTTCAATATGAAAAGATCGATAGTTGATTGAGCGGGCTTGTGATGGCCTTATTGAGGGGAGAATTAATCAGGCTTTTTGGCGAGTAATGGGGTGTTTATCGCCCCAAATCTTTGAGTTTTGCTAAAAATTGGAAGTATTTCGAAGTGGTTTTTCTTAAGCTGATGAATGGCAGTATTGGTAAATCAGTCGCACTTTATTATGTCTCCCAGTGCTTGGGTGGGATTTGAGGTGCTTTTTGTTTGTTGCTGAATAGTTCCATGCATTTACAAGGCTCTTTGCCCAAAATACAAATAGCTTTTCAATTTTTGAATGTATGACATATAAGCGAAAGATTTTTGGTTTTATATAGTTGTTGTCAAAAAAATATTAGTATTTTGCGAAAGCCTTAATGATTAATTGTTGATGCGAGTTAATTATTAAATATTATTTTTCGGTAAAGCTTTTAACGTTTATTTATCGAGCGAAGATTATTAGTTTTAATTCAATCTCTTATTTATATTCTTAAAGTGAACCTGTTTTTGTAACGTCATTATCGAATGAATTATTGTCCGATTTTTCGTCTTCCGATGAACCACTTATTTTATGCGCGCCTCCATCCAAAATACTTTTGGGGAGTTTCACATCGATAAACTGGTTAATTAATTGTTTTTGTACGTCACTCAGGCTTAAAAATTGAAGGCCGACTTTGAAACCTCCTTCGTTATTGCTGAAAGCTACATGAGTCACAACAACAGGTGCTCTAATCCCTGCGACGGTATTGGTTTTTCGCACCAGGATATTAAATTCCAATTGAAATGATTTTTTAGCGGGCAGATTAAGTTCAGAGAGTATGCCTGCACCGCCCAGGCTGATATCAAGCATCCTTACAATGGTAGCCTGCGCATCCCGCAACACTATCCGTGCTGGTCCCCGCAATGTCTTTCGTTCAAAAACGCGTCTTTCTTCACCCATAGGTTTTTCTCCGGTATCAACCCTGAAGAATAGCCATCTTTTTTAAAAAAGAAATTTTAATTGGGATTTACATAGCAAATAATTGTTTAAAAGGGGCGATTAAGGATTGGTGCGCCATATAGCGATAGCCCAAGGGCTTGTCCAAAAAATTCGTACTTTTAATTGCCGTATGAACTCGTATGGGCTTATGGATGGAGACGGTAATGTCGTATGTCGTTATCAAACTATGGTTTTCTTTAATTTTATATGGTTTCGTTAATTTCATCCGTTGTTGTTAAGCCAACTTTTACTGTTTTTGCGTGCTGATTTTTCACCACTTGTTTGGGATTGAATTGCCCAAACCTGCGTATTTCCGCACATAAATAACTGGTGCGCTTATTGCTGAGAGCCTTATTTTGGGTTGTGTTCATCACCGCTTATTTTGGGCAGCGAGCGTTTTTATTTAATTATGTGGATCGTCAATATCGCACTTCGTCGCCCGCACACATTTATTGTGGCGGCGCTACTGATTGTTTTAACCATGCCCTATGTGTTGAGCAAAATGGCGACGGATATTTTTCCGGCAATTGAGATTCCGGTGATCGCGGAACTTTGGGAGTACAAGGGACTTACTGCGAAGGAAATGTCCGAACGTGTTACATCCCAGGCGGAGCGTGAATTAGGGCAGGCGGTGGATAACATTGAACACACGGAAGCCTTTTCGGTCGCCGGGCTCGGGATAGTGAAAGTATTTTTCCAGCCGGGAACTGATATTAACGCCGCCATGGCGCAAACCACCATGAGTGCCAATGCAGCTGCGCGCAGTATGCCCCAGGGAACCCAGGCAGGCAGGGTCAGGCGCTATTCTGCTTCCGAGTTACCTGTGGTGCAGTTGGCGATATCAAGCGATACCTTGTCGGACATTGAGATTAGTGATGCGGCGAGTACCGTGTTGCGTCCGATTGTGTCGGCCAAAAAAGGCTTGTCGCTTACTTATCCCTACGGCGCGCGAAGCCGGCAAATATCGGTGGATTTGGATTCGGCTTCATTGATTGCCAATAATCTCACGCCTGCCGAACTTGTCACGGCGATGGGATTACAAAACCTGATTTTGCCCACCGGCACCATGAAAATTGCCGACAGCGAATACGACATCAAATTAAATGGTTCCTTGCCTGACATTAACCAAATCAGCCAGATTCCAATCCGCACCGATAATGGCCGGACCTTGCTGGTGCGCGATGTCGCCAATGTCCACGATGGTTTTGCGCCATCAACTACCTTGGCTCGCCAAAATGGCGAGCGAGGTGTGCTGAACTCTGTGTTGGCTTATGGCGGTGTTTCCACGATTGAAGCCGTACAGTTTATTAAAGATTCAATTCCGGAAATGCTGCGCAAAATGCCTGAGGGCGTGAACATCAAATTGATGTTTGACCAATCGGTATTTGTCAGTTCTGCAATTAGTAATGTTTTGCATGAGGGCCTGATTGCGGCAGCGCTTACTGCGGCGATGATTTTATTATTCCTTGGTAACTGGCGCAGCACATGCATCATCGCTGTCTCAATTCCACTTTCAATTATGGTTTCGCTGATTTGTCTCTATCTTATCGATCAAACGATCAATCTTATGACCTTGGGCGGTTTGGCATTGGCTGTGGGTATTTTGGTGGATGACGCGACGGTAGAAATTGAAAATATCGAGCGCCAGCTTCATTTGGGCAAGGAGCCTATCCAGGCAATTTTGGATGGCGCCCGTGAAATTGCTGTGCCTGCATTTGTATCTACCTTATGTATTTGTATCGTGTTTGTTCCCATGTTTTTCCTGACAGGAATGGCGCGTTTTTTATTTGTACCATTGGCTGAGGCTGTCGTCTTTGCCATGCTCGCGTCTTACGTTATTTCGCGCACGCTGGTACCGACATTAGTGATGTTTATGATGAAGGGCCATCAACAGCACAAGCTTAATCCTGCCACCAATGCATTTGCCGTTGGCTTTGCAAAAATTCACCACGGGTTTAACGATTGGTTTGAAAATTTTCGCAATCATTTTGTGATTTTGCTTTCTAGTTTATTGCAGCGCCGAAAACAATTTGCAGTGATTTTTTTTGGATTTTGTGTGTTGTCGCTGGGGCTTTATCCGCTGCTCGGGCAAGATCTTTTTCCCGTGGTGGATAGTGGCCAATTGCGTTTGCATATCCGCGCGCCGTCAGGAACTCGCCTGGAGCAAATGCCGCGCTTGGTTGACCAGATTGAAGATGAAATACGGTCAAGTATTCCTGAGGCGCAACGCGGCGATATTTTAGATATCCTCGGCGGTCCATATAGTACGATCAACACACTTAACGGTAATTCCGGTACGGCAGAATCGGCTGATTCGGAAATTATGATCAGCTTCAAACGCGGTGAATTAAATAGTGCCGATATCATGAAAGATTTACGCGCACGTTTACCCAAATTATTTCCGCATGTGGAATTTTTTTTCCAACCTGCGGATCAGGTTAGCCAGACACTTAATTTTGGTATTCCTGCTCCTATCGATGTGCAATTTATTGGCGGAAAACCCGCGGACATCATGCCGCTTGCAGCTGCGCTTAATAATGAGTTGCGCAAAATCCCCGGGGTTGTGGATGCGCATGTCTATCAGCGCTGGAGCAAGCCCACCTTATCTTTCGAAATGAATCGCACCCAATTGCAACAGCTTGGGCTGAGTGCTCGCAATGTTGCAGAAAATATGTTGATTTCGCTCAGCGGAAGTATGCAAACCTCACCGACTTATTGGTTGAATGAAGCCAATGGCAATACTTACAACATAGGTGCGCGCAGTTTGGAAACTGATCTCACCAGCATCGATGACCTGATGCATATCCCGGTGGGAACAAGTAGCGATGGCAGGCAACAATTGCTTGGCAATGTAGTGACTTATCAACGCACGGCACAAACTTCAGCGGTGAATCGTTATAACACTGTCAACATGATCAACATCCACGCCAATATCCAGGGGCGCGATTTGGGTTCAGTCAGCCGTGCGATTGACAAAGCAGTAGAGGCTGCACGTAAAGATTTACCGCGCGGTGTGGATTTGCAAGTGCGCGGACAAATACAAACATTGAAAACCGCTTATATAGGTTTGGGTGCAGGTTTGGTTGTTGCCATCGCTCTGGTGTATTTGCTGGTAGTGGTGAATTTCCAATGCTGGCTTGATCCGCTGGTTATTATCAGTGCGCTTCCTGCTGCCCTGGCAGGCATCGCGTGGATGCTTTTTTTATGCGGCACAACATTGAGCGTTCCAGCATTAACCGGCGTGATTATGACTATGGGTGTGGCAACTGCTAATAGCATCCTGTTGGTATCTTTTGCACGCACTCGTTTGGCAGAAGGTGTTTCTCCGTTATTGGCTGCACTTGAGGCAGCATCCACACGTTTGCGCCCGGTACTGATGACTGCGTTTGCCATGATCGTCGGCATGTTACCCATGGCGCTCGGTTTAGGTGAGGGCGGTGAACAAAATGCGCCTTTGGGCAAAGCTGTTATCGGTGGTTTGTTGTTGGCTACTGTTTCGACGTTGCTATTTGTGCCGGTGTTATTTGCCAGCGTGCATCGCCGCTTTAGGTCATATCCAAACGCTTCGACGCGTCCGCTTGCACACAAAGGTTTTCCACTTTTTGCTGAGTAATTTTTGATGAACGATTTATACATTCCTGAAGTGGATTTACAACTCGCCCAAGATCGGCACGCGATCACGATTATCAGGCGCGTCGGCATTGGCATTTTAGCGGCATTAATAGTTTGTGCGGGCATTCGTGTTTTGCTCAACATCCATACCGCTAACGCGTTGCAGGATTACACCGCGAAAACGCTGGAACGAACGGTGTTAATCACCAAAGCCAACGCAGGGGATTTACAGCGAACATTGAATTTACCGACGACGCTGCGCGGTAATACAGAATCGATAATTTACGCGCGCACATCCGGTTATTTGAGTGCCTGGCATAAAGGTATTGGCGATAAAGTCAAGAAAGGTGATTTGCTGGCAACCATAGATGCGCCTGAACAAGTGCAAGAACTTGCGCAGGCACGTGCACAACGCGAGCAAATTGCTGCACGAACCGAGCTGGCTGAGCAAACACTCGCGCGCTGGGAAACATTGCAAGCGCGCCAGAGTGCGATATCGCAACAGGATTTGGCGGAAAAACGCAGTATGGTTCGCCAGGGAAAAGCCGATCTCTCGGCTGCAGATGCCAATGTAAAACGGTTGGAGCAACTGGATAATTTTCGTCGCGTACTCGCGCCTTTTGACGGTGTGATTACTCGTCGCAGCGTTGAAATTGGAGACTTGATCGCTAATGGTGGCAAAGAATTATTTGCCATCACACAAACCGATGTGTTGCGCCTAACCATTTGGGTTCCCCAGGCTTATGCGAACCAATTAAAAACCGGTGCGCAAGTTACAGTAAATCTTAGCGAGCATTCCGATGCAAAACTTAATGCAAGTATTGAGCGAATCGCGGGTGGAATAGATGCAGGCACTCGCGCACGGCAAGTTGATTTAGTGATGCAAAACTCCGGCGCAAATTTACTGCCCGGTGCTTACGCAGAGGTAAATATCCAACTGACGAGTGGAATCAAGACGCTGGTCGTGCCTGCAGCAACACTCATCATCAACGACCAAACCCAGCGCGTAGCTATTGTCGAAAAAGACAACCATGTTCGTTTCCAGGTTGTAAAACTTGGCCGTGACCTTGGTCGTGATGTAGAAATACTGGACGGTATTACAACGGAAGACAGGTTAGTTGTCAGCCCATCTGATCAATTGACTGAAGGTGAATTAGTAACAACCCTGCCGTGGCAACCAGCGGTGGGTGATAAGGGATCAAAGAATAATACGAGTGTAAAAAATGCAGGCGATGATATAAAACCAGGCCAAAATAACAGTAAGCCAAAATAAAAACACGCATCCTTGCGACAACTATGCTTGGAGAAGCATTCAGTAGTGGTTTCGCTAACAGCGAAAGCCGGTTAATTTTGTGCAGTCAATCAATTCCTTGTTTAACATCCGCTGTTGAATATCCATCCTTTTCTTCGTGTACATCATACTGATTTGCAATATTTGTTTTGCAGTATTTGTGCCATATTTTTTATTTAAAAAATAATCGAAAAATGAATAAAAAATGTATGTTAACTGGATTTTTTATACAAAAAAATTGATAAAAACCATGTATAAACTGTAATACAATCCATTAGATTTTTTTGCTGCGTAAAATCGCTGTCTTAATGCAAGCGAATGGTGACATAACAACAGAGCGTAATGTTGTTATTGTAACAATTAAGCAATTGAATGCGGGTAAGGCGCATTACTGTAAACATCAAAAGCCTTGGCGATGTTGAAGATTTGTACAAATATAATCACTTTATACAATTAAAATGCACAACATGTTTGCAAAATAACGTTCATGTTTTTTAATCGGTTGAGTCAACAAACAGGATTTCTTATGAGTGAACCATTGCGTGTAAATTATCTGGAATTGGTTAAGAAAGTAAGTGCTCAATTGCAAGCGGCGGGCGTGCCTGTTGAACGGGCAGAGAGCGAAGCGCTTATTATGGCGGAGGCAGATTTGCTGGAGGTGCCTTCGCACGGTGTACGCATGTTGCCTGCATTATTAACCGCTATAACGGAAAAGCGTATTGAACCTGCACCGGACTTAAAGTTTGAGCGTGACCTTGGCGCAATCTGCGTAATAAATTGTGGTAATGGTCCGGGGCGTTATACAGCAGCTACTGCAATGCAGGCTGCGGTTGATCGTGCCAAACAATTTGGTGTGGGTGTTTGCCTTGCTAAAAAAACTACGCATTGGGGCAGGGCACACGCTTATGTGAGTCGCGCGGCGCAATCAGGATTTATTGGAATTTGCACGACTAACGCAATGCCGACTATGGCCATTTGGGGCGCAAAAAAACGTGTCATTGGCAATAATCCGCTTGCCATTGGAATTCCGGGTGTGGAAATAAATAAACCCATCGTATTGGATATGGCGATGAGCCAGGCTGCGGTAGGAAAAGTTACCACCTGGTTGCGCGAAGGAAGGGAATTGCCAGCTAACTGGGGAATAGGGACTGATGGAAAACCATCGGCGGATGCGAAAGATATTTTGGCTGGTGCAGTTGTGCCTATGGGTGAACACAAGGGCGCGGGCCTGGCATTGATGATGGAATTATTAACAGCCGCGCTTGCCGGTGCCGCTTTCACCCAGGAATTATTTGTTCGTGACCCAAGTGGTATTGATGCGGATGCCACTAAAATATTTATCGCACTGGATGTTAACGCGTTTATTGAGCCTGATATTTTTCGCAACCGTGTGAAGGATTTTTTACATTATTTGCGCCAGGAAGCATCACCATTCCAATATCCCGGTGAACGTGGCTGGGAGGCGCGAGACAACAATTTACGTAATGGTGTTCCTTTGCATCAGGAAATTGTTGATCAACTGGTCAGTGTGGGGATTCAATTTTAACTGGCTATGACACTGAAAAAATTCTCACTGAAAAATTATCGGTGTCATGTTTACTAAAAATTTATTTTGCTGATGCGCAGGATTTTAATGAAGCGGTTCAGTCACCTTCTGGTTTTCAGGGGATAGGCTAGGATGTTCTGCGGTGGTTCCAGCGGTTTCCATGTTGGTTTTGTTATCGGTGGTAATGTGCAGCACTGGTTCGGTATTTGTTGTAGCCACCGTTGGATATCCAATAATGGCAGGTTCTGAAGGTAGCACTTGAGTTGTTGTTTGGGCTGATTTATTTCCCATGCGCTCATAGTTTAATGCACTTTCAATTTCATCGTGCATGTCGTCTAGTTTATGCATCATTTCTTCAGTATGTAATTGACGACGGATATCGTCGATGCCGACCTGGCGCTCAATTTCTTCTTTTGTTTCGCGCAGGCTGCGTTTAAGCCTGCCTATCCATAAGGAGGTAGTTCGCACAGCTTCAGGTAGGCGTTCTGGCCCTAACACTACGAGCGCAACAAAAAAACACACCATTAATTCAGAAAAATCTATACCAAACATAAGCAGTTTCTACGCAATATTAACTATCCACATTTTCAGTATGCTTATTAAAATCTGTTTTTCCTTCAAGTAAAGCCTGCGGGTCCTGGTTGATTTTAACAAGATGGTTTGTGTTGGCGTTTTCAGTGTTTGCCATCGCATTTTTAAAGCCTTTAATGGCGCCGCCCAAATCCCCACCGAGATTGCGCAATCGTTTTCCACCAAACAAGAGCAGCACAATGGCCAATAAAATCAATAACTGCATAGGGCTGCCAATATTTCCTGCTGCCATAATATATCCTCGTCTTAAATAGGGTGTTAATTGAAATTCGTGCTGTACGTTTTACTGGTTGCGTACCTGTGTTGCAATTTATTGCGTAATTTTAAGTAATTTTAAGGAGGACAAACGCAACACAACATGCTCATACGAACAACCAGTAAAAATTTTTATAACCAATCCAGGTATCAATCACTGATACCTGGGACATCCCGGCGAAATAGATGCAAATAGAGAAGGGTGGTTGTGCTATCTCGTGTACATTTCCAAAGCTTCCCTAGCTTTTCTTCGCTGACAGTTGTTCAACAACTTCCAATGCCCTGGCAACATTTTCAGTGGGTGATAATCCACCAATAGTGGCAGCAATTTTTCCATCGGGTGTAATGACAAACGTGGTGCGCTCCGCAAAGCCGTGGTCAATCGTTGCGCCGCGCGTATCAACTTTACCTTCAACGGCATCTTTAACATCCAGCTCAAAAGATTTTGCAACTCTGCCATTTGTATCAGAACCGACTGGAAATTTACCGGCGCAGAATTCCGGGTCTGCAGAAAATTTATTTAGGCGTTCAATACTATCAAGTGAAACGCCGATAACAGTGGCACCAGCTGCAGCAAATTTTTCACTGTTGACGGAAAAAGTATGTGCCTGGATATTACAACCTTTGGTATAGGCTGACGGATAGAAATAAACCACCACGGGGCCTTTTTTCAAATGGTCCTTCAATGAGTAGTCACTCGCTTTACCGGCAAATGATGCTGGAATTTTGAAATCGGGAGCCTTATCGCCTTCCTTTAATGCAGCGAAAGCTGGCAGTGCGATAAACGCAGTAAGTAGACCGGCTAGTAATTGATTTTTCATATATATCTTTTCCAAGGGTTGAGTTGATGGGATTATTATTTACAAACCCGAAATATAATCTGTTAGTAAACGAATTTCATCATTCGTTAATTGTTGCGCGATGTTATTCATTACGGCGCCAGGACTATTTTGACGTTCACCACTGCGCCAATCCAATAATTGCTTTTCCAGGTAGCGCCATTCCTGCCCGCCAATGACAGGTATTAATTGTTGCGCCCCTGCAATGCCTTTTCCATTGGGGCCATGACAACTTACGCAAGCCAGAATATTTCGGCTGGGATCGCCAAGGGTAAAAAGATTTTTTGCAATGGCATTGTCCCCACTGGTATCGCCCTGCATTTTCTGTTGGCTCGCAAAATAAGCAGCGATATCTGCTGCATCAATATCATCAATACTTTTTGCCATGATTAGCATAAGGTCGTGCTTGCGTTCTCCACTGCGGAAGTCACGAATTTGTTTGAGCATGTAATCCGGCGATTGACCGGCCAACTTTGCAAATTTGCCTGCCGCACCTGTGGTCGGGCCTTGCCCATTTCCGTCGGGGCCATGACATTCCTGACAGCGATTGTCTTCAGATTTGATTTTTCCCGCAGTTGCATCACCTTGCAATTCCAGGTTGGCAGGATTTGGAGTTTTTGAATTTACGGCCAGGCAGTTGTAACTCATCAGACACACTAGAAGTGCCAAACCAACACACTTCATAAATTACTCTTTTTTATAAAACGTGTGGCATGATTTGCACGTTCGCGATAATTCAGTGGCTGAATTGGTCGCACTTTCAAAATTTTTTTCATTTACTAGCCTGATAATATCCTGCGACAGATCCTTGCTCTTTTTTGAAAGCTCAACTGCATTGGCAGCATCACCTTTTTTAACAAAATGTGCTTCAACAATGCTAAACATATTGTCGAGTTCTTTCGCATCTGTCACTGAAGCATCAACCCGTTGCAATGCAATGTTTGAAGACAGGCTTTTGTTGGTGTCTTCAATGGTTTGCATTAAATCCTGATCCATTTCTACTTCTTCGGCACTGATATTTGCAGATAATATCGCAGACAGCCCAATCAGTATGATCAACTTGCGCATAACAAAAAAATCCTGGTTATCAAGAGGTCACCGGCGATCTGCCGGCGACTCCTTACAATTAAGCGAGAATATCTTTAATCACTTTTCCATAGACAACAGTAGGACGTTCAGAGCGGCCATTGTTGAGGAACGTGGTTTTTAAATGATCCAATCCTAATAACTGCAATACGGTTGCGTGCAAGTCATAGGTATCAACTGCTTTGTCTTTATCGGCAACCTGGACACCCAATGCATCTGTCTCGCCGTAGGTGTAGCCAGCTTTCAATCCGCCACCTGCCAACCATTGGGTATAGCCCCACGGGTTATGATCGCGACCGGAACCGCTTTCGCCCCAGGGGGTGCGACTGAATTCTGAAGTCCACACCACTAATGTTGTATCCAGCAAGCCGCGCGATTTTAAATCTTCCAACAGGCCGGCAATTGGTTTATCAACTTGCCTTGCTTTTATGCTGTGGTTTTTTTGCAAATCATCGTGCGCATCCCAACTGGTTATTTCAGTCTCAATCCCTGGCTCGCCCGTAATAACCTGGATAAAACGCACACCGCGTTCAACCAAGCGACGAGCGCGCAACAAGGTAGTGCCGTAGCCTGAACTGACAGGGTCGTTTAAACCATAAAGCTCTTTGGTTGCATCGGTCTCTTTGCTCAAGTCCACGGCTTCCGGTGCAGAAGTTTGCATGCGATCTGCTAATTCGTAGGAGCGCAAACGCGCTTTTAATTCGGTGTCCGATGGATGTTTTGCACTGCCTTTTTGATTTAATTGCTTCAGCAAATCCAATGAATTACGTTGCTGCACATCGCTTCTTAATTCAGGGCGCTCTAAATAAAAAATGGGCGAATTTCCTGGACGAAATGCAGTGCCCTGGTAAACCGCTGGCAAGAAGCCCGAGTTCCAGTTTACCGAACCGGCACGCGGCTCTGATTTGCCGTTGTACAAAACAACGTAGGGTGGAAGGTCGGGATTTGCTGAACCCAACGCATAGGAAATCCACGCGCCGAGTGATGGGCGGCCAGGGTTCAAGTCACCCGTATTTAATTTTAAAATTGAAATATCGTGTGTGGCACCAATGGTCATACTGGATTTAATAAAAGTTAACTTGTCAGCTTGCTGGGCAAGGTTGGGCAAAAGATTGGAAAACCATGCTCCGCTTTCACCGTATTGTTTCCAGGTGCGATCTGGCGAAACAAATAATTTACCCACACCTCCCTGGGTACTGGTTTTAATGCCTTGTAAAAACGAAGCGGGAACTTCTTTGCCTGCAAGCCTTACCAATTCCGGTTTGTAATCGTATAAATCAATAGTGCTGGGTGCACCATCCTGATGGAGCCAAATGACCGATTTGATTTTTGCAGGGAAGTGCGGTTGCTTTGGCGCTAATGGATCAATAAGTTCAGCAGCGGTAGCTGAATTAATGGTGAAGCCAGGAACAAAACCTGCCAGGGCAGCGCCACCTAAACCAAGACCTGTGCTGAATAAGAAATCGCGGCGTGAAGTCATAATAATTACTCTCTTAAATGTTAAAAAATTAATTCGGTTTAGAAGCGATATGCAAAATCGTTTGAGTTTGCAACCGTGTGTACCAGGTCAACAAACGCAGCGGCTTTAACCGGATCAAGTTTCGCTGTTTCTTTGAGACCGGTTGGAACTGCGACTTCAAATTTATTGGTCCAGGCTCTTGCCTGGATAACTTTTGTTTCATTTTTCAGGAAAGTTTTGAGTACATTTTTTTCGTCGCTATCGGGCTTGCGCGAAAATAAAATTTCGTAAAGACGATTCAACTGTGCATCTTCACTTTCACCTGCTTCAGTAATGATTCGACCTGCCAGGGATTGCGACCAACCGACAACAATATCGCTGTTGAACAAAGTCAGCGCTTGCAGAGGCGTAGTTGTCACGTCGCGTCTGTGATGCGGATGTGATGGATCAGCCGGATCAAATGACGCTGTTAAGGGATAGGGCAAACTGCGGCGCACAAAGGTATAAATGCTGCGACGATTGAAATCTTTTTCATCTTTTGACACTTCCCACAATGCGTTGCCACCGCCATTGGCAAGTGTGTTACCCGCGGTTAAATTGGACGGAACCTGTGGGAAAACGGCTGGGCCACCGATGGTTGGGTCTAGTTTTCCTGATGCATAAAGCAGGGCATCGCGAATTTCTTCTGCTTCCAGGCGTTTGCGTGGATAAACTGCCAATAAATCATTTAATGGATCAACCTTGAGCACATCCGGGCGTTCAGCTGAAGATTGGCGATAAACGCTGGATAATAAAATTTCACGTTCCAGTTTTTTCGTGCTCCAACCTTGTTTCACAAAATTTCCGGCGAGGTAATCCAGCAATTCAGGGTGAGTGGGTTTTGGACCTGCACGGCCAAGGTCACCCGGGTTGGCCGCAATGCCTTTTTCAAAATATTGCGACCACACGCGGTTTACATAAACACGTGCAGTTAACGGGTTTTCAGCATTTGCAATCCAGTTGGCCAAGGCAGTGCGACGACCTGTTGAATTTGCAGTTGGGGTAATCGCAAGTTTGGTGTTGGCGCCAGCCCACAATGCGGGTAAACCAGGTTCAACTGCTTCCAAAGGTTTTTCGTGAATGCCGGTAAAACGTATACGCGTTTCCGGTGCAGTAGTGCCGAGTTCACTTACGGTAGTAAATGTATTTGATCCTTTGATTGGACGTAAGTTATCGAATTTTTTCAATTCCTTGGTGAGTTCTTCATAGTGCGCCCAAAGTGGTTCGTTCGCGGCGTCATATTCCAATCCTTTTTTGTTTTCAGCAGATTGTTTTAAGTAAGCAACAATATCGCGTTCAGAGGCAACGGCATTGGTGCGATAATTCACCCACTTGTCCAATGGAGTCCAATCTTTTTCCGGTTTGAAAATCGCATCGCGACTATCAGTCAAATAACGTTCATTGTGATATTTGCGTCCTTTCTCGCGTACCTGATCCAGGATTGCCTTTTGTTGTGCGCGAATATCTTTTGTCGCCGCCTGGTAGATTGCTTGCTGTTTGTTGTATTCGATATCCACGGGTAATTCAGCACCTTTTGGTAAAGGTGCTTTTTCATTTACGATCACGTTGGCAAAGTACGCCTGCAATTGGAAATATTCTTTTTGGCTGACCTTATCGATTTTGTGGTTGTGGCATCTTGCGCAACCTATAGTTGAACCCAATAAAGATTCGCCGACCAAATCTGTCATGTCGGTTTCAATTTGATATTTACGTTGTACCAGGTCACGGGAATTATAATTGTCGGGATAACCCGCTAAATAACCGGTAGCGATTTTTGCTTCCAGTGAGTCTGGCCACAACTCATCACCTGCCAGTTGCTCCTTGATAAATTGATCAAAGGGTTTGTCACTATTGAATGATGCGATGACATAATCGCGATAGCGCCAGTTATTACTGCGGGTTGTGTCGTTTTGAAAGCCGGCACTATCGGCATAGCGAGCCAAATCTAACCAGCGACGCGCCTGGCGCTCGCCAAAGTGTGGTGATGCCAGTAAACGATCTACCAATTTTTCATAGGCATCTGGCGATTTATCTTTTTCGAATGCAGCGACTTCTTCGGGCGTTGGCAGTAATCCCCAGGCATCCAGGGTTGCACGACGAATATAAGTAGCGCGATCAGCGGCGGGTGCGGGCTTTAAATTTTTCTCTTCCAGCTTTGCCAAAATAAACGCATCAATAGGCGTATTGACCCAGGCCTTTTGTTTTACTTCAGGAGCAGAAACTTGCTGTACAGGTTTGTAAGCCCAGTTATTAGGAACACTGGATGTTATTTTTTTAGCTGGCTCTGCTGCGGTTTCATTTTCGGCAGCGTAGCTAAAGCTGCTCGCTAAACTTAATGCCACTGCCAAATATAATATTTTCTGTTTCATTAACTCACTCCTGAAGTGGCAATATTTTTTTGCCAGCCTGAATATCAAATGCTTGCTGCACCCAACCCCTGGATACTGCTGCTATCTGGAAACGGCTAATAGATGCAGTTGGTATTGGCACAGTAAAACTGAACACTTGTGGGAAGTGCAGCTAACGTGCCAGCTTTGAAAAAAGGCCGGGGCTGAAGATTTTTCCCTATCTATTTAATTGATTTGTATGGAGTTTTTATTTTTGGTTTGATGGTGTAGCAGGAGGAGTGTTGATGGATTTATCTGCTTGTCTTTAAACAATTGTTACAAGCGCAGCAGTAATATTTTGTGGAATGAAAATTATTGTAAGAAGCATATCAAATTTGTTTTGAGAATTTTCCGGGTGAAGCGATGTTCAAAACCAAACACATGTGTTGGTTTTTGCAATTTTTGATCGCGCCACGGTAACGGGTATCACTATATTGTTGGCATTTTAAATAGTGCAAAGTGTTTATTCTGAACCATAAATCTGTCTGATTGTGAGCACAACATTTCTATGTGGTGTTAGTAATCAGGCATGGCCCTGTTAATTATTTTTTTCTGTTATCGATATTTTTATTTTTAGTAAAATTATTTTTACTGCTGTTTTTAAAGAATTTATTTGTGATTTTTTTAGGAAAATGATTGTCAATTATTTTTGTGGCATAGACTTTGCGAAAGCTCCTGTTGTGAAAAAACAAAATACTTAGGAGCTGGTTCATGAGTTATCAAAATCGTAGTGTACAAAATAAAACATCTGTTATTAGTTTGAAAAATCCTTCCTTTGCCCGTTCACCACTGGCGAGTGTAATTTTAAGTGTTATGTTATTAGGCGTGCATAATGTTTACGCGGAAGAGGCTGGCGATGCGAAAGCGGATGTGAAAGCAACAGCCGAATCATCCGATAAAAAAAGTGATTCAAAAGCCGATAAAGACAAACCCGTTGTATTAAGCACGATCACCGTTCGCAGCCGTAACCGTATTGAGAAATTGCAGGATGTACCGCTGTCAGTATCGGTTGTAACCGGTCAGGAATTGCAACGCTTACAGGCAACGGATATCAGTGCTATTACCCAGCGCCTTGCCAATATTAGTTGGAACCAGGGCAACCAGCGAACCAGCAGCCTTTCTATTCGCGGTATTGGTAAACAAGGCCAAACTGAAGCGCAAGATCCACCGGTAGGTTTAATTGTTGATGGTGTTAATTACGCTTATAACGCATTGGCATCCAGCTACGATTTTGTTGATATTGATACGATTGAAGTTGCGCGCGGGCCGCAGGGAACTTTATTGGGTAAAAACGCCAGTATCGGTGTTGTTAACGTCACAACTAAACGTCCAACATTCAAACCGGATTCTTCTTACTCGGTAACACTTGGCCAATGGGATACAGTGCAAGGTACTTTTGCGGTTGGCGGGCCAGTGATTGATGATTTGCTTGCATGGCGCGGTACGTTAAGTGTGAGTAAGGGCGCAGGTGATGTTGTGAATGCTTACAACACCGATCAAAGTTATACCAACAAAGAGCGCGTGTCAGGTCGCGTACAATTTTTGTTGACGCCTACTGAAGATTTCAGTGCGCGTCTTGAAGCAGATATTCAACCGCGTTCATCTGAAACCACTAACGGACGCACTATCCGAACACAAACACCATCCACCTATGCTGATGGCAGTCCGACAAACTTTAACAGCGATGCACAAACACGTTTAACGCGCCGCTGGTTTAGTCAGGACCCAAAATATACTTACAATGATAATTGGTTAAATGGTGGGCCTGATGGCAATTCTGTTAACAACGACAGCCAGCGCGGTTTAGTGACCGGTAGTAATGGTGCGACCCTGGATTTGAACTGGAATTTTGGTCAATATCGTTTAACCTCGATCACCGCTTATAAAGACTATCACTTTAATGCCGTTAACGATGAAGGCACACCGTTCGATGTCCAGCGCAATTCAGGCGGTTTCTTTAATGATTATAAACAAGTCAGCGAAGAGATTCGTTTTTCATCACCGACGGGTGGATTTGTTGATTACCAAACCGGTTTATTTTTTCTCAAGGTTCACAACGATGCACTTTATCAACGCGTATGGGGTAATGACGCCGGTGCATGGTTTGCAAGCCCTGCGCAATACACAAGTTTAGATGCCGATGGTAACGGCCGTTATCTGTTACAAAATTCGCTTGGCGGTTTATCGTTGGCATTTAACAGTCCTGCTGGATTGCAAAAAATTGTCAACGAAAGTGAAGCTGTTTTTGGCCAGGCTAACTGGCACTTTAGTGATGATTTAACCTTAACTACCGGTTTGCGTTTTACCCATGAAGATCGCAGTAATCGTGCGTCCAGTTTTATTCGGGATCAGGGCAATGCACCGGAGTTAAATCCATCAGCAGTAAATGGCGTAGATTTGGGAGGATTTGATTCTGTCAGTGATTCAGGGACAAGCCAGGGATTGTTGGGCCAATTGGTGAAAGATCCTGCGAATCCAAATGGGCCAAAGATACTGGTCAATAACAACACTGCTGAACAATTACAGTTAGCTGATCTGGTTGCTAAAAAATATTTTGGTGTGGCAACAACAGCAGTGCCTGGTGCTGCGTATAACAGTTTGACTGCTGCGCAAAAGAAACAGGTGGCTAATGCAAAGGTATTGCGCCAGTCGCAAATCGGTGTGCTTTTTAATGAAACTGATTTGGAAAAGTTCACCGAAACGCAACCGTCCTGGGTGTTTAGCCCGAGCTACAAATTTAACAATAATGTGACTGGTTATTTCGCGCTGCAACACGGTGAAAAAGCTGGCATATCACAAGCTACCAATGGCATCAGTAATCTTGTAAAAGCGGAAAAAACGGATGCTTATGAATTAGGTTTTAAATCAACATTATTGAACAATACTTTTGTATTTAATGCGGCGCTCTTCTGCATGGATATTAGCAACTATCAACAAAGCAGCCAGGTTGTAGATGAATACACAACCAATAATAATATTGCCTCCGGGAGTAATATTGTTGCTTATACCAATGCTACGGCAAATATTCCAAAAGTACGTTCGCAAGGTTTGGAAATCGATAGTATTTATAGCGGTATCGAACACTTGAGTTTACGTTTTGCCGGTGCTTATACCGATGCAACTTATGTCGAATTCAAAAATGCGGCGCAACCTGCCGAAGCCGCAAATTTAGCGGTTCTTGCCGTTAATCCACAGCCATACCGCGATATAAGTGGCGAACAATTACCGGGGGCTGCCAAGGTAACATTTAACATCGGTGTTGATTATCGCTTACCGGTATTTAGCGATAAGGAATTCCACTCCAGTTTAAATACACTTTATACCGGCAAATATAATTCTGATAACGCCTTGTCGTCCTATGGATGGATTCCTGCATCATCCAGCACTGATTTAAGTATTGGTATAGGCAATCGCAAAGGAACCTTTGACGTGAATGTGGTGGTGAAGAATTTATTTGATGACGATACACCACGCGCTAAAACCTGGAACACCATTACTCCAGCAGTTCCTCGCTGGTTTGGTGTGACTTTTAGTGGAAAAATTTAATAAATCCTGACCGGGAGCGCCCGATATTATCGGGCGCTTTTTATTCTATTTGATATTTTCCGTGTATGACATAAATATGGCATGACTTCTCATTGGAATTTTAATGTCTCGTGGATGCAAATAACATTAAAGGAAATGCCGTGAGCGAAGTTGGTAAGCAGCCTGTTGTACTTTCCCTTGAAGGTGAGAATGCGCAGCTTTTGTCGATTAAGGCAACAGCTATGGTGTTTTCTGATCCCCATTCTGTTTATTTGCTGGAATTCATTGAACGAATTTCTCCCAGCGAAGCGCCTGTTTTAATTGGCGGTGAAACAGGTACAGGTAAAGAACTGGTTGCGCGTCATATACATTTCCTCAGCGGGAGGAAAGGGCCGTTTTTAGCGGTTAATTGTGGTGCTATTAGCGAGCATCTCGCAGAGAGTGAATTGTTCGGCCATGAGGCTGGTTCGTTCACTGGTGCTACCGGAATGCGTGAAGGTCTATTCGAAGCGGCGAGTGGTGGAACTTTATTTTTGGATGAAATTTGTGATTTACCTTTATCCTTGCAAGTAAAACTTTTGCGCGTGTTGCAAGAGAAAGAAGTGCTTAGAATTGGATCGCGGAAGGCTATACCCATCGACGTACGTTTAATTGCAGCCACTAATGTGGAACTTGCTTCTGCGGTTGCTGCGGGAAACTTCCGGCGCGATTTATTTTATCGAATCAATATTGCCCAGATAAAACTTTTACCTTTGCGCGACAGGCCTGGCGACATTTTGCCATTGGCAGAGCATTTCCTGAAACACTACAGCCAAAAGATGAATCTTAAACAGCCGACATTTTCTGCGCCGGCAATTGATTTACTGTTGCATTATTCATGGCCGGGAAATATTCGCGAATTGGAAAATGTTGTTCATTTCGCGCTGCTTGTTGCGGGTCAACATATGATTGATCCAATTCATTTAAAAATAACAGGCGGTTGGGATGCCAATAGTTTGCAAGCGATTATGCGGCGAAAAAAATCCAAACATAAATCCAGGCAAAACCATCTGCCGTATCAGGACCTTGATCACCAATTTGATGAAAAATTAGCTGATCCGCTCGCAGTGATAAAATTTCAATTGGGTCGTTTATTTGCCGAATTTGGTAACGGCCCGCATTTTGAAAAACTGGAAAGTTTGATTATCCACCAGGCTTTTTTGCACGCAGGATCTAACCAGGTTCACGGTGCAACGCTGCTGGGGATTTCCAGGAACGTTATGAGGACTTTACTTAAACGCCACGGGCTACTGGAAAATCAGCAGCCTTAAAAATGTGATGGTGCCTCAAAAATCCCCCATGCTGAATGCCGGATTTGGGTAAGAGCCACCTGGCAACCACCTAACAATTACCTAACAACCACCTGGCAACGCTCAAAAAACCATCGCCAGCCTGAAACAAAAGCTAATGAATTCAACATGGTAGGCGCCGGCCTCAATGTGCAAAAAATATGGATTTAAGCGTTCACGATGAATGAGCCGGGCCCAGGTATGTCATAGTAACCAAGGTTAATTTGACTCTTGGTATCCTATGAAACTCGTCCCCCTGTTTTTCCTGCCTGTAATTTTTTCCTGTGCGGCCTATGCTGCCGATGAAACCAGCGGCTCGCCAGCCAATTTTTCCGCCGAATACATCAGTTCCTGCAACGGGCTTTCTGAAAAAGATAGCTGCCAGGTTCATGGCAAAACCAATAATTTGCTGACGGGAACCTGTAAAACAAAAGCCGTTGCCACAGGTGATGTCGAACTTGTCTGTGTACCCGAGCAAGCCGTGAAAAATACTGGCGGGGAGTCTGATACAAATCCCCAACCGGATGGCCGCCAACATAAACACAAACGTCATTAATGTGTGTTCAGCACGATGTTTGACATAATTCCCGGCTATATTTTCATGTCGTCAAATCTGTCCGGGAATAATGGTATGGGTTGGCGCCGTGAAGAAATTATCTATTGGCTTTGACTATCGGGCAGGCTGGCTAAATTACCCATAACCATTTTCAGTATCGCGTGACCTAGTGGGGCTTACCGCACTGTTATTTTTGCTGTGTTGTTATATTTGGTTTTCCTGTTGAAAATTACACACAGGATTCATGGCGAGCTATGTCGATAGCCGTTAATGACGATGCATATTTCATGAGAATTTATCTATGTTGCAATCTGGTTTAGCTGACAAACACCCACGCATACGGAAAATAGTGGCGAATAAATGGGTGTGGCTAGTGTTGATCGTGATTTTGGCCGGATTAGCCTGGTATTTTTTTCACAACAAATCCGCAAGTGGTGCGCCTGAATTTGGTGGCCGCGGTGGCAGGAATAATGCCTCGGTAGGTTTTGCTGCGGCTGAACTTGCTGATCTTCCTATCGTACTGAATGCATTGGGCACCGTAACCGCAACCGCAACGGCCACTGTGCGTCCGCAAGTGTCCGGTGTTTTGCAACAGGTTAATTTCCAGGAAGGGCAAATCATAAAGGCCGGGCAAGTGTTGGCGACTATCGATCCCCGTCCGTTTGAACTTGCGTTAATGCAAGCCACCGGGCAACGCCAGCGCGATGAAGCGCAATTGGATAATGCGCGGATCATATTGGCGCGCGATAAAATTTTGCAGTCGCAGGATTCCATTGCGCAGCAAGAGGTAGAAGCGCAGGCCGCGCTGGTTAAACAATTGGAAGGCACTGTCATGTCAGACCGTGCGCAAGAGGGCACGGCAAAACTGAATTTAAGTTACACCAAAGTTGTTGCGCCTATCTCTGGTCGCGTTGGTTTACGCACGGCTGATATCGGCAATTTGGTGAACTCGGGAGATACCGCAGGCATTGCTGTTATCACCCAAATTGCACCTATAGATGTGGAGTTTGCTGTGCCGCAAAATCGCGTGGCAGATTTACAGGCGGGTTTGCATCATGATGATCAGGCGGATGCAGATGGAAAATCAAAACCGCTGCACGTTTTGGTATTTGATCGCAATCGCACTGATGTGTTGGCCAAAGGTGAGTTTTTGGCGTTGGATAACCAGATGGATATCCAGACGGGAACAGTTAAGGCCAAGGCACGTTTTGCCAACGAGAAACAACAATTATTCCCCAACGAATTCGTCAATATCAAAGTGACTTTGCGCCAGATTAAGGGCGCTGTTGTTATTCCGGTCGCGGCGCTGCGCCATAGTAATAACGGCGATTTTGTCTATGTGCTGGATGTTGAAAAAACCACAGTTAGCCAGCGTCCGGTAACACCGGGCCAAGCAGATGTCGATAAGGTGCAAATTATTGAAGGGCTGCAAGTCGGCGAGAAAGTTATCACTGAAGGTGCAGATCGATTGAAGGATGGTGCCAAGGTGAATTTACCATCGAAAGCGCCTGCGGGTGCTGACGCTGATAATGGCCAAAAACCGGATTGGAAAAATAAAGACGGTGCCAAAGATGCTACCAGTCCTGATGGAGCCAAGAGGGAGTGGCACAGAAAACCAGAGGGCAGTGGAGGTAGCGCTGCCTCGGATGAAGCATCATCGCATTCCGGCGAGCACAAACGTAAACGCCCAAGTAATGAATGATGGAGCTGCCTGACGCATGAATCCATCACGAATTTTTATTATGCGACCCGTCGCCACCGCCTTGTTAATGGTGGCGATTGTGTTGGCAGGTTTTATGGGATTTAAATTCCTGCCTTTGTCCGCGCTCCCGCAAGTTGATTTTCCAACAATCCAGATCCAGACCCTGTATCCCGGCGGCAGCCCGGAAGTCATGAGCCAGACGATTACGGCTCCGCTTGAGCGCAACCTCGGGCAAATGTCGGGTTTGCAGCGCATGAGTTCAACCAGTGCGGCGGGTGTCTCGATTGTTACCTTGCAATTTGGTCTGGGGTTGGCCATTGATGTCGCCGAGCAGGAAGTGCAGGCGGCCATCAATGCGAGCGGTTCCCTGTTGCCCGCCGATTTACCGGCGCCACCGGTTTACGCCAAGGTGAATCCTGCTGATGCACCTGTGCTCACCATGGCCATTACGTCAGATACAGTTCCGCTCACCGAAGTCCAAAATATCGTCAATTCCCGTTTGGCGATGAAGATCAGCCAGGTCAATGGAGTTGGTCTGGTGACGCTGAGTGGGGGGCAACGCCCGGCTGTTCGCATCCAGGCAGACACCCGTGCTCTGGCATCAATGGGTTTGGGGTTGGATACATTGCGTACGGCCATCACTTCGGCCAACGCCAATGCGGCTAAGGGTAGTTTTGATGGCCCAACCCGCGCTTACACCATCAACGCCAACGATCAATTACTCACGGCGGATGACTACAAAAACCTCATCCTCACCTACAAAAACAATGCTCCCATACGCTTGGCGGATGTGGCCCAGGTTGTAGATAGCGCTGAGAACGTACGCCTCGGTGCCTGGTCTGGTTTAACACCGGCGATTATCCTCAATGTCCAACGCCAGCCGGGTGCCAACGTTATTGCGACTGTGGATGCGATCAAAGCCAAACTGCCTGAACTGCAAGAATCCTTGCCGCCGGGCTTGACCCTGACCATCTTAAGCGACCGGACCGCCGGGATTCGCGCATCCGTTGAGCACGTCGAGTTTGAATTAATCCTCGCTATCGTCCTGGTTGTACTAGTGATTTTTGGATTCCTTCACAGCCTGCGCGCCACCATTATCGCAAGCCTCGCAGTACCCATCTCCCTGATTGGTGCCTGCGGTGTTATGTATTTGCTGGGCTACAGCCTGAATAACCTGAGCTTGATGGCGCTGACCATCGCGACCGGTTTCGTGGTGGATGACGCGATTGTGATGATGGAAAACATCGCGCGCCATATCGAAGAAGGAGAATCGCCCATGGATGCGGCGCTCAAAGGTGCGAGCCAAATTGGTTTCACCATTATTTCCTTGACGGTTTCATTGATCGCCGTGCTAATCCCGCTGTTATTTATGGGCGATGTAGTGGGGCGTTTATTCCGCGAATTTGCCGTTACCTTGTCGATTACGATTTTGATTTCCGCCCTGGTTTCCCTGACGCTCGTGCCCATGATGTCGGGTCGTATGCTCAAGAAGGAAACCAACGAAGAGGGTATCGGCGAGAGCCTGAAGCAAATGTTTGACAAGGTCATTGCCTATTATGATGTGCGTTTGACCTGGGTATTGAACCACCAGCGCGCAACCTTGTGGGTGGCGCTGGGGACTTTATTGTTGACGGTGTTGTTGTATTTGTTTATCCCCAAAGGTCTCTTCCCAACCCAGGATACTGGCCAGTTGAAGGCTCGTATTGAGGCCTCGCAATCCGTTTCTTTTGCGCGAATGACAGAACTCCAGCAAGCGGCGGCCAAAGAAATTTTGGCAGATGAAGATGTTGAGTCCCTGAGTTCATTAGTGGGTGTGGATGCCGCCAATAACACCATGCTCAATACCGGCAGCATGCTGATTAACCTCAAGAAGAGTCGCAGCAGTAGCCAAGCCGAGACAATGACAAGGCTGCAGGCGCGGGTGCATAAATTGGCGGGACTGCGGCTCTACCTGCAACCCACCCAGGATTTAACCATCGATGCCGAAACCGGCCCCACACAATTCCGTGTGTCGCTGACCGGTGCCGATAACGCGTTAGTCACCGAATGGGCGGGAAAACTGACGGAGCAACTCACCAACACCGCGCGCATCAGCAATGCCATGACCGATGCGGGCGCCAGCGGCAGCGCCGTATTTATCAAGATTGATCGCGATACGGCATCGCGCCTGGGTGTCAGTGCGTCGTCGATTGATGATGCGCTCTACAGCGCCTTTGGCCAGCGTATCGTTTCCACCATTTTTACGGATACCAACCAATATCGCGTTATTCTGGAAGCGAAATCAGATTTGCATACCAACCCGCAAACCCTGGGTGATTTGCAACTGAAAACCAGCTCTGGCAAAACCACACCTTTATCCGCGATAGCGCAAATCCGCGAGCAGCCGGCGCCGCTGCAAATTACCCGTGTTGCCCAATATCCGGCGGCGACTATCGGGTTTGATACGGCAGATGGTGTGTCCCTTGGCCAGGCGGTTGATGCGGTGAGGCAAGCGGCAGATGACATCAATTTGCCGCCCAGCGTAACCCTGACATTCCTGGGCGCAAGCGGTGCTTACCAGGCATCGCAAACCAACGAATTGTGGTTGATTTTGGCCGCCCTGGTTTGTGTTTATATTGTGTTGGGTGTGTTGTACGAAAGTTACATTCACCCGCTGACAATTTTATCAACCTTGCCATCGGCGGGCGTCGGTGCGCTTTTGGCGCTGTGGATTAGCGGACAGGATTTGGGCGTGATTGGCATTATCGGCATTATTTTGTTGATCGGCATCGTCAAGAAAAACGCGATCATGATGATCGACTTTGCGATAGATGCCGAACGTACCCAGGGGAAATCACCGCAGGAAGCCATCCATCAGGCAGCACTTTTGCGCTTTCGCCCAATTTTAATGACCACCATGGCCGCACTTTTTGCCGCCTTGCCATTAATGCTGGGTTGGGGCGATGGTGCAGAGTTGCGTCGTCCCTTGGGGCTGGCCATTTTTGGCGGTTTGATCCTGAGCCAATTGTTGACCTTATTTACTACACCCGTCATTTATTTGGGCTTTGACCGTTTGGCGGCGCGCTGGAATCGCTATGGCGTTGAGCGCGGCTGGTTTGAAAAAGAAAAGTTTGAGGCAGAAAACCCCGAAGCCAATCGAGGTGCGCAGTGAATCTCTCCGCACCCTTTGTCCGCCGTCCGGTCGGTACGATTTTATTGACAATCGGCCTTGGGCTTGCGGGTATAAGCGCGTTCTTTGCGCTGCCCGTATCGCCCCTGCCGCAGGTGGATTTCCCGACTATTTCCGTTAGCGCATCCTTGCCCGGTGCCAGCCCCAACACCATGTCCATGAGCGTCGCCACGCCGCTGGAACGCAGGTTGGGTGTGATTTCCGGTGTGAATGAAATGACGTCGTCCAGCGGGAATGGCTCGACGCGTATCTCCCTCCAGTTTGACCTCAATCGTCAAATCGATTCTGCCGCGCGGGAAGTGCAAGCGGCGATCAATGCGAGCAGGGCAGATTTACCATCCAGCTTGCGCAGCAACCCGACTTACCGCAAAGCCAATCCGGCCGATGCTCCCATCGTCATCCTCGCGCTCACGTCCAAAACCCGCACACCGGGGCAAATCTATGAATCTGTCTCTAACCTGGTCCAGCAAAAAATTGCGCAGGTAGAAGGTGTCGGCGATGTGGAGTTGGGCGGTGGTTCATTGCCTGCGGTGCGCGTTGAACTATTGCCTTTTGCGCTCAATCGCTACGGCGTCAGCATGGAAGATGTGCGCGCTGCAATCCAGGCCAGTGCGGCTAATCGCCCCAAGGGTTTACTGGAAGGCGACGGTCGCCATTTGCAGATTTATTCCCAGGCCAGCGATACCACCGGCGGGCGTAGCGCCGCAGATTATCGCGGGTTGATTGTGGGCTGGCGCAATAACGCAGCGATCCGCCTGGAAGATGTCGCCCAGGTTGTGGATGGCGTAGAAGATTCGCATACGCTGGGTTTGTTCAATGGTGAACCGGCGGTTGTGGTGCTGATTACCCGACAGCCAGGTGCCAACGTTATCGAAACGGTAAATGGCATTCGCGCGCTTTTGCCGAGTTTGCAGGCACAACTGCCACCGGGAATTGATGTCCAGGTCGCATCGGACAGCACCAAATCCATTCGTGCCTCGCTCAAGGAAATTGAAGTTACGTTGATCATTTCGATCTTGCTGGTGATTGTTGTCGTGAGCGCATTTTTGCGTAACGCCCGCGCAACGGCCATTCCCGCCATAGCAACTGTTGTCTCGCTACTGGGGACATTTGCAGTGATGTATTTACTGGGTTTCAGCCTCGATAATTTGAGTTTGATGGCGCTCACCGTGGCCAGCGGTTTTGTGGTGGATGATGCGATTGTGGTTTTGGAGAACACCAGTCGTCACCTCGAAAAAGGTATGAACTCCGTACAGGCCGCGTTACTGGGTGCCCGCGAAGTGGGTTTTACGGTTTTATCGATCAGCATTTCGCTGGTTGCTGTCTTTATCCCGATTTTGTTTATGGATGGCCAGGTTGGCCGCCTGTTCCGCGAATTCGCAGTGACACTGTCCGTCGCCGTTATGATTTCGCTGCTTATTTCCTTAACCACCACACCCATGCTTTGCGCCCTTATGTTGCGCACTGAAAAGGAACATCCGCAAGGGCGGGTGGCGCGCTGGTTTGAGGGTGCATTTGTCGCCACCAAAACCCAATACGAAGGCAGCCTCAATTGGGCGTTGCGCCATACCCGCATCATGATGCTGGTGTTGGTCGCGGTGATTGGTTTGAATATTTATTTGTTTATCAGCGTCCCCAAAGGCTTTTTTCCGCAGCAGGATACCGGCCAGATGAACGGCGGCCTGCGCGCAGACCAAAGTATTTCGTTTGCCGCCATGCAGGGAAAATTAAAACAGCTGGTGGATATTATTAAGGCTGATCCTGCGGTAGATACCATCGTAGGTTTCACCGGTGGCCGCCGTGCCGGTGGCGGTTTTGTATTTGTGAACCTTAAACCGCCTTCGGAGCGTAGTGTATCCGGCCAGCAAGTCATTGCCCGTTTGCGTCCACAACTGGCAAAAGTTACCGGCGTCAGTTTGTTCCTGAACCCCGTGCAGGATTTACGCATGGGCGGTCGCCAAAGTAACTCGACTTATCAATACACGCTGAAGAGTGACAACCTCAATGATTTAAAACTCTGGACCAATAAGCTGGCCGAGGCCATGAAACAGCAAGAAGCCGTCAGCGATATCGACACTGACCAACAGGAAAACGGTGTAGAAACTTTTTTAACCGTCGACAAAGCCAAAGCCGCGCTTTATGGAATCAGTTCACGGGATATTGATAACACGCTTTACGATGGTTTTGGCCAACGGCAAGTTGCCACGGTGTACGACCAGCTCAACCAATACCACGTGATTATGGAAGTTGATCCGCAATACACGCGCAGCCCGCAATCGTTAAATGATGTTTATATCCCGGCAAACCTCAACCCCGCTGCCGCTGCAAGCGTAACGAGCAACCCGGCGTTGCGCGATCAATCCAGCGGCCAGGTATTGAGTTCAACAACAAAAAATATGGTGCCGCTGTCGGCCATCGCGAGCTTTGTAGAACAATCGACGGCAAGCTCTATCAACCATCAGGATGCAGAATTGGCCAGCACTATTTCGTTCAACGTGTCTGAAGGTTTTACCCTCGCTGACGCCATGGAGGGTGTTCGCAAAGCTGAAGCCGACATTATGATGCCTGTCAATGTGCGCGGCAGCTTCCAGGGAACCGCACGCACCGCGCAATCTTCGCAGCAGAAGCAACCGTTTTTGATTATGGCGGCGATTGTGGTGATTTACCTGGTGTTGGGTGTGCTTTACGAAAGCCTGGTTCACCCGATTACGGTGTTATCAACGCTGCCATCGGCTGGCATTGGCGCAATCCTGGCGTTGGAGATGTTCAAAATGGATTTCTCCATTATCGCCCTGATTGGTGTTTTCCTGTTGATCGGCATCGTTAAAAAGAATGCGATTTTAATTATCGATTTCGCGCTGGATGCCGAGCGCTCCCGCGGGTTGAGCGCAATTGATGCCGTGCGCGAGGCCTGTTTGTTACGCTTTCGGCCAATCCTGATGACTACCGTCGCTGCGGCATTAGGCGCATTGCCACTCGCCATAGGTTTTGGTGAGGGTTCTGAATTACGGCAACCATTAGGGATTGCCATTATCGGCGGCCTTATCGCCAGCCAATTACTGACCTTGTTAACGACGCCTGTTGTCTATGTCGTGCTTGACCGTTTTCGCCATCGCAGCCCCCACGAGCAAGAGTTGGCGCGCGCACCCGATTTACCTTTAAGCACTTAATACCTACTTTAAGTTTAAGCACTTAACAACAAGCACTTAAACACCTGAATAAATAGTGAAGTTTATGAGAGCTATCCACTTTAAACGCAGTCCTCTAGCGGCCTTAATTATCTGCACAACACTACTGGCAAGTTGTGCCGTTGGGCCCAATTACAAACGGCCAGACGTCGCCGTGCCCGAGCATTACGCGGTGCAAGACAACGCGTCACCTGCCGGTTGGATTCCTGCATCGCCAGCCGATGCAAAAGATCGCGGCAACTGGTGGCAATTATTTGCAGATGCGCAATTAAACGAGCTGGAAAATGCGATTGATATTTCCAACCAAAATGTCCTCGCAGCAAAAGCAGCTTACGACCAGGCGAGAGCACTTGTCACCGAGCAGCGCGCATCCATGTTTCCCGCCGTTAATCTCTCTGGCGGTGCAACCCGTGGCGATAATAATTCAGCGCGAACTCCGGCAACGCAATACCAACTTGCAATTGGTACTACCTGGGAGCCGGATTTATGGGGCAATTTAGGCCGTGCAACGAGCAGCGCAAAAGCATCAGCGCAAGCGAGTGAAGCAGATTTACGTTCTGCAACATTATCTGCCCAGGGTGAATTGGCAGCTGATTATTTTTCATTGCGTCACACCGATGTGCAATTGGATTTGCTGACGAAAACTGTTGAGACTTACCAGCGCTCACTACAGATAACGCAAAATCGTTTTAATGTCGGCGTCGCCGCAAAAACCGATGTGTTGCAAGCACAAAACCAATTGGCGAGTGCGCAAGCAAATTTATTAGGGCTGCAACGCCAGCGCGAACAACTTGCCCATGCAATTGCGGTATTGGTGGGAAAAACACCGGAAGCTTTTAATATTGACGTTATCCCAAATTGGCAAGCTACGGTGCCGCAAGTGCCCTTGGGTTTACCTTCTGAATTGTTGCAGCGACGCCCCGATATTGCCGGTGCAGAGCGTCGTGTTGCTGCTGCGAATGAACAAATCGGTATCGCAAAATCCGGTTATTTTCCCAGTTTGCGGTTAACGGGAAATTATGGAAATACCTCAAGCAATGCCGATGATTTGATGAAATCCAGTTTAAGTGTGTGGAGTTTGGGGGCATCGCTTACGCAAACAATTTTTGATGCAGGCGCTACAGGCGCGCGCGTGAAGGGTGCGAAAGCTGCGCATCAAAAAGCGGTAGCAAATTATCGCCAAACGGTGTTGACGGCGTTTCGCGATGTGGAAGATCAATTAACAGCAATTCGCATTTTGTCGCAACAGCAAGCGCTTTATCAGCAAGCCTCAGATGCTGCGGATCAAGTTGAGCAACAAACCCTTAATCGCTATCGCCAGGGACAAATTGGTTTTACCGATGTTGTGAGCGCGCAAACTTCGGCATTGAATGCGAGGCGTTCTTTGGCGCAAGCAAAATCTGACAGCCAAACTGCCAGTGTTGCTTTAATCCAGGCGTTGGGTGGAAGCTGGTAAATTTAGTTTTGCATCTGCATATTTTAAAAATGTGCAGATGTTATTTTTCCCCCGTTATTATTTTTTATTAACCGCCTGTCGCAAATCCGGGATAGAGCGTCATACCACCATCAACAAATAATGTTGCTCCCGTTACGTAATCTGCCGCGTCGGACGCAAGCCAAATCGCAGCTTGCGCGATATCTTCCGGTTCGCCGATGCGTTTATAAGGCACCAGCGTCATTAAACTTTCATAGGCTTCCGGTGTATTCCATGCATTTGTATTGATTGGTGTGCGTATGGCACCCGGGGCAATTCCGTTGACGCGAATGCGTTGCGGTGCGACTTCCTGGGCGAGGCTTTTCATCAACATCATCACGCCACCTTTTGATGCTGCATAATTCGCATGACCGGCCCAGGGAATTTGTTCGTGAACGGAACTCATGCAAATAATTTTTCCCGCCGCTTGCGATACCGCCACATCAATTCCGCGCCGTTTAAATTCCCTGACCGCAGCGCGGCTACATAAAAATTGCCCGGTCAAATTAACATTCAATACAGTTTGCCACTGCGCGAGTGTCATTTCGTCAAACGCTGAGTCACGTTGTAAACCCGCGTTATTGACCACTATATGCAGGGTTCCAAAATGCTGGATGGCTTGCGCAAACATGGATTCCACTTCAGTTTCGTTGCTGACATCTGCTTTGATAGCAATTGCACGGCGTCCCATAGCTTCAATTTGGTGGGCTATATCATCGGCAGCGGCAGGGTCGGCAACATAATTAATAATGACATCTGCTCCCGCTTTCGCTAAACCAAGCGCAACGGCTTTACCTATCCCCGAATTGGCGCCCGTTACCAATGCAGGCTGGCCTTGCAGCACCGGGTAAATTTTAGGATGTGGATGATCTGCCTGGCCGGGGGTTGCCGGGGCATCCGGCGGAGTATCAGGTGTAGGTATCATGGAATAACTCCTAAAGAAAAATTAAGGTTTCATTCGCCATCCATTAAATTCTCACATACTTTTTTCAGCCAGCAACTGTTCGCGAATTGATGCCAGCTCTGCCTTTTTCTCATCATCCGTAATGGGATAACGCATATCAAGTGCTTTTAAATGAGTGAGGACAATTTCAGAAATAATTAATCGCGCGTTGAATTTGTTGTCAGCGGGAACTACGTACCAGGGCGAATTTTCGGTGCTTGTGTTACCAAGGCATTCTTCATAAGCAGTTTGGTAGTCATCCCAAAATTTCCGCTCTTCAATATCAGCTGCGCTGAATTTCCAGTTTTTTTCAGGATTATCTATGCGTTCCAAAAAGCGCCGTTTCTGTTCATCTTTTGAAATATGCAGAAAGAATTTAATGATGCGCGTTCCATTGCGATGCAAATGTTTTTCCATGTCCACAATGGATTCATAGCGATGCTTCCATATGGATTTTTTATCTTTGTCTTCATCGGGCAATTGTTCGGCCTGTAATATTTCAGGATGCACGCGAACAATTAATACTTCCTCATAATAAGAACGGTTGAAAATTCCTATACGTCCGCGCTCGGGCAAACATTGGTTAGTTCGCCACAAAAAATCATGATCAAGATCGGTAGCGCTTGGATGTTTAAAACTAAATACCTGGCAGCCTTGCGGATTAATACCGGACATAACATGTTTAATAGCGCCATCTTTACCCGCAGCGTCCATTGCCTGGAAAATCAGTAACAGTGAATAGCGATCAGATGCATATTGCAATTGTTGCAGTGCGCTGAGTTCTTCAATTTGATCGACAAGAAGTTTTTGGTATTCATCTTTTGAAGAATAGAGTGGCTCTATAAGGGTTGGCCATTCTTTCAACTTAACTTTTTTATCCGGTTGCACCTGGAATTTTTTGATTTTAATCTTCATGACTTCATTCATCCTGTAGCTTGGTATAAACAGCGATCATTTTTTTACAGGGTTTTCACGAGGACGCAATAATCTCGCGACTAAACCCGTCCAGCCAGTTTGATGTGATGCACCAATACCGCGGCCATTGTCACCATGGAAGTATTCGAAAAATAACAGATAATTATTAAAGTGCGGGTCGCGCTGCAATTTGTCACAATTGCCAAAAATGGGCCGATTGCCATTATCGTCGCGTAAAAATAACGCGATTAAACGTTTTGATAGCTCGTCGGCCACTTCATTGAGCGAAAGCATTGTTCCGGTTCCCTTGGGATATTCCACTTTAAAATCATCGCCATAATAAAAATGAAAGCGCTGCAAACTTTCAATAATTAAAAAATTAACTGGCATCCAAATCGGGCCACGCCAATTACTGTTGCCACCAAATAAATTGCTATTGCTTTCACCCGGAACATAACTCACTGAAAGCGTAATACCGTCTACCACTAGTTCATAAGGGTGTTGCAGATGATATTTCGATAAGGCGCGTACCCCGTAATCACTCAGGAATTCATCTTGGTCAAGCATTTTTTCCAGGATCTTCTTAATGCGATGGCCGCGTAACAAACTCAATAAATGCTTTTCATCTTTACCTTTTATATCCCAGCGCGATACGAGATTGGCGAGTTCAGGTTTGTTAATCAGGAGTGTTTGCAAATGCTGCGCAAATTTTGGCATGGAGTTGAGCAAATCATGGTCCAGGACTTCAACCGCAAACAAAGGAATTATCCCAACCATGCTGTGGATTTTCATGGGTGTACTGTCGCCATTGGGCAGCTTCAACACATCATAGAAAAAGCCATCTGCTTCATCCCATAGGCCTTCGCTATGCTCGCCCAAATTTTCCATGGCATTGGCAATATATAAAAAATGGTCAAAAAACTTGATCGCCATTTCCTGGTAAACCGGATTGTATTGCGCAAGTTCCAATGCAATGCGCATCAGGTTAAGGCTATACATTGCCATCCAGCTTGTACCATCTGCCTGCTCCAAAAATCCACCTAATGGCGATGCAGAGCTGCGATCAAATAAACCAATATTATCCAGTCCAAGGAATCCACCTTCAAAAATATTATTGCCGTCTTTGTCTTTGCGGTTTACCCACCAGGTGAAATTTAATAACAATTTGTGGAAAATACTTTCCAGGAAATAAACATCAGGTTTGCCATTAATTTCTTCATCAATTTTAAAAATGCGAAATGCACTCCAGCCATGAACCGGTGGATTAACATCGCTGAATTTCCATTCATAGGCAGGCAATTGTCCATCGGGATGCATATAGCGTTCACTGGTCAGCAATTTCAATTGTTGTTTTGCAAAATTGGAATCGACCATCGCTAAAGGTATGCAATGAAACGCTAAATCCCACGAGGCATACCATGGGTATTCCCATTTATCCGGCATGGAAATAATGTCGGCATTATCAAGGTGCAGCCATTGGGTGTTGCGTCCACACAATCTTTCAGCGGGTGGGCTGGGTTCAGTAATATCTCCCTTTAACCATTGGCTGACATTGTAATAATAAAATTGCTTGCTCCAGAGCATTCCTGCCAAGGCTTGCCGTTGAACTAATTTTTTATCGTCACAAGTAATATCTTTTTGAATAACCGCATAGAACTCATTGGCTTCATGTTCGCGTGCGGAAAAAATGTTGTCGAAGTCTGTAAAAACGTCAGGCGCGTTATGGGCAATGTTGATGCGAAAACGTAGGCTTGTGGAAGATTTTGCGGCGATCACCAGTTCACACTGAACTGCAGCTTTGGTTCCGGCATTATTATTGATAGCACTTGTGTCGCCATGAACTATAAAATTATTAATTCCGTCTTTGCAGAACCTTGATTGATTCGGTGCATTGTATAGTCTTTCTGCATTGGTTTCGTTTTCGCAAAATAGCAACGTAGATGCATTTTCTGTATGAAATGAATATTGGCCTAACTCCGAATGGCTAATTAATATTTCCTGGTCGCTTACTTTTTCCAGCGCTGGTTTGGTGTTATCAATTCCCCAATCCCAGGTATTCCTGAACCAGAGTGTTGGTAATAGTGTTAATTCAGCAGCTTCATTTGCATGATTATGAATGGTGATTTTTATTAATGTGTCGTGGACATCGGCTTTTGCGTACTCAACAAACACATCGAAATAGTTATCGTCATTGAAAATGCCAGTATCAATTAATTCAAACTCCCGCTGGTTTCTGTCACGGCGTTTATTTTCTGTTAATAAAGCTTCATAGGGATAGGGCGCTTGCGGATATTTATAAAGCATCTTCATGTAACTATGCGTTGGTGTTGCATCAAGATAGTAATAAAGTTCCTTTACATCTTCCCCATGGTTACCTTCATCACCGGTAAGGCCAAAATAACGCTCCTTAATGATAGAGTCTTTTTTATTCCACAATGCAACTGCAAAACACAATAATTGTTTATCATCGCTCCAACCGGCAATGCCTTCTTCACCCCAGCGATAAGCTTTGCTGCGCGCCATATCATGGGTGGTATATTTCCAGGCGTCACCATCTTTACTGTAGTCTTCACGAACCGTACCCCATTGCCGATCGCTCAGATAGGGCCCCCATTTTTTCCATTCGGTATCTTGTAGTCGCTGTTGTTCTATTCCTAATGGCATAAATGATTTCCCAACAACCCTTTATGGATAATAAAAACTACGATGGTGTAATACGATTTTGTAACATGGCTTTTTAATACATGATTTTTTAAGGCATGACTTTTTAAAAAGCACCGCAAGTTAAAAAGCACCGCAAGATTTGCAATTGAAACAACAACCAACATTAAACATTAAGTAAGGCGTTTTCAATAGTAAAGACACAGGATTGGGGCCATGTTTCATAAATATCAGTTTTACGAAGGACGCACATAAATTAAAAAGCCATATCAATTGATATGGCTTTTTAATAATTTAGCTTTTAACAGCCAAATTATTATTTAGTGCTGACGACTGCTAAAGGGTTCGATAGCATAAAAATTATGAACATTATCAGACCAAGTTGTATCTGCCATATCTGGCCAATCGTCCTTATCAAATCCGGGCGCATTTTTCAGGCGTTCTTTGCTAACATCAAGGATGAAGCGCTTGTTTTCAGTGTCCAATTTCAATGCCTTCCAGGGCACTGCAAATAATTTTTCACCCAAACCTAATACACCGCCAAATGAAAGAACGGCGTAAGCAATTTTTCCGCTTGCAACATCAAGCATAATTTCTTTGATGTCACCAAGGTCTTCATCATAAGTGTTGTAAACATCGTTACCATTCAAGGTATCTGCACCCATAAGGCGTGGGCCAGGACCCGTGTGATAATTTTGTTTGTACATGCCGTAGGTATCTCGTGTTTCGTAATTCATATCATCTCTCCGAATAATTAAACGATTAAATATTACGTGTAGTATGATTTTTTACCACACCTTACTATATTCAGTGTTTATGCGAAATTTCTGTACGGAAACACACAAGGTTATTTGTTTTTAACATTTTAATTTAAAAATTCTTTATAGGGAAATTAACGACATTTTGTAAAAAAAATTAAATAACCTGTGAATTTTTTTGTGAGCCGATGTACTAATAAATTGTAGGCTATAAGATGTTTTTAAATGCCATCATTAATGTATTGTTGCGAGGATTGAAAAAATGAGCAAAAACAAAACAGGTAAAAGTTTTTCTGAACAAACCGAGCGTGTTTCAGAGGCAGGAAAAAAAGGCGGTGGTGCCATTGGTGGAAATCTCAAGAAAGATCCGGGGCGTGCAGTTGAAGCCGGCCATAGAAGTCACGAACAGCGCCGCGGTAGCGGTGAGTAATCCTGGGTACGGATTCTATCAATGCTGAATAAGGCGTATCACCGCCATGACTTGATCTTTAAATCCAAAGCGCCTACCATTTGCTGTATATATAAACAGTATTTGGTGGGTGCTTATGAACGATGAGGCTATTGAAGATCCCAATCCCTGGATTGTGCCGCCAACCAAAATTCATAAGGGCCGGGGAGCTGTAAGCAATTTAGTAGGGCGTTATGAAACCCAAGTTACCGAGACTATTGACGACGGTTGGTGGCAAGAAGAGGGTTATGGGCAAATAAGTGTGGGGGCTACCCAGGTCACCCATGAAATGGCGAAAACTATCCTTACCCGTAACCAATCACCCGATTTACCTTTTGGTGTGTCACTCAATCCGTATCGCGGCTGTGAACATGGTTGTATTTATTGTTTCGCCCGCCCGACCCATTCTTACCTGGGCTTATCACCCGGCCTGGATTTTGAAACGCGGTTATTTGCCAAAATAAACGCACCGGAGCTGCTCAGGCGGGAGCTGGCGGCCAAGTCATATGAACCCAATTCAATTGCGTTGGGTGTTAATACGGATGCCTACCAGCCTTGCGAGCGCAAACTGCAGCTAACCCGTAAAGTGTTACAGGTGTTGAAGGAATGCAGGCACCCTGTGGGACTAATTACCAAATCTTCCCTTATTGAGCGTGATATCGATTTGTTAAGTGAAATGGCCGCCGATAACCTGGTGGTTGCTGCCATAACAATTACCACACTGGACCACGATATCTCCCGTACCCTCGAACCCCGCGCTGCATCTCCCACTCGCCGGTTGGAGACTATCCGGCGATTGGCTAATGCAGGTATTCCCGTTTCGGTCAGTGTTGCCCCCATAATTCCCTTCATCACTGATCAGGATTTGGAGAAAATCCTGGATGCCGCTTTTGAGGCTGGTGCGACCTGCGCGGGATACACGATTCTCCGGTTACCTTGGGAGGTCAATCCATTATTCCAGCAATGGTTGGAAACCCATTTTCCTGATCGGGCAGGGCGGGTGATGGGGCGGGTAAGGGATCTGCGTGGGGGTAAAGACTACGACGCTACTTTTGGCGCGCGAATGAAAGGCGAAGGCTTGTGGGCTGATCTTATTCGCCAGCGTTTTGAAAAAGCCAGGGCGCGTTTGAGTATTCACAGGAATTCCGGTTACGGCTGGCTGGATACCTCTAAATTTCGCAAACCTCTCAGTATTCCCGTTAATAAAAAACGTGGAGATGAACAAATGGACTTTTTTGGCCAGCTATAAAATGAAAGGCGTATGCATTGAAATGTCCAATAATGTGTTCATTGCGCAAAAGCCAGATGAATAATAGGTTGGAAATTATTCAGATTGTGTGTTTTATGTATTTAATTGATTTTAAACACATAATTCCCAAATCCTTTTTCGAGAAAAGTGAAAAAATGCTTGACGCTAAGGTACAACGCCCATAGAATGCGCGCCTCAACAACGCACTCGTAGCTCAGCTGGATAGAGTACTCGGCTACGAACCGAGCGGTCGGAGGTTCGAATCCTCCCGAGTGCGCCATACAAAGTAAAGGCTTAGCCCGCGGGCTAAGCCTTTTTTGTTTGCGAATCAAATACGCCATTCTATTCTTGTCCGCATTCCCTTTTTTTACATTTCTTTCTCCGTATTTCTTTCTTTTCATCTCTTTCTCCATATTTCTTAAACTCCTTTCCTTACATTTTTATCCCCACATTCTTTTCCCACATTTCTTCCCAATTTTTTACCAGTTTGCATATTCGCTGCTTTAATAATCCGGTGTGAATTATTTCCTCTCATTTATTTTCCCCATCAGCGCTTTTGCCAAATTTTTCTTTTCTTGTCGTATGCATTTGGATTTTTGTTGTTTTTTTATTTCGGCTTGTAAGCTGATAATTTTAATATTTTCGCGACAATGAAATTAAATACATTGTGATGATTATGCTGCCTGTTTGGCATCTCTTAATACACTAATTTTTATGTGGTTATTGTTTTAAAAAAATTAATAAATGTTGAACAGAAATTATTATTTTTGTCGCCTGCATCATTAACTAAATGTTTATTCCATGACTAACTTTTCCAGTTTGAAATATTGCGATGCGGTTCACTTAGCTTGAGTGATTAGTTGCTAATTATCAGCGATTTAATTAGTCGCGCAAGGTGCTCGTTATAAAAAAATTAGTGTAGTGTTCATGCCGTTTTAGCGATAAACAAAATTAGCCAATTTTTATTTTTTTAGCAGAAAATTTGGCATTTTATATTGCATTTTTAATCCTGAAATTTCAAAAATTTACACGTGATACTTTGCTGGCAATAAATTTTATTGGCATGGATTGTGATTAAAATTTTGAGAGTCAAAAATATGACTTGGTAAATATTGCGCCAATACCTAGGCAGGTTTTTGCGACTTTATTGGGTCAGTATCCCGCAATTGTTTGGTCACCCGTTATAGGCTGACATGCAAGTTTGCTTTTTCCTCTGTTGTGCCTTCGCGTCGAAAGGCTTCGTCTGCGTCGTTAAAATCCACGATGGGTTCTTCCAATCACCAGTTATTTAACCGGGATGGAATTCATTATTTCTAATTATGGGATTTGAGTATAAGGATTGCTGATTAATATATTTTTTAATTGTTTTAAGAGGTCTGCTATGCGTTTGTTGGCTGCGATTTTTATGTTGTGTTCATTATCGTTTAGTTGCGTTGTGTTCGCGCAGGGTGGTGCGGGTGGCGCTCCTGTTACTCCTTCTGTCACTCCTTCGTTGCAATTAAACTGGTTTGTTCCTTCGGCGCGCGAAAACGGTGATGTATTATCCCTGGCGGATATTGGTGGCTATGAACTGCGTTACAGGGTTAAAGGCACCAGTACCTTTAAATCATTGGTAATTCGTGGTGCTTCCAATAAATCTTATCTGTTGAGAGGCTTGGCGGCGGGTGTTTATGAATTCCAAATTGCAACTTTTGATGCTGATGGTTTGTATAGCAAATTTGTTCCTATAACCTATACCTTGATTAAATAGTTTTCGATCCAATATTTTTTGGATGGCTCTGGATTTCTTTGAATAATCTGGTGTTTTTGAGTGATCTTGGCTTAATTTTATCTTTGGTTATTATTAATTTGATCTGTAGGTATTAAAAGGAGCACGATCTTAAATCATGTCCTTGATTGTACTTGTTTGTTTTTGTGAATTGGTTTTTGAGAGTTGGTTTTTGTAAGTGGGTTTGTAGGGTTTTGTGATTACAAGCTGGCACGGCAATAGCGTTTTAAATATTCATCGTGGCTTGGTAGTTGTGCAAGTTTTCCCTGGATGTTTCCTTTGATGTGGTCAAGGAAGTTCATCAATTCGGCTTTACTCATTTCATCTGCGGCACGATGATATTTTTTGGGTATTAATCCCTGGCCGATCATGACCTGGAACCAGGAATCGACAAACAATTCGTTCATGCGCAGGAAAAAATTTCCTGTTTCGTGGAATAAATCCAGTCGCTGCTTCAGGCTTGCTGGAATTTCCATGGTTTTGCAGTGTCGCCAGAAAGCAGAATCCTCGCGATTAGTGAGGTGATAATGCAGCACAATAAAATCTTTTATTTGGTCGTAATCAAACTCTGAATCTTTATTGTATTCATTGACATCCATTGCGTTTATTTCATTGGATGGAAATAATTTTATAAGCTTTAAAATATTTTGCTGGATTAGATGTATGGCGGTTGATTCCAGCGGTTCAATAAAACCACCTGCGAGCCCAATTGCAACACAATTTTTATTCCACTGTTTTTTCCGGCGACCCGTTTTGAACGTGATAGGGCGTGGTTCGGTAAGCAGTTTTCCGTCAACACCGTTTAGTAATATTCCAGTCGCTTCATCGTCTGACATATATTCACTGGAATAAACAACGCCGTTACCAGTGCGATGTTGCAGCGGTATGCGCCATCTCCAGCCGGCGGTATGGGCGATTGCACGGGTGTAGGGGACTGGTGGCTCGGTGTTTTCAGTCTGGACTGCGATTGCGCGGTTGCAGGGCAGCCAGTGTGACCAGTCTTCAAATCCTGTGTGCAATGCTTCTTCAATCAACAAGGCTTTGAAGCCGGAGCAATCAAGGAAAAGTTCGCCTGCGATAGTGGTTGTCTCATCGACAGTGATTGAATCGATGTAACCTGAATCCGGGTGCAGGTTGACTTGGGTTATTTTTCCTTCGATGCGTTTAACGCCTCGGCTTTCGCTAATTTTCCGCAGCATTTTTGCATAGAGACCGGCATCAAGGTGAAATGCATAATTTAATCCGTCTTGCGGTGTTTTGGCAAAACGATGTGCTTTTGCTGCTTGGGTTTCAAAATTATAGTGGCCAAAATCGTTACTAAGATTTTCGTCCAGGCCCCGGCGCCAGAAATGGTGGAAGCCCGCTGCCCAAAAATTTGTTCCGGTTGAACCAAACGCATGAAAATATTCTTTGCCATCGTCCAGCCAATTTTCAAAATTGATCCCTAATTTATAAGTACCTTGTGTTTGTTTTAAAAATTCATTTTCGTCGATACCAACAACTTTGTTGAAAAATAACATTGTTGGGATAGTGGCTTCACCTACACCAATTGTGCCGATTTGATCAGATTCAACCAGGGTAATATCAAGGGTATTGAACACTTTTGAAAGCGCGGCTGCGGCCATCCATCCCGCAGTTCCACCACCAACAATGACAACTTTTTTTAGGTTGTTGGACATGATTTGCCTCTTTTATTATTTCAGTGTGTCTGGTGAATTTATTTTTGATGATGAGTTTGGTTTTAAATAAAAAAGCAGCCACTACAACGAGTGGCTGCTCCTTTAGCGCAACATGTAAATTTTAATCATTATTAAAATTTATAACGCGCACCCACTGCATAACGTGCTTCCTGGTTTGCTGCGAAAATTACCGCATCATCCGTGCGGCCATGAACACGACGACCTGCTTCAAGTACGTTAATACCTTCAAGCTGGATACTGAAGTTTTCATTGAACTCGTAGCTGGCACTCACGTCTACCTGACCATAAGCCTCTGTGTAAGCGGGTTCTTGTTGGCCATTACCACCAATCGTTGCACTTAAGAATTTATCGCGCCAGTTGTAAGCGATACGAACTTGAACACCGTTTTTGTCATAGAAGGCTACAAGGTTTGCAGAATCGCTTAAGCCGAGCAGTGCAAATTGGTTGGTATTAATTTGGTTATTTTTGTAAGCGATATCACCATTCACTGTTGTGTAGTTGACGATGCCACCAAAACCGCTTTCGCCAAACACATGTTGGATCGCAAATTCAAAACCATCGATTGACGCTTCTTCATTATTTACGGGCGCTTTAATGGTATAGGTCAATGGCGCGTAGCTGCTGGTATCGCCAAGGAGCGAACCATCTGCACCAACCCAACCGTGGGACACGTAGTAATCGTGGATTTCCTGGTTGCGATTGTTTGGATCAACAACGGCAGCTGCAGCTTCCGCCAGGCGTGCACCGGAAGCAGGGTTTACCAGATTGGCGTAAATCGCTTTTTTGTACACAGATGTACCAATAAAGTTTTTCACGTCTTTTCTGTAGTAACCCAGGGACACGTAACTGGTATCGCTGTAATACCATTCAGCAGAAAGATCAAAGTTAGTTGATTTGAAGGGTAAAAGATTTGCGTCACCGGCACTGGCTGAACTCGCATCGAAAGAGCGCGCTTGTGAGCCGTCTGGTGTTGCACCACCTTGAAGGTCTGCGAGGTTAGGTTTTGCAAGCGTTTGGCTGATTGACGCACGGACTTTAACATCTTCCCTGACATCCAAACCAAAATCGATATTGGGCAACCAGTTTGAATAACTGCCATCGCCGGTGCCGTGTGTGAAGGGCGCTTTTGGATCAGTTGACAGTTGAATTTCGTTGGGAGTTAACCAGATTTGCGTGGTGTAGTTGGGCAACAGGTAAGTTGATGTTGTATCAGTTTTTTCATAACGCACACCAACATTTAATGTTGCTGGCATAGTTCCAATATCAAAACCTAAATTAGCTTGTGCATAAGCTGCCTGGGTTTTTTCTTCCAGATGGCGATCAACAGAATAAACCGGGTCTATACACAATTCGCCCGGAACACAGTTTGCGGATGCATTACCAAATGCATTTTGGCCATCTGGATAACGCAAATAAAATTCGGCCAGGTCGCGGCTAAATTTATTGTAATCCACCCAAATCATTTGGCCGTTAATGCCAGCACCGGCACCGCCGAGTTGTTTGTTCAAATCGCTGATTGGTTGATAAGAAAAATCTTTGTTATCAAAGTTGCCATCGCCGTCACCAGCACCGGCATTCCAGTTGCCTGCGTCATAAGTGTAACCTGCGCCGCCCCAGTTACCGCCCTGGTTCAAGCTGAATGCCGAACGGTTTTTTGAATCAGTATTGCCGATACCAAAATCAACGCTCTTCACAATGCTGTCATCGAATTTGTAAGTGCCGTCCAATTGTGTCTGTTCGATTTCAGTTTTCATGTAGCCGTTACGGAAGCTGGTACCTGTAGCGATAATCATGTCCGGATTCAAATTACCACCCTGGGTAGGAGTGATGGTCATGATTGGCATGAAGTGATCGAAATCAACAGTGGTGTTGCCGCGTGTGTAGCCGGCAGCAGTTACGATGTTGTTGCTACCGCGAGCATCTTTTGGCGTCGCCCTTGCAGAAGAGTTGTGATAGTCCAACGCCAACTTCAAGTTATCTGATACTTGCCAATCAATGTTCAAACCGGTTGACAACCCGAGGTTACGAGTGCCCCAGGAACCTGTCCCCAAACCGATATCACAGCAGTCATTGTTATTGAGGAACTGCGGAGACTGTACATTATCGCCAGAGGTTGCATACCATTTGGTGCCGGTAGCTGCACCGCTACCGAACCATGCGCTCAACTCCTGGCGTCTTTGCTCAACGTCCAAATCAGAGTAGGTGTAATCGAGGGTGGTTTTGAGGGCGTCAGTTGCGGCCCATTGCAAAACCAGTTGGCCGTTGGTGCGTTTGCGTTTTACATCGTTAAAGGAATACAAAAAGTTTTGTGGTACATCAACGATTGGGCTTTTTTCATCGACTTGTGATGCGTTCCAGCCAGAGCTGACTTCACCCGCATTGTAGTTACTATTGCGCTCCGCAATGCTGCCTGTAATAGCCACACCGATGGTGTTGTCAGCAAAGGTGTTGCTGTAAATACCTGATACTTCCGGAGTGTATTTATCGCCTACGCGGGTAGAAGTATCGTCAACGACCTTCACACCAACACTGGTGTGCAGGCCGACATTATCCAGCGGACGACCGGTTTTGATATTGATGGTTGAACCTATACCACCTGTGGTGATGCTGGCTTTACCTGTTTTATAAACTTCAACACCTGCCACCGCTTCAGCGGCAAGGTTTGCGAAATCATAAGAGCGGGAAGTCGATGCCGCAGTAGCATCAATGTTGGCAGCTGGCATGATACGGCCATTCAAGGTGATCATGTTGTACTCAGGGCCGAAACCGCGAACAGTGACTTTGCTGCCCTCGTTATTTTGACGATCAATCGAGACACCGGTAATACGTTGCAAAGATTCTGCAAGGTTGGTGTCAGGCATTTTGCCGATGTCTTCCGCAGAAATTGCGTCAACGACACCTGATGCATTTCTTTTAATGTCCATTGCGTTCGTGAGCGATGCACGAATACCTGTAATGACAATTTCATCTGGTTCTGCAGACGCATCTTGAGCATGCGATCCCACTGATAGCGTTCCTAAAATAGCCGCAGCTACAGTCACTGAAAGTGTTTTTCGTTTTGCGCAGAATGGTTTCATTCTCTTGTTCCCCTAAAGGTTGTTATTTGTACATGAACTAACAGTTTTTGGCCTTTTGCGTACTCCATTAATAAGCCTTGCCAATGCCAGCAAGGTCTTCTATGCCCTTTACGGTGAATGCTTTTAAGGGTATCGAACGGAGGTTTTGCGGGTTTTTATCAATTTATTTTCTCTTTGATTTTGGCGCCGCATCGGTATAGTATACCGATAGCGTTAGCGTTAACAATACATTTGGATTTTTGCAATAGAAAAGCCCTGTAAATTATTTATGCAAATAAAGCCTGTAAATTATGCGGTAAATTTTGTATCAGGATGGCGAGTTGTTGTTATCGGTTACACTTGTTGCGCTGGTCGATGAGGTTTATTTTATTTATTGTTCTTTGCGCGTTCAGCAGTATTAAATGAAGTTAAAAATAACAGCCTGTTTAGGAGTCATCCTGTGGCATATAGCAAATCTCATAGTTTTTTCCTGTCTTTGATTGTGGCCTTCGGTGGATTTATTTTTGGTTTTGATGCATCAGTTATTTCCGGTGCCATAGGCCAAATCAGTAACCAATACAATCTCTCCCCAATTCAACAAGGGCTGGTAGTCGGTGCCCCAACCCTGGGAGCGATAATCGCTGCATCCGTAGTGGGTTATCTGTCTGATTACTTTGGGCGCAAGAAAATATTAATTTTAATTGCAGCGCTTTACCTGGCATCGATTGTGGGGTCGGCCTTTGCAATCAATTACAACATGCTGGTCGCATTCCGTTTTGTCGGCGGCCTGGCTTTCGCATCATTAATGATTGCGCCGCTTTATATCGCCGAAGTATCTCCTGCTAAATTGCGCGGCAAATATGTATCGCTCAACCAATTGAATATAGTGATTGGTTTTTCGGTTGCGTATTTTTCAAATTATTGGTTTTTATCTTTCAGCAATACCGATCATGTATTAGTTACTCAATGGGGTATTAAACAAAATCTGTGGCGCTGGATGCTGGGTATAGAAGCTTTACCCTCGTTGGTTTATCTGGTGATTTTATTTTTTGTACCGGAAACCCCACGCTGGCTTATTTTGAATAACCGTAAAGAAGAGGCAAAACGATTATTGGACTCGCTGGTTCCGGAAGATGAAGCCAATGAGCAATTATCACAACCGGCTGAAAAAAATCATGAGGCCAGTTTCTTCCAAAAGATTGGCGAATTATTTAAACCACAAATGCGTTTTATTATTGCTATAGGTATTTTTATTGGAATCATCCAGCAAGTAACAGGCGTCAATGCTATTTATTTTTATGCGCCAACTATTTTTGAGCAAAGTGGAATTGGTACCAATGCGGCGTTTGCGCAGGCAATCTGGATTGGCATTATCAATATTGTATTTACCCTGGTTGCTATAGCAGCGATTGATAAATTTGGTCGTCGCCCGTTAATGATTGCCGGTTTGCTTGGGGTTATTATCAGTATGGGGTTATGTGGTTATGGTTTCGCGCACACTACTTATAAGATAACGGCCAATAATTTACCCAAGTCGTTAAGCGCAGAACAGGTTGAGAAAATTCGCCCGATGATTGATGTCAGTTACGACAGTGATGTGAAATTCAAACATGAATTGAAGCGTTATATTGGTGATTCAGCGGCGCGCCAATACGAGGGTGAAATTTTACAAGTCGCCACTAAAACGAATCCAACGCTTATTTTGTCAGGGATATTTGGCTTCGTTGCAGCTTTTGCAATTTCATTGGGCCCGGTGATGTGGGTAATGCTATCTGAAATTTTTCCCAACGCGGTTCGCGGAGTTGCTATTGCATTTGTCGGTGCAATCAACAGTGTTGCGAGTTTTGTTGTACAGTTGTTTTTCCCTTGGCAGCTCGCGAATTTAGGATCTGCAATGACATTTATGGTGTACGGTATTTTTGCATTGATCGGTTTAATTGTCGTCTGGAAATATTTACCCGAGACCAAAGGCAAAACGTTGGAGCAACTTGAGACTGCTCTAATCATTCGCCATTAATTGATAAGTTTTTCAATTCAGGGGGCAGGCATTGATATGCAAAGAAAAATACGTTGGGGAATTGTTGGAGCGGGGCGTATAGCGCAAGCTTTTGTAAAAGACATGGCCTTCGTAACCAATGCTGAAGTGTCTGCTGTGGCGGCGCGCAATCTGGAAAATGCAAAATCCTTTGCAACGGAATTTCATATCCCAAAAGCTTACGGCAGTTATGCTGAATTATTTGCCGATGTAGATGTTGATGCAATTTATATTGCAACACCGCACAACCTGCATTTCGAACAAGCGCTCTTAGCTATGAAAGCAGGAAAACATATCCTTTGCGAAAAGCCCGTTACTGTCAGCTCAGATGAATGCCGGCAATTAATTGATACGGCAAAAGAGCAGGGCGTTTTCTTTATGGAAGCCATATGGACTTATTTTTTGCCTGCAATTCGCAAAGCGCAAGCATGGGTTGATGCCGGGCGCATTGGAAGAATTCGCCACCTGAAAGCTGATTTTGGTTATCCCTTGCCTTACGATGCCAATCGCCGTGAGTACGACGCAGATTTGGCCGGTGGCTGTTTATTGGAAATGGGCGTGTATACGGTTGCTATCACCGATCTTTTTATTAAAGAAGAACCATCCTATTGTTATTCGAGTGTTAAATTCGCACCCAACGGCGTAGAGCAGGACGTGGTTTCAGTAATCAGTTTTAGCGATGCAATTGCGACTATCGCGAGTTCATTTAGTGCCAAGCTACAAAATTGGGCGTACATCATTGGCGAGCGCGGTTATATTGCAATTCCCAATTTTTGGCGAGCTAATGATTGTTATTTGTATGAATTGGATCAGCAGATAGATGCATTTGATGATGGGCGTTCCAGCCTTGGTTTTGATTACCAAATCCAATCGGTGAGTGACGATATTTTGGCTGGAAAACTGGAGTCAGGAATTGTTACCCATGCGATGAGTTTGTCGTTCCAGGAGCGAATGGAAATAATTAAAGGAACCTGGATTGATCATAATTAGCTATCTTCTTGCGCAAAAAAAAGTCGGCATTGGGTGCCGACTTTTTTATAGTGATACATTTTTATCTATTTGCTAAACGGTCTTCAACAACCTGGCTGGTAGAAAATTGATAGCGCATATTTCGATAAACACAAATATCAGTAATATTTTCCGGAACATCTCTCGGCGCTGAACGGTAATTGGTTGAAACGCGATATTTCCCCGTTACCGGTAATACCTTATGCCAGGTGTGGCCGTGTAGTAGCAATAATGTTCCCTTTTTGGGCGCGAAGGTTTGTTGTTCGGGGAAATCCATATCGTAATCACAGGCTGGCAACACGCCCAGTTTATGGCTGCCTCTCACCGCCATGGTTTTTCCGCCCGTTTCATCGTTAATGTCCATGGTATAAATCAAACGATTCATATTAAAAAATTGCGGATTTTCCGGTGGACAATCCTGGTGCCACGCCTGGCCTTTGGTGCCTTGCCCGGAAAACATAACCATACAATATTGCGTATACCAACCACTGCCAAGAATAGCGTGCGATAATTCGATAAGCCGGGAATCTTGCTCAACACTATCAAATAAAGTTTCGCCTTCTCGTTGGGGAAACCATGGAATGACTTCAGTATCAGATTTTGTCAGGAATTCTTTGTTGTGAAAGAATTCCGGATTCATGCCAAAGTGCTGCAAGATTTTTTCATTATAGATATCCATTAATTCAAGTGAAAAGAAATCTTCCAGCAGTAAAAAACCATCTCTCCAAAACTGATCTGCAAGTAATGCATAATTCATAATGTATGCTCGCTATAACATGATTATTTTTGGACGAAAATATCTTTTTGTAGTTGCTGTTTAAAACGCTCAAGGATGAGTGGATTTGCCTGGATACGGCTATCGCCCCAGTAACCCTGTTTGCACTTTTCAGTACCAGCCGTTGCATTAGGTGCGCAGTACCACATATTTTGTGTGTGCCAATGAGTATTGATATACGCTGCTACACGAATAACATCTTTATTGGCATCAATATAATCAAACCATTCCTGGAACCAGCTTTGCCAAATTTTTTCGGCGGTAATGGGAGATGTGCGATTGGTAAATATGCAACTGCTGGTTAATTCAGATGTGCTGTAAGCAGTTGGTGCTGACTCTGCAATCATGACGGGTTTTTTATGCGCGCGCGCAAAATTCAATACACGATCATGCTGCGACCTTGGTGTAACTTGCGGTGTAAACCATTCCGGATTTAACCCATCGCAGGTCCATTGGCGTTCTTTGTAATTCAAACCGTAGAATTTCGAAAAAGCAACCCAATCAACGGCATCATCGCCGGGATAATATTTGTCGAGATGGTTTGGATCTGTCACTACATAAGGGCCCTGGTTTCTCAACCATGCGGCGGATTGCCAAACGGTTGCCACTTTATCCGCGTGCATTGCAATCAGGCGTTGCTTTATATAAATGAATGCAGTTTTGTAGGAATCTGCATCATAACAATTCCAGGGGCCATCAAACTCATAGCCTATGCGTAAAAAGATTGGCCTGTTTGCATCCTTTAAAAAAGTAATTAATTTATCAACTTCGGCACGGTAAAAGCTGATTAATTTAAGTGAAACATCTTTATCTGCAATACCCGAAATTGCTTTGGTGGGAATCGATTTACATTGTCCACTGTTATCTGTGAGATCGAGGCCAACCGCCAAAGCAGCAGCGGGAAATTCTTTTAATGTTTGTAAAAAGTTATTGGTGCCTGAGCCGTAATCGACATTGGATGTTAAGCCTGCCAAACTACCGAATTTAAAGTCGTGGGATATTTTTGTGTAAAGTGTGACGCCGCCCGGTGAAGGAAATGTTGGATCTTTTAATAAAACGTCTTTGCGAAACGCTGAGAGTGTTTCGGTATCCTGTCCCATAACAAATAAAACCTTGCCTTGTTCGGGAAGATTGATTGCGTGCAATTCATTGGCTGGCGAAGTGATAATTTTTGTTTCTGTACTGTGTGCATTCAGTGATAAGCAGGCGAGCAAAATTAAAACCAGACCGCTTTTAATGTGTGTGCGATTAGCAAATTGAGGAATCATAACCTTACCTATTTATCTATTATTGGATTGCAGCTCGTTGTAACTAAACCAATCAAAATCAGCATGTTTTTGCAAACCTGATAAGTCCTGGCAACACACGCCAATAAATGTACCGGTAAATGCAGGACGGTAACGGCTGCCACCTTCGCGCACATAATCATCCGATAAAATGCTGCCATCCAAAACAGGCCCGGCAGCAATCCAATCAGGTGTGGATATATGGCGTGAGTAATAAAATTGGATATTGTTGTTATCAACGTGAACTTTTAGAAGCAGGGGAGATGACTTAGCAAAAGCGACATAATCAACAAGTGGTTCGCTCGCTTCACCATTATTATTAGAGATGATATTGAGTTTGCATTTTTCCAGATTGCTTTCATCAATTGAAAGATAAAGGTAATGGAAGTGTGTTGTATTGTAATAACAAACCAGTCCCGCCATTTGCTGGAAATTATCGGGACTAAATTCAATTTGGCAGGCTGCGTCTGCCCTGGTGCTTTGCAATCTGCGTGCGATAAAACTTTGCCTTTTAGTAGAGCAGAGCGATTCGCGACCTTTTAATCGCAAATGGCTTGTGCGTTCATCAAGCGCGAGCCAGGTTTTATCCACGGGAACTCGCAAACTCTGCCAATGCACGCCTAATTTGTTCTCATTAAAATGATCAAATATTGTTGAATCATTAACACATGGATGCGTAACTGAAGAATCCGGTGCGGGTACATTGACGCGAGTTGCTTTACTACCGCTTGCTGCATAAGGCCAATCGTCCGCGCGCCATTCCACTTGCTCAATAACAGTTTCGCGTCCAAGAATACATCTTCTGTTAGGCTTTACCGGACGGCTTGCCAAATAAACTGCATAACAATCATCTGTTGGTGTAAAAACCAAATCAGCATGGCCGGTGCGTTGGAATAATTCATCCGGTGTGGCGCGAGCTGTAAAAATAGGATTATCGGGATGAACTTCGTAAGGGCCGGTGATTGTTTTCGAACGAGCGACAGTGATGGCATGACCGTACTCGGTGCCACCTTCAGCAGTTATTAAATAATACCAACCATTACGTTGATAAATATGCGGCCCTTCGGTGTAGCCAAGTTCTGTTCCCGGAAAAATAGGAAAAATATCGCCAATTAATGTTTGCGAAACAGGATCCCATTCTTGTAATTCTATTCCACCAAAAAATTTTGCGTTGCGATGATCAACGATCATATTGACGATCCATTTGCGGCCATTGATATCGTGGAATAGTGATACATCAAAACCGCGAGACATCAGGAATACTGGCTCGGACCATGGGCCATGAATTGATTCACTGGTGACAACAAAGTTAGGCGTATCTTTCCATGGGCCATCGAACGAAGATACGTTGCTATACACCAAATAAAAAATACCTTTGTCGTAACTTAAACATGGCGCCCAAACGCCACAGGAATCGGGCGCGCCTGACATATCCAATTGTGATTGTCGCGTTAGTGCATGGCCAATGGGTTGCCAGTTAACCAAATCCGTAGAGTGATGGATGCGAACACCGGGAAACCATTCAAACGTGGAGGTCGCAAGGTAATAATCATTGTCTACACGAATGATGCTTGGGTCAGGGTGAAATCCGGGAAGAATAGGGTTGGTGATGTAACTACTCATTAATACATATGCTCTTTGGCGTCATTGTTTTTCTAGATATTTAAGATCGGAAATATCAAATATTGTGCCTTGCCGAGGTTTTGGTATACAAGTAATCCATGGTTGACAAGGTTTGTTTATTTAGCTATGTTAACGTTAACGGTATTGAAAAGCAATTGTTTTCTGCAGGTACTGTTAGTTGTTGGAGTCTTATGGCGACTCTTTATCGAGTCGCTTTTTTTCATGAGGTTATAAAGGTTGGCAGGTGGTTTGGCAGATAGTTTGGTAAGCCATGGGTTCAATCTTTAAATACTATTTGCTAGCTGATTTATTTTGTGCTGTTCCAGTGTCCAAGTGTACCCGTGCAGTTATTGAGCCACCCCTCAGCAAGCTGCACATTGCCCTGTTTGCGTAAGCAAGCGGGGCTTTTTTTTTGTAAGTCCTGTATGGGTAACGTTTTCGTTAACGCGGTCTATAGTTAAGTGAAACCTTATCGTGGATTAGTCCGTGAAGTTACTGAATACAGCCCTCGTCGTTATTTTATGCCTTCTTGCCCGGTTCGCTGGCGCAGAAAAAATAACCGTGCCCGTAGGTGTTTATGATGAACACTATGAGGTGTTTAAGCGCGCATTAGCGTCGGAAAAATGCCCAAGCGCGGTAAGTTACCCCATTGAGGGTAACCAGGTATTGGCAGAATTATTATTACTTTGCGAAGCGCTGGAATTGGGCGGGTTGGAGGTTGAATTAGACCTAAAGCCTTCGTTCGCCTATACGCGGCTTTTGCGTCAGCTCGATAGTCCTGATTTAGCCGTACTGGGCTTTGGTGTTTGGCGTCGGGATTTAGATCCCAAACGTTTTTACATATCCTCACCCATATCGCCCAGCAATAAATTTGTGAAGGGTATTTATGTGCTGCCCTCAAACAAAATTGCGATGCAGGCGCGTTCGCGTGAAGATGTCAAACAATTAGTTGCATTGACAAACCCCAGTTGGTCTGTGGATGGAGAGGCTATTCGTTGTATAGGTTCAAAAACCAGAAACGCGCGCACTTATGTGAACATGTTTCCCATGATTGGCGCAAACCGCGCAGATTATTTATTAACAACTTTTCCGGCAGGACAGAACCTCAATATAAAATTTTACGATGTAGCTTTAAGCCCCATTCCCGGAGTGAAAGTAATCTTGAATGACACGCTTCATTTTGCAGTTAATAAAAATTATCCAGATGGCAAAAAAATATTTGATGCCCTGCAACATGGATTAAACATGTTAAATGAAAAGGGTGCTTTAAAATATGTGCATGAAAGATTGGGGTTATCGAATCCGGTGGTGGATTCATGGATAAATATTGGCTGCAATCCAGATGAGAAAAACTGACTTTAAATCGATAATCGACACGCGATAAAAATTATTGTGTTCGTAAAATCCGGATATTTTTCATTTAAATAAAATCCTGCTTTTTATGTTGAATATAAATTGTCATTAATACCATGGATATGGCTGCAAATATTTGCGTTGCTACTATGGTTATTGCTGCTGAATTCCAAACCATATGTGGCCCGTAAACATGGCTATTGATGGGTTCCCAGAAAGTAATTATCCACAAATATGCTGGTGTTCCCAATTCGAAGCCGCACATCGCAAGAATGGTAACGCTTATTGATTGGTATATAAGGCCAGCGCATAAGGTACTGATGTAAGCGACAAATATCCCTAAAAATATCATCGTAATAAATGGAATACTTCCGTAAGGGAATACACCAAGGCCAAACGCAAAATAGAAAGCCACCATCGTAATTACTAACCAGAGTGCAAAAAATAGTGGAAGGTTTATTAACAACTTGGACAGCGTAAATTCTTTTACTGTAATTGGGAGGCTCATGATAAATATTTGTGTGGATTTTTCTTTCTCCATCACAATAGTTCTCATAAGCACTACAATTGCACATGTAAAAGCAGGTGCAATGAGCAATGTAAAACCAAGGTTAATGAAAGCCCAACCTGGCACTCGCCCGAAGAGCATGCTGACTATCAATATGGCCAGGAGGCTTATTAAACAAAAAATCATTATCGTTTTTCGCATCATCAGAAAATCTTTCCTGACCAGCTGTGAAATAATTGAGTTGCTCATAATGCTGCTTCCTTATTGTTATTTGCTTTGGCGCAATGGACATTGCCAAGGAATATTTCTTCCAGGGTCAAGCGTTCAATGGCATCTACTTGCAGGCCTGCATCGCTAAATTGCTGTGGAATTGAATCGTCATAATTATTCACGGTCAGCGTGCACAAGCGACCGCTTTGCTGAATCTCTTTGATATTGGATAAGTCTGGCAGGGATTTGTTGTGGAGATTGGTCAAACGCAGTCTTCGCCATCCATCCATAAAATCTTCTTTGTTGCGTGATTCAATAATCCGGCCACCGTAAATAAATGTGATGTAATCAGAAATTTGTTCAACATCTAAGGTGTTGTGTGATGAAAAAAGAATAGAGTGGGTTTCGTCTTCGAGTGAGTTCATCATCTCATCCAAAACTTCTTTTCTTACGGCTGGATCTAAGCCGGTGGTCGGTTCGTCAAATACCAATAAATTGGGGCGGCGTGCCAGGGTTAACAACAAAGTTGTTTTAACCCGTTGCCCATGGGACATGCCTTTTACTTTTTGTTGTTTATTGAGGTCGAGGCGGCGTAATAAAATATTTGCGTATTCTTCGTCCCATGAATCGAAAATTGATTTAATAAAATCCATGTGAAAGCCAATGGTTTCTGTTTCGTAGAGGCGCATGTCTTCGGCGACAAAACCTATATTGCGCTTCGCTGCGAGCTGTTCTTTTGGCAGGGCGTAACCAAGCACATTAACAGAGCCGCTATCTGGTGTTACCAAGCCCATTACGATTCGCAAGATAGTCGATTTACCCGCACCATTTGGCCCTACCAATCCCATCACTGTGCCTTGTTCAAAGGATAAATCCACGTCCTGCAATGTGAAATGCGGATAGTGTTTGGAAATGCCTTTGCACTCTATCGCCAGCGGTAAATCCATCGAATCGAATGTGTTCATCCTGGTGAGTCTCTTAAAGATATTTTTTTAGTATGTTCATCAATTCTTCTTCAGAAATGGCGAGGGACTTGGCCAACTTGCCGGCTTGCTGCAAATGTTGGGTGAGTTCTTCGCGCTGAAGCAGATTCAAATCGAGTGTTTCACTAACCCAGCTCCCTTTGCCTTGTTGGGTGGCGATAACGCCTTCTCGCTCCAATTCCAGGTAAGCGCGTTTAACCGTGATGATGCTGACCTTGGTCTCCACTGCCAGCTCGCGAATGGAGGGCAGTGGAGTATTAGGCGGCCAATCGCCCACGGCGATACGCTGTGTAATTTGCTCCATGATTTGTTGGTACATGGGGCGAGTGTCGGTTTGGGAGAATACAAATCCGTATTTCATATACACAGTATACACACTTAATGAGTGAGGACAATACCTGGGTAAACCGGGAGAAAAATATGGAGTGCTGTCAGCGAAAAAATGTACGCGACAAGGGTTATGACGACCTTAAGCGAAGCGCAAAAAACGGCCATTGATATCTGTATACAAACCTTGTAAAACCAGCTGGTAAAGATCGGATTATTGATCTGTATTTTTTCCGGGTGCTCAGTAATGAGGCGATTTTTTTATCGTTATATTTTATCTTCAGTAATTATTTTTGCTGCTGCCAGCGCCTAGCAATAGTGGAACGTTAACTGTAACATGCGGTATAAATTTCAACGTAATTGGGAAGTGAACGAGTCTTATGGCAAGCCGCAGAAGTACTGAAAAAAGTAAAAAAGCCACCATGAAGCAAGTTGCTGAAATGGCAAACGTTTCGCTCATGACGGTTTCTCGCGTTTTCAACGAGGATTCAAAAGTTGCAGAAGATACTCGCGAGCGCGTCCTTAAAGCTGTTAATGAATTAAACTACAAACCCAATATTTCCGCGCGAGGATTGTCCAGTTCAAAATCCTATATTTTGGGATTTTTTTATGATCGCAGTAGCGGTGGATTTATTCGTGAATATTTGATTGGAACCATGTTGCGCTGTAATGATCTGGGTTATCACCTGGTGTTGGAGCCTTGCGATTTTTCCGAGCATACTGTGCGCGATTTTGTTAAAAAAATTACACTCAAACATTCTTTGGACGGTATCGTTGTACCGCCACCGCTGGGTGACAACATGGCGCTACTGGATGCACTTGAGGCCGAAGGTCTGCGTTATGTGCGTGTTGGTCCAAGTGCAAAATTAAAACGCTCATTGTGCGTAGTCATTGATGACTACGCAGCCGCATTTGAAATGACAGAGCATTTGATTAATAACGGCCATAAAAAAATTGGTTTCATCAAGGGTGATACCAACCAGGAAGTTAGCCGTACACGTTTCAAAGGTTTTATGGATGCAATGACCAAACATCATTTGCAAGTTGCAGAAGGGTGGATAGGCGAAGGTAACTTTAATTTTGAAGAAGGTATGTTGGCTGCGGAAAAAATATTAAAGAAATATAAAATTACCGCGATCTTTGCCTCTAACGACGATATGGCCGCAGGCACAATTGCCGCCGCCAATAAGTTACACATTGATGTGCCTGAAGCGCTCAGTGTAGTTGGCTTCGACAATACCAGTATTGCGGTAAATGTATGGCCAAAATTAACCACAGTTAATCAACCCATTATGGAGATGTCGCAGTCGGCGGTGGATTTGTTAGTCGAAGCTATCAATACTGATTTCAACCAGACATCTTTAATGAAAGTTAATTTGGAATTGGATTACACATTGATATTCAGGGATTCAACTATTCCGTTAAAATAATACATCCTTTCTATTTACTTTTTTTGGGTGAATAAGACTTTGTCAGCCATGCGCGTATTTTGCTGATTATAAAAATGTTGCAATGCCTGCATGGCAAGTTCCGCTGTAGCGTATCGTTTTTTTATGTTGCCTTGTGTCATGCGCAATATAATCATTCGCAAACCAGAGGGAATATGGCGCAATGCCCAGAGGTTTTTCCAATTGAACAAACTGGCTTGTGGCCGAACACCGGCTAATAACTGAAATAAAATAACTCCTGCCGCATAAATATCTGCACTGGTTGATTCTGTTTCATTGTTAAGTCGATACCAATCGTCCTGCTCTGAATACGAATGTGCTGGAAAACCAAAATCCGTTATCTTAATAAAATTATTTTCCGCAAATAAAATATTGCTAGGCCGCAAATTTCCATGAATGATATTGTGTGCATGGGCGCAGGCAAGGGCAGAACATATTTGTTGCGCCATTAAAATCCATTGTCCTAATGTAAATGCTTGTGATAACCGCTCCTGCAAACTCCCTGCCGCTAAATATTCGCTGACGGTAATAAAAACGCGCTGATTTTTTCCTGTGCCAAACATACGTGTAATGTGGGGATGTTGCACTTGCATGAGTGTCGTATTGGCTTTATCTGCTTTTCCAATATGATCCAAACGCTGTTTCTTGATCACCAAAAATCGTTTGTGTTTAGGATCTTTGGCTAAATAGGTTGCACCAAACGGATTCTCTTTGAGGATATCCAGCAGCTGATAATTTGCAGGAATATCGTGTTGTGGTGATTCATTGCTCCAGCGATTATTGCGCAGGTGTTTTCCCTGCGCTATCAATAATAATTGCTGGCGAATCTCATCTGCATTAGCCGGTCTTTTTTCCGGTGTTGGTTCAATGCATGAATTGATAAGTGGTTTTAATGAGGCTGAAAATTCCGTGTAATCGGGGCCGGGCAATAGCACTTGCATCGGCAGGCATCCGTAAAACAATTGATGCAACACAACACCCAGTGAATAAATATCACTTAAATGAGATGTCTTTTGGGTGCTCTCCTGTTGTTCTGGCGCCATGTAGGCATCAGTGCCCATCACTACTTTATCGTCTTTAATCAAATTGGGTTTTTCATTACTGGCAAAATAACCTGCAATACCAAAATCCACCAGGCGAACGTGGCCGTCATAATCCACCAGGATATTACCCGGCTTAATGTCGCGATGAACAATCCCATTGCGATGAGCATAGGCGAGGGCTTTGCAAATTTGAATGCGATATCGATTTTGCGTGTTGCGTTAATATCGTTGCGTTTGAGAACGGCGTTAAGGGTAATGGATTTGACAAAAGGCATTACGAAATAGGGATGGCCTTGCGCGCTAACCCCCTGATCGATCACTTGCACAATGTTGGGATGATTAAGGCTGGCAATCAGTTTGGATTCTTGTACAAATTGTGCCTGGATAAGCGGATCGTCAATCAGGGATGCATCTAATACCTTGATGGCAACCTGGCGATCTAATGATTCTTGGGTGGCAAGGTAAACACTCGCCATGCCACCCGAACCAAGGGTTGTTTTTAAATGGTAGCCTGCGATTGTTTCCACGTGTCGATTCCGGCAATCAAATCAGAGTGTTTTGAGTATAGTCGCGAATTCCAGAATGCTATAAACAAAAAATGCGCCCGGAGGGCGCATTGCGGATTAAATAAAACAGGTTAATAAATAGGTTTAACCTGGCTCATTTAAAGAATTATTTTCATTAAAACAGATAGGCTAAAAACCCTAAAGGATTTTTACTTTTTGCTACGCTGACAATAAATGCAAAAACGATCAATGCCAGCAGCCAAAAGATTTTCCGAACTTGAAGATTTGGATGTTTGAACGTTGCAATGCCCAACGCAATATAAATGATCAGTGCAATTAATTTAGTGGCAAGCCAGGGCTGGTTAGCTGGATTGATATGCAAAAGTACAGCGAGGCCTATACCGCTTGCGATCAAAATTAAATTAATAATATGCGGTGCGATTAAAAATAATTTTTGTTTGGCTGCATTTGATCCGCGCATCATTAAATAGCCACGAACAAAAAATAATAAAAATGAAATGCCAATAGCCGTTAAATGCGTGTGTTTTAAAATGTCGTACATGAAAAGTCCTAAGATTGAAGCGCTTTGGTGACCAGTGCGAGCATGGCATTTGATAAGGGTAGTTTTAACGCAGCCGCATGACCAGCGTCAGACATTTTGTTCCAGGTTTTCTGGATAATATCAATTAATTTTGCTTCATCATGCTTGGTTGCAAAATCTTCGAGATAAAACTCCAGAAATACCAGGCAGGCGACATCTTCCAGCGTTTGTACTTCATTATCACGTTTTAAACTGCGTTTTAATAATAAATCCTTTACTCGCTGTATTGTGTCGGCGGAGTAACCATTTTGCAGCAAAATACTCGCTGCCGTTTCTCCATGAAACACCGCCAAATCCAGACGCCATTTTTTGTAACCCTGACGGTCCATGGGATAATCGTTACGTGGAATTTTCCAGCGGCATATATGTTGGCTGCGCGCAGCCAATTGCAAGTCTTCAGAGGCATCAGGTAAAAATTTAAGCAATTGTTCCGTCATTCTCTGGCCATAAATCAATTCTTTTGCAACAGGGTGGCCATTGTGCATTTCAGTATTCGGATCTTGTGCGTTGGCAGCATCAAAAGCTGCAAGGGTTTTTTCAAATTGATTCATGTTAATTACTGTTGTTGGCGATATTCCGAAGTTCATTCATGTCGATAATGGCGATTTCTTTTTTGTCGACGCTAATGACATTGCTTTTTTGCAAACGTGTAAAAACACGGCTTACTGTTTCTATTGTTAATCCCAGGAAGTTACCAATATCGGTGCGAGACATGGGCAGGATAAATTCAGTCATGGACAAATTGCGTCGACTATTGCGCGAGGAAATACTTAATAACAAACTGGCAATGCGTGCATCAGCATTACTTTTGCCAAGCAGGGTGATTATTTGTTGTTCCTGCGTAATTTCACGGCTCATTAATTGAAAAAAATGACGTTGTAAATTTGGTAGTTGCAGGCTCAAATCTTCGAGGCGGTTAAAGGGGATTTCACACACCGAGGATGTTTCAAGCGCGACGACGGAATTGGCATAAACATTTTCTGCTAATCCATCCATACCAACAACTTCACCAGGTAAGTAGAAGCCGGTAATTTGTTCATCTCCCTTGTCACTCAAGCTTATTGCTTTTACCGCACCGGAGCGTATAGCAAATACCGAATTAAAGGGATCGTTTGCGCGGTATAAATATTCACCTTTTTGCAAAGGTTTGCCGCGCTGAACGATATTATTCAAGCGGTCTATATCATCTATATGCAAACTGATTGGTAAGCAAATCGCGTTCAGGCGGCAATTTCCGCAGCTCACACGTTTGTCATGCAAGCAATGTGTATCCTGGGTTTTAATAAAGGGAGATTGATTCATGGGCAAAACTCGCCACTCGCGGGATGGTTGAAGATAGATTGTTGCAGCTTTGGAGCAGGCGGTAAATAGCTGATGTGAATCCCGATATGCGATTGCAAATGAGGTTGGCCAAGGCTGAATTGCGGTAAATCCCTGTATGTTAACCAGATAAGAACTTTGAAATGGGTCTACTTAATTTGCGGTGTATGCAATAAAGCCTTTACTTACGATCTTATGGGGCATATAGTTCGTTCGCTGGCCAAATTGCAGCGTGGACAATAGCTTAGCTCTTTACCTTAAGGGACTTTGATGTTGTTTCACAATTATTTATGGTAAGTCACATCCGTTGTTCTAGCAGTGCATCTCATTGGTTTTGCCAATGTTAGGTTAATAGTAACTCGATGCTTCTTCATAAGTAACACCGATCTGTCAGCGACACTTTTTTATTATTAAGATCATCGAGGTTTAAAATGGCTAGAAGCACTGGCACAGTTAAATGGTTCAACGAGTCAAAAGGTTTTGGTTTCATCGCTAGCGAAGCTGGCCAAGACGTTTTTGTACACTACAGCGCAATCAGCGGTTCAGGTTTCAAAACCTTGGCTGAAGGCCAACGCGTAGAGTTCGACGTTAAGCCAGGCCAAAAAGGCCCACAAGCTGAAAACGTAACTGGCCTGTAATTCTTCAGAATTCAGCTAGAAAAAAAGCCGCACTTGATGCGGCTTTTTTTATGCTTGTCAAATAGTGGTTCGGTCAATCTTCTGTTATTGCGGATATCTTGATAATCCATACAACCTGTACAGAAGCGACAACATCTACTCTATCAGGTAATAAAAAGCCCGCGTTTGCGGGCTTTTTAGCGTTTGTCCAAACAAGATTGGTTTAGAAAATATAGACTGCACCTGCAGCCGCGGCAGAATTATCGGATTCGTCGCCGTTAATTCCTGTTGCCTTGCTCGATTCCCTGTAAGCACCGATTAATAAACTCTCACCCAAATCATCAAGCTTCAAGGCCCGTGCAAAACGATCTTGTGCATTGGTATTGGGGGCTTTTACATAGCTCTTTTGTGTCCATGTAGTACCTGTGCGAGTGAATATATAAGCGGCACCTGCATTGGTTGCACCAGTATCTTCCTGGTCACCATTAATACCGGTCGCCTGGCTGGATTCAATCCAGGAGCCAACTGCCAGGATGCTACCGTTGGCAGAGAGGGATACCGCACTACCGAATTGATTACCTGCCATTGGAACGGCTGCTTTTATGTAGGCTTCCTGCGTCCAGGTAGTTCCTGATCTTGTGAATATATAGGCGGCACCTGATCCATAGCTAGTCAATGACTTTGGATCATAAACACTGCCGTCCTGGTTGATGCCACCTTTTGTTGTCCAGTCTCCAGGCGTCCCCACTGCTAATGTGGTCGCGTCTGCTGAAAGTGCAAGGCTGGCACCGAACTCCTGGTTGAGCTGGTTGTAGCTTGGTTTCAATTTGGTCTGTTCAACCCATATATTGGCATCTTGATTGCGTACAAAAATATAAACACCGCCGTTGTTAAGGATGTAATCGACGGAATCAATAGTGATTACATCATCTGCCGCCGCTGAGGTTTTGCTGTCCTCACCTATAGCGCCAACAGCCATCAGGGTACCATCTTGCGAGAGCGCGATACTTGCTCCGAAGTAATCCCCTGCGCCCGCATCGGAAGCTTTAAGCAGACCATCTTCAACCCATTTATCATCCTGGAATTTGTAGACATACACTGCACCCGAGTTAGTGCCTCCCAGCGTGCTGGAGCTACTGGAGCTGGTGCTGGAACTGCTACTGCTGCTACTGATTGAGGAAGATGTTGTAGATAAGCTGCTTGATAAGCTTGAGGTACTGCTGGTCGAGCTGCTGGTTGAGAAATTAATACACGCAAAGCCAGCGGAAACGCTGCTACCGCTGCTGGCTGTGTTTGAGAGCAACACGCCTGCAGCATAAGTACTTTCAACTTCGGTTCCTACCGCCAGGGTTTTTCCATCGCCGGAAAGTGCGAGGCTGTAGCCAAAGCCAAGGTTTGTATTGCCAAGATAGTAACCCAACACCGGTTTTATATATGCCTGCTCAGTCCATTGAACATTGGTGCGTTTAAAGACATACACAGCGCCAATATCAGTATTTGAGGTTTGGGTGACGTAACCTTGGGAGTTGGAGGCACTGGAAGAATAGTTAAGATTGTGTGAGCCACAATTTACGCTAATTGAAATGCTGTCTTCATTGATAGCACTTACTGCGAGGGTATTACCATCGGTGCTTAATGAAACCTGGTAGCCAAAACGGGCATTGGGGTTAGGGATTGGCGCGGTAACGCCATCGCCCGGTTGCTCGGTGTTAGATGCCTTGAGGTAAGCTTCTTGCTGCCAGTTGCCGTTGACCTTGGCGAAAACATAGACCGCACCCGATGTTGGGCTGGTATTGCTGGTTTGGTCGCCGTTAGTGCCAGTCGCGTTACTCGCTTCTGCTGTTGCGCCGATTGCCATGGTTTTCCCGTCGCCGGAAATCGCCACGCTCCAACCGAACCAATCGCCAGCGTCGGTATTCGATGCCTTCACATAGGTGACTGCAGAGATCATGGCGCTATCAGCGGTAATTAAGTTGGAATCCTGGCAACCTGAGTCATCGCAGGCTTGAACCTTATAGCGACTGTTGACCCAATCCGTCAGGTGGACACTTACCTGATCGACAGCTGTGGTGGCTGTAAAATCAGATCCAACTTGCACGAAAGAGCTTGCGCTATCAGCCTTCTTCAAAAGCTTGTAATAGGTTGCGCCGCTTACCGCTGACCAATCAAATTTCAGCGCCTTGGTGCCGCTGGCCGACACTTTAACATCGGGCCAGGTACCGCTACCGGGCGTAGTCACCGGGGTAGAGCTGAACGCATGGGAACTGGATGAACTGCTGGTAGAGCTACTGGTATTACTTTTGCCTCCACCTCCGCCACCGCAGGCAGAGAGCAGTAAACTTGAGCCCAGGATGGTCAATAAAAGGGAGCTGTGTTTCAGCAAACGCGGGATTCTAACGATATTCATTCAGCCATTTTCCTGATGTTTCAATATAGCCGGCGATTCTGTGTGGCGCGGCGCTCGGTGTCAATCTAAACCCTTCAATATCTTTAATGCTTGCGCAATTTAGCCAGCTTAATAGCAAAGGGCTGCCCTACCATAGAAAGGACTGCCATACGACAGCGGTCTTGGGTAGAGGTTCCAGCCCTTAAATCAATCACTTAGCGGGCTCTCGCCAGCAGCATATTACCTGATGGCTGCTACACTGCTGTTATAACGCTTTTCAAACACCAAAGTTGTATAAAAATTGTCATTGAATGTACTAATTGCCCATGCGCCAAATTGATTTGATAAAACTCTACAGCCAAATGCGATGCCTGGTGGTAGACGATATGCCTGATGTGCGAGTTGCCATATCAGGCATGTTGCGTGTATTTGGTGTGCAACATGTTGACGTGGTACCCAATGGTGAGCAGGCGATGGAAGCCTGTTTCGGCAATCACTACCACATGGTTCTCTGCGATTACAATTTGGGTCCGGGCCGCGACGGCCAGCAGGTCCTTGAGGAGTTGCGCTATCGCAACCGCCTCAACAATACCAGTATCTTTGTGATGATTACGGCGGAGACTTCCCGTGAAATGGTGTTGGGTGCCCTGGAATATCAACCGGATGACTACGTCACCAAACCTATTACCCAGGCATTGTTGCGGCAGCGTTTGGATCGGGTGCTATTACGCCATCGCGAACTTTACAGTATCAAGCAAGCTATGGATGAAAAAGATTACGCGGCGGCAGAGCAGCGCTGCGCAGATCGTTTGAATGCAAATACCAGCCATCGAAGCGCTTGTTTGCAAATCCAGGCTGAAATGAATTTGCGTCTTTTTAATTTCAAGCGAGCAGAGGAAATTTACACCGGCGTGCTCGCTGAGCGGCCATTGATGTGGGCAAAACTCGGTTTGGGTAAAACCCAGGTTGCAAAAAAAGAATACACAAAAGCAGAACAGAATTTAAAAGAGGTTATTCGCGAAGATCGCAGGGTCGTTGAGGCCCATGATTTGTTGGCGGATTCCTACATGGGACGCGGTGAAACCCTTCTTGCGCAACAAGCAATGCAAGATGCTGCCGAAGTCTCGCCCAAATCCGTAATGCGCCAGCGCCGTCTGGCGGAGTTATCCAAATTAAATGCAGATACCCAGGCATGTTTGGAGGCGAGCCGGCGCGTGATAAAAACGGCACGCAATTCAGTTTATGAATCGCCCGATGATTATTTTAATTTGGCGCGTGAGCTTGCTGATCTCAGTAAGGAAGGCGAGGCAAACGCCGATAAATATGTCAAAGAAACCTTTGAAGTTTTGCAAAAATTGGAAAAGCGGCCTTATTTTGATGCGAGTGCTGATGTGCAGAGCAACGCGTTAAAATCACGCTCGCTGCTCAACAATAAAAAAATAGAAGAGGCTGAAATATTTTTAGAAAAGGCCAAAACAATTTATAAAGAACACAAAGATGAATTAAAGCCTGAAGTCGGTTTAGATATTGCCCAAACCTTAATGGTAAAAGGTGATAAATCGGCTGCTGACGAAATGCTGCATGCACTGGTTGAAAAATTTCCCCAACATGAAGCGGTTATCGCTAAAGCTGATTCCATGTCTGATATGCCAAAAAGCAAGGAAGGCCGTAAAAAAGTGGCCGACATGACCAAGTCAGGCATCGATTATTATGAAAGTAAACAATATAAGGAAGCGGTCGACACCTTTAAAAATGCGATAGGTATTTTCCCCAGCCACATAGGTTTAAATCTTAACCTTATACAGGCTGTTGTTGCAGAAGCAAAAAATAATGGCGAGAAGTCCGGTTTCGAAACATTGTGCAGGACATCGTTGGCAAGGATTTCTACTATTGACCCGAGCGATCCCCAATACGCACGCTATACGCATTTGGCGAAAGAAGTTGATGAGGTTTTCAAAATGGATTTGAGTGAGCTTGATGTAGATTTATAAAAATAATTATTCGGGTGAAATAAAAAATCCAGAATAAAAAGCCATCCTTTATAAGATGGCTTTTTAAAGTGAATTTAATAGCGTTAGAGCGCAGCTTCGTTTATTTCCATCCATGCACTTTGACGTTCACCTGCGGCCAGGTTCCATTTTTCACTCAACACAGCGCCGCGTTCAACGCAAATATAATGTTGCTCATTTCCTGCGCCTATATCGGCAATCCTGGTGGCATTTGTTGCACCGGGGTTCCACACAACAACGCTCGGGCAATTATGATGGGTAATATTAATTGCTGGTTTACCTGCAATCGTAACTGAATTATCAATGGCAGGATAAACGCGATCTACTTCACCAGCAAAATGAACATCGCCTTGCTGGTTTTTTGCAGCGTGGTTTTCCAAATTATCGAGATAAGTGCGATTTGACAAACCTAATACGCGCACATCTTGCAAAGAACCTACTGGGTAATAGGTGTGTAATACCCAACTGCAATCAAAGGCAGTAGTATCGGTATTGTGGATGCTTATTTCCAACTTAATGTTGTTACCGAGGGTCATCCTTAATTGGGCTGTGAAATTAAAATTAAATAATTCATTTGCATCGCTTGCAAAACTAAATAGCAATTCAACGCTGTTATCGCCTGATAATGTTGCATCGGATAATTGCCATTCGCGATTGCGCGCAAAACCATGTTTCGGTTTTTTGGGGTCAGATGCATTTGGGCCAAACCAGGGAAGACAGATTGGAATGCCGCCCCGAAGTGCTACGCCAGGGGTGAAATCACAATTGGGGCTAACCCATAACAATGAATTACCGCCATGGGCATGAAAGTGCAATAAATGAGCACCTTGCAATGCAATTAATGCGTCACACAGGGGCGCATTTACACGCAAGATTGGCAGGCCTGTTCCTTTGCTGTTTGGAAAGGCTTTATCACTTGCAGTGAGTTCTAAAAAATCACAGCGGGCAATCAATTTATTGAGTTCATTACCGGATGCGGAGTCGGACAAGGCAGGGGACATAATAATAACCATCTACAACTTTTAAGATGATGCAATTCTAACCAAATCGTTTGTCATAATCATCATATAATTTGTGATATTTTTTGGTTTTGGCGCTTTAAAAACAGTATGATGCACACCCATTTTCGAATGACAGATTCTTACGTCTTCGAAGAACAGATTTTTTACTGGAATGACAGATTTTATTGAAAAGGTATGTTGAGTGAGTAAATCGCAGTTTGTGAGTCAGGCTTTTACCATCGGCCAGCGTTGGATTAGTGAAGCAGAAGCAGAGTTGGGTTTAGGTATTGTGTTGGATATCGCCAATCGCCGTTTAACCTTGAGTTTCCCCGCTGCCGGTGAGCGTCGTACTTATGCGATGGATAATGCGCCAGTAAGCCGTGTGCTGTATCAAGTAGGGGAAAAAGTGCGTCACCAGGATGGTACTGGCATAAAAATCACGCGGATTGTTGAGCAGCAAGGTTGTTTGTTATATCACGGCCTGGTGTTCGATAAAGATAAAAACCTGACCAAAGAAGAATTGGCCATTCCTGAATTTGAACTGGATAGTTTCGTGCAGTTCAGCACGCCTCGCGACCGTTTATTTGCCGGTCAAATTGATAAACATACGCACTTCACCTTGCGTTACAAAACGCTCAACTATTTAAATCAACATCGTCAATCACCTGTTTTTGGTTTGTCAGGGCCGCGTGTGCAATTGCTGCCACATCAACTTTATATTGCTAATGAAGTTGCGCAACGCCATGCACCGCGTGTTTTGTTAGCGGATGAAGTTGGTTTGGGTAAAACCATTGAAGCTGGTTTGGTTTTACATCAGCAATTAATCAGTGGTCGTGTTAATCGCGCGTTGATTGTTGTACCTAACAGTTTGCAACATCAGTGGCTGGTAGAGATGTTGCGTCGTTTCAATCTGGCATTTACCTTGTTGGATGAAAAACGTTGCCAGGCGCTTGAAGGTTTGGATAGTGTTGAAGAATCCATTGATTTTGTGGATGACTTTAACGATGAGTTTGAACGTGAATCCACCAGCGATAATCCGTTTGAGTCAGCGCAATTAATTTTATGTTCGCTGGATTTTTTAACTAAAAATCCTGAGCGATATGCGCAAGCATTACAGGCGAGCTGGGATTTATTATTGGTTGACGAAGCCCATCATTTGCAATGGAGCGAACAAAACGTCAGTGTGGCTTATCAATGTATTGAGGGCTTGGCCAAAGTTGCGAAAGGTTTGTTGTTATTAACGGCAACACCAGAACAGCTCGGTTTGGAAAGCCATTTCGCGCGTTTGCGTTTGCTTGATCCTGATCGCTATTACGATTTGGAAAAATTTATTGCGGAACAAAAATCCTACCAGCCGCTTAACGATGTTGTGCAATTGTTATTAAGTGTGCATGCAGATGAGGCTAAAGCAATTCCTGCCGAGCTGGTAAAAAAATTGGCAGACTATTTACCCAAGGAAACACTTAATGAATTAACCGGGCTTGCGGAAACAACGTCTTTAGGTGATGCGGTAGATAAAGCCATTAATTATTTATTGGACAGGCACGGTACTGGCCGGGTGCTTTTCCGCAATACACGTAATTCAGTTGCAGGCTTCCCCGAGCGTCAATTGCATCAACATGCGCTTGATTTAACGCAAGAGCAACTCGCTGACATTCGAAACTTGCCATTAGAAAAACAGTTGCGTGCAGAAACCTATTGGCAGCAACAGGAAAATGACTGGTGGTTGCATGATCCGCGCGTGAATTGGTTAGCTGATTGGCTCAAACAACATCGCCGCAAAAAAGTATTGGTCATTTGTGCCAATGCAGATACGGCGCAAACCCTGGAAGATTATTTGCGTTTGCGTAAAGGCTTGTTGACCGCAGTATTCCACGAGGGCTTGAATTTAATTGAGCGTGACCGTGCCGCTGCTTATTTTGCGGATATGGAAGAGGGCGCGCAGGTATTGATTTGCTCCGAGATCGGTAGTGAAGGTCGTAACTTCCAGTTCGCGCAAGACTTGGTGTTATTCGATTTACCTTTGAATCCGGATTTGTTGGAACAACGTATTGGTCGCCTGGATCGTATTGGCCAAACGGCGGCGGTTAATATCCACGCTCCATTTTATGTAGGCAGCGCTCAGGAAAAATTAATCGATTGGTATCACCAGGGTTTAAATGCATTCGAAAAAACCTGTGCAATTGGGCAATCGGTTTATGTTCAATATGCCGAAATTTTATTGCCAGCCTTGGTTGGAAATGATGAGGCAACTTTTGCCAAGCTATTACAAGAAACAAAAAATTATGCAGCAGACCTGGTTGCGCAATTGCAAAAAGGTCGCGATCGTTTATTGGAATTAAATTCCTGTAAGCCTTCGCAAGCTGCAGGTTTAGTAAATGCGTTAGCCGAAAAAGATGAAGATAAAAATCTCATTAATTATTTGGATGGCGTGTTTGATGCATTTGGTATCGACTCTGAAAAACACAGTGAGCATAGCCAGGTTATACATCCAAGTGATCATATGCGCGTTGAGCAATTTCCGGGTTTGCCTGAATCGGGGTTAACCATTACCTATCAACGCCAGCAGGCTTTGTCTCGCGAAGATATGCAATTTATCACCTGGGAACATCCATTGGTTCGCGGTGCGCAAGAATTAATTGCACTGACTGAATTTGGCAACACTGCGTTTTGCACATTGAAATTGCCGCCATTGAAACCTGGTAATTTGATGCTGGAAACGCTCTATGTATTGCATTGCCCGGCACCCGCAGAGTTGCAATTATTCCGTCATATGCCGCAATCATTATTGCGCGTATTGCTGGACCATAACGGAAAAGATTTGAATGCGGTGTTAGGCATTGATCAACTGAGTAAGTTATTGCAAAAAGTGCCTCGTAATAACGCGCAAGAATTGGTTCGCCATGCACGGCCTGCCTTGGTTGAAATGCTGCAAAAAGCTGAAGATAAAGCCAAGCCGCAACAGGCAGATCTGATTGCAGCGGCGCAGCAAAAAGTGAGCGAAGAAATCAATGCTGAATTGGATCGCATGAAGGCACTTGCAAAAGTGAACCCGAATGTTCGCCAATCTGAAATTGATTATTTGCAGGAACGTTTGGCTGCGAGCCAACATTATTTATCGCAAGCCAAATTACGTTTGGATTCATTGCGCGTAATCATGACGATTTAATTTTAAAAAAAATTAATCTCATTCCAGCCCTCCCTGCTGTGTGCCCCGCTTGAAAAGAGGGAGGTTGGGAGGGGGTTCATCTGGTTATCAAAAAATACATTCAGGAACTTTTATGTACATCTTTTCAGTAAACGCCAAAGCCAAAAAAGAACGCGATGGTATTAAAGAGGGACAAGTTGTTCCTTTTATTGTTTATATTAACTTTATCGATTTATTTGGCGCGGAGCAGTTGTGTAAAGTCTATTTGATGCGTGCTGGCTTTACCGACATCGAAATTGAAAAACGCAAACTGGTACCTAGCACTTTGACGGATGACCCAAGAGTGATTGCTGCAGATAAAGCCATGGCTGAAGCCATTAAATCGGGTTATATGATCCAGATGTTTGATGAGTAATCAAAACCTTCCATTAGCATTTAATAAATATCATCAGGTTACCAGGTGGGTAACCTTTTTTCTGCACGCTGAACTTTCCCGGGTTCGCCCGGGTGGCCTTTAGTTGATCCACTCGGATTAAAATAACAATAAGAACTTTTTCAAATAGATTTTGTCTTGGTTCAACAAAAAATTAATCTGCAGGGAATACCATGGATGCTTCTGGTTATAATGTACGATACAAATCCAATCGACATTCGCTGTGCGCCACAATTATTGTAGTCGTGTTGCATTTTGCTATTATTTTATTGGCAATAAACCTTAAGTCGACCCAAAAAAGTTATCAGTTGCAGCCTTCACTTCAGATGTTTAAGTTGCAGGAAGAACATCCTGTTCGAGACATTACGCCTGAATTACCCATCATTAAACCTTCTTCCAATCTTACTCATATTGCTTTACCGTCACTTAATTTTTTGGAGTATAGGGAAAGCCTGATTGATTATTCGATACCTTATGAGTTGCCGAATAAAAATGCTGAGCAATACAAAGATGTATTTGATCCACGGCTACGTAAAAAATTGATAGAAGCGCAATCGCTTAACCGTCGCAAACCCGAAAGGTCTGGCGGATGGACTGAAATGGATGGCAGGGAGTTTATTGAAAAAGGCGATGGCTTATGCAATGTTTCTATGCAAAACATTGATGTTCACAGCAAGGCGAAGAATTGGGGATTTACCCGATGTGGTAAAACGGACAGTGAAAAATCCATGGATCGGGTGATGGCAGATTACGAAAAGCCATAAAATGCATCCTTGACATCACACGCATAAAAAAACCGCTGAGGTCATCAGCGGCTTTTTTACCGCATCAGAATTTAGTCAAACTTTTTTGGGCGAAAACTTTTGCTTTTTTCGCCTTTTGGTTTGTCGCCTAATCCCAATTTGCCACGCGGTGCGCCATCGCGAGGTTTATCGGAAAAACTGCGTGGTCTGTCGTCGCGAGGCCTGTCTGCATAATCGCGAGTGCGTGGACCGCGATCACCAAAATCGCGATCTCTTGAACTGCCACCACCTTGATCAACACTGATTTCTAGCGGGCGATTGCGCACGCGAACCTTTTTGAGTTGACTCAATACATCGTTCGACAAACCTTTCGGCAAATCCACCGTTGAGAATTCATCGTGCAATTTGATGTGACCGATATTCGCGCTGGAAATTCCTGCTTCATTTGCAATTGCGCCTACGATGTCACCCGGGCGAGCTTCATGGTTGCGACCCACTTCGATACGGTAGCGAACCATGTTTTCATCGTTGTGTTCACGACGTGGGCGATCTTCGCGTGAGCGCTCGCGGCCTCCGTCACGGCCACCGCGATCACGTGAACCACGATCTTCGCGACCGCCACGATCATCACGATTCCTGGATTCACGTTCTGGTTTTACATCAGTAAATTTAACTTGTAATGGACGTTCTTTTTGCAACAAATAAGCTAACGCTGATGCGATATCTTCTGGTGATACATCATTTTTGTGACTGTATTCTGCCAATAAATCGTTGAAGAAACTTAAATCAGTTTGCTCCGCGAATGTGGTGGTAATTTGTTGCGTGAATTGATCAATACGGTGTTTGGTTACAGTGGCACCGCTGGGCAATTCCATTAAGGTAATAGGTTTGCGCGTTGCTTTTTCGATGGTGTAAAGCAAACGTTTTTCGCGCGGGGCAACAAACAAAATTGCCTTACCGCTACGTCCTGCACGACCGGTACGACCGATACGGTGAACATAAGCTTCGCTGTCATAAGGAATGTCATAATTCACTACGTGGCTTACACGTTCAACGTCAATACCGCGTGCAGCGACGTCGGTAGCAATAACTATATCCAGTGAGCCGCTTTTCAAGCGTTCAATGGTGCGCTCGCGCAATTGTTGATTCATATCGCCATTCAATGCAGCCGCAGAGAAACCGCGCGCTTCCAGTTTTTCAGCGAGTTCAACGGTTGCTGTTTTGGTGCGCACGAAAATAATCATGCCGTCGAAAGGTTCAACTTCGAGGATGCGGGTGAGCGCATCCAATTTATTGGTACCGCTTACCATCCAGTAAACTTGTTCAATGTTGTCGCCAGTTGATTGGGTGCTGGCGATTTTAATTTCTTTGGCGTCGCGCAAATAGTTGTCGCACACTTTGCGAATTTCGCGCGGCATGGTTGCGGAAAATAATGCAGTTTGGCGCGTTTCTGGCGTGTGTTCGAGAATCCATTCAACGTCGTCGATAAAACCCATGCGTAACATTTCATCGGCTTCGTCAAGCACAAGGCTTTTCAAATTATTTAAATTTAAACTGCCGCGACGAAGGTGATCCATAACGCGACCGGGCGTCCCAACAACAACGTGTACACCGCGTTTTAATTGACGCAATTGGCTGGTCATATCCTGGCCGCCGTAAATAGGCAATACGTGGAATCCGGGGATTTGCGCAGCGTATTTTTGGAATGCTTCAGCAACCTGGATCGCGAGTTCACGCGTTGGTGCCAATACAAGAATTTGTGGGTCGTTTTGTTTTACATCTAATTTTGACAGCAACGGCAATGCGAAGGCTGCTGTTTTACCTGTACCGGTTTGCGCCATACCAAGGATATCGCCACCATTCAACAGAATCGGGATGGCGGCAGCCTGGATGGGCGAGGGCACTTCGTAGCCAACAGCCTGGATAGCTTTAAGTACTGGCTCGGAAAGCGCTAAATCGGTAAACAGAATTTGGTCAGTCATTTTTAAACCTTTGGTTTGTGATCTTAATAATAAAAAGAGATCAGTGTGTAAAAACAAAAAGCAATGCCGTCGCTGGCACTTTACCCATGAGGATGTGCCAGTTAAGGATCGTGTTATGTTTTTATGATCAAATAAATTGTCAGTTGGGCAAACAATAGTTGCGCAACATCTGTGGGAGCGATGATCGGGTCGCTATGGGTGTGAAATGTTTTATCAAAAAAAGTTTCACACAAAAGAAATTCGCATAGCAAGGCTGATGCAATATAAGGCGATTAAATCAACGGATTCCCGCGTGCCCTTACTCATTTTGGAAATCTGATTGAGTATTCCGGACACAGTCTTTTCAAAAACAGTGCAATTCGAAAACTTCATGTTTTCTAAGAAATTGCGCACTTTGTAGCAGGCTAAAATATGAACTTCATGTTGTAGATTGCATGTAGATCCTGGCAGCCCTCAGACATCCTGCCTGCTCAGCATGTGCCCACAACATAAACTCAAAAAAGGAGGGGCGTCACTGAAAGTGCGCGCAGTATAGGGATTTGCGCCGGATAATGCCAGCAAAATAGCGGCTGGTTCACATTTGCCGGAATGTCGCCTTGGCTAAAAGGGAATCCAGCGCGTTAGCAAAAGCCTGTTTGTCACGGTCATTGTATGGCGGTGGACCATCATGGACTACACCGCTTGAGCGCATGGTTTCCATAAAGTCACGCATGTTGAGGCGAGCGCCAATGCTGTCTTTGCTATAACGCTCACCGCGCGGATTAATCACTGCCGCGCCTTTCGCAATCGCTTCTGCGGCGAGTGGAATATCCGCCGTTATTAACAGGTCGCCTGCCGTTAGTTCCTGGACAATATAGTTATCGGCGACATCAAACCCGCTACTGACCTGGATGCTCTTTATATAAGGCGATGGCGGCGCCGATAAAAACTGGTTTGCGACCAAAATCATGGTAATTTGGCGTTTGTGTGCAGCGCGGTAAAGAATTTCTTTGACCGGCTTGGGGCAGGCGTCAGCATCAACCCAGATTTGCATAATTTAAGTTTCCCAACAGAAGTTTTATGAATAGTAAAAATTGACACATTAACATACATATGTAAATAATATGTTCAACTTCATTTTTGCATAAATTTCATGATCAGACGTCATATTGAGCAAGAACTTTATCTGCTATTGGGTGAATATCCCATCGTTACCCTGATTGGTCCTCGCCAGGCAGGCAAAACTACGCTCGCACAACAGGCTTTACCCGATTATGCCTACGTAAACCTTGAAGAGCCGGAAACTCGTTTATTTGCAGAACAGGATCCTAAAGCTTTTTTAGCGCGCTATCCAACACGAGTTATTCTGGATGAAATACAGCGCGTACCTGAATTGTTGAGCTATCTTCAGGTTATTGTTGATGAAAAAAAGGAAAACGGGCAATTTGTCCTGACTGGTTCCCATCAATTGGCTTTACGTGATGCGATTAATCAATCGCTGGCGGGACGTACCGCAATCTTGAATCTTTTACCTTTTTCAATTTCAGAGCTGAGGGACGGTGAGATTCGATTTGATAAAGTCGAAGATTATATTTATCAGGGTTTTCTGCCGCGAATTTATGATCAAAAGCAGCGGCCTACACCCGCATATTCAAATTATTACCAGACTTATGTCGAGCGTGATGTTCGCCAGTTAATTAATCTTAAGGATCTTAGTCAGTTTGAAAAATTTATAAAACTCTTAGCCGGGCGAGTAGGACAACTTATGGATTACGCATCACTTGCAGGTGATGTAGGTGTTAGTAGCAATACGATTAAACATTGGCTTTCAATATTGGAGGCTTCATTTATTGTATATAAGTTATCACCTTATTTTGAAAATTTTGGTAAGCGCGTCATCAAGGCACCAAAATATTATTTTACAGATACCGGGTTGCTTTGCTTTTTGCTAGGTATAGAAAATTCACAGCAAGTTAGTCGCGATCCGCTTGTCGGGCAACTATTTGAGAATCTGGTAGTCATGGATTTGGTTAAAAATTTATATAACCAGGGTAAATCCGCCAGTATTTATTTTTATCGCGACAGCAATGGTATGGAAGTCGATATAGTGTTCCAGCGTGGGCGTAATTTAATTCCTATTGAGGTTAAATCCAGCTCAACCTATAAGCCTGAACTCTTAAAAAGTTTAAAGCGATTTGTTGAAATTTCGAATGCTATAGAAAGTGGTTTTTTAGTCTATGCGGGTGATCCATTTTCATTTAGCAATAACATCAAGGCAATTCGCTTTGACCACATGCAATCATTGTTTGAATAATTATTATTGAGCCTATGTCAGAAAAGCATATTTCCACAACAGCCCTGGCGCGCCTGCTTCATAAAGAAAGCAAGGAGTTGTTTGTGTTGTTGGCCCAGGGTGGTTGGATGGTGAAAGTGGATAACCATTGGCAGCTCACCGAAAAAGGCAAATTTGAAGGCGGGATTTATATCAATCATCCCAAGTATGGTGAATACATTGCCTGGCCGGAATCGGTGCAAGATCATCCGCTATTACGCTTATTGCCAGAGGCGCCACTCAGTGCAACTCATATCGGCAATAAAGTTGATTTACCTGCGCGCCTGGTTAATTTGATATTGGCTGAGCGCGGTTGGATTAAAAAACATATTCGCGGATGGTTGCTAACCACTCGTGGAAAAGCGATTGGCGGCGAGCAACACACGAGTGAGCAAACGGGAGTTCCCTATGCGACCTGGCCGGAAACCTTGTTGGATAATCCGCTATTTATAACGGCTATCGAGCAAATTACTGACACAAGTTATCCGAAACCGGACTCCAGTTTATTCACCGCACTGAGTGGACAACAGATTCATTCTGCAACGCAATTAATGGTTGAAAATTGGTTGTATCTTGCGGGAGTAAATCACGCTCGCCATTATACTTTGTACGCTGGCAGTGAAAAAATCCATGTTGATTTTTTTATACCTGAGTTGCAGGTTTGTATTGATATCTGGGACGCCAACGATAACGCAGCGATGCTCGCAAAAAAATTAACGAAACAAGAATTTTATCAAAAACACGCTTATGATTTTATCGAGTTGCATAATGAAACTATCACGCAACTTGATGAGATTTTAGCGAAGCAATTATTAAGTCATGGTTTAGCGATTTATTAGGAGTGTGTATGGCAAGTGTATTTACCTTAATTATGGAAGGAAAAATCCCGGGCAATTTTGTTTATCAGGATGATATTGCCGTTGCAATTTTAACCATTCAACCTATTCGCGAAGGTCATGTGTTGGTAATTCCCCGTGAAGAAGTAGATCAATGGAGCGATTTATCACAAGATGTAGCTGCACATTTGATGGGTGTCAGCCACAAAATTGCTAACGCGATGAAAACTGTTTTTTCGTGCAAACGCATAGGTTTAATGATTGCGGGCCTGGAAGTTCCCCATACCCATATTCATTTAGTTCCTATGGATTCCATGGCGGATTTAAGTTTTGAAAATGCGAAAAATGCCGATGGTGAGGCGTTGAAGAAAATCGCAGAAAAAATCAGGGCGGCGATAGAATCTATATAATTTTCTGTTTATTGAATTTGAAAAAATAACTCGCCCACAACATGCAGGCGAGTTATTTTTTAACTGATTTTCCGATACTTATTTTTTCAAACTAAATGCATCGCGTATTTTCCATTCCGGCGCATCCTGGTCTGCCCGTTCAATCCACAGTGGGCGCTTGCTTTTAACAGGATTTAATACCCAACGCTGCGGAACTTTATCTGTTCCTATCATGTAGCCATGCAAGGTTCCGTCTTTATCAATACGAAAACGTAAAAAACCTTTGTAACCCTGGTGGGCTATCGGAGAGAAAGCGTTATTGGCGAGTTTTCCACTTAAGGCGACCAAGGTGAAATAAAAACCAAAAAGTACGCCACCAATCACGATACCCCCGCCAAAAATCATGAAGCCTTTGGTGTAATCATCAAGTCCCCATTTGCTTCCATAAAAAAAGAGTCCGGCGGCTGCAAGTATGTGGACAATCCCGTAGAACATGCCGAAGAAAAACGCACGGCCACCATCTTCATGGGCAATCGAGCCGCACAAGATAAGGAGCACTACGTGGACACCCAGCGCGAGTGGGCTAAATACCAGCGCTTTAAACCAGAGCGCTAAGAAATCACTGAATTCGCCCTTGCCAATTTCATGGGCAGCTATAAAACCATCGGCTTTGAATGATTCACTAAACACAAAGCTGGCGCAGTAAACGGCTAATAAATAGAGAATGCCGAGCATAATCGGAAACATGAAATTGCCTTGGGTCAGGCCGCGCCAGAGTTCACCAACGCGCTGGAGTTTACGCTGGAAGAAATTACCTTTGGCGCCGTCCGCAAATAATCCAAATAATGAAGTTGGTTTAAACAGCGCGACCAGATTCCAGAGGGAGAGGAGTGTGCTTGTTTTCCGACTGGGATAGCTTTTTTGGTGGATATACTTCCGTTGGTTAGGTTCCAATTGTTTAACTTTTTTAAGCCCGACACATACACGCTCTTCCAAATCGGTTGTCATGGCTCCTGCGTCATTTATGCGATCCATAATTTTGGGATTGACGACACGCCTGGCATGGGTGGGATGTAAAAAAGCTCCGCCAGTTCCGCAGGTTACAAGCAAATCTTCATAATCCAGTTGAGCACCTTCGGTGGCAGATTCGCGCACGTAATGATGTAAATCACCGGCGAGATGCATGCGGATTTTGATGCCTTGCTTCAATAATTGTGCTTCCAGGCGTTGGTAGCGTTTGGGATATCCTGGGCCGGCGTCATCACCCAGCGGACGCGTCCAATAGGGCTCCGGATAAAGCAAAATAACATTGTGTCCTTTTTTAAGCGGTTTGTTTGATGGCGTTTTAGAACCTGGTTCACCATGGGGGTCCATAAACAGATTTAAAAACGCTTCATATTGCATACGATCCAGATCGCCAACCAGGGCAAAATCCAAACCGAGAATCCACCAATCATGAGGCAGGCGGCTGACAAAATAGCTGCGGTTTTGGGGAGTATGGGCCTGTAAAAAATGATTGGCGTATTCGCCGATAAAATGGCGGCTAAAAGTCGAAATATTGTCAAACCAATCGTGGTTTTGCGGAATGGAAACGACGGTAAGGTCAGACTTATTATTATCCGGTTGCGCGGCTTCCCACATCTCGATAAAGCGATATTGGTATTCCTCCGTGCTGGCACCCGGGTAAGCAAGGTCACCGCCCAAAACCAGGAATTTGCTATGGGGCAGGTCTGCGCCTATATCCTCGGCAACTACACCTTCTGCAAGGGTTACCGGCAGTTTGGGCGTTTGCATGGCGCGTGCGACTGTATAGCTGGCATTGCCACCATCGCCGCTGTCAGACATAAAATCCCACCAATAATCGCCGCCCGCGTAATCTTTGGTTTGATCAACAATCGTAAGTTCGTCAGTGAACAATTCGCGCCGATCAAAATTGCGGATGAAATCCCCTGTAGCAAGCATTTGTTGGGCGGAGCGCAAAAGTACCAGCGGGTGATACCAGGCGACAGGCCAGCGCATATGGGGCGGTTCATTAATGCCGAATTTATAATTAGCCACTTTTATTTCTCCTTTATTGGCGGGCGCTTGATGGGGTAGAGCTGGGCAAAAAGTAGCCCAGTGTAGCATCCGAAATGTGAATATGGCGCTCAGGTTGATAATTGATGCAACAGGTTGATATGTGACAAGCTTTTGACTTCCATTTTTTTTGATATTGTAACTATTTGATAAATAAATAAAAAATCTCTTGGCATTGCCTTTGCAAAACCCCTGTTAAGAACCAATCCCGGCGTTGATAGTTTGACGCTGACATCTAACATGAGGGTTAGCCCATGGCGGGCATGCAAACTATCCACTCGATCAATACGCCGTTAAAACTGGTGCCGCTGGATACCCTTGAGCCAGCCGCTGCCGCTGCGCCTAAATCGGTTGATAAAGGGCAGGATTTAAAAAGCGCATTTGACCTGTTTAACGAGATGTCGCAGCAGCTGACAGATTCCTATTTCATGCTCGAAAATCGCGTCGCCGAACTGAACCAGGAACTGAGTACGGTTGCTGACCAGCGTATGCAGGAATTGGCGGAAAAAGAGCGAATCGCCAATCGCCTGGAAAACCTGCTGAACTTCCTTCCCGGTGGTGTCGTAGTGCTGGATTCGTCTGGCCGTATTTCTGAATGCAATCCCGCGGCCATTGATCTGTTGGGCGAGCCTTTGCGCGGTGAATTGTGGCGCGAGGTGATTGTGCGCTCCTTTGCGCCACGCCAGGACGATGGCCACGAAGTTTCCTTGCGCGATGGTCGCCGCATCAGCATTTCTACCCGCAACCAGGGTGAAGATGGCCAAATCATTCTGCTGACTGACCAAACAGAAACCCGTCGTTTGCAAAGTCAATTAAGTCGCCATGAACGCTTGTCTGCGTTAGGCAAAATGATGAGCGCATTGGCTCACCAAATCCGCACGCCATTATCAGCTGCCATGTTGTATGCCGGACATTTGTGTAACAGCAAATTGGACGATGAAAAACGTCACCAGTTTTCTGAAAAAATCTGCAATCGTTTAAACAATATTGAGCGACAAGTGCAAGACATGCTGGTCTTTGCCAAGGGTGAATTACCGTTGAAAGACATTGTGAGTATTAACGAATTACAAAACGCATTGGCCGAGGCAATGGAAGTTCCGTTGATGACAACCGAATCCCATTGCGTGTGGCATAACGATTGTGGTGAACAAGTCATCCAATGCAATCGTGAGGCCTTGATTGGCGCTTTGTTGAATCTGGTTAACAACGCAATCCAGGCGGTAGGGCGCGACGCAAAATTGCGTATTACGTTTACATCGACACAACCTAAAAATGAACATGAAGATCCGCAATTGATGATCGCAGTGTGCGATGCCGGCCCCGGCATTCCCGCCGAATTATTACCTAACCTTGGCGATTTATTTGTGACCACCAAAGCGCAGGGCACTGGCCTTGGTTTGGCTGTTGTCAAAGCCGTTGCACGCGCGCATCACGGCAATTTCAGTTTGCAATCAACACAGGGGCAGGGCACATGTGCCAGCCTCTTTATGCCTTTCGCAACCCTTTAGAATTGTTAATCGGAGAATCACAAATGGCACTTTCAGCATTGGCAGTAAATTCAAAATCTGATTACACAAATGATGCAATCAAGATTTTGGTTGTTGAAGACGATAGCAATTTACGTGAAGCTTTGAGCGATACTTTACAGCTGGCCGATTATTCGGTTATCACCGCTAATAATGCAGAAGATGCACTTAAAAAATTGGCGGAATACGATGACCTGCGCATGATTATTTCCGATGTAAACATGGGTGCGATGAGCGGCCATGATTTGTTGCGCGAAGTTAAAACAAACTATCCGCATATTCCCATGATGCTAATTACTGCTTATGCCAGCATCAGCCAATCGGTTGACGCGATTAAAAATGGCGCCGTGGATTATTTGGTAAAACCATTTGCACCAAATGTATTGGTAGAAACCATGGCGCGCCATTTAGGTGTGGCGCAAATCCAGGGTGATGAGCCGGTTGCGCAAGCGCCATCCAGCCGTCAACTTTTGCAATTGGCGCAACGTGTTGCGCAATCTGAATCCACGGTTTTAATTGTGGGTGAATCAGGTACCGGTAAAGAAGTTTTAGCGCGTTATATACACAACCATTCTCCACGCGCCAACCAACCTTTTATTGCGATTAACTGCGCAGCAATTCCAGAGAATATGTTGGAAGCCATGTTGTTCGGTCATGAGAAGGGCGCATATACCGGTGCTCATTCAAGTGCGCCAGGGAAATTCGAACAGGCGAATGGTGGCACACTATTGCTCGATGAAATTTCAGAAATGGATATTGGTTTGCAGGCGAAATTATTGCGCGTATTGCAAGAGCGCGAAGTTGAGCGTTTGGGCGGACGTAAAACCATTAAATTGGATGTACGTGTGATTGCCACATCCAACCGCGATATGCGCGAACAAGTTGTTGCCGGAAAATTCCGCGAAGACTTGTATTACCGTTTAAGTGTGCTGCCATTGCAATGGGCACCTTTGCGTGATCGCCTGGAAGATATTGTTCCGCTCGCACAAAAAATCTTGCAAAAACATGCGCAAAAACAAAACCGCCACGGCGTAAGTTTGACGATGGCAGCGCAACAAGCCTTATTAAGTTATTCATGGCCAGGCAATGTGCGTGAATTGGATAACATTATGCAGCGCGCATTAATTTTACAGATTGGTAGTGGCATTGACGCTGTGGATTTAGGTTTGGATGCAGGCAATATTTACAGCCAAAAACCTAATTTGGTGGAGGCGGCAATGCAATATCAAACCTATCAACCTTCGCATTATCAATCAGGTAGCGCACAAGCTGTTCATTCTGCGCGCGAATTTGCGCAAGATTTATCCGTGCCCCATTACAGCGGCGATAATATTGCGTTAATCAGCCCAACACCTTATGTGCCCAATCCGGCGTTAGGCACAGATTTAAAACAGCGTGAATATGAAATTATTATGGAAACTTTACGCAAAGAAGGTGGTAGCCGTAAAAATACTGCCGAACGTTTAGGCATAAGCGCACGCACCTTACGTTACAAAATGGCTCGTTTGCGCGAAGAGGGCTTTGCAATTACCGAGTAACGCATGGCAAGTCTGTCATGGAGTGGAATAATCTTGCAATTTGGTCTATATCAAAAGATCATTGTTGATTATGTCACTCCACTTGTTACAGGTTTATCATGGTGTCGGTTAACTTTATCAAGCCGTCTTCTTGCTTGCAGCGAATCTGGCAATTCGCTGTTTTGCTAGGGCTGTATTTGTTGGCTGCAACTAACACCTTTGCTGATCCTCTACGTATTTCCATTACTGGTAATCCCACCACCAGCAAATATGAGCCAGCTTATTTTTTCGAACAATTATTAATCTTGTCACTGGAAAAAACTCGCGCTACAGATGGCGATTTTTTTATTGTCCATAATATTCACGGCGGCGGAATTGCACGTGATCGCGCTATGGTTATTGCAGGCGCAGGAATTGATGCAATGTGGGCATCGGTGACCAAAGAGCGCGAGCAGCAAATGCGTTTGGTACCAGTGGATTTGCTCAAGGGTTTAAATAATTACCGTGTGTTATTGATTAATAAAGATGCACAATCACAGTTCACTAAAGTTAAAACCCTGGATGATCTACGACAATTTAGTGTAGGTTCCGGTGAACATTGGACCGATGGCAATATTTTAAAAGATAACGGTTTTAACGTGATACTCACGTCGAGTTATTCGGGCTTATTTAAAATGTTGGCCGCCCGGCGATTTAATTTTATTTCCCGCGGTTTGCATGAAATAGGTTATGACACCAAGGAATATAAAAGTTTGGGGTTAATCCAGGAAAACAATATTCTGTTGCAATACGATGTGCCAATTCGCTATTGTTTTTTTGTCAATAAAAATAACGTCGCGCTGGCAGACAGGATTGAGCGCGGTTTAAAAATTGCGCAACAGGATGGTTCTTTTGATCAATTGTTTTATCAAATGCCAAGTTTCAAAACGGGTGAGGAATTATTTAAAAGCTCTCACCGGACTGTGATTGAAATAAAAAATACCAAAACTGAATAATATTTATCCACTCGCAACGCTTAATTAAAATCGAATTCCGAAATTTCACGCGCCAGACGACGTTCCTCCCACCTGATTTCCAGCTTTCTCCTGCACTCCATATTGGCTTTTATTTTGGAATTTTTACTTTTTGCATTTACGGCGTGAAGTAAAAATGCCGCCATGGCCTGCTCAATAACATCAGATTCGTAATTTTGCATTGATGGGTTCATTGCATTTCTCCTCGTTGATGGAATTGCTAAAAAATAAGTGAAATGCATGACATCTTCGTGAAGGAAACGGGTCAATTTGATGAAAGGCATAGGCTAGTTTTATGCCACAGGCCAGGCTTTGCCATGCGGCAACTTTTGGCCTGCTTTGTGCAATATCTCCTGTAACAAATTCAGCGTGCCAAATTATTGTCGTTGGCGCTCTCACTTCCACCGAGATTTTCAGGCCAGTTTGTGGCCAATTGTTAGGAGATTCCCATGACAGATCGTGTTGATATCAATCGTCTTCTTGGTGAAATGCGCAGTATTAAATCGCAAACACAAGCATTCCAACGTCCCCAATCTGTGGTGAATGGCGATGTGGGCATTAATCGCGGCTTAAGTAATCTGCAAGTTGATGCGCCTAACAAAGTCCCCAGCTTTGGTGATCTCATGACTAAAGCGATTAATAACGTCAATGAAGTCCAGCAAAAATCGAGTTCCATGGCAGAGGCCTATGAAAAAGGCGTGGCTGGTGTGGATATTACCGATGTGATGATTGCCTCGCAAAAAGCGTCTGTATCCTTCCAGGCGATGGTGCAAGTGCGTAACAAATTGGTTGAAGCTTATAAAGACGTAATGAGTATGCCCATTTAACGAATGGCGATTTTTCCCACACGCATAACCACTTATCAATAGCAGTTAGCAAAAGGTTTTCGATATGGCCACAACAGCAGATGCCGCAAATCTCCCAGCAAAATCCAAAGGCCGTGGCGGTGATTTGGCGGAAGGATTTAGCAGCCTGAATTTATTTCGCCAAATTGGACTTATGGTGGCATTGGCGGCAAGTGTTGCCATTGGCTTCGCTGTGGTTTTGTGGACGCAGGGCGATGATTATCGTCCGTTGATGGGGCGTCTGGACAACCTTGACGCTGGCAGCGTGACACAAATCCTCGACCAGAACCGCATCAAATATAAATTGGATAACAATACCGGCGCGATTTTAGTGGCTGCTGATGATATCCATGTTGCCCGTATGAAAATCGCCGAAGTAGGTTTGCCAGGCAGTTCAACCCCCGGTTTTGAATTGATGGATAAAGAGCAACCACTGGGTACCAGCCAGTTTGTTGAAAGCACCCGTTACCAACGCAGCATTGAAGGTGAGTTAGCGCGCACCATTACCAGCATCAGCAGCATCCGCAGTGCTCGTGTTCATTTAGCCTTACCGAAAAAAACTGTCTTTGTGCGCGATGCTTCCAAACCCACAGCGTCAGTCTTTGTTGAAGTATTTGCCGGTCGCACCGTAGAGCCTGCACAAGTTAAAGCGATCATGAATTTGGTTGCATCCAGTGTTCCCGACTTAAAAATGGCCGATGTAACCGTAGTCGACCAACACGGCGATTTATTGTCGACGGGTGAAGACAGCCAGGATTTATTACTCGCCACCAAACAACACGATTATGCGAAGACCGTTGAAGAATCCATGATGAAGCGCATCAGCGGAATTCTTGAACCTGTGGTTGGCAGCGGCAAATTCCGCACACAAGTCAGTGCTGATATAGATTTCACTGCAGTGGAACAAGCGGCGGAAACTTTTAACCCTGATCTTCCAGCAATTCGCAGTGAACAAAAACTGGTAGAAAGCAAGGCCGCTGGCGATGGCGCAGCGGGAATTCCCGGTGCCTTGACCAACCAGCCACCAGGCACAGCGCAGGCACCCGAACAAGCGAATGCCAACGCAGAAGGTGGCCAGGCGCCCGCTAAACCTGTAACTAACAATCGCGAACAATCAACCCGTAATTTTGAGCTTGATAGAACGGTAAGTTACACCAAGCATCAGCAAGGCACCCTTAAACGTCTAACCGTTGCAGTCGTTGTTGATGATAAAGTAGTCAAGAATGAAGACGGCACTGAAACTCACCAGCCATGGTCTGCCAACGAATTGGAACGCTTGGCTATACTGGTAAGGGATTCCGTAGGTTTCTCGGCAGTTCGTGGCGATAGCGTGAACGTGTTGAATGCTCCGTTCACTGGCGGCACTGAAGTCCAGGAAACGGAATTGCCACCGACTCCCTGGTGGGAAAAGTGGTTAATGCCGCATATCAAATCCATCGCCAGTGTGATCATTATTTTGGCATTGATTTTTGGTCTGTTGCGCCCTGTATTCAAAAGTTTGGCGCGCAACGGTGGCAGCATCGCTGAGCAAGAAGAAGCGCGTCAATTAGCTGCACTTGAAGCGGCTGGACTTGGCGGAATGGAAGGTGTGTCTGATGAAACCGTTACTTTATCCGGTGGCAGCGCACTCTTGTTAGGTGGCCCTGAACAAGGTTACGAACAACAACTGAATGCCATTAAAGGTTTGATTGCCGATGATCCTGGCCGTGTTGCCCAAGTGGTTAAGAAATGGGTCAATCAGGGCGAATAATCAACGCGAATAAATAGAGAGTGCGAATAGCACAAGATTAAACAGTAAGGTGAATAAGCGTTATGGCGACTCCCGATAAAGCGGGTGAAAAACCCAAGACCAAATTGCGCCCTGTCGACCAGGCCGCAATTTTGCTCATGTCTTTAGGTGAGCAAGATGCCGCCGAGATTCTTAAGCATATGGGGCCAAAAGAAGTGCAGCGCATAGGCGCGGCCATGACTCAATTGAATAATGTGCAGCAGACCGACGTACAGGCAGTGATGGGAAGCTTTCTGGAAGAAGTGCGTACCCTGACAGGTCTTGGTGTTGGCGCTGACGGTTATATTCGTAAAATGCTGGTAACAGCCCTGGGTGAAGATAAAGCCAATGGTTTGATTGACCGTATTTTGTTGGGCGGCAACACCACAGGTCTTGATACCCTTAAGTGGATGGAAGCGCGTTCCGTTGCCGATATCATCCGCAACGAACACCCGCAGATCCAGGCCATTGTGATCGCTTATCTTGACGCTGACCAGGCTGCCGAAATTTTGACGTTTTTCCCTGAAAAAGTTCGTCTTGACATCATGATGCGCGTTGCATCACTCGATACTGTCCAACCCAGCGCGTTGCAGGAATTAAACGATATCCTGGAAAAACAATTCTCTGGCAATGCCGCTTCGCAAACCAAAGCCATGGGTGGTTACAAAGTGGCAGCGGAAATTATGAACAACCTGGATGGTTCAATCGAAGCCGATTTGATGGACTCCATCAAAGAGGTCGATGAAGACATGGGGAACCAAATCCAGGATCTTATGTTTGTGTTCGAAAACCTCAAAGATGTGGAAGATCGCGGCATCCAGGCATTGCTGCGCGAAGTTTCTTCCGAGGTTCTTATTGTTGCGCTCAAAGGTGCCGACGACGAACTCAAGGAAAAAATCTTCAAAAATATGTCCAAACGCGCTGCCGAACTTTTGCGCGACGATTTGGAAACCAAACCGCCAATGCGCCTGGCCGATGTGGAAGCAGCGCAAAAAGAAATCCTCACAACCGCGCGTCGCATGGCCGACTCTGGCGAAATTATGTTGGGCGGTGGCGGCGAGGCGATGGTTTAATTTTTTGTTAATTTTACGTAAATATTTTTATTGTCATTCCCGAGCTAGTACAACTATTTTTTAAACTGGGAGCCAGTTTGATGGATCCTCGCTAAGGGGAGCGCCTGGCGCGGGAATGACGATTCCCTGTTTCATTAAGCCTGCTGTTGTCAAAAGCTAAATAGGAAAACCTATGACATCCAAATCTTTGCCTGGTCGCATTGCATCCGAGAATCTGGGTGATGTCACATCCTGGATGTTGCCGCTTGTGGATGACACTGGTCGGGTTTTATCCAGCGCAGAAAAAGAAGCGCGCGACCGTCGCGAAAAAATGCTGCAACAAGGCAAAGAAAAAATTGAAACCGTCGAAATGCCGGTGCAACAAAAAACCGGTATGACCGCGCAAGAAATGCAGGAGATTTTTGATGCCGCGGAAAAAGATGGTTTTACCCAAGGCCATGCAACCGGTTTTGAACAGGGCAAAACTGATGGTTACGAAGCAGGGCGCCAACAGGGTTTAATGGAAATGCGCGCGCAATTAACCCTGGAGCAACAGCGTTTCCACAATATTGCCAACGCATTATTAAATCCGCTTACCGCGCAAGATAACGATCTGGAAAATATGTTGCTCGATGTTATTTGCTCGCTGACACAAAGCGTAATCCAACGCGAATTGGTAACAGATTCCTCCCAAATTGTAGCGCTGGTGAAAACAGCGGTTGATGCGCTTCCGGTGGGCAGCAAAAATATTCGTATCAGTTTAAATCCTGATGATTTAGCTGCGGTAGAAACTTACGCCGCCGATCAACAACTGGATTGGAAGTTTTTTGGAGATACGCAATTACAACCCGGTGGTTGCAAAATTGATACGCCGGAAAGCCGCATTGATTTTTCAGTCTCGCAACGTTTGCAAACGGTGTTGGAGCAATTTTTAACGGGGCAGTTGGCGCAGGTTGATGGTGAAGATGATTTAACTGGCGCAAATTAGCTTGAATATTGAAGACTTTATTTAATTATTTAGAGAGTCGTCATCATTTAATTATTTAGAGAATCGTCATCCTCGCGAAGGCGAGGATCCAGCTTTTAAATGATTATTACGACAACATCTGGATTCCCGCCTTCGCGGGAATGACGACTTCCGCAAAAACGGTTCACCTATGTCAGAACGCCAATCAATAACTTCCCGCCTGCAACATTACGCACCGCGTCGTTTAGCCACTAACGAGCCTGTTGCAGAAGGCCGCATTACGCGTTCAGTCGGTTTAACACTTGAAGCCGTTGGCTTAAAAGTATCCGTTGGAAAACAATGCGAAGTCATCAACGACGATGGCCGCCGCATAGAAGCGGAAGTCGTTGGCTTTGCGGGTGATCGCGTATTTTTAATGCCGATTAAACGCGTTGAAGGTTTGCAACCCGGCGCACGTGTTGTACCGCTTTCCTCGCAACAGGGCATGCGCATAGGCATGCAATTGTTAGGTCGAGTCGTGAATGGAATTGGTCAACCTTTGGATAATAAAGGCCCACTGATTGGCGATGAATTCCTCGATTTTAATCCCTCTGAAATTAACCCCTTGCAACGTCATCCCATCAGCGAAACTTTGGATGTCGGTGTGCGCGCAATCAACGCGTTAATTACTGTTGGTCGCGGCCAGCGTTTGGGGTTGATGGCAGGTTCCGGCGTTGGTAAAAGTGTGTTGATGGGCATGATGACCAAATTCACCACAGCCGATATTGTAGTCGTTGGTTTGATCGGTGAACGTGGTCGTGAGGTAAAAGAATTTATCGATCATATTTTAGGTGAAGAGGGCCTGCGCCGTGCGGTTGTGGTTGCGTCACCTGCTGACGATGCACCCTTGATGCGTTTGCGCGCATCGCAGCTTTCCAGTCGTATTGCCGAGTATTATCGCGATAAAGGTTTGAATGTACTGTTGCTGATGGATTCGCTCACTCGTTATGCACAGGCGCAACGCGAAATTGCCCTCGCTATCGGCGAGCCACCCGCAACCAAAGGTTATCCGCCATCAGTATTCGCTAAAATTCCGCAATTGGTTGAGCGAGCCGGTAATGCTGACAAGGGTTCCGGGTCGATCACAGCGTTTTACACGGTATTAACCGAAGGTGATGATTTACAAGACCCCATTGCGGATTCCGCGCGTGCAATCCTCGACGGCCACGTGGTCTTGTCGCGCCGTTTGGCGGAAGAGGGAATTTATCCCGCCATTGATGTTGAAGCTTCGATTAGCCGTGCCATGCAGAACATAGTGCCGGAAGAATATTTGAAAAATATGCAGCGCTTTAAACAGCTGTTATCGCGCTATCAACAAAACCGCGATTTGATTGCTATTGGTGCTTACAGCCCCGGTGCAGATGCGGAAACCGATGCCGCAATCGAACGTTTCCCTCATTTGCGCGCTTTCATTCAACAAGGTATCAACCAGCGTGTCCTCATGCCGGAATCTATCGCTAACCTGCAATCTGTTATCCGTACCCAGGCGTCAAAAGGTAATGGCCCTTTGGCAGCCCAGCACCAACAGCGCTAACAATGGTGAACTAGCTTATGGCTGAATCACGTGCAAAGCGTATGCAAGTCGTATTGACACTGGCGGAGCGTAGCGAAAAAGAAGCTGGCGAACAGCTTCGCCAGTACCAGGCACAGGTTGAGGCCGAAACCGAGCAATTGCGTCAGCTCGACGAATATGCGGCGCAATATCTGAATATTTACAGCGAACGCAAAACCGCCGTGCGGCCACAGGAATTGATTGCTTACAGCGGATTTATCCAGCGTTTGGGAGTGGCACGTAAAGAACAAGAGGCGCGCCTGAATCGCGTTAAAGCCCAAATGGAGCGCTTGCGCCAGGCCTGGCGGATTGCTCATCAAAAATGCGAATCCATTAAAGAGTTGATTGAAAGGCTAAAGCAAGAGGAAAATGCACTTCTCGATAAACGTCTGCAAAAACAATTGGATGAGTTGGTTGGGCAAGCTTATATCCGACGGGAACGCGATGATTGAGTAAAAAATAAGCGCATTTTTATCCTTCCAAAAAGAGATGGGCAAAGATGTTTGCTTTTTAAGGATTTTGTCGAAGCCTGGCTATACAAAAAGTATTTATCGACTAGGCTTAGGTTGGAAAGAACACTTAGTGTAAGCGCGTCCACAAAGGCTTTGTGGGATAATGGCTTACGGTATTACTAAGCCGACAAGATGCAAATAATGATTATTTGAATAATGTGATAGAGGTAAATTATGGCGATCACGTCTACCGTTTCTGCAGATGGCACACAAGTGACTATCTACATTCAGGGGCGTTTCGATTTCAGCTCACATCAGGAATTCCGTAACGCCTATGAAAAGCTTGCGAAAACACCAAGCCGTTTTCGTGTAGATTTGCAAGGCACCTCTTATCTGGATAGTTCTGCGTTGGGAATGCTATTGCTATTGCGTGATCATGCGGGTGGTGAGCGGGCTGATATTGAAATTGTCAATTGCTCGCAAGATGTAAAAAAGATTTTGCTCATTTCCAATTTTGAGCAATTGTTTTCCATTCAATAGATACGCAGAGCTTATTCATTTGACGTGCTTTTCAAATGTAATTATGAGTTTTCATAATGATCGTGAATGGAAGCGGTTGCTATGAATGATGTCCGTAGCCTGAAAATCCTCGTTGCCGATGATACAGATGCAGATCGTCTTATTTTAGAAACGATTGTGCGTAAAGAAGGGCATCAGGTTTTCTCCGCAAAAAATGGCCTCGAAGCCATTACTATTTTCAAGCAAGAACATCCCGATATCGTATTACTCGATGCGCTTATGCCAGAGCTGGACGGCTTTGATGCCGCGCGCCAAATTAAACAGCTGGCAGGCGATGAACTAGTCCCGATTATTTTTTTAACATCGCTGCAAGATACTGATTCATTGGTACATTGCCTTGACGCAGGCGGTGATGATTTTTTATCCAAACCCTATAACCGCGTTATCCTGAAAGCCAAAATAAAATCCTTTAATCGCATGCGTGGTTTGCACAACACCATGATCATGCAGCGCGATGAATTATCGCAACATCACCATCGGTTATTGCAAGAGCAAACCGTTGCCAAGCAAGTGTTTGATAATGTTGCACACAGCGGTTGTTTGAACGCGAGCAATGTGCGTTATTTTTTATCATCGCTTGCGGTTTTCAATGGTGATGTAGTGGTAGCAGCTATTCGTCCCAACGGCAACATGATGGTATTGCTCGGGGATTTCACCGGGCACGGCTTGCCCGCCGCAATTGGTGCTATGCCTTTGGCATCTACATTTTATGGCATGGTGCACAAAGGCTTTTCCATGTCGGATGTGCTGCGCGAAATTAATAAAAAATTAAAAGCAATTTTACCCATTGGTTTGTTTTGTTGTGCAACCATGATTGATTTTAATTTTCGTCGCAAACGTATCAAAGTCTGGAACGGTGGTTTGCCGGCAGGAATGATTTATCACCAGGCTGACGGCAGCGTAACACCTATGCGTTCAACGCACTTGCCTTTGGGGGTGTTACCTGAAAAAAGCTTCAAAGATGATGCACAGTTTTATGATCTGGAAATTGGCGACCGGATTTTCATGTGGTCAGATGGAATTCATGAAGCGCGTAATTCAAGCGGTGAAATGTTTGGCGAAGAACGCCTGTTCCAGTTGTTCGAGGAAAATGAAAGCGCTGAATCTGCTTTTGATGAAATTTTATTAGGCGTAAAAAATTTCATCGGTTCTGGTGAGCAGGATGATGATTTATCCATGATTGAAATTCGCATGGAGCCGCCCGAAAATATCAGTCATCCCAATTACAATTTCAACCAGCAACATTTGTTTGCGCAAGTTGAATGGGAAATGCGCTTTGAAGTTAAACCAACCAGTTTTAAATCGTTTGACCCGCTGCCATTCCTGTTAAATATTTTAACGGAAGAGCCTGACTTGCGCGGTTTCAGCGGCAGCCTTTACACCATATTGGCAGAGCTTTATTCCAACGCGCTTGAACACGGTGTGCTGGGTTTAAGCGGTGATTTGAAAAAAACACCCGAAGGTTTTACCGATTATTACACCCAGCGTGAACAACGTTTGAATGAAATTACCTCTGGGTTTGTGCATATTTATTTTGCCTATTCCTCCAATATTGAGGGCGGCTCATTAACCTTGCGAGTTGAAGATAGCGGTAAAGGGTTTGATTATAGCTCGCGTCAGGGTAAAGAATTACAGGTGACTGGCTACAGCGGGCGCGGCATCGGCATTGTTGAAAAACTCTGTAAAACCGTGCGTTATTATGGATGCGGTAATAAAGTGGAAGTAGTCTTTGAGTGGGTGAATAATGATTAGATTATTCCCGTTTCCAAATAATATACAGCTTGGGATTGTTTTATGACGGTTATACAACACCTGGATTATGACGCGCTTAATTCATTGAAAGATGTTATGGAAAGTGAATTTGGTTTTTTAATCGAAACATTCATCCAGGATTCCAATGCACGTTTGATAAAATTGAGTGAATTACTAAATACAACTGATGCAGATCAAATTCGCAGGACCGCCCACAGTTTTAAAGGAAGTTGTAGCAATTTAGGTGCTTTGCGCCTGGCAAGTTTATGTTCCAGCCTGGAGCGAAAAGCACTCAACCAGGATTTTGAAAATCTGCCTGTTGATTTTGCAGAGATCAAGGAAGAATTTTTATTGGTTAAGCAAATGATGATGGATTTTCTCGGTTAACCCGTATTGCTTAAAACTATTTTTGTATTTCCCTCGCCTTTGGCACCTCCCTTGCTTTTATCCTCTTGAAACAATGAATTAATACAAAATCCTTTCCAAAGCGGCAAGCCTTTGCCGTTTATAGGGTTTGTGGTGGCAATAAATATCGAGGTGGCGGCAATGAGTAGCAGTTCTGCGTATAGCAACGTATTACTAAAATCACCCGTACAAGCGCAAACTGCGAGTGTACAAAAACGTGATTATCAGGACGATCAGCTATCTACAAGTTTTCAGCAGCATTTTCAGGATGTGCGTGAAAGTGTGCGTAACCAGGATGAACCTGTCGCGAGAGCTACGCCCAAAAAGGCCGCTCCAACATCAGCAAATAATCATGATAAAAAATCGCCGCAAGTTCATAAAGCTGATAAAAATGATTCACGCGATAATGTCAGCAAAAATGAAAAGAGCAGCGACGCCAATGAAAAAGTCGCCGACCAAAACGCTGATGAAAAAGCTTCAATCGATAAAGATTCTGATAGCAAAACTGCTGCCAAAAAAACAACGACGGATGACGACCAGGCTGCAACTGCCTCCGCAGAACCCGTAGTGGCAACCAATCCCAATACAGCTCCCGCATCCCCTGTGGGCATTGCCATAGCACAAATTGGAACAGCTGAGTCCGGCACAGAAGCAGAGGCTGAAACAACGGCAGAAAACCTTATTGCACCAACCGGTAAAACGGGTGTTTTGGCCGGTGACAGCGACAAAGCGGGTGATACTAAAAATGGTCTTACGACCTTATCGACAGTCGACCAAACCAAGGTAGAAAAATCCGGTTCTGACAGGGTAGGAGCTGATACAGATATATCCCTGGCGAATGCCCAAATTGCAGCAGCCAATACGCAAACCCAGCCCTCAGCGAATGTTGATGCAGCCGCAGGGCAAGCGCCCGGCATATTAGCTGGTGCAGGCGTTGTACAAACAAAACCAGCAACAGATCAAGTGACGGCCCCGACGGATGACGCTACCGAGGCTGATTCGCTTAGCCTGTTGGCAAATCCTCCCGAGGGTGGAAAGTCGTCAGCAAAAACAGTTGCAGCAACGGATGTAAAAGTGGCGACATCATCGGATTCTGCGCCCACACAGATATTGGATACCAAATCTTCCTTCGAGAAAGCCCTGCAAAACCTGGTTCATCCAGAATCAAGTGGGCGCGATGAAAGCACAAGCTTACCTGCTGCCCAAACAACCTCAAGCACCACAAGCAGCACCAATGTACTGGACGCCATGCAACGTTTCAGTGATGCCCAAACGCCGGCAGCACGTAGCTTTGTTGTTCAAACCGCCGTGCCCGTACCTGTCGGCCAACCGCAGTGGAGCCAGGCTGTCGGGGAAAAAGTCTTGTGGTTGGCAGCGCAAAATGTCAGTGCTGCGGAGATTCACCTGAACCCGGAAAACCTTGGGCCAATGCAGGTAAAAGTCAGCGTTAACCAGGACCAAACTACCGTTAACTTCACCAGCCATCATCCGGTTGTGCGCGAAGTCTTGGATCAAAACATGGGCCGCTTGCGCGACATGTTTAGCGAGCAAGGTTTAAACCTGGTGAATGTGGATGTATCGGATAAATCATTCAGCCGCCAGCAAGGCGATTCCAAAGATCAAAAAGGGCAGGCGAACACCAATGACGTGAATGTCGAAGAAGAAGTGCCAGTAGCAATGACCGCCATAGTACAAAAACGTTTGGTTGATCATTACGCTTAAATCCCGGCAATTCCGTTCACTTCACGAGCTACGCGGAGTGAACGGAAAAGTGTATTGTAAAAAATTTCCTACCTGATTCCTTCGTTAATTCCCTTTTGTTGATTATTTGAACATCTTGCATGTAAAGCAGTCATCTCCCTAAACATCAGGCAAAAAAAGCCGCTTCAAGGCTTATGCATTGCTAGCAATCAAACAATCCGCTGCTACGCTTTAGTGAGCAATAGCTGGCATAGCTATTGCTCAAACCCTATTAGCCAAAGAAAGTGACGGAGTTTTGACATGGCCGCTGGAAAAAAAGACGATAAAGATGACAAAGCAGCTGATGGTGCTGCGGACGAGGCCAAGAAAAAGAAGAAAAAGTTATTTATGTTTATCGGGTTGGCTGTGTTGTTGGTGCTGATATCCGTGGGTGCAACTTTCTTTATCGTATCGAAAATGATGGCGCCCAAACATGCTGAAGAAGGCGATGAATCTGCCGCTGAAGCAAGTGAAACAGTCGCAGCTCCGGCGATTTATTATCCGCTGAAACCTAATTTCACCGTCAACTTTGACGTTAATGGGCGCCAGCGCTTTTTGCAAACAGAGCTGACTTTGATGTATCGCGATCCGGATGTTCTGAAAACATTGGAATTGCACATGCCTGCGGTGCGCAATGGTTTGGTGATGTTGCTCAGCAGCCAGGTATTTGATGAATTGCAGACAGTGGAAGGCAAAGAAAAATTGCGCGCTGCTGCATTAAAAACTGTGCAGGAAATTATTGCCAAAGAAGAATCGGCAACCGCTGAAAAAGGCAAAGAAAAGGATGACAAAAAAGATAAGGACAAAGAGAAAAAACCACAACCCAATATTGAACAAGTATTATTTACGCAGTTTGTCATGCAATAGCAAACAACTGGATAAAAGGATAGCAACTCGTGCAAGATCTATTATCGCAAGACGAAATTGACGCGCTCTTACATGGTGTCGATGACGGCGACATAGAAACCGAAGCGGACGTAGAGCCCGGTACGGTTAAAAATTATGACCTGACAAGTCAGGATCGTATTGTGCGCGGGCGCATGCCTACGCTCGAAATGATTAACGAACGTTTTGCACGTTATACCCGCATCAGTATGTTTAACATGTTGCGTCGCACAGCAGATGTTTCTGTCGGCGGTATCCAGATCCAGAAATTTGGTGAATACGTTCATACGCTTTACGTTCCCACCAGTTTAAATATGGTGAAGTTTCGTCCCTTGCGCGGAACGGCGTTAATTATCCTTGATGCGAAACTTGTATTTAAATTAGTGGATAATTTTTTCGGTGGCGATGGTCGCCATGCAAAAATTGAAGGCCGTGAATTTACACCGACCGAATTGCGCGTTGTGCAAATGGTGTTGAACCAGGGCTTTGTTGATCTTGCGGAAGCCTGGAAAGCGGTAATGCCCATCAACTTTGAATATGTGCATTCAGAAGTAAACCCATCGCTTGCCAATATCGTAAGTCCAAGTGAAGTTGTTGTAGTAAGCACTTTCCATGTTGAGTTGGATGGCGGTGGCGGTGAATTGCATATCACCATGCCTTATTCAATGATTGAGCCTATTCGCGAAGTGTTGGACGCAGGTTTACAAAGCGATAGTGATGAACAGGATGAACGTTGGGTAAAAGCATTGCGTGAAGATGTATTAGCCGCAAAAGTTGATTTGGAGTGCGACATTGTTACGCGCGAAATTACCTTGCGCGATATCCTCGATTTAAAAGCCGGCGATGTTATTCCCGTAGAATTTCCCGATTTCCATGTGCTGAAAGCCAACGGCGTTCCCATGTTCAGAACCCAACTGGGACAACATCGCGGCAATTTGGCCTTAAAAGTTAAAGAATTTTTTGATCGCTCAAGCGCGCAAAATATAACAGGTACACCAGGAGTTAATAATGGTAAACGATGATCAAGACGATATGGCAGACGATTGGGCAGCTGCGATGGCCGAACAAGCCGTTGCAGACGAAGCGCTCGCGAATCCTATTTCATTTGAAGAATTGCAAAATGAAAATAACAAAACCAATCTCAATCCTGAATTGGAAGTTATCCTGGATATTCCGGTCACAATTTCAATGGAAGTAGGGCGCACGTCAATTACTATCCGAAATTTATTGCAGCTCAACCAGGGCTCTGTTATTGAGTTAGATCGTTTAGCGGGTGAACCTTTGGATGTATTGGTTAACGGTACTCTCATCGCCCACGGTGAAGTCGTTGTGGTCAATGAAAAATTTGGTATCCGCATGACGGATGTAATCAGTCCTGCGGAGCGTATAAAAAAGCTGCGTTAAATTTTGGTAATTATTTAAAGGTGGTTGTATGCAAATGTTCACCGGCTCCTATAAAAAATTTATTGCCGGTATTGGTGGTGCGTTAATTGTTGTATGTTTTTCTTATCCGTCATTTGCAAATGACTCTACGACACTCGTTACTGGTTCAGCTTCATCGACAGTAACGAGTAATATTCCTGATAGCGAAAATAATGCGGCTAACAATGTCGCTCCAATAACAAATGCACCTGTCAATACACCCAAACCCATTCCTGCTCCCACAAAAACAAATAGTGCTTCCCAGCTCGCCAATTTGATTGGTGGTTTGGCTTTAATTGTCATCTTGATTTATGGCCTATCGTGGTTTGTAAAACGCTTTAGCCAGGGTGGATTTTTGCATAACCCTGCCATGAAAATCGTATCCTCCATGCCGTTGGGAACACGTGAACGTTTAATGTTGGTCGATGTTGGTGGCAAGCAATTGTTGTTGGGAGTAACCGCCACACAAATAAATACGTTACATGTCTTTGAAGAGCCCGTTGTGCAAGCTGAAAAAGCACAGCCAGCGACTTCAGATTTTAGCCAGAAATTAATGGCCATTTTGCAGCAAAAAAATCTTTCTGCTGCCGAAGACCCTACGCAAAAAAAATCCAACTCGTAAGGAATTATTATGTTGATGCCAGTTGTGTGGACATCAGGATTGCGCGATTTATGTCGCGTCACAAAATATTTTCTCGTTATCACTTTAATGTTGGTGAGCGTGAATTCATGGGCGCAGGCAAAAGCGCCAAATGACCCTGTGCCACCTGCCTCTTCAGTCACCAATATTGGCGGATCTTTACCAGCCATTCCCGGTTTGCCCGCATTGACGGTGAAGACTAATAAAGATGGCACGCAAGAATATACGGTGACATTGCAAATCCTTGGCATCATGACAATGCTGACGTTTTTGCCAGCGTTACTGATGATGGTGACATCATTTACGCGAATTATTATTGTGTTTTCAATTTTGCGCCAGGCATTGGGTTTGCAACAATCACCGTCAAACCAAATATTAATTGGCCTCGCGTTATTCCTCACATTTTTTATTATGCAACCGGTATTTGATAAAGCAAACCGCGACGCCTTGCAACCATACATCAATCAACAAATCACCGCGAGCGTGGCCATAGAAAAAGCGTCGGCACCCTTCCATGCATTTATGTTGGCACAAACGCGCGAATCGGATATCAATTTATTTGTGGGAATTGCCAAACATCCACCCATAGCAACACCACAGGAAACGCCATTCAATATTTTAATTCCAGCATTTATTATCAGCGAATTAAAAACGGCATTCCAAATTGGGTTTATTATTTTCATTCCGTTTTTGGTGATCGATATTGTAGTTTCCAGTGTGCTTATGGCCATGGGTATGATGATGTTATCGCCATTAATTATTTCATTACCATTTAAAATTATGCTGTTCGTCCTGGTGGATGGTTGGGCAATGATTGTCGGAACATTAGCGGCCAGTTATGGTGTTTAAAAGAGTTACGGTGTTTAAAAGAGTTAGCTGCCTATTAGGCTTCAAGAGAGGAGTAAAAATATGACACCTGAAGTCGTCATGGATTTATTTTCAGAAGCACTTTATCTCACAGTGCTAATGGTATTGGTTATTGTTGGGCCAAGCCTTATCGTGGGCTTGCTGGTCAGTATGTTCCAGGCCGCGACGCAAATTAACGAACAAACACTCAGTTTCTTGCCGCGTTTAATTATGACGATTGCAACTATAGGTATGGCAGGCCCCTGGATCATCACGAAATTTATGGATTTGTTTTCGCGTTTATATACCAATATTCCCACGCTCATCGGTTGATTCGGGCAAATATACAATGCAAGAGTTAGTCGTCAGCGAAGCACAAATCAATCAATTTATTGGCCAATATTTGTGGCCGATGATTCGCATAAGTGCTTTTTATTTTGCGGTCCCCATTATTGGTGCTCGCACGGTTCCTGCGCGTATTCGCATTTTGCTGACTTTGTTTACGGCGTTGTTAGTTGTTCCGCTTTTACCTAATGCACCAATAATTTCATTCATGTCAGTAGGCGGCATGCTGATGATTGTGAAAGAGATTATTATAGGACTCGCATTAGGATTCACCTTGCAAGTGGTCATGCATGTATTTGTACTCGCGGGTCAATTAATTAGCCTGAAGTTGGGTTTGGGCTTTGCGGCGCAAAACGATCCTTCAAGTGGTGTCAGCGTTACGGTGATATCACAATTTTATCTCTTACTTTCATCTTTATTATTTCTTGCGATCAACGGCCATCTCGCTGTTATCAATATGCTGGTCAATAGTTTTACCACATTCCCTGTGGGTGGCCCCGGGTTATCGATGGATGATTACGTATTAATCGTGCACACATTTTCGTGGATGTTTGCTGCAGCACTGCTTATCAGTTTGCCGCTATTTACCTCCATGATGATTGTGAATGTTTCATTTGGTGTGATGAGCCGTTCGGCGCCGCAACTCAATATTTTGAACGTAGGTTTTCCTATCACATTGATGTTTGGTTTTATTTTGATGTGGTATTCCTTGACCAATTTCTTGCCGTTGTTCAATCAAATTATCGAAGAAGGATTGAACATGGCGAATGTCTTAGTGGGGTCACCCTAAATGGCAGAAGACGATAGCCAGGAAAAGACGGAAGAGGCCAGTGGGCGAAAGATTGAAAAGGCGCGCGAAGAAGGGCAGGTGCCTCGCTCGCGCGACCTTACAACTTCTGTTGTGCTTTTGTTGGGCTCCATTGCGCTTTTGTATTACGCCGATTTTATGGGCGCAAAATTTGTCAACATGATGCGCACAAATTTTGTGTTGTCGCGCGAAACTATTTTTGATCCCAATGCAATGATCGGACATTTTGTGTCTGCGTTTTATCAAGGCCTATTAAGTATGGGGCCTTTTATGGCGCTTATGCTATTAGCTTCAATTATTGGCCCGGTTGCGTTGGGTGGTTGGTTATTTACGGCGGATGCAATGCTGCCCAAATTAAGTCGTATGAACCCAATGGCCGGTTTGAAAAGAATGTTTTCAATGAAATCGCTCATTGAGCTTCTTAAATCAACGGCAAAAGTCACCATCATTCTGGGCGCAACTGTTTTATTGCTCAAACATTACGCGCAACCTATGTTTCGTATCAGCGACGAAGCGATAAATATTGCGATCATCCATTCAGCAAAAATCAGTGCTTACGCAACTATTGCGTTATCTGCTTGCACACTCATCATCGCCGCGTTTGATGTTCCCCTGCAGATTTATGAATACAATAAAAAATTAAAAATGTCGAAGCAGGAACTAAAAGACGAAGCAAAAGACACCGATGGCAAACCTGAAGTCAAAGGTCGCATACGTCAATTGCAACGCGAAATGGCACAGCGCCGTATGATGTCTAACGTGCCGACGGCAGACGTTATTATCACCAACCCGACGCACTATGCGGTGGCTTTGCAATACAAGCCCGAGTCCATGGCAACGCCAATTTTGCTCGCGAAAGGGGGCGACAACGTTGCGTTAAAAATTCGCGAAATCGCCAAGGCCAACGGCATAGAGATTATTGAATCCCCCGTACTGGCGCGGGCAATTTTCCACACCACCGAGCTGGATCAGGAAATTCCCTCAGGGCTCTATCTAGCTGTCGCCCAAGTCCTGGCCTACGTCTTCCAGCTGCGCACATACCGCAAAGGCCGCGGCCAGAAACCCAAATACCCCAGCAATATCAACGTGCCCAAGGATATGTATTTTGATTAGTCAAAAGCTTGCAGCGGAGCGTAAATTAACCATATTGATTGATGGTTCAGCCATTTGCCTTGTTTTCAGCCATCCATCAAAAATACCTTGGGAAAACTAAAAATTATCGTTGACGGCAGAAAACTCGTTGATATAATGCGCGCACTTTCTTTGCCAGTGTGGCGGAATTGGTAGACGCACCGGATTCAAAATCCGGCGCCCTTAAAGCGTGTCGGTTCGAGTCCGACCACTGGTACCAAATAATTACCTACTACCAAAGGTAATAAAATCAAAGGCTTACAGTAATGTAAGCTTTTTTTTCGCCCTGAAATCAGGAGCCGATCAAGAAATAGTATTAATGGAATGACTGTTTAGGTGCACAAAGCAGCACACATTTTTTCGGCTATACCGCTTCAATGAATTGCGAAGGATTGAATTACTTTTTCCAAATCATCTTTGCTTAAAAACTTTTGCTTTTTTCTGCGTACTCACACATTTTTGCAATTTCCCATGCGCTTAAATTGATGCTCGTTCAAGCTCATGATCAATGGCTTGAATAACAAACTCATTGATTGACTTTATTTTTTTTGTGCTAACAAGTGATGCCACTCGCATGTGACGTTCCTCACCAATCCGCACATTAAAGCTACCTTTAAAGGGCTTTTCCGGCTCTATACCTTTAACTTTACAATCCGCTAGATAATCATCAATGGCCTCTTCAAATGCAATTTTTAATTCTGCAGGAGTATTACCTTCATAATTCACAAGCGGACGAATAAATTCTAATTTCCCATAAAGACAATTGTCTTCAACAGACGCATTGATTGAGCCAAAGAAACCGTTATATCTCATTAAATTTGTAGTGCCAGACATTACAAATGCCCTCCTAATTTAAGTTTATCAATCACTTGTTCTTTCACGTATTTTTTCAATTCGTTGCCTGGGTGCAGTCGGTGCAAGTTGATCAGTTCCGCAGGATTTCCGTTATCGAATTTAACGCGAGAGCCATTGCCGTGCTGGAGAGTGTAACCAAGTTTTCCAAGTAGGCTGGCCAATTCGTCCCATGTAAAGCTGCTATTTGTATTCAGCAGCTTGGCGATTAGTTTGTCTGTTTTGCTCATCCTGGATAACCCTCTGGGAGTGTAATTAGTATACCGTGATTGCATGATCTAGCAACTATTTATAGTTGCAGATGGGTCGAGGCAAAAATATTTGGGGGTCACCTGCAGCGGTTCAAAAAAATAATTCTTCCCTGACCCGTGTTTCTGGGCAAAATCCGGCACCCTTAAAGCGTGTCAGTTCGAGTACGACCCACTGGTACCACATAGTTAAAGCAGAACTACCAAGCGGTTTTTTTATGCCTGTCATTCCTGTGTTGCAAGTTTCTCAACCCATTGCAATTGCTTGGGTAAACAGACTGTCTGTAAATCGTAATTTGCTATGGCGTATTCGCGTGCATTGCGGCCCAGGCGTTCTCTTTCTCCCGGATTTTCCAACAGGTTTACAACTTGTGCTGTTAAATCTGCCGCATCAAAAAAATCTACCAACCGACCTGTTTCGTTATGTGCAATAACCTCGCTGACAGGTGCTGTGTCGCTCGTCACTATTGCACAGCCCAAACTCATGGCTTCCAATAAGCTCCAGCTCAGTACAAAAGGATAGGTTAAATACACATGTACACTGGAAATCTGTAACAGTTTTATAAAATTCGGATAAGCGATTTTCCCAACAAAGTGCACACGGCTCATATCAAGTTCGCTGCGCACCTCATTTAAAAAAATATTTTTCCATGTATCACCAGCAGGTGGTTTTGCTCCATAGCTAATATCATCACCGCCCACAATAATTACACGTGCATTTGGTCGCGCGTTAAGGATTGCTGGTAGCGCGCGCATAAAAATATGGTAACCGCGCAAAGGCTCCAAATTACGGTTAACAAAAGTAATTATTTCACTTTGCTTATTGAGTAACAGGGAATTATTTAAACGCAATTCCGAATCATTATTCGGCTGTAATAACTGCGTATCAATTCCATCATGTATAACAGTTATTTTTTGTTGCAATACTGTTGGAAATGTTGATCGCTGGAATTCAGTTGGCGATATAAACCCATCTGCTTGCGCGTACTGCAAATCATGCCCTGCATTTTTTAAACGTATACGGCAAGGTTCGGTAACGTGCAGTTTTGAAAGCTCGGGGTCAAACCCAACATCATTTTTATTGGGTTGATAATAAAATTCCGCATACAAACCCAAACGTGCATCAGGCCATGCATCTTTTAAAAATAAACTTTCGCCCCAACCGGGGTGAGCAATAATCACATCGGGGTTAAATCCTTCATCGCGCATCTGCAAAGCCTTATAAAAGATGGCCTCGCCTCGAATGACTTTGGATTCAATATCAATTAACCAGGGATGGAGATGTTGGGTGCTACTACGTTTGGGTTTGTAGTAATAAACGCTAATAGATGCTGGAACAGGGTTGGAGTTTATCGCTAACGCCCTTACATCATGTCCTAGCTTTTGCAAAACTGGCGCAAGATGTTTAAATTGGGCTGGAAAATTCTGGTGAATAAAGAGTATATTCATAAATCCTGCTGTCCCTACAATAAAAGTGTGCAAATCTTAAGGGGAAATGATGTCAGGTACAATAAATAGTTTTTGGATATTATTTCAAACAAGGACATCCACATGGAAATCTTCAAGAATTATCTAAAAAATGTTGGCTTTGTCGCAAGCTTGTTAGGAATTTATTACTTATTTATATTTTGTTACACAGAAAAAATATCATTTCCTTTGGATATAACGGTATTACCCTCCCTGGTCCTGGCACTCGGTTTACTATCTATTCTAATTACAATAGTTATTGTTTTATATTCCAGTGTTTCATGTTTAGTTGTGTTTGATCCGTTAAAGATATCCTATCGACAATTATTATATGCAAAACCGCATTATTCATTTAACAAATACCTGGCAAGCTTTTTTAATTTTTTCCTATTCTTTTGTTTTACACCTTGTCTATTTTTCTTGCTGGAGATATTAAATTATAGATGCGTAGTAGAGGCTACCGTCCTTTCAATTTTTCTAATGCCATTATTGTTTTCATATTATGCAATGAGCCCACGTCGTTGGATAAAAAACGAACGTTTTGATTGTTTAAGGCAACCACGGTTTTGGCGTGCATACATAACATTATTTTGTGTGGGCTTTCTCGCATTTATATCTATTTTGGTATTTTTAAAATATGTAAAGTTTGGTTTAAAAATTGAATCAGATAAAGAATATCAAATGACCTTGTTTTCATTCTTTGCTTTAAGTTATTTAATCATACTGCCTCCTGATGAAAAAAAATTAATAACCAGTGGGAACAATCCACTGCCTCTTTATAAAGAGCTAATGTCTATGCCAGCTAGTCTTGCGTATTCAGCGGCATTAATTTTTGCTATTTGGCCATCTGTAGCTGCTAATACAGCTTCGGCATCTTTAAGGTTTTTACAAATTGGCGGTGGGCTTGAGCGAAGTTATTATTATCTGCCGGAACCTAAAATAGCCGTGCCCGCAGAGTTGACGAATTGTACAGAAAAATTATGTGTGACAAAAAATCTACACGTAGTGCTGGATTTAGGGGCATTACTGTATGTGCGTGGTCACTATTTTGATGAAGATAATACCGTTCTCTCGCTGCCTCGTCAGTCAATGTTTGTCGTTATTCATCCACAACCTACTCCTTCAAAATAGGGATGATTTACTTTTACGTAATATAAACTGCTAAAGAGCAGGTAGGATCAACAGAAAACCCGACCTTCTACAGCAATAAAATTTACCAGCTGACGACATCCTCCGGCCAACAAATCCTGATCGGTGATTTCCAACATAATAATTCAATAAAATTTATCTTCGGTAATTCGGTTGAGCAATTAGCTGATACGTTTGCCAACGTAAATACGAATACAGGTGCGGAGTCACTGACAGATGAGCATTTCTTGAGTGGGATTGCACCATTGGATCAAGCAGAGGTAACGGGTGCCGATTTGTCGTTGGCTCGCAATGAGAATCCAATTATTTTCACATCACCTTCAATAGATACTTATCTGGCCGGTTCGTTAGTCAATGATCAGCTTAATGCAAATGTTGGCGGCTCAAGGCTTATCGGTGGTGAGGGCGATGACAAATTAAATGGTGATATTGGTGATGATATTTATTTAATCCGCAAAGGCGATGGTAGAGATGTTATTACCGAAAAAGGCGGCCAAAACCATATCAAGTTTGATAAAAATAAGAAATTTATCTTTTCTTTTTTGAAAGCAGCTTGATGCCTTCAATAGGATCTATTTTTAACGCTTCGCAATATTGTACATATTCGTGGACGGTCAATCTCCTTTGTCCTGTTTCAACCTTGCTGATGAATTGAAACGGCTCATCAATTAGTATCGCCAAGTCGCGTACAGTCAAGCCTTGCCCGGTACGGGCACTTTTCAGGTAATCCAGAAGGGATTGATATTTGGGGTCGTAGACTGATTTGATCATTGTCCCGATTATGAGGACGTGATACGATGTCACCAAAATGGGGACGGTCAGGAAAGAAAACGGAATGCGCTACAACTATCTGGAGGAAGACGTTTATCTCAACAGCCGCCAAGAGCTGGTTCAGTTATTAGAAAATATTTACCCAACAGGGCAGTATAGCTTTAACAACATCGAAGATTTTAATACGGTAGCAGAAGATTACGAGCAACTTATCGATCACTATTTTTCACCGTTGCCATTTTCGGAAGAGCGTCTGGCTATTTTTTTAAGGGTTTATAGCGAGCAAGGCTTTGTTTCAACTGAGCTGGAAAATGCTATGAAATCTAACAATCGGGAAGCTACATTTTTGGTGTTAAAAAACGCTTCAAATAGTGAATATGATTTGAATGAAAATTTGCAAAAAAGACGTTTTTACGAGGCCCTCATCTTTGGTGATGAGTAATTTTTTTTAAAAAGTGAAATTGTTCAAAAAACTTAATAGCCAAAGTCCAGCTTCGCTGATAATATTGCCCAATCTCTCCCCCATGGGGTACGGAAACGCTGCAAACGCAGAATGCTTTAACGGATGAATACATGGATCTTTCCTTTGTAAATATTATTTATTCCCTAACTCAATTCGTATTCCTTTGCGAGAAATCCCTATGAAAAAAATAATGGTTATTGCCAGCTTTTTTGCATTGTTACCGTTAACTGCATTTTCTGCCAGTTTTGATTGTGCGAAAGCCTCAAGTGCAACGGAAAGGTTAATTTGTGGTGACGAGTCTATTTCAAAGCTGGATGAACAAGTGGCAAGTGCATACAAGCAGGCTTTGGAAAACTCAACGGATAAAGTAGCTTTTAAGAAAACACAATTTGATTGGCTGAAGCAGCAGGGCGCTTGTAAAAATGCAGAGTGTTTAAAGCAAGTTTATCAAACCCGTATTAATGAACTTGGCGAAAAGAGTTTTACTTCTGCACCGACAACTCAAAGCTCAGCCAGTTCTTCAAAAAAGCCAATACGCATAATAACGGGTGGGGAACTTCCATTATGCAATGCCCTTTATAATTTATTTGCCGTGCAACATAAGGCAAAGGAGTTGAGCCAATCGGTTGAGCCTCTATTGGCAATTAAAGGAGTCACCTTGCCAGAATGGAAGGAAATTCCTTATGAGGAATATTTTTCTATTCTTTATCCTGCATATCCAAAAGATGAAAAATTAAAAAACTTCTATGATAACTTCATAAAAAAATATCCACATGTAAAAAGTTATAGGGCAAAAATTAATTACGATAGTGAAGGTGCTGATGAGTATGCAATTAAAGTTGAGTCCGGTGAAGGTGATGGATTATCACCAACATTTAATGTATTGCAAGATGAACACACTCTTTATAAGCATTATGAACATCCCGAATATTACCGATTATTTTTTTATAATGGTGAAACCTATATGTTTAGGGCAGAAATTTTGGAGAATACTTCATACGCGGCTGTTCATAGACCAACAAGATTTGATGAAGAGACGATTATTTTTAGTACACCAACTATTTGTAATATTGAATAAATTAATTTAAACAGGGAGCAATACCATGATTACTATCGCTAATCCAATCACTAATCTCACGGAATACAATCGCCTAAAGGCAGCATGGCTTAAAGCGGCAGAGGGCGCTTCAAATGGAGTTTATTTAGATAGTGCAGGTATTGCTACGATTGGTATAGGTTGGAATATCTCAACACCAGATAATCTCACTACGTTTATGCAGCGTTCGGACGGCTTGAATATTAAACATCAAGGTGAGCCCGATGCAGATATGAGCGATGCAGACTTTACTTTGTTAAGAAATAAAATACTGTCCTTCACAAGTCAAACCTATAGCAGTGGTGGTTTAATTAGCGGTAGCAGCGCAGTGACAACACAAGAATCAACCTTAATTTCTAACATTAATACTGAGCTTCATAAATATCTGCCCAATAAAAATTTTGAATTTGTATCAGATGCGGCACAACTGGCTTTTTTAAATTCTACGGGTGATGCTTATGAAGACCAATTATTGGCTCGTTTACGAAGCGGCGGTGTGCTGGGTGCAACAGAAAATTTCCCGTATTCGTCTGAGCGAATCGCGTTATGGAGTTTGACGTATAATGGTGGTGCAGGACTTATTGGTAATAATTTATTAACCGCATTAAAAAATAATGATCGCTTTTCAGCGTGGTTTGAAATTCGTTATAACTCAAATGGAAATAAACTGGCAGGTTTGGCAAAACGCCGTTACGCAGAATCTGCCATGTTTGGTTTATATGGCCCTGGTGATCAGGCTGCACAGGCACAGCAAATTATTGATCGTTTTGATGATCCGGCGCCAGCAAGTTTGTATGGTACCAATTTAAACATGTTGCAATACATGATTGCTTACGAAAAATATCAAAACTTTTGGCAATATGCGACTTACAACCAAACACATGGCACTAACTCAAACGCTGATGCTTTACATGATTACGCGCCAGCAATTATTCCATTTGCCAACCAACTATCATTTCAAGATATATTCAAACCCATCGCTGGCCAGTTACTGGATCATTACCTGAATGGGGAAATAGAAAATTTTAAAGGGGGTGAATTTGCAAAAAATGATTATTTTAATGGCGACGTTAATTTAGGATTGGACATCGGTGGAATTATTAAATCGCAAGATTTTAATACCACAGGCAAAGACAAAAACGATTTATTAATTGCAATCGACGATACCAAAGCCAACACACTTAATGGCGGCAAAGGAAATGATTTCCTGATCGGTGCCAAATTAAATGACACCCTCGATGGTGGTGACGATAACGATATTTTAGTTGGCAAAGAGGGCAATGATATTTTAAAAGGTGGCAAAGGCTACGACGAACTTTACGGTGGGACTGGTAAAGATAATCTTGATGGTGGCGCCGATGCAGATCACCTTTATGGCGGCAGCGAAGACGATATCTTAAATGGTGGTGATGGGAATGACATTTTAGAAGGCGGTACAGGTGTTGACACCTATAAATTTATTGGTGCCTTTGGTCGCGATGTTATTAAAGATGTTGATAACCAGGGCAAACTCTTTTTTGGCGCAACCGACGCCTCAGCTGTACAACTCACACAGCTCACCCAATCCGCAAAAGACAGCATTGTTTATTATGACAATGTTGCTAATCCCACTAAAAAAGCGATTGTGATTGACGAAGGTAATACGCAATCGTTAATTATTTCCACCGTCACCAAAACCGGTAATGCCATTGTTGATTCAGGCAACAGTGTCACGATAAAAAACTGGACACCGGGTGGATTGGATATTGGTTTACTGAATGCACAAGCATCGGTCAATACCGCAACCTTCACAGCAAACGGTACGCCTGAATCAAATTACATGATAATGGAACAAACCGATGACCCCAAAACGACACACAGCTATTTGAACGATGTGTCTGAAGAAATCCATGGTGGTGATAAAGCAGATTACATCATCGGTAGTTATGTCAATGACAATATTTATGGCGATGCGGGTAACGATTGGATTAGCTCCAACGGTGGTAATACGTATGCGTATCTGACGCAAGCACTGGTGCAATACAACGCAACACCGGTAGCACCAGGCACAGGCGATAAAGATTACATTGATGGCGGAGCCGGTGATGATGTCATCACCGGATTGTCAAACGGCTCAACCTGGCAGGGCGGTGAAGGCAATGACATGTTGTTGGCCAATGCCCGGATGAATATGGATTTATCCAACACAATTGATTACCAGGGAAAAAATTATAACGATATCCAGTGGCAGGATTTTTTAAAAAACCTGAAGCAAGGCTTTCAAATATATTCTGAGATTAACGGCAGTACGACAACCTATTCCTATTCGGCGTGGGCAGGCATTGACCCGGGCACTTATCACGGCACCTCTGTTAATGGCACAGGCGCTATTTACGATATTACAGTGCCGGGTACAGAGCCACTCCATTCCGCATCAGACACCAAAGGTAAAGGTGTTGCCTTTTATAATTACCGCGCGAACAGTGCATCGCGAATCCAGTTTGATTACACCAACAAAGCAAACACCGGTTTTTTCAGTGAGAATATTTTTAATTTTTTCATGGCACCTTTAACGCTTGCCGAACAAGGGCTTACCGCATCAGCCCTCGCCGGATCGACCTATGTGTATTTATACGGCGGTGCCGGTGACGACTTATTAGTAGGTTGGGAAGGCAAGGATGAATTATACGGTGGTGCTGACAATGATGCCCTGTGGGGCGGTGCCGGTGATGACCTTCTCGATGGCGGTGACGGCAATGACACGCTGGCAGGCGAAGCCGGTAGCGACACCATCATTGGCGGGAAGGGCAACGATGTTGTTGTAGGCGATGTGGATGACACACAGGGCGATGTAATTTATGGCGGTGAAGGCAATGATACCCTGACTGGCAGCAGTGGTAATGACTACATTGATGGTGGCATCGATGAAGACAATATCAGTGGCGGTGCCGGTGATGATTATTTATACGGTGGTGACGATGATGTGCGCGATCAATTGTTTGGCGGCGCAGGCAACGACACCCTGGTGGCCGGCTCCGCACTGGACCTGCTCAATGGTGGCAGTGGCAACGATATTTATATTCTGGATACACACAAGGTACAAACCACTGCGCCTGTTTCCAGCAATTCCATACCACAAAACCCGGTCAATGGATTAGCCTTTACGGCCAATGAAACCAGCACCTCATCCTCTACAACATCAACCGCCATCACTATTGATGATGTTGATGGCGACAACACCATCGCCTTAATCGGCGTTAATAATATTGGCGATGAAGTCGGTATAAACGCATTCGACGATAATCTCGTGTTACGTTTTGCCAATAACCAATCCGTTGTGATTCATTCGGGTGCAAGCCATCAGCAAACTATTATTACTGACGCATCCGCAGAACAAATTATTGCAACGCCCGTTACACCGCTCACGATCACCGACGATACCTTTTTAAATGGCAATCCATTCACGGCAACAGGGCAGGTGGATACGCTGAGCCTTGCGCTTAATCATTTAACCGATGTGGTTACTGCAACAGCATCCAGCGCGAATACCTATATGGTGGGTGGACTGGTTAATGATTCGCTCACGGCCAATAGCGGCGGCTCAACATTGATTGGTGGGCGCGGTGCTGACAAATTAATGGGTGATATTGGCAATGATATTTATTTAATCCGTAAAGGCGATGGCATTGATACCATTACTGAAAAAGGCGGTAATAATACGATTAAATTTGATAAAAATATTGCTGTGAGCGATATAACAGTAAACCGATCGGGTGCGGATTTATTGCTGAAAATATCTGATGATTATTTGAGGGCAGCTTAATAGATGGTGGGATTCTTTAAGGATGGAGTAGAGGCGAGATCTGTGATTAGTTTTTTTTACGTTTAGATGAAGTGGACGATTCAAGTAGTATTGATGCCTCTACTGAAAGTGCATCAGCAATTCTTTCTATGTTATAGATGGTAACGTTTTTCTCGCTTCGCTCAAGCATTCCTATATAAGTTCTGTGGACACCAGCACGCTCGGCCAATTCCTCTTGTGAAATGCCAATCTCGTTACGAAGCCGTCTGACATTGGCGGCAAAAATGCCAACAAGCCGAGAATTTTGTGGTGGTATGCTCATTTGCCAAATGTGGCCTATTGCATACTATGGTGCTACATACTAAGATTAGCATTTGTGGTGATGGATATGGCTCTCATATAGAAATAGAGTTTTAGTACAAGGAAGTCGTGTAATGATTTATAGCATTTTAGAACAACAGATTTACCGCAACAGCCGTTACGCACTTGTCCAACTATTAGAAGATATTTACCCAACAGAGCAGGGAAAATTTAAAAGCGCTGATGCATTTGATGACATGGCAAATGCTTATGAATTTCTTGTGAATAAATATTTTCCAAAACTACCGTTATCGGAAGAAAGGCTGGCTATTTTTTTAAGGGTTTATAGCGAGCAAGGCTTTGTTTCAACTGAGCTGGAAAATGCTATGAAATCTAACAATCGGGAAGTTATATTTTTGGTGTTAAAAAATGCTTCAAATAGGGAATATGATTTGGATGAAAATTTGCAAAAAAGACGTTTTTACGAGGCCCTCATCTTTGGTGATGAGTAATTTTTTTTAAAAAGTGAAATTGTTCAAAAAACTTAATAGCCAAAGTCCAGCTTCGCTGATAATATTGCCCAACCCCTCCCTCATGGAGTACGGAAACACTGCAAACGCAGAATGCTTTAACGGATGAACATATGGATTTTTCTACACGCCTCATTTATTGAATTCTCTGTTTTCGAGTTATCAAATTTACTTGTTTTTGTAAGCTGAATGCCTGCAAGAGCATTTGTAAGCTTGGTAATTTACTTTTTTGAAATGTTAATAATTAGTTAATCGAAGGAACTGCTATGAAGCTACCCAGTAAAACAGTGATTACCCTAATTAGTATTCCTGTTCTGATATTGCTTTTCTTTTCATCCAATATCTATGGCTATTTTCGGTTTAAGCATTACTGCTCTACTGAAGGTGGCTTGCGAGTTTATGAAAAGCTTGAGAGGAATGTTGGTTGGTGGGCGAAGGATAAGTATGACGCACGTACTGTTGCTCTTTTGGATGGTGTTGGATTTGTACGTTATACGGATCAAAAAGATGGGCAAACTTACGATATTAAATATATTGGTGGTGACCCACAGGATGATAGTTCTTTTGAAAGAAAATTTGCGGATGAAGCAAGACTATTATTATATAGGTGGAAATATATAAATTACCGTATTCCAGAGGAATTGCGTTTGGGAAGGCATGGTTACGAAGTTTTGAATATTAATAATGATCGAGTTTTAGTTAATTATTACATGTTTGGATATTCTAAGTTTGAGCGTTCGCACACGTTATTTGATGCTCCTTCAGGTGTTGGATGTTTTGATGAGAAAAGTGTCAACGATGAACCAAGTTTGTGGCGAAAAGAATTGAATACAGCATTTAAATAGTTTATGGAGAATTAGGAAATGACTATCAACAATATTGGAACTTTGGGTAAATTAATTAGTACTGCTCAAGCAGCTTATGGAATTCTATCAAAAGATGGATTGTTAGACGATTTGAAAAATACCGATCACGGTGCCGATTTTACTGATAAAGAAGCGCAAGACTTTATAGATCAATACAAAGTAATTTCACCTACAGTCAGTTTTTTTTCAGGTTTTCAATCTGTAGTTTTTCAAGACAAGCAAACTGGAAAGAAAATATTGGCTATTCGCGGTAGCGAACAACTGGGTCAGGATTTCATTTGGGCTGATGGGCAAGACATAGCAACTTCCGGTTTTGCCAGAAATCAGGCGGTTGATTTATATCGTTATTGGAAAATGTTAACGGCCACGGAACATTCAGCGGTTACCTATTCTGCTGATGAAATAAATACGTTATATCGAATGACTCACGACTCTGTGATAGATGAATTTACCTTTAGCACGTCGGATTATATTTCGCTTCAAACGAGCTTATCTCATGATGTTGGTTTGGGGGCGATAGCGCCCGGCGAAATTATAGATGTTACGGGGCATAGCCTTGGTGGAAATTTAGCCTATGTGTTCGCAAGTATGTTTCCAGACAATATAGGGGAGGTTGTTACTATAAACGCTCCTGGAATTGATCGTTTGATATTTAATGGGCAGGCAAATTTACTCGACCTTGGATTTTCGCAAGTTGATTCATCAAAAATTACTTCAATTGATGCCGAAGGTGATCTTGTTCATTACGTAAGTGGAATCCAGCCGGGAACTATCATAAATATCTCTCAGGAGGTTGGCCATCAGCCTATAGATGGTTTATCTAACAATCATAGTGTTATTAATGGATTGGACTCTTTAAATTTGATGGGTTTATTTTCAACGTTAGACCCTTCACAGGCTAATAATCCGAGTGGAATTCTGACGGATATTATGCGGGCATCATCTAATGAAAAAATTGATACCTTTGAAAATATGTTAGATGGTTTGCGTAAAATATTACTTGGCAGTAGTTATACAGAGAAAACTACAGCTGGCAGTAAAAATGACATTGAAGTACGCAACGAATTGTATAACAACATAGATGAATTAAATGAACGAATAACAAAAGGGAATTTACAAAATCTGGTCGGTAAGGTGGTTTTTCGCACGGCAAAAAATGTAGAAGACCCACAACAAGATTACAGCCAATTTTTAGCACTTTATTATTTAACACCTTTCGTCTTGGAAGCTCCAGAATCACTGCTAAAAACATTTGATACTGATCTCTATGAATCCTGGCGTAGTGATACCGCATTAAGTGCAGAAGATCGCAATAACGGAACAGCCAATTTTTCAGATAGTTGGTATCAAGATCGTACTGCAGAATTGTCTGCGCTACTCGCTCGAAACACAGCAGACTCCGATTTGGATACCACTACAAATCAAACCAACTATGTTTCATATCGCGATGCAAATGAAAATGTCATCGTGACGTCAGAGCCATCATCATGGATATTTAAACCTCTGGAAATTGTTCGCTTTGGTGATACCGCTGATAATGAAATATCAGGGTATCAAAATAATGACCGTCTTTACGGCGGTTTGGGCAACGACACCTTAAAAGGCATGGATGGCCACGATTATCTCGAGGGCGGTGCCGGAAATGATTTGCTTTATGGCGGCGAAGGTACAGACCAACTCTACGGCGGTGCAGGAGATGACCAATTAGTCGGTGAGGGCGGCAACGATTTATTATTTGGTGGTGAAGGCAATGATACTTATACATTCACCGGCCAATTCGGTCGCGACATTATTAAAGACAGCGATGGTAATGGCAGTATCGTTATTAACGGGGCAACGCTGTCACAACTCACCCAATCCGCAAAAGACAGCATTGTTTATTACGACAATATTGATAATCCCACTAAAAAAGCAATCGTCATTGACGAAGGCAATACTAAATCATTAA